>Ga0160496_1000002_pt1 | contig 785214 bp, 708 predicted proteins | sample DIDPMG_2_FD_108231 | JGI IMG/M metagenome (GOLD analysis project Ga0160496, IMG submission 108231) | Enriched soil microbial communities from UW Madison campus, WI, USA - DID2937_E24_FP MG | ecosystem: Environmental > Terrestrial > Soil > Grasslands | place: USA: Madison, Wisconsin | collected...
CAAGGTGGACCCACTCCTTCCCATCCCGAACAGGACAGTGAAACGCCTTCGCGCCGATGATAGTGGATGGACATCTGTGAAAGTAGGTCATCGTCAGGCTTTGATGCAAAACCCCCGCAAGGATCAACCTTGCGGGGGTTTTTTTATGGGCGTTCCCTGCCAATAAGATCCGGGCGCAAAGCGCCCGGGCCCATTAGAACAGCTTGCCGAACTGCGTGATGATCAGGTAGATCGAAAAGCCGCCGTAAAAGATCACCGCCCACAGCACCGCCACGTAGCGCACGCCGCCCAGGCCCAGCGCCTTGGGCAGCATGCCGCGGTTGAGCTTGATCAGCAGCACCGAATACACGAACATCACCAGCCCATTGAGCGCCGAGGCGATGACCAGCAGCACCAGCGGTTGGCTGACGCCGGCCAGCAGGATGACCGAGCCGAAGATCACCATCAGCCAGACCACCAGGAAGTACAGCCGGCTTTCGCTCCAGGTCTGGCTGTCGCGCAGCCAGTTGGCCTTGACGATGTCGGCCACGATGCGGGCGATCATGTCCACCACCGTCAGGTTGGTGGACAGCAGTACGGCGACGCCCGTGAACCAGAAGGCGGGACCCGCCCAGCTGCCGACATCCGTGTTCAGGCTTTCACCCAGCAGGCGTACGAAGTCGAAGTTCTGCGCGGTGCTGCCCACCCCGACGTAGGTGAAGGCCAGCATCATGAAGAGCATGATGGCAAGCCAGCCCAGCACGAAGAAGGTGATGAACTGCTCGCGGTCGGCGACTCGCCACCAGCCGCGCCAGCGCGCCATGTTGGCCTCGTCCTGCGGAAAGAAATAGCCGATCGAGGCGCTGGTGGTTTCCTGGCCGGTGATCGGCGAGACGATCTTGGGCAGATGCGCACCCATGCCCAGGCCCTTGTCGCGCACCCAGTTGGATTGGGCCAGGTTCATGACGCCGCCGGCGCCCGCGAAGGCGATGGCACCCAGCAGCAGTGCAGTGGGGATCGAGCCGATGGCGCTGGGGATCTGCGGGATCTCGGTGGTGAAGCCCGACAGCAGCGCCGACCAACTGGAGCCGCCCAACAGGCCGAAGATCATGTAGAGCATGAACAGCAGGATCAGGGCCACCAGGAAGAACTGGATCTTTTCCACCGTCTTGTAGACCACGGGAGAGACGGTCAACACGATGCCGATCAGGACCAGCGATGCGATCGTGATTGGGATCACGGCGCCTTCGGAAAGCCCGAAGGCGTAAGTCAGAGCGGTGGAACTGCCGGTCGCCCATCCCGGCCACATCCAGGGGACCACGGCCATGATGATGAACAGCCAGCTCCAGGGTTTCCAGAGTCGCGTGAACCCCGTCACCGCCGTTTCCCCCGTGGCCAGGGTGTAGCGGGTGATCTCCATGTTCAGGTAGTACTGGGTGAGGATGCCGATCGTGGCCAGCCACACCAGCGCGAGGCCGGTCTGGGTCGAGATGTACGGCCACAGCACGAATTCGCCCGATCCGATCGAGCCCGCCAGCAGCAGCACGCTGGGGCCGATGACTTGCTTGAGAGGGAGGGGTTCGGGGAGGTCGCGGTAGGTGACCGGAGGTAGGTTGACGCTGGAGATTTCGGGTGCGATCTGGGGCGAACCCGTGTCGCTGGCTTGAGTGACCATGTGCAATACCTTTTTCGTGAGTGAAGATACTTGCAACGGTGGCCATGCCATGCAGCCATGGCCATCACCATACCCTGACAGGAAATTGTAAGGGGGTACCGCGATCCTAATGCGCCAAGCGAATACGGGTCAAGTAAATGCGAATGATTACAGGGTTATCCCTTGCGTTCATGAATGGCCGCAGCCTGCTCCAGGAGCTGCGCGGTTTCATAGGCGGGCAGCCCCATGACGCCGGTATAGCTGCCCGCCAGGTGCTGGACGAACACGCCCGCGCGTCCCTGGATGGCGTAGGCCCCTGCCTTGCCCAGCGGCTCGCCGGTGGCGCAGTAGGCCTGGATGTCGGCGCGCGAGAGCGGCTTGAAGCGGACCTGGCTGGCGCTCAGGCCTTCGAGGATGCGGCCCTTGGACGCCAGCGCCACGGCGGTATGAACCAGGTGACTGCGGCCCGAAAGGCGGGTGAGCATCGATTCGGCGTCGGCCAGGTCGCGCGGCTTGCCCAGGACCTGGCCCTCGAGGATGACGGTCGTGTCGGCGGCAAGGACGAATGCCTGATCCGGCGGCAGGAAGCCTTCCGGACGCTGCGGGCCGGCCAGCCACAGGATGGCGCGCTCGGCCTTTTCCCGTGCCGTGCGACGCACGTAGTCCTCGGCGGCCTCGCCGAGCCATTGCGGCTCGTCCTCGCCCTCGGGCGCCGGGACGCGCAGCACACGGTGGGCGATGCCGATCTGGTTGAGGATTTCCCGGCGCCGGGGGCTGGCCGAGGCCAGATAGAGCGGGGCGGCCGTCATGGGACGGATCTATGAAGGATATCCGTACAAGTCATTGGACGCGCAGGATCTTGAGGCCGTTGGTGCCGCCGCTGTCGCTATAGAAGTCGCCCTTGGTCAGGATGATCCAGTCGCCGGCCTCGAGCAGGCCGCGGGCGCGCAGGATGTCGATGGCGGCATCGCTGACCTCCGCGGGCGGCAGCGCCGCGGCGTCGAAAGCCTCGGGGTAGACGCCGCGAAACAGGGCGGCGCGCCGCTGCGTGGTGACGTGGCGCGTGTAGCAGTGGATGGGCACGCCCGAGCGGATGCGCGACATGATCAGCGGCGTGTGGCCGCTTTCGGTGAGGCTGATGATGGCCTTGATGCCCGGAAAATGATTGGCGGCATACATGCTGGCCAGCGCGATGGTGTCGTCGCAGCGGGTGAAGGTCTCGCCCAGCCGATGATGCGAGCGGGTGCTGGTGGGTTCTTGTTCGGCGCCCAGGCAGACCCGCGCCATGGCGGCGACGGCCTCGACCGGATACTGGCCCGAGGCGCTTTCGGCCGACAGCATGACGGCGTCGGTGTAGTCCAGCACGGCGTTGGCCACGTCCGAGACCTCGGCGCGCGTGGGCAGCGGGCTGGCGATCATGGACTCCATCATCTGGGTGGCGGTGATCACGAGCTTGTTCAGGGTGCGCGCATGCTGGATGATGCGCTTCTGGATGCCGGCCAGCCGGGCATCGCCGATCTCGACCCCCAGGTCGCCGCGCGCGACCATGACGCCGTCGCTGGCCCGGATCAGCCCGTCGAGGGCCTCGTCGTCGGCGACGGCCTCGGCGCGTTCGATCTTGGCGATGATCCAGGCGGGACTGCCGGCGGCCCTCACGAGGCTGCGGGCTTGTTCGATGTCGGCCCCGGTGCGCGGGAACGAGACGGCCACGTAGTCCAGTTCCAGTTCCGCCGCCAGGCGGATGTCCTCGCGGTCCTTGTCCGTCAGGCTGGGCGCCGAGATGCCGCCGCCGCGGCGGTTGATGCCCTTGTTGTTGGACAGCGGCCCGCCCACGGCGACGGTGGTGTGCACGCTGCTGTCCTCGACCCGGTCGACCCGCAGGATCACGCGCCCGTCATCCAGCAGCAGTTCGTCGCCCGGCGCGCAATCGCGCACCAGCGGCGGATAGTCGATGCCGACGATGTGCGAATCGCCGGCATCGGCGGGGTGGTCCGTGGACAGCGTGAAGGGATCGCCCGCATGTAGGGTGACCGCGCCCTCGGCGAAGCGCGCGATGCGGATCTTGGGGCCCTGCAGGTCGCCCATGATGGCGATGTGGCGGCCCAGGCGGCCCGAGATGTCGCGGATCAGGCGGGCCCGCTCGCGGTGCTCGTCCGCCGTACCGTGCGAGAAATTCAGGCGGGCGACGTCCATTCCGGCGAGGATCAGGGCCTCGATGCGTTGGGCCGAGGAGCTTGCGGGGCCGAGGGTGGCGACGATCTTGGTGCGGCGGCGGGCATTCATGGCGGGGCCTCCGTTCAGGCGCGATGGTAGGGATGCCCGGACAGTATGGCCCAGGCGCGGTAGATTTGTTCGGCCAGCAGGACGCGGACCATGGGATGCGGCAGCGTCAGCGAGGACAGCCGGATCGTCTGGTGCCCACGTCGCTTCAGATCCGGATCCAGCCCGTCGGGCCCGCCGACGAGGAAGGCGACATCCCGGCCCTCGCCGCGCCAGTTCTCGAGGAGCCGCGCAAGGCCCACGGTGTCGAGGTCCCGGCCATGCTCGTCGAGCACAACCCGCCAGGCCTGGGCGGGCAGGGCGGCCTCGATGCGCTGTGCCTCGGCCAGCATGAGCTGCGCAGGTGTCTTGCCGGAACTGCGGGGCTCGGGCTTGATCTCGACGAGTTCCAGCGCGCAGTCGGGGGGCAGGCGCTTGGCGTAGTCTTTCCAGGCCTCTTGCACCCAGGCCGGCATGCGCACGCCTACAGCGTATACCTGGATCTTCATGTGCGGCGGGCGATGGCCGTCAATCCTCGAAGGCGGCCTGGGCGGGCCCCTGCGGCAGGAGCTTGACCCGCACGGGCTTGGCGCCCCAGATTTCCTCGAGGTGATAGTACGCGCGTATCGCGGGCTGCATGCAATGCACGACGATGTCGCCCAGGTCGATCAGCACCCATTCGCCGGATTCCTCGCCTTCGCAGGCGATCACCTGGATCCCGCGGCGTTTGGCCTGGTCGGCGACGTGGCTGGCGATGGCGCGCGTCTGCCGGTTGGATGTGCCGCTGGCGATGATGACCCGGTCGAACAGGCCGGTGAGGCCGGTGGTGTTGTAGACCTTGATGTCCTGGGCCTTGACGTCCTCGAGGGCGTCGATGACGATGCGTTGCTGTTTCTGGATGTTCATAGAGGGCGGTTGGGGTCCGGAGTGGCCGCCGGATCGGAGTAGAGGTGGTGCGTCCGGATGTATTCGAGCACGTTCGGGTCCAGCATATCATCGACCGGCCCGCCCGTGCGCAGGGCGTGCCGGATGCCGGTGGCGGTGATCGCCAGGGGTGGGAAGGGAATGCGCAGCAGCGCGTGTCCCGACTGGTCCAGGGCCTGCTGGAGATCGATCGGCGGCGTATCCACCGATCCCGGACGCTGGGCGACGGCCAGGCGGACCCGTGCGATGATGTCGCGCCAGCGGTGCCAGGTACAGAAATTCGCCAGTTGGTCGGCCCCCAGGATCCAGGTGTAGCGGGCCGGAGGGAGGGCGTCCAGGGTGTCTATGGTATAGGTCGCGCCCGGACGTTGGAGTTCGATCGGATTCACCAGCAGGCGCGGGTCGTCCCGGCAGGCGATCTCGAGCATGCGCCGGCGATGGTCGGGGCCGGCGCCCAGGGCTTGGCGCTGCCAGGGCCGATGGGCGGGCAGCAGCTCGACGCGGTCGAGCGCCAGGGCCTCGAGCGCGGCTTGCGCCAGTGCGATATGGGCGCGGTGGACGGGATCGAAGCTGCCGCCCAGGAGCCCGATCCGCGGCACTACACCCATTCCCGGGGCTTGAGGTAGTCGGCGAGCGCGGCTTCCGGGCTGCCGGGTTCGGGCGTCCAGTCATAGCGCCATTGGGCGATGGGCGGCATGGACAGCAGGATCGATTCGGTGCGGCCCCCCGATTGCAGCCCGAACAGCGTACCCCGGTCGTAGACCAGGTTGAATTCCACGTAGCGGCCGCGGCGGTACGCCTGGAAGTCGCGCTGAGCCTGGGTGTAAGGCGCGTCCTTGCGGCGTTCCACGATGGGCACGTAGGCGGGCAGGAAGCATCCGCCCACGGCGCGGGTCAGGGCGAAGCAGGTCTCGAAGTCCGGTGCGTCGAGGTCGTCGAAGAACAGGCCGCCCACGCCCCGGGTCTCGCCCCGGTGGCGCAATAGAAAATAATCGTCGCACCAGGTCTTGTACGCGGGATATTTGTCCTCGCCGAAAGGGGCGACCGCGTCGCGGCAGACCCTGTGGAAATGGCGCGCATCGGCCTCGTGGGGATAGTATGGGGTAAGGTCGAGCCCGCCGCCGAACCAGAACACATCCTCGGCGCCGTCGCTCCCGCGCGCCACGAAGAGGCGCACGTTCATGTGCGTGGTGGGCACATGCGGATTGCGCGGATGCAGCACCATCGACACGCCCATGGCCTCCCAGGCCCGGCCGGCCAGCCCGGGGCGATGGGCGCTGGCCGAGGGCGGCAGCGTCGTCCCCTGGACATGGCTGAAGAGCACGCCGGCGCGCTCGAAGACACGGCCGCCCTCGAGGTGGCGCGTCAGCCCGCCGCCGCCTTCCGGCCGGGTCCAGGCGTCGTGCCCGAAGTCGCCGCCCTCCAGCGCCTCGAGGGCGCGCACGATGCCGGCCTGCAGGTCGATGAAGGTGTCGTGGACGCGATGGGTGGGGACGGGCATGGATATCCTTGGGCTCAGGGTCTGGCGGCCGACAGGGCGCGCCAGCCGATGTCCCGGCGGAATTGGCGGCCTTCGAAAACGGTCTGCGACACGGCGTCGTAGGCGGCCTGCTGGGCGCGGCGGATCGAATCCGCGAGGACGGTCACGCAGAGCACCCGTCCGCCGTTGGTGACGAGGGCCTGATCACGCAGGGCGGTGCCGGCATGGAAGGTCATGCAGGCGTCGGTGTCGGGGGCCAGGCCACTGATGGGATCGCCCTTGCGCGGGGATTCCGGATACCCCGCGGCCGCCAGCACCACGCCCAGCGCCGTGCGGCGGTCCCAGTCGATTTCGGCCTGATCGAGGGTGCCCGAGAGGGCGTGTTCGAAGACGGTCGTGAGGTCGCTCTTGATGCGCATCATGATCGGCTGGGTCTCGGGGTCGCCCAGCCGGCAATTGAATTCCAGCACCTTGAGGCTGCGCGCGGCATCGGCGCCCGGTCCTATCATCAGGCCCGCGTACAGGAATCCGGTATACGGTATGCCGTCGCGTGCCATGCCTTGCATCGTGGGCAGGATGATCTCGCGCATGATGCGGTTGTGCAGGGCGGGCGTGATGATGGGTGCGGGCGAATAGGCCCCCATGCCGCCGGTGTTCGGTCCCTGGTCGCCGTCGTTCAGGCGTTTGTGGTCCTGGCTGGTGGCCAGGGCGAGGACGTGATGCCCATCGCACATGACGATGAAGCTGGCCTCCTCGCCCTCGAGGAAGTCCTCGACCACCACGCGCGCACCGGCCGCCCCCAGGCGGCCGTCGCCCAGCATGTGGTCCACGGCCGCAGTCGCCTCGTCGAGGGTGGCGGCGACGACGACCCCCTTGCCGGCGGCCAGCCCGTCGGCCTTGACGACGATGGGCGCGCCACGTCCGAGGATGTAGGCCTTGGCGGCGGCAGGATCGGTGAAGGTCTGGTGCGCCGCGGTGGGGATGCCGTGGCGCTGCATGAAGGATTTGGCGTAGTCCTTGGAGCTTTCGAGCTGGGCCGCCTCGCGGGTCGGTCCGAAGATGCGCAGGCCGGCCGCCCGAAAGGCGTCGACGATGCCGGCGGCCAGCGGCGCCTCGGGGCCGACCACGGTAAAGGCGATCTTTTCGCGGCGCGCGAAATCGATCAGCCCCTCGGTGTCGTCGACGTCGAGGTTCTGGAGCTGCGGTGTGTGGCCGGTGCCGCCGTTGCCGGGCGCCACGTAGACCGTCTGGACGCGCGGCGATTGGGCCAGACGCCAGGCGAGGGCGTGTTCGCGGCCGCCCGCGCCGATGACCAGGAGTTTCATTCGGCTTCGTCCAGGATGGCGGTGGTGAAGACCTCCTGGACGTCATCCAGGCCTTCGAGAGTGTCGATCAGTTTTTGCATGCGTTCGGAGTCCTCGGGCGAGAGCTCGACCTCGCTCAGGGCCTTCATGACGACGCCCTGGACCTCGGGGACGAGGCCCGCCGCCTCGAAGGCGGCCTTGGCCTCGGCGTACTGGCCGGGTTCGCAGATCACCTCGATCACGCCTTCGTCGTCGGATTGCACATCCTCGGCGCCGGCTTCGAGGGCGACTTCCATGACCTGTTCCTCGGAGGTGCCGGGCGCGAACAGGAACTGTCCGCAATGCTTGAACATGAATGACACGCAGCCGTCCTGGCCCAGGTTGCCGCCGTGCTTGGTCAGGGTGTGGCGCACCTCGGACACGGTGCGCTGGCGGTTGTCGGTCATGCAGTCGATCAGCACGGCCGCACCGCCGGCGCCATAGCCTTCATAGCGGATTTCCTCGTAGTTGGCGTCATCGGCGCCGCCTGCGCCGCGCTGGATGGCGCGCAGGATGTTGTCCTTGGGCATATTGGCCGCCGTGGCCTTGTCCCATGCGAGCCGCAGACGGGGATTGGTATCCGGATCCGCGCCGCCGGCGCGGGCGGCAACGGTGATTTCACGGATGATCTTGGTCCAGAGCTTGCCGCGCTTGGCGTCCTGGCGCCCCTTGCGGTGCTGGATGTTTGCCCATTTGCTGTGTCCGGCCATAATAAGCGTCAGTCTTTCAATCGGTTCGTCGGTAAAAGACTGATTTTACCCTCTGTGTCTGCTTCTGGCAGGCGGCGTGAATGGATATCCGGGCCTGGCGAGTGTTCATGCTAGTCTAATGCGGTCTTTGGAAATCAGTCGTTGGGCGCGGCCCCGCGCCTCAAGGAGATCGTTATGGAGCAAAGCAGGAAGGTCCGGATCGAGGCGCATGGCGGTCCGGAGGTCATGCGCATCGTGACCGAGGCGGTGCCTGCGCCGTCTGACCATGAGGTCCTTATCCGGCAAAAGGCCATCGGCCTGAATTTCATCGACATCTATTGTCGCACGGGGCTGTACCCCAATCCTTTGCCGCACGGCCTGGGCTTCGAGGCCGCCGGGGTGGTCGAGGCCGTGGGCGCCGGGGTCCGGCACCTGCGGGTGGGCGATCGGGTCGCCTATGGCCAGAGCCCGCTGGGCGCCTACGCCGAATTGCGCAACGTGCCGGCCGACCGCGTGGTCGCCATTCCCGATTCGGTGGATTTCGAGCAGGCGGCCGCCCTGATGCTCAAGGGCCTGACCGTCCAGTACCTGTTTCGCCAGACCTACCGCCTGAAGGGCGATGAAACCATCCTCTTTCATGCGGCCGCGGGCGGGGTCGGCCTGATCGCCTGCCAGTGGGCCCGTGCCCTGGGCGTGCGTCTGATCGGCACCGCCTCCACGCCCGAAAAGGCCGCGCTGGCCCGGCAAAACGGCGCCTGGGAGGTCATCGACTATACGCGCGAGGACGTCGCGGCGCGCGTGCGCGAACTGACCGACGGCCGCAAGGTGCCGGTGGTCTACGACGGCGTGGGCAAGAGCACCTGGGAGGTCTCCCTGGATTGCCTGCAGCCCAGGGGCCTGATGGTCAGTTTCGGCAATGCGTCCGGGCCGGTCGAAGGCGTCAAGCTCGGCCAACTGGCGACCAAGGGCTCGCTGTACGTGACGCGGCCCACCCTGGGCACGTACGTCGCCTCGGCCCAGGCCATGCAGGAGGCGGCGGCGGACCTGTTCCAGCAGGTCGTGGACGGCCACATCCAGGTGGCCATCGGCCAGCGCTTCGCCCTCGAGGACGTGGCCGAGGCGCACCGCGCCCTGGCCGAGCGCCGCACGACCGGGGCCACGGTGCTGACCCTGGATTGATGATCAGGCCGGATCCCGGTGGTAGCGCCGCAGGCGTTCGACCTCGTTGCGCGACCCCAGGATCACGCCGGTGCGCTGGTGCAGTTCGGCGGGCTGCAGTTCCAGGATGCGCGTGTCGCCGTCGATGGCGGCGCCGCCGGCCTGCTCGATGATGTAGCTCATGGGGTTGGCCTCGTACATGAGGCGCAGCTTGCCCTTGCGGCCCGAGGACCGGGCATCGCGCGGGTACATGAAGACCCCGCCGCGCGTCAGGATGCGGTGCACGTCGGCCACCATCGAGGCGATCCAGCGCATGTTGTAGTTCTTCGCCAGCGGGCCGGTCTCGCCCTGCAGGCATTCGTCGATGTAGCGGCGCACCGGCGCCTCCCAGTGGCGCATGTTCGACATGTTGATGGCGAACTCGGCGGTATCCTCGGGAACGCGGATGTCCTCGTGCGTCAGCAGCCACGAACCCATTTCCCGATCCAGGGTAAAGCCCACGACGCCGGCGCCCACGGTCAGCACCAGCATGGTCTGCGGGCCGTAGACGGCATAGCCCGCCGCCACCTGGCGCGTGCCGGGCTGGAGGAAATCGGCTTCGGCGATCTCGCGGCCCGCGGCCTCGGCCGGCGCCTGGAGGACCGAGAAGATCGTGCCGATCGAGACGTTCACGTCGATGTTCGAGGAGCCGTCCAGGGGATCGAACAGCAGCAGATTCTGGCCCTTGGGATACTGATTCGGGATGCGGTGGATGGTCTGCATTTCCTCGGAGGCCATGGCGGCCAGGTTCCCGCCCCATTCATTGGCCTCGAGCAGGATCTCGTTCGAGAGCACATCGAGCTTTTTCTGCACCTCGCCCTGGACGTTCTCGGTGCCCAGGCTGCCGAGCACGCCGCCCAGCGCGCCCTTGCTGACGGCATGGCTGATGGCCTTGCAGGCGCGCGACACGGTTTCGATGAGCAGCCGGACCTCGGCGGACACGGCCTGGTGTTCGCGCTGCTGCTCGACCAGGTACTGGGTCAGGGATTTGAATTTCAAGGTGGTTCCCCCTTTATATATTGGTGTGAGTGGATGGCTCGGCGGCCGCCGTCAGACGGTCAAGGCCTTGGAGACGATTTCCGCGACGTTGCGCGACAGGCCGGGCGCCTCGTGGACGCGGCGCAGGGCTTCGCGCATGCCGTCGCGCGGGCCCTGTGCGTAGCGGGCCCAGTTGTCGAAGGCGCGCGCCAGCCGGGCGGCGATCTCGGGGTTGATGCGATCCAGGGCAAGCACCTGCTCGGCCCAGAATGCATAGCCGTCGGGCGTGTGCAGGCCCTTGAGGTTGTCCATGCAGAAGCGGAACACCAGCGAGCGGGCGCGGTTCGGGTTGCGCAGCGAAAAATCCGGATGGGCCATGAGTTTGCGCACCCGCGCGATGTCGCAGGAAGGCGCGGCCGCCTGGACGGCGAACCAGCGGTCCACCACCAGGGGCTCGTGCCGCCAGCGGGTGTGGAAGTCGGCCAGCAGGGTATCGGCCGCCTCGTGGCCGCCGTCCTGGTTCAGGAGCGCCGCCAGGGCGCCCATGCGCGCGGTCATGTTGCGGGCGTCCCGGTATTGCGCCAGTGCTCTTTCGCGGCCCTCGCCCGCGCCGCCGGCCGCGAGATAAGCAAGGGCGAGATTGCACAGCGCCCGGCGCCCCGAGGAGACGGGGTCCGGCCGGTAGGGGCCGTCGTCCTCGGCACGGCGATCGTGGATCTGGCGCCAGGCCTCGGCAAGCGCCGTACCGATGGCGCCTTGCACGTGCGTCCAGGCCTGCATCGTCGCCGCCGGGTCCATGGGCTGGGTGAGCTCGAGGATTTCCTTGGGCGAGGGCAGGGCGAGCAGCCGGGCCTGATAGGCCGGCGTCAGCGTGCTGTCGGCGAGGGCTGCGCGCCAGGTCTCGAGCAGTGGATCGATGGCGGGCGGCTGCGCCTGTGCCTGGAAGGCGGCGACGCAGGCGAGCAGGTGGCGCCGCGCGAGTTCCTGTCCGGCCTCCCAGCGGGCGAACGGGTCCGTGTCGCAGCGTGCCAGCAGCGCGAGTTCGGCATCCGGGCGGTCGGCCTCGACGATGACCGGCGCCGAGAAATTGCGCAGCAGCGACACCACAGGCCGCCGCTCGATGCCCGGCAGGGTCCAGCTGTGGGACGCCTCGCGCAGCTCGAGCACCACGGTGTCCTGCATCTGGCCTTCCCATGGGATCGGGATGGGTGTGCCGTCGGAATCCAGCAGGCCGATGGCAAAGGGGATGTGCAGGGGTGGCTTGTGCTCGACCGGATCGTGGCGGGTTTCGAGCCCGACCGGCGGGCAATGCTGGCTGAGGGTGATGCGGCAGGTCCGGGCCGCGGCGTCGTGCGCCACCTGGACGCGCACGCGCGGCGTGCCCGCCTGGGCATACCAGCGGCGAAAGACCGATAAGTCCTCGCCGGGCCGCAGCCGACGGTAGACCGATTCCATGGCGTCGACGAAATCATCGCAGGTGACGGCCTGGCCGTCGTGGCGCCGGAAATACTCGTCGAGTCCGGCACGAAAGCCCGCCTCGCCCAGCAATGTGTGCTGCATGCGGATGACCTCGGCGCCTTTTTCGTAGACCGTGGCCGTATAGAAATTGGCGATCTCCTGGTAGCTGTCGGGCCGGATGGGGTGCGCCATGGGGCCGGCGTCCTCGGGAAACTGCGCGATGCGTAAAGTCGTCACGTCGTCGATGCGCTTGACGGCGCGGGCGCTGGCGGCCTCGCGCTCGGGCAGGCCGGAAGCCAGCATGTCGGCCGAGAACTCCTGGTCGCGGAATACCGTCAGGCCCTCTTTCAGAGACAGCTGAAACCAATCGCGGCACGTGACCCGGTTGCCGGTCCAGTTGTGGAAGTATTCGTGTCCGATCACCGCCTCGATGCCGCGATAGGCCGCGTCCGTGGCGGTGTCCGGGTCGGCCAGCACATAGGCGGCGTTGAAGATGTTCAGGCCCTTGTTCTCCATGGCCCCCATGTTGAAGTCGCGGGCCGCGACGACCATGAACCGGTCCAGGTCGAGCTCGAGGCCGAAGCGCTGCTCGTCCCAGTGCATCGCCCGCGCCAGGCAATCCAGCGCCCAGCGGGTTTGTTCACCGCAGCCCCGGTCGCTGTAGACCTGCAGGGCGGCGGGGCGGCCGCTGCGTGTGGTCTCGGTGCACTCGATGCGGTCGAAGTCGCCGGCCACCAGCGCGAACAGATAGCAGGGCTTGGGGTGCGGATCCTCCCAGACGGCCTCGTGGCGGCCGTCGTCCAGGACGCGCTGCGCCGTCGGATTGCCGTTGGACAGCAGCAGCGGAAAAGGGCCGGGCTGGGCGCGCAGCGTGACGTGATAGCGGGACATGACGTCCGGGCGGTCGGGAAACCAGGTGATGCGCCGAAAGCCCTGCGCCTCGCACTGGGTGAACAGCTTTCCGCCCGAGACGTACAAGCCCATCAGGCTGGTGTTCTCCGCGGGCCGGCAAGCGCTGGTCACGATCAGGGTAAAGGGACGGCCCGCCGGCGGCCGCAGCCTCAGGATCTGGCCGTCCAGCACATAGTCGTTCGCCGACAATAGGCGCCCGTCGAGCGCGATCGAGAGCAGTTCCAGGTCCTCGCCGTAGAGCTCCAGCGGCTGTCCGCCGGGTTCAGCGGCCGGCTCGAAGCACATCGTCGAGCGCACCAGCGTGCGCTCGGGATCCAGATCGAATTCCAGCCGCAGATCGGGCAGGCGATAGGGGTATGGAACATAATCGAGGCGATGGACGGTCTGGGCGGTATCGGTGCGCATTTTTTCGAGATGGAAACGGAATTTGGCGTGGCCCTCATTGTAGTGCGCACGCCGGTGCCGCGCCCGTGTATCGGTGTGCAACCGCAGGGTTCCGCACGGGTGCCGCAAGCCCTATGATGAAAGCCTGTGGCCCGGGCGGCCGAGTCGTCGTGAAAGAGGTGCGAAATGGTATTGGCGGGGCTCTCGCGTTGTGCGCGAATCGTGCGTCTGGGCGGGATGGCGTGGGCCGCGGTTCTGCTGGCGGGCTGCGCATCCACATTTTCCGCGGAGGTCACCCGCTATCAGCAGTGGCCGTCCGACGCCGCGGGCGCGCACTATCGTATCCTGGCCGCCGAAGGCGAAAAGAACGACCTGCAATTCCAGGCTTATACGGACATGGTGCGCGCCGCGATCGGCGTGACCGGCCTCGTGGAGGCCCGCAGCGAGGGCGATGCGCGCTTCGACGTGCGGATCGATTATGGCAGCCCGATGACGCGCGCCTGGATCTCGCGCCCCGTCGACCCCTTTTATTATTCCGGCGGCTTCTATGGATTCAACGGGCCTTATGTCGGCATGTACCGGCCCTGGGGCGGCTGGGCGTTCGGACCGCCGGTCGAGAACGTGCCCGTCGATCTGTATCGCCATACCTTGACGGTGACGATTCAGGATCGACAGCACGACCACCGCGAGGTCTATCGCGCCACCGCGGTCAGCTTGGGCCGGTCCGATAATCTGACGGTGGTGATGCCCTATTTGGCGCGGGCGATATTCGATCGATTTCCCGGGCATAATGCCCAGGTCATCGAGGTCGAGTATCCGATGGGGGGTAGCGGCGGCTGAGAGCCGCCGCGCGCCTCATTGGATCAGGAAGGTGTCGCGGGATTGGCCCTGCGCCTCGGCGTCGGTGATCCAGCGCGGCGCCTTGCCGCGTCCCGTCCAGGTCGCCTTGGTTTCCGGATGACGGTATTTCGGAGGAATGACGCGCTTGGTGGTTTTCGCAGCGGCCTTGCGGGCGCCGCCCCCGCGTCGTCCGAGCGCAGCGGTGATTTCCTCGAGGCTGATATCGTATTCACGCATCGATCGGACGATAGAAGCGATCACAGGCGCGCGCTGCTTGCTTTGCAAGGTTTGCATCTGCTTTTGGAGTTTGGTGATTTCTTTCTCGAGTTTCAGCTTTTGAGTCGAATAGCTTGCTCGGGCCATTATATTTTCCGTATTGAGGGTGGTTGAGGATAAATAATCGGACGTGGCGGTAATTTTAATTCAATATTAATGTTTTGTGGCACCCTTGCAGTGTATTTGAAAGTTTCCGCTGGGTTTAGCCTCTTGGATGGAGTTTGATTTTGGAAAAGACAAGATGCGCGGAAGAACGGCTCTTTCCGGTGGCCGCCGTTCAAATGGTATCGGGGTTTTCCGTCGAGGATAATCTGGCGCGCGCCGGCGCACTGATTGCCGATGCCGCGGCCGGCGGCGCCCGCCTGGTGGTCCTGCCCGAGTATTTCTGTTTCATGGGCGCACGCGACGCGGACAAGATCGGCATCGCGGAGACCGCCGGTCGCGGGCCGATCCAGGAATTCCTGGCCGCGCAGGCCCGCCGGCATGATATTTGGCTGGTGGGCGGGACGTTGCCCTTGCAGAGTCCGGATGCCGACCGCATATATAACGCCTGCCTGGTCTTCGGCCCCGACGGCGGGGTTTGCGCGCGCTACGACAAGGTCCATCTGTTCAGTTTCCGGCGCGGCGACGAATCCTACGATGAATCCGTGGCCATCCGGCCCGGCGACAATGCGCCGCAGGTCTTCGAACTGCCGTTCGGCCGTACGGGCCTGGGCATCTGCTACGATTTGCGCTTCCCCGAGTTTTTCCGCGCGCAGGGGGACGTTCGCCTGATGGTCCTGCCCGCGGCTTTTACCTACACCACGGGTTCAGTACACTGGGAAATATTGCTGCGCGCGCGAGCGATCGAGAATCAATGCTACGTGCTGGCCAGCGCCCAGGGCGGCAAGCACGGCAACGGCCGCAGGACCTGGGGCCATTCCATGCTGGTCGATCCGTGGGGCGAGGTTCTCGGCTGCCTGCCGGAGGGCGAGGGCGTCGTGAGCGGCGGGCTCGATGCCGGGCGCCTCGAGCGTTTGCGTGAATCCCTGCCGGCCCTGCGCCACCGCGTGATGTGATTGTCGAAGACAAAGGAAGGATATGAAACTGATAGAACCGGGCATGGAGTCCCTGGCCACAGCGCGATCGCTGCTGCTCGAGCCCTGGGGGCTCGATGAGTCGCACCTGGCGCGGGCCTTGTCCGAGATCCATGCGCACAAGGTGGATTACGCGGACTTGTATTTCCAGTACAGCTGCAGCGAGGGCTGGAGCCTCGAGGAAGGCATCGTCAAGACCGGCAGCTTTTCCATCGACCAGGGTGTGGGCGTGCGCGCGGTCAGCGGCGAGAAAACGGCGTTTGCCTATTCGGACAGCCTGTCCGAATCGGCGCTGATGTCCTCGGCTCGCGCGGTGCGGACCATCGCCCGGCAGGGGGCCGGGCGGCGGCGCATCGACGGCCCGCCCGATGGCCGCCGGACTTTGTACGCGCCCGTCAATCCGGTCGACTCGCTCTCGGCGCCCGACAAGGTGGCGCTGCTGGAGCGCGTCGAGCGCATGGCGCGCGCCGCCGACCCGGAGGTGATCCAGGTGATGGCGGGATTGGCGGCCGAGTACGACGTGATCCTGGTGGCGGGCAGCGACGGGCGCCTGGTCGCTGACGTGCGCCCGCTGGTCCGTTTGTCGGTCACCGTGATCGCCGAGCGCCACGGCCGCCGCGAAATGGGCAGCGGCGGCGGGGGCGGACGCACCGGCCTGGCGTATTTCACCGACGAGGTGCTGGAAGGGTACGTGCGGCGCGCCGTCCACGAGGCCCGTGTGAATCTCGAAGCCCGGCCCGCGCCTGCCGGCCAGATGACGGTGGTCCTCGGTTCCGGCTGGCCGGGCATCCTGCTGCACGAGGCGGTCGGCCACGGCTTGGAGGGCGACTTCAACCGCAAGGGGTCCAGCGTCTTTTCGGGACGCATCGGCGAGCGCGTGGCCTCGCGCGGCGTCACCGTGGTCGACGACGGCACGCTGGCCGACCGGCGCGGCTCGCTGAACGTGGACGACGAGGGCCATCCGACCCAGCACAACGTGCTGATCGAGGACGGCATCCTCAAGGGCTACATGCAGGATTCGCTCAATGCGCGGCTGATGGGGCAGGCGGCCACCGGCAACGGACGCCGCGAATCCTACGCCCACCTGCCCATGCCGCGCATGACCAACACCTACATGCTGGCCGGCGACACGCCCCCGCAGGACATCATTGCCTCGGTGGATCGCGGGCTGTACGCCGTCAATTTCGGCGGCGGGCAGGTCGACATCACCAGCGGCAAGTTCGTGTTCTCGGCCTCCGAGGCTTACTTGATCGAGAACGGCAAAGTCACCCACCCCGTCAAGGGCGCGACGCTGATCGGCAGCGGCCCCGAGGCCATGAGCCGCATCGCCTTGATTGGTAACGATTTGCAACTGGACAGCGGCGTGGGGACCTGCGGCAAGGAAGGCCAGAGCGTGCCGGTGGGGGTGGGCATGCCGACCCTGCGCATGGACGGTTTGACGGTGGGCGGCACGGCCTGAGGCCTGTTCGTTGCCGCGCAAGGGGGCTCGCCATGATGGCGGGCCCCTTTGCTTTTGCGGCGGCCTTGAGCCGTCCGGCGGTTGACCCATTTGATTCGTGGGCTTATCATTTCAATCGAAATGGATTTTCGCCGCATTTTTGATCGATGAGCGATCGAGGGACACTTGTGAGCAGGCTATGAGCAAAATGGTCGATACGCAGCAGCAGGATTACGATTTGCGCATTCTGCGCGCATTGCGCCGCATTACGCGCTCGGTGGCCCTGCATTCGCGCCAGCTCGCGGCGTGCAGCCACATCACCGGACCCCAGCTCGTCTGCCTGCGCACCGTGATCCAGCATGGCCCCATGACCGCCACGGCGATCAGCCGCGAGGTTCACGTCAGCGCCAGCACGGTGGTCGGCATCTTGGACCGCCTCGAGGACAAGGGCCTGATCGTACGGGAACGCGGCCGCGAGGATCGACGGATCGTATTCATTACCGCGACCGAGGCCGGCCGCGAGCTCGCCCGCGACACGCCGTCCCCCCTGCAGCAAAAGCTCTCCGAATCGCTCAAGGCGCTGCCCGAACTCGAGCAGGCCACGATCACGCTGTCGCTGGAGCGTGTCGTGGCCCTGATGGAGTCCGGTGCCGGCATACAGCAGCCCGCCGACCCGCAATCCCCCATGCTCGAAGTCCCGGTCGGCGGTGTTGCGCCTGAATCGGGATTGGTGGTTTGAGGCTGCGCAAACCCCATCGTTCCGATGGTTCGTCGATGTGCGGGCTGGTCCGCGCCTGCCCGCCTCTCGATGCCAATTCGGCCTACGCCTACCTACTGCTGGCCGAACATTTTCCCGATACCTGCATCCTCGCCGAGGACGACGAGGGCCTGTCGGGTCTGGTGACCGGATATCTGCCGCCCAACCGGCCCGACACGCTGTTTGTCTGGCAGGTCGCGGTGGCGGGCCGCGCCCGCGGCCTGGGGCTGGGGCGCCGCATGCTGCACGCGCTGATCGAGCGCCCGGAATTGGCGGAAATCCACTATATCGAAACCACGGTCGGCCCGGGCAATGCGGCTTCCCGGCGACTATTCGCCGGGCTTGCGCACAGCCTGCGCGCGTCGATCGTCGAGGCGGCATTCTTTGATGCCGCCTTGTTCGGGGCCGGCGACCACGAAGCAGAACCGCTGTTGCGTATCGGCCCATTCGAGACGTCCGCCGTTACGGCGGGCGCTATTTGCTAGACAAAAGGAGGTACATATGGACTTGAAAATCTTTGACCGGATGGAGTCCGAGGTGAGAGGCTACGTCCGGTCTTTCCCGGTGATTTTCAGCAAGGCCAGCGGATCGGAGCTGTTTGACGAATCCGGCAGGCGCTATATCGATTTCTTCAGTGGCGCCGGCACGCTCAATTACGGCCACAACAATGCCGTCCTGAAGGACCGCATGATCGAGTACCTGAATGCCGACGGCGTGGTGCATGGCCTGGACATGGCCACCAGCGCGAAAAAATACTTTCTCCAGACGATCGAGCGGCTGATCCTCAAGCCGCGGGACCTGCGCTATACGCTGCAGTTCACCGGCCCGACGGGCACCAACGCGGTCGAGGCGGCGCTCAAGCTGGCGCGCCAGGTCAAGGGCCGGCACAACGTGATTTCGTTCACGCATGGTTTTCACGGCGTGTCCGGCGGCTCGCTGGCGGCGACCGCCAACAGCAAGTTCCGCAAGGCCGCCGGCATGGCGCTGGGCAATACCAGCTTCATGCCCTTTGACGGCTATTTCGGCCCCGACGTCAATACGATCGTCTACCTCGAGCGCATGCTGTCCGATCCCAGCAGCGGCCTGGACCTGCCGGCCGCGGTGATCGTCGAGACCGTGCAGGGCGAGGGCGGCGTCAACGTGGCGTCCCAGCGCTGGCTGCGCGAGCTCGAACGCCTCTGCCGCCAGCACGACATGCTGTTGATCGTCGACGATATCCAGGTGGGCTGCGGGCGCACCGGCGGCTTCTTCAGCTTCGAGTCGGCGGGCATTTCGCCCGACATCGTGACCCTGTCCAAATCGCTGTCGGGCTTCGGCCTGCCCATGTCGCTGGTGCTGTTCAAGCCCGAGCTGGATGTCTGGGAGCCCGGGGCGCACAGCGGCACCTTCCGCGGCAACAACCTGGCCTTCGTGACAGCGGCCCAGGCCCTCGAGACCTACTGGAGCGACGATGCTTTCCAGCAAGGCGTCCATGCCAAGGAGGCGATCGTGCGCGATTGGCTCGAGAACCTCGCCCACAGCTACCGCGATGCGGGCCTGAGCGTGCGCGGCCGCGGCTTGATCCAGGGGCTGGTGACCCCGCCGGGCGAGGGCCTGGCGAATCGCATCGCCCACCGGGCCTTCGAGCTGGGCGTGGTGATCGAAACCTCGGGCGCCCACGATGAGGTCCTCAAGGTGCTGCCGGCGCTGACCATCCCCGGCGAGCAGCTCGAACACGGGCTGGAGATCATCGAGCGCGCCACGACGGAGGTCCTGGCTGGGGCGGGGCGCCGGCCCCGCACGCTGAAAGTGGCGGGAGGCGTGTAATGATCGTCAGAAACGTCAACGAGGTGGTGGGTACGGAAAACGAGATCATCACCGACAACTGGACCAGCCGCCGCGTGCTGCTCGCACGTGACGGCATGGGATTCTCGTTCCACGAGACGGTGATTTTCCCGGGGACCGAAACCCATATTCATTATTGCAATCACCTGGAGGCGGTCTGGTGCGTCGAGGGCGACGGCGAGGTCGAGACCGTCGCCGACGGCCGCAAATACGCCCTGGGCCCCGGCGTGGTCTATGCGCTGGACCAGAATGACGAGCATTGGCTCAGAGGGGGGCGCGAGCCCCTGCGGGTGATTTGCGTCTTCAATCCTCCGCTGACCGGCCGCGAGGTCCATGACGCGCAAGGCGTCTATCCCCTGCCGGCCGCGACGGAGCAAGAAGCATGAGGAGTCGAACATGAAGGATTTCTACGAATCCCGCCGCGGGCGCAGCGCCGGCCTGCTGGCGCGGCGCGAGCCCGTGGTGTATGAAGGCGGGACCTACGTCCAGGCGCTGGACCCCGCCCAGCTGCAGGCCTACGAGCGCGATGGTTTCATCGTGTTGCCCGAGGTGTTCGGGACCGACGAAGTCCAGGCCTTGCGCGACGAGGTCGATGCGCTTTGCCGGGATCCGTCGGTCCAGGCCAGCGAGGAGGTCATCCGCGAGCCGGGCGGCGACGCCTTGCGCTCGATCTTCAGGATCCACGAGATCGGCCGCCTGCTGGCCGACTTGCCGCGCGATCCGCGCCTGCTGGACGTGGCGCGCCAGATCCTGGGTTCCGAGGTCTATATCCACCAGTCGCGCGCCAACATGAAACCGGGTTTCGAGGGTCGGGAGTTCTATTGGCACTCGGACTTCGAAACCTGGCACGTGGAGGACGGCATGCCGTCGATGCGCGCGCTCAGCTGCTCGGTCCTGCTGACCGACAACGAGGCCAGCAACGGACCCCTGATGCTGATCCCGGGATCGCACCGGCAGTTCGTGTCCTGCGTGGGCGAGACGCCCGAGGACAACTATCGCAGTTCACTGCGCCGCCAGGACATCGGCGTTCCCGATCCGGTCAGCCTGCGCCTGCTGGCCGACGGCGGCGGTATCCACGCGGTGGTGGCGCCGGCGGGTTCCGTGGTGTTCTTCGACTGCAACGTCTTGCACGGATCCGTGGGGAATCTTTCGCCGTGGCCGCGCAACAATGCGTTCATGGTCTACAACAGCGTGCACAACACCCTGGTCGATCCGTTTCACGGGATGAAGCCCCGTCCGTCGCACATCGCCGCGCGGGGCGAGCCCGAGGTGCTGACCCCCGCGCCGCTGAAGGTCGGAGAAAGCCGCGCTACGGCCGCGGCTTGAGGTAAACGCAGGGCGCCTTTCGGGGCGTCCGTCCGCCTGTTCGCCTCAGCCGGCGGGCTGGCGCTCTTCCATGAAGCCCTTGAGGAACTCGCGCGTGCGCGCTTCGCGCGGCGCGGTGAAGATCTCCTCGGGCGGTGCTTGTTCGACGATCGTGCCCTTGTCGAAAAAACAGACCCGATCCGAGATCTGGCGCGCGAAACCCATTTCATGGGTGACCAGCAGCATGGTCAGGTCGTGCTCCTCGGACAGTCGCTGGATGACCGTCAGCACTTCCCCCACCAGTTCGGGATCCAGGGCCGAGGTCGGTTCGTCGAACAGCATGATGTTGGGCCGCATGGCCAGCGCGCGGGCGATCGCCACGCGTTGCTGCTGTCCGCCCGAGAGCTGGCTGGGGAATTTTTCCGCATGCTCCGACAGGCCCACCAGTTCGAGGTACTCCTCGGCGCGCGCGCGGGCCTCGGCCTTGTCCAGGCCCAGGACGTGGATGGGGGACTCGGTGATGTTGCGCAGCACCGTCATATGGGGGAACAGATTGAACTGCTGGAAGACCATGCCCATTTCCTTGCGCATGGCGCGCAGGTGGGCTTCGCCGGCGGGCACCAGCCGATCGCCTTGGTATTCATGCCACAGCGGCTTGCCGGCGACGTGGATCATGCCCTCGTCGATGGTCTCGAGCGTCATCAGGATGCGCAGCACGGTGGATTTGCCCGACCCGGAGGGGCCGATGATGGTGACTTTCTCGCCCTTGCGGACCTCGAAATCCAGATGGTCCAGCACGACGGCCTCGCCGAAGCGCTTGACGACTTGTTCCATGGTGATGATGGCTTCGTTCATCGCAGGGGGATTCCTTGTTTGGGCAGGCGTTCGTCGAGGATGCGCACGCCGGCCGAGGCGACCAGCGTCAGGATCAGGTAGAGCCCGCCGACCATGGTCAGCGGCACCATGTAGTTGAAGCTGCGATCCCCGATGATGCGGGCGACGTTGAGCATTTCCAGGATGGACACCACCGACAGCACCGGCACGTCCTTCATGATCGACACCAGGTAGTTGCCCAGCGCCGGGATGATGCGCGGCACGGCCTGGGGCAGGATGATGACGCCGAAGGTGCGCATCGGCGAGATGTCCAGGGCCCGGGCGGCCTCGGTCTGCCCATGGGTGATGGACTCCAGGCCGGCCCGGTAGACCTCGGAGGTGTATGCGCTGTATTGCATGCCGAGGGCCAGGGCGCCCGTCATGAAGGCGGGCAGCACCAGGCCGTATTCCGGCAGCACGTAATAGAGGAAGAAAAGCTGCACCAGCAGCGGCGTGTCGCGCAAGAATTCGGTGAACACCCGCGCCGGCCAGGAAATCCAGCGCGCGCGGGCGCTCTTCAGGCCCGCCAGGATCAGCCCCAGGATGGCCGCCACGACAAAGCCGAGCAGCGTCGCCTGGATGGTCACCACCATTCCGCGCAGCAGGATCGGCAGGATGGACCAGGCAAAGGTCCAGTTGTCGGCGGTATTCCATTCGATTCCGAACAGCATGGCTCAGGTCCCCTTGGCGCGCCAGCGCCCGGCGCGGCGCTCGAGCATGCGCATGATGGCGGCCAGGACCAGTGCCATGCCGAAATACATCAGCAGCAGCACGGTGTAGACCGAGACGCTGTCCTGGGTGAAATTGCGGATGCGCTCCGCCTGGAATGCCAGGTCGCCCAGTCCGATCAGCGAGACCAGCGCCGTGTCCTTCAGGTTCTGGATCGCGAGATTGCCGAAGCTCGGCATCATTTCCGGCACCGCCTGCGGCACGGCGATGCGCCAGAGGATCTGGCGCGGGGTGAAGTCCAGGGCCTTGGCGGCTTCGTACTGCGTGACCGGCACGGCCTGGATGGCGCCGCGCACCACCTCGGCCCCGTAGGCGCCGATGTTCAGCGACAGCGCCAGGGTGCCGGCGACCACCGGGGACAGGCGCAGGTCCACCCCCAGCAGTTCGCCGGCCACCGGCAACGCAAAGAACAGCCAGAACAGCTGCACCAGCAGGGACGTGCCGCGGAAGACCTCGATCAGCGCGATCGAGAACCAGCGCAGCAGGCGATTCCCTGACAGCCGCCCGATGCCGAAGGCAAAGGAGAACACCCCGCCCAGCACGGTGGAATACAGCGTCAGTTCGATCGTGACCCGTGCGCCCAGCAGCAGCGGGCGGGCGTAATCCAGCCAGTCCATGCGGTTGGGCCGCTTACTTGGCGCAGAGCTCGGCGGTGGTCTTGGTGAAGGAGCCCTTGGCGTCCTCGGCCGAGAAGCCGTAGCCGGTCAGGATTTTTTCCCAAGCCGGGGTCTTCTTGAATTTCGCCAGCTCGGTGTTCACCGCGTCGCGCAGCGCCGTCGAATCCTTGTCGAACGTAAAGCCGCCCCAGCTGCGCACGGGCGTGCCGTTGACCACGGGATCCTTGAAGTTCTGGGCCGCCTCGACCTTGTCGCTCTTGGAGGCCAGCTCGCCCACGGTCAGGCTGGTGGCGGCATAGCCGTCGGCCCGTCCGGTGGACACCGTGGAGATGGCGTCGGCGTTGTTGGATATCGTGACGATCCGGGATTCGGGCACCTTCAGCGCCTGCAGCATTTCGAGCTGGTCGGCGCCGGCCATGATGGCGATCTTGTGGTCCGACTGGGCGAAGCTTTCATAGTCGTGGATATCCTTGGGATTGCCCTTGGCGACCAGCAGGCCCTCGCCGTACGAGCTATTGGGCTCCGAGAACAGCACTTGTTCGCAGCGCTGCGGCAGGATGGCCATCTCGGCGGCCACCATGTCGTAGCGGTTGGCCTTCAGCCCGGGGATCAGCGAGCCGAAATTGGTGGTCGTCCATTCGATCTTCTTGATGCCCAGGGCCTCGGCGATGTGCTTGGCGACATCCGGGCCGACGCCTTTGGCCTCGCCGTTCACGTCCATGTATCCGTAGGGAATTTCATTGGCGACCGCGACGCGCAGCACGCCGTTTTTCTGGATCTCCGCCAGGTCGGCCGAGACGGCCGGCGCGCCGGCCAGGCCCATGACGCAGGCCCCGGCCAGGCCCAGGACGAATTGTTTGCGTTTATTGATCATGCGGGTCTCCTGTATTCACGTCAAATGATGTACTGTCGAATGATCAATTATAGAATGGTTTCGATACGAATCAATTTTGGTGGAATCATTTGCTTGGGAATGATGACGGACGCCTTTATCGGAGGCGCCGCCGCCCGATTTACCGTTTGGCATTCGAGGCCGGATATGCTAGGATTTCGCCCATGTACGCCGCCCCCTATTTTTTTTATTTTTTTACGTTTCCAACGCCGCTGGTGGAGGAAGGGGATCGCTGTACAAAAAAGTAGTCGAACAAAATTCCCGAAAAAGCCGCCGGCGCAGCCAGGCGGCTTTTTTTTGTCGCCGCCCCCGGAACCCGGCATCCGATGGAGCCTGACCGTGTCACACAATACCGATGATTTACGTATCCGCGAGATCAAAGAGCTCGCCCCTCCCGCCCACATCATGCGTGAATTTCCCTGCACGCCGGCCGTCTCCAAGGGCGTCTACGAGGCGCGCCGGGCCGTGCACGAGATCCTGCAGGGCAGGGGCGACCGGCTGGTGGTGGTGATCGGGCCGTGTTCCATCCACAACACCGCCGGCGCGCTGGAATATGCGCGCCGCCTGGCCGAGCAGCGCGAGCGCTTCAAGGGCGAGCTGGAAATCATCATGCGCGTCTATTTCGAGAAGCCGCGCACTACCGTAGGATGGAAGGGGCTGATCAACGATCCGGGCCTGGACGGCAGCTTCAACATCAACCAGGGCTTGCGCACGGCGCGCGAGCTGCTGCTCGACATCAACAGCCTGGGCCTGCCGGCCGGCAGCGAATTCCTGGACATGATCACGCCCCAGTACATCGCGGACCTCGTGTCCTGGGGGGCGATCGGCGCGCGCACGACCGAGAGCCAGGTCCACCGCGAACTCGCCTCGGGCCTGTCCTGCCCGGTGGGTTTCAAGAACGGCACGGACGGCAATACCCGCATCGCCCTGGATGCCATCAAAGCGGCCTCGCAGCCGCACTACTTCCTGTCGGTGACCAAGGGCGGGCATTCCGCCATCGTATCCACCGTCGGCAATGAGGACTGCCACGTGATCCTGCGCGGCGGCAAGAACCCCAACTACGATGCGCAAAGCGTCGAGGCGGCCGCGCAGGCCATGGAGAAGGCGGGCATACGGCCGCGCCTGATGATCGACGCGAGCCACGCCAACAGCAACAAGGATTACTCGCGCCAGCCGCAGGTGATCGATGACATCGCCCGCCAGGTCGAGGCGGGCGACACGCGGATCTTCGGCGTCATGGTCGAGAGCCACCTGGTCGCCGGCCGGCAGGACCTGGTGCCCGGCCGGCCGCTGGTCTACGGGCAGAGCATCACCGACGGCTGCATCGACTGGGACACCTCGGTGACCGTGCTCGAGCGGCTGGCCGCCGCGGTGGTGGGCCGCCGCGCCGCCGCCGGGACCGCCGCCGCGACGGTGGGCGACGCCGCCTGAACTTCCGATACCCGGGCCCCGGCCCTTAGGACATGCACATGGATACTCCGACCTTCGTACAACGGCCCCGGCCCCTGCCGGACGGGTTCCTGGCGGCCCTGCAAGCGCAGTTCGGCGAGCGCTGTTCGCTGGCGCAGTCGGTGCGCGAGCATCACGGACGCGACGAGTCGCCGTATCCGCCGATGCCGCCCGAGGCGGTGGTGTTCGCCCGGACGATCGAGGACGTGGCCTGGGTGGCCCGGTATTGCCATGACCATCGCGTGCCCCTGATCCCCTATGGCGCCGGCTCCTCGCTCGAGGGGCATCTGTTGGCGGTGCAGGGTGGCATCAGCCTCGACCTGTCCGGCATGGACCAGATACTCGACGTTCATGCCGAGGATTTCACGGCGACGGTCCAGGCGGGGGTCACCCGCAAGCAGCTCAACGAGGCCTTGCGCGACACCGGCCTGTTTTTTCCGATCGATCCGGGGGCGGATGCGAGCCTGGGCGGCATGTCGGCCACGCGGGCGTCCGGTACCAATGCGGTGCGCTACGGCACCATGCGCGAGAACGTCATGTCGCTGAAGGTGGTGACGGCCGACGGCCGGATCATCGAGACCGCGAACCGGGCGCGAAAGTCCTCCGCGGGCTACGATCTGACGCGCCTGTTCGTCGGCAGCGAGGGGACGCTGGGCATCATCGTCGAGGTCACGGTGCGCCTGTACCCCCAGCCCGAGGCGGTCTCGGCGGCGATCTGCAACTTTCCCGACCTGGACTCGGCGGTGCGCAGCGTCATCGAGGTGATCCAGCTCGGTGTGCCGGTGGCGCGCGTCGAGTTCATGGACGCGGCGGCCGTGCGCGCGACCAATCAATACAGCCACCTGAGCCTGCGCGAGACGCCGCTGCTGCTGTTCGAATTCCACGGCAGCCCCGCCTCGGTGCGCGAGCAGGCGACCCTGGTGCAGGAGGTCACGCACGGCAATGGCGGCATGGACTTCGAATGGGCCGAGCAGCCCGAGGACCGCAATCGCCTGTGGACCGCCCGCCATAACGCCTATTTCGCCGGCCTGCAGCTGCGTCCCGGCTGCCGCGCCAGCACCACCGACGTCTGCGTGCCGATTTCGCGCCTGGCCGAATGTGTCGGCCAGACGGCCGCCGAACTGGATCAGGCGAGTTTTCCCTATACAATCGTGGGACACGTCGGGGACGGGAATTTTCACGTCCTGATGCTTCTGGACCCGGACAGTCCGGCCGAATGGGCGGAATCCGAGGCACTGAACCACCGGCTCGTCGAGCGCGCCATCGCCATGCAGGGAACCTGCACGGGCGAGCATGGCGTGGGCCTGCACAAGCAGGCGTTCATGCGCACCGAGCACGGCCAGGATGCATTGGATGTCATGGCGGCCCTCAAGGCCGCCCTCGACCCGCACGACATTCTCAATCCGGGGAAGGTGTTGCCGCGGCCGCCGGCCCCATGAATGGGTAACGATGAGCATGGATACTTCCAGTCGGGGACAGGTGCCGGATGCCGCGCCTGACTTCCCGGGGCTGCTGGCGAGCATTGCGGGCGACGTTCCGGCGCACTGCGTCCTGACCCGGGTCGACCAGACGACGGCTTACGAATGCGATGGCCTGGCGCTGTACCGCGAGCGCCCGCCCGTGGTGATCCTGCCCGAGACCGAGCAGCAGGTGATCGCGGTGTTGAAGGCCTGCCGGGCGTTCAACGTGCCGCTGGTGCCGCGCGGCGCCGGCACCGGCCTGTCGGGCGGCGCCACCCCGCATCCCCAGGGCGTGCTGCTCGGCCTGGCCAAGCTCAACCGCATCCACCGCGTCGATCCCCAGGCCTGTGTCGCAGTGGTGGGGCCGGGGGTGCGCAACCTGGCGATCTCCGAGGCCGCCGCGGCGCACGGCCTGTATTATGCGCCTGATCCGTCCAGCCAGATCGCCTGTTCGATCGGCGGCAACGTCGCCGAGAACTCCGGCGGCGTGCACTGTCTGAAGTACGGCCTGACCGTGCACAATGTCCTGCGCGTGAGGGTCGTGACCATCGATGGCGAGGTCCTCGAGCTCGGCGGCGAGGCGCCGGATGCGCCGGGCCTGAACCTGCTCTCGGCCTTCATCGGCTCCGAGGGCATGCTGGGACTGGTCACCGAGGTCACGGTCAAGCTGGTCCCCAAGCCGCAGCGCGCGCAGGTCGTCATGGCCAGTTTTCCCAGCGTCGAGGCCGCCGGCGATGCGGTCACGCGCGTGATCGCCGACGGCGTCATCCCGGCCGGCCTGGAACTCATGGACAAGCGCTCGGTCCACATGGTCGAGCCCTTCGTGAACGCGGGCTATGACCTCGAGGCCGAAGCCATCCTCCTGTGCGAATCCGACGGCACGCCCGAGGAAGTCGCCGACGAGATCGCCCGCGTCGAGGCACTGTTCCTCGCGGCGGGGTCCACGCGGATCCAGGTCTCGGCGTCCGAGGACGAACGCCTGCGCTTCTGGGCGGGACGCAAGAACGCCTTTCCGGCCGCCGGCCGCATTTCGCCCGACTACTATTGCATGGACGGCACGATTCCGCGCCGCCACCTCGGCCGGGTCCTGTCGGCGATCGAGGCCATGGAGGACCAGTTCGGCCTGCGCTGTGCGAACGTCTTTCACGCGGGCGACGGCAACCTGCATCCCCTGATCCTGTTCGACGCCAACCAGCCCGACGAGGTCGAGCGCGCAGAGGCCTTCGGCGCCGCCATCCTCGAGCTGTGCGTCGAGGTCGGCGGCACCATCACCGGCGAGCACGGCGTGGGGCTGGAAAAGATCAACCAGATGTGCAGCCAGTTCTCGCGCGAGGAGCTCGATGCGTTCTCGGCCCTGAAGCGCGCCTTCGATCCCTACGGCCTGCTCAACCCGAGCAAGCTCATCCCCACGCTGGTGCGCTGTGCCGAGTACGGCAAGATGCATGTCCACAACGGCGAGCTGCGCTTTGCGGACATTCCCCGTTTCTAGTTCCAGTATTGCGCCAGGGCTTGATCATGGATTTCGTGCTTTCTGAATTTTGCGACCGGGTCGCCACCGCGCGCGCCGCCCAGCGGCCGGTGCATATCCGTGGCGGCGGGACCCGGATGTTCTACGGCGAACCCGCGGTGCCCGAGGGGCCCGAGCGTGTCTGTCTGGACGTCTCCGGCTATCACGGCATCATCGGCTACGAGCCGTCCGAACTGGTGATCACCGCGCGCGCCGGGACGCGGCTGGCCGATATCGAGCAGACGCTGGCCGAGCGCGGCCAGATGCTGGCCTTCGAGCCACCGCGTTTCGGACCCGAGGGTACGCTGGGCGGCTGCGTGGCCTCAGGGTTGTCGGGGCCGCGGCGGATGGCGGCCGGCCCGCTGTCCGATTTCGTCCTGGGCACGCGCCTGCTGGATGCCAACGGCAATGTGCTGCGCTTTGGCGGCGAGGTGATGAAGAACGTCGCGGGATACGATGTGTCGCGCCTGCTGGCCGGGTCGCTGGGGGTGCTGGGGGCGATCATCGAGGTGTCCCTCAAGGTCGTGCCTCGCCCGCGTCGCGAGACCACCCGTGTGCTGCAGGCCGACGAGGCACAGGCGCTGGCCCTGTGCGTGCGGTGGCGCGCACAACCCCTGCCGGTGTCCGCCACCGCCTGGGTCGCCGATGCCGGCGGGGCGGGCGGGCGGCTGTACGTGCGTCTCTCGGGCAACGAATCGGCCGTCGCGCAGGCGGGCGCCGCGATCGGCGGGGACGCCCTGGATGCCCCGGCCGATGCCGAATTCTGGCGCGCGCTGCGTGACCAGACGCATCCGTTCTTCGGGCAGCGCCCCCTCTGGCGCGTGGCGGTGCCGCCGCCAACGCCGCCGCTGGGCCTGGGGCCTACGCTGGTCGAATGGCAGGGCGGCCTGCGCTGGGTCGCGGCGCCCCTGGAGGCAGGGTCGCCATTGCGCGCGCGCGTGCAATCGGCCGGCGGTTCGGCCTGCCTGTATCGGCACGACGGCGAGACCGGCGGCCAGCCGGTCTTCCATCCCCTGGAGGCCGGCGTGCTGCAGATCCATCGCCGCCTGAAACACGAATTCGATCCTTCGGGCCTGTTCAACCCCCATCGCTTATACCCGGAATTCTGAGGCCAGACTATGCAAACCAATCTCGCGGATTGGGCACGTGATACCGATTTCGGCCGCGAGGCCGATGAGATCCTGCGCCGTTGTGTGCATTGCGGCTTTTGCCTGGCGACCTGTCCGACCTACCAGATCCTGGGCGACGAACTCGACAGCCCGCGCGGCCGGATCTACCAGATGAAGGAGGTCCTCGAAGGGGCCGAGCCGTCCATGGTGACCCAGCAGCACCTGGACCGCTGCCTGACCTGCCGCAATTGTGAAACGACCTGTCCGTCCGGCGTCAAGTACGGCGAGCTCGTCGACATCGGCCGCCAGATCGTCAGCGAGCGCGTGCGCCGGCCCCTGGGCCAGCGGCTGCTGCGCGAAACCCTGCGCCGGCTGCTGGGCTCGTCCTGGTTCACACCCCTGTATCGGCTCGGCCGCCTGGTGCGGCCCGCCTTGCCGCCCGTGCTGCGCGCCAAGATGCCCGAGGCGCGGCCCGCGGGCGCCTTGCCCGCCGATCCGCGCCGCCATGCGCGCCAGGTCCTGATGCTGTCCAATTGCGTGCAGCCGGCCATGATGCCGTCCATCGATGCCGCCACCATGCGGGTCCTGGATGCGGTCGGCGTGGGCGCCCGGTTCGCGGCCGGCTCCGGGTGTTGCGGTGCGATCAATTTTCACCTGGATGCCCAGGAGGCCGCGCGCGACCAGATGCGTCGCAATATCGACGCGTGGCTGCCGCTGATCGAGTCCGGCGAGGTCGAGGCCGTGGTCATCAACGCCTCGGGCTGCGGCGGCATGGTCCGCGAGTACGCCCATCACCTGCGCCACGATCCCGCGTATGCGGACAAGGCCGCCCGCGTGGATGAGCACGTCAAGGACGTGGCGGAATTCCTCGCCCCCATGGCCGCCGAGCTGCGGGCCCGCATGCGCACCGCACCGGGGCGCACCGCGTTTCATCCGCCTTGCACCCTGCAGCATTGGCAGGGCCTGCGCCCGGTGACCGAGCGCCTGCTGGCGGACCTGGGTTTCGACCTGCAGCTGTTCGCCGATTCCCATCTGTGCTGCGGTTCGGCAGGCACGTATTCGATCACCCAGCCGCAACTGTCCAAGGCCCTGCGCGACCGCAAGCTGGAGGCAATCGCCCAGACCCTGCCCGAGCGCATCGTTTCGGCCAATATCGGCTGCATCACACACCTGCAAAGCGGCACGCAGGCCCCGGTGCGCCACTGGATCGAGGTCGTCGACGAGGCCATGGCCCATGGGTGACCGCATCGCGGCGGGGGCGCGGGTCGTCGTCGGCATGTCGGGCGGCGTGGATTCGTCGGTCTCGGCCTGGTTGTTGAAGCAGCAGGGATTCGAGGTGGTCGGCCTGTTCATGAAGAACTGGGAGGACGACGACGATACCGAGTATTGCTCCGCACGCCAGGACTGGCTGGACGCGGCCAGCGTGGCCGACGTCGTCGGCGTCGACATCGAGGCGGTGAATTTCGCGGCCGAGTACAAGGACCGGGTGTTCGCCGAGTTTCTGCGCGAATATTCCGCGGGCCGCACGCCCAATCCGGACGTGCTGTGCAACGCCGAGATCAAGTTCAAGGCCTTCCTCGACCACGCCATGACCCTGGGCGCCGACTACATCGCCACCGGCCATTACGCCCGGGTGCGCCGCGTCGAGTCGCCCACGGGCGTGCACAGCCAATTGCTCAAGGCGGTGGACGCCGGCAAGGACCAGAGCTATTTTCTGCATCGCCTCAATCAGGGCCAGCTGGCACGCACGCTGTTTCCCCTGGGCGAGCTCCACAAGACCGAGGTGCGCCGCATCGCCGGTGAACTCGGCCTGCCCAATGCGGCAAAGAAAGACTCCACCGGGATCTGCTTCATTGGCGAACGCCCTTTCCGCGAATTCCTGAATCGCTACCTGCCCACCCGGCCCGGACCGATACTGTCGGTCGATGGCAAGGTGGTCGGCCGGCACCAGGGACTGGCGTTCTATACCCTGGGCCAGCGCAAGGGCCTGGGGATCGGTGGCGTGCGCGGCCGGCAGCGCGAGGACGGCACGGCCGACGCCTGGTACGTCGCGCGCAAGGACCTGAAGGACAATGTGCTGTACGTCGTCCAGGGCCACGAGCATCCCTGCTTGCTGGCCCGCAGCCTGCAGGCGCAGGACGTGAGCTGGATTGCCGGCGAGGCGCCGCCCCCGGGGCGCTACGGTGCCAAGACGCGCTATCGGCAGGCCGATGCGCTGTGCGTGCTGAGGCTCGAGGACGGCGGCTTCAGCCTGGCGTTCGACGAACCCCAGTGGGCCGTCACGCCGGGCCAGTCGGCCGTACTCTATGACGGCGAGGTGTGCCTGGGCGGTGGCGTCATCGGGGCGTGAGCCCGTGCGCCCGGGGCCGCGGCATTGCGTGCGGGTTTACTTGGGCGCCGCGTACTGGGTGCCCGCGAACGAGGGGCGCGCCAGCAGCTTTTGCATCAGGCGGTCGAGGTTTTCGTGCCCGGCGCGCCAATCCATGTCGGGAAAACGGAAGTCCAGATACGTCAAGGCCGCGCCCACGGCGATGTCGGCCAGGCACAGGTTCACACCCATGCAGAAGGCTTGTTCGCCCAATAGTTCGTCCATGTGATCGACGGCGGCGGTGATCTTGCCCAGTTGCCGATCGATCCAATCCTGGCTGCGCTGTGCGGGCGGCCGTTGGGTCTGCTCGAGGCGGGCGGTGACGGCGGCATCCATGACCCCGTCAGCCAGGGCCTCCCACAGTTTGGCCTGGGTGCGTTCGCGTCCGGGAGGCGGAATCAGCCGGCCGACCGGCGAGAGCGTGTCCAGGTATTCGACGATGACGCGCGAGTCGAACAGCGCGCCGTTCTCGTCCATGATCAGACAGGGCACCTTGCCTAGCGGATTGTGCGGCGGAACCTGGGATCCGGCGCCCCAGACGTCGTCGAGGGCGAACTCGTAATCCAGCTTTTTCTCTGCCAGTACGATGCGCACCTTGCGGACGTACGGACTGGTCAGCGTACCGATCAATTTCATGGCAAAACGTGGGAGTCACGGGCTTGAAGAGTATAGCAGGAGCAGGGGGGATCGACGGGCGGGGTGGGGCGGTTTGGCCACGTTTGCCGCGGTTCGGGGCCGCACATCGAACATTCTGTGGTATATCCGCCCCAAGAGGACGGTGCTGGTGCGAATGGTAGAATTCAGCCTGCATTTTCAACTGGTGATTTCCCCATGCAGATCGACGCCTCGCTCAGTACGCTCAATGCTTTGTCGCCGCTGGACGGCCGTTATGCCGCCAAGGCCGACGCCTTGCGGCCCTTGCTGTCCGAGGCGGGTTTCATGGCCCATCGCGTCGAGGTCGAGATCGCCTGGCTGATTGGCCTGTCGGATGCCGGCCTGCCGGAACTGCCGTCGTTCAGCGTCGAGGCGCGCACGCGTCTGGCGGCGCTGGTCCGCGATTTTTCCGAGGCCGACGCGGCCCGCATCAAGGCGATCGAACGCACCACCAACCATGACGTCAAGGCGGTGGAGTACTGGCTGAAAGAGCGCGTGGCCGACCACCCGGAACTGGCGCGTGCGGCAGAGTTCATTCACTTTGCCTGCACCTCCGAGGACATCAACAACACCTCGCACGCATTGATGCTGGGCCGCGCGCGGGATCGCGCCATCGTGCCGCAGCTCGAGGCCGTGCTTGCGCGGCTGCGCGAACTCGCCCGCGCGCATGCCGGCCAGCCCCTGCTGTCGCGCACGCATGGACAGCCTGCCACCCCCAGCACCATGGGCAAGGAATTCGCCAACGTCGCCGCGCGACTGGAGCGCGCCCTGGCCGCGGTGCGCGCCGTCGAGCCTCTGGCCAAGATGAACGGGGCCACCGGCAACTACAACGCGCACCTCGCGGCCTATCCCGACCTCGACTGGCCGGCCTTCAGCGCGGGCGTGCTGGGTGGCCTAGGCCTGACGCAGAATCCTTATTCGATCCAGATCGAACCGCATGACTGGATGGCGGCCCTGTTCGATGCGATCGGCCGCGCCAACACCATCTTGCTGGACCTGGATCGCGATGTCTGGGGCTACATTGCCCTGGGCTATTTCAAGCAGCGCCTGAAGGAAGGCGAGGTGGGCTCCTCCACCATGCCGCACAAGGTCAATCCCATCGACTTCGAGAACTCCGAGGGGAACCTGGGCCTGGCCAACGCAATGCTGCGCCATTTGTCCGAAAAACTGCCGGTGTCGCGCTGGCAGCGCGACCTGACGGATTCCACCGTGCTGCGCAACCTGGGGGTGGCGCTGGGGTACTGCCTGGTCGCCTATGACGCCTGTCTGCGCGGCCTGGGAAAGCTCGAACTGAACGCCGCCGCCGTCGATGCCGACATCGACCAGTGCTGGGAAATCCTCGCCGAGCCGGTCCAGACCGTCATGCGGCGCCACGGCCTGCCGCAGCCCTACGAGCAGTTGAAGGCGCTGACGCGCGGCAAGGGCATCACCGAGGAGGCGCTGCGCGAGTTCATCCAGGGCCTGGATCTGCCGGCCGAGCCCAAGGCCCGGCTGCTTGCGCTGACCCCACGCACCTATATCGGCCTGGCGGCCGAGCTGGCGGCCCGGATCTGAGGCGGCGCGGCAGCGAAACGATCGGAAGACGCTGAAAAGCAAAAACGCCAGTCCGATGAACGGATTGGCGGCGGCCTCGCGCCTACCGGCCGCCGTCAGCGATTTTCCCGTTTCTGTTCACGATCCGCTTTGGTCAATGAAGCAATGAAAGCCTCTATCAACGCATCGAGCGGCGCCCGGGAACGTTCCAGTTTGGCCCCCAGGACCGCACCCTCCCAGGAATACCAGAATCGGCGAGCCTCCAGGGCCGGATCGACAGATGGGTGCAGTTCACCACAGTCGACGGCTTCCTTTAGGCAGGACTCTATGCACTTCTGCCAACTGTCCAATGCCGTCAGGATCGCGACTCTGAAGCGCTCGTTCAGAGCCCCGACCTCTTGGCCGAGGTTGCCGATCAAGCAACCACGCCGAAAGTGATAGCGTTGCATGCCGAGGGCCGCGTCGTCGGCGAAAGCTCGAATCCGCTGCAACGGCGTCAGCGTTGAATCAGTCAAGATTTTCTCGAGCTTGCGATTGAAGTACTCGGCGTACATTTCGATCACCTCGATGGCATAGGTGTCCTTGCTGCCAAAGTAATAAGTGAACGACCCTTTGGGAACCCCAGCGGCATGTACAACCTCGTCCACCGCCGTATTGTGGAAGCCTTTTTCGGTAAAGATCTCCACGCCCCTTCGTACGATCTCGCGTCGCTTGTCGGACGTTTTGCGATCCCGGCGCCCTTTGGCGGAAGTATTGTCCGAAGCCTTATCTTGTCTGTTCATTGTCTGCCTGGAGTCAACATGACTCAATGTATATAGACGAGTGTACAACCTAAATTGGCTGCTATTGTAACAAATCTGCCGAGTGCCTCCTCAGTTCTGTGAACGGCTCATGCTTGATACCTGCTAGAGGCCTGGCTTCACTATCCGGACGATCAGTCATGTTTTTATGAATCGTAATGCTGGAAGATCTATCGAGATCCGCTAAATCACCATAAAAATCAAACGCCTCAACGCCCTGTAGGCATTTCAAACCAGGCTCAGGCATCTTATGAGGAGCACCCTATTCTCCTCTGGCAAACGCTTTTCATGCGGGGAGGAAGGATCAAACCACTTGTCCGTCGCCGGAGTAAAAAAGAGGTGTTCAGAGGCTTGATTTTTTTGTTGACATGAGTAAAATGAGACCCAATAATTAGACGACTGTACAACTAGATAAATCAAGGAGACAAAAATGGCTGTAGTCGGAACCCAGGTCGAAGGCCATGTGGGCATCATCACCATGCAGAACACACCCACACTGAATTCCCTTAGCGATGAGCTGATGAGGGAAGTCACCGAGGCTCTGAATCAGTTCAAGGCCGATCCCAATGTTCGCGCGATCGTGCTCAATGCAGAAGGGCGCGCTTTCTGCTCCGGCTTCAATCTCAAGGCATCCGCGGAAAATGCCGAGAAGGCCGGAAACCCCGTCGCATCCTGGCGGACCGCCCTGGAATACGATTTTGACTTCATCATGCAATTCTGGGATTGTCCGAAGCCCACGATCTCCGCCGTGCACGGCGCGGCCATCGCCGGTGGTTTCGAACTGGCGATGGCCTGTGACCTGACCGTTGTGGCGGAAGGCACGCGGCTGGGTGAACCAGAAGTGCGCTTTGGCTCGGCAATGGTGGTCATGTTGTTGCCGTGGCTGATCGCCTCGAAGCCGGCACGGGAAATCCTGCTGCTCGGGGACGACGCCATCGATTTGCAACGCGCCTATCAGCTCGGCATCGTTAATCACGTGGTTGCTAAGGGGCAGGAAACCGAAAAAGCCATTGACCTCGCATGGCGCATCGCCTCATGCGCGCCCATCTCGATCGAGCTCACGAAACGTGCCATCAACCGCAGCTACGAAGCGGCGGGCATGCGTGAAGCGCTGCGCAGCGCGCTCGATATCTGCGTCCTGATCGATGCGACGGGCAGTCCAGAACGCGAGGAGTTCAATCGCATCGTTCGCGACGAGGGGCTGAAAGCGGCGCTGGTCTGGCGGGATCGCCAAGCGCAGCGTATCAAGAATGCCGACTGAAGACCCTTCCTTCCACCCACCTCCAATGTCGTGCCTCATCCACCATCAGGCATGAGGTACGACGCGAGTCGAGGATGCGTATGGCCAACACAATCGCACTTGAAAGATTGATGCGCCCGGCCTCTATTGCCGTCGTAGGCGCCTCACCGGGCCCGTCGATCAGTTCGAATATCCTGCGCTCCCTGCAGCGTATGGGTTTCGATGGCGCAGTCCACCCCGTCCATCCGCGTCACACGGCGGTGGAAGGCGTGCCCTGCTATCCATCCATCATGGACCTGCCAATGGTGCCCGACGTGGTTGCCCTATGCGTCTCTGGCGCCCGCGCAGAGCCGTTGATCCGACAGGCAGCCGAAAAAGGTGCGGGTGCCGCCGTAATCTACGATGCGGGCTTTGCCGAGCAAAGCCGGGAAGGCGCCCGTCGCCAAGCGGCTATCGTTGGAATGTGCCGCGAGGCGGGCATCGCCCTGCTCGGCCCCAACTGCATGGGTGTGCTTGGCCCGGCTGCAGGTTCCACCACCTGGATGCAGGAGCTCAAGGATCCCCGCCACTTAGCTGGCAGCGTCGGGATCGTCTCGCAAAGCGGAGCCATCTGCATTTCTCTGCTCCAGGATGTTCGCCGGTTCGGGTATTCATACATGGTTTCGTCCGGCAACGAGGCTGCAACCACATTGTGCGACTTCTTGGAGTATCTGATCGCGGACGATGGGACTCGCATCATCGGCCTATTCATCGAGGCGGTGCGCGAACCGGAGCGATTCATGGCGCTGCTCGAATGTGCCCACAGCGCCGGCAAGCCGGTGGTCATCCTCAAAGTAGGCCGCACCGCCCGCACGAAACACGCCATCCTCAGCCACACCGGCGGTATGACCGGCGAAAGCCGCGTGTTCTCCGAAGTGCTCAGGACATACCGCGCGATCGAGGTCAGGGATCTGATCGAGTTCGTCGAGACACTGGCGGCTCATCACACCGCCCAGCCTCTCTGCGGACGCCGCATCGGGGTAGTGACCTCATCGGGCGGCCTGGCCGAACTGATTCTGGACGTCGCCGACTCGCAGGGCAGTGAACTGCCGCCCCTGGCTCCGGAAGGGCATCGGGCGGTGCTGGAGCGCATCGGTTCAGTGACCGGTGACGGCAACCCCCTCGATGCCTGGGGCAGTGGCGATTTCTCGAACAACCTGGACACAGCATTCGAGATCCTGGAACAGAGTCCCCACCACGACTTGATTGCGTTGTGCCGGGATGCCTGCGACAACAAGCCATTCGATGATCCGGAGCGCGAGCGCGAATACGTGGGGCACCTGATCGCGTCCTCGAAAAAGAGCGCAAAGCCGCATTTCCTGCTGCATACCCGGCCCGGCCTGATGGATTCCGTCATTGTCCGGATGTGCCAGGAAAACGGGGTGGGCATATTAGGCGGCCTCGCACAGGGCTTGCGCGCCATTGACAGCTTGGCGGGACAGCGCCTAGTCATGGCGCCCCAACGTTGCCCGGCCTTCCAAGGCGCCCACAGCCTTGCCTCGCTATTTCCGGGGCGAGCGCGAAGCACGATCAATGAATACGATGCCAAGCGGCTGCTGGCTTCTCATGGGGTACCGGTGCCGGGGGAGCAGGTTGTCGGCGATTTGTCGGCCGCGCAAGCCGCCGCACAGCGTATCGGGTATCCCATCGTGCTGAAGGTCGTGGCGGATGAGATCGCGCACAAATCGGACTACGGCCTCGTAGCCATCGGCCTTGCGGATCGCACTATGCTAGCGGCCGCCTGGACTCGGATGACAGAAACACTGAGCAGGAATTTTCCGGACATCGACACGCGCTTCATTGTCCAACGGCAGATTCCATCGGGTATCGAAATGTTTGCCGGTGCAAAACGTGACGCTGATTTCGGCCTGATGTTCGTCGTCGGGTTCGGGGGCATCTGGATTGAGGTCAACAAGGATTTTGCCGTACGGCCCTTGCCGTTACGGGAGGGCGATGTCGAGGCCATGCTCGCCGAACTGCGCGGCGCCGCCATCCTCGACGGGGCGCGCGGCCGGGCACCGGCCGACCTCGATGCCTTGACGCAAGCTCTCTATGCCATCGCCGACTATGCGTGGGGGGACGCAGAGGCCCTCGCGGAGATCGACGTCAATCCGATCATTGTGCTTGAAAAGGGCGAAGGTTGCTTCGCCGTTGATGCCCTGATCGTGCCACGGCAAACCGATACAGGGGTGCTATCGGAGATCACGCCCGCCCCAGGGACGGCAATGCAATCGGACCAGCGGAGAATGGGCTCATGAGCGCCACTCTTGGAATAAAGCCGATGAATGATCCTAGACTTGCCGTCCCGGACGCAACACGTAAGGAAAAGGCGGCCGCTTGGCTGCTGGTCACGCCGGTGGTGGTTTTCCTGGCTGTCGCCTTTCTCATTCCCATCGGATTCGTCGCCTGGCTGAGCGTGACAGAGCCCAAAGTGTCCCTGGCCCATTATCAACGCATCCTTTCGTCGCCGCTTTACCTGGGTGTTCTTGTCAACACCTTCAAGACAGCGGGGGTGGTGACCCTGGTGTGTCTTTTCCTGGGGTATCCGCTTGCCTACGTCATGGCGCGATCCAGTGGGCGTCTGGTCACCCTATTGCTGGCGATCGTGGGCGTGAGTTTCTATATCGGCTTCGTCGTCCGTACTTATTCATGGCTAGTCATACTGGGGCGGCAAGGCCCGCTGGCTCAGATCATGCGGGCAGTCGGGATCGAGAATCCGCCCCAAATGATTTTCACGTCGTTCGCTACCACCCTGGGGATGACTCACATTCTATTGCCGTACATGGTGCTGGCCATGTACGGCGTCATGCGTAAGATCGATGATTCCCATCTGAAGGCGGCTACCAGTCTCGGCGCAACCCCCTGGAACGCATTCCGCTGGGTCTTCCTGCCGCTGTCCTTACCCGGGGTCGTGACCGGCTGCGTCCTTGTTTTCACCATTGCGCTGGGCTTCTACGTCACGCCGATCCTGCTCGGAACGCCCAGGGACATGATGCTATCGCAATTGATCAATGAACAGATGGAGCAGCTGTTGGCGTGGGGATTCGCCTCGGCCCTCGCCATGGTGTTGCTGGTCTGCACACTGGGTCTGCTATCGATCTATGACCGCTATGCCGGCCTGGATCGCCTCTGGGGTTGAAGTCCCTCCAGGCATGCCAGCGCAACCGTCCAGACAGGGGCAGGCCGTCCGGGCATCCTCCAAGAAGGATTTTTCCGGGCCCCCGACACAGGAGTCCTCATGAAACACATTCCAGTGATTATTGCTGTCATTACCTGTCTATTCCTGTTGCTGCCGATCTTCATCGTGATCCCCATGTCGTTCAGCACAGCAGTCTCGTTCATGTTTCCGCCGCCAGGGTACTCGTTGAAGTACTACGAGGCCTATTTCACCAGCCGAGAATGGCTGGCCGCCACTGGCAACAGCGTGTTCATCGCGACTGCGGTCATGATCCTGACATTGGTGTTGGTGATTCCGGCGGCCTTCGGCTATGTGCGCTATCGTTTTACAGGCCGCTCAGCGATCAATCTTCTGCTGCTGACGCCGCTGATCATTCCCCACGTCGTCACCGCCCTCGGCGATTATGGGCTGCTCTCGCGGATCGGCTTGGTTGGCACGCACGCAGGGGTGATCATCGCCCATACGGTACTCTCCGTCCCCGTGGCCTTCCTGGCGATCGCCGCAGCCCTGAAAGGCTTTGACCGCAATATCGAACGAGCTGCCATGATGTGCAGCGCCGGACCGATCCGCACCTTCTGGCATGTCACCATGCCCGTGTTGCGCCCTGGCCTGGCGGTGGGCGCGTTCTTCGCTTTCATGCAGTCCTTCAATGAAGCCGTCGTCGCGATCTTCATCGCGGGGCGGCAAGCCAATACCTTACCGAAGAAGATGTTCGAGAGCGTCCGTCTGGACTCCGATCCGGTTCTGGCGGTGGCGTCTACGCTGCTGGTCGGCGCCGCAATGGTGGGCGCAATCCTTGTGATGAGAAAAAAGGAAATCACCCATGGCTGAATCCGTCTATTTGCGTTTGCGTGGGCTTGCAAAAAGCTACGATGGCAGCACACCCGCTGTGGAGAACCTTGATCTCGACATCGCGCGAGGCGAGTTCGTGACTTTTCTGGGGCCCAGCGGCTCGGGCAAGACCACAACGCTGATGATGATCGCAGGCTTCGAGGAGCCCACCAGCGGCCAGATCGAGCTAGGAGGCAAGGACCTCACCCGCACCCCGCCCTACCAGCGCAATATCGGCATCGTGTTTCAGAACTACGCATTGTTCCCGCACATGACGGTTGCGCAGAACATCGGCTTTCCATTGCGCATGCGCCGCCTGCCACAGAAAGAAATCGACGAGCGCGTGAATCACACTCTGGAACTGGTCAACTTGTCCGGTTTCGCCGAGCGGCGGCCGCGCCAGCTGTCAGGCGGGCAGCAACAGCGGGTGGCGCTCGCGCGCGGGTTGGTCTTCAACCCCGACCTGCTGTTGCTCGACGAGCCGCTGGGTGCGCTGGACAAGAATCTGCGCGAGCAAATGCAGCTCGAGATCAAGCGCGTGCACAAGGCGTCCAAGGTCACCATGATCTATGTCACCCATGATCAATCGGAAGCCATGACGATGTCCGATCGCGTGGCCGTCTTCCGGTCCGGCCGCCTCGAGCAGATCGCCCCTCCGTTGGAAATCTATGATCGTCCGGCCTCACGCTTCGTGGGCGAATTCATCGGAGACAGTAATTTTTTGCCGGGTGTGGTGGACACCGGCTCGCCATCCTTGATGACCATGTCGGATGGATCGCAGCTACCCTTGCCGGCTCCCTCAGAGCCGGGACATATCGAATTGATGATCCGGCCCGAGCGGATCGCGATCATGGCGGGGCAAGCGGTGCCCGCTCAGTTCGCCAGCCTGCAATTGCTGGTGGAGACCATTATTCGCTACGGCGACAGCACGCTCGTGATCGGTGGAGCCGCAGGCCAGCCGGTACGTGTCCGCGTGTCGGGGATACTGCCCAGCGATATTGCCGAGGGGGTTCGCGTATCCATTGTGTGGGATCCCTCTCATTCGACCCCTCTGATGAAGGAGCATCAAAAATGAAACTTTCTCGCACGCGTCGTCAATTGATCATCGGATCAGCCGTCTCAACGGCTTTCCTGGCCCTGGGTCGGCATGCACATGCCAAGACCCGAGAAGTCTTCGTCAATTCATGGGGCGGCCCCTGGACCGCAGCCGAGAAAGCTGCCTACTATGATCCGTTCGAGGCCGAGACCGGCATCCGGGTCACACCAGTGAACGGCGTCAGCTACAACAAGCTCAAAGCCCAGGTCAGCAGTGGTAGCTACGAATTTGACATCACCGAATGCGACCTCGATAAGGCCATCCGCGCCGTCAAGGAGAACCTGCTTGAGGTCCCGCCGCCCGCCCTAATTTCCGACACCACCCTATTTCATGGCGCTTTGAACTCGAATGCCGTGCACAATGTCGTGCTCGGCATGTGCCCCACCTGGCGCCCCGATCGCCTCAAAGGAGACAAGCCGGCAAGTTGGGCTGACTTCTGGGACGTCAAGCGCTTTCCCGGCGTACGAGCGGGCTACCGGCATGCGCCCCGCATGCTTGCGATCGCGCTGGTGGCCGATGGCGTACCGCTCGACAAGCTCTACCCGCTCGACATTGACAGGGCGTTCCGCAAACTCGATGAGATCAAGCCGCACATCCGTGTCTGGTGGGCTGAGAATTCGCAGGCGCAGCAACTGCTGCGTGATGGGGAGGTCGACATGATCCCGATGTTCGCCGCACGGGCGGCCGACCTGTCGAATCAGGGCGTGCCGATCGAACTCTCATGGAATGGCGCGTTGTGCGTGACCAACATGTATGCCGTTGCACGCGGGGCGCCCAATATCGAAAATGCCTGGAAGTTCATCCATTTCGTGTCCCAACCCGAGCGGCAGGCGGAGTTCTGCAACCGCCTCTATTACTCGCCCGCGAATCCGGCCGCCTTCGACTTCATCAAACCCGAGGCGACCAAGTGGATGCCGACCTATCCCGAAAACGCGAAAAATGTCTTCTACACAGATTCCGCCTGGGAATCCGAGAATTTCGATGCCATCAACGAACGCTTCAATCAATGGCTTGCCTCGTAACCAGGCAAAATCAGCAGGAGAATCAAATATGTTTCGTGCCATCCATCTCGAGCAGGACGACAACAGGAAGACGATCGCAGAGATTCGCAGCCTCCCGGATACCGCCCTGCCTTCGGTCGACGGCGGCGTGACCATCGACATTGCCTATTCAACGATCAACTACAAGGATGGCCTCGCCATCACGGGCAGCGCGCCCGTCGTGCGCCAATGGCCCATGGTTCCAGGCATCGATTTCGCCGGTACCGTTGCAGCTAGCCAGGATGCGCGCTGGCGAACGGGGGACCATGTCATTTTGAATGGCTGGGGGGTCGGCGAAACTCACTGGGGTGGATTGGCGCAACGAGCCCGGGTCAAGGGAGACTGGCTGATTCGACTTCCGGCTTCTCTATCGGCAGCGGACGCCATGTCAATCGGAACGGCGGGGTACACGGCAATGCTATGCGTCATGGCGCTGGAGCGCCATGACGTACGCCCTGAGGGCGGTGAAATCCTGGTCACTGGTGCCAGCGGCGGCGTCGGCTCATTTGCCATCGCCTTGCTGGCCAAGGCCGGCTTTACGGTCGTTGCATCGACGGGGAAAACTGCCGAGGCCGATTATCTGCATTCGCTAGGCGCCGCCGAAGTCATCGACAGAAGCAGCCTTTCACAGGCAGGTAAACCGCTGCAAAAAGAACGCTGGCAGGGCGTGATCGATTCGGTAGGCTCGCATACCCTGGCCAATGCCTGCGCATCGACCCGCTACGGCGGTACCGTGGCCGCCTGCGGACTGGCTCAAGGCATGGATTTTCCATCCAGTGTCGCTCCGTTCATCTTGAGGGGCGTCACCCTAGCGGGAATCGACAGCGTCATGGCTCCAAAAGCGCTGCGTGAGCGTGCCTGGGAACGCCTTGCCATGGACCTGGATGCCACCGTACTGAAACAGATCACCCAGGAGGTCGACTTGGCGAGCACCCTCGCGCTGGCACCAAAACTGTTGGCCGGGGAAACCAGAGGACGAATTGTCGTCGATGTGAATCGCTAGCATACGGAAAGGCCAGCCCAAAAGAGCTGGCCTTTCTACTGGATATCCCTGGTGGGCTGTGAGTGACTCGAACACTCGACCGACGGATTAAGAGTCCGCTGCTCTACCAACTGAGCTAACAGCCCATCGCATTTTGCGAAGAACGAAATCATACACTAATTCGAGGGATGCGCGCAAAATCGTCAGGCGATCGTGATCGGCATGCGTGTCTAGTGTCCTGTTTGCTTAATACTCATGCTTAAATTCGGCGTCTGCACTGCCCGGCCTGCGTTGCAAATCCTCGCGATAGCCAGGCTATCGCTGCGGTTTGCGCCTTGTCCGGACAGCGCATCCATCCGAATTTAAATGCATGGATTAAGCAAACAGGACACTAGCCATTGCCCATGGCGTCGAAGCGCTGGATCAGGTCCTCGACGGCGGCGGCGTGCTGCATGCGCAGGATGGCCTCGGCCTGCTGCAGGTCCATGCGGCGCAAGGCCTCGATCAGCATGCTTTTTTCGCGGGCCAGGCCCCGCTGCCGGCTGGGACCGTAGCCGTAGTGGCGCCGGAAGGCGCCGATCAGCTCCCAGCCGCGCTGGAAAACGCGCAAGGCCTCCATATTGCCGCCGATCTCCATCAGCTTGCCGTGGAATTTGCGGTTGAGCTTGAGCGAGGCGTCGAGGTCGCCGCCCTCCACCGCTGCGGCATAATCCCGGGCGATGTCCGTCAGCATGTCCAGCTTGGCCGTCGTCATGGCCTTGATGCCGCGGCGTATGGCGAAGATGCGCAGCTCGGTGTTGAGCTCGAACAGGTCCTCGATGAATTGCCTGTCGAGCTGGCGGACGGTGGCGCCCCGGTTGGGGGTGATCTCGACCAGGCCTTCGCCCTCGAGCGTGCGCAAGGCCTCGCGTATCGGCATGGCGCTGAAATTGAAGCGTCGCGACAGGTCGGCGACCTTGAGGCGTTCGCGCGGCGAATAGCCGCCCGAGAGGATGGCCTCGCGGATGACCTCGGTGACCAGGTCGACCAGGGTGCTGGAGGCGTCCTCCGTCCTGGCGTCCTCGCCCGCAGCGGGCATCCGCGGGTGGGCGGTTGTTTTCTTGTTCGTGGCCATGTGGTGGGCTGCTCAAGTGTGCGCGAATCGTGTTCCCGGTGACGAGGATTATCGCCCCTTGAAGACGGGTTTGCGTTTTTCCATGAACGCGGCGATCCCCTCGTCATGGTCCTCGGTCTGCCACAGCAGCAATTTACGTTCAAGGCTGAGGCTCTCGTCAAGCGGCTTGGAGTCCGTCATCAGGACTTCCTGCTTGATCATCTCGATGGCGATCGGCGACATGCCGGCGATCTCGCGTGCGATCTCGCAGGCGCGCGGCAAGGCCTGCCCGGGGGCGACGGCCTCGGTCGCCAGGCCCCATTCGCAGGCCTTGCGACCGTCGATGAAATTGCCCGTCATGATCATCCACATGGCGCGCGACTTGCCGATGACGCGCGGCAGGCGCTGCGTGCCGCCATCGCCGGGAAAGGCGCCGATCCGGACTTCGGGCTGGCCGAACCGCGCCGCCTCGCCGGCGATGACGATGTCGCACAACAAGGTCAATTCGCAGCCGCCGCCCAGGGCGTAGCCCTCGACGGCCGCCAGCAGGGGCTTGGGGAAGCGTTCGATCGTCTTCCAGGCGAGCAGGCGTTCCTTCTGGCCCCACATGGGAATGCCGTTGTCAGGCATCTCCTTGATGTCGGCGCCGGCTGAAAATGCCTTGTCGTCGCCGGCGAGCACGACGGCGCGCACGCCGGGATCGGACTGGGCGGCCCGCAGGGCGCCGGCGATGCCGCCCAGCAAGCGGATGCTGAGCGCGTTGCGCGCCGCCGGTCGATTCATGCGGATCAGCAGCACGCCCTCGCATGGCGTCGATTGCAGGATGTCGCCCATGGCGGCCTCGCCGGATGCGGCGGTGTCGGCGGTGTGGGTGTCCATGGCGCGCCTCAGGATCGCGTCTCGGCCCGCGGCTGCGCCGCCGCTTGCCCGGCGGCGGCCTTGCGAAACAGCAGGGTCGCGTGCTCCGCGTCGATCACGACGGCACCGTCCTGGTTGATCATTTCGGTGCGTTCGATCACGATGCCGTGCGGGCCGCTGCGGCTCTCGCGCTTGTCGATGAAGACCACGCGCACATGCACCGTGTCGCCGGCGAAGATCGGCTGGCGAAAGCGCACCTTGTCCCAGCCCAGCGAGGCGACGGAGGTGTTCTGGTAGAGCCGCAGCTCGGACTTCAAGCCTTCGATCAGCGACAGGCCGAACAGGCCGTGAGCAATGGGCTTGCCAAACTCGGTGTTGCGGCAATAGGCCTCGTCGGTGTGCAGGGGATGGTGGTCGCGCGTGGTGTCGGCGAACTGCAGGATGCCCTGGGTGGTGACGGTGTGGCTGTCGGTCAGGACTTCGTCGCCGACGACGACGTCCTCGTAGTACAGGTCGATGAAGGCTTCGCGGGGTTTGGTCTGCATGTGAAAAGTCTCCGGGTTCGGTGTTTCGGCGGCGGCAGCGGGATGCGCCTGCGCGTCAGGCGAGGGCCGCCTTGAGGTTGGCGCGGTCTACGGTCAGGGCCACTTGCCGCGCCGTGTCGGCGGGCACGGGCAGCAGGGGCGGGCGCGGGGTCGCATCGTCGATGACGCCCAGGTGCGCGAGGCCGGCCTTGAGCCGCGTGTGCATGTCGATCAGCGGCGGCGGACCGTAGATGGTGCGCACGATCGGGTACAGGCGGTCGTTGACCGCGCGCATGGCCTTCAGGTCGCCTGCCTGCGTCGCTGCCCACAGTTCGCACAGCAGATGGGGAATCATGCTGGCCATGCCCGACAGAATGCCGTCGGCGCCCAGGGCGACCTGAGCGAACAGCCAGTGATAGTTGGAGGGCAGGATGGCGACGTCGGGCGCCAGCGCCTTGAGGGTCCGCAGATTGTCCTCGTAGAGCTGGATGTCGCCGCTGCCTTCCTTGATGGCGATGACCCGATCGTACTTGACCAGTTCGCTCAGCACCGCGGTGCTGAATCCGGTGCCCGAGCGCACGTCCTGCTGGAAGATCGACACCGGCAGCGTGGTCGCCTCGAGGATGGTTTCGAGATAGTGCAGCACATAGCGTGGATCGCCCGAGGCGCCGGCCGCGAATTGCGGCATGGGAAACAGGACGGCCACGTCCGCGCCTGCCTGTTCAGCGTCCTTGGCCTGGGCCACGGCGTCGGCCGTGGAGTACGGGATGATGCCCGTCAGCAAGGGTTTGTCGGGGCCGATGAAGGCGCGGGTGCGTCGGATCACCTCGATGCGTTCGCGAGCATCGAGCGTCGCGCCTTCGCCGGCATGGCCGTTGACGAATACCGCGTTGATGCCACGCGGCGTGGTGCAGTAGGCCAGCAGGCGATCGTAGCTCGCCCAGTCGATGGACAGGTCCGATTTGAAGGGCAGGACGGTGGCGACGGTCACGCCGTCGAGTGAAATGTCGTGCTTAGGCATTGATGGCCTCCTCTTGAATGCCGGTTTTCGCCGGTGGGTGTCGCAGGTCCAGGCCCATGGAGCCGTTCCGGAACAGCCGCTCGTCCATGGGCTTGAGGTCCGGCGAGACCCGCACGGGAAAACCGATCTGCTCCAGGACGTCCGCCTGCAGGTCCGCGCCGGGGGCGATCTCGACCAGCACCAGCCCTTCGGCGTCGAGCTTGAAGACGGCGCGCTCGGAAATGAAGGTGACGTCCTGGCCGCGTTCGCGCGCCAGGCGGCCGTTGAAGCTGATCTGGCCGACCTCGGGCACGAATTTGCGCAAGCGGCCTTCGCGGCGGATCTGCAGCCGGCCGTCCGTGACGGCCACGTCCAGCCCGCCGCCCGTCAGAGTGCCGCTGAACACCAGCCGCTGCGCGCCTTGAGTGATGTTGATGAAGCCGCCCGAACCGTCATAGCGGTCGCCGAAGCGGGTGACGTTGACGTTGCCTTGCGCGTCGACTTCGGCGAACGACAGGAAGGCGCAGTTCAAGCCGCCGCCGTCGTAGAAATCGAATTGGTAGGGCTGATCGATGATGGCCCGGGGGTTGTAGGCGGTGCCGAACTCCCGGGCGTAGCCGGGCACGCCGCCGATCACGCCCGATTCCACGGTGAGGGTGATGTGCTCGTCGATGCCTTCTTCGGCCGCGACGTTGGGGATCATGGCCGAGATGCCCACGCCCAGGTTGACGACGTCGCCGCTGCGCAGTTCCAGCGCGGCCCGCCGTGCGATCACGCGCCGCTCCGTCAGGGGGTCGGGGCGCAGGGTCGAGATGGGCACGCGCGTCTCGCCGCAGCGGCTGGGGTCGTACTGAGTGGCATAGGTCTGCTTCTGGTCGGGTTCCAGCACGAAATGGTCGATCAGAAATCCGGGGATCTTGACCATCTGGGGGTGCAGGGTGCCGCGGCGCACCAGGCGCTTGACCTGGCAGATGACGATGCCGCCGGCGTTGTGCACGGCCTGGGCCAGCGAGAGGTCCTCGCGGGTGGTGGCTTCGTGCTCCATGGACACGTAGCCGTCCTCGTCGGCGCTGGTGCCGCGCAGGAACGCGATGTTGGGCGTCGGGGCCCGATAGAACAGATACTCGCGCCCGTCCAGTTCGAGCAGTGAAATCCGCTCTTCCCGGGTTCGCGCGTTCATCCGCCCGCCCTCATGGCGCGGATCCATGTAGGTGTGCAGGCCGACGTGGGTGATCACGCCCGGCTGCTTGCCGGCCATGGCGCGGCAGAGCTGCGTCATCACGCCTTGCGGAAAGTTGTAGCCTTCGATCTGTTCTTCGCGGATCAGTTTCATGAAGGGCAGCTGCAGGCCGAAGTTGCCGCCGTAGACGCACGAGATCAGGCCTGGGTAGGCCAGGCGGCACAGGCCGCTCTCGGTGACGGCGCCGATGCCCGTGACGTGAAACAGCGTCAGGCCTTCGGGCTTGGCTGTTTCCTGGAAGCGGCTTTCGAGCGCCGCCAGCACGGATTCAGGCACGCCGGTGCCGCCGTTGCCGCCGACGGTCAGGACGTCGCCGTCCTTGACCAGGGCGGCGGCCTCGCGTGCGGTGATCAGGCTGATCATGTCGACTCCTTTCAGGTGGATTCTTTTTCGAGCTGGCGGGCGATGATCAGGCGCTGGATCTGATTCGTGCCCTCGTAGATCTGCGCCAGGCGCAGGTCGCGGAATATGCGCTCGATGCGGTATTCGCGCGAATAGCCGTTGCCGCCGTGGATCTGCAGGGCGTTCGAGGCATGCTTCATCGCCATGTCGGTGGTGAACAGCTTGGCGTGCGCCGCCTCCTTGGCGATCGGATGGCCGGCATCGTGCAGGCGGGCGGCATGGTGGATGAGCAGGCGCGCGGCGGCGATGTCCGTGGACATGTCGGCCAGCATGAACTGCACGGCCTGGAAGCGGATGATCTCTTCGCCGAACTGGCGGCGCGTCCGGGCATAGGACAGGGCGTCCTCCATCGCGGCCTGCGCCATGCCCAGCGCCATCGAGGACATCATCAGCCGCGAGAAATTGAAGTTGCTCATGGCCATCTTGAAAGCCTGGTTTTCGGGTCCGATGCGGTTGGCCACCGGCACGCGCACCTGGTCGAAGATCACCTGGCAATCCTCCAGGCCGTGCATGCCCAGGAGTTCCTCGGACTTGCCCCGGACCACGCCGGGGCGGTCGGCTTCGACCAGGATGCAGCTGATGCCCCGGTGGCCGGCGTCGCGGTCGGTCTTGGCGAAGACCATGATGAAATCGGCGATGCGTCCGAACGTGACCCAGGCCTTGGTGCCGTTGATGACGTAGTCGTCGCCGTCGCGCACCGCGGTGGTGCGCATGGCGGCCACGTCCGACCCATGGTCGGGTTCGGTGGCTGCCGAGGCAGGCAGCACCGAGCCGTCCAGAATGCCGGGGATGAAGGTCTTGTGGTGCTCGCTGCCGTGGGCGTCCAGAAACAGCGCGGCCTCGACGGGCAGGGCGTAGGCGTTGCCCAGGGTGCCCGAGGCGCGGGCGATCTCTTCCATGGCGATGCAGGTGCTCACCGTGCCCAGGTCGCTGCCGCCGGCCGCCTCCGGCAGGCCGATACCGAACAGCCCCAGCCCGGCCAGCCCTTCGTAGAGTTCGCGCGGAAAGCGGTCATCGCGGTCGATGCCGGCCGCGGCCGGCATCACTGCCTGTTCGGCATAGCGCCTGACGGTGTCACGCAGCTGACGCTGCTCATCGGTGTAGAAGCGTTCCATGTCTCATCCAGAAAATAAAAAAAGGCCATTCGACCGGTTTTGATCAATAAACAGTACGCCGCCGCAAGCCGCCACGCATCGGCAAGCCTCAGGCGGCCGATTCCAGCAGGCCGCCGTGGGAAACCTGGCTGGGGTCTCGATCGAGGAAATAGATGACGACCTGTTTGGGGAGGACCCGGTAGGCCGATATGGCCGCCTTGGTCATCATGTCGGCCGCCCGGCCGCGGTGTGCCTCCGACCGTCCGAAAGCGTGGATCTTGATGAAGATGCGCTTCATTTCAGCCTCCGGGCCGAACTTTCCGCCATGGCCGTAGCCGATACCGCCGACATCGAAGAAGTAGGCCGAGACGATGGCGGGCGAGATGCCGTAGGCCTCGCACAAGCTGTCGGTCAGGGCCCGGGTGGCGTTCTGGCGCTGGGCCGGGGTGGCGTCGAAATCGAAGACTTCAATGAAGGGCATGGTGCCTCCTGCAACGTTTTATTTGTTGACAGCATAATTATTAAGATGATCAAATGTCAATTAACAAATCAAAAAATTGATCAAATCAGGATCAATATTCCTATAAGGAGACGACAAATGGCCGGATTCCGCGGCAGTTATACGGTGATGGTGACCCCTTTCGATCAGCAGGGGCGTCTCGATGAGCAGGCCTTGCGCGGCTTCGTCGATTGGCAGGTCGAACAAGGGGCGCATGGCCTGATCCCCCTGGGCAGCACGGGTGAATTCCTGTCCATGACACGCGAGGAAAGGGCGCGGGCGGCGTCGATCGTGGTCGAGCAGGCGGCCGGCCGGGTGCCGGTGCTGGTCGGCACGGCGGCGGAATGGACCGACGAGGCGGTGGATCTCTCGCGCGAGGCCGAGCGCCTGGGCGCCGATGGCGTCATGATCGTGCCGCCCTACTATTCCTCGCCCACGGAGGACGAGATCTTTCATCATTACCGGCGCATCGCCGAGGCCATCGGCATCCCGGTCATGGTGTACAACAATCCCAACACATCCAATGTCGATCTGCGCGCGCCGCTGGTGGCGCGGCTCTCCGAGATCGACAATATTTCATACATCAAGGAATCCAGCGGCAGCGTCGCACGGATCAATGAGATCCTCAGGCTGTCCAAGGGGCGGATGACGGTGTTCGCCGGCTATCACCCCTGGGAGGGCTACCGGGTGGGCGCGCAAGGATACGTGTCGGTGTTCGCCAATATCGCCCCCGCGCTGTCTGCGCAGATGTTCACTGTGACGGTCGAGCAGGGCGACGGCGAGGGCGGGCGACGCATCTATGATCGGGTCGCCCCGCTGCTCGATGCCCTGGCGGGCGACTTGTACGTATCGGCGACCAAGGCTGCGCTGGCGCTGATCGGCAGGCCGGTGGGCGCGCCGCGCGCGCCGCGTCTGCCATTGCCTGCGCACAGGCGCGAACCTTTGCGCGAGGTCCTGGATGGACTCGGCCTCATCGCGGGCTGACACCCCATCGCATATTTCCAGCATGGAACCCAAAGGAGAATCGGAGATGAACTTCAAGACAACCCGGCTGCCGGCCGCGATATTCGCCTCGCTCACCCTGCTTGCCGCGTCGGCATTGCCCGCGGCCGCGGCCGAGATCGTGCTCAAGGCCAGCCACAATGCCAACCAGGACGAGCCCTACCACACCGGCATGATGCGCATGAGCGAGCTGCTCAAGGAAAAGACGGGTGGCAAGGCCGAGATCCAGGTGTTTTCCAACGCCCAGCTGGGCGACGAGGCCGAAAGCATCCAGGGCACCCAGCTCGGCATCGTCGACATCGCCGTCACCGCCAACGAGGTGATGGCCAACTTCGTGCCCGACATGAATGTGTTCAGCCTGCCTTATCTGTTCAAGGGTCCGGAGCACATGGATCGCGTCGCCAATTCGCCCGAGGTGCACGAGTATCTCAATGAAGTCCTGGCCAAGAAGGGATATCGGCTGGTGGGCCTGTTCTTCGCGGGCACACGCCACATCATGTCCAAGAAGCCGATCAACGCGATCGGCGACCTGGAGGGAATGAAGATCCGCACCCTCAACAATCCCATCCACATTGATGCCTTCAAGAGCTTCGGCGCGAACCCGACGCCCATGGCCTATACCGAGCTCTACGGTGCGCTCGAGACGGGGGTGGTGGATGGCGCCGAGGCCGCCAACACCAACTACCACTCGCGCAAGTTCTACGAGGTGGCGCCCAATTGGGCCATGGTGGGCTGGATCGAGCTGGTGGCGCCGGTGGTGATGGGCAAGGCGCGCTTCGATGCCTTGCCCAAGGATGTGCAGGACGCCTTGCTGGCGGCCGGGACCGAGGCGGCCGCCGTGCAGCGCAAGACCTACCGCGAAAGCGACCAGCGCCGTTTCGAGGAGCTCAAGAAGCTGCCGGTCAACATCACGCATCCGGACACGGCCCCGTTCCGCGCGGCGTCCGAAAAGATCTACGGTACGCACGTGAAGACCGACGAGCAGAAGGAATTGCTGCGGATCATCCGCGCCATCGATTGATCCTGCCCTTCAACCCACGGGGCGGGCGGGCCGCATGCCGGTCTGCCCCGGCAATCCCTTGCGGGAAGACGCCATGCGACAGTATTCCGGAATTTGCTGGTGGTGCATCGACGGGCTCAGGCGGCTCATGTCGGGCATCGTGATCGTATTGTTCTGCGTCATGATGGGCGCGGTGCTGCTGCAGGTCGGCAGCCGCTACCTGATGGACTACACCACGGCCTGGGCCACCGAGCTGTCCACCTATTGCCAGGTCTGGCTGGTGTTGCTGGGCGCGGGGGTCGCGATGGCGCGCAACCAGCACATGGCCATCGACTTCCTGCCGGCCATGCTGTCCTTGCGCTACGCCCGCATCGCCAGCGTGCTGATTGCCTGCGTGACGATGGGGTTCCTCGCGGCCATGGCCTACGGCAGCATCCCGCTGATCCGCCTGGGCGTGCACCAGGTGTCGCCCGCCATGGGCGTGCCTTTGTGGGCGGTCTACGGCTGCCTGCCCCTGGGCGCGTTCTACATCGCGCTGGAACTGGTCGTGTCGGTCGCGCGGCGCTGGGACGAGCCCTTCGCCCAGATCGACGCGCAGGCGGGGGACGCGTCATGATCGTGATCCTGGTCTGCTTCCTGCTGTTCCTGGCGCTGGGCGTGCCGCTGGTGTTCGTGCTGGGCGCCTCGGCGCTGCTGACGCTGGTGATCACCACGGACGTGCCGGTCACGCTGGTCAGCCAGCGCGTGTTCGCGGGGCTGAATTCGTTCACTTTGATGGCCATTCCGTTTTTCATCTTCGCCGGCGTCGTCATGGACGCGGGCGGCATATCGCGCCGCATCGTGGCCTTTTCCTCGGCGCTGATCGGCTGGGTGACGGGCAGCCTGCTGCACGTGGCCTGCGTGACCTCGGCGGGCCTGGCGGCCATTTCCGGGTCGGGTTCGGCCGACGTGGCGGCGGTCTCGTCCATCATGCAGCCGCAGCTCAAGTCGCGCGGCTACAACGTGGATTTCTCGGCCGCCATCATCGCCTGCGCGGGATCGATGGCGCAGATCATCCCGCCCAGCCTGACCATGGTGGTCATCGCCATCATCGGCAATATGTCGATCGGCGCATTGTTCCTGTCCGGCGTGGTGCCCGGGCTGCTGTGCATCGGCCTGCTGATCGGCGTGTCCTACGTGTACGCGCGCAAGGGCGGACCGCAATACCGGGAATCCAAGCCGTTCTCGCTGCGGGAGCTGGCGCGCAGCACGTACGTCGCGCTGCCGGCCTTCGGCATGCCGGTGGTGATCGTCGGCGGCATCATCGGCGGCATCTTCACGCCCACCGAGGCGGCGGCGGTGGCCGGTTTCTATGGCGTGCTGATCAGCATGTTCATCTACCGGGAATTGCGCCTGGCGGACTTGCCGCAAATCGTGCTGCGCTCGGCCTCGCTGTCGGCCGCCGTGATGCTGATCATCGGGACGGCGACGGTGTTCTCGTGGCTGGTGGCCAACGCCAACGTGCCCGACATGCTCGCCGCATGGCTGCGCAGCGTATCGAGCAGCCCGCTGGTCTTCCTGCTGTTCGTCAACGGCCTGTTCTTGCTGATCGGGATGTTCATGGAGACGATCGCCGCCATCCTGATCGTCGCGCCCGTGCTCCTGCCGATCGCCGCCAGTTTCGGGATCGACCCCATTCATTTCGCGCTGGTGGTGGTGTTCAATTGCGCGATCGGGACGGTGACGCCGCCCTATGGCATCTGCCTGCTGGTCGCCGCCAACGTGGCCGAGCGGCCACCGGTACGGGTCTGGCGCAAGGCCGGATGGCCGATCGCCGTGATGGTGGTGGTGCTGGCCCTGATCACCTTCCTGCCCGAGATGTCGCTGTGGCTGCCCAGGGCGGCGGGCCTGATCCGCTAGTGTTTTGTTTGCCGGCCACGATACGTCGGGCGGACGGGTTCAATGCGGGGTTGAGGCCGCCGGCGAAGATCCACCGGGAAGCACCACATACCGGTTTCGCCCCGCGGACCATCCGGACAGTGCCGTGCCCAGGGTCACGAACACGAGCAGCCACAGTACGCCGATGAAGCTGCCGGACCAGTGGTGGATCAGGCCGATGAGCAAAGGGGCGAGGGCGCCGATCGTGTAGCCGGCGCTCTGGGCCATGCCCGAAAGCAGCGTGGCGGTCTCGGTATTGGGCGAACGCAGCACGATGATCGTCAAGGCGGTCGAAAACGTCGCGCCCTGGGCGAGCCCCTGGACCAGCGAGAGCGGGAACACCCAGGCTACCGGAGCGATCAGCAGGCCGATCAGCGGTATGCCGCAAGCCAGTGCCAGGACCAGGCTCAGCAGCCGCTGGTCAGGCGCCCGCTTGATCACGGCGGGCGCCAATAGATTGCCCGCCAGGTTCGCGATGATGCAGGCCGAGGTTGCCAGGCCCGCGGTTGTCGGATCCATGCCGCGCTCACGCAGGATCGGCGCCATCCAGCCCAGGACCGTATAAGCCATCGATGATTGAAGGCCCATGTAGAGGGTGACTTGCCAGGCCAGCCGGTTCCTCCAGACATCGCCGCAGGCATACGTCCCGGCGCGGCGATCCGGCAGCCTCTTGAACCGCGGCAGCCAGAGGGCGCCGGCCAGGGCGACGGGCAGCGCCCATAGCGCGAGACCGCTGCTCCAGGCGAGATCCAGCGCGCGAACCAGGGGGATCGTCAGTGCCGCCGCCGCGGCCGATCCCAGGTTCATCGCCGTCACGTAGAGCGCCGTGACGAGTGCAACCCGGCCGCTGAAATCGCGCCGGACCAGGACCGGCAGCAATACATTGCAGATCGCGATGCAGGCGCCGGCCAACAGGGAGCCCAGCACCAGCCCATGCAGGCCGTGGAAGCCCCGCAGCGCCGTGCCGGCGGCCAGGCCCAGCAAGGCGACGACCAGGGTGCGTTCGACGCCGAAGCGATGCACGCACAGCGGTGCGATCGGTGCGAACACGCCCAGACAGATCATGGGCAGTGCCGTCACGTACCCGGCCGTTGCCGCGGAGATCCCGGTCGTCCTGGTGATTTCCGGCAAGAGAACGGACAGGCTCGGAAAAATGAGGCGCAGATTGAAGGCGAGGAGCACCAGCGCCCCAATTGCCAGTCCACCTGCTATGGCGCTTCTTGGCATCGACGATCTTCCCGGATTCCCCGACGTGGGGATCGGACGCCATGATAGTCCGCACCTATTTCAAACGCAATCAAAAATTCTCATTAAATGATACTTTGAAGTGCGATACATGGCGCACAGGGAATAGTTCAACGTGATGAGCAGTCTTTATTCGCCAATATATTCCTTCATTATCAGTGCTCAATCAGGATAATGCCTTTACAAAATACGCATAGGGGATTATCCCTAATATTCTCATTAAATGAGATAAATTCGATCTGTTGATTGACACTGCAGAAGCCGGACCCTAGGATGATTCGCATATGACACCGCTGAGCCGTTTCCCTGGCTCGCGGGTTTTTATTGATGGAGAAGTGAGATGTCGAAGGCGGGAAGCAGTGTCCGGACACGTGTTCCTTATGAGCCGATACACAAGAGAAAAAAACTGCATCTGCCGAACGGCGGAAAAATCATCCTGTGGGTCATCGTCAACATCGAGAACTGGCGCCCGGAAAGACCGATGCCGCGTGTGGTCCTTCCGCCGCCCATGGGCCAGCCCATGCTGCCCGATGTTCCGAACTGGGCCTGGCATGAATACGGCATGCGCGTCGGCTTCTGGCGCTACCTCGACGCACTGCGCAGTCGCGGACTGAAGGCTTCGCTTGCCGTCAACGGCAGTGCCTGCACCGTCTATCCAGAGGCCTGTGAAGCCGCCCGCGATGCAGGCTGGGAGTTCATGGGACACGGCTACGTGCAGGCGCCGATGCATACGGTGGAAGATGAAGGCGAGGCCATACGGAAGACGATCGAGGCCATCCAGGCATTCACCGGCGAGGCGCCGCGCGGCTGGGAGAGCCCGGGCCTGACCGAAACCGACGAAACAGTCGACCTGCTTGCCGAGGCGGGCATCGAGTACGTGGCCAACTGGGTTCTGGATGATCAGCCGGTGCCGGTCCACACCCGCACCGGAACCATGACCGCGCTGCCATACCCGGTCGAGATCAATGACGTCGTGATCAGCGCCGTCCAACTCCAGCCTTCAGACGAGATCTGGCGCCGTGGCAAGGACCAGTTCGACCGTCTATACCAGGAAAGCGCCGACTCGGTCCGCGTGATGTCCATCTCGATCCATCCCTTCCTGACCGGGGTGCCGCACCGCATCAAGTATCTGGAGCAGCTCCTGGACTACATCCTCGGGCATGAGGGCGTCGTCCCGATGACGGGCGCCGAGATGCTCGAATGGTATCGCTCGCAGGCGCAACAGAACTGAAGTCGCATTCATCATCATTGGAGGAGCACGACATGTCCACTGAGCACGACAAGAACTCATCGGTGAACCCCGCCATCCACGGCGTCATGCAGGAGGGAGGCACCGTGCCCATGCGGCTGCCCGCCGGTGCGCTGGACTATCTCGACCGCAATCAATACATCTCGTCCATGGAGGTCATCGGGTTTTACCCGTCGATCAAGGTCGACTTCTTCGGAGACGAGCACGCATGCCTATGGACGGAAGGCCGGCGGCGCATGCTCGCCTTCCAGGGTGGCTGGATCGACATCACGGAACCCAAGGCGCCCACGGTGATCGAGGAAGACGGCCTGGCGCCGTTCCAGAGCTGCATATACAACGAACGCCTGAAGAAATGGATACGCATCGTCGCCCACCAGATTCCGCTGACACCAGGCACCGTCGAATACCCCCGTGGCAAATATCACCCCGAGTACCGCAAGCAGGCGGCATCGTATGCCGGCTTTCGCGGCATCAAGACCTATGACGTCACCAATCCGGAAAAGCCGGTGCTGCTGAACGAGTTTGCGACGGGGGACACCGGCAACGGGGTACACCTGTCCTTCTATGACGGGGGCAAGTACGCCTATCTCGCCTGCGGCTGGGACGATCAGTTGCGGATGGAGAGTTCCGAGCGGGTCAATAGCCACGGGCTCATGATCGTCGACATGTCCGACCCCGCCGCCGTCAAGGAAGTCTCGCGCTGGTGGGTCCCGGGCCAGCGGCTCGAGGAAGAAGAACTGTATCGCAGCACCTACCCGTTTGCCGGCGACCAATGTTCCTGGACCTGCAATCGCACGCCCTGCATCGTTCCCAAGCGGGTCGAGGACGGGGGCACGGTGGGCTATGGCGGCTGGGGGCATTTCGGCTTCTATGTGCACGACCTGTCCGACATTAAGAACCCGAAGGTGTACGGGAAGACGGCGCATCCGCTGGAAGCCATTGGCGGCATTCCGTATCACCACGTCGTGCCTGTCGTGGGGGCATCCGCCACAGAGCACCCTCAACTGCAGAACCTGGTCATCGCGCTGCCGGAAGCGCTCGAGGCCGATTGTCGCGAGCCCTTTCACCTGCCGTACGTCATCGACGCCAAGGATCCGGCGAACCCCCGGATCATCGGGCTCTTTCCCCGGCCCATGCCTCATCCCGACGCGCCCTACAAGGACTTTGCAATGGCGCGCGGGCGGTTCAGTTCACGGGTGATGCAGCATTGGATCGCCCCCGGAAAGGCCCAGCCCAACCTGGTCGCCATGTCGTACCTGAATGCGGGCATCCGCCTGTATGACATCTCGGAACCCACTGCGCCCAAGGAAGTGGCGTACTTCGTCCCGCCGCGCGACGGCGAGATCTCGGACTACATGAGCTGGCGCCGCGGCACGACCGAGGCCGTCTTCATCGAGTGGGACCGACGCCTGATCTGGGTGGCGACACACTCCGGGCTGTATTGCCTGTCCACACCCTTCCTCGGCGACCCCGTCCTCGAGCCGAAGAAGGTCGAAGAATGGTCGGTGCCTCACGTCAACCGAACCGCCTGAAGGACGAACGAGAGTAACCCTGTAGTCAAGCAATCCTTTGGCTTTGGAGATCGCCATGCATACATTCATCAAGACCGGGCTGGCCACGTGCCTGGCTGGCATGCTTGCGTTCGCCCCGGCGGCGTACGCGGCAAAATACACCATGAAGATTTCGCACTCCGCCGCGCCGGGCGACCCGCGCGACCAGGGGGCGAACGTCGTCGCCGACATCCTGAACAAAAGCAAGACCTGCGACATCAAGGTCCAGGTCTTCCCCTCCGACCAGTTGGGCGGAAGCGAGTCGATCTGGGAGCAGGTCCAACTGGGCGGCGTCGAGGTGATGATTGCACCGGCCGCGAACCTGGTGCCCTACGAGCCGTTGATGGGCATACTGGACCTTCCGTATTTCTGGCCCTCGGATCCCCATGAACTGCTGAAAGTCTATGAAAGCGAGGCCATGGCCGATCTGCTGAAGGTGCCCGAGCCCCATGGCTTCATCGTGCCCGGTGTCTGGCATACCGGCTACAAGAACTGGACCTCCAACAAGGCCTTGCGCACGCCGGCCGATTTCAAGGGGCTGATCGTGCGGGTGATGCCGTCCAAGGTCCTGCACAAGCAGAATGAATTGCTGGGCATGCAGAATGTGTCGATGAACTTCGGCGACACGTATTCCGCATTGCAAAGCGGCACCATCGGCGGCCAGGACAACCCGATCCCGCTCATATACAACATGAAGTTCTACGAGGTGCAGAAATACATCACGATGACGAACCACGGGATCCTGGATCAGGTGTTCGCCATTTCGAAGGTCTTCTGGGACAAGCTGCCGGAGGCCTGCCATTCCGAGATCCGGGCCGCGGTGGCAGAAGGCGGGAAGACGACATTCGAGGTGAACGAGAAATTGATCCAGGAAGACCTGGTCAAGATCAAGGCCGCCGGGACCACCATCGTGGACCTCACGCCCGAGGAAGTCGCCGCGATCAAGGATGTCCTGGAACCCGCCGTCAAGAACTACTACGTCGACATGGTCGGGCCGAAGGGCGCGGAACTGGCGGCCAAGTTCGAGGACGAGTTCAAGAAGATGGGCGCCCAGTAAGAACCTTTGGCTTTGGAGACCGCCATGCATACATTCATCAAGACCGGGCTGGCCACGTGCCTGGCTGGCATGCTCGCGTTCGCCCCGGCGGCGTACGCGGCAAAATACACCATGAAGATTTCGCACTCCGCCGCGCCGGGCGACCCGCGCGACCAGGGGGCGAACGTCGTCGCCGACATTCTGAACAAGAGCAAGACCTGCGACATCAAGGTCCAGGTCTTCCCCTCCGACCAGTTGGGCGGAAGCGAGTCGATCTGGGAGCAGGTCCAGCTGGGCGGCGTCGAGGTGATGATTGCACCGGCCGCGGCTCTGGTGCCCTACGAGCCGTTGATGGGCATACTGGACCTTCCGTATTTCTGGCCCTCGGATCCCCATGAACTGCTGAAAGTCTATGAAAGCGAGGCCATGGCCGACTTGCTTGAACTGCCCGAGGCCCATGGCTTCATCGTGCCTGGTGTCTGGCATACCGGCTACAAGAACTGGACCTCCAACAAGGCCTTGCGCACGCCGGCCGATTTCAAGGGATTGATCGTGCGGGTGATGCCGTCCAAGATTCTGCACAAGCAGAATGAATTGCTGGGCATGCAGAATGTGTCGATGAACTTCGGCGACACGTATTCCGCATTGCAAAGCGGCGCCATCGGCGGCCAGGACAACCCGATCCCGCTGATATACAACATGAAATTCTACGAGGTGCAGAAATACATCACGATGACGAACCACGGGATTCTGGACCAGGTCATCGGCATCTCCAAGGTCTTCTGGGACAAGCTGCCGGAGGCCTGCCATTCCGAGATCCGGACCGCGGTGGCGGAAGGCGGCAAGACGGCATTCGAGGTGAACGAGAAATTGATCCAGGAAGACCTGGCCAAGATCAAGGCCGCCGGGACCACCATCGTGGACCTCACGCCCGAGGAAGTCGCCGCGATCAAGGATGTCCTGGAGCCCGCCGCCAAGAACTACTACGTCGACATGGTCGGGCCGAAGGGCGCGGAACTGGCGGCCAAGTTCGAGGACGAGTTCAAGAAAATGGGCGTCAAGTAAGGGTTTGATGCGGGAGAGTCGTCATCATGAAACGCATTAACAATATAGCGGAGCTGACTGCGGCTCTCGCCCTGCTGGCTTTGAGCGGGCTCATGCTCGTGAATGTGTTCGCCAGGAACGTGGTCCGCCAGTCGTTCATCGGCACAGAGACGCTCGCCGTCTACTTCATGATCTGGATCACGTTCATCGGTTCGGCCGTGATCATCCTGAAGTACGGCCACGTCAGTGTCGACTTCTTCTTGCGGATGGTGCGCAACCGGCAGGGCCTCCTCCGCCTGATCGGCCTCTTGACGGCGGTCACGGCGGCCGTCATCAGCTGTTTCTTCGTCTGGCACGGGGCCCAGCTGGCCTACCAGCTGTTCATGCGGGGGGGCAAGGTGGCGACCCTCGGGATCTCGCAAGGATACATCTACGCGTTTGTCACGGTTGCCATGCTTCTGATGCTGTGCAATGCGCTGGTGCTGGGCTGGGGCGTGATCATGGGCAAGCCGGAGAGCTATCCGGGCATTCAAGAGCAGGATGATCCGTCAGAAGAATGACGGCGGACGTATAGCGAAAAGGAACACAAGATGGCTCTCCCAGGCGTAATTCTCGCGGTCGTGATATTGCTGCTGATGTCACTGCCGATATTCATATCCCTGTTGCTGCCGGCGATCGCCGGCCTGACCTGGTTCGACATGAGCATGCCGCCCGTGGCGGTCGTGCAGCACGCGATCAATGGCGTTTCAATTCCCGCCTTGCTGGCCGTACCCTTGTTCATGTTCGCGGCCGACATCATCGCGGGCGGTGAAATCGCAGACAGGCTCGTTGCCCTGATGGAAGCCGCCATTGGCCATATTCCGGGCGGAATGGCGATTGCGACGATCATGACCATGATGCTTTTTGGCGCCATTTCAGGAGTCGGCGTGGCCGCGATCGTCAGCATCGGCCCGATCGCGTATCCCGTGCTCTTGAAGCGCGGGTACAGCCGGGGCTTCGCTTTGGGGCTCATTTTGTCCGGCGCTACTTTATCGATGCTCATCCCGCCCAGCGTCGCCATCATCCTATATGGGCTGCAGGCCAACCAGTCGATCGCGCAGACCTTCCTGACGGGGCTTGCCGCAGGCATCGTCTTCGCCATCATTCTGATCGCCTTCACGCTGGTCTATGTCCGCGTGCGCGGCCTGGGCAACGACCAGAAATTCAGTCTCGAGGGGTTGGTGGCGGCAGCGCGGCGCGCATCACTGGCGATCCTGTTTCCCCTGATCATATTGGGCGGGATCTATGGGGGGATCACGACGGTCACCGAGGCGGCCGCGGTGTCGGTCGGTTACGCGGTGCTCGTCGAAATCTACGTCTACAAACGCCTGAACTGGGCGGCCCTGGTTTCGATCGCGCGCTCGTCGTCGAAAGTGATCGCGATGGTGATGATCCTGATCGTCGGCGGCTCTTTGCTGACCTGGTACCTGACGCTCCAGCAGGTGCCGCAGCTGGTCGCGAACATCGGTGTCTTCGACAGCGCGGTGACGGTGCTTCTGGTGATCAACCTGATATTCCTGTTTGCCGGGATGCTGGTCGATGTGAACTCGGCCATCATCATCCTGACGCCCTTGGTCATGCCGGCGGCCTTGCAGGTGGGGATCGATCCTATCCACCTGGGTGCCGTCGTCGCCATGAACCTCGCGATCGGGATGATCAGTCCGCCGTTCGGCATGAACCTGTTCGTCGGTATGGCGACATTCAAGCTCAGCTACAAGGAAACGCTCAAGGCGGTGATGCCGTTCTTGCTGCTGATGCTGGTGTCGCTTGCGATCGTGACCTACATCCCGCAATCCACACTGTGGCTGCGTGATCTGCTGTTCTGACTTGGCGAGCAATGCCTTGGCAAAATGCCGAATTGTGGTTCCATGACAGTCCGACTACTATGCGGCCACGATGAGCGGCTTTCCGTGCGGGGAAGCCTCCCGCCCGGCGCCCGCCTGCTACTCGTTCCGTGAATTGCTCCATTGACATCATGCCGCCTGCTTCCAAATCCGCCGCGCAGTCGCCCGCCAAGACGGTCGGGCGCGCCGCGCTGCTGCTGAGGATCATTGCCTCGAGCCACAACCAGAGCCTGCGTCTGGTGGACATCGCCAAGATGGCTTCGCTCGACAAATCGACGGCCCAACGATTGTTGCAGCGGCTGGTGCTGGAACGCCTGGCGGTGCGTGATCCGGTTCGCGGCTACCGGCTCGGGCCGCTGATCTACGAGCTGGGCCTGGTGGCGCTGCCGGGAACCAATCTGCGCGAGGTCTCGCAGCCGTATCTGCATACCCTCGCGCAGGCGACGGGCGACATGGTCTTTCTCGTCGGGCGCAGCGGGCACGAATCGATCTGCCTGAGCCGGATAGCGGGCAATTACCCGATCCAGACCATGACGCGGACCGAAGGCGATCGCCACCCTCTGGGGGTCGGAGCCGGCGGGCTCGCGATTCTGGCATCCATGCGCGATGCCGAAATTCGCCTGGTGCTCGAAGCCGTGCAGCCCCGCCTGCAGGCCTATCAGATCACGCCGGAACGCATACTGAAAGCCATAGACGACACGCGTGGCCGCGGCGGCATCGCAATCGACGCCGGCAACGCGGCCCTTGACGTGACGGCTATCGGCCGTACCGTGCACGACCGCGGCCGTGCGCCGGTGGCATCGGTCTTTGTGGCGTCCATCGGCGAGCGCATGATGGACAGCCGGCAAAAACAGGTCACCCGGCTGTTGGTCGATTGTGTGAACTCGATCGAGCACGTCTTTCATTAGCGGGATCTACAGAGGTTTTCATGAATTTGCCTTCAGTCATCATTCTTTCCCTCGGCGGCACCATTGCGATGACCGAGAGCGATCGAGGCGGGGTTGTGCCCACGCTCTCAGGCGACGCGCTCGTTGCCGCCGTGCCGCAGCTCAAGCGGATCGCCGCGATCGAGGCACGCTCGTTCCGTCAATTGCCCAGTGCTCAGCTGCAGTTCGAAGACATCGAGGCGCTCGCACAGACCATCGCCGAGCTCGATGCGGCCGGCCCGCGGGGCTTCGTCATCACCCAGGGCACCGACACGATCGAGGAAACCGCGTTCGCGCTCGATCGCTTGCTCGATATCGACAGCCCGGTCGTCGTCACCGGCGCAATGCGCAATCCCACCGTGGCGGGGGCCGACGGGCCGGCCAATGTGCTGGCCTCGGTTCAGGTCGCGATCAGCGATGCGGCCCGCGGGCTGGGTTGCCTGGTCGTCATGAACGATGAGGTGCATGCGGCGCGGTTCGTGCGCAAGATGCACACCAGCCGCACCGATGCCTTTGCGTCGCCGGCCAGTGGGCGTATCGGCTGGGTGGCCGAGGGCCGCTTCCGCCTGGCGCTGCGTCCGCCCCGCATGCCGGGGCTTGTTCTCGCCGGCGAGGGCCGGCCGGCGCAGGTGGCGCTGGTGGCCGCCGGCTTGGGCGACAATGGTGAACAGGTGCGCGCACTGCTCGCGGCGGGTGGGTTCGATGGCCTGGTCGTGGAAGCGACCGGCGGGGGCCATGTCTCCTTGGGCATGGCGGAAAGCCTCGAAGAAGCAGCCCGCACTATGCCGGTGATCCTCGCCTCGCGCATCGGTGTGGGCGATACGCTGACAGGCACCTATGGGTTTCCCGGCAGCGAGATCGACCTGCAGCGCCGCGGCTTGTTGGTTTCGGGCTGCCTCGATGGCCGCAAGGCTCGGGTGCTGCTGACGCTGGTGTTGCGACACTGCCCGGGTGGCCGCGACGCGGTGGCGGATGCCTTTGCCCTCTGGTCAGGCGAGTCTTCGTGCGCCTCCTGACCGGGAGGCTCAGGGAGGCGGGCGCCGCCGGCCTGCGCGCCGCGCCAGCAGCACGCGCGCCGGCGGCAGGTTGGCCCAGACGATACGGCTGTCTCGCACCTCGAAGGCCTGGTCGCAGGGACAGGTGCGGGTCTGTGGCCGGATATCGTAGGTGAACTGGATCAGCATGCTATCCGCATCCAGCGCGCGGTCCCATTGATCGAGGATCCGGCGGCGCTCGGGCAGCGGCAGCGACCGCAGCGGCAGGCTCGAGACCAGGGCATCGATGCGCAGGCCCTCGGGGATCAGGCCGTCCAGCTGAGCGGCGTCCCCGCAAATGACGGTGATGCCGGGAAAGCGGCGCCGCAGGTGTGCGACGAAGGCCTCGGATCGTTCGATGGCGATCAGGCGGCCCGGCGAGATGCCGCGTTCGAGCAAGGCCTGGGTCACGATGCCCGTGCCGGCGCCCAATTCGACCACCAGGCCCCCGCCGGCCGGGACATGGCGGGCGATCTCGCGCGCCAACCAGCGTGAGCTGGAACAGACGGCGCCGACGGCTGCCGGGCCGCGCAGCCATTCGCCCGCAAACAACACCAGATTGCCGAGCCGGCCGCCGTGCAGGCCGGGATGGTACTCGGTCCAGGGAAAGGTGCGCGCGGCGATGCGGCGGGTGAGGTCGGACACCCTCCGCACGAGCATTGCGTGGTCGAGCCGGATCATGCAGTCCTCCCGGAGGCGGTCGGGTATATTGATGTTTTTTTCGGTTCATATTAGCACCGCGCGATCTCGCCAGGCTCGTGGCCGCGCGTTCAATTGTGGCGATCCGTTACGCAGTAAAGGAGCATTCGATGGAGGTCGTGTTTGCATCCCGGATTGAGAGGCATCCGGGGGACTGGGTGCGGGCCTTTCAGGACGCCTTGCCACAGGATCGCGTGCGCGCGTGGGGCGACGGCGCACCCGAGGGCGACGCCGAGGTGGCGGTGGTCTGGAATCCGCCGGCGGATCTGTTCCAGCGCGAACCGCGGCTCAGGATTCTGTTCAACCTGGGGGCGGGCGTGGATGCCTTGCTGCGCATGCCGGGTCGGCCCGAACACGTGCTGATCGTGCGCCTCGAGGACGGCGGCATGGCGGTGCAGATGGCCGAGTACGCGGTGCATTTCCTGCTGCGGGTCTCGCGCGACTTCGACCGGTACGCGCAGCTCCAGGCCCAGCGCCGCTGGCAGTCGCTGGGGGATATGGCGCGCGAGGATTGGCCGGTGGGCGTGATGGGCGCGGGGGTGATGGGCGCGCGCGTGGCCCGGGCGGTGGCCGCCCTGGAGTACCCGGTTGCGGTATGGTCGCGCTCCGGCCGTACGCTCGATGGGATCGAGGCGTTCGGCGGGGACGCCGGCCTGCCCGCATTCCTCGCCCGCACCCGCGTGCTGATCAACGTCCTGCCGCTGACGGCGCAGACCGAGGGCATCCTTTGTCGCACGACTTTCCAGCGCATGCGGCCCGACGGCTACCTCATCAACATCGCGCGCGGCCGCCATCTGGTCGAGGCGGACTTGCTGGGCGCATTGGACGAGGGCTTGCTCAGGGGCGCGGCCCTGGACGTCTTCGTCGACGAGCCGCTGCCCGCGCAGCACCCCTTCTGGACGGATCCGCGCGTACAGGTCACGCCGCACGTCGCCGGCTTGAGCCTCATGGGGCAGACGGTGCGCCAGATCTCGGCCAAGATCCGGGCCTACGGGCGCGGCGAGCCGATTTCGGGAATCGTTGATCCGGAGCAGCAGTACTGATGCGGCGCCTGCGGGGCCTGGCGCTCGCCCTGGCGCTAGGCGCGTCGGCATGCACGAGCACGCCCGGACCGCACGGCGGCCCCCAGGGCGAGTCCATGTCGTTCGACCAATTGGGACAGACGGATTTCAACCGGACCGTGACCATGGCGATGCGCGATAATCTCGACAGCCTGGAGCGCTTGCTCGAAAAGCTCTATCGCCGCAATCCGGCCGAATGGCGCAAGGGCGGCTTTGCCGACCTGCAGGCGGCCGTCGAGCAGGGGCGCACGGCCATCCAGGCCGGCGCGGTGCCCGCCGATTTGCAGGGCCTGCGGGACATCGAGGTGCTGTCGGTGGCGATGGACCCGGAATATGGCGGTGACCGGGTGGCGGCCTACGTCCTGGGCCTGGCGGACATGCTGATTGCCGCGCATGGCGGCAAGGTGCGTTTCTATGCCACCGATGCCCTCGATGGGCAGCGGATCTTCAACGCTGCGCGCAACGTCGAGATCGCTGCCTGGATGCTGGCCAGCCGGCGCGATCCGCGGGGCCGGCCGTTATTGCTGTCCAACGAGATCGGCGAGGGCGGGACCAACCTGAGCTTCGAGCGCGAATTCGGCCGGCTGATCGGTCGGCTCGACCTGGTGGCGGAGCTGCTGGACGAGAACCTGCGCCGCGTGGGCATCAATTATTTGCAGGGCCTGTTGTTCTTCAATTTCCTGCCCGTGCGTTAGCGGGCGGGTGCGGACTAGAAGCCCCTCGGCATGCGTCAGCGTGCGGTCGCGGTGCCGGCTTCCGCTTCCGAGTCCATTTGCTGCGCCAGACGCGCGGCCAGGGCCAGGCGTTCGCGGCCGGACTCCAGGCCCTCGATGAACCGGTCCGGAATGGCCGCCAGGCCGCCGATCGCGCCGCACAGCGCGCCGGTCAGCATGGCGCGCGCCTGGTTCTGGCCGCCGCCGTTGACCGCGTGCAGCACGGCGGACTCGAAATCATCCTGGAAGCAGGCCGCCAGATAGTACGCGGCGGGAAACTGGTGATAAACGGCGCAGGGCATGCCGTAGACCAGGGAAACCTTCCAGGGCGGCTCGATGCGGATGTCGGGATCCTGGGCGGCGCGGGCGATATTGGATGCGGTGAGCAGGGCGTCGGGCGAGGCGAACTGGCCGGCCTGACGGGGCGCCTCGGGCCCCGGGGGCGGGATGTTTTCCCCAGGCGAGGTCACCGTGTGGAAGGGCAGGGTTCCCGCGCGGACCAGGTCCAGCAGCACCCCCGAGGTCTGCTCGTCCAGGGCCTCGCCGCGCACCAGCAGACCCAGCACGCAGGCGTAGGCGACCGTCATCGCGGCCACGGTGGGATCGACCTGCGTCAGCGCGGTGTTCGCGCCCACGTGAACGGCCAGCGCACCGGGTTGCAGCGCGTAGCGCACGGCGATCGCGAGCGTGCGCTCGGCGGCCTCGGTGTTGTCGGCCAGGCCGCCCACCCGGCCCCAGGGCAGGCCCTCGCGTGTGCGCAAGCGCCAGGCTTCGCGTATGGATTGGCTGGTATAGCCCCCCGGCCCCGACTGCGGCGTGCCGTCGATCCGTGGGAACAGGTCCGTATCCATCCGGTCGCAGAAATCGGCCTCGTCGTAGCCGCCACGCTCGACGAGGGACCGCAGCGTGAGTTCGAGCAGGTAGCCCGCCTGGGACGACTGGCCCGCCTTCAATCCGGCATGGTAGCGCCCGGGACGCGGGTCGGTGTAGTCGGTGATCCAGGCGCCGTAGTCGGCGCGCAGCGCGACGAGGTCGTAGTACCAGTGGGGGCCAAGGGCGAGCGCATCGCCCACGAAGGCGCCGATCAGGGCGCCCTGTACGCGTTGATGCAGCGAGATGCCGGAGGACATGTTGCGGTCTCCAGGAAAGAGCCACCGCGGTCGCACGGATTCTGGCGCATGCGTGCCGGCCGTTCAGAAAATGATGTAGAGGAGCTTGCTCTTGGCGGTGGTGTTGGAAAAGGGCGGGGGAATCGCGATGGCCTGGCGCAGCCAGAACGTGGCCTGGGCCTGCCCGCCATTGGCTATCGAGAGGATGTCGGAGGTGGCCAAGGGCCCGGTGTCGCCGTCCAGCGGAATGTCCAGCGACTGGTATGGCGTCACGCCCGGCTGGCAGATCACGGCAGCGTCACCGGTGGCAGCCGCCGCCCCGAACAAGGGATGGATGCTGCATTGCGACCGGATGGTGATGCGTGCCTCGAACGAAGGGCTGGCAGAAGCCGTCGCCGCGGCCAGCGCGGCGATGAGTGCGGCGGCCTGGGACAGGCGCCTTGCGTTCCGTTGGAATCCGTGGCAGTGCATATGTGCTCACTATAGCATCGGGGGCCGGGCGCGCGGTTGCGGAAAATCCACGTCCGGGTTCAATAGCTCAGGGTGATGACGACGGTATCGGAATAGCGGTCCGGCCCGGGCGGTGTCTGTGCCGGCACCCGGCCGTAGACGGTCAGCGCCTGCGGCTGGCCGTTGCCGGTCCCGGCGACCCCCAGATAGTCGCTATTGCCCCAGCGGCTGGTGCGCTGGGGGTCGCGGTACAGTTCGTAATTCAGGTAGCCCATGGAACCCCGCATCCGGCGCTGCTGGCCGCTGGCGTACAGGCCATCGCCCAGCCGCACGTGGTAGCCATTGCCCGACTGGCCGCCGTTGCAGGTCACCGTGATTGTCGAGGTGCTGTCGACGTTCTGGGTCAGGCTCATGAATACCGTCCCGAAATCCATGGTGGTCGACGAGTCGATCCGGCATTCGCTCACGACGATGGCCTGGATGTAGAACGTGGCGCTGTTTTTGGCCAATCCGCCGGTGGCGCAGTCGATGGGCGCGGATGTCGGGATGATTTTGTAGCTGAGCGCCATGGGCCATCCGCCGATGGCGTTCGTATCGTAATAGCCGGCCGGCAGCCCCGTCTGTCCGGCGGGGTTGATGCGGCCGTACACCGTCAATGAACCCGTCTTGTAGTATTCGCCGGCGCCGAAGTCCATGGCCAGCGCGACCGGCGGATAAGCGCCGCCTGCCGAATCCGTGCTGCCCCAGACGGTCGAGCGGCTGGCATTCGTGTACAGGTTGAACGCCATGTACTTGCCGGAACTGCTGAGGCGGCGCGGCGCGTACAGGCCCGTGCCCGGGTCCGCCCCCATGCTGAAGCACAGCAGCACGCGTTCGCCGGGGTTCGCGCTGCATCCGTAGTTGATGACGGCGCTGCTGTCCTTGACGCCGCCGCTCAACAGGGTGACGGTGCCGAACACTAGATTGCCCGAGTAGGCGTTGCAGCTTGCCGCCGCGGCCGTGGCCGGGAGCAGCGCGGTCAACACGGCGGCCAGCAGGCCCGCGCGCAAGAGGGAGATCAAGGTTTTCATGTCGATGATGAGCTGTGTCGGGACGCCATGGGCGGGTCCGCTGTTGTGTGGGGAAGGGGTGCTTGCGCGTTCATGGCGTGCAAACCAGCGGGCCGATCTCCGGCAAGGTGCCGGGCGCATAGACATAGGGAAACCGCAGCGCGCATTGTGTGTCCCCGTCCTGGATGGTCAGGTGGTTCTGGGCCTGCAGGCCCTCGAGGTAGAGGCGGCCGTCGTAGCCGACCCAACTGGTGGACTGCGGCGCATCGTTCAGGGTGGCCTGGGCGCCCATGGGAATGAACTGGCCGGCGCTGTTTTGCAGGATCACGGTCGCGGCCTGCACGCGTTCGATCCGGAATTCGACGTTCAGGCCCGATCCGTGGCGGGGAACGGCATCCTTGCTGATGGTGTCGATGCGAACGTCGACGGGCAGGCCCAGGGGATCGATCGAGATCTTGTTATGCTGATAGGACCGCAGGCGGGGCACCAGCAGCCGGCCGCCGCCGTCGGTCACGCCCACCGGGCGGTTTTCGCTCTTGACGGGCACGCCTGGCACTCCGCTGGTGGACACCAGGGCGAACCCGTCCGACAGCCTGCGCGAGGCGAACAGGTTCCCCCCCATGAGCACGACGGAGCCGGAGGCGCCCGCATAGGCGTTCTGGTCATTGCCCGCGCTGTTGACGCCCAGGTTGAGGTCCATGACCTGGAAGCTTCGGTTGGCTTGGGCGCTGGCGCTCATCCCTCGGGATTCCGAGTTCTGTCCCTGGACGTTCCAGCTCCAGTCGGTATCGGCGCGGGCCGTGTACCGGGCGCCCGCCGAATAGGTTCTCGTCTCTTTCGACTGGGCGGCCGAGCCGTAGGTCGACAGGCCGCCGTCCAGGTTGATGGTCAGCGTCAGATAGACAGACCGGTCGCTGCGATCGTCCAGGTTCTGGTTCGCGCTGAGGCTGAGCGCCGCTCCGCGAGCGAAATTGCGCGACCAGGACAGGCCGCCGTAGCGGTAGCGCGGCTGCTCAGCTTGCTGCAGGTAGGCATAGTTCATCGAGATGCTGCCCAGCACGCCGACGTTGAAGCCGATATAGGCGCTGTCGCTGCGCAACACCGGCGTGCCCCCCAAGGCGCTGGCGACGTCGCGATAGCCGGCGTCGGCGCGCTGCAGGTTGGCGCCCAGGCCGACGAACCCATGCTGCAGTTCGTAGCCGATCGTGTATTGCCCGCCGCGGGTGCCCTCGTTGCGGCTTTGCGCCCAGGAGCCTGATACGGTGCCCATCGTCCCGATGTTCATGACCGCGCCGACGCCGCCCGAGACAATCCCCTGGCCGCCCTCCAGGTGCGATTCGCCCGTGAGGACGTTCGTGAATCCATAGCGCAGGGTGCCGGACGCCATGGGACGGCTGTCGTAGCCGAACGAGCGATAGCCGTAATCGGTGCGGACGTAGCCGGTTTCGAACGACCAGTCCGACAGCCCCTCGCGCAGCAGCCTGCTGGAATTGTAGAAGGGGAAGTCGACGGACGTGCGCCGGCCCAGCGCGTCCGTCAGGACCACCTGGGCATTGCCGGCGCCGCTGACCGTGGGCAGGGCGTTGAGCTCGAAGGGGCCGGCCGGCACTTGGCCGGTGTACTGCTGGATGCCGTTGATGTAGAGCTCCACCGAGGTCGGCAGTGTAGCCGATCCGAAGTAGGCCGGCAGCGGCGCGGTGGTCCGATAGGGCTGCAAGGAGAAATTGCGCGAGACCTGGAACCCGCCGATGCGCGTCCTGCGGCTCCAGGCGGTGCCGTTGGTCAAGGTGTCGCCCAGGCGGAAAGTGATCTGCTCGTCCTGCAGGGAATGCTCGAGGACGGTGTCCATGCGCACCGCGGTGTATTCCCACTGTGGTTGACCGCCGGTACGCAGGCCCTGGAACAAATGCGAGCTGCTGACGAGGCCGAGGTCGCCGAAGCCTCGCCATTCTGTGAATCCGCTGAGGCTCAGATCGTCCCTGTTGGTGTACGAGGAATACAGGTCGTAGTTGAGCAGCATGCCCGGCGAGGCCGCCGCATGCGTGATGGGGTTGGACGGTGTTCCCAGCACGGTCGTGTCCAGCGTGAGGTTGGAGAGCGGCGCCGTGATGTCGATGCTTTGCAGATCACGGTGATAGTCGTAGCTGACGCCGGGGTAGTCGGCCAGGGGCGTGTCTTCGGATACGGTGTCCAGGAAGGCGGTGCTGAATTTCAGCTGCAGGGCGCTTTCCCGCGGCAGGTAGAGCGCCTGGCCGCGCTCGACGAATGGAACCAAGTCGTGGCCCGCGCTGCCGTTGAGCGTGACGGATAAAAAGACGGTGCTGCCGTTTTCGCCGCGCGCCATATCCTGGCCGGTTCCGGCCGGCGGGATGTCGGCGGGCTGGGCGGAAGTCGCGATAGCGCCTCCCATGGCCAGCCCCGTGAGGATGCTCTGGCTAAGGAGTCTTGCCAATCGGCTGGACGGGCGTTTCAACCTTGGCGGCATTGATCAAGCTGGAGAAAACCCCGCCCCGCGCAAATGTGCCGGCCGGCAGATCCAGCCGGAGGCTGCGATACTGGCCCGGCAGCGCATAGCCCGCCAGGCCGTTGACCGCCATGATCGTTTTCCCCCCCGAAGGCGTGAATTCGATATTGGCCAATTGCGCATGGCTGGTCCCCGAGTTGGCGATTCGCAGCCAGACCTGGCCGCCGTCCTGTCGTAGCGACCAGTCCAGGACGGGCTTGGCGGGCGCGGTGCCGCTGATGAATACGGGTACCGAGTAACGGAAGACAAAATTCAGTCCTGCCTTGGAGGTCGTCCGGTCGACGGGGAGCTCGTCGATCAGCAGCCGATAGGAGCGTTCCTCGGCGGCCGGGCCGCCGAGCGGTCCAACACGCACCAGGCGAACCAGTTGCTGCTGGCCGGGCTCGATCTGGACCATGGGCGGACTGGCGACCATGTTTTGCTCCGGGGACAGGACGTCCTCGCCGTCGGCCTGGGACCATCGATAGACCCGCACCTGGGCATGCACGACCTCGGCGCTGGAATTTCGCAGCCAGACCTCGTCCGCCTTTTTATCCGCCGGCATGGTGATGCTGATCGGCGAGATCTGCAGACCCGCAGCCAGGGCCGTGCCCTGGATTGCGCCCCATGCGACAAGGACGGCGCCAACCGCCCATCTGGCCAAATGGGCTATCCCCATGGGTCAGTCCTCAGCTCGTGAAAACCTCAATAGTACACATTAATGGCGACGGTATCGGTGTAAGTCGCTGCGGGGACGTTCAGCGATGTTGTCGTCTTGCCATACACGGTGTAGGCCTGGGCCGAGCCCGTGCCGGTGGCCGCCTTGGTGTTGATGGTGCCGGTGGTGCTGTTGCCCCACACCGTGGCCATGCCGGTATCCTGGTACAACTGGTAGCCGATGGTCTGCGTGACGCCGGGCGCCGTCGAGGCCATCACGCCGGCGCCATCATCGCCGGCGCCGCTCGAATTGGACTTCAGGCCGATCTTGTAGGGTGTCATGTTCGAGCAGGTGACCGAGAATCCGCCGTTGCTGGCCGTCGCATTGGAGGCGGTCGAGGCGTTGCTGCCGAAGTCCAGGGTATTGGTCGAGCCGGACACCGTGCAGTTGGCCGTGATGACGATCTGGACGTCCATCGAACCCGTGGCCGTGGACTGCGCCAAGGTGGGCAGGGAAATGGCGAGTCCGCCGGCGGCGACGGCATACAGGGCCAGTTGCTTGATCTTCATGGGGTTTCATCTCCGTTGAGCGCTTCGGGTCGAAGCGGTCACTGAACCCGCCCACAGGATGCGGGTCCGGAGGACGGACGCATACGGAGGCGGCTACGTTTTGGAGGTGGACAACGATGCGGCAGGCCGAATATCGTGAAGATCATATCCGGACATTGGGCTCGACTCTCCGACGAACCCAAAGGCACCCATTGCAGGTGACAACGGCATCAATAACGAAGACATGCAAGACGCATCCCTTCGATGACCGCAATAGTACTCTGGGCGAATACATTTGTCATCCGAATCGTTGGACGGCGCGCTATGGTGTTGTTTTTTCTGATTGCCGGCATGCGGCGGTGTGCTGGTGCGGCGGGCTGCCGCTGTGGTGCGGGGCGTGGTGACTGGTGCCGGTGAAAGGAGTCGAACCCTCGACCTTCTCATTACGAATGAGCTGCTCTACCAACTGAGCTACACCGGCGATGGCGGCATCGGCTATCGTCAGCCGCCCACCAAAGCCAAGCATTATACATGGAATGTGGCGGCTTGGATGGGGGCACGGCGCGGGCCGTGCGCCCGGTCATTTTGGGGGCGGCGCGGCCGGCGATCCCGCCGGCTTGACCGGCGGCGGGGCCGCCGATTCGTCCCGTGTCGCGCGGGCGTTGAGCGATACCGCATCGGGGAACAGATCCCAGCAGGCGATGAACAGGGCAGCGAACAGCGGGCCGATGACGAAGCCGTTCAGGCCGAACACCGCCAGCCCGCCCAGGGTCGAAATGAGCACGACGTAGTCGGGCATCTTGGTATCCTTGCCCACCAGGATAGGGCGCAGCAGGTTGTCGATCAGGCCGATGACCAGCACGCCGAACAGGATGAGGATGATGCCCTCGCCATAGGCGCCGGTCACCATGAAATAAATGGCGACGGGCGCCCAGATCAGCGAAGCCCCGACGGCGGGCAACAGCGACAGGAACGCCATCAACACCCCCCAGAACAGGGCGCCCTGGATGCCGAGGAAGGCGAACATGACGCCGCCCAGGAATCCCTGGGTGATGGCGATGACGATATTGCCCTTGATCGTTGCCCGGACCACGGTCGTGAATTTCTGGAACAGGTGGCGCCGATGGGCGTCCGACAGCGGGATCAGGCTCTTGATGCGCGGGACCAGCGCATGGCCGTCGCGCAGCAGGAAGAACAGCAGATACATCATGACGCCCAGGCCGATCAGGAACTGGAAGGTGTTCTGGCCGAGGCTGACGGCCTGCTTGGCCAGGAATTGGCTGCCCTGCAGCGCGCCGGCGGACAGTTTCTCGCGGATGCTGAGCAGGTCGCCCACGCCCCAGGAGTCCAGCCAGCCATGCACCCAAGCCGGCAGGGCGGTGACGATCTGTTCGTAGTAGCCGCCCAGATTGAGTTGGCCGCTGTTGATCCGGTTGTACAGGCCCGCCGCCTCGTTGGCGAGCGCGCCGGCGATGAAGGTCATGGGCAGGATGACGATCAGGATGATGATCAGCACCATCAGGAAGGCCGCCAGGTTGCGGCGCTCGCCCACCAGCGCCCGCAGCCGCCGGTGCAGGGGGCCGAAGATCACGGCCAGTACCCCGCCCCAGAATATGGCCGGGTAGAAGGGCAGCAGGATGCTGAGGAAGGCGATCGAGACGGCGACCAGCAGGAGCAGGAAGCTGCGGAAATGTAGGGTGGACGTTTGCATGGTTTCGCGGTGATCCCGGTGCGTTCAGTGCCGCTTGGTGTCGCGGATGCGGTGGGCCACCGCGGCGATGATGAGCAGGCCCAGTGGTGTGCCCGCCAGCAGGGCGGTCCGTGGTGAGAGATCGGCGCCCAGCACCAGCAGGCCCTCGTACAGCAGCTTGAACAGGCTGAACAGATAATAGCTGATCGCGATGATCGACAGGCCCTCGACCGCTTTCTGGATCTTGATCTGAGTGTCGGCGCGTGCGCTCAGGCTGTGCAGGATCTGGGCGTTCTGCTCTTCCATTTCGACCTGGACCCTGGCCTGCAGCAGCTCGCCCAGGTGCGCGACGGCCTCGCCGATGGCCGACAGGCGCCGGTCGGTGGAGGCGCAATAGCGCACCGTGGGACGGAAGCGCTGGGTGATGAAAGCCCCCAATTGCTGGCAGTCGCCGGTGCGGCTTTCGTGCAGCTCGGCGATCCGCTCGAAGACCAGCTGGGCGTAGGCCTCGGTGGCGCTGAAGCGCAGGCGGGTGCGTGCGCGCGTCTGCATGACGCGGGCCGACAGCGCGGTGATCCGTTCCAGCAGGGCCTTGGCCTCGCGCGCGCCGGCGCGCGCGTTGTCGTCGGACAGTGCGGCGAGCTCGGCTTCGTAGTGTTTGAGCTCTGTGTTGAGCGCGCGCGCCATCGGCAGCGTGAGCGAGGCCATCAAGCGGTAGGTTTCGACCTCGAGCAGCCGCCGGACCATCCGGCCGAGCCGGCGGCCGTCGAGCTGGCGATTGACCACCAGCATGCGGTTCAGCCCCGAGCCGTTCAGGCGCAGGTCGCTCCAGACGGTGGCCTTGTCCCGGTCCAGGATCGAGCCCAGCGGATCCTCGAATCCATAGGCCTCGACGTCCCCCGTCCAGTCGGCGGCGGACTCGATGCACACTTGGTCCGCATTGATCAGCAGGCGGCTGTGCGCCTCGGCGACCTCGGCCAGCACAGGGGGGAGTTCCGGCCAGGGGCTGCTGTGGCGGCCCGGCATCAGCAGGGTCAGGGTGAGGAACTCGGTATGGCGTTCCCAACGCAGGCTGGCTTCGCCCAGGGGGATTTCGCCCAGGGGCTGTCCGGGGTCGGCCATGGCGACGTGCCGGTCGCACAGTGTGCGGACGATGGTGCCGGCCGTGTCGTCCTCGTCCAGGAGGGCCAGGTGGAAGATCTGCGCGGGCGCCTCGAAGTACATGGAAGGACGGGCATGGAGCTCGTTGTGCAGGACGTGGCGTTGGAGGTGCATGTGGATCGAGGGCGGGTGGCGGTCGGGAACCGTTCAGTGTATCGAAAGAACGTGTATTGCACGCGGAAAATGCCCTTGCGCACCGCAGGCCGAGTCCCTGTGTGCAAAAAAAGGCTCCCGAGGGGAGCCTTTTGGCAAGCGTGGCGAAAACGGTGCATGGCCGGCCTCAGTACACGCCTTGCGCCAGCATCGCGTCCGCCACTTTGACGAAGCCGGCGATGTTGGCGCCATTCAGGTAGTTGACCGATCTGCCGTTGCCGCCGTGGAGCACGCAGTTTTCATGGATGTCGCGCATGATGGCGCGCAGCTTGGAGTCGACCTCGTCGCGCGTCCAGTGCAGGCGCTGGGCGTTCTGGCTCATTTCCAGCCCCGACACGGCGACGCCGCCGGCGTTGCTGGCCTTGCCCGGGGCGTACAGCACGTCCGCCGCGATGAATGCCTCGGCGGCGTCGAAGGCGGTCGGCATGTTGGCGCCTTCGGCCACGCAGCGCACGCCATTGGCGATCAGGGTGCGTGCATCATCGATGTCGAGTTCGTTCTGGGTGGCGCAGGGCAGGGCCACGTCCACCGGCACGTGCCAGGGGCGCTTGCCGGCCTCGTAGACCAGGTTGAATTGCTTGGCGTATTCCTCGACGCGGCCGCGCTTCTGGTTCTTGAGTTCGATCAGGGCGGCGAGCTTTTCGGTCGTGAAGCCGGCCTTGTCGACCACGCAGCCGTGCGAGTCCGAGACCGTGATCACGCGCGCGCCCAGCTGCATGCATTTCTCGATGGCGTACTGGGCCACGTTGCCCGATCCCGAGACCGAGACCGTGTAGCCTTCGAGGGACTGGCCGACGCGTTGCAGCATTTCCTCGGCGAAATACACGGTGCCGTAGCCGGTGGCCTCGGGGCGGATCAGGCTGCCGCCGTACGAGAGGCCCTTGCCGGTGAAGACGCTGGCCGCCGAGTTGGAGAGTTTCTTGGCCATGCCGGCCATGAAGCCGACCTCGCGGGCGCCCACGCCGATGTCGCCGGCCGGCACGTCGATGTCCGGGCCCAGGTGGCGGTGCAGTTCCAGCATCAGGGCCTGGCAGAAGCGCATGACCTCGGCGTCGGACTTGCCTTTGGGGTCGAAGTCCGATCCGCCCTTGCCGCCGCCCATGGGCAGGGTGGTCAGGGCGTTCTTGAAGGTCTGCTCGAAGGCGAGGAACTTGAGGATGGACAGATTCACCGAGGGGTGGAAGCGCATGCCGCCCTTGAAGGGGCCGATGGCCGAGTTGTGCTGGATGCGAAAGCCGCGGTTGACCTGCATGCGGCCGGTGTCGTCCATCCAGGAGATGCGGAACTGGATCGCGCGCTCGGGTTCGACCAGCCGCTCGAGCAGGGCCTGGCTGCCGTAGCGCGGATTTTTCTCGATGAAGGGCCACAGGCTGTGCACGACCTCCGTGACGGCCTGCATGAATTCGGGCTGGTGCGGATCGCGGGCCTGGACCTGGGATAGAAACTGCTCGAGTGAAGGGTTTGTCATCAAGGATGCTCGCTTATTTTTTCATCATGTCAAAGAATTCTGCGTTGTTTTTGGTCGCCCGGATCTTGTCCAGGATGAATTCCATGGCCTCGACTTCGTCCATATCGTGTATGAACTTGCGCAGCACCCAGATCTTTTGTAGAAGTTCCGGTTTGATCAGGAGTTCCTCTCGGCGTGTGCCGGATTTGTTCAGATTGATGGCCGGATAGATGCGTTTCTCGGCCAGGCGGCGTTCCAGGTGGACTTCGGAGTTCCCCGTGCCCTTGAATTCCTCGTAGATGACCTCGTCCATGCGGCTGCCGGTCTCGATCAGCGCGGTGCCGATGATCGTCAGGGAGCCGCCTTCCTCGAGGTTGCGCGCGGCGCCGAAGAAGCGCTTGGGCCGCTGCAGGGCATTGGCGTCCACGCCGCCGGTCAGCACCTTCCCCGAGGCGGGCACGACCGTGTTGTAGGCGCGCGCCAGGCGGGTGATGGAGTCCAGCAGGATGACCACGTCTTTTTTCAGCTCGACCAGGCGCTTGGCCTTTTCGATGACCATTTCGGCGACCTGCACGTGGCGCGTGGCGGGCTCGTCGAAAGTCGAGGCCACGACCTCGCCGCGCACGGTGCGCTGCATTTCGGTGACTTCCTCGGGCCGCTCGTCGACCAGCAGGACGATCATCACCGCGTCGGGGTAGTTGGACGTGATGGCGTGGGCGATGTGCTGCATCATCACGGTCTTGCCCGATTTCGGGCTGGCCACGATCAGGGCGCGCTGGCCTTTGCCGATCGGGGCAAAGATGTCCATGATCCGCCCGGTGATGTTTTCCTTGCTCTTGATGTCGCGCTCGAGCACCATGGGCTCGTCGGGGTGCAGCGGCGTCAGGTTCTCGAACATGATCCGATGCTTGATCGCCTCGGGCTGCATGCCGTTGACCTTGTCGACCTTGACCAGCGCGAAATAGCGCTCGCCGTCCTTGGGCGTGCGCACCTCGCCTTCGATCGAATCCCCGGTGTGCAGGTTGAAGCGGCGGATCTGCGAGGGCGAGATATAAATGTCGTCCGTGCTGGCCAGGTAGGACGTCTCGGGCGAGCGCAGGAATCCAAACCCGTCCGGCAGGACTTCCAGCACCCCGTCGCCGAAGATCTGCTCGCCTTGCTTGGCGCGCCGCTTCATGATGGCGAACATGAGCTCTTGCTTGCGCAGGCGGCTGGCGTTTTCGATGTCCAGACCGGCGGCCATTTCTAGCAGCTGCGAGACGTGCAGTGCTTTGAGTTCGTTGAGATGCATGGGAAGAGGGGGAGAAAGGGATCGTTGGATCGGCGGCGAGCCCTGAACGGGCTCGCGCGAGCGTGCGGATTGACCGGATCGATGTTTACGGAATCAGATGGAGTCGTCGAGGAACGCCTGGAGCTGGGTCCGGGACAGGGCGCCAACCTTGGTGGTTGACACCTTGCCGTCTTTGAACAGCATCAGCGTCGGGATGCCCCGGATGCCGTACTTTGCGGCACTGTCGGGATTGTCGTCGACATTGACCTTGGCGATGATAACACGGCCCTGGTATTTGGCGGCGGCTTCTTCGAGGAGCGGGGCGATCATTTTGCAAGGGCCGCACCATTCGGCCCAATAGTCCACCAGGACGGGTAGATCGGATTGGAGAACGTCGGCCTCGAAGGACGCGTCGCTGACGTGCTTGATGGAGTCGCTCATGGTTGTGCTAGGAATCAGAGAGGAATGGAGAATGGGCGCCGGCGCGCGGTCACGCCCCTGCCGCAGGGCCGCCGCTGGGGTTTTGCGTCGGTCCGGCACAATGCGATAAAGCATACCACTGTGCGAGGCGCATTGTCGCGCGGTGTTGCGCGCCGTTCCCACTGTGCGCCAGCGGCGCGCCGGCGAACTTCCGTAAAATACCGGTCTTCGACCACACCGACTACGGAACGACATTGGCCACCACACGCTACGACGAGTCCTCGATCCGCGTCCTGAAGGGGCTGGAGCCCGTGCGCCAGCGCCCGGGGATGTACACGCGCACCGACAATCCCCTGCATATCCTGCAGGAGGTCATCGACAATGCCGCCGACGAAGCCCTGGCGGGTTTTGCCCGCACGCTCGAGGTCACGCTGCACGCCGACGGCAGCGTGACCGTCGAGGACGACGGCCGGGGCATCCCCGTGGGCGAGCACCCCGAGGAACATGCGCCGGTGGTCGAACTGGTCTATGCCCGGCTGCACGCGGGTGGCAAGTTCGACAAGGCCGATGGCGGCGCCTACGCGTTCTCGGGCGGTCTGCACGGGGTGGGGGTGTCGGTGACCAATGCCTTGTCCAGCCGCCTCGAGGTGACGATCTGGCGCGACGGCGGCGAATACCGCATCGCCTTCGCGGGCGGCGAGACCGCCGAGCCGCTGGCGCGCATCGGTCCGGCCGCCCGGCGGCGCACGGGCACCCGGGTGCGCGTCTGGCCCGACCCGCGCTATTTCGACAGCGCCCAGATCCCCCTGGGCGACCTGGAGCATGCGCTGCGCAGCAAGGCGGTGCTGCTGGGCGGCATCCGCGTCGGCCTGCTGCACGAAAAGTCGGGGCAGCGCCGCGAGTGGCATTATGAATCGGGGCTGCGCGGCTACCTGGCCGAGGCGCTGGGCGGTGGCGAGACGATCGTGCCGCTATTCGAGGGGGGCCAGTACGCGGCCGACGACGACGAGCAGTACGCCGAGGGCGAGGGCGCCCAGTGGGTCGTGGCCTGGACCGCCGAGGGGCCGGTGGTGCGCGAATCCTATGTGAACCTGATCGCGACGACCGCGGGCGGCACCCACGAGGCGGGCCTGCGCGAAGGCCTGTTCAACGCGGTGAAATCCTTTGCCGAACTGCACAACCTGGTGCCCAAGGGCGTGCGGCTGCTGCCCGAGGACGTCTATGCCAGGGCGAGCTTCATCCTGTCGGCCAAGGTCCTGGATCCGCAGTTCCAGGGCCAGATCAAAGAGCGCCTGAACAGCCGCGACGCGGTGCGCCTGGTCGGCGGGTTCCTGCGCAACGCGCTCGAACTGTGGCTGCACGCCAACGTCGAATACGGCAAGCGCGTCGCCGAGCTCGCCATCGGCCAGGCGCAGGCGCGCACGCGCGCCGCGCGCAAGGTGGAAAAGCGCAAGGGCTCCGGCGTGGCGGTCCTGCCGGGCAAGCTCACCGACTGCGAATCCTCGGATCCGGGGCGCACCGAGGTGTTCCTCGTCGAAGGCGATTCCGCGGGCGGATCGGCCAAGATGGGGCGCGACAAGGAATTCCAGGCGATCCTGCCGCTGCGCGGCAAGATCCTCAACGCCTGGGAAGTCGAGCGCGACCGCCTGTTCGCCAATAGCGAGATCCACGACATTTCCGTGGCGATCGGGGTGGACCCGCATGGCCCCGACCAGGCGGTCGACCTGTCGGGGCTGCGCTACGGGCGCATCTGCATCCTGTCGGACGCCGACGTGGATGGCGCGCACATCCAGGTGCTGCTGCTGACCCTGTTCCTGCGCCATTTTCCGCGCTTGATCGAGGCGGGCCATGTCTATGTGGCCCGTCCGCCGCTGTTTCGCGTCGACGTGCCGGCCGCCGGCAAGCGCCCGGCGCGCAAGATCTACTGCCTGGACCAGGGCGAACTCGATTCCGTGCAGGACAAGCTGCGCGCCGAGGGCCTGCGCGAGAGCGCCTGGCGCATCAGCCGTTTCAAGGGCCTGGGCGAAATGAGTGCCGAGCAGCTCTGGGACACCACCATGAACCCCGACACCCGGCGCCTCGAGCGTGTGCGGCATGGCGGCGAGGGCACCGGCGCCTCGCGGCGCATGTTCGACATGCTCATGGGCAAGGGCGAGGCTGCGCAGCGGCGCGCCTGGCTCGAGGAAAAGGGCAATCTGGCCGATATCGACATTTAGTGTGAACAGGCCCTAGGACATGAGCATGGACGCAACACAAGACCTTACACCGGCCCAGGATGGCGACGAGGGCCTGATCCTCGCCCGCTACGCCGAGCAGGCCTATCTCGATTATGCGGTTTCCGTGGTGCGGGGCCGCGCCTTGCCCGAGGTCTCCGACGGCCAGAAACCGGTCCAGCGCCGCATCCTCTACGCGATGGACGCGATGGGCCTGGGCGCCCAGTCGCGTCCGGTCAAGTCGGCGCGGGTGGTGGGCGACGTGCTGGGCAAATACCATCCCCATGGCGACCAGGCGGCCTACGACGCGATGGTGCGCATGGCCCAGGACTTCAGCCTGCGCTACCCGCTCATCGACGGGCAGGGCAACTTCGGCTCGCGCGACGGCGACAATGCCGCGGCCATGCGCTATACCGAGGCGCGGCTGACGCCGTTTTCCCGGCTGTTGCTCGACGAGCTCGACGAGGGCACCGTCGATTTCATCCCCAATTACGACGGCAGCCAGCAAGAACCGGTGTGCCTGCCCGCGCGCCTGCCGGTGATGCTGCTCAACGGCGCCTCGGGGATCGCGGTGGGCATGGCGACCGAAATCCCTGCGCATAATCTGCGCGAGATCGCGCAGGCCTGCGTGGCGCTGCTGCGCAAGCCCGCCCTGAGCGACGAGGCGCTCTACGAACTGGTGCCGGGGCCGGACTTTCCGGGCGGCGGCCAGATCATCTCGGCGCCCGAGGACATCGCCCAGATCTACGCCACGGGGCGCGGCACGATCAAGGCGCGGGCGCGCTGGCATTTCGAGGAATTGGCCCGCGGGCAGTGGCAACTGGTGGTCACCGAACTGCCGCCGGGCACCTCGGCGCAAAAAATCCTCGAATCCATCGAGGACCTCACCAATCCCAAGCCGCGCGCCGGCAAGAAGAGCCTGAGCGCCGAGCAGCAGCAGACCCGGGCCCTGGTCCTGGGCATGCTCGACGCCGTGCGCGACGAATCCGGCAAGCAGGCAGCCGTGCGCCTGGTGTTCGAACCCAAGACCAGCCGGATCGACCGCGACGAGTTCGTCAACATGCTGCTGGTGCGCACCGGCCTGGAAGGCAATGTGTCGATGAACCTGGTCTGCATCGATACCGACGGCCGCCCGGGGCAGCGCAGCCTGCGCCAGGTCCTCGAGTCCTGGCTGGCATTCCGCTCGGCCACGGTCACGCGGCGCACCCGTTTCCGGCTGGACAAGGTGCTGGACCGCATCCACATCCTGGAAGGGCGCAGCATCGTCTATCTGAACGTCGACGAGGTGATCCGCACCATCCGCGAGGCCGAGGAACCGCGCGCGGCGCTGATGGAACGGTTCCATCTGACCGAGCGCCAGGCCGACGATATCCTCGACATGCGCCTGCGCCAGCTGGCCCGCCTCGAAGGCATCCGCATCGAGCAGGAACTCGCGCAAAAGCGCGAGGAACAGCTGGCCCTGCAGGAACTGCTGGACAAGCCCGAGGCCATGCGGCGCCTGATGATCCGCGAGATCGAGGCCGACGCCAAGCAGTATGGCGACGAGCGGCGCACCCTGATCGAGGCGGCCAGCCGGGCCGTGATGGAGACCCAGGTGCCCGACGAGCCCGTGACCGTGGTGATTTCGCAAAAAGGCTGGCTGCGCCTGCGCCAGGGGCACGGCCACGATCCCGCGCAGTTCGGCTTCAAGACCGGCGACGCTCTGTACGATGCCATCGAGTGCCGCAGCACCGACGAGCTGATCGCCCTGTCCAGTACCGGCCGCAGCTACGCCATCGCCGTGGCGGGCCTGCCGTCGGCGCGCGGCGACGGGCAGCCGGTGACCGCCATGGTCTCGATGGAGGCCGGGGCGCGCATCGTCCATATGGTGGCGGGCGCGGCGGACCGCCGGGTGATGCTGGGGGTGCGCACCGGCACCGGCTTTCTGACCCGCATCGGCGACCTGAGCACCCGCCAGCATGCGGGCAAGCAGTTCGTGACCTTGGACCGGGGCGATGTCCTGCTCAAGCCGCTCATGCTGCGCGAGGACGACCACGCCCTGGCCCTGCTCAGCAAAAAAGGCAAGTTTCTGGTGCTGTCCCTGGACGAGGTCAAGACCCTGTCGGGCGGCGGCCGCGGCACGATCCTGATGGGCTTCGATGCCGAAGACCGGCTCGAGCAGTGGGCCGCGGTCGGACCCGCCGGGGTCAGCCTGCGCGGCGTGTATCGGGCCAAGGACACCGTCCTGACGCTGGATCGCGAGGCCCTGCGTGAATACGAGGGGCGGCGTGCGCGCAAGGGCAAGCTTCTGGCCGTCAAGGTCAAACAGCCGAGTCTGTGGCCCGCGGGCTAGAATGTCGGGTGTCATGCAATTCGGGATGTCATTCAACGCCATGCGGGACGGGTCATGAGCTTCAAGGTGACGGTGTTGCCCGGCGGCCAGGCCTTCGCGGTCGAGCCCGGGCAGACGGTGCTGGATGCGGCGCTGGCCGCCGGCCTGATATTGCCTTACAGCTGCCGCACGGGCGCATGCTCCACATGCCGCGGCCGCGTGGTGTCGGGCGAGTACGCTGCGGGCGAAGCGCCCGCGCACATCCTCGAGGCCGAGGATCTGGCGCGCGGCTACACCCTGCTGTGCCAGGCCAGGCCGTCGTCGGACCTGGTCATCGAGGCGCGCGAAGTCCGCATGGCGGGCGACATCCACGTGCGCAAGATGCCGGTCCGCGTCCTGGCCCTGCAGCCCCTGGCCGACGACGTCATGGAAATCACCCTGCAGCTGCCCTCGGCCGAGGCCTATCGCTACAACCCGGGCCAGTACCTGGAGTTCATCCTCAAGGACGGCCGGCGCCGCGCCTATTCCATGGCCGCGCCGTCCAGCCAGGACCACACGGTGCGCCTGCATGTGCGCCACATGCCCGGCGGGGCCTTCACCAGCCAGGTGTTCGGCGCGGCCGAGCCGGCGCTCAAGGCGCGGGACATCCTGCGCATCGAGGGTCCGCTGGGCTCGTTCTTCCTGCGCGAGGACACCGACAAGCCCGTGGTCTTCCTGGCCAGCGGCACGGGCTTCGCGCCGATCAAGGCCATTGTCGAGCACATGATCGCCACGGGTGTCCGGCGGCCCGCGACGCTGTATTGGGGCGGCCGCCGTCCGGCCGACCTGTATATGGACGCCCTGGCGCGGGAATGGCGGGAGCGCCTGCCGGGATTCCGCTATGTCCCCGTGGTCTCCGAGGCCCGGCCGGCCGACGGCTGGACGGGGCGCGAGGGCCTGGTCCACCGCGCCGTCATGGCGGATCTGCCCGATCTGTCGGGCCATCAGGTCTATGCCTGCGGCGCGCCGGCCATGGTCGAGGCCGCCCGCCGGGACTTCGTCCAGTCCTGCGGCCTGCCGGGCGACGAATTCTACGCCGACGCCTTCACCTCCGAGATCGATCGGCTCGAGGCCGGCGTATGAAAGTCGCCGTGTTCGGCGCCGGCATCATCGGCGTCTCCAGTGCCTGGTGGCTGGCGCAGGCCGGCCACGAGGTCGAGGTCATCGAGCGGCGCCCCGGTGTCGCGCTCGAGACCAGCCGCGCCAATGGCGGCCAGATTTCAGTGTGCTACGCCGAGCCCTGGGCCAGCGCGCATACGCTGCGCAAGGTCCTGCGCTGGCTGGGAAGGCGCGACGCGCCCCTGGCGTTCTCGCCACGGCTGAGCCCCCGGCAGTGGCTGTGGTGCGCCCGCTACCTGAACGAGTGCCGGGCCACGCGCTATGCCGTCAACGTGGCGGCCATGGTGCGCATGGCGCAATACAGCCGGTCGACGCTGCGCAGCCTGCGCGCCGATCTCGACATTCGCTACGACCACCTGGAACGCGGCATCCTGGCCTTCTATCGGGACGCCCGCGAATTCGACCATGCCTGCGAGAGCGCCGAGCGCATGCGCGCACTGGGGGTGGACCGCCGCATCGTGGATGCCGACGAGGTGCTGCGCATCGAGCCGGCGCTCGAGGCCCTGCGGGGGCAGATCCTGGGCGGCGACTATACCGCCGACGACGAATCCGGCGACGTGCACCTGTTCACGCGCGCGCTGGCCGAGCGCGCCCGCGCGGCGGGCGTCGTGTTTCGCTTCGACACGCGCTTGAGCCGCCTGGTGCCGGGTGAGCGGCGCGTGGCGGTGGCCGAGGTGATCGAGCCGGATGGCTGGTTCCGGCCCCTGCGCGCCGACGCCTACGTGCTGGCCCTGGGCAGTTTCACGCCCGACCTGGCGGGTCCGCTGGGCATCGACTGTCCGGTCTATCCCGCCAAGGGCTATTCGGCGACTTTCGCCCTGCGCGATCCGGCCGCCGCCCCCGAGGTCAGCCTGATCGACCAGGAGGCCAAGATCGTGTTCTCGCGCCTGGGCGACCATTTGCGCATGGCTGGCACCGCGGAAATCGGCGGCTATTCGCGGGCCTTGAATACACGGCGTTGCAATAATCTGGTGCAACGGGCGCGCGCCATGTTTCCAAGCGCACTCGATTTTGGTAATGTTCAGTTCTGGGCCGGTTTGCGGCCCACGACACCCTCCAACGTTCCCCTGATCGGCCGTACGCGGATCGGCAACCTCTATTTGAATACCGGGCATGGCAGCCTGGGATGGACGATGGGCGTGGGGTCGGGCAAGGCCTTGGCGGATCTGGTGTCCGGTCGGACGCCAGAGGTCGATTTTCCTTTTTTGGGTTAGATTCACTATGAAATTCATCAGCCACCCCGGCTTTTTGCGCCTGGGGCGCCATGCCGCGTGGGCGCTCGTCGCGGCCCTGGCGGCCGGTCCGGCCTTCGCGGCGACGGATATCCAGGTCTGGCACACCATGGACGAGCACAATGCCGAGGCCTTCGAGGACCTGGTCGATGCCTACAACCGGGGCCAGTCCGATGTCCGCGTCAAGCTGCGGGTGTTCGAGACCCCGCAGAAACTCGAAGCCGCCCTCGACGAGGCGGCGCGCGCCAAGGACCTGCCTGCGCTGGTCGAACTGGGTGACGACCACACCCTCGAGGAAATCGCCCGGCGCAGCTATATTCAGCCTTTCTACACCCAGCAGAACGGCCCGGCGCTCAAGAACGCCCGCTGGTTCCTGTCGTCCGACAACGCCTTCATCCACGATGCCAAGGGGCGCCTGATGGCGTTTCCCTACATGCTCGAGGTTCCGGTCATGTACTACAACCGGGATGCCTTCAAGAAAGCCGACATCGAGCCCGCGGTGCCGCAGCGCACCTGGCTCGAACTGCAAGCCCAGCTGGTCGAGCTGGCGAACAACGGCTCGCGCAAATGCCCGCTGACCTCGGACCTGCCGGTCTCGATCAACCTCGAGAACCTGGCGGCGGTGAACAACCAGCTTTTTGCCAGCGGGGGCAACGGCCTCACAGTCAAGGGGCTGCCCAGCTTTTCCTTCGATTCGACCTATGTGCGCCACCTGTCGCTGATGATCAGCTGGGTACGCAGCGAAATCATGGTCGGGCCCAAGCTCGGGCCGCAGTCGGTGGATCGCTTCGCGGCGGGCGACTGCGCGATCCTGATGTCCAATTCCGGCCACATCGGCCGCTTCAACGACAAGCGCCTGCTGCGCTATGCCGTTTCGGGCCTGCCGTACTATCCCGAGGTCACCAAACAGCCCGGCAGCCCCTTCGTGTCGGGCGCGGGCCTGTGGCTGACCAAGACCGACAAGCCCCGCACCGAGGCCCGGATCAAGTTCCTGGGCTGGCTGGCGCAGCCCGAGCAGGCGGCGAAATGGCACCAGGACACGGGCTTCCTGCCCTTGACGCACGCGGCCTTCGACCAGACCCCGGAAAAGTACTACAAGGGCCTGGGACAATGGCGCGAGCTGGTGGCCGTGTATTCGCAGAAGGCCAGCGCGACCGGCCAGGGATTCCGCATCAACAACTATCCCAGCATCCGCGCGCGTTTCCACCAGATCCTGGACAACGCCCTCCAGGGCCAGCAGCCCGCGGTGACGGCATTGCAGCTGGCGGCGACCGAGGCCAACAAGATGGTCCGCCAGAAATGAGGCCTTGATTCCCGTGCCCCGTCCTCCGGCGCGCGGCCGACAAGGCGGGGCGCGCCGCCGCAGGGGCGCTTTCCTCCATCCGTAATCGCCGGTCTGGCGCAGGGCCGGCATCCATCCCAAGATAGGCACCCGATCCGCTGGATCCGGTGCCTGTTTCGTTGATGGGGGATGCGTTTATGTTGAAGGTTCTCACGGCGGCCGCCGCCTCGGTCCTGTTGGCCGGCTGCGCACAAACGTCCGCCTGGGCGTGGCTCGAGGTGGACGGGCGCGGCCCGGCCGATTCCGCGCCGCGGCAGTTCGGCTTCGACTGGCGGATCGACGGTGATCCCGGCCTCGCGCCGCTGCAGGTATTCGACGACGGCCAGCGCACCTGGCTGCAGTATCCGGCCGACCAGGCCGTGCCGGCCCTGTTCCAGCGCACGGCGCGCGGCGACCGCCTGCTGATGCCCGTGCGGCGGGGCGACTACCTGGTCCTCGAGGGGGTGCCGCCCCACCTGGTGATGCGCGGCGGGCATCTGGCGGCCGAGGCGCGGCGCACGACGGGGGTCACAGTCGAGGATCGGGCAGCGGCCTCGGTGGCCGAGGTCCCGGCTTCGATCCCGATGTCCGAGGCGTCCGCCGTGCCGGTCGAGGCACCCGCGCCCCGGCTGGCCTCCTTGTCACCGGCGGTCCGCGCCTCGCCTGCACCGGCGCCGCTGCCCGCGCACCTGCCGGCGCCCGTCCCGCCGCCTCCGCCTCCGCCTCCACCGCCCCAGCCCCCGGCGTTCCAGCCGTCGGCGTTCCAGGCCGGCCCGGCGGACCTCAACATCCGCAGTGCGCTGGGCCGCTGGGCGCGCGAGGCGGGTTGGGTATTCGAGGCCGAGCATTGGGCGGTCGACGTCGACATTCCCCTGGCGGGGTCGGCGGCCTTCGGGGAGGGATTCCGCCCCGCGGTGCGCGCGCTGCTGGCCGCCACCGAACTCGGCGACCGTCCCCTGCAGCCCTGTTTCTACGCCAACCGGGTCTTGCGGGTCATTCCGCTGGCCCAGCGCTGCGATCGCACATCAGGCCCCGGGAGACCCTCGTGAGGGCGTGGCGGCCGATCGCGGGCGTTCTCCTGTGCGGGCTGCTCGCCGGCTGCGCCCTGTCGCAGCGTCTGCGCGAGGCGGCCCTCGAGTTTTCGCAGGCACGGGCGGCTCTTGCACAGGGGCATGAAGCCTTCGCCGCCGACGCGCGGGACGATGTCGAGGCGCGCCACGCCGCCCAGAACGTCGACCGGCCCTGGCTCGCGGGCCGGGCGCAGCCCCTGGCCCGGGAACTGAGCCTGCCGCCGGCGCTGCGGGCCAACGTGCGCACGACCCTGCTGTTTGCCGACGGCGACGATGACTTGCGCCGCATCGGCGGCCGGATCTCGGCGGTGACGGGCATCCCCGTGCACGTGCGGCCGGACGCCTTGTTGCCCGCCTGGCATTTCCTGCCGCGCCTGACCGGGGTGGCCGGCGCCGGCCCCTCCGCAGCGCCGGCGCCCGAGCCCTTCATCCTCGCCGATGCGTCGCGGCCTCTCGCCCAGACGCTGGATCGCCTGTGCGCGCACTTCGGAATCCTGTGGCGCTTCCACGAGGGCCGCATCGAATTTTTCCGCACCCAGACGCGGGTCTTCAACGTCCGCGCACTGGCGCTCGAGGCGCAGACCGAGGCCTCCCTGGGATTCGCCGGGGCGCGCGGCGCGGGCGGTTTCGTCAGCACCTCCGGCACCCGCCTCGCCGGCGGCGGCCTGGATGTGATCCAGACCATCCGGGCCCGCATCGAGCCCTTCCTGTCGCGCGCCGGCCTGCTGGTGGCCGAGCCCGGTGCCAGCGCCAGCATCGTGGTCACCGACACGCCCGACGCCCTCGAGCGGATCGCCCGCTACCTCGACATCGAGAACCGCGCCCTGACCCGCCGTGTGCGCCTGGTGTTCGAGGAGTTGACCGTGGCCTTGACGGACCAGGCACTCGCCAGCCTGGACTGGAACCTGATCTTCGCGGGCACGCGCGTGGCCGCGAGCCTGGCGGTGCCGGCGCTGGGCACGGCGCCGTCGGGCTCGCTGGGCGTGGGCATCACCCAGGGCCCGCTCTCGGGCAGCGAGGCGGTGGTTCGCGCTCTGGGCGAGACCGGGCGTCTGGTGCGCAGCAGCACTGTGCCCATGCTGACCCTCAACCGCCGTCCCGTGACCCATGCGGTGCGCACCACGTTCTCATATATCGACCGGGTCGAAACCACTTCCATGCCCGGCGGCGCCGGGATGGCGCTGCCTGCCGTGTCGGTCAACCAGAAGGAGGAAACCGTCGGTTCGCTGCTGACCGTCATACCGGATGCCCAGGAGGACGGCCAGATCTTCCTGTCGATCGCCTATGACAATACGGTGGCCCAGCCGCTGAAGTCGGTGACCTTCGGCGACAAGGCCAATCCGCTGCAACTGCAGCAGCTCACGATCGACGGCAACGGTACCGTGCAACAACTCGCGGTACAGCCCGGCCAGCCGCTGGTGATCTCCGGCTTCGATCGGCATCAGTCCGAAACATCCGAGCGCCGCCTCGGGCCGGGCATGCCCGCCGTGTTCGGCGGCGGCGACCAGATCGCCGCACAGCGCCTGACGACCCTCCTGGTCATCACCGCGCGTGTCGAGGAGGGGCTGTAGGCCATGCGCGGTACGCGGATTCTCCAGATCGGCCGGGTTGCGCTGGCGTTCGGCATGGAGTGGCTGCCGCTGGTGGGCGAGCATCCCGATCGCCTGGCGCGCCGGCTGACCCGGCGGCGCCGGGCCTCGCACGCCGTCCTGTCGGGCTCCGACCAGGCGGCCGTGGGGCTGGCCTGGCTGGATGGCAAGTCGTCCGCGCAGCCCTATTCGGGTGCGCAGATCTTCGCCTTGCTCCACCCCCGGGGTACGGTGGCGGACGTGCTCGACCTGGGCGACGGCAGTGTCTGCGTGTTGGCGGCCCACGAGGGGGTCGTCCTGTCGCGGGCGGACCGCATCTACCAGGACCCGGGGCTGGCGCAGGCGGTGATCGATGAATTGCGCCTGGCGTATCCCCGCCTGCGCCGCCCGTCGTCGCAGCTTGCGGTCCGTCTCGAGGATCTGGCCGGCCACGCCGGCGACGAATCCCGCCTGCGGCGGGCGCCGTGGTGGGGCTGGCGGCGCGTCGGGTTCGTGGGGCTGGCGGTGTGCGTGGCCGCGCCGCTGGCGTGGCAAAGTCTGGCTGATGCCCGGAACGGACCGCCGCGTATCGATGCCCGCCAGGCCTGGGACCAGGCCCAGCGCCGCCTGCTGGAGCAGCACCGCGTCCATGGCGCGGCGGGCACGCGCGCGCTGCTTGCCGCTCTTCATCGGCAGCCGGCTGCGATCGCCGGCTGGCGGCTGCGCCTGCTGTCTTGTCGGCAGGCCGATGACGGCGCCTGGCGCTGTCTGGGCGAGTATGAACGCGCGGATCGCCGGGCCGACAATCGCGGGCTGCTGCGCCGGGCGCCGCGCGACTGGCGTCTGGACTTCCCGTCCCTGGGCCTCGCGCGCGCCTCCTGGACGCTATCGCTGCCGGCGCAGGTCCCGGACCGTACCCGGCCGCCGTCCGCGCAGGGGCAGGCGCGTGACTGGGCCAGCCGGGCACAGGGCATCCTGCCGGCCTTTTCCGCGTTCCGCCTCGATGCCAGCCGGGCCCTGGAGCCGACCCCTCCGCGGGATGCGGACGGCGTGGAATTGCCGCGGCCCCCGGACATGCGCCGCTATGCCTTGCGGGAATTGCGGGTCGACGGTCCGCTGCGCTCGGCCGTGCTGCTGATCCCCATCTCGCAGCATATCGGCTGGCGCAAGGCGGCCTTGTCGATCGGCCGGCGGCCCGCCGCAGGGCTCTCCGACAGTCCCATCAATCTTCATTTAGAGGGAGTCCTCTATGAAACCCAAGACCTCCCGGCTCCGCCTGGTTGAGGCGGTGATCGTTGCGGCCATGCTGGCCCTGTCGGCCCAGCCGAGCCCCGCGCCGGCCACGGGCGTCGTGCAAGGGGATGCAGGGCCCGCGGCCGTCCCCGCATCCTCGCCCGCCGAGGCCGGCATCGAGGGCGGCGAGGATTTCGAGTGGCAGGCCCAGTCCGTGCGCGAGCTGTTGCGGCGCGATCTCCAGGAGGCCCTGCGGCCGGCGCCGGCGCGGGGCGGGGTTCCGGCGGCGCGCGCCAGCCAGCCGGCCGACGCATCGGCTGCGCAGCCACGGCTCGTGGCGATGTATGGTGTCGGCCGCAGGCTGATGGCCGAGGTCCAGGTGGGCGGGCGCGCATTCCTGTATGTTCGCGGCCAGGCGCTGCCGGTGGGCCACGCGGGCGATTCCGCCGTCTATCGGCTGCGCGAGATGAACGGCGCGTGCGTGCGCCTCGAGCGCGGTGCGCAGCGGCACGCCCTGTGTCTGCGGGCCATGTTGGGCGAGGCCAGGCCATGATGGTCCGCTGGCGGCCCCGGCGGACGCCCGCCCCGGCGGCGGCTCGCCTCGCGGTCTTCGACAGCGCGCGTGCGGTCGTCCTCGATGGTGCGCGCGGGCTGGCCGATCTGGATCCGCCGGTGCGCCGCCCGCTGGCGGCCGAATTCGGGGCGCGGGCCTTGTCCGACCGGATCTGTCCCGCCGAAATGGCCGACGGCACAGTCGCCCTGTTCGCATTGGCCGAGCATGTGGGCAGCGACCAGGCCGACGAACTCAGCCGGCGAATCGAATCCGCCGGCAGGCGCATGGCGGATCCGCCGCGCTACGTATTGTCGGCCGCCTTGCTGCTGGCGCTGGCGCGCGGCGGCGCGGGACAACCGGCGACCTCGTTTCCGCGCGAACGTACACCCACTGCGCTGGCCGGCGTCTTTCAGGACATGGTGGAATGGGGCGTGCGCCATGGCGCCAGCGATCTGCATCTGAATGTCTGCCGCGATGAAGCCGAATCCGAGGTGCGCTACACGCTGGCGGGGCGCTATATCGCCCCGGAGCGCTTCCGCCGCATGCCCACCGCCTTGCTGCTCGATGTCCTGGCCGTCGCCTGGATGGACATCCGCGGCGGCAACGGAGCGGTCTTCGATCCCCTGGCCGAACAGCAGGGCAGCCTGCTGCGCCAGGTCGACGGGCGCGACATCACGCTGCGCTGGGCCTCCCTGGCTGCGGATCGCGGCCCCAGCGTCTGCCTGCGGTTCCTCGAGCGCCACGCGCGACCCCGGCCGGCGTCGCTCGAGGCTCTCGGCTATCGCCGCGACCAGGTCGAACAGATCGAGCGCGTCATGCGCTCCGAGGGCGGCGCCATCGTCTTCGCCGGCACGGTCGGCTCGGGCAAATCCACGACGCTGGCCACGCTGATTGCCGGCCTGCCGCCGCATCGCAAGGTCATCACCCTCGAGGAACCGGTCGAGTACCGCATCGAGCACGCGGTGCAGAACACCATCGGGCGCTACCTGGATCGCGAGGCGCATGACGGTTATGCGGCCAAGCTGAGAGCGCTCAAGCGCTCGGCGATGACCGACGTGTTGCTGGGTGAAATCCGCGATGCGGAAACCGGCAGGGCGTTCATGGACCTGGCCGGCTCGGGGGTGAACGTCTACACGACCGTCCATGCGCCCTCGGCCGCTGGAATCGTCGACCGGCTGGCCTCCGAGTTCGTCGGCATCCCCCGTGATTTCCTCCAGACGCCCGGCATCCTCAAGCTCCTGGTCTTTCAGGCCTTGCTGCCCACCCTGTGTCCGGCTTGCGCCATGCCGGCGCAGGCCCATCATCTGGCTCGAGGCGGTACGCGCCCGGCGGCCTACTGGGAGCACTGGCTCGCGGGCATCGAATCCGCATGGCCATGCTCGCGCGAGGCGCTGCGCCTGCGCAACGAGGCGGGTTGCGGGCAGTGCCGGGTTGCGCAATTGCCGGAATTGGCCGGCTATCGTGGCCGGACTGTGGCTGCCGAATGCCTCGAGCCGGGCCTGCCGCGGGGCGCGCTTGTACCGCATGTGCCCGGGCGCGGCGCCATGGCTCACGCGATGGACAAGGCCTTGCGCGGCGAGATCGATCCGCGTGACGTCGAGGTGCGCTTCATGGCGTTCGAGACGCTCGCCTTGCGCGAAGGACGCCTCCCATGAGGCGGGGTTGGGGGGAACGCTGGCGTGCGGGGCCGGGCTTGCGGCTGGACGCCTGGCGCTTCGCCTCGGCGCGGGCCGAATACTATGACTATCTGCAAGGCGTGCTGCGGGGCATGCTCGGCCGGCGCACCCTGCGCGAGCTCTTCGACCTGGATGCGCGGCGCTATGGCGCCGGCAGCGTGCGCGGCCGCTTGTCCGCCGCGTGGGCGCGCGCCTGCGAGCGCAGCGGCGGCGACCTGTACGCCACGTGGATCGCCAGCTTTCCTGCCGACGAACTGGTGCTGGTTCGCGCCGCCCAGGCGTTCGGCAACGAGCGCCTGCTGGCCTGTTTCGAGGCGCTGGCCAGGCATCTGGCGCTGATGGCGCAGGCGCGCCGTATCCTGGTCCTGACCCTCGGTACGGCCGCGGCGGCGATGATCGTCGCCAGCCTCCTGGCGCTGGCACTGCCGGCCTTCACCGTGCCTGGGCTGGCGCATGCCTTCCAGGGCCTGCCGCCCGCCTTTCATGGGCCGTACGCTCGGGCGCTGTTTGCGTTTTCCGATTGGCTCGCCGCCTATGGTGTGCTGTTGCCCGCAGGGGCCGCGATCGTCTCGTTCCTTGCGATCTGGTCGCTGCCGCGCGGCGTGGGTGCCTGGCGGCGTCCCCTGGACCGCCACGGCATCTGGCGCCTGTATCGGCAAGTCCAGGGTCTGCGCATCCTGGCGCTGCTCGAGATCCTGCTGGATGCCGGCCCGGGCGCCTCTACCCAGCTGCGCACCGCCATCGGCATGCTTCGGGATGGCGCACAGCCCTGGGCGGGGCTGCACCTGACGCGCATGCTGGCCCGCATCGACTGGGGATGGGCGGGCGTGGCCTCGCTGGATACCGGACTGCTGGATCGCGAGGCCTACTGGTACCTCGAGGATATGACGGCGGCGCGCGGCCTGCATGAGGGATTGCGGGCGACGCGCCTGCGGCTTGCCGCGCAGTTGCTCGGTCGCGTGTCGCGCCAGGCGCAGGCGCTGCGCTGGCTGGCGCTGCTGGCCGCGCTTGCCTGGGTGCTGGGCGCGGCGCTGTGGCATTACGCCGCAATGGACGAGCTGCGGCGCGCCTGGATGGTATTTCAAGCCGGCCATTAGGGGCCGGCGGATCGGTGCCGGTCATCCGGCAAGGAGAACAGCATGGCAGTTTCCACAGCAAGCGCGCGGCGCGCCCGGCAGCAAGGTTTTTCCCTGATCGAGGTCTCGATCGTCACGGCCATCATCCTGCTGGTCGCGGTCATCGGCATTCCGGCGATCGGTGGCTATGTGATCGAAAACAAGGTTCCCCGGGTGGGCGAGGAGCTCACCCGCTTCATTCTGCAGGCGCGCGTGAACGCCAACACCGGGGATGTCCCGCCCTACGAGTCGCTGTCGACCGCCAGCCTGGCAAATATGATGGCTGATTCGACGGTGCTGACGGTGGCGGCGGACGGTTCCGTGCGCCACGGCCTCGGCGGACAGGGTGTCGTCCAGATCGAGACGGTCGAGAGCGGCGCCGGCTTCGTGGTTCGCCTGAACGCGGTCAATCATGCCGCCTGCCCCTCCATCGCCTCGGTCCTGCAGCGTGTCGCCGACAGCATCACCGTGGGGCAGGGCGCGGGCCAGGGGCGGGTGGTCAAGGATGCCTCCACCACCTACAGCGCCCTGGCGGCTGAATCGGCATGCGCGCGCGGCGACGTCAACCAGTTCGCGTTCTACGCGCGATGAGCCCGCCGGGCGTGCGTCGCTTCGCGGGCGGGCGCGCCGGGCCGCGCGGCTTCGTGCTGATCGAGCTGGCCCTGGCCGGGCTGATCCTCGCGCTGCTTTCGGTCTGGGCCGCGCACGCCTGGGCGCAGCGCGTGCGCGACTTGCAGGCCCAGTCCCTGGCGGTGTGGATGACCGTGGCCCACGAGGCTGCGCGGGCCTACCTCAGGCGGCACGGGCCGGCGCTGGCCCTGGCGGACGGCCCGGGCGCATTGGCGCACGAAGGGTTCGACGATTGGTCGGCGCCCGGCTGGGACGAGCTGCGCGCCGCCGGCCTCGTTCCGTCAGGCTGGCTCGAGGCGGGACCGCTGGGTCAGTCCGCCGGTTTGCGTATCCTGCGTTCGCAGGTCTGTCCGGGGCCTGCGTGCCGCCTCACGGCGCTGGTCCACACGCGGGGTCCGCTGCTGACCCGCAATGGGCGGTCGGTCGACGAAGGCCTGGTGGCGCAGTGGCTGATGGCCGTGCGCGGCCAAGGACTGGTGGTGTGGCCGCACGCCCCCGACGCCCTGGCAGGCGCCGCCCGGCGGCTTCCCGCCCCGGAGGATTGGCCGCCGGGCACCGTGGCCCTCGCGGCCGACGATACCGACGTTGCGGCAGCGGCTGGCGCGGATCCAGACCTCGGCCCCTACCTGAAGGTCGGTGACGATCGGGACCCCGACTTTCAGGGCGATGCCACGGTGGGCGGCAACATCCGCAGCGGGGCTTCGCTGCGGGCGAGGGACTATCTGGTGCTGGAGCGCCCCGGCGTCGAATACGAGGGCTGCGGCGAGGAGGGCGCCCTGACCATCGAACGCGATTACAACGGCATCCTGTTGTGCCGTCAGGGCCGTTGGCGCTCGGCCGGCCGCGTGGATGGCGGCGGCTTCCTGTCGAACAGCCACCGGGGATGCTACGACGGCACGGGCGCATACCGGGGCAACCCGGCCACGGGCTATTGCAGCTGTCCCTTCGGCTATGCGCCGGTCATGGTGTCCGACGCGGGTACGCTGGCGTCCGCCGAGGGGCGGACGTCCGGCTTCATCTGCATGGCGGCGCAATGATGCGCCGCCATGGACCTACTGGCCGCTCCAGGCGGCGATGACGGCGCGTTCCTCGTCGCTCATCTGGGTCAGGTTGGCCAGAGGCATGTACTGGTTGGCGACCACGGTCTTGATCTGTTGCGCGTGCAGCAGGACCTCGTCGGCGGTATCCAGCATGACGCCCGCCGGCGCCGCCGAAAAGCCCGCGTAGGTCGGCTTGGCCGAGTGGCATTCGGTGCAGCGCGCGGTGACGATGCCCTGGACTTGTTCAAGGGTGACGGCGGCCTGCTCGCCGCCGGCCTGGGCCGGTGTGCCCGAGGGTGCGGCCAGCCAGCCGATGACGGCCAGCAGGATGATGCCGGCGGCCGGAAAGCGCAGATCGTTCCTGCCGGTGTGGCGCAGCACGAAGTACTGGCGGATCACCGCGCCGGCAAAAATGAACAGGCTCATGATGATCCACGCGTATTCGCCCGTATAGGTGAACGAGTAGTGGTTGCTGAGCATCAGGAACACCACCGGCAGCGTGAAATAGGTGTTGTGCACCGAGCGCTGCTTGCCCAGCTTGCCGTCCAGCGGATCGGGGGTCTGGCCGGCCTTCAGGGCCTTCACCATGCGGCGCTGGCCGGGGATGATCCAGAAGAACACATTGGCCGACATGCAGGTGGCCATCAGCGCGCCGGTGATGAGGAAGGCGGCGCGGCCCGGGAAGATCTGGATGCTGAGCCAGGCGACGAACACCATCATCACGCCCACCGCGAGGCTCAGCAGGCCGTCACGGTTCATGGTCGGGCTGATGAGGCGGCACATGCGCGAGTAGGCGATGTAGCCGACGACCAGGAAGGCCACCGCCACGATGCTGGCCTGGGTGCCGCTCATGCCCGCCGCCCAGGCCCAGGGGCTGGCGGGATTGACCAGGTAGAACGTCGGCTTGGACAGGTACATGAGGGCGAACAGCGCAAAGCCCGACAGCCAGGTGCTGTAGGCCTTCCAGAACGCCCAGTGCAGGTCGTCGGGCAGTTCGGCGGGGTTGGTCAGGTATTTCTGGTTGTGGTAGAAGCCGCCGCCGTGCACGGCCCACATTTCACCGAAGACGCCGAGCTTCTTTCCGTGTTCATTGCGGGGCGGATGCAGGCTCAAGTCCAGCATGACGAAGTAGATCGATTCGCCGATCCACGCGATGGCGGCGATGACGTGCAGCCAGCGCAGCAATAGATTGCCGTATTCCAGGAGGAATCCTTCCATGGGGTGCCTTTATGGTCTGATGGGTTCCGGGACGATGCGCGGGCGGCTCAGCTGCCGCGATAGGTGGACCAGGTCCATGGCGTCACGACCAGCGGTACGTGGTAGTTTTCGGCGGGCTCGGCCACGCCGAAACGCAGGATGACCTGATCGACGAATCGGGGCGTGGGCAACTGGACGCCGCGCGCGGCGAAGTAATCGCCGGCGTGGAAGACCAGTTCGTAGGTGCCGCGCCGCAGGTCGGCGCCGCTGAGCAGCGGCTCGTCGCAGCGGCCGTCGGCATTGGTGACCGCGTGCTTGAGCAGGGTGCGTGTCCCGTCCTCATCGAGGCGATAGAGTGCCAGGGCGACGCCCTGGGCCGGCACACCATGGACGGTGTCCAGCACATGGGTGGATAGTTTTCCCATGGGATTTGTCTCCGGTCAGCATCCTGCCAAAAGGCCCCCGGTATGGCCGGCCCGCCGCCTGCGGCGACGGTTCGCGAAGTCTGCGGCTGATGCCTGTGGTCGACTCCGGGGCAGGATAGTTGGATGATTGTAAACAATTTGTGTTGACGATTTTCGTCTGATCTACAATAATTGTCAACAACTCTGGTCGTACAAAATGTCCTCATGCTTCGCTTGAAACCTTCAGCCGCGCCGGACGGCCCCGGCGCCCCCAGTGCGTCTTCGCTGCGCAACCCGCCTGGGTCGGCCGGCGCGCGCTCGGAAGTCGACCGTGTCTATGGCGAGATCTTCGACGCGGCGATGGACCGCCGCCTGTTGCCGGGCGCGAAACTCACCGAGGCGACCCTGTGCACGATCTTTTCCTGCTCGCGGGCCACGGTGCGCACGGCGCTGTCGCAGCTTGCCCACGACAAGATCGTGGTGATCGAGCCCAACCGCGGCGCCACCGTCTGGCAGGCCACGCCCAAGGAAACCCGCGATGTGTTCGCCATGCGCCGGGCGCTGGAATACATCGTCATCGACGCACTGGTCGCCCGCGCCGACATCGCCGAGGCCCTGCGCCCGCTCTATGACATGGTCGAGCGCGAGCAGCAGGCCTTCGAAAGCGGCGACCGCATCAGCTGGATCCGCCTGTCCAACGCCTTCCACGTCGAGCTCGCGCGCCTGGCCGACAACCAGGTGCTGACCGACATGCTGCACAGCCTGTGCGCGCGCACGACGCTGATCATTGCATTCCACGACACGCCCAACGACAGCGCGTGCTCCTACATCGAGCATCGCGAGGTGCTGGACCTGCTCGCCCGCGGCGATGCCGCGGGCGCACGCGAGGCCATGGGCCATCACTTGCTGGATTGCGAGCAGCGCATGGGCGAGACGGCCGGTGGCACGCTCGACCCGTGGGCCGCGTTCAGCGTCAAGATCTGATCACCAGGAGACCCACATGCCCAGCAGCACCGCCTATCCGCGCGACCTCGTCGGCCATGGCCGCAATCCGCCCCATGCGAACTGGCCCGGCCAGGCGCGCGTGGCGGTGCAGTTCGTCCTGAACTACGAGGAAGGCGGCGAGAACTGCGTGCTGCACGGCGATCCGGGCTCCGAGCAGTTCCTGTCCGAGATCATCGGCGCGGCCGCCTATCCTGCGCGCCACCTGTCGATGGAATCCATCTATGAATACGGCTCGCGCGCCGGTGTATGGCGCATCCTGCGCGAGTTCGAGCGCCGCGGACTGCCCCTGACAGTCTTTGCCGTGGGCATGGCGCTGGAGCGTCATCCCGAAGCCGCGCGCGCTTTCGTCGAACTGGGTCACGAGGTCGCCTGCCACGGCTATCGCTGGATCCATTACCAGTCGGTGCCCGAGGACGTCGAGCGCGAGCACTTCCGGCGCTGTGTCGAGATCGTCACCCGGCTGCTGGGCCGCCACCCCGATGGCTGGTACACCGGGCGCGACAGCCCCAATACCTTGCGCATCGTCGCCGAGGACGGCAATTTTCTCTACGACGCGGACTACTACGGCGACGACCTGCCGTTCTGGACCGAGGTGGAACTGTCCGACGGCAACACGCGGCCGCAGCTCATCGTGCCCTATACGCTGGACACGAACGACATGCGCTTTGCCGCGCCGCAGGGTTTCAACACGGCCGATCATTTCTATCACTATCTCAAGGATGCCTTCGACGTCTTGTATGCCGAAGGCGAGATCGCCCCCAAGATGATGTCGGTGGGCCTGCATTGCCGCCTGATCGGCCGTCCGGGCCGCTTTGCCGGCCTGCAGCGGTTCCTCGACCACGTGCAAAAGCACGAGCGGGTGTGGATCGCCACGCGCGCCGACATCGCCCGCCACTGGGTCGAACAACACCCCTGGCGCGCCGCCTGAATCCCTTTGTCCGCAAGTCCGTCGGCGGACTTGCGTCTCACGGTCCTCCGGTCGGTTCCGGCGGACCGGTCACTTTGTTTTGGAGCATGTCACATGGCTACCCCCAATCTGCCCGTCGGCACCGTCATCGATGCCCCCGCGGTCGAGCTGCCCGCGTTCGCGACCCGCCATCCGAACCTCGCCGACGCCGAGCTGGGCGCGCGGGTCGTGTCCTGCACGGACGAGTTCTTTGCCTCGGCCGGGCGCATGCTGCAGGCGGCCGGCCCGGTGTTCGTCGTCGGCAAGTTCGACGAGCACGGCAAATGGATGGATGGCTGGGAAACCCGCCGCCGGCGCAACGGCGGCCACGACCATGCCATCATCGCCCTGGGCCTGCCGGGGGTCGTCAAGGGCCTGGACATCGACACCAGCCACTTCACCGGCAACTTCCCGCCGGCCGCCTCGGTGCTGGCCTGCCGCAGCGAGGGCGATCCCGACGATGCGACCGAGTGGGTCGAGATCGTGCCGGCGACCACGCTCAAGGGCAATTCCCACCATTTCGTCCAGATCCAGGACGACCGTGTCTGGACGCACCTGCGCTTGAACATCTTCCCCGACGGCGGCGTCGCCCGCCTGCGGGTCTACGGCCAGCCGGCCTGCGACTGGGCGCGCCGCGACCCGGCGGCCTTGTACGAGGTGTCGGCCCTGGCCAATGGCGGGCGCGTGGTGGCCTATAACGATGCGCACTTCGGTGTGCCCACCGGCATCATCAAGCCGGGCCGCGGCGTCAACATGGGTGACGGCTGGGAAACCCGCCGCCGCCGCGAGCCGGGCAACGACTGGCTGATCCTCGAGCTGGGCCATCCCGTGACCGTGGAAAAGATCGAGATCGACACCGCCCACTTCAAGGGCAACTATCCCGACCGCGTATCCATTCAGGCGGCGCTGGTGGCCGAATCCACGGACCAGTCGCTGGTGACCCAGGCGATGTTCTGGCCCGAGCTGCTCGGCGAACAGAAGACCGAGATGGACAAGCAGCATTTCTATGAGGGTGCGCAGATCCAGGCCATCGGCCCGGTCTCGCACGTGCGCGTCAACATCTTTCCCGACGGCGGCCTGAGCCGCGTGCGCATCTGGGGCCGGCTCGCGCGCTGACCCTGCGCGCGCAGCACCGGTTTTGCCGCAGGCACCGCGAGGTGCCTGCTTCATATGGACGATTTTCGAACGAGGCCGCCATGTCCCCGACCACCGAACCACATTCCCGGCCCGCCGACGCCGGCCTGCGGGCGCGCCTGCGCGCCTGGGTGGACGCGCATTTCGACGAACAGGTCGAACTGCTGCGCACCCTCGTCGCCATTCCCACCGACACGCCGCCCGGCGACACGGCGCCGCATGCCGATGCGGTGGCGCGCATCGTCGAGCGCTGGGGCTGGGAGGTCGAGCGGCATCCCGTGCCCGAGGAGCAGGTGCGGGCCTACGGCATGCGCAGCATCACCAATCTGATCGTGCGGCGCCGCTACGCCGAGGGCGGGCCGGTGTTCGCCCTGAACGCGCACGGCGACGTGGTGCCGCCCGGCGAGGGCTGGACCCATCCGCCCTATGGCGGCGAGATTGCCGACGGCCGCATCTATGGCCGCGCGGCGGCGGTGTCCAAGAGCGACTTCACCACCTATCTGCATGCGGTGCGTGCGCTCGAGGCCAGCGGCGCGGCGCTGGCCGGGACCATCGAACTGCACTTCACCTATGACGAGGAGTTCGGCGGCCTGCTCGGGCCGGGCTGGCTGCTGGAACAGGGCCTGACCCGGCCGGACTACGCCCTGTGCGCGGGCTTCAGCTACGCCGCCGTCACGGCGCACAACGGCTGCCTGCAGTTCGAGGTCACGATCGATGGCAAGGCCACCCACGGTTCCATGCCCAAGTCCGGTCACGACGCGTTGCGCGCCGCCGCGCGCGTGCTCGACGAGATCTATCGCCAGGCCGACGCGCTGGATCGGATCCGCTCGGCCTTCCCCGGCATCGACAGCCCCACGATGATCGTGGGCCGCATCGACGGCGGCACGAACACCAACGTGGTGCCGGGCAGGGTGGTCCTCAAGATGGACCGCCGCATGATTCCCGAGGAGGATCCCGTCCAGGTCGAGGCCGAGGTGCGCGCCTTCATCCAGTCCGCGGCCGCCGGCCTGCCCGGCATCCGCGTGGATGTGCGCCGCATCCTGCTGGCGCACCCCTTGCGCGCGCTGCCCGGCCATGAGCGGATCGTCGCCAGCCTGCGGCGCCATGCCGAGGCGGTGCTGGGCGAGCCGATCCAGGTCTGCGGCACGCCGCTGTATGCGGATGCGCGTCTGTATGGCGAGCACGGCGTGCCGGTGGTGCTGTACGGGGCGGGCCCGCGCACGCTGATGGAGTCGCGCGCCAAGCAGGCCGACGAGAACCTGGCGCTGTCCGATCTGCGCGCGGCGACGCAGGTGGTTGCGCTGACGCTGGCCGATTTCCTGGCGGCGCATGCTTGAGGACCCAAGACGTTATAATTCCCGGTTACTTTCCCCAGCGGCATGACGAATGAAAACCTCCGAGATACGCCAGAAATTCCTGTCCTTTTTCGAATCCAAGGGGCATCAGGTGGTGCCGTCCTCGCCGCTCGTGCCGGCCAACGATCCGACGCTGCTGTTCACCAATTCGGGGATGGTGCAGTTCAAGGACGTGTTCACCGGCAAGGACACGCGTCCGTATCGCCGGGCGACGACCGCGCAGCGCTGCGTACGCGCCGGCGGCAAGCACAACGACCTGGAAAACGTCGGCTACACCGCCCGCCACCACACGTTCTTCGAGATGCTGGGCAACTTCAGCTTCGGGGATTATTTCAAGCACGATGCCATCCGCTATGCCTGGACCTTGTTGACCGAGGTCTACGGCCTGCCCAAGGAAAAGCTCTGGGTCACGGTCTACCATGAGGACGACGAGGCCTACGGCATCTGGGCCGAGGACATCGGCGTGCCCGCCGAGCGCATCATCCGGATCGGCGACAACAAAGGCGCGCGCTACGCTTCGGACAATTTCTGGCAGATGGCCGATACCGGCCCCTGCGGTCCCTGTTCAGAGATCTTCTACGATCACGGCCCCGAGATCTGGGGCGGGCCTCCGGGATCGCCCGAGGAGGACGGCGACCGCTACATCGAGATCTGGAACCTTGTGTTCATGCAGTTCGAGCGCGACGCCCAGGGCGTCATGCATCCGCTGCCGCGGCCCTGCGTCGACACCGGCATGGGCCTGGAGCGCATCGCCGCCGTGCTGCAGCACGTGCATTCCAACTACGAGATCGATCTCTTCCAGACCCTGATCCGCGCCGCCGCGCGCGAGACCGGCACCGGCGACCTGGACAACAACTCGCTCAAGGTCATCGCCGACCATATCCGCGCCTGCAGCTTCCTGATCGTCGACGGCGTGATCCCGGGCAACGAGGGCCGGGGCTACGTGCTGCGCCGGATCATCCGGCGGGCCCTGCGCCACGGGCACAAGCTCGGACAGACCCGCGCGTTCTTCCATCGGCTGGTCGCCGACCTAGTCGACCAGATGGGCCAGGCCTATCCCGAGCTCGCCGCCCAGCAGGCCCGCGTCGAGCAGGTCTTGCGCCAGGAGGAGGAACGCTTCAGCGAGACCCTCGAGAACGGCATGCGCATCCTCGAGGCTGCGCTGGGCGAGCTTCCCGAGGGCCGGGCCCTGGACGGGCAGACGCTGTTCACCCTTTATGACACCTACGGATTCCCGGTGGACCTGACCGCCGACATCTGCCGCGAGCGCCGGGTCGAGGTCGACCTGGACGGCTTCGAGCGGGCCATGGCGCAGCAGCGCGAACAGGCGCGCGCGGCCGGCAAGTTCAAGGCCGCCGCGGACCTCAGCTACGAGGGCGTGGCCACGCGATTCGATGGCTACGAGCATTTCGACGGGCAGGCGGCCGTGACCGCCCTGTATGTGGATGGCGCTCAGGTCCAGACCATCGCCCAGGGGCAGGATGCGGTCGTGGTGCTCGATGCCACGCCCTTCTATGCCGAATCGGGCGGCCAGGTCGGCGATACCGGCCTGCTGGCCAGTGCGGCCGCGCGCTTCCAGGTGGCCGACACCCAGAAAATCCAAAGCGACGTCTTCGGCCATCACGGCACCCTGCTCGAGGGCACGCTGTCGGTGGGCGATACCGTCGAGGCGCACGTCGACCAGGCGCGGCGTCGCGACACCATGCGCAATCACTCGGCCACGCACCTGATGCACAAGGCCCTGCGGCAGGTACTGGGCGACCATGTCCAGCAGCGCGGCTCGCTGGTCGATGGCGACAAGACCCGCTTCGACTTTGCCCACGACGCGCCCATGAGCCCGGCGCAGGTCGCCGAGGTCGAGCGCATCGTCAACGGCGAGGTGCTGGCCAACGAGGCCGTGCGTACCCGGCTCATGCCTTACGACCAGGCGGTCGAGGGCGGCGCGGTGGCGCTGTTCGGCGAAAAGTACGGGGACGAGGTGCGGGTGCTGGACATCGGCTTTTCGCGCGAGCTGTGCGGCGGCACACACGTCGCGCGCACCGGCGACATCGGCTTGTTCAAGATCGTCTCCGAGGGCGGCGTGGCCGCCGGCATCCGTCGCGTCGAGGCCGTGACCGGACGCAAGGCGCTCGGCTGGGTCCAGGATGCCCAGAGCATGCTGGACCAGGCGGCCGGCCTGCTCAAGACCCAGCCCGCCGATATTCCGGAACGCATTCAGGCCTTGCAGCAGCAGACGCGCCACCTGGAGCGCGACCTCGAACGTCTGCAGGACAAGCTGGCCGCCGCCGCCGGCAATGATCTGGCCGGCCAGGCCGTCGAACTGGCCGGCGCGCGCCTGCTGGCGACCCGCCTCTCGGGCGTGGATCCCAAGGCCTTGCGCGGCATGGTGGACCAGCTCAAGGCCAAGCTGCAGGATGCCGTGATCCTGCTGGCGGCGGTCTCCGACGACCGGATCAGTCTCGTCGCCGGCGTCAGCCCCGGATTGACGACACGGATCAAGGCGGGCGATCTGGTGGGCGCCGTCGCGGCCCAGGTGGGCGGCAAGGGCGGCGGGCGTCCCGACATGGCGATGGGGGGCGGGTCCGACGTGGGCGCCCTGGACGGTGCCCTCGCGGGCGTACGCGCCTGGGTGCAGGCGCGCCTGGAGGCCTGAATGCAGCCGTCCGATCCTTCCGTCCCGGTCGATCTCGAGATCGATGCCACGGGGCTGGATTGTCCTCTGCCCATCCTGCGCACCAAAAAGGCCCTGGCTCGGCTCGACAGCGGGCAGGTCCTGGCCGTGCTGACCACGGATGCGCATGCTGTGCGCGATTTTCAGGCGTTCTGCCGGCAGACGGGCAATGCCCTGCTGGTGCAGGACGCTCGGCCCGACGGCGTGACCATGCATGTTTTGCGGCGGCGCTAGGGAATTTCTGCACGAGCCGGCGGGCACTTGGCCGGAGGGCCCCTAAGCGCGCCGCCTGTTGTTTTTTGGGCGCGCACCCAGCCGTGGTGCGCACGGATTGCCGCCAGGCATCCAAAAGTGCTAAAATTTTGCGTTTTTCATCGTATTTTCAAAGGATTATCAATGGTTGTGATTCGTCTGGCCCGCGGCGGCTCGAAGAAGCGTCCCTTCTACAATGTCGTTGCAGCCGATTCGCGCAATCGCCGCGATGGCCGTTTCATCGAACGCGTGGGGTTCTATAACCCCGTCGCGGGCGAAGGCCAGGAAGGCCTGCGCATCGCCCTCGATCGCATCCAGCACTGGACGCAGAACGGCGCGCAGCTCTCGCCCACGGTTGCCCGTCTGGTCAAGGAATATTCGGCCAAGGCTGCCGCCTGATCAACGGTGCGCGCCATGGCTGGCCGCGCATCCGGCGCCGACTCCGTGCCCGATGATCTGGTCGAGGTCGGCAGGATCGTTGCGGCCCATGGTGTGCGCGGCTGGCTCAAGATCCAGCCCTATTCCGCCGATGCGCAGGCTCTGCTGCGCGCGCCGATCTGGTGGCTGAAGCCACCCGCGGCCGGCCCGCAGGCCGGCATGGCGCCGTCGGCGCGCGCCATCGAGGTGCGCGCCAGCCGCCTGCATGGGGGGCGTTTCGTCGTCGCCCAGTTCGAGGGCATCGCCGATCGCACTGCGGCCGAGGCCCTGCAGGGGTGCACCGTCTGGGCGTCCAGGGCCGCCTTTCCAGAAGCCGGCGAGGATGAGTATTACTGGGTCGACCTGATCGGCTGCGACTTCTTTGGGCAGTCCGGCGAGGCCTCCTGTTTTCTAGGCCGCGTCGACGAGGTGTTCGACAATGGCGCCCATGCGGTGCTGCGCGTGGCGCGTGGCGTCCTGGACGGGCAGGGCGGATTCCAGCCCGAGGCGGATGCCCGCGGGCGGCCGGTGCATGTGCTGGTGCCGTTCGTGCAGGCCCACGTGCAGCGTGTCGATCTGGCGGCCCGGCGCATCGACAGCGACTGGCCCGCCGATTTCTGAGCGCCGCAGGGCGTTTGCTTCGATGCGGGGCGCAAGCATGCGATTCGATCTGATCACTTTATTTCCCGACATGTTCGCCGCCTTGCGCGACCAGGGGGTGACCGGGCGTGCCCACGCGCGGGGACTCTGGTCCCTGGGTGTGTGGAATCCCCGCGATTTCACCGAGGACGTCCATCGCACGGTGGACGATCGGCCTTACGGCGGCGGGCCGGGCATGGTCATGATGGCCGAGCCCCTGGCGCGCGCGGTGGCGGCGGCCCGTGCCGCGCGCCATGCCGAGTCGGCCGAGGATCCGGATCGCGTGCCGGTCGTGCTGCTGTCCCCGGCCGGCCGGCGTCACGATCAGCGGCTGGCGCAGCGCTGGGCGCGGTCCTCGGGCGCGATCCTGATCTGCGGCCGCTATGAGGGCGTGGATCAGCGGTTCATCGATCGACACGTGACCGAGGAACTGTCGCTGGGGGACTATGTGCTGTCCGGCGGCGAGCTGGCGGCGATGGTCGTCATGGACAGTGTGCTGCGCCTGCTGCCCGGCGTCCTGCATGATGCGCAGTCCGCCGAGCAGGATTCCTTCAATCCCGCACTGGGGGGACTGCTGGACAGTCCGCACTACACCCGCCCCGAAGTCTGGGACGGCGTGCCGGTGCCCGAGGTGCTGCTGTCGGGGCACCATGCGCAGATCGCCGAATGGCGGCGCCGTCAATCGCTGGCTCTGACCCTGGCACGCCGCCCCGACCTGCTCGAGGCGGCGCCGGCAAAGGACGAGGCCGACGGCGAGGACTGAGCCGCAGGTGCCTTAGTGTGAACAGGCCCTAGCCGCGCGGCGGGATATCCAGGCCGCGCTGGACCGCGGGACGGGCGACGAAAGCCTCGAGGACCCGCGCCACCTCGGGAAAGTCCCCAAAGCCCACCAGTTCGCCGGCCTCGTAGAAACCGACGAGATTGCGGACCCACGGAAAGATCGACATGTCGGCGATGCCGTAGTCGTCCCCCATCATCCAGGCGCGGCCCCGAAGGTGTCCTTCGAGAACCTTCAGCAGCCGGCGCGATTCGTCCACGTAGCGCTGCAGCGGCCGCTTGTCCTCGTAGTCCTTGCCGCCGAACTTGTTGAAGAAGCCCACCTGGCCGAACATCGGCCCGATGCCGCTCATCTGGAACATCAGCCACTGGATCGCCTGGTAGCGCAGGGCCGGGTCGGCGGGCAGAAAGCGGCCGGACTTGTCGGCGAGGTAGATCAGGATCGCCCCCGTCTCGAACAGCGGCAGGGGCCGGCCCCCCGGGCCGTCCGGGTCGATGATGGCGGGAATCTTGTTGTTGGGGTTGAGGGACAGGAATTCCGGCGAGAGCTGATCCTGCGTGCTGAAGCTGACCAGATGCGCCTCGTACGGCAAGCCGGTTTCCTCCAGCATGATCGAGACCTTGACGCCGTTGGGGGTCGGCAGGGAATACAGCTGGATGCGGTCTGGATGTCGAGCCGGCCACTTGCGGGTGATGGGGAATGCTGACAGATCGGCCATGATGTCCTCGAGGGGTTCGAATATTGGCATTGTGCCTGATTCGGGTACGGCGTTCAGGCCGGGGGTGCCGATGTCTTGAGCGTCGGTGGGCGGGGCCTGGGCGCCAGTCCGCTGGCCTGCGGCGGCGGGCGGCCGACGATGTCGCCGCGCCAGGTGCCGCCGCGCCGGCTCAGCATCAGGTAGTCCTGGCCGGGCCCGATCTGGCGCGTGACGACGTGCAGTTCGCCGTCGACTGCATCGAGGCTGGGGTCGGATGCCGGGGCCCCGGGCAGCCTGCGCGCGCGGCCATCCCGGATCAGCCAGAGCGGGCCGCCGTCGCGTTCGCGGGCGGCCACGACGACATGGCCGTCCGGTCCCAGGAGGATCGCGGGGCGGCCCTGGTAGACCAGGCCCAGGTCCTCGGGCCGACCCCATGCCCCGCAACCGGCGCCTTGGCGCCGCTGCGTCATGCGCATCATGCGCCCGCTGCGCGCGTCGCGCAGATAGGCTTCCATTCGCCCGGCGGCATTCTGCAGCACGGCCAGGCCCCCGCTGCTGCGGATGCCCCGGATGCGATGCCACTGCGCCGGGACGCCCTCGGGCAGCGGTTCGCCGCCTTTGGCGCACCAGAGCGTCCCGGCCTCGTCCGTGGCGAGGACCAGGACGCCCTGGTTGCGGTCCTCGGCGATCGCCGCGTCGGCCCGCGCCGCCGGCAGCGGAGGCAATCCCCGCCATCCCGCCCATTGCCGGCGCGCCGTGTCCCAGCGGGACAGTTGCAGGCGTCCGTCGTGGCCCATGCCCAGCGCCCACGGAGCCGGGCCGCGGGTGACCACCGGCGCACGCGTCAGGCGCACCCCCTCGACGGGCCGCCAGGCCGTCGGACCGCCGGCGGCATCGATCAAGACAGACAGGATGCGGCCGTCCGGGCCGCGCAGCAGGGCGCCGGTTTCCGGAGCCGCCAATCTGAATACCGTCACCGGATCGGCGCTGCGCGGTCCCTGGCCCAGGGCCTGAATGCGCCCGTCGGCCAGCAGGCTGGCATTGTTGGAGTATTCGTCGACCGTGAGCAGGATGGGGCCGCCGGATTGCGCCAGCAGCGCCGCGGGGGTATTTCCATGAGATACATAATATATTCTTGACACCCATGCGGCCTCGGGTCCGGCCGGCTGTGCGCAACGCGCCGGATCGCGGCAATAGCGGTAGTCGTGGCGCATGTAGGCCAGGAAAACCTCGGTCTTGGCGGCGGCTTGCGCGGACGGCAGGTTGCTGGGACGTTCCTGGCTGGGATAGTTCAAGTAGCCGATCTCGGCATAGATGCCCGGGGCCCGCGCCATGGCGTCGCGCACCAGCCGCGCGCCGGCGATATGGTCGGGATGGTCGTCCCCGGCGCAGCGCCAGCACAGCTCGGCATAGGGGGTGGCGATAGTGGCGTCCATGTATCGCACCGAGGTCGGCGCGTAATCCCGGATCAACGCCGCCAGGACTGTCACCAGGCCGGAACGGACATAGCGCTCGACCAGCGGACCGATCGATTCCGCCTCCGCGCCAGGCACGGATTCCGCCTGACTGAGCGGCGTGAGGCTGCCCCAGCCCTTGCCCAGCCAGGGGTCCTTGATGCGCATCTGGACCAGGCGGATGGCCGGACGGTCCTCCAGGGTGTAGCGGGCAAGGCGGCGCCCGTCCAATGTCAGCACGTCCTCGCGCCAGGCGTCGCGCACACCCGCGGCGCGGGCGTAGGCGGCCCGGATGCCGCGTTCGCGACCCAGCATATAAGGCGCGCCTTCGCCGCGATCGCTGGCGGTCAGATAGACGACTTGCAGGCAGCCGCCCGCGTCGAGGGTATCCGCGATATCCGGATTCATGAACAGCAAGTCGTCGTCCATGTGGGCGACGACGGCCAGGTCGCGGATACCGTGGCAGCCGAAGTACGTGGCCGCCGGCGCCTGCATCGGCCAGAGCAGGGCGCCCACGCTGAGCGTGAGAGCCGCGAGCAGGCGGCGCGGCATGATCCGGAGGCCCCGGACCTATTCGACGATCAGGCGGCCGTTGAGGGGCTGCACCGGCCGGTTGGTCGGCCCGCCCATGATGCCTTCGAATGCGGCAATCTGTTCGCTGGATGCGGTCAGGGGTTTCTGGAGCACCAGCCAGCGTACGCCCTCGGAGCAGGGCGGCGTGGTGAGGGAGCCGCTGAACCGGTAGTAGTCGAGCGCGGCCGGCAGCATCCGGGTGGCATCGACGGGCTGCGCCAGGGGCTGCGCCGGCCCGGGCTGCGCGGGCAGTTGCGCCCAGGCCGGCGCCAACGCCTCGTTGGCGGCGCCGGTCTCGTACATGACCCCGATCACGGCCAGAGCACCCTTGGCGTCGGCATGGACGAAATGCGCCTCGAGGGGGAACAGGCGGCCGTCGATGGTGTTTTCGCTGGGGGCATGGAAATGGACCTGCTTGAGCTCGAAATCCCGGCCGTCCAGATTGAGGGCGCCACCCGGCGCGAAGTCGATCTGGATGGTGTGGCCGTTGTTGATGATCGTCGCCGGACCGGCGGCATACCGCATGTGCAAGGGCGGCAGCTGGGCCTTGACCGTCGAACTGATATCGACGGGCGATTGATTGCGGCCCTGGGAGCAGGCTGTGAATTCGGGGCTGAGCGCGCCCCAGTGCGCGGGCCCGCCGGCGCCCTCGTAGGCCCATTGGGCCGGGCCCGCCGCCCCGGCGTTCGCGGACAGAATCAATCCGGCGGCAAGCAGCATCCAGCGTTTCATATGAGTTCCTTTTTTCAGTTTGGAAGGAGACGTGACGGAATGTGTTCTGTCGGATGCGGTAAATTCTAAGGGAAATCAAGCTCTCAAAGGGAATCTTGTGATCGAAGCCCCCTCGACCGCCCTGTTCTTGCAGATTCTCTATCTCGTCGCCATCTCGGCCGAGGCCATGACGGCGGCGCTGGCGGCCGGGCGGCGCGAAATGGACTGGGTGGGCGTGTGCCTGCTGGGCTGGGTGACCGCCCTGGGTGGCGGTTCCGTGCGCGACATCCTGCTGGACCATCATCCGCTGAGCTGGGTCGCCCATCCCTCCTACCTGGCGGTCACGGGTGTTGCCGCGCTGTTGACCATCGCCATTGCCCGGCACCTGGCGCAGCTGCGCTGGCTGTTCCTGTTCCTGGATGCGGTGGGCCTGGTGGTGTTCACGGTGATCGGCTGCAATGTGGCCATCGGCCTGGACATGCCCGTCGGGGTCGTCATCGCGTCGGGCCTGATTACCGGCTGCGTGGGCGGGGTGTTGCGCGACGTCCTGTGCAATGAGATCCCGCTGCTGTTTCGCGCCGAGCTCTACGCCACGGTCTCCGTCGTCACCGGGGGACTGTATGTGGCGGGGCACGCCCTGCAATGGCATCACGAGGCCGTCATGGCGGTGGCGATGATCGTCGGCCTCGCGCTGCGGCTGCTGGCCCTGCGCTTTGGCTGGAGCATGCCGAAATTCGTCTACACGCGCGACCTGCACTGACGAGGGTTTGCAATGAAAATTCTGACGATAGGCGCCGCGGTGGTGGACATCGTGGTGGCGCGCGTCCTGCCGATGCGCGGCGCCAAGCAGGACGTGGCCCACATCGGCCTGTACGCGGGCGGCGGCGCGGTGAACGCCGCCCTGAATTTCGCCGCGCGTGGTGCGCAGGCGACGGTGCAGGCCGGCGTGGGCGCCGACCTCGAAGGCGGCTTGATCGCGGGCCTGCTGGCGCGGCACGGCGTGCATGTCGCGTTCGAGACGGTGTCCGAGCCCACCGGCAAGGCGGTGGTGATGGTCGACGAGCGGGGCGCCGCCCGCGCTTATGCGCAGCGCGGCGCGAGCGCCCGCGTGGGTGGGCATGGATTTCCGGGCTTGGCCGCCTGCGAGGTCGCCTATGTCACCGGCCTGTCGCTGGAGTCGCAGGCACACCTGGATGCCGCCCTGAGCGCGCCGGGCGGGCGGGGATGCCGGCTGGTGGTGACGCCGGGCGCCCGCCAGATCGCGCAGCCCGAGGCGCTGCGGATCCTGCGGCGCGAAGCCGACCTGCTGTGCATGAACATCGATGAGGCCAGCCGCTTGTGCGGCGAGGCGCCTGCCGCCGCGCACGAGGAATTTCCGCCCGAGCGCGCCGAGGCCTTGGCACGCCGCATTCTCTCGCGAGAGGGCCAGGGCGTCCTGATCACCCTGGGCGAGGGTGGGGCGCTGTTCCATGACGGCCGCGCCGGACATTTCGCTCCCGCCCAGGCGGTCGAGGTCGTCTCCACCGTAGGTGCGGGGGATGCCTACGCCTCAGCCTTCGTGCACGAATGGGCACAGGGCGCCGATCCCGCCCGGGCCCTGACCGAGGCGGCGGCCAGCGCGGCCCGCATCCTTCAGGTCCTGCCGGCCAATCTGGCGGGCGCCTTGCGGGAGGTCTCACAGGAATCCCCGGGATCCTTATCCCCCGGAAATAGAAGCTAATAAACAGGCGATCTATCGCGCCTCATCCGCCGGGCCTTAAAGTCTGAGAAAATAAGAACCCCTGTTCTTATTGCTTCAGGTCATCATCATGAAATCCCTGACTTCCTACCTGGGCGCCGCGGTCGTGGCGCTCGGTGCCTCGTCCGCGGCCTGGGCTGCGCAGCCGCTGCTCACGCCGCCTGAACTGGAGGCGATCCGCCAGGATCCCGCGGTGCGGGTGATCGACATCCGGCCTCCCGACGCCTACGCGGCGGGCCATATTCCCGGCGCCGTGTCCGCGCCCTACGGGCAATGGCGCGGCCCGGCCGACAATCCCGGCGAACTGCCGCCCGTCTCGCGCCTGACCGAGCTCGTGCGCGGCCTGGGCGTGGATGCCGGCACGCATGCGATCGTGGTGTCCTCGGGCGCCGACGCCACCGATTTCGGCGCCTCGGCCCGCGTGTACTGGACCCTGAAATACCTGGGCTTGAAGGATCTCTCGATCCTCAACGGCGGCCTGAAGGCCTGGGCCGACGCCGGCCTGCCCCAGGACCAGGCGGCCCCGGCCGTCACCGCCAGCGCCTTCGAGGCCCGGCTGGACGACAGCCTCATCGCCACGACGGAGCAGGTCGCGGCCCAGGTCGGCAATCCCGCCGTGCGCCTGGTCGATGCGCGCCCCCTGGATTTCTACCTGGGCAAGGTCAAGGCGCCCACCGCGCAGGTCCCCGGCACCATCCAGGGCGCCGTCAATCTCGAAAACGGCAAGTGGTTCAAGCCCGGCACCTCGATCTTCGTCTCGGCCGACGAGGCCCGCCGGATCGCCGCGCAGTCCCTGCCGGAACCGGCCGACGAAACGATCTCTTTCTGCAATACCGGGCATTGGGCCGCCACCGACTGGTTCGCCTTGTCCGAGGTGGTGGGCCAGAAGAACGTCCGTCTGTATCCCGCTTCGCTCGCCGAGTGGTCGCATGACAGCGCGCTGCCCATGGACAACGTGCCGGGCCGCGGCTCGCAGATTCTCGACAAGCTCAAGGGCCTGCTGGGCTGAGGCCCGGTTCCCCCTCAAGGAGATCGCGTGAAACGCAGTCCCGTCGCGATCCTGACGATCGCCTTCATGGTTTTCCTGGCCTGGTCCGTCGCCTTGCGCCAGGCCCTGTTGTTCCTCGTGGGTGTGGGCATGGGTGCCGTCCTGGCCGGGGCGCGTTTCGGCTTTACGACCGGCTGGCGCCGGCTGATCGAGCAGCGCGACCCCAGTGGCGTGCTGGCGCAACTGCTGCTGCTTGCCGTGGCCGCCGCGGTATCCATGCCGCTGCTGGCGGCCTTTCCGACCGACCTGGGCGCCGCCCTGGGTCCGCCCAGCATCAGCCTGCTGGTGGGCGCCTTCGTGTTCGGCGCCTGCATGCAGGTGGCCGACGGCTGCGGGTCGGGCACCTTGTACAAGGCGGGCCTGGGCATCCCCCTGAACATGGCGATCCTGCCGTTGTTCGCGATCGGCAGTTTCCTGGGCTCGGCGACCTTGGACCGCTGGCTGGCGCTGGGCGCGGTTCCGCCGTATGGGCTGGTCACGCATTTCGGCGCTCCGGTGGCGCTGGCGCTCACTCTGGCGGGATTGGCCGCGGTGGGGCTGGGCGTGGTGCGCTGGGCCGGACGTTCGGCCCGGCTGTTCGATCGCAAGCTGCTGATCGGGGCTGTGCTCCTGGCCGCCCTGGCCGCCCTGAACCTGGTGATCGCCGGCCAGCCCTGGGGCATCGTCTACGGCTTTGGCCTGTGGGCGGCCAAGCTCGCGACCGCGGCCGGCGTGTTCGACCCCTCCGCCAACCCCTTCTGGAGCGAAACCGTCAACGCCACCACGCTGGGCCAATCGGTGTTCCTGGACGTCACCTCGATCACCAACCTCGGCATCCTCGCCGGCGCCTTGTGGATCGCGGCGGGCCAGTCCGCGGGCAAACCCGCCAAGGGATTGAACGGCACCCAATGGCTGGTCGGCATCGTGGCCGGCTTTCTGCTGGGCTACAGCTCGCGCCTGGCCTTTGGCTGCAACATCGGCGCCATGGTCAGCGGCATTTCGACCGGCAGCCTGCATGGCTGGATCTGGGTGCCGATGGCGTTCCTCGGCTCCTTGCTGGGCGTGCGCGTGCGCCGTCGTTTCGCGTTCTGATCGGAGGCGGCATGAAGAACCCTTTGATGGCCGCGTTGTTCTGGGCGCTGATCGCCGGCTTTTTCGCCTGGGACTGGGCGCACAGCGCCGCCGTCGACGTGCGCGCCGAGCCGCCGCTGATCGCCGCCGGCTCCGGGCAGGCCCCCAGCGGCGGGCATTGCGCCTCGACGTTCTGATCCACACCACCGATGGCAGACGATCCATTGACGCCCGACCGTCCCGCCGCACCCGCTGTCGCGCGGGCGACCGCCGTCCTCGATCGGATCGCGGCGGCGGGCGAGCCGCAGTCCTTGGCCGAACTGGCACGGGCGCTGCGCATTCCCAAGAGCACCCTCCACGGCCTGTGCGCCACCCTCGAGCAACTCAACCTGCTCACCCGCCTGGACAGCGGCCAGATGACCCTGGGACCCCATGTGATGATGTGGGCCAATGCGTTTCTGGCGCGCATCGACATCACCCAGGAGTTCTTTGCCTCCTGGGATGACATGCGCGTCCTGCCCGAGGAGACCATCACACTGTCCGTGCGCGACGGGCGCGAGGTGGTCTACATCGCCTGCCGCAATGGCGTGCGGCCGCTGGGCTTCACCTTTCGTTCAGGCATGCGCCTGCCGTCGGTCTACACGGCCACCGGCCAGGCCATGCTCAGCACCTCGCCCGACGAAGGTGTGCGCAAACTCATGGGCGCGCCCGGCGCCTGGCCTGTGCCACTGACGGCCAACGGCCTGCGCGACGTCGATGCCCTCATCGACGAGTTGCGCCGCGTGCGCCGTCGCGGCTATTCCATCGATCGCGAGGCCGTGCGCGAGGGCATGTACTGCTTTGGCGCGCCGGTCTTCGATTCGCACAATCCCGAGGCGGTGGCCGGGGTGGCGGTCAGCATCCGGGCCGACGATGTCGACGAGGCGCTCGAGGAGCGCGCCGGGCAAGCCATGCGCAGGCTCGCGGACCGTCTCTCACAACGCCTGGGCGCCTGGCGCAGGGCCTGAGGCCCGGCTGGATTTCCTCGGAAATTGGTAAAAACCCCGAATGAAACAGTCGAGGTTTTCGTAGCCATCGCGGCAACAAGTGTTTTATCCTGTCCGTTCGCTTAATGCGGGCTTACCGCGGGTTGAAAAGGAGAACACAATGCGCGATTCATTCATGCCATCCCTGCGCCTCGGCCGGCGCCTGGCCCTGTCGGCCGCCGTTGCCGCCCTGTGCGCCGGCATGTCCGCGCCGGTTGCTGCGCAACAGAAATTCGTCAGCATCGGCACCGGCGGCGTGACCGGGGTCTACTACGCCGCAGGCGGCGCCATCTGCCGGCTGGTCAACAAGGACCGCGCCTCGCATGGCCTGCGTTGCTCGGTCGAGTCCACCGGCGGCTCGGTCTTCAACGTCAACACCATCAAGGCGGGCGAACTCGACCTGGGCGTGGTGCAGTCCGACGTGGGCTTCAACGCTTACAACGGGGAAGGGCAATTCAAGGATTCCGGCAAGTTCGACAAGCTGCGCTCCGTCTTCTCGATCCATCCGGAACCGTTCACCGTCGTGGCGAACAAGGATGCCAGCATCAAGACCTTCGAGGACTTCAAGGGCAAGCGCTTCAACGTCGGCAATCCCGGCTCGGGCACGCGCGCCTCGATGGAAATGCTGCTGGACGCCATGGGCAAGGGACTGGACTTTTTCTCGCTGGCCTCCGAGCTGCGGCCCGATGAGCACGGGTCGGCCCTGTGCGACGGCAAGATCGACGGGTTCTTCTATGGCGTGGGCCACCCCTCGGCCAACATCCAGGACCCCACGACGACCTGCGGCGCACAATTGGTCTCGCTGACCGGCCCGGTGGTCGACGGCCTGGTCGACAAGTATCCCTACTACGCCAAGGCCACGATCCCCGCGGGCCTGTATCCCAACAATCCGCAGGAAACCCAGACCTATGGGGTTCTGGCGACTTTCGTGACCTCGGCCGACGTGCCCGAGGATACGGTCTATCAAGTGGTGAAGGCGGTCTTCGATAATTTCGACGACTTCAAGAAGCTGCACCCCGCGCTGGGTCACCTCGTCGCCGAGGACATGGTCAAGAACGGCCTGTCCGCGCCGCTGCATCCGGGCGCGGAAAAGTACTTCAAGGAAAAAGGCCTGCTGTGATCCAGGGGCCGGGCGCGGGCGCCCGGCCCGCCGGGGCCCGCAGGGCCTCGTGACGGACCATGGGGCGGCCGCGTGCGCGGCCGCAGATCATCGAACGCATGGGGAAGGTCGATGCGAGAGGACATGAAGCAGATGGACAATGCCCACCTGGAGCAACTGGTCGCCGATGTGGACCGCGGCGGCCGGGACTTGCAGGGCCTCGCCGGTACGCTGGTGTTGCTGACGGCCCTGGCCTGGTCGCTGTTCCAGCTTTGGTACGCCTCGCCCATTCCGTTTGCCTTGCACCTGGGGATATTCAACGACACCGAGGCGCGCGCCGTGCACCTGGGCATCGCGATGTTCCTCGGCTATCTGGCGTTTCCGGCCCGCAAGGCCTCGCCGCGCGACCGGATACCCCTGCACGACTGGATCTTCGCGCTGGCGGCCGGATTCTGCGGCGCCTATCTGTTCATGTTCTACAAAGAGCTGGCCGCGCGGCCCGGCATCCCGCTGATGCGCGACGTCGTGGTGGCGGGCATCGGGCTGTTGCTGCTGCTCGAGGCCACGCGCCGCGCCCTGGGTGCGCCGATGGCGGTGCTGGGGGCGGTGTTCGTCGCCTACGCGCTGCTCGGGCCCTGGCTGCCCGATGTCCTGTCGCACCGCGGCGCCTCGATCGAGCGCCTGATGTCGCATATGTGGCTGACGACCGAGGGCGTCTATGGCGTGGCCCTGGGCGTGTCGGTCTCGTATATTTTCATCTTCGTATTGCTGGGTTCCTTGCTCGATCGCTGCGGCGCGGGCAACTACATGATGCAGGTGTCCTTTGCGATGCTGGGCCACCTGCGGGGCGGGCCGGCCAAGGTCGCGGTCGTGTCCTCGGCGGTCAACGGCATCGTGTCGGCCTCGTCGGTGGCCAACGTGGTGACCGGGGGCATTTTCACCATTCCCCTCATGAAGCGCGCCGGCTATGGCGGCATCCGCGCCGGCGCCATCGAGACCGCGTCCTCGGTCAACGGCCAGATCATGCCGCCGGTCATGGGCGCGGCCGCCTTCCTCATGATCGAGTACGTGGGCATCCCCTATACCGACATCATTCGCCATGCGCTGCTGCCGGCGACGATCTCCTACATCGCGCTGTTCTACATCGTGCACCTCGAGGCGCTGCAGCTCGGCATCGAGCCGATGCTCTCGGACAGCACACCCCGCACGCCGCTGCAGCGCCTTGCGGGCTGGGGGATGGGCCTGTCGGGATCGATCGCCGTCATGGGCCTGGTGTACTGGATCGGCGTGGGCGTGCAGCAGTTGGCGGGCGCCTGGGCGATCTGGATCCTGCTGGCCATGCTGGCGCTGCTGTACCTGTGGCTGCTGCGTATCGCGGCCGGCCATCCCGACCTGCCCACCGACATCGACATCACGCATCCCACGCGCCCGCCGATCTGGCCGACGGTGCGGGCCGGGCTGTATTACCTGATTCCCATCGGGGTGCTGGTCTGGTGCCTGACCGTCGAGATGTTCTCGGCCGGGCTGTCCGCATTCTGGGCGGTGGTCGCCATGCTGATCCAGATGGTGACCCAGCATCCGCTGATTGCCTGGTTCAGGCGCCGGCCGACGGCGCATGCCTGGCGCATGGGCTGGTCCGAGGCCGTCACCGGCCTGCAGGAAGGGGCGCGCAACATGGTGGGCATCGCCATCGCCTGCGGCACCGCGGGCCTCATCGTGGGGGCGATCACGCTGACCGGCCTGGGCCTGCGCATGACCGCCTTCGTCGAGCTGGTGTCCATGGGCAGCGTGCTGCTGATGCTGCTGTTCACCGCCGCCGTCTGCCTGGTCCTCGGGCTGGGCATGCCGACGACGGCCAACTACATCCTGATGGCCACCTTGATGGCGCCGGTGGTGGTCGAGCTGGGCGCGCAAAGCGGCCTGGTGATCCCGCTGATCGCGGTCCACATGTTCGTCTTTTATTACGGCATCATGGCCGACATCACGCCGCCGGTGGGACTGGCGACTTTTGCCGCGGCGGCGATCTCGGGCGAGGATCCCATCAAGACCGGCATCCAGGGCGTGAAATATGCGCTGCGCACCGCCGTCCTGCCCTTCATGTTCATCTTCAATCCCTTGCTGTTGCTGATCGATGTGAATGGCTGGAGCGAACTGGTCCTGATCGTCTCGGGCGCCACGCTGGCGTCCATGACGTTCGCGGCGGCGACGATGTTCTGGTTCCGCATCCGCTGCAATCTGCTCGAGGTGCTGTTGCTGCTGCTGGTGACCTTCGCGCTGTTCAGACCCGGCTGGTTCATGGATTTCGTGGCGCCTCGCTACCAGGTCCAGCCGGCGTCGCACATGCTGGAGGTCGCCGCGGCGCTGCCGGACAAGGGCCGGCTGATCGTGGTCATGGAGGGCATGAACCTCGAGGGCGACGACCTGTCCAAAACCGTCGCCGTGACGCTGCCGGCCTTGCCCGAGGACGGCGACCTCAACGGCGAGGCCGCCGGGCGCCAGCGCCTGGCGACGGCGGGCGTCACGGCCGTGGCCCTGGGCGGCCAGGTGCAGATCGCCAATGTCCGCTTTGGCAGCACGGCGCGCCGCGCCGGCTGGGAGCAGGGCTGGGTGATCCATGAGGTGCTGGTGCCCAATCCCTCGCGGCCGTCCGAGTTCTGGATCTACGTTCCGGCTCTGCTGATCCTCGCGCTGGTGTGGCTGGCGCAGGGGCGGCGCATGCGCGCGCGGCCCGGCCGCCTGGGGCGTCAGGCCTCATAGCGCCTCAGCCGCCGGCCGATGTGGACGCAACCCTGGCATCAGCTGCTGAGGCACAATGAGACGGTAGGGGGCTGTGCAGGCGAATAGGCCATTGGCGTGCACGATCTTGGCGTGCGCCGGACGGATTGAAGTGCGAAAGAACAGCCGCCCGTGGGCGGCTGATGGCGGAGTCGAAGGAAGGGTTGTTAGGCCTTTCCTACCGTAGCCTTCCGGCTACCGGTCACTTTTTCGCCGTTCGATCCCCTTTCTCTTGCTCAGCGGGTTCCTGAGGACTGCTCTTGGGATCCGGTTTCTGTTGCAGTTCGCCCTTCTTTTGGTTGAAGGGAGGGGTGTTGCTGGGTGTGTTCTGTTCCATGGTGTGCTCCGGGATTTCTGTTGCCATCGCCCAAAATAGGCTGATGACGCGGATGTTGGGTTAGGAGTTGGGCAGTACCACTGCGTGGCCAGAGTGCGGGTTCAGTATGGCAATCCGGGAAATTTTTCTTTCATCAGCTTGAGAAAATGGTTGCGGTGTTCGATCCGTCGTCTGGTGCGCTCGGTTTCGTCAAACGGAGAGGGCGGTGGGGGCGGCCAGTCCATGTCAACAGCGTGCAGCTTTGGCGCGATGAGGCCGGCGGGCAATAGGGAAATGATCATGAGGATTCCAAGTAGACTGGCCGGTTTGTTGTGTATATCTGGGCCAGGATTGCCCATCGCGAAACGTTCCGATCTCAACGAAATCGGTGTGCAAGGGGCCGCACGTTCAGGATGTGCGATTTTGACGGAGGCGGCGCGATCTGTTGGGTGGCTGGAGATCGGCCCTGAATGACTGTTGCCTCGATTTATTCAGTCTGGGGCATGCAGGGGCGAATAGCTAGCTTTACTTTGTATCTATTGTCACTGCCGATAGGCGGCGTGTGAGCGGCTTTACGATTCGCTGCTGAATTCCTTTTATCAGGCCTGTAAGCCGGTTTTCTGATCCAATGGACGCTGCCTGCAGCGGCTGACGATCGCCGCGATCCCGTAGGCGGCAAAGGCCGTCCACAGCATGCCGAGCACGAAGATCGCCACGATGAGCAGCCAGTCGATGGGGCCGCCCGCGTCGGTGAAGCCCGAGGACGACACCAGCGCCATCAGCCCGAGGGCCAGCGCGCCTCCGGCCAGCCCGAGGGCCTCGGACCAGACCAGGCGCCTGGCGCGCAGGCCGCGGTCGCGCCAGGCCGCCGCGATGAACAGCAGCGGGGCCAGCACGCCGAAGGCCAGCAGGGGCCACAGGAATACGCCCAGCATCTCCTGGAATATGGCGATGAGGGTCAGGGGATCGATGGTATCCATGTCGTGTCCTCTCAAGTGTGGCCGTGCAGCATGCTGATGTAGGTGGGCTTCAGGGCCATGGTCTTCATCACCCAGGTCACCCAGAGCTCCTCGAGGGGAGCCACCACGCCGGGAAAGGACGGCGTCAGGTTGTTCTGGTAGTCGAACTCGACGAGCATGGCGCGCCCCAGGCGGGTGATCAAGGGACAGGATGTATATCCGTTGTATATCAAATCACTGTCCTTGCCCTGCACGGCGGCGACCAGGTGATCGATGGCCACGGGCGCCTGCCATTTGACGCTGGCGGCGGTCTTGCCCTTGGGGACGCCGGCCACGTCCCCCACGCCGAATATCTCCGGATAGCGCGCGTGGCGCAGGGTCTGTTGGTCGACCTCCATCCAGCCGTCCGCGGCGAAGGGGCCCGCGCGCCAGGCGAGGGGGCTGTGGCGAATCACGTCCGGAGCGCGCATCGGGGGGATCACGTGGATGAAATCGTAGCCCAGTTCGACGGGGCCTTCGGGCGCGGCGAAGGTGGCGATGCGCCTGCCGGGGTCCACGGATTTCAGGATGCGGTCGTAATGGACGCGGATGCCGCGCTCCTGGAACAGCATGCGCACCTTCTCGGACACGATGGGCACGCTGAACAGAGCCTTGTTGTGGGCGTTGTAGATGAGCTCGGCTTTCTTGCGCTTGCCTCTGCGCGCCAGGTGGTCCTCGGTGATGAACGCGTATTTCAGGGGGGCGCCCGCGCATTTCATTTCGGTCCCCGGGCGCAGGAACACGCCGACCCCGCCGCGGTCGGCGAATTCGGACATCGCGCGCCAGGTGGCATGGGCGGCCTCGGGGCCGAGGTAGAGGCTGCCCAGGCCGTTGCTGCCGATCAGGGACTCGTCCATGCCTTCGATCGCGGCATAGTCCAGCCGCAGGCCGCAGGCGACGATGAGGAAATCATAGGCAAGCGCCTGGCCGCCGCGCGTGAGGACGCGCCGCCCGTCGGGGTCGATCTCGGCCGCCTCCTCGGCCACCCACTGGACGCCGGGGGCGATGTGCTCGGCCGTGGTCGAGACCGGGTAGCGGGCGGGCTTGATGCCGCCCGCCACGAGGGTGTAGCCCGGCTGGTAGTAATGCGCCTTGCGGGCGTCGACCAGGGTGATCCGCGCGCCCTCCAGGCGCGCGGTCAGCAGCGAGGCGCAGGTCAGCCCCGCGGCGCCCGCGCCGAGGATGACGATGCGGACCGGGCTGCGCACCTTCTCGGCCGCTCGCGGGCGCGCCGCGGGCAGCAGCGCGATTCCGGCGCCGGCGGCGCATCGGGCGAGGAACGCCCGCCTGCCTTCGAGCGTCGGGGGCAATGATAGTGGATGGTCTGTCGGCATCGCGAGTCTCCTCGTGGGTGATCGGCCCGCCCCGCGGCGGGTCAGGGGCATTGCGCGCCTGCGAGGGCGCAATTGACGAATTTCAGTGCGTCGTCGTCCAGCCGCCCGGCCAGTGCGGACAGGCGCAGGCGGTCCATGGCGACTCCGGCGAGCGCCTCGCGGCGGGCCAGGTCCGCCTGTGCCACCGCGTCCTCGGCGTCCAGCCAGTCCAGGGTGCCGCGCTCGCCGACCTCGAGGCCCAGGCGGGTCGCGTCGCGGCGCGCCGCATTGGCCTCGAAGGCCTGCCGCAGCGCCCGGATGCGGGCCTGAGCAGTGTCCAGGCCGAGCCAGGCCGCGCGCACGGCCTGCGCGATGCGCTGGCCGGCGGCCCGCGACTGGAAACGGGCTTGGTCGCGCAGCGCCAGGGCCTCCTGGTAGCGGGCGCTGCGCATGCCTCCGGTGTACAGGGGGATGCGCAGCTGCACCCCGGCCGACCATTGGCTCGCGGTGTTGGCGGTGGGGCCGAATTCGCCCGTGCCGCTGAGGTGGCTGCGGCCGATGCCGCCGATGAGTTCGAGCGTGGGCGCCGCGATGGCGCGATGCTTGTCGGCCTCCTCGCTCGCCATGGCGGCGGCCTCCTGGCTCTGGCGGATGTCGGGACTGGCGTTCTCCGCCTGCGCCAGCCAGTCGTGCAGGGGTTCGGCGGGCGCCGCGGTCAGCCGCGCAGCCTCCGCCGGCAGGGGGGCGAGGTCCAGCCCCGGCAGGCCGGTGATGTCCCGGAACGCCGCCTGCGCGATCTCGAGCCGGACCCGCGCGAGCAGGCGCCGAGACTCGAGCTGGTCGAGCCGGGCGCGGGCCTCGTGCACGTCGAGGATCGAGCTGTCGCCGAGCCGGAAGCGCGCCTGCGCACGCGCCAGCATGCCGCTGACGGTTCGATGCTGCTGCTCGAGGACGCGCAAGCCGTCGCGCGCCAGCAGCACCTCGAAATAGCGCTGGGCCGTGCGCAGCATGGCCTGCTGCGTGGCCGCCTCCCACGCGGCCCGCGCCTGTGCTGCCGAGTGCTCCAGCTGCCGTTGCGCAGCCTGGCGCGCGGGATCGATCAGCGGCTGGCGCAGGTGGATGCCGTACTCGGTCCGGGTGCCGCCGCGCACCGAGGTGTTGAACTCGGCCCCGGTCGCGCCGCCGAAGCCCGGCGCGGCGAATTCGGCGCCCCGCGTGCGGCTTTCCTGGGTGCCGTATCCGGCCGAGGCGCGCGCCTCGATGGTCGGCCGCCAGAGGCTCTTGCCCTGTTCGATCCGGATTTCGCCCGCCGCCAGCGCCTGCTGCGCGGCGGCCAGTTCTGGATCGTGTTCCTGCGCCGCCCGCCAGGCCTGCAGCAGGTCCGTGGCGTGCGCGGACGCGCCCAGCGCGAGGGCGCCGGCCAGGCCCAGGACGAGGCCGAGCCGGCGGCCCGGATGCGTCCGCGGTCCGCGCGGGCGCCCGGCGGTGGAATCGGAGGGTTTCACCATCGCCTCGCCGGCTCAGTCGGCCTGGCGCGCCCCGAGGTGGCGCATGATGCGTTCGAGCAGGCACCACCGGGTCACGCCGCTCTGGAGGATGTTCAGGCCGACGAAGACCGTGAACGCGAGCCACCACTGGCTGATGAACCAGGGGCTGGCGGGGGCGCCCAGGAGCAGCGAGAGCAGGATGAAGAACCCCGCGAACAGGCGTACGAGTTGCCAGGAAGTCATGTCAGTCTCCTTGATGAAAAAGGGCTTGCGGATGTTTGCGGTAGGCGCTGTAGACCATCAGCGGGATGAGCACCAGGGTGAGTGCGGTGGAGACCAGGATGCCGAAGATCAGGGCGATCGCCAGTCCGTTGAAGATTGGATCGTCGAGGATGAAGAAGGCGCCCAGCATGGCCGCCAGCCCCGTCAGTACGATGGGCCGCGCGCGCGCGGCGGCCGACTCGGTCACGGCCGCGCCGAAGGCCGCGCCTGCGCGCAGGCGCAGGGCGATGAAGTCGACCAGCAGGATGGAGTTGCGCACGATGATGCCAGCCAGCGCGATCATCCCGATCATGCTGGTGGCGGTGAACTGCTTGCCCAGCAGCGCGTGGCCCGGCATCACGCCGATGAGGGTCAGGGGGATGGGCGCCATGATGATCAGCGGGATCAGGTAGGAGCCGAAATGGGCCACCACCAGCAGGTAGATCAGCAGCAGGCCCACCGCATAGGCCAGGCCCATGTCGCGGAAGGTCTCATAGGTGATCTGCCACTCGCCGTCCCATTTGATGGCATAGCCGGCGTAGGGATTCCCGGGGGCGGCGATGAAGTGTTCCCGCAAGGGCTTGCCGTCGGGCGTGGGCAGCGCCAGGATCGCCTGGCGCGCGGCGAACATGCCGTACAGCGGGCTGTCCACCGCACCGGCCATGTCGGCGGTCACGTACTGGACGGGCAGCAGATCCTTGCGGTGCGCGGGCTGTTCGCGCGTGTCGCGGACCGCGCGCAGCAGCTCCCCGATGGGCACCGCCTCGCCGCCCGCGCCGCGCACGCGCAACTGCAGCAGCGCGCCCAGGTCGCCGTGGCGCTGCGGCGGCAGCCGCAGGACGATGGGCGTCGGCCGTGTCGCGCCATCGCGCAGATAGCCGGCCACGGCGCCGCCCAGGCCGGTGCGCAGCGCCTCGACGATGGTCGCCTGTGGCACGCCGGCGCGCGCCGCGCGCTCGCGATCGATCTCGAGCCTCAGGCGCGGGGCCGTGGCGATGGTGCTGTCGTGGACGTCCACCATGCCCTCGGTGCGCTCGAAGACGCCGCGCACGGCGCGTGCCAGGGCCAGGCGGCCCTCGGCCTCGGGGCCGTAGACCTGGGCGACGATCGGGGCCAGCACCGGCGGGCCGGGCGGGACCTCGACCACCTGGAGGACCGCGCCGTGGCGCGCGGCGATGGCGGCGAGGGCGGGGCGCGCGCGCATGGCGATGTCATGGCTTTGCGCGCTGCGCTCGCCCTTGTCCGCCAGATTGACCTGCAGATCGCCCAGGGCCGGATCCCGGCGCAGGTCGTACTGGCGCACCAGGCCGTTGAAATTGATCGGCGAGGCCGTGCCGGCATAGGTCTGGACGTTGTTCACCTCGGGGAGGGCCAGCAGGTGGTCCGCGAGTTCCTGCAGCACGGCCTCGGTCCGCTCGAGGGGCGTGCCGGCCGGCATGTCGACCACCACCTGGAATTCCGACTTGTCGTCGAAGGGCAGCATCTTGAGCTCCACCCAGCCCACCACCGGCAGCAGGGCCGAGGCGGCGATCAGGCCCAGCACCGCCAGCCCCATCAGGCGGCGGTGCAGGCCCGCGCGTGGCCCGTCCAGGAAGGGTGCGAAGATCCGTCCGAACCAGGCCCGGCCGCGGCCCGGCGCGGCGCGTCCGGGCACGGCCGGGCCATGGCGTCCGACATGGATCGCCAGCCACGGGGTCAGCGTCAGCGCGATGAGCAGCGAAATGAGCATGCCCATGCTGGCGTTGATGGGGATGGGGCTCATGTAGGGGCCCATCAGCCCGCTGACGAATGCCATGGGCAGCAGGGCTGCGATCACCGTGAAGGTGGCGAGGATGGTCGGCCCGCCGACCTCGTCCACCGCCGCCGGGATGCGCTCGAGCAGGGGCGCCTCGGGGTGGAGGATACCGTGCCGGTGGATGTTCTCGACCACTACGATGGCATCGTCGACCAGGATGCCGATCGAGAAGATCAGGGCGAACAGCGACACCCGATTCAATGTGAACCCCCAGGCCCAGGAGGCGAACAGGGTGGCCGCCAGGGTCAGCCCGACCGCGAGGCCCACGATCAGGGCCTCGCGCCGGCCCAGCGCCACCATGACCAGCAGCACCACGGACAGGGTGGCGAAGACCAGCTTCTGGATCAGGGTGCGGGCCTTGTCGTCGGCGGTGGCGCCGTAGTTGCGGGTCTCCGCGACCTCGATCCCGTCCGGGATCACCTGTCCGCGCAGCTCGGACACCCTTTGCATCACCGCGTCGGCCACCTCGATGGCGTTCTCGCCGGGTTTCTTGGTGATGGCCAGGGTCACGGCGGGGCGGGCCGTATCGCCGCCGTCCGCCACGCTGCGATGCGTCACGTAGTCCTCGGGCGGCGGCGCACCCTCGCGGATCCGGGCCAGTTCGCGCAAATAGACCGGGCGACCGTCGCGCAGTCCCACGATGAGGCTCGCGACATCCTCGCCACGACGCAGGAACCGGCCCGCATCCACGATGATGCTGCGATTGCCCGACAGCAATTCGCCCGCGCGCACGCCGGCGTTGGCGGCGCCCAGGGCTTGAACGACCTCGTCCGGGGAGATGTCGGCGGCGGCCATGCGCGCGGTGTCCAGGTCCACCCGCACGGTATGGGGCGCCCCCCCGATCAGCCAGACGTCGCGCGTGCCGGAGACGCGCTTGAGATCGGTTTCGATGCTGCGGGCGACCCGCTGCAGGGCATGCGTGTCCGCGTGTGCGGCGTGCAGGGTCAGTGTGACGATAGGCACATCGTCCACCCCCTTGGGCCGGATCGTGGGTGCGAGGACGCCCAGATCCATGGGCAGCCAGTCGCCGTGCGTGCGCAAGGTGTCGTGCAGCCGCACGAGGGCGTCGGTGCGCGGGACGCCGACCTGGAACTGCGCGGTCAGCACCGCCAGGCCCGGCGTGGACAGCGTCATGACGTGATCCATGCCGTCGATGCGCGCGAGGATCCGCTCGGCCGGGCCCGCGACGATCCGTTCGATCTCGCCCACCGACGCGCCAGGCCAGGCGATCGATACGGTGGCCATGGTCACGTCGATCTGCGGCTCCTCCTCGCGTGGTGTGGCCAGGAGGGCGAACACGCCCATCAGCAGCAGCGCGCCCGCCAGCAGCGGGGTCAGGCGGTTGTCCTGGAACAGGGCCGTGATCCGGCCTGCGATGCCGAGCCTGGTCCCCATGGCCTCAACCCCCGCCCGGGGCGCGTGCCGGGTCGACGAGCACGCGTTCGGACGCCTGCAGACCCGAGAGCACCTCGACCCATGGACCGTCCGCCGGTCCGGTGCGGATCTGGCGCAGGTGTGCGGCGCCTTGGCCGTCCAGCACGTAGGCGCCGGTCAGCTCGCCGCGGCGCAGCACGGCGCCCGATGGGATCCGCAGGCGCTCGCGCAGGCTGTCCGGGATCTCGATGGACAGGCGCACGGGCATGCCGGGAACCGGGCCCGCGGCGCCGCGGGGCAGTTCGAGGCGTATGGTGCCGGTCAGGCTGGCGGCCTGGCGGGTGGGCAGGACCTCGATGGCCAGCGTGTCCGGCAGCGTCGGGGCGAGCTCCGACGGCCAGCGGATCCAGGCCCGGCCGGCCAGCCGATGGAGCAGGTATTGGGGGACCCGGGCCTCGATCCGCAGGGCAGAGGGATCGAACATCGTCGCCAGCGGACGGCCGGGCATCACCATGTCGCCTTGATGGGCCTCGAAGGAGGCGATGACGCCATCGTAGGGCGCCTGGATCAGGAAGTGATCGGCCTGGGCGCCGGCGGCCAGCGCCTGCGCCCGCTGCGCAGCGACCCGGGCCTGCGCGGCCTGGTAGCGGGCGCGGGCCTGCTCGTAGGCGGCCTGGCTGATGTATTGCTGTTCGCGCAGCGCCTGTTGACGCTTGAGGTCGGCCCGAACCAGGGCGAGGGCCGACTCGGCCTCGCGCACCTGCGCGTCGGCCGCCGCCCGGGCCTGCCGGGCGCCCTCGGCGTCCAGGCGCAGCAGGAGCTGGCCGGCGCGCACGGCCTGGCCGGCGCGCGCCCCGACGTCCGCGACCTCGCCGGCGACCTGCGCCGAGATCGTGGTGTCGCGCACCGCTACGACCGTGCCGTCGACCTCCAGCCGATCGGCGGCCATGACGGATTCCACGGCGGCGGTTTCCAGGGTGGTGGCCTGGGCCCCGGCGCCGAGCCCCAGCAGGACGGCCAGCAGCCAGGCGGGGCCGGGCATCCAGGGGATCGGCCATCGGAGCGTGGCCGGTGGCGGGAGTGCGGGGTGATCGTCTGCTTTCATGGAGGGTCGAAAAATCGTGGAAGACAAACCTGCGATTGCATGTTATTATTTAACTAATTACGCAAATAGTCAATTAATATATAAGTCACTCAGTTGAACGCCTGGCGTACACTATGCGCTCATATCCTTCCGACTTTATTGACATGGGTCTACTTCCGCCCGAAGTGCTCGAGCCTGTCGCGGCTTACTTCCGCGCCTTGTCCGAGCCGACGCGACTGCACATTCTCAGCCTGCTGCGGCAAGGCGAGCACAATGTCGGCGAGCTCGCCGAGCTATGCGGCTATACCACGGCCAACGTCTCGCGCCACTTGTCCGTGCTGAAAAAACACGGCCTGGTCGTGCGCGAGGCGCGCGGCAACAGTGTCTATTACCAGATTGCCGATCCGTCTGTGGAGGCGCTGTGCGATCTGGTCTGCGGCAGCATCCTGCGCCAGATCGAGGAGGGTGCGCGGCAACGCGCGGCCTTTGCCTCGATGCGCGGGGCCGCCGACGATTCCCCCCCCACGAAGGAGTCACCATGACATTCAATATCGGCACGGCCGACCGCATCCTGCGGATCATCGTCGGCATCGTCCTCATCGCGCTCGCGGCAACCGGAACGGTGGGCTGGTGGGGCTGGCTGGGCGTGATCCCGCTGGCCACCGGCCTGTTTCGCTTTTGCCCCTTGTATGCCCTGCTGGGCATCCGGACGTGCCCGCTGAAGCCGCGGGGCTGATGCTGCGGGGCTGAAGCCGCGGGGCTGATGCCGCAGGGCGTATGACGATGCCCCCCGGGCCGCCCGGGCGCCCCGTGCGCCGAGGGGTGCCCGGGGTTGCTGCGCGCGCCCGCTGTTACGCGTCCAGGCGCGCGCGCTGGGCGCGGACCTTGTCCAGCATGTCGCCGAATTGGGCGAGACGGGCCTTTTCCTGCTCGACCACCGCGGCGGGCGCGCGTTCGACGAAGCTGGCGTTGCCGAGCTTGCCGCGCGCCTTGGCGATTTCCTTGTCCAGCCGGTCGATTTCCTTGTCCAGGCGCGCTTGTTCGGCCGCCACGTCGATCTCGACGTGGAGCATGAGCTGTACGGCACCCAGGACCTGGACCGGCGCGCCCAGGTCGGGCAGTTGCGCCGCCGCCTGGACGCTGTCGAGCCGCGCCAGGGCCATCAGGTAGGGGCGTAGATCGTCGAGGTCGGTGATCTCGCCCTGGATCAGCAAAGGCACGCGCTGGCCTGGGGCCAGGCCCATTTCGCCGCGCAGCGCCCGGATGGCGTCGGTCAGTGACTTGAATTCGGCCATGCGCGCCGCGGCGGCCGCATCGCGCAGGTCGCCGCGGGCCGTCGGGTAGGGCTGGGTGCTGATGCTGGCCTCGGCCTGGCCGCCGCGCAGGCCGGCCGCCACGGACACCTTTTGCCAAAGTTCCTCGGTGATGAAGGGCATGATCGGATGGATCATCCGCAGCAGGGTCTCGAGCACGTGGATCAAGGTGCGGCGCGTGGCCGCCTGCTGCACCGCGTCGCCGGATTGCAGACGGACCTTGGCCAGCTCGACGTACCAGTCGCAGTACTCGTCCCAGATGAAGTGGTACAGGCGGTCGGCCACCTGGTCGAAGCGGTATTGCTCGAATCCCGTGTGGACCTCGTCGATCAGCTCCTGCAGGCCGTCGATGATCCAGCGGTCGGCAAAGGACAGGTCGCCGGCCTGGGCCCGGCCCAGGTCGTGGCCCTCGACGTTCATCAGCACGAAGCGCGTGGCGTTCCAGAGCTTGTTGCAGAAATTGCGGTAGCCTTCGCAGCGCTTGAGATCGAAATTGATGTTGCGGCCGAGCGTCGCGTAGGCCGCCATGGTGAAGCGCAGCGCATCGGCGCCGTAGGCGGGGATGCCGTCGGGGTAGTCCTTGCGCGTGCGCTTGCGGATGGCCTCGGCCTGGCGGGGATTCATCAGGCCCGCGGTGCGTTTTTCAACCAGGGCGTCCACGCCGATGCCGTCGATCAGGTCGACGGGATCGATGGTGTTGCCCTTGGACTTGGACATTTTCTTGCCTTCCATGTCGCACACCAGCCCGTGCACGTAGACGGTGCGGAAGGGGACCTGCCCGGTGTGGTGCATGCTCATCATGATCATGCGGGCGACCCAGAAGAAAATGATGTCGAAGCCGGTCACCAGCACGGCCGAGGGCAGATAGCGTGCCAGGTCGGGGGTTTGCTCGGGCCAGCCCAGGTCGGTGAAGGGCACCAGCGCCGACGAGAACCAAGTGTCGAGCACGTCGGCATCGCGCGTGAGCGGGCCCTCGATGCCGGCCTCGCGCGCCTGGCGCTGGGCCTCGTCCGCGTTGCGCGCGACGAAGATCCTCCCGTCGGGCGCATGCCAGGCGGGGATCTGGTGGCCCCACCAGAGCTGGCGCGAAATGCACCAGTCCTGGATGTTCTCGAGCCACTGATTGTAAGTGGTGGTCCAGTTCTCGGGCACGAAGCGCACCTGGCCGTCGGCCACCACCTCGAGGGCGACCTCGGTGATGCTCTTGCCCGGATGCAGGCTGCTCTCGGGCGCCGGACGGCTCATGGCGACGAACCACTGGTCGGTCAGCATGGGCTCGATGATGGAGTGGGTGCGATCGCCGCGCGGCACCATGAGTTTGTGCGCCCGCACGGCCTGCAGCAGGCCCTGGGCCTCGAGGTCGGCGACGACGCGCTTGCGCGCCTCGAAGCGGTCCAGGCCCCGGTAGGTTTCGGGCGCCTCGTCCGAGATGCGGGCGTCCAGCGTCAGGATGCTGATCATCGGCAGGCCGTGGCGCTGGCCCACCGCGTAGTCATTGAAGTCGTGGGCCGGGGTGACCTTGACCACGCCGGTGCCGAACTCGCGGTCCACGTAATCGTCGGCGATGACCGGGATTTCGCGTCCCACCAGGGGCAGGGTCACGGTCCGCCCGATCAGGTGCGCATAGCGCTCGTCCTCGGGGTGGACCATGACGGCCACGTCGCCCAGCATGGTCTCGGGCCGCGTGGTGGCGACCACCAGGTGATCCAGTCCGCCGGAGGGTTGGGTCAGGGGATAGCGGATTTCCCACATGTGGCCGTCTTCCTCGGTGCTGACGACCTCGAGGTCGGACACCGCAGTGCCCAGGATCGGGTCCCAGTTCACCAGGCGCTTGCCGCGGTAGATCAGGCCTTGTTCGTAGAGGCGCACGAAGACTTCGACCACGCCGCGCGACAGGCGCTCGTCCATGGTGAAGTATTCGCGCGACCAGTCGCACGACGAGCCCAGGCGGCGGAACTGGCCGGTGATGGTGCTGCCGGATTTTTCCTTCCAGGCCCAGACCCGCTCGAGGAATTTTTCGCGGCCGAGGTCGTGGCGCGAGATCTTTTCCGCGTCCAGCTGGCGTTCGACGACGATCTGCGTCGCGATGCCGGCGTGGTCGGTGCCCGGGATGAACACCGTGTCGTCGCCGCGCATGCGGTGATAGCGGATCAGGCCGTCCATGATGGTCTGGTTGAAGGCATGCCCCATGTGCAGCGTCCCCGTGACGTTCGGCGGCGGGAACTGGATGGCGAAAGAGGCCGGCGCGCGGCCGTCGGGCGGCGGCGCATGCCGGCCGCCGGCGAATACGCCGCTGCGTTCCCATTGCGCATACCAGCGGGACTCGATGTCCTGCGGTTCGAAACTCTTGGGCAACTGGCTGGGCGATTCGGCTGAGGCGGTCATGTCGGTGGGAAGTTGTGCGCGGGGCGCGATGGACGCAAAAAGGCTCATTTTATGCGCTGGGGAGACGGGTGTGGCATGGTAAAATGCGCGGTTGACATAAACTTGAATAAAGTGATTGTTTTCATTGGGAAAACCGATTTCCCGCCGTCCCAACCTTCATTGCGGATTCTTCATGGCTATTGAACGTACTCTTTCCATCATCAAACCCGATGCCGTCGCCAAGAACGCGATCGGCCAGATCGTCGCCCGTTTCGAACAGGCCGGCCTGAAGGTCGCCGCCGCCCGCCTGCAGCAGCTCTCGCGCGACGAGGCCGAGCGTTTCTATGCCGTCCACAAGGAACGCCCCTTCTACAAGGATCTGGTCGACTTCATGGTCTCGGGGCCGGTGTTCGTCCAGGTGCTCGAAGGCGAGGACGCGATTGCCAAGAACCGCGACCTGATGGGTGCCACCGATCCCAAGAAGGCCGCCGCGGGCACCATCCGCGCGGATTTCGCCGAGAGCATCGACGCCAATGCCGTCCACGGCTCCGACGCGCCCGAGACTGCGGCCGTCGAGATCGCCTTCTTTTTCCCCGAAAGCAACATCCACAGCCGCTGACGCGGCCGGGCGCCCCTCGTTGGGCGCCCCCGCATCGCCGAACACCGCATGTCCGCCGTTCCATCCATCAATGTCCTCGGGCTCGATCCCGACGCCCTGACCAGCCTGGTCGCCCAGTGGGGCGGCAAGCCCTTTCGCGCGCGCCAGCTCTCGCGCTGGATCCATCAGCGCGGCGAGGACCGTTTCGAGGCGATGACCGACCTGGCGCGCGATTTCCGGACGCGCCTCGAGGCCAACTGCACGGTCGGCGGGCCGGTGGTCAATCTGGAAAAGCGCTCGGCGGACGGCACGCGCAAGTGGCTGTTCGACATGGGGCAGGGCAATGCCATCGAGACCGTCTTCATTCCCGAGGACGACCGCGGCACCCTGTGCATCTCCAGCCAGGCCGGCTGCACCGTGGCCTGCCCGTTCTGCTCCACGGGGTACCAGGGCTTCAGCCGCAACCTGACCACGGCCGAGATCATCGGCCAGCTTTGGCATGCGAACCGCGCCCTGCGCGATGATCCGTCGGCGGCACGCCTCGAGGGGGCGGCGGGCGAGGCCGGGCGCGCCGTCAGCAACGTGGTCATGATGGGCATGGGCGAGCCCCTGCTGAATTACGACCAGGTCCTGGGCGCCTTGCGCCTGATGCTCGATGACCATGCCTACGGCCTGTCGCGGCGCCGCGTGACGGTGTCGACCTCGGGGGTGGTGCCCATGATCGACCGCCTCGCGCGCGACTGTCCGGTGGCGCTGGCGGTGTCCCTGCACGCGCCCAACGATGAATTGCGCGATCGGCTGGTGCCGCTGAATCGCAAGCACCCGCTGGCTGAGTTATTGGCTGCGTGCAACCGATACCTGGAGCATGCGCCCCGCGACTTCATTACATTCGAGTACATTATGCTCGATGGCATCAACGATACGGACGAGCACGCGCGCCAGTTGATTCAGATCGCACGGCAAGTGCGCTGCAAGTTCAATCTGATTCCGTTCAACCCCTTTCCGCAATCCGGGCTGCGACGCTCGCCGGCGGCGAGGATCCGCTTGTTCTCCCAGCGTCTCGTCGACGCCGGCTTGGTGGTGACGGTGCGCAAGACGCGCGGCGACGACATCGATGCGGCCTGTGGCCAATTGGCCGGCGAGGTTCGGGACCGCACGCGCATCGACGAACGCCTGCCCGATCGGGCGCGCATCGTCATCAGAAAAAAGGAGCATGGATGAACCAAGTCCCCGAGTTCGATATGCGGATGCGGGAGTCGGCGCCCGAGGACGCGCCGCTGGGAATCGGCGAGGCTCTCAGGCGCATGCGCGAGGCCCGGGGGTTCACCCTTCAGGAGGTTTCCGCGCGCATCAAGTATTCCGCCGTGCAGCTGGGATACCTCGAGGCCCACGAATGGGCCCGTTTGCCGGGGGGCGTGCCGCTGCGGGGGCTGGTGCGCAACTACGCCCGTTTCCTCGATGCCGACGTGGAGGCCATGCTGCGCTTGCTCGATGACGAGGTCGGGCCGACACGGCCCAGTCCCACGGTCGCCTCGCTGGGCGCCTCGCAGACCCTGCGTGCCGCCGACATGGCCCCCAAAGGCGAACCCGCCCATCGCACCTGGAGCTGGCTGCTGCTGATCCTCGTGCTGCTGTGCGTGGCCGGCCTCTATGCGATCAATCGCGGCTGGGTGCCCGATGAATGGCTGATTTTCGATTGGTTGAAGGCCTTGAAGCCATGAGTTCCACTGTATCGGGCGCCGAGCCCTGCGCGGCTGCGCGCCGGCCCACCCGCGCGGTCGTCGTGCGCTGGGGCGACCATGCCGTTCAGGTCGGCGGCGGGGCGCCCGTGGTGGTGCAGTCCATGACCAACACCGACACCGCCGATCCGCAGGCCACCGCGCTGCAGGTGCGCGACCTGGCGCGTGCCGGTTCCGAGATCGTGCGCGTGACGGTCAACACGCCCGAGGCGGCCGCCCAGGTGGCGGCGCTGCGCAACGCCCTGGACCGCATGGGCGTCCCGGTGCCGCTGGTGGGCGACTTCCACTACAACGGCCACAAGCTCCTCACCCAGTTTCCCGATTGCGCGCAGGCGCTCTCGAAATACCGCATCAACCCCGGCAATATGGGCGGCGGCAAGCGGCGCGACGACAATTTCGCGCAGATGATCGAGGTCGCCTGCCGTCACGACAAGCCGATCCGGATCGGCGTGAATTGGGGCAGCCTCGACCACGAGCTGCTGGCGCGGATGATGGACGAGAACGCCGCCAGCGCGCAGCCCTTGACGGCCAACGCCGTGATGCGCGAGGCCCTGGTGGTTTCGGCCGTCAGCAACGCGCGCCGCGCCGAGGAACTCGGCCTGCGCGGCGACGCCATCATCCTGTCCTGCAAGGTCAGCCACGTGCAGGACCTGATCGCCGTCTATACCGACCTGTCGGCGCGCTGCGACTACCCGCTGCATCTGGGCCTGACCGAGGCGGGCATGGGCAGCAAGGGCATCGTCGCCTCGACCGCCGCCCTGGCCGTGCTGTTGCAGCGCGGCATCGGCGACACCATCCGCATTTCGCTCACGCCGGAACCCGGCGGGGACCGCGCCCGCGAGGTCGTCGTCGCCCAGGAAATCCTCCAGACCATGGGCCTGCGCGCCTTCACCCCCATGGTGGTGGCGTGTCCGGGCTGCGGGCGCACCAGCAGCACCGTCTTCCAGGAACTCGCGGCCAGCATCCAGGGGTTCCTGCGCGACCAGATGCCGGTCTGGAAGACCCGCTATCCCGGGGTCGAAACGCTGAACGTCGCCGTCATGGGTTGCGTGGTGAACGGCCCGGGCGAAAGCCGCCACGCCGATATCGGCATCAGCCTGCCGGGCACCGGCGAGGTGCCCGCCGCCCCGGTCTATGTCGACGGCGAGCGCACGGTGACCCTCAAGGGCGATACCATCGCCGAGGAATTCAAGGCGATCGTGGAACATTACGTCGCCCGGCGTTTCGGACAGGAGCCGGGCGAACCGCCCGCGCGCCGTCCGGGCGTCGTGGCGCGCCATCCGGATTGATCGACATGTCCGATTTCAAGAAAGTCCGTGCCCTGACGGGCATGAAGGATGCGCTGCCGCCCGAAAGCGTCCAGTGGGAGGCCCTCGAGGCCATCGTGCGGGACTGGCTGGCCGCCTACGGCTACCAGAACCTGCGCACGCCGGTGCTCGAGCACACGCGCTTGTTTGCGCGCGGCATCGGCGAGGTCACCGACATCGTCGAAAAGGAAATGTATTCTTTCGTCGATCCCTTGAACGACGAGCGCCTGACCCTGCGTCCCGAGTTCACCGCCGGCATGGTGCGCGCCGTCATCGAGCACAACGTCCTCTATGACCGGCCGCGCCGCGTCTATGCCTTGGGGCCGGTGTTCCGCCACGAGCGCCCCCAGCGGGGGCGCTACCGGCAATTCCACCAGATCGACGTCGAGGCGCTGGGCTTCCCCGGCCCCGACGTGGATGCCGAACTCATCGTGATGCTGTCGCGCCTGTGGCGGCGGCTGGGCCTGGACGATATCCGGCTCGAGATCAATTCCCTGGGCCAGGCGGCCGAGCGCGCGGCCCACCGGGCCGCCCTGATCGAGCACCTGCAGCGCCACGTCGACGTGCTCGATGACGAGGCACGCCGCCGCATGCACTCGAATCCGCTGCGCGTGCTCGACACCAAGAATCCCGCGATGCAGGACATGGCCAACAGTGCGCCGCGCCTGTTCGATTTCCTCGGCGAGGAGTCCCTGGCCCATTATCGCGGCCTGTGCGCGCGCCTCGAGGACGCGGGCATCACCTATACGCTCAATCCGCGCCTGGTGCGCGGCCTGGACTATTACAACCTCACCGTGTTCGAGTGGGTGACCGATCGGCTGGGCGCCCAGGGCACGGTCTGCGGCGGCGGCCGCTATGATGGCCTGATCGAGCTCCTGGGCGGCAAGCCCGCGCCGGCCGTGGGCTTCGCCATCGGCATGGAGCGCCTGCTCGACCTCTGGTCGCAAAAGGACCAGTACGCGCATCCGGCGGAGTGCCAGGTCTACGTGGCGCACCAGGGCGAGGACGGCCAGCGCCGCGCCGCGTCCCTGGCCGAGGCCCTGCGCGACGCCGGACTGCGGGTACTTGTCCACGCGGGTTCGACTGGGTTTAAATCACAATTTCGCCGCGCCGACGCCAGTGGCGCGGCCGTGGCGGTCGTCGTCGGCGGCGACGAGCTGGCTTCGGGCCGGGCGACGGTCAAGTGGCTGCGCCGGGGGGCGCCCGAAGGCGAACAGCAAGAGTCGATCCCCTTCGATCGACTGGCCGAAGAATTGCAATCGAGGATTTGAAAAGGCATGGCATACGATCTCGAAGAACAGGAAAAACTGGACGCGCTGAAGGCTTGGTGGGACCGCTACGGCACGATCAGCATGGCGCTGGTGTTCGTCGTGGTCGCCGGCTTTGCGGGGTGGCGCGGCTGGCAGTGGTACCAGGGTCACCAGGCCAGCCAGGCCATGGGCTATTTCGAGGCGCTCGAGGCTGCCGCCGGCCAGCAAGGCGAGGATGCCGTGGCGCGCGTCAAGGCCGCCAGCGCCACGCTGCGCGAGGACTATCCCGATTCCGGCTATGCCGCGCGCGGTGTCCTGGTGGCGGCCTGGGCGCTCGAGCAGCGCGGCGACCTGGAGGGCGCCCGCGAGCAGTTGCAGTGGCTCGCGAAGAACTCGTCCGCGCCCGCGCTGGCGCCGGTGGCGCGCTTGCGCCTGGCCGGCGTGCTGCTGCAGGAAAAGAAATACGATGAGGCCCTGTCGCTGGTGCAGGGCGAGGCGCCCGAGGGCTTTGCCGCCTTGTATGCCGATCGGCGCGGCGACATCCTGGCGGCGCAGGGCAAGGCCGCCGAGGCGGTCCAGGCCTGGCGCGACGCGATCCAGGCCCTGGGCGCCGACCCCGCCACCCAGATCGTGCAACTGAAGATCGACGCCCTGAACGGAGCCTGACCCCATGCGTACCCCCGCTCGTCTGTTTCGCATCGCCGCACTCGGCCTGGGTCTGGCGATCCTGTCGGGCTGCGGCCTGTTTTCGCACACCGATGCACGCTACGATCCTGCGCCCCTGACCGAGTATGCGCCCGAACTCGCCGTGGCGGTCCGCTGGAACGCCTCGATCGGCAGCGGCGGCGGCTATGGATTTGCGCCGCAGGCGATCGGCGACACCGTGTATGCGGCGACGCCTTCCGGCGGCGTGGCGGCGCTGGCGCTGTCCACCGGCGCGGTCCGCTGGCAGGCCAACATCGACAAACTCAGCGCCGGGGCGGGCAGCGACGGCCGGACCGTGGCGGTCGTGAGCGACACCGGCGAGGTCATCGCCCTGGATGCCGCGCAGGGCGCCGAGCGCTGGCGCGCGCAGGCCGCGAGCGCGGTCAACATTCCGCCGGTCGTCGGCAGCGGGATCGTGGCGGTGCGCAGCACCGACTATCGCGTGCAGGCGTTCGATGCCGACACGGGCAAGCTGCGCTGGGAGGTCCAGCGTCCGGGACCGGCGCTGGCCCTGCGCACCAGCATGCGGATGCTGATCATGCAGAATGTGCTCATCACCGGCATGCCCAATGGACGGCTCATGGTGATCGACGCGGCGTCCGGCGCGGTGCGCTGGGAGGGCTCGGTCTCGGTGTCGCGCGGCGCCTCCGACCTCGAGCGCATCAGCGACGTGGTCGGCGCGCCGCTGCCCCTGGGTCCGCTGCTATGCGGCGCCAGCTACCAGGGCAGGGTGGCGTGCTTCGACGTGTCCCAGGGCGGACGGCTGATCTGGGATCGCCAGATTTCCACCTCCACCGGCATGGCCACCGATGGCCAGCGCATCTACGTTCCCGGAGGCCGCGACGTGGTGTACGCCCTCGATGTCCGGGGCGGCGAGGAGCTCTGGAAACAATCCGCGCTGCTGAACCGGCGCCTGAGCGCGCCGGCCGTGGTCGGCCCGGCCATTGCCATGGGCGATTACGAGGGCTACCTGCATTTCCTGTCGCGCACCGATGGCCGCCTGATGGCCCGGCTGCAGGTTGGCGGGGGCGCGCTCACCTCGCCTCCCCAGACGACCGACCAGGGCGCGCTGGTGCAGACCGGCAGCGGTGCCGTGATGCTGGTGGGCGTCCGTGACTGACACGCTGCTCAAGCCCGTCGTGGCCCTGGTGGGGCGCACGAACGTCGGCAAGTCCACGCTGTTCAATCGCCTGACGCGTTCGCGCGCGGCGCTGGTGGCGAATATCTCGGGCCTGACCCGCGATCGCCATTATGGCGAGGGCAGGGTGGGCGACCATCCATTCATCGTCGTCGACACCGGCGGTTTCGAGCCTGTCGCCACACGCGGCATTCTCGTCGAGATGGCGCGCCAGACCGAGCAGGCCATTGCCGAGGCCGACGTCGTGGTGTTTCTCGTCGATGCGCGCGAGGGGGCCAATGCGCACGACCACGAGATCGCTCGCTTGCTGCGCAAGACCGGGCAGCGCGTGGTGCTCGCGGTGAACAAGGCCGAGGGCATGCGCCATCATGCCGACATGGCCCAGTTCTACGAACTCGGCCTGGGCGAGCCCCTGCCGATTTCGGCGGCCCATGGCGACGGGGTGGCCGACCTGATCGAGCTGGCCCTGGCGCCCTTGGCGGCCGCCCATCCGGCGCCGCCGGATGAGGAGGCCGATGCCGCGGATGAGGCGGACGAGGCGGTCGACCATCGCATCAAGCTAGCCATCGCCGGCCGGCCGAACGTCGGCAAATCCACCCTGATCAATACCCTGGTCGGCGAGGAACGCGTCATTGCCTACGACTTGCCGGGCACGACGCGCGACGCCATCGAGATCGAATTCGAGCGCAAGGGACGCCGCTACACCCTCATCGATACCGCCGGCCTGCGCCGCCGCGGCAAGGTGTTCGAGACCGTCGAAAAATTCTCCGTCATCAAGACCCTGCAGGCCATCGAGGCCGCCAACGTGGTCCTGCTGCTGCTGGACGCCCGGGAAGGCATCTCGGACCAGGACGCCCATATCGCGGGTTTCGCGGTGGAGGCGGGCCGGGCGCTGGTGGTGGGGCTGAACAAATGGGACGCCGTGGACGCCGAGCAGCGCGCGTGGGTCCAGCGCGAATACGAGCGCAAGCTGCGCTTCCTGTCGTTCGCCAAGGTGCTGCGCCTGTCGGCGCTCAAGGGGCAGGGCCTGGGGCCGGTGATGCAGGCGGTCGACGCGGCCCACGCCGCGGCCTTCGCCAAGCTCTCCACGCCGCGCCTGACGCGCACGCTGCAGGCCGCCGTCGAGCAGCAGCCGCCGCCGCGCAAGGGCATCTTCCGCCCCAAGATGCGCTATGCCCACCAGGGCGGCCAGAATCCGCCGCGCATCATCATCCACGGCAACGCCCTGGACGCCGTGCCGGATTCGTATCGCCGTTATCTCGAGGGACAGTTCCGCGAGGCGTTCAAGCTCGCCGGCACGCCTTTGTCCATCGAATTCAAGTCTTCCCGCAACCCCTATCTGAAGGATGAATGAGGTGAGCAAGCTCTGGAGCGACCACGTCGCCGGACTGGTGCCCTACGTCCCGGGCGAGCAGGCGCGCATGCCCAACCTGCTCAAGCTCAACACCAATGAAAACCCCTATGGGCCGTCGCCCAGGGCGCTCGAGGCCATGCGGGCCGCCTTGGGCGACGACTTGCGCCTGTATCCGGACTACAGCGCGCTGGCGCTGCGCCAGACGATCGCGCGGCATCACGGGCTGGACGCCGGCCAGGTCTTCCTCGGCAACGGTTCCGACGAGATCCTCGCGCATGTGTTCAACGCCCTGTTCCTGCGCGCGGGCCGTCCGCTGCTGGTGCCCGACATCACGTACAGCTTTTACCGGACTTATTGCCGGCTCTACCAGGTGCCCCACCGGCTGGTTCCCCTGGACGCGCAATTTGCGATCCGGGTCGAGGATTACGCCGGGCCGATGGCGGTCGAGCCCTCGGGCATCATATTCGCCAATCCCAACGCCCCCACCGGCTGTGCGCTGCCCCTGGCGTCGATCGATGCCATCGCGCGCGCGCGCCCCGATTCCGCCGTGGTGGTGGACGAGGCTTACGTGGATTTCGGCGCCGATTCGGCCGCCGCGCTCATGGACCGCCACGACAACCTCGTCGTCATCCATACCTTGTCCAAGTCCCGTTCACTCGCCGGTCTGCGGGTGGGCTACGCGCTTGCGCATCCCCCGGTGGTCGAGGCGCTCTCGCGCGTCAAGGACAGCTTCAACTCCTATCCCATGGACCGCATTGCGCTCGCGGGGGCGCAGGCGGCCATCGAGGACGAGGCCTATTTCGAACAGAGCCGCCGCGCGGTGATGGACGCGCGCCAGACCCTCGCCGGCGAACTGCGCGCACTGGGTTTCGAGGTTTTGCCGTCCGAGGCCAATTTCGTGTTCGCGCGCCATCCCGCCCGGGATGCGGCGGCCATCCAGCGGGCTCTGCGCGAACAGGCCATCCTGGTGCGGCATTTCAAATCGCCGCGAATCGAGCAGTTTCTGCGGATCACCGTGGGCACGCCCGAAGAATGCGCGCGCCTGTGCCGCGCGCTCGCTCAAATCCTGTCCGAATCGCATTAAAATTGATTCCGGCGGTATGGGCCGCATATTGCGCAAGCAGGATGCGGGAAAACCCTGTACAGTGGAATCCCTGACTATAAATTAAATAACCGGAGCCTCATCCATGAGCAACAAAGGGCAAATACTACAAGATCCCTTCCTCAACGCCTTGCGCAAGGATCACGTGCCCGTATCCATCTATCTCGTCAACGGCATCAAGCTGCAGGGCCAGGTCGAGTCCTTCGACCAGTATGTCGTCCTGCTGCGCAATACCGTGACTCAAATGGTCTACAAGCACGCCATCTCGACCGTGGTGCCGGCGCGCCCCGTTGCGTTCCAGGTTGATGATTCGGCGGACTGATATCCTTTCGTCCCTTCCGGATCGCATCGCCCGCCGCGCGGACCGTGCCGGCGGGCGTTGCTTTTAATGAGATATCCATGAAGTCTTTGGTCATCAGCGTCGACCTAGGGGAACCCGATTACGCGGCGCATGCCGAAGAATTCCTCATGCTTGCCCGCGGGGCGGGCGCCGAGGTTCTCGAGGTGCTGACGGTGCGGCGCGCCCGCCCCGACGCCGCGGGCTTCATCGGCTCGGGCAAGATCGACGAGGCGGCGGCGCTGGTCAAGGCCGTCGAGGCCGAAGTCGTGCTCTTCGACCAGCCCCTGAGCCCGGCCCAGCAGCGCAATCTCGAGCGCCGCCTCGAGGTCAGGGTGGTCGACCGCGTGAGCCTCATCCTGGATATCTTTGCCCTGCGGGCCAAAAGCCACGAGGGCAAGCTACAGGTCGAGCTCGCCCAGCTCCAGCACCTCTCGACACGCTTGACGCGGATGTGGACCCACCTCGAGCGTCAGCGCGGGGGGATCGGCGTGCGCGGCCCCGGCGAGTCGCAGCTCGAGACCGACCGCCGCCTGATCGGCATGCGCGTGCGCGCCCTGCGAGAGCGCCTCGTCCGGGTCCAGCGCCAACGCCTGACCCAGCGGCGGGCGCGCGCGCGCGGACAGACCCTGTCCGTGTCCCTGGTCGGTTATACCAACGCCGGCAAGTCGACGCTGTTCAACGCCCTGACCCGCGCGGACACCTACGCCGCCGACCAGCTCTTTGCGACCCTGGACACCACCACGCGGCGCACCTGGATCGAGGGCGCCGGCCAGGTCGTGGTGTCCGACACCGTGGGGTTCATCCGCGACCTGCCGACCACGCTGATCGCAGCCTTCCGGGCGACCCTCGAGGAAACCGTGCACGCGGACCTGCTGCTGCACGTGATCGACGCCGCCAGCCCGCAGCGCGACGAACAGGTGGCCGAGGTCAACAAGGTGCTGCACGAGATCGGCGCCGACGGGATCAGGCAGATCCTGGTCTATAACAAAATCGACACCGCGGGATATGAACCCCGGGTCGAGCGAGATGAACATGGTACGATTGCGCGAGTCTTTGTGAGTGCGCTGCAACGCAGCGGACTGGATGGTTTGCGGCAGGCGATCGCCGAGTCGGCAGGAATGACGGGAAACGATACGGTCAATGAAATTATTCAATCTGAATGACCCGGGCTGGGGCCGGGGCAACAACGAGGATCCCGATTCTTCGCGCAAAAAGCCCGGCCAGTCGGGCGGGCCGCCGGACCTGGACGAGGTCTGGCGCGACTTCAACAAGCGCCTGGGCGGCCTGCTGGGCAAACGTTCTTCCCGGCGCGGCGGCCCGCCTTCGGGCGGTGGCGGCGGCCTGCCCCAATTGCCCGGTCCCTCGCCCAAGTTCCTGCTGGGCCTGTTCATGGTGGCGGTGCTGCTGTGGCTCGCCAGCGGCTTCATGATCGTCCAGGAAGGCCAGGTCGCGGTCGTGACGCGCTTCGGCAAGTACACCCATACCCTCAATCCCGGCCTGCAGTGGCGCATGCCGTATCCGATCGAGGACTCCCAGGACGTCAACATCTCCCAGTTGCGGACCTTCGAGGTCGGCTTCCGGGGTTCGGCGCGCAACAAGGTCCTGCCGGAATCGCTCATGCTCACGCACGACGAAAACATCGTCGACGTGCAGTTCGTGGTCCAGTATCGCCTGCTGCCCGACGGGGCGCCGGCCTATCTGTTCAACACCAGCCAGCCCGACGAGTCCGTGCGGCAGGCGGCGGAAACCGCCATGCGCGAGATCGTCGGCCGCAAGCACATGGACTTCGTGCTGTATTCGGGCCGTACCGAGGTGGCTTCCGAGGTCCAGGCCCTGGCCCAGAGCATCCTCGACCGCTACCGGACCGGCATCCAGATCAGCACCGTGGCGATCCAGAACGTCCAGCCGCCCGAACAGGTGCAGGCGGCGTTCGACGACGCCGTCAAGGCGGGGCAGGACCGCGAGCGCCAGATCAACGAGGGCAATGCCTATGCCAGCCGCGTGGTGCCCGAGGCCGAAGGCCAGGCCGCCCGCATGATCCAGGACGCCGAAGGCTACAGCGCCCAGATCCTGGGCCAGGCCCAGGGCAACACGGCGCGCTTCGACAGCATCGAATCCGAGTTCGCCAAGGCGCCGTCGATCACCCGCGAGCGCCTGTACCTGGAAACCATGCAGGACATCATGACGGCCAGCAGCAAGGTCATGATCGATGCCGAGGTGGGCAACAACATGCTGTACCTGCCCCTGGACCAGATCATGAAGCAGGCGGCCGGCACCTCCGCGCACGGCGCCTCGGCCGGCTCGAACTCATCGACTTCGGGCTCGGGGGCGAACACGGCGCCCGCGCAGGCGGCCGCCGGCGCCCAGGCCAGCGGATCGGCGAACAACGGTTCGGCGGCGCGGCGCGGCACCGCGCCGTCCGGCCTGGATTCGCTGATGGTCAGCCCGTATTCGCGCTAGGAGCCCTTCGATGCAACGTTTCTTTCCTGTCCTGGTCGGCCTCCTCGTGGTGATCGCGGTGCTGTCCTCGTGCATGTTCATTGTGCGCGAACGTGACTCCGCGCTGCTCTTCGCCCTGGGCGAGGTGCGCGAGACCATCACCAAGCCCGGCCTGTATTTCAAGTATCCACCGCCGTTCGAGAACGTGGTCTACCTCGACAAGCGCCTGCAGACGATCGAGACCCGCGATCCCGAGCGCATCCAGACGGCCGAAAAGAAAAACCTGCTGATCGACTCGTTCGTCAAGTGGCGCATTTCGGATCCGCGCCAGTACTACGTGACTTTCGGCGCCAACAGCAGCGCCGCGGTCGAGCGCCTGCAGGCGCAGATCCGCGATGCCCTGAACGCGGCGGTCAACGTGCGCACGGTCAAGCAGGTCGTCTCGAGCGACCGCGACACCATCATGAAGGAAATCCAGACCTCGGTGGCGCGCCGCGCCTCGCCGCTGGGCGTGGACGTGGTGGACGTGCGTCTGCGCCGCATCGATTTCGCCCCCGAGATTTCCGAATCGGTCTATCGGCGCATGGAGGCCGAGCGCAAACAAGAAGCCAACCGTCTGCGTGCGACCGGTGCCGCCGACAGCGAGCGCATCCGCGCCGAGGCCGACCGCAAGCGCCTCGAGATCCTCGCCAAGGCCTATGCCGAGGCGCAGGCGACGCGCGGCGAAGGCGATGCGCAGGCCGCGGCGATCTATGCGAAATCCTATGGGCGCAACGAGGAGTTCTACAGCTTCTACAAGAGCCTCGAGGCCTACCGTTCGAGCTTTGCCGAGCAGGGCAACACCCTGGTGCTCAGCCCCGATTCCGAGTTCTTCCGATTCTGGAACGATGCCCGCGGCGGGGCCCTGGACGCCGCGCCGGCGCGTTGAGGACGAATCGGACCGCTGCCATGATGTCGAACTGGCTGTTGCCGGAAAACCTGTCGGACGTCTTGCCTGCCGAGGCGCGCCGCATCGAGGAACTGCGTCGTGACCTGCTCGACCTGTATCGCACCTACGGCTTCGAGCTCGTGGCGCCGCCCATGGTCGAATACCTGGACTCGCTGATGTTCGCCGACGACGAGGCGCTCAGGCTGCGCACCTGCAAACTGGTCGACCAGCTCTCGGGCCTGACCATGGGCGTGCGTGCCGACATGACGCTGCAGGTCTCGCGCATCGACGCCCATCTGCTCAATCGCGAGGGCATCACGCGCTTGTGCTATTGCGGGCCGGTCATCCATGCGCGCCCCTCGGGCTTGCTGTCGGATCGCGAACTGTTGCAGATCGGTGCCGAGATCTTCGGCCATGCCGGGGTCGAGGCGGATATCGAAGCCATACAACTCGCCATGGAATCCGTGCGGCGGGCGGGCGTGCGCGAGGCGCGTCTGGACCTGAACCATCGGGGCGTAGGCCGTGCGCTGGTCGATGACGACCCGGCGCTCGCCGAGGCCGCGGGCCAGATCTACGACCTGCTCAGCGCCAAGGACGTGCCGGGGATCGAGGCCCTGCTGGCCGAGCGCGGTGCGCGCCCCGACAGCATCGAGGCGCTGCGGACGCTGACCACGCTGTATGGCGGCATCGAGGTGATCGAGCGGGCCACGCAATGCCTGCCGCCGCTGCCGGCGGTGCGCGCCGCACTCGACGAACTGGCCGGCCTGTGCGCCGCGCTGCCCGACCATGCGCTGGCCATCGACCTGGCCGACATGGGCGACAGCTACGGCTATCACTCGGGTGTCGTGTTCTCGATCTACGCCCAGGGCTGGCATGACGCCTTGGTCAGGGGAGGGCGCTACGACGGCATCGGCCGCAAGTTCGGCCGGATCCGTCCGGCGACCGGCTTCAGCCTCGACCTGCGGAAATTGTCGTCGGGACTGCCCGAGGCCCGGCCCGCGCGGGCCGTCCGGGCGCCATGGGGGCGCGACGCGGCGCTTGCCGAGGCGGTGGATGCTTTGCGCGCGCAAGGCGCGATCGTCATCCAGACGCCTGCCGGTCAGGCGCAGCCGCTCGACGAGTTCCTCGTCGACCGCGAACTCGTTCTCGAGGGCGGTGCCTGGATTCTCAAGGATATTTGAGGGAAACCCAGGATTCCGTCCGGATTGAAGATCCGGCTCAATGGTTTAAACTACTTCGTTTCCTGCGGCGGTCATTCGTCGCCTATTGATTGGTGCATATGAGCAAGAACATCGTCGTGATCGGGACCCAGTGGGGTGACGAGGGCAAAGGCAAGATCGTCGACTGGCTCGCCGAGTCCGCCCAAGGGGTGGTGCGTTTCCAGGGCGGGCACAATGCCGGCCATACCCTCTGGATCAACGGCCACAAGACCATCCTGCGCTTGATCCCCTCGGGCATCATGCACCCCCACGTGACCTGCTACATCGGCAACGGCGTGGTGCTGTCGCCCGAGGCGCTGCTGACCGAAATCAAGGAACTCGAGGCCGCCGGCCTCGAGGTGCGGCCGCGCCTGCAGATTTCGGCCGCCTGCCCACTGATCCTGCCCTATCACGTGGCGCTGGACCAGGCGCGCGAGGCGCGCAAGGGCGAGGGCAAGATCGGCACCACCGGCCGCGGCATCGGCCCCGCCTACGAGGACAAGGTCGCGCGCCGTGCGCTGCGCGTCCAGGACCTGTACGACCCCGAGATCTTCGATGAAAAGCTCGCCGAGGTCCTGGATTACCACAATTTCGTGCTGACGCAATACCTGGGGGCCAAGGCGCTGTCGGCCGACGAGGTGCGCGACCGGGTGATGGCGCTCGCCCCCGAACTCGAGCCCATGGTCGCCGACGTCTCCAGCAGCCTGCACGTGGCGCATCGCGCGGGCCATGGCCTGCTGTTCGAGGGCGCGCAGGGCTCGATGCTCGACATCGACCACGGCACGTATCCCTTCGTCACCAGCAGCAATTGCGTGGCCGGCACCGCCTCGGCGGGCGCGGGAATCGGGCCACAGATCCTGGACTATGTGCTGGGCATCGCCAAGGCCTACACCACGCGCGTGGGCTCGGGGCCGTTTCCCACCGAACTGCTCGACGACACCGGCCTGCGCCTGGCCACGGTGGGCAAGGAATTCGGCTCGGTCACCGGCCGTCCCCGCCGCTGCGGATGGTTCGACGCCGCCGCGATGAAACGCTCGGTCATGATCAATGGCGTGACCGGCCTGTGCATCACCAAGCTCGACGTGCTCGACGGCGTCGAGCACATCAAGATCGGCGTGGGCTATCGCTATAAAGGCAAATTCCTCGACGTGCTGCCCTATGGGGCGCACGCCGCGGCCGAGGCCGAACCCGTGCTCGAGGAAATGGCGGGCTGGTCCGAGTCCACGGTGGGCATCACCGAATACGACAAGCTTCCGGTCAACGCCCGTCGCTACCTCGAGCGCATCGCCGAGATCTGCGACGTGCCCATCGATATGGTGTCCACCGGACCCGACCGCCTCGAAACCATCGTCCTGCGGCATCCGTTCCAGGGCTGACCGTCATCGACCATCGACCATCGGAATCCATCATGAATCTGCCGCCGAGCACCGACCGCGACCTCTGGGTCAGCTGGGAGCAATACCATGGCCTGATCGAGCGCCTGGCACTGCAGGTCCACGAGTCGGGGTGGGTCTTCGACAAGATTCTCTGCCTGGCGCGCGGCGGCGTGCGGGTGGGCGACGTGCTGTCGCGCATCTTCGACGTGCCGCTGGGCATCCTGGCGACCAGCAGCTATCGCGAGGCGGCCGGCACCGTCCAGGGCCAGCTCGACATTGCCCAGTTCATCACGATCACGCGCGGCACCCTGGACGGACGGGTCCTGCTGCTGGACGACATGGTCGACACCGGCCTGACCTTCAGCCGCGTGCATGACCATCTGCTCCGGCAGTTCCCCGGCGTGACGGAATTGCGCACCGGCGTATTGTGGTGGAAGGGGCACGCCCAGATCCAGCCCGACTACTACGTCGAACAGCTCCCCACCAATCCCTGGATCCACCAGCCGTTCGAGGACTATGACAGCCTGCGTCCGCACCAGCTGGAATCCTGGATCCGCAAGGGCTTGCGCACCGCGCACCCGAAATAGGCAAGCCTGATGGGGACGGGCGGCTGATGATTCCGGCGGTTTTTATGCTAGAATCTCGTGTTGTCTCAAATCGTCTCCAACACATTATCCAAGGGCTCAAGGAAATACATGCCTATTGTTCGCCTGAAAGAAAACGAGCCTTTCGAGGCTGCACTGCGCCGCTTCAAGCGCACCATCGAAAAGACCGGCCTCTTGACCGAACTGCGTTCGCGCGAGTTCTACGAAAAGCCCACCGCCGAGCGCAAGCGCAAGCGCGCCGCCGCTGTCAAGCGCCACTACAAGCGCATCCGCAGCCAGCAACTGCCGCCGCGCCTCTATTGATTGATCCCCGAGTCTTTCGTCCAGGAGCTGCTGGCGCGCATTGACATCGCCGACGTGGTCGGCCGGCATGTGCAGCTACGAAAAGGGGGCGCGAACCTGCTGGGTTTGTGCCCTTTTCACAACGAAAAGACCCCCTCCTTCACCGTCAGCCCCACCAAGCAGTTCTATCACTGCTTCGGTTGCGGCGCGCACGGCAGCGCCATTCGCTTCCTGACCGAGCACACCGGCGCCTCTTTTCCCGAGGCCGTTCGCAGCCTGGCCGCGAGCGTGGGCATGACCGTGCCCGAGGAACCCCGCAGTCCCCGGCAGCGCGAGGCGGATCGCCAGCGGCGTCAGGAAGCCTCGCGCCAGCAGCAGATCCTCGACCAGGCTCAGGCGCACTACCGGCGCGCCCTGAAGGACACGCCCGAGGCCGTGGCCTATCTCAAGCGCCGAGGGCTCAGCGGCGAGATCGCCGCGCATTTCGGTTTGGGCTGGGCCGGCCGTGACCGCCGCGGCCTGGCCGCCGTCTTCGAGCGTTACGAGGATCCGGCCCTGCTCGAGTCCGGCCTGGTGGTCGAGTCCGAGGACGGGCGCCGGCACGACCGCTTTCGCGGCCGGGTGATGTTTCCCATCCGCAATACGCGTGGCGCGCTGGTGGGCTTCGGCGGCCGCCTGATCGAGGCCGGCGAGCCCAAATACCTGAACTCCCCCGAAACCGGCCTGTTCTCAAAAGGCAAGGAACTCTACGGCCTGTACGAGGCGCGGGCGGGCATCCACACAGAAGGCTGCGTCCTCGTGGTCGAGGGCTACATGGACGTGGTGGCCCTCGCGCAGCATGGGTTGCGCAATGCGGTCGCGACGCTGGGGACGTCCACCACGCCGAACCACGTGCAGAAATTGCGGCGCGCCAGCGATCGCATCGTCTTCGGCTTCGACGGCGATGCGGCCGGACGCAAGGCCGCGTGGCGGGCCTTGAATGCCTGCCTGCCGTGGGTGGCGGAGGACGTGGCGATCCGCTTTCTGTTCCTGCCCGAGGGCCAGGATCCGGATTCCTACGTCAGGACCTACGGGGTCGAGGCATTCCGTGCCACGCTGGACGAGGCTATTCCCTTGTCGCGCTTCATGCTCGATGAGCTCGCCCTGCGTCACGACCTGGACGAGGCCGAGGGCCGCGCGGCGTGCATGCACGAGGCGCGCCCCCTGTTCGTGCAGATGCCCGAAGGGGGGTTCCGCCTGCAGATGGAACGCGAACTGGCCGCGCGGGTGCGCCTGACGCCCGAGGAGCTCGCCCGGGACTTCTCCGAGGCGCGGCGCGCCGCGATGGAACGCGCGGGCCCATCCGGCGGGGCGCCCGAGGCACGGTCCACCGGCGCCGAGGCGCCCGACGCGGCGCACGAGTCGCCGTTCGCCTTTCCCCCGATCGAGGGGCGGGCGGCGGGCCGCGCACCCTCCGGCGAGCCGCCGCGCCCCCGCGCGGGGCGTCGGGGCTCGCGCATGGTCACGCCGATGGCGCGCCGGCTGCTGCGCCTGCTGCTGGCGCATCCCGAGCTGGTCGCCGAGCTGGGCGACCAGCAGCTTGAACTTCTGGCCCGCAGCCCCCATCTGGTTCTTGTGCGGGACTTGATCGAACTGGCCAGCACCTTGGGCGCGACCCATGCCGGCGCGCTCATCGAGGCCGCCGATCCGGATTCCGATCTCGCACAGGCCATGCTCGATCTGTCCGGCGAGGTTCTGGGGCAGGACCTGCCCGACCCGCAGGCCGAATGGAACGACGCCTTGCGTCAGATCGAGCTGCAGGCGGTGCAGGACCAATGCAGCCAGCTCATCGCCGGCGGGCTGCTGACCGAGGACGACCAGCGGCGCTACCAGGCCCTGTCGCGCCGTTTGGCCAGGCTGAAGGCGGGACAAGGATGAATCTTCTATGCAAGTGAAGTAAAATGCAGAGTTTTCAATGAGTAATGTGCGAATCCCGCGCCGATTGCCGTCTTTTGGGCGGCGCTGCCGTGCGCGTTTTTCGTCATTGCGTCTTAGGCATGCCGGGCTCGGCATGCAGGCCCCGATCATTGCGGTCGGGCCGGGCGCGCGCGTCGCGCCCTTGCAAGCATCTATGGAAAGGCACTCATGACCCAAGGAACTGGCAAGACCTCCCAGGCCGCCAAGAAAACGGCAGCCAAGCAAACCAAAGCGGCGAGCGCCGAGCTCGAGGCGGCGGTGAAGGCGGCCAGGACGACGACGGCCAAGACGGCGGCCGCAAAGACAGCGACCGCCAAGACCACGACGGCCAAGGCCGCGCGCAAGACCGCCGCGGCGGCCGACCAGGGCGCGGCCGCGCCCAAGGCGGCCAAGCGCGCCGCCAAGGCGCCCTCGGGCCGCAAGCCGGGCCGCCCGGCCAAGAACGCCAATAGCGATGCCGGCGATTTCGTCGACGACGACGCGGGTGACGGCGAGGTCATTCCCGACCTCAAGCCCTTGCCCAAGCGCGGCAAGCGCGGCAAGGCCGAAAAGGACGCGCCCTCGCGCAGCCAGATGAGCCCCGAGGAACAGGAAGCCCGCCGCAACCGCCTCAAGATCCTCATCAAGCTCGGCAAGGACCGCGGCTACCTGACCTACGGCGAGATCAACGACCACCTGCCCGACGACCTGGTCGACGCCGAGGCGATCGACGGCATCATCAGCACCTTCAGCGACATGGGGATCTCGGTCTACGACCAGGCGCCCGACGCCGAAACCCTCCTGATGAGCGACAACGCGCCCATGGCCTCCAGCGACGACGATGTCGAGGACGAGGCCGAGGCCGCGCTGACGACGGTGGATTCCGACTTCGGCCGCACCACCGATCCGGTCCGCATGTACATGCGCGAGATGGGCACCGTCGAGCTTCTCACCCGCGAGGGCGAGATCGAGATCGCCAAGCGCATCGAGGACGGGCTCAAGCACATGGTGATGGCGATTGCCGCCTGCCCGACCACGGTCAACGAGATCCTCGACCACATCCAGCGCGTGCGCGACGGCTCGGCGCAGATCGACGAGGTCGTCGACGGCCTGATCGACGAGGAAGGCGAGGACTACGCGGGCTCGGGGGTCAGCGGCGACGACGAGGACGATGGTCCGGCCGGCGGCATGAGCAGCAAGCAGCTCGAGTACCTGCGCACCAAGTCGCTCAAGAAATTCGAGACGATCGCCGCCTGGTTCGACAAGATGCGCGTCGCCTTCGAGACCGAGGGCTACAAGTCGGCCAACTACATCGCCGCGCGCGAGGCCATTCTCAACGAACTCATGGGCGTGCGCTTCACCGCCAAGATGGTCGAGCGCCTGGCCGATACCCTGCGCGCCCAGGTTGCCGAGGTGCGCATGCACGAGCGCGCCGCCATGCACATCTGCGTGACCCGCGCAGGGATGCCGCGTGCGCATTTCATCAAGGTGTTCCCCGGCAACGAGACCAACCTGGAGTGGGTGCTCGAGGAAGTCGCCGCGGGCCATGGCTACTCCGAGACGCTCGAGCGCCACGTGCCGGCCATCCAGGAGATCCAGCAAAAGCTCATCGAGCTGCAGCACAACGTCGTGCTGCCTCTCAAGGATCTCAAGGACGTCAACAAGCGCATGGCCACCGGCGAGGCCAAGGCCCGCAAGGCCAAGCGCGAGATGACCGAGGCCAACCTGCGCCTGGTGATTTCCATCGCGAAAAAATACACCAACCGCGGCCTGCAGTTCCTCGACCTGATCCAGGAAGGCAACATCGGTCTGATGAAGGCCGTGGACAAGTTCGAATACCGGCGCGGCTACAAGTTCTCGACCTACGCCACCTGGTGGATCCGGCAGGCCATCACCCGCTCGATCGCCGACCAGGCGCGCACCATCCGCATCCCGGTGCACATGATCGAGACCATCAACAAGATGAACCGCATCAATCGCCAGATCCTGCAGGAAACCGGCGCCGAGCCCGATCCCGCCACTCTGGCGCAAAAGATGGACATGCCCGAGGACAAGGTCCGCAAGATCCTCAAGATCGCCAAGGAGCCGATCTCGATGGAAACGCCCATCGGCGATGACGACGATTCCCACCTGGGCGACTTCATCGAGGACACCGGCACGGTGTCGCCCTCGGACTCGGCCCTGCACGGCTCGATGCGCGACGTGGTGAAAGAGGTCCTGGACTCGCTCACGCCGCGCGAGGCCAAGGTGCTGCGCATGCGCTTCGGCATCGAGATGAGCACCGACCAGACCCTCGAGGAAGTCGGCAAGCAGTTCGACGTCACGCGCGAGCGCATCCGTCAGATCGAGGCCAAGGCCCTGCGCAAGCTGCGCCATCCCAGCCGCGCCGACAAACTCAAGAGCTTCCTCGAGAGCCAGTGACGGCGGCCCGCCGGGGCGGGTTGCCTCGGCATGTGCTGGAAAGTAGAAAGGCCGCTCAATCGGGCGGCCTTTCCGCGTCTACGGACGGCACCGGCGTCAGCGGCGCAGGCGGCGGTGCAGCGTGCTGCGGTGCATGCCCAGCAGCCGGGCTGCGCGGCTGATGTTGCCCTGGCAGGCCTGCAGGGCCTGCTCGATGGCCTGGTGTTCGATCTGGCGCAGGGTGGGCGCCGCCGGCATCGCGCCGGCGTCCGGCATCCGGGCGGCGCTGCCGGCCGGTGCCCCGTCCTGCGCCGCGGCCGCCGCGCCGGCCGGCAGCGGATCCAGCACGTCCGTGGGCAGCATGTGGACGTCGACGGGCTCGGCCCCGGGATGGAGGCAGCGCAGGCGGCTGAGCAGGCTGCGCATTTCCCGGTAGTTGCCGGGCCATGGCAATCCCGAGAGCAGCGCCAGCGCGGCGGGCGTCAAACGGCCGCCCAGCGCGGCATAGCCCTGGTCCAGGTACGTGGCCAGGTCGGGCCGGCTACGCAGGGGCGGCAGCTGGATGGGCATGTCCTGCAGCCGGTAGTACAGGTCGGCGCGAAACCGGCCCTGCGCCACCAGTGCCTTCAGGTCCTGATGGCTGGCGCTGACCAGGCCGAATTCCAGCGGTACGCGCTTGTCGGAGCCCAGGGGCTGGACTTCGCGTTCCTGCAGGACCCGCAGCAGCCGGGTCTGCAGCGCCAGCGGCATGTCGCCGATCTCGTCCAGGAACAGCACGCCGCCTTGCGCCTGGCGCAGCAGGCCGCGCGCGCCTTCGCGCCGCGCGCCGGTGAAGGCGCCCGGTTCGTAGCCGAACAGCTCGGACTCGATCAAGTGTTCGGGCAGGGCGGCGCAGTTGATGGCGACGAAGGGGCCGGCGCGCCAGGCGCTGTGCGCATGGACATGGCGCGCCAGGACCTCCTTGCCGGTGCCGGTTTCGCCTTGCAGCAGGACGGCAAGGCCCATGTCCACGGCCCGCACGGCCTGCTCGAGCAAGGGGCGGCTGACCGCATCGGGCGCGGGCAGGCCGTGCGCGGCGGGTGCCGTCCGGGCCGGGCGCGCGGCAGTGGAGCCTCGAAGGGGCGCGGGGGCGGAGGCGTGCAGGCGGCCGGCCATGCGCCGCCCGTCCTGCCGGCGCACGAGGCCTTCGCGCGTATCGAGCTGGCCGTCGAGCCACCGGTCCACCGGGGTGCCGATCAGGCCCCAGTCCGTCTCCAGCGCCGCCAGCGCCGCCTCATTGGCGCCGGTGATGCGACGGTCGTCGTCCAGCAGCAGGATGGCGCGGCCGGCCTCGCCATGGCGCGCGGCCTCGGGCGCGAATTCGAGGCGGGTGTAGGCGGTGTCGCACAGCAGGCGGTCGGCGATCTGGCGGGCGTATGTCCAGACCAGGCCCAATGCGTAATCCTGGACGTCGTCGGCGGGACCGGACAGGTCCAGGATGCCGAGGATGTCGCCGGTGGCCGAAAAGATCGGCGCCGCGTGGCAGCTGAGGATGCTGTTGCAGCGCAGGAAGTGCTCGGAACCGTGCACACGCACCGGCCTGCCGTCGTGCAGCGCCGTGCCGATGGCGTTGGTGCCGCGCATGGTTTCGGCCCAGTTCACACCGGGCTGCAGTGCGACGCGCCGCGCCTTGTCGAGGAAGGATTTGCAGCCTTCCTCGTGCAGGATGAGGCCGCTGGGGTCGGTCAGCAGGACGATGCCGCGTGCCGCACCGGCCATGGCGCCCAAGGCGCCGATCCCCGGCCCGGCATGATGCAGCAGATGCCGGTTCGCCTCGCGGCGCGCGCTCAGGTCGGCACGCGCCAGCGGGTTGGGATCGGCCAGCAGGGCCGGGTCCAGCTGGGCGCAGCGCGCCCAGGATTGTTGAATGCGGGCCAGCGGATCCTGGTGTGCGCGGGGCGACAGGCTCAAGGGCGGGGGTGTCGGCATGGGGCCTCCCAGGTCCAGGATTGCGACAGCAGGGTGTCGCAGAATGCGGCAGCGCGGTGTCGCGTTTTGAGTTAATTCCTTGTTTTTGCAAGACAAGTATGCCATCCGGGACCCTCGATGGGAAGCAGGGTCCGGGATTTCGCCGGCGTTGTCGCCTGGTGCCCAAGACCCGGCACGCTTATTGCTTCGAATGAAGACGCGACCCGCCGCAGGCGCGGCCGGGCCCCGGCCCCCGGGCCGGTCATTCGAACAGGAGACCCATTATGGACATGAGCGATCTGCAGAACTTTGGCATCGACATCGGCTTCCCCTACAAGAAGCACTACGAGAACTATATCGGCGGGCGCTGGGTGGCGCCCTCGGCCGGTCAGTATTTCGACAACCTCTCGCCCATCACCGGACAGGCGTTCTGCGAGGTGCCGCGCTCGGATGCCGCGGACGTCGATGCCGCGCTGGACGCGGCGCATGCCGCCCGCAAGGCCTGGGGCGAAACCTCCGTGACGGAACGCGCGGGCGTGCTGTTGCGCGTGGCCGACCGCATGGAGCAGAACCTGCGCATGCTGGCGGTGGCCGAAACCATCGACAACGGCAAGCCCCTGCGCGAGACCATGGCCGCCGACCTGCCGCTGGCCATCGATCACCTGCGCTATTTCGCCGGCTGCATCCGGGCCCAGGAAGGCGGCATCTCCGAAATCGACAAGACGACGGTCGCCTACCATTTCCATGAGCCCATGGGCGTGGTGGGCCAGATCATTCCCTGGAACTTCCCGCTGCTGATGGCGGCCTGGAAGCTCGGCCCCGCACTGGCCGCCGGCAACTGCGTGGTCCTCAAGCCGGCCGAGCAGACCCCGGCCTCCATCCTGGTCCTGATGGAACTCGTGGGCGATCTGCTGCCGCCCGGCGTGCTCAATATCGTCAACGGTTTCGGCAAGGAGGCCGGCGCGGCGCTTGCCGGCAGCAAGCGCATCGCCAAGATCGCCTTCACCGGCTCCACGCCGACGGGGCGGCATATCCTGCATGCGGCCGCCGACAATCTGATCCCCAGCACGGTCGAGCTCGGCGGCAAGAGCCCCAACATCTTTTTCGCCGATGTGATGGACCAGGACGACGCCTACTTCGACAAGGCGCTCGAAGGCCTGAGCATGTTCGCGCTGAATCAGGGCGAGGTGTGCACCTGCCCGTCGCGCATCCTCATCCAGGAATCGATCTACGAGCGCTTCATCGAACGGGCCGTCAAGCGCGTCGAGGGCATGAAGACCGGCCATCCCCTCGATGCGGGCACCATGGTGGGGGCCCAGGTCTCCCAGGCGCAGCTCGACAAGATCCTCGGCTACATCGACATCGGCCGCGAGGAAGGCGCGCGCTGCCTGACGGGCGGGGCGCGCAATGCCCCCGGCCAAGGCCTGGACGAGGGCTTCTATGTCAAGCCGACGCTGCTATTCGGCGAGAACAGCATGCGCGTCTTCCAGGAGGAAATCTTCGGGCCGGTGGCCTCGGTGATGACGTTCAAGGACGAGGAGGAGGCGGTGGAACTCGCCAACGACACGTTCTACGGCCTGGGCGCGGGTGTCTGGACGCGCGATGGATCACGCGCCTACCGGATGGGCCGCGCCATCCAGGCCGGCCGCGTCTGGACCAACTGCTATCACCTGTATCCGGCGCACGCCGCCTTCGGCGGCTACAAGCAGTCCGGCATCGGCCGGGAAAACCACAAGATGGCGCTCAACGCCTATCAGCAGACCAAGTGCCTGCTGGTCAGCTACAGCCCCGACGCCCTCGGCTTCTTTTGAGGGCGGGCCCGGGCCGCCCGCCCGGGCCCCTTGCGCGCCTTCAAGTGCCGGCGCGCAGGCGGAAGGCCTTGGGCGACAGGCCCGAGGCTTTCTTGAAGAAGCGCGTGAAATACGCCGGGTCCGAGAATCCCAGCTCGTACGAGATCTCGCTGATGGTCATCGAGGTATAGACCAGACTGCGGCCGGCCTCCAGCAGCAGCCGTTCATGGATCAGCTCGAGCGGGGACTTGCCGGCATGGCCGCGCGTCACCACGTTCAGGTGGGCGGGGGTGATCCCCAGGCTGCGGGCGTACCAGGCCACGTCGTGATGGGCCGTGTGGGATTGATCCAGCAATTCGCCGAAGCGGCTGAAATGCTCGTGGCTGCGCGGCCGCGGGGCGATGCGCTGGCCGATCGGCCGATTGCGCCGCAGCCAGACATAGACCAGTGTCAGCAAGGCCTCGATCTGGATGCCGCGGTAAGGCGCCTGCGCGGTGTACTCGGCGTTCAGGCGGGTAAAGGCATTGCGTATGGCGTCCTGGTCGAGGCGGCGCTCCAGCACGTGGATGTGGGGCAGGGTGGGCAGGGGCGCGCTCTCGTCGAGATTGCGCGCCAGCTGCGTCAGCAGCGGATAGGCGATCGTCATCACATAGCCCTGGCAGTCGTGGTCGAACTCGAAGCCGTGGACGATGGTCTGCGGGACTTCCACGACCTGGCGCCCCGCCAGCCGGTGACGACGCTCGTCGAGCTGCACGACCGCATTGCCCTGGTGCAGGTAGAGGATTTGGTAGAGCCCGGTGTGCCGGTGAGGGCGGATATGCCAATTGTGCAACTTGCTGCGCGAGGCGATGGTTTCGCAATGGACCAGGTCCGGCGTGGGCCATTCGTCATGGCCGCCGTACAGTTTGAAGATCGGAACCTGGCGCGCGTATTCCATATTCACAATTTTAACTGTCAAAAATCCATTCAAAAAGTATCGGGGCGGGTGCAAGATGGTGATCCAGGCGGGACGCAAGCCCGTTCCCACGGAGATCACCATGAAAACTCAAGTCGCCATCATCGGCGCCGGGCCCTCGGGCCTGCTGCTCGGCCAGCTGCTGCACAAGCGCGGCATCGACAATGTCGTCCTCGAGCGGCGCAGCCCCGATTATGTCCTGAGCCGGATCCGCGCCGGCGTGCTCGAGCACGGCTTCGTGGACCTGATGCGCGAGGCCGGGGTGACCGAGCACATGGAACGCGAGGGCCACATCCACGACGGGTTCTCGATCCTGTTCAACGGCCGGCGCGAACGCATCGATCTGAAGGGCCTGACCGGCGGCCATACCGTGATGATCTACGGCCAGACCGAGGTGACGCGCGATCTGATGGCCGCGCGCGCCGCAAGCGGCGCACCGTCGTTCTATGAAGCCGAGAACGTGGCGCTGCATGACATCGATTCCGGGCATCCCAGGGTCACCTTCCGCAAGGACGGGCGCGAACTCTCGCTCGAGTGCGATTATATTGCCGGCTGCGACGGCTTCCACGGACCTTCGCGGCAGGCCATCCCGCACGACGTGATTCGCGAGTACGAGCGCGTCTATCCCTTCGGCTGGCTGGGCTTGCTGTCCGACACCCACCCGGTCGAGGACGAACTCATCTACGTCAGCCATCCGCGCGGCTTCGCTCTGTGCAGCATGCGCTCGCCCACCCGCAGCCGCTACTACGTGCAGGTGCCGCTGACCGAGAAGGTCGAGGACTGGTCCGACGAGCGTTTTTGGGGCGAACTGCGCGCGCGCCTGCCCGCGGACGTGGCGGACAAGCTGGAAACCGGCCCCTCCCTGGAAAAGAGCATCGCGCCCCTGCGCAGTTTCGTGGTCGAGCCCATGCAGCACGGACGGCTGTTCCTGGTGGGCGACGCGGCTCACATCGTGCCGCCCACCGGCGCCAAGGGCCTGAATCTGGCAGCCAGTGACGTCTATACTTTGTATAAGCTATTGTGCAAGGCCTACTTCGAGGATCGTCCCGAGATGCTGCGGCGCTATTCCGAGATCTGCCTGCGGCGCATCTGGAAGGCCGAGCGCTTCTCGTGGTGGATGACCTCGGTGCTGCATCGGTTCGACCACGACCCGTTTTCCGAGCGCATCCAGCAGGCCGAGGCGGCGTACTGCATCAGCACGGTGGCCGCGCGCACCAGCATCGCCGAGAACTACGTGGGCTTGCCCTACGAGATCATCGAGTAAACGACGATCGATGCGGGGCCACCTCCATCCCGTTTTCCGGGGCATGGGCAACAATCCGGGCTCACCTTCGAGGCCGGGCATATTACTACAGGAGGAAACATGCTTAAAACTACACTGAGGTCGTTCGCGACACTCGCCGTCGTGGCCGCGGCGGCTTCGGCTCAAGCCGCCGATGTCAAGGTCGGCATGGTGCTGCCGCTGTCCGGCCCCTTCGCGGCCTACGGCGAGCAGATCGAGCGCGGCGCGCGGCTGTACATCGCCGAGCACGGCGATACGGTGGCCGGCCGCAAGCTCGTGCTGATCACCAAGGACGATACGGGCGTGGCCCCGGCCGTCAGCAAGCGCCAGGCGCAGAACCTCCTGATCCAGGACAAGGTCGATGTGCTGGCCGGCTTCGGCCTCACGCCCTCGGCCTTTGCCGTGGCGCCGCTCGCGACCGAGACCCGGACCCCCATGGTCGTCATGAACGCCGCGACCTCGGCCATCACGACCAAGTCCGATTACATCGTCCGCACGTCGATGACCCTGCCGCAGGTGACGGCCCCCATCGCCACTTGGGCCCTGAACAACGGCATCAAGTCGGTGTATACCGTCGTTGCCGATTACGGCCCCGGCCATGACGCCGAGGCGCAATTCAAGAAGACCTTCACGGCCGGCGGCGGCACGATCGTCGGCGAATCGCGCACCCCGGTCAAGACGCCGGACTTCGCGCCTTTCCTGCAAAGGGCCAAGGATGCCAAGCCCGACGCGGTCTTCCTGTTCATTCCCGCGGGCGAGCAGGGGGTGGCCTTTGCCAAGGGATTCAAAGAGCGCGGCCTGGACCGGGCCGGCATCCGCCTGATCGCCACCGGGGACCTGACCGACGAGGATGTGCTCGATGCCATGGGTGATGCGGCGGTGGGCGTGATCACGTCATTCCACTACTCGCAGGCGCATGATTCGCCGGAAAACCAGGCCTATGTCTCGGCCTATCTCAAGGCCCATCCCGGCAAGGACCATCGTCCGAACTTCATGTCGGTGGCCGGCTATGACGGCATGCACCTGATCTACGAGGCACTGAAGAAGACCGGCGGCGATGCCAGCGGCGACACGTTCATCGCAGCGGCCAAGGGCATGCGCTGGACCAGCCCGCGCGGCCCGGTCTCGATCGATCCGGCGACGCGCGACATCGTCCAGAACGTGTACATCCGCAAGGTGGAACGGGTGGGCGATCAGCTGCAGAACGTCGAATTCGACAAGATCGCCGACTTCAAGGATCCCGGCAAGGAATAATCGAAACCGCCGGATCGCAAGACGAGCGGGCCGCCGTGGCGGCCCGCTCGTCTTTTCAGGGCGCGACCGGCGCCTGGATCAGCGCGCCCCCGTGCACCAGCCGGATGGCCGTGCGGTTGGCCAGCGCATAGCGCAGGTTGCGATGGGCCAGCCGGGCGTGCTCGCGCATCAGCGACTCGGCCCGGTCCCCTTGGCGCAGCTCGATCGCCTCGACCACGGCGCGGTGGCCCTCCTGGGCCAGTGTGAGGATCAGCCGCGCCTGGGGGGCGTCGACCTGCGCCTTGACGAAGCCGCTGGGCGAGGCGAACGGCAGGCGCGTCATGCGGTCGAACTCGCGGGCCAGCAGCTCGCTGCCCGACATGGCGATCAACAGCTTGTGGAACTGTTCGTTGTACTTGATGTAGCGCTCGAAATCCTCGGCCGTGATCTCGGCCTGCCCGATGATCCGGTCCACCGCGGCGACGATCTCGTTCGCCTTGGACAGCAGCACGGGGCTGGCGCCGTGTTCGGCGGCAAAACGCGCCGCCATGCCCTCCAGGGTGCCGCGCAGCTCGATCGCGTCGTATACGTCGCGTTCGGTGAAGGTCTTGACGGCATAGCCGCCGCCCACGATCTCTTCGAGCAGGCCTTCCTCGGCCAGCCGCTGCAGGGCGGCCCGCACCGGCGTGCGCGACACTCCCAGGCGCTCGACCACCGCCAGTTCCGATAGGCGCTCGTTGGGCGCCAGTTCGCCATTCAGGATCAGATTGCGCAATTCCAGCAATGCGCGGGTGGTCTGGTTGGGGGTCGATGAGGGAAAGTCGGTAGCGGCCATTGCGTCGGGGCCGGGTCGGTGTGCCGGCCGGTGCGTGATTGCGTTCGGCGCCGCCGGCCGGTGGCCGGGCGTGGCGCGCGAGCGATTGGAGGAATTATAACCAGCGCCGGGATGAGGTTCGAAAGGGCTTGCACCCGCTCCAATTGAATGTATACTACTTGTATACAATAAAAGGAGACAGCCATGGAAATGGAATTGACCCGTTCCCGGGTCTGCGACGGCCCGGCCCCGTCCGTCCTGCTCACGGGATATTCCCTCGAGATGACCGCGCACGGCCTGTCGGCGCTCGAAAAGGCCGCCTATGCGATCGCGCCCGGTACGCCGATCGCGATCACCTTCCTCCCCGGTGAGGACTACGCGGCGCGCGTGGCGGCGGCGCGAGGGGTGCGCCGCCTGGGTTTCACGCCGGTCCCCCATCTATCGGCGCGCCGCATTGGCGCGGCGGCCGAGCTCGACGATTTCCTGGGGGCGCTCGTCGACGCCGCGCAGGTCGACCGCGTCTTCGTGGTCGGCGGCGACCCCGACCGTCCGCTCGGGCCGTATGCCGACGCCCTGGCGCTGATCCGCAGCGGCGCGCTGGTGCGCCACGGCATACGCCAGGCTGGGATCGCCGCGTATCCCGAGGGGCATCCCGCGATCCCGTGCGACCGCCTGTGGGACGCGCTGGCGGCCAAGTCCGCCGCGCTGTCCCAGCAGGACATCCACCCCTTCATCGTGACGCAGTTCGGCTTCGAGGCCGCGCCCATCCTGGCCTGGTACAGCGAGTTGCGGGCGCGAGGCATGACCTGCCCGGTGCGCATCGGCGTGCCCGGTCCGGCGCGGATGGGGACTTTGCTGCGCTATGCGGCCCAGTGCGGCGTGGGCGCGTCGGCACGCGTCATGAGCCGCTATGGCCTGTCCATCACGCGCCTGGTCAACACCGTCGGTCCGGCCACCCTGGTGGCCGACCTGATGGCTGGCCTGGGCGGGGCGCCGGACACAGCCCTGCATTTCTATGCCTTCGGCGGCTTCCAGAACACCGCTGAATGGATCCGTTCCTTTCGCGAGGCTCGCCATGGATAGCCCGCTGAGGCCCCCGGCAGCCGTGCCCGCGCGCGCAACGGCCGTGCCCGAAGCGGCGCCCGCTGAACACCCGAAGGCCGATGCGGCCTCGGCGCGCGGCCACGTCCTCACCCTGTCCTGCGAGGACAGGCCGGGGCTGGTGGCCGCCGTGGCCGGGACGCTGGCGCGCCACGGGGGCAACATCCTCGAGGCCCAGCAGTTCGACGACTTGCTGTCGGGCCGGTTCTTCATGCGTGTGGTGTTCGACCTGGACGGCGGCCAACAGCTCGAGCGCCTGTGCGCCGAATTCCCCGGCGCGGTGGATGCCCGCGCGATGAGCTGGCGCATCCGTCCCGTCGGCCAACGCCGCCGCGTGCTGCTCATGGTGTCGCGCTTCGACCACTGTCTGGGCGATCTCCTGTATCGCTGCCGCGTGGGCGAGCTCGACATGGAGGTGGTGGGCATCGTCTCGAATCATCCGCGGGAATCCCTCAATATCTCGCTGATCGGGGCGATCCCGTTTCATCACCTGCCGGTCGAGCCCGGCCGCAAGGCCAAGCAGGAAGCCCGGGTCATGCGCCTGATCGCGGACTCCGGCGCCGAGCTCGTCGTCCTGGCCCGCTATATGCAGATCCTGTCGGATGCGTTCGCCGCCTGGCTCGAGGGCCGGTGCATCAACATCCACCACAGCTTCCTGCCGGGCTTCAAGGGCGCGCGGCCCTATCACCAGGCCCATGCGCGCGGGGTCAAGATGATCGGCGCGACTGCGCACTACGTGACCGCCGACCTCGACGAAGGGCCGATCATCGCCCAGGAGGTCGAGCAGATCACGCATGCCGATGGCCCCGACGACCTGGTGCGCAAGGGGCGCGACATCGAGCGCCGCGTGCTGGCGCGCGCCGTGCGCTACCACCTCGAGGACCGCGTGCTGCTCAACGGCGGCAAGACGGTCGTGTTCTAGGACCCGGTTCCACCCATCCGTACCCATCCCCCCAACGTTCCATACCGACAATCAAAGGTGAGAGAGATGACTGCCAAAAACCTCGAAGAACTGCTGCGGCAACAGGGCAATACCGTCGACATGCTGCGCAATTCGCGCGTGGGCGCCTATGTGTACCCGGTCGTTGCGCCAGAGTTCTCCAACTGGCGCAGCGAGCAGGTCGCCTGGCGTGAAACCGCCGTCCTGTACGACCAGTCGCATCACATGGACAATCTGTTCATCCGCGGGCGCGACGCACTGAAGATGTTGTCCGAGACGACCATCAACACGTTCTCGAACTTCAACCCGGGCCGCGCCAAGCAATACGTCCCCACCACCCCGTACGGGCACGTGATCGGCGACGGCATCCTGTTCTGGGAGCCCGGCGACACCTTCATCTATGTGGGACGCGCGCCCGTGACCAACTGGCTGATGTACCAGGCCCAGACCGGCCAATATGACGTCGAACTCGTCAGGGACGGCCGCTCGCCCTCGCGGCCGATGGGCAAGCCGGTCCTGCGCCGCCTGTACCGCTATCAAGTCCAGGGCCCGAACGCCTGGCCCATCCTCGAACAGCTCAACGGGGGCAAGATCGACCCGATCAAGTTCTTCCACATCGGCGAGATCAACATCGCCGGGCGCCGCGTGCGCGCCCTGCGCCACGGCATGGCGGGCGAGCCCGGCCTCGAGGTCTGGGGGCCGTACGAGGAGGGCGACGAGATCCGCCAGGCCATTCTGGACGCCGGCGCCGACCACGGCCTGCTGCCGGTGGGCGCGCGCGCATACTCCACCAATACCCTGGAGTCCGGCTGGATTCCCTCGCCGCTGCCCGCCATCTATACCGGCGACAAGCTCGAGGACTACCGCCGCTGGCTGGGTGCGGACAGCTATGAGGCCACCGGCAGCATCGGCGGCAGCTTCGTGTCGGACAACATCGAGGACTACTACCTCAATCCCTACGAGCTCGGCTACGGCTCCTTCATGAAGTTCGATCACGACTTCCACGGCCGCGACGCTCTCGAGGCCCTGGATCCGGCGACCCAGCGCAAGAAGGTCACGCTGGCCTGGAATCGCGAGGACCTGACGCGCGTCCTGGCCTCGATGTTCGAGCCGGAGGGCCACAATTTCAAATACTTCGACCTGCCCCAGGCGAACTACGCATTCTCGAACTACGACCGGGTGGTCGACGCCGGCGGCCGCACGGTCGGGCTGTCGATGTTCACGGGCTACAGCTACAACGAGCGCAGCGGCCTGTCCCTGGCCGTCGTCGACCACGAGGTGCCCCTGGGCGCCGAGCTGCGGGTCGTCTGGGGCGAGGAGGACGGCGGCACGCGCAAGGCGACGGTCGAGCGCCATCGCCAGACCGAGATCCGCGTGGTCGTCAGCTCAGCCCCTTATTCGGAGGTGGCGCGCGAGCACTATGCCTCGGGCTGGCGCACCGAGCGCGCATAGGCTAGCATTTTTGCCGCGGGCGCGGCCCGGATCGTGCGCAGACACGGCGGCCGCGGACCCGGTGGGGCGGACCGGTCCGGCGACAGGCGCCGGCCGTACATCAAAGGAGACAACCTTGAAGCAAACGCTGAAATGTGCGCTGGCTGCGTTCACGCTGGCCGCCATGGCCTCGGGCGTATCCCAGGCCAAGGACTTGAAGGTGGGACTGGTGGTCCCCTTGTCGGGGCCTTTCGCCTCGACGGGCCAGCAGATGATGAACGGCGTGAACCTGTACGTCCAGGAGCACGGCGCCACGGTGGCGGGGCGCAAGGTCGTGCTGATCGTCAAGGACGACACCGGCGTGTCCCCGGCCATCACCAAGCGCCAGGCGCAGGAGCTCCTGATCAAGGACGAGGTCGACGTGCTGGCCGGCTTCGGCCTGACGCCCGGCGCCTTCGCCACCGCACCGCTGGCCGAGCAGACCGAAACCCCGATGGTGGTGATGAACGCGGCCACCTCGGCCATCACGACCCGATCGGACTACATCACGCGCACCTCGACGACCCTGCCGCAGGTCGCGGCCCCCATGGCCACCTGGGCCAAGGACAACGGCGTGCAGAAAGTCTACGTCATCGTCGCGGATTACGGGCCGGGGCACGACGCGGCCGCCCAGTTCAAAAAGACCTTCACCGCGGCGGGCGGCGAGATCATCGGCGAGGTGCATACGCCGCTGACCAAGCCCGACTTCGCGCCCTTCCTGCAAAAGATCAAGGACGCGGCCCCCGATGCGCTGTTCCTGTTCATTCCCAACGGCGACCAGGGCGTGGCCTTCGCCAAGGGCTACAAGGAACGGGGCCTGGACCGGGCCGGAATCAAGCTGCTGGCCACCGGCGACATCGCCACCGAGGACATGATCGACGCCATGGGCGACAGCGCCCTGGGGATCATCACCTCGTACTACTACGCCCAGGCGCACGATTCGCCCGAGAACAAGGCCTACGTCGCCGCCTACGCCAAGGCCTACCCCCAGGTCCGTCCCAACATGATTTCGGTGGCCGGCTACGACGGGATGCACCTGATCTACGAGGCGCTGAAAAAGACCGGCGGCGATGCCGGCGGCGAGGCGTTCATGGCGGCGGTCAAGGGCATGAGCTGGATGAGCCCGCGCGGCCCGGTCTCGATCGATCCGGCCACGCGCGACATCGTGCAGAACGTCTACATCCGCAAGGTCGAGCGCGTCGACGGCGTGCTGCAGAACGTCGAATTCCACACCTTCGAGGCGGTCAAGGATCCGGAGAAAGAGTAAGCCGCCGGAACGCCTTGGGGGACTGTCCCGACACGCGCTTGAAAAAGCGCGTGAAATACCCCGGATCGGCAAAGCCCAGCGAATCGGATATGGTGCTGACGGTCCGGGGGGTATAGATCAATTCGCGCCGCGCCTCCAGCAGCAGGCGTTCGTGGATCAGGCGCAGGGCCGACTTGCCGGCCAGGGCCTGGCACACGACGTTGAGGTGCGCCGCGGTGATGCCCAGGCGCGAGGCGTACCAGGCCACCTGGTGCCGGGTCTTGTAGTGGGCCTCGATCAATTGCGTGAAGCGGGCGAGGTGCGGGCTGCCGACGTCCTGGCCGGGCGCCGCGGCCGAGGGCGCCGCGCGTCCGGCCAGGCTGCGGCGGTGCACCCAGGCGAGAATGCATGACAGCAGGGCTTCGAGCAGCGCGCCGCGCTGCGGCGAATACGGGCTGCGGTACTCCTGGTCCAGGCGCGTGAAGGCCAGGCGCGTGTGGCGGCTTTCGTCATCCTCGCCCAGGGTGAGGAACGACGGCTCCGACAGGGCGGTCAGGGTCAGGCCCATGCGCTCGCAGACTTCGGCCATCAGGCCGTAGGTCATGGTCAGGATGTAGCCTTCGGCGTTCGGGTCGAACTGGAAGCCGTGCACCGCCATCTGGGGCACCAGGACCATCTGGCCGCCGCCCATGGTGTGGATCGATCCGTCCAGGTGCACGACGACGTTCCCGGATATCAGGCAGAGGATCTGGAACAGGTCCGCGTGCTTGTGCGGCTTGACATGCCAATTGTGCAGTTTTTGCTGCGCAGCGATCGTTTCGCAGTACATCGGATCCGGGGTGGTCCAGACATTGCCATAACCATACAGCTTGTATATGGGAATCGACGTGTGGTCGTGAGCGGGCGGGCCGGGGCGCAAGTCGTCCAAGGGTTTTCCCCTTAATATCTTCATATACGCGAAATGTACTTTTTTAAAACAGAAAAGTCCATTCTGTACAACCCGGGCCTGGCGCATCATGACGGTGTTCACAACCCCGTGCCGCAGGCACCCACCAGGAGACACGCATGAGCACCCCCCGACTCAAGCGGGACATCCCGGGAACCGTCATCTTCGACGGCGACCAGGCCCGCATCGGCTATGCCCTCAACAAGATGTGCTTCAGTTTCAATTCCGCCGAATGCCGCGAGGCGTTCCAGCGCGACGAGGAAGCCTACATGAGCAAATACAAGCTCAACGACGCGCAAAAACAGGCGATCCGCAACCGCAACGTGCTCGAGCTGATCGCGGCCGGCGGCCATCCCTATTACCTGGCGAAGTTCGCCGGCATCTTCAAACTCGACATGCAGGACATCGGCGCTCAGCAGACCGGCATGACCAAGGACGCCTTCAAGGCCAAACTCATCGCAGCGGGGCAATAATCATGGCTCACATCATCGGCAGCGTCAGCACTTCCCACGTCCCGGCCATCGGGGGGGCGATCGCCCGCAACCTCCAGCAGGAACCGTACTGGAAACCCTTCTTCGACGGCTATCCCGCCGCGCGCGAATGGGTGCAGGGGGCCCGTCCCGACGTGGTTGTGATCATCCATAACGACCACGGCCTGAATTTCTTCCTCGACAAGATGCCCACGTTCTCGGTGGGCACGGCCGCGGTCTACGATACCGCCGACGAAGGCTGGGGCATTCCGGCGCTGGCGCCGGCACCCGGCAATCCGGAACTGGCCTGGCACATGGTCGAGTCCCTGGTCGCCGACGAGTTCGACATCACCACCTGCCAGGAGGCCCAGATCGACCATGCCGTGTCGCTGCCGCTGGCGCTGCTGTGGCCCGAGCACCAGGCGCGCGGCGAGTGGCCGGTCGAGATCGTCCCGGTGTGCATCAACACCGTGCAGGCCCCGTACCCCTCGGCCGCCCGCTGCTGGCGCCTGGGGCAGTCCATCGGCCGCGCCGTCGAATCCTGGGACAGCGACAAGCGCGTCCTCATCATCGGCAGCGGCGGCCTGTCGCACCAGCTCGACGGCGAGCGCGCGGGCTTCCTCAACAAGGAATTCGACCTGAAGTTCATGGACAGCCTGGTCCACGATCCGGAATGGGTCACGCAGTACTCGAACGACGAACTGGTCGAGCTCACCGGCACCCAAGGCATCGAGCTGCTGATGTGGGTGGCGGCGCGCGGCGCCCTGGACGGGGCCGCCTCCGTCACCAAAAAGCATTCCAACTACCACATCCCCATCTCGAACACGGCGACCGGACTGCTGGTCCTCGAAGCCGCCTGACAGCCGTCGGGCCTGGGGTCAGGGATCCCTCGAGGGATCCCTAACGGGCCGCCGCGGACGCCAGTCCCCGGCGGTCCAGCCATTCCAGGATGGTCCGCGTGACGGCCTCGGGCGCCTCGAAGGGCGCCATGTGGCCCGCCGCCGGGATCGCCGCCACCTCTGAATCGGGAATGCGCGCGGCCATGTCGTGATGCTGGGCCAGCGGACTCCAGCTGTCTTCCTCGCCGCTCATGAGCAGGGTGGGGCAGGCGATGCGGCCCAGCACCTCCGTGGCATCGGGGCGTCCGATCAGGGCCTGGATCTGGCCGGCGAAGGATTCCGGGCTGGAGCGCAGGACCATGTCGCGCATCGAGCGCATCAATGCCGCATCGTCGCGCGTGCGCGGAGCGATCATGCCGTCCAGCCAGGCGTCGACGATGGCCTCGATGCCGCCGGCCCGTGTCGCCTCGACCTGGGCCATCCGGCGCGGCGTCTCGCCGTCGCCCAGTCCCCGGTAGCCGGTATTCATCAGCACCAGGCCCGCACAGCGCCCGGGCGCCTGGCGCGCCATCTCGAAGGCGATGCGCCCACCCATCGAATGGCCCACCACGACCAGGGGGCCCCGGGTGTGCGCCAGCGTCTCGGCGGCGGCGCCGGGCAGCGAGTCCAGCCCGCTCAGGCGCGGAATCAGGACCGGCCCCAGGCGCGACAGCGGACCGGCGAGGTGGGACCAGGTCTGGCCGTCGCACAGCAGGCCATGCAGCAGGACGAAGGTGGGGGTGGGCGTGGATGCCGCCATGGCGTGCTCCCGAGTGGTCGTGTTGCACGTTAGGATACGCTACTCTATGCCGCGTCATCCTGCGAGGCCTTTCATGTCAGATCCCGTTTTGCGCGAACCCCTGTACGTCCAGCCCGGCCACCTGCTCAGGCGGGCCCAGCAGATTTCAGCATCCATCTTCCATGACGAACTCGGGACGCTCGCCACACCCATTCAATACGCGGTGCTGTGCGTGCTGCTGACGCATCCCGGCATAGACCAGGTCTCGCTGGCGGGCCTGGCCGCCATCGACACCTCGACGGCGGCCAGCGTGGCGATGCGGCTCGAGGAAAAGGGCTTGCTGACGCGCCGCGTCGATCCGGCCAACCGCCGCCAGCGCATCCTCGAGCTGACCGCGCAGGGGCGGGCGCTGCTCGTCGAGGCGAACGACGCCATCGAGCGCCTGCACCGCCGGATCTTCGAGAAATTCACCGCCGACGAGGAGGCGGTGTTCATGGACCTCTTGCAAAAGCTCGTCGACGTCAACAATCACCAGAGCCGCGCGCCGCTGGTGCCGACACCGCGCGCCGGCCGGTGATCTAGGGTTTATACCGATGACATATCCCTGTCGAAAAAATAGAATTGATCTTAACGTTCAGTGTGCTGAATATTAGATATTGAAGCTTGTGGCGGTCGGGGAGCGGCCACGGCGGGCGCAATGCAAGGAGAATCACATGTTTCCGAAGAATGCCTGGTACATCGCCTGTACCCCCGACGAACTCGCCGACGGACCGCTGGGCCGCAGCTTGTGCGGCCAGCGGGTGGCCCTGTACCGCGGTGCCGGCGGTCAGGTGGCGGCGCTCGAGGATTTCTGTCCGCATCGCGGCGCCGCGCTGTCCCTGGGCCGTGTGGTGGGCGACAACCTGATGTGCGGCTACCACGGCCTGGTGATGGGCTGCGACGGCAAGACGGTGTCCATGCCCATGCAGCGCGTGGGCGGCTTCCCCTGTATCCGCAGCTATCCCGTGGTCGAGCGCCACGGTTTCGTCTGGCTGTGGCCCGGGGATGCGGCCCTGGCCGATGAGGCGGCGATCCCGGCGCTGCCATGGTCGGACAATCCGGAATGGGCCTTTGGCGGCGGCCTCTACCACATCGATTGCGACTACCGGCTGATGGTGGACAACCTCATGGACCTGACGCACGAGGCCTATGTGCACGTCGGCAGCATCGGCCAGGACGAGATCGACGCCTCGCCGGTCAGGACGCGCATGGAGGGCGAGACCGTGGTCACCAGCCGGATCATGCAGAACGTCACCGCGCCGCCCTTCTGGCAGGATGCGATGCGGGCCAACGGCCTGGATCCCGATGCGCCCGTGGACCGCTGGCAGATTTCGCGCTTTACCGCGCCCAGCCACGTGCTGATCGACGTGGGTGTCGCGCTGGCGGGCAAGGGCGGGTTCGAGGCTGCGCCCGAATACAAGGCGTCGGCGGTGGTGGTCGATTTCATGACGCCCGAGACCGAGACCTCGCACTGGTATTTCTGGGGCATGGCGCGGCATTTCAAGCCCGAGGACGCGGCGCTCACCGCAACGATCCGCGAAGGGCAGGGGCGGATCTTCAGCCAGGACCTCGACGTGCTCGAGGCGCAGCAGCGCAACCTGAGGACTTTTCCCGACCGGCGCCTGCTGGCCCTGAACATCGATGCCGGCGGCGTGCAGGCGCGGCGCATCATCGATCGGCTCGTGCAGGCGGAAAAAACCATGACGACGGCCGCGGATGCCGCCGAGGCGCAGCTCGCCTGACGTATGCTTGACGTATACTCGAGGCGCCCGGACGACGGCGCGCCGCGCGATTCCCACATACAGGTTGCCTTCGACATGCAAGAATTGTCCGTCAGAGTCGCCGACAAGCGCCGTGAGGCGCAGGACGTCGTCAGCCTCGAGCTGGTCGACGCCCACGGCGCGCCCCTGCCTGCCTTCACGGCGGGCGCGCATATCGACGTGCATCTGCCCGGCGGGCTGATCCGCCAATATTCCCTGTTGAACGATTCCGCCGAACGCACGCGCTACCGGATCGGCGTACTGCGCGAGGCCGCCTCCCGCGGCGGCTCGATGGTCGTGCACGACCGCATCGAGGTGGGCGACGTCCTGCGCATCAGCGAGCCGCGCAACCGCTTCGCCCTGCAGGCGGCGCCGCGCAGCCTGCTGCTGGCCGGCGGCATCGGCGTGACGCCGATCCTGTGCATGGCCCGCCAACTGCACGCGGCGGGCGCCGATTTCGAGTTTCATTACAGCTGCCGCACCCGGGCGCGCGCCGCGTTCCTCGATGACATCGGCGGCTCCGCGCTGGCCGCGCGTACGCGGCTTCATTTCGACGACGAGCCTGACACGGCGCTGGACGCGCCGGCCCTGCTGGCCTCGGCCGGCGCGGACACCCACGTGTACGTGTGCGGGCCGGCGGGTTTCATCGATCATGTCGTCGCCCTTGCCCGGGCGGCCGGGTTCGAGGACTCGCGCATTCACTTCGAGCGCTTCGCCGCCTCCGAACCGGTGGCGCCGGTCCAGGGCGACCAGGCCTTCCAGGTCCGGTTGGCCAGCACCGGCGAGGTCTTCGACATCCCGGCCGACGAGCCGGTGACCAAGGCCCTAGACCGGCACGGGGTCTTCATCCCGGTGTCTTGCGAGGAAGGCATTTGCGGCACGTGCCTGACCGGCGTCGTCGAGGGCGACCCGGACCACCGCGACAGCTATCTGACCGATGAGGAGCATGCGGCAAACGACCAGTTCACCCCGTGCTGTTCCCGCTCGAAAACCCCGATGCTGGTCATCGACCTCTAGTCCGGCGCATGCGCGCTTTCCAAAACCAAGGAGACAAGCTTGAAATTCAATCTACTGAAGACACTGGCAGCCTTTGCGCTGGCCGGCGGCGCGCTCGGCGCGGCCCAGGCGCAGGACCTGAAGATCGGCATGATCGTGCCGCTGTCGGGGCCCTTCGCCTCGACGGGCCAGCAGATGATGAACGGCGCGCAGCTCTATCTGAAAGAGCATGGCGACACGGTGGCTGGCCGCAAGGTCGTGCTGATCGCCAAGGACGACACCGGGGTCAATCCGGCCATCAGCAAGCGCCAGGCGCAGGAACTGCTGATCAAGGACAAGGTCGACCTGTTCGCGGGCTTTGGCCTGACCCCCGCGGCCTTCGCCGTCGCGCCGCTGGCCACCGAGGCCAAGGTGCCGATGGTGGTGCTCAATGCCGCCACCTCCTCGATCACCACCAAGTCCGACTACGTCGTGCGCACGTCGATGACCCTGCCGCAGGTGTCCGCGCCCATGGCGACCTGGGCGGCCCAGAACGGCATCAAGAAGGTCTACACCATCACGGCCGATTACGGCCCGGGCCATGATGCGGCGGCGCAGTTCAAAAAGACCTTCACCGCCGCGGGCGGCGAAGTCATCGGCGAATTGCATACGCCGATGACCAAGCCCGACTTCGCGCCCTTCCTGCAAAAGATCAAGGACGCGGCTCCCGATGCGCTGTTCCTGTTCGTGCCCAACGGCGACCAGGGCGTGGCCTTCGCCAAGGGCTACAAGGAACGCGGCCTGGACGAGGCCGGGATCAAGCTGCTGGCCACCGGCGACGTGGTGACCGAGGACGTGCTCGAGGCCATGGGCGACAACGCCGTCGGGATGATCACGTCCTTCCATTATTCCGAGGCGCATGACTCGCCCGAGAACAAGGCCTTCGTGGCGGCCTATACCCAGGCCTATCCGGGCGTGCGGCCCAATATGGTCGGCGCCGCCTCCTACGACGGGATGCACCTGATCTACGAGGCACTGAAAAAGACCGGCGGCGATGCCGGCGGCGATGCGTTCATGGCGGCGGTCAAGGGCATGAGCTGGACGAGCCCGCGCGGGCCGGTCTCGATCGATCCGGCCACGCGCGACATCGTGCAGAACGTCTACATCCGCAAGGTCGAGCGCGTCGACGGCGTGCTGCAGAACGTCGAGTTCGACAAGATCGCCGACTTCAAAGACCCCGGCAAAGAGTAGGCTTTGCCGCCCCGGGCGGTATTCATGTCGTAACATCGTCTCGCAACAAAACAGCACACCCGGTTAGCAGCCGGGTGTGCTGCATTTTGGGGCTGCGATTTGCTTTCCATAGCGGTCCGGCATAGCTGCTAGTCCCCAAGGCCGGCTTAACAATTGGTGGGCTTGTCCGCATAATGATTCGATATGACGACATTACGTAAAATCGCCGACCTCGAGGTCTTTCCGATCGGCCTCGGATGCATGAGCCTGAGCCACGGCTACGGCCCGTCCGCCGATCCGGCCCAGGCCGAGGCGCTGCTGCTGGGTGCGCTGGACCGCGGCGTGACGCTGTTCGATACCGCTGCTTTGTATGGGTTCGGCCACAACGAGGAATTGCTGGGCCGGGTGCTGGCGCCGCACCGCAGCCGCTACGTGCTGGCCAGCAAATGCGGGATCTTCCGCGAGGATGGCAAGCGGCGCATCGACGGCCGGCCGGACACCTTGCGCCGCACCTGCGAGGAGGCCCTCAGCCGTCTGCGCACCGACGTGATCGATCTCTATTATCTGCACCGGTGGGATAAATCCGTCCCTATCGAGGACAGTGTCGGGGCGCTGGCCGAACTGGCGCAGGCTGGCAAGATCCGCCACATCGGCCTGTCCGAGGTGTCCGCCCAGACCTTGCGCCGGGCGCATGCCGTGCATCCGGTAGCCGCCGTGCAGAGCGAATATTCCCTCTGGACGCGCAATCCCGAGATTGCGGTCCTCGCCGCCTGCCGCGAGATCGGCGCGGCGTTCGTTCCCTACAGTCCTCTGGCACGCGCGTTCCTGGCCGACGGCCTGCCGGATCCGGCCGTGCTCGACGAGGGCGACCTGCGCCGGCGCATGCCGCGTTTCCAGCCCGAGGCCTACACCCGCAACCTGCGCCTGCTCGAGCCCTACCGCCGGATCGCTGCCCGCGTGGGGTGTTCGCCCGCCCAGTTGGCGCTGGCGTGGCTGTTGCACCAGGGCGAGGACATCATTCCGATTCCCGGCACGACCCGCCTCGATCACCTGGCGGACAACCTGGGCGCGGCCGACATCGTGCTCGACGAGGCCACGCTGGCCGAGCTCGACGCCCTGATCAACGATCGCACGGTCGAGGGCGCGCGCCACGGCGCGGCGAATATCGCCGAGGTCGACACCGAATCGTTTCAAGGAGCACCGTGATGCAAAGCATGAATCTGGGTTTGATGGGCTATGGCGAGGTCGGCGGCATATTCTGCGCCGGGCTGAAGGACCAGGCGGCCAGCGTGCAGGCCTGGGACATCAAGCTCGCCGCCGACGGCGCGGGCGCGCCGCTGAGGGCTCGCGCCGAGCACGACGGCGTGCCGCTGTGCGGCTCGGCGGCCGAACTGTGCAGCCGCAGCGACCTCATCATGTCCGCGGTGACCGCCTCGAGCACCGTCGACGTGGCCCGCGAAGCCGCGCGCCACATCCGGCCGGGCACCGTCTTCCTCGACCTGAATTCCGCCTCGCCGGGCGCCAAGCGCGAGGCCGCCGCCCTGATCGAGGCGGCCGCCGGCCTGTACGTCGAGGCGGGGGTCATGACTTCCGTGCCGCCCTACGGCATCCGGGTGCCCATGCTGCTGGGCGGATCCCATGCCGAATCCCTGGCTGCGCGCCTGCGCGACGCCGGCATGGATGCGACCGCCGTGTCGCCCGAACTGGGGGTGGCCTCGGCGATCAAGATGTGCCGCAGCGTCATGATCAAGGGCCTCGAGGCCCTGGTGATCGAAAGCTACACCGCCGCGCGGGCCTACGGTGTCGAGGATCACGTGCTGCCGACGCTGCAGGAAACCTTCCCCTCGATCGATTGGTCCGGGCAGGGCGCTTATTTCTATAGCCGTGTCGTCCAGCACGGACGCCGGCGCGCCGAGGAAATGCGCGAGGTGGCCAACACGGTGCGCGAGGCGGGGTTCGAACCATTCATGGCCAGCGCGACCGCGGCCAAGCAGGATTGGGTGGCCGGCCTGGCCGCCGAGGGCCTGTTCGCCGACGTCGACAAGGCCGGCGGCTGGCAGGCGTATGCCGATCGGCTGATCGCGCACGCAAAGGGCCGATAAAAAGGCCCGCGCGAAGGGGGGGAAATGAGCGAAGACCTGCATGTCAGCGGCCGGGAATATGTGCTGCGCGAGGGCGAGACCATCGTGCTGGCGACCGATCTCGAAGGCCGCATCACCTATGTCAACGAGGACTTCCTGCGCATCAGCGGGCACGAGCCCGCCGAGGTGATCGGCGCCCAGCAGAGCATCCTGCGCCATCCCGAGATGCCGCGCGAGCCCTTTGCCGACCTGATGCGCACGGTGAGGCGCGGCAAATCCTGGTCGGGGCTGATGAAGAACCGCTGCAAAAACGGGGATCACTACTGGGTCGACATCCAGGCGGCGCCGATTTTCCAGGACGGTCAGGTCGCGGGCTTCACCTCCATCCGCACGCGACCGTCACGCGACCAGGTCGAGGCGGCCGAGCAGGCCTACCGGGCCATGGCCGAGGGGCGGCGCGGGGTCCGCATCCGCGAGGGCGCGATCTCGACGGCGGGTCCGTTGACGCGCCTCCTGGGCGCCATGGCGGGCATATCCTTGCGCGCCCGGGTGGCGGTGCAGGCCGTGGTCGGCGCGGGCCTGTTCGCGGCGCTCGGCGTCCTGGGCGCCGGCAGCCCGCCGGCCCTTGGGCTGGCGGCCGCCGGTGCCGCCTGGGCCTTGTTCGGCGGGCTGGCGCTGTATCGCCCGATGGCCGGCGCCATGCGCCACATGCGCGCCGACATCGAGCGCATCAGTTCCGGCGACTTGTCCGGGCGGGTCCGTGTCGACGGGGCGGCCGAACTCTCGAACCTCGCCCACGGCCTGCGCATCCTGCAGATCAACATGAAACTGCTGATCGTGCGCATCAAGGAATCCGCCTCGATCGTCGTCCATGGCGTGCGCGAGATCGCCCAGGGCAATGACGACCTGTCGCGGCGTACCGATACCCAGGCAAGCTCCCTCGAGGAAACCGCGGCCTCGATCGAACAGCTCGCCAGCACCGTCAAGCAAAACGCCGCCCATGCCGGCCAGGCCAGCGAACTCGCCTCGGGTTCCGAGCAGCAGGTCTCGCAAAGCGAGTCCTCGATGCGCAGGGCGGTCGACACCATGACGCGCATCCAGGACAGCGCGCGCCGGGTGGCCGACATCTCGGGTGTCATCAACAGCATCGCCTTTCAGACCAACATCCTGGCGCTGAACGCGGCTGTCGAGGCGGCGCGGGCGGGCGAGGAGGGGCGGGGCTTCGCCGTGGTCGCCGCCGAGGTCCGCAACCTCGCCCAGCGCACGGGCGAGGCGGCGCGCGAGATCGAAACCCTGATCAGCCAGTCGGTGCAGGCCATCGGCGAGGGGGCCGACATGGTCGGCGAGGCGGGCCGGATCTCGGGCCAGGCGCGCGAGGCCGTGCAGCAGTTCGTCGCCATCGTCCACGAGATCGCGCTGGCCAGCCAGGAGCAAGGGCAGGGCATCGAGCAGGTCAACCTCGCGATGACCGAGATCGACGGTGCGACCCGCAGCAATGCCGCGCTGGTGGCCCAGGCCGCGGCGGCGGCGGGCAATATCCGCCATCAGGCGGAAAAGCTCGGCGCGCTGGTCAATTCGTTCAGGCTGTTTGAATCATCGTCGGCGGATAGACTTGCCGCGCCGTCTCGCGGATAAGGCCCAGCATCGCGTTTTGCGTCAGGGTCGTGATGCGGCCCGATGCCGTGGCCATGCACAAGCGGCTGATCAGTTGCGGCCGCACGATGGGACGGATGTGATAGAGCTCGGGGCGGGCCGAGGTCAGCACCGCGTGCTCGGTCAGCACCGCATAGCCCGCGCCGTCCGCCACCAGGTCCAGGATCGCCGGCACACCGTCGATCTCCAGGCGGATATTGGGCTTGTGGCCGATGGCCGACATCTCGGCCTCGAGCAGCATCCGGATCGTGTGCGGACGGTTGGGAATCACCAGCGGGATGTGGGTCAGCGACTCCAGCGCCATGGGTTTGTCCGAGGGGTGGGGACCGCGCGGCCCCACCAGGTACAGCGACTCGCAGGTCAGCGGGGCGATGTCCAGTTCTGCCGAGGGGCTGGGGTTATAGAGCAGGGCGATGTCCAGGCGGCCCGCCAGCAGCCATTCCTGCATGACGAAGGACAGCCCTTCGCTGATCGACAGCGAGGCGTTGGGCAGGTGTTTGCGCGCCTTGCGTGTCAGGCGCACCGTCATCATTTTTGATGCGCTGGGCGCGATCCCCAGGGCGACCCGCCCGGCCAGCGCGCCCTGTACACGGCCCAGGTCCTCCTTGGCGCGCTCGACCTGGTGCAGGATGCCCCGGCAGTGCTCGAGCAGGAGCTTGCCGGCCTCGGTGGTGGTCACCCCGCGGCCGTTGCGATTGAGGAGGTTCTGCCGCAACTCGACCTCGAGCATCCGCACCTGCCGGCTGAGGGCCGGCTGCGCGATGTTGAGGGCGCGGGAGGCTTGAGTGAAGCTGCCCAGCTCGGCCACCCGGAGAAAATATTCGAGTTGCTTGAGGTCCATATCATCTGTCTATGAACGGCATGATCTGCGGCGTATCATAACATCTCGGCATAGCTGATAGTGAGTAACAGGCCTTATCCGAATGTCTGCTTGCGCCCATAATGGCCTCATCATGCAAAAAGCCATTCCTGCCTTGTTCATGCGCGGCGGCACGTCGCGCGGGCCCTTTTTCCTCGAGTCCGACCTGCCGGCCGACACGGCCGCGCGCGACCGGGTGCTGCTGGCGGTCATGGGTTCGCCCGACCCGCGCCAGATCGATGGGCTGGGCGGTGCCCACCCCTTGACCAGCAAGGTCGGCATCGTGCGTCGCGGCACCGCGCCGGGCGTGGACGTGGAATTTCTGTTCGCCCAGCTGCAGCCCGATCGGGACACCGTGGACACCACCCCCAATTGCGGCAACATGCTGGCGGCGGTCGTGCCCTTCGCCATCGAGCGCGGCCTGGTCCTGCCCCAGGGCGACGAGACCACGGTGCGGGTGCTGACCCGCAATACCGGCATGCAGTGCGACATCACGGTGCGCACGCCGATGACGCCCGAGGGCCGCCGCGTCAGCTACGAGGGCGATGCGCGCATCGACGGCGTGCCGGGCCGTTCGGCGCCCATCACCATCAATTTCCTGGACACCGCCGGCTCCGTCTGCTCCGGCCTGTTGCCCACGGGGCGGGTGCTCGACACCGTCCGTGTGGAACCCGGCGAGGGCGAGGACTTCGAGGCCTTCGACATCGAGGTGACCTGTATCGACAACGGCATGCCGCTGGTGATGTTCCGCGCGGCCGACCTGGGCCGCAGCGGCTACGAGACCCCGGCGGAGCTCAATGCCGACGCCCCGCTCAAGGCCCGCATCGAGGCCCTGCGCCTGCGCGCCAGCGAGCTCATGGGCCTGGGCGACGTCCGCAGCCGCAACTATCCCAAGATGACCATGGTGTCCGAGCCGCGCGCCGGCGGCAGCATCAGCACGCGCTGCTTCATCCCGCACGTCTGCCACGAGGCCATCGGCGTGCTGGCCGCGGTCACCGTCGGCACGGCCTGCGTGCTCGAGGGATCGGTCACCCAGGGGATCGCGCGCATGCCCGAGGGCGCCCGCAAGACCGTCTCGATCGAACACCCCAGCGGCGAGTTCAGCGTCGAACTCGAACTCGATCCCGACGACGACCAGACAGTGTCGCGCGCGGCCCTGTTGCGCACCGCGCGCCTGATCATGCGCGGCGAGGTCATGGTGCCGGCGTCCGCATATCCTGAAACCCGCTAGCTTAGAAGGACACGTTTGAGATGAGCAGAAATCCCCTGATTATCGACTGTCACGGCCACTACACGACGGCGCCCCAGGCGCTGGCCGACTGGCGCGACCGCCAGATCGCCGGGATCGCGGATCCCTCGGTCATGCCCAAGGCGTCCGACCTGCGGATCAGCGACGACGATCTGCGCGAAACGATCGAGGCCAATCAACTGCGGCTGATGCGCGAGCGGGGCTCCGACCTGACGATCTTCTCGCCGCGCGCCAGCTTCATGGCCCACCACATCGGCGACTTCCAGGTCTCCAGCACCTGGGCCGCGATCTGCAACGAGCTCTGCTATCGCGTCTCGCAGCTCTTTCCCGACCAGTTCGCCACGGCGGCCATGCTGCCCCAGTCGCCCGGCGTCGACCCGGCCACCTGCATCCCCGAACTCGAGAAATGCGTGCAGCAATACGGCGCGGTCGGCATCAACCTGAACCCCGACCCCTCGGGCGGCCACTGGACCGCGCCGCCGCTGTCGGACCGGTCCTGGTATCCCATCTACGAAAAAATGGTCGAGTACGACATCCCGGCCATGATCCACGTGTCCACGAGCTGCAATCCGTGCTTCCACACGACCGGCTCGCACTACTTGAACGCGGACACCACCGCCTTCATGCAGTGCCTGACCTCGGACCTGTTCAAGGATTTCCCTACGTTGCGCTTCGTCATTCCGCATGGCGGCGGCGCCGCGCCGTATCATTGGGGACGCTTCCGCGGGCTGGCCCAGGCCCTGAAAAAGCCCCTGCTCGACGAGCACCTGCTGAACAACATCTATTTCGATACCTGCGTCTATCACCAGCCGGGCATCGACCTGCTGACCAAGGTGATTCCGGTCAAGAACGTGCTGTTCGCCTCCGAGATGATCGGCGCGGTGCGCGGCATCGATCCCGAGACCGGCCACTATTTCGACGACACCAAGCGCTACATCGAGGCTGCGACCACGCTCAGCGACGCGGACCGGTTCCAGATCTACGAAGGCAATGCGCGACGCGTCTATCCGCGGCTCGATGCCGCGCTGAAGGCCAAGGGCCTCTGACCCTCGGCATCACGAATAAGGACTACTGACATGGCACTTCCCCTGAACAACCTGGGCGTCGTCTACCGCAACATCCAGCGCGCCGATCCGGCCGCCGCCAAGCGCCTTTCGGCATTCGGCGTGGCCACCATCCACGAGGCCATGGGGCGCGTCGGCCTGATGAAACCCTATATGCGTCCCGTCTATCGCGGCGCGCGCATGTGCGGCACCGCCGTCACCGTGCTGCTGCAGCCCGGCGACAACTGGATGATGCACGTGGTGGCCGAGCAGATCCGGCCCGGCGACGTGGTGGTGGCGGCCTGCACGGCCGACAGCACCGACGGCTTCTTCGGCGACCTGCTGGCGACGTCCTTCAAGGCGCGCGGCGCGCACGGCCTCATCATCGACGGCGGCGTGCGCGACGTCGACACCCTCGAGGAGATGGACTTTCCGGTCTTCAGCCGCGCCATCAGCGCCAAGGGCACCGTCAAGGCCACCCTGGGTTCGGTGAACGTGCCCGTGGTGTGCGCCGGCGCCCAGGTGATGCCGGGCGACGTGGTCATCGCCGATGCCGACGGCGTGGTGGTGGTGCCCGCGGCGATCGCCGGCGAGGTGGCCGATCGCGCCCAGGCCCGCGAGGACAACGAGGGCGGCAAGCGCGACATCTTCGCCTCGGGCGTGCTGGGGCTGGACTACTACAAGATGCGCGAGGGCCTCGAGAAGGCCGGCCTCAAGTACATCGACTGAACGACCCCAAGGACGCACGATGCCGCACACCGCGATCGAAACTTTCACCAAGACCCCGGGCTGGCTGGACTACTACGATGGTCCCAGCACGCCCCGTTTCCGCGTCCCCGAGGGTGCGGTGGACGCGCACTGCCACGTCTTCGGGCCGGGCGCCGTCTTTCCCTACGCCCCCGAGCGCAAGTACACGCCTTGCGACGCGCCCAAGGAGGCCTTGTTCGCCTTGCGCGACCACCTGGGATTTTCCAAGAACGTGATCGTCCAGGCGACCTGCCACGGCACCGACAACCGCGCCCTGGTCGATGCGCTGCGCGCCTCCGAGGGCCGCGCGCGCGGCGTGGCCACGGTGTCGCGCGACGTCACGGACACCGAACTGCAGGACATGCACGAGGCGGGCGTGCGCGGCACGCGCTTCAATTTCGTGCGCCGCCTGGCCGACTTCACCCCGCGCGAGGTCCTGGCCGAGATCGCCGCGCGCATCGCGCCGCTGGGCTGGCACGTCGTCGTCTACTTCGAGGCCCAGGACCTGCCCGAACTGTATGATTTCTTCACCACCCTGCCCACCACGGTGGTGGTCGACCACATGGGGCGGCCCGACGTGGCCCAGCCGGTGGACGGCCCCGAGTTCCAGCGCTTCGTGCGCATGATGCACGACCATCCGAACATCTGGAGCAAGGTCAGCTGCCCGGAACGCCTCAGCAAATCCGGCCCCCCGGCGCTGGACGGGCAACAGCACGCCTACCTGGACGTGGTGCCGTTCGCGCGCCGCCTGGTCGAGACCTTTCCCGACCGCGTGCTGTGGGGCACCGACTGGCCGCATCCCAATCTGAAGAACCACATGCCCGATGATGGACTGCTGGTGGACTACATCCCCCAGATTGCGCCGACCGGGGAACTGCAGCGCAGGCTCCTGGTCGACAACCCGAACCGCTTGTATTGGAGGTGAGCCATGTCACTCGATAAACCCTATACCGATGTCCCCGGCACGATCATTTTCGACGCCGACCGATCGCGCGAGGGCTATCACCTGAACCAGTTCTGCATGTCGCTGATGAAGGCCGAGAACCGCGAGCGCTTCAAGGCCGACGAGCGCGCCTACCTGGACGAGTGGCCCATGACCGAGGCGCAGAAGCAGGCCGTGCTGGACCGCGACCTGAACCGCTGCCTGGCCCTGGGCGGGAACATCTATTTTCTGGCCAAGATCGGTGCGACCGACGGCCGCTCCTTCCAATACATGGCGGCCAGCATGACCGGCATGTCCCAGGAGGAATACCGCGACATGATGGTGGCGGGCGGCCGCAGCATCGAAGGCAATCGCAGGACGGGAGAATCCAAGTCATGACCAAGCAGCATGCGCGCATCAGCGCCAGCGTCTATACCTCGCACGTGCCGGCCATCGGGGCGGCGCTCGACCTGGGCAAGACGGCCGAGCCCTACTGGGCGCCGCTGTTCCAGGGCTACGAGCCTTCCAAGCAGTGGATGCGCGACAACAAGCCCGACGTGATCTTCCTGGTCTACAACGATCACGCCACGGCCTTCAGCCTCGAATTCATCCCGACCTTCGCCATCGGCTGCGCGGCGGAATTCCAACCCGCCGACGAGGGCTGGGGCCCGCGTCCGGTGCCCACCGTGGTGGGCCACCCCGAACTCGCCGCGCACATCGCCCAGTCGGTCATCCAGCAGGATTTCGACCTGACCATCGTCAACAAGATGGACGTGGACCATGGCCTGACGGTGCCGCTGTCGCTGATGTGCGGCCAGCCCGAGGCCTGGCCCTGCCCGGTGATCCCGTTCGCCGTCAACGTGGTGCAGTATCCGGTGCCCTCGGGCCGCCGCTGCTTTGAACTGGGCCGCGCGATCCGCCGCGCCATCGAGTCCTACGACGAGCCCCTGAACGTCCACATCTGGGGCACGGGCGGCATGAGCCATCAACTGCAGGGACCGCGCGCTGGCCTGATCAACAAGGCGTTCGACCAGGCATTCCTGGACCGCCTGATCGCCGACCCCGAGGGCCAGGCCGCAGTGCCGCACATCGATTACGTGCGCGAGGCCGGGTCCGAGGGCATCGAACTGGTCATGTGGCTGATCGCGCGCGGCGCGATGGCCGATGGCGCCGGCGGCCCGCCGCCCAAGGTCGTCCACCGTTTCTATCATGTCCCGGCGTCCAACACGGCGGTGGGACACCTGATTCTGGAGGAACAGGCATGAGCCAAACAACGATCAAGGTCGCCCTGGCCGGGGCCGGGGCCTTCGGCATCAAGCATCTGGACGGCATCCGCAACATCGAGGGCGTCGAGGTGGTCTCGCTGGTCAGCCGCGACATCGACAAGACCCGCACAGTCGCCGACAAGTACGGCATCGGGCACGCCACGACCGAGCTGGACGAGGCGCTGTCGCGCCCCGAGGTCGACGCGGTGATCCTGTGCACGCCCACCCAGATGCACGCCTCTCAGGCCATGGCCTGCCTGCGCGCGGGCAAGCACGTGCAGGTCGAGATCCCCATGGCCGACAGTCTCGAGGACGCCGAGGCGCTGGTCGCGCTGGCGGCCGGCAGCGGCAAGGTCGCGATGTGCGGCCATACCCGGCGTTTCAACCCCAGCCACCAGTATGTGCACGGCCGGGTGACACGCGGCGAATTCAATATCCAGCAGATGGACGTCCAGACGTATTTCTTCCGTCGCACCAACATGAACGCCCTGGGCGAGCCGCGCAGCTGGACCGACCACCTGCTGTGGCATCATGCGGCGCACACCGTCGACCTGTTCGCCTACCAGGCGGGCAGCCCCGTCGTGCAGGCCAACGCCTTGCAGGGCCCCATTCATCCGGAACTCGGCATTGCGATGGACATGTCCATCCAGCTCAAGGCCGAGAACGGCGCGATCTGCACGCTGTCGCTCAGCTTCAACAACGACGGTCCGCTGGGCACGTTCTTCCGCTATATCGGTGACACGGCGACCTATATCGCGCGCTACGACGATCTGTTCAACGGCAAGGAAGAGGCGATCGACGTCAGCAAGGTGGCGGTATCGATGAACGGCATCGAGCTGCAGGATCGTGAATTCTTCGCCGCGATCCGCGAGGGGCGCGAGCCCAACGCCAGCGTGCGCCAGGTGCTGCCGTGCTACCGCGTTCTGCACCAACTCGAGCAACAACTTCGGCAGTAACGGTCCGGCCGAAGCCCCCCCCCAAGCAACATCGTTTCCACAAGGAGCAGGAGAACCCACATGAATTTCACTAAAAAATTCGGCATGCTGACACTGGCGCTGGGCGCCATGACCATGGCCACCGGCGCGCAGGCGGCCGATGACCTCAAGATCGGCGTCGTCATCCCGATGTCCGGGCCCTTCGCCTCGCACGGCAAACAGATGACCAACGGCCTGAACCTGTTCCTCGCCCAGAACGGCGACACGGTCGCCGGCCGCAAGGTCAAGCTGATCATCAAGGACGACACCGGCGTCGCGCCGGCGGTGGCCAAGCGCCAGGCCCAGGAACTCCTGATCAAGGACAAGGTCGACATCCTGGCCGGCTTCACCCTGACCCCGAACGCGTTCTCGGTTGCGCCGCTGGCCACCGAAGCCAAGGTGCCGATGGTGATCCTCAATGCCGCCACGTCCTCGATCACTGAAAAGTCGCCCAACATCGTGCGCGTGTCGATGACGCTCCCGCAGGTCACCGCGCCCATGGCGCAGTGGGCCTATGACAACGGCATCAAGAACATCTACACCCTGGTCGCCGACTACGGCCCGGGCCACGATGCCGAGAAGCAATTCAAGAAGACCTTCACCGAGCTCGGCGGCACGATCGTCGGCGAGGTGCGCACGCCGGTCAAGAACCCCGACTTCGCGCCGTACCTGCAGCGCATCAAGGACCTCAAGCCCGAGGCGGTGTTCCTGTTCGTGCCCAACGGCGAGCAGGGCGTGGCCCTGGCCAAAGGCTATAAAGAACGCGGCCTCGAGGAGGCCGGCATCAAGGCCCTGGCCACCGGCGACGTGACCGACGAGGACGTCATCGACGCGATGGGCGATGCCGCCATCGGCATGATCAACTCGTTCCACTATTCGCAGGTGCACGAGTCGCCCGAGAACAAGGCTTTTACCGAGGCCTATGCCAAGGCCTATCCGAACGACCGGCCCAATTTCATGGCGGTGGCGGCTTATGACGGCATGCACATGATCTACCAGGCCCTGGAGCAGACCAAGGGCGATGCCAGCGCCGACGCCTTCATGGCGGCCGTCAAGGGCATGAAGTGGATGAGCCCGCGCGGTCCGGTCCAGATCGATCCCGACACCCGCGACATCATCCAGGACGTCTATATCCGCAAGGTCGAGCGCGTCGACGGCGTGCTGCAGAACGTCGAATTCGACAAGATCGAAGCGGTGAAGGACCCGGGCAAGCAGTAAACACATCGCCCGCGGGCGGGACGCCATCGGGGAACCGGCGGCCCGCCCGTCTCATGGCAGGGGACGATCCAAATGACTATATTCTTTGACGGCATTGCCTCGGGCATGCTGCTTTTCCTGATCAGCGTGGGGCTCTCGGTGACCCTCGGGCTGATGAACTTCGTGAATCTCGCGCATGGCGCGTTCGCCATGCTGGGCGGTTATGCCTCCGTGGTGCTGCTCAACAGCTACGGCGTGCCGTTCCTCGCGACGCTGCCCGTGGCCATACTCCTGCCTGCGATCGCCGGCATGATCCTCGAGCGCACCCTGTACCGGCGCCTGTACGCCGCCTCCGAACTGGACCAGGTGCTGTTCTCCATCGGCCTGATGTTCATGGCGATCGCGGCGGCGCATTATTTCTTCGGCGCACAGCAGCAGCCGCTGCATCTGCCCGATTTCCTGACGGGCCAGATCCATCTGCCGGGTCTGGATGTCGGCATTTATCGTCTGTTCCTGATCATCGTCGGCCTGATCATCGCCGTCATGCTGCAATGGTCGGTCGTCAACACGCCGTTCGGCGCGCGCCTGCGGGCCTCGGTCGACAACCAGCGCGTGGCGCGCGGCATGGGCATCGACGTGAACCGCGTATTCAGCCTGACGTTCGCACTGGGCTCGGCCCTGGCGGGCCTGGGCGGCGCGCTGGGCGTTGAAATGCTCGGCCTCGATCCCGAATTTCCGGCCAAGTACCTGGTGTACTTCCTGATCGTGGTGTCGGTGGGCGGCAGCGGCAACATCATGGGCTCGCTGTACGCGGCCATCATCCTGGGTGTCGCCGACGTCGCGGGGAAATACTACGTCCCGCAGATCGGTGCATTCATCATCTACGCCGTCATGGTCGCGACCCTGATCTTCCGTCCCCAAGGCCTGTTCGGTCGCTCTCATAAATAGGGCCCAGACAAATGACTACCAATGCAACGACGACGGGCGCGGCCCCCCGCGCTGCCGACCGGCCGGACTTCCTGAGGCGCTTCCGCCAGGGGGCGCGCTGGCACCCCCTGGAATACCTGTTCTGGTGTATTCCGGTGGCGGCCTATTTCCTGTTCACCGACAATTATCTCCTGCTCAGCCAGATCGCGATCACGGCGCTGTTCGCCATATCGCTGGATCTGATCTTCGGTTATGCCGGCGTGATTTCCCTGGGCCATGCGGCATTCTTCGGCGTTGGCGCCTATGTCGCCGGGATGCTCGGAATCTACGGCCTGGGCGATCCGCTGCTGGGCTTGCTGCTGGGGGCGATCGTCGCCGGCTTCGTGGGCTTTCTCAGCAGTTTCCTGCTGCTGCGCGGCAACGACCTCTCGCGCCTGATGGTGACCTTGGGCGTCGCTCTCATGCTCTACGAGCTGGCCAACAAGTTCACCGACATCACCGGCGGCGTCGACGGGCTGCCGGGCGTCGAGGTCAAGCCCATCCTGGGCCTGTTCGAGTTCGACATGTACGGGCGGGTCGCCTACGTCTATTCGGCCGTGGTGCTGTTCGTGCTGTTCTGGGTGGCGCGCCGGCTGGTGCATTCGCCCTTCGGACAAAGCCTGCGCGGCATCCACATGAACACGCTGCGCATGCCGGCGCTGGGCGTGCCGGTCACGCGCCGCCTGGTCAAGGTCTATACGATCGGCGCCGCCTATGCCGGCGTGGCGGGGGCCCTGCTCACGCAGACCAACCAGTTCGTCTCGATCGACGTGCTGGGCTTCCAGCGCTCGGCCGACTTGCTGCTGATCCTGATCCTGGGCGGCGCGGGGTATCTCTATGGGGCGATCTTCGGTTCGATCGTGTTCGTGGTGATGAATTATCTGCTGTCCGACATGAATCCGCAGTACTGGCAGTTCTGGCTGGGCCTGATCCTGGTCCTGGTGGTGCTGTTCGCTCGCGGCGGCATCATGGGCACGGCGCTGCAATGGATCGAGAACGCGCGACACCGGGCCCGGGACCGGGACCGTGGCCAGGAGGGTCAATCATGAACACCGTTCTCAAGACCCACAATCTGGTCAAGCGTTTCGGCGGCTTCGTCGTGACCGACGACGTCAGCCTGTCGATCCAGCAGGGCGCGCGCCATGCCCTGATCGGCCCCAACGGGGCCGGCAAGACCACGCTGATCAACCTGCTGACCGGATTCCTCGCGCCGACCTCCGGCAGCATCGAGCTCATGGGCGCGGACGTCACCCAGATGTCGCAGCACGAGCGCTGCCGCAAGGGGCTGGTGCGCACGTTCCAGATCAATCAGCTGTTCGTCGGCATGACGGTGCTGGAATCGGTCACCATGGCGGTCTGCGAGCGCATGGGCCTTGGCAGCCGCTGGTGGAATCCCGTCGGCTCGTATGCCCAGGCGGTGGACGAGGCGGCCGAGATCCTGCGCCGACTCAAGCTCATCGACGATGCCTACGAGGTCACGCGCAACCTGGCCTACGGCCGCCAGCGCCTGATCGAGATCGCCCTGGCCCTCGCGCTGCAACCCAAGGTGCTGCTGCTCGACGAGCCCGCGGCCGGCGTGCCCACCAGCGAAAGCCAGGAACTGTTCGAAACGATCGCCCAGCTGCCCCGGGACGTGACCATCCTGCTGATCGAGCACGACATGAATCTGGTATTCAAGTTCGCCGAACGCATCTCGGTGCTGGTCAACGGCGCCCTGCTGGTCGAGGACACCCCCGACGTGATCGCGCATCATCCGCGCGTCAAGGAAGTCTATCTCGGAGAAAACACCCATGGCTGAGCTGCTGCGCCTGGAGAACGTCTGGGCGGGTTACGGGGACGCCACGATCCTCGAGGACATTTCGCTGTCCCTGAATGCCGGCGAGAGCCTGGCCCTGCTCGGCCGCAACGGCATGGGCAAGACCACCTTGCTGGCCACCCTCATGGGGGCGACGCGCATGCGCAAGGGGCGCATCGTCTACGAAGGCCGGGACATCGCGCAGGTGCCCAGCCACAAGCGGGCCCACGCGGGCCTGGGCTGGGTCCCGCAGGAACGCGAGGTCTTCCGCTCCCTCACCGTCGAGGAAAACCTGCAGGTGATCGCGCGCCCGGGCGACTGGACGCTGGATCGCGTCTACGACATGTTTCCGCGGCTGCGCGAGCGCCGCGCCAACCTCGGCAGCCAGCTCTCGGGCGGCGAGCAGCAGATGCTGGCCATGGGCCGCGCGTTGATGCTCAATCCCCGCCTGCTGCTGCTGGACGAACCCCTCGAGGGGCTGGCGCCGCTGATCGCCCAGGAACTGCTGCACATCATCGACCGCATGGTCGCCGAGGGCAGCATGGCCGTCATCCTGGTCGAACAGCATGCCCGGCAGATCCTGCCCATCACCCGGCAGGCCCTCATCCTCGAGCGCGGACGCATCGTCTACCAGGGGGCCAGCGCCGAGCTGCTGGACAATCCCAGGGCGCTGGATCGCTGGCTGGGTGTCGTATCCTCCGACGCGCAGACCGCCGAGGCGCCGGAGCCGGATGGCCAGCCCGCCCGCATCCCCGCGATCGAGATGATCCGCGAGGAACACCGCGCCCTGGCCGCCGTGCTGCAATGCCTGACCCATTTGATCGACGAGATCGAGGCGGGCCGCCTCGAGCCCGACTTCAAGCTGCTGGCGAGCCTGATCGAATACATCTCCGAGATGCCCGACAAGGTCCACCATCCCAAAGAGGACCAGATCTTTGCGCGCCTGCGCCAGTACACCAGCGAGGTCGACGCACACTTGGATCAGCTCGAGGCCGAGCACGCGGTGGCGACCAAGGCCACCGCCAGCATGGACCGCGCACTGGTGCATTATGTGCAGGCGGGCGCCGAGGGATTCGGCGTCTTTCGCGACGCGGTGCGCGCCTACATCGCCGACGAGTGGGTGCACCTGGGCAAGGAAGAGCGCTACATCCTGCCCGCCGCCCGACGGCTGTTGAGCGCCGAGGACTGGCGGGTGATCAACCAGGATTTCGCCCGCAATGGCGACCCCTGGAAGGGCGAGCACAACCAGTATGCCGAGCTCTTCAAGCGCATCGCCAACCTGGCGCCCGCGCCCCTCGGCCTGGGCACGGCACCGGCCGGCGACGCCTGATGTCCGAGGCGGCGCGGATCTTTCCGCGCCGCCTGTTCCGTTCGGATCATGCGCCCGCCCATCGGCGGGGCGTCCGGGCGCTCAGCGGCGCCGGCGCGCCAGCGCGTGGCAGAGGCCGCCCAGCACCAGTCCCCAGAATGCGCTGCCCACGCCCAGCAGGCTCATGCCCGAGGCGGTCGCCAGGAAGGTGACCAGCGCCGCCTCGCGGCCCTCGGGCTCGCGCAAGGCTTCCGAGATGCCGGCTCCCAGCGTGCCCAGCAGCGCGAGGCCGGCGATGGCGGCCACGAGCGCCGCCGGGAAAGCGGCGAACAGGCCGACGACGGTCGCGCCGAAGACACCCGTGGCGAGGTAGAACAAGCCCGCCCAGACCGAGGCCTTGTAGCGTTGCGCGGCATCGGGATCGGCATCGGGACTCATGCAGATGGCGGCTGTGATCGCCGCCAGGTTGAAGGAAAACCCCCCCAGGGGCGCCAGCGCGACGCCCGCCAGGCCGGTCCAGGTGATCAGCGGCGAGGCCGGCGTGTCGTAGCCGTTGGCGCGCAGCACGGCCAGGCCCGGCACGTTCTGCGACGTCATGGTGACGATGAACAGCGGGATGCCGATCCCCAGCAGCGCCGGCCACGAGAATTCGGGCGCCATCCAGACCGGCCGCGTCGGCGTCCAGTCCAGGCCGCCCAGGTGCAGCATGCCCCCACCGGCGGCCCACAGGATGCCCGCCAGGAAGGCCAGCGGCACCGCATAGCGCGGCAGCAGGCGACGGGCGACGATGAACGTCGCGAACATCAGCAGGACCAGCGCCGCCTGCTCGCGTACCGCGCCGAACAGCGCCAGGCCGAATTGCAGGAGTATGCCCGCCAGCATGGCGTTGGCCAGATTGCGCGGCATGTGGTCCATGATCCGCTGGAACCAGCCGGTGACTCCGCTGAGCGTGATCAATGCGGACGAGAACAGGAACACGCCGATCGCCTGCGACATGCCGATGTCGCCCAGGCTGGTGGCCAGCAGGGCGGCGCCCGGCGTGGACCAGGCGGTCAGGACGGGCGTGCGCCAGGCCAGCGACAACCCGATGCAGGTCACGCCCATGCCGATGCCCAGCGCCCACATCCACGAGCCCAATTGAGCCGGATCGGCGCCCGCGGCGCTGGCGGCCTGGAACACGATGGCCACGGAGCTGGTGTATCCGACCAGCACGGCGATGAAGCCTGAAGAGACGTGCGAAATCCGCAGCCAGCGGCCAAGGAACGCCAGGGCTTGTTGCATGAAGGGTCCGTCCGCCTATTGCGCCGCCTGGGTGATGGCGTGGCTCCATTCGAAGGCTTGCTGGATCAGGCCTGCGAGTGCTCCGGCATCGACGCCCAGCGCCTGCGTGAGCGGCGCCGGATCCTCGGCGGCATCGCCCGCCATGGGGAATACCAGGGCGGCGAGGCGCAGGTCCGGCCCCAGCGGCCCCGAGCGGTCGATCAGGGCCTGGCGGATCGGGGCGTCGACCGTGATCTGGCCAAGGAGGACGGACATGGAAAGGCCGACGAACAGATGATCCATGGTCGACAGCATGCCGGTGGTGAAGGCCGCCTCGGCGCGCACGTGCTGCTCGGGATGGCGCAGCAGCGAGAGGTGCTCGAGGAAGTGGGCACGGGCGCAGGCCTGGACCAGGATGGGCGAGAGGTAGCCTTTGGGCTGGCCCGCCTCGGTGTACATCAGCATCTGGATCCAGCGCTGCAACTGGCGGCGGCCCAGCAGCATGATCGCCTGGTTCAGCGACTCGACTTCCTTGGGCAGGCCGAAGGCCGGCGTGTTGACCATGTTCAACAAGGTCCTGACGAGCTCCGGATCCTGTTCGAGGCAGGCCTGGATCTCGGGAATCTCGCTGTCGCCCATGATGAGGGTGACGAGCTTGAGCAGCAGTTTCTGCCGGGCGCTGATGGCCGTCCCCGCCGCCTGTCCGGGCGCGGGCCAGGCGCCCTGGAAGCGCGTGAAGCCCAGCAGCAGCGAGGTTTCGAACTCTTCGTGCGAGCGGACCTGGCCCAGGTGCAGCTGGCGCCCCGCCTGCTTGTGCGGCAGGCTTTGACGAAAGATCTCGGCCTTGGAACTGCGCTCGGGATCGAACCAGATCGCCCGGCAGAACGGCAGCAGCGGCTCGTAGGCCGGGCTGGCAGCCAGGTCCGCGCGCAGCGTAAAGCGCAGCCCCGAGCGCGAGATTCCCGCAAAGGCCTGGACCTGTTCCGGCGTGATCTCGAGCCCCTCGGGGATCTCGAGCAGCGTTCGATTGTGGGGCAGCATGTGGGTAAAGGGCTGGTGCAGCAGCCCGGGGCTGGCCGCGAACTGATGCGGCAGGAAGCCCAGGACCCGGTTGACGTCGTGGGTCCGGCAGTGCGCGATGATCGCCTCGCCCGGGTCGTGCCGTCCGTCCTCCAGCCACAGGGGCTGCAGCAGGTATCCGACCAGCCCGCGGTTCTTGTCCAGGAGGGGCTCGCGCCGCATCACGCAAGGGGGCGGGGCGGATTCCTGGCTGGGTGCGCCAGTTTCAGCAAGCGTGGCTGTCGGCCCCATGGGCGTGTCTCCGGGTCATTATGCTGTTGTTACGCTTCATGCTGTGTTTGAGTGTCCGTATGAGGCGGTTGCATATTATAGATTTAGTATCAGTCGAGTGGGCAATCGGGTGAAGGGCCGGGCCGGGGGCGGCCGTCCGGGTTCGCGCAGGCTCAGTCCGGCGCGGCGGGGCTTGGCGGCGAGCCGCCCTGGGCCGTCAATGGCACGCTCAGGCGAAAGCAAATGGGCGCCTGGCCGCCGCAGCCCGTCAGCTCGACGTCGCCCCCCAGCTTGCGGGCGATCGTGCGCACCAGATACAGGCCCAGGCCGGCGCCCGGGCGGTGCTGGGCGTTGCGGCCGCGGAAGTATTTCTGGAAGAGATGGTCTTGCTCCTGCGGCGAGATCGGCGCGCCCGGATGGGCCACGTCGAACAAGACCCGGCCGCCTTCGGTCCGCAGGGTGACGTCGATGGCCGTGGCAGGCGGGGCGTGGCGGTCGGCATTGGAGAGCAGGTTGCGCAGGGCGATGTGCAGCAGGCTGGCGTCGCTGACCAGGCCCTCGATCCGCGGCGCGGGCGCGCAGGCCAGGCGCTCGGCGGGGAATTCCAGGCGCAGACGTTCGATCAGGGCATGGGGGTCGCAGGCCTGCAGCAGCGGCTCCACCTGGGTTTCCCCCATGCGGTGGTCGGTGAGGTAGTCGTCCACCAAGGTGAGGAGGCGCTTGGCGGCGTCCCGGATGTTCTGGCAGCGCTGCAGGTTTTTTTCGGCGGGGGCGTCCAGGTTGTTGCCCAGCTGCTGGGCCGACGTGCCGATGACGGCCAGCGGGGTGCGGAATTCATGCGAGACCATGGCGACGAAGTCGCGCTGCTCCTCGCGCACCCTGCGCTCGAGTTGCAGGGCGGCGCGCAGTTCCTCCTCGAGGACCTCGCGGCGCCGGATTTCATCGCGCAGCGCGGCCGTGCGGCGCGTCACCTTTTGCTCGAGCCGCTGGTTGTCCTGCATGGCCAGTTCCGCGACCAGGTTGGCCTGTTGCCGCTCGCGGGCGCGGCGGGCGCGCTCGTGGCCGCCGATGATGGCGCTGCCCAGCAGGACCATGTGCAGCATGGTCCCCAGGGCCGAGGCGTGCTCGGTCCAGGCATTGACCGGCAGGATGCCCAGGTTGCGCAGGAAACTGAGCAGCACGCCCAGGTAGAAAACGCCAAAGATCAGGAGGAAGGCCCGCGCGGGTCGATGGCCGCGCATCAGCAGATGCACCGCCAGTGCGCTGAAGACCAGGATCAGCAGCAGGGCGGCCCACTGGACCGGCAGGATCCCCGCCGCATAGCGGCCCACGACTATCAGTAGCGCGCAGCCGGCGGCGATGACGGCGACGGTGATCGCCAGTGCTCGGTCCAGGCGCGGATAGACTGTTTCAAGCGCCAGCTGGCGCAGGGTCATCAGGGAGGCGATGACCAGACTGCAGGCGATGCTGACGCCCAGCAGGCGGTCGCTGAGCCAGACCGGCAGGTTGGTGATCTGTTGGATCAGGCCCAGCGACATGGCCTCGTTGAACACGCAGCCGCCGAGGTAGGCGAGGAACAGGCCGCTCAGGGGCGCGCGGGTGGCGAGCCAGAAGACGGCATGCACGCAGATGAGCAGCAGGTAAAAGCCGAAGTACAGGCCGAAGAACAGGCCTTCGCGCCGCGTGACATTGTCGAAATCCAATCGTTGCCAGATCTCGGCCTGCGTGGCCAGCGCGTTCTTGGACTGCAGCCGGACCAGCAGCGTCTGGGGCCCCTCGTGCTGGGGCAGGAACAGGAACGCCGGGCTGCGGTAGCCGACCGACCAGCGGTCGCGCGGCACGTTCTCGCCGCCCGTGCCCAGCAAGGTCCATGCGCCGTCCCGCTCGCCATAGAGCCGCACGTCGTCGATCAGGGCATTGTTCAGGCGCAGGATCCAGCCGCCGGGGGGCCGGAACCCCACGTCCAGCGGCAGCCGCAGCCAGATCGCCGCGTCGGTGAAACCGGCGCTCAGGCTGCCGGGCAGGGCGGTCCAGGCGTCGGATTGCCGGGCCTGCGCGGCATCGAGGCTGCCGCCCGCATCCACCAGCATCTCGAGGTGGCCGGCCGCATGGAAAACAGGTTCCTCACTGGTCAGGCGCAGCGGGGCCGAGGCCGCGACGGCCGTCAGGGCGGCCCACAGCAGGCCGCCCAGGGCCAGGCGCCGAAGCCCCCCGATCGCATGAAAGTAATGCATGTCCAGCGCGCTCCTCCTGATCCGACAAGATGCGAAATTCGTGTTGTAATCGATGGCATGCTTGGTGCGCATTCATTTTTAACATCGACGACGCGCTCATGGTCGATCTGATCCTGCTCGAAGACGAGCCCACCTTGCGCGAGGAGATCGCGGAATTTCTGGAATCGCGCGGTTATGAGGCGACGTGTGCCGCCAGCATGGCCGAGTTCGAGCAGCGGTTCGATCCAGGGCGCCACCGGGTGGCCATCATAGACATCGGGCTGCCGGACGGCAACGGCTTGCAATTGATCGAGCGCCTGCGCGCCACCGGCCTGGGCCTGGGTATCGTCGTGTTCAGCGCGCGCGGAACCAGCACGGACAAGATCGCCGGTCTGGACGTCGGGGCCGACCACTATCTGGGCAAAGGCTGCGACCTGGACGAGCTGGCCTCGACGCTGTCGGCCCTGGCCAAGCGCCTGGACCTGCGCCCGCGGGAGCGCTGGCGGCTCGAGGTCGGTGCCAGACGCCTGCATGCCCCCTCGGCGCCGCCCGTCACGCTGTCGCAACAGGATGCGGCGGTGCTGCACTGCCTGATGCAACAGGCCGGCACGGTCGTGGGCCACCAGGAAATCAACCGGGCGCTCGGCGCGCAGGCCCGCGACGACGAGCAGCAGCGCCTGGATGCCCAGATGAGCCGGCTGCGGCGCAAGATCCAGGACGACTGCGGCCAGATCCTGCCGGTCAAGATGCTGCGCAACCGGGGCTACTGCTTTTATTCGCCGGCCGAGATCCAGGACTGATGCGCGGGCGAAGTCGGGTTGCCCGACGAAAGAGCCGGAAACCAATCACGCGCTGATTGATTCCCATGGATCGACGACGGCCACACCCGTCGGCTCGAAGTCCGCCACGTTGCGCGTGACCACTGTCATGCCGTGCACCAGCGCCGTTGCCGCGATGAGCGCGTCGCGCTCGCCGTGCTTGTCTGGTACATGCAAGCGGGCGCAGCGCTGTGCCACAGCGGTATCGATAGGCAAGGTGCGCTCGGAGAACTCGGGTAGCACGTGCTGCTCCAGCCACGAGCGCAGCAGGGCCCCCTGGGCAGCGTCCTTGCGTTCGATCGATAGAACGCCGAGTTCCAGTTCCATGACGGTGATGGCCGATACGAAGAGGTCGGCGGCATCAACGCCTTCCGTCCATGCCGCCACATTCACATCGGCCTTGCCAAGCCGCAGCTTGCGCAGTTCCGACAGCACGTTGGTGTCAAGCACGTACATCATGAGAGATCGGCCGGCCGGACTCCAATGGTCACGCGCGGCAGTTCAAACTCGATGTCCGCGACACCCGGCATCGCCAACGCATCGGCAATGTTGCGCCGCTGCTGCGTCAGCCGCTGATAGTCCTCGAAGCTCAACAGTACATGCGCGGGCTTGCCGCGATCCGTGATGAACACCGGGCCGCTCTTGGTGGCCTTCTTTGCCCGCGTCACGTCCTGGTTCAGCTCGCGACTGGATAGGGTGGTGATGGTCATAGGGCGCCTCCTGCACCAATTTATGTAGTTGCATTACTACAATTTTGGCCGGGAAACAAGTCGCATCGAGGGGTGGGGCAGGCGCAGGCGCCGCGGCATCACGCCGCGCACAAAAAAGGGAAACCAGCTATCTAAGTAGTTGATTTCCCTGCGCATCCTGGTGGGCCCCCCGTGAGTCGAACACGGCACCAACGGATTATGAGTCCGCTGCTCTAACCAAGCATGAGCTAGAGGCCCGGATCCGCCGCTCGGCGACTGTCTGCCTGCTGCCAGACGCCAGGGCGAAGCAGGCAATTATGGCACAAGACGATGCCCTACGGGCAAGCGCCGGCTGGGCGCCGGGCGTCTCGCAATCTGTCACCACTGGCTTGCATGCCATCCCCGCATGGATGGTAAGCTCGCCGGAACAACAAGGACGGAGGGCATATGGGGCGGATTGCCGGAGGACTCCTGGCAGGGGTGTTGGCCATGGCGGGGGCCTGCGCGGCCGGCGCCGTCGAAGTCGCCCGGTTCACCCCCCAAGGCGTGGCCGCCCGTGTGGCGCAAGTCCAGGCCGATTTCACGGCGCCGGCCGTCGCCCTGGGCGACGACGAGGCCCTCGACCCGTTCCTGATTCAGTGCGATGCCGGGGCGTCCGCCGGGACGGGTCGCTGGGTCGATCCGCAGCATTGGGTCTATACCTTCCGCAAGCCGCTGGCCGCTGCGGCGTCGTGCTCGGCCAGCGTCAACCCCGATTTTCGTGACCTGGACGGCTGGCCGCTCCCCCAGGCGGCGCCCTATGCGTTCACGACAGGGGGGCCGCGCCCTACGCTGCGCCGGCCATGGGGCTCGACGATCGACGAGGACCAGGTGTTCGTCCTGTCCTTTGATGCGCCGGTGGCCGCGCAGTCGGTGGCCGCGCATACGGTGTGCCGCGTGCAGGGCATGGGCGAGGCCGTGGCGGTGCGCCTGATCGAGGGGGAGGCCCGGCGCCAGATTCTTTCCGCGACAGGCATGGAGGACGCCGTCGCCGATGCCGGCACGCAACTGGTGCAGTGCAAGCGCATGCTGCCCGCAAAGGGCGGGGTCAGGCTGGAGGTGGGGCGCGGGGTCCGGACGCTGGCGGCCGCCGGGGGTGCGGCGGTGGCCGGCACGCAAGCCCGCGGTTTCGATTTCCAGGTGCGCGAGTCGTTTTCGGCCGGCATGCGCTGCCTGCGCGAGCATGCGCAGGCCGACTGCTCGCCGCTGGGCGATATCGTGCTCCGGTTCTCCGCCCCGGTGCCGGCTGAGCTGGCGATGGCCGCGACGCTGCAGACCCCGCAGGGCGAGCGCCGCCCGGCGGCCCTGGGGGAGGACGCGCCCGACGTCGTCGACGAGCTGCGTTTCGAGGCGCCGTTCCCCGAGAACGCGGCCCTGCGCCTGGCCTTGCCCGCGGATGTCCGCGACGATGCGGGCCGCCGCCTGACGAACCGCTCCCGGTTCCCGCTGTCGATCCGGACCGCGGCCCTGCCGCCTCTGGTGAAATTCGCGTCGGGGACTTTCGGGCTCATCGAACGATTTGCCGAGGCGCCGGCCGCCTCCGACGAGGCGATCGCCGCGGTGCCGCTGGCGCTGCGCCGCGTCGGCCCGGACCTGTTGACGCGCGAATTGACCTTGTCGGCAGGGACGGCACGGGACCATGTGACCACCGATGATGTCGAGGCGTTGCGCTGGTATGCCAAGGTCGCGCTGTTCGACGGGGGCGCGCTGACCGCCGGACAGATCGAGGATGCGCGCGCCTTGCGGCCGCTGCGCGACGAGGCGCCCGAGGCGCCCCGCATCGACCTGCGCAAGGTGTCGCTGTTCGATGCGGCGGATGCGGCGCGCACCCTGCGGCTGCCGGGCGTGTCGCAGGATCCGACGATCGAGGTGGTGGGCGTGCCTGTGGCCGAACCGGGCTTTCACGTGATCGAGGTCGAGTCCCCGCAGCTCGGCGCCGCGCTGTTGGGCGAGCAGGCATCCGTCCATGTGCGCACCGCCGTCCTGGTGACCAATCTAGCCGTGCATATCAAGACCGGTCGCGACGACATGCTGGTGTGGGTGACCTCGCTGGATGACGGGCGGCCGGTCGCGAATGCGCGGGTGTCGGTCCTCGATTGCGCCGGCGCGCGGCTGGACCGGGGCGAAACCGACGCCGACGGGCTGTGGCATCGCATGGGGGCCCTCGAAGAATCCAGGGATTGCCTCGGCCAGTCCTCGGGCCTGTTCGTGACGGCGCGCATACCCGCCGGCCACCCCGATGCCGATGGTCAGGCGGATTTTTCCTTCGCCTGGACGTCCTGGAATCGCGGCATCGAATCCTGGCGCTTCCCGGTGTCGACCGACACGTCGCACACGCCCGACCTGGCGGCGCATGCCGTATTTGACCGGACCCTGCTGCATCCGGGTGAAACCGTGTCGATGAAGCTCTTTGCGCGCACCCTGACGCGTGCCGGCCTGGACAATCCCCCGGCCTCGCGCCTGCCGCCGCAGGCCGTGATCGAGCACGAAGGCTCCGGCGAGCGGACCGAGATCGACCTGGACTGGGTCTTGAGCCCCAGCGGCGGTCAGTATGCGCTGGCGCACTACGCGTTGCCGCCCACGGCAAAACTCGGGCGCTACGCCGTGAGGCTGGAGGGACCGCCGCCGGACGAGGCGGACCGCTGGATGGGTGCGCCCGCCTACGAGGCCGGTGAATTCCGGGTCGAGTCTTTCGAACTGCCAGTGCTGACGGGCAGCCTCAAGCTCGACGGCCCGCAGGCATCCGCAGGCGCCCTGATTGCGCCCGAATCGGTGCGGGCCGACGTGCAGCTCGCCTACGTGTCGGGTGGCCCGGCGGCCGGGCAGGAGGTCCTGCTGTCCGCGGTCTCCCGGCCGCGGGATGTCGAATTCGACGGCTACGAGGATTTTGCATTCGGCGTGCCCGACGGCATGCGTACCGACGAGGATCGGGACAGCATCCAGGGCCTGCGCCGGCTGATCCTCGACAAGCGCGCGCTGCGGCTCGACGAGCAGGGCGGTGCGCGGGTCGACCTGCCGGATCTGCCCGTGCCGCTCGAGCCCCAGTCCTGGCTGGTCGAGGCCAGTTTCACCGATCCCAATGGCCGGGTCCAGACCCTTGCGCGGGCGGTGCCGGTCTGGCCCTCGGCGGTGGTGGTCGGCCTGCGCGCCGGCGGCTCCGTGGCCAGCGGCAAGGAGGCGCAGATCACCGTCGTGGCGCTGGACCCCTCGGGTCGTCCGCTGCGGGATGTCGAGGTCAGTCTGGACGGCCGTGTGCGCACGGTCTACTCGACGCGCAAGCGCCTGGTGGGCGGTTTCTACCGCTACGACTCCTACGACAAGGTCGACGATCTGGGCACGCTGTGCCAGGGCAGGACCGACGAGCGCGGCGTGCTCGCCTGCCTATTGCGCATGGACCGGTCCGGCGAGATCCAGCTCTTTGCCACCGCCGCGGATGCGCAGGGCCGCGCGTCGCGCGCGGCCGCCTCGGTCTGGGTCTGGGGGGGCGAGACCTGGTTCGGCGGTGGCGAGGATGATCGCATCGACGTGATCCCCGAGCGCAAGACCTGGAAACCCGGCGAGACCGCGCAGTTCCAGGTCCGTATGCCGTTCAGGCATGCGCAGGCGCTGGTGGCGGTGGAGCGCGAGGGCGTGCTCGAGACCCGCGTGGTCGAGCTCGACGGCGAGCAGCCCGTCATCCGCCTGCCGGTCAAGGCCGAATGGGGACCGAATGTCTATGTCTCGGTGCTGGCGGTCCGCGGCCGCATCCGCGAAATTCCCTGGTCCTCCTTTCTGTCGTGGGGCTGGCGCGAGCCGCTGGATTGGTACCGGGCCTGGTCTCGCGATGCCGAGGACGTCCCCGCGCCGACCGGGTTGGTGGATTTGGCCAAGCCCTCGTTTCGTTTCGGGCTGGCCGAGATCCGGGTCGATGACGGCAGCGACCGCCTGCAGGTGGCGGTACGCGCGGACCGGCCCCAATATCAGGTCCGCGAGACGGCGCAGGTGGACGTCGAGGTCAAACTCCCCGACGGCGCGCCGGCGGCGGGCGCCAGCGTCGCCTTTGCCGCCGTGGACGAGGCGCTGCTGGAGCTGATGGGCAACGCCAGTTGGGACGTGTCCTCGGCCATGCGCGTCCCGCGCGGCTACGGGGTCGAGACCGCCACCGGGATGGGCGAGGTCGTGGGGCGCCGGCACTACGGCCGCAAGGCGGTGCCTGACGGCGGCGGCGGGGGTTTCAGCCCGACGCGCGAGCTCTTCGACACCCTGTTGCTGTGGCGCGGCGAGGTGGTGCTGGATGGCGACGGCCGCGCCCGCATCGAAGTGCCGCTGAACGACTCCCTGACCCGCTTCCGGCTGGTGGCGATCGCCGATTCGGGGCCCTCGCTGTTCGGCACCGGGCAGGCCGACGTCGTCGTCACGCAAGACCTGCAGCTCATCGCCGGTCTGCCCCGGCTGGTGCGCGGCGGCGATGCTTACACGGCGCGCGTGACGGTGCGCAACCGGACCGATCAAGCCATGGAGGTGCATGCCGAGGCGAGGATGGGGCTCGCCGGGGGCGCGGCGCGGGATCTCGAGGCCCGCTCGCTCAGCCTGCAGCCGGGTGGGGCCGGTGTCCTCGAATGGCCGGTCACCGCGCCGGCGGCGTCCGATGATGCCGGCCGCGGGACGCTCGAGTGGGATATCCGGGCCCGTGGCGCCCCGGCGGGCGGGGGCGATGGCGCGGCGGACCGTCTCGTCGTCACCCAGCAACTGGTCCCGGCCGTGCCGATCCGGGTGCGTCAGGCCAGCCTGATGCCGCTGCGGGCCGGCGAGCCGCTGCGGATTCCCGTGGACCCGACGCCGGCGGCGCTCGAGGATGCGGCCGGCCAGGTTCGCGGCGCGGTGCGGGTCGGCCTGCAATCCAGCCTGGCGGGCGTCATGCCCGGCGTGCGCGCCTGGTTGGCCGACTATCCCTATACCTGCGTGGAACAGCTCAGCGCCAAGGCCCTGGGCCTGCGCGATCCGGCGGCCTGGGAGGCCCTGATGCAGCGCCTGCCCGGCTACCTGGACGCGCATGGCTTGGCGGCGTATTTTCCCGGCGGAACGGGCAGCGTGGCCCTGACGGCGCACCTGCTGTCGATCACGGCCGAGGCCCGCGCGCTGGGATGGCCCTACGAGCTGCCCGCGGCGCTGCGCGAGCGCATGGTGGCGGCCCTGCAGGATTTCGTGCTGGGCCGGATCGAATCGCCCGCCTGGGCGCCCGTGCGCGACGAGGCCTGGCGCAAGGTGATTGCCATCGAGGCCCTGGCGCGCAACGGCGGCTATCGGCCGGGCATGCTCGACAGTATCGACCTCCACGTGGCGGACTGGCCCAGCCCGGCCCTCGTGGACTGGCTGTCGATCCTGCGCCATGCGCCCGGCATCGACCGGCATGCCAAGCGTCTGGCCGAGGTCAAGGCCCTGCTGCGGGGACGCCTCGCACGCCACGGCACCACATTGGTGCTGAACGACCCCACGGCCGACAGCGGTTGGTGGCTGATGAGTTCCGCCGAGGGCACCCAGGCACGCCTGATCATGGCGCTGCTGGGCGAGGCGGACTGGCGCGAGGATCTGCCGCGCCTGGCCATGGGCCTGGTGGGCATGCAGCGGCAGGGCGCATGGCCGACCACCACGTCCAACGCGCTGGGCACCCTGGCGATGGCGCGTTTTGCGCAGGCCTTCGAACAGCAGGCGGGCGAGGGGGATATCCGCATCGGTCTCGTGGGCGGTGCGCCGCCGCAGACGCTCTCCTGGCAGGCGATGCCCGAGCACGACGGCGTGCGCACGCAAACCATCGACCTGCCGTGGGCCGGCCCCGGACGGGATGTGCTGCGCCTGGAGGCGCACGGCACGGGCGGCGGCTGGGCCACCGTCAGCACATTGACGGCCGTGGCGGCCGATCAGCCCGAGGATGCCGGCCTGCGCCTCGAGCGCCGGATCACGGCGGTGTCGCGGGCGCACCCCGAGCGCTGGTCGCCGGGCGATGTGTATCGCGTCCACCTGCGCATCGAGGCCGGGGCTGCGACGGTGTGGGCGGTGCTCAGCGATCCGGTGCCCGCCGGCGCATCCATCCTGGGTGGCGGCCTCGGGCGCGATTCCGCCATCGCCACCCGCGGCGAACAGGCGCCGGACGAGGGCATCAGGCCCACCTTCGTCGAGCGCGATGCCGGCATGTACCGGGCGTATTTCGAGGTGCTGCCGCGCGGGGTCCACGACGTCGAGTACACCGTGCGGGTCGACGCGCCCGGACGTTTCCAGATGCCGCCCACGCGCATCGAGGCCTTGTACCAGCCCGAGGTCCATGGCAGCGTGCCCAATGCGCCCTTCGATGTCGAGGCGCCCTGATGGCGGGCGCCCGTCTGCTGGCGGGCCTGGCCCTGTGCGTATGGGCGGCGCAGGGGTGGGCCTTGCCCGGCTATGAGGCGGTGCGCGCGGCCCATCGGCCGTCCGACGTGCGCGTGCTGGCCTCCGATGGCGAGGTCGTCCAGCGGGTACGCATGGATTTTTCCGGCCGTCGCGGGGACTGGGTGGCGCTGGAGGATGTCTCCGTGGCTTTGCAGCGGGCGGTGCTGCGCTCCGAGGACAGCCGCTTCTATGAGCACGCCGGCATGGATTGGCTGGCCATGGCGCGCGCCGCCTGGCGCACCGTGGTCAGCGGCGATGTCCAGGGGGCTTCGACCCTCAGCATGCAGCTTGCCGCGCTGTTGGACGATGATCTGCGGCGCGGTCCCGGGGGCCGGGGGCTCATGCAAAAGATCGACCAGGTCCTGGCGGCCCGGGCACTCGAGGACGGCTGGACCAAGCAGCAGATCCTCGAGGCTTATTTGAACCTGGTCGCGTTTCGAGGCGAGCTGGTCGGGATCGATGCCTTGGCGCGGGTGATGTTCCAGAAGCGCGCCGCGGCGCTGGACGACCGGGAGTCGGCCCTGGCCGCGGTGATGCTGCGCGGGCCGAACGCTACACCGACGGTTCTGACCCGGCGCGGCTGCGCATTATTGCGCGAACTCGGACATCCAGGGGATTGCGCCGGACTGCGCGACCTCGTCGAACGCGCCCTGCGCCGCACGGCGGCGCACCGTCGGGATGCGCCTGGCCTGGCGCCGCATTTCGCGCGCCTGCTGGTCGCGCATCGGACGGCGAGGGACGGCGATGTGCTGCCCAGCGCCCTGAACCGGGATTTACAGCAGGCAGCCCTGGCCTCGATCCGCCGGCACCTGCGGGACTTGCGGGGGACCGGCGTCACCGATGCGGCGGCCGTGGTGTTGGACAATCGCAGCGGCGCGGTCCTGGCCTATGTGGGATCCTCCGGCGAATTTTCGGATGCCCGCGCGGTGGATCATGCGCGGGCCCTGCGCCAGGCGGGCTCGACGCTCAAACCTTTCCTGTACGGCATGGCCTTGGACGAGGCGCGCCTGACGGCCGCCTCGCTGCTGGATGACCGTCCCCTGGACCTGGACGGTGGCGGCGGCCTCTACATTCCCGGCAATTACGACGGACGCTTCAGCGGCTGGGTCAGTGCCAGGCTGGCACTGGCCTCGTCGTTGAACATCCCGGCGGTGCGTGTGGCCATGATGGTGACGCCCGAGGCCCTGGCACGCCGCCTGTCGGCCCTGGGACTGCCGCTGACCCACGATGGCGATTACTACGGCTACAGCCTGGCGCTGGGCAGCGCGGACGTCAGCCTTCTGTCGCTCGCCAATGCCTACCGCACGCTGGCGCGCGGCGGCCGCCATGCGCCGGTGGACCTGGATGCCGCCGCATGGGCCGGGGGCGCAGGTCCGCAGACCGGCACGCCGCTCTTTTCGCCGGGAGCGGCCTGGATCGTGGGCGACATCCTGGCCGACCGGCAGGCGCGCGCCCGGACCTTCGGACTGGACAGCCCTCTGTCGACCCCATTCTGGACGGCGGTCAAGACCGGCACCAGCCGCGACATGCGTGACAACTGGTGCGTCGGCTGGTCGCCCGACTACACCGTGGGCGTCTGGGTGGGCAACAGCGCGGGCGCAAGCATGCGCGAGGTGTCCGGCGTCAGCGGGGCAGGCCCGATCTGGCACGACCTGATGGCCTGGCTGCACCGCGGCCGCGGCGCCGCCCCGCCTCCCATGCCCGCTGGCGTCGTGCATGCCCCTGTGCATTTTTCCCCGGGCCTGGAACCCGACCGCGAGGAATTTTTCCTGGGAGATACCGCGCAGGCGATCTTCGCGGCCGGACCGGCCCGCGAGTCGTTCGAGGAGGATGCGAACCGGGCAATCGGGCGGGTGGCGGCGGCGGAGGCACGCGCCTTGCGCATCGCCGAGCCCGTGGACGGCACGATCATGGCGCTGGATCCGGATATTCCCATCGAGCGGCAGCGCCTGCGGCTACGGGCGATCGATGCAGCGGCCCGCCGGGTCGCCACGGCGCGCTGGGTCCTGGATGGGGAGCGTTTGCAGGGGGATGAGTGGTTGCCCCGGCCCGGACGCCACGTATTCGAGCTGCGCGGCCCTGACGACCAGGTGCTCGATCATGCGCGGGTCGTCGTGCGCGGCGGTCGTTTCCTGGGCGGGGCACCCGCCGGCGAGCCGCCGATGGCTCAATGAGGATACAGGTTTGCAGTCAGTTGGAGGACGTCGTATGTCGATGGCGAGTAACTGGATGGTGATGGCGGGGGTGGCCCTGGCGATTTCGGGATGCCAGACGGCGCCCCAGGGTTCTTCGACGGCAAGCCAGGCGCAAACGCAGCTGGAATCCGCGCCGCGCACAACGGATGAGCGCCAGCCCATCCACGACAATGCGCAAGCGGCCGATCTGCGGATATTCCTGGCGGATACCCAGCCGCGTCCGGGGTGGACGGCAGTCAGCCTCAAACCCTCCGGCGTGCTGTACGTCCGCACCACGCCGGTGATTACACGCGACGATCTGATCGGCGTCCAGTCCGGTACGGACCAGTCGGGCGGCGGAATCCTGGTGGTCGTGCTCAGCGACGAGGGCTTGCGCAAGCTCCATGCCGCCACGGCGGCCAATCCGGGCCTGCGGCTGGCGCTCGTGGTGGGGCACACCATGCTGGCGGCGCCGGGTTATACGGCACCGATCCGGGAACAGCAGCTGGCCTTCGGCGTGGGATCCCGTCGCAATGCCGAGATCGCCGCGCGCGCGGTGGCCGGTGTGGGGCCCGCGGCCGCGCCTGGTGCAGAGCCTGCTGCCGTGCCCGACTCCGGGCTGTAAGACCCGGTCTCCGGCCTGGCCGGCTGTTGTTTTTTCTATGAGAGGCTATTTTTCGCTTGCAGGTTGAGGGCGGCTTCCTGGAAAATATACGCATTGCGTATATTGGAGCCCGACATGGCCGTCTCTCAACAAGTCTTCCTGCGCGACGCCATGCGTCGGCTGAACCTGACGCGCGACGTCTTTGCCGCCCGCATCGGTGTCAAGCGGCGGGCCCTGGACACCTGGCTGCTGCCTGAAGGCTCGCAAGAGGCGCGGGCCATGCCCGAGGTGGTCGGCCGCTTCGTCACCGAGATCGTCGAAAACGACACCCTGATGCAGAAGTATGCGCAAAGCGCACAATCGGGCCCCTTGCGTGACCGGATCGCGATCGACAACAAGCACCAGCTCTTGTCGGTCGACCAGTTCACGCGGGAATCCGTCGAGGAGCTGTTCCGGGTGGCCGACCTGATGCAGCCCATCGCGCGGCGCCAGAAAGTCTCGCGGGTGCTCGAGGGTGCGGTGCTCGGCAACCTGTTCTTCGAGGCCAGTACACGCACCCGCGTCAGTTTCGGCGCGGCCTTTTGCCGGCTGGGCGGTTCGGTGTGCGATACCACCGGTTTCACCTTTTCCTCGATGGCCAAGGGCGAGTCCATCTACGACACCAGCCGCGTGATGAGCGGTTACGTCGACGCCATGGTGATCCGCCACCCCGAGCAGGGTTCAGTGGCGGAATTCGCGGCAGCCACCAATATCCCGGTCGTCAACGGCGGCGACGGCGCGGGCGAACACCCCAGCCAGGCGCTGCTGGATCTCTACACCATCCTCACCGAGTTCTCGCGCCTGGGCAAGCTGCTGGACGGCGCGCACATCGCCCTGGCCGGCGACCTGAAGTACGGGCGCACCGTGCATTCGCTGATCAAGCTGCTGGCCCTGTATCGCGGCATGCGCTTCACGCTCATCTCGCCGCCCGGGCTCGAGATGCCCGACCATATCGTCGAGCAGGCCGGGCGCAACGGCCACACCATCGAGCAGACGCACGACCTCCTTTCAGGCCTGAAAGGGGCCGACGTGATCTATGCCACACGAGTCCAGAAAGAACGCTTCGCCGGCGAGGCGCTGGAAGGTTATTCCGCGGACTTCCAGGTCAATCGCGCGATCGTCGACGCCTGCTGCGGACCCGACGTGATCGTCATGCATCCGCTGCCGCGCGACAGCCGCGAGGGCGCCAATGACCTCAGCACCGACCTGAATCACGATCCCCGCCTGGCGATCTTCCGCCAGACGGACAACGGCATCCCCGTGCGCATGGCGATCTTCGCCGTGCTGATGGGCGTCGAAGGCCTGGTGCAGCATTCATTGCGTGACGTCACCTGGACGCCGCCGTCGCACATCGGCCCCGACGACAGCGTGTTCCACGGGATGTACTGAGGCGCGCTAGCGCGTCCCGCGCTCGCCGCCCAGCGCCGCCACCAGGTCGGCCAGCAGGCGCGCCAGTTCGCCGCACATCAGCGCCATGTCGGCGTCGAACTGCTCGGCCTCGTTGGCGGCCTGGGCGTCCTGGTGCTCTTTCAGCACGTCCAGGGGTGCCACGCGCTTGATGTCCAGGTTTTCCGTCAGCACGAACGAGACGCGATCGTTCCAGGTGAGGGCCAGGCGCGTGCATTGTTTGCCCGCCTGCACGTGCTTGCGCACGTCCTCCAGTTCCACGCTCTGGCGCACATAGCGCACCGTGGCCCGGCTTTCGCCCGAGGCGCGCAGTTCGGTGTCCTGGTCGATGGTGAAACCGGCCGGCGCCTCGTCCTCGTACAGCCATTGCGTCATGGCCGCGGCCGGCGACATTTCCACGTGCAGCGGCACGATGGGAAAGGGCGTGAGAGTCTTGGCGAGCAGGCCCAGGACCTCGTCGCTCTTGGCGGTGGCCGCCGCGTCGATGGCGACCCAGCCGTTGACGGTGTCGATCCAGACGTGGGTGTCGTGCGCGATCACGAAGGCGCGGGGCAGCAGTTCGAGGGTGAGCTGCTCCTTGATCTCTTTCATCTGCTTGCGCCCGGGTTTGTAGCCCTGCTGTTCCTCGATCTGCAGGGCGCGGGCGCGGCTGGCCTGGTTGATGACGGTGGCCGGCAGCAGTTTCTTTTCAGTGTGCAGCCGCAGCAGGACCTGGCCATGCGAGGCGTACGCCAGGCCCGCGTCCTCGCGCGGCGGCATCCAGCCCGAAGACTGGCTGTCCTGGCTGCCGCCGGGGCGGAAGGCCAGCGGCTCCAGGGCGGCTTCGAGATCGGCGGCGGTCAGGGCGGCATTGGGGGCGAGGCGGTAGAGCTTGAGATTCTTGAACCACATGAGAATATCGGATAGAGGAGGGGGCGGCGCCCCGGGAGTCGGGTTCCGATTGTACAGGGCTCAGCGCGTCATGCCGGCCGCCTGCATCAGCAGGCGCATGAGGAAGGCGACCACGCCCAGCGCCGCGACGCTGCACAGCCAGATCGCTCCCAGCCACAAGAGCCGCTTGAGCCAGCCGTAGGGCGGGGGCACCGGTTTTTTCATCAACCTAGTGATATCCCTCGCCGGCCTTCACCTTGCCGCGGAACACGTAGTAGGACCAGGCGGTATAGGCGAGGATGAAGGGGATGATCAGCAGCGCGCCCACCAAGGCAAAGCCCAGGCTTTGCGGCGGCGCGGCCGCGTCCCAGATGGAGATGTCGGGCGGCAGGATGTTCGGCCAGATGCTGATGACCAGGCCGGAATACCCCAGGAACACCAGCACCAGCGACCACACGAACGGTGCGGCGTGGGGCGTGCGCCGCAGCGAGCGCAGCATGGCGTAGGCCGAGACCAGCACCAGGAGCGGCACCGGCGCGAGGAACAGGATGTTCGGCAGGTCGAACCAGCGGGCCGTGATCGCCGGATGCCGCAGCGGCGTCCAGACGCTGACGAGCGCGATGATGGCGAGCATCCCCAGCAGGATGGGATGTGCCATGGCGATCATCCGGCGCTGCAGCGCCCCTTCGGTCTTCAGCACCAGCCAGGTGGCGCCCAGCAGCGCGTAGGCCACCACGACACCCAGGCCGGTGAAGACGCTGAAGGGGGTGAGCCAGCTCATGGCGTCGCCCAGGGCGACGCCGTCGACGACCGTGTGCCCGTCCAGGAAGGCGCCCAGCATCGCGCCCTGGAAGAACGCCGCAACGAACGAGCCGGCCATGAAGGCCTTGTCCCAGAACGGCTTGTGGGCCTCGTCCGCCTTGAAGCGGAATTCGAAGGATACGCCGCGCCAGATCAGGCCGGCCAGAAAGCACAAGGCCGGAATGTAGAGCGCGCTGAGCAGGACGGCGTAGGCCTTGGGGAAGGCGGCCAGCAGGCCGGCGCCTCCGAGGACCAGCCAGGTTTCGTTGCCGTCCCAGACCGGCGCGACGGTGTTGACCATGATGTCGCGGTCTTCCCGGCCCGGGATGAAGGGAAACAGAATGCCGATGCCGAGGTCGAAGCCGTCCATGATCACGTACATCATGATGCCGAAGCCGATGACCAGGAACCAGATGAGGGGGAGGTCGATGTCCATGGCAATCCCTCTTTCTACGAGGCGTCTCGGTTGGACGGCGGGGGCTCGTCGCCCGCCGCCGATAGCGGCCGCGCGGGCCGCTGGTTGAGGGAGGAGCCGTGCGCGGCCACGTCCTCGCCGAGCGCGGCCGGGCCCCGCTTGACCAGCTTCAGCACGTAGGCGATGCCCAGTCCGAAGATCGCCACATACATCACCACGAGGGCCGCGAGGCTCACGGACAGCGTGGCGGCCGAATGCCTGGAGACGGCGTCCGCCGTCCTCATCAGCCCATAGACCACCCAAGGCTGGCGGCCGATCTCGGTCACGTACCAGCCGGCCAGGATGGCGATCAGCCCCGAGGGCCCCATCCACAAGGCGTAGCGGGCCAGCAGCGGCGAATCATAGAGGCGTCCGCGCCAGCGCATCCACGCGCCGCATACGCCCAGCAGCAGCATCAGCATGCCCAGGCCCACCATGATCCGGAAACACCAGAACAGGATCAGCGAGTTCGGACGGTCTTCCGGGGGAAATGCCTTGAGGCCCGGGAAGTGGCCGTCCCGGCTGTGGGTGAGGATCAGGCTGGCCAGGTCGGGGATCTCGATTTTGTAGCGGGTGGTCTCGGCCTGCATGTCGGGCAGGCCGAACAGGATCAGCGGCACGCCTTCGCCGGGGGTGTTCTCCCAGTGGCCCTCGATGGCCGCGATCTTGGCCGGCTGATGCTCCAGCGTATTGAGGCCGTGCCGGTCGCCGATGAAGATCTGCAGCGGCGCGGTAAAGAGCACCATCCACAGCGCCATCGAAAACATGCGCCTGACCGCCGGCTGCCGCTTGCCGCGCAGCAGGTGCCAGGCGCCGGACGCGCCGACGAATAGCGCGGTCGCCAGCATCGCCGCAGTCAGCATGTGCGCCAGCCGATACGGGAAGGACGGATTGAAGATCACCGCCAGCCAGTCCACCGGGACCACCACGCCGTCAATCACCTCGTGGCCCTGGGGCGTCTGCATCCAGCTGTTGGAGGCCAGGATCCAGGTGGCCGAGATCATGGTCCCCAGCGCCACCATCGCCGTGGCGAAGAAATGCAGGCCGCGCCCGACCTTGTTCCAGCCGAAAAGCATCACGCCGAGAAAGCCCGCCTCCAGGAAGAATGCGGTCAGTACTTCGTAGGCCAGCAGCGGGCCGGTGATGCTGCCGGCGAACTGCGAGTAGAAGCTCCAGTTGGTGCCGAACTGGTACGCCATGACCAGCCCGGATACGACGCCCATGGCGAAGTTCACCGCAAAGATCCTCGACCAGAAGTGATAGAGCTCGAGATAGGCGTCGTCCTTCTTCCACAGCCACAGGCCTTCGAGCACCGTCAGATACGCCGCCAGGCCGATCGTGATGGCCGGGAATATGATGTGGAAGGAAATCGTGAACCCGAACTGGATGCGGGCAAGGTCGAGTGCGCTGAGGTCGAACATGACTGGCCCTCCTGCGTGCCGGGCTTGCGGCCCCGCCCGAAAAAAATGGCCCGGGCACTGGGGCCGGGCCAATTAACGCACGCCGTTGCACAGGTAAGGCTCGCGGGGAGTGCGCGGCGGCGACAGGTCAGCCCTGAGTTTCGTCCAGAAGCCAAGGGGGAACGAAGTTCCAGACGACAGGCTAGCCCTGCGAGGCCATTCTAGCAAGGGTTTGCTGACGACAATCTGAAACCTGAATAGTCTGGGTTTCAAGCGATCGGCCCGGCATGCGCAGGGCCTTGGCGCGTGTCAATCGGGCGTCGCATCCAGGTCGTTGCGATAGGTTTCCTTGACGAACAGCGTGCCGACGACCAGCGTCATCAGCGCGATGATGATGGGATACCACAGCCCGTCGTACATATTGCCGGTCGCCGCCACGGTGGCGAAGGCCACGGGCGGCAGGAAGCCGCCGAACCAGCCGTTGCCGATGTGATAGGGCACGCTCATGGATGTGTAGCGGATGCGGGTGGGGAACATCTCGACCAGCATCGCCGCGATCGGGCCATAGACCATCGTCACCTGCAGCACCAGGAAGAACAGCAGCAGCAGGACCATGATGTAGTTGATCTGCGAAGGGTCGGCGCGCTGGGGATAGCCGTGGTCGCGGATCGCCTGCATGAGGCTGGACTGCAGCACGCGGTTGCGGGCGGCGAATTCGACCCGGCTGAGCGAGGTGCCGTCGAAGGACAGCACCACCTGTTCGCCGATGACGGCGCGCGCCACCGAACCCGCCTCGGCCGGCTGGTTCACGTAGTTGACCGAGTTCGTGGCCATGAAGGCCTTGAGCAGGTCGCAGGAGCTGGTGAACGAGGCCGTGCCCACCGGATTGAATTGCAGCGAGCAATCGGCGGGGTCGGCCTGTACCACCACGGGCGCGAGGCTTTGTGCGCGTTCGAGGGCGGGGTTGGCGTAATGGGTGAGGCCCTTGAACACCGGGAAGTAGGTGAGGATCGCGATCAGGCAGCCCGCCATGATGATGGGCTTGCGTCCGACGCGGTCGGACAGCGAGCCGAACACGATGAAGAACGGGCAGGCCAGCAGCAGGGCCAGCGCCACCAGGATGTTGGCGATGTTGGCGTCCACGCCCAGCGTCTGGGTGAGGAAGTACAGCGCGTAGAACTGGCCGGTGTACCAGACCACCGCCTGGCCGGCGGTCAGGCCGATCAGGGCCAGCAGGACGACGCGCAGGTTCTTCCAGCGCCCGAGGGACTCCTTGATCGGGGCCTTGGAGATATTGCCTTCGCTCTTCATGCGCTTGAAGGCCGGCGATTCGTGCAGGCGCAGCCGGATCCAGACGGAGATCACCAGCAGCAGCACCGAGATCAGGAAGGGCACGCGCCAGCCCCAGGACGTGAAGGCCTCCTCGCCCAGGGTCGCCCGCGTGCCCAGCACCACCACCAGGGACAGGAACATGCCGGTGGTGGCGGTGGTCTGGATCCAGCTCGTGAAGAACCCGCGCCGGTGCGGCGGCGCGTGCTCGGCCACGTAGACGGCCGCGCCGCCGTACTCGCCGCCCAGGGCCAGGCCCTGGAGCAGGCGCAGGACCAGCAGGATGATGGGCGCGGCCGATCCGATCGACGCCGACGAGGGCAGGACGCCCACCAGAAAGGTCGACAGGCCCATGATGAGGATGGAGATCACGAAGGCGTATTTGCGGCCCACCATGTCGCCGATCCGGCCGAACACCAGGGCGCCGAAGGGGCGCACCGCGAAACCGGCGGCGAAGGTCAACAAGGCGAAGATGAAGCCCGCCGTCGGGTTGAGGCCGGAGAAGAAATGCAGCGCGATGATCGAGGCCAGCGAGCCGTAGACGTAGAAGTCGTACCACTCGAAGACGGCGCCCATGGACGAGGCCAGGATCACCCGGCGTTCCTCGTGGGTCATCGGACGGTCCGCGGCGTCTGCCGGAATCTCGTTCAGCGCGCCTTTGCGTGTCGGCGGATTCATAGGCTGGTCCTGGGAACGTTGTCGCGCGGGAAGGTCACGCGGATGCGCGTGCCGCCGCTGTCGAAGTCGTGGTGGTTGCCTGGCGGCAGGAACTGGACCGTGGCCTGGTGATGCTCGGCGACCTCCTTGACGATGGACAAGCCCAGGCCGCTGCCTTCGGCCTCGTTGCCCAGCACGCGAAAGAATCGGTCGAAGACCCGGTTCTGGTGTTCAGGCGAGATGCCCGGGCCCGTATCCTGGACCTCGAGGGCCACGTCGTCGCCGTTGCCGATGGCGCGCACGGTGACGCGTCCGCCGGCGGGAGTGTAGAGCAGGGCGTTGTCGATCAGGTTGTTCAGCATCTCGCCGATCATGGTCCGGTTGCCGAAGACGGGCAGCGGTTCATCGGCGGCGTCGAAGCCCAGGTCGATGCGCTTGTCCATGGCGGCTTGCACCCATTGCGTGGTGCACTGCTGGGCGAGCTGGCGGATGTCCAGGGACTCGGTGGCGCGCGGCACGGTGTCGTCGATGCTCTCGGCGCGTGCGAGCAGCAGCAACTGATTGACCAGGCGCGTCGCCCGCTGCGAGCCGACCAGGAGCTGGTGCAGGCTGTCGCCCATGAGGGCGGGGTCGCGCTCCCGCAGGGCCAGTTCGCATTGGGTGCGGATGCCCGCCAGGGGGGTCTTGAGCTGATGGGCCGCATTGGCGACGAATCGCCGCTGGGACTCCAGCGAGGCCGCCAGGCGCTTGAGCACGTTGTTCATGGCTGCGATCAGCGGTGTGATCTCGGCCGGTGCGAGGTCATCGCGGATCGGCGACAGGTCGCTGGGCTTGCGCCTGCGCATGTGTTCCTGCAGCAGGCTGAGCGGCTCCAGGCCCTGGGTCAGGCCCAGGCCCGCCAGCATGGCGGCCAGGGGCAGGATGATCAGCTGCGGGGTCAGCATCCCGGTGAGGATTTCCTGCTGGAGGGTGGCGCGCGCCTCGCCCGGTTCGGCCACCACCGCGAGAAAGCCCACGCCGTCGCGGTCGCGTCCGCCCCATACATAGGCCACGCGCACCGAGCGGTGCTGCATGGTGGCGTTGCGATAGCGGATCTGGTCGATGTCGTAGGCCCAGGTTTCGGGAATGGGGATGTCGGCATTGCCCGCCAGCGAATGGCCGTTGGCGTCGAGGATCTGCCAGATGGTCGGCGTCTGGTCGGTGTCGCCTTCGAGGATGGTACGCGCCGATTCCGACAGGCGCACCCCCTCGTGCACGCGCTGCTGCTCGACCTCGTGGCGCAGCAGGCGCAGATGGCTCGCCAGCGTGCGGTCATACGGCGCGTTGGCGATGTTCTGGGCGATGAAGTAGGTGATGACGATGCCGATCGACCACATGACGAACAGCGGCACGATCATCCAGGACAGGATTCGGCTGAGCAGCGTGCGGCGCCGCTTCCGGCGGCCGGTGGTCGGTGAGGGAAACATGCCGCCGCCGGGTCAGATCGTCGCCGTCGAATCGGCGGATTCGCTCTTGGTTTCGGGCTCGAGGCAGTAGCCCAGTCCGCGCACCGTGAGGATGCGGGCGCCGCTGGGCTCGAGCTTTTTGCGCAGCCGGTGGATGTAGACCTCGATGGCGTTGGTGGTGACTTCCTCGCCCCACTCGCACAGGAGGTCGACGAGTTGGCTCTTGCTGATCATGCGGCCGCTGCGCGACAGGAATATCTCCAGCAGGCTGGTCTCGCGCGCGGAGAGCTCGAGCGGCTGGTCGTCGATGAAGGCCACGCGTCCGTTGAGGTCGAAGGCCAGGCGGTGGTGGTGCAGGACCGAGGTCCGGGCGCCGCCGTTGCGGCGGATCAGGGCGCGCACGCGGGCCTCGAGCTCGCTGAGGGCGAAGGGCTTGGACATGTAGTCGTCGGCGCCCAGGTCCAGGCCCTCGACCCGCTGCTCGACGGAGTCGGCCGCCGTCAGGATCAGCACCGGCAGGGCGGTGTGGCGCTGGCGCAGCTTGCGCAGGACCGACAGGCCGCTCATGCGGGGCAGTCCCAGGTCCAGGATCAGCAGGTCGAAGGTCTGGAGCTGCAGGGCGGAGTCCGCGCTGGAGCCGTCGTGCACCACGTCCACCGCATAGCCTTCGTAGCGCAGTGAACGTGAAAGTCCATCCGCAAGAATACTGTCGTCTTCGGCGATCAGGATACGCATGGCGGGAGTGACATCCAGGGGCAGGTTGATACTAGGGAGATACGGTGACGAGGGCGGGGCGCAGGGCGCGCCGCGCGCCGGTGCTTTCATTCTGTCACGCCCTGCGCGCACGGTCATTAGGGGTTAACGATGGGCGCGGGTTCCGGCGCCGCGTCGTCCCGGTCCGCCGCCTGCGACATCTGTATTTCCATACAGTATAATTTAATGCCATAATCGTCGAAAACCACGGCCGGGGGCGCCCCCCGCCGGCCCAAACCGCTACTCAAGGAACCTTCATGGACGAACAAACCGGCAAGGCCAACCCCGAGCGCGCCAAGGCGCTCGCCGCGGCGCTGTCCCAGATCGAAAAGCAATTCGGCAAGGGTTCGGTCATGCGCTACGGCGACAATCAGGTCGAGCACGACATCCAGGTGGTGTCGACCGGCTCCCTGGGGCTGGACATCGCGCTGGGCGTGGGCGGCCTGCCGCGCGGCCGCGTGGTCGAGGTCTACGGTCCCGAATCCTCGGGCAAGACCACGCTGACCCTGCAGGTCATTGCGGAAATGCAGAAAATCGGCGGCACCTGCGCCTTCATCGACGCCGAGCACGCGCTGGACGTGCAGTATGCCGCGCGCCTGGGCGTCAACCTGTCCGACCTGCTGATCTCCCAGCCCGACACCGGCGAGCAGGCTCTTGAAATTACCGACGCCCTCGTGCGTTCGGGCTCCGTGGACCTGATCGTGATCGACTCGGTGGCCGCGCTGGTGCCCAAGGCCGAGATCGAAGGCGACATGGGCGATTCGCTGCCGGGCCTGCAGGCCCGCCTCATGAGCCAGGCCCTGCGCAAATTGACCGCCACGATCAAGCGCGCCAACTGCATGGTGATCTTCATCAACCAGATCCGGATGAAAATCGGCGTCATGTTCGGCAACCCGGAAACCACCACCGGCGGCAATGCGCTCAAGTTCTATTCCTCGGTCCGCCTGGACATCCGCCGCATCGGCTCGATCAAGAAGGGCGACGAGGTGGTCGGCAACGAGACCCGCGTCAAGGTGGTGAAAAACAAGGTCGCGCCGCCCTTCAAACAGGTCGAGTTCGACATCATGTACGGCGCCGGCATCTCGCGCGAGGGCGAGATCATCGACCTGGGCGTGCAGGCCGGCATCGTGGACAAGGCCGGCGCCTGGTACAGCTACAACGGCGAGCGCATCGGCCAGGGCAAGGACAACGTGCGGGACTACCTCAAGGAGCACCCGGACATGGCCTTCGAGATCGAAAACCGCGTGCGCGAACAGCTTGGCGTCGTGGCGCGTGCGCCCGCTGCGCAGGCCGATGGGCAGTGAGGGTGCACCGGGCGGCGGACCCAGCCTGAAGGCCAGGGCCATCGCCTACCTGTCCAGGCGCGAACACTCGCGCCTGGAACTGCGGCGCAAGCTCGCCGCCCATTGTGACGATCCCGACCGGATCGAGGCCGTCCTGGACGAGCTCCAGCGCCAGCATTGGCAATCCGACCAGCGCTATGCCGAGTCCTACGCCCAGCGCCAGGCGCCGCGGCAGGGCGCGGCCCGCATCCTGCAATCCCTGCGCCGGCAGGGGGTCGACGAGGAGTCCCTGCGCGCCCTCGCGGACCGCTTGACCGACACCGAGGCCGGCCGGGCGCGCGAGGTCTGGCAGCGCAAATTCGGGCAAGCCCCGGCGGACGCGCGGGACTATGCCCGCCAATATCGCTTCATGGCGGGCCGGGGCTTCTCGGCCGATTGCGTGCGCCGGATCCTTGGCGGGCGCGACATCGAGGACTGATGCCCGCCGACGATCCGGCCTATGCCGGCTGGATGCCCGTCAAGGTGTCGAAGCAGGTCTCGCGCGCCTGGGCCAGGAACGCCTGCACGTAGCCCGCATCGGCATCCTCGGCGCGCGTGGCCGCATACAGGGTGCGCCAGACGCCCCCCGCACCCAGGCGGCAGACGTGCAGCCAGCCCTGGTCCAGGTACTCGGTCAGCGCCCAGTTGGGCAGGGCGGCCACGCCCCGGCCGCTGGCGACCAGCTGGACGATCATCGGCGTCAGTTCGGCGGTCCGCAAGGCCGCCGGCTCGACGCCCGCCGGATCCATGAAGGCCGTGAATACGTCCAGCCGGTCGCGATCCACGGGGTAGGCGATCAGCACCTGGTCGGCCAATTGATGAGCCTCCACGTGGGACAGGCCGGCCAGCGGCCCGCCGCGCGCGACGGCCAGCACCAGCTCGTAGCTGAACAAGGGCGCATAGCGGATCGCCTCCGAGGTCTGCGGATCCGAGGTGATCACCACGTCCAGGTCCCCGCGCAGCAATGCTGGCAAGGGCGCGAAGGAAAATGCCGCCGACAGGTCCAGCGACACATCCGGCCAGGCCTGGCGGAAGGCGTCGAGCGCCGGCATCAGCCATTGAAAACACGAGTGGCAGTCGATCGCCACATGCAGGCGGCCCGTGCGGCCCGCCGCCAGGCGCTGCAGCTCCCGCTCCGCGGCCCGGATCCGGGGCAGGACGTCCTCGGCCAGCTCGATGATGCGCAGCGCCGCCGTCGTCAACCGCGCCGGCCGGGTCCGCCGGTTCAGCAGGGACACCTTCAGGCGAACCTCGAGGTCGCGCAATTGGTGCGACAGGGCCGATTGCGTCAGATGCAGGCGCTCCGCGGCCTCCTGCAGGCTGCCGCCATCGCGGATGGCCACCAGGGTTTCCATATGCCTCACCTCTAGCATGAATTTTCCTCAACTTATGAATGGTGCATTTGATTTTTTACTGGGAGTGTTTCCATGCACAATGCTGTTCATTGAGGAAATTTTATATTAATGGGCTTAAGAATGACGATTATTCATAATTTGGGTTTCCCCCGGATCGGGTCGGACCGCGAACTCAAGCGCGCCCAGGAGGCCTATTGGGCCGGGCGCGGCGACCAGGCGGCGCTGCGGGAAACGGGCCGTGAATTGCGCGCCCGCCACTGGGCCATCCAGGCAGGGGCCGGCCTGGCCACCGTGCCGGTGGGGGATTTCGCCTGGTACGACCACATACTCGAATGGACGACGACGCTGGGCGCCGTGCCGGCGCGCTTCGGCCAGCCCGAAGGCGAGCCGGTCGGCCTGGATACGCTGTTCCGGATGGCACGGGGCCGCGCGCCCTCCGGCACGCCCGCCGCCGCCTGCGAGATGACCAAGTGGTTCGACACCAACTATCACTACATCGTGCCGGAATTGCACCCGGATCAGACCTATCGGATCGCCCGCGAGGACCTGTTCGAGCAGGTGGCCGAGGCGCTGGCCCTGGGCCATCGTCCCAAGCCCGTGATCCCCGGGCCGCTGACCTGGCTCTGGCTGGGCAAGGGCGACGCCTACCCGCATGGTGCGGCCGACGAGGCCAAGCTCGCCCTGTTGCCCGGCCTGCTGGCGGTGTATGAGGCCGTGTTGCGGCGTTTGGCGGGACAAGGGGTCGAGTGGGTGCAGATCGACGAGCCCATCCTGGGCCTGGAGTTGCCCGAGGCCTGGCGCGCGGCCCTGCCCGCCGTCTACGGCCGTCTGGCCGGGCAGGGCGTGCGCGTGCTGCTGGCCACGTATTTCCAGGGGCTGGACTTGAACCTGGATCTATTGCCCGGCCTGCCGGTGCATGGATTGCACGTGGATCTGGTGCGCGCGCCCGGCCAGCTCGAGGGCGTCCTCGCCGCCCTGCGGGCCGATCAGGTGCTGTCGCTGGGCCTGGTCGACGGGCGCAACATCTGGCGCACGGACCTGGATGCCGCGCTGCGGATCGCCACGCAGGCGCAGGCGCGCCTGGGCGAGCGCCTGTGGCTGGCGCCCTCGTGCTCCTTGCTGCACGTGCCCATCGACCTGGAGCGGGAAGGCGGGCTGGATGCGGAACTCAAGAGCTGGTTGTCCTTTGCCGTGCAGAAGCTCGACGAGTTGCGCCTGCTCGGCGCGCTTGCGGACGGCCGGCCCACCAGCGATGAGCTGGCGGCGGCGGCGCGGCAGCGCGCGGCCCTGCAGGCGCGCCGCGACTCGCCGCGCATCCATCGCCCGGCGGTGGCGCGGCGCCTGGACGAGGCCGCCTCGCTCAGCCGCGAGCGGGCGCACTTCGATCAGCGCATCGCCCGCCAGCAGGCGCGCCTAGGCCTGCCCAGCTATCCCACGACCACCATCGGTTCCTTTCCGCAGACGCCCGAGATCCGCGCGTTGCGCCGCGATTGGCGTGGCGGCGGGATATCGGATGCGGCCTACGAGAACGCGATCCGCGCGGAAATCGAGCGCGTCATCCGTTTTCAGGAGGACATCGGCCTGGACGTGCTGGTCCACGGCGAACCCGAGCGCAACGACATGGTGGAATATTTCGGTGAACTGCTCGACGGATTCGCCTTCACGGAATACGGCTGGGTGCAGAGCTATGGTTCGCGCTGCGTCAAGCCGCCCCTGATCTACGGCGACGTGGCGCGCCTGGCGCCGATGACGGTCGCCTGGTCCGCCTACGCGCAATCCCTGACCGAGCGGCCCGTCAAGGGCATGCTGACCGGGCCGGTGACCATCCTGCAATGGTCCTTCGTGCGCGACGACCAGCCGCGCGCGCTGACCTGCCGCCAGATTGCGCTGGCGCTGCGCGACGAGGTCCAGGACCTCGAGCAGGCGGGCATCACGGTGATCCAGATCGACGAGCCCGCATTCCGCGAGGGCCTGCCGCTGCGCCGCGCGGACTGGCCGGCCTATCTGGACTGGGCCGTCGACTGCTTCCGCCTCTCGACCTCGGGCGTGCGCGAGGATACGCAGATCCATACGCACATGTGCTATTCCGAGTTCAACGACATCATCGAGGCGATCGCCCGCATGGATGCCGACGTCATCACCATCGAGACCTCGCGCTCCAATATGGAGCTGCTGGGCGCGTTCGAGGATTTCGCCTATCCGAACGACATCGGCCCGGGCGTCTACGACATCCATTCGCCGAACGTGCCGCGCGAGGACTGGATGGTCGACCTGATCCGCCGGGCGGCGCAGCGCCTGCCGGCGGAGCGGCTCTGGGTCAATCCCGACTGCGGGCTGAAGACCCGAGGCTGGCCCGAGACCCGCGCGGCCCTGGCGTCCATGGTGCAGGCCGCGCGGACTTTGCGCGCCGCGGCCTGAGGGCGGGACGGTCGGCGGGGCGGGGCCGGGGGCGGCGGCCGCCGCCGGCCGTGCGTTATACTTGATGGGTTCTGCATGTCGTCAGTACCACACAAAAGCCAATGTCCCTGTCCGCGCCCGTTCGCGCTCGCCAGCCAATCCACACGCGGTCCATCCGCGTGGATTCGTATTTGCGCGAGGACGGCCTGTGGGACCTCGAGGCGGAACTCGTCGACACCAAGGCCTACGATTTCCCGATCCGCAACGGCGACACCCACCGCGCGGGCGATCCGGTGCATCACATGCGCCTGCGCGTCACCATCGACGACGATCTCAATATCCTCGAGGCCGAGGCGGCCTACGAGGCGGCGCCGTATGGGGAATACTGCAGCGCCATCGCGCCGGCCTACGGTGAGCTGGTCGGCCTGAACCTGCGTGACCAGTTCCGCAAGCGCGTGCGCGAGCGCTTTGGCCGCTCCGCAGGCTGCACGCACGTCACCGAGCTCACCACCGTGCTGCCGACCGTCGCGATCCAGACCATGGCCGTGCGCCGCCGCGCGGCCCCGCCGTCCTCGCAGCGCCCCTTCCAGCTCGGCGGCTGCCACGCCCTGGACCTGGACGCCCCCGCCGTCAGGCTGTTCTATCCGCAATGGTATGCCCCCAAAGGATCGGCCGGCCATGAGGATTGAGGCTTCTTTTTTTCTCCTTTGACAGGTAACACATGAAAATTCACGAATATCAAGGCAAGGAATTGCTGAAGAAGTTTGGCGTGACCGTACCGCGCGGGATTCCCGCGTTTTCCGTCGAGGAGGCGGTGGCTGCGGCGGAAAAACTCGGTGGGCCTGTCTGGGTGGTGAAGGCCCAGATCCATGCCGGCGGGCGCGGCAAGGGCGGCGGCGTGAAACTGGCGCGCTCGATCGACGAGGTGCGCCAGCTGGCATCCGAGATCCTCGGCATGCAGCTCGTCACGCACCAGACCGGTCCGCAGGGCCAGAAGGTGCGCCGCCTGCTGATCGAGGAAGGCGCCGACATCAAGAAGGAATACTACGTCGGGATCGTGACCGACCGCGCCTCGCAGCGCGTCTGCGTCATGGCCTCGAGCGAGGGCGGCATGGAAATCGAGGTGGTCGCCGAAAAGACCCCCGAAAAAATCCTCAAGGTATTCGTCGATCCGGCCACCGGCCTCACCGATGAGCAGGCCGCCGGCCTGGCGCGCGGCATCGGCGTGCCCGAGGCCTCGGTGTCCGCCGCGGCCGCTGAATTCCAGAAGCTCTACAAGGCCTATTGGGACACCGACGCTTCGCTGGCCGAGATCAATCCGCTGATCCTCGAGGGCAACGGCGGCATCAAGGCCCTGGATGCGAAATTCAACTTCGATTCCAACGCGCTGTATCGCCATCCCGAGATTCTCGAGTACCGGGACCTCGACGAAGAAGACCCTGCCGAGATCGAGGCCAGCAAGTTCGACCTGGCCTACATCCAGCTGGACGGCAACATCGGCTGCCTGGTCAACGGCGCGGGCCTGGCCATGGCGACCATGGACACCATCAAGCTGTTCGGCGGCGAGCCCGCCAACTTCCTGGACGTGGGCGGCGGCGCCTCGGCCGAAAAAGTCACCGAAGCCTTCAAGATCATGCTCAAGAACAAAGGCGTGAAGGCGATCCTGGTCAATATCTTCGGCGGCATCATGCGTTGCGACGTCATCGCCGAAGGCGTGATCACAGCCTGCAAGGCCGTCAACCTCAGTGTGCCGCTGGTCGTGCGCATGAAGGGCACCAACGAAGAACAGGGCAAGCGCATGCTTGCCGAATCCGGGCTGCCCATCATCAGCGCCGACACCATGGCCGAAGCCGCGACGCAGGTCGTCGCCGCCGCGAAATAAGCATATCCGAGGAAGAAACATGTCGATTCTGATCAATAAGGACACCAAGGTCATCACGCAAGGGATCACCGGCAAGACCGGCCAGTTCCACACGCGCATGTGCCGCGACTATGGCAACGGCCGCGCCGCCTTCGCCGCCGGCGTGCATCCCAAGAAGGCCGGCGAGGACTTCGAGGGTATCCCCATCTATGCCTCCGTCAAGGACGCCAAGGCTCAGACCGGCGCCACGGTTTCGGTCATCTACGTGCCGCCGGCCGGTGCGGCCGGCGCCATCTGGGAGGCCGTCGAGGCGGATCTGGACCTGGTCATCTGCATCACCGAAGGCATCCCCGTGCGCGACATGCTCGAGGTGCGCAACCGCATGCGCGCCGAGAACCGCAAGTCGCTGCTGCTGGGGCCCAACTGCCCCGGCCTGATCACGCCCGATGAAATCAAGATCGGCATCATGCCGGGACACATCCATCGCAAGGGCCGCATCGGCGTGGTCAGCCGCTCGGGCACCCTCACGTATGAGGCCGTCGCCCAGGTGACGGAACTGGGCCTGGGCCAATCCAGCGCGGTGGGCATCGGCGGCGACCCGATCAACGGCCTCAAGCACATCGACGTGCTGAAGATGTTCAACGACGATCCGGACACCGATGCGGTGATCATGATCGGCGAGATCGGCGGGCCCGACGAGGTCGAAGCCGCGCAATGGGCCAAGGACAACATGAAAAAACCGGTGGTCGGCTTCATCGCCGGCGTGACCGCGCCGGCGGGCAAGCGCATGGGGCATGCCGGCGCCCTGATCTCGGGCGGCGCCGACACGGCCGACGCCAAGCTCGAGATCATGGAAGCCTGCGGAATCCGCACCACGCGCAATCCGTCCGAGATGGGCAAGCTGCTCAAGACCGTCCTGTAGCCCTCGGGACGGCAGGGCGCGCACCAATCCCGGCAGCGCCGGCCTCGACGCCGGCCGTCGCTGCCGGCTGTCGGCTGTCGGCATGGCCGGCTTCGCGGGGCGGGGCGTCGCATCGAGGACCATGAATGCTTGAACTGATCCAGCAACTGCACTGGGGAGCGGTTTTCCAGATCGTCCTGATCGATATCCTGCTGGGCGGGGACAACGCCGTGGTGATCGCCCTGGCGTGCCGCAAGCTCGATCACAAGCGACGCATCCAGGGCATCTTGTGGGGCACGGCCGGCGCCATCGTGCTGCGCATCGTCCTGATCGCCTTTGCCCTCACGCTGCTGGCCATCCCGTACCTCAAGGTCGTCGGCGCCTTGCTGCTGCTGTGGATCGGGATCAAGCTCATGCTGCCGGACGACACGCACCACGACAGCATCCAGGGCGCCAGTTCGGTGTGGGCGGCCATCCGCACGATCATCATCGCCGATTTCGTGATGAGCCTGGACAATGTGATCGCCATCGCCGGCGCCGCGCAGAACACCATCCCCGACCACCAGCTGGGCTACGTCATCTTCGGCCTGCTGATGAGCGTGCCCATCATCATCTGGGGCAGCACACTGGTGCTCAAGCTCATCGACCGCTTCCCCATCGTCGTGACGCTGGGCGCGGCCCTGCTCGGCTGGATCGCGGGCGGCATGCTGGTGACCGACGTGGCGGTGCATCGTTGGCTGGGACCGCAGGACGCCTCGGTCAAATTTGCCGCCGAGGCCCTCGGCGCCGTGGTGGTGGTGGCCATCGGCACCTGGATCGCGCGCCGGAAAAAGGCCGCGCAGACCTCGACGGAGAATCGCTCATGAAATCAACCGATCCGCAACCGGGCCGCAAGCCCCGCGAATCCCGCTTGTCCCTTTTGCAGGGGCTGGCGATCCTGGCTGTGCTGGGCATCGTCGCCAGCCTCCTATTGTCCAGGTGCGCCGCATGACTGTTTCCCTATCGCCCAGCCGCCTCGTGATCGCCACGCGCGCCAGCCGCCTTGCGCTGTGGCAGGCGCAGCACGTGCGCGACCGCTTGCAGGCCTTGTATCCCGAGTGCGACATCCAATTGCTGGACATGACCACGCGCGGCGACCAGATACTGGACCGAACCTTGTCCAAGGTCGGCGGCAAGGGGCTGTTCGTCAAGGAACTCGAGACCGCGCTGCTGGACGGCCGGGCGCACCTGGCGGTCCATTCCCTCAAGGACGTGCCCGTCGACCTCGGGCCGCCGTTCGCGCTGGCCGCCATCATGGCGCGCGAGGACCCTTTCGACGCCCTGGTCTCGAACGATTACCCGCGTCTCGAGGACCTGCCCGCCGGCGCCGTGGTCGGCACCTCCAGCCTGCGGCGCGAGGCGCAGTTGCGCGAACGCTTTCCACATCTGCGGGTGCGGCCCCTGCGCGGCAACCTCGATACCCGCCTGGCCAAGCTCGATCGCGGCGAATACGCGGCGATCATCCTGGCGGCGGCCGGCTTGCGCCGCCTGGGCCTGGGCGATCGCATCCGCGCAGTCTTGCCCGCGCAACACAGCCTGCCGGCGGCGGGCCAGGGTGCGTTGGGAATCGAAATCATGGCCGATCGGACCGATGTGCAGGCCTGGCTGTCCCCCTTGGCCTGCGATCGCAGCACCGCCTGCGCATTGGCCGAGCGGGCCGTCTCGCGGGCGCTGGGCGGTTCCTGCCAGGTGCCGCTGGCGGCTTACGCGACCGAGTCCGGCGGACGGCTGGACCTGCAGGCCCTCGTGGCCGAGCCCGACGGCTCGCGCGTGTTGCGGGCCGGTGCCCAGGGGGCTGCGGCCCAGGCCGAGGCCCTGGGGGCGGAAGTGGCGCAGGCTTTGCTCGAGCAGGGTGCGGACGTGATTCTTGCGCGCCTGCTGGCCGCGCCCGACGCCCACTGAAGGCGCCGGCCGCATGCCGCAGCCGGCCCGGCCCCTTGCCGTCCTGACACGGCCCGAAGGACGCAACGAGTCGATCGCCCGCGCCCTCGAGGCCGAGGGTCTGGCGGCGATCATCGCGCCCGCGCTGGTCTTGCGGCCACTGGACGAACCGGCCCCGGCGCCGGCTGGCTATGACCTGGTGGTGTTCGTCAGCCGCCAGGCGGCCGACCAGTATTTTGCCCAGCATGCCGACGCGTGGCCGGCAGCGACTTTCGCCGCCGCGGTCGGCCAGGCCACGGCTCGCGCGCTGCGCCGGCGGGTGCCGGCGGACCGGATCCTCGCGCCGCCCGCCGACAGCGCCCAGGATTCCGAGGCCTTGATGGCACTGCTGGATGCGCGCGGCCTGCGGCCCGCGTGCGCGCTGATCCTGCGCGGCCAGCGCGGCCGGGAATGGCTGGCCACTCAGCTCGAGCGCCGCGGCTGCCAGGTGCGGCGCCATGCCCTGTATGGCCGCGATGCGGTGCGCTGGACCCCGGCCCAGTGCCAGGCGGCCCTGGGCGCGCGCCCCTGTATTCTGCTGGTCAGCAGCCTGGAGGGTCTGGAGGCGATCGCCGCCAGCTTCCAGACCCATGGTCAGGGGTGGCCGTCCCATCTGCGCGTCGTGACGATCCACGCGCGTATTGCGCGGCGGCTACAATGTCTGATCGATGCCGATTCGCCGGGCGCCGGCCACCGGCGGGCGCCCGATATAAAAATCTGCGCGCCTGACGAGCAGGCGATATTTCAGGCTATATTGGCAGCATCGCGCTCGCGTTGTTAGAAGGAACATTACGCCGTCATGACCGACCCAGACCGCAGCACGCATTCCGCCGAACCCGAGACGCCCCCTACGCAATCGACGCCGGCCGGCGACGTGGCCGAACCCGCGCCGCGCAAGGGCAGGTCCTCGTCGCTGGCGGTTGCCGTGTTGCTGCTGGTGGTGCTGGCGATCGTGCTGGGCGGCGCCCTGTGGTATCAGAATCGCGAATACCGGATCCTGCGCACCGACATGGTCGAACAGGGCAGCCAGGCGGCGCGCGCGGCGCAGCTTGCCCAGGCGGCGGCCGACCAGGCGCGCGCGGAGGCGCGCAGCCAGGCCACGCAGCTGGACCAATTGCGCAAGGTCCTGGACGAGACACAGGCCCAGGTCGACGATCTGGACCAGGCCCTGCAGATGATGACCGACAGCGGCTCGGATCTGCTGTTGCTCAACGACATCGACCGGCTGGTGTCCATCGCCCAGCAGCAGCTCGGCCTGGAGGGCAACGTCGCCAACGCCATCATTTCGCTCGAGGTCGCGCAGGCCAGGCTGGCGCGCGCCAATCGTCCGGCGCTGGCGTCCCTGCAGCAGACCATCAACGGCGACGTGGACCGCCTGCGCGCCGTGGTCACCGTCGACGTGCCGACCCTGTCCGCCAGGCTCGACCGTCTGTATACCCTGCTGGGCGAGGCGCCCTTGCTGGTGCCCGATGCCGCCGCGCCGCAGACGACGCCGCCCGCCGCCGAGCCCGCGCCGGCGCCGGCCGCCGCCGATCCCCTTGCCGCGGACGCACCGTGGTGGCGGCGCATGGGCCACGAGGCCTGGGACTGGACGCAAAACGCCGGGACCATGCTGTCGCATGACCTGCGCGGCCTTTTCGAGGTGCGGCGCGTCGACGATGCGGCCGCGCTGCTGATCTCGCCCGAGCAGGCCGCGCGTTTTCGCGAGGGCCTCCAGCAGCGCACCCTGACCGCCCAACTGGCCTTGCTGATGCATCAGTCCAAGATCTGGCAGACCGAACTGGGCCGCGTCGCGGATGCCATCGACCGCCGCTTCGACATGCGTTCCGGCCAATCGCGTGAGGCGCTGGACCTGGCCCGCGGCCTGCTCGATACGGCGATCGAGACCCGCCTGCCGACGGTGGACAACAGCCTCGAGGCCATCGCCGCCGCGCGCGACGCCTTCAGCGCCCAGGATGCCGCGGATCCACCGTCCACCGAGCCAGAGACCGACACCCCCGCCGCGGCGCCCGGTGGCGCCCCGGCGGACGGCGGGCAATAGGGGACGGCCATGCGGAGCTGGTTCTGGACCCTGATCCTGCTGGTCGCCGCCGTGGCGCTGGCCCTGGTGCTGCGGGAACACGGCGGCAACGTCCTCATCGTCGCCCATCCCTGGCGCATCGAATTGTCCCTGTCCCTGGCCGTCGTCCTGCTGCTGGCGGGCTTCGTCGCCCTGCACTGGCTGCTGCGCTGCGCGGGCTGGCTGGGCGCCGGGCCCGAGCGCTTTCGCGCCTGGCGCGGCCGCCGCGCCCAGACCCGCGACGTCGAGCTCCTCGAAAGCGGCTGGATCAATGTCCTCGAGGGCCGCTACGCGCAGGCCGAGAAAGACCTGTCCAACCTGCTGTCGCGCACGCGCTCGGCCGATCGCAAGGTCCTGGCCGGCCTCAGCGCGGCGCGCGCGCTGCACCTGCTGGGCGAATACAAGCGCCGCGATCAGGTCCTGCGCCTGGCCCAGGAGGGCGCGGGCCAGGACAACCGCCTGCGCCAGGCCGTCGACACCGTGACCGCCGAGATGTACCTGGACCAGGGCCGCGCCGCGGAGGCGCTCGCGCTGCTCGAACCCTTGCAGGACGCCTCCTCGCGCTATTTCCATTCCACCCGCCTGCTGTTGCGCGCCCATCGCCAACTGGGCCACGACGAGCAGGTCTATGCCCTGACGCGGGTCTTGTTGCGCCGCAGCGCCATCGACCCGACCCAGGCGCACACCTTCATTCGCGGCGCAGTCGCCCGGCGCTTCGCGCAGTGCGACGACGAGGCGGCGATCAAGACCCTGTGGGCCGACCTGACCGCCGACGAGCGCCTGGATCCGGCGATCGCCCTCGCGGCGGCTCAGGCCCAGGCCCGTTTCGGGCACGCCGTCGAGTCCGCGCGCATCCTCGAGGCGGCCCTGGGGCGCGCGCTGGACGACGGGCTGCTGCGCGCCTACGCGCAGTGCGAGCCCGACCAGGCCGCGCATCGCCTGGCGCGCGCCGAAATCTGGCTGAAATCCAATCCCGATCATCCGAGTCTGCTGGCCGCGCTGGGCCAGCTTTGCCTGGGCGCGCAGCTGTGGGGACAGGGCGAACACTACCTCGAGCGCAGCCTCGCGCTGCGTTCCGACACCCACGTGCATGCGCTGCTGGCGACACTGGACGACGCCCTGGGGCGCCCAGACCTGGCGCTGGAACATTGGCGCAAGGCCTCGCAGGAGGCCGGTGTGGCGGTGCCGGCCGTCGGCCGCCTGCTGCCGGCGGCCGATACCCGCGGCGATCCCAGGTTCGACGAGGCGCGGCAGGATCCCCTGGCCCCGCAGGCGCCTGAATCGCGGATTCCAGAGGCCGCCAGCGGCGTCTACGTCGATGACGGGGAACCATCCGGCACGCCGCAGCCGGTGGCCGGCCCCCCCGAGCCGGGCACCGCATCCGCCCCGGCCGCCAAGGCCTCGCACGGCGACGACTACTTCGATACCGCACCGATCCCCGGCGTGGACATGTCCCAGACCTCGGACGGCGGTTCGCGCAGCCTGCACAAGCGCTGAGGATCGCGCCCGCCCATCGTCACACTCATTTCCATCATCATCACAGCAAGGTCAATCATGAGTTTAGATCGCGTACCCGCCGGCGAAAAAGTGCCGGAGGAATTCAACGTCATCATCGAGATCCCGATGAATGCGGATCCCGTCAAATACGAGGTGGACAAGACCTCGGGCGCGGTGTTCGTCGACCGTTTCATGATGACGGCCATGCATTACCCCTGCAATTACGGCTACATCCCGCAGACGATCTCGGACGACGGCGATCCGGTCGACGTGCTGGTCATGGCGCCGTTTCCCATCCAGGTGGGCGCCGTCATCCGCTGCCGCGCCCTGGGCGTGATGCAGATGGAGGACGAGGCCGGCGGTGACGCCAAGCTGCTGGCGCGTCCCGTCGACAAGCTCTATCCCCCTTACCGCGACATCCAATCCACCGACGACCTGCCGGCCGAGGAACTGGCCCGCATCCAACACTTCTTCGAGCACTACAAGGACCTCGAGAAAGGCAAGTGGGTCAAGGTGTCCGGCTGGGCCGGCATCGACGCCGCCAAGCGCGAGATCCTCGATTCCGCGGCGCGCTATCAACAATCGGGGCAGGCGGCATGAATACCGTATTCCCCACGCCCGAGGGGGGCACACTACTGGTGGCGGGGTCGGACGCCGCCTTTCCCGTGCGGCGCGTCTACTGCGTGGGCCGCAACTATGCCGATCATGCCCGTGAAATGGGCGATTCGGGCCGCGAGCCTCCGTTCTTCTTCGCCAAGCCGGGCGACGCGGTGCTCAGCATCGCCGACGGCGAGGTCGGCACCATGCCGTATCCGCCACGCACCCAGGACCTGCACCACGAGATCGAACTGGTCGCCGCGCTGGGCTCGGGCGGGCGCGACCTGACGGCCGAGCAGGCGGCCGCCTGCGTCTGGGGCTATGCCATTGGCCTGGACATGACGCGCCGTGACCTGCAGGGCGCGGCCAAGAAATCCGGCCGGCCCTGGGAGGTCGGCAAGGCTTTCGACCACAGCGCCCCGATCGGCCCGGTCCACCCGATCGCCGCCACCGGCGCGCTGTCGCAGGGGCGCATCGCCCTGACCGTCAACGGCCAGGAACGCCAGGTCGGCGACCTGTCCGACATGATCTGGTCGGTGCCCGAGGCACTCGCCTACCTGTCGACCCTGTTTGAACTCAAGGCCGGCGACCTGGTCTTCACCGGTACGCCCGCGGGCGTGGGCGCGGTGGTGCCCGGCGACCTGCTGGAGGGCACGATCGAGGGGCTGGGCGCCCTGCAGGTGCGCATCGGCGCCTGATTTCGGCTAGGCCGGTCCCTGACGGGGCGGGGCGCGATCCGTTCGCGCGCCGCCCCGTGTCGTTTGCGGCCGCCTCGGCTTGCGCGAATAGCCGGCCGGTGGCGGGCGATGCACACTGGGCTCCTCACAGGATCGAGGAGGGCCCGACATGCGGCGCATCCAGACAGGCAAACGGCAGCGCGGCCAGGGCATGGTCGAATACATGATCGTCGTCGCCCTCGTGGCGGTGGCCGCCATCGCGGTGTACCAGACCTTCGGTCAGGTGATTCGCGCGCAGACCGCCGCCATGGCCAAGGAAATCGCCGGCGAGGACGGCACGGCGCAATCGCGCGCGGCACAGGCCGCCGCCGAGGCGGGGGCCGAGCAGGCAGCAGCCAAGACCCTCAAGTCCTTCACCGGCAACGCCGGTGCGGCGCAGTGACATGGCTGCGTGTCGTCGCCAGGACGGCCAGGTGCTGGTGCTGGGCATGCTGCTGGCCGCCGCCCTGTCGCTGGCGCTGCTGCGCTATTTCTCGGCGGGCCAGGTGCTCGCGGCCAAGGTGCGGCAGGTTCACGGCCTGGATGCCGCGGCCTATAGCGGCGCGCTGGTCCAGGCCCGCGCGCTGAACATGCTGGCCTATTTGAACCGCGCGCAGCTTGCCCACCAACTGGCCATGGCGCACCTGGTGACCTTGGGCAGTTGGGCCTTGTTCGGCGGGGCCGAGGCGGGGCAGGTGGCGCGCGGCAATCCCCCGGCCCATCTGATCGGGATGCTGTTCGGGGCCGACCACGGGCGGGCCTACCTGGCCGCCGCCCGGGCGGCCGGGCTGGATGAATGGGCGCGTGAGGAGGGGGCGCTGGGACGCGCCCACGCGGCCCATGACCGCCAAGTCCACGCTCTCTATGCGGGGCTGTCCCGCGATGTCGCGACGACGGCGCCCGAGGCCCGTATGGCGGCCATCCGTGCGGTTCTTCGGGCGCATTATCCCGAGCGGCCCGAGGGCGACCTGCGCGTGGCGCTCTTGCATGACGAATGGCCCGCGCTGCTGCGGCGGCATGCACCCGATCAGGATCTGCGCGAGCTGGTGCAGGGCATCGCCGGCCTGTATCCCTTCCTCGGACCGCGCGATCATACGGCCCGCAACGCCTGGGCGGTGGATGCCCGTTGCCCGATGCTGCGCCACCAGCTTCGGCGGCGCGGCCAGACGGCCATGGATGCCGCCGGCCGCTGGCAGGCGACGGACACCCAGTCCTTCCATGCCTTGCGGGCCAATCGCTGGATAGGGTGCTACTACCGCGAATATGCCATGGGCTGGGCCTGGATCCCCGCGCAGGCCGGCGCGATCATGGCGGGGGAATACTCGGACGCCGCGCCCGAGGATTTCTCCGAACAAGACTTCTGGCGCTGGGTCCAGGATGCCACCGACTGGAGCCTGCTCGACCAAAGCGACAACCCGATCGCCAATTCCTATGCGGTGCGGACCAGGCCAAAATGGCAGGCCGGCGGCCTGGCGCCGTATTACGACATGGCGTCGGCCGGCCCCCAGGGCGTGGCGGGATTCGAGCTGCACTTGTCCATCGACGGTCCGGAAGGCCTGGTCGTGCAGGCGCGCAGCGCCGCCCACAGCTACTTCGTCCGGCCAGGTTCCCGCGCGGACGGCCTGGACGAGGCCCCCAATCTCTTTCAACCTTATTGGTTGGCGCGGCTTGCGCCGATGCGGTCCGCGGCCTCGTCCGCCGGGGAGCCCTGACATGGCGATGACGGCGCAGCGCGGGCAGGCCCTGGTCGAAGCCCTGGTGGTGATGGGCGTTCTTGCCGGCGGTTGGCTGGCCGCCGCCTGGCTCGGCCGCTTGCGCGATATCGACTTGCAGGCTTTGCATGCGAGCCGCCATCAGGCTTTTGCTCACGCGCATCAGGGCGTGGCGGCGCCTGCGATGATGCCCGCGGATTCGTATTTCACGGGTGCGGGGCAGCATTGGGCGAGCCGGCATGATGCCCCTGTGCTTGCCGGCGTCGGCGCTCGATGGCTCCAGGCGGCGCAGGCCCCTCATCGCCAGCTGGGCGATTCCGTCGCTGCCGGGCCGGCGATCCGCCGCGAGCTGCGGCTGGGGGATGAGGCCGTCTGGATCGCCGAGGTCGGCCTGGCGACCACAGGCGTCCAGGGCGTCGAGGGCGGCTTGCGCGACTTTGATCGCCGCGCGCTGCGGTGGGTGCGCCATACCGCGATCCTGCGGGGTGAGGGGGCGGCGCCGGGGGATGCGCAGGTCCAGGCTGTGCTGGCGGGCGCAGGCACGCTGTGGGCGGATGCGGCGGGCCATTCAGCGGGGCTTGGGCGCAGCGTCGATGCGCGGATGCGTCCGGTGGATGCGCCCTGGGGCCGCGCCGGCCTGCAGGACGACTGGCTGACGCCCTGGGCGGGCATGCTGCCCGCCCGCCACCTGCGTATCGGGGAACAGCCATGAGGCTCATCCGGCTGTCCCGCGGCCTTGTGCTCGTATTGACGCTCACAAGCCTTTGCGCCCATGCCGGCGCGCTCACGACTGGGCCGGGCGATGCCTGGCCGGGTTGGCGCTGGGGGCCGCGGCAGGATGTCGATCTCCCGGGCGTGCGGCTGACCCAGCACCCGTTCGAGGCCGACTCGCCACCCGCCCAGTCGGCCCGTCGGCTCGCCGGGCTACGCGATATGGTGTTCGATCGACTGGCGATCATCGAGGGCGGCATCGTCCTGTCCGGCGTCCGGGACGGCGCCCACTGGTTCGGCTGGTTGCGTCCGGGCGCCCGAGGCACACGGGGCATGGTGTCGGTGCTGACGCCCATACCGACTTCCGGGCAGGGGGCCGGCGTCCCCTTGCCCGCGGGCGTGCGAGCACTGACCCGGGTGACCCAGCGCGAAGGGGCGGCACGGCTCACGATCGCCAGCCATGCGCATCCGGACGAGGCGGCCGGCCTGCGGCCCGCGATCCGGCGGCTGCTGGTTCATGACGGTTGGCGTCCCGCCGAGGCCGGTTGGCCCGGCGGCGAGGCCTGGCGGCGGCCGGGGGCATTCCTGCAGGTGCGCATCCAGCCGCAAGGGTCGCATTCGATCATCTGGACCTGGTATCGCGAGGGGGACGAACCATGAGACGGTTTCGGATGCCGCGCAGCGCCGTGCTGGGCGTGCTGGCCCTGTCTGCGGGCTTGCTGGCGGCCTGGGCGCTCGACGCCCACGTGCGCGAACGGGTCGCCGGCATCGAGGCGCGTGCCCGCGTACCCATGGCCGAGCGCGTCGTGGCTGCGCACGATCTGCCGGCCGGCACCCGCCTGCGTGCCGAACATCTGGCCTTGCGTCGCATGCCGCTCGAATGGCTCAGCAGCGACAGTGTGCCGGCCGCGCGCCACGCCGGCCTGCTGGATACCGTACTGTCGGCTCCGCTCAAGGCAGGCGATCCGGTCCTGCTGGCACACACCCAGGCCGCCGGCCCCGCGTTCTCCAGCCAGCTGGCTCTGGGCAGGCGTGCCATCACCTTGCCGGTCGACCAGATCAATTCCTTGTCGGGCCTGCTGCAGCCGGGGGACCTGATCGATTTGTATGTCTCCTTCGAATACCAGCGGCGCCGGATGACGGCACCGCTGCTGCAGGGGGTGCTGGTGTTGGCGACCGGCCGCGCCACTCGTTTCGACGAGGGCGCGGAAGGCACGTATTCCACTGTGACGCTCGATGCGGCGCCCGAGGATGTGGTCAAGCTCGTCGCTGCCCGGCAGGGCGGTTCGATCACGGCCATCCTCCGGCATCCGGACGATCCGCTGGCTGACCGCCGTGCGGTACGCGGCGACCTGGCCGCCTTGTTGGGCGTGGCCTCGGCGCCGCCACCGCCGCGCCGCAAGGGTGCCACGGTCGTCTATGGCACGAACGCGGGCGGACGCGTGCCGGGCCTGAACAGCCCGGCGCCCTCCGCGGCGCGGCCGGCGGGCCTGTTCGACCTGCCCGAGGCCCAGGCGCTGGCCAGCGCCTGGATGCAGGCGGCGCGCGACATGTCCGACGAGGCCGAACCATGATCGCCCGCCGGATTGCGGCTCCCCGCCTTGCGGGCGGGATCCCGCGCCGCGCGCAACGCGCGCGCGGCCGCTGGCTGGGCCTCTTGTGTTGTGCATGCGCGGCTGCCCGTATGGCGGTCGCCTTCGCCGATACGCACCTGCCGATGCAGGTGGGCGAGGTTCGCGTGCTGGGCATTCCCGACGCGCTGCGGGTGGCCGTGGGCGATGGGCAGGTGCTCAAGGCCATCAGCACGGACGATCACGAGGTCATCGTCTTCGCGCGCCGCCAGGGTTCCAGCGCACTGCACGTCTGGGCGGCCGATGGCCACGTCCATCGCTACATGGTCGAAGTCGCCGCCGAGGGCGCCCGCCAATTGCAGCACGAACTGCGCGGCATGATCGAACGCATTCCCGGCGCGCGGGTCAGTGTCGTCGGGGACAAGCTGGTGGTCGAAGGCGATGACCTGTCCGATGCGGATCGCCAACGTGTGGCCGAACTCGGCCGGCGCTATCCCCAGTTGCTGGATTTCACCAGCACGGTCGGCTGGGACCGGATGGTCCTGCTCGATGTGCAGGTCGTCGAGGTCCCGCGTTCGCTGGCGCGCGAACTGGGGCTGCGCTGGTCCGCCGCGCCCGAGGGCGGGGTGAATGCATCGCTGGCCTGGGACGGCGGCTCCACGCGCCACGCGGACCGCCCGGGCCAGACCGTGGTGCCCATCGGTTTCCCGGCGCGGGCCTTGGCGGGCTACTTCGGGGTCAACGCGCTGCTCTCGGCCCGCATCGAGGCGCTGGCGCAGGAAGGGCGCGCCGTGGTGCTTGCACAGCCGCAACTGCTGGCGCGCAGCGGCGCCACCGCCGAGTTCCTCGCGGGGGGCGAAATGCCCTACAGCACGGTGGACCAGAATGGCCAGCCCCGCACCGCCTTCAAGCCCTACGGCGTATCCTTGCGCATCACCCCCTCGGTCGAGCGTGGCGGCGCGGTGCGCTCGCGCATCGAGGTCGAAGTCAGCTCCATCGATACCACGCTGTCGGTGCCCGAGGGCCCGTCGCTCAAGACCCGGCGCGCCGCCACCGAATTCAACGTCCGCTCCGGTGAAACCCTGGTATTGGCCGGCTTCCTGTCGCGTGATGTTTCCAGCAATATCGACAAGATTCCCGGCCTGGGCGACCTGCCGGTCTTGGGCGCGCTGTTTCGCTCGACCCGTTTCCAGCGCAACGAAACAGAGCTCGCCATTCTCGTGACGCCGGTGCTGGTTTCGGTCCAGCATCCCGGTACGCGCTTGCGCGCGGAGCGGGCCGCCTCGATTCTGCGCCAGGCGTTTCCCGAACCGACGCGCCTCATGCTGCCGGCCATGTCGGATCTGCCGCAGCCGCAGCCGGCCGGGGATGGTGCTCGGTGGGATCCGCGCGGCCGTGGTCCCGGATCCCAATGGCGCGCGGGGGGCGAACCATGATGGACGTCGTCCTGGAATTCGAGGACGGCCGGCGGATTCCCCAAAGCCTCGCGCTGCCCTTGTCCATCGGCCGGGACGAGGACAGCGGCCTGCGGATCCGCGCCTGGCGCGTCGCCCGGCGCCACGCGTGCATCATGATGCGCGAGGGCGAAGTCTGGATCGAGGATTTCGGTTCGCTGGCGGGCACGGAGGTCAATGGACGGCGCGTCGCCCTGTATGGCCCTCTGGATGTGAACGACGAGATCGTCATCGGTCCTTGCCTGTTGCGCGTGCTGGCCTTGCCCGGTTCGTCGCGTCGTCCGCTGCAGGCGCCCTCCGGCGCTGCGGCATCCGGCCCGGTCGCCGGGCCTGACTCCCGGCATGGGAATGATCCGGCGACACCGATGTCCGCCGAGGATGCGCCGGCGCCGATCGCCGAGCCGCACGAGAGGCGCTTGCCGGCGGCCGAGGGGCTGGCGTTGCGCCGCCGCCTGCATGATCGCCTGATCGAGGCCTTGCAGCTCAGGCGCCGGGACATCGGCCTGATGAGCGACGAAGCCTTGCGCGCCGAGGCGGCAAAAGTCTTGTCGGCCCTGATTGCCGAGGACGAGGCGCCGCCGCCGGACCATGAGCGCGGCGCGCTCGTGCGTGACCTGCTCGACGAGGCGGTGGGTCTGGGACCGCTGGAGGCTTTGCTGACCGATCCAGAGATCACCGAGATCATGGTGAACCGGCATGACGAGATCTTCATCGAGGCCCGCGGCCGGCTGCGGCGCCATCCGCGCGCCTTCAGCAGCGAGCAGGCCGTGCTGGGGGTGATCGAGCGCATCGTGGCGCCCCTGGGCCGGCGCATCGACGACAGCTCGCCCATGGTCGATGCGCGCCTGCGCGACGGTTCGCGGGTCAATGCGGTGATCGCCCCGATCGCCCTGCGGGGCGCCAGCCTCACCATACGCAAATTCCCCGCGCGGCGGCTGGGCATGGCGGATCTGCTGGCCGTGGGCGCCCTGGACGCGTCCATCGCCGAATTCCTGCAGGCTTGCGTGCGCCATAAAAAGAACCTGATCGTCTCCGGCGGGACGGGTTCCGGCAAGACCAGCCTCCTCAATATTCTCTCGAATGCGATTCCGGAAGGCGAGCGTGTGGTGACCATCGAGGATGCGGCGGAGCTTCGCCTGAATCACCAGCACCTGGTCAGCCTGGAGGCCAGGCCGGCCAACCTGGAGGGCCGCGGGCGGATCGAGATCCGCGATCTGGTGCGCAATGCCCTGCGCATGCGGCCGGACCGTATCGTCGTCGGCGAATGCCGGGGCGGCGAGGCTTTCGACATGCTGGCCGCCATGAACACGGGGCACGAGGGATCCCTCACCACCCTGCACGCGAACAGTCCGCGCGATGCGCTGGGCAGGCTCGAGACCATGATCCTCATGGCCGGGATGGACTTGCCGTTGGCGGCGGTGCGCGAGCACGTCGCCTCCAGCATCGACGTCATCGTCCAATTGTCGCGCACGCCGGACGGCCGCCGCATGGTGAGTTCCGTGGTGGAGCTCACCGGCATGGAAGGCGGGCGCATCCAGCTGCAGGAACTCTTCCATGGGCAGGCTGGGCCGCCCGCGCTGTATGCGGGCTGCGGCATCCTGCCGGATTGCTTCGCGCAGCAGCCCCATGCCTTCGAGGCCTCGTTATTCTCGCGTCGTACGGTGTGCGAGGACGGTCAGGCCGCCGCTTTCGGGGAATCTCCATGAGCTTGTGGTGGACCCTGGTCCCGGTCTTCTGCCTGGCCGCGGGCGGCGCCTGGTGGGCGCTGGGCGCCCTGGCGCGCGGTTGGCGGGTCTATGAAACCAGCCTGAAGGAGGACGCTCGTGTCCAGCTCGATGAATTCTTCCTGTTCCTGGATCCCGCGCACCTGTGGGCGGCCTTGACCGTTGCGGGTCTTGCTGTCGGGATCCTGCTGGCCTGGATCGCCGGGCAATGGTGGCTGGGGCCCGCCGCCGTGGCGCTGGCGCTGCCGATGCCGCGGCTTGCTTTGCGGCGCTTCAGGACGCGGCGCGCCCGCCGCTTCGACGAGCAATTGCCCGAGCTGGTCCAGGCGCTGGCGGGCGCCTTGCGGGCGGGATCCGGTCTGCAGCCCGCCTTGCGGCACATCGTGTCGCGCTCCCCGGCGCCGCTGTCTCAGGAGTTCGGCTTGCTGCTGCGCGAACAGCGCATGGGCCTCGGTTTTCAAGAGGCGCTGGCACACCTGCGCACGCGCATGCCGACGGAGGCCTGCGGGCTGGTGGTGTCCGCCCTGGGCGTTGCGGCGCAAAGCGGCGGCGGCCTGTCCGATACCCTGGAGGGCATTGCGCAGACCTTGCGGGCGCGTCACCATTGGCAGGGCAGGGTGCGCGCCCTGACCGCGCAGGGCCGCCTGCAGAGCTGGGTCATGGCCGGCTTGCCGCTGGCCATGATCGCGATCCTGCATCGCCTCGAGCCCGAGGCCATGGCGCTGCTGTGGACGACCGTGCCGGGATGGATGGTGCTGTCGGCGGTCCTGGCCCTCGAGGTCCTGGGCATCGTGCTGATCCAGCGCATCATGGCGATCGATCTCTGAGGGCCCGGCCATGTTCTGGATGGGTCTGGTCCTGGCCGTGCTGGCCGTCATCGCGGGATTCTGGAGCCTGGGTGGACCCTGGGCGCGATGGCGGGCGGCCGATCCCGGCCCGATGTCGCGAGGGGCGTGGATCTGGCCCTGGGTGTGTGCCCTCGAGCCTTGGTGCGTCTGGCTGGTGTCCTGGCGCATGCGGCGGCGATTCGGTCCGCGCATGCGCCAGGCGGGCGTGGGCGATGCCTGGCGGGTCGAACAGTGGATGGCGTTGCGCGTGTTGGCCGGCGCGTCGACGGGCATCGGGCTGGGCGCCGCCTGCCTGCTCGCCGGCCTGGATGGGGCCGCGTCGGTGGTGCTGGCGGCCTTGGCGGTGTTGGGTGGGTCATGGCTGCCGGACCAAGGCCTGCGGCGGCGCACGGCCTCGCGGCTGGCGCGCATGCAGCGCGAGCTGCCCTTCATGCTGGACCTGATGACGCTGTGCGTCGAGGCGGGCCTCAGCCTGCATGCGGCCCTGCGCCAGGTGGCCGAGCACGCGCCCCAGGGCCCGCTGCGCCAGAGCCTGCGCGAGGCCTTGGCGGCCATGCGCGCCGGTGTGGCCCGCGACCGCGCACTGGACCAGTGGGCTCAGGCCTGCATGGTGCCCGCGGTGCGCAGCCTGGTGCTGGCACTGGGCCAGGCCGATCATCTGGGCATGAGCCTCGGGCCGATCCTGCGGGCGCAGGCGGGCCAGCAGCGCAGCGAACGCTTCCTGCGGGCCGAAAAGCTCGCTCTCGAGGCGCCCGTCAAGATGCTGTTCCCGATGGTGTTCTGCATTTTCCCCTGCACCTTCCTGGTCATCGGCTTTCCGGTTGCGGTCAAACTGATGGACATGGCATGAAGGGCGTGCTTCAGGTCCGCGTCGCCCGCGGCGTCCTCGGCCGACTGTACGGCTTGCATGGCCTGCCGCCCGCGGATCCCGGGGTGCCGCGCGCCCTGGTCCTGCAGCCGTGCCGCGCCGTGCATACGCTAGGCCTGCGCGGCCCGATCGACGTGGTGTTCCTTGGCCCCGGAAACCGCATCCTGCGCCATGTCCAGGGCCTGCGGCCCAATCGCTGGGCGATCGACTGGCGCGCCCGCGCCGTGGTCGAATTGCCCGCCGGCTATTGCGCCGGCTCGTCCTGGTCCGCCGTGCTGTCCCAGGCGCTGCGCGATTCGAAGATCATCACGTAGGCGGGATAAAAGCTGCAATACAGCACGGCGGCCACCAGGATGTTGCCCGGCACCAGGATCCATTGCAGCAGGCTGGTGGACACGCCCGCCTCGACCAGCATGTCGACCACGGCCTGCATCCCGTAGAACAGCCCGACCCAGCTGAGGGCATACAGCAGAAAGCCCCATTTGTTGCGCCAGCAGGCCACCATGGAAAAGAACAAGGCGCGGGCCAGCGGGACGCGATGCCAGCCGATCAGCGCGGGCGTGTGCCAGAACAGGGCCGACAGCAGCAGGTACAGCACACCGAACACCGCCAGGGGCGCGCGGATGGCCGAGGCCATGGCGGCATAGTCGATCTGGCCCTGGTCGTCGATGGTGCCCGACAAGGACGAGACGAAGGGCAGGGTGGCGATCAGGGCCGCCGCGAGGCTGGCGGCCAGGTAGGCCAGGCCCAGGCGCGTCAACCGGCCGGTCACCCCGGGCGTGCGCAGCGGCTGCAGCCACATGCCGGGCAGCATGCGCACGCCGCGGTCGATGTTGCGGCAGGCGCACAGGGTCAGGAAGGTCAGTAGCGGGGTGAAGGTGATCAGCGCCAGCTGGCCCAGCAGCGGGATCGCCGAGGCCAGCATGATGACGAAGCTGGTCAGCACGCTCCAGAAGAATATCGCCAGGGGCTGGCGGCGGAACAGTTCGTAGCCCTGGGCGATCCAGGACCAGCCGGCGGAGACGGGCAATATGGCGGCTTGCATGGCGGGACTTCAGGGTAGTGTGGGGGCGGGCCGGGTCGTCCGCAGGCGCAGGATACGCTCGAAATGGCGCGGATCGTGCGGTTTGAGGGTCTGGGCCGGGCGCGGCAGGTGGAAATCGTACAGGCGCGAGACCCAGAAGCGCAGGGCGGCCGCGCGCAGCATGGCGGGCCAGGCCTCGCGCTCCGCCTCGGTGAAAGGGCGCACCTCGTGGTAGGCGCGCAGCCAGGCGTCCACGCGCTTGTGGATGAAGGCGCCGGTGGCGCGCTGGATGCACCAATCGTTGACGCTGACCGCCACGTCGAACAGCCAGGTGTCGCAGCCCGCGAAATAAAAATCGATGAAGCCGCCCATGTGCGGCGTCTCGTAGGTGCCGTCGAACAGGACGTTGTCGCGAAACAGGTCGCAGTGCGACGGCCCCTCGGGCAGGCGCGCATAGACCGGCCCGGCGGCGAATGCGATCTGTTCGTCCAGGCTGCGGTTCAGCAGTTCCGCCTGCTCGCCGCTGAGGAAGGGCTGCAGCCTGGGCGCGGTTTCGCGCCACCAGGGCAGGCCGCGCAGATTGGGCTGGCGGATGTCGAAATCCCGCCCGGCCAGGTGCGCCTGCGCCAGGGTGCGGCCGGCCAGCGCGCAGTGCGTGGGGCTGGGTTCCGGTTCGTAGCCGCCCGACAGGCGCGTGACGATGGCCGTGGGCTTGCCGTGCAGTTCGGTGATGCGGGTGCCGTCGCGCAGGGTCTGCGGCTGGGGCACGGGCACGCCCCGGCCGGCCAGGTGGTGCATGAGCTCGATGTAGAACGGCAGCTGGGCGGCCGTCAGGACCTCGAACAGCGTCAGCACGTATTCGCCACGCGTGGTGTCGAGGAAATAATTGGTGTTCTCGATGCCGGCGGTGATCCCGCGCAGGGCGACGAGTTCGCCCAGGTCATAGCGTTGCAGCAGTGCCTGCGCGTCGGCGTCGGATACGGGGGTGAATACGGCCATGGAAGATGCGTGCGGCCGCCTGGGGCCGAAAGTGGTCGAACACTGGATTTTAGTCTACCCGCGCACCTTGCGTGGGCGCCTGCCGCCCGCACGGTAAAATATGGATTCGTTACCGGAACCTATCGTATGTCCCAGTTGCCCGATGCCGGCGCCGAGGCGGCACCCTGGCGTCTGTGCGTGGCGCCGATGATCGATGTCACCGACCGCCATTGCCGCTATTTCCACCGCCTGCTGGCCCCCCAGGCCCGCCTGTATACCGAGATGGTCACCACCGGCGCCTTGCTGCATGGCGACGCGGGCCGCCACCTCGACTTCGACGCGGCCGAGCATCCCCTGGCCCTGCAGCTGGGCGGCAGCGAGCCCGCCGACCTGGCCCATTGCGCGCGGCTGGGCCAGCAATGGGGCTATGACGAGATCAACCTGAACTGTGGCTGCCCGTCCGAGCGGGTGCAGCGCGGCGCCTTCGGCGCCTGCCTGATGGCCGAGCCGGCCCTCGTGGCCGATTGCGTGCGCGCCATGCGCGACGCGGTCTCGGTGCCGGTCACCGTCAAGCATCGCCTGGGGCTGGACTACGACGATTCCTATGGTTTCGTGCGGGACTTCGTCGGCGCCGTGTTCGAGGCCGGCTGCCGCGTGTTCATCGTGCATGCGCGCAATGCGGTGCTCAAGGGCCTGTCGCCCAAGGACAACCGGGAAAAGCCGCCGCTGCGCTACGGGGACGCCTTGCGCCTGCGCCGGGATTTTCCCGGGGCGCGCTTTGTCCTCAACGGCGGCCTGTCGGGCGTGGAGGACAGTCTCGAATGGATGGGGCGGTTCGACGGCGTCATGCTGGGGCGCGCGGCCTGGCACCATCCGGACGTCCTGTCCGAACTGAATCGACGGATTGCGCCCGACCAGGCCATTCTCCCGCCCGAGCAGGTCCTCGAGGCCTTTGCCGGCTATGCCGCGCGCCGGGTGGCGGACGGCGCGCCCCTGCACATCGTGCTGCGTGGCATATTGGGTTGGCGCGCCGGATTGCCGGGTGCGCGCCGGTGGCGGCGCATCCTGTCGGATACGGCGGCTTTGCGTGCCGAGGGGCCCGCGATCCTGCGGCGTGCCTGGGCCGAACTGGGCCCCGATCAGGCCTTGCTTTGTTCGGCGGGGTCCGCGGGCCAGTCGCGGATGTAGGCCTTGAGCATGTCGTTTTCGAACTGCTGCGCCTCGACGATGGCGCGCGCCATGTCGTAGAACGAGATCACGCCCATCAGGGTGGGGCCGTCCATGACCGGGATATAGCGGGCGTGTTTGTCCAGCATCAGGCGCTGGACCTCGTCGGCGTCGGTGTTGGGCGTGACGCTGACCGGGGCATCGTCCATGATGCTGCGCACCGTGAAGTCGCCGGCCTCGCCGTCGTGGGCGTGGAAATGGCGAATGATTTCGCGGAACGTCAGCATGCCGACCAACTGGCCGTGCTCCATGATGACGAGCGAGCCGATGTCGAATTGGCTCATGGATTCGATCGCCTGGCGCACCGGCATGTCCGGCGAGCCCGTATACAGAGTGTGCCCCTTGACACGCAGGATTTCGTTGACTTTGAGCATGGTGTCGTCCCTCGCTTGCCGCTCAGTGATTCACTTTTCGGTATTTTGCATCATCGTACCGGTTTCCGGTAGGAAATCCAGGAACAGGCGCTCGAGAGTGGGGGGGCGTCCCGCCAGGGTGGCCGACAGCGCCTCGGCGATCTGCGGGGTGAGGCCCTCCTGGGCGCGATCGATGAGCAGGCGATTGAGGACCGGCCCCAGGTCGGCCTGGTCCGGATCGCATGACAGCACCCACAGGTCGGCGTCCTGCGCGGGCACCACGTAGCCCAGGTCCCGCAGGGCGCGCAGGGTCTGGTGCAGGGCGTCCGGGTGCGCGTTCAGGCGTTGTTCCAGGAAATTGAGGCTGCGCCCCGGCGGCGTGCCGCCGCGTGCGCGCCACAGGATGTGCAGGATGTGGATGGCGTCGACCAGGGGCGCGCCTGGCCGCCTGAGGACCGCCCAGCGCCGATGGCGCAGGGCGGGCAGCAGCGAGGCCACCATGGCGCCCATCAGCACGACCAGCCACGACAGATAGATCCACAACAGAAAGATCGGCAGCGTGGCGAAGGCGCCGTAGATGACGGTGTAGGAGGGAAAGCGCGTCAGGTACCAGGTAAAGCCGCCCTTCATGATGGCCAGGATGATCGCCGTGCCCGCGCCGCCCATGAGTGCGTCGCGCCACCGCACGCGGCAGTTGGGGACGAAGACGAACAGCGCGGTGAATCCCAGTGCCGAGATCACCACTGGTACGACGTTCAGCAGCAGGCTGAGCCAGTCGGGCAGTTGGCCGATGTAGCCGAGGGACTCGCGCGCCAGCACTGTCGTGGCCCAGAGGCTGGCCCCCGTGAGGATGGGCCCCAGCGAGATGATCGCCCAGTAGACCAGCAGGCGCTGGCGCAGCGGGCGCTGTTTTTCCACGCGCCAGATCTCGTTGAAGGCCTCGTCGATCGTCATGATCAGCATGATCGAGGTCACCATCAGGAACACCCCGCCCACTGCCGTCAGCCCGGAGGCCTGCGCGGCGAACTGGTTCAGGTAGCTCATGATGGTGTCCGAGAACGACGGCGGCAGCAGGCTTTCGCTGAGGAAAGTCTCGAGCGCCACGCGGAACTCGGAAAACAGCGGGAAGGCGGTGAACAGCGACAGCACCACCGCCAGCAGCGGCACGATGGCCAGCACCGTCGTGAACGTCAGGCTGGATGCCGCGCGCGTGAGTTTCTTTTCACCGGCGTATTCCAGCGTGAACCGCAGGATGTCCATGGCGCGGGCGCGCGCGTCGGTGGACGGGGAGGGATCCGGGGATGTCTTCATGGTCGGCCGGATAATGGGTTTCGAGTCATAATAACAGCATGAAAGTCGAGCTCAGCGCCAAGTTGCACTGGATGGCCGTGGCCTGCCTGGCCGCCCTGATCATTCTGTGCGTCGGATGGGAATTGTGGTGGGCGCCCTTGCGGCCAGGCGGGTCGCTGCTGGCCTTGAAGGCCGTGCCTCTGTTGTTCGCCGTGCGCGGCGTGCTCAAGGGCAGCCTCTACACCATGCAATGGACCGCGATGCTCAGCCTGCTCTACCTGATGGAGGGGCTGGTGCGCGCCTGGTCAGACCTGCAGCCGGTCTCCGCCGCGCTGGCGGGGCTGGAGGCCGCGCTCGCCCTCGGACTGTACCTCGGCGCCATTTTCTACGTGCGCCCGGCCAAGCAGGCGGCCCGCCATGGATAAGTGGCTGGCGGGGCTGCGGATCGGCAATTCCTTCGCGGACTTGCCCGAGGCGTTCTACTCGCGCGTTTCGCCGATGCCGCCGGGCGCGCCGCGCCTGTTGCACGCGAACCCGGACGTGGCCCGTTTGCTGGGCCTGGACGAGGACGTGCTGCAGTCCGCCGACTTTCTTGCCTTGTGCGCCGGGCAGATCCCGCTGCCCGGCGGGCAGACGATCGCCACCGTGTACAGCGGCCACCAGTTCGGCGTCTGGGCCGGCCAGCTGGGTGACGGGCGCGCGCATCTGCTGGGCGAGATCCAGGGTCCCACGGGCGCATGGGAGATCCAGCTCAAGGGCTCGGGCCGCACGCCCTATGCGCGCATGGGCGACGGGCGCGCCGTGCTGCGCTCCAGCGTGCGCGAGTACCTGGCCAGCGAGGCCATGGCGGGCCTCGGGATCCCGACCACGCGCGCCCTGGCCCTGGTGGTCTCGGACGATCCCGTCTACCGTGAAACCGTCGAGACCGCCGCCGTGGTGACGCGGGTGTCGCCCAGTTTCCTGCGTTTCGGCCATTTCGAGCATTGGGGCCATACGCACGCGCGCCAGAAGGCCTTGCTGGACCATGCGGTGGATCGTTTCTTTCCCGAGTGCCGCCAGGCGGGCGAGGGGCCGGACGACACGCCGGCGATCACCCTGGCGTTCCTGCGCGAGGTGGTGCGGCGCACTGCGGTTCTGATCGCCCACTGGCAACTGGCGGGTTTCTGCCACGGTGTGATGAACACCGACAATATGTCCATCCTGGGGCTGACCCTGGACTACGGGCCCTATGGCTTCATGGACCGGTTCAATGCGCGCCACATCTGCAATCATACGGATACCGGCGGGCGCTATGCCTGGAATGCGCAGCCCGCCGTGGCGCACTGGAACCTCTATCGCCTGGCCGGCAGCCTGATGGTGCTCGGTTGCGACGGCGAGTCCTTGCAGGACTGCATCAAGCCCTTCGAGGCCGAGTTCCTGGGGGCGTTCCATCAAGGCCTGGCGCGCAAGTTCGGCTTGCGCGATTGGCGCGAGGGCGACGGCGAACTGGCCGATGCCTGGTGGTCCCTGCTGCACGAGCAATCCGCCGATTTCACCTTGGCGTTCCGGCACCTGGCCGATGCGGACGAGGCGCCCGAGGCGTTCCTGGCGCTGTTCGCGGATCCCGCCGCGGCGCAGGCCTGGCTGGAGCGCTATCGCGCGCGCCTGGCCGCGCAGGACTGGGACGCCCTCGCGCGGCGCGCCGACATGCGGCGCGCAAACCCGCTGTATGTGCTGCGCAACCATCTGGCCCAGCGCGCCATCGAGGCGGCGCAGCACGGCGACGCCTCGGAGATCGACCGCCTGCTGTCCCTGCTGCGCGATCCGTACACCGAACGGCCCGGCATGGCGGATTATGCGGCGCCGCCGCCGACGGGCGCGCCGGCCGTCGCGGTCAGTTGTTCGTCCTGAAGGTCACCTCACAAGGAGTCTCCGATGTCCCGTTCCGTGGTCCTGGCGTATCGCGAATTGCCGCCCGACCAATTGGCCCGCCTGCGCGCCGAACACGAGGTGATCCAGGCCGATCCCTTCCTGCCCGGTCAGGAGGCGGCTTTTTTCGAGGCCCTGGGCCGGGCCTCGGGCATGATCGGCGCCTTGTACCCGGTGGGGGCGGACCTGCTGGCGCGGGCGCCGGCCTTGCGGGTCGTGTCCTCGATATCGGTGGGCGTGGATGCTTACGACCAGGAGGCGCTGGCCGAACGCGATATCGTACTGTGCCATACCCCCCGGGTGCTGGATGAGACGGTCGCCGACCTCTTGATGGGCATGGTGCTGGCCATGGGGCGCCGCATTCACGAACTGGCCGACCATGTGCGCGCGGGCCAGTGGGACGGGAACGTGGGGCCGGCGCTTTTTGGCTGGGACGTGCATGGCAAGACCCTGGGCGTGCTGGGCTATGGGCGCATCGGGCACGCGGTGGCGCGCCGCGCCGCGCTGGGGTTCGGGATGCCGGTGTTGTACTGCGCGCGCTCGCCGCGCGACAGCGGCCTGCCCGAGGGCGCCGCGCGGCAGGTGCCGCTGCCCGAGCTGCTGAGCGAATCCGATTTCCTGGTGGTGGTCCTGCCGCTCAGCGGCGAGACCCGCGGCCTGCTGGGCGAGGCCGAGTTCGCCCGCATGAAGCCCGGCGCCTTTCTGATCAATGGCGGCCGCGGCGCGGTCCTGCAGGAGGACGCCCTGATCCGCGCCCTGGACGAGGGCAAGCTGCGGGGGGCGGCGCTGGACGTCTTCGCCACCGAACCGCTGCCGCTCGATTCGCCGCTGCGCACGCACCCCAAGGTGCTGCCCCTGCCGCACGTGGGCTCGGCCACCCACGAGACCCGCCATGCGATGGCGGAAATGGCCACCAGCAACCTGCTCATGGCGCTGCGCGGCGAAACGCCCCTGGCGGCATATCCGCTCCGCCGCCGATCCTGAATGGCGGGTCGGCCGGGGCGGTGCTGCGGCCGCTGTGTGCCGGGCGGCGCATGCCCGCCCAGTGTTCGATGGGCTGTGGATGACCGAATAGCCAGCCCTGGGCACGGCGGATTCCCTGCCCGTACAGCAAGCCGGCCTGGGTTTCGGTCTCCACGCCTTCCGCGACGATCGACAGGCCCAAGGCGCGGGCGAGCGCGCATAGGTGATGGATGACCAATGAGGCGGCGGGCGACGTACCGATCCTCTGGGACAGGCTGCGGTCGATCTTGATGCCGTCGAGCTCCAGCATCAATAAGGCCTGCAGGTTTGCGTAGCCGGTGCCGAAGTCATCGATGACCACCTGGATGTCCATCGCCCGCAGGGCCTTGATGACGGGGCCGCAGCGCTCGGGGTCCAGGAGGCTGCGCTCGGTCAGCTCGACCGACAGGTGCAGTCGGCCGCCGGTCGTGTCTTGCAGCGCGCGGAGCATGTCCACCGTGTCGGCGGCCTGGATGTCGGCGGCCGACAGATTGATCGACAACTGGCTGATTGCGGTGGGGACGGCCCGACAGTCGCGGGCCGCCAGGTCGCACACCCGCTGCGTGATCTCGCGGATCAGGCCGATCTGCTCGGCGATGGGGATGAAGATGTCGGGTCCGACGTCCGCTCCGGGCCAGCGGATGAGGGCTTCCACGCCGATCTGGCGTCGAGTGCGCAGGTCGACGATGGGCTGGTAGGCGAGGCGGAATTCATCGTGGTCCAGCGCGTGCCGGAACAATGTTTCGGGCATGGGGCTCGTTGCCATGTTCCTCGCCTTCCTCCTGGAGTCAACCGGCGCTCGCGCCGGCCGGGAATCGGTGCTCGATTTCCGGCCTGATGCGGAAGGCCCGGTCTTGGCGGATCGCCGTTATTATTCTGGTCAAATGAATTCCCTGCGGATAAGATACGCATGCGGCGGATGACTGTGGCATGTGATCTACGTAGCCAGACGCGCCTATTCGAGGGGCTGTTCCCACCTCATGAATTCCTTGTCGTTAAGGGCAATCTAACGTCCGTACCCATGTACGGAGTCAAGGAATTCGTGAGGTGCTGCATTGAATATCGGCCGTGTTGCAAAGCTCGCTGGCGTGAATGTGGAAACCATTCGCTATTACCAACGCCGTGGCCTCATTGTCGAGCCGGCCAAACCCTTGGGGACCTACCGCCGATATCCTCCCGAAGTCGTGGCGCGGATTCGCTTCATCAAGCGGGCGCAGGCGCTGGGGTTTTCGCTCGGCGAGATCGCGGTCCTGCTGCAATCGCCCTCGACCGAAGGGTGCGCCCAGGTGCACGAGCTCGTCCAGGCCAAGATCCGCACCCAGCGCTCCCAGATCGACGGCCTGACGCGACGCGTGCACACGCTCGAGCGCCTGCTCAGCCAATGCCGGGAGGTCCGCGAGTGCGCCGGCTGCCCCTTGCGCGGGCATCTGTCCTGCGTAGAACACTGGGAGGACCCCGGCATCCGGGCGGAGGGCTTCGGCACGATAGCCGCCGCCACGGGCCTCGAGTGATTCGCCGTCGATGGCGGAATCGACAGGTGTAATCGACAGGGCGTGGCCGCGATTGAAAAATGCCATAATTGAGCATTGAAAATCCCCTGGCCGGGGCCCGGCGATGACCAGTCCGGGCGTCGATGCCTTTACACCCCCACAGCCCATGTCCGGAAACACCCTCGGAAAACTGTTCAGCGTCACCAATTTCGGCGAATCCCACGGGCCGGCCATCGGCGCGGTCATCGACGGCTGCCCGCCGGGCCTCGAGCTGAACGAGGCCGACATCCAGGCCGAGCTCGACCGGCGCAGGCCCGGCACCTCGCGCCACGTCACCCAGCGGCGCGAGCCCGACACCGTCGAAATCCTTTCGGGGGTGTACGAGGGCGTCACAACCGGCACGCCCATCGGCCTGCTGATCCGCAACACCGATGCGCGTAGCAAGGACTACAGCAACATCGCCGATACCTTCCGTCCCGGCCATGCGGATTTCTCGTACTTCAAGAAATACGGGGTGCGCGATCCGCGCGGCGGCGGACGTTCGTCGGCGCGCCTGACCGCGCCCACGGTGGCGGCCGGCGCCGTCGCCCGCAAATGGCTGGCGCAAGAGCACGGCGTGCGCATCCGCGGCTGCATGAGCCAGCTCGGGCCGATCCCGATTCCCTTCGAATCCTGGGACGAGGTGCCGCGCAACCCATTTTTTGCGCCCAATGCGACCATCGTGCCGCAGCTCGAATCGTTCATGGACGAATTGCGCCGCGCCGGCGACTCGATCGGCGCGCGCATCGAGGTGGTCGCCGAGGGCATGCCCTCCGGCTGGGGCGAACCTCTCTATGACCGGCTGGATGCCGACATCGCGCATGCCATGATGGGCCTCAATGCCGTCAAGGGCGTATCCATCGGCTCGGGCTTCGACTGCGTGGCGATGCGCGGCTCCGAGCACGGCGACGAACTCGGGCCGGACGGCTTCATGGCCAACCATGCCGGCGGGGTGCTGGGCGGTATCTCGTCGGGCCAGAACCTGACGGTTTCCCTTGCGGTCAAGCCGACCTCCAGCATCCGCATCGAGCGCCGCTCGGTGAATCGGGCCGGCGAACCCGTCATGGTCCAGACCCTGGGGCGCCATGATCCCTGCGTGGCGATCCGGGCAACGCCCATCGTCGAGGCCCTGCTGGCCATCGTCCTGATGGACCATGCCCTGCGTCATCGCGGCCAGTGCGGCCAGGGTGCTTGACCGACGACTGGAGGCTTCATGAATTCCTACGCACGCCTGCGCGGCCTGATCCTTCCCGTGGCCTTGGCCACGCTGCTGGGCGCCTGCGCCCAGGTCCAGACGACGCAGTCCGGGGTGGTCGGCATCGACCGGACTCAATACATGTCCAGCCTGGTCTCCGAGGCCGAGCTCGAGCGCGAGGCCGCATCGCAGTACCAGGCCCTGTTGTCGCAGGCCCGTGCGCAAAAGGCCTTGGACCGCGATGCCGATCAGGTTCGCCGGGTCCAGGGCATTACCCAGCGCCTGATCCAGCAGGTCGGGGCCTTTCGCCAGGACGCCTTGCAGTGGAACTGGGAAACCCATGTGCTGAGCTCGGACGAGGTCAACGCCTGGTGCATGCCGGGCGGCAAGATCGCCGTCTACACGGGCCTGATCCAGCAGATCAAGCCCACGGACGCAGAACTCGCCGCGGTCCTGGGCCACGAGATCGCGCATGCGCTGCGCGAGCACGCGCGCGAACAGGTGTCGCGCCAGATGGCGGCCCAGATGGGGGTCACCATCCTCGCGGCCGTCACCGGCAGCCAGGCCAGCGCCGACCTGGGCTCCACGCTCAGCCAGGTGATGTTCACCTTGCCCAACAGCCGGGCAAACGAGACCGAGGCCGACCGGATCGGCGTCGAGCTGGCCGCGCGTGCCGGCTACGATCCGCGCGCAGCCGTGACACTGTGGCAAAAGATGGCCAGCCTCGGCGGAGGCGGCCCCGAATTCCTGTCCACGCACCCGTCGTCAAGCAGCCGCATCGCCGATCTGGAGCAGGCCTCCGCCAAGGTGATGCCGCTGTACCAGCAGGCTGCCGGCAAATAAGGCTGTTCGCCCGGCCATGGCCGGCCGGCGGGCCGCCTGCATCCAGGTATCCTGGTATTCGGGATACTAGGATGTGCAGTGGTCTTGTCCCTCTGTGCGGGACTGCCATAATGAGGGCAATGGGCGTGCATCGAGGCGCGCCCGGCGACTTCATCGGAAACAATCATGGCACAAACCCTGTATGACAAGCTCTGGGACGCCCACGTGGTGCACCAGGGCGAGGACGGCACCTGTGTGCTGTACATCGACCGCCATCTGGTGCACGAGGTCACCAGCCCGCAGGCCTTCGAGGGCCTGGATCTGGCGGGCCGCAAACCCTGGCGGGTCGACGCCAACCTGGCGGTGGCCGATCACAACGTGCCCACCACGGCGCGCAGCGAGGGCATCCAGGACCCGGTCTCGCGCCTGCAGGTCGAGACCCTCGACAAGAACTGCGAAGCCCACGGCATCACCGAGTTCCGCATGAACGACCGCCGCCAGGGCATCGTCCACGTGATCGGCCCCGAGCAGGGTGCGACCCTGCCCGGCATGACCGTGGTCTGTGGCGATTCGCACACCAGCACCCACGGCGCCATGGGGGCATTGGCCTTCGGCATCGGCACCTCCGAGGTCGAGCACGTGCTGGCCACCCAGACGCTGCTGATGAAGAAAAGCCGCAACATGCTGGTGCGTGTCGAGGGCAAGCTGCCCTTCGGCTGTACGGCCAAGGACCTGATCCTCTATGTGATCGGGCAGATCGGCACGGCGGGCGGCACGGGCTATGCCATCGAGTTTGGCGGCAGCACGGTGCGCGCGCTGTCGATGGAAGGCCGCATGACCGTCTGCAACATGGCGATCGAGGCCGGCGCGCGCTCGGGCATGGTGGCCGTGGACCAGACCACGATCGATTACTTCAAGGGCCGGCCCTACGCCCCCGAGGGGGCCTTGTGGGACCAGGCGGTGGCCTACTGGCGCACCTTGCATTCCGATCCCGACGCCCACTTCGACCGGGTGGTCGAGATCGACGCCGCGCGGATCGCGCCGCAGGTCAGCTGGGGCACCTCGCCCGAGATGGTCCTGCCGGTCGACGGCCGGGTGCCCGATCCCGACAAGGAAAAGGACTCGGTGCGCCGCGGCGGCATGGAGCGCGCCTTGCAATACATGGGACTCGAGCCCAATACGCCCATGATCGATATTCACGTGGACCGGGTGTTCATCGGCTCATGCACCAATGCGCGTATCGAGGATCTGCGCGCCGCCGCCGCCGTGGCCAAGGGCCGCCGGGTGGCCGCCAATGTGCGCCAGGCCATGGTCGTACCCGGTTCGGGGCTGGTCAAGGCCCAGGCCGAGCGCGAAGGCCTGGACCGGATCTTTCTGGCCGCCGGCTTCGAGTGGCGCGAGCCCGGCTGTTCCATGTGCCTGGCCATGAACGCCGACCGGCTGGAACCCGGCGAGCGCTGCGCCTCGACCTCGAACCGCAACTTCGAAGGCCGTCAGGGGCAGGGGGGGCGCACTCACCTGGTCAGCCCTGCGATGGCCGCCGCCGCGGCGGTGGCGGGCCATTTCGTCGACGTCCGCCGTTTCAGCTAGGAGCCCCGCCATGCAAGCCTTCACCACTCACCAGGGTTTGGTCGCCCCGCTGGACCGCGAGAATGTCGACACCGACCTGATCATTCCCAAGCAGTTCCTGAAGTCGATCAAGCGCACGGGCTTCGGCCCGAACCTGTTCGATGAGTTGCGCTATCTGGACCATGGCGAGCCCGGCATGGACAATTCCCGCCGCCCGCTGAATCCGGATTTCGTGCTGAACCAGCCGCGCTACCAGGGGGCCTCGATCCTGCTGGCGCGCAAGAACTTCGGCTGCGGCTCCAGCCGCGAGCATGCGCCTTGGGCCCTGCAGCAATACGGTTTCCGCGCCATCATCGCGCCGTCGTTCGCCGACATCTTCTTCAACAACAGCTTCAAGAACGGCCTGCTGCCCATCGTGCTGCCCGAGTCCCGGGTCGCCCGGCTGTTCGACGAGGTCAGCGCCTTTCCGGGGTATACCTTGACGGTCGACCTCGAGCGTCAGCGCGTGATCGCTCCGGACGGCACCGAGTCGCCCTTCGAGATCGACGACTACCGCAAGCAGTCCCTGCTCAAGGGCCTGGACGAGATCGGCCAGACCCTGTTGCGCGCCGAGGCGATCCGCGCCTTCGAGGCCGAGCGCCTCGGGCGCCATCCCTGGCTGGTCAAGCGCGTTCCCGGCTGATGGCCGGCCGCCGCAAGCCACGCCGTGGGCCCTGTCGGAAGGACGGGGCCTTTTTCACTGACTTCCTCTGGAATAAACCATGAGTTCTCGTATTGCAGTGTTGCCGGGCGACGGTATCGGCCCCGAAATCGTCGAACAGGCCGTGCGCGTCCTGCGCGCCCTGGACCTCGACCTGGACATCGTCGAGGCGCCGGTGGGCGGGGCCGCCTACGCCCTGCATGGCCACCCCTTGCCGCCCGACACCCTGGCGCTGGCGCAGAGCGCCTCGGCGGTGCTGTTCGGCGCCGTGGGCGACTGGAAGTACGACTCGCTCGAGCGCGCCCTGCGTCCCGAGCAGGCCGTGCTGGGGCTGCGCAAGGCCCTGGGCCTGTTCGCCAACCTGCGCCCCGCGATCCTCTATCCCGAGCTGGCCAACGCCTCCTCGCTGAAACCCGAGGTCGTCGCCGGCCTGGACATCCTGATCGTGCGCGAACTGACCGGCGACATCTATTTCGGCCAGCCGCGCGGTGTGCGGACCCTGGAGGACGGCCCCTTCAAGGGCCAACGCCAGGGCTACGACACCATGCATTACGCGGAAAGCGAGGTGCGCCGCATCGCCCACGTGGCGTTCCAGGCGGCCGCCGGCCGGCAGGGACGCCTGTGCAGCGTGGACAAGGCCAATGTGCTGGAGACCTCGCAGTTCTGGCGCGACATCGTCATCGACGTGGCGCGCGAGTATCCCCAGGTCGAACTCTCGCACATGTACGTGGACAATGCCGCCATGCAGCTGGTGCGCGAGCCCAAGGCCTTCGACGTGATCGTCACCGGCAACCTGTTCGGCGACATCCTGTCGGACGAGGCGGCGATGCTCACCGGCTCGATCGGCATGCTGCCTTCGGCGTCGCTGAACGCCAGTCAACAGGGCCTGTACGAACCCAGCCACGGGTCAGCGCCGGACATCGCAGGGCAGGGCGTGGCCAATCCGCTGGCCACCATCCTGTCGGCCGCCATGCTGCTGCGCTATTCGCTGGATGCGCCGCAGGCGGCCGCGCGCATCGAGGCAGCCGTGCGGGCGGTGCTGGCGCAGGGCCTGCGCACCCCCGACATCCACGAGCCCGGGACGACGCGAGTCTCGACCGGCCAGATGGGCGACGCGGTGCTGGCAGCGCTGTAGTCCTCTTCCACGGAGTCCTTGACTCCGTAGCGTGGTACGGACCTTATGGTCCCGGGCGACAACAAGAAAAGCAGGACACAAATCCCCGAGACCCCACCATGGTGCATCGGCGTTCCCGCGCGGGCGGGCGCCGCTGCATAGGAGACCGTTCCATGGCCTTGCTTCACTCGCTGCGCGTATCCACCCAGTTGATCGGCGGCTTTCTCATCCTCAGCGGCATCGCCGCCCTGGTCGGGGCGGTCGGGCTGTATTCCACGCGGCAGGTCAATACCCTGGCCGAGACCATGTACCATCGCGACACCATGGGCTTGCGCGACATCGCGCGGGCCGACCAGCAATTGCTGAAGACCGCGCGGGCCGTGCGCGTGGCGGCGCTGGCGCCGACCGAGGACATCCGCGAGCGCCAGTTCCAGGCGGTGCGGGCTCACCTGGACGACATGGACGAGAGCCTGCTGCGGGCCGCCCAGGCTTTCGATGCCGGACCTGGGCATCCGCTCGTCGCCCAGGCCCTCGACGCGGCCCGCGCGTACCGCGTCAATATTTCCCGGGTGGTCGAGATCTTGGCCACCGAGCCCCCGCAACAGGTGCGCAAGTCGGTCGGCATGCTGTATGGCGAGGTCATCCCGGTGGCCGACCGCCTGGATGCGGCCATGGAGCAGCTGATCGGCCACCGGCTCGAGCAGGCCAGCGCCCTGAGCCTTGAGACCGCGTCCATCCATGCGCGGGCGCAATGGTTCATAATCGGATTGACGCTGGGCGGCATCCTGCTGGGGCTGGGCATCGGGATGTTGATCACCCGTGGGCTGACGCGTGCCCTGGGCGGCGAGCCGCGCGACGTCGCGCATGCCGCGAATGCCGTGGCGCGCGGCGACCTCAGTTCCGTGATCGGCACCGCGCGCGCCCACCGCGGCAGCGTGGTGCAGGCGATGGCCCACATGCAGGAATCCCTGCGCCGCATCGTCGGGACGGTGCGCGCCGGCAGCGACCACATCGCCAGCGGTTCCGAGCAGATCCGGCTGGGGAATACCGACCTGGCGCAACGCACCGAGCGCCAGGCCGCCGACATCACCGAGACTGCCGCTGCCATGGACGAGCTTTCGAGCACCGTGGCCAGCACGGCACAGGCCATGCGCGCGGCGGCGCGGCTGTCGGCCGACGCCAGCCGCGCGGCCGAGGAGGGCGGGCGTGGCATCGAGGACATCGTGCAGACCATGGAGGGCATACGCGAGGCTTCCCGCAAGATCGTCGGCATCGTGCAGGTGATCGACGGCATCGCCTTCCAGACCAATATCCTGGCCTTGAACGCGGCGGTCGAGGCTGCCCGGGCTGGCGACCAGGGTCGCGGCTTCGCTGTCGTCGCCAGCGAGGTGCGCGCCCTCGCCCTGAAGAGCGCGGAAGCCGCGCGCGAGATCGCCTCGCTCATCGAAGAGAGTGCCGAGCGCACCAATACGGGCGTGCGGGTGGTGGAGCAGGCGGGCGCGGGGATCCGCGATCTGGTGGACAAGATCCAGCAGGTCGCCGGCCTCATCGATTCCGTGGATGCGGCGGCGACCGAACAGACCTCGGGGCTGAGCCAGATCAATGCCGCGGTGGCGCAGCTCAACAGCATCACCCAGCAGAACGCCGCGCTGGTGCAGGAATCGGCCGCGGCTGCGGCCAGCCTGAACGAGCAGGCCGTGCAACTGCTGGACACCGTGCGGGAGTTCCGGATCGAAAAGGACATGGGCGTGACCACGGTCGCCGCTCGGCCGCCTGCGGGCCCGCCGCCCGCGCAGCCCCTCGCGGCGCGCCTGCCGGCCTGATTCGGCGGCGCGGACGGCGCCCTGCGGCGCCCTGCCTGGGCGCGTACCCGCGGAAGGCATTAAAATAATGCGTTTCGACGTTTTTTTGGGTTGGATGGGTCTATGGCACAGGCAGTAGGTTTGGTCGGATGGCGCGGCATGGTGGGTTCGGTCCTCATGCAGCGCATGCGCGACGAGAACGATTTTTCCTTGTTCGAGCCGGTGTTCTTTTCGACCAGCAACGCGGGCGGATCGGCCCCGGGCTGGGCCGAGGGTGCGCCGGCGCTGGCCGATGCGTACGACATCGAGGCCCTGCGCAAACTGCCCATCATCCTGACGGCCCAGGGCGGCGACTACACCAGCGCGGTCTATCCCAAGCTGCGCGCCGCGGGCTGGGACGGCCTCTGGATCGACGCGGCCAGCACCCTGCGCATGCAGGACGATGCCGTCATCGTGCTGGATCCGGTCAATCGCCCCGTCATCGACGAGGCGATGCGCCGCGGCGTGCGCGACTACATCGGCGGCAACTGCACGGTCAGCTGCATGCTCATGGGCCTGGCGGGGCTGTTCAAGCACGACATGGTCGAGTGGATGAGCAGCATGACCTATCAGGCGGCCTCCGGCGGCGGCGCGCGCCACATGCGTGAACTGCTGACCCAGTTCGGCTTGCTGAACCGGGCGGTCGGCGGCTTGCTCGACGACCCGGCCTCGGCCATCCTCGAGATCGACCGCGGTGTGCTGGCCGCGCAACAGGATCCGGCCCTGCCGCAGGACAATTTCGGCGTGCCGCTGGGCGGCAGCCTGATCCCCTGGATCGACAAGGACCTGGGCAACGGTGTGTCGCGCGAGGAATGGAAGGGCGGCACCGAAACGAACAAGATCCTGGGCCGCGGCCCAGGCTTCGATCGGGATCCGGTGCCGGTCGACGGCCTGTGCGTGCGCATCGGCGCGATGCGCTGCCACAGCCAGGCCCTGACGATCAAGCTGCGTCGCGACGTGCCGATGGAGGACATCGAGGCCGCGGTGCGCGAGGGCACCGATTGGGCGCGCCTGGTGCCCAACGACAAAGAGTCCTCGATGCGCGCATTGACGCCTGTGGCGGTAACCGGCACACTTGACATCCCCGTCGGCCGCCTGCGCAAGATGTCGATGGGGCCTGAGTACCTCAGCGCCTTCACGGTGGGGGATCAGCTGCTGTGGGGCGCGGCCGAGCCGCTGCGCCGGATGTTGCGCATTGCTCTCGGTGAACTCTAAATGACAGAACCACGCCGCCAGGCGCCCACGCCCAGCCCGCGACTCACAAAAACAAGACTGGCGTTGACATTGGCGGCGAGCCTGCTCGGATGCTCCGGGGCTGTCGCGGCAAGCTTCGGCCATGCCCGCATCCTCTCGCCGCAGGGCGAGCCCCTGATCATCCAGATTCCCGTCAGGGATCTCAGTGCCGCCGATGCGCAGGCCTTGTCGGCCCAGGCCGCGGCGGCCACGGACTGGTCCCGGGCGGGTCTGACCCCGCCGGTGGCGCTCGACAGCCTGCGAGTCTCGGTCGAACCCGGCATGCGCCCCGAGGGGCGCATGCTGCGCGTCAGTTCCAACCAGCCGTTTTCCGGCCCGCTGGCCGATCTGCTGCTGGACGTGCGTACCGCCAGCGGCATGCAGCGCTATCAGGTTTCGCTGGTCACCGGCGCCCGCGCGCCGGCTGCCCCGCCCGCGGCGCCCACCGCCGGCCAGGCGGGCGCCGCGACCGCCGGCGCGGCCCATACCAGCGGCAGCCGGGTCCCCCAAGGCGCGATCCGCGTGCGCCGGGGCGATACCCTGTTCGCCATCGCGCGCCGCCATGCGGTCGAGGGCGTGACCGTCTATCAGATGATGATGGCCTTGCAGCGCGCCAACCCGCAGGCCTTCATCCAGCAGAACGTCAACCTCGTCAAGGCCGGCGCACAGCTGACCGTGCCGGGCATGGACGAGCTATTGGCGATCTCCGACCGCGAGGCGCGCCGGCAATTCCAGATTCAGGCCGCAGCCTTCGCGGCGATGCGCGGCCGTCTCGCCGGCGCGGCCGCCTCGGTGCCGGCGCAAGCCGGGAATGCACCCAGCCAGGGACGGGTTTCCGAGGCCGCGGCACCGGCCGAGGCGGCGCCGGCGGCAGGCCGCGGTGACCATCTGCAACTCAGCGATGCCCGGCAATCGCCTCGGGATGCCGAGGCCGACGCCCGCAGGTCCGGGCAATTGGCCCGGGCCGACACCCAGGGCCGGATCAACCAGCTCGAGGACAACGTACAGCACCTCAACGAGGCCTTGAAAAGCCAGGGCGAAGCGGCCCGCAACGCCGTCGTCGAGGGTGCCAAGGGCATCAGCGATTCGATTGCCGACGTCGCGCAGGCGATCGTCGAGGCGGGCAAGGCCGAGGAGGCCGACGCGGCCCTGCGCCAGTCCTCCGAGGCCGGCGACCAGGCGGCTGCGGCAGGCGCATCCCGTGCGGATTCGTCGGGGCTCGCAGGCTCGGCGGCGGGCGCGGGTTCCTCGGGCACGACGGACGGCGGCTCCCCGAATGGTGCGGGCACGGCCTCGACCGTTGCGCCGGGCGGGGCATCACAGAACACAGGCGGGGCATCGCCAGGCACCGCCGCTGGTGCAGCCACGGGCTCCGACGCTGGGGCGTCGTCCGGTGCATCGTCGGCAGCCACGGCGAATGGCGCATCCCCGGGCGCAGCCCCAGGCGGCGCTACGCCGGGCCAGGGTGTGGCCACTGCGCCGGGCCAAGGCGTCGCCAGTGGGACGGATCAAGGGGCACCCCCTGCTTCGGGCACTCCGGCCCCGGGCGCCGCTGCGGATCCCGCGGCGAGCCCGCTGGCATCGCCCGTCCCGCCCGAGGCGGCGGCCCGGGCGGCACAAGCCGAGGCTGATGCGGCCGAGCGTTCCCAGGGCGTCGTCGACTGGCTGCAGGACCACCTGCTGATGGTCATGACCGGCCTGCTTGCGCTCATTGTCTTCATCATCGCGTGGCTGCTGCGCCGCGCCGGCAATACGCGCGACGAGGCCTACGACGCGGCCTTGGCCACCGAGGCCAAGGTTCGCGAGACGCTCCGGGACATTGATCTCGAACTGAAGCCCCGGCAGGACGACCCCGCGACCAAGGGCTGAGGACGGCGCCATGGCCCGCATCGCACTGGGCCTGGCCTACGAAGGGTCGGGCTGGAGCGGCTGGCAGACCCAGCCCAGCCGCCGGACCTTCCAGGATGCCCTCGAGGCGGCCCTCGAGGCGTTCCTGGACCGGCCGACCGCCACGATTTGCGCGGGCCGCACCGACAGCGGCGTGCATGCCCTGCAGCAGGTCGTGCACCTGGATACCGTTGCGGTTCGCCGCGAAATGTCCTGGGTCCGCGGACTCAACGCCCACCTGCCCGCTCAGATCGCCGTGCAGTGGGCGCGTCCGGTGGCCGAGGATTTCCACGCGCGCTTCGCCGCGCGCTCACGCACTTACTTCTATGTCCTGCGCAGCGCGCCGGCGCCATCGCCCATTTTGCGCGGGCGCGTGGGCTGGGTCCACGACGCGCTGGACGAAACCCGCATGCGCGCCGCCGCGGCCCATCTGCTGGGCGAGCATGATTTCAGCGCCTTTCGCTCGTCCGACTGCCAGGCGGCAAGCCCGGTGCGCACTTTGAGCCGCCTGGACGTCCTGCGCACCGGCGAGTTCCTGGTCCTGCGCTTCGAGGCCAATGCCTTTCTGCACCACATGGTGCGCAACCTGATGGGTGTGCTGGTGGCGGTCGGGCGCGGCCGCCGGCCGCCGGAGTGGGCCGCGGAACTGTTGTCGCAGCGCGACCGGCGGCTGGCCGCGCCGACCTTCATGCCCGATGGCCTGTACCTGGCCCACGTCGGCTATCCCGCGCACCCGGAGCTGCCGCTGCTGCAGCCCGAGCGCGCGCTCGCCGCCCACCTGGGATGGCCGTGCCCCGACGTTGCGGGACACCCCTAGGGCTTGTTCGTTCTGTGCTGAGAATCCCTAGGATGCTTTATGTCTCAACTCGTATAGAATCTAGCAGTTTCCCCTGCGGGCAATAGGCTGCGGGAGGATTTCTGTCGGATCACCGCCGGGTGCACCCAAACCCGGATGCTGGAACATTCATGACTTCACTCTTACGGCTATCCCGAGGGATAGACTGGATCAACACCCTGGTCGGCAAGGCAATCACCTGGCTGGTACTGGTGGTCGTGATCGTCAGCGCCACCAACGCTGTGTTTCGCAAGGCCTTCAATCTGGGCTCCAACGCCTGGCTCGAGCTGCAATGGTATTTGTTCGGCGCCATTTTCCTGCTGGCGGCCGGCTATACCTTCCTGTGCAATGAACATGTCCGGGTGGACATCCTGTCACAGAAACTGCCCGAGCGTGCGCAGGTCGGCATCGACATCTTCGGCGTCCTGTTTTTCCTCTTGCCGGCATGCTGCCTCGTGTTCTGGCTGTCGATCCCGTTCTTCTGGGATTCCTACGTGATTCACGAGCTGTCCTCCAACACGGACGGTCTGATTCGCTGGCCCGCCAAATTCCTGATCCCCGCGGGCTTCGGCCTGTTGATCCTGGCGGCGATCTCGCACCTGATCAAGTGTGTCGGATTCCTGTTGGGCGCCTGCCCCAATCCGATGAAGGTCGGCAGCGGACGCAGCGCCGAGGAGGAACTGGTCGAGGACATCCTCGCACAGCAACAGGCACAGAACCAAATCACGGGCGAGGGGCGCTGAGCATGGAGTTTCTCCTCGACAATCTGGCGCCGATCATGTTCTTCAACCTGATCGTGTTTCTGCTCATGGGTTTTCCGGTCGCGTTTTCGCTGGCGGCCACCGGCGTGCTGTACGGGCTGATCGCCATCGACCTGAACCTGATGCAGCCGGCCCTGTTCCAGGCCCTGCCTCAGCGGATATTCGGCATCGTCAGCAATGACACGCTGCTGGCGGTTCCGTTCTTTACCTTCATGGGCCTGATCCTCGAGCGATCCGGCATGGCCGAGGACCTGCTCGACACCGTCGGCCAATTGTTCGGGCCGCTGCGCGGCGGCCTGGCGGTCGCCGTGGTGTTCGTCGGCGCGCTGCTGGCGGCCACCACCGGCGTGGTCTCGGCCTCGGTGATCTCGATGGGCCTGATCTCCCTGCCGATCATGCTGCGCTACGGCTACGACCGGCGGCTGGCCTCGGGGGTGATCGCGGCCTCGGGCACGCTGTCGCAGATCATTCCGCCTTCCCTGGTGCTGATCATCCTGGCCGACCAGCTGGGCCGTTCGATTGGCGACATGTACCGGGGGGCCATGCTGCCAGGCCTGTTGCTGGCGGGGGCCTATGTCGCCTATATCGTGCTGCTGTCGCTGATCCGCCCCGCCGCCGCCCCCGCCTTGCCGGTCGAGGCGCGCGTCTACGTCGAGCCCGACGGCGGCCGGGGCCTGCGCTCGCTGGCCGTTCTGACCGCGATTGCCGCCCTGGTGTCGTACTTCGGATCGAACCATTACTTTCGCTCGCACACTGACATCCCGGTGGACGAGCGCGTCGTGATCGTGCTGCTGATCTGGGGCATGGCGGCGCTGGCCATGGCGCTGGCCAACAAATACCTGCGTCTGGGCCTGCTCTCCAGGATCGCCGAACGCGTGACCTTCGTGATGATCCCGCCGCTGGCGCTGATCTTCCTGGTGCTGGGCACGATCTTCATCGGTGTGGCCACCCCCACCGAGGGTGGTGCCATGGGCGCGGTCGGCGCCCTCGTCATGGCGGTATCGCGCGGGCGATTCTCCATGCGCCAGCTGCGCCAGGCCATGGAAACCACGGCGCGCCTGTCCTGCTTCGTGGTCTTCATCCTGGTGGGGTCCACGATCTTCAGCCTGAGCTTTCGCGGAGTCAACGGCGACGTCTGGGTCGAGCAATTGCTGCTGCACGTGCCCGGCGGCGAGCTGGGCTTCCTGATCGTGGTCAGCGTCATGACCTTCTTCCTGGCGTTCTTCCTGGACTTCTTCGAACTGGCGTTCATCATCGTTCCGCTGCTCGGGCCGGTGGCGGAAAAAATGGGCATCGACCTGATCTGGTTCGGGGTCCTCCTGGCGGTCAACATGCAGACCTCGTTCATCCATCCGCCTTTCGGGTTTGCCCTGTTCTACCTGCGATCCGTGGCGCCCAAAGAGGACTACCATGACAGGATTACAGGCAAGCTCGTGGCCAAGGTCTCCACGGGGGACATCTACTGGGGTTCCATTCCCTTTATCGTGATCCAGGTTTTGATGGTCGCGGCGGTCCTGGCGTTCCCCGGCATGGTGACGCACTACAAGAGCGACGCCTCCACCGTCGACCCGGACACCGTCACCTTCGGCGAGAGCAGCGCCTACGGCTTGGATTCGTATGGGGGCGACGCGGGGGCGGCTTTCAAATGAGCAGGGATGAGGACCTGGGTGCGGCCGTGCCGCACCGTACCCGCGTCAAGGTCTGCGGGTTGACGCGCGCCGACGATGTCCGCGCTGCGGTCGATGCGGGGGCGGACGCGATCGGGCTGGTGTTCTATCCCCCCAGCCGGCGCTACCAGGACGTGGGCGCCGCGGCGGCCCTGCGGAACCTGGTTCCGGCCTTCGTGGACACGGTCGTCCTGTTCGTGAATCCGTCGCCCGCCGAGGTGCGGGAAGTCATCGACGGGGTGAATCCCGATCTGCTGCAGTTCCATGGCGAGGAATCCCCCGAGTTCTGCCGGCAGTTCGGGGTCCGCTACATGAAGGGCTTTCGCGTCGGTGCCCCGGGCCAGGACACCGCCGAAGGCCTGGCTGCGCATTGCGCGGCCCACGGCCAGGCGGCCGCATGGCTGTTCGACAGCTTCAGCCAAGGCTACGGCGGCAGCGGTACGTCGCTGGATCCCGCCTTGTTGCGCGAGGTTGCGCGCGCGCCCGAAGCGCGGCCGCTGGTGCTGGCCGGCGGCCTGTCCGCCGACAACGTGGGCGCGCGCATCGCGCAACTGCGGCCCTATGCCGTGGATGTCAGCAGCGGGGTGGAGGAAGCCCCCGGCCTCAAGGACGCGGCCCGGATCCGGGCGTTCATGCGGGCCGTGCGCGCGGCCGACGCCTGAGCCCCGCCGGCGCGGGTTTTGGCAACAAAAAAGCCGCATCTCGTCGATGATGCGGCCTTTCTTGGCGGGTTTGGGCATCCCCGGCTGGATTCTGGTAGGCAGTACTGGATTCGAACCAGCGACCTCTACGATGTCAACGTAGCGCTCTAACCAACTGAGCTAACCGCCTGCAAAGACCGGCATTATAAGCAGCCCCTTTCGGCTTGTCAAAAACGAATCTTCAATGCTCCAAAAGCCGGTTTCGTCGGGGGGACATCCGCCGCAGCGAACCCCTTTGTCGTCGTTTTCGCAACGGAATCCGCCGCAAAAGGCCTGCTGGACCTCATTGTCAACCATTATCGTGCCGACCAAATTGATTGTTTTTGCTGCGATTGTTACACTGGTTCCATAATCTTCCTGCTTGGCAGTTTCAGGTTTTCCAGACGCGGCCCAGGCCGCGTTTCGCATTTTGCCGCCGGCAGGCGCCCCATCTTTCAGGACGCATTCATGGTTTGCATCAGCCTTCCCGACGGTTCGCAACGCGAGTTCGACCGGCCGATTACCGTGCACGACGTCGCGCACAGCATCGGTGCGGGTCTCGGGCGTGCGGCGCTCGCCGGCAAGGTCGCCTTCGACGGGCAGGAGGCCCGCCTGGTCGACACCAGCTTCGTCATCGATCGGGATGCGCAACTGTCCATCGTCACGGACAAGGACCCCGAGGGCCTGGACCTCATCCGGCATTCCACCGCCCACTTGCTGGCCTATGCGGTCAAGTCGCTCTTTCCCGATGCCCAGGTCACCATCGGCCCGGTGATCGATAACGGCTTCTACTACGATTTTTCCTACAAGCGCGCCTTTACGCCCGAGGACCTCGAGGCCATCGAGAAAAAAATGGCCGAATTGGCGCGGCGGGACGAGGTCGTCACGCGCGAGGAATGGGACCGCGACGAGGCGGTGGCCTTCTTTCGCGGGATCGGCGAGGACTACAAGGCCGAGATCATCGCCTCGATTCCGGCCGGCGAAAGGATCAGCCTCTATCGCGAGGGCGATTTCATCGACCTGTGCCGCGGCCCCCACGTGCCGTCCACCGGCCGCCTCAAGGTTTTCAAGCTCATGAAGGTGGCTGGGGCGTACTGGCGCGGCGACAGCCGCAACGAGATGCTGCAGCGCATCTACGGTACGGCCTGGGCGCGCAAGGAGGACCAGGCGGCCTACCTGCACATGCTCGAGGAGGCCGAGCGCCGCGACCATCGCCGCATCGGCCGCGAACTGGACCTGTTCCATTTCCAGGACGAGGCGCCTGGGCTGATCTTCTGGCACCCCAAGGGGTGGACCGTCTGGCAGCAGGTCGAGCAATACATGCGCCAGGTGTACATCGACAACGGCTACCAGGAGGTCAAGGCGCCCCAGATCCTCGACTTGTCGCTGTGGAAAAAGACCGGCCACTGGGACAACTACAAGGAAAACATGTTCATCACCGAGTCCGAGAACCGCGTCTACGGACTCAAACCCATGAACTGTCCCGGCCACGTCCAGATCTTCAACGCCGGCCTGCATTCCTATCGCGAACTGCCGCTGCGCTACGGCGAGTTCGGCCAGTGCCACCGCAACGAACCTTCGGGATCGCTGCACGGCATGATGCGGGTGCGCGGCTTCACCCAGGACGACGGACACATTTTTTGCACCGAGGACCAGCTGCAGGCCGAGTGCGCGGCGTTCACGCGCCTGCTGCAAAAGGTATACGCCGATTTCGGCTTCACCGAGATCCTGTACAAGGTCGCCACGCGACCCGAAAAGCGCATCGGCTCCGACGAGGTCTGGGACAAGGCCGAACAGGCCCTCAAGGACAGCCTCGACCTTTCGCAGTGCGAGTACGAGGTGTCCGAGGGCGAGGGCGCATTCTACGGCCCCAAGATCGAGTACACCCTCAAGGACGCCATCGGCCGCCATTGGCAATGCGGCACCATACAGGTCGACTTTTCCATGCCGCAGCGCCTCGGCGCGGAATACGTGGATGCCGACGATCAGCGCCGCACGCCGGTCATGCTGCATCGCGCCATCCTGGGCTCGCTGGAGCGCTTCATCGGCATGCTGATCGAAAACCATGCCGGCGCGCTGCCCGCCTGGCTCGCGCCGCAGCATGCCGTGGTGTGCTGTATTTCCGACGGTTCCGCATCATATGCGGACGACGTGGCGCGAGGCCTGAAAAAACAAGGATTTAGAGTATTTTCCGATTTGCGCGGTGAAAAAATCACCCGTAAAATTCGGGAGCACAGCCTGCAAAAGATCCCTTATATCCTCGTCGTCGGCGACAAGGAGCGCGAATCGGGTGCGGTGTCGGTGCGCGGACGCGGAAACCAGGACCTGGGCACGATGCCCGCTTCCGAGTTTTCCGGCCTCTTGCGCACGGACATCGACTCTCGCGGCCTGGATCGGCCGCAGACCTGAGCCTTCAACTTCACAGGAGCTTTAGACATCGCAACCGAAAAGAAACACCGCACCAACGGTGAAATCCGTATCCACGAAGTACGCCTGATTGGCGTCGACGGCGAGCAATTGGGCATCGTCCGGACCTCTGAGGCCATGGCCCTGGCGGAACAGCACGAGGTCGATCTGGTCGAAATCGCACCCACCGCGGATCCCCCGGTCTGCCGCCTGATGGATTACGGCAAGTTCAAGTATCAGGAACAAAAACGCCAACAGGAAGCCCGCGCGCGCCAAAAGATCATCCAGGTCAAGGAAGTCAAATTCCGGCCGGGCACCGACGAGGGCGACTACCAGGTCAAGCTGCGCAACCTGCGCCGTTTCATCGAGGACGGCGACAAGGCCAAGGTCACCCTGCGCTTCCGCGGCCGCGAGATGGCGCACCAGGAATTGGGCATGCGCGTCCTCGAGCGCGTCCGCGACGACCTCGGCGACCTGTGCCAGGTCGAGGCCATGCCCAAGCTCGAGGGCCGGCAAATGGTGATGGTGCTCGCCCCGCGCAAGAAAGCCTCCGGCAAGCAAGGCGAGGCCGCCTGAACCCGCTCCCGCGGCCGACCTCATGGCCGGCCGCCCACCGAGGCCTCTGATGCATATTCTGTTCATCATCGATCCGCTGCCCTCGCTCAAGGCCTACAAGGACTCGTCCGTGGCCATCATGCGCGGCCTCGCGGCGCGCGGCCACCGGCTCAGCTTTGCCTTGATGGGCGATCTGTTCATCGACTGCGGCCGCGTGCGGGTCGCGGCCACCGGCCTGCGCCTGCGCCCGCAGGCCGACCTGCACGGTCACGACTGGTGGGAACAGGATCCCGCGGCGGTCGAGTCCGATCTGGCCGATTTCGATGCGGTGCTGATGCGCAAGGACCCGCCGTTCGACATGGAATACGTCTATGCGACGCATCTGTTCGACTACGCGCAGGCGCAAGGGGCCCGGGTCTTCAATACGGGGCAGGGGATCCGCAACCACCCGGAAAAGCTCGCCATCACGGAGTTCGCCGAATTCACCGCGCCGACCCTGGTGTCGCGCGACATGGCGCGCCTGCGCGCCTTCCATGCCCGCCACGGCGACGTGGTCGTCAAGCCGCTGGACGGCATGGGCGGCAGCGGCATCTTCCGGATGCGCGCCGACGAGCCCAATCTGGGCACCATCCTCGAAACCCTCACCGAGCTGGGTACGCGCACCATCATGGCCCAGCGCTACATCCCCGAGATCGTCGACGGCGACAAGCGCATCCTCATCATCGGCGGCGTGCCCGTTCCCCATGCACTGGCGCGCATTCCCCTGCAGGGTGAAACCCGGGGCAACCTGGCCGCGGGCGGACGCGGCGTGGCCCGGCCGCTCACCGCGCGCGACCGCAGCCTGGCCGAGGCGGTGGGCGCGCGTCTGGGCGAACGCGGAATGCTGCTGGTGGGTCTGGACGTGATCGGCGACTACATCACCGAGATCAACGTCACCAGCCCCACCTGCTTCGTCGAGATCACCGAGCAAACCGGCTACGACGTGGCCGGGCGCTTCGTGGACGCGCTGGAACAGGCGCTGGAGGACTGACACCATGACACGCATCGCGCTGGTCATGCACGAGCCCCTCGGTGCGGCGTTCGCGGCCTGTGCGCGCCACGTGCTGGGCACCGAACCCGATCTGGCCGTCTTCGACATCGCAGCCGATGCCGAGCCGCAAGCCGAGGCCGCGCGCATGCTGGACTGGATCCGCGGCCATGGCGATGCGCGCGACCCGGTGCTGGTGCTGTGCGACCTGTACGGCGCGACACCCTTCAACATCGCGACCGAGGCGCTGCGCCAGGCCGCCGCCGAAGGCCTGGACGGCCACCTGCTCACCGGCACCAATGCCTGCATGGTGCTCAAGGCGCTGACCGACCAGCAGGAAAACCCTGAAACCTTCAGTGAAAAGGTGCGCCAGGGGGCATTGCGCGGTATCGTCAATGCCGACGAGGCCTGCCGATCCTCCAGCGACTAGCCATTTTTAGGGAAATGCCCATGCCGTCGATCGATTTGGTGATTTCGAACAAGCTCGGCCTGCATGCGCGTGCGGCGGCCAAACTGACCCAGCTGGCGGGCCGCTACCAAAGCGACATCTACATTTCCCGCGGCGCCCAGCGCGTCAATGCCAAGAGCATCATGGGCGTCATGATGCTGGCCGCCGGCCTGGGCGTCACGGTCAAGATCGATGCGCAGGGCGAGGACGAGGACCGTGCCCTGCAGGACATACGCGCGCTGTTTGAAGGCAAATTCGGCGAACAGGAATAATCGCCCGCACCGACCGCCTCCGTCTTTCGCCCATGAATCCCGCCGAACCGACCGCGCCGCCTTCCGCGCCGACCTTGTGCCTGCACGGCCAGGGCATCGTCCGGGGCTATACGATAGGCCGGGCCGTCATCATGAGCGCGGCATCGCTCGAGGTCGCCCACTATCACGTCGGCCCCGCGGATATCGAGGCCGAGGGATTGCGCCTGCGCCACGCCATCGACACCGCCGTTGCCGAACTGCGCCAGATGGCGGGTGCATTGCCGCCGGATGCGCCGCGCGAGCTGGCCGCGCTGCTGTCGGTGCACGGCCTGCTGCTCGAGGACCCGATGCTGGTGCAATCGGCCTGCGAACTGATCACTGAGCGCCACTACAACGCCGAATGGGCGCTGGCCACCCAGGGCCAGCTGCTGGTCGAGCAGTTTTCGATGATGGAGGACGCCTATCTGCGCGAACGCAGCGCCGACATCCGGCAGGTGATCGAGCGCGTGCTGCGCGTGCTGTCGGGCTCCTCCGCGTGGCTGCCGGCCCTGGATACCGCGCAGGCCGATGGCAATTTCATCGTGGTCGCGCGCGATATCTCGCCGGCCGACATGATGCGCCTGCGCAGCGGCAAGTTCGCCGCTTTCCTGACGGACCTCGGCGGGGCCACCTCGCACACGGCCATCGTGGCGCGCAGCCTGAACGTGCCCGCCGTGGTGGGCATGGGGCACGTGCGCGCGCTGGTGCGCGACGGTGACCAGCTGATCGTCGACGGCACCAATGGCGTGGTGCTGGTCAACCCATCCGAGCGCATCCTGCTCGAATACCGCGAGCGCCAGGCGGCCTTCCAGCGCGAGCGCGCCGAACTCAAGCGATTGCGCCATGCGCCGGCCGTCACCCTGGACGGCATCCAGATCCGGATGGAGGCCAACATCGAACTGCCCGACGAGGCCGCCGACGCCCTGGCCGCCGGTGCCGAGGGCATCGGCCTGTTCCGCAGCGAGTTCCTGTTCATGGGCCGTCCCGACCTGCCGGACGAGGACGAGCAGTACGAAGCCTATGCCTCGGTCGTGTCCGCCATGGGCGGCCGGCCGGTGACCATACGCACCTTGGACATCGGCGCCGACAAGACCCTCGACGGGGATGCGACCGTCGCCACCAATCCGGCGCTGGGCCTGCGCGCGATCCGCTACTGCCTGGCCAATCCGGACATGTTCCATACGCAGTTGCGCGCCTTGCTGCGGGCCTCGCGCCACGGCTGCGTCCGTATCCTGCTGCCCATGATTTCACACATGCACGAGGTCAGGGCCGCCCAGCGCGCCATCGAGCGCGCCGCCGAACAGCTGCGCGACGAGGGCATCCCGTATGCGGAAGGCATCCAGGTCGGCGCCATGGTCGAGATCCCGGCCATGGCGATCGCCATCGAACCCTTCGCCGAGGCGCTGGATTTCCTGTCGATCGGCACCAATGACCTGATCCAGTACGTGCTGGCGATCGATCGCGGCGACAAGGACGTGGCCGCGCTCTACGACCCCATGCACCCGGCGGTGCTGCGTCTGATCGCGCATACCATCAATGTGGGCGAGCGCGTCGGCAAGCTGGTCTCGGTCTGCGGTGAAATGGCCGGCGATGCGCGCGTCACCCGCATGCTGCTGGGTCTGGGCCTGACGGCTTTTTCCATGCATCCGCAGCAGCTGCTCGACGTCAAGAAGGAAATCCGCCTGGCGCACTCGAACGCCCTGCGGGTCCAGGTTGCGTCGGCCTTGAACCGCGCCGAACGCATCGACCTGGCGGCGCTGTCCTGACAACTTACGCGCCGGCCCGGTAGGACCGGGCCGGCGCGCCGCGGGCGGCTTAGCGCTGGTAGGCGGTTTCGCCGTGGTCGACCTGGTCCAGGCCGCGTTGCTCCTCCTCGGGCGTGCAGCGCATGCCGCACACCTTGTCCGCGATCCGGTAGGCAATCCACGCCGCGACAGCGGACCAGGCGATGGTCACCAGCACGCCCTCGGCTTGCAGCCAGACCTGTGCGGCCATCCGCCCCAGGCCCGCGGCGCCCGGGCCGCCGAGCGAGCCCGAGTTGAACACGCCGGTCAGCAGCGCACCGACGATGCCGCCCACCCCGTGGATGCCGAACACGTCGAACGTGTCATCGGCCCGCAGCAGGCGCTTGAGGCCGTTCACGCCCCATACGCAGGCCGCCGCGGCCAGGATGCCGATCAGCAGCGCGCCGCCCGGCGCGACCAGACCCGCGGCCGGCGTGATGCCCACCAGGCCCGCGATGGCGCCGGAGGTTGCGCCCAACAGCGAGGCCCGGCCTTTGATCAGGCGCTCGATCAGCGCCCAGGCGAGCACCGCGCCCGCCGTCGCCAGCAAGGTGTTGATGAAGGCCAGCGTCGCCACCTCGTTGATGCCCAGGGCCGAGCCGGCGTTGAAACCGAACCAGCCCACCCATAGCAGTGCCGCGCCGATCAGGTTCATCGGCAGGTTGTGCGGCGGCATGGCTTCGCGGCCGTAGCCCTTGCGCGGCCCGATCAGCCACGCGCACACCAGGCCCGCCACGCCGGCATTGATGTGCACCACCGTGCCGCCGGCGAAATCCAGGGCGCCGCGCAGCAGCAGCCAGCCATCCGGCGCCCACACCATGTGGGCGATCGGCAGGTAGGCGAGGGTGAGCCACAGGCCGGTGAACAGCAGGACGCCGCCGAACCGCGCCCGCTCCGCGATGCTGCCGGTGATCAGCGCGCAGGTGATGCCGGCGAAGGTCGCCTGGAAGGCGGCGAACGCCATTTCGGGCAGGGCGCCGGCCAGCGGCATCGGGCTGTCGCCGCCGGGCAGGTACAGGCCCGAGAACAGCACGCGCGAGAAGCCGCCGATCATGCCCGACCCGGCGGTGAAGGCGAGGGAATAGCCATACAGGAACCACAGCACGAGCGCCAGCGCGCAGGTTCCCAGGACCTGCGTGAGCACGGACAGCACGTTGCGCGCGCGCGCCATGCCGCCATAGAACAGGGCCAGTCCCGGCACAGTCATCATCAGCACCAGCAGCGTGGATACCGTCACCCAGGCCAGATCGCTTTTATCCATCATCGATACTCCTTTGTCGGGGTTGGGGTCAGAGCGCGGACTCGCCGGACTCGCCGGTGCGGATGCGGACCACCTGCTCCAGGGGGGTGACGAAGACCTTGCCGTCGCCGATCTTGCCGGTGCGCGCCGCGGCGCACAGGCTCTCGAGGACCAGTTCGACCTGGTCGTCCGAGACCGCCACCTGGACTTCGAGCTTGGGCAGGAAATCGACGCTGTACTCGGCCCCCCGGTAGAGCTCCGTGTGGCCTTTCTGACGCCCGAACCCCTTGACTTCGATGACGGTCAGGCCCTGGATGCCGGCCTCGACCAGGGCCTCGTGGACTTCATCGAGCTTGAACGGCTTGATGATCGCGGTGATCAATTTCATGGTGTTGTCCTCTTGCTGGAATGGCCAGGCTTGTCAAGCAACAACCATGCCAACTTCAGAACGTCTGCGTTTCAAACGTATCGCAGGGGGGCGCCTCAAAAGCCGCCGCCGTCCGCGCACCGGTTCGGGGCAGGGCGCACCATCGTGGGGCGGGGCGAATGGCGGTGCCGGCGTGGCGTGAAAGGGACGAATGCAGCGGACGGGTGTAACCAGCGCTTAGGGAAACGGCTGATTTGTATCGAGGTATTGGCGCGCGACCAGGAGAGGAAACGTGCGGCGGCGGCGGATTGCCTTCTGCCGGCGACGGCTTGTGCATGCCACTAAAACCAGAAGGTTGAAATTAGTATTTACACGAGGTCGGCATGCTGCGTTCAGGTCGTGGCTAGAATTGTAACCAAGCCGGTTGTAACAGACCGGTCCTCGATTGCCTTCCGCCCGACATGGCGGACTACTGAATAGGGATCATCATGAATATGACGCGTAAAACGTTGACTTTGGCCGCCATGGTCGCCGCCCTGGGCTTGCTTGGCGCATGCTCCAAGGGCGAGGACGAGGCCCCGGTCGCGCCCGCCGCGCCCGCTCCGTCCACCACGCCGACGCCGGCCCCCGTGCCGCCGCCACCGCAGGAACAGCCGCCGGCCACGACACAGCCTCAGTCCGACCAGCAATCCATGAGCGAGAAATTCGATGAAACCGCCGCCGCAGCCAAGGAAAAGGCCGCCGCTGCCGGCGAGGCGATCTCCGACGGCGCGGCGAAACTGGCCGACGGCGCCAGCGATGCCGCTCATCGGACCCGCGATTCGATCGCCGAGGGTGCCGCCAAGGCGGACGCGGCCATACAAGACTCCGTGGGCAACGGCTCGTCCGCGCCGAAATCCGAGTAAGTCGGCAGCGGTCCGAGTCATCGGGCTGCGGCATTCCCCGATGGATGTCCGCATGTCCGGCGATGCGCGCACGGGCCGTGCGCGCGCATACTGGTGCACCGGGGGCGGGTGGCCGCTGCATGCGGCCCTTGTGGCCGCCCCGCGCCATTGCAAGGAGGCCGCTGCGCATGTCCCTGGCCGTGCTGTCCAGCCGCGCCCTGTCCGGGCTGCAGGCCCACGTGGTGCGGGTCGAGGTCCATGTCGGAACCGGCCTGCCGTCTTTCCATCTGGTGGGCCTGCCGGGCACCGACGTGCGCGAAAGCCGCGAACGCGTACGCTCCGCCATCATCAACAGCGGTTTCGAATTCCCGGCCGGGCGCATCACCGCCAATCTGGCGCCGGCCGACCTGCCCAAGGAATCCGGCCGCTTCGACCTTCCCATCGCCTTGGGTGTGCTGCTCGCCTCGGGGCAGGTGGCGGCCGCCGGGGGCGAGGCGCCGGACCTGCGCCCCTATGTGTTCGCCGGCGAGCTGTCGCTGACCGGTGCCATCACCGCCGCCGGCGCCCCGCTGGCCATCGCCCTCGAGGTCGCGCGCGGTGCCCCGGATGCGATTCTCGTCATGCCGCCCGATGCCGCATCGATCGCCGCCCAGGTGCCCGGGCTGGCCGTGCTGGCCGCCGGCACGCTGGGCAAGGTGGCGGCCCATTTCGCCGGGCAGGAACCCTTGGCGAAAGCGATTCCGCATGTCTGCGTCGTGGCGGACCCTTCCGGCCTGCCCTGCCTGTCGGACGTGCGCGGCCAGTCGATCGCTCGCCGCGCCCTCGAGATCGCCGCCGCGGGACGCCACAGCCTGTTGATGTCGGGGCCGCCGGGCGTGGGCAAGAGCATGCTGGCGCAGCGGCTGCCGGGCATCCTGCCGCCGCTGCCTACGGACCAGGCCCTCGAGGTGGCCGCCGTGCTGGGCGCCGCGGGGGCGGGCGCCGATCATCATCCCGGCACGCCGCCGTTCAGGGCGCCCCATCATTCCGCGTCGATGGCGGCCTTGGTGGGCGGCGGCTGTCAGTTTTGCTAATTGTTGCGACATTTTAGAAATAGCTGCGACAATGCTGCACGAGTCCAACGACGGAGTGCGGTGTTGTGGTGCTTTCCTTTCGGCGTACCAGGGCTGTACGCATTGACTATGCATCTCTGAGGAATCTCAAGGGACGCCAGGTGGTGTGGTGGTACGGTCCGCTGGAGAAGAACCAACGGAATAAAGACGTGCCGCTGGTTACCGTATTCTTCCGTCAACTTCGCGCTGACGGCACGCTGTCCAGTTTTCAGGCGCAAGTACAAGTGGCGCTAACGTATCTTGGTCTGCTGCGCATCGGCTCGGTATGGGAAGACGGCATGCGAACAAGCACCATCACTTATCCCGAGGAAAAATTCGATCTGGATTTTTCTGACGGTGGCTGGAGGCTTGCTTCGCTACTTGAAGACGAATCTCTGCGGGAATTGTTCAGTCGATCATTTGCTGACGGATATCCACTTTACTATCCCAGGGATCGGAACTTTCTGCTGGATTTCCGCCTTCAGGGCGGAAGAAGATTGCTGGTGCCATGCATGGAGTTTTTCACCCGGTGCTATGGTCATTCGGCGGAAGTGCGGCGTGTGCTGACTACGTATGGCTGGGAAGAGGCTGAAGGCCGTTTGTTCAAGCCGGTTGATGAACTCGTCGAGCCTAGGTCCTGGCCCGTGAGTCTTGGCCAGCGGTTGCACAAGGATGATGCGGTATTCCTCGCTCATGTAAAGCACAGCCAGTACACACGCGCCAAGGCGAAGGGAGTCAATGCACAATTAATGGCTGCATTTGAACCGTTCGGAGATAGCCAGCGGTACATCTTTCCAGAGATCACGCCGTGGTTCCAGGGGCCGGCCCAACTTAAGGCTCAAGGGCTTTGGCTTGAGGCCGGGCGAACGTTTCTCGCTCTGAGACTCACCGGAAACAGTCAGCCGAAAGGAGAAACAGTTGTTCTCAACCGTGAGCAGCCTGGTGCTGCCGGAGGACGGGACGGGGATGACGAGCTCGGTCCGGACACAGCCGTTCGACACCTACGTCCGTTACCCGAAATTGTCGACCTGACTTCGTACGAAGCGCCCGATCATGGCGCGCAGCCGATCGACATTGAGGATGACGAGATGGAGATACTGGGGGAGCCCCGAAAGGTCGTAGATCGTAAGCGCGCCGTTGATCGCAGGCTTCTAAGGAGCATCCCCAGCGATCAAGCCATCCGGGCGGTTTCGACAGGAGAGCCGCACGGAAGCGACAAGGGTGTCGGGTACGGTGCCATTCACACTCCGATTGCGCTTGAGTCCCATGGCATGTTGCGGGATATGTGGAATGCCGCATGTAAATTGCGTGAGCTCGCACCTCATGTTGTCCGATCGGTAGGTTGGTTCACGCCCGATACAGGCATTCGTCATGATCAGGAGCCTCGGCTGGTCTCGTTGGAGCCGTTCGGTCCAGACGATGTCGTTATCGACAATGAAGTGAGGACTTGGATCTATTACGATTGGGGGGCACAAATACTTCGTGGCGTGCTTGTGATGATAATTCAGGCCGCAGACAAGACGGTGTGCCTGATTGAGCCGCAGCGTCGCCCGGTGAAGTCGCGAAAGGATGCCGGCAAGGTCGCGGAGGAATCCTTGAGCGGGATGGTTTTCACGTTAAAGCCCCAGGATGATCTTGGCGTGTTGATCCGTTATCTTCTGGAGCAAATGCGTCACAAGAAAGGTAGGGCAGCTCAAGTGATCGATGCCCTTGGATGGGAGCGGCCCATCTTTGCATTCAAGCATGGTCGCGCCAAAGAGAGCTACCCTTGCGAGGCGGCCATCGGAAACGCGCTGGGGAAAGTTGGCGTTGTTGTGCCAAAGCTTATGAAAGAGCCGAGCAACTCATAGGAGATAGGCATGCCCCTGCTTGTTGCGCTCGATGAGTACGACAGTGCCATCCAGAGCATCGCCATCCATGCGCGTCTCGGGCTAGAGAGCCCCGCACATCGGGAGAGCGCGCTGCGGTTGATCCTGGAAGTATGCGAGAAGATTGATGAAACGGTAGAGGATGCGTTGAGATATGCACATCAGGGCCAAACGTAGGAATTTATGTTTGAATTAGTCGTGCCCTTGGCCCCATATCAGAATTAGGGTGTGCCCCGATGTCTGTGAACGAAAAAATGACGATTATAGGGTGGATGCTCTCTCGTCATGTTACCTAGTAATTTATTCGGAGTAATTTTAAATAAGCCAATTTCGATGGGGTTTCCAATTGAAATTTATTTGAGGGGGGCGAGGTGAGTGACGATATGCACGAAGGAGTGGCGGCGAGCACTGAATTGCTACGCCCAAGCCTATCTTTTAAGACGATAACGTTCTCTGACGGTACAGCACTGACGCTTGATGATGACGATATTATCGTTTTCGTTGGACCAAATAATGCTGGAAAAAGTGCTGCGCTCCGCGAGTTGGAGGTATGGGCTGCACGCTCGACAGTGGGCTTAGTAATAAAACATGCTGAAATGCGCAAGATCGGAACAGCAGAAGATTTGCGAACATATCTTGAGGCTATGGCACAGAAAAGCGGAGGAATAAATGACACTTTCTATGGTGGCATTGGTTACAATCTTCATCATACCCATCTTGTATTCTTCGACCAACCCTCGGATCGGCACCTTGTAGCACCATTTTTTTTAAAGCGAATAACTACAGAAACTCGCATTCAGGACGCTAATGCAGCCCCGGCACTGGCACTCTTTCAATCGCCGCCGACGCACCCAATTCACATCCTTCTCATGGATCCTCAGCTTGCGGAAGATATTAGCCACAAGTTCCGACATGCCTTTGGAAAAGATCTCACGCCATTTCGTGCGGGTGGAAGTAGTTTTCCTCTTTATGTTGGCGAAAAACCTGCTATTCCCGTTGATAAAGATGAGTTGTGTAGGGAGTTTGTGGAAAAACTTCAGTCAACGAACGTTCTATTAGAGTCTCAAGGCGATGGGATGCGCAGTTTTGCAGCGGTGATTCTACAGGTTCTGGCCGCGAGGACACATTCTGTCCAGTTTCTTGATGAACCCGAGGCATTTTTGCATCCCCCGCAGGCGCGGCTGCTTGGACGCTACATAGCTGAGAACAGACCTGGGAACTCTCAGCTTTTCATATCGACACATAGTACCGATATCCTGGATGGTTTGATAGAAGGGGGTTCAAACAAAATCCGTATCGTTCGACTGCGACGAGAAGGGAATATAAATTGCATAAAGGAACTTAGCAAGGAGAAGACCAGAGCCGTTGCCAAGGACACTTTGGCGAGGTTTTCACGCGTATTCGATGGAATCTTTTTCGAACACGTTGTCGTCTGTGAGGCAGATGCGGACTGTATGTTTTATCAATCCATTCTAAACTTGCCTTCCATATCGGGAGACAGGCGTCCAGATGTTCTCTTTGTCCATACGTCGGGAAAACATAGGATGTCCAAGCTTATAGATACGCTTCGCTCCCTCGGTGTGCCCGTCTCAGCTATTGCTGACATTGACGTCCTCAACGACGAAGGCACCTTCAAAAATATTTTGGAAACACTGGGTGGAGACTGGGAAGATGTAAGTGTCTCCTGGAAGGCCGTCAGTGATGCGGTTTTGCAGCAACGTCCGCCACTTAACGCACAAGAGGTGGTTGATCTTATAAAAGAGCAATTGAACGAGGTGCAGGGAAGAAGTGCTTTTCCCAAGGATAAGGAAAAGAAAATTAAAGACATCTTCAGAAACATATCACCCTGGGGCGCCATGAAGCGGAGTGGGCGTGATGCGCTCCCTTCTGGCGAACCAGTTAAACATTTTGATCTCCTGTGTGAAAGGTGTGCAGAGCACGGACTGTGGATTGTGCCTGTCGGCGAAATTGAGGGCTTCTGCCGTAGCATTGGGTCACACGGTCCTGGTTTTGTTGAAAAGGTGCTTGAAGAGCGAGATTTGGGAGCCGATCCAGAATTGAAAGGTGCTCGCGACTTTATTATGGAAATTTGGGCGAAAGCCAAACTGCCTTAGGCTAGCATTGTCACGACTGTAGCTTTCCGAGAATACACGCCTTAGTATGGCTAACGGACCCAGATGGCCACTACCGAGCGGCTGAGGTTTCCCCGAACGGGATCATTGTTTGCCGGCGGGTTGATGTGAGGGTTTTGCGGCTGATGTGGGGGTTTTGCGGTTAAATTCGGTGCGTTCATGTGTTTTTGCGCCACAAAACCAGATCTTTCCATGTTCTTGTGGGAGTTCCCGCTTGCGCACCCGGATGCGCATTTGATAGGCTACTTCCATGGAGCAACGTTTTGACTTGCCGCTCCTGTCTCTCAACCAACAATCGAGACCCATCATGAACCGCCTCGAACGCTACGCGCCGCAGAATTTGATGATGACGATTACCGTCATATCGACCGCGCGCAACCGCGTGCGCGGGGGCATGATGTCGTGACGCTTTGAAATCGTCACCCACAAGCCCCGCCACCGCTGCGGGGCTTGTTGTTTTTATGGGCTTCGCAGGATTGGCAGCACCACTGGAGTCCGCCATGCCGTTCATATCGATTACCTGCCGAACTACCTGATCACCGACAGGCCGCGTCGTCTCTTGAGGCAAACGCAGCCTTGATCGGGCGGTCACGTTTTCCGCCTAATTTGCCACACACTTTTATCGGAGACACATCATGTCCGAGGCCCGTGCTCGTCTGAATGCTTTATCCAGTCTTTACCCGAAACTTTTTTCGAGTAATACCTTGCCATGGGGTTTCGAGGTGGGCGATGGCTGGAGCGATCTGATTGTCGCTCTGTGCGCCCGCATCGATTCGATCCTGAAAGAGGATCCCAACGCGCAATTGCAGCTCCGGCAGGTCAAGGAGAAGTTTGGCACCTTGCGCTTTTACTACGCGTTGGATGGAGCCAGCGATGCAACGTCAGAGGCGATTCGGGAGGCGGTGACGCTGGCCGAGTCCGCAAGTGCCCACATCTGCGAACAGTGCGGGCGCCCTGGCGAGCCTGGTTCCCGTAGCGGCTGGCACTTCACGCGGTGCTCGGTGTGCCAAGCAAGTGGTCTTTGAGCCCTTGGAGGGGACGTCCCGTAGTGCCGGTGGGCCCCCGGGGGCCGTCTGCGACGTAGCTCGCCTTGCGGGCCGCCCGTGGTCGGACTGTAAGAACAGGAACATTCATTATGGAACGCAACGAATTTACCAATGCTTTATCCGAGCTTCTGGATGACGGTGCTCGCGCGGAGGTGCTGGGCGAGAAGGCGCGAGCCGGCAAGGCACCGGAGGCACCGTTGAACAACTTCTTTGGCGACGATTTTCTGACTCTTCTGTATGTGCATAAGGGGGCATGCGCTCCCAGTTTAGGGCGCTATCGGGAAAGTCTGCATGTCGTGTCCAACAAGAAGGCGCCGCGTCGCGAGCGGATCAGGGCCGCGCTGGCTCTTGGGCGCTTCGCGTCGTCGCGTTACGCCGATTCTGGACTTCACGAGCGCGGCGCCAGTCGTTCTATCGACTGGTTTCTTCTGGCGCGTCAGCTGGGCAGTGTCGTGGGCGGGTTGGCTTATGCCAATGCCTTGCTAGCTGAAAACAAGCAAAGCGTCCAATTCGATCTGAATCGCGACCCGTTGCCCCAACTCGTGAAGGACATGAAGTCGATCAGTTCGGGCGAATCCAACCCGAGCGATGCTGTTTGCCAAGCTTGGTACTTGGGGGCGCGTGTCGCTTTGCGTCACGTACAGCGCGGCTTCGCTGATTGGACGGTTGAGGACTTCAATTGCGCACTGGCCTGCGTGGTCAATTACCTGACTCTGCTGCCGGCGAATCGACTCTCTCAGTCCCCTCAGCTGCTGCAACGCCGGGCGGCGCTTGCCTGGCTCAAGCCGCTGTGGAATCGCCTGATTGTCGCAGCGTCTGAGCAAGCGCGGGATCCGCGCGCATACCGCGCGGCGCTCGTCGAGCAACAGCTGGCGGTCTTCATCCGCCTGGACGACCTGGAGGGGGGAGGCGGTGAGCGCGTGCGCGCTGCTGCGGCTGTTGATCCTCCGGCGCAAGGAAGCGACTGTGTCGTCGTGATCAGAGGCAAAATCCCGGAGTCTACCGATCGTCCCGAAAGGGACTATCTGAGGTGCTACGAAGTGCTGCGTCAGCCGGTGGCTTTGACCGTTTTGCCCGATCGTGTGGCGCTGGGCGAGATCCGAAGTGCGCTGGAAGCGGAGTTCCCCTGGGCCATCGAGGCAATTGAGGCGGTCATGAGCGATCTGTTTGCGCGGCGCCGCCACGGAGCGGTGCGGCTGGGGCTGGCTCCCATCTTGCTGGCGGGATTGCCGGGTACGGGCAAAACGCGTTTTGCGCAACGTCTGAGCGAGCTTCTGGGCACGCCCAACACGGTCATCAACCTTGCGGGTATGTCCGACGTCAAACTCCTGAAGGGGGTGACGCGAGGCTGGGCGAGCAATCGGCCCTCCCGGATGGTGGAATTTATCCAGCAGACACGTGTTGCAAACCCCCTGTTCGTGCTCGATGAGATCGATAAGGCGGGGGAGCACAGCAGCAATGGCGGCGATCCACAGGAAGCGTTGCTCGATTTGCTTGAACCCGGCAATGCCAGGCGCTACCAGGACATCTATCTCATGACCGAGTGCGACCTGTCTCATTGCCTGTATGTAGCGACGAGCAACTCGTTGGCGAGGGTGCCTGCACCGCTGCTCTCGCGCTTGCGTCCGGTGTTTTTCCCGCAGCCAGGCCCGGAGCACGCCGAGTGTATCGTGAAAGGGATGCTGGCCGATCTGGGACGCAGTTGGGGGTTGCCTGAGGGCGCAGTAACGATCGCACCGCATCACATCGAGCTTTTGCGGGGGCTGGCTCCGCGCGAGATGCGCAGCGCGTTGCTGGATTTGCTCGGGCGTGAAATGGATGACGCAACCTACACGTTGCATTGACCGGCCCCGGCCAGTTAGTCTGGCCGGGCTATCGAGACAGTGAGCGAGGAGTGGCGATGCCAACCCTGCACAAACGCTTTCCGGCCAATTCGTCCGGCCGCGACTTCATCGTCGGTGATTTGCACGGATGCCTGGATCTGCTTCAGGTACAACTGGATCGGATTCGGTTCGACACGACACGGGATCGACTGTTTTCCGTAGGGGACCTGATCGACCGAGGACCGGACTCGATGGGCTGCCTGCGATTGCTGCGAGAGCCATGGTTTCATGCTGTGCGCGGCAATCACGAGGGCATGCTTATCGATTACGCTTCCCCAGTGGGGTTACCCTACGCTTACGGCGGCCCGGCTGAGTTGTTCTTTGCCAATGGCGGGCGCTGGGTGATGGATTTGGGCAAATCCGATCAAGACGAGCTCTGGGATGACTTGGTGCCTCGGGTGGCAAAGCTTCCCTACGTCATCACGGTAGGCGAAGGGCCGGCGCAGTTTCATGTCGCGCATGCGGAGCTGATGACCGGCCGCGTGGATGGGGTCGACACTCGGTCCAATCGTGCGGACCTTGGGAAAAAACAGGTGCTGACAGATGCGATGATCAATGACGAAGTGCTTGCGACGATGATCGAGCCGATCACGTGGGGAAGGCGGTTGATCAAGAAGGCCAGTGATAGCAAGGCCTCCGAGGTGGACACGCCCTATGGCAAACTCGCGGTCAGTCATAAGCCTTGGCATCCCGGCCTTTCCCTGACCTACGTGGGGCATACGCCGGTGAAGGGCATGGTGCTGCATGCCTCGCACCTGTTCATCGATCGGGGTGCCTACACCAGGAGGCCGGGGGAGCTGCTTGCTGGTGCTGGATCAGCGGAGATGCGAAGGACGACTAGAGCTGTATCTGGTCAAATAAATTTTGTTTGATAGTGAGAAATGACATATAATGAACCCGTTTTTGCCATTTTTTTGCAAAAAAACAGCCTACTCAACCATCAAGCAGACTAATCATGCTCCTTCGGTACGGAACAGAAAACCACCTATCACTGTGTGACTATCAGGAGGTTATTTGCTTGGCTGCATCAGGCCTGAAAGACGATAACGTAGACCTACTTAGGTATACGACGTCTCGGGGCGGGGAAAAAGATGTCCTTCCCGTAATTGCGATGTATGGAGCAAATGCCGCAGGCAAGTCGAATATGATCGATGCGCTCCGTTTTTTGTTCTACGCAGCTGCTGATTCTTATGATCGGTGGAGGCAAAGAAAGACTCCGCCGCATCAGTATTGTAAAGTGGACGCGCAAGGAAATCGTCGCGCCTCAGTATATGATTGCGATGTAATTATTAACTCTGAACATTATCAATATGGGTTTTCTATAACTGATGAGGGAATTGAAAAGGAGTGGCTTCATGCATATACAGCAGGTCCCAAAAAAGTAATTTTTGAGCGGGATTTTTCTGATGGTAATAAAAGAGAAGATCCTGTATATTTTGGCCCTAGCATGGGACGAAGGGATAAAACGTTAAAAAATTTGGCGGATAGTAGGAAGTACCTGTTTCTGTCTGCTGCTAGGTCAGTTAGGCATGAAAAATTAAGCCCAATTACAGAGTTCTTTGATCGTCAATTTGCGCTTATCTCTGGAAATGAAAATATGCCAGATGGGATTATCGCGGACGACCTTAGCGCTCCTGATGTAAAAAGCAAGGTAGAAACCATTCTGGGGAAGGCTGATTTTGGAATATCTGGAATCCAGATTACATCTAAAAAAATAGATGATAAGCAACGGGATTTTCAGAAAAAAATTGCACTTCTTCTCAAGGATTTAACTGGAGAAAGTGAAACTCTAAGCTTTCCTGATGAAGAAAAAGTATTGGCTTTTATTCACAGAAAGTCAGATGGAGGCACTTTCAAGATAGGGAGGTCTCAGGAAAGTTCCGGGACAATTCATTTATTATTCCTTTTGGCACCCATTATATCCGCTCTAAAGTATGGGAGATTGGTTGTTTTGGATGAGATAACCACATCTCTGCACACGAATCTTTCCAGGGAAATAGTAAGGCTTTTTTCTAATAAGGAATCTAATCCGAAAAATGCTCAGCTAATATTTTCTACGCACGACACTAACCTCTTGTCTTGCGGGGCGTTGCGTAGAGATTCCATATGGTTTGCAGAAAAGGATCGGGATGGCAAAACATGCATTTATCCTTTGACTGATTTCAAGGTTAGAAAAGGAGAAAATATAGAAAAAGGCTATCTACAAGGTAGATTTGGTGCCATACCTTTCATTGGCGATATTCAAGAAATGTTTTCGGAAGGTATGTATAGATGAGCATTAGGAGAAACAGTGGAGGGCTTAAGAGAAGACCTGCATCACGGGAACCCTATAAAAGAATTCATATGGTTTTTGAGGGAAGAATTACTGAGCCAGAATATATTGATTCTTTTATAAGAAGTAGGAAAGAAAAAGTTGCAGTTCCTGGTATCATTGTTCGTGGGGCTGGGGAGCCAAAATCTATAATTACCAAGTGCGTAGAAATAAGGGATGATTTATTGAGGGATTCTAAGCTAGTGTCAATCGGAAGAACCGACGATATATGGGCTATTTTTGATGTTGATGAACATGAACACTTGATAGACGCAATCCATCTTGCTAAAGAAAACAACTTTTTTTGTGCTATTTCGAATCCTTGCATAGAGGTATGGGGTTTTATGCATAAGCAGAAGCTCGATCGTCCTCTATCCCGGCATGAGGCACAAAAAGGTTTGAAAGATATACTGCCCAGATACCACCATAAGAAAAATCCAAGATTCGATTGGCAGTGGTGCTCTGATAAAATTCATAATGCCGTAAGAAATGCTGTGGCGGGTAGAGCGGCAAGGGAGGCGGAAAATAGTAAATTTCCACACGATATTCCGAGCACCAATTTTGATCGTCTTTTATCCGAGTTTGATCCAGAGATAAGAGTAATATCAGGAGAGAAAACATGGAGTGAGTGGTAAGTCGTTAATCTATTTTTTTAATGTGTGTAGAAGTATTTCTTCCCATTGGCCGTTTTATACCAAGCTACACTTGGTTCTGAAATTTCGTCACTTCTGCTTTCTATTGGACATAAAAGCAGGCGTATGCTTACCTGCTACTGCAAAATTTGATGTAATAACCTATCAATTTTGGCCTAAAATCCAGCCAGTCAGAGCAGTGAGGTCGTGCTCCCAAAAAAGGGATAGTCCTCGTTCTTGAGCATCAACCAAATTGCGGAGTTTAAAAACGCCACCGAGAACCGCCGCTGGTACCACTTGCCGAATACCAAATTCATGTAACCATGTCGTGGCCTTGACGGCAGCGTCATTGTTCAGACGCTTGACGGAGTTTAGTGAAGAGTTCGAGACTTTACACTCGATTGCCATCACGCGTCCGTCCCACAGTCCAACCACGACGTCTGCTTTGCGACCGCCAAATTCACTTTCAGAGCAGTATTCGCCTTCCTTTGGAGCCTCATTTAAGACTGATATACGGCGAGAAGGGACCTGCATAAAGCCTATGGCATTTAGCGAGGCAAAAACTGCCGCCTCTTGCTCGCGCTTGCCTTCATTTCGGCGTCCAGTTTCAAGTCGGCGTGTTGCTATTAGAGCGGCAGAAGCAACCACTGCCGCGTGTCGCTCTGCTTCAGTCGGGTCCCTCCCTTCAACGACCCAGGGAAACCGTCTGCGGTCTAGGCCACTTAGAATTATGCTGCGGATTCGAGCAGTCATCTGAGGATCGCGACTGATTCTTTGCCTTGTCAGTACGGCTTCTGCTAGTACCTTCAGGTCATCCTCAGAGATAGGTGGCCCCGCTAGGTATCGAAATACTTGCAAAAGCTTTGGGTTCGTCAGTACGTCGACCAACCTCTCATCAAGGTCAGATAGGTCGATAGTTGACTCCAAAAGCTCTTCGACGATTCCTTGATATTCATCGAAATGGGTTAAGTATTGTTCTAAAGGCTCTTCCATACGACGTCGACGAAAAATTTCAATCGCCTCTAGCCGTTTTTCTTCTAACTGCTCAGACGTCCATACTGGTGGCGGGCTCATGCAATTGCCTCTTTTAGCAAGCTTGGCGAAGGGACAAACAGCCGTTCCATTTCTCCGGGCTCGAACTTTGTTAGGCCGCCAGCGTAGGTGCGGCCGTCTAACACGCTGATTCCTGTGCAGAGATAATCCACAAGATTTCGCAATTGCGTTTCCGATAGCTGTTCTCGGGGATACAAGCCATGAGCGATATTGATGTGCCGTACCTCCACCGCATTTCGAACAAATGTTGGAGCGCTCCGCGCCATATATGTCGCTAGGATCGGGGCCGGAGCACGCATTCCCACTGACCACCATGCTCGCCTGTTCCGCGCTACGTAGCCTTCGTGTGCTCCACGTGCGCGCGCCGCTGCCAGAAATCGCTCAACACCAGGGCGCTCATCGGGTTCAAGCTCATCCAGGTCGTCTGGCAAATCAACGACCTTACGAAGCATTGATGCGTCGGACAATATCCGACCGGCGGCGATCAATTCCCGGGCCCTCGTTATGCTTCGCAACTTATATCGATCAGGAACGTCCCTAGCATCTGCATTGGCGATAAATACTGCGTTGGCCCCAGTCACCGTGCCTCGATGTACGCGGCAGAGCTCACCCAGTTCAACGAAGCCCTCGGGGCAGCCTCGATCGGTATGCGTCAGGCGGGACCACCGCGACTCCAACTCAAGACGCTCACGCCGTACGCGTTTGCCGCCACTCAGGTCGGCCAAGTCTTTCATCCGCTGTACTCGGCGCAGACGTACTGACGAGGGCTTGGAACCGACTTGAAAAGTCGTAATTGCAGCAGTCGTTGCAGCGTCAGGAAAGGGCGCTGCTGTTGGCTCTACAATAATAATCCCTTTGCCGCCGAGAGGGCCTAGGAAAAGATCGCGTAGCAACTGACCGTAATTAACATCTAACCACTCAGCGGCTGTAATGAAGGATCCGTAATCACCTGGGGCGGCACGCAATACAGTTGCGAGAAAAAAGTATATGTGGAGGCCCGCAAGCTGACTCGCCTTGAGGTCGTAGCATGCGGCTGTCTCCACGAGCCATCGCTTCCATTCAGCGTTGATTTGATGATGGCGAACGTAGGGCGGATTCCCGATAAAAAGGGTCCTGCCTGCAAATATGTTGCTTGGGGATCGATAGTCCACGAGCTCTATAAAGCTGCGTTTTGCAAAACCGCTGGCTGCCAGATTTGCTCGCGCCATCAGTGCGGCTAAGGGGTCCAGTTCAAGCCCAATGAGTTGTGCGTTGCCAAAGGTGCGGCCCGCCGCACACAGGAAACGTGCCGACCCCACACCAGGATCAACTACACGGTCCGGCGTTGGCTGTTCGGCAGCCCACATCATCATTGCTCGAACAATCCTACTAGGGGTGTATGTCGCTCCGGAGTTGCGTCGGATATCTGCGCTACGGATTTGCGAAAAGGCAGTTCCAAGAGGATCGCCGCCTTCGAGAATCTCCGCCCGAAGGCGTTGCGTAAATTTCTTGTTGATAGGAGCTGCATCGTGAGCAAGCTTGGCCTCTGCTTCGGAAAAACCCATAACATCAGCAGCTCCAAGCGCTATCGCGGCTCCCGCCAGAGATGCTTCGGTGATCAGTTCGTCTGCCATGGCAATCAGTTCAGTAGGTCAGATTGACGGAGCGTGGTTCGTGTACGCCTAAGAGCTTCAGCACGGTCCGGGCGAGCTGACCGAACACGACCTGGTTCGTAGCTCATGGAGTCCACATCGAATTGCGTAATTCCAAGGCCACGTAGAAACATGGCCAAGCTAGTCAAGTTTGGGAAAATGCGTACGCTCCCGCGCGTGCTGCCTAGAGTGCGTTGAACATGGTCGCACTGCACGGAAACTGCGAACCCACCTTGTCGGCCAATCGCGGAAGCCGATCTGATAGAACCAGCCGTAACCAACTCTCGTAGCGTGTTTTCGCGGATGGTATCACTGGCCATTGATCACTCCAATTCTGTTTTAACTTTGTTTACAAATATGGCATTCAAATAGCATTTATTGACTATCATATAACGTTAATTGTTAGTGCGAATGGTTTTTTTATGTATCAAGACGTTGAGTTGAACACGACAACATGCAGTTCCATCCCCCCCACCAAAGCCCACGAATACTGTATTAATATACAGTATTATGTAGGGACAGCAAAAGGTGAGCTGCACCTGTGTAGGACCATCTTTAGCTGCAACTTTCCAGAGCGCTGGGGCGCTGGGGCGTTTTTGTGAGAAACGCTGAGGAGATTTCAATAACGTTCATACGGTATCCCATCTAGGTAGAAAGTACGACCGCTTCGTGACTTCGATACGCAGCCCGTCATCGTCCTTCGCCACGGTAGCACCCAATATCGTTTGTTTGCCTACCTTTATTCCATGGAAATACTCCAGTCCGGCCGAGATCCAGCGCCGCAGAAATTCGTCTCCTTCCTCGGGGTTGTGGGACATGTGGATGATCAGCCGTTCGAGCTTACGGCGCCGCGCCGCCCGTGTTTTCTTGGCGTCGATGCGGATAGCCAGATCCAGGCCGTGGCTCGCTTGCAGGAAGCGGATGAACCCGGTGATGGCCGCTTTTTGGCCAGGCGCGTCCAGTAGGTAGCGATCCAATGTCGGTTGATCGGGCAGTCGGTGTTCTTTCGCTTCCATGGCCAGCAGCAACGAAACGGCTGGCCGCAGTGCCATTCGAACGGAGCGCATGGACGTACGGCCGGCCTTATGTCTTCCCATGAGCTCGTTGTGGTAGCCGGTGAACAACCGGCTGGCCCATGAGTTTGTCGGGAAGGTAGCCGCCAAGGTTTCGACTTGGCGACGCTCGGAATCATCGCGGCGCGCGTCGGAGTCGGGTTCCATGCCTCGCACTTCATGGAGCCATTGCATGGGCAGGCGCACGCGCCGCAGCCCCTCGGCCGTGAAGTGCTCGAGAAGCTCAATGTAGGTCGGAATACGCTTCCACTCCGCTTCCATTTGGAGGAAAAACGACAAGTAGCGATGAATAGTCAAGGCGGCTTTGTGTGGCCCCACCTTGATTTGCAGCCAGCTTCCGAATTCGCCGAATGCCTCTCGCATCGCCGGGGTGACGAATGCCTCCTGGTCCATTTGGACGCGTGCGCGGCAGGTATTCGACCAGTAGCATGCTTCGCACCGCGAGCTTTGACCGGCGGGCATCGGTTTGGCGCATGAGGGGCAGGGGATCTCGCCATGCTCCAAGCACAAGCGGCACAGGCGCTTTCCGGTGGGGGTCTCGATCAATGGCCGGTATCGGCGGCACGCGGCGCACGTGCCATGACCAGCCCTGACGCACTGAGGGCATAGGCGCCTGCTGCCATGCCCGATGCGGGACAAGCGGCCAGACAGCTTGCCGCATGCTTCACACGACTCTTTCGTCCGAAAGTACGGTGCGCAGGCCTTGCACACGGGGCCGTATGGCGTGATTTTTCCGATAGCATAATTGGTTTTTTCGCATCTGGCGCAGGGCTTCGCCCGTTCGCAGCGGTGGCACACGGCATCCGGCCGATCCTTGGGCAACCTGGCTAGCTCACCACATTTCGGGCAAAGCCGCCGTTTAAAAACGCGTGCGTAGCATGTCGCGCAGTAGCGGGTCCCGTGATAGGTGCGATCGATCTTGGCCGCGTCGCGCCCGCACTCGTCGCAGCGGTGTTGCACGGTTGCATTCATGGCAAGCGGGCCTTGGCTTTTCTCTGTAGCCTCATCCAGGCGCCTTTAACGGCTTGTTCCGACCGAGGGCCAGGTGCTCGTGGTTGTCTCGGGCGTTTGGATGAACGCCGGGTGCTGGGAATAGTGCTGAAGGCCTCTTGTAGCGGGACCGGTAGCGGGCTTCCCGAGCGCCTTATGGATGTTGCCGTCGTCGCGCTTCGCACGAGTGCCGTTTGCAGTGGCCCCGAACCCAAGATCATTAGTCGTTGGGCGGCGCCCAGCAGCCGGATGCGATCGGAGACGGACAGGCGTTCCAGGGGCAGCCCGATGACAGGCAAATGGCCGGCATTGACATCGACTCCGAGATCGCGGATTTCGACGGCGAGCTTCGACGTTTTGCGGTGAGCCACGGTTCTTATCAGGCCGCAGAAAAAACGCGCCGTGGCGAACCAGTGAGCGATTGGGACGGCCTTGGCGCCAAAGAGTCCGGATCCGGACTTCATGACTTGATCCGCTGCGTGCTGAAAGGCAAGGGCATTGACGGGCGCAGGCGAGGCGCGCATCTGGCGCAGGTCGGTGTGGCAGTGGCTGCAATACGCCAACTTCCGATCTTCCGCGACAAGCCGATGAGGGGTGATCGGCGCCTCGCAGGTTAAACAGCGATCGATCAGGCATGTGTCGTGCCGGGCGCAGGCCACGTGCCATGCGAAGCGCCATTGCTTGCGAAAATACGGGTGCGGGTCTGAGGCGAGGCAGCCGGGACAAAATTGCTGGCCGCCATGGCGCCTGCGATTCCTTGTGCCCAGTGTGAGCACCCAGGGCCAGCCTTCCGTGTCGATCAAAAAGCGTCCGGCGATGCGTTCAGCGTCCACTCGTAAGGCTGCCCGTTTGAAGTGAGCTTCTTCGATCCCGCACGCGCGCGACAACGTCTGGAGATGATCATTGCTCATGCCTCGATCCACATCGACAGTCCAAATGCGCCGGCCGGGCCAGACCGAACCTGTCAAAGCCATAGGGTCACATCCCTGGTGAAGGGCTGCACGAATAAGCCATGAGGACATCGACTCGTCGGGCTGAAGCGGGGTGTGGATTGTCCAAGCCATCAGAGGGTGATTTCGCGGATGCCGCGCGTCGGTTGCAGTCCTGCTTTGCTTTTTACGATGTCCAGGTCGATGCGTTCCGCTTTCGACATGATGGCGGCGGTTGCGCATTCGACCAACAGGCGGTGCAGGTCGCCGAGATTGCCGCCAGAGATAGCGTGCAGTGCCGAGGCTAGTTCTGGCTGTGCGAGTCTGGATGGCTCACGCAGGGGCAGCACCTTTTCGAACGAGGCAAGAAGTTTTTGGAAATCCCTGTCCAGCTGCCAGAGTGACAGAGAGATCACGTCGAACCGGCTTGCATGTTGAGGGTCGGTGTGCAGGACTCGGACGGCTTCCCGAGTGCCAACGCCGACGATGGGGATCATGAGCTCGTTACACAAGAATTTGATGGCATTCATGACCTCTCGTTGTTTGATCGCGGATCCAGTCAACAGGGAGTGGAACTCGTCGATGATCAATACGCGCGTATGGCAGTACCGCAATTGATGCACAACTTGATAGCGCAGTTTGGTCACAGGGTCTGTGGCGCGGTACGGTGTCCAAAAGCGCTCCAATATGGAGATATAGAAACCCTTCTCGTCGGCGCTTGGCGGCGCTTCGGTCAGAATGACGGGTTTGACCGGCTCTGATTCTTCGTTGACGTAACCGTGGCCGTGAAGATCGAAAAGTCGCCGGATGATCGTCGTCTTGCCGTTGTTCGGCTCGCCCACCAGTAGCAGATTCGGCATACGGGGCCGGGTGGGTCGCTCCATGAGATCGCGCAGCGCCCCCAGGATCTGATTGGCTGCCGAATAGCCGATCCATCTGGGCTCCTGCATGAAGGCGATGCGTTCCTGCGCCGAGCGCGCGCAGACCTCGCGAAAGTCCGGGTGAATGTGTGCGTAGCCGTTCATGCGATGTCTCCGAATCCTTCAATGTTTTCAGTGGTGAGCTCCATCAAAGCAGCATTGGGTGCGGGAGACGGTGGTTGCGAGACCCTTTGTCTTGGGGCGGCTGGTGATACACCTTTTTCGTGCTCGATGCGCCGTTGGGCCTGGCGCCGCGCCTTCTTGGTGCGCCCCTTGGATTCGTCGACCTGCGTGCGCAACTCGGTGATGGCCCGCAGAATCTGCGCGTCGTTGATTGACTCCGCACCTTCTTTGCGCAGCTTCGCCTTGACCTGGTCGTACTCCCATATGCTCATGGGCGGCAGCGCCTGATCGGCAAGCGGGATCTTGAAGTATTCGTTCAACACAGGATCCCGAAACCAGATGGCGCTGATGTCGCGCGGGTCGCGTCGAAAGACGAAGGTTCGCTTTTGCCCGCTATCCGGATCCTGGGCGTTGATCCAGGGACGCAGCGCTTCCGCGTAGTAAGTCATTGCATCGATCGTGACGCCGAAGGTCTGCACGGTGCGCTGAAATGAGGGAAGAAAATCCAGCAGCACCGAAAGCCTGTCGGCGACACGCGGGGGCAGGCCCACCCCTTGCACCTCGGCATTGCCGAGGATGCCTATATCCCACTTTTTCCTGGGCGCCATGCCGATGCCGGTATGCAGGCGCTCGTGGTAGACCTTGCAGATGAGCGTGACCAGCCACACCTCGAACTCGGACTTTGTCATGGTCGCGTGCTTGGCCGGGTCGTAGCCTTCCTTGTCCTTGATCGACGAAAAGGTGGTGCCGGGAAGCGTATGAATCTCCGTGAGAACGGAACCCAATGCGCGTTCGATGTGGCCGCCATAGCGCGGTTGTTTCACAGGTCTGAATTCGAGGTTGATGTCGTAGGCCAAGCATGATCGCCTGAAGGATCCGGAGCGAAAGTCCGGTCCGTTGTCGACGTGAATGGTTTTCGGCGCACCCCATACGGGCCATTGCGCATCGACCCCGTGCAGCAGCAGCCAGTCCTCTTTCGGCAGGATCGCGTGCGCAATGCACATGGCAACCGAGGTCTCTGACGGAGCGTCGAACGACAGGTAATAGCCGACGATCATTCGGCTGTAGACGTCAACGGCCAAAGTGATCCATGGGCGGCCGATCGGCTTTCTATGCAGATCGTCCACCAGGATGATATCGGCCGGGGTATGGTCGATCTGGACGACTGCCAGTGGAAAGTCGGCGTTTGGGAACTTTCCGGCCGCCGGCATGAACTTGTTTTTTGCCTTCTCCCGGTAGCCTCGTTCTCTCAGGGCAGCTCTCTCCGGGATCTGTTTGATCCTCGCGCGCACAGTGCTGGGGCTAGGAGGTTCAATGCCGCGATTGTGGCAGCGGCGTTGAACCTCGATGATTGTTTTCTGTGCTGATGGGCGTTGGGCCGTCAGGTAAAAATCCTTGATGACCTCCTCAACGACGGCCTCGGCAAACGTTGGAATCCGTGTCTTGCCGGCCCGCCAACCTCGCTTTTGTGGTAGCAGACCCATGGGCGATCCCGTGCCACGGTAACGCTCGAGCCAACGGTAGAGGGTTGAGACGCTGATGCCGACAGCTTTGGCATGAGCTTCGACGTGGCTGCGTCCGATGATCGCTTGGTCTATGAATGGACGAATGGCATCCAGGCGCCGCTGCGCCTCTTGCCAGTCGACGTCCGCGACCTCGGAAAGATCGCAAGTGGCTGGCGACGCCTGCGTGTCCACAGGGCGCAGATCGGAAATTGCAAGCGCGGCACTACGCCCGGACTCGACCGCCGTGCCGATGACGGTGCTGAAGTCGAGCACCTGGGTGATCTTGTAGACGATATCCGCCTTGCTGACGTAGGCCCCGACATTCACATCGATGCGCTGCCTGGAAGGGTGATGATGGTCCTGGGTACTTTCATTGTTCATAAGGGACCCACAGTTCGGTGAAGTTGGAAAGCGGCCGCGAGATGTCGCAGTCAAGCGCCCGGGTGGCAAGCAGATGCCAGAGATGGGCGATGCCTTGGGCGCGATACATGCCATTGAAGTGCCTGGCGAGCAGGTAGTCGACAGTGACGACTCCCATTTCCTCGGCCGTTCGGATGACGACAAGGCTGTCCTCTTGCGGGTATGTCATGCGTTTGTAGCGGCTCAGGAAGCTGATGTTCTGTAGCGCCTGGTCGCGGATGCGCGACTCGTCACGGATGCGAAACTCCCAGCCTTGCTCCTTGGCATAGGCGCGAGCCGCCTTCCACTTGGGCATCCACTGGCGCCAGTGCTGACGCCAGTGGGCCTCTGGCTTGACCTCAACCAACGCAGGCTTGGGATAGTCCTCGTACGAGCGATCACCAAGCCGGTAATAGACGAGGAAGTCTGGGGTGTAGAACTGCTTGCGGCCAGACGGGGCGCGGTACTCGATCCGGCAGGGCTGCGGCACGATCCCGAGCACGCATAGCGAGAATTCCGTGCGTATGAGGAAGTCGCGCTCTAGGGTGGACTCGAACTCCACGGCGTCTTCACCCCTGAACATGTACACCCCGGAGACGCTGCGACGCGTCGGTTTGATCCTGCGAGCCTGTTTCGGGATGGATCGCGTCTCATCTATTTTCATCAAATTCATGGCCCGTCGCACTTATTTCAAGAAAATTTGTCGCATCTATTTCCGCTACAGTGCCACACGTCTCCTATGGAACCAAGGGAAAATCGTCGCATCTATTTCTGAAAATGACAGCGGCAGGCACCCGCGCCCCGGTGAAATCAGTCTCGCGCATCATGGCGTACTGTTCCTCGACGAGCTGCCGGAATTCCAGCGGCGCGCGCTCGAGGCCCTGCGCGAGCCGCTGGAAACCGGCCATGTATCGATCGCCCGCGCCTCGGGCACGTGCCGGTTTCCGGCGGACTTCCAGCTGGTCGCCGCCATGAATCCCTGCCCGTGCGGCTGGCTGGGCCATCCGCGCCGGGCCTGCCGCTGCACGCCCGAACGCATCGAGCGCTATCGGGCGCGCGTGTCCGGCCCCTTGCTGGACCGCATCGACCTGCATCTGGAACTCGCGACCGAGGAGGTCGGGGCCCAGGCGCCGGCGGGCGAATCCTCCGTGCGGGTGCGTGCGCGGGTGGCGGATGCGCGCCGCCTCCAGCACGAACGGCAGGGCGCGCCCAACGCCGCGCTGGGCCCGGCCGCCCTGCGGCGGCATGCGCGCCTGGATGACGAAGGCGGGGCGCTGCTGGCCGAGGCCGCCCGGCGCTGGGCTTGGTCGGCACGCGGCGTGGATCGCGTCTTGCGGGTGGCCCTCACCATCGCCGATCTGGCCGGCGCCACGGGCATCGGGGCCGGGCACCTCGCCGAGGCCATCCGCTATCGTCCGCCGTCCGCGGCATCCCCCTGAGCAGGTAGAATGGGGGATTGAAACCACTACTCCGAACGGAGGCCCCGTGATCGCTCCCAATCAATGGCTGGATGACTTCCAAAAGAACATGTCCGAACTGCTGGCCAAGACGCCGGCCGCCGACATCGAGCGCAACATGAAGGCCCTGATGGCCCAGACCTTCGCCCGCATGGACCTCATCACGCGCGAGGAATTCGACGTGCAGGCGGCCCTGCTGGCGCGCACGATCGAGCGCGTCGAGGCGCTCGAGGCGCGTGTCCAAGCGCTGGAGCAGCTCGACAAATCTGAATAATCCATCATATAATCAATGGCTTTTCTCTGACTTTCCAGATCATTTTCGTGATTTTCAGGGAGGCTCCCGGGGTTTTGGCCGCAGGTTGCGCGGTACGCCCGGGGTCAGCAGTGCGAATCCCAGGTCGATGAAGCACCCTTGCCGGATCGGCGGGTCACCTGGTTTCGTAAGTCAACAGAGTATCGTCATGCCCAAGATGAAGAGCAAGAAAGGCGCCTCCAAGCGCTTTAAGGTTCGCGGCAGTGGTTCCATCAAGCGCGGCCAGGCTTTCAAGCGTCATATCCTGACCAAGAAAACCACCAAGAACAAACGTCAGCTGCGCGGCTCGGCCGCCGTCCATGACTCGGATGTCGCCTCGGTCAAGGCGATGCTGCCTTTCGCCTGATCGGAGAATCACATGCCTCGCGTCAAACGCGGCGTCACAGCACGTGCACGCCATAAAAAAGTCCTCAAGGCCGCCAAGGGTTATCGCGGTCGCCGCGGTAATGTATTTCGGGTCGCCAAACAAGCGGTCATGCGCGCCGGGCAATATGCCTATCGCGATCGCCGCAACAAAAAGCGCACCTTCCGCGCCCTGTGGATCACCCGCATCAACGCGGCCTGCCGCGAACTGGGGGTGTCCTACAGCGTGTTCATCGCCGGCCTGAAAAAGGCCTCGATCGATCTGGACCGCAAGGTCCTGGCCGACATGGCCGTCCACGACAAGGCGGGCTTTGCCGCCGTCGTCGCCCAAGCCAAGTCCGCGCTGGCAGCCTGACCCACACAGTTTCGTTTCCGATTCTGTATGATTGCGAACGGGGCTCGATCGGGCCCCGTTTGCCTTGGGGCCGCACCATTTTGCATGTTGGATTTGTGGATAGCACCATGACCATGACGCTCGACGAGCTGATCGCCCAGGCCGGGGAGCGATTCGCCCGGGCAGCCGACGCGGCCGCCCTCGAAAATGAAAAAGCCGTGTTCCTGGGCAAGCAAGGCTCGCTGACGGCGCTATTGAAGGGCCTGGCGGGCTTGGCGCCCGACGAAAAACGCGAACGCGGCGCCCGCATCAACCAGGCCAAGCAAGCCATCGAAGGCCTGCTCAACGCCCGCCGCGCCGAGCTGGCCCAGGCCGAACTCGACCGTCGGCTGGCGGCCGAGACCATCGATGTGACGCTGCCCGGGCGTGGCCGCCCGATGGGGGGCGTCCATCCGGTGATCCGCAGCTGGCAGCGCGTCGAGGCGATTTTCCGGTCCATCGGCTTCGACGTGGCCGACGGACCCGAGATCGAGAACGACTGGACCAATTTCACCGCGCTCAACAATCCGGAAAACCATCCTGCGCGCTCGATGCAGGACACGTTCTACGTGGACATGAAGGACGCGGGCGGCCTGCCGCTGGTGCTGCGCACCCATACCAGCCCCATGCAGGTGCGCTATGCCCGCATGCATCAGCCGCCCATCAAGGTCATCGCCCCGGGCCGCACGTACCGCGTCGACAGCGATGCGACCCATTCGCCGATGTTCCACCAGGTCGAGGGCTTGTGGATCGCCGAGGACATCTCGTTTGCCGACCTGAAGGGCGTCTATACCGACTTCCTGCGCGCGTTCTTCGAGACCGATGACCTGACCCTGCGTTTCCGGCCGTCGTTCTTTCCGTTCACCGAACCCTCGGCCGAGATCGACATGATGTTCACCTCGGGCCCCAACCAGGGCCGCTGGCTCGAAATTTCCGGCTCGGGCCAGGTGCATCCCCAGGTCGTGCGCAATTTCGGCCTCGATCCGGAACGCTACATCGGCTTCGCCTTCGGCTCGGGCCTAGAGCGCCTGACCATGCTGCGCTACGGGGTCGACGACCTGCGGCAGTTCTTCGAGGGCGACCTGCGTTTCCTGCGCCAGTTCAATCAATAGGGCGGGCCGCGCGCCAATGCCCAGACGGAATCCGAATCATGCAATTTCCTGAATCCTGGCTGCGGGCCTGGGCCGATCCGGACATCGACACGGCCGAGCTCTCGCATCGCCTGACCATGGCCGGCCTCGAGGTCGAGGACACTAAACCTTTCGCGCCGCCGTTCTCGGGGGTCGTCGTGGCCCGCATCGTCGAGGTGCAGCCTCATCCCGATGCCGACAAGCTGCGCGTGTGCCAAGTGGACGACGGCTCCGGCGCGTCGCTGCAGATCGTCTGCGGCGCGCCCAATGCGGCCGCCGGCCTGGTGGTGCCGCTCGCCCGCGTGGGTGCCGAACTGCCCGGCGACATGCGCATCGGCCCGGTCAAGATGCGCGGCGTCGAGTCCATGGGCATGCTGTGCTCGGCGCGCGAACTGGGCCTGTCCCAGGATCATGCGGGTTTGCTGGAACTGGATGCGGGTCTTGCGCCCGGCCGGCCGCTGCGTGAGGCGCTCGCGCTCGACGACTCGATCTTTACCATCAAGCTCACCCCCAATCGCGCCGACTGCCTGTCGATCCAGGGCGTGGCGCGCGAGGTCTCGGCCCTCACGGGCTGCGCCCTCAAGGCCCTGGACATTCCCGAGGTCCAGGCGACGATTGCCGATCGCCTGGCCGTGAAGGTCGAGGCGCCCGACCTCTGCGGCCGTTTTGCCGGGCGCATCGTGCGCGGCGTCGATGCGCGTGCGCCGACGCCGGCCTGGATGAAGACGCGCCTCGAGCGCGCCGGCCAGCGCAGCGTGTCGGCGCTGGTGGACATCTCGAACTACGTCATGCTGGAACTCGGCCGCCCGACGCACGTATTCGACCTGCAGCGGATTCAGGGCGGCCTGACGGTGCGCTGGGCCCGCGCGGGCGAGTCCCTGGAACTGCTCAATGGCCAGACCGTCGAACTCGCCCCCGACGTCGGGGTGATCGCCACCGATGATGCGATCGAGAGCCTGGCCGGCATCATGGGGGGCGAGGCGACCGCGGTGACGCTGGAGACCACCGACATCTACCTCGAGGCGGCCTTCTGGTGGCCCGAGGCCATCATGGGGCGTGCGCGCCGCTACAAATTTTCCTCCGAGGCCAGCCATCGCTTCGAACGCGGCGTGGATTTCCAATCCGTCGCCGACCACCTCCAGGTGATGACGCGACTGGTGCTGGACATCTGCGGCGGCCGGGCCGGGCCCATCGACGATCAGGTGCTGCGACTGCCCGAGCGCGCGCCCGTGCGCATGCGCCTGGCGCGCTGCCGACGGGTCCTGGGTGTGCCGCTGGACGGCGATGAGGTGGCGCAGGTGTTCGCCAGCCTGGGTTTTGAATTCCGCCGCGAGAGCGAGGATTTCATCGTTAACCCGCCGCCCGCGCGTTTCGACCTCGCCATCGAGGAAGACCTCATCGAGGAGGTCGCACGCATCCACGGCTTCGACCGGATTCCCGACGTGCCGCCCGTTGCGCCGGCCAAGATGCGCGTGGTGCCGGAAACGCTTTACGGGCCGCACGCCATGCGCGCGGCCATGGCCGCCCTGGACTACCAGGAGGTCATCAATTTTTCGTTCGTCGAGGACGCCTGGGAGCGCGACTACGCCGGCAACACCGATCCCATCCGGCTGCTCAATCCCATCGCCAGCCCATTGGCGGTCATGCGCTCCAGCCTGATCGGCGGCCTGCTCGACAACATCGCTCACAACGCCAAGCGCAAGCAAAGCCGCGTGCGGGTGTTTGAACTCGGGCGGGTGTTCGCGCGCGATCCGCGTGTCACCGATGGCGACCTCGAGGTGGCGGGCGTGGCTCAGCCGGTCCGCCTGGCGGGCGCCGCATGGGGGCCGGCCGCACCGGAGCAGTGGGGCGAGGCGGCGCGACCCGTCGACTTCTTCGACGTCAAGCGCGACCTGGAATCCCTGCTCGGCGCCCGCGCCGGCGGCCTGCGCTGCGAACCCGCCGCCTATCCGGCCCTGCATCCAGGGCGCTCGGCGCGCCTGCTGCTCGACGGCCAGCCGATCGGCTGGCTGGGCGAGACGCATCCACGCTGGGCCCAGGCCTTGGACCTGGCGCATGCGCCGGTGGTCTTCGAGGTGGATGCGCACAGCATCGGCGAGCGCGTCCTCCCGCGTCCCGCCGAACTGTCCCGGCAGCCGGTGGTGGTGCGCGACCTGGCCGTGTGGGTGGATGCCGGCCTGGCATGGCAGGCCGTGCTTGACACTCTTTTACACCAGGTCGCCAACGATGTTGCGCTCTCGGTGGTCAAAGACATTAAACTGTTCGACATCTGGCGCGACAAGGACGATGTCCGGAACAAGAGTCTCGCGCTGCGCTTCTGGTTCCAGGGGCATGATGCGACGCTGGATGAACACCGGATCGAATACTGCACGCAACGCTTGCTGGATGCGCTGGTGCAGGCGCATGGGGCTCGCTTGCGTTCCTAGGAGGGCTGTTTGTGAATACGGATCGTACTCTGACCAAGGCCGACCTGGCCGAACTCCTGTTCGAGCGTGTCGGATTGAACAAGCGCGAGGCCAAGGACGTGGTCGACACGTTCTTTGCCGAGATCCGCGATGCGCTGGTGCACGGCACCGAGGTCAAGCTCTCGGGCTTCGGCAGTTTCCAGGTGCGCAACAAGCCGCCGCGCCCGGGCCGAAATCCCAAGACCGGCGAGGTGATCCCCATCGCCGCGCGGCGCGTGGTGACCTTCCACGCCAGCCAGAAACTGAAGGACGGCGTCGGCCAGGCGGGGGGTGAGCATCAATGAGCACCACGGGTCCCGCGTCCGTCGTCCTGCCGCCGATTCCGGCGAAACGCTATTTCACCATCGGCGAGGTCAGCGAGCTCTGCTGCGTCAAACCGCACATCCTGCGCTACTGGGAACAGGAGTTCACGCAGCTCAAGCCGGTCAAGCGCCGGGGCAATCGCCGCTATTACCAGCACCATGAAGTCCTGCTGGTGCGCCGCATTCGCGACCTGCTCTACGAACAGGGCTTTACCATCGCCGGTGCGCGCAATCGGCTGGGCGATGGCGGCGAGATGCCGCGCGACCACGATGCGGCGGTGCGCCTGACGGGCGCTGAACTCCAGGCCTTGCGCGGCGATCTGCAAGCCATCCGCGAAAGCCTTGCCCAGGCGCTGCGGGAGCAGGCGCCCGCAAATCATCCCACTGGCGACCTGCTGGACCTGTAGGCTCAAGCCCCGGGCGTCGGCACGGCGGGGTTGACCGGTACGAGGTCCACGGCCTGTTCGGTGGACTGTTGCCCGGCGGGACGCCATATCGCCACACCGACCAGCACCGACACGGCCAGTGCGACCGCGGCCGCCGCCACGGCGGCGACCCGGCCCCGGCGCAGGCGGACGGGACGGCGCCTGCCGGACGTGCGCCGCGAGGGCTCGGCGCGCGGTGCACGGCGCTCGGAAATGATCGATACACCATCCGTCTGGGTGAACCCCAGGCTGGCGTGTATCCGGGCGCGCAGCGCCGGCGCGGGGACCTCGCCCGGCAGGTCGTCGGCGATGCCCAGCAGGTAGGCTTCCCACTTGAGGGCGCAGGCCGCAGCGGCATTGTCGCGGGCGAGCCACGCCTGGATCTCGGCGGTATCGTCGGCCGCCGCCAGGCCGAGCACGTACTCGGCGACGTCGAGGTCGGTGTGGGTGCGGGCCGGGTGTTTCATGCCAGGATCGCCTGGTCGAGCCGTCCGAGCGCCTGACGCATCTCGTGGCGCACCGTGGCCTCCGGACGCCCGAGGCGGGCGGCCAGCTGCGCATAGTCCAGGCCCTGCAGGTAGGCCAGCCGCAAGGCCTCGCGCGCATCCGGCGGCAGTTGGGCCAGCGCCCGGGTCAGGCGGGTGGGCGCCCGCGTTTCGGCGGACTGTGGCGGTGCCCGCCCCGGATCGGGGCGCGGACCGCCACCCCGCCGCAGGCGGGCCAGGGCCCGGTAGCGCAGGATGCTGTAGATCCAGGCCCTGGCCGTGCCGATGGCCGGACTGTAGCCTGCCGCGTTGCGCCAGATCAGGACGAAGGTCTCGTGCACGAGGTCCTCGGCCTGGTCGCCCACCAGAGCTCGGCCCAGGGCCAGCATGGCGGGCGCCTCTTGTGCGTAGAGCGCGTCGAAGGCGGATCGGTCGCCGGCGGCGCAGGCGGAAAGCTCGCCTTCATAGTCGAATACGGAAACAGTCATACAATCATCCCAGTCGAACATGCGCATGCCGATTTTCCCATTGTATGCGCTGCCGACATTCTTCCGTGATCCCTCATGCCTCGTTTTCATACCGGTCCGGCGCCCGCGCGGCGCGATGATTGGCACACCCTGCGCGCGCTCTGGCCTTATGTCTGGGCGTTTCGCGCACGGGTCAGCCTGGCCTTCGCCTGCCTGGTGCTGGCCAAAGTCGCCAATGTCGTGACGCCGCTCTACCTGAAGGACCTGGTCGACGCCCTCGGGGTTCCGGGGACTCTCCTGGCGCTGCCCGTGGCGGCCCTGCTGGGGTACGGCCTGGCGCGCCTGTCCACCAGCCTGTTCGGCGAACTGCGCGATGCCCTGTTCGCGCGGGTGACGCAGGGCGCCATCCGCCAGGTGGCCAGCCGGGTGTTCGAGCACCTGCTGTCGCTGTCGCTGCGTTTTCACATGCAGCGCCGCACTGGTGGCCTGAGCCGTGACATCGAGCGCGGCACCAAGGGCATCGGCTTCCTGCTCAATTTCACGGTCTTCAACATCCTGCCCACCTTGCTCGAGATCGCCATGGTCGCCGGCGTGCTGCTGTGGCGCTACGACTGGGTCTTTGCGGCGCTCACGATAGGGACGATCGGCGCGTACGTGGCGTTCACCCTGCTGGTGACCGAGCGGCGCATGGTCTACCGGCGCAGCATGAACGCGCTCGACAGCCAGGCCAACGGCAAGGCGGTCGATGCGCTGATCAATTACGAGACGGTCAAGTATTTCGGCAACGAGGCCTACGAGCACCGGCGCTACGACCATGACATGGCGCACTGGGTCGATTCGGCGGTGCGCAACCAAGTGTCGCTCAACCTGCTGAACATGGGGCAGGGCATGATCATCACCCTGGGGATCACCGCGCTGCTGTGGCGTTCGGCGGCGGGGGTCGTCGAGGGCGCCATGACGGTGGGCGACGTGGTGCTGGTGTCGGCCTATCTGACGCAGCTCTATGCGCCGCTGAACTTTCTCGGCTTCGTCTATCGCGAGATCAGGCACGCCCTGGCCGACATGGAGCGCATGTTCGACCTGCTGGGCAATCGCCAGGAGGTCGCCGACCGGGCCGATGCCCGGCTGCTGGCCACGCGCCGGGCGACCGTGCGCTTCCGGGACGTCGATTTTGGCTACGAGTCCGACCGCCGGATCCTGCACAAGGTCAGTTTCGACATTCCCGCGGGCGCGACGGTGGCGGTGGTGGGCGCCTCCGGCGCCGGCAAGTCGACGCTCTCGCGCCTGCTGTTCCGCTTCTACGACGTGGATGGCGGCGCGGTGCTGATCGACGGCCGCGATGTGCGCGACTACACACAGGCCAGCCTGCGGGCCCATATCGGCATCGTGCCCCAGGATACCGTGCTGTTCAACGATTCCATTGCCTACAACATCGCCTACGGCCGTCCCGGCGCGGACCAGGCGGCCATCGAGCGCGCCGCCCAGGCGGCCCACATCCACGCCTTCATCATGTCCCTGCCCCAAGGCTACGAGACGCCGGTGGGCGAACGTGGGTTAAAATTGTCCGGCGGCGAAAAGCAGCGGGTGGCGATTGCGCGCACCCTGCTGAAGGATCCGCCCATCCTGGTCCTCGACGAGGCGACCAGCGCACTGGACACGCGCACCGAGCGCGCCATTCAGGACGAGCTGGCCCAGATCGCCCGGGACCGCACCACCCTGATCATCGCGCACCGTCTGTCCACCATCGTCGATGCCGACCGGATCATCGTGCTCGATGCCGGACGCGTGGCCGAGGAGGGCGATCATGCGAGCCTGCTGGCCCTGGGCGGCCGCTATGCCAGGATGTGGCGATTGCAGCAATCCGGCCTGGACGAGGGGCAGGGACATTTGACCGATACAGTACCGAAGTAGTACTATTTAACCGTCCCTTCAACAAATCCCCCCGGATCCGCCCATGCTGCGCATCAGCAAGATCGTCGATTACGGCATCCTCGTGCTCACGCACATGGGCGCCCATCCGACGCATGTGTGCAGCGCGGCCGAACTGGCCGGCGCTCTGGGGCTGGGCCAGCCGATCGTCAGCAAGGTGCTGAAACTCCTCGCCCAGCACGGCCTGGTGGCCAGCACCCGCGGCGCCCACGGCGGCTACCGGCTGGGCCGGCCCGCCCAGCACATCAGCATCGCCCAGATCATCGACGCCCTCGAGGAACAGCCCTTCGGCCTCACCGAATGCACGGCCGTCCCCGGGGTGTGCAGCGTCGAGGAGGCCTGTCACATCCGGCCGCACTGGCAGCGCATCAACCTCATGGTGCGACGCACGCTCGAGGCCGTGTCGGTGGCCGACATGATCCAGGGCGATCCCAAACAACCTGCGCGCGCCCCGGTCGGGACGCGCATCACCGCGGCCCATGCCCCGACCTGGAGTCTGTCCAAATGAGTACCGTCAACGACAAGCTCGATACCTTCCTCGATCGTGAATACGAGGCGGGTTTCGTCACGGAAATCGAGTCCGTCACTTTTCCCAAGGGCCTGGACGAGGGGGTCATCCGCCGCCTGTCCGCCATCAAGCGGGAACCGGAATTCATGCTGGAATGGCGCCTGAACGCCTATCGCGAATGGCTCAAGATGCCGCGCCCCAAATGGGCCAAGGTCGAGTTCCCCGAGCCCGACTTCCAGGACATCAGCTATTTCTCGGCGCCGAAATCCAAGAAGGACGGTCCCAAGAGCCTGGACGAGGTCGATCCGGAGCTCCTGCGCACCTATGAAAAGCTCGGCGTGCCGCTGCACGAGCGCGCCAAGCTCGCGGGCGTGGCGGTCGACGCGGTGTTCGACTCGGTGTCCGTGGCGACGACCTTTCGCAAGCAGCTCGCCGACGCGGGCGTGATCTTCTGTTCGTTCTCCGAGGCGGTGCGCAGCTATCCCGACCTGGTGCGCAAGTACATGGGCTCGGTCGTGCCGCCGGGCGACAATTTCTACGCGGCGCTCAACTCGGCCGTGTTCTCGGACGGGTCCTTTGTCTTCATCCCCAAGGGCGTGCGATGTCCGATGGAGCTCTCCACGTATTTCCGCATCAACTCGGCCGACACCGGGCAGTTCGAACGCACGCTCATCATTGCCGAGGAGGGCGCGACCGTCAGCTATCTCGAGGGCTGTACGGCGCCGATGCGCGACGAGAACCAGCTGCACGCCGCGGTGGTCGAACTGGTCGCGCTCGAGGACGCCAAGATCAAATATTCCACCGTCCAGAATTGGTATCCGGGCGACGAGAACGGCGTGGGCGGGATCTACAACTTCGTGACCAAGCGCGGCGACTGCCGGGGTGCGCGCTCGCGGATTTCCTGGACGCAGGTCGAGACCGGCTCGGCGATCACCTGGAAATACCCCAGCGTGATCCTGCGGGGCGACGATTCCACCGGGGAATTCTATTCGGTGGCGCTCAGCAACCACCGCCAGCAGGCCGACACCGGGACCAAGATGATCCACATGGGCCGCAACACGCGCAGCACCATCATTTCCAAGGGCATCTCGGCCGGCCACGGCAGCAACACCTTCCGTGGCTTGGTGCGCATGACGCCCAAGGCCGAGAACGCCCGCAACTACACGCAGTGCGACTCGCTGCTGATCGGCAAGGAATGCGCCGCGCATACCTTCCCGACCATCGAGGTCCAGCACCCCAGCGCCAGCGTCGAGCACGAGGCCACGGCCTCGCGCATCGCCGAGGACCAACTGTTTTACGCCATGCAGCGCGGCCTGTCGGCCGAGGATGCCGTGTCGATGATCGTCAACGGCTTCTGCAAGGAGGTTTTCAAGGAATTGCCCATGGAGTTCGCCGTCGAAGCACAGAACCTGCTCGGCGTGAGCCTGGAAGGCAGCGTCGGTTAAGGAGCCCACTACTCATGCTGAACATCAAGAATCTGCACGCCTCGATCGAAGACAAGACGATCCTTCACGGCCTGGACCTGGAGGTCAAGGCGGGCGAGGTCCACGCCATCATGGGGCCCAACGGCTCGGGCAAGAGCACCCTGTCGCAGGTGCTGGCCGGCCGCGAGGATTACAAGGTCACCGACGGGACGGTCGAATTCGAGGGCCAGGACCTGCTGTCCATGGCCGTCGAGGATCGCGCGCGCGCCGGCATCTTCCTGGCTTTCCAGTATCCGATCGAGATCCCCGGCGTCTCCAACGCCTATTTCCTGCGCGCGGCGGTCAATGCCGTGCGGCGCCAGCGCGGCCTGCCCGAACTCGACGCCATGGACTTCGTCAAGCGGGCCAAGGCCGAGATGAAGCTCGTCGGCATGCGTGACGAATTCCTGTATCGCGCGGTCAACGAGGGGTTCTCCGGCGGCGAGAAAAAGCGCAACGAAGTCCTGCAGATGACGCTGCTCGAACCCAAACTCGCCATCCTGGACGAGACCGACTCCGGCCTGGACATCGACGCGCTCAAGATCGTCGCCGACGGCGTCAACCGGCTGCGCTCGCCCGATCGCGCCATGATCGTGATCACCCACTACCAGCGCCTCCTGGACTACATCGTGCCGGATTACGTGCACGTGCTGTCGGGCGGGCGCATCGTGCGCTCGGGCGGCCGCGAACTGGCGGTGGAGCTCGAGGAGCGCGGCTACGGCTGGATCGAGGACCAGGCAGGGCAGGCGGCCAAGGGTCCCGCCCGGGGTCCCGCGGCGAAAGGGGCGACGGCATGAGCGCAGCACTGCAAGCCTGGACCGACGCCTTCAGCCGCCGCGCCGGCGGGCTGCCGGGCGCCGGGATCCCCTGGCTGGCCGGCCTGCGCCGCGAGGCCATGGATCGCTTCGCCACCGAGGGGTGGCCCAATACCCGGCTGGAGGCCTGGCGCCATACATCGCTGGCGGCCTTGGCCGCGCAGTCCTTCGAGGACGGCGGCGCCCAACCGGTTGCGGACCTCGTCGAGGCGCTGCGCGAGGACGAGTCCGGCCACTGGCTGGTGTTCGTGGACGGGCGCTTCGATCCCGCGCTGTCCCTGATCGGCGAGCTGCCCGCGGGCGTGATTCTGCAGCCGCTGTCCCAGGCGCTCGCCACCCATGCCGAGGACATCCGGCCGGTGCTCGGCCAGGCCGAGGACGGCCCCAGCCCCTCGGCCCTGAACCTGGCCCTGGCCAGCGACGGCGCCTTTCTGAAGCTGCCGCGCGGGGCGGCGATCGCCGAGCCCGTGCACCTGGTCTGCGTGGCGGCCTCGCCGCGCGCCTCGCAGTTCCTGCGGCACGTCGTGATCGCCGATGACGCGGCGCAGGCGACCGTGGTCGAGCACTACGTCGGCGTGCCGGGTGCGGCCAACTTCAGCCACGCCGCCACGCGTCTCGACCTCGCCCGCGATGCGCGCATCACGCACCTCAAGCTGCAGCGCGAATCCGATGAGGCCTGGCACCTGGGCGACATCGACGCCCGCCAGGCTCAGGGCTCGTATTTCGCCTCGCACTCGATGTCGCTGGGTGCGCGCCTGGCGCGCCACGACATCGCGACCCACTTTACCGGGCAGCGCTGCGAGACCCTGCTGAACGGCTTGTACTACGTGGACAAGCGCCGCCACGTCGACCACCACACGCTGATCGGCCACGCGCAGCCGCGCTGCGTCAGCCACGAATCCTATCGCGGGATCATGGCCGACACCTCGCACGGCGTGTTCAGCGGCCGCATCCTCGTGGCGCCGGGCGCCGACGGCACGGATGCGGTCCAGCGCAACGACAGCCTGCTGCTGTCGCGCCTGGCCAAGTCCGACGCGCGGCCCGAGCTCGAGATCTACGCCGACGACGTCAAGTGCGCGCACGGCGCCACGGTGGGCCAGATCGATGCCGACAGCCTGTTCTACCTGCGCTCGCGCGGGCTGGACGAGGCACGCGCCCGTGACATCCTCATCTATGCCTTTGCGGCGGCCAGCGTCGCCCGCATCGAGGCCGAACCCCTGCGCCGGCGCGTCGAACGGGCGGTGCGTGCGATGCTGCCGGGCGACATCGCCACCGAGGTGGTCGCATGAACGCCCCGGAATCCACCCTCGTTTCGGGCCTGCTGGATCGGGCGGGCGATTTTCCCATCCTGGCGCAGCCGGTGCGGGGGCGCCGCCTTGCCTATCTGGACAACGGCGCGACCACGCAAAAGCCGCAGGCGGTCATCGACGCGCTGGATGCGTTCTATGGGCGCTCGAACGCCAATATCCACCGTGGCGTGCACTGGCTCTCGCAGCACGCCACCGACCTCTACGAGGAGGCCCGCGAGCAGGTGCGCGCGTTGTTGAACGCGGCCGACGCCCAGGAAATCGTCTTTACCCGCGGCACGACGGAATCCATCAACCTGGTGGCCCAGACCTGGGGCCAGCGCCTGCGCGCCGGCGACGAAATCCTGGTCACGGGCCTCGAGCACCACTCCAACATCGTTCCCTGGCAGTTGCTGTGCGAACGCACGGGCGCGGTGCTGCGCGCCGCGGCGGTCACCGACTCAGGCGAGCTCGACCTGGCGGATTTCAAGGCGCAGCTCAACGCCCGCACCCGCCTGGTGGCCCTGGCCCACGTGTCCAATGCGCTGGGCACCGTCAACCCCGTCGACGAGGTCGTGCGCCTGGCTCATGGGGCCGGCGCCCTGGTGCTGGTCGACGGCGCCCAGGCCGTCGCCCACCAGGCGGTGGACGTGCAGGCCCTGGATTGCGATTTCTATGCCTTTTCGGGCCACAAGCTCTACGGCCCGACGGGCATCGGCGCGCTCTACGTGCGCGCCTCGATCCTGGCCGACCTGCCACCCTGGCAGGGGGGCGGCGACATGATACGCACGGTCAGCTTCGAGGGCACCACCTATGCGGAGGGCCCGCAGCGCTTCGAGGCGGGCACCCCCAACATCGGTGGCGCCGTCGTGATGGGCGCGGCGATCGAGTACGTGCGCGGGATCGGCCTGGATCGCATCGCCGCCCATGAATCGGCCCTGCTGGCCGAGGCCACCGAGCGCATGCTGGCCTTGCCGGGCATCCGCGTCGTCGGAACGGCGCCGCACAAGGCGGGAATCCTGTCCTTCCTGGTGGACGGCATCCATCCCCATGACTTGGGCACCATCCTCGATACCGAAGGCGTCGCCATCCGGGCGGGCCATCACTGCGCCATGCCCCTGATGACGCGTTTCGGCGTCCCCGGGACCGCGCGCGCCTCGTTCGCCCTGTACAACGACAGCCGGGACATCGACGCCCTGGTGGCCGGCGTGCGCAAGGCACAGAAATTGTTTGGAGTCTGAGCCGATGGACGAGCAAGACGACGGCCTGCGCGAGCTCTACCAGGAGGTCATCTTCGACCATAACCGCAATCCGCGCAATTTCCATGCGATGGCCGACGCCTCGCGCCGCGCGGACGGCCACAATCCCTTGTGCGGCGACCAGCTCACCGTCTATGTGCGCCTGCGCGACGACGTGATCGAGGAGGTCAGCTTCGTCGGCCATGGCTGCGCGATATCGACCGCCTCGGCCTCGCTGATGACCGAGGCGGTAAAGGGCCGCCGCGTGGACGATGCCGAGGCCCTGTTTCGCGACATCCACGCCATGCTGACCGAGGCGCACCCCGACTGCGACCTGGGCAAGCTCGAGGTGCTCTCCGGCGTGCGCGAGTTCCCCTCGCGCGTCAAGTGCGCCACCCTGGCCTGGCATACGCTGCACAACGCCATCACGCTCGCCAGGGATACCGCCAGTACCGAATAGAGGACATGCCATGAGCTACACACGCCAAGAAGTCGTCGTCAACCGGGACGTGCCGGCGGTGACCGTACCCTACGGCTCGCCGGTCACCATCGAGGCCGGTTGCGACGCGGTCATCACCCAGCAGCTGGGGGGCACCTTCACCGTCATGGTCGAGGGCAATCTGTATCGCATCGAGGGCGTGGACGCCGACGCGCTGGGCTTCGAGCCCATCGAGGAGGTCGCCCACACCCACGACGGGCCGGCCACGGCCGAGTCGGTCGAGGCGGCGGCATGGACCATGCTCTCGACCTGCTACGACCCCGAGATCCCCGTCGACATCGTCAACCTGGGGCTGGTCTACACCTGCAGGATCCTGCCGGCGGGCGCGCCCGAGCGCTTTCGCATCGAGGTCGAAATGACGCTCACCGCGCCCGGCTGCGGCATGGGCACCATGATTGCCGACGAGGCGCGCAACAAACTGCTGAACATCGAAGGCGTGGACGAAGTCACGGTCGACCTGGTCTGGGATCCGCCCTGGAGCCGCGAGATGATCAGCGAGCCGGCGCGCCTGCAGCTGGGCCTGCTCTGAGGCGGCCGCGAGGGGTACACGGACGGGTGTGTGGGGCGGACACCGCCATGCATGGGGAAAGTCCGCGAAGCTGACAGCCGTCATTGACGCGTCATCCAGAGCTTGTATAGTAGTGACAAAATTTTTCAGCCCCCGTCGCTGCACTTCCGTCCCCATGTCGCGCCCCATGTCAGGAACCGCCCTCAAAGCCTCTCCAAACGAACCTCCGGATCCGGGCGAACCGCCCCTGGACCTCCTGGGCCGGCTCCTGGACGACATTCTCGACGGCGGCGGCCTGGCGCCGGTCTTCCAGCCCATCGTCCGGATGCGGCATGGCAATCTGCTGGGCTATGAGGGCCTGATCCGCGGGCCGGCGGGCAGCCCTCTGCACATGCCCGATGCCTTGTTCCGGACCGCTCGCGCGCTGGGGCGCGGCATCGAACTCGAGCTCGCCTGCTGCCGCTTGATCCTGCAACGGTTCGGCGCGCTGGGACTGGCCGGAAAACTGTTCCTCAACATCAGTCCGGCAGCGCTCATCGCCTCGCTGGCAAGCCGCGCCGATCTGGTGGACTGGCTGGCCCAGGCCGGCGTCGAGGCCCGCGACGTGGTGTTCGAGCTCACCGAGCAACGCAACGAATCCAGCGATGCGCGCCTGGCCGAGGCGGCCGCGTGGTACCGGGCCATCGGCCTGCAGTTTGCGATCGACGACCTGGGGGAAGGCTACTCCAGCCTGGGCCGCTGGCTGGACTTGCGGCCCGAATACATCAAGGCCGACAAGCGCTTCGTACGCGGCATCGAGGGCGATCCGCTGCGCCAGCAATTCATACGCTCGCTGTGCGACATGGCCAAGGCCACGGGCGCCCAGGTGGTGGCGGAGGGCATTGAAACGCACGACGAATTGGGTTGCCTGGCCGAGCAAGGCATCAACTGCGGGCAGGGCTACTATATTGCGCGTCCCGGCTCGGCACCCTCGGATCTCCTGGAGCCCGAACTCGCGAGCCGGCTGGCCGGCCGCGCCGCGGCCTGGTCCAGCGCCTCGCTGGCAAGGGACGGTGAGGCGGAATGTCCCGATGACGGCAGGGCCCTGCGGCTATTGCGGCGCGTGCCGTCGGTCGAGCCCTCGATGTCGAACCATGCGGTGGGCGAGCTCTTTCGCGCCCATCCGCAACTGCATGCCATTCCGGTGGTCGATCAGGGCGTGCCGGTGGGCGTGATCACGCGCAGCGCATTCAGCGAGCGCTTCGCGCAACCCTACCAACGGGAAATATTCGGCGGCAAGCCCTGCGCGCTGATCATGGACGACAAGCCGGTGGTCGCCGACATGCACACCTCGCTGACCACTCTCAGCCGGCGGCTCGTCCAGGCCGACGGCTACGGTCTGGTCAACGATTTCATCATCACGGACGGCGGGCGCTACCTGGGCATCGGCACCAGCCAGGACCTGCTGCATTCCCTCAACGACCTGCAGATCAGCGCCGCGCGCCACGCCAATCCCCTGACGCAATTGCCGGGCAATGTTCCCATCGGGCGCGAGATCCAGCGCCTGCTGGACCGGGGACAGCGCTTTGCCGCATGCTATGCGGACCTGGATCACTTCAAGCCTTTCAACGACGTGTTCGGCTATCAGCGCGGCGACGAGATCATCCAGCTCACCGGCAGGGCGCTCGCGCGCCACGTCGACCCCAAGCTCGATTTCCTCGGGCACATCGGCGGCGACGATTTCCTGATCCTGTTTCGCAGCGAGGACTGGGAGGTCCGCTGCCGCGCCATCCTGACGGATTTTCCGGCGGCGGTGGACCAGCACATGCGGGCCTGCAGCCCAGGTGAGGATTTCACCCAGGGCTATACCGCCGAGGACCGCATCGGCCACCGCCGGCGCTATGCGCTGCCCAGCCTGTCGCTGGGCATCGTGCGCGCCGAGCCGGGCGAATATGATTCGCACCACCAGATCGCGCGCGCGGCCACCGAGGCCAAATCGCAAGCCAAGAAGCACGGCGGCAACGCCTTGTTCATCGACCGCCGCAAGGCCGTGCGCCTGTCGCGCATCGTCTGATGCCGGTGTCCCAGTCAGACGCTTTTCCCCGGCTGCGCAAACCGCGGCCCACCCTCGCGGTAGCCCTGGTTTTTTATGCTAGAATGCCTGTCTTTCGGGGCGTAGCGCAGCCTGGTAGCGCACTTGCATGGGGTGCAAGGGGTCGAGTGTTCGAATCACTCCGTCCCGACCAAAAAAATCAAGGGCTTGCAGACTTTGGTCTGCAAGCCCTTGTTGTGTCGCTAGGGCGCTTGCTTAATATGGCAACCCTGGGAACGTGCGCTTTAGTTGCTGCACGAGGCGCTTGCGTAGCAAAGCGTGCCGCTTGCGCGCTTCCTCGTCTGCGGGGGACGGGGGATTGGGGGGCATGTTCATGTTGTTCCCCTGGGCCGAAAATGGCCGCGCGGTGTGAGATAAATTCGTGATGTCGACTCCTCTTGTCAGTCTGAGAGGATCTCTATGGCTGACTGCTGTTGACTGTCACCTGTTGAGGATACGCTGCCGGGACCGAATCCCCTAGCGATGAATTGAAAGCGTTCAAGACGCCCGATGCCGAGAGCGTGCGAGCCCAGCCGGAGGCGGGGCGCGATTCCTCATCCGACATGTGTTAATTTGAAACGCGCCTATCTTTATATTGGCATATGGGCGATAGTGGGCTCGGGGATATTTTTCCCTTTTAAAACTTAGGACTTACATTGAAAACAGAAACAGGTATCGTGAAGTGGTTCAATAACGACAAAGGCTTCGGATTTATCATGCCCGAACTTGGCGGAAAGGATCTCTTTGCACATTTCAGCGAAATTCAAGGCGCTGGCCACAAGACTCTCCAAGAAAACCAGCGTGTATCGTTTGTAGTCGGCCAAGGGCAAAAAGGCCCCTGCGCGACGCAGATCGTAGCGATCTAAACACAGCGCCTGCTCAGGCAGGCTGACTGTTCTTTGTATGGCGGAACCCTTTGAAACATGGGGTTCCGTTTTTATTTTGACCACGGCCGTCTCCGTGTGTTGACCCGCTTTTCGGATGACGGCGCGTAGAGTGAGCCGCGGCAGCTCAGAGGTCGCGTTTCATGTCGGGACTGCCCAAGGGGTCGAAGTCCTGCCATTTGCCATCCTCCCAGCGTCCCTGCGCGCGCTCCACTTCCTGGCCGCCGGCATCGCGCAGCAGATGCGCGATCCGCTGTTCGTCCTGGGCCTGGACGTGGACGGCCAGGAGGACGCCGGATGGCCTGCCTGCGTTGGCGGCGGGGGGTGCGGCGCCGCCGACGGGGCTGCGCGGCGGCCGCTGGCGGCCGAGCGTTCGCAAGGCGCCTGCCAGCGAGCCCACGTAGGCACCCACGCCCGCGCCGCCGACGATGCCGATGGCGGTCAGGCCGAAGACCGAGCCGATGAGGGCACCGATGACGGCGCCCACGAGGCCGGTAACGGCTGCGCCGATCCAGGCGCCCCCCGAGGCCGGATCCTCCGCGGGGTGGGGGCCGGGCTTGTCGGCCGGGTTGACGAAGAACGTAAACAGGTCGTCCGCCGTCACCCCGGCAGCCATGAGCTGGCTGGCGGCGGCCTCGGCGGCATCGAAGGTGTTGAAACGAGCGGCAACGATCAGAGCCATTTTGTCCACCTTTTCACGTGTCATGACAGGACTGCAGCAAGTCATGTGCCGGTGCCGGGACGAACCGCGCGGGGCGTGGGCCCGGGCGCCCGTTGCGTGATTGCGCGGGCACCGCACGGCGGTGAAGGCGCCCCGTGGCCCGTGAGGGTATCGGACATACGTCGATACAGAATCGCGTTGAGACATGGACGGGCTTCACCCACAATGGCGGGATAAGGCCGGGGGCGCCGCCGCCGCGCGCCGGCTCTGTCAACACACCGATCCTGGGAGCCTTGCGCCACGACTGAACCGTCTCTCATCCTCCGCCGGCTGGCGCCGGCCCTGGCAGCTGCGTTTGCCTGGCCCGCATCGGCGGATGCGGCCGCCCCATTGGGATATTTTTGGCAGGCGTATGGTCCCGCCGCGATACCCACCATGCATCTGGGCTGGGGCATTACGGCGTTGTGCGTCTCGGTGGTGGTGCTGGTCTTTTTTCTGCTGGCCGGCGCCTTGCTCAGGCGGCGTCCGCCCGCGGACGAGCGGGCGCTGGGCAAGGAGCAGGGCGGCCTGGCCTTCGTCTATATCGGCGTCGGCCTGTCCACGATCGCCTTGCTGATCACGCTGGCCTATACGCTGGTCACCCTGGAGGCGGTCGCCCAGCCCTCGCCCGCTCCGGCCCTGACGGTCAAGGTGACCGCCCACGACTGGTGGTGGGAAGTCCGGTATGAGGGTCCTTCCGATTCCGACCGGCCCGTCGTCACCGCCAACGAGATCCACATCCCCGTCGGTGTGCCCGTGCGGATCGAGCTGGAAAGCGTCGACGTCCTCCATTCATTCTGGGTGCCGCAGCTCGCCGGCAAGACCCAGGCGATTCCAGGACAAGTCAATGCACAATGGATCCAGGCGGACGCGCCAGGCGTCTACCGGGGGCAATGCGCGGCGTTTTGCGGGGCGCAGCACGCCCACATGGGTTTTGAGGTGGTCGCACAGCCGCCGGCACAGTTCGATGCGTGGCGCGAGGCGCAATCGCGCCAGGCGCAGGCGCCCACGGATGCGCTGGCCCGCACGGGCCGGGCGTTTTTCATGAAGCGGTGCGCCGGCTGCCACGCGGTGCGCGGCAGCGATGCGGACGGGACATTCGGCCCTGATCTGACGCATTTGGGATCGCGCCGGCGTATTGCGGCCGGCATGCTGGCCAACACGCCCGAACAGGTCCTGGAATGGGTGCGCCGCGCCCAGGACATCAAGCCCGATTCACTCATGCCCAGCTTCAGGCTGCAGCCGCAGGATGCGGCGGCCCTGGGCGCCTATCTGACGACGCTGCGCTAGCGCGCCGCCCTCCGGAGGGATACGCATGGCTCACGACGCACCGGTTTCACCCGACCTTCGCCTGAACCGCGAGCCGGAAGTGGGCGTGTTGCCGCCCGGCTCCGAGCGCGAGCGCCGGCTGCATGCCTTGTGGGAGGGGGCGTCGGGGTGGCGAGGCTGGCTGGCCACGGTCGACCACAAGCGCATCGGCTTGCGTTACATCGTGACCGCGTTCGTCTTCCTGATCGTCGGCGGGATCGAGGCGCTGATCCTGCGTGTGCAGCTCGCCCAGCCCGGCCTGCACGTGCTGTCGCCGGAGCAGTACAGCCAGCTTTTCACGATGCACGGCATCACGATGATCTTTCTGTATGCCCTGCCGATCCTGTCGGGGTTTTCGAATTATCTGTGGCCTCTGGTGCTGGGCGCGCGCGACATGGCGTTTCCGCGCCTGAATGCGCTGTCCTACTGGGTCTTTCTGTTCGCGGGCATTTTCCTGTATGCCAGCTTTCCGCTGGGGCAGGCGCCCAACGCGGGCTGGTTCAATTACGTGCCGCTGTCCTCCTTGACCTACGATCCGGGGCCGAACATCGACGTCTATGCCTTGGGCATGGTCCTGCTGGGCATTTCCACCACGGTGGGATCGGTCAATTTCGTGGTGACCCTGCTGCGCATGCGCGCGCCGGGCATGTCGATCGATCGCGTGCCGATCCTGGTGTGGGGCACGCTGACCGCCTCGGTGGCCAATTTGCTGGTCGTCCCGGCAGTCAGCCTGGCCTTCGTCATGCTCTGGCTGGACCGGCAGTTCGGCACGAGTTTTTTCGAGGTGGCCCGGGAGGGCCGGCCCATGTTGTGGCAGCACCTGTTCTGGATGTTCGGGCATCCCTGGGTCTATGTCGTGGTGCTGCCTGCCATGGGCATCGTCTCGGACGCGCTGCCGACGTTCTGCCGCCGGCCCTTGGTGGGCTACGTGGCGGTTGCGGTGTCCACGGTGGCGACGATGGCGGTCGGCTTCGTGGTGTGGATCCACCATATGTTCGCCAGCGGCATCGCGCCGCTGGCCCTGTCGTTCTTTGGCGCTACCAGCACGATCATCTCGATTCCCAGCGCCGTGGCGACCTTTGCCTGGATCGCCACCATCTGGCTGGGCCGCCCGGTGTACAAGGTGCCTTTCCTGTTTTTCGCCAGTTTCATCCTGATGTTCGTCGTCGGCGGGGTCTCGGGCGTCATGACGGCCGCCGTGCCGCTGGACTGGCAATTGACGGGGACTTACTTCGTGGTCGCCCACCTGCATTACGTATTGCTGGGGATCAATGTCTTTCCGGTGCTGGGCGGCATCTATTACTGGTTTCCCAAGTTCACCGGCAAAATGACCAGCGAGCCGCTGGGCAGGCTGGCGTTCTGGGTGATTTTCATCGGTTTCAATACGGCGTTCTTTCCCATGCACATCGCGGGGCTGCTGGGCATGCCGCGCCGCATCTACACCTATTCCGGCGACATGGGGTGGGATACCCCCAACCTGATCACCTCGGCCGGTTCATTCGTGTTCGCCCTCGGGATTCTGATCTTTCTGGTCGATGTGGCCGTCAGCCTGCGGCGCGGCAAGCCGGCGGGCGACAATCCCTGGGATGCGGCCTCGCTGGAATGGTCGGTGTCCTCGCCGCCGCCGCACTATAACTTCGCCGTCGTGCCGCTGGTGGGCAGCCGCCATCCCTTGTGGGAGGCGCGCATGGGTCAGGGATCGCGGTCCCGGCTGCATGAAGGCTACATACTGGACCGGGGCCGCGAGGCCCTGGGCACGACCTGGCTGGACGCGCAGCCGGACGTCATCCTGAAGATGCCCTCTGACTCCTATGCGCCCCTTTTGCTGGGATTGTCCAGCGCCCTGTTGTTCGTCGCCTTGCTGCTGCACGCGTGGGTCTACGCCGGCCTGATGGTGGCTGCGTGCGCCGCATGCATGCTGGCGTGGCTGTGGCCGCAGCGCGAACTGGTCCAGCGCGAGCCGCGGCGGATACGGGATGCGGGAGCCGGACCATGAATGAACTGGAACAGGTCAGCCGCGCCTTCCCGGTCGGCAGCGCCGGCGCGCGGTCGGGCGGCTGGTGGGGCATGATGACCTTGATCGCGACCGAGGCCTCCTTGTTCGCCTATCTGATCTTTTCGTATTTCTACCTGGCTTCGCAAACCGCACAGCAGTGGCCGCCGGAGGGCACGCCTCAAATCGGCGTGGGCGCCTTCAATACCGGTGTGCTGCTGCTCAGCAGCGTCTTCGTCTGGCTGTGCGAACGCCTGGTGCGGCGCCGCCGCATCCGATGGGCGTCGCTGTCGATGGGCGTGGGGCTCCTGCTGGGCCTGGTCTTCGTCGGCATCCAGTGGATGGAATGGCGCGACCATCCGTACGGCATCGCCACGCACCAGTACGGCTCGCTGTATTTCACGATCACGGGCTTTCACGTGCTGCACGTGCTGGTCGGACTCATCGTGCTGCTCATGCTGCTGATCTGGACGGCGATGGGTTATTTCGACGAGAGGCGCAGCGCGGCGCTGAAGATCGGCAGCCTGTACTGGCATTTCGTCGACGCCGTGTGGATCTTCATCTTTGCGACGCTGTATGTGACGCCGTTTATTCTTTAGGAAAACGGTCATGATCGATCCTGCACCTCACCGCGCACGCCCCGGGCTCTGGGCCATGCTGTTCGGCATGGCCGGCGCGGGCGCAGTGTGGTTCCTGCACACCGGGTTCAGCGAAACCCTGGTTGCGCAAGTGTGCCACCGGCATGATAGGGCGGCCCCCGTGCCGGGCTGGTTGATGCCGTCGGTCCATGTCTTCACCGTTAGCGCCGTGCTGATCGGCGCGGCGGGCACAGCGATCGCCTGGCGGAATTGGCGTCTGGCGCGCAAGGCACGCGCCGCCGATGCGCGTGCCCTGGACACCGGCACGGGCCGGCGGCTTTTCCTGGCGACCGCCAGCCTGCTGTTCAGCCTGCTTTTCCTGGTGGGGCTGGTCGCGGCCGGCCTCGCCGTGCTGCTGGTCTCGCCCTGCAGCGCGTGGCGGTGACGGCATGGCGCGTTCCCATCGTCGGCTTTCCGTTGCAGCCCTGGTCCTGTGCGCAGCGGCCGGGATCCTGTATGGCCTGGCCCGCCTGAGCGTCGCCGCCTCGCCGACGGCCGATGCCGGTGGACCTGCGGACTTCACCGATCCGGCGCTGGTGGCCCGTGGCGCCTATGTGGCGAGGCTCGGGGATTGCGCGGGCTGCCATACCGCCAGGCAGACGGGCAGCAAGCCGTTTGCCGGCGGCCAGCCCATGCATTCGCCGTTCGGCATCATCTATGCCAGCAATATCACGCCGGATCCGGACGCCGGCATCGGCCGATACCGCTACGCCGATTTCGAACGCGCGCTGCGGCGAGGGGTGGCGCTGGGCGGCAAGCGCCTGTACCCGGCGATGCCGTATCCCTCGTTCACCAAGATCAGCGATGCCGACGTCCGCGCCCTGTATGCGTACTTCATGCATGGCGTGGAGCCCGTCGCACACCAGCCGCCGGCGACGGACCTGCCGTTTCCCTTCAATCAGCGCGGGGGGCTGGCGTTCTGGGACCTGGCATTCGTGCAGCATGGGCGCTACAGACCGCCCGAAGGGCAGGATGCGCAATGGGTCCGCGGCGCGTACCTGACCCAGTCCCTGGGCCATTGCGGGGCTTGCCACACGCCCCGTGGACCGGCCTTTGCCGAGCGCGGCTATGATGAAACGTCGGACCGGTATCTGACGGGTGGCGTCAATGAGGACTGGTTCGCGCCGAATCTGACCGGCGATCCGGGATCCGGCCTGGGCCGCCTCTCGGAAGAAAACATTGCCGCGTTCCTGAAGACCGGCCATGGCGACCCCCTGCACATCGTGGCATCCGGCAGCATGGTGCCCGTGATCGAGGACAGCACGCAATATTTCACGGACGAGGACCTGCGCGCCATCGCGCACTATCTGAAAAGCCTGCCGGCGCGGTCCGCGTCGGGCCGCTATGCGCCCGAATCGCCCCGCGCCCAGACGGTGGCGGATGGACCGGCGCCGCGGGTGGCCCGTCACCCGGGGGCGGGCCTGTACAGATCCTTGTGCGTCGAATGCCATGCCGCCGACGGCAGTGGCACGCCCGGCAAGTCACCGGCCCTGGCCGGGAACCCGGCGGTGCTGTCGCCGGACGTCACCTCGCTGGTCCGGACCGTGCTGCAGGGCGGTGCGGCGCCAGACACCCGCCATGGTCCCGAGCCGCGCAAGATGCCGGCGTTCGCCGACAAATTGACGGATACGGAAATCGCCCGCGTATTGAGTTTCGTGCGCAACGCCTGGGGCAACCAGGCGCGCCCCGTGACGACGCGCCAGGTGTCCCGCTTGCGCGAGCGCCTGCGGCCGTGAGGCGGCACGCGCGCCGCGCGGCTATCCGGCCGATTTGCGGCGCGTGGCCCAGAGTAGCGCGCCTGCGCCCGCGATCGCCCCCAGCAGCAACCAATTCCGGTGTTCGGTCGCCCACAATTCCGGGCTGCGGCGGCAGGATTGTTCGCTGAAGCGTCCATGGGCGCCGTGGTCGCCTTCGATCGGTTCGAACAGGTTGTCGGGGCGGTCGCCGCTGTCGGGCTCGGACGGAATCTGCTGGGATTCATACGCCGTCGCGCCCAGGTATCGGTCGGCCAAGCCGGGCGCCAGTTTTTGCGCACACCTCGCCAAGACCGTGGGATAGCCGACCGCCACCTCGCGCCGCTGGCCTGCGGCCGCCCACACGATGGCCCGGGCGGCGACTTCGGGCTCGAAGATCGGGGCCAGGGGTTGAGGACGATTGGGCATGCGGTTGCGGGCCCAGCCGAATTGCGGCGTGTTGGTGGCGGGCAGCTGGACCATGGTGATCCGCACCCGGCTCTTGTCGTGCAGCAGTTCGCTGCGCAGCGCATCGGTGAAGCCCGCGATCGCATGTTTCGCGCCGCAATAGGCCGATTGCAGCGGGATGCTGCGAAAGGCCAGTGCCGAGCCGACCTGGACGATCACGCCGTGGTTGCGCGGCAGCATGCGCTTGAGGGCAGCCTGGGTGCCGTGGACGGTGCCCAGGTAGGTGACCTCGGTGACGCGGCGGAATTCATCGGCGCTGATCTGGTCGAAGGGCGCGAAGATCGTGACCATGGCGTTGTTGACCCAGATGTCGATGGGGCCGAGCGCCTCCTCGATCCGCGCCGCCGCGTTTTCGACTGCCTGGGCATCGGCAATGTCGAGCGGCACGGCCAGCGCCTTGCCGCCGGCCAGCTCGACCTCCCGCGCGGCGGCCTCGAGCCCGTCCTTGCCCCTGGCCAGCAGGCCGATATGCGCGCCGCGGCGCGCGAACTCCCGGACCGTCGCGCGTCCGACGCCGGCCGAGGCGCCCGTGACGACGACGACTTGCGGACGATCCGCCTGGATGTCGTTGCTAGGATTCATGCGTGTTCTCCTTGATGATCGGGGCCGCGTGATCGCGCCGGCGGATCGCCCCTTGCAGCACCTGCGCCAGGTGCTGCGTCCGCCGTCCGGTACCTTGGCGGATTTGTTCGCGGCAACTGAATCCATCCGCGATCAGCAGCACGTCGGCATCCGCCCGCCGCACCGCCGGCAACAACCGTTGTTCGCCGATGGCCAGCGAGATCCGGTATTTTTCCCGTTGAAAGCCGAAGGCGCCGGACATGCCGCAGCAGCCCGAATCGAGCAGCCGGTAATCCAGCCCCAGCTTGTCCAGCACCGCGATTTCCGCATCCAGGCCCAGGACCGCAGCATGGTGGCAGTGCGCGTGCACGAGGGCCCGGCCGGGCAGCGTGACCCGGTAGCCGGCATCCTCCAGGACTTCGACGGCCGCTTTGCCCGTATCCGCGAGGAAATGATTGGTGAAGGTATCGGGCCACAGGATCACGCGGGGGCGGCCGGGATCGCCGGCGGGCCGGCGGGCAAACCAGGCGGCGAAGGTCTGCGGGGCGAACGCCGGCATCTCGCGTTGCGCCGCGATCCCGCCCAGCGCCTTCAGCGCGGCCGCGCTGGGCGACGCGTGCAACACGCGATTGGCCAGGCCCGGCGCATGCGCCGCAAGGCGCGCCCAGACGTCGATCAGGCCCATCGCGTAGGCCGCCCGCGGCCGCAGGCGGCCCCGATAGTGGTGAGCGAGGAATTCGGCTTTGTACGCCGCCATGTCCACGCCGACGGGGCACTCGCCCTTGCAGCCCTTGCATCCCAGACACAGGTCCAGTGCGTCGCGGACCTCGGCGCTGCGCCAGCCGTCCGTGATGAGTTCGCCGCGCAGCATCTCGAAAAGCATCCTCGATCGCCCGCGCGTGGAATGTTTTTCCTCGCGCGTGGCCTGATAGCTGGGGCACATGGTGCCGCCGCTTTCGCGGCGACAGTTGCCCACGCCGACGCAGCGCAGCACGGTGCGCCCGAAGTCATGCCGGTCCTCGGCAAACTGGAAGTGCGTCTCCAGTGGCGGCGGATCGTAGTCCACGCCGATCCGCAGATCGTCGGTCGGCAGGTGCGGATGCACGATCTTGCCGGGATTCATCTTGCCCTGCGGATCCCAGATCGCCTTGAATTCGGCGAAGGCCTGCACGAGTTCGGGGCCGAACATCCTGGACAGGAACTGGGCCTTGGCCTGTCCGTCCCCGTGCTCGCCGGACAGCGAGCCGCCATAGCGCACGACCAGGTCGGCGGCCTCGCCCAGGAATCGGTGGAAGGTGTCGATGCCCGCGCGCGTCTCCAGATCGAAGTCGATGCGCGTATGCACGCAGCCGTGACCGAAATGGCCGTAGAGATCGCCGTGGTAGGCGTACTGTTGGAGGAGCTTGCGAAAGTCGCGCAGATAGGCGCCCAGCCGTTCGGGCGGGACGGCGGCGTCTTCCCAGCCTTCCCAGGTGATGTGCTTGCCGGGCACGTGCGCCGTGGCGCCCAGACCCGACTCGCGCACCGTCCAGATCATGCGTTCTTCGGCGGGGTCGTCGAACAGCTTCATGCTGGGCGCGCCATCCCGGCGCCCGAGGGCGCTCATGAGCGCGTGCGCCTTGCCGCGGGCCTCGTCACGGGTCTGACCGCCGAACTCGACCAGCAGCCAGCCGCCGCCCGGCGGCAGCAGCGAGACGTCCTCCGGATGCAGGCCGATGGCCGTCATGTCGCGGATCAGGCCGTCGTCCATGCCTTCCAGGCCGATCGGGCCGTATGCCAGGACATCCATCACATGGTCGGCCGCGGCAAAGACGTCGGCATAGCCCAACACCAGCAGCGACCGGACCGGCGGACTGTCGACCAGGCGCACGCGCGCTTGCAGGACCGTGGCGCAAGTGCCTTCCGAGCCGACCAGGGCGCGCGCCACGTTGAAGCCGTTCTCGGGCAGCAACTCGTCGAGGTTGTAGCCCGACACCCGCCGCGGTATTCGCGGATAGCGTTGGCGGATCAGCGCCGCGTACCGGTCGCGCAGATCCTTCAGCGCGCCGTAGATCTCGCCGCGGCGTCCGCCTTGGCCGATGATGGCCTCGAGCTCGGCATCCCCCGTTGCGCCGACGCGCAGGCGCAGGCCGTCATAGGTGAGGATGTCGAGCGCCTGGATGTTGTCGCTGGTCTTGCCGCCCATGATCGAGTGGACGCCGCAGGAATTGTTGCCGATCATGCCGCCCAGGGTGTTGTGCGTGTGCGTCGAGGGGTCCGGGGCGAATGTCAGCGCATGCCGCTGCGCGGCGGCCCGCAGGCGGTCCAGCACGCAGCCCGGCTGTACCCAGGCCGAATGCCCCGGCGCATCGAGTGCCACGATGTCGTGCATGTACTTCGAGAAATCCATGATCACCGCGACGTTGCAGCACTGGCCCGCCAGGCTGGTGCCGCCGCCGCGCGACAGCACCGGCGCGCCATAGCGCCGGCATGCGGCCAGTGTCGCGACGACGTCGTCCACGCTGCGCGGCAGGACCACGCCGATCGGGACCTGCCGATAGTTCGAGCCGTCGGTGGCATACAGCGCCCGGCTTGCGCTGTCGAAGCGCACCTCGCCCTGGATGGCGGCCTCGAGCTCGCGCGCCAGCGCGGCGGCATACGCGGGCGGCGGCTGGCGGGTCCGCACACCGCCGATGCCGGCGCCCCTCACGTCAGCCCCTCTTGTCCTCGGACCGGGCCAGGCCGGCCAGCGCCTGCCGGGCCGTGTGCGTGAGCACGCCCACCGCATCGCTGTCGCCCTTGAGCATCGAGGCGGCGAACGCGGTGGCTTCCTTGAGGCTGATGTGGGGCGGCAGCGGCGGCACGTCCGGGTCGGTGATGGCTTCGATGACGCAAGGACGGTCCGCCGACAAGGCCTCGTCCCAGGCCGCGCCCACCTGGTCCGGCGAATTGACCATGATGCCTTTCAGGCCCAGCATCCCGGCATAGCGCGCATAGGGAAAATCGGGCACGTGCTGGGCGGCGTCGTATTTCGGATCGCCCATCATCGCGCGCTGTTCCCAGGTCACCTGGTTCAGGTCGCGATTGTTCAGCACCAGGATGACCAGGCGCGGATCGGACCACTGCTTCCAGTAGTCGGCGATCGTGATCAGTTCGGCGTTGCCGTTCATCTGCATCGCGCCGTCGCCCACCAGCGCGATCGCCACGCGATCGGGAAAGGCGAATTTGGCGGCGATGGCATAGGGCACGCCCGGCCCCATGGTCGCCAGGGTGCCCGACAGGGACGCCATCATGCCCCGGCGGATCCGGATGTCGCGGGCATACCAGTTGGCCGCCGAGCCGGAATCCGCGGACAGGATGCAATGGTCGGGCAGGCGCTGCGAGAGCTCGTGGAACAGCCGCTGCGGGTTGACGGGCGTCGCGTCCGCCATGGCGCGCTTTTCCAGCAGCGTCCACCAGGCGGCCACGCCTTTTTCGATGCCGGCGCGCCAGCTGCGGCCCGATTTCTGTTGCAACAGCGGGATCAGCGCGCGCAGGGTGGCTGCGCTGTCACCCACCAGGTTGACCTCCATCGGATAGCGGATCGACAGCATCCTGGGGTCCAGGTCGACCTGCACGGCGCGCGCCTGGCCCTCGCGGGGCAGAAACTCGGAATAGGGAAAGCGCGAACCGACCACCAGGAGGGTGTCGCATGCCATCATCATGTCCCAGCTGGGCTTGGTGCCGAGCAGGCCGATGGAGCCCGTCACGTAGGGCAGATCGTCGGGCAGCGCCGCCTTGCCCAGCAAGGCCTTGGCAACGCCGGCGCCGAGCAGCTCGGCGACCTCCATCAGTTCGTCCGTGGCGCCCAGGGCGCCCGCGCCCGCCAGAATCGCCACCTTTCCGCCGGTATTGAGCACCTCGGCCGCGCGCCTCAGCTCGGCGTCGGCCGGGATCACGCGCGGCGCGCTGTAGCCCACGCCTGAATGGGCGGTGCCGTGCACACGCGGCGGGACCTCGACGGCGTCCAGATCCTGCACGTCGTTGGGCACGATGACGCAGGTGACCGTGCGCTCGGCGATGGCGATGCGCAGGGCGCGGTCCACGACGTGGCGGGCCTGGGCCGGTACCATGATCGTTTGCACGTAGTCGCTGGCGACGTCCTTGAACAGGGAGGCCAGGTCGACTTCCTGTTGATACTGCGCCCCCAGGGCGGCCCGCGCCTGCTGGCCCACGATGGCGACCACCGGCTGGTGGTCGAGCTTGGCGTCGTACAGGCCATTGAGCAGGTGGATGGCGCCGGGCCCCGAGGTCGCCAGGCAGACGCCGACCTGGCCGCTGAACTTGGCGTGTGCGCAAGCCATGAAGGCGGTCATTTCCTCGTGGCGCGCGCGCACCAGCTCGAGGCGGTCGCCGGCGCGGTCCAGAGCGCCCATGATGCCGTTGATGCCGTCGCCCGGATAGCCGTAGATCCGCTCGACGCCCCAGTCGCTGAGTCGCTGCAATATGAAATCGCTGACGTTGCCGCTCATGACGCTAGTCCTCCATGGAATGTGTGTGGGACGGCGCGGTATTGGCGGCCGCCGGACGATCGCCCTTGTCCTGGGCCTGGCGAGCCTGGCCGCCCGAAATCGACAGCAGGCGCGCCGTGTTGATCAAGGCCATGTGGGTCAGGGCTTGCGGGAAATTGCCCAGCATCCGCCCCTTCAACGGGTCGTATTCTTCGGCCAGGAGGCCGACGTCGCTGCACAGGCCCAGCAGGCGTCGGAACAAGGCCTCGCCCGCCTGCCGACGGCCTGTCAGGATCAGGCTGTCGGCCAGCCAGAAAGAGCAGGGCAGGAAAGTGCCTTGACCGGGCGGCAGCGTATCGACTTGCGCGGTGGGCGAATACCGCAGCACCAGCCCGTCGACGACGAGGCTGCGTTCGATCGCGGCAACCGTGCCGCGCACGCGTGCATCCTCGGGCGGCAGGAAACCCACCTGGGGCATCAGCAGCAGGCTGGCATCCAGGTGGGACGAGCCGTAGGACTGCACGAAGGTGTTGTTCCGCGCGTCGTAGCCGTGCTCGCAGACCTGCGCATGAATCGCGTCGCGCGTCTGTTGCCAGCGCCGCACCGGGCCCTCCAGGCCGTAGGCTTGCGCATCCTTGATCGCCCGATCGAAAGCCACCCAGACCATCATCTTGGAATGCGTGAAATGGCGGCGCGGCCCGCGCACCTCCCAGATGCCCTCGTCGGGCTGCTCCCAGCCCGCCTCCAGGTCGGCCAGCAGGGCGACCTGAATCTTCCAGACCTCGGGATCGGGCTCCAGGCCCGCCGCCCGCGACAGGTGCAGGGTGTCCATGAGTTCGCCATAGATGTCCAGCTGCAATTGCGTCGATGCCGCATTGCCGATGCGCACCGGCGCGGCGCCCTCGTATCCCGGCAGCCAATCCAGTTCGTGCTCCTCCAGCCGCCGTTCGCCCGTGATGCTGTACAGGGTCCGCAGGTCCGCCGTGCCGCTGGCCGCGCGCTCCAGCCATTCGCGCCAGGCGACGCCTTCCTTGGTGTAGCCCGCCAGCAGCAGCGCATTCAGGGTGAATGTCGCGTCGCGCAGCCAGCAATAGCGATAGTCCCAGTTGCGCTCGCCCCCCCATTGCTCCGGCAGGGACGTCGTGGGCGCGGCGACGATCCCGCCGCTGGGCGCATAGATGAGCGCCTTGAGCGTCAGCAGCGAGCGCATGACCGGATCGCGCCAGCGCCCCTGATAGGTGCAGCGCGCCGACCATTGGCGCCACTCGGACTCGGTGGCATCCAGGGCTTGCGCCACGTTCAGGGGCTCGGGCGCCGCCTCATAGGACAGGTGGTGGTTGAGGGCAAACGTGATCTGTTCGCCCTCGGCGACCTCGAATGCGGCTAGGGATTTCATGTCCCGGCCCCGAATGGGGACGGATGTGCGCAGCTCCAGCGTATCCGGCCCGGTGGTCGCCACCAGGACCCCATTGGCATGGCGCACCCACGGCACGACGGCGCCGTAGTCGAAGCGCACGGCCAGTTCCATCGCCATGGGCACGCGGCCGCGCAGGCCATCGACGATGCGCAGGACATCGCAGCGGCCCCAGGACAGCGGCATGAAGTCGATGACTCGAACAGCTCCATCGACGGTCTCGAAGTCGGTTTCCAGGATCAAGGTGCCGGCGCGGTACCGGCGCCGCACCGCCTGTGGGGCATCGGCGGGCGCGATCAGCCAGCGGCCTTGCGCCGCCGTGCCCAGCAGGGCGGCAAAACAGGCCGGCGAATCGAAGCGGGGGGCGCAGAACCAATCGATGGAGCCGTCGCGGCCCACCAGCGCCGCCGTATGGCAGTCGCCGATCAATGCATAGTCCTCGATGGGCAAGGGCATCAGTCAGCCTCTCGCCGCACGCGGGGCAGGTATGGGACGGGATACACACAGGCCTCCAGTCGCGGATTCACGATGGACGGCGCAGCGTGCGGGGCGTGCTGCGCCGCCCGCTGTGGAGCCAGCATGCGTCGTGCCTGCGCTCGAGAGGGTGCGTGCGCCTGTACAAGGGAAAACCCTCGTTGTATCGCTGATACGCGTGCTCTATTCTTACTTACCTATAAGTAAGTAATCACTTTTCATATGAAGATCGAACATGCATAACTTGGAAGGGAAGGTGGCCCTGGTGACGGGTTCTGCGGTTGGTATCGGGCGAGCCATCGCTGTTCGGCTGGCACAGGACGGAGCGGATCTCGTTCTCTTCGACATCAATGAAGAGCAAGCCCGGCACACGGCCGATATGGTGCGCGCCACAGGCCGCGTTTGCGAGATCGTGCGTGGCGATGTCACTGATTACGTGCAGGTCCAGCAGGCCGTCGACCGCGTCATCCAATCGTTCGGCTCTCTCGATGTTGCGGTCCACAACGCGGGGATCACTCGTGTGGGCACGGTAGTCGAAACCTCGGTCGAGGATTTCCACGCCGTGTTTCGCGTCAATGTCGATGGCGTGTTTTACGGCTGCAAGGCCGTCGTTCCTTACATGCTGGAGCAGGGCGGCGGAAAGATCATCAATACCTCCTCCTGGCTCGGCAAGGTGGGTAAATCGAACTACGGTGCGTACTGTGCATCGAAGGCGGCCATCATCGGCCTGACGCAATCGCTTGCCATGGAAGTCGCGCGCCACAAGGTCAACGTCAATGCCGTGTGCCCCGGCGTCATCGTGGATACCGCGATGCGCGACGAGGCGGACGCGGCCTCCATCAGGCATGGCCTGCCGACCGCAAAACAGCGCGAGGGTGACATACCGGCCGGCCGGGTCGGGCTGCCGGATGACGTGGCGCGCGTGGTGTCGTTCCTCGCCTCCGATCAGGCCGACTATATGACCGGGCAGGCGCTCAATGTCACCGGTGGGTTGTGGATGTCGTGAAGGGAGGCAGTATGGAGAAAGTCATCGATATCGCCGATGCCGTAGGGCTCATCCAGGATGGCGACTGCGTCTATATTGGCGGATCCGGAGGCGGGCACGCGGTTCCCGAGGCGTTGATCGAGGCGCTGGCGGGGCGTTTCTCGCGGACCGCCGAGCCGCGCGGCCTGACGCTGGCCAGCACCGTGTCCATCGGCGATTGGGACGCGACCGGCTTCAATCTGCTGGCCGATGCCGGGCTGGTGCGCCGTATCATCAGCGGCGGCTTCAACAACTCTCCGAAAATCGGCGCGTTGGCGCATGCCAACGAGATAGAGGCGTACACCTTGCCGCAGGGGGTCTTGTCGCAGCTCAGCCGGGACATGGCCGCGGGCCGCCCCGGCCTGTTGACCAAGACCGGCCTGCACACCTTTGTGGATCCCCGCCATGGCGGGGGCCGGCAGAGTGCGCGCACCACCGAGGACCTGGTCAAACTGGTCGTCATCGAGGGCGAAGAGTTTCTGCTGTATCGCGCCTTTCCGATCGATATTGTCATCCTCCGCGGCACCACGGCCGACGAATATGGCAATGTGACGATGGAGGACGAGGCGTTCCTGGGCGAGAACTTCTCCCTCGCGGCCGCCACCCGCCGGCGGGGCGGCCGCGTGATCGTGCAGGTGCAGCGCCTTGCCGCCAACGGCACCTTGGATGGAAGGCAGGTCAAGGTGCCCGGGAATCTGGTGGACCATATCGTCGTGGTCGCCGACCAGCGACAGACGTACCGCACGGCCTACAGCGCCGCGTATGCGGGCAAGCTGCGCATCCCCGATACGGCGGTTCCTTCGATCGCGTTCAACATACGCAAGGTGATCGCGCGCCGCGCGGCCCAGGAGCTGTTTCCCGGCGCGGTGGTGAATCTTGGATATGGTGTATCGAACGGGATCTCCGCGGTTGCCGCGGAAGAGGGCATCAGCCGGGAGGTGACGCTGACGGTCGAGCAAGGCATTATCGGCGGCGTCCCGGCGGGTGGCCAGGATGCCGGGGCCGGGGTCAATTATCACATGCTCAATGCACAGCCCGACCAGTTCGATTTTTACGATGGCGGCGGCCTGGATATTGCGTTTCTTTCATTTGCGCAGGTGGATCGCAATGGAAATGTGAACGTCAGCCGCTATGGCAATGTCGTCAATGGTCCGGGCGGGTTCATCAATATCAGCCAGGGGGCTCGCAAAGTGGTTTTTTCCGGCACGCTGACCGCGGGCGGCCTGGATATTGCACTCGATGGCCAGGGGCGCATGGACGTGCGGTGCGATGGCGCCGTCGGAAAGTGGCTGCGGGACGTCGAGCAAGTGACCTTCAGCGGCCGCTTCGCGATGGAGCGCGGCCAGGAAGTTCTATACGTCACGGACCGCGCTGTATTCCGCCTCGGCGAGCAGGGCATCACTCTGATCGAGATCGCGCCCGGCGTGGAACTTGAAGAACAGGTCCTGGCGCGCATCGGATTCCCGGTCATCGTCTCGCCCGATCTCAAACGCATGGATGCAAGGCTGTTTCGCGACGAGCCCATGGGTATCGCGGCCGAATTCCGCGCCCGTGCCCAGCCCAACCGGGCTCACCCATCACCAGACACCACGGATGATCATGGCCAGCAAGCAAATTGAGTACGACGTGACCGGGCCCGTCGCCACGATCACGCTGAATAATCCTCCGCTGAATGTCGTCACGCTCGAGATGTCGCGGGAACTGCACGAGTTGCTGCCGGCGCTGGCGGCTGACCCCGGCGTACGTGTGCTGATCCTCACCGGCGCGGGAGAACGGGCGTTCTGCGCCGGCTCCGACATCAGCGAGTTTCCCGACATGCTGGGACGGGGAAAGATCATTCCCATGAAGCTCGATTTCGAAAATCGGGTCTATGGGCAGCTCGCAAAATTCCAGAAACCCACTATTGCCGCGGTCTCGGGCCTGGCCTACGGCGGCGGCCTGGAATTAGCGGTGTGCTGCGACTTCATCATTGCCGAGGAGCATGTGCGGTTGTGTCTGCCGGAAATCAAGCTTGGCGTGTTTCCGGGCAGCGGCGGGACCGTGCGTGTGACCCGGCGGATCGGTGTGAGCCGCGCCAAGGAAATGATGTTCCATGGCGAGCCGATTGATGCGCCCACGGCGCTTCTCTGGGGCTTGGTGGATCGAGTGGCCGCGCGGGGTCGGGGCCTGCATGCCGCGCGCACGATGGCCGCAAGCCTGGCGGAAATGCCGAATCAGGCCTTGCAGTTGTGCAAGGCGGCGATCGAGCTGTCCTGCGAGATGCCCGAGGATCAGGCGATTCGCGCCACCATGGACCTGAGCGACCAGGCGTTTGGCACCGAGGATTGCCGCGAAGGCGTCCGGGCCTTCTTTGCGAAAGAAAAACCCCACTTCAAGCATCGATGAGGAGGTCGATGGATATGCCGGAACCTCGAAGCCTCGCGTGAGTTCCATGCCGCGGGCTCCGATGCGGGGGTGTTGCATGGACGATGTGGGGATCGGAAGACGTCTTCCGGGATCCCGACAGAACCTTCTATAACGGAGACATGTCATGTTTAGAAAACCGAATATCGCAGGACTCTGCAGCGCGGCCATTGCTTCGGCCGCACTGTTGGCGTTTGTACCCACCGCCTCGCAGGCAAAGGACGGCATAAACGTCATGCTGTTCGCGGGGCCGTTCGCCAGCTACACGCAGCAGCATCTGGCCGGCTTCACAAAGGAAAGCGGCATCAAGGTGAATCTCACCATCATTGGCGGCGAAGTCATCAACAACAAGACCTCGACGGAGCTGCTGGGCAACAACACGTCGTTCGACGTGATCAGCATTCGCGGTGAATCCATCCCGTTCTATGGCGTGAAGAACGTGCTGGAGGATCTGCGGCCGTACTTGAAGGACCAGAACGCCACGCCTGCGTCCTACAAGCTGGAGACCATCGCGGACTCGCTCATGAAGTATTACCGGTGGGATGAAGAGCAGCTGGGTCTTCCGTGGCAGGCGGCGACGAACGTCGCCTTCTATCGCAAGGATCTGGTCAAGGCGGCGGGTTTCGATGGCCCGCCCCGGACGGCGGAAGACTATATGGCATACGCGAAGAAAATGAATACGCCGCCGACGACCTATGGTGTCGGGCTGATGATGCAGAAAAGCCATAACCTGATGACTGACTATTACCAGTGGCTGCTGACTTTCGGCGGGGACATATTCGATTCGAACGGAAAGGTCATTCTGGATAGCGAGGAAGCCCGTGCAAGCCTCAAGTACTGGCTCGACCTCAAGCCATATGCCCCGCCGGCCGTTACCAACTGGGCCTATGAGCGTCTGACGACGGCGCTGGCGCAGGGGAACGTGGCCATGGCCATCCAATGGACCGATGCGGCGCCCTTCATGTTCGATCCCAAGGGCTCCAAGGTTGCCGATACCATCGGCTTTGCGCTCGCACCCGTTGCGAAGCGGCCCGTGGCGATTGTCGGCGGCTGGGGCCTGAGCATGCCGAAGATCTCGAAGAGCAAGCAAGAAGCCTACGCGTTCATCAAATGGGCGACCGGGCCGGTCATGGCGCGGGGAATGGCCGAACTGGGTGGTACGCCTTCCAGGAACGATCTGCTGGCGGACAAAGCGCTCAGCGCCAAATATCCGTGGTTCACCGCACAGGCCGCCGCGGCGGAGGTGGCGGTCGCCCGGCCGAGGATGGTGACCTGGCCGGCCGTGTCTGATTCCCTCGAAACGATTCTTGCCCAGGCTGCGACGGGCGCTTTGACGGTGGATGAGGCCGTCAAGCGGATGGCTGAACAAGCCACGGCTTTGACTGCCCAATGAGTGAGCGCCGGTGGCCCACAGTCTGCCGGCCGTGCCGCAAGGCATCCGAAAGGTGGGCCGCCGCCTCGCTGCTGAACAATCATTTCCGATGAGAATCAAATGGCGGTGGTCCACCCATGAGCAGCACAGCAGACATCAATCGCAATAGACGCAGACCGTCATGGCGCCAGGCATTGTTTCCGTACATGCTGGTCCTGCCGGGCCTGGTGTACATCCTCGCCAGTACGGTGGCGCCGCTCCTGTATTCCCTGTGGACGAGCCTGCGATTCCATCAGGCCACCTCGGTGCGCGAGCCCCATTTCAATGGAATCGATAATTATGTCGATATCCTGAGCAATCCCGCATTCTGGAATTCCATCAAGATCACGGCGGTTTATACCGGCATGACCGTGGCGCTGGAGATGCTGCTGGGAACCGCCATCGCTCTTTTGCTGATACGCATCAACAGGGGCCGCAAGTTTGCCAGGCTTTTGCTCATCATCCCGTTCAGCTTGCCACCCGTCATCATCGGCCTGATGTATCTGCTGATCCTCGATCAGCATCACGGAATATTCAACTATCTGCTGGGCCTGGCCGGCGTCTCGCCGATTCCCTGGCTGAGCGACCGCCATGTCGCCCTCTGGGCCCTGATCGGCGTCGATCTGTGGCAGTGGACGCCCTTCGTGATCATATCGGCGGTGGCCGCCCTGGAGTCCATGCCCACGGACGTGCTCGATGCAGGCGCCATGGACGGGGCGTCCAAGCTCCAGGCCATCCGTTGGATCATTCTTCCGCTCATCAAGCCCGTGCTGCTGGTGATCGCGCTGACCAGGATGCTGACATCGCTGAAAGTCTTCGATGTCATCTTCGTCATGACCAATGGGGGGCCTGGCAGTTCCACCGAAACATTGAGCTACCTGGTGTACGTCAACGGGTTCGTGCGCTTCGATTACGGTCATAGCGCCGCCATGTCCTGGATCCTGATCGCCATCGCGATGGTGACCGCGATACCCATGGTGCGCGCCTTGTTGCGAAACGACGTGAGCTGACGCTTCGATGCGCCGCGCGCTTTTTATGAATCATGGACTTTATTGAGCGACATATGTTACGACATCGACATATTCTGGTGCACGTCGTGTTGTGGTCCATCGTGGGCATGACACTGCTGCCGCTGATCTGGTTTTTCCTGACGTCGCTCAAGAGCACGAACGAGACCTTCCAGATTCCACCCGCGTGGTTCTTTTCGCCCACCCTGGACCATTATCGCAATGTACTCGGCATGGGCGGTGAGATCGTATCCTCCTTCCAGGGCGGGAGTGTGAGCAACATCGGCAAGGGCTTCGTCAACAGCACGATCATCGCCGTCGGCGCCACGGGGCTGTCGACGGTACTGGGGACCATCGCCGCTTTTGGGTTCGCACGCTTCACGATAAGGGGCGAACACTACTTGCTGGGCCTGTACCTGCTGATCCGGATGGTCCCGGCTGTTTCGATGGTCCTGCCGCTGTACCACATATTTTCCATGGCTGGCCTGAACGATACCTACATTGGCGTCATCATTGCGGAAAGCACATTTCAGGTGCCCTTCGTCGTCTGGATGATGACGGGGTTCATCCGGCAGATACCGGCTTCGCTGGAAGAAAGCGCGATGATGGACGGCATGAACCGCCTGAGCGCGATGGTGCGCATTACGCTGCCGCTGGCCAGCGCGGGACTGTTTGCAACCGTCATCTTCAATTTCGTCCAGGTGTGGAACGATTTTCTCTATCCGCTGGTGCTGACGTCGCAGAGTACGCAGACGCTCCCGGTCATGATCATCGGCTTCATAGCGAACGGCAACATCTTCTGGGGCGAGATGGCAGCGGCGGGCATCCTGATCATTCTGCCGGTCGTCCTCATATCGCTCGTCGCGCAGAAATATGTGCTGGCAGGCGCCACGGCGGGCGCCATCAAGGGATGACGGCGTGCGGGCATCCATTCATTCAGCTTTCCGCGAGGGATCATGGCAATTGTAGAGCTCAGGCATGTGGGGAAACACTATCCGGGAGGCCGGGCGCCGGCGGTCGTCGACTTCAACCTGGTCACGCAGGATGGCGAGTTCGTCGTTCTGGTGGGGCCTTCCGGCTGCGGCAAGACGACGACGATGCGCATGATCGCCGGACTGGAGGACCACACCGAGGGCGACATCCTGATCGGTGGCGTCAATGTCAACGGAGTGGCCCCCAGGGATCGCGACATTGCGATGGTGTTTCAAAACTATGCGCTTTATCCCCATATGACCGTGAGCGAGAACATGGGATTCTCGCTCAAATTGAAGAAGCACAGGAAAGAAGACATCAGGAAGCGCGTGACGGACGTCGCAAGAATCCTGGAGATTGAAAAACTGCTCGAGCGCAGGCCGCGCGAGCTGTCGGGCGGCCAGCGGCAGCGCGTGGCGCTCGGGCGCGCAATCGTGCGGCAACCGCAAGTTTTCCTGATGGACGAGCCGCTCTCCAACCTGGATGCGAAGCTGCGGGTCGGCATGCGCGCGGAGATCATCAAGCTGCATCGCAGCCTGGGCGTGACGACCTTTTATGTGACGCATGATCAGACGGAAGCCATGACCATGGGGCAGCGTGTCGTCGTCATGCGCGATGGCGTCGTGCAGCAGATCGGCGCACCCAATGTGCTGTACCAGCGGCCTGCAAACCGATTTGTCGCCGGGTTCATCGGAACCCCGTCCATGAATTTCCTCCAGGCCAGGCTCGAAAACGGCCGTGCCGTGGGGCAGGGCTTCTCGCTGGCGCTCGATGACTTGGGCATTCAGGCGGCGCGCAGCCGCCCGGACGTCTGCATCGGCATCCGGCCGGAGCATTTGCATCTGGCGCGTGGCGAGAATGGCGGGGGCCGGTTGACTGGACTGGTCGAGGTCGTGGAACCGCTTGGGGCGGTGACGCTGATCCAGGTGCGCGTCGATGCCACGACGCTGACGGCGCAGATCGCACCGGGGCGCCAGGTGTCGATGGGGGATACGGTGACGCTGTCCTGCGAGCCTGAAATGCTGTACTTGTTCGATGCGGACGCCGACGTGCTGTTGAAGGGCATCAGCCTCGACGACGATGCGTAATGGTCGCGTCCGTCGCTGCCGCCGGCCACTTTACCGGATAAAGGCTGGTGCGCGGGGTTCAGGAATTGGAGATCGACTTGCCGCGGCGCGCATCCTCGCTGCCATAGGCAGCCAGAATAGTCCTCAAGAAGGCCCTGTAGATCAGTTCCAATTGATCGAAGCGCGCCGCATCCTGCGTGACCAGCCCCGCGCTGTTGATGATATTGGTCAATAGGGCAGCGACCTCCTCGATCGGCGTGTCCGGCGACAATTCGTGCCGATCGACCGCGTTGGAAATCCCGGCCCTGATGACGTTCGACATCTCGGATGCAAAGCCCTGCACCGAGGCGACGCTGCGCGGGCTCAGCGCATCGCTGTCCGCGCGCATTCGCGCCACCAGGCTCCACGACAGGCCATGGTCGCCGCCCACATTGAACTCGTTGTAGCGCTGGCGGTTGAACGCGATGGTGGCCTCGAGCTTGCGATCCAGCGAGGTGTCCCTATCTGTCCAAATCGAATGGAACCGCGCCAGCGTGGCCTTTACGTACTCATCCAGCACTTCTTCGACGAGCGAGTTCTTGTTGCCGAAATGGTAGTGGATGTTGGCGCGCGTGGTGGAGAGCGCGTCCGCGATATCACCGAAGCTCACGCCGCGGTATCCATGTTTGATCAGCAGCTTGGCCGCAAGCGATTTGATACGCTGGCGCATGTCCGGCTGCTTGTTATCGGCTGATTTCACTTCGACACACGGCAAGTTGCTGCGAATTCATACATAGGCTGTTCGGCCCCGGGGCCAGACGCATCCGTAAACTGGCGAAAGTTAACTAGTCTAGCAGACTGTCGGCGTGGGCCATGCCGGGCCTTTCGTTCGCATGGTCGCCGCTGAACGCGATTCTCCGGGGCCCAGGCTAGTCGCGCGTACCTCGGCGCACGACCTTCAGCGTTCCCTCGTTCCCGCCCCCGCAGAAAAATCGATCGCCCGCATCCGATTCCAGCCCCGAGACGCCGGATCCCGCCGGCATGTCGAGGCGCTCGAGCACGTCCCCCGTTGCAGGATCGATGCGTCGGATACCGCTGGCATCATCCTGCCAGGTGCCGTGCCAAAGCTCGCCGTCGACCCAGGTGACGCCGGTGACGAAGCGGCTGCATTCGATGCTGCGCAGCACCGCCCCGGTGTCCGGATCCACCTGGAGGATCCGGCGTCCCCGGTGCAGGCCGACCCAGAGCGCGCCTTCGGCCCACGCGAGTCCCGATGCGTCGCCGCGCCCCGGCGTCGGGATCACGGCCAGCGTCCGGCCGGTCCGCGGGTCTATTTTTCGAATGACGGCGCCTGAAATCTGGAACAGGTGCTTGCCATCGAAGGCCGTGCCCGCATCCGCCGCGACATCGAGGGCTTCCACGATGGTCCCGCTGTCGGGGTCGAGCGCATTCAAGCGGTCGCCGGCCTGCGACAAGGCCTCGAGTGCGCGCTGGACGCTGCGGGTGCCCACACCGAGCGCCAGGGCCAGCGCAGAACTCGACCATGCTTCGCCATCGGCGAGCAGCGCCAGCAGGTCGGCGTGTTGGCCGTCGGCCGGGGGCGCGAGGACGACGACCGGCCCGGGGCCGCCAGGCGCCAGCCGGTAACCTCGCGGCGTCGCATACAGTTCCGCAACTGGTTTCAGCGCCTTGCGCAGCCGTCCGATTTCCACGCGCAGCCGCGCACGATAAGACTCGTCCGGGTCCCGCGCCCGGAACGCGCGGCGCAGCAGCGTTTCGCGCGGGACATCCTCGGGCCATGCTTGCGCGAGCGTGCGCGCGAGGATCAACAGCACCGGGCGGCTGTCCAGCGAGATGCTCTCCGTCCCAGCGCGCACAGTGCGGTGACAGGCATCGATGATCAGGGCATTCGAGGCGAGCAGCGCCTCGACCTCGGCGAGAGCCAGTGGCCGCCCGCCGTCGCGCGTGATCCAACGCGCCGCGGGCGCCGCAAAAAGCCGCATGGCGCGTTCCGCCTCGGCGAGCAGCGCCGGGATACCCGTCCTGCGGGCCGCCAGCCGGGCCTTCCCGAGGGCCGTGCGCGCCGGCCCCGCCTGGATGCGTCGCATCGCAATGCCGGCCACCACCAGCCAGTATCCGGTTTTCGACGTGCCCGGCAGGGCCTCGGCGTCGAGTGCGCCGATGATTCGTTCGGCGTCTGCCAGGCGTCCGATCAACAGGAGTCGCCGGGCGTCGAGATAGCCCGCATGTGCGGCGTTCATGGCATCGCCATGGGCATCGAGTACGGCCCGCGCCTCGTCCAGCGTTTGCGCGAGCCCCCCGAGATCGCGCGAGACCAGCGCGATCTCGGCCGTGGCGACGGCGCATCGCGCGCGGGCCACCCTGTCTTTCGACAAGGAACGCGCCATGACCCATGCCCTCGATGCGCTGCGCGCGGAGCGCCGCAGGCTGCCTTGGGTCAGGATCGAGAAGCCTTATGTCTTCGATGGACCCGAGGGCGAATGCTCGCTCGGGGATCTGTTCGGCGGTCGCGGCCAGCTCGCGATCTATCACTTCATGCTGACGCCGGGATCACGGCATCTGTGCCCCGGTTGCTCATACACCATGGATCATGTCGATGCCGCCCGGCAGCATTTCGAGCATGCAGACCTGTCCTTCGCAGCCGTGTACCGAGCGCCGATCCGGCAGATCGAGGAAGCCAGGCGGCGGATGGGCTGGACCTTCCCCTGGGTGTCTTCGGGCGAGGGCGATTTCAACTACGATTTCGGCGTGTCATTCACCGAGGCAGACCGGGCCCGCCCGGGCGGCGCGCCCTACAATTACGGCCTGACGGCGGTTCGCAACAGCCCGGACATGTTCGGCGTCAGCATCTTCGTCAAGGACGAGGCGGGCGAAGTCTTCCACAGCTATTCGACCTATCATCGTGGGACTGAACTGCTGATGGGGGCGTTCAATTGGCTGGACCTCACGCCCAAGGGCCGTAACGAGGCCGGCGGCGTCATGGACTGGGTGCGCCTGCACGACGAATACTGACTTTGGCCCGCGATTGCACCTGCGGTCCGGCGCCGGTCAATTATCCTCGGGCACCATGACATCGTAGTCATCGATCTGGTCGATCAGCGTGCGCTTGACCGTCAGCAGGTGCTGCTTCATCGCCTTTGCCGCCTGCTCGGGGTTGCGGTCGGTAATCGCTGTCAGGATCGCCTCGTGCTGGCGGGTATAGAGCGCTTGGCGCTTGGCGTTCAAGGACGCCTTGCGTAGATGGCCCCAGGCCGTCTGGGCGCGGGCCTCGTCGAGCATATTGCAAAAGCGGACCAACAAGGCATTGTTGGTGGAGCGTCCAATCGTCTTGTGCAGGCTGCCATCCCATTCGTCCCAGACACGATGATCCGTGGCTTGGCGGCCTCGTTCGATATACCGCCGGATGTCTTCCAGGTCGCGGGATGAGGCATGCCTGGCGGCCAGGGCTGCGACGGCGGGCTCGAGGGCCAAGCGTGCTTCCATGATGTCCACCGGGCTGGTGTATTTCTTGATGTCATGGTGGCCATCGGGCGGCGGCTCGTCCTCGCGCAAGATCATGGTGCCGCGTCCTTGCGTTCGGACCACTTTGCGCTCGGCCTCCAGGATATCCAGAGCCTGGCGGATCACTCGCCGGCTGACGCCGAATTCGGTGGCCAGTGCGCGCTCAGGGGGCAGCATGTCGACGTCGGTGCGGGCCAATTCATCGAGCTTTGCGCGCAAGCGTTGCAAAGCGGCTGTCGTGCGATCGGAATGCGGTTCAATGGCGCCTGAAAACGTCATAGCGTAGCCCCTTTTCCTTGGCGTATCACTGTCATTTGGCGCCTGTGTGAGTGTGCATAGGTAGAAAAGATACCAATTTTCCAGAAATAAGACAAAGGTTCCGAACCAAAGAAACCACTAGACAATTTGGGCCGCAATGGTACAATTCGCCATCTTCTACTGGTTCCGGGACGTGATCCATCCGTGATTCGCTGCGATGGGTCATGAGAGGAATAGAGAGCCATGGCCGCCCAGACAATCGTGATCTTCGTGTTTTTGGGTTTATGCACCGGTTTCGCTGCCGGGCTTCTGGGTATTGGCGGCGGAATGATCATGGTTCCGCTATTGACCTTTATTTTTTCCCTCCGCGGGTTTCCGGTGGGAACGGTGGTTCATATGGCCATTGCGACGTCGCTGGCGGTCATTTTTTTTACGTCGATCTCCAGTGTGATTGCCCATTGCAAACGCGACGCCATCCTATGGAGGGTCGCATTCCTCCTCGTTCCCGGCGTCGTGGTGGGATCAGCCGTGGGCCCGACGATCGCCGCGGCGCTGGATACACGATACCTGGCGGCGCTATTCGGAATATTTGTCTTCCTGTCCGCCTGGCGCATGCTTGGAAGAAAGCAGGTGGCGACGGCGCGGCAGCGCCTGCCCGGCGCCGGTGGGATGTCATTGGCCGGCCTGGTGATCGGAACGCTCTCCGGGCTTGTGGGAGCCGGTGGCGGATTCATAACGGTGCCATTTTTAGGGTGGCGCGGAGTCCCCATCCATAATGCCGTGGCCACGTCTGCTGTTTTGGGCTTTCCTATCGCCTTGATAGGAACGCTCAGCTATATCTATCAAGGCTGGTCGCTGCGGGATCTACCCGAGGGAAGCGTTGGTTACATTTACGTGCCCGCGTTGCTCTGCATCGCCTTGGCCAGTGTGCTCAGTGCGCCACTGGGCGCCCGCACGGCGCACGGGATGAACGTCAAGCAACTCCGGACCACGTTTGCTTGCATTCTGATGCTGCTTTCAATGTACATGTTCTGGAAGGCGCTGGTGGGTTCCTAGCGCTATCCCGTTTCGTTGAAGTGCCCGACCGTGAGGAGAAAATAATGTTCGTTCCAATTATTCCCGAAGGCGCATCCAAGCCGATAGCGCCGTATGTCCATGGCAGCCTGTGCGGGGACACCTTATATGTTGCGGGAACCCTGCCGCTGGATCGCGACGGAGGCGTCGTGCACCAGGGCGATGTGGCAGCCCAAACCCGGCATGTGCTCGACCAGATACAGGCCGTGGTACGGAAGGCGGGCGGCACTTTGCAAGACATCGCCTACAACATGATCTTCATTGCCCGCGCCGAAGACTATGCGGCTATGAACCAGGTCTATGGCGAGTATTTCCCGAATCCGCCAGCACGGTTTTGCATCGTCTCAGAACTGGTCAAGAAGGGGTGCCTGGTGGAAATCGGGTCGATTGCCCATGTGGGGCGGAGCTGAGGGCGAAGGCTCTCAGAGAGCAGGTGTTCCATTGTAATAGAAGATTCAAGGGGGCCATTGAAATGCCAACGATCGAACGGGATGGAGCCACTATCTACTGGGAGAAAGCGGGTAGTGGACCGCCGCTCGTGATGTGCTCGGGCCTCGGCGGAACAGCGTCTTACTGGAAGCCGAACATCGGCTCTCTTTCCAGCCGCTTCACCTTGTATTTGATGGATCAGCGAGGTACTGGAAGCTCATCCCGTGTGCCGGTCGAGTCGATCGAGCAAATGTCAGCCGATGTCGTTGCCATGCTGGATTCCGAGAACATCGGTCAGGCGCATTTCCTCGGGCACTCCACCGGTGCCGCCATCGGCGTGGCAACCGCACTGGATTATGGGGATCGCCTGAAGTCGCTCGTCATATATTCCAGCACCACGAGAGGCGATTCCTATAGAAGAAATATTTTTGACCTGAGAAAGAAGATTCTGGCCAACATGGGACCGCAAGCCTATGCCCAGTTCACATCTATCCTGCTTTATCCACCATTTTGGCACAACAGCCATGATGCCGACCTGAAGGAATTGGAATCCCGAGCCGATATCAGCCTGGGGAACGCCGACGTGCAAGGCAGCCGCTTCCAGGCAATATTGAACTTTGATCGGCGGCGAGAGCTGCAGAATATTCGCATCCCTGTTCTGGTGATGTGTGCCAATGACGATATATTGACACCGCGGTATTTTTCTGAAGAGTTTGCTGATTTGATTCCCGGCTGTAAGACAAGATGGTTCGAGCGAGGCGGGCATGCTTTATCTCAAACCATGACAGAGGAATTCAACCAGGATGTCATTGATTTCATGGAATCGGCCGAAAGAGGCAAGACGGCCCGATAGGGACCGGCGCAAATTCCGACGTATGTGTTTTCGACTATCGCCGCCTACGGCATTGGACGAGCATGAAGACATGATTGGTATCTTGATCGTCAACTTTGAAAGAGACCATAACCATACATGGTATCAATGGCAGCGCAGCCACTAAGGCTCCGGAAGAGAGCTCGAGGTCCCGATTGGATTCTCGGAACCGACATTATCGTGAAACACCCAACAGGAGGAATGTATGAAACGACGGAAGTTTCTAACCGCTGCAATAGGGGGAGGTGTCGCAGGCCTGGCCGCGCCGGCGGTGGCCACGTCATCGCCGACCATCAGATGGCGTCTGGGCTCAAATGCGCCGCAAAGCCTGGACACCATTTACGGCACCGCCAAGATCATGGCTGGGCTGGTCGATCGCGCCACAAACGGGCAGTTCAAGATCGAAGTGTTTGCCGAAGGCGAGATCGTGCCGGCCGGCGGAATATTGGATGCCGTGCAGAATGCCACGCTTGAGATGGGTCATACGGCAAGCACGTTTTACATTGGAAAGGACGTGAGGCTGGCGTTTGACACGGCATTGCCTTTCGGCCTGACGGCGCGCCAGCAGATCGCATGGATGTACTACGGAGGCGGGCAGGCGCTGATGCAGGAGGTCTTCGACGACTACAACATCCGGGTTGCGCCGGGCGGTAACAGCGGAGCGCAGATGGGGGGCTGGTTTCGGAAGGAGGTTGCGTCGCTGGACGACATCAAGGGCTTGAAGATGCGGATCGGCGGTTTGTCCAGCCAGGTCCTCGCGCGCTTGGGCGCCATTCCGCAACAGATCCCACCCGGCGAGATTTATCCCGCCCTTGAAAAAGGGGCGATAGATGCGGCGGAATGGATCGGTCCGCATGACGACGAGAAGCTGGGCTTATACAAGGTGGCGAAGTACTACTACTACCCCGGCTTCTGGGAGGGCAATACGCAAACGTCTTTTTACATCAACAAGGATAAATGGGCATCGTTGCCCGCCGAGTATCAGGCGATATTGGAAAGCGCGATGGGGCATGCTGGGCAAACAATGACGGCGAAATACGATGCCGACAATCCCCTCGCTTTGCGGCGCCTGCTGCAAAGCGGTGCGGTCCTGAAGGCGTTTCCCCGGGACGTCCTGGAGGCTGGATATAAAACGGCATTCGAACTGTACGACGAAATCGCCGAAAAAAACCCCGGCTTCAAGAAGATCTACGAGTCTTGGAGGGAGTTCAGAAGCAACGCACTGTTCTGGTGGCCGGTGGCGGAACTCTCCTTCGAAGGCTTCAGCGCCTCCGAGGCGCGGAAGAAGTCCTGATTATCAAAGGCCGCCCGGGCCTTTGCCAAAAAGGGCCCGGTCAGAAACGCCGTTTCGGGAACATGGACAGGAGTCTTGAATGAGCATCATACACACGAGGGTTCCGGATTTTGCCATTGAACGGGCAAAGAGCCGCCGGGGGGGACGTCTGCATGCGTTCGAATCGATCAACCCGCGCTCGACCGCCTTGCTGGTCGTGGACATGCAGAACTATTTCATGCAGCCGACACAGGCCGGCGAGATCGACGCTACGCGGGAGATCATTTCCAATGTGAATCAGCTCGCAGCGTCCATGCGTGCCTCGGACGGCACCATCGCGTGGTTGCGCCATACGATCACCGAGGAATCCGAGAAACGCTGGCCATTGTGGTTGAACGAGCTGGGATCGGGAGAGTGGAGCTCACGTACCCGTGAGGCGCTTCTTCCCGGTTCGCAAGGGCATGAGATCCATCAGGCGCTGGATGTGGAAGGCGGCGATCTGATGATCGACAAGTATTGCTTCAGTCCGTTTACGGAGGGGTCCTCTGATCTGCATGTCCGATTACGGGAACGCGGCGTCGATACGCTGATTATCACGGGGGTGGCGACCAATGCCTGCTGCGAAAGCACTGCCCGAGACGGCATGATGATGAATTACAGAGTCCATTTCGTCTCGGACGCGACGGCGTGCAGGACAAAGGAGGAGCAGAGCGCAACCCTTGCCATCGTCACGGTGATGTTCGGGGATGTGCGTACAACGGACCAGATCCTCCAGTTATTGAAGCAGGATTGATCCGGACGCTAGATCGATACACGAGGAGGCGGATATGGCGTTGAGGAACGGTGCTCCAGCGAAGGTCAGTCGCTGGATCGATTGGTGCAATGCATGGCTAGGCAGAACGGTGGCATGGCTCATTCTCCTTTCGATCGTTGTTTCAGCGGGAAACGCGATTGCCCGCAAGCTGTTCGATCTGGGTTCAAATTCTTTTCTTCAGCTGCAATGGCATCTTTTTGGCGCGGTATTCATGCTTTGCGCCGCCTGGACTTTGCGCTTGGACGAGCATGTCCGGATCGATATTATTTATTCTAAGCTTTCCCCGAGAAAGCGAAGTTGGGTCGATCTGTTCGGGCATGTATTCTTTCTGATTCCTTTTGCCGGCTTGCTGTCTTATCTGTCGTATTCATTCTTCATGCGTTCGTTCCTTCAAAATGAGGCATCCGCTGATGCCGGCGGGCTTTTATTGTGGCCGCCGAAAGGGTTCGTATTGCTGGGGTTCTTGCTTCTTCTGATTCAGGCGATTAGTGAAATCATCAAATGCGCGGCAAATATCGCGGCGCCCGATGAGCCGGCCCAGGACCAATAGGATAAACACCAACACAATCAGAAATAAGGTATGCCATGCTGGAGCTCCTAGCCGTAAATTTCGCGCCGATCATGTTCGTGTCCCTCATCGCGCTATTGCTGCTGGGATACCCGATCGCCTTTACCTTGTCAGCCGGCGGCCTGCTGTTTTTCGTTGCCGGCGTGTATCTGGCACCGTTTTCCAACGGGGCTATAAGCCTTTCTTGGGAATTCTTGCAAGCGCTGCCCGAGCGTGTTTTCCAGACGATGGCAAACCAAACGCTCTTGGCGATTCCATTCTTTACATTTATGGGATTGATCCTGGAAAGATCAGGCTTGGCGGAGGAGCTGCTCGATACCATTGGCCAGTTGTTTGGCCCGTTGCGCGGCGGGTTGGCATACGCAGTGATCTTCGTGGGGACGCTGTTGGCGGCAACGACGGGCGTCGTTGCCGCGTCAGTCATATCAATGGGTCTGATCTCGCTGCCGATCATGCTGCGCTACAACTATAACCGGCGGCTGGCGACGGGGATTATTGCGGCGTGCGGGACGCTTGCCCAGATCGTTCCGCCGGCATTGGTGCTGATCGTGATGGCGGACCAACTGGGCCAATCGGTCGGTGACATGTATGTCGGCGCGTTTGTCCCGGCATTCATCCTGGTGTTGCTGTATGTTGTCTGGATAATGATCAATACGATCCTGTTTCCGGAATCAGCGCCCAGCGTCCCGGCCGAGGGGCATATGCAACGAGAGGAGGACGGGTCTTCGGGGAACTGGCAACTGGGGCTTTTGGTCGCGTACTCGGGCTGGCTTGGATATGAGATCACTTCGTCGCTGGCGGTGACCGGACTGGCGGACTTCCTGGTCTTTTATATCTGCATGGCCATTGGCATCGGCTTTATAGCGACGGCCTTATATCGTTACCTAGGCATGCGCGGAAACATTGGATTCTACGCCGGTGCTGCCTTGGCTTTCCTGGGCGCCGTATTGCTGTGGTTGGATCTCAACGGGGGAGGAGATCATCGGACTTTATGGAGCATCCTGACGGCCGGGAGCGCCTATTCCTTTGTTGCGAGCGCCGCTCGGCGCTGGTTCGCCATCAAGCTGATTTCCCAGGTTGCCGAACGGGTGACTTTCGTCATGGTTCCGCCGCTGCTACTCATCTTTCTGGTATTGGGAACGATTTTTCTCGGGGTCGCCACGCCTACGGAAGGAGGGGCGATGGGGGCCGTCGGTGCGGTTGTATTGGCCTTGGCCAAGCGGGTGGCGGACGGCGATCGGAGGCGTTTCAATTTTCTGCTGCTTAGACAAGCCATCGAGAAGACCGCGCAGCTCGCCGCTTTCGTGATGTTCATCCTGATCGGGGCTAGAGTGTTTTCACTGACATTCTACGGTGTGAGCGGCAACCTTTGGGTGGAGAGCGTGCTGACATCGCTTCCGGGGGGTGAAATCGGATTCTTGATCATTGTGTGCCTTGCTATTTTCTTGCTTGCCTTTTTTCTTGATTTCTTCGAAATAGCATTTATTGTCATCCCATTTCTTGCGATTGCGGCCAACAAACTGGGAATCGACCTGATATGGTTCGGGGTGATTATCAGCATGACAATGCAGACCTCATATGTTCATCCCCCATTCGGATTTTCTCTGTTTTACTTGCGGTCCGTCGCACCCAAAGACGCCTATGTGGATAGCGTGACCGGAAAGCGGATCAAAGGCATCACATCGAGCGAGATCTATTGGGGGGCCGTTCCTTATATCTGCATTCAACTTCTCGCCGTATTGCTGATCATTCTCTTTCCTCAGACAGTCATGCACTATAAATCCCTCGCTCAGGAGGTTTCAGATCAAGAGGTCATGCAGCAATTGGATAGTGTAGAGCTTGGGGATATTGATTTCCTGCTGCCTGCAAACTGATCGCGGACCAATGCCGTGAAGGGTCGGATGACCTCTGGATCAGGAACCCGCCACCTTCCTGCGATTTTCCATGCGAGAATTCCCTTCCTTGGGAAAGATGGATCGCACAACGAGGGATAGGTATGGCGGGCAAGACCATCAACATCGCATTCACATCCGACGATTGGCGGGGCGTCGCCCTGTCCAATTTCAGTCTGTCACCTTTCGAACTGGACGGCTGCTTAATGGCCTCGGTCGAGGGCTTCATCCAGGGCATCAAGTTTCCTCCCGGCCATCCGACCCGCAATCGCGCTTTCGCGTCATGGGCCTGGGAGGCCAAGCAATGCGGCGAGGGCGCGGACAAGCAGTTCGCCTATTGGGAGGATGCCCAGATCGGCTTCGGCTCCGTGGAACATCATCGTCTGGTCGAGCGGGCGCTGCGTGCACGCTTCGCCCAGAACGAGGGCCTGCGCCGTGTGCTGCGCTCCACCCGCGGCCTGGACATCCTCCACCTGACCGGCGAGGCGCCGCAGCCTGCGCCGACCTCCTTGCCGGCAGAGCTGTTCTGCCGCATCCTCACCGACATCCGCGAGGCGGGCTAGGGGAAACCCCAGCTTGGGACGGCCGGGACGGCGGGGCCGCTGGGATCAGCCGTGCCGGCGGGGCGCCGTCCGTGGGGATGAGGGCTGTGGATTGCGCTTTACGGGCGCGCGGGCCACAATGTCCAGCTTTGAACCATCCCCTCGGGCCGCCCGGTCCATACGTATCATGATTCTTCGCGCGCGCCCCGACGGCTACCCTGATCAGGGCGTCGAATCGCCTTATGCCTGGATCCGCCTGTTGATCACTCTGACGGCGGTCACGATCGGCAACGTGGGCATGTATGCGGCCAGTATCGTGCTGCCGTCGATCGAGGCGGATTTCGGGGTGAATCGTTCGGGGGCCTCGCTGCCCTACGCGGTGACGATGATCGGCTTTGGCATCGGCGGTATCGTCATGGGCCGGCTGGCGGATCGCTTCGGGGTCTTTGTGCCGCTGGTGATCAGCGCCCTGGGCCTGGGCGTGGGTTTCTTCCTGGCCGGCATGGCCGATGGCATCGGCACGTTCAACCTGGTGCACGGGGTGTTCATCGGTCTGCTGGGTTCATCGGCCACGTTTGCGCCGCTGGTGGCCGATGCCTCGCACTGGTTCACCCGGCGCCGCGGCATCGCGGTGGCGATCTGCATGAGCGGCAACTACTTGGCCGGCGCGGTCTGGCCGCCGGTGATGCAGTATTTCGTGGGCGAGATCGGTTGGCGGCAAACGTATGCGGGCATCGGGGTGTTCTGTGCGATCAGCCTGCTGCCGCTGGCGGTGTGCCTGCGCCGCCGCGCCCCGTCCACGGAACTGCCACTGCCGGACACGGGGCTGGCGGCCGCCCCGGCGTCGCGCCCGGACGCCGGGGACAAGGACCGGCCGCTGGGCTTGTCGCCGAACACCCTGCTGGCGCTGCTGTGTGTCGCCGGGGTGGGCTGCTGCGTCGCGATGGCGATGCCTCAGGTCCAGATCGTGGCCTATTGCAGCGACCTGGGTTACGGCGCGACCAATGGCGCAAACATGCTGTCGCTGATGCTGGCCATGGGTATCATCAGCCGGCTCTCCTTTGGCTGGCTGTCGGACCGCATCGGCGGGTTGTGTACGCTGCTGGTGGGGTCCCTGCTGCAAGGGCTGGCATTGTGGCTGTACCTGCTGAGCCACGGCCTGCTCTCGCTGTATGTGATTTCCGCGCTGTTCGGCCTGTTCCAGGGTGGCATCGTGCCGGCCTATGCCGTCATCGTGCGCGAATACTTCCCCCGCGAGGGCACCGGCGTGCGCGTAGGCACGGTGCTCATGGCCACGCTGGTGGGCATGGCGCTGGGCGGCTGGATGTCGGGCGCCATCTATGATTTGTCGCTGTCGTACCGGGCGGCGTTCATCAATGGGATTGCCTGGAACGTGCTTAATGCCGCGATCGTGCTTTTCCTGGTGATGCGCGCGCGCCGGATCAGGCTGCTGCGGTTGGCGGCCTGAATCCGGGTGCAAGCGCGCGGCCCGATGGCCCCGCGTGTCACCATGTGTACCGCGCGCCGGCGTAGATCGAGCGGCCCGAGCCCGGGTTGAACAGCGCGGAGGCGGGGGTGGCGACGCCGGCCGCGGCGGCATTGGCGATGTAGCGCCGGTCGGTCAGGTTCCGCCCTTCGATGTAGCCCGTCCAGCCCTGTTTCGCAGGGGCGAGCCCGACCCGGAAATTCAGGAGCGCATAGGGATCGACGGTTTCCGTATTGGCGTTGTCGACATAATAGGATTTTGGCATCCATTCCACGTTCGGACCGGCGTAAAAGCCGCCGGGCAGCTTGTACAGCACCTCGGCGCGCAGGATGTGCACGGGCACGCCGGGCAGGCGGTTGTCGCCGTAGACGGGATCCCCGTCAAAGCGGAAATCGTTGTAGGCATAGGTGGCGTTGAACCAGACCCGGTCGCCGGTTGCAAGCGCGGACTCGAGGACGGCGAACTCGGCGCCCAGCTCGATGCCCTGGTGCACGGTGCGTCCGGCATTGACGATCGTGCAAGGGCTCCATGGCGCCGTGGTCAAGCACTGCAGCTCGTTCTCGATGCGCGCATGGTATAGCGAGACGTCCCATGTGAAACCCGGGCGCCGTCCCCGCGTGCCGACTTCGTACGTCGTGGCTGTTTGCGCCTCGATGTCCGAGCTGGCCGGGGTGGCGAAGGTGTTGGCATCGAAGGTCGGCGCTTCGGCGCTGCGCGAAATATTGGCGTATGCCTGCCAGTCGGGGTCGAGGTCCCACAGCACGCCGATCTTGGGGCTGAAATTGTCGTAGCGGCGGCGGCCGGACTGGTCGCCATCGGACAGGTAGCGGTCTTCCCGCTCGCGCACGGCGTGCTGGAATTGGCCGCCGGCCACCAGAGCCAGATCCGGCCGGATGAAAAAGGAGTTCTCGAAATAGGCGGACAGGTTCTTGGAGGTGTCGTACATGGAGACCGCCAGGTTCCCCTTGTGTCCGCCCGTCAGGTTGATGTACTGGTCCGTGTCGATCGCGCCATTGTGGACCTTGACGCCCGCGGCGAACTCGTTGTGAAAGCCGCCGATCATGCGGCGGTCGGTCGCGCGTACGAAGCCGCCGTAGTCCTGGACGCGGTAATCGATCCATTGATAGATCGGATGCATCACGTGGCGATGGACGCCGAACAGCCCGAACTCCAGTGTCGCCCGCCCAAAGCGCAGCATCGTTTTGTTGGCGAGGCGCAGCGAATCGATGTTGCGCTGCTGGTCGAGACGCTCGAACTCGGCATCCGCCGCCTGCGGGGTATTCAGGGCGGCATCCTTCGTGACTTCGCCGGGCAGACGCTGGCGTATCCGGTTGAGGTTCAGATAGAAGCGCGTCTCGGCGTCCGCCGAGAACCGATAGCCCAGATTGCCGCTGGCGCGCTGCTCTTTGCCATCGCTGTGGTCGCGGTACCCGTCGACGGATTGCGCCGAGGCGGTGAGGAAGTAATCCCACGGCCCGCCGGCCGCGCCGGTGCTTGCCTGCGCCTTCCGGTAGCCAAAGCTGCCGATGTCGAGGCGCCCTTCGAAGGGGGCGGCGTCGCGGCCGGTCGGCGTGACGAAATTGATTGCGCCGCCCAGCGAATTGGCGCCGTAGCGCAGTGCGTTCGCACCCTTGTAGACCTCGACGTAGCGGTATGCGGTCGGATCGATTTCGAACAGATCGACCAGGCCGTCCGACGTGTTGATCGGAATACCGTCCATGCTCATGTTGATGCCGCGGTTGCCATAGTTGCGCGACAGGCCCGAGCCGCGGATCGATACGCGGGCGTCGTCGCCGTAGCGAGGCTGGGCAAAGACGCCGGGCACCCGCTCGAGGATGTCCTTGACCGTTTGCGCAGGCGTATTCTTGAACTGGGTGTCGGGCACGACCTCGACGCCGCCGGGAATGCGCTCGATGTCGGCGATGGCTTGTTCCGTGTCGGGGACGGTCAGGGCGCCCCGATCGGCTCGAGGATCCGCGGTGATGGTGATGGCGGGCAGCGTCTGCTGGGCGAGCGCGGCCGGCGATGCCGCGACGGCGCAGGCGGCCGCCGCGCAGAGCGCGTGTATCTTGGGAAACATGGTTTTCTCCGTGCAGGAATGGGCTGAAGGAATGCCGGGTGTGCAGGTCAGGAGAAAACAGGCGGCGCGCGCGGCCGGCCACAGGGGAATGCGCCGATCGGCGTGAATCGGAGCAGCGCCGGCAGCAGCATGGTCAGCATGAGCAGCGGCAGGGGGGAGGGCAGAGCGGGCGGGACGGACGGCAGCGCGACCTCGTGCGTCATCAGGCCGCAATAGCCGCAATCGTCCAGGACATGCGGGTCGGGCTGGCCGCCCGCTGTGTGCGGGTCGTCCTGGCGGCCGTCGAGCGTGATCAGGAGGGTTTGCGCGGGCGTGGCGGTTTCGCCGCAGACCGTCGCCGCGACCGTGCGCGCGTTTGCGGCCAGATGGCTGACCGTCGGCGCGCACGCGATCAGCAGCATGGCGATCATGCCGAGCCATGCCGCCAGCCGTTTGCCGTGCGCGTGAGCCGTCATCGAGGAATGTGTCTGCGAGGGTGCCGTCCGCAAGAATTCTACCCGTCTCCGGCGCTTGCCGAAAGAACGTGTCGAGCGGCTACGCCGCCTGCCGTCCGACCGATGGCCGCGATCCGCGAGGGGGTGCGGCATCGTCGTCGGGGCGCGTGCCGACGCTCCAGGGACCCTGGGTCTCCAGGCCTGCCGCATTCCCGCCGACCATGGATCGCACCTTCGCCATGGTCCATCCGAGGGTCGCGCCCCGCAGTATCGCCTTGTAGACCGCGGCGTTGCGGCTGTTGACGTCGAGCCGCTGGTACAGCGCCTCGGCATGCGCCTTGGCGGTGGCCGCCGAGATGTTCATGGTCCGTCCCACGGTCTTGATGGGATATCCCTTGGATAGCAGCACCAGGACCTCGTATTGCCGGGGCGTCAGTCCCAGCAGTTCGGATTCCTCCGTGTGCTCGACGGCGTGGCGCGAGTCTTGCGGCACTTGCCGGGAGCCGGCCGCGGCGGGCCGATAGAGCCATGGGTGCAACTGGTCGTACGTGCCACCCACCAGCAGCAGGTTCACCAGCGCCCTCAAGACCTCGGGGGTGATCTCGTTCGACACGCAGGTCACTGTCGGCGGCAAGGCGTCCAGGGATGGCGGGCTGTGGGCGTCGACGATCATCAGGATGGCGGGGGGCTGGTGGCGTTGCTGGACCCAGTCGATGATCTCGAGCCGGTGCTGGCTTACGCCGACCGAGATGATGGCCAGGTCGACGGTCTCTGGTTGGACACAATCCCCGACCGGGTCGGGAATGTCCATCCCCAGCACCCGGTAAGCGGCTTCGCCTTCGGCCAGGATGGCGCAGATGCTATGGCGGATCAGTGGCAGAGGTTCGATGAGCAGGACGGTTCGCATATTGTTCTTTTCCGGTGATCGAGACGCGGATGGGCGTGGGAAAAGCCCGATGGGCGGAGGGCCTTGCGGCGGGGCATGCTGGATTTATTGGATCGTCCATGTCATTTCCAGTGCTCCTCCCGTGGGCGGGAGGTGGGACATTCGAAGTGGAAGGCTTGGCTGAACGAGCCCACGCCGTAGATGGTGAGGTCGATGCCGCAGGAATCCTTGGGACCGTAGCGCAGCGATATCCGGCCGAGCGCGGCCGGCACCCCGCCGGTCAGGCGGACCGTGGCGCCTTGGCCGACGACCGTCTTGCCGTCCGGGCCGTCGCGGCGCGCCGTGATCCGGTAGCGCAAGGTGGCATCCCGCTCGGTCTGGATGTGAGGAATGATGATGGCTGGCTGCGAGGCGTCAAGCGTTTCAAGCCAGGCTCTTAGAGGGGCATCCGTATCCATGGCGAACCCTCCTGTGGGTGCGGATAGGGGCCTGCGACAGGAATTCTATTCCAAAACCCCTCCCCGGGTAAAAAACCGGCCGGGGAGGGACGCAAGCCTCAATGCTGATTGACGTAGGCGTTGTTCATGAAGCCCGTTTGCGACACGGTCGCCGAATAGCCATTGCCCTGCTGCAGGACCACGGCTTCGTTGCCATAGCCCTGCTGCGTGATGGCGGCGTACAGGTCCTTGCCGTCCTGCTTGATGTAGCCGTCGTTCTTGGAGCCGGATTGCGAGATGCTGGCGGTGTCCCAGGCGCCGCCGTGGCCGGACTGGAGGATGCCGGCATCGTTCTGCCAGCCGTATTGGTTGATCGTGGCGGTCGCGTTGTGGCCGTCTTGCGTGACCCAGGCGGTATTGCCGCCCCAGCCGCCGTTCTGGTTGATGGTGGCGGTGAGGTTCTGGCCCTGCAGGTAGCCGTGATACCAGTTCCAGCTGCCCGACTGGTCGATGGTCGCGTCGTCGTGGCTGGATGCCTGGTAGACGGTGGCGTGCGCATTGGTCACGCCTTGCTGGACTATCACGGAATCGTTGTAGTCGCCGAAAGTCGAGATCGTGGCGCCGGTGTTCGTGGCGTACTGCTGGCGGATGTACGCGTCGTTGCCGTCGCCCGAACTCGTGACGGACGCCGAGGCGCCGTTGTTGTCGGACTGCTCGACCACGGCATCGTTGAAGCTGCCGGTCTGGCTGACGGTCGCCGTGTCGTAGGCCATTGCGGCAGGGATGCCGCCGTAGGCGAGGGCGACGCCCAAAGCCGCTGCTGAAAGTTTGGTCAACATCATGCTTCTCCTGGTACTGGTTTCGGGGCCTGATCGAGGGATCGCCCGGACGCCGGCCCCTGCGCGCCCGGATGGGTGCCGCCCTCAGCGCGTGTCCGGAGGCGGGGTTCGGGATTCGGTGGCGCCGGCCTGTCCGGGCTCGATCGAGAGCGCGGCGCTCTGGATCTCGTCGTCCGAATACTTCTGGATGATCGGCGAGGCCATGTCCGCGTCGTCGTGCAGCAGCCAGTTGCGGTCCTTGATGCCCTGTACGGTCAAGTACAGGACGGCGGCTTCGATGGCTTCCTTGACGCACAGCTGAGTGGGCTCGTTGCTGGTGATGCCGCCCTCGACTTCCAGCAGGTCCTTGAAGTTCACGAACTTGTAGACGCTGGGCCGGATTTCGTAGGAAAAGATGGTCTTGGTGGTGGCCACGGTCTGCAGCACTTTGCCCGTGCGGGTATCGATGCTGCGCAGGCTGATGGTGACCTGGTCCATCCGGTATTGGGTGGACAGTCCCACGCCCAGGAAACGTGCGCCAAGGCCGCCGGTGCGCACGTTGCTCTCGTAGGCGATGATGCCGCCGTCGATCAGGATCGATGCGGGAATCAACGAGGGAATCTGGATTGGCGGCGAATTGCTGGGCTGCGAGCCGTCCAGCGCGCGCACGATGCGCCGCTCGGTCAGCAATTCCTGCAGGCTCTCGCGCTCCACGGGCACGAACCAGCCGCTGTCCTTGAGGGCCTTGATCAACATCGAGGCCGCGCCCTGAGTGACAGAGGTCGAGAACGAACTGTCGGGCGAGGGCTTGTACTGGCCGGTCTTGTCGCGAAAGCCGTAGACCGCCACGTAGACCGGCCCTTTGGGCAGCGGCAGTTTCAGCAGGTCGCGGGTCGAGGGGGTGGCCGGGGTCAGATGCGCGGGCGTGGCCAGCCCGACGGGCTGATTGGGGACGGCGCAGGCGGCCAGCATGGCGCTCAGTCCGAGGGCCAGCGCCAGTCGGCCATGGCGTGCGGACCCGGGTGTCATGAGTTCACCTGGAATTCGGTGATGGCCCCGGTGAGATTGTCGATGGTGGTGATCTTGAGCAGGCCGTTGCCGATGTCGGTCACGGTGATCGTGAAGTTGTCCGTCTGGATGGTGCCGGGACGGAACTTGCCGTCGTCGCCCAGGATCTGGGAGCTGACCGACGCGGCCAGGCGGCTGAGGATGGAACGCTCCAGTGTCTCGTTGAAGTTCTGCAGCGGGGTCTTGGTCTCGATGCCGATGTCGTCGCGGCCGGCGTCGGGATCGGTGTGGCGGTTGGTGGCAATGGCAGAATTGAGCAGGACAGTGCCGTTCAGGGGGTTGCCGCCGAATGAGGGGTTCAGGGGGTAGTACACCAGCTCGGTCGCGGCGCCGGGACCGGGGCCGGCCAGCATCGCGCAGGCCGTGGCGAGAGCCCCGGCGCGCAGCATGTTCGACGTCTTCCTCATGGTCATTCTCCTTGGCTTGCAGGGGTTCACATTTCCTCGCGACCGAGGTCGGGGCTGTTGGACAGCAGGCGTTCCGCTTCGATGTCGGCGATCTCGCGATACACGATCTCGACGGCTTGCTGGCCGATGCTTCGGGTCGCCGAACGGGCCGGCGGCAAAAAGGCGTGGAAGACGCGGCGCTGACCGAAATCGATCCAGATCTCGCTGCCGAAGCGGGCCGTGGGGCGCTCGTAGACCGCCAGGGAAATCCGGCTGCTGATGTCCTTGCTGCGCCAGTAGGACGAGAATTCCTGGTAGAAATCATTGCCCTGCACCGTGATGCTGCGATTGACCACGATGCCGCCCAGCAACTGATCGAACAGCTTCTCGGTCGTGCGTTCGGCCTTGTCGATCTGGGTTTGCGGCAGCTTGCCCCCGTTGGCGGGAGCCTTCTCGTCTCCGGCATGGGCGCCGGCCGCAAGCAATACGAACATCGGGGCCAGCAGGGCCGGCCAAGCCTGGTGCCGCATGTGCTTCTCCTCTTTCGATATTCTGTATTCGTTCGAGGCCGCGGATTCGTAGGGTGTCCGCTGCGGGCCGGGACGGTTTTTTCCCCGATTCAATGGTAGGCGTCCGCCCCGCCGGGAACATGCGGCAGACAGACTAGATCGCATCCGCTTCATGGGCGAGCCGGCCGTGGCGGATATCTGCCGAACGGCCTAGTACGGCCGGCGGCCGGATGCTCTGGGGCCTGGCGGGAATCGCCGCGGGTATGGCCTGCGGCGGCTCGGACTCAAGGACGATGCCGGTGATGCCGCCGCCATCGGCATGATGGATGGTCGCCATGCGGCTGCCCTGCACGGCCGATAGCTGGCTGCGGGATACCTCGAAGTGCGAGGCCAGCAGGTTGATGCCGCAGGGCGCGGCGCGGCGTGGCCGTCGCCGGGGGTTGGACAGATGGTAGTGCGACCACAGCGTCATCAGCAGGGCGTTGAAGCTGCCGACCAGCAAGTACATCAAAAGGGTCTGCAAGGCGGGCTCCAGCGCGGCCAGCGGGCCAGCTTGCGCCCGGGCCGCCATGAGGGGCCAGGCGGCCGGCAGTTCCGACAGGCACAGAACGGCCAGCGCAGCCCAGGCCATGCAGGTGATGGCGCTGTCGAACAGCCTGGGCAGGGATCGACGAGGGGTCATGATGATAGGCGTCATGGGGGGGTCTCCCGAATGCCCCTGTCGGGGCTGGTCCAGCGGGCGCGGGTGCGCCGGATGCGCAGCATCACGGCCGGAAAGCTGCACAGGGTGGTCAGGCAATTGATCATCCAGAACACGAAGGGGTACCAGACGATCCAGAACAGCGAACGGGCCAGGCCTGGCTCATAGCGCCTTTCGATCAGGATGCTGACCAGGAATTGCAGCAAGCAGGCCCATGCCAGGACGAGCCCCGCGGCCGACGGCGGCAGGAACGCCTCGACCGCCATGGCCGGCGGCAGCCCCGCCCAGGGCGTCAGGAGCCACAGCCCCAGGGACAGGGCCAGCGCGAAGGCCCAGCCGCTGGACAGGCAGAACTCCAGCATGAGCACCCACAGACGCCATTGGCTCGGCTGGCGCAGGACGTCGAGGTTCTTGAGCAGCACCTCTGCGCCGCCCTGGGCCCATCGCAAGCGCTGCTTCCAGAGCCCCTTGAGGGTCTCGGGCATCAGGATCCAGCACAGGGCGCGCGGTTCGTAGAAGATCGACCAGCCGGCCCGCTGCAGCAACCAGCTGATGTCGATGTCCTCGGTGATCATGTCCAGGCTCCAATAACCCACCTCGTCCAGGGCCTGCCGCCGAAAGGCGGCGCAGACGCCCGATACGGTGAAGACCTGACCGTAGATCCGCTGGCTGCGTTTGATCAGCCCGATGATCGATGAGAATTCGCCGACCTGGATCCTGCCGATCAATGTGGAGCGCGTGCGGATCCGGGGGTTGCCGGTGACCGCGCCCACGCGGGGGTGACGGAACAGTGGCATGCACAGATAGGCCACGGCGTCGGGTTCCAGCCGCGCATCGCCGTCGATGCACACGAGCACGTCGCTGTTGGCCGCCATGGCGCCCATGCGCAGCGCCATGGCTTTGCCTTGGTTCTGCGCCAGGCGGAGGATGCGCAGCGCCGGCTGCCGGCGCGCGATGGCGCGCAGTCCGGCCAGGGTGCCGTCGCTGGAGCCGTCGTCGATGGCGATGACCTCCAGCTTCGGGTATGCCTGGGCCAGGGCGGCGGTGATGGTTTCCTCGATATGCAGCGCCTCGTTGTGGCAGGGCACCAGGATCGATACCAGGGGCGCGTCCGGCGGAATCGGGGCTGGAGCGGGGCGCCAGCGCCAGCGGCGCTCCCATCGCAGCCAGAACAGCAGGCCGCCGGCCATCCAGATCCCCGACATGAGCAGGGGATAGAAGAACACGAAATGCAGCAGGAAGGCGCTGGTCAACATGAGGGCGAGCCCCAGCGGTGCGCCGAGCATGACGATCAGGATCAGAAGGGCGATGAGTCGCTGGGTCATGGATAGGGATACCAGGCGTTGGAGATCGCCGGGCGCAACGCGTCGGGCGCAGGCCGGTCCTTGATGAAGTCATCGGGGTAATAAGCGAGGTGCCGGGCGCCGCGCGCCTGCAGCCGGCGCAGCCAGCCCGCGACGGTGTCGGCCGGGACGGGGCGCGCGCCGCCGGGCGCCGCCCAGTCCAGCGTCTGGACTTCGAATACTGTCTTGTCCAGGCCCGTCGGCCGGGCCGCGACCGCGTCGACCAGCCGGTCCAGCCAGGCCGCCTCGCGGCCGGCGGGCACGTGTTCCATGCGCGGCATGGCCATGGGCACCACCCAGTCGTACGCGGCGAGGAAGTCGTCCAGGTTCTGCGCGAACCAGGCCTCCTGGTCCGGATCGAGAATGGGCCCTGCGAAGAGATTGCGCGCCGTCCTGATCTGCGGGCCCCGGATCGCCCGCACACGGGCTGCGAGTTCGTCGGTGAGCGCAATCAGCCTGCGGCTTTTGAGGCGCGTCCACTGCCGCATCGTATCGGGGGAGGCGCGCAAGGCCCCGATGTCGGCGGGCAGGCCGGCGGCGCGGTAGGCCGCCAGGGCGGCGGGGCCCGCGTCTTCAAAGTCCGACAGCACCGCATCGTCGTGGAACAGGATGCCGTCGAATATGGCGGCGCGCGCCAGGTCTTCGTAGAGGCCGCCCACGCGGCGGCTGGTTTCGGGATCGAAGGGCGACAAGCGCCGCAGTCCGGGCGCGTGGTCCGGTTCTCGCCCGGGCGGCGTCCAGGCCTGGACGCTCGCGGGAGGGGTGGGCAGTGCCAGTCCCAGCACCGGCATCCAGGCGTAGACCCGCACCTCGGCACGGGTTCTCAGCTGCCAGGCGGCACGATTGAACAGATCGGCTCGCATCGGCAGCTCGCGATTGGGAAAATAGACCGAGGTGATTCGCCCGTCGCCCCTGGGATCGGCGAAGGCCTGCAGGAACACGGTCGAGATCTGCAGCCTGGCGATGCGCTCGACGAGCCGACCCAGGTTGCGCTCGGTCTGTGCGGGATCGGGATCGTAGACCGCGTCCAGATCCACCTGGGCGGCCCGCATGCGCACCGGCCGTTCCATATCCTGGCATGCGCGCGCAAATCCCTCGATGGACGGGTTGTTGGCGATCAGCAGACGAGGGGTGTCGAAGGGCCGCCGGGCGCTGGCCAGGCCCGAGTCGAGCTTCAAGGCCATCCGGTAGCCGGCCTGCCGCACGAGCGCCAGGGCGACGCCGCCCGGTTCGCCATAGGGCCATACCCAGACGCGTGGCGCCTTGCCCGTGACTTGCCGGATCCGCGCGCTGATCCGGTGAATGTCCCGGCGCAGGCGTTCCCGCTGGACGGTTTCGTCCTCGTAGCGCCCCGTGGCCGGATCGTAGGCGCGTGCCGCCGCGGCGGGCTGGAGGTTGCCTTGCGGATTGGCGACCAGGCCTTGATGCAGGGCATACGTGTGGGCGGCGATCTCGATCAGGCCCGAGTCGGACATTTCGCGGACCTGCCTCCAATCCAGGAAGCGATCGCGGGCCGTGGGGGTGTCGCCGAACAGGACGGGATGGTCCTGCGGCGCATCCAGCCAGGCGCCCACCGGCGCCAGGACGGCCGGCCAGCCGCGTGCCCGCAACAGCGGAAAGACGCGGGTGTAGAAGCTGCGGTAGCCATCGTCGAAACTCAGCAGCACCGCGCGCGCGGGCAGATCCGGCCCGCCGTTCCCGGCGCGCAGGATCTGCTCGACCGATACCGGGATGTAGCCGCTGGCATCCAGCCAGGCGAATTGTTCGGCGAGCTGCCTCGTTTCGACGGAAAGGTAGCGCTGGTCCGGGTCCCGGTCCTCGACGTCATGGTAGGCCAGCGCCAGGTAGGCATTGCGTGGCCAGGCCTGAGAGGCCGCGTCGGTCGGCCGCGCCGCCGGCGGCGTGAAGACCGGCCGGTCGACCGCGCAGCCGCCGATGGCCAGCATGAGCAGGCTGCCGGCCGCCAGGCGGCGCATCGACGATGAGATGCGGGGCGTCATGGCATCCTCCTAGAAGCGCAGGGCCATGTCCAGCAGGACGCGGAAACCCGTCTCTCGCTCACCGTCGTAGGGGCGGTTGTTCACGCTCGCCTGAATGCCGGCTTCGAAGGTTTCCGAGGCCTTCCAGCGCAGGCCGTACCCTGCGACGACGATGGCGGCGGACCCATATCCCTGTTGGGCATAGAGGCCGGCGCCCAGCAGGAAGGACTGCTCCAGCCGGGCCTCGTAGCGCTGGTGGATCGTATGGATCAAACGCAGGCTGGGCAGGACCTCCAGGTCCTGGCGCGGATTGAAATAGGGCGCGTCCCCTTCCGAGTTCGTCGAGGCGGACAGGTCCAGGCCCAGTTCGCCGCGCCAGCGGGCGGATTCGAGGATGCGCTGCCGGGCGCCGAGCGCCAGGGCCCAGCGCCGGTTGCCGTCGCTGAAGCGCATCGCCGAGACGTCCAGGCGCACGGCCCCGTCGTCCCAGCCGCGCCACTGGACGTGCGCGGCGGCGCGATTGGCGTCGATGCCGTTGTGCAGGGCACGCAAGGGCGTATCCTGCGACAGGCGTTCCAGGGCCGCGCCCAGGCTCCAGCGGTCGTCGATGTCGGTCTCGGCACGCAGGGCCGCGCCGTAGCGGGTGCCGTGGCCATAGCGATGCATCGATGCCTCCAGGTCCAGCGTCAGGCCGCGGCTGCGAGACTGGGCGCCGGCGCGCAGCCATTGGTGTTCGCCACGGCCTTCGGGGAAGGAAGCCTGCGCGAGCCCGCCACCGGCGAATGCGCGCCATGGTCCACCCAAAGGCGGGGAGTATTGCAGGGCATCGATGCGCAAGCCGTGCCCGCCGGTCGGCCCGGTCTCCGACGAGAGCTCGCCGTCGGCCTCGACTCGCAGCTCGGACATCCGGTGCCGATTCCAGTCGCGTGCCGCCAGGCGGCCGGAGCGGTCGTCGGGGAAGCGGGCCTGCACGTCTGCGGTCAGCGCGTCGGCCTGTGCCCATTCCTGGAGATCCAGGGCCACGCGGGCCTGGGTCGCCTCCAGGGCCGCGGCGCGAGGGTCCAGCGCTTCCATGCGTTTGAGCAGCCACTCGGCGCGGCGCGGTTCGCCCTGGCTGCGGTAGAGTTCGGCCAGGGCGATGCCCAGCGATGTGTCGGTCGGGGCCTGCGCCTGCAGCGTTTCGAGGCGTGCCCGTACGCCCGCTTCGTCGCCCAGGTCGCGCCGGGCCCAGAGGGCGGCCAGTTCGGCGGCCATGCGCTCGTCGCTGGCCTGTCGCCTGGGCTGGCCCTTGAGCTGGATCCAGACCGGTGTTTCATCGAGGAGTTGCCGGGCCCGCGTCTGCGCTTCGCCGGAGCGGCCGCTTTCGGACAAGGCATACACCCGCGTCTCGGCGGGACGAACGCCGGGCGTCCGCTCCCGGCCCGCGCCGGTGGCCTGCACCGCGTCCAGCACGCGCAGGGCCTGCTCGGGCCGGCGCAATTCCAGGTAGGCGTCGGCGACGATGCGCAAGGCGTAGGGCGCCACCGGGGCGCCGGCGTCGCGCAGGGCCTCGTACTCGGCAATCACGGCCCCGGGTCGGCGGCGCGCGGCGAGGACCTGCAGGCGGTCCTGGCGCAGTCTCAGGATATCCGGACGGGCGGCGGGCCCCAGGGCGGACCAACGGGCGATCAGCGCGTCGTAGCGGGCCAGCGCCTGGTCGGCGATCCGGTATCGCTCCTCTTCGCCGCGCCCGCCGGCCGCGGCCAGGCGGGCCAGTTGCGCCAGACGATCGCCTTGCAGGCGCCGTCGCGTTGCTGCATCGAACCACTGCGGATGCCGCTTCGCCAGGTCGAGGGCGGCTTGCGGCGTGCCCATGGCGGCCAGCGTCATCGCCTCACCCACCGGGAACTCCGGCCGTTCGGGGAACCGGGCCATGCCCCGCCGATACAAGTCCAGGGCGTGATCCCAGTCGCCTTCTTCCCGATAGGCCCGGGCGCAGGCGCCGAGGATGTCCGCCGGCCAGCGGTTTACGGGCTCGGACAGACGTGCGCAGGCCCCGGCCGCTTCTGCGGAATGACCGGCCCATCCGGCGACCCGGATGTGATCCCGGATGAATCGTCCGCTCGCGTGACTGCCATCGTCCATCCGGCGCAACAGCGTCAGGGCGGGCTCGTGCCAGCCCCCGCGCGCCTGCCGGATGGCGGTCTCATAGGCCGCCATGTCGGGGGCGGCGGCCCAGGCGCCGCCGGAACCGGCGATCAGCATGGCGAGACACAGGGAGGACGCGCGCAGGGGACGTGCCGCGGACATGGCGGCTATCCGTCGGCTGGGCGGCTGGCGTGGGTCTGGGGTGTGTTCATGAGGCCTCCCTATCGATGCGGCTTCGCTTGTGCTTGCATGATAGGAAGGGGGCCCGGCAGGCCGCATGCGCCTGAGGGATTAGGCTGGGACGGCTGTCGGGCTTAGCTCTTTTTGCCCAGAGGCGGCCGGGATGGCCCGGCGCATTCAGTCGATCGCGCCGTCTCGCAGAATGTCGGCGACTTGGGGAAGATGGGCGAGGGCGGCCGCCGGCAGGCGGTCGTCCGTGTCGGCATAAGGCGCTTGCGGCACGGCCGGCCCTTCGACGACGATGCGGCCGACCATGCCGGCGTGTTCGTGCGGCAGGCAGAAATAGTCGTACACGCCCGGGATCTCGAATGTCACCGCGAAGGATTCCCCGGGCAGCAGGTAGTCCGAATTCCAGGGCGTGGCGCCGCGCGGAATCCGCAGCGGCTTGCCGTTATCGGGGTGATAGGCCGTGGCGGTGTGGACGTTGCCCGTGTCCCGGTTGACCCAGTGCACGGTCTGCCCTGCTTTCAGGCGCAGCCCCCGCGGGCGGAACCAGACGGCGGATCCGGTCGGGGTGCCCGCCATCGCGATCTCGATCCCGCGGGGCGCCGTCGCCGCGCGCGCGTGCGGACGCACCGCCAGCAGCAGGCCGGCGCCGGCCGACAGCAGCAGGCGCCGGCGGGCATGGAGGATGCCGGTGTTCATTTTGCAACCCGGCTTTCCTGTGCGGCCGGGATGTTCCACAGCACGACGTGGATGTGCGGTTCGGCCACGCCGGGATGACCCGCGTTGTACATGATGTCCACGTGGTCGACGGTGCCGGCGGGCGCCTGCAGGTCGTGGAGATCCAGCTCGGGCTTCATCAGGGACAGCGGAATCATATAGGTCGTGCTGACCAGTTTGCCGTCATGGTCGTAGCCCAGGAAGGGACCGGCCGGCAGCGAGGCGGGGTCCACGAACAACTGGCCCAGGCCGGGAATGAAATCGGGCAGCTTGACCAGGGAACTGACGGCCTTGTAGGGTGCGGGCGGCGGTGCGGCCGAGACCGAGGGGCCGGCTGCAATGGCGTCGACGGCGGCAAAGGACAGGACAAGGGCGGCAGCGGCGGCCACTGTCGTGAGAGATCGGATCATGAGCGTCTCCAAGGGTGCGGCATGGGGCGGACATCGCTCCATTTCGGCCATTGGATGCCTGTGCCCTCCCGATCGTTCCGGCATGGCGTCGAGTTCCGTAGAATCGGGATATCGATGATCGGCCCCGGGAGGAAGCCATGAGCAAAGCACTGCGTCTGTCCGAGAAATGGTTTCGCCGGGGCCTGTGGCTCGTGGCGGTGGTGTTCGCCGGCTTTCTCATCGGCTTGGGCGGCGCCGTCGTGGGCGACCTGCCCAAGGTGGAGACGCCCTTGCAGCTCGATGATTTCCTGGACGCTGACCAGGCCGGCGCGCTGCGCGCACGCATCGAGGCCTCGCAACAGGCCGAACGCGAGGCGCAGGCGGCCCTCGAGCAGGCGCAACTGGCCTGGGATCAGGCGCGCGGCGCAAACGAGGCTGCGCGCGAGACTTTCGAGAACTGGCTGGCGGCGCGCAGCGTGACTCAGCGCACGGAGAGCGACCCCGAAGTGCTGGCCCGCACGCGGGCGCTCGACGTCCTCAAACAGTCCGAGCGCAGCGCCCAGCAGGCCGTCGAGGCGCAGCGCCAGGCACTGCTCGATGCACGCCAAGGGGCCGTCGCCGCAAGCCGCCAGCTCGAGGCCATGCGGGCCGATGCCCGCGAGGGGCTTCAGTCCGCACGCCGCAAGGTCGAGCTGCGCGTCTTTCTCTACCGCCTGGCGCTGACCCTGCCCTTGCTGGTGCTGGCGGGTTGGCTGTTCGCCAGGAAGCGCAAGAGCGCCTATTGGCCTTTCGTGTGGGGCTTCATCTATTTCGCGCTGTTCGCTTTTTTCGTCGAACTCGTGCCTTACCTGCCCAGCTATGGCGGCTATGTGCGCTACACCGTGGGCATCGTCGCCACGATTCTGGTGGGCCGTGCGGCCATCCGCGGGCTCGAACGCTATCTGGCGCGCCAGAAACAGGCCGAAGCCCTGCCCGAAAACGAGCGCCGCAAGGAACTGGGCTATGACGCGGCCTTGGCGCGCCTGGCCAAGAGCGTGTGCCCGGGATGCGAACGCGCGGTGGCCTTGGGCGACGGCGTGACGGATTTCTGCCCTCATTGCGGCATCGGCCTGTATATCCCTTGCGGTGCCTGCGGTGCCCGCAAGAGCGCGTTCACCCGATTTTGCTTTCGCTGCGGCGCAGTCGACGCGCAAACATGAGGCCATTCTCTTTTTGCGTTGTAAGGTTGGCGTAAGAATCGAGTGTTATTAATAGTACCTTGGATTATTGCGTCTATATTGTTTCAATAGGGTATCGATTATCTTTCTGCGATTATCGTCATAATCCCGGAAACCGCCGTATTCAATATGTTTCGCTGCATCCGGGCATTCTTTCCTGGTGCTTTTCCGATTTGTTTCAGGCCTGTAGGGTTTTGCCCCACAGGCCTTTTTTCTTGCGTGTTTCCCGCATTTTGGTGTTTTCCCTAGCCACCCTCCAAAAGTCATAAACGAGTATTTCCGTGTCAGAAACGAATGGGCACGCGGAAAATCGCTTTGATAATCTTCGCCTGTATTTTTTGAATTCCCAATAATCAGAATCACCAGTCCGGGAACATAAAAATCAAGGCGTTCCGATTTTATTTCTCGGCCACGGGTCAATATGGCGATTTACGCTTGAATATCGAAGAATTCATTCGCCATTCACGCCGGATCGCGGACTCGGATTTTCCACCCATGTTCATAACGGGAAACAGGAGGCATCACCATGAAACACCAGGATCGGCGCATTGAAACCCCATACTCAGCTCCGCGCCGCAGTTTTCTCAAGACCTCGGCAGGCGCCGCCGGCGCGCTGGCGGTGCCCGCGTTCTACGGCAAATCGGCCCTCGCGCAGCAAAAGGACTATCCGAAACTCGGCAACTATCCCGACGGCGTCTCGGGCGACACGGTGACGGCCGGCCTCACCCTGGACCTGACGGGACCGTACTCCGCCGAGGGCAACGGCCAGAAGCGCGGCTTCGAGCTGGCCGCCGAAATGATCAACAAAGGTGATCCGCGAGTACGCAAGATCTCGCCCCTGACCAAGGAAGGCATCCTGGGCAAGAAGCTCGTGCTGGTCATCGGCGATGCCGAGACCAAGCCCAACAGCGCGGTGCAGGCGGCCACGCGCTTCATTCGCCAGGACAAGGCCATGATGATCGCCGGCAGCGTCAGCAGCTCGGTGGCCATCGCCCTGCAAAACACCTGCGATCGCGCCAAGACCCTGTACTTCCCCGTCATCAGCGGCTCCAGCGACACCACCGGCAAGGACTGCCGCCGCTACGGGTTCCGCCTGTGCCATCACGCCTATACGGCCTCCAAGGCCATCGCGCCGGTGCTGGCCGAGGCCTACGGCAAGAACATGAAGGCCATCCATCTGGTGCCGGACTACAACTATGGCCACTCGATCCATGAGTACATGAAGAAGTTCACCGAGGAACAAGGCTGGACCACCATCGACACGCCCCAGATCCATCCCCTCGGGGCGACGGACTACAGCGCCTACATGCTGAACATTGCCAACAGCGGCGCCGACATCCTCATCAACCACGACTACGGCGCCGATGCCGTCAACTCGGCCAAGCAGGCGCACCAGTTCGGCGTTCTCAAGAACATGAAAATGTGCGTGCCCTACATGCCCGCCTACATGCTCGAGGAAGTCGGCCCCGAGATCATGGAGGGCGTCTACGGCACGATGGTGTTCTGGCATGCCTATTCCGAGCAGAACGAGATCGCCCGCGACTTCGTCGAGGCCTACGAGGCCAAGTACGGCGCCAAGCCCCGCGATCCGGAGCACAACGCCTACATGACGATGCTGTTGTGGGTCGACGCGATCGAGCGGGCCGGCACCTTCTATCCGGCCGAGGTGGTCAAGGCGCTCGAGGACAGCATCAACCACAAGCGTCCCTACACCATGGGCGGCGAGGCGTATTTCCGCGCCGAGGACCATGACGGCGCCGCCAACTTCACCATCGTGCGCGGCAAGAAGCCCTCGGACATCAAGGACAAGGATGACCTGGTCGACATCGTGGCCGTCGCCGACGGGGTGGCGACACTGCCGCCGGTGGGCTATGCCGGCTGCAAGATGACCGACTACACCTGAGCCGGACCACGCGGCGCCCGTGCTTTCCCGGGTATGGGCGCCGCTTTACTTCAATCATGACAAGGGGGGACATATGCCTGGAATCGGCTTGTTCATGTCTCAGGTCTTCAATGGACTGGCGCTGGGGATATTGCTCGCCCTGATCGCCGCCGGCCTGACCATCATCTATGGCACGCTGGGCGTCATCAATTTCGCGCACGGTGCGCTGTTCGTCGTCGGCGCCTATGCGGGCTTCTCGACCTACATGGCCACGGACTCCTTCGTGCTCAGCATCGCCGCCGGCGCGGTGGCGGCGATGGTCGTCGGGCTGGTGCTGGAACGCGGCCTGATCCGCAAGTTCTACAGCCGGCCGGTCGAGGACCAGATCCTCGTGACCTTCGGCATCAGCATCGTGCTGGTCGAGATCATCCGCGGCATCTACGGCGGCATCGGCCAGCGCGTGCCCGTGCCGTCCTGGGGCGAAGGCGTCGTCGACATGGGATTCGTGGTGTACCCCCTGTACCGCATCGAGATCCTGGCCATCGCCACGGCGGCGCTGGGCCTGTGCTGGGTGGTGCTGTACCGCACGCGCCTGGGCTTGATCGTGCGTTCCGGCATCGAGGACGCCCTGATGGTGCGGCTGCTGGGCATCAACATCCAGCGGGCCTTTCTCGTCGTGTTCGGGGTGGGCGCCGCGGCGGCCGGCTTCGCGGGGATGATCTACGCCCCGATCGTGTCCATCGTGCCGGACATGGGCTTTCGCGTGCTGATCCAGTCTTTCGTCGTGGTGGTGCTGGGCGGGGTCGGCTCGTTTCCGGGCGCCATTCTGGGCGGATTGGTGGCGGGCCAGATTCTCAGCCTGACCTCGCTGTTCAATCCGGTGTATTCGGACGTCATGCTCTTTGCGGCGATGGCGTTGATCCTGATCGTTCGGCCGCAAGGGCTGTTGGGCGTGGAGGGCAGGGCATGAGCAGGCATGACGATTCCGTGGCGATCCAGCCGGGCGTGGCGGCGCCCGAGGGCCGCGCCGCTTCAACATCCGCCGGCGGGTTGCGGCGCCGCTACAAGGTCGAGGGCCTGACCATCGTCGTCCTCGCGGTCGCGCCGTTTCTCGCGCCGCTCGTGGGCGCCGGCCCCGACCTGCTGGGCCGGGTGCTGATCTGGGGCCTGTTCGGCCTGGGCTTCGACTTGCTGTTCGGCTATGCGGGGCTGCTGTCGTTCGGCCAGGCCGCCTTCTATGGCACCGGCGCCTTCGTGACCGCCTATTTGATGACCAGCGGCATTGTCGAGAACATGCTGATCGCCCTGGCATTGTCGGTGATGGTGGCGGCCGTGCTGGGCCTGGCGATCGGCTATCTCACCCTGCGGCGCAGCGGCATTTACTTCGCGATGAGCACGCTGGCCTTTGCCGAGATGATCTACTTCCTCGAATTCGGGCCGCTGCGCGACTGGACCGGCGGCGAGAACGGCATTCCCGGCATCCCCGAGGCCTCGATCGACCTCGGGTTCTTCAACTATGTGATCTCGCCGGGCTGGCCGATGTACGTTTTCCTCGCGGTGATGTTCTTCATCGGCTTCGTGCTGGCGCGGCGGATTTCGTTTTCGCCCTTCGGCGTGATCCTGACGGCCATCCGCGACAATCCGCAGCGCGCCATGGCCGTGGGGCACCGCATCCAGTCCTACAAGCTCGCCATCTTCATGGTGGCGGCGGGCTATGGCGGCATCGCCGGCGGCCTGCTCGGCCTGTTCCAGGGCTATATGCCGCCCGACGCCTTCAACATCCACACCTCCGCCGAGGTCGTCATCCAGACGGTGATGGGCGGCGCGGGCACCTTGTTCGGCCCCTTGCTGGGCGCCCTGATCTGGTTGTATCTGTTCGAGGTCCTGCAGTTCGTGGACGCCATCGGCCCGTACTGGCGGCTGATCCTCGGCGTGATCTTCGTGATCCTGGTCACGGTGTTCCGGCGCGGCATCTGCGGCGAGTACATCGCCTGGCAGGCGCGCCGCGCCGCCCGGCGCGTCGGCAAGGCGGTGGGCACGGCCGGCGCGGCCGCACCCGGCCGCGGCGGGCACCACCACCTCGTGATGCGCGAGGCGCAGCCCCTGCCCGCCGGGACGCCGATCCTGCGGGCCGACAACATCGCCAAGCACTATGGCGGCCTCAAGGCGGTCAAGGGCGTGTCGATCGAGGTCCAGGAGGGCGAGCTGCGGGGCCTGATCGGGCCCAACGGCGCGGGCAAGTCGACGTTCTTCCGCATGCTGGCGGGCGAAATCCAGCCCACCTTCGGTTCCGTGCACCTGCGCGGCGCCGAGATCACCGGCATCGGCGTCACCCGGGTGTGCCAGCTCGGCATGAGCAAGTCCTATCAGGTCAACGAGCTGTTCGATGCGCTGACGGTGCGCCAGAACATCCTGATGTCCGTCCTGGGGCAAAAACGCGGCGCCTTCCGTTTCGATGCGCTGGGCACGATCGAGGGGGTGAAGGGCTGCCATGCGCAGGTCGATGCGGCGATCGAGCTGGTCGAGCTCGGCACGCGCGCCGATACGCCGGTCCACGAGCTCTCGTACGGGGAAAAGCGGCGCGTCGAGATCGGCCTGGCGCTGGCCACCGGGGCCAACGTGCTGCTGCTCGACGAGCCCCTGGCCGGCATGAGCCCCGAGGAGCGCGTCCACGCGGTGGCGTTGCTCAAGTCCATCCGCAAGGGCCGCACGGTGCTCATCGTCGAACACGACATGGATGCCATGTTCGAGCTTGCCGACCGCATCACCGTGCTGTATGACGGGAACTTCCTTGCCGAGGGCACGCCCGAGGACATCAAGGCCAATCAGTCCGTGCAGGACGCCTACCTGGGAGGGTTCGGACAATGAGCCTGCTGAACGCCGAGCGCATCAATACCTATTACGGGGATTCCCATATCCTCTTCGACGTCTCGATGGACATCCGCGAGAACGAGGTCGTGGCCCTGCTCGGGCGCAACGGCGCGGGCAAGTCCACCTTGCTCAAGACCCTCGCCGGCGCCCTGTCGCCCAAGTCGGGAACGATCGAGTTCGCGGGCACGTCCATCCACGACAAGCCCGCCCACGAGATCGCCCGCCTGGGTCTGCAGCTCGTGCCCGAGGAGCGCCGGGTGATCGGCGGCATCACCGTTCACGAGAACCTCAAGCTCGCGGCCATGACAGCGGCCAAGCCGCTGGACTACGCCGAGATCTACCGGACCTTCCCGCGGCTGGACGAGCGGCGCGGGAACAAGGGCCGCGAGCTCTCGGGCGGCGAGCAGCAGATGGTGGCCATCGCCCGGGCCATGATACGCGATGCGCGCCTGATTCTTCTCGACGAGCCCTTCGAGGGGCTGGCGCCGCTGATCGTGCGCGACCTCATGCGGGTCTGCCAGGAACTGGCCGGGCAGGGCCGCACGATCCTGGTCGTCGAACAGAACGTGGCGGCCGCCTTGTCGATGGCCAGCCGCTGCTACTTGCTCAACACCGGCCATGTCGTCTTCAGCGGCACCAGCGACGAATTGCGCGCCCGCCCCGAGATCATGAACCGGTACCTGGGCGTCGCCGCCTGAGCGGCGTCGCCGCGGCGCGTCCCGGGATCGCGGGGATTCCGGGGGGTGCGCATCAACCTATGACTGGACAGGAGGTCTGCTATGTCAGGTGCGATCGATTCCATTCTCGTGGAGCGGCGCGTATTCGAACCCTCGCCCGAAACCGTGGCCGGGGCCGTGGTCTCGGGCATGGAGGCCTACCGGGCCTTGGCCGAGCGTGCGCGCAGCGACCCCGATGGATTCTGGGGGGACATGGCCCGTGATGCTCTGGTGTGGCGCAAGCCCTTCACGCGTGTGCTCGATGCCTCCAATGCGCCGTTCTACCGCTGGTTCGACGACGGCGAGCTGAACGTTTCCGAAAACTGCCTCGACGTGCACTTGCAAAATGGCAATGCCGACAAGCCCGCCATCATATTCGAGGCCGACGACGGCGCCGTGCAGACCGTCAGCTTCCGCGAACTGCACGCGCGCGTCTGCCGCATCGCCAACGGCATCCGGGAACTGGGCTTTCGCAAGGGCGAGCGCGCGATCATCTATATGCCGATGTCGATCGAGGCGATCGCCTGCATGCAGGCCTGCGCGCGGCTGGGGATCACGCATTCAGTGGTGTTCGGCGGGTTTTCCACCCGCAGCCTGCATCAGCGCATCGTCGACGTGCAGGCCAGCCTGGTGTTCACCGCCGACGAGCAGATCCGCGGCGGCCGCGCCATTCCCCTGAAGGCCGCCGTCGACGAGGCCCTGGCCGAACCCGACGCCGGCGGCGTGCGCCAGGTGATCGTCTATCAGCGCAGCGGCGGCCACGTGGATTGGCGCGAGGGCCGCGACCGCTGGCTGCACGAGGTCGAGGAGGGCCGGCTCGACCGCTGCGAGCCGGTGCCGGTCGAGGCCGAGCATCCCCTGTTCATCCTGTATACCTCCGGCTCGACCGGCAAGCCCAAGGGGGTGCAGCACAGCTCCGCGGGCTTCCTGCTGTGGACCAAGCTGACCTCGCAGTGGGTGTTCGATGCCCGGCCGGATGACGTGTTCTGGTGTACGGCGGACATCGGCTGGGTCACCGGCCACAGCTACATCGTGTACGGCACCCTGGCGGCGGGCCTGACGCAGATCGTCTTCGAGGGCGTGCCCACCTACCCGGATGCGGGGCGCTTCTGGCACATGATCCAGCGCCACAAGGTGACGGTGTTCTATACGGCGCCGACCGCCATCCGCTCGCTGATCAAGGCCTCCAGCGCCGATCCGGCGACGGCGCCCTCGAATTACGATCTCTCCAGCCTGCGCCTGCTGGGTTCGGTGGGCGAGCCCATCAACCCCGAGGCCTGGATCTGGTACTACAAGAACGTCGGCGGCGAGCGCTGCCCCGTGATCGACACCTGGTGGCAGACCGAGACCGGCGGCCACATCCTGGCGCCCCTGCCTGGGGCGACGCCGCTCAAGCCCGGATCGTGCACGCTGCCGCTGCCCGGAATCGAGGTCGACGTGGTCGACGAAGCCGGCAACAGCCTGCCCGAGGGCAAGGGCGGCTACCTGGTGATCACCCGGCCCTGGCCCGCCATGATACGCACCGTCTGGGGCGACGCCGACCGCTACGTCAAGAGCTACTTCCCGGCGGAACTCGGCGGCGCCTACCTGTCGGGCGACAGCGCCCAGCGCGACGCCGATGGCTATTACTGGATCATGGGCCGCACGGACGACGTGCTGAGCGTCTCGGGCCACCGCCTGGGCGGCACCGAGATCGAATCCACGCTGGTGGCCCATGAGGAGGTCGCGGAGGCGGCCGTGGTCGGGCGTCCCGACCCGGTGACGGGGGAGGCGGTGGTGGCTTTCATCGTCCTCAAGGACGAACTGCCGGACGACGCCCGGGCCACCGAGGTCGCCGGGCGCCTGCGCGACTGGGTGGCCCGCGAGGTCGGGCCGATCGCCAAGCCGCGCGACATCTGGTTTGGGAACGCCATGCCCAAGACCCGCTCCGGCAAGATCATGCGCCGCTTGTTGCGCATCGTCGCCGAAAACGGTGAAATTACCCAGGATACGTCAACGCTGGAAAACCCTGACGCCCTGAATCGCCTGCATGGACCATACTGAGCCATGCCGTCCGTTTCATAATGTGATATGCGCCGCGCTTCGTGCGCGGCGCGAGCCGTGCTTTATGTTGAGGGTCGTGCCATGCGATTCAATTCTGGAGTGCGTTACGCATTGAGCTGCGCCATTCAATCCCTGCCCGATGGCGGCCTGCTGGCCGATTCCGGTGGCGGCAGGCCGCAATTGATGTTTCCCATCACCGGGACGCTGCTGGTGGCCAGCGACGCCGGCCACTGGGTGGTGTCGTCCTCGCGCGCCGTCTGGCTGTCCGGGCGCGACCGGCACCAGGTGCGCGCCCTGGGCAATGTGCGGATGAAGATCTTCGTCTTCGATCCGCAGGCCTCGCCCGCGCTGCCGGAGCGCAGTTGCGTGCTGCACGTCACCCCCTTGTTGCGCGAGGTCATGCGTTCGCTGACGCAGTACGGCAACCCGCCGCGGCCCAGCCGCAAGGCCCAGCTGCTGGGCGAACTCCTGCTGGAAAAGGTCATCGATCGCGCGCCGCCGCCCATCGAGCTGCCCGAGCCCCGCGACCCGCGCCTGGCGGCGATCTGCGCCCGTATCCAGCTGCACCCGGACGATGCGACCACCCTGGGGCAGTTCGCCGCCGACATGGGCTGCAGCGAACGCACCCTGCATCGCCTGTTCCTGCAGGAAACCGGCATGAGCTTCACCGTCTGGCGCCACCAGGCCAAGCTACGCCTGGCCTTGGAGTGGCTCGCGCAGGGGCGTTCGATCCTGGATATTTCCCTGGACCTGGGCTACCAGAACCAGGGCGCCTTCACCGCCATGTTCCGCAAATACCTCGGCACCGCGCCCAGCCGCTACGCCCAGCCGGAACCCGCCACCGCCTGAGCGCCGCCGCCCGGCATCACGGACGCGCGTGCCTGCGGCCTTGCCGCTGGATGCCGCGGGCTTGCAACGGGAACGATTCGGCAAGACACTGCATCCAATAAGGCTCATGAATGGAGGACCTATGGATGCGATGGTGATCGCCACGCCGCCGGATCGGCCGGCGCGCGCGGCGGGCGGCCCGGCGGATGCCGGGTCCCATGACGTCGGGGATGCGGCCGAACGCGACGAGCAGGCCGAGATCGCCCGGGTGGCCGCGGGGGACGCGCGCGCGTTCGAGCGGCTGATGCGGCGCCACAATACGCGCATGTACCGCGCCGCGCGCAGCATCCTCAAGAACGAGGCCGAGGCCGAGGACGCGGTCCAGGAGGCTTACTGGAAGGCCTATCTGAACATCGGCACGTTCCGGGCCGATGCGCGGCTCTCGACTTGGCTGACGCGCATCGTCGTCAATGAGTCCCTGATGCGCCTGAGGCGGAACAAACGCCGCGCGCAGTTCATCCAATCCGACATGGACACCCGTCACGACCTCGATCGGCTGGACGCCTCGGCGGTACCTGGATACGCCGACGACAATCCGGCGCACGCCGCCTGGCGCGCCGAAGTGCGCGGCCTCATCGAACGGCGCCTCGACGAACTGCCGGACGACTATCGCACGGTCTTCATGCTGCGCGCCGTCGAGGACATGCCGGCCGTCGAGGTCGCCGCGGTGCTGGGCATCCCCGAGGCGACCGTGCGCACGCGCTATTTCCGGGCGCGCCGCCTGATGCGCGGCGCCTTGTCCCAGGACATGGACTTGTGCGGCCGCGATGCGTTTGCCTTTGCGGGAGGCCGCTGTGATCGGATCGTGACCGCCGTGCTGGCACGCCTGGCCGCCCATGGGGCGGGGACGGGCGACTGAAACGAGGGCGCGGTGTGCCTGCCGCGCGCCGGATCAGCGGGGATGCTGGATGCGCAGCCGGCGCTCGATCAGGTGCGCACAGCCCAGCAGGAACATATTGATCGCCAGGTACAGGATGCCGGCGATGATGAAGGTCTCGACGATGAGGAAGCTCTGGCTCATGAGCCGGCGGGCATAGCCGGTGAGCTCCATCACCGCGATGGTGGAGGCCAGGCTGGTGCCTTTGATGGCCAGCACCAGTTCGTTGCTGTAGGCCGGAAACGCCTGGCGCACGGCCAGCGGGAACACAATCCGGCGAAAGGCGAGGACACGGCCCATGCCGCAGGCGCGCGCGGCGTCGATCTGTCCCTGGGGCACCGACTGCAGGCCGCCGCGGATGGCCTCGCTCATGTAGGCGCCGCTGTTCATGCCGATGGCCAGGATCGCGCAACGCACGCCGTCGCTGAACAGCCACCACAAGGCGGGTTGTTCGCGGATGAAGCCGATGGCGCCCACGCCGTAGTACAGGACGAAGAGCTGGATCAGCAGGGGCGTGCCGCGAAACAGGGTGCTGTAGGCAAAGGCGCAGCCGCTCAGCAGGCGGTTGCCCGAGACGCGCATCAAGGCCCCCGCCAGGCCCAGCAGGGAGGCCAGGACGATCGCCGACAGGCCGATGAGGGCCGTGATCCAGAAGCCCTCGATCAGGACCGGGATCGCCTGTTCGATCAGCGCGATCATGCGGCGGCCCTGCGCATGCCGTGGCCGTAGCGGCGTTCCGCCAGGACGAACAGCCCCTGGCTGAACAGGCCGATGAGGAAATACAGCGCGCCGGCCAGGAGGTACAAGGTCATGGGCTCGCGCGTGGCCGCCGCGCCCAGCACCGCCGCGCGCATGAGTTCGACCAGGCCGACGAGCGAAATCAGCGCGGTGTCCTTCAGCGCGTTCTGCCAGACGTTGTTGGCGCCCGGCAGGGCGTACCAGAGCAGCTGCGGCAGGGTGATGCGCCGCAGGCATTGTGCGCGGCTCATGCCGAAGGCGCGCGCCGCCTCGATCTGTCCGGGATCGATGGCCTTGAAGGCGCCCCGGAACACCTCGACGCTGTAGGAGCCCGAGATCAGGCCGATCGCCAGGATGCCGATGAGCATGGGAAAGGCGCTGCTCATCAGTTCGTCCCATGCCAGATAGTCGGCCAGGTCGGCCGCCGCCTGGACGGTGCCGAAGAACAGCAGGTAGATGATGAGCAGCTCGGGGACGCTGCGCACGATCAGGGTGTACAGGCCGATCAGGCCCCGCACCGGCCAGCTGCCGCCGATCTTGGCCGCCGCGCCGGCGATGCCGATGGCCATGCCCAGCGCGATGCCGCACAATGAGATAAAGATCGTCATCCCGGCGCCGCGCAGCAGCATGCCGATCCAGCCGGACTGGAGGATGTCGATCAGGGCGGTGTTCATGGGACGTGTGGCGCGCGCCGGCCCCGCGCGGGACCGGCTGTGGACGAATGGATCAGGGGCAGGCCTGATAGTTCGAGAGATCGACGCCGAACCATTTCTCGCTGGATGCCTTGACGGTCCCGTCTGCGATCATGGCGCACAGCGCGGCGTCGACCCGTTTTTTCAGCTCGACGTCCTTTTGGTTGATGCCGGCGCCGATGCCCAGCCCGAGGACTTCGGGGGCGGCGCTGCTCTTGATCACGTGGTGGGCCATGGCGAACTGCCCGTCGCCGGCTTTCTTCAGGAACTGGCTCTGGGGCGTCACCTCGGAGAACGTGCCGTCCAGGCGGCCCGAGGACAGGTCCATCTGCATCTGATCCTGGGTCTCGTAGGTCTTGAGCGTGATGCCGGGCGCGAATTTCTGCAGGAAGGCGCCCTGGGTGGTGCCGCCTTGCACGCCGATGGTCTTGCCGGCCAGGCCCTTGAAGATCGCCTCCTGGTCGGGCGCGTCGATCAGCGGGCTGTTCTTGGGCAGCACGAAGGCCGAGTCCTCGGTGGCGTACGGGATGCTGAAGGCAATGACCTTGGCGCGCTCCGCGGTCACGGACATGCCCGAGATCACCAGATCGAAGCGCTCGGCCTGCAAGGCCGGGATCAGGCTGTCGAAGGCCTGCACCACAAAGCGGCATTTGGCCTCGAGGCGCTGGCACAGCGCGTGGCCGATGTCGGCGTCGAAGCCCGTGACCTTGCCCGAGGCGTCCACCATGCTCCAGGGCGGATAGCCCCCTTCGGTGCCGATCTTGAGGGTGGCGGCCGAGGCGGCCGTGGACAGGCCGGCCAGGCCGATGGCCGCGCACAGGGCGGCCTTGCGTAGGATAGAGGTCATCACGAGCGGATTCCTGTGTTCAATCCCGGGCGGGATCGGGGTTGGAGCGAAAAAAGAGAATATTAGTCCATCTGCGGCGGCGGCTCAGCCCACCTGGATCTGGGCCTCTGGATAGCGCACCCGGCTGTGCTGCTGGGTGCCCAGGCTGTAGACCAGGGTCAACGGCCCGATCCGGCCGATGAACATGAGGATCACCATCAGGACGTGGCTGGTCGTCGAGAACCCCGTGGTCAGGCCCGGATCCATTCCGGCCGTGCTGAAGGTCGCGACCACCGCGAACAGGATGAACAGGAACGGCTGGTCTTCGATGAGGCAGATCACGAAGGTGCCCAGGCACACCAGCGCGCCCGAGACCATCAGCAAGGCGAGCGCCTTCTGGATGGTCTCCGGGCCCAGGGTCCGGTGCATCAGCACGACCTCGCGGCGCTGCAGGATGTACGAGCGCACGACGGCCAGCAGCACGATGAAGGTGCCCAGCTTGATGCCGCTGGCGGTGCTGAGTGAGCCGCCGCCGATGAACATCAGCATGATCAGCAGGAACAGGGAGCTCTCGCGCAGCTGGGTGATGTCCAGGCTGGTGAATCCCGCCGTGCGCGTGCTGACGATCTGCATCCATGACGCCAGGCCCTGCTCGGCCAGGGGCAGGGCCCCCAGGGTGGCGGCATTGCCTGATTCGATGGCCCAGAACACCAGCAGGCCGATGAGGTTGAGCGCCAGCGTGCCCAGCAGCATGAGGCGGGTGTAATGCGTGAATTTCCGCCAGGACTGCTTTTGGTGGATGTCGGCCAGGACGGTAAAGCCCAGGCCGCCCAGGATGACGCAGCCGCTGAGGATGGCGGTCACGACCGGGTCGTGCGTGAACAGGGCCAGGCTGCCGTGGTAGAGCGACACCCCCGCATTGTTGAAGGCCGATACCGTATGGAACAGGGCCATCCAGGCGGCGTGCGGCAGGTCGGCGTGGCGCCACCACCAGAGTGTCAGGACCAGCGCCGCCGCAAGTTCGATCGCCAGCGAGAACTTCAGCACCGACAGCGCGGTCTGACGGATGCGGGCGACGCTGGTCTGGTTGAAGGCCTCGAGGGCCAGGGCCTGGTAGCGCAGGCTGACGCGTTTGCCCAGGGTGAGGGCGGCAATGATGGCGAAGGTCACGAAGCCCAGCCCGCCGATCTGGACCAGCGCGAGGACGACGAACTGCCCGAAATGGGTCAGGTCGCGGGCGGGATCGATCAGCGTCAGGCCGGTGACGGTGACCGCGGCCGTGGCGGTGAAGAACGCCTCGAACCCGCCGAACGGGCGTTGTTGGGCGAAGGGCAGGACGAGCAGCAGGGTGCCGATCAGGATCAGGACGATGAAGCTGCCGGCCAGGACGGCGGGCGGACTGGCCTGCAGCTGGCCGGTGCGCCGTGCCCTGCGCAGGGCCTGGTAGGGGGTGACGGAGAACAGGCGCGCCATGGTGCAGCGAAGGCTCAGCTGAGCTTGGGCGCGGCCATCTTGAGGTCGTGCAGCTGGCCAAAGAGAATCAGGGTGTCCTTGGCGCGCAGGACGAATTCCTCGGGGGGGTGGACGGTGGTCTCGGTGCGGCGCTTGACGGCCAGCGTCCGGATGGTGGTTTCGCCGGAGCCCAGTGTGCCTCCCAGTGTGCGCCCCTCGAGTTGCTCGCTGGCCTCGATCTGGACCACGAATTCGCCGTTGCCCAGCGGGATGTAGTCCTCGACCATCGGATAGCTGAGGGTTTGCGCGATTCGGATGCCCATTTCCTCCTCGGGATGGATGATGCGGGCGACGCCCAGCTTGCCCAGGATCAGGTGGTGGGCGCGCGAGGTGGCCTTGACCCAGATGTTTCGTGCGCCCATGGCCTTGAGGTGGACCACGCAGACCAGGCTGGCCTGCAGTTCTTCGCCGATGGCCACCAGCACCGCGTCGTAGCCGTCCAGCCCCAGTTCGGCCAGCGCGTTCTGGTCGGTCACGTCGGCGATGGCGGCGCGCGTGAGCTGGTCGGCATGCCGGTCGACCGCCTTGTCGTCGGCGTCGATGCCCAGGACCGAGTGGCCCTGGCGCATGAGTTCCAGCGAGGTCGCCGAACCGAATCGCCCTAGGCCGATGACTGCGAATTGCCCCATGTGTCGTCCTGTATTTGGTGAAGTCCGTGGCGCGGGCAGCGATTCACCCGACTGGGCGGCGGGGATTTCAATGGTCACATGACCCGAATTCTGGTAAAAACCCTTATGGAGTTTTCCCTGCATTCATGGCTGAAAAATGCTGCAACGCATCAATCGATGCCCGACGCTGCCTGCATGATGATATGACAAGTTTGTTCGACCCGATACGGCTGGGCGAGGTTTCTCTTGCCAACCGCATTGTGATGGCCCCGATGACCCGTACGCGCGCCGCGCCGGGCAGGATTCCCAATGACATGATGCGCCTCTATTATGCGCAGCGCGCCACGGCGGGGCTGATCATCACCGAGGCGACCTCGGTGTCGCCGCTGGGGGTCGGGTATCCGGATACGCCGGGCATCTGGTGCAAGGCGCAGGTGCAGGGCTGGCAGTCGATCACCCGTGCGGTGCACGACAAGGGCGGCAAGATCTTCCTGCAGCTCTGGCACGTGGGCCGGGTCTCCGACCCGGAATACCTGTCCGGGGAAATCCCCGTGGCGCCCAGCGCGGTGGCCTGCGCCGGACAGGTCAGTCTGCTGCGGCCCAAGCGCGACTACGTCGTGCCGCGCGCCCTGCACACCGACGAGATCCGCCGCATCGTCGTCGATTTCGGCCTGGCCGCCCGCAATGCCCAGAGCGCCGGTTTCGACGGCGTCGAGATCCATGGCGCCAATGGCTACCTGATCGACCAGTTTCTGCATGACGGATCGAACCGCCGCACGGACGAGTACGGTGGCCCGATCCGCGACCGCAGCCGCTTCCTGCTCGAGATCGTCGATGCCTGCGTCGGCGTCTGGGGCGCCGGCCGGGTGGGCGTGCACCTGTCGCCGCGCGGCGATGCGCACGACATGCACGATACGGATCCACAGGCCTTGTTCCTGCACGTGGCGAGGGAACTCGGTCACCGGCGCCTGGCGTTCATCTGCCTGCGCGAGTCGCTCGGCGAGGACAGCCTCATGCCCGACATCCGCCGCGCGTTCGGCGGTCCGGTGATCGCCAACGAACGTTTCGACCCGGTGCTGGCCGAACAGGTGGTCGGCGAAGGCCGGGCCGATGCCGTGGCATTCGGCAAGGCATTCATCTCGAATCCCGACCTGGTGGCCCGCCTGCGTGCGTGCGCGCCGCTGGCCCCCTGGGACAGCTCGACCTTCTATGGTTCGGGCGTCCATGGCTACACGGATTATCCGTGTGCGGCCGCCTGTCCCGACCCGCAGGCGCTGTCGGTTTGAATAGCGGGCTTCAGCCCGCCAGGCGCGCCTTGACCTGAGCCGAGACCGCCGCCATGTCGGCGCGCCCACCCAGAGAGGCCTTGAGCAGGCCCATGGCCTTGCCCATTGCGGCGCCGCCTTGCAGGCCCTGGGCCTGAACCTCGGCGACCGCCGTCTCGATCGCCGCCGAGACTTCCTCGGGATCGGCGCCCCGCGGCAGGAATTCCAGGAGGATGTCCAGTTCCGCCCGCTCCTGGGCGGCGCTTTCACTGCGGCCCGCCGACTCGAAGGCGGCGATGGATTCGCGCCGCTGCTTGGCCTGTTTTTCGATGATGGCGATGATCGCGGCCTCGTCGGGCTCCACGCGCTGGTCCACGGCCTTTTGCTTGATGGCCGCCTGCAGCAGCCGCAGGGTGCCCAGGCGCGTGCCGTCGTGGGCGCGCATGGCGGCTTTGACGGCCTCGGCGATGCGGGTGGCGAGCGCGTTGCTCATGGGGCGGGTCCTTTGAAGAAGTGTCGATCCCCGCATTTTAGCGCGCCGGTGTCGGCCGCCCGGCGGGATCTTTCAGTGGAAATCCCGGCTGTGCGTGCTCAGGTCCCCCAGCAGAGGACTGAGGTCGACGAGGCGGCGCCCGAGCAAGTGGCAGACCCCCCGATGACGCTGCCAGACCCCATACACCCCCATCAGGGCGGCGCCCGTGAGGACCGCATGCTGGGCGTCGGCTTCGCGGGCGTGCAGGATGACGTTCAAGGGGCCGGTTTCGTCCTCGAGCGTGATAAAGACGGTGCCGCGGGCGGTGCGCGGACGCTGCCGCGCGGTGACCAGGCCGCAGGCCCTTGCCAGGCGCCGGTCGGGATAGTCCCCGACCAGCTCGGCGGCGGGACGGAAGCCGCGCCGCGCGAGTTCATCGCGCAGCAGGGCCAAGGGGTGGCGTCCCAGTGTCAGACCCAGCGCGGCGTAGTCGGCCGTCAGGCTTTCGCCCTCGCTGGGCGCGGGCAGGGCAGGCGGCGGCCCCTCGGCGATGACCGATCGCCGCAGCAGCCCCGGCGGCCGCTGCAGGGTCGCCTGCCAGTGGCCCTGGCGGCGGTGCGCGGCCAGTCCCGCGAACGCATCCGCAGCGGCCAGCGCATGCATGTCGCGCGTTCCCAGGCCCGCCCGGATGGCCAGGTCCTGGATCTGGGTGTACGGCTCTTCGCAGCGGGCGGCGACGATGGCCTCCATCGCCGTCCGCGCCAGGCCCCGGACCTGCGACAGTCCCAGTCGCACCGCCGGCCTGGGGGCGTCGCCCGTCTGGCCGTTCCGGGGCCAAGAAGCAGGGTCCTCGTTCCTTTCGAGGGTTGCGCCGACCCCGCTGTGCCGCACGTCGACCGGCAGGACGCGGACGCCGTGGCGGCGCGCATCCTCGACGAGCTGGCTGGGCGTATAAAACCCCATGGGTTGCGCATTGAGCAGCGCGGCCAGAAAGGCCTCGGGCTCGTGGTGCTTGAGCCAGGCGCTGATCCAGGCGAGCCGGGCAAAGCCCGCCGCATGGCTCTCGGGGAAACCGTATTCGCCGAAACCCTCGAGCTGCCGGATCAGGCCTTCGGCAAAGTCGGATGGATAGTGGTTGCGAGCCATGCCCTCGCGCAGGCGCTCGTGAAAGGCCGCGATCTCGCCGGTGCGGCGCCAGGCCGCCATGGCGCGGCGCAACTGGTCGGCCTCGCCCGCCGAAAAGCCCGCCGCGACCATCGCCAGTCGCATGGCCTGTTCCTGGAAGATCGGGATGCCCAGCGTGCGCTGCAGGATCCGTTGGATCGCGGGCGTGGGGTAGACCGCGTCCTCCAGTTTTTCGCGGCGGCGCAGATAGGGATGGACCATGCCGCCTTGCATGGGGCCGGGCCGCACGATGGCCACCTGGATCACCAGGTCGTAGAAGCAGCGCGGCAGCAGGCGCGGCAGCATGCTCATCTGGGCGCGGGATTCGATCTGGAACACCCCGACCGTGTCGGCCTTGCCGATCATCTCGAAGGTGCCGGGGTCGTCCGGGGGCACCTCGTCGAGGGTCCAGGGCCGGCCGCGGCGCTGCGCGACCAGCGCCTCGCACGCGCGCAGGGCGCTGAGCATGCCCAGCGCCAGAATGTCGACCTTGAGCAGGCCCATGGTGTCCAGGTCGTCCTTGTCCCATTGGATGACGCTGCGTCCCGGCATGGCGGCATTTTCCAGGGGCACCAGTTCGTCGAGCCGCTGGCGGGCGATCACGAAGCCGCCGGGATGTTGCGACAGGTGGCGCGGAAAGCCGATCAGCTCGCCGGCCAGGGCCGCCCAGAGCCTGCCCTGCGCGGGACACAAGGCCTCGAGCGTGCCGGGCATGGCGTCCGGGTCGCGGACGTGACGCAGGCGCCGGGCCGCCTCTTCGATGATGGCCGGGGCCATGCCCAGCGCCTTGCCGGTGTCCCGCAAGGCGCTGCGACGCCGGTAGGTGATGACCACGGCGGCCAGGGCGGCGTGGGTGCGCCCGTAGCGGGCATAGACGTATTGGATGACCTCCTCGCGGCGGTGATGCTCGAAATCCACGTCGATGTCGGGCGGCTCGCCGCGCTCGCGGCTGATGAAGCGAGCGAACAGCAGTTCGCGGGCGATGGGGTCGATCTCGGTGATGCCCAGGCAATAGCAGATCATGGAATTGGCCGCCGAGCCCCGGCCCTGGCACAAGATGCCCTGGCTGCGGGCATGGCGGACCAGGTCGTATACCGTCAGGAAGTAGGCCTCGTAGCCCAGCTCGCCGACCAGGGTCAGCTCGTCCTCGAGCTGGCGCCGCGCCTCGGGCGCCAGCCCCCCGGGATAGCGCCGGGCGGCGCCCGCCAGACACTCGTCGCGCAAATACCGCGCCGCCGTGGTCCCGGGCGGCACGCTGGCCTCGGGATACTGATAGCGCAAGGTCTCGAGGGAGAAGCGGCAGCGCCCGGCGATGGCCAGGGTTTGCGCCAGGGCTGCCGGCGGATACAGATTGGCCAGGCGCAGGCGGCTGCGCAGGGCGTGCTCGGTATTGGCGCGCAGGCGGATGCCGCAGTCGGCGATGGGGCGGCCGTTGCGGATGGCGCACAAGGTATCGTGCAGGGGCTGGCGCGAGCGCCGGTGCATCTGGACGCCGCCCAGCGCCGTCAACGGGATGTCCAGCACGACCGACCAGCGGGACACGGTGCGGCGGTGACGGGCGTCGTCGTCGCCTTGCTGCAGGCACAGGCCCAGCCAGAGGCGGCCGGCGTATGCGTGCCGCAGGCGATCGAGAGCGGAGGGGCAGTCGGCGGGCGCGCCCTCGTCGGGCTTGACGATCAGCAGGCAGCCCGGCAGCGGGGCGGCGGACGTGCCGGGCCCGTCGCCGGATGCCTCGCCTTGCCATAGGTCCTCGACGGCGAAGGCGTACCGGCCCTTGGGGCTGCCGCGCCGGGCGCGGGTGATCAGGCGGCTGAGGGCGCCGTAGCCGTCGCGATCCTCGGCCAGGACGATGAGCTCGAAGGGTTCGCCTTCCGGACGGAAGCGGCTGCCGATGATCAAGTGCATGTCGTGGCGGCGCGCCTCGCGCCAGGCGCGCACGATGCCGGCCAGCGAGCATTCGTCGGCCAGGGCGATCGCCCGGTAGCCGAGTTCGGTCGCGGTGCCCACCAATTCCTCGGGGTGCGAGGCGCCCGTCAGAAACGTGAAGTTCGACAGGCAGTCCAGTTCGGCGTAGTCCGGCAGGCCCATGGCGTCATCCGAACAGGCCGTGCAGGAACCAGCCCGCCCCGTGGTGGTCCCGGTAGACCCAGTAGCGTGCCCCGCGCGCGTCGCACGCAATGAAATAGTCCCGGCCGACCGGCGCCTGCCCCTGGGTCCACCAGCCGCCCTCGATGCGCTCGGGGCCGGACACCAGGGTCAGGGGGGCACCGTCGATCATCGGCCGGTGATCCGGGGCGGCCAGCGCGACCGCGTGGGCCAGCAGCCACAAGGGCCGGCTGCGGGGCGAACGTTCGGGCAGCCGGGCGCGCGGCCGTGCGGCCTCGGTGCGCCAGCGGTCCGTGCGCTCGGGAATGTGCTGGGGCCGCGGGTCGGGAAAGTGCAGGCAGTCCGCCCCCAGGCGGGCGCGCAGCACGTCCAGCAGGGCGGATTCACGGCCCGGGGGCGGGCTGTCGTCCAGCAGCAGGGGCGCGGTCCGCGGCGTGCGCGGCAGAATCCGCGCACAGCGCAAGGCGATGCGCACGACCGGGGCTGCAAGCCGACGGCGCGCCAGGTGTTCGCGCAGCAGGCCGATGAAGCGTTCCGCAGCCCATTCGGGCTGGGCGGTCCGCAGACGGATCGGGGTGGTCGAAGGGCCCGCGCGCCGTTCGTCGTGGCCGAGGTCCAGCTCGAGTTCATCGGCGGCGCCCTGCCGCGTGTCCAGCCAGGCGCACAGGGCGCGGATCAAGGAGGCGCCGGCGGCCTCGACCGCCGTGGCCGAGACGCTGCGATGGTCCAGTTCGCGGGCCAGGACGAAGCCGCCGTCGTCCCCCAGCCATCGATAGTCCCCGGGGGGCGCCTGTCCATAGGCCTGGTCGAGGATCTGGAGAAGGGCGGCATGGCCGCGGTTGCGCAGACCCGTCCGGGGCAGGGCGCGCAGCTGGCCCAGGCGGCGGCACCCCAGTGCCCGTAGCGCGGCCAGGCTGTCCGGCGCCGTGGGCAGGGCCTCGCAAGGCAAGGCGTCCAGGTGTCGGGCCAAGGTGTGCGGGCGCAGGGCGTGACGTGCGCCGTGGCCTCGGCGGGCCAGCAGGCAAGCCCCCAGCGCGGTGGGCGCGAGGCCTGTCACCGTGCCGGGCGGACAGTCCTGACGCACGGCGCGCAGCAGGGCGCGGGCGCCGCCGAACAGACGCAGGCTGCCCTCGACCTCGAGCGCCAGGGCCTGATCGTCAAGGGCGGCCAGGTGCGGCGTGTAGCGCAGCAGGCGGGCGGCCAGCCCGGGCGGGCCGGCCGTCACGGGCTGGGGCAGATGCAGGCAGATCCAGAGCATCGGAATACAGACGAATGGCGAGAGTTCCGCGCAGGGCGGGGCCGCGCTGCTTGAGGATGCCGAGCGCCAGGCCCCGCGGCGTGGGGGCCAGGGACAGGCGCAGGGCGGCCGGGCTGGCCTGCCGCGCAGCCGAATGCGGGCGCAGCAGGATCAACAGCAGGTTGCAGCGGCGGGCCAGACGCTGCAGCCGCAGCAGGGCCTGGCCGGGCGAGTGGTCCGTCCAGCACAACAGGGCCGTGCAGACGTCATGGCGGATGATTTGTTCGGCGGCCCAGAGGCGTTCGGATTCGGTGCCGGCGCGCAGCCAGGCCAGGCGGCGGGATTGCAGGCCCCAGTTGGCCCAGCACTGCATCGAGGGGGGATACGGCGGATCGATCAGCAGGATGGGACGCCCGGGATCGAGGCCGGCCAGGGCCGGCTGCAGGAGCAGGAGCTCGCCGATGCCGGGGCGTTCGGGCAGGAATTCGATCAGCGTACCCAGCGGCCAGCCGCCGCCGGGCAGCGCATGGTCGAGGGCCGCGTGCCCGGTGGGCACGGCGGCGCGGCGCGGTGGTGCGATCTGGCTGGCCCGCCACAGGGCGGGGTGGATGCGCTCGGGATGCTGGAGGACTGACGGTGTGTCCATGGTGAGTTTCGGACCCATGAAATACTGTATTTATGTACAGTATAGATCATCGCGTCCACCAGTCGTGCCGTTCGCAAGCCCGGCCCGCCGGATCGTAGCGCTGTTCGCTGAACAGGGCGTGGCCATCGGCCGCCACGGCGATCACGGTCGTGCAGCGGGTGCCGTAGTCGGGACTGACGATGAAGGGGCTGCTGAGCAGGCGCTCGAATTCGATGGAGACCCCGGTGGCCGGCAAGGCCGCGTCCTCGGCCGGCTCGGCATCGCGCAGGACTGCGAAGACCCCGTCCGGGTCGGCCGCCAGCATGCCGACAGGCTGTGTATCCAGCGCGGCGCGCAGCCGCGCCGCCTTCGGCCACGGGGTGTCCAGCAGGTGGTTGGACAATACATAGCGGCCCGGCGTCAGCGGCCGGGCGCGGCCCGAAGGGTCGCGGTTGCCGAGATAGCGGACGCCGTCCGCGGCGCCGATGATCAGGTTGAAGCCGTTATAGTCCGCGCCCCGGGCGCAGACCGCCTCGGCGTATGCCGCCGCGGAATCGGTGCCCAGCAGGAAATCCCGCACCAGCGCCCCGCGCGAGGGGGCGCCCGACCGGTGCCGGCCGGGCTCGCGGTAATTGGTGAGGAGGGCGTAGCGGCCGGCACGGGATCGGCCCAGCCAAGTGCCGCCGGCGTGCAGATCCAGGCCGCCGATGATGTCCGGCCGGTCGGCCCAGGGAGCCGCCGCCGCGGTCGGCCGCGCATGGTATTCGTCCCGGTTGGCGGCGATGAGCAGCGGCCAGTCGGGATCGCCGAGGGCGAGATAGGCAATGCACATGGGTTGGCCTTGATGTCGTGTCCCATGCGACAGGATACGATAGATGCGGGCATGCCATAATCGCCGCATGCCGGATCTTTCCTTCACGCGTCTGTTGTGCGCGGGCCTGGTCTGCTGGGCGGCGTCCCTGCCCGCGTCGGCGGGCGACGTGGCCTGGACCGCCAACCGGACCAGCACGGGTCTGCACGCCTTGCGCACCGACGTCGTGGTGTCCTATGCGCCCACGGCCGCGGATCCGCGGCCCGGCCCGGGCGCGCGGGTGACCCGCGTGCATGCGGCGCGCCGCTATACGGGCGATGCGCGGGTCGCCACGCGCCTGTGCTGGCGCTCCGCCGACGGGCCGTGCGTCGAATTGCGGGGCACGCAGCTCGATACGCATGCCTTCGACGGCCTGGCCCCCGAAGGGCCGTTCCTGCTGGTGCATCGGGCGCTGAACTGGGTGAACACCCCGCCGCCGCTGTTCATCCCGGGATCGGTCACGGTCTGGTTTTCCAGTGGCGGGCCCCGATAAAATCCATGCACGAGCGATGGCCGTCCTCAGGTGGCGGCCGCCCTCAGGTTATACTAACGGGCTATTTACAATATCGTGGTATCGGTTCCGAGGATCCGGCATGCCGCGCGGGCCAGACGGGAACCATTCGGGACGACATGCAGAAAAACAGTTTTAGCTACGAGGATCTGCTCGCGTGCGGGCGCGGCGAACTATTCGGCGAGGGTAATGCGCAGCTTCCCCTGCCACCCATGTTGATGTTCGACCGGATCGTCCACATCAGCGACAAGGGCGGTCCGCACGACAAGGGCGAGATCATCGCCGAACTCGACATTCATCCCGACATGTGGTTTTTCAACTGCCATTTCCAGGGCGATCCCGTGATGCCGGGCTGCCTCGGCCTGGATGCCATGTGGCAGTTGGTGGGTTTTTTCCTGGGTTGGTGCGGCGGCCCCGGCCGCGGCCGCGCCCTAGGCGTGGGCGAGGTGAAATTCACCGGGCAGGTGCTGCCGCAGGCCAAGCTCGTGCGCTACCACATCGACATGAAGCGCGTCATGATGCGCAAGCTGGTCATGGGTATCGCCGATGCGCGCATGGAGGTCGACGGCCGCGAGATCTACGTCGCCCACGACCTGCGCGTGGGCCTGTTCACCGGCACCAACAATTTCTAGGAGGATGGGATCATGCGTCGTGTGGTCGTGACCGGCATGGGCATCGTGTCCAGCCTGGGCAACAAGCAGTCCGAGGTCCTCGAAAGCCTGCGCACGGGCCGCTCGGGCATTTCCTTCCAGCCCAGCTACGTCGAACAGGGCCTGCGTTCGCACGTCGCCGGGTCCGTCAGCCTGGATGCCCAGGCGCTGATCGATCGCAAGCTCGGGCGGTTCATGGCCGACGGCCACGCCTATGCCTGGATCGCCATGCAGGAAGCCATCGCCGACGCGGGCCTGCCGCCGGAGCTCGTGTCCAACGTCCGCACGGGCCTGATCGTCGGCGCCGGCGGCGCCTCGCACGCCAGCATCCACGAGGGGATCCAGACGCTGCAGGAAAAAGGCGTACGCCGCGTGGGCCCCTACATGGTGACCAAAGCCATGGCCAGCGGCGTGTCCGCCTGCCTGGCGACGGGCGCCCAGATCAAGGGCATCAATTACGCCATCAGCTCGGCCTGCTCGACCAGCGCGCATTGCATCGGCAACGCCATGGAGCAGATCCAGATGGGCAAGCAGGACGTCGTCTTCGCGGGCGGTGCCGAGGAGGAGCACTGGTCGCTGTCCTTCATGTTCGACGCTATGGGGGCCTTGTCCACGCGCTACAACGACAGCCCCGAGCGCGCTTCGCGCACCTATGATGCGGATCGCGACGGCTTCGTGATCTCGGGCGGCGGCGGCATCGTCGTGCTCGAGGAATACGAGCACGCGCGCGCGCGCGGCGCGCGCATCATCGCCGAACTCGTCGGCTATGGCGCCACCTCGGACGGCTACGACATGGTCGCGCCCTCGGGCGAGGGGGCGGTGCGCTGCATGCGCCTGGCCCTGCAGGACGTCTCGACGCCGGTCGACTACATCAATACGCACGGCACCAGCACGCCGGTGGGCGACGTCAAGGAAATCGAGGCGATCCGCGAGGTCTTCGGCGAACGGCAACCCTTGATCGCCTCGACCAAGTCCTTGTCGGGGCACGCCCTGGGCGCGGCCGGCGTCAACGAGGCCATCTATACCCTGCTGATGATGCAGCATGGCTTCGTGGCCGCCTCGGCCAACATCGAGACCCTGGATCCCGCCCTCGAAGGCGCCAACATCCTGCGCCAGACGCTGGACAAGGCCGAGGTCCGCACGGCGCTGTCCAACAGCTTCGGCTTCGGCGGCACCAACGCCACCCTGGTGTTCTCGACGGCCGGCCTCTGACCGACGCCGCGGCGGGCTCGTCCGCGCCATGAAAAACGCCGCCTCACAGGGCGGCGTTTTTCATGCGGTTGCGCGATGCGCCCGGCATGGCGCGGCCGTTCAGGTGCGCGCGCGCCGCATGTCGGGCAGAAAGAACGCCGTCAGCCCCAGCAGGGGCAGGTACGAACACACGTGGTAGACGAATTCGATGCTGGTCGCGTCGGCGAGCTTGCCCAGCAGGGCGGCGCCGATGCCGCCCATGCCGAAGGCGAAGCCGAAGAACAGGCCTGAGACCGTGCCGGTCTTGCCGGGCATGAGTTCCTGGGCGTAGACCACGATGGCGGGAAAGGCCGAAGCGATCATGAGGCCGGCGCAGAAGGCCAGCACCAGCGTCCAATGGAGATTGGCGTAGGGCAGCAGCAGGGTGAAGGGCGCCGCGCCCAGGATCGAGCCCCAGATGACCTGCTTGCGGCCGATGCGGTCGCCGATGGGGCCGCCGACCATGGTGCCGGTGGCCACGCCCGCCAGGAAGACGAACAGGCTGACCTGGGCCTGCTGGATCGGCAGGCCGAAGCGATCCATCAGGTAGAAAGTGAAATAGCTGGTGATCCCCGCCAGGTAGAAGTATTTCGAGAAGATCAGCAGCAGCAGGATCGAGATCGCGGACCCCACCTGGCGCCTGGATAGCGTGGTATCGGTCTTGCGCAGGCTGCCGCCGCGCCCGCGCACCCCGCCCAGGTTGGCGCCGTACCAGCGGCCGACCATGACGAGGATGACGATGGCGGCCAGCGCGGCCAGCGACACCCAGGCGATGCTGCGCTGTCCATGCGGGACGATGAGCAGGGCCGCCAGCAAGGGGCCGATCGACGCCCCGATGTTGCCGCCGACCTGGAAAATGGATTGCGCCAGGCCATGGCGGCCCGCCGAGGCCATGCGCGCGACGCGGGAGGATTCCGGATGAAAGACCGAGGATCCCATGCCGACCAGCGTGGCGGCCAGGACGATCACGGGAAAACTGCCGGCAATCGACAGCAGGATCAGGCCGCAGAATGTGAACCCCATCCCGATCGGCAGGGAATACGGCATGGGCCGCTTGTCGGTGATCAGGCCGACGAAGGGCTGCAGCAAGGAGGCCGAGAATTGGAAGGCGAGGGTGATCAGGCCGACCTGGACGAAGGTCAGGTCGAACTTGCCCTGGAGGATGGGGTAGATCGCCAGCAGCACCGACTGCATCATGTCGTTGAGCATGTGCGTGACGCTGATGGCCCCCAACACCGGATAGGCCACCCGGCTGCCGGATGCGCGGGGCAGGGTCGCGGCGGGGCTGATGGCGAGCGGTTCTTTCATGGGACTATGGCCTGAAGGAAGACCCGGGACATTGTACGCGCAGAATCCCCCGGATGCCCGTGGCGGGCGTCCGGGGGATGGCGTGCGATGGGGCGGGCCTCAGGCCGCCACGTGCGCGGCCTGCGTGGCCGCCTCGGGCACGGCCGCGCGCGCGGGCGAGTGCTGGCGCGCGTCCAGCGAGCGCAGGAAGCGCCAGACGAACAGCAGGGTGATCAGCAGCAGCCCGGGATAGCCCAGGCCGGCCAGTAGATAGGGCAGGGTCGGATCGCCGGCCTGGACCGTCGGCAGGTTGAAGCTGAGCAGGCCCAGCGTGATGACGGCGCCGAAGATCCACATGCCCATGAGCCACAGGCCGGCCTCGAAGCCGTGCAGCGTGCCGGCCCAGCGCATGGCCGTCGCGGGACGCGCCGGCTGGAGCGCCGGCGCCCGGTGCGCGCGCAGGCCCAGCGTCAGCAGGTCGAACACCAACAGTCCCGCGCCCACCGTGAACACCAGGCCAAAGAGCGGGATCAAGGCTTTGTAGAACTGCATGGCGGGGAACACGTCGCCGCCGAACCAGTCCAGCCCCAGCGTGCGGTACTGGAAGACCTGGACCGTGCCGCCGATGGCGAACCCGAATGCGATGCCCAGCATGCCGGTGAAGACCAGCCAGAACGCGAGCTTGCCCAGCCGCTGGTCGAAGCCGGCGGCCTTGCGCAGAATGGGCAGGGCGTAATAGGCGGCGGCGATGCCCAGCATGCCGAAGGTGCCGAACAGCGCCAGGTGCGCATGGCTGGGGGTCACCCAGGTGCCGTGCGACCAGACGTTGGTCAGGGCGAAGGTCATCGTAAAGCCGAGGATCCCCGCGCCGACCTGCTCCAGCACGACCGAGCCCAGGATGAAATAGAAGGCGGGGGCATTCTCCAGCGGCTTGCGGTCCTGATGCGCATCGAGGTAGATGTGCCAGAAGCAGAACACCAGGGGCAGGGGTTCCAGGGCGCTGAACAGCGACCCCCAGAATTGCCAGAATTCGGGCGTGCCCACCCAGAAATAATGGTGCGCGTTGCCGATCAGGCCCGAAAGCCAGACCATGGCCACGCCCCAGAACACGGCATAGCCCACCGCCTTGACGTCCGCCTTGAACATCAGGACCAGCAGGAACCCGACCAGGCTGATGTGTATGACTTCCCATACCCCCTCGACCCAGTAGTGCACGACATACCAGCGGAAGTATTCCTGCACGTCCAGCCGCTCGACGAAGAACATGCCGAAGACCCACACCAGGGTCAGGGCCGTCACGCCCAGGCCCAGGCCCCAATGGATCTCGTTCCAGTCGCGGATGGCGGGGAAAGTGCGCAGCACCACGTAGCACAGGATCGCAAAGCCGATCAGGATCACGACGTCCGCGGCGCGCCCGGCCTCCAGGTACTCCAGGCCTTCTTGAAGCCAGGGCTGGCCCAGCCACCAGCCCGCGACGCCCTCGGCGGCCAGGACCTGGGTGGCCACGTTCCACAGCGTCACGGCAATGAGGGCGTAGAACAGGATGCGGATCAGCCAGGGCGCGGCCAGTTCGCGGCGCGAGAGCAGGGGGCCGACGAACAGGATCGTGCCGATGAAGCCGGACAGGATCCAGAGAATCCCCAGGTTGGTGTGTTCGGCGCGCAGGATGTTGAAGTTCAGTACGCCCGAGAGCAGGCGCGGATCGACGTGCTGCGCGGCGATCAGCAGGCCGAAACCCACCTGGAACAGGAACAGCACCAGCATCAGCACGAAAAAGGGCCGGCTCAGGCGCTGCGTGCGATATTCGATCTGTATCATTTCTGGACCTCTTTGAGGCTGCGCAGGTAGGCGATGATGGCGCTCATGTCGGATTCATTGATCATGGCGTCGTACGAGGGCATGACCTTGGCCGGGTAGCCGGCGACGACCTGGGCGTCCGGATGACGGATGGCTTCGATCAGGTAGGCCTCGTCGGCCTTGACCCGCGTGCCGTCGGCCAGTGTGGTCTGCGATCCGTACAGGCCGCCCCAGCCGGGGCCCACCACCCGCTTCTTGTCGGTGGCATGGCAGGCCAGACAGCCGAAATCGGACACCAGCCTCGCACCGACCTGGGCGGGATCCTCTGGAGCCGTTGCCGTTCCGGCCGCCGCGGCGCTGGCCGTTTGGACGGCGGCCGGCCGGGCGGCCGCGCGCCGCGACTCGATGAGTGCCACGCCATCGACCTTGGGCTTGGGCGGCCAGCCCTCGTTGTCCATGGCCGAGGTGTATTTCAGGAAGGCGATCAGCCCGCGGATCTCGTCCGCGCTCAGGGGCAGGTTGGGCATGAGGGACGGATGGCCGCCGCGCCGGTCGATGCGCTCGGCCGCGCCGGGATACTGCGCGCGGTAGGCGGCGATGTCGGCCGCGCCGGCATCGGCCTGGATGGCCGGGTTCTGCAGCTGCGCCTGCACGGCCGCCGCGGTGGGCCAGCCGCCGGCCGAGGGCAGGAAAGCCGCCAGCCATGCCGGCCCGGCATGGGCGTAGACCTTGGTCAGGTCCGGCCCGAAATAGGCGCCGTTGCCCACGATCGTGTGGCAGCCCATGCAGTTGTAGGCCTGGAAGACCCGCTTGCCATGGACCGCGCCCTGATCCATGAAACTGATTTCGTCGGGCACGGCCTGCTGTCGCGAAGGCAGGAAGGACATGGCCGACAGCGCGAGGAAGATCGCCAGCATCAGGCCCAGTACGCCCAGGGCCGCGCGGCGCTTGAGGGGTTCCTTGCAATCCGCGTCGTTCAGGCAGCTCATGGTTGGCCCCCCTGCGAGTCGGCGCGGGCCTGTTCATCGTGCTGGAACAGCGTGCGCAGGCTGCCGAGGAAGGCATAGAAGACGTAGACCGCCAGGACGTAGCCGACGGCGATGTAGAGCCACCACATGGCATGGGATTCCGGCCAATACTGGAAATCCCGCCAATACGGCCAGGACAGGAGCACGCTGACCAGGCTTGCAAGCGCGGAAAGCGTGAGATCGACGATACGCTGCGTCATGGGTTGACCTTTGTCGTGATGTGAACAAGTGACCTGGTCAATCTATGAAATGCGCGGCCGTAGCGTCAACGATGGCACTTCACACGATAGGGTGTATCAATTGATTCATGTTTCGATCTTATTGAACGAATGATTATCCTTGCGGGTGGGATGGGTTCCCGATGGGATATTGAAAACCTGTCCAGGCTATTCCATTCATTCTTTAAAAAATAGAAAATACTATTATTAATCAATAAATTATATAAATAATCTATAATTTTTATTAAGAGATGAATTCGTCAATCCTCGATAATGATCAGGGTGCCTTCATGGGTATTGAATTGCCATTTTTTCAATATGGAATCATGGATTTTTGATATGGATTAATTCTAATCGTGATTTAAGTATTTACCCTTAAAACAAGGCTTCGGATCACGAGGACGCCCAGGGTCCCGAGGGGGCCGGTGAGGCCCGGCCAGCATCCAGCCGTGGCGGCAGCGCAAGCGCGACCCGCGTCCCGCCGGGCAGCGCCTCGATCTGCAGCGCGCCCCCCAGGAGGACCGCCCGCCGGCCCATGTTGCGCACGCCCGCGCCGCCCGCGGCGGTATTCACATAGGGGGCGCCGTCGTTCTCGATGACGATGAGCGCCCCGCCCTGCGGACCGGCGCCGCCGCGCACGGCGATGCGCGAGGCGGGGCCGTGGCGCAAGGCGTTGGTGACCGCTTCCTGCACGATGCGCAGCACGTTCAGCGCGTGCGTCGGAGTCACGCCCGAGACTTCGGGCAAGTGCGCCATCGACCATTGCAGGTCCACGCCCAGGCGCTTGAGCCGGGGTTCGAGCCGTTCGCGCAGGCCCGAGAGCGCGGCCGCGAGTTCGCGGTCGCCGATGTCCAGCGAATGGATCACCAGGCGCAGGTCGTCGAGCGCTTCGCGGGCGGTGCGCTCGATGCCGGCCGGGCAACCGCGCTCGGCCAGCGCGATGATCGAGGCGAGGTGGCCGCTCAGGCCGTCGTGCAGGTCGACCGTGAGCCGGTGGCGCTCCTCGCTGCGGACGCGGCGGGCGGCCTCGCTGCGTTCATCCTCGTAGAGGCGGCGCAGCTCGGCCTCGCGGTCGGCCAGCCGCTGTCTGAGGTGGGCGTTGGCGCCGTCCAGGCGGATCAGGCTCAGGCCCAGGCGGCGCATGAGAATCACCGCGATCGCCACCACCAGCAGCTGCCGGTAGTAGAGCGAGAGAAAGAACGGACCGTCCAGCATGCCGGCGACGATCGCTCCGTCATGCAGGGCGGCCACCGAGAAGACGCACAGGGGCAGCAGGAGCAGCCAGGCTTCCCGCACCTTTTTCACCAGTGCCCCCCAGGCCGAGATGGCGACCGTGATCAGCGGCGAGATCACCATGACGGGCGCCACGACGCCGATCATCAGGGCGGGGGCCGGCACCACGCCGGAGGCCATCGCCAGCAGGCATGCGCCGGGCACGGCCACCACGCAGGCGCGCAGCCAGCCCGGCGGCGCGGTGCCGTTGATCTCCAGCGCAATCACGTGCAGGATGAAGACGCTCGACATGCTGAAGGCGTAGGCATGGGGCAGCCAGTCGAGCACGTCGGGCGCGGCGTCGGCCAGCAGGCCCGCATAAGAGGCCGTGGACACCACGAGCAGCAGGAACAGCCAGCCGTACAGAGGTTCCCGCGGCCGGTAGATCCAGACCATCAGGGTCGCGATGGCCAGCAGCAGCTGGCAGGCCAGCACCATCATGCGCGTATGCTCGAACACCAGGACCCTGAGCCTGTGATAGGGTGCGACTTGCTGCGCCGTGCCCAGGTACAGCGCGGACAGGTAGCCGCGCGCGACGTCCGGCACGTCGAGCTGGACGTCGACCGTGTGGCGGCCGGCCGCCACGTGGCGGCCCGACAGCGGCACCAGTGCCGAGGCGCCCAGCATGATGCCGGGGACCAGGGAGTCCGCGCCGGTGTCCAGCACCACGTCGCCGTCCAGCGCGACGACCGCACGGTAGCTGAATGTGGGAATGAAGAGGTAGAGCGGCTGCGTGGGCGCCCGGGCCAGCTCGAAATCCATGCGGTAGCGGCCCTGGACGTGGCGGCGGCCCTGCGCGTGGGGCAGATCCACGTCCGCGGGCGCGCCGCCGTTGGCCGTGAACCGGGCCTGGTCGATCACCAGGACATCCCGCGGCACGGGCAGGTCCAGCCACAGCGGGGTGCTGGCCGCCAGCGCCGCCAGCACGGCGAGGAGCAGGCCCAGCCAGCGCCGGTTCACAGCCATATGAGCCCGAGGCGCGAGGCCTCGAACACCGCCTCCGAACGATTGCCGACCTGCAGCTTGCGGTAGATGTTCTTGATGTGCACGGGCACGGTCTGGCGCGACAGGCCGAGCTGTTCAGCCACCTCGGCGTAGGTCAGGCCCTTGGCGATGCCCCACAGGATCTCGGTCTCGCGCGGGGTCAGCACAGCCGCCTCGCGGGATGAGGCCTGGACGCCGGCCGGCAAGGCGCCCGTGCCCAGGCGCTGCACCAGGACACGCGCGATCGATGAGGAAATCGGCGAACGCCCGGCGCGCAATTCCTCGATGGCCTCGATCAGGTCGGCGGCGCCGATGTCCTTGAGCAGGTAGCCCGTCGCGCCGGCCTCGATCGCCGCGATCACGACTTCCTTGTCGGCCAGCACCGAGATCACCATGGCTTCGGCTTGCGGGTTCACCGCACGCAGACGGCGGATGGCCTGGATGCCATGGCCGTCCGGCAGGCGCAGGTCCGTGATGAGCAGGTCGACGGGTTCGCTGTGCAGGGCGGCCATCGCGGCGCCCAGTGTGCCGCAGGCGGCGACCAGGCGCCCGCCCGGCCAGTCCGACAGGATCGATTCGAAGCGCAGGCGCAGGGGCTCGTCATCCTCGACCAGCAGCGTGCGGCAGAGCGCGGGGGGACCGCCGTCCCCTCCGGTTTCGGTGCGCCCGCTCTCAAAGGCCATCGGTCTTACCCATTTCATGGTATAGGCCGGCGGCGCCCGGACCTTTAATCTTCGACATTGAATATTTAATCGATTGCCATCGTTTGTTTTAGTTTGTCACGCCGAGGCCGGCTTGTCATCCCGCTCCCGAAGAAAGGAACATTTCATGCCCGAAAGACGTTTGCAGCCCGTGCTCTCGGCGGCTTTGGCGGCGATGACCGTGCTGTTGGCCTCGTGCACCGATACCGACTCGGCCTCGGAACCCATGGCCGCGGCCAAGCCGAACATGCTCTTCATCGTGATCGACGACTTGGGCGTGGACCAGATGACGTCCTATGGCTATGGCGGCAAGCTCCCGGCCCGCATGCCCAACCTCACCGCCATCGCCCGTGCCGGCGTGCAGTTCCGCAATGCCTGGGCCATGCCCGACTGCACCCCCACGCGGGCCACCTTCTTTACCGGACGCTATCCCTCCCAGACCAATATTCTGAATGCGGTGGTGTCGCTGGATCTTGCCAATTCCTCGACGGCGCCCTACGAGGTCACGCTGCCCAAACTTCTGAAGACCCGGGGCTACACCAGCGCGCTGATCGGCAAGATGCATCTGACGGGCTCCGACCTGGGCGGCGCCTTCAACCTGCCCTATGGCTACGACAGCATGTGGAAGCTGGGCTGGGATTATTTTGATGGCTTCCTGGACGGTGCGCCCTACAACATCGATACCCGGGCGGGCCTGACGACCGCGGGGGCCGACGTCGACAGCGGCCCCTACAAGTGCGGTTTCGTCCCGACGACCCACATCGACGGGGTCAATGGCGCCGATGCCGGCGCCTGCTACCTTGCCGACGGCAGTTGCTCGGAACTCGCCATCGGCGGCGAGATCGTCACGCCGGGCCGCAGTTGCCTGGAGCGTGGCGGCATCCTGGATCCACAGCAGACCTGCCAGGCGGCGGTGCCCGACTATATCGATTTCGACGCGCAGAACGGCTATTACACCGGTCGATGGGTACAAAGCGGGCCCAATGGGCAGGGCCGCGTCATTCCGGCGTCCGACCCGTCCTCGCGCGGCTATCGCAGCATCCTGGAAACCGAGCGCGCCCTGGCCTGGGCCCGTCAGCAGCCCTCGGACAAGCCCTGGATGCTGACGGTGGGCTACTCGGCCATTCACACGCCCCTGCAAGTGCCGCCCGTCTCGCTCATCGCCGAGGACACGCCGGGCCGTAACGACAATCTCGTGTGCTCGCCGCGGGCCGACTCGGAAAACACCCCGGCGCTGACGGCATTCACCGATGTGGTCGACAACCGCCTCATCACCAACCTGATGATCGAGGCCATGGACAAGAAGATCGGGGATCTGCTGGTTGGCTTGAACCTGGCCGCGTACAAGGACGATGGCACGCTCGATTATCATCCCGAGCGCACCAATACGGTCGTGGTCGTGATGGGCGACAACGGCACTTATGTGGACAGCGTCAAGCTGACCGAGCCGGGCCGGTTCGATCCCACGCGCGCGAAGGCCACCCCCTACCAGACCGGCGTCTGGGTGCCGCTGCTGGTGGCGGGGCCGATGGTCGCCTCGCCGGGGCGCGAGGTGCCGCACATGGTCGGCTCGGTAGACCTGTACCGCCTGTTCGCCGACATCGCGGGCGCGGATGTCGAAGCCGCCATTCCGGCCGACCGCCCACTGGATGCGCAGCCCATGCTGGCCTATCTGACCAATGCGGGCCAGGCAGGCATCCGCAGCAGCAATTTCACCGAGATGGGCACCAACCTCAGGGCGACGGGTTCCAGCGAAAACGAATCGCCCTGCGTCATCCCGGCGGCGAACAATGTCTGCACGACGCTGTTCCCGCAAAAGGGCGTGTGCCTGACCCAAGGGGGCATCTGGTATGGCGACAACGACACCGCAGGGGAAACCGACGGTGTGCCCGAGGAAGGCTATCACAACTGCTGCCAGGTCCAAGCCTATCGCCTGGCCGATGGGGGTAAAACCACCACCTTCCTGCCGGTCGCCACCAAGGCGGTCACCGACGGCACCTACAAGCTGGTGCGCCAGACCCGCAACGAGTGCGAGCCGGCCATGGGCAGCGCGGGCGATCCCACGGTCTACCGCTACAGCACGACCAGTTTCAGCATTCTGGACGAGTTCTACCGGATCGACGCCGCCAAGCCCAACCCCACGCTGGATAAAGAAAACACCGAACTGGGCCCCATCGCGGCACCGCGGCTGGATGTCACTGCGTTGAACGGCGAGCAGCAGCAGGCGTATGCCAAGCTGGCGGCAGAAATGGACCAGCACGATGCGGTGGCCAGCTACAACCAGGCATACGACAGCGTCAATTGCCCGGGCGACGGCAACCGCGACCTGGTGGTGGATGCCAAGGACTTGGCCAACTGGGAGGAGCTCAGCCGGATCAACGGCGGGCAATCAAGCTGGTACGACTTCAACCACGATGGCAAGACCGACGAGGCCGACCGCCTGATCATCCGGAACAACATGGGCAGGACCTGCCAGGGCGCCTGAAGCGAAGCCCGCAGGCGATCAGTCGGCCGGCGCCGCATCCACCAGGACCAGTTCGGCGTCCTCGAGGGCGGTGACCCGTATGGCGTCCTCGCCATGAATGGCGGCGCCGTCGCGTGCCTGCAGGGCCAGGCCGTTGACCTCGACGCGACCCGTGGCCGGCACTAGATAGCCATAGCGCCGAGGGTCCGAGAATCGATACTCGACGGTTTCCCCGGCCTCGAGCGTGGCGCCCAGTACCCGCGCATCCGTCCGGATGGGCAGCGCGTCCCCATCGCCCTCGATGCCGCTGGCCAGGGTGACGAACTTGCCGGAGCGCCCATGCTTGGGAAAGGGCTTGGAACCCCAGGACGGCGGCTGGCCCCCGCGGTCCGGCATGATCCAGATCTGAAAGATGCGGGTCGAGCCGGGCTCGAGGTTGTACTCGGAATGCCGGATGCCCGTCCCGGCGCTCATGACCTGGACGTCGCCGGCCACCGTGCGCCCCCTGTTGCCGAGATTGTCCTCATGGGTGATGGCTCCCTCGCGGACATAGGTGATGATTTCCATGTCGGCGTGGGGATGGGGCGGAAAGCCCGAGCCGGCCTGGATGGTGTCGTCGTTCCAGACGCGCAGCGTGCCCCACTGCATGCGCCGGGGGTCGAAGTATCCGGCGAAGGAAAAATGATGCTTCGCGTCGAGCCAGCCGTGGTTGGCGCCTCCAAGCGAGTTGAATGGGCGGTGTTCGATCATGACATCCTCATCAGCGTCGAATTGCAATGGCTTCAGTCTATGCCCCCTGGCCCTGGGTGAGAATGGCAGAAATGGAATGTCTTGGTTTCCGTTTTGCGGCTGGCCGCCGGGCGACCCCGATTCGGCTAGACAGTTGAAGCTTCAAAAATTGAAACGCATCGACTGTGCCCCTATGATGTCGATATCCACACCCTCTGTCGCATCCGATGAAAAAACTGCCGGACTTCGAAGCCTGGGCCATCTTCGCCAAAGTGGCTGAAACAGGTTCTTTCGCACGCGCCGCGGCAGAGGTCTCGTTGTCCCAGGCCACGGTGTCCAAGGCGATCGGACGCTTGGAGGCCCGCCTGAACACCACGCTTTTCCAGCGCACCTCGCGCAGCATGTCCTTGACCGAAAGCGGCCACCTGGCGCTTGAACGCGCCACACGCATTCTGGAGGACGGGGAGGCCGTCGAGGCCGAGATCACCGAGCAATCCAGCAGCCTGCGCGGCATCATCCGCGTGTCGGCGCCGATGTCGTTCGGGTTGAGCCGCCTCGCGCCCATCGTGCCCGGCTTCCTGGCCCTGCATCCCGAGGTGGAACTGGACCTGCAGTTCGACGACAAGCAGGCCGACCTGATCGCGGAACGCTACGACCTGGCCTTGCGCATCGCCAACCTCGTGGACTCGTCCCTGCTGGCCCGCCGTTTGTGCGGGGTGCGGATCCTGCTGGTCGGTTCGCCGGCCTATTTCCAGAAATACGGGAAACCGCGCCATCCCCGTGAACTCGCCAATCACAAGGCCTTGAAATACGCCTACTCGCGCGCAGGCGCGAGCTGGCGGTTTCGCCACAAGAAAGAGGGCGAGTTCACACAGGTCATGCCGGCCCAGATGCATTCCAATAACGCCGAGGCGCTGACGCCGGCCTTGCTGGCGGGCCTGGGCCTGGCGCTCCAACCGGAATTCCTGGTCTGGGAACATCTGCGCGCGGGCGTATTGGAGACGGCGATGGAGGCCTGGGAGGTCGAACCCATCGCGCTGCACATCGTGACGCCGCCGGGCCGCCGGCGGCCCGCCCGCGTGCAGGCCTTCATGGACTACGTCGCGGACAGCCTGGCAGGGGAGCCGTGGGCGGGCAGTGCAGACGCCGAATTTAAGCATGAGTATTAAGCAAACAGGGCACTAGTATTCCACAATGATTTGTCGGCCGGCGAGCGGGACGCTTCGCGGCCGGTGTGCAATTTTCATAAAAAGTTCCTCAGGGATATCCTTGATCGAAAAATTGTAAGCATGGCGCTTTTGCCTGAGATGCGCTCTGTACAATAAATCAGCCCCTTTTAAAAGGAACACCAGAACGGCATTGTTTGAATATCGATGGTCACGGTTTTTTCACTTAGTGAATTGACGGGTCATACAGATTACTGTCGTCAGTTTCATATAAGGGCAATTCAGCACCATAAGGAGGAAAAACATGTCCAACGAAATGATGAACAGTTGGGGCCAATATCGACCCACGAAAACAGTGTGGTTTTGGTCTTGCGTGGGCGCGGCGGCCTTGACGATGGCGGTCGGGTTCGGCGCAGGCGGGTGGGTCACTGGGGCAACGGCGGCTGAACAGGTCGCGTCTTCCACCGATCAGGCGGTCGCCACCCTGGCCGCTAATATCTGCGCAAATCGATTTCTGGCCGCGCCGGATTCACAGTATCAATTGACTCAGCTCAAAGAGGTCGACACCTGGAAACAGGACACCTTCATCGAGGAAGGCGGCTGGGTGACGTTTGCCAATATGGAGGAACCCGTCGATGGCGCCGCCGACCTGTGCGTCGACAAGATTCTGGCAGGCAACACGGCCACCGTAGATAATGGCGCATAAGGCAGGCGGGTTTGCTTCCGCATTCCGCAAGCCATCTCGCGCTGGGCCAAGCGCTGCGCACGCGGAACCTTGCATCACGCTTGCCCACATGACAGTGGGCTGATGCAGCCGCGCGTTCAAGGATTTTTCGGGGTGCCCGGCGTCAGGCCAATGCGTCGATGACGGCTTGCGGGTTGCGCTCGATCACGTTGAGCAGCACCAGCGCCGGCGCTTTGGGGTCAGCCGGCCGGGTGGGCCTTAATCTTGCCGCCCAGGGCCAGCGAAGCCCGCAAGGTGTCGTTGATACGAGTCTGCCAGCCGTCGCCACTGGCGCGCAGCGCGGCCAGCACGTCGGCATCCAGGCGCAGCTTCACCGCTTCTTTCGTCACGGCCTGGGTGCTGCCCACGGGGCGCCCCCGGCGCTTGGCGATCTGCTCCGGCGTATGCACCTGGGCGAACTTGCCCGCCTTGGCCTCGGCTAGCGATTCGCGCAGCCCAGGTAGCGCCTGGCCGGCATCGGCCTCGATGGCCTTTGCCACCTTGTCCATGTCCAGTTTCTTCAGGGTCTTCATGGTCAGCTCCGCTTGATGTCCTTGGTCTTCACGTTGGTGCGCACAGCCTTGGCATACACCATCACCAGTCGGGGATTACGTCACCGGCCTCTGGGTTCTCGGCGATCCAGTCGATGAAAGCGTGGCGCTCGCTTTCACCCCAAACTTCGTTGGCTTGCTTTTGGAAGATGAGGGTTTCAACGACGGTTTGCATGATTAAATGTACCCCCAATTAAATTGCTTTGCAAGGGGCTTTACAGGGAGGTGGCCGTCTTTATGGAACGTCCCGAACCGTCCTGAACCACTACTCAATATTCTGCGCCTGCTCGCGCATCTGCTCGATCAGCAGCTTCAGGTCGATGGCCGCCTGGGTGACCGATAGCGCCGCGGATTTCGAGCCCAGCGTATTGGCCTCGCGGTTCATTTCCTGGAACAGGAAGTCGAGGCGCTTGCCGCGGCTGCCCTTGGGCGGGGGCTGCCGCTTGCCGGCGGCGCCCGGGTCGCCCAGGATGTGCTGCAGCTCGGCCAGGTGCGAGCGCAGGCGGGCGATTTCCTCGGCCACGTCCACGCGCAGGCCGAACAGCCCCGCCTCCTGGGCGATGCGCGCCGAGAGCTCGGCGCCGCCGATCTGGGCGAAACCCTCGGGGCTGGCGGCCTCGAGCGCCTCGCGCAGGCGCTGGGCCACGCGGGCCTGCTGGCTGTCGATCAAGGCGGGCAGGTCGGCTTCGACCTGCTCCACGATGACGGCGATCTCGCGTGCCGTCTGCAGCATGGCGTCGGCCAGGCGCCCGCCCTCGCGTGCGCGCGCCGCGGTAAATTCGTCGAGCGCCTGCGTCATCGCGCGTTCGCACAGCGGCAGCCAGGTCTCGGCATCCAGCGTCGTGCGTTCGCCGCCGCCCAGCAGCTCGGCCAGCGTCGGCGCCGGGACGTCGGGGATGAGGGCGCGCGCCGCATGCAGTTGCGCGGCCAGGGCGCGCAGGGCGTCGGGGTCGATGCTGCGCGGCGCATCGCCGGCGGCCATCGCGTAGCTGACGCGAACCTCGATCTTGCCGCGCTGCGCATACCGGCCCACCAGCTCCCGGAGGCGGGACTCGGCGAAGCGCAAGTCGTCGGGCAGGCGCAGATTGAGGTCCAGGTAGCGGTTGTTGACGCTGCGGATCTCGATGCCGATGGCGCCGGGCTCGGATTCCAGGCGTGCCGCGCCGAAGGCCGTCATGCTGCGGATCATGGGACGTTCCGTGTTTATCTACAATGTGGGCGTATTGTAGTCTCGAACATCGGCAAGCCCGCTTGCCTCACCCACGGAATCTTTGATGACTCAACATCCATCCGCCGGCGCGCGCCCGTCCGGCCGCGCCCCCGACGAACTGCGCAAGGTGCGCCTGCTGACCGGGTATACCCGATACGCCGAGGGTTCGGTGCTGGCTTGCATGGGCGACACCCAGGTCTTGTGCAACGCCAGTGTGCTGGACAAGGTCCCGCCCTTCCTCAAGGGCGCAGGGCGCGGCTGGGTTACGGCCGAGTACGGCATGCTGCCGCGGGCCACACACACGCGCGGCGAGCGCGAGGCCGCGCGCGGCAAGCAAAGCGGCCGCACCCAGGAGATCCAGCGCCTCATCGGCCGCAGCCTGCGCGCCGTCTTCGACCTGCATGCCCTGGGCGAGCGCACCATCCACCTGGATTGCGACGTGCTGCAGGCCGACGGCGGCACGCGCTGCGCCGGCATCACCGGTGCCTGGGTCGCCGCCGCCCTGGCGGTGCGCGGCCTGCAGCGCCGCGGCCTGCTGGCGGGCGATCCGCTGCTCGGGCAGGTGGCCGCCGTCTCGGTCGGCATCGTCGGCGGCCGCCCGGTGCTGGATCTGGACTATCCCGAGGATTCGGCCTGCGACACCGACATGAACGTGGTCATGACCGATGCCGGCCGCTATGTCGAGGTGCAGGGTACGGCCGAGGGCGGCAGTTTCGGCCGTCCGGAGCTGGATGCCTTGCTGGATCTGGCCGGCGCGGGGATCGCCCGCCTGGGCGCCCTGCAGGCCCGTGCCCTCGAGGAGGCGACAGTATGACGATGCGGGTCGTGCTGGCCTCGAACAATCCCGGCAAGCTGAAGGAATTTTCCGCGATCCTGGGCGCGGCGGGCATCGAAATGGTGCCGCAGGGCGACCTGGGGGTGCCCGAGGCGGACGAGCCCCACGGCACCTTCATCGAAAACGCACTGGCCAAGGCGCGCCACGCCAGCCGTCTGACCGGCCTGCCGGCCTTGGCCGACGACTCGGGGTTGTGCGTGCGCGCGCTGGGCGGCGCGCCCGGCGTGTATTCGGCGCGCTATGCCAGTCGGCGGGGCGGTCCGCGCGGCGACCAGGCCAACAACGCGCAGCTGGTCGCGGACATGGCGGGACGCGAGGATCGGCGGGCCTGCTATGTGGCGGTACTGGCCTATTTGCGCTCGGCCGAGGATCCGCGTCCTGTGGTGGTCGAAGGCGCCTGGGACGGCGAGGTGCTGGATCAGCCGCGAGGCGCCAATGGTTTTGGCTACGACCCGTATTTTTATCTGCCAGACTTGGGCCTGACGGCGGCCGAGCTGCCGCCGGCCCGCAAGAACACCCTCAGCCACCGCGCCCGCGCCCTGCGCGGCCTGCTCCAGGCCCTGCAGGGCGCGGTGCGCTGAAACCAAGCGAACGACACCCTTGAAGAAACTCGTCCCAGTCCCGATGCCCGAGCGCGATGACGGTCGCCCGGGCGTACGCGGCAAGCCCGGGCTTGTCGCCCTCCCACCCCTGTCGCTGTACGTGCACGTGCCGTGGTGCGTACGCAAATGCCCGTATTGCGACTTCAATTCGCACGAGCGCACCGAAGGGGCCCCCGAGGAGGATTACCTGGCCGCCCTGGCGGCGGATCTCGAGCAGGCCGTCCCCTCGGTCTGGGGACGGACCGTGTCCACGGTGTTCATCGGCGGCGGCACGCCCAGCCTGCTGTCCGCCGAGACGGTGGACCGGATGATGGCCTTGTTTCGCGCATGCCTGAACCTGGCGCCGGATGCGGAAGTGACCCTGGAGGCCAATCCGGGCACCGCCGAGGCGGACCGTTTCGAGGGCTATGCGCGCGCCGGCGTCAACCGGATCTCGCTCGGGATCCAGAGCTTCGATGATCGTGCGCTCGAGGCCTTGGGCCGCATCCACGACGGCGCGCAGGCGCGGCGCGCCATCGGGATGGCCCAGCATGCGGTCGAGCGCGTGAACCTGGACCTGATGTATGCGCTGCCGGGGCAGACTCTGGAGGCGTGCGAGCGCGACCTGCGTGAGGCCATGTCCTACGGCACCGGCCATCTGTCGCTCTATCACCTGACCATGGAGCCCAACACCGTCTTTGCAAAGTACCCGCCCAAGGTGCCCGACGATGACGCCAGCGCCGCCATGCAGGACCGCATCGTCGAGCTGACCGCGGCCGCCGGCTGGGAGCGCTACGAAGTCTCGGCCTATGCCCGCCCGGGGCAGGCCTGCCAGCACAACCTGAATTACTGGCGTTTCGGGGATTACCTGGGCATCGGCCCCGGCGCGCATTCCAAGCTGTCGTTCCAGGATCGCATCCTGCGCCAGGCGCGTTCGCGCATGCCCGACTCCTGGATGCGCCAGGCCTTGGCGCGCGACGGCAGCCACATCGCCGAGGAAAGAGTCCTCGGGGCAGCCGACCTGGGGTTCGAATTCATGCTCAATGCGCTGCGCCTCAGGGACGGTGTCGAGGGCGGCCTGTTCATCGAACGCACGGGCTTGTCCTTGATGTCGATCCTGCCGGCGATGCGGCACGCCGCCGAGCGCGGCCTGCTGGAACCGGGGCTCGAGCAGATCCGCGCCACCCCGCTGGGCTGGCGATTCCTGAATGAGTTGCAGATGGAGTTCCTGGCGGAATAGATGTTTTTCCTGTCCGGAGTGCACTGAAATAGGGCATGCACGCCCTATAATTTGCACTCTTATGGTGCGACATGGCGTCAGGTCCGCCGATGGGTCGTTTTGCCGCCCTCCAGCACGCCCAAAAACTTGGCACGCTTGTTGCTTTACGCGTTGTAAGCCATCGGCTTTTCCCTCAATCGAACTGTGCTAGACAGGAGCTCTCATGTCCACCAACGAAGAAGTCATCAAGATGATCGCGGAGCGCGAAGTGGCTTTCGTCGATTTTCGCTATACCGACACGCTGGGCCGCGAACATCACCTGACCACCCCGGCGCACGTCGTGGACGAGGACAAGATGGAGGCCGGCGTGGCCTTCGACGGCTCGTCGCTGCCGGGCTGGAAGGGCATCGAAGCCTCGGACATGCTGCTGATCCCGGACCCGACCACGGCCCGCATGGACCCGTTTCGGGAGGAGGCTACGCTGATCCTGACCTGCGACGTGGTCGAGCCGTCCGACCTCAAGGGCTATGACCGCGATCCGCGCTCGCTCGCCCGGCGCGCCGAGGCCTATCTGAAGTCCAGCGGCCTGGGCGACACCGCGTATTTCGGTCCGGAGCCCGAGTTCTTCGTGTTCGACAGCATCAGCTGGAATGCCGACATGTCGGGCTGCTTCGTCAAGATCCGCTCCGAGGAGGGCGCCTGGTCCAGCGCGGACGACGCCAACGGCACCAATCTGGGGCATCGGCCCGGCATCAAGGGCGGCTACGTGCCGGTGCCCCCGGTCGATTCCTTCCACGACATGCGCTCGGAAATGTGCCTGCTGATGGAGCAGCTCGGCGTGCCGGTCGAGGTCCATCACCACGAGGTGGCGACGGCCGGGCAGCTCGAGATCGGCACGCGCTTCAGCACCCTGGTGCAGCGCGCCGACTGGAACCAGGTCATGAAGTACGTCATCCACAATGTGGCCCACGTCTATGGCAAGACCGCGACCTTCATGCCCAAGCCCATCGTGGGCGACAACGGGTCGGGCATGCACGTGCACCAGTCGATCTGGAAGGACGGCCAGAACCTGTTCGCCGGCAACGGCTATGGCGGCCTGTCGGAGTTCGCGCTGTACTACATCGGCGGCATCATCAAGCACGCGCGCGCCCTGAACGCCATCACCAATCCCTCGACGAATTCCTACAAGCGCCTGGTGCCGCACTACGAGGCGCCGGTCAAGCTCGCGTACTCGGCGCGCAACCGCTCGGCCTCCATCCGCATTCCGTACGTCGGCAATCCCAAGGCCCGCCGCGTCGAGGCGCGCTTCCCCGATCCCCTGGCCAACCCCTACCTGGCCTTTTCGGCCCTGATGATGGCCGGCCTGGACGGCGTGCAGAACAAAATCCATCCGGGCGATCCGGCGGACAAGAACCTGTACGACCTGCCGCCCGAGGAGGATGCCAAGATCCCCACGGTCTGCGCCTCGCTGGAACAGGCCCTCGAGGCCCTGGACGGCGATCGCGAGTTCCTGACGCGCGGCGGCGTGTTCAGCAATGACCTGATCGACGCCTACCTTGGCCTGAAGGCCAACGAGCTGGACCGCCTGCGCGTGACGCCGCATCCCGTGGAGTTCGACATGTACTACAGCCTGTAGCCGGCGGGCTGCGCCATGGACCCCGCCGGCTACGACCTGCTGAAGACCGCGGTCCTGCTGCTGGACGGGGACCGGCGGGTCCGCCATGCCAACACGGCCGCGGAGGAATATTTCGGCCTGTCGCGCCGCCAGCTCGAAGGCATGGACGCCGACCCGCTCATCGGCATGGTCCAGAGCGTCGTCAAGGTGCCGCTGCGCGCGGCGCCGTGGGCCTGGCTGTACGAGATCCCCGTGCGGGCGACCTTGCTGGACGACCGGCAGCACGCCCATGCCGAGCAAACCGCGCAGCGCGAATCGCTGCGCAATCTTGCGCACGAGATCCGCAATCCGCTCAGCGGCCTGCGCGCCGCGGCGCAATTGCTCGAGGGCGAACTCGAGGATCCGGGGCTGCGGGACTATACCGGCGTCATCATCGCCGAGGCCGACCGCCTGGTGGACCTGGTCGAGCGCCTGGTGTCCTCGCAGCGGCAGGGGCTGGAGATCCGGTGCTTCAATATTCACGAGGTCTGCGAGCGGGTCTACACGCTGCTGGCCGCCGAGTATGGCCGGCGAATCGAGATCGTGCGCGACTACGACGCCTCGGCGCCCGAGTTGCGGGGCGATTTCTCGCGCATCCTTCAGGCCTTGTTGAACGTGGCGCGCAACGCGGGCCAGGCCTTGACCGAGAACCCCGGGCTCCAGGCCCCACGGTTGATCCTGCGCACGCGCGTCGGCCACCAGTTGGTGCTGCTGCGCCGACAGGTGCGCATGGGCCTGGTGCTGTCCGTCATCGACAACGGTCCCGGCGTGCCCGATGCGCTGCGCGACAAGATCTTCCATCCCCTGTTGACGGGGCGGGCCCAGGGCTCGGGACTGGGCCTGAGCCTCGCCCAGGAATTCATGCAGCAGCACGGCGGCCTGGTCGAGTTCGACTCGCGGCCCGGCCATACCGAGTTCCGCCTCATCCTGCCCATGGAGCCGCTATGAATCCCGTGTGGATCGTCGACGACGAAAAGACCATGCGCTGGGTGCTGGAGAAGGCCCTCGACAAGGAAGGGCTGCCGGTGCGGGGTTTTTCGGACGGCGTGGCCGCGCTGGACGCGTTCGACGCGGGCGAGCGGCCGTCGGTGGTCCTCACCGATGTGCGCATGCCGGGCCGCGACGGCTTGAGCCTGATGGCCGAGATCAAGGCGCGCGCGCCGGACATTCCCGTCATCGTCATGACGGCGTTCACCGATCTGGACACGACCGTGGCGGCCTTCCAGCACGGCGCATTCGACTACCTGGCCAAGCCCTTCGACGTCGAGGCCGCGGTGCTCACCATCCGCCGTGCCGCGCGCGAGCAATCCGATGCCGGGCCCTTGGCGGGCGAGGCGGCGCGCGGCATGCTGATGCCCTCGCATGCGCCGGCGATGCAGGAGGTCTTTCGCGCCATGGGGCGCCTGGCGGCCTCCAAGGCGACGGTGCTGATCACCGGCGAATCCGGCACCGGCAAGGAACTCATTGCGCGCGCCCTGCACCAGCACAGCCGGCGTGCGGCCGGGCCCTTCATTGCCGTCAACGCGGCGGCGATCCCGCGTGACCTGCTGGAAGCCGAATTGTTCGGGCACGAGCGCGGCGCCTTCACCGGCGCGGTGCAGACGCGTCGCGGGCGCTTCGAGGAGGCGCGCGGCGGCACGCTGTTCCTGGACGAGATCGGTGACATGCCGGCCGAGTTGCAGACCCGCCTGTTGCGGGTTCTGGCCGAGGGCAGTTTCTATCGGGTCGGCGGCACCCAGGCCCTGGCCGTGGACGTACGCGTGGTGGCGGCCACCCATCAGCCGCTCGAGCGGCGCGTCGCGCAGGGTCTGTTTCGCGAGGATCTGTTTCATCGGCTGAACGTGATTCGCCTGCGCCTGCCGCCGCTGCGCGAGCGCCGCGAGGACATCGCCGCCCTGGCCGCGCATTTCCTGCGCACCAGCGCCGTCGAGCTCGGGGTGCCGGCGCGCACCCTCGGTCCCGACGCGCTGGCGACGCTCGAGCGTTTCGATTATCCCGGCAATATCCGCCAGCTCGAGAACATTTGCCAGTGGCTGACGGTGATGGCGCCCAGCCAGACGGTCGAGCGGCACGACCTGCCGCCCGAGGTCCTGCAGACGCCGGCGACCGCGGCCGAGGCCGGTGCGGGCCGCGCCGGAACCGTCCCGTCGGAGGGGCGGCAGGGGCCCGGATGGGCGGCCGCCCTGGCCGAGGACGCGCGCCGCCGTCTGGGACGCCAGGAGCCTTGTGTGATGGACACGCTGGCGGCGGACTTCGAACGCGCGGTGATCGGCGCCGCCCTGGCCTATAGCGGCGGCCGGCGCGGCGAGGCGGCCCGGCGCCTGGGCATTGGCCGCAATACGCTGGCGCGCAAGTGCCGGGAACTGGGGCTGGATGCGGGCGGCGGGGAGGCGTGAGGACCAGGCACCAGGCGTCTGCACGGGTTGCCCGAACAGGCCCCTAGGCCGCCGCGGGCGCGCCCGGTCTGCCGCGCAGGCAGGCCTGCGCGCGCTGGGCCAGCAGGGCTTCACGGCGGATGAAGGCCGCGATCTCGGGTGTCGCCGGATGGTGGTGCAGGCCATAGGGGGAGTCCCATTGCGCCAGTGTGCGCTCCTGCATCACCCCGATCCGGTCGGCGATGGCAAAGGCCTCCGCCTGGTTGTGGGTGACCAGCAGGGCGGTGCGGCCGGCCGCCTTGAGGATGTCGCGCAGCTCGAAGGCGAGTTTCTCGCGGGCGTCGATGTCCAGGTTGGAGAACGGCTCGTCCAGCAGCAGCAGCTGCGGCTCGGGCGCCAGGGCGCGGGCCAGCGCCACGCGCTGCTGCTGCCCGCCCGAGAGCTGGTGCGGATAGCGGTTGCCCAGGCCATCGAGATCGGTGAGGGCGAGCATCTCGCGCACCGTCTGCGCACGCGCCTTGGCCGACAGGCGGCGCAGGCCGAAGGCGACGTTCTGCGCGACCGTCAGGTGGGGAAAGAGGGCGTAGTCCTGGAACATCATGCCGACCCGCCGGTGTTCGGGCTCGACCTGGCCGCCGACCGTCGAGAGCACGCGCCCCGCCAGGCGGATCTCGCCCTCGTCCAGGGGCTCGAACCCCGCAATGGCCCGCAGCACGGTTGTCTTGCCGCAGCCCGAGGCGCCCAGCAGGCAGGCGATCTGGCCGCCCTCGAGAGACAGGCTGAGGTCGCTGACGGCCTGCAGGCGGCCGCCGGCGGCGGGATAGCTCAGGTGAATGTGATCCAGTTCCAGCATCGGCCCCTCAGGCGGTTTTCCGGTTGTGCATGCGGGCCAGCAGGATGACGGGAATCAGGCCGGCGAGCACGATGCCCAGCGCGGCGATCGCACCTTCCTCGTAGGACCCGCGGGCGGCCTCGCCGTACAGCCATGTCGCGAGGGTATCAAAATTCATGGGCCGCAGCAGCAGCGTGGCGGGCAGCTCCTTCATGCTGTCGACGAACACCAGCAGCGCGGCCGTGGCCAGCGCTGGCCGCAGCAAGGGCAGGTGGATGCGGCGCAGGGTGCCGTTGACGTTTTCGCCCAGCAGGCGCGCCGCCTGTTCGATCGAGGACGGAATGCGGGTGAGGCCGGCCTCGATGCTGCCGACCGAGATCGCCAGGAAGCGGATGGTGTAGGCCGCCGCCAGGGCGATCGGCGTGCCCATGAGGATCAGTTCGCCGGGCGCCATGCCCAGGGCCTCGCGCGCCAGCGCGGCGCCGCGCTCCAGGCCCATGACGGGAAAGAGCAGCCCGATCGCCAGCACGGTGCCGGGCAGGGCGTAGCCCAGGGTGGCGAGGCGGGGCAGGGCGCGCAGCCAGCGGGGAGGGCGCTGCATGATGCGCGCGCTCCAGGCCACCACCAGGCCCAGGCCCACCGTGACGGCGGTGGCCGCCAGGGACACGGATACCGTGTTGGCGCCGGCGCGCAGCAGCCGGGGCGAGGGCGGGCCGCTGATCAGCAGCCATTCGCCGGTCTGAACCAGCAGGTAGGCCGCCGGCGCGCCAAAGCCCACGAGCACCGGCCAGGCGGCCAGTCCCGTGGCCACCCAGGCGGCCGCGCCACGCAGCCGCCGCGCCTGGACGGGATGGGTGCGCCGCGATCCCGTGTAGCGCAGTCTGCGCCGCCCATGGCGTTCGGCCGCGATCAGCAGCATGGCGAGCAGCAGCATGACCAGGGCGATCTGCGCGGCGCCGGCCAGGTCGGAGCGGCTGACCCAGGTGGAGTAGACCGACACGGTCAGGGTCTGGATGCCCAGGAATTCAGAGGCGCCAATGTCGTTGAGGGTCTCCAGCAGGACCAGGCTCAGGCCGACGGCGACCGCCGGCCGCGCCATGGGCACGGCAACGCGAAAGAACGTGCTCCAGGGTCCATGGCCCAGCAGGCGGGCCGCTTCGAGCAGGCTCGCCGCCTGGGTGGCGAACATGCTGCGCGTGGTCAGGTAGACGTAGGGATAGAGCACGAATCCCAGCAGGACGATCGCGCCGGGCATGTTGCGCAGATCGGGCAGGCGGAAGTCGCGCGGGCTGTCGTAGCCCAGCACGGCGCGCAGCGCGCTTTGCACCGGGCCGATGGGATGCAGGATGTCGAGATAGGCGTAGGCCACGATGTAGGTCGGCACCGCCAGCGGCAGCAGCATGGCCCAGGACAGCGTGCGCCGGAACGGAAAATCGTAGGCGGTCACCAGCCAGGCGCCGCCCACGCCCAGCCCGGCGCTGAGGACGCCGACGCCGGCCAGCAGCAGCAAGGTCTGGCCGACGGCGTCCGGCAGCACGTAATCCAGCAGGTGCGCCCAGTGTTCGACCGAACCCTGGGCGGCCAGGCCCAGCAGGGAGGCAATGGGCGCCAGCACGCCGATCCCCGCGAGGATCATGCCGAAATGCCAGGCGCGCGCCTGGGCGCGCGACCCCGAGAGAAAGCCGGTCAAGCCCCCACCATCCTGCCCTAGCGGTTCAGGCCGACTTTATCGACCAGTTCGCTGGCCAGCTTGCGGTGCCGGGCGATCTCGGTCAGCGGCAGCTCGTCCACCTGCAGGGCGCCGAAGCTCGCGACCACCGGGTCGAGTTCGACACCGGCCTTGACGGGATATTCGTAGTTGGCCTTGGCGTACAGGCTCTGCGCCTCGTCCGAGACCAGGTATTCCAGCAACTGGATCGCCTCGGCCTGGTGGGGCGCATGCTTGGCAACCGCCGCGCCCGAGATGTTCACGTGCGTGCCCTTGGAGTCCTTGAAGGTCGGCCGGATCACTTTGATCGCTTCGCCCCATTTGTAGCTGTCCGAGTCCTGCGGGGCGTTCTTCATCCGGCCCACGTAGTAGGCGTTGGCGATGCCGATGTCGCAGATGCCGCCCAGGATGTCGCGGGCCACGTCGCGGTCGCCGCCGGTCGCCGGCCGTCCCAGGTTGGCCTTGACGCCGCGCAGCCATTGCTCGGTCGCTTCGGCGCCGTCATGGGCGATCAGCGCCGCGATCAGGGCGGTGTTGTAGGGGTGTTGTCCCGAGCGGATGCAGACCTTGCCTTTCCACTTCGGATCGGCGAAATCCTCATAGTGCAGCGCCTGGATGTCGAGGTCTTTGGCGACGTAGGCGACGCGGTCGCGCAGCGACAAGGTATACCACTGGCCGTCGGCGCCGCGCAGATTCGCGGGGATGACCGCATTCAGGGCCTCGGACTGGATGGGCTGGGTGACCCCGCCGTCGACCAGGTCGAGCAGATTGCCGATGTCCACGGTCATCAGCACGTCGGCCGGCGACTGGGCGCCTTCGGCCTTGACACGCTCCAGCAGTCCGTCCTTGACGAACACGGTGTTGACCTTCACGCCCGACTGCTGGGTGTAGGCCTTCAGCAGCGGTTCGATCAGTTTGGGCTCGCGGGTGGTGTACAGGTTGACCTCGGCGGCCATGGCGGCCGAGGCGGCCAGCAGCGGCAGGCTGATCGCCAGCGTGGCCAGCCGGCGGGCGAGTCGGGACGTAGGCGGAAAGGGCGAGGTCATATGAGTGGCTCCCGTGGCAAGGTACGCTGAAAATAGGATGTCGGGGGGAATGAGGCGAGAATGATAATGATTATTAAAACTACCGCAGGGCAAAGATTACCCGAGCACGACCTGAAAGTAAACTGAACGCCCGGGCCGGCATGCGGCGGCCGGCGGCCGTCCTGGGCGCCTCAACCCAGGGCGGCCGCCGCATGCGGAGCGGGCCGGCGCCCGCGTCGGCGGCGGGCTGACGCCTTCGCCTTTATTGCAGCCGGATGTTCTGCGAGCGGATGATGTTGCCCAGCAGCTCGGTTTCCTGTTCGACGCGGGTTTTCATGCCCTCGGGCGTGGTTCCCACGGCCTTCCAGCCTTGGGCGAGCAGTTTTTCCTGCACGGCGGGTGTTTGCAGGACCTCCATGATGCTGGACGAGAGCTTCTGCTGGGCGGCCGCCGGCAGGCTGGCCGGACCGACGAGCGCGGTCCAGACCTCGAGGGTGAAGTCCTCGACCCCGGCCTCGGACAGCGAGGGCACGTTCGGCACGAGCGGGCTCGGGCCGGTGGTGGTCACGCCGATCGCCTTGAGCTTGCCCGCCTCGACCTGCGGCATGGCCACGCCCGGCGGCATCAGGGCCATCTGCACCTGACCGCCGATCAGCGCGGTCACGACGGCCGGATTGCCGCCGGTGTAGGGCACCAGCATGGGCTCGAGGCCCGGCACTTCGCTCTTGAGCAGTTCCATGCCCAGATGCGAGACCGAACCGACACCCACCGAGCCGTAGTTCCAGCGATCGCCTTCCTGCCTGGCCTTGTCGAAAAACGCGGCGCCGCCGGGCTCGCTCGCCGGCGCGACCAGAATCAGCGGCGCGGTCGTCAGCAGGCTGATGGCGCTGAAATCCTTGACGGGGTCATAGGGCAGGCTCGGGTACAGCATCTTGGACGAGGTCAGGTTGCCGTTGATGACGATGCCCAAGGTATGCCCGTCGGTCGACTTGGCGACGTTGTCGGCCGCGATGTTGCCGCTGGCGCCCGGCTTGTTTTCGACGACGACCGGCTGGCCCAGCAGTTTCGAGAGCGGCTCGGAGACGGTCCGCGCGACCATGTCGGGCGTCGATCCGCCCGGGAATCCGACGACCAGCTTGACCGGCCGCGTCGGCCAGTCCTGGGCGTGCGCGCCCAGCGACACGGTGAGGGCCGCCGCGGCTGCGGCCATGACGAATGTGCGACGTTGCATGGAGGGTCTCCGTGAAAGGTGGTGCTTGGGTGATCAGATGGGCGCGGGCAGGGGATCGCCGTCCAGGCCGAGCCATGCGCCCGCGCGGCGCAGTTCGTCCTGCAGATCGCCGGCCGGCAGCCGCCGGGGCGGGATGGCGCGGCGCAAGGCCAGGGCGCTGCCGGTGCCGGCGGCCTGGCCCATGACGAAGCAGGCGCCGGATACGCGCGCGGCCGACTGTCCGCCGTGCGTCATGCTCGCGCAACGGCCGGCCACCAGCAGGTTGTCCATGCCCCGGGGCAGCAGCATGCGCCATGGCAGGTGGTTGTATCCGCGGCTGGCAGCCCGTCCGGCCGCGTCCTGCGTGCCGTGCGGCCAGCGCCACTCGACCCGTCCGGCCGCGTGCTCCTCGACGGGCCAGCCATTGACGCCCACCGTGTCGTCGAAGCTGGCGCACTGCAGGACGTCGTCCTCGCTCAGGACGTAGTCGCCCACGATCCGCCGCGTTTCCCGGATGCCGAGCTGCGGCGGCAGATCCAGCAGATAGGCATCCTCGAAGCCGGGCATGTCGCGGCGCAGGAAACCCAGGAAATGCGCCGCCTGGCGCCGGCCTTCGCCTTCGGCGGCGGACAGCTGCCAGGCGTCGGTGCCGTCCACCGGCCCGCCGTCGGCGCGCGCCAGCTGCGTCACGTTGGCGCGCCACTCCGTCGGATTCTTTTGCGGCCGCAGGATCGGTCCCTGGCGCGTGAATGTCTCGCCGCGGGCCTGGGCGGCCTGCATGCGCCCGGCCACGTGTCGCCAGGCCTCGCCCGCGCGCACGGGGTCGACGCCACCGATGCGCATCATCGTGCTGGGATACATCATGGCCTCGCCATCGGCGCCTTTCTCGTAGGGAACGCCCGCGAAGGCCGCGACGTCGCCGTCGCCGGTGCAATCGATGAAATATTGCGCGCGGATCGCCGCGCGCCCCGACTTGGTCTCGACCACGATGGCGTCGAGGCGTTCCGTGTCCCGCATCAGGACGCCCGCCACCCAGGCGTGCAGCAGCACCCGCGCGCCACTGGCCGCCAACAGCTCGTCGGCCGCCACCTTGTAGGCCGCGGTATCGTAGGCCTGCGCCGCCATGCGCGCGCCAAAGAGCAGGTGCGGCGCATTGAGGCCGCCGAGCGCGTCGATGCGCTCCAGCAGTTCCGCGCCGACACCCTGCACCACCCGGCGGATGACGCCATGCACATTGGCGTGCAGGCCGCAGAAATTGGTGACGCCCGCCGCCGTGCCCATGCCGCCCAGGAAACCGTAGCGCTCGACCAGCAGGGTGCGCGCCCCGCAGCGGGCGGCGCTGGCAGCCGCCGCCAGCCCGGCCGGTCCGCCGCCCAGCACCAGCACGTCGACCTCGTCGATGACCGGTGTCTGCCGCGCGGGCTCGGTGATGGAGGGTTGGGGGGTGGGATTCATGGTGTGTTTGAAATATAACAGACCGGATCGCCCTTCATTCCTCGACGAAAGCCGCCTGGCGGCGCTTGCGGATGGCGGGCAGCACCATCGCCGCGAGCAGCGCGGCGGCCAGCACCAGCAGCGTCGCCGAGATCGGCCGGGTCACGAGTATGCTCCAGTCGCCGCGGGACAGCAGCAGGGCGCGGCGCAGGTTTTCTTCCATCATCGGCCCCAGGATCAGGGCCAGCAGCAGTGGCGCCGGTTCCAGGCCGAGCTTGATGAAGACATAGCCGAGGATGCCGAACCAGCCTAGCATCCAAATGTCCCAGGTGCTGTTGCTCAGGGAATAGGCCCCGATGGCGCAAAACAGCACGATGGCCGGGAACAGCCAGCGATAGGGCAGCGTCAGCAGCTTCACCCAGAGGCCGACCAGCGGCAGGTTGAGGATCACCAGGAAGGCGTTGCCGATCCACATCGAGGCGATCAAGCCCCAGAACAGCTCGGGATTGCTCGTCATGACCTGGGGGCCGGGCTGTATGTTGTGGATGATCATGGCACCCACCATCAGCGCCATCACGCTGTTGGGCGGCAGGCCCAGCGTCAGCAGGGGAATGAAGGCGGTCTGCGAACCCGAGTTGTTGGCGGCCTCGGGGGCGGCCACGCCGCGGATATTGCCCTCGCCCAGGGGCGCCTCGCCGGGCCGCAGGCGGATCTTCTTTTCCGCCGTATAGGCGGCGAAGGACGAGAGCACGGCGCCGCCGCCGGGCAGCACGCCGAGGACGGCGCCGATCAGGGTGCCGCGAAAAATGGCGGGCGTCATGCGCCGCCACTCCTTGCGGCCGGGATACAGCTTGGAAATCCCGACCTTGAACACCTGCCGCTTTTCGTCGCCGCGCGACAGGTTGGCGATGATTTCGCCGTAGCCGAACAAGCCCATCGCAATGACCACGAAATCGATGCCGTTGGACAGCTCGGGGACGTCGAAGGCATAGCGCTGCACGCCCGAATTGACATCGGCGCCCATCATGCCCAGCAACAGGCCCAGCACGATCATGCCCAGCGCCTTCAGCACCGAGCCCGAGGCCAGAATCACGGACCCGATCAGTCCGAGAACGATCAGGGAAAAATACTCCGCGGGGCCGAACTTGAATGCCAGCGCGGTCAAGGGAATCGCGAAGGCGGCGATCACCACAGTGCCGAAGCAGCCCGCCACGAAGGAGCCCACGGCCGCGGCCGTCAGGGCGTGGCCCGCCCGGCCCTGGCGGGCCATCTGGTAGCCGTCCAGCGTCGTGACCACCGACGAGATCTCGCCTGGCAGGTTGACCAGGATGGATGTCGTCGAGCCGCCGTAGGCCGCGCCGTAGTAGATGCCCGCGAGCATGATCAGCGCCGAGGTCGGATCCAGCGCATAGGTGCTGGGCAGCAATATGGCGATGGTGGCGGTGGGCCCCAGCCCGGGTAGGATGCCGATCATCGTGCCCAGGAGGCAGCCCGCGAAGGCATAGGCCAGGTTATGGAGCGTAAAGGCAACGCTGAATCCCAGGGCCAGGTGCTGTAGGACGTCCATGCGTGGGGTCCTCCGCCTCAGCCGGCCATGAAGTCCGGCCAGCTCTGCAGCTGCATGCCCAGGCCCTGCACGAACACCAGCCAGCTGCCCAGCGCCAGCACGGTCGCCAGGACGGTGGCTTCGCGCACCCGGAACCGGGGCCCCGCGCCGGCGGCTACGAGGATGGTGGCCACGGTGGCCGGCACGAATCCGAACGCCGGGATGCCGAGCGCCGGCCAGCCGCCCAGCAGGATGCCGAACACCATGTTGGCGAGGACGATGAAGACGAGCGGCCGGGGCGCCCAGCGGCCGATCCGCTCGCCGTCCGCGGTGTCGACAGCCAGGGATTTGATGCAGACGGCCAGGCCGATGAGGGCGAGGATCAGGCTGCAGAGCAGGGGGAAATAACCCGGGCCCATGTGCGCGCTGGTCCCCAGCCGGTAATCGGTGGCGCCCCAGCCGAAGGCGGTGCCGGCGGCCATGAAGAGCAGGCCGGAGAAAAAGTCCTTCTGGCTTTTGATGCGCATGGGATCCTATCCTTTTCGACGGGCGGGTCGACGGCCGCCGCCCGCGGTTGAGGCCGATACCGCGAGCCGGCCATGGGCGGATTGTATTGCAGCCGCCCTGCCGGGCACCGGCGCCGGGCGCCGGGAACCACCGCCGCCCGGTGTAAAATGGGGGCGGCCAGCTTGGCTACACGCCCCCGCGGCTTGCAATTCGCGGTTCCGCCCTTACCATTCCCATACGACGGTTTCTATTCGCGATCATCATGGCAGCCTTCAATTCCGAACAGGTCCTCAGCGTGCGTCACTGGAACGACACGCTGTTCTCTTTCAAAACCACGCGGGACCCGGGGCTGCGCTTCCACAACGGCCACTTCGTCATGCTGGGCCTCGAGGTCGACGGCAAACCGCTGATGCGCGCCTACAGCATCGCCAGCGCCAACCACGAGGACAACCTCGAGTTCTTCAGCATCAAGGTGCCCAACGGCCCGCTGACCTCGCGCCTGCAGCATCTCAAGGCGGGCGATTCGATCCTGGTCAGCCGCAAGCCGGTCGGCACCCTCGTGGCCGACGACCTCAAGCCCGGCCGTCGCCTGTACCTGTTCGCCACCGGCACCGGCCTGGCGCCCTTCCTCAGCATCATCAAGGACCCCGAGGTCTACGAGCGCTTTGAAAAGATCGTGCTGGTGCACGGGGTGCGCTTCGTCAGCGAGCTCGCCTATGCGGACTACCTCCGGCGGGACTTGCCCCAGGATGAATACCTGGGGGACATGGTGCGCGACAAGCTCATCTATTACCCCACCGTCACGCGCGAGCCCTTCGAGCATCAGGGACGGATCACCGCGCTGGTCGACAGCGGCCGGCTGTTCGACGACATCGGCCTGCCGCCGCTCGACCCGGCGCTCGACCGCGCCATGATCTGCGGCAGCCCCGCGATGCTGACGGACGTGCGCCGGATGCTCGACGATCGTGGCTTCGTGGTATCGCCCGGCGTGGGCGAGCCGGGCGACTACGTCTACGAGCGCGCCTTCGCCGAAAAATAGCGGCGGCCTTGCCATGCCTGCAGGCCCTCCGGCGGCTGTCCGCTCGAGGGCTTTTACTTTTGTCTATTGATCTGTAAACTCCGATAGTCATTCAACACGAGACCGGAACATCATCATGAGCAAGGCAATCATCCATACCGACACCGCGCCGGCCGCGGTGGGCCCGTATTCCCAGGCCGTCAGCGCCCAGGCGGGCCGGCTGGTCTTCCTGTCCGGCCAGATCGGCCTGGAGCCGGGCACCGGCGAGCTCGTCTCCGAGAATTTCGAGGGTCAGGTGCGCCAGTCCTTCGCCAATATGCAGGCGGTCATCGCCGCCGCCGGCGGCACCCTGGACAACATCGTCAAGCTCACCCTGTTCCTGACCGATCTCAGCAAGTTCGCCAGCGCCAACGCGATCATGGCCGAGATCATCCCGGAACCCTATCCCGCGCGCTCGACGATCGGCGTGGCCAGCCTGCCCAAGGGCGCGCAGTTCGAGGTCGAGGCCATCCTCGCCCTCTAGGGCACCTTGAACACCGCCACGTCCCGCAAGGCCGGCACCGCCCGCGGCCCGGTCCCGGCGGAGTCTGCCTCGGAGCGCAAGTTCCGCAAGCTCGGCTTATGCCGGCCGGCGGACTTCATCGTCCACCTGCCGCTGCGCTACGAGGACGAGACCCGCATCACGCCCGTCGGGCAGGCGCGCACGGGCCGGCATGCGGTCCTCGAGGGCGAGATCATCCATAGCGAGGTCCAGCACCGTCCGCGGCGCCAGCTGCTGGCCGTGCTCGAGGACGGCAGCGGGCGCATCACCCTGCGCTGGCTGCACGTCTACCCCGGGCAGCACGAACGGGTGCGTGCCGGGCGGCGGCTGCGGGCGCGCGGCGAAGTGCGCGCGGGATTCGGCGGCCCCGAGATCGTGCACCCCCTGATTTCCGAGGCCGGCACCGAGTTGCCGCGCACCCTGACGCCGATCTATCCCACGACCCAGGGCCTGAGCCAGCCCAGCCTGCGCAAGGCGATCGACGAGGCGCTGGCGCGGGCCGACCTGGACGATACCCTGCCACCGCAGATTCTCCAGGCCTATGACCTCGCGCCCTTCGAGGCCTCCTTGCGGATGTTGCACCGCCCAACGCCCGACGTGTCTCTGGACGACCTGGCCGGGCATCGCCATCCCGCCTGGCGGCGCATCAAATTCGACGAGCTGCTGGCGCAGCAGCTCGCCCTGGCGGCCGCCCGCGCGGCCAGGCTGGCCCAGCGCGCCCGGGCGCTCGTGCCCGGCGACGACCTGCTCGACCGCCTGCGGGCCAGCCTGCCGTTCGCCCTGACGGCGGCCCAGCAGCGCGCCATCGACCAGATTGCCGCGGATCTGGCCCAGGGCCACCCCATGCACCGTCTGCTGCAGGGCGACGTGGGCAGCGGCAAGACCATCGTCGCGGCCTGCGCCGCCGCGCAGGCGATCTCGGCGGGGGCCCAGGTGGCGATCATGGCGCCGACCGAGATCCTCGCCGAGCAGCATCTGCGCAAGTTTTCGGAATGGCTCGAGCCCCTGGGCGTGCAGGTGGCCTGGCTCACCGGGACCTTGAGCGCGGCGGCCCGCCGCGCCGCGCTGGCGGCGATCGCCTCGGGCGAGGCCCGGCTGGCGGTCGGCACGCAGGCGCTGATCCAGGACAAGGTCGTCTTCCGCGACCTGGGCCTGGTGATCACCGACGAGCAGCATCGCTTCGGCGTGGGACAGCGACTGGACCTCAACCGCAAGGGCGAGGCCGAAGGCGTCCAGCCGCATCAGCTCAGCATGAGCGCCACTCCCATCCCGCGTACCCTGGCGATGGCGTTTTTCGCCGACATGGAGGTCTCCGTGATCGACGAGCTGCCGCCGGGGCGTACGCCGGTGCTGACCAAGCTGTTTGCCGACACCCGGCGCGACGAGATCCTGGCGCGGATCGGCGACGAGGTGAGGGCGGGGCGGCAGGCGTACTGGGTCTGCCCCCTGGTCGAGGAAAGCGAAGCCCTGCAGCTGCAGACCGCCGTGGACACCTGGGAACGCCTGCGCGGCATGCTGCCGGACTTGCGGGTCGGCCTCATGCACGGACGCCTGCCGACGCAGGACAAGGCCGAGGTCATGGGGGCGTTTCGCGACGGCCGCATCGATCTGTTGGTCAGCACCACCGTGATCGAGGTCGGGGTCGACGTGCCCAATGCCACCCTCATGGTGATCGAGCACGCCGAGCGCTTCGGCCTGGCCCAGTTACACCAGTTGCGCGGCCGCGTCGGGCGCGGCGCGGGCGAATCCGCCTGCGTGCTGCTCTACCAGCCTCCCTTGTCCGGCGTGGCGCGCGAGCGCCTGCGGGCCATGTACGAGACCAGCGACGGCTTCGAGATCGCCCGGCGCGATCTCGCCCAGCGCGGGCCGGGCGAGTTGCTGGGCATCCGTCAGTCGGGACAGGCGCTGCTGCGCTTTGCCGACCTGTCGGCCGACGAGGATCTGCTGGAGCAGGCCCGCGAGGCGGCGGCGCGGCTGGCGGCGGATTTTCCGAAGCATGCGCTGGCGCATCAGCGGCGCTGGATGCAGGGCAGGGCGCAGTACCTGCGCAGTTGAATTTTTTGGACCCCTCAGCATATCGCGAGTCAGCAGGCAATCATCATGACCTTGACCGAACTGAAGTACATCGTGGCCGTGGCGCGGGAGCGCCACTTCGGGCGCGCCGCCGAGGCCTGCTTCGTCAGCCAGCCCACCCTGTCCGTGGCCATCCGCAAGCTCGAGGAAGAACTCGGCGTGGTGCTGTTCGAGCGCGGCGGCGCCGAGGTGGGCATCACGCCGATCGGCTTGCGGGTGGTGGCCCAGGCCCAGCGCGTCCTCGAAGAAGGCGCCAATCTGCGCGAGATCGCCCGCCAGGGCCACGACCCCCTCGAGGGGCCCCTGCGCGTGGGCGTGATCTATACCGTCGGACCTTATCTGTTGCCGCATCTGGTGCCGGCCCAGATCCGCGCCACGCCGCAGATGCCGCTGCTGCTTCAGGAAAACTACACGGCGCGCCTGCTCGAGCTGCTGCGCCAGGGCGAGATCGACTGCGCCATCCTCGCGCTGCCCCTGCCGGACACCGGGCTGGCGCAGTGCGCCCTGTACGACGAACCGTTTTACGTGGCCCTGCCGCACAACCATCCCTGGGCGGCCAGCAGACAGATCGATTCGGCCAAGCTCAAAGAGGAAACCATGCTGCTGCTGGGCGCGGGGCATTGTTTCCGCGACCAGGTGCTCGAAGTGTGCCCCGAGCTGTCCCGCTTCTCGGCCTCCAGCGAGGGCATCCAGCGGACCTTCGAGGGTTCGTCGCTCGAGACCATACGCCACATGGTGGCCGCCGGCATCGGCATCACGGTGATGCCGGCCAGCGCCCTGGGCATGCGCGGCGAGGAAAATCAATTCCTGGCCTTCGTGCCGTTCAAGCCTCCGGTGCCGGATCGTCGCGTGGTCCTGGTCTGGCGCAAGAGCTTCCCGCGGCTCGCGGCCATCGAGGCGCTGGTACAGGCCGTGCGCTATTGCGGGATCCCCGGCGTGACCATGCTCGAGGACGCGGCCGCCCTGGCGGGCGAGGCGGGCTGAACGGCGCCGTGGACCCCTTTGGCGAGGCAGCGCGGCGCCTCTGACGAGGCAGGCCCATGCGTGCTATTCTGGTTCGGTCCGCATTCCAAGGAGTCTGAAATGGCAAAGGCCTCAAAGCGCACCCCCAAAGCCTCGAACGCCGATCTGGCAATTGACATCGGCATCTCGGAAAAGGACCGCGCCGCGGTTGTCGACGAGCTCTCCAAAACGCTCGCCGATGCATACACGCTGTATCTCATGACCCATAACTTCCACTGGAACGTGACCGGGCCGATGTTCAGCACCCTGCATCAACTGTTCATGACCCAGTACACCGAGATGTGGCAGGCGCTCGACGCCATCGCCGAGCGCATCCGCGCCCTGGGACATTACGCGCCCGGCACGTATGCCGAATATGCGCGCCTGTCCTCGATCGCGGAACCCACCTCGGTGCCGTCCGCCGAGGACATGATCCGCATGCTGGTGGCGGGCAACGAGGCTGTCGCCAAGACCGCCCGCAGCGCCTTCCAGCGCGCCGACAAGGCCAACGACCAGCCCACCGCCGACCTGCTGACCCAGCGCCTGGACGTGCACGAAAAGAACGCCTGGATGCTGCGCAGCCTGCTCGCCTGATTGACGTACGCGTAAACCCTCAGGCAGCCGCCACCCACGCTCTGTAACTTTCGATGTATCCTCTTTCGGTATTTTCAAAGGAGGTTGATATGAAGATCCGTGTAACCCCGGTGGCGGCGGCGCTAGGTCTGGCGGCTGGCATGCTGATATCCTCGGTTGCCAGCGCCGACACCATCAAGATCGCTATCGCGGGCCCCTTCACCGGTGCCCTTACCCAGTACGGCGACATGGTCAAAGAGGGGGTCGATACCGCAATCGAAACCATCAATGCGTCGGGCGGCGTGCTCGGCAACCAGCTCGAGGCCGTCGTCATGGATGACGCCTGCGAGCCCAAGCAAGGGCCCGTGGTCGCCAACCGCGTGGTCAACGAGGAAATCCACTACGTGGTCGGCCACGTGTGCTCGGGCGCCACCATCGCCGCCGCACCGGTCTACAACACCGAAGGCGTGGTCATGGTGTCGCCCTCGGCGACTTCGCCGCTCGTGACCGACGGCAAGAACTTCGACATGATCTTCCGGACCATCGGCCGTGACGACCAGCAGGGCCCCGCGGCCGCCAAGTTCATCGCCGAAAAGATCAAGCCCGCGTCGGTGGCCGTCCTGCACGACAAGCAATCCTACGGTCAGGGCATCGCCACCGCGGTCAAGAACGACCTCGAAAAAGCCGGCATCAAGGTCGTGCTGTTCGAGGGCATCAACGCCGGCGACAGCGACTATTCGGCCGTCATCACCAAGCTCAAGTCCTCGGGCGCCGATTTCGTGTATTACGGCGGCTACCATCCGGAAATGGGCCTGCTGCTGCGCCAGGGCGCCGAGCAAGGCCTCAATGCCAAGTTCATGGGCCCGGAGGGCGTCGGCAATCCCGACATCAACGCCATCGCCGGCCCGGCCGTCGAGGGCATGCTGGTCACCCTGCCGGCGGACTTCACCCAGAACCCGGACAACGCCGCCATCGTCAAGGCGTTCAAGGACAAGAACCGCAATCCGGGCGGCGCCTTCCAGCTCACGGCCTACGCGGCGCTGCAGTCCATCGCCGCCGGGATCAAGGGCGTCGGCGCGGACGACCCGGTCAAGGTCGCGGCCTGGCTGCACGCCAACACGGTCAAGACCCCGATCGGCGACATCGCCTGGAACCAGCAGGGCGACTTGAAGGACTTCAAGTTCGACATCTTCACCTGGCACGCCGACGGCAACAAGACCGTCTTCAAGTAATCCCCGCCGCGCCGGCGCCCCTTGCGGGGCGTACCGGCCGATCGGGCACACCCAAAGGGCGCGGCAGGTTCCGCGCCCTTCGTCATACAATGGCCACCCTATGACACAAGAACTCACTCTCGCATTGATCGGCGGCGGCAATATGGCCAACGCCCTGGCAACCGGACTCATCGGGCGGCGCTGCGCCGCGGCCGACGTCCACGTCATCGATCCGAACGAGGCGCTGCGCGCGCGTTGGACCGAGCAGGGCTCCACCGCGGCGGCCACGCCCGATGAACGCCTGTCCGCCTGCCGCGTCTGGTTCTTTGCCGTCAAGCCCCAGGTCATGCGCGAGGTCGTCCAGCAATGCCGACCCTTCCTGCGGCCCGATACCCTGGTGATCAGCATCGCCGCCGGCATCCCGGGCGAGGCGATCGGCCGTTGGCTGGGCGGCGAGGGCGCCCCGCACGCGAAGCTCGTGCGCTGCATGCCCAACACGCCCGCCCTGATCGCCAGCGGCATCACCGGCATGTATGCCATGCAAGGGGTCGAGGCGGACGACCGCGCCCTGGCCGAAAACCTCCTGCGTGCGGTCGGGGAGATCGTGTGGGTCGACCGCGACGAGTCGATCGACGCCGTGACCGCTGTCTCCGGCAGCGGGCCGGCCTATGTCTTCCTGTTCCTCGAAGCCCTCATCCAGGCGGGGACCGAGCAGGGCCTGACGGCGGGGCAGGCGCGCCAGCTGGCGCTGGCGACCTTCCACGGGGCGACGCAGCTCGCCACGCTGTCGCCGGATTCGCCGGCCGTCCTGCGCGACCGGGTCACCTCGAAGGGCGGCACCACCGCGGCGGCGCTGGCCGTATTCCAGGAGGCCGGCTTCGAGCGGATCGTGGGCCAGGCGGTCCGCGCGGCCGCCGAGCGCGCGGCCGAACTCGCGCGCGAATTGGCCGGGGATCGGGAATAAGGACGCCGCCGGTGGCTCCGTCGCCCAGCCAGCTGACGATTGCAAACGGATGTAAGGGATTAACCGTAGTGACACCCCGTAGGCAACTCGTCAGAATACGCCCTGCCGCTCAGGGCGGAAAGCTGAAAACCCCGGCTTGCCGTTGAATGGCTGTCGCTCCAATAGGGCGCAGATGTTTGGCGGTGGGCTCTACCGGAGACTATTCGAATGAATCTCAAGAAGCGTGTCACACCCCTCATGTTGGCGATCGGCGCCATGACACTGGCTGTCGGCGCCCAGGCTGATACCCTCAAGATCGGGATTCCCCAGCCCATGACGGGTCCGGCGACCCAATACGGGGATCAGATCCAGGCCGGCGCGCTGACTGCGATCGACGCACTCAATGCCGCGGGCGGCATCAAGGGCATGAAGATCGAGCCGCTGCTGATCGACGACGGTTGCGAGCCCAAGCAGGCCGTTCCCGCCGCCAATCGCGTGATCAACGCCGGCGCCAAGTTCGCGGTCGCGCACGCATGTTCCGGGACCACCGTCCCGGCCGTCAACGTCTACGAGCAGGAAGGCATCGTCGCGATCACTCCGGGTGCGACCTCCCCCCTGGTCACCGACACGATCAAGCCGCATTTCTTCTTCCGCACCATCGGCCGCGACGACCAGCAAGGCCCCTTCGCCGCCGACTACATCGCCCGCCAGCTCAAGCCCACCAAGGTCGCCATCCTGCACGACAAGCAGACCTATGGCTCGGGCGTGGCCACCCAGGTGCAGACCGCCCTGGAAAAGAGCAAGGTCAACGTCGCCATGTTCGAGGGGATCAACGTGGGTGACAGCGACTACTCGGCCGTGATTTCCAAGCTCAAGGCCCTGGGTCCCGACCTGATCTATTTCGGCGGCTATCACGCCGAACTCGGCCTGCTGCTGCGCCAGGCGCGCGAACAAGGCCTCGACACCCAGTTCATGGGTCCCGAGGGCGTGGCCAACAAGGACCTGGTCGCCATCGCCGGCCCCGCCGTCGACAAGCTCCTCGTGACACTGCCGGCGGACTTCACGAAAATGAAGGGCAACGAGCAGATCCTCGAGAACTTCAAGAAGTACAATCGCAGTCCCGACGGCGCCTTCACCATGACCGCCTACGCCGCCGTCCAGATCCTGGCCGACAGCATCAACGCGGTGGGCGCGGACCCCGACAAGGTCGCCGACTACATGCACGGCAACAGCTTCAACACGGCCATCGGCAAGGTGGACTACGATGCCAAGGGCGACCTGAAGCACTTCGAGTTCGCGGTGTTCCGGTGGGATGGCCAAGGCAATATGACCCAGATCCAGCCCTGATCGGGTCCGGCGGCCCGGGCGTGCGCCCGGGCCTCTCCAGCAGCGCCGCGGGCGGTCGCCCGCGGCCGGCGTCTTCCCCGGAAATTCCCTCTTTATGTCTGATCTGCTTCCCATCCTCACGCAACAGCTCTTCAACGGGCTGTCGCTTGGCGCGATCTATGCCTTGATCGCCATCGGCTACACCATGGTCTACGGCATCATCGGAATGATCAACTTCGCGCACGGCGAAATCTACATGATCGGCGCCTACGTCGGCCTGGTGACGCTCTCGGCCATCGGTGTCAACAGCGGGCTGCCGCTGCCGGTCATCATCCTGCTCATGCTCCTGGTGGCGATCCTGGTGACCGCGGTCTATGGCTTTGCGGTGGAAAAGGTCGCCTATGCGCCCCTGCGCGGCAGCCCCCGGCTGGTGCCGCTGATTTCCGCGATCGGGATGTCGATCTTCCTGCAGAACTGGGTGGCCACGGGACAGGGCGCCCGCGACATGGCGGTCCCCTCGCTGATCAGCGGCTCGGTGGAGTTCACGGTGGGCACCGGCGACTTCATGGTGACCGCGCCTTACTCGCGCATCATGATCATCGTGGTGACGGTGCTGCTGATGATCGGGCTGTCGCTGTTCATCAAGTACTCGCGCACGGGACAGGCCTCGCGCGCCTGCTCGCAGGACCTGCACATGGCCAACCTGCTGGGCATCGACACCAACCGCATCATTTCCTTCACCTTCGTGATCGGCGCCATGCTGGCCGCGGTGGGCGGCGTGCTGATCGCCCTGGCCATCGGCAAGCTCAATCCCTTCATCGGTTTCATCGCCGGCATCAAGGCCTTCACCGCGGCCGTGCTGGGCGGCATCGGCAGCATACCCGGGGCCATGCTGGGCGGCGTGCTGCTGGGCTTGGCCGAGACTTTCGCGGCCGCCTTCATTTCCTCTCAGTACAAGGACATCGTCGCCTTCCTGTTGCTGGTGTTCATCCTGCTGTTCCGTCCCACGGGCCTGCTGGGCAAACCCGAAGTGGAAAAAGTCTAATGTTTCAGAACTTCAAAAACGCGGTGATCGCGGCCATCGTGGCCGGCGTCATCATCGCCCCGGTGTTCGGCCTGCAGATCCTGCGCCGCGGGATGGAGACCTACCTCCAGCCGGAATGGGACTATATCTTTGGCGGCATGGCGATCATCTTCGTGTTCCAGTTGCTGCGGCCGCTGTTCGCGCGCAAGGGCAAGGCGCGCGCGGAATCGCGCTGGCGACTGCCGGCGCTCTCCGACAAGGGCCGCCAGCGCGCCATCCTGGTGCTGGTGCTGTTCGCCCTGGTCTGGCCGTTCTTCACGGGGCGCGCCCAGGTGGACATCGCCACGCTGGTGCTGATCTACGTCATGCTGGGCCTGGGGCTGAACATCGTGGTCGGTTTCGCCGGCCTGCTGGACCTCGGCTTCGTCGGCTTCTATGCGGTGGGCGCCTATACCTACGCCTTGCTCTATCACTGGGCGGGCTGGGGCTTCTGGGAGGCGCTGCCGCTGGCCGGCCTGATGTCGGCGTTCTTCGGCTTCATCCTGGGTTTCCCGGTGCTGCGGCTGCGCGGCGACTACCTGGCCATCGTCACGCTGGGCTTTGGCGAGATCATCCGCCTGATGCTCATCAACCTCTACGGCCTGACCGGCGGCCCCGACGGGATTTCCGGCATACCCAAGCCCTCGTTCTTCGGCTATCAGATGACGCGGCGCTCGACCGACGGGCATCCGACCTTCCATGAAATGATGGGCTGGTCCTTCGACAGCCAGGACGTGGTGATCTACCTGTATCTGATGGCGCTGTGCCTGGCGCTGGTGACCTTGTTCGTCTCCAGCCGGGTGATCCGCATGCCGATCGGCCGCGCCTGGGAGGCCTTGCGCGAGGACGAGATCGCCTGCCGTTCGCTGGGCCTGAACCCGACCACCATCAAGCTGTCCGCCTTCACCATGGGGGCGATGTTCGCCGGCTTCGGCGGCGCGTTCTTCGCGGCCCGCCAGGGGCTGGTCAATCCCGAATCCTTCACCTTCATCGAGTCGGCGCTGATCCTGGCCATCGTCGTGCTGGGCGGCATGGGCTCGCAGGTCGGCGTCATCCTGGCGGCGATCCTGCTGACCGTGGTCCCCGAGATCGCCCGCGAATTCGCCGAGTACCGAATGCTGATCTTCGGTCTGGTGATGGTGGTGATGATGGTCTGGCGCCCGCAAGGCCTCCTGCCGGTCAAGCGTCCGCATGTGGAATTGGAATCATGAGCGAAGCACTTCTGAAGGTCAGCGGACTGACCATGCGATTCGGCGGCCTGCTGGCCGTCGACCAGGTGGAATTCGAGGTGCGCAGGGACGAGGTGTTCGCCATCATCGGCCCCAATGGCGCGGGCAAGACCACGGTGTTCAACTGCGTGGGCGGCTTCTACAAGCCCACCACCGGCGACATCCTGATGGACGGCCAGCCCATCACGGGCCAGCCCAGCCACAAGGTGGCGCGCCATGGCCTGGTGCGCACCTTCCAGAACGTGCGCCTGTTCAAGAACCTCACCGTGCTGGAAAACCTGCTGGTGGCCCAGCACACCCAGATGCAGACCGGCCTGGTGCGCGGGCTGTTCAAGGCGCCGTCCTTCCGTAAATCCGAGTCCGAGGCCAAGCGCCGCGCGGCGGAATGGCTGGATTTCATGGACATCCGCCAGTACGCCAACCGCGAGGCCGGCACCCTGGCCTACGGCCACCAGCGCCGCCTCGAGATCGCGCGCTGCATGATCACCAAGCCGCGCCTGCTCATGCTCGACGAGCCGGCCGCCGGCCTCAATCCCCAGGAAAAACGCGATCTGCAAGCCCTCATCGATCAGCTGCGCCGCGAGTTCGGCGTGGCCGTCCTGCTGATCGAGCACGACATGAGCCTGGTCATGGGGGTGTCGGACCGCATCCTGGTCATGGAACACGGCAAGCCCATCACCACCGGCCTGCCCGAGGAGGTCCGCACGGATCCCCGCGTCATCAAAGCCTATCTCGGGGAATGAACCGTGCTCAAGCTTGAAAACGTCAACACTTTCTATGGCGCCATCCAGGCGCTCAACGACGTCTCGGTCGAGGTGAACCAGGGTGAGATCGTCACCCTGATCGGCGCCAACGGCGCAGGCAAGACCACCTTGCTGATGACCGTCTGCGGCAATCCCCGGGCACGCTCTGGCGGCATCCATTTCATGGGCGAGGACATCACCCAGCTGCCCACGCACACCGTCATGCAGCGCGGCATCGCCATTTCACCCGAGGGCCGGCGTGTGTTCCCCGACCTGACGGTCTCCGAAAACCTCAACATGGGGGGCTTTTTCCTCGACCGCCGCCAGACCGAGGAAAGCCTGGAGCATGTCTTCGAGCTGTTTCCGCGCCTCAAGGAACGCGCCGGCCAGCGCGCCGGCACCATGTCGGGCGGTGAACAGCAGATGCTGGCCATCGGCCGCGCGCTGATGACACGGCCCAAGCTGCTGCTGCTGGACGAACCGACACTGGGCCTGGCGCCCCTGATCATCGCCCAGATCTTCGACATCATCCGCACCATCCGCGAGGAGGGCGTGACGGTGTTCCTGGTCGAGCAGAACGCCAACAAGGCCCTGCAGGTCGCCGATCGAGGCTATGTGCTGGAAACCGGCAAGGTCGTGCTGCACGACACGGGCGCAAACCTGCTGATCAACGACGAGGTCCGCAAGGCCTATCTGGGCGCCTGAGGCCGCAGGGCGCCCGCCGCAGCGGTCCGCCCCCGCCAGCCTGGCAGCTACGAAAGCCCTTGGGCGGCCAGGGCCGCCTGGACGCCGGCGTCGGCCTGCATGCGGGCCTGGAACCGCCGCAGCGCATCCATGCCGGGCAGGTCGATGCCCAGCAGGTCGGCCCAGCGCAGCACGGTGTACAGGTAGGGATCGGCCAGCGAGCGCCGGCCGGTCAGCCAGTCGCGGCCTTCGAGCCGGCGCTCGGCGATGGTGAACAGGTCCAGCAGTTTTTGGGTCGCTTGCGCCTTGAGGACGCCGGTCGCCTTGTCGTCGCCGCCGCTGTAGAAGGACGCGCCAAACACCAGTGCGAACGTGCGGTGCAGGTCGGCATTGCACAGCGCCAGCCAGCGGCGGGTTTCCGCGCGCTCGCGAGGCGAATCCCCCAGCAGGCCGGCCTCGGGATTGAGCTCTGCCAGGTATTCCAGGATCGCCGAGCTCTGGGTCAGCACGAAGTCCCCGTCGACCAGCGTCGGCACCGCGCCGGCGGGATTGAGCGCCAGATATTCGGCCTGCTTGGTCTGCTCGCGCGTGATCCGGACGGCCTCGTAGGGCTTGCCGATCCATTCGAGCACAATGTGCGTGGCGAGCGGGCAGGCGCCCGGGAAGTAATAGAGTTTCATGGCAAAGCTCGGCCTCCAGGGATGAACGTAAGCCTTGTTTATACCACCGCGCACCGGCGGCGGGGCCCAGCGGCCCAGGCCGCCCTTGGGTTAGACTATCGATGCCGTCTTCGCGTCTCGCAGGAGTTCCTTCATGGCTGATTCGCCCTTGCGCATTGTTTTCCTGGATCGGGACTCACTGCCCGCGGACGTTGATTTTCCCGGCCCTTCGGTGCCTCACGAGCTGATCCTGCATGCCCGAACGACCCCGGCGCAGGTCATCGAGCGCATCCGCGACGCCGACATCGTGGTGGTCAACAAGGTTCCGCTGCGGGCGAATCACCTGCAGCATGCCGGCCGCCTGCGCCTGATCGCCGTGGCCGCCACGGGCACCGACAACATCGATCTGGATGCCTGCGACCAGCGCGGCATCGTCGTCTCGAACGTGCGCGACTATGCCACCCATTCGGTGCCCGAGCACACCATGGCGCTCATGCTGGCCCTGCGCCGCAGCCTGGTGGCCTATCGCCAGTCGGTGATCGACGGCCGCTGGCAGGCGGCGGGGGCCTTCTGTTATTTCGACTACCCGATACACGACCTGGCGCGCTCGACGCTGGGCATCATCGGCCGCGGGGCGCTGGGCGAGGCGGTGGCCGAGCTGGCCCGCGCCTTCGGCATGAAGGTCCAGTTCGCGGCGCGCAAGGAAATCGACGCGCCCGCCGAGGACTACACCTCGTTTCAGCATGTGCTGCGTTCCAGCGACGTGATCAGCCTGCATTGCCCCCTGAATGCCCAGACGCGCGGCATGATCGGGGATGCCGAGTTCGCCCTCATGGAGCGCCGGCCGCTGCTCATCAATACCGCGCGCGGCGGTCTGGTCGACGAGCACGCGCTGGTGCGCGCGATGCGCGAGGGCCGCCTGTCGGGGGCGGCCTTCGACGTCGCCAGCGAGGAACCTCCCGCGCCCGACCATCCCCTCATGGCCCTGGCCGACATGCCGAATTTCATCCTGACGCCCCATGTGGCCTGGGCCAGCGCCGAGGCCATCGCGACGCTCATCCAGCAGGTCCGCGATAATATCGAGGCGTTCTGCCGCGACGAGCCGCGCAACATGGTGACCGCCTTCAATCGCTGAGGCGCCGGCCACCGTTCTTTTCCTCGAGACCGTTCATGAACCACCCCCTTCGCGTCGCCATCAATGGCTACGGCCGTATCGGCCGTTGCGTACTGCGTGCGCTGATCGAGTCAGGCCGGGACCGGGCCATCGAGCTCGTCGCCATCAACGAACCCGCGGATCTCGCGTCCATGGCCTACCTGACGCGCTTCGATTCCACTCATGGGGTGTTCCCGGGCACGGTCGAGGAGGCCGCCGATGGCCTGCGGATCAACGGACGGCTGGTCCGCGTCCACCATGGGCGCGCGCCCGGCGACTGTCCCTGGCGCGAGCTCGGCATCGACCTGCTGCTCGAATGCTCGGGCGCGTACGGGACGCGCGACGCCCTGACGGCATTCCTCGAGGCGGGCTGCCCGCGCGTGCTGGTGTCGCAGCCCGCGCGCAGCGCCGCCGACGTGGACTTCACCGTGGTCCACGGCATCAACGACGACGGGCTGGACGCCGGCCAGCGCCTCGTATCGGCGGCCTCGTGCACGACCAATGCGATCGTGCCGGTGCTGGACCTGCTCGAGCGCGGGCCCGGCGTGCGCAACGCCTACCTGACCACCTTGCACTCGGTCATGAACGACCAGCCCATGATCGACGGCTACCACCACGCCGATCTGCGCCGCACCCGTTCGGCCATGCAATCCATCGTGCCGGTGGCCACGGGGCTGGCGCAGGGCGTCGAGCGCCTGCTGCCCGGCCTGGCCGGGCGGATCCAGGCCAAGGCCGTGCGGGTGCCCATCCTGAATGTCTCGGCCATCGACCTGATGGTCAACCTGGGCCGCGCCACCGACGTCGAGTCCCTCAACGGCCTGTTCCAGCAGGCGGCGCGTGAACGGCCCGGGCTGCTCGCCTGCACCGGCCATCCGCACGCCTCCATCGATTTCAACCACGATCCGCGCTCGGCGATCATCGACCTGGGCCATACGCGGGTGAACGGCGGCGATTTTGCAAATCTGCTGGTCTGGTTCGACAATGAATGGGGGTTTGCCAACCGCATGCTGGACGTCGCCCAGGCCTGGGCGGCGCTGTTCATGGGCGCGACGCCCGCCGATACCGCCGAACGGCAAGGTAATTTTCCACAAGGAGCTTGAAATCATGGCCGAAAGCCGTACCGAAACCGATTCCATGGGCCCCATCGAGGTGCCCGCCGCACGCTATTGGGGCGCGCAGACCCAGCGCTCGATCCAGAATTTCCCCATCGGCGTGGATCGCTTCCGGTGGCAGCCCCCGGTGATCCGTGCCCTGGGCATCCTCAAGAAGGCCGCGGCTCAGGCCAATGCCGAACTGGGCGAACTGCCCGCCGACATCGGCGAACTCATCGCGCGTGCGGCCGACGAGGTCATCGCCGGCCGGCTCAACGCCGAGTTTCCACTGGTGGTGTTCCAGACCGGATCGGGGACGCAATCCAACATGAACGCCAACGAGGTCATCGCCAACCGCGCCATCGAACTGGCCGGCGGCACGATCGGATCCAAGGCGCCCGTGCATCCCAACGATCACGTCAACCGCGGGCAGTCCTCCAACGACACGTTCCCGACGGCCATGCACATCGCCGTGGCCCAGGAACTCGCGGGGCGGTTTTTCCCGGCCGTGGGCAAGCTGCGTGAAACCCTCGATGCCAAGGCCCGCGCCTACCAGGACATCGTCAAGACCGGCCGCACCCACCTGCAGGATGCCACGCCCATCACGCTGGGCCAGGAAATCAGCGCCTGGGTGGCGCAGATCGACTTCGGCCTGGACGCGGTGCAGGCGGCTCTGCCGGGCATCTACGACCTCGCCATCGGCGGCACGGCCGTGGGCACGGGCCTCAACGCCCATCCGCGCTTCGGCGATCTGGCGGCGGCGCGCATCGCCGACATCACCGGCCTGCCGTTTCGCAGCGCCGACAATAAATTCTTCGCATTGTCCGCGCACGATGCCCTGGTCAACCTGTCGGCGGCGCTGCGCACCCTCGCGGGTGCGCTGATGAAGGTCGCCAACGACGTGCGCTGGCTCGCCAGCGGCCCGCGCTGCGGCATCGGCGAACTGCTGATTCCGGAAAACGAGCCGGGCTCCTCGATCATGCCGGGCAAGGTCAACCCCACCCAGTGCGAGGCCATGACCATGGTGTGCGTCCAGGTGTTCGGCAACGATGCCGCGACCGCCTTTGCCGGGTCCCAGGGCAATTTCCAGCTGAACGTCTACAAGCCCGTCATGGTGCACAACGTCCTCGAGAGCATCGAGCTGCTGGCCGACGCCTGCCTGTCGTTCGACGAGCATTGCGCCGCGGGCATCGAGCCCAATCGTGCGCGCATCGACGAGAACCTGGAAAAGAACCTGATGCTGGTGACCGCGCTGAATCGCCACATCGGCTACGACAAGGCGGCCGCCATCGCCAAGAAGGCCCACAAAGAGCACAGCACGCTGCGCGAGGCCGCCCTCGCGCTGGGATTCCTCAGCGATGCGCAGTACGATGAATGGATCGTCCCCCTGGACATGACCCACCCTAGCTGAGGCCCGCATGAAAACCCCGCCGGTACGCATCAAGCGCGTTTATGAGGAAGCCGCCGAGGCCGACGGCTTCCGCGTCTTCGTCGACCGCCTGTGGCCGCGCGGGGTCTCCAAGGATGCCTTCCACTACGACCTGTGGTGCAAGGACCTCGCCCCCAGTCCGGCGTTGCGCACCTGGTTCGGGCACAAACCCGAGCACTGGGACGGTTTCCGCGAAGGTTACGCCTCCGAACTCCATGAGGCGGCATGCCAGCGCGCGATGGGCGAGGTGTTTGCCGCGGCCAAGGGACGCCCGATCACGCTGGTCTACGGGGCGCGCGACCCCGAGCACAACCACGCCTTGATCCTGGCCGAGGAAATGAGCGCCTATGCCAGGCGCCACAAGACCTGAAGGGGAGGGCGCCATGGTGCTGCTGTATTGGGGGGCCGACACGATGTGGGTCCTGATTGCCGTCGGGCTGATCCTGCTGCTGGCGGTGGTCCTGGGGATCCAGGCACATCGCATGCGGGTGCTGGGCGGCAACGAGGAACTGCCCGGCATGCGTGGCGAGGTGACGCAGGCTTCCGATTCGCGGGGCCGCGCCTATGCCTTGGTGCGCGGTGAAATCTGGCGCGTGCATGCGCGCGAGCCCCTCGCCGAGGGCGACGTCGTGCGCGTGCGCGCGGCGCGCGGCCTCACGCTCGAGGTCGAGCGCCTGGGCGAACCTTCCGCGCGGGGCGTCGACGAATCTTCCACGAATCAAGGGGGTGGATCATGATTTTTCTGGACATGGACGTGGGCCTGAGCATCCTGGTCCTGGTCATCCTGGTGGTGATGCTCTTCAAGCTGTTCCGGATCCTGCGCGAATATGAACGGGCGGTGATTTTCACGCTGGGCCGCTATACCGCCACCCGCGGGCCCGGCCTGGTCATCGTGATCCCGTTCCTGCAGCAGATGGTGCGGGTCGACCTGCGGGTGGTGACCATGGATATCCCGCCGCAGGACGTGATCTCGCGCGACAACGTCTCGGTGCAGGTCAACGCGGTGGTGTATTTCCGGGTCGTGGCGCCGGAAAAGGCGATCATCCAGGTCGAACATTACCTCGAGGCGACCAGCCAGCTCGCGCAGACCACGCTGCGCGCGGTACTGGGCAAGCACGAGCTCGACGAGATGCTGAGCGAGCGCGAAAAACTCAATCACGACGTGCAGGCCATCCTCGACGCCCAGACCGACGGTTGGGGCATCAAGGTCACGACGGTCGAGATCAAGCACATCGACCTGAACGAAACCATGGTGCGGGCAATGGCGCGGCAGGCGGAGGCGGAACGCGACCGGCGTGCCAAGATCATCCACGCCGAGGGCGAGCGCCAGGCCGCGCAGGCCTTGCAGGACGCCGCCCGCACTTTGGCGCAGGAGCCCTCCGCCATGCAGCTGCGCTATCTGCAGACGCTCACCCAGGTGGCGGGCGACAAGTCCTCGACGCTGGTCTTTCCGGTGCCCATCGACCTGCTGGCGGGCTTCCTCGGCAAGGTCGCGCCGCCGGCCGGCGGCGAGGATCCATCGGGTACGCCGCGCAATTGATCCGGCCGCGGGCGCGGTCAGTCGGCGGCCGCGGGCTCCTCGCCCAGCAGCTGGCCGATCGCCGCGCCCACCCGCAGGTCATCGAGCGAGCCGAAGTGGTGCAGGCGGATGTCGCCCGCCTGGTCCAGCACGATGAGGCTGGGGGTGCCCTGCAGCCGGTAGGCCTGCATGGTGAGCGGTATGGGGTTGCCCTTGGGATCGGTCATGTCGATACCGACCGGGAAGGTGATCCGGTATTCGTGCAGGAAGGCCTTCAGGGCGACCTCGCCCATGGCCTCGTGGTGCTCGAAGACCGTATGCAGGCCGATCACGCGCACGCGTCCCCGCGGAAACGCGTTGTGGATCGCCTTGGCCTGCGGGATGCCGTGGGATACGCATCCGGGGCACAGCATCTGGAAGGCATGCAGCACGACGACCGAGCCTTTCAGGCTTTCGAGGTCCAGGGGCTCGTCGGTGTTCAGCCACCGGCCGACCTGCAGGGCGGGCGCATGTTCGTAGTAGGGCATGAAGAACTCCGTGAAAGCGGCTGTCCGGATCCGGGGGCCGTGGACCTCATGCTTATCATAAGTCCCGCGCCGTGTCAGGGAAAGCTTACGCTCAGTACTGATATTTTGCCTCCCGCCCCGACCGGCATGGTGTAATGACCGAAGCGCCCGACGCCCTGCTGCGGACGGGTGGCTTATACTGATTCGAACCTTTCCAAGAACGACTTCATTCCCGGAGATTCACAATGAAGCTACCCGCGATCGCCCTGTGCGCATCCCTCCTGGCGATGGGCGGTGCCGCACACGCGGCGCCCGATTACGCCCAGGTCAAGGACATCCTCACCAAGAACGCCTGTCTGGCCTGTCACGCCGTCGACAAGAAGGTCATCGGTCCCGCCTACCAAGACGTCGCGGCCAAGCGCAAGGGCGAGGCCGATGCCGCCGAGGTCCTGACCAAGCACATCCGCTCGGGCAGTTCGGGGGTCTATGGGCCGATCCCGATGCCCCCCAATGCGGGCATTTCGGACGCCGATATCCAGACTGTCGTCGAATGGCTGATCGCGGGCGCGCCCCACTAAAGGCGGCGCCGTGGACGACCCTGTGCCGGCCGTGTGTCCCAGGGCCCGCACAGGGTTTTTCATTTTGACATCAATGACATATTCAGGCGCACCATGAAGAGAGCACACCCCATCGCCGGGCTGGAGCCCCAGTCCATTTCCATCGAGGTCCTCCAGGAAAAGTACGCCAAGGGCACGGAATCCAGCATCACCGAGATCCAGCAGCGCGTGGCGCGCGCGCTGGCGGCGGTGGAAAAGCCCTCCCGCCGCAAGCACTTCCAGGCCCTGTTCCTCGAGGCCCAGCAACGGGGATTCATTCCGGCGGGGCGGATCAATTCGGCGGCGGGCACCGACCTGTCGGCCACCCTCATCAATTGCTTCGTCCAGCCGGTGGGCGATTCGGTGTCGGCCGCGGTGGACGGCCGCCCGGGCATTTACGATGCCCTGCAGAAGGCCGCCGAGACCATGCGCCGCGGTGGCGGCGTCGGCTATGATTTCAGCCACATCCGGCCGGCGGGCGCGGCGGTCAAGGGCACGGCCTCCAAGGCTTCCGGGCCGGTCTCGTACATGCGCGTCTTCGACCGCTCCTGCGAGACCGTCGAGTCGGCGGGCGCCCGGCGCGGCGCGCAGATGGGCGTGCTCAGCGTCACCCATCCCGACATCGAGGCCTTCGTGCGCGCCAAGCAGACCAGCGGCGAGCTCACCAATTTCAACGTCTCGGTCAGCGTCACCGACGCGTTCATGCGCGCCGTCGAGGCCGATGCCGCCTTTCCCCTCACGCATCCGGCCGAACCGGGCACGGACCTGCTGGCGGCCGGCGCCCGAAGGCGCGAGGACGGCCTGTGGGTCTACAAGGAAATCCGCGCGCGCGACCTGTGGGACGAGATCATGCGCTCGACCTACGACTATGCCGAACCCGGCGTGCTGTTCCACGACCAGATCAACCGCGAAAACAATCTGCACTATATCGAGGTGCTGGAGGCCACCAATCCCTGCGGCGAGCAACCCCTGCCGGGGTATGGCTGCTGCTGCCTGGGTTCGATCGACCTGACGCGCTTCGTGCGCAATCCCTTCGGCTTCGACGGCGATCCCGAGGTCGACTGGGAGGGCCTCGCCGAGGTCACGGGCCTGGCCGTACGGATGCTGGACAACGTCCTGGACGCCACGGTGTGGCCGCTGCCCGAGCAGGCCGCCGAGGCCGCCAACAAGCGCCGGGTGGGCCTGGGCGTGACCGGCCTGGGCGATGCCTTGATCATGCTGCGCCTGGCCTATGACAGCGACGAGGCCCGTCGGCTGGCGGGCCGCTTCGCGCGCGAGGTGGCCGAGGCCGCCTACCGGGCCTCGGTGGCCCTCGCCCAGGAACGCGGCGCCTTTCCGCTCTTCGAGGCCGAGCCCTACCTGGCCAGCGGCTTTGCCCAACGCCTGCCCGAGGATATCCGGCAGGCGATCCGCGACCATGGGATCCGCAACAGCCACCTGACGTCCATCGCGCCGACCGGCACGATTTCGCTGGCTTTCGCCGACAATGCCTCCAACGGCATCGAGCCGCCGTTTTCCTGGACCTACACCCGCACCAAGCGCATGGCCGACGGCGGCAAACAGGATTACGTGGTCGAGGACCATGCCTATCGCCTGTACCGCCTGATGGGCGGCGACGTGTCCGCGGGCCTGCCGCCGTATTTCCGCACCGCGCTCGAGATCTCGGCGCAGGATCACGCCATGATGGTGGCGGCCGTCAAGGACCACGTCGATGCGGCGATCTCCAAGACCGTCAACGTCGCGGTCGACTATCCCTACGAGGACTTCAAGGACCTCTACCTGCAGGCCTGGAAGCTCGGCCTGAAAGGCATCACCACCTACCGTCCCAGCGGCAAGCGCGCCGCCGTCCTGTCGGTCGCGCCCGTCGTCGAGGCGCCCCAGCCCGAGGCGATCCTGCTGTCCGAGGCCGACCGCCGCCTGGTGCTCAAGCGCACCATCGAGCCGGTGTTGAACAGCCTGCGCTGGCCCAGCCGCCCGCGCCTGCCGCGCGGCGCCTCGGCATGGGCGTCGGACACGATCGAAACCCCCGACGGCAGTTTCGTGGTGTTCGTCTCGGACCTGACCCGGCGGCCCTTCGAGGTCTGGGTCAACGGCGCGCGCCCGCCGCGCGGCCTGGGGTCGGTCGCCAAGATGCTCAGCCTGGACATGTACACCGACGACACGCCGTGGCTCAACCGCAAGCTCGAGGTCCTGGCGCGCACCAACGGCGGCTCGCCCTTCCAGATCACCGACCCTGAAACGGGCGAACCCGTGTGGATGCCCTCGACGGTGGCCGCGCTGGCGCGCCTGGTGGGTTTCCGCCACCGCAGCCTGGGCATCGACCACGATGGCGGCGGGGACTCGGCCATGATGGACGCCCTGATCGCCCCGCGCGAACCCAAGACCGGCACCGACGGCACCATGGGCTGGATCTGCGACGTGCTCAATCCGGTGACGGGCGACGACTTCGTGTTGATGATGAAGGAATTGCGGATGCCCGACGGCTCGACGCGCCCGTACTCCGTGTGGGGGGCGGGCAAGTTCCCGCGCGCCTTCGAGGGCTTGTTCAAGCTGCTCAGCCTGGACATGCGCATCGTCGATCCCGCCTGGATCGCCATGAAACTGCGCAAGCTCCTGAAATATGCCGAACCTCAAGGCGACTTCCTGGCGCGCGTGCCGGGCAGCGACAAGTCCGCCTCCTTCCCCTCCACCGAGGCCTACATCGCCCGCCTGGTCATCCACCGCTACGCGATGCTGGGCATCCTGGACGAGCAGGGCGAACCCCTGGAACAGATGGGCGTCGTGCAGGCCGAAACCGACGAGGGCGCGCCGCGTGCCCCGCAGTCCGAGGCCCTGGTCGCCATGGTCGGCGCCGAATGCCCCGAATGCCACCTGCACCGCGTCATCAAGAAAGACGGCTGCCAGTTCTGCACCCATTGCGGGTATCAGGGGGTGTGTGGATGAAACCGGACACGGAATGGTCCCTGCGGACCATTCCGTGCCTGTTTCATCCGAGCGGCCTGCAGGCCGCGAGGTGGACAGCCGCTTCGGCTTGAGACCTCCCGCACCAACACTCACCCCAGAGGTGTCATAATCCGGTCACCATTCCGAACGCACACCCCACGATGAACCACGCATACGATGTATTGATCGTCGGCAGCGGCCTGGCGGGCCTGACTGTCGCCCTGCATCTGGCCGCCGACAAGAAAGTCGCGGTCCTGTCCAAGAAGGCCCTGCTCGACGGCGCCAGCAACTGGGCGCAGGGCGGAATTGCCGCGGTGCTCGATTCCCAGGACAGCCATGACGACCACATTGCCGACACGCTGGTGGCCGGCGCGGGCCTGTGCGACGAGGCCGCCACCCGCGCCATCGTCGAGGGCGGACGTTCGGCGATCGACTGGCTCATCGACCTCGGGGTGCCGTTCACGCCCGACCAGGGCGCCGAACTGGGCTTTCACCTGACCCGCGAGGGCGGCCACAGCCAGCGCCGCATCATCCACGCCGCCGACGAGACCGGCCACCTCGTGCAACTCACCCTCGAGCAGCAGGTGCGCGCGCACCGCAACATCACGCTGCTCGAGCGCCATTCCGCCGTGGAGCTCATCACCAGCCGGATCCTGGGCGGCAGCAAAACGCCCGGCGAGGCCTGCGCGCCCGCGCGCTGCCTGGGCGCCTACGTGTACGACGAGGACCGCGACATCGTGCACACCATTCTGGCCTCGCAGGTGGTCCTCGCCACGGGCGGCGCGGGCAAGGTCTACCTGCATACCAGCAACCCCGACACTTCCACCGGCGACGGCATCGCCATGGCGTGGCGCGCGGGCTGCCGGGTGGCCAATATGGAGTTCATGCAATTCCATCCCACCTGCATGTACCACCCCAAGGCGAAATCGTTCCTGATTTCCGAGGCGCTGCGGGGCGAGGGCGGGGTGCTGCGGCTGCCCGCCGGGGCGGGCGCCGAGGCGGGCAAGCGCTTCATGCAGTGGCACGACGAGCGTCTGGAGCTCGCGCCGCGCGACGTGGTGGCGCGCGCCATCGATTTCGAAATCAAGAAGCACGGCCTCACCCATGTCGAGCTCGACATCAGCCACCGTCCGCCCGAGTTCATCCGCGAGCATTTCCCCACGATCCACGCGCGCTGCCTGGAGTTCGGCATCGACATGACGCGCGAACCCATCCCGGTGGTGCCCGCCATGCATTTCACCTGCGGGGGTGTGGTCATCGATCTGAACGGGTGCACCGATATCCCGGGCCTGTATGCCGTCGGTGAAACGGGTTACACCGGGCTGCATGGCGCCAATCGCCTGGCCAGCAATTCCCTGCTCGAATGCCTGGTGATCGGGCGCAACGTGGCGCACGACATCGATCGCCGGGAGGACGCGCCGCCCCATGCGCCCAGCGAGGTGCCGGCCTGGGACGACAGCCGCGCGCGGGACTCCTCCGAGGCGGTCTTGGTGACGCATGCCTGGGACGAGGTGCGGCGCCTCATGTGGAACTACGTCGGCATCGTGCGCAGCCAGAAACGCCTGGGTCGCGCACGCCAGCGCATCGCGATGCTGGAGCAGGAGATCGAGGATTACTACCAGGCCCACCGCGTGACCAGCGACCTGCTGGAATGCCGCAACCTGGTCCAGGTGGCGGCCCTGGTGGTGGGCAGCGCGCTGCTGCGCAAGGAAAGCCGGGGCCTGCACTATTGCATGGATTTTCCCTGGATGCTGCCCAAGGCCCTGCCCACCGTCCTCACGCCCGAGGAAGGCTTCCGCTAGGGATCCTCAGACGATGCGCATGGAATAGTCGATGGCCTTGAGGTCCTTGGTCAGGCTGCCGATCGAGATGCGATCCACGCCGGTCAGGGCGATGGCGCGTATGGTGTCGTGGGTGATGCCGCCCGAGGCTTCGAGCAGGGCGCGGCCGCGGTTGACGCGCACGGCTTCGGCGAGATCCGCCAGGCTGAAGTTGTCCAGCAGGACAGAAACCGCACCCGCCTCGAGCGCCTGATTCAATTCATCGAGCGTTTCCACCTCGATCTGGATCGGCACGTCGTGCGGCAAGGCCATGGCGGCGCGCAGGACGGGCCCGATCCCGCCGGCCGCGGCGATGTGGTTTTCCTTGATCAGCACCCCGTCATACAGCGCCAGGCGCTGGTTGCGTCCGCCGCCGACCCGGACTGCGTATTTCTGGCCCAGCCGCAGGCCCGGCAGGGTCTTGCGGGTATCGAGGACGGCGGCGCGCGTGCCGGCGATCAGGTCCACGTAGCGCCGGGTGGCCGTGGCCACGCCGGAGAACATCTGCAGGAAGTTGAGCGCGGTGCGTTCGGCGGTCAGCAATGCGCGCGCCGGGCCGCGCAGCCGGCACACCGTCGAACCGGGCGCCATGAGGTCGCCCTCGGCATGATCCCAGTCGATGCGTATGCCGTCGTCGACGCGGCGCATGACGGCCTCGAACCAGGGCGCGCCGCACAGCACCGCCGCCTCGCGCACGATGACCCGGGCGTCGTCGATCCGGCCGGCGGGAATCAGCAGGCCCGTGACGTCGCCCTCGCCGACGTCCTCGGCCAGCGCGCGGTCGACGTTGGCGTCGAAGGCGGCCTGGAGATCGGGCGGGAAGGGGGCGTAGGGGTTGCGCAGCGTGGAGCCCGGCGCGTGCGCCGGGGCGCCTTCGTGTGGCGCGTTCATGCGGGGCCGACGCCTGAGAACAGCGCCTGCTCGCGGGCCAGGTCGGGGCCGGGCAGCACCTTGCGGCCGCGCTGCGCCGCAAAATCCAGCATGCGGTCGATGCAGACCTTGGCCTGCCGGCCCAGGGCCGGATCCAGCTGGACCTCGTTGTGGCCGAATTCCAGCGAATCGGCCAGGCCCTTGAGCGAATTCATGGCCATCCACGGGCAGTGCGCGCAGCTCTTGCAGGTGGCCGACTCGCCGGCCGTGGGGGCGGCGAGGAAGACCTTGTCCGGGGCGGCCTGGCGCATCTTGTGCAGCAGGCCCTGGTCGGTCGCGACGATGAAGGTCGACGCCGAGGATTCCTGGACGGCGGCCAGCAGGCGCGACGTCGATCCGACCACGTCGGCCTGGGCGACGACCGATGCGGGCGATTCCGGATGCACGAGGACCAGCGCGTCGGGGTGTTCCTCGCGCAGCAGGTCGAGTTCGACGCCCTTGAATTCGTCGTGCACCAGGCAGGATCCTTGCCACAGGACCATGTCGGCACCCGTCTGGCGCTGGATGTAGCCCCCCAGGTGGCGGTCCGGCGCCCACAGGATCTTGTGTCCCTGGCGATGGAGTTCGGCGACGATGTCCAGGCCGATCGACGAGGTCACCATCCAGTCGGCCTGCGCCTTGACCGCGGCGCTGGTGTTGGCATAGACCACCACGATGCGATCGGGATGCTGGGCGCGGAACTGCCTGAAAGCGATAGGGTCGCAGCCGAGGTCCAGCGAACAGGTCGCATCCAGGTCGGGCATGAGGATGCGTTTTTCCGGGCTGAGGATCTTGGCGGTCTCGCCCATGAAGCGCACGCCGGCCACGACCAGGGTCCGTGCCGGATGGTCGCGCCCGAAGCGCGCCATTTCAAGTGAATCCGATACGCAGCCGCCGGTTTCCTCGGCCAGATCCTGGATATCGGAATCCACGTAGTAGTGCGCGACCAGCACGGCATCGCGGGCCTCGAGCAACGCGCGGATGCGGTTTTTCTGGAACTCGCGCTCGTCTGCGGACAGCGGCGGATTGACCCGGGCCCAGGCCTCGGCCACGGTGATGGCGCCCGAGGCCATGTCGGGCTGGTCGAATTCGATGATCTTGTTGCGGGACGACATGATGTGCAAAGAAATTGACGCGGGGGTAACACCCATCATACGTCAAAAGAGGGAGTCAGCGCCGCGCGGACGCCATCGGCCGTAGGGATATCGCCGGACGCGCTATAATCCGCCCGCACCCGTCATCGGGGAGTAGCCGCTGCGCGTACGCGCGCAGGCATGCGTCAACACACTTGGCCGTCCGGTCGTGGCGCATGCAGCCCAGTGCCTGGCAAGACCTTTGACTGCGCCTTTCCGCCGCATGGGGCCGGGGAGAGCGTAGTCGCGCCAGCCCCGATTTCACGACATGGATGCATTCCTGATTTCCACCGGCATCGTCGCCCTGAGCGAAATGGGCGACAAGACGCAGTTGCTGGCCATCGTGCTGGCCGCCCGCTTCAAGCGCCCATGGACCATTTGCCTGGGCATCCTCATCGCCACCCTGGTCAACCACGCGGTGGCCGGCCTGCTGGGTGTCGGCGTGGCTTATCTGCTGGACCCCCACGTCCTGCGCTGGGCGGTCGGCCTGTCCTTCCTGGCGATGGCGGGGTGGCTGCTGGTGCCCGACAGGCTCGAGGCCGAAGCCACGGCGCGGCCGACGAACGGCCTGGGGGTGCTGGGCGCGACCCTGGTGATGTTCTTCCTGGCCGAGATGGGCGACAAGACCCAGGTGGCAACCATCGCGTTGGCGGCCCGTTACCACGACTTGACGGCGGTCGTCGGCGGCACCACGGCGGGCATGATGCTGGCCAACGCGCCCGCGGTATTCCTGGGCGAAGCCATCGCCCGGCGGGTGCGGATGGATCTGGTGCGCGGGATCGCCGCCGCCGTCTTCGCCGCGCTCGGTGTGCTCACGCTGCTGGACGTGGGGCAATTCTTCTAGGCCGGGCTTCCTCTATACTGGCGGCTTTCGTTTTCGCGTCCGGCACACGCCGGGCGATCGATTCGCCGCCGGAACCTCATCCATGCTCGATATCCTCGCCATCATCGGGCCGCTGTTCGTGGCCATCGCCGTGGGGTTCGCCGCCGTCAGGCTGGGGGCGCTCGACAAGGCCGACGTCCGCGTCCTCGGCAAGTTCGTCATCTATTTCGCACTGCCGGCCCTGCTGTTCAAGGCCTTGTCCGAACGGGCCTTCGGCGAGATCATCAATCTCGATTACCTGGCCGCCTATGCGTTGGGATCCCTGGTCACCTTGGGGGTGTGCGCCGCGGGCGTGCATGTCCTGCTGGGCGCCTCGCGGGCCACCACCGGGATGATGGCCATGGGGGCGGCGTTGTCCAACAGCGGCTTCATCGGCTTTCCGGTGATCACGCAATTCCTGGGGGCGGACGCCACCATTGCGCTCGCCCTCAGCATGCTGGTCGAGAACCTGTTGGTCCTGCCCATCGCCCTGGTCATCGCCGAGCCCGCCGGCGGCCAGGGCCGGGGCAGGGCGCGCGCGCTGGCCGGCGTCCTGTCGGGCCTGCTGAGGAATCCGCTGGTCCTGGCGATACTGGCGGGTTTCGCCTGTTCGCTGTTGCAGGTCCGGCTGCCGGCGCCCCTGGGGCGGGTGGTGGACATGTTCGCGGCCGCATCGGGCGCGGTGGCCCTGTTCGTGATCGGCGGCACGCTGGTGGGGCTGCGCCCCGGCGGGGATCTGCCGCGGATCGCCTGGGTCACCATCGGCAAGCTCGTGCTTCATCCAGTGGCCGTGGCGCTGGCCTTCCTGGTGTTCACGCCCGCCGATCCGGTCCTGCGCATGGCCGGCGTCATCGCCGCCTCCGTGCCGATGTTCAGCGTCTTTCCGATCATCGGGCAGCGCTATGGCGAGCAATCATGGTGCGCCTCGGCGCTGCTGGTGGCCACCGTGGCCTCGTTCGTGACCATGGCTGCGGCGATGTGGCTGGTGGGCCAGCCGGGCTAGGGCGCGCGTCCGGCACCGGGCGGCGCCTGGCGGCGGCTCGCACCGTCCGCGCGTGCCTCGAGGAAATTCCGGCTCAGCAGCTGCGTGGTCGCCTCGGCTGGCACGGGACGGCTGAAATGATAGCCCTGCAGCCGCATACAGCCGTACAGGCTCAGGCGGCGGACCTGCTCGGCGTTCTCGGCGCCCTCGGCGATCACGTCCAGCTGCAGGGCTTGGGCCAGCTGGATGATGGCGCGCACGATGGCGGCGCTCTCGGCATTGGTCAGCAGGTCGCTCACGAAGGAATGATCGATCTTCACCCGGTCGACCGCCAGGCGCTTGAGGTAGGTCAGGCTGGAATAGCCGGTGCCGAAATCGTCGATGGACAGTTTCACGCCCATGCGCTTGAGGCCCTGCAAGGTGTCCTCGACGGCTTTCACGTCGCGCAGCAGCATGGACTCCGTCAGTTCGAGGTCCAGCAGCCGGGCCGGCAGGCCGGCGTCGGCCAGGGCGGATGTGACGCTTTGCAGCAGCGTGCCGCGGCGCAGTTGCAAGGCCGATAGATTGACCGCGATCATCACCGGATGGCCCTGCATGAGCCAGACGCCCGCCTGCCGGCAGGCCTCGCGCAGCACCCATTCGCCGATGGGTATGATCAGGCCGCTGCTCTCGGCCAGCGGGATGAATGTCGCGGGCGGAATCATGCCCAATTCGGGGTGGTTCCAGCGCAGCAGGGCCTCGAACCCGAACAGGCCGCCATGGCGGATATCGACCTGCGGCTGGTAGTGCAGCGACAGCTCGCCATTGTCCAGCGCATGCCGCAGCAGCCCCTGCAGGCGCAATTGCTCGAGGGCGTGATCGCTCATCCCGCCGGTGCAGAACTGGAACGTGTTGCGTCCCTTGTCCTTGGCGTGGTACATGGCCGCGTCGGCTTTCTTCAGCAGCAGGTCGAAGATCTCGCCGTCCTCGGGAAACACGCTGATCCCGACGCTGAAACTGATCGGCACCACATGCCCGTCGATCCGGAAGGGCGCCTCGAACGCATCGATGACCGCCTGCGCCCGTTCCTCGATCCGGCCGCGCTCGCGCGTCTCCTCGAGCAGGGCCACGAACTGGTCGCCGCCGTAGCGCCCGATCATCGCGACGCCGGCCACGCGCCGGCGCAGGCGCTCGACGGCGCGGACCATCAAGCGGTCGCCCAGGTCGTGACCCAGCGTGTCGTTGATCTGCTTGAAATTGTCCAGGCCGAGGAACAGCAGGCCGATCATGGCGCCCCGGGCCCGCGCGGCGCGGCCGGCGTCCTCGAAGCGCCGGGCCAGCAAGAGGCGGTTGGGCAGTTGTGTGAGGGGATCGTGGTAGGCCAGGAAACTGAGCTGTTCGGCCGCGGCGTCGTGCTTGGCGCGCGTGCGCAGCGTCTCGATGCCGAAGGCGAGGTCCGCCGCCAAGTCGCGCAGCAGGCTCACCTCCTCCTCGTTGAACGCCCGCGGCCGGGTGGAATAGATGGACAGGGCGCCGCAGACGCCGGCCTGACCGATCAGTGGCAGGGCGATGCTCGAACCGAGTCCCCGCGCGCGGGCGAAGGCCTCCCAGGGCGCCGGCCCCGAGCCTTGCCGATAATCCTGGATCAGCACGGTTTCGCCGGTGCGGATGGCGGTCCCGCAAGGGCCCTGGCCTTCGGGCGTGTCGGCCCAGGATATTCGGCTGAACCCGGTATATCCACGGGTCAGCCCTTCCTGGGCCACCAGGCGCACGCTGCGCCTTGCGTCCATTTGGGCATAGCCGACCCAGGCGAAGCTGTAGTCCCCCCGCCGTACGAGCAGGCGGCAGATTTCGTTGAGCAGGCGACGCTCGTCCTTTGCGCGAAACAGCGCCACGTTGCAGGCACTGAGCAGTTTCAGCGCGCGATTCAGGCGGCGGGCCTGGGCTTCCTCGGTCCGATACCGGCCGGCCAGTTCGCGTGCCAGGCGATGGGCGCGTTCGCGGCCGGAGGCCAGCAGCCAGGCGATGATGGCCGAGAGCAGGCTGGTGGCGACGCCGGCCAGCGTGATGAGGCGCACGTTCGAGCCCGCCAGCAGCGCCTCGAACCCGGGCAGCGAGCGCGCGGCCATGGTCCACGGCTGTCCGATGGCGTCGATGCGGGCATTGGCCCGGAACGCGGCCTGCTCCGGGGGTGCCGCCGTCAGGCCGGCCAGCGAGTCGTAGAGCAGGGCATCGGCTGTGGCGGGATCTCCGTCGTATATCTTGAAGCCGAGAGCGGCGCCGGTCTCGCCGAACTGCTGCTCGAAGATGCCGCCCATGAAGGCGGGCATGCGGAAGGTGGCGTGGATCCAGCCCTCCAGGTTGGCGCGCCGCTCGGCGGTCGACTCATGCGCGCGGCCATTGGCGTAGATCGGCAGGAACCACAGGAATCCGGCATCGGCATTCGCCCCGGGAGCCAGGGCGGTGATGCGGGGGGTCTCGGCCAGCCTATCCTCGTCGCGGGCGCGCTCCATGGCCGGCCGCAGCCGGGGATCGGCGAGCATGTCCAATCCCAGCCGGCGGCGGTTGCCGTCGTTCATGGGTTCGAGGTAGAGCGTGGCGGAATAGGCATCGCGTTCACCCGCCGGATGTACGGTATACCTTGTATATCCCTCGGCGCGGACGCCGTGCTCGTGTTCCCGCAGCGCCGCGGGGGCCAGCGCGATCGAATAGCCCAGCGACTGGAGGCCCGGATAACGCTCGGACAGGCGCATCTGGTTCGCGTATTCATGAAACTCGTCGCGCCTGACGGTGTCCGAGGCCGCCCACAAGGCCTTGGCGCCGCGCAGCACCTGCTCGTAGCCGCGCAGGCGCGCCTCGATTTCGCCGACCAGCGCGTCGATGCGCGATTGGAAATGCGCGGCGGCTTCGGCGCGGTTGGTGGCTTGCACACTGTGGCGCAGGCCATAGGTGATCCCCAGGCCGGCGATCAGGACGAGACAGGCAACCCGCCATGGCGCTCGCAGGAGCATCGGTGTCGAAAGCGGTCTGGCGACGGAATCCACCTCGCGACGGTCCTCCTGTAGATGCGGGCCCCCCGCTGATTATAGAGGCCGGCGGCCGCCTGCGGAGGCACAGCGATAATTGATGCTTCAAATGGGAAAATCGGTTACGATTTTTTTCGTCCATGCGGACTCGACGATAAAACAACGACGCGGCGCGCACGCGATGTACGCCGTTCGCAGGGCCGGTTTCTTGCGCGGACCGGGCCTTGCGGCGCCCGGAGAATGCCTTGAAGACAAAGAGAAGCGCGGTCCTGCTGGCCGTATCGACGACGCTGATCCTGGCCGCATGCGACGGCAGCGGAACCGGCGGACAACAGCAGCAGGCCCAGAACCAGCCGCCGAACATTCTCTTTGTCATCATGGACGACGTCGGCATCGACCAGATGGCGTCCTTCGGCTATGGCGGCCTGACGGCGCCCAAGCTGCCCAATATGGACGCGGTGGCCAAGGCCGGCGTGCGCTTCCGCAATACCTGGTCCATGCCGGAATGCTCGCCGGGGCGCGCGGCGTTCTTTGTCGGCCGCTATCCGATCCGCACCAACATCTACCAGGCCATCGGCCCGGCCGACCTGGCCAATTCGCAGTTGTCGCCCTACGACATGACCGCGCCCAAGATGCTCAAGCAGGCCGACTACGAAAGCGCGATGTTCGGCAAGTTCCACCTGGCCGGACCCGAGAACAACGAGGCGGAAAACGCCACGCCCAGCGTCCTGGGCTGGGATCATTTCTATGGCTGGATCGGCGGATTGCCGGGCTCGATCGATACCCAGGCGGGGGACACTGCAAACCCCGCCGGCAGCCATGTCTGCGGCTTCGTGCCGGGCAACGGGGGCGTCGCAGGTCCCGGCATCGGCGTCGGCGACGTCAATTACGGGGCCTGCCGCTATGCCGACAACACCTGCTCGATGGTCCGGCGCACCGACCTGCGGCAGGACCCGGCCGGATTGCAGTGCCTGGACTCCGGAGGCATCTTCGTGCCCGGCACGACTTGCGCCGATCCCGCACCCGGCACGCTGGCCTTCAACCGCCAGAACGGCTATTACGTCTCGCCCCTGGTCATCATCGACGGCGACACGGTTGAGGCGGTTCCGCTGACCGATCCGCGGGCGCGGGGCTACCGCACGCGCATCGAGACCGACGCGGCGATCGACTGGATCAAGTCGCGCCCCTCGACCCGGCCCTGGATGGCGACGGTCAGCTACAGCGCCCCCCATACCCCCTGGCAGCAGCCGCCCGGGGATCTGCTGGCCGGGAAGCTGTCGATCAGTGGCGGCCTGGACTGCACGGACATGGGGGCCGGCCGCATCATCCAGAACGAGATGACCGAGGCCATGGACACCGAGTTCGGGCGCCTGCTGGTCGAAACCGGCTTGGCGAGCCGCGCCGCCGACGGCAGCCTGCTCTACGACCCCAAGGCCGGCAACACCGTCATCGTGATCGTCGGCGACAACGGCACCCTGGGCTCGGCGGTCAAGTCGCCGTTCCAGCAGGACCGCGCCAAGGGCACCGCCTACCAGACCGGGGTCTGGGACCCGCTGATCATCGCCGGCCCGCAGGTCGCGCAGCCCGACCGCGACGTCGAGCACATGGTCAACACCGTCGACCTGTTCCAGTTCTTTGGCGAGGTGGCCGGCATCGACGCACACCAGGCCGTGCCGCGCACCATCGACTCGGTCGGCATCCTGCCCTACCTGAAGGATCCAGGGCAGGGTAGCCTGCGCACCATCAACTTCACCATCGGCGGCTACAACACCCAGGCCGACGGCGCGCGCAATGGCCCTTGCGTGGTCTCGCTCGCGGGCGGTGCCAGCTGCACCCAGATCCCGGTGTCCAAGAGCGTCTGCGAGGACAATATGGGGGTCTGGTGGGGGCCGGGGTACGATCCTGGGGGGACGGTGGTAGACAACGGCGGCACCGGCTATTTCAGTTGTGCCGAGGTGAATCAAGCGCTGGACGGCGACGGCCAGCCCATGATCACCATCCTGCCCGAGATCTCCGCCGCGATCCGCAACGACAAATACAAGCTGGTCGAGAACACGGTCCAGACCTACGTTCCGGGCACCGGGATTATCGACCCGGTAGTGACCAAGGAATTCTATGCGGTCGACCAGGCCGTGCCGACGCCCAAGCTCGACAACGACGACGTCATCTTGTGGAAGACCGGGGACCCGGACTTGCCGGCAGGGGAGGCCAAGTCCGCGTTCGACGCGCTGAGCGCCAAGTACGACGAGATCATGGCCTCCAACCCGCCGTGCCCGGGGGACGGCAACTGGGACGGCGTGGTCGACAGCCGCGACATGGTCAACTGGGCGCGGATCGCCAAGGACTGGGGATTGTCCAGCGTCTATGATTTCGTGTTCGCGCCCGCGGACGCCACCAAGCTCGACGGGGTGACCGATACCGCCGACCAGGCGGTCATCGACGCCAATATGAACGTCACCTGCGACCGTAGCCATGGCGTCTATTGACCGACGCCGCCGCCTGCTGGCCGCGGGCGGCGTGGTGCTCGCGGCGGCGCTGGCGGCCGGCGCCGCGGCCTGGTCCGCCCGGCCCGCACCTGCGCCCGCCGCGCCGGTGGCGGTCCTCGGCGACGGTGTCTCGACACCCGCCGGCATGGCCTGGATCCCGCCTGGCGAATTCCTCATGGGCAGCGACAGCAAGCTCGCCCAGCGCAACGAGCGGCCCTCGCATCGGGTCGCGCTGCAGGGTTTCTGGATCGACGTCACCCACGTCACCAATGACCAGTTCGCCGAGTTCGTGCGCGAGACCGGCTATGTCACCACGGCCGAGCGCAAGCCCGATTGGGACACCATCCGCGTGCAATTGCCGCCCGGCACGCCGCGCCCGCCCGACGAGGTGCTGGTGCCCGGGGGCATGGTCTTCGTTGGCACGCAGGTGCCGGTCAATCTGCGCGACTACACCCAATGGTGGCGCTACGTGCCGGGGGCCGACTGGCGCCATCCGCAAGGGCCGGGCAGCTCGATCGAGGGCAAGGGCGACCATCCCGTGGTCCAGGTCACGTACGCGGACGCGCTTGCCTACGCGCAATGGGCCGGCAAGCGCCTGCCGACCGAGGCGGAATGGGAATACGCCGCGCGCGGCGGCCTGGAGCAGACCGACTTCGCCTGGGGCGACGAACCCCTGCCGGACGGCCGGATGCAGGCCAACTACTGGGACGTGCGCCAGCGCAGCTTCCCGGTGGTGGACGACGCGCCGGCCGGCGCGCCCGGAACCTCGCCCGTGGGCTCGTTCGCCCCCAACGGCTACGGCCTGCTGGACACCACCGGCAATGCCTGGCAGTGGGTGGCCGACTGGTACCGGGCGGATTACTTCGCCCTGCAGGCCAAGTCGGGGCAGCCGATCGAGGATCCCCGCGGGCCGCGGGACTCCTTCGATCCCTCGGTGCCCGGCATGCCGGCGGACGCGCCCAAACGCGTCATCCGTGGCGGCTCGTTCCTGTGCAACGAATCCTATTGCCTGTCCTACCGGCCCAGCGCCCGGCGTGGTTCGGACCCGTACACGCCCATGTCGCACCTGGGCTTTCGCCTGGCCAAGGACGCGCCGCCGCCCGCATCCTGAGCGGGCGCGACGCGCGGATCGGGGAGGGCGCGCGTCCGTCCCGAAACCCGGCCCTACCGTTTGAAGGAGGGCGGCAACGTCTATGCGGCTCTTGCCGATGGTGATATCTTCGAGCAGCGCGGCATCGGTCGCCGGGGCATGATTCACACTAAGGAGTGAGACCATGAAATTCAGAACAATATTCGGAGCCGCGGCCTTGGCCATCGGTACGGCGGCCCTCGCGGCGGGACCGGCCCAGGCCAAGGACCTGAAAATCGGCCTGGTGCTGTCGATGTCGGGCCCGTTCTCGGACTATGGCAAGCAGATCCAGAACGGCATCGACCTGTTCATGGCCGAGCACGGGGACACCGTGGCCGGCCGCAAGATCCAGCTCATCGTCAAGGACGACACGGGCATGGCGCCGGCGGTGGCCAAGCGCCAGGCGCAGGAACTGCTGATCAAGGACAAGGTCGACATCCTGGCCGGCTTCGACCTGACGCCCAACGCGATGTCGGTGGCGCCCCTGGCCACCGAGGCCAAGGTGCCGATGATCATCATGAACGCGGCCACGTCCTCGATCACGGAAAAATCGCCGTACATCGCGCGCGTGTCCATGACCCTGCCGCAGGGCTCCTGGGCGATCGCCCAGTGGGCCCGAAAGAACGACATCCAGTCGGCCTACATCCTGGTGGCGGACTATGGCCCGGGGCACGACGCCCAGGACCAGTTCAAGAAAACCTTCACCGAGCTGGGCGGCAAGATCGTCGGCGAGGTGCGCACGCCCGTCAGCACGCCGGACTACAAACCCTTCCTCGAGCGCGTCAAGGATTCCAAGCCCGATGCGCTGTTCTTCTTCGTGCCGCCGGGCGCCTCCATGGTCGCGCTGGCCAAGGAATTCAAGAACATGGGCCTGGACAAGCAGGGGATCCGCGTGATGGGCCCCGGCGACATGACCGACGAGAACTCCCTGCCGGCGCTGGGCGATGCGGCGCTGGGCATGATCACCGCCTTTCACTATTCCGCCGCGCATGATTCGCCCGAGAACAAGGCGTTCGTGGCGGCGTATGCCAAGGCCTATCCCGACGGGCACCCGAACTTCATGTCCATCGGCGGCTACGACGGCATGCAGCTGATCTACAAGGTGCTGGAGGCGACCAAGGGCGACGCCGGTGGCGATGCCTTCATCGCCGCCGCCAAGGGCATGAAGTGGGAAAGCCCGCGCGGACCCATCCAGATCGATCCGGAAACGCGCGACATCATCCAGAACGAGTACATCCGCCGGATCGAACGCGTCGACGGCCAGCTGCAGAACGTCGAGTTCTTCACCTTCGAGGCCGTCAAGGATCCGGGCAAGCAACAATAAGACTCGCGGCCCGCGCCCGAGGCGCGGCCTGACGCCGACGGCGCACGGCCAGGTTCTGATCGCGCATGCCCGGCCTGCGGATCGACCTGGTCGAAGGCACCATGGGACTGCTCATGGACATGCTCGGCCAGGGCGACCTGGACATCGTCATGGGGCGGACGGTCGACGAGTTCCGTCATCGCCATCCGCGAAGAGGGAATGCCAGTCCAGAGAGAAGATTTTTTGTGTTCCAGAGGCTTTACTATAATAAATTATTCGACTATTATCGAATAATGGAAATGAAAGAAGCCGTAAAAACGCTCGCTGCGATCGGGCACGAATCCCGTCTCGTCGTCTATCGATTGTTGGTGCAAGCCGGCCCGGCAGGATTGGCCGCGGGTGAAATCGCGCAAAAGGCTGGCATGGCACCGTCGTCGCTGTCGTTTCATCTGAAAGAGCTCGTGCATGCGGGATTGCTGACATCTCGCCAAGACGGACGCTTTGTCATCTATGCGGCGCAGTTTGACACCATGGCGGCTTTGCTTGCTTACCTGACCGAAAACTGTTGCGAGGGCGAGCCTTGCCTGCCGGCGCTGCAAGCTGCCCAGTGCGCGCCCAACAAACTCGAGCGCAAGCGGGAACACTCTTCCTCTCAGCGAGTCGCACACCATGACTGACAAGATTTACAACGTACTTTTCCTGTGCACGGGCAATTCTGCACGCAGCATTATGGCCGAGGCCTTATTGAACAGCCTGGGTAACGGACGATTCCGCGCCTATAGTGCCGGCAGCCACCCTGGTGGGGCGGTTAACCCGTTTGCCATCGAGAAAGTCCGATTGCTCGGCTATCCACTTGAAAATCTGCGCAGCAAGAGTTGGGATGAATTTGCGCTGCCCGGCGCACCGCAGATGGATTTCATCATTACGGTGTGCGATAGCGCAGCCGGCGAAGTCTGTCCTATTTGGCCGGGTCAGCCCATTTCGGCGCACTGGGGCTTCGAAGACCCCGCCGCGGCCCAAGGCAGCGACGAAGAAAAGCGGCGCGTGTTTGAAAAGGTGTTCCGACAAATCTCGACCCGGATCCATGTGTTCATCAGCCTGCCTCTGGCCGTGCTGGATAAGGCGGCAATTCATCGCGAATTGAAGGATATCGGTGCCACCGCTGTCGAGCCGCAACAATCGTAATCTGATAGCCGCAACGCCTCTACGATGTTTGCAGCCGCCGCAATTTTTATTCTCACCCTGACACTCGTCATCTGGCAACCGAAAGGGCTCGGCATAGGTTGGAGCGCCAGCCTGGGCGCCGTGCTGGCCCTTCTCGTTGGTGTCGTGAACTGGTCCGATATCCCGATTGTATGGGGCATCGTCTGGAACGCCACGGCGACCTTCATTGCTGTGATCATCATCAGCCTGCTGCTGGATGCCGCAGGTTTCTTCGAGTGGGCGGCCTTACATGTGGCGCAGTGGGGGAAAGGTCGCGGCCGTGCGCTTTTCGCACTGATCGTACTATTAGGTGCTTGTGTCGCGGCCGTGTTTGCCAATGATGGCGCCGCGTTGATCCTGACCCCGATCGTGATGGCCATGCTGCTGGCGTTGGGGTTCGGTCCGGCCGCAACGCTCGCCTTTGTGATGGCCGCTGGCTTTATTGCCGATACGGCCAGCCTGCCTCTGATCGTGTCCAATCTGGTCAACATCGTATCGGCCGATTTTTTCGATATCAGTTTCAGCCGCTATGCGGCTGTCATGGTGCCGGTCAATATGGTGTCCGTGGCGGCAACCCTGCTGGTTTTGTATTTGTATTTTCGCAAAGACATCCCGGCCCAGTATGCGGCCACCCGACTGAAAGCGCCAAAATCGGCCATCCGGGATCCGAGAACGTTTCGGGCTGGATGGGTCGTGCTGATACTGGTACTGATCGGTTTCTTTGGGCTGGAGCCCCTGGGTGTGCCCGTCAGCGCGGTCGCCGCAGTGGCGGCGCTCATCTTGTTGGTGGTGGCAGGGCAGGGGCGCGTCATCAGTACGCACCGGGTCATTCGCGAAGCGCCCTGGCAAATCGTGATTTTCTCGCTGGGCATGTATTTGGTCGTTTATGGCCTGCGTAACGCCGGCTTGACGCAATACCTGGCGGATATGCTGACGCGATGTGCGGAGCAGGGACTGTGGGCCGCCACGCTGGGAACGGGTTTGATTGCCGCTTTTCTGTCGTCGATCATGAACAACATGCCCACCGTGCTTGTAGTCGCTCTATCGATCGACGCTAGTCAGGCGGGCGGCATCATCAAAGAAGCGATGGTCTACGCCAATGTGATCGGCAGCGATCTGGGGCCCAAGATCACACCCATCGGCAGCCTGGCCACTTTGCTGTGGCTGCATGTGCTCGAACGCAAAGGCATGCGGATTTCCTGGGGCTATTACTTCAAGGTTGGCACTGTATTGACGTTGCCCGTACTGCTCGCGACTCTGGCCGCGCTTGTATTCAGGCTCGGAGGGTAAGTACGACATTGTCCCGTCACCAACGCCGCTGCGAGAGCCGGGCAGACGTCAGAGGCGCCGGCCCTTTGGGGACATCCATTCTTGACTTTACATAATATACATTATGCGTATTAAGTCCGGGATCAAGTCACCGGCGCCGAGGCCCGCCCGACCCCTGTCGCTCGCCGCGCCGCGAAATCGTCGATCGTCCGTCGCAGGCCGTCCTCCATGCCGATGACGGGCTGCCAGTCCAGGTGGCGCCGCGCCAGCGTGATATCGGGACAGCGGCGCTTGGGATCATCCGCGGGCAGCGGCAGGAAGCGGAACGGCGCCTCCGTGCCGATCAGGTCGCCGATGCAGCGGGCGATGTCCAGCACCGTGGCCTCGCGGGGATTGCCCAGGTTCACCGGTCCATGAAACGTGGAGCCGCTGGCCATCAGGCGCATCAGGCCTTCGATCAGATCGTCCACATAGCACAGCGAGCGTGTCTGGCTGCCGTCGCCATGGATGGTCAACGGCCGTTCCCCCAGCCCCTGGACGATGAGGTTCGACACCAGCCTGCCGTCGCCCGCCGACATGCCCGGCCCGTACGTATTGAAGATCCGCGCGATCTTGGTGTCCAGGCCGTGGTGGGCGCCGTAATCGGAAAACAGGGTTTCGGCGCAGCGCTTGCCCTCGTCGTAGCACGAGCGCAAGCCCACGATATTCACGTGGCCGCGGTAGGATTCGTGCTGGGGATGGGTCCTGGGATCCCCGTAGACTTCGCTGGTCGACGCCTGCAGGATGCGCGCGCCGGCCTCGCGGGCCAGGTCCAGGAGGTTGCGGGCGCCATAGACGCAGCTGAGCAGCGTATGGACGGGATCCGCCTGGTAATGCGTGGGCGAGGCCGGACACGCCAGGTTGTAGATTTCCGCCACCGGCGGATCGATCGGGATCGGCTCGACCACGTCGTGGATCAACAGGGAAAACCGGGGATGACCCGACAGATCCTCGAGGTTCTCGCGGGATCCGGTTTGCAAATTGTCCAGGCAGACGACCGTGCGGCCCTCCGCCACCAGGCGCCTGCACAGGTGCGCACCCAGAAAGCCCGCGCCGCCGGCCACCAGCACCGGTCCGGACTGAGTCGAATGTCTATTCATGCCATGCTCCTTCCTGTCGTACCCCGGTCAGCAGCGCCAGGACGCCGTTCCAATCGTCGACGAAACGCTCGATGGAAAAGCGCCGCAGCGCCGTATTCCTGGCGGCGAGGCCCCACTGCCGGGCCAATGCCGGATCGTCGATGAGCTGGCGCATGCAATCCACCAGCCGATCGCGGCGACTGTCGACATAGCCCTCCACGCCGTTGTCGATCACGGTCGGCAACTCGGTGGCGGCGATCCCGACGATGGGCATGCCCGCCATCATGGCCTCGACCAGGGACAAGCCGAGGCTGGCGTAGCGGATGGGCGAAAAGAAAAACCGGTACTGGGCCATATACGCCGGCACCTGCATGTTGGATATTTCCCCCAGGCCGCCCATGGCTTCCGACTGCATGCCGATCAGGTCCAGCGGCACTCGCCGCGCGGCCCACTCGTAGAGGTCGGCGCCCACCCTTCTGCCCCGCCGCTGCAGGTGGTTGATGGCGGTGATGCCCCGCGCCAGTTCGCCGGTGTAGAGGACGCCCGGCGGCGCGACGATGCCGTGCTCGATGACGCGCGTGCACACGCCGGGTGCCTGCCACATCAGCGCGTTGTGATGGGTGACGTGCACCAGGACGCCGTGCTCGTGCCGGAAAAAGTGCATGGTGTCGGTGGGGTGCGGCTCCGGCGGATTGTGTTCGATATAGGCGCAGGGCAGCGCCTGCTGCTCCGGTGTCAGCAAGAGCAGCCGGTCCCGTTCGAAAGCGGCGCGCGATTGGTAGATCACGCAATCCAGCGCCTCGTGCCGCAGCTCGCACGCCGGTACCTGGCGCACATTGAGGCCCCAGGGTATTTTCGTGCCCAACGCGCCGTAGCCGGACGGATCGTCCGGCAGCCGCGGCACCACGAAGTCATGCGGCAGGCGGGTCAGGGAATAGAGATAATTGCCGTGCACGTGCCAGGTGAGGATCCGCAGGCGGCCGCTCGCGCCGGCTGCGCGCGGCGCGGGATCCGCCGGGGTGCATGCCGGATCATGCATGGCCGCCCTCTTTCGCCAGTTGGATCTGCGCCGCGCGCAGGACTTGCTCGGCATCGACGCGCGTGGCGCAGGGATGCCCGAGGACCGGGCAACGGTCATGGGCGCAAGGTCGGCACGGCATGTCGGCATGGAGGACGGTATGCCGGGCGGTGTCCAGCGGTGCCCAGCGGCCCACGTCGCTGCCCGAGGCAATGACCACGCTGCGGGCGCGCACCGCGGCGGCGACGTGCGAGATGCCGGTGTCGTTGCAGATCAGCAGGGGTGCGCGCCCCAGCAGGCTGGCCAGGGTGCCGAGCTCGGTCATGCCGCCGAGATCCAGCGCCTGACGGCCGATCCCCGCGACCACCTCCGCGGTCAGCGGGCGTTCCGCGCGGCTGCCGGTGACGGCGATCCGCCAGCCCTGGCCGGCCAGGCGCCGGCCGACCGCCGCGAAACGCGCCGGCGGCCAGCGACGCGAGGCCAGGCGCGCGCCCGGATGCATGAAGACCGTGCGGGCGGGATCGAAGCCGGTGCGCACCGCCAGGTCGTCGGCCTGCGCGTGATCCTCGGCATCGACGGGAAACTCCAGGCGCGCGTCCTCCCCTGCCGGCAAGCCCAGGTACTCCAGTAGCGCCAGATAACGCATGACTTCGGGCTGCCGGTCGGGCCAGGCCATCAGCAGCGGTGTGCGGCGCAGGCGGTCGGGCACGAAGCCCGCCCATTGCAAGGCCCCCAGGGCCTGGACGATGGCGTTGGATCGAGTGCCGCTGCCGTGCATCTGCAGGGCCAGGTCGAAGTGGCGGGCGCGCATCTCCCGGTAGAAATCGGGCAGCGCCGACAGGCGCGCCGCCTGTTCGGGAAAGCCGGGATCCCCAGGAAAATCCACCAGTTCATCGACGTAGCGGCCGAATCGCCCGATGCAGGGGCGTATGCTCTCGAGTCCGATCAAGGTGATCCGCGCACGCGGAGCCGCGCGCCGCAACGCCCTCAAGGCCGGCACGGCGCACAGGAAATCGCCCAGGTTCAACGCGCGGAAAACCGCGATCCGCCGCGGCGCGGGCGACCATACGGCCATCGGGCTCACGGCATCCCCCAGCCAAAACGCAGGATGCCCGCCATGCGCCAGAAAATGGACAGCGGCGGGATGAGCAAGGACGTCAGCAGCAGATCCGCCACGTTCCTGGAGTCCAGGGACGTGCCCTTGAGCCGGTGTGCGAAGAATCCCAGGCTCAGGGCCAGCCACAGCGCGGCGCACACACCGGCGATCATCGCCTCCCCCGACAACAGGGCCAGCACCGCGGCCGTCAGGCAGGCGGTGACCAGCAGGTAGAACCAGGGCGGGTGCTTGCGGATGCGGCGCCGGTACAGGCCGCGGTGCTTGCGATACAGCAGCACATCGAACATGACTTTGCGCTGCATGGCCAGGCCGGCGGCAAACGGCGCGGGCCTCAAGGGATGATGGACGACGGCGCGAGGCGCCCAAGCGATCCGGCAGCCTTGCTCGATGAGGGAAAAATGCAGATCGGAATCCTCGCGCCAGGCCAATCTGAAGCGCTCGTCGAAGCCGCCCACCGCCTCGAGCGCGTCGGTGCGCACGAAGCAATTGGCGGTTGCGAATTCCGCCAGCCGCAGGCCGCCGGCGTCTCTTTGCTGGTCGCTGGGCTTGTCGGGGATGGGCATGACGATGCGTCCCGTAGCGGCCGCGACGCCGGAAGTCATGGATTCCAGGCCGGACTCGAGCCAGCCGGGATCGGGGATGGTGTCATCGTCGGTGAAGGCGATGACGGGGGCGAGCGCGGCGCGCCAGCCGGCGTTGCGCGCGCCGGCGGGCCCCTGTGTGGCCGTGACGGGCAGGTAGCGCAGGCCGGGCAATCCGCCCTGCTCCACCCCCGCGCGGAAACCGTCGACGACCGTGCGGGTCGGCGCGCCGGGCTCATCGTCGCACACGATGACTTCATAGCGCTCGGGGGGCAGCGACTGGGCGGCCAGGGCCGCCAGGCAACGCCTCAACATCTCGGGGCGCCGGTAGGTCGGCACCACCACCGATACGCTGGGCGGACCGAGCCCGGGCCTGGCGCCCGCGGCGGGCGGCGTCCTGTCCGGCCTGCCGGCCAATGGCAGGTCGATGAGCGGCGTTCCCGCGGACGGGGCGGTCCCCTCCTCGGAGCGATGGCGAAAGAATAGCGTAGTGTCGGTAGCGAGCATGATGTTTTCCTTTCGGACTCAGGCCACCAGCGGCCTGCGGACATCGGCGACACGGCCGTCGAGCAGTTCCAGCGCCGCCGCCACGACGGCTTGTGGCGCCACGCCATCGAGGCAGGCGTGGGTGCCCTCCTTGCAGACGCTGCTATGGCAGTTCCGGCAGGACACATCCCGATAGAGCAGCCGGTGCGGCACCTGCCACGGAGTGTGCTGCGGATTGGTGAGGGCGTAGAGGTCGACGATCGGGGTCTGCACCGCGGCTGCGATGTGGACGGGCCCGGTGTTATTGGAAATCAACAGGCCGGCGTCCTCGATGAGGCAGGCCAGTTCGCCCAGGTGCAGCTTGCCCGCCAGATCGATGACATGATTGCGGGCGGTGCATTGTGCAAGGATGCCGCGCGTCAGCGGCGCCTCGTCCGCGCTGCCCGTGAGCAGGATCGGCAGTCCGCGGGACTTCAGCAGCGAAATGGCTTGGGCGTAGCGGGCGGGGCTGTACCGCCGCGACATGGCGCTGGCGCCACAGTGCGCGACGATCCAGCCATCCGTGCGGGTCAGTCCGTGCGCCCGCAGGACCGCATGCAGGCTGCGGCGATCCTCGGCGCGCGTCGCAAAGGACAGGCGGGTGTCGGCGGGGCCGGCCGCGCCCACTGTGGCCACGAGGTCCAGCTGACGCCGCACCTCGTGGCGCGCGGGACTCGCGGGTTCCGGGTCCCGCACCCAGTGACTCAAAAGCCGATAGGGGTTCTCGCGCGCATGGGCCAGAGCCAGCCGGATGCCGGCCAGGCGGCACATGAGGGCCGCGGGCAGCGCGCTTTGGCTATAGACGGTAAATATGACGGCCGCATCGAACGCCTGTGCGCGCAGGATCTCGATCATCCGGCGGTCCGCCGCGGGATCGTCCGCGGCATTCTTGACCCAGGGCGCGTCGTATTCGAGCGTGTGGTCCACCTCGGGCAGGAACGGCGCCAGCGCCGCTCCCGATCCCGATGCCAGCAAGGTGATGCGCCTGTCCGGCACGGCGCCACGCAGCACCCGGATGGCGGGCGTGGTCATGAGGACGTCGCCCATATTATCGAGGCGCACGCAGAGGATGCGGCGGGCCCGGGCCCAGTCTGTCGCCATGCTCATGCGGCGCCTCCGATGTCGGCTGGCGGGCACTGCGCGCCGATCCAGCGGCTGGCGCCGTCCAGGTCCGGCTCGATCCGTTCGGGCGTGCGCCAGGCACCGCGCAGCCATTCCGTTTCATGGCCGTTGTCCAGCAGGATGGTCCTGCAGCCCGCTCGTCTGCCGGCCTCCACGTCGTCCAGAATGTCGCCGACGAACCAGGATCTGGCGAGGTCGATGCAGTGCCGCTTCGCGGCGGCGCGCAAGAGTCCGGGCGCGGGCTTGCGGCAATCGCAGGCGCATGCATATCGCGCGAGAACGGCTTGGGGATGATGGGGGCAGTAATAAAAGCCGGCCAAAACGGCATGCACGCTCAGGAACATGGACTCGAGCCGCCGGCGCACCAGCAGCAGGTCCCGTGGGCTGGCCTTGCCCAGGCCGATGCCGGGCTGGTTGCTGATGATGATCAAGGGCAAACCCAGCCGACCCAGCCGGCACAGGCCCGCGCGCGCGCCGGGCGCGAAACGCATGCGGTCCGGATCCACGTTGTACGGCTCATCCTCCAGTACCGTGCCGTCCTTGTCCAGGAAAACGGCCGGCTGTGGCCGGGTGTCCATCAAGGTCTTCATCCCTGGCCTTTGTGTGCCTTGCCGTCCACCTGCGGCGGTCGCTGCACGGGATGGCGGTATGCGTAAGCGCGCGGATGAACCTGCGAGGGGGCGGTCCGGTGCGCCAAGGCCTCGAAGACCTCGGCGAGTTCCTCCCCTACCCTGCGCCACGTGAAGAGCTGGTTGGCGCGTCGCGCGCCGGCCAGCCCCATGCGGCGCGCAAGCGCCGGGTCCTGCGCCAGGATGGCCAGTTTCCCGGCCAGACGGTCCGGGTCTCGCGCTGGCACTAGAAATCCGGTGTCGCCGTCCGCGACGCTATAGCGGATTCCGCCGGTATCCGAGCCGACGACCGGCGTGGCGCAAGCCATGGCCTCCACGGGGGTGATGCCGAAGGGTTCGTACCAGGGCGTGGTCACGAACGCGTCCGCGGCGCAGTAGTAGCGCCTGAGCTGGTTGCGCCCCCGCCGGCCGGTGAATTCCACATGCTCCAGCACGCCTTCCCGCCGGGCGACGTCCCGCAGCCGCCCGAATTCAGGGGTGTCCTGCTCGCTGGACGTACTGCTGTTGCCGCCCACCACGCAGAGGCGGGCGTCGATGCCGTGTCTGGCGCGCAGGCGCGCCAGCGCCTCGATCACATTGTCTATGCCTTTGCGCGGGACGATGCGGCCCAGCTGCAGCAGGTAGAACGCGTCGGGCCGCCAGCCGAGGCGGCGACGCGCCTCCCGCCTGTCCATGGGCGCCATTTCTTCGCTGTCGAAGCCGCAGGGCACCATGCTGATACGCGCGGGGTCGGCGCCGTACAGCTCGATGAGATCCGTCTTGTCCTGCGGGCACTCCGCAATGATGCGGTCGGCTTCGCCCACGATGCGGCCTTCGATCGCGAAACGGCTGTCTGGAAACCGGTCCGCCTGCGCCTGATGCCGGCGCCGCACCCGTCCCAGCGCATGGAAGGTGACCGCCAGCGGGATGCCGAAGCGGCGCGCGACCGGCATGGCGGCCATGGCGGACATGAAGAAATTGGCGTGGATGATGTCGTAAGGCTCCTCGGCGTCGAAATGGGCTTGCATGTAGCGGCTGAAATCGGCCATCAGCGGCAGCAGCTCCTCTTTCGGGAGATAGCGTGCCGGCCCGGCAGGCACGTGCACGATGCGCACTCCGTCGTCCCAGTCGATAGTGGGGGGCAGCGAGGGACTGTCCAGCCGGGTAAAGACATCGACGTGGTAGCCGCGGGCGCCCAATTGGCGGGCGACGTGGGCCACATAGATGTTCTGTCCGCCGCTGTCCACGCTGCCGGCAAGCGCCAGGGGCGACGCGTGTTCGCTCACGATTGCGATTCTTTGCATGCCTGTTCTCCGTTCTCTTTTCTGGGCCGGAACCGCTGCTGGAATCCCTGCAGGCAAGTCTGAGCCACGGTGATGTCGGGGGGTGACTCCAGGCCTACAGCAACTCCTGTGCCGGGCTCTGGGGGGCGCTTGCAGCGCGCGCCCGGCGGCGGGCATGCCGATTGCTTCCCGCTGGTGCGGCGGCGCGGCAACGATGCCGCGGTGGCCGGCGCCCACGTGGACCGACAGCAGCCGCCGCGTCTTGATCCAGCAGGAGAACCTGATGAACATTGCGATAATCGGAACGGGATATGTGGGATTGGTGACGGCTGCGTGCTTCGCCCAGACGGGACAACACGTGCTCTGCTTCGACAAGGACCTGCGGAAAATAACGATGCTGCGCGGCGGCACCGTGCCGTTTCACGAACCGGGCCTGGAGGCGCTCGTCGTCGAGGGCCAGGCCAGCGGCCACCTGGCGTTTCGCTCGTCCCTGCGGGCGGGCGAGGGACTGGAGCGCGCCGACGTGATATTCCTGGCGATCGGCACGCCCACGGGTCCGGACGGCCGCGCCGATCTCGATGATCTGCTGGATTGCGCGGGCCGCCTGGCGCGGATCCTCACCCGGGATGCCCTGGTCGTGGTCAAGTCCACCGCGCCCGTGGGGACGTGCCAGCGCATTCAGGATGTCCTGGATGCGCAGTCGCCGCATACGCCGCGCCCCAGGTTCGTCGTGGCATCAAATCCGGAATTCCTCGCCGAGGCCCGTGCGGTGGCGGATTTCCAGCACCCCGAACGCATCGTGATCGGCTGCGAGGACGAAGACGCATGCCGCGTGCTGCAGGACTTGTATGCGCCGTTCGACCCGAGCGGGAACCGCATCCGGACCATGGACGTGCGCAGCGCCGAATTCGCCAAATACGCCTGCAATGCCATGCTGGCCGCACGCCTCTCCATGGTCAACGAGCTGGCCTGCATCGCCGGGCAGCTCGATGCCGACATGCGCTCGGTGTGTGGGGTCCTGGGGACCGATCCGCGGATCGGCCCGCATTATCTGCGTCCGGGGCCGGGCTACGGCGGTTCATGCCTGCCCAAGGACCTGCGCGCCCTGATGGCCATGGCGCGCGACCATGGCGAGCCGGCCTACATGCTGCATAGTGTGGAGGCGGTCAACGTGGCGCAGGTGCAGCGGCTGCTCGATACCATTCTGGCGTCGCTGGCCTATGAACTGGAGGGTCGCTGCATCGCGCTCTGGGGCCTGTCATTCAAGGCCGGCACCGACGATTTGCGAGAGGCGCCCAGCCTTGCGCTGGCCCGCGGCCTGCTGGGCGCCGGCGCACGGGTGCGCGCCTACGATCCCGTGGCCGGCGGCGCCGCCAGGGCCCGCTTGCCCGATGCGGCCTTCGAGTCCTGCGCCGACCCCTACGCGGCCTGCGAAGAGGCCGACGTCCTGGTGGTGATGACGGAGTGGGACGAATTCAGGCAGCCCGACTTCTCCCGCCTTGCCCGCACACTGGGCGCCGCCATGGTGTTCGACTGCAGGAATCTGTACGAGGCGGCCCAGTTGCGGCGCCACGGACTGGTGCACGTCGAGCTCGGCCAGCGGCCCATGCTGGCAGCGCATCCGCTGCCGGATGCGCTGCAAAAGGCCGTTTGAGGGCGAGCCGCCCGCGTCGCGGGCGGACGCCCGGTTACTCGACGCGGTCGCGCAGGGCCGTGACCTGTTCCCCGGCCGCGCAATGCGCGCAGCAGAACATGCGGCCGCTGTTCTCGAGCCCATGGCCGATGATCGGCGTGCCGCAGTGCTCACAGCGCGGGGCGACCGCATGGATCGCGCATTCGAAGCTGTCGAAGGTGTAGGTCCGGCCGCCGATCGAGAGCTCGAAGGCCTTGTCGTACTCATTGCCGCAGGTATCGCATCTCGCCATCGAAACCTCCTGTCACAGGTTCTTTTTCTGAATCTTCGCGCCCTCGAGGGACACGCCCGCCATCAGGCCCGCGTTCGTCAGCACGAAGCCGACCACGTCCTTGCGCGCGGTGTTGGTGTCGATCGTGCCGTTGGCGCCGACCGTGGCGACGGCGACCGTCGCATCCGCGCCCGCGGTCCAGCCGTTGCTGTCGCGGAACTGGTCCAGCGCCGCCTGGGTCATGAACAACAGCACGATCGCCCGGGATTGGGCGCCCGCCTGCCATCCGATCGAACCGCCGGTCGTGGTGTAGTACCCCTCGTTGCGGCCGTTGACGCGCAACACGCCGTCGCCGTGCTCGGCACCCAGGATGAAGCCGGCCCGCACGACGTTCGGAAAGACCAGCACGCCTTTGGCGCGTTCCGCCATCGTGCGCGAGCCGGGGGCCGCCTTGTAGAGCTTCTCGAGGGTTTCGTTCGCGCTTTCGTTGATGCTGCTGCGCTGCTGGGCGGCGGTTTGCGGATCTTGCGGTCCGGTGGTGGTGCAGCCGCCAAGCGCCAGAAAGGCCGCAGCCAGGGCCGCCGCGCTCAGATTGCGGTATGGGATGTTTGAAATTCGGTGCTTCATTGCTGTTCTCCTTGGGTTGAAGACCACCAGCTTCCCGAGCAAGCCGTGTGCCCGGCTCCTGGCTCGGGTGCCGAGAAAATGAGCGTCGCAAGCGGCGGCAGCGTCAGCGAGAGGGACTGGGCGTGTCCATGCGCGCCGGCGGGACCGGTCTGCGCGGCCCCCAGGTTGCCCATGCCCGAGCCGCCGTAGGTCGCGGCATCGGTATTCAGGCATTCGCGCCAGCGCCCCGCGCGGGGAACGCCGATGCGGTAGTCCTGGCGCGGCACCGGCGTCATGTTGCTGACGATGAGGGCGAGCCGCTCGCCATCGCGGCGCAGGAACGCGAACACGCTCTGCGCCTCGTCGTCGCCCACCAGCCACTGGAACCCCGCGGGATCCGCGTCGCCGCCATGCAGCGCGCTGTCGTCCGCATACAAGGCGTTCAGGTCGCGCACCAGCGCCTGGACGCCACGGTGCAGCGGATCCTCGAGCGCGCCCCAGTCCAGCTCGCCGTCGTGCCGCCACTCCTGTTCCTGCGCCAGCTCGCCGCCCATGAAGAGCAGCTTCTTGCCCGGATGGCCCCACATGAAGCCATAGTAGGCCCGCAGGTTGGCGAAGCGCTGCCAGCGATCACCCGGCATCTTGGCCAGCAGCGAACCCTTGCCGTGAACCACCTCGTCGTGGGACAGAGGCAGGATGAAGCGCTCGGACCACGCATAGAGCAGGCCGAAGGTCATCCGATGGTGATGGTGACGGCGGTGGACCGGATCCTGCGCCATGTACAGCAAGGTGTCATGCATCCACCCCATGTTCCATTTGTATCGGAAGCCCAGTCCGCCTTCTTCGGGCGGATGGGTCACCCCCGGCCAGGCCGTGGACTCCTCGGCGATCATCACGGCGCCGGGGGCGTGGTCGGCGAGCGCTGCATTCAGTGCGCGCAGGAAGGTGATCGCCTCCAGGTTCTCGCGCCCGCCATGGTGGTTGGGAATCCACTGGCCCGGCTTGCGGCTGTAGTCCAGATACAGCATGGAGGCGACCGCGTCGACGCGCAGGCCGTCGACGTGATAGCGGCGGGTCCATTCCAGCGCGCTGGCAATCAGGAAATTGCGCACCTCGTTGCGGCCCAGGTTGTAGATCAAGGTGTGCCAGTCCGGATGCAGGCCCTGGCGCGGATCGGCGTGTTCGTACAGCGCCGTGCCGTCGAATCGGGCCAGGCCGTGCGCATCGGACGGAAAATGCGCCGGCACCCAGTCCAGGATCACGCCCAGGCCCGCGTGGTGGCAGGCATCGACGAAATGTGCAAAGTCCGCCGGCGTGCCCCAGCGGGCGGTGGGGGCGAACAAGCCCAGCGGCTGATAGCCCCAGGAGCCGCCGAACGGATGCTCGGTGATCGGCAGCAGTTCGATATGCGTGAATCCCATGGCGCGGGCATAGTCGATCAGGCGCGCGCCATGGTCGTGCCAGACGCTCTCCCCTGCCCTGGCGGCCCTCCACGAACCCATGTGGACTTCGTAAATGGACAGCGGGGCATCCGCTCGCTGCCGGTGCGCGCGGCCCTCCATCCAGTCCGCGTCCGTCCAGTCGAATCCAGCCGGATCGGCCACCATCGACGCCGTCCCCGGCGGCGGCTCGGTCCGGCGCGCCAGGGGATCGGCCTTCAGGGGCAGCCTATGCCCCTCGGCGTCATGGAGTTCGAATTTATAGAGGTCGCCCGGGCCGACGCCCGGCACGAAACGCTCCCATACGCCCGCGCCCGGATGCAGGCGCAGCGGATGCGCGCCCCCGTCCCAGGCATTGAAGTCTCCGACCACGGCGACGCGGCTCGCGTTGGGTGCCCAGACCGCGAAGCGTACGCCCGGGGCACCGTCGAGCTCCATGGCATGAGCCCCCAGGCGGTCCGCGAGGTTCATGTGCGTGCCTTCCGCGATCAGGTACAGGTCCAGTTCGCCCAGTACAGAGCGCTTGCCGGTGCCGGCGCGCGGCGGTGCCTGCGAGCCCGCGCGTCCGGCATGTCGCGCCCTAGCCTTGCCGTTCATGACTGGCTCTCTTGCGCCGCGGCCCGTCGACCGCCGGGATTTCGCGGGCCAGGCGCAACAGGCCCTCCAGGGGAATGGCCAGCCAATCCGGCCGATGCGCGGCTTCGTAGCAGACCTCGTAGGCGGTCTTCTCGATCAGCGCCAGGCGCAGCAGCGCCTCGCCGCCGGCCGGGGCGGGACCGTCCGCCGAGGCACGATAGGCGTCGAGAAACGCGGTCCGGACCGTGTCGCGGAATTGCTCGATCAGGCGGTCGCGATCCTGTGACGGCGACGGGGCCAGCCGGCCGGCAAGGGCTGGGCCGCCTTCCCCGGTGTCGCCGCGCGCCTGCGCGTCCTCCGCCGCGGCGGCGGCCTCGGCTGGGGTGCGCACCGAGCGGGCAAAGGCGGCGGCCGCATAGTCGAAGGAACGCAGCATGCCGGCCACGTCGCGCCATGGGGAGGCCTTGGCGCGACGCGCCTCCAGCGCCCGCAGGGGCTCGCCTTCGAAATCGATCAGGTAGACGTCGCCCTGGGCGATCAGCACCTGGCCCAGGTGGAGGTCGCCGTGCACGCGCGTCAACCAGGTATCCGCCAGAGAGGCCGCGGCCTGATCGATGAATGCAAGCAAGGCCGGGCGCAAGGATTTGAGTTCGGCCGCCTGGGCCCGTGCCGCTGCGCAGGCCCGCGGATCCGAGGCTGCCGCGATCGCATCGTCCAGCATGGCGCGGATGCTCTTCGCCCAGCGCCTGGCATCGGCCGCGGCGGCCCGTTCAGGCGCGAAGGCCGGGTCTTCGCTCGGCTGGGCGAGCACGGCGTGCAGCTCGCCCAGCCGCGTGCCGATGGCCGTGGCGACGGCCGCGAGGCCCAGCAAGGCCTCGCGGTAATCCGGCGCCTGGCCTTCGGCCGGGATGGCGGTGTCCAGCGCGCGCTCCAGGTAGTCCTGGATCCACTGCCAGGCGTCGCCCTGGTTGTCGATCCGCGCATGCAACAGCGCCAGGGTGCATGCTTGCCCCTGCGTATCGATCCGGACGACTTCGCCCAGCAGCCGGGCGCAATGGGCGTAGCCCGCGCGTCCCAGGTGCCGGGTCATCTCGGCCTCCGGGTGCACGCCGGGCACGACCCGCCGCAGCAGTTTCAGGACGGCTGCATCGCCCAACAGAACCGAGTTGTTGGATTGCTCGCCATGGAGCCAGTCCACCGCCGGATCGTCCGGCCAGGACACCGCCTGCAAGGCGGGTTCGCTGAGAAATTGCAGGACGATCTCGCCGGCCGACGTCTGGAGCGGGACGTCGCCGCCGGACTGGAGGCGCTTGAGCAAGGCGAGCGGCAAGCCGGGCGCGCGGCAGGCGTCGACCAGTTGACCGGTTTCGGCGCCGCGCCGCACGGGAGCCAGCCGGTACGGTTGCGCCGGCGCGGCGGCCTCCTCGCCCCAACGCACCATGAGGGGCAGGAAGTAGCGGCCGGATCGATCCGCCGAGGGCACCTCGAACTCGGCCATGAGCAGGTCCGGCTCACCCGGCAGGGCGGCCACATAGGCGGCCTCCACCGAGCCCGGCCTCGGGTCGCCGGCGAACCAGCGCTGCTGCCGCAGGTACGCGGGCAGGACCTTGTCGCACAGCAGGCGCCGTGCGCCGTCGGTGAACTGGTCGGCGCCGGCGCGCCGGCGCAGCACCAGGGTGGCCTGTTCGGGGGCGTGCCCGGGCGTGGCGGCGTGCCAGGACGGTGGGGACGCATCGCTGCTCAGGTCGAAGCAATAGAAGCCATAGGGCGGCAGCGTCAGCAGGTAGGGCAGCTCGCCGATCGTCGGGAAGGAAGTGCCGCCCAGCAGCTCCACGGGGACGCGCCCGGACGCGAAGGCCAGATCCAGCTCGACGGGCTGGGGGGCGTTCGACAGGTTCGCCACGCACAGCAGCACGGCATCCTCGTGCTCGCGCAGATAGGCGAGGATCTTCCGGTTCCCCGGAAAGAGGAAGCGCAGGCTGCCGCGGCCGAAGGCGTGCGTCTGCCTGCGCTTGGCCAGCATCCGCCGGGTCCAGTTGAGCAAGGAATGCGGATCCCGCTGCTGCGCCTCCACATTGACCGCCGCATAGCCGTACAGCGGATCCATCAGCATCGGCAGCGCCAGGCGCTCCGGGTCGGCGCGGGAAAACCCGCCGTTGCGGTCGGCGCTCCATTGCATGGGCGTGCGCACGCCGTCGCGATCGCCCAGGTGAATGTTGTCCCCCATTCCGATCTCGTCCCCGTAATAGAGCACGGGGGTCCCGGGCATCGTCAGCAGCAGGCTGTTCATCAATTCGATGCGGCGCCGGTCGCGCTCCAGCAGAGGCGCGAGCCGCCGCCGGATGCCCAGGTTGATGCGCGCACGGCGATCGGCGGCGTAGACATCCCACAAATAATCGCGTTCGCTGCTGGTGACCATCTCGAGCGTCAACTCGTCGTGGTTGCGCAGGAACGTGGCCCACTGGCAGTTCTCGGGGATCTCGGGCGTCTGCTGCAGGATGTCGGTGATCGGATAGCGGTCTGCCTGCGCAATCGCCATGTACATGCGCGGCATCAGCGGAAAGTGGAAGGACATGTGGCACTCGTCGCCCGCTCCGAAGTATTCCTGCGCGTCCTCCGGCCATTGGTTGGCCTCGGCCAGCAGCATGCGATCCGGGTATTCGGCGTCGATCACCGCGCGGATCTTGCGCAGCACCGCGTGCGTCTCCGGCAGGTTCTCGTTGTTGGTGCCCTCGCGCTCGACCAGGTAGGGCACGGCGTCCAGCCGCAGGCCATCGACGCCCATGTCCAGCCAGAACCGCATCGCGTTGATCATCGCCTCGAGGACACGGGGGTTGTCATAGTTCAGGTCGGGCTGGTGAGAGTAGAAACGGTGCCAGAAATAGGCGCCGGCCACCGGATCCCACGTCCAGTTGGACTTCTCGGTGTCACAGAAGATAATGCGCGTGCCGGCGTAATCCTGATCGCTGTCCGACCAGACGTAGAATTTCCGCGCCGCGGAACCCGGCCGGGCGCGGCGGGCCCGCTGGAACCAGGCATGCTGGTCGGACGTATGGTTCACCACCAGTTCGGTGATCACATGCAGCCCGCGCGCATGCGCCATGCGGATGAATGCCTTGACCTCGCGCAGACTGCCGTAATCCGGATGCGTGTCGCGGTATTCCGAAATGTCGTAGCCGTCATCCAGGCGCGGCGATGGATAGAAAGGCAGCAGCCAGACAGCCGTCACGCCGAGCTGCGCAATGTAGTCCAGCTTGGCCATCAGCCCCGCGAAATCACCCACGCCGTCGTTGTTCGCATCGAAGAACGACTTCACGTGCAGCTGGTAGATGACCGCGTCCTTGTACCAAAGAGGCTCGTTGGTCCGGGCAAGGCGAGCGTGCGGATCGTTTTCCATGGTGTATGCGGCAGGCAGGCCGTGTCCGGTTGCCGCCGGTTCAAGGCATCGAGGCTTCGCGCGCGAGCGGCAAGGGCTCGCCGCGCCGCTGGCCGCGGGTCCGGCCCGCCGGACCGGCCGCCTTGCCGCCTCCGTACGCCGCCTGAATGGCCGCGGCCAGGCCCTTGGCCTTCTGGCGCTGTCTCGGCATGACGGCGGCGGTGTTCGAGAACGCTTGCGGCTCGGCGGTCGCGGGTGCAAGGTCGGGGCGCAATGCGCGATAGGCGCTCACGTACAGCGGCGTGGCATGCGCCCAGCTGAAATCGGCGCTCATGGCGTTGCGCTGCATGGCCTGCCAGAGTTCGGGATGTTGCCTGAGAACCATGGTGCGCTCGATCGCACGCGCCATGTCGGCGGCGGCTTCCCCTTCGAATAGCACGCCGGAGGCAAAGCGCATCGCCGCCAGATCCCCGGCGGCGCCGAGGTCGACGATCGTGTCGGCCATGCCTCCTACCTTCGATCCGATCGGTATCGTGCCGTAGCGCATCGCGTACAGGGGCGCCAGGCCGAACGGCTCGAAGCGGCTGCCGTGCAGCAGGACGTCGGCACCGGCATGCAGCAGGTGCGCTTCTCGTTCCTCGAAGCCGATCCGCACGCCGCAGCGTCCGGGATAGCGCCGGCCCAAATCCTCCAGGGCGGCCTCGATCGCCTTGTCGCCGTGGCCGATGATGCAGACCTGCAGGCCGGGGTGCGCATCGAGCGCCATGGGCAGGGCCTGGGCCGCGACGTCCGCCATTTTCTGGGCCGTCATGCGGCTGCCCAGACCCATGACCGTGGCGTGCTGGTCCTCCTTCAGGCCGAAGCGGCGCTGCAGTTCGCGCTTGCAGACCGCCTTATTGCCCATCCGGCCCAGGCCGAAGCCCCGTCCGGGCAGGTATTCATCCGCCTGCGGGCACCAGATCGAGTCGTCGATGCCGTTGGGAATGGGCACCATGTCCCGGACACGTTCGGCCAGGACGCCCTCCAGGCCGCAGCCGAACCGGGGCGTCAGGATCTCGCGAGCGTAGTTGCGGCTGACCACGCTGATCAGATCGGCATAGCGGATGCCCGCCTTCAGGAAGTTCAACTGCCCCCAGAATTCCGCGCCGTCGGCGCGGCAATAGCGCGCCTCGATGCCCAGCGAGGGCGCCAGATCCAGAGGGAATATGCCCTGGAAGGCGATGTTGTGCAGGGTGAGCACGGATTTGACCCCCGCCACCCGCCATTGCCGCAGGTACAGCGGCACCAGGGCGGCGTGCCAGTCGTGGGCGTGCACGATATCGGGCCGCGGCACCCCATGGATGCCCTGCGCCACCCGGGCGGCCGCCTGCGCCAAGGTGGCGAACCGTATCGCATTGTCCGGATACTCGGCGCCGCGGTCGTCCACATACAAGCCCACGCGGTCATACAAGGCGTCGTCGCGCACCAGCAGGACGGGTAGGCCCAGGGCCGGCGAAACGCCGGCCAACAGCGTCGCGCCGGCGCCCGTGCTGGTCTCCAGATGGCCGACCTCGCGCAGATCGCCGGCGTCGCGCAAGGTGTCGCGGTATGCGGGGAGCATCAACGTGACGCGCGCGCCGCCGCCACGGTGGAGGGAGCGGCACAAACCGCTCACGGCGTCTCCCAGACCGCCGGTCTTGGCGAGGGGGAACGCTTCGGACGAAACCGCGAGAATTTTCAAGGTCACAGTGAAGCTCCTGTTATTGATCTATAGGTTCCCGAACCGGGGCGCGGCCGCCACGGGCGCCACGCGCTGCAGAGAGAAGCAAATGGCGTGCCCGGCCCCAGGCCTGGGCCGGCCGGATCGGGCACGCGGCTTGCTCATCCGCTGGGCGATCGTTCAGGAGACCGTCATGATTCCGGCCCCAATATGCCAATCCGCTACGCCTTACCCCCTGCTGGCGCACGTCCCGCCGCCACCGGAGCCCGATACGGATGTCCCGCCCGGCGTACCACCCGTCGCGCCCGACGAGGTCGATCTCCCTCCTCGGGAGGAGCCGGAAAAAATCGATGAACCCAAGACGCCGCCCGGCGAGCGCGCCGCAGCCGCGGAGGGCCGCCGCAGCGGCGGCGGACGCTCCGCATGAGGGCCGGGGGAGGCAAGCCCCCCCGCGTCGTTCTCGCGTATCCCCCGCGTGGCGGAGGGGCGGCGCATGAAGCCGTCTCACAAGAGGCGCTCGCCTGCAAGATCGCGGGGCTGCTGGGCTATGAGTACATGACGGAGGACGAGTTTGTGCGGCGCGGCCACGTCGCATCGCCCTATCTCGTTCCCGGCGACACCTTGATCGGACCGCGGCGCCTGGTCGATCCGAGGCTCTCGGGCGTCCATGGCGAACAGGACTTTTTCGGCGGGATGGCCCCGCATGCCTTCGTGGCGACAAAGGCCATCACGCATCCCTTGATCGATCCTCGCGCGCATCGCCCGGCCGGTTGGTCGGCCGACTTCTGCCAGCGGGTGCGGGGCGCCGTTTTGCGGGGCGTCACGGTGTTTTCCCTGGACGACGCGCGCCGGGCGGGACGGTTGCTGCTGGACCAGGGGCGCGTGCGGGCCAAGCCGGTGCTGGGCACCGGCGGCCGCGGCCAGTGCGTGGTGAGCGATGGCGCCGCCCTGGATGCGTTCATCCATGAGCAGGACGAGCCCGGCCTGGCCGAGTGCGGCCTCGTCCTGGAGGAACACCTGGAAGAGGTCCAGACCTACAGCGTCGGACGCGTGCGGGTGGGCGAACTGGTGTGCGCCTATGTGGGCACACAAAGCCTGACCGCGGATTCCCAGGGCCAGCCGGTGTATGGCGGCTCGGAGTTGCGGCTGGTCCGGGGCGGGTTCGAGACCTTGCTGGCCTCGGCCCTGTCCGACGACGAGCGCATGGCGGTGCGCTTGGCGCTGACCTATGACCGGGCGGCCCTGCATTGTTACCCCGGCCTGGTGGCGTCCCGGCGGAACTACGACGTCGCGCGCGGCATCGACGCGGCAGGGACGGTTCGCTTCGGGGTGCTGGAACAATCCTGGCGCGCGGGCGGCGCGAGCATGGCGGAAGCCTGCGCCCTGGAGGTCTTCCAGCAGCAGCCGGAGATCCGCTGCGTGCACGCCTTCACCTGCGAGCGCTATGGCGATGCGCATCTGTTGCCGCCCGGTGCCCGCGTCGTCTACCAGGGAGAGGACGCGCAAGGCGGAACGATGACGAAGTATGCCGGTGTTTCCCCCCCATGACGGCCGATAGCGGGATCTTCCGCATCCAGGATGCGCCGACGGCGGATCGCGGCGGGCATGCGGGCCTTGGGCGGCACAGGAGGACATCCATGACGGATCGGTGGTGTGCTGATAATGAGTTCGCCTTGCTGATCAACGGCGAGCAATATTTTCCGCGCGTGATGCAAGCGATCGAGGCGGCGCGCACAGAAGTCTTCGTCGAGACCTTCATTCTGTTCGAGGACGAGGTGGGCCGGGCCTTGCGCCGCGTGCTGATGGACGTCGCCGCCCGCGGCGTCGAGGTCGATTTGACCGTGGACGGATACGGTTCCGACGGCTTGTCGCCGGAATTCATCGCGGGGCTGACCGAGTGCGGCGTGCGCGTCCATGTTTTCGATCCCCGCCCGCGCATGCTGGGGGTGCGGACCAACATCTTTCGGCGCATGCACCGGAAGATCGTCTCCGTCGACGGCCGCTGTGCCTTCCTCGGCGGCATCAACTTCTCGGCGGATCATTTGATGGACTTCGGCGCGCAGGCCAAGCAGGATTACGCCGTCGAGATCCATGGGCCGCTCGCCGCCGAGGTCCATGAGTTCGCCCGGGAGGCGCTGGACCGCCATTTGCCGGCCGGCCGCCGAAGACGGCGGCGTACGCCGCGCAAAGAGAGCGCCCCTGTGGGCGACGGCCACGGCCGCCTGATCGTGCGCGACAACCAGCGGCATCGCAACGATATCGAGCGGGCCTATCGCACGGGCATCCGCCTGGCGCGTTCAGAGATCATCATTGCCAATGCGTACTTCTTTCCCGGCTATCGCCTGCTGCGCGACATCGCCCGGGCGGCCCGCCGCGGCGTCCGGGTGCATTTGATCCTGCAAGGCCAGCCCGACATGCCGATCGCCCAGTTCGCCGCCGGCATGCTGTACCAGTATCTGGCCGACGCCGGGGTACAGGTCTACGAGTACTGCCGGCGTCCGCTGCACGGGAAAGTGGCGTGCATGGATGATTCCTGGTCGACTGTCGGGTCGAGCAACCTCGATCCCTTGAGCCTGGCCATGAACCTGGAGGCCAACGTCTTCATCCAGGACCGGGGCTTTACGGCGACCCTGCGCCAGTCGCTGGACGAACTGCTGTCGAGGGACTGCCGCCCCGCCCCCGCTCCGGCGCGCCGCGGCGGCGGCTTGCGCCGCCTGTGGGTGGCCGTGGTCGTGTTTCACTTCCTGCGCCGCTTTCCGGCCTGGTCCGGCAGCCTGCCCGCCCATCGGCCGCGACTGAAATCCATCGTCGCCCCCGAGCCCGCGGAGGCTCCGGAGCTCGACGAGCGGCCGCGCGCATGAACGCCGCGGCGGCCGCCTTGTGGCAGCGCGTGGCCGGTGCCCTGCCACGCATGACGCGCATCCTGACGCTGGCGGTCGCCGTCGCGGTCGTCGTGCTGCTGTTCAAGATGGGTGCACAGATCGAATGGCGCGAGGTGTTCCGGGCGGCACGCGAGATTCCGACGCGCACCTTGTCCATCGCCGGCGCGCTGGTGGTGGCGGGCTATGCCATGTATTCGGGCATCGATTGCCTGGCCAAGCGGTTCGTGCGCCACTCGCTGCCGATCTGGAAGACCTTGGCCATTGCCGCGGTCAGCTATGCCATCAATCTGAACCTGGGCGTGCTGCTGGGCGCCATCGGCGTGCGCCTGCGCCTGTATCACAAGCTGGGCCTGCGCCATGCGGTCATCACGCGAGTGGTGATATTCGGCTCGGTCACCAACTGGCTGGGGTACTGCTGGCTGGCCGGCCTGCTGTTCCTGGGCGGCTCGGTCGGCGCCCTTGCGCGCTGGGGCATCGGGCTCGCGGTGCTGCGTTCGATCGGCGCCGCCATACTCGCCATGGCGCTGGCCTACCTCGTCCTGTGCGCGACTTCGCGCCGCAGCCGTTGGGGCCGAGGGCCTTACCGCGTCGCCCTGCCCCCGGTCCGGATGGCCTGGGCCCAAAGCGGACTGGCGATCGCCTCGTGGAGCATCATGGGCGCGATCGTCTATGTCCTGCTGGAAGGCCGCGTGCCGTACCTGGAGGTCCTGGCCATCCTGCTGTTTTGCAGCATCGCCGCGATGATCGCCCACATCCCGGGCGGGCTGGGGGTCACCGAGGCGATTTTCGTCACGGTGCTGGCCGGCCGTCTGCCCGACCACCAAGTGCTGGCGGCGATATTGACGTATCGGGTCCTGTACCAGTGGCTGCCCCTGTGCCTGGCGCTGCCCGCCTACGTGGCCATGGAGTTCCATTCGCGCAAGATCGCCCGGTCACGGGCCGCACTGGCGGGCCGGCCGGATCCGGCCGGCCAATGATGCCTCGCGTCCAGGCGCCGATGAAATCCAGGCATGGGAATTGCTGCCGCCCCGGTGCGACTTAACTACGAGGACAGCCATGAATGATAGAACCCGTCAATCACAGCCGAACCACCTCTGTGCGCTGGGCACGCCCCTGGACACGGCGGCCATCCGCGAAGCCGCGAGGAATCTGGGCGACGGCGCGGTGACCGCGGGCTATGCGGGCCGCCGCGAGGAGATCGTGGCCCTGCTCAACAGCGCGCTGGCGACGGAGCTGTTATGCGTGCTGCGGTACAAGCGCCACTATCACACCGCCTCGGGACTCATGAACACGGCGATCAAGGCCGAGTTCCTGGAACATGCCCAGGAGGAACAGGCGCATGCCGACCAGATTGCGGAACGCATCGTTCAGTTGAACGGAGAGCCCGATTTCAACCCGTCGACCCTGGCCCAGCGCAGCCATGCGGAGTATGACGACTCCACGGACATCAAGTCGATGATTCGCGCCAATCTGCTGGCCGAGCGCGTGGCGATCGAGTCTTACCGCCAGATGATCGAAAGAATCGGCGATGTCGATCCCACGACGACGCTGATGCTGACGGAAATCCTCGCCAAGGAAGAAGAGCACGCCGACGAGATGCGCGACCTGCTGGAATGAGGCCGACGCCCTGCCCGGCCGGCACGCCGCGCCGCCCTGACGGGCGGCGTGTCGGCGTCAGGACTTGGGTTTCACTGGCGGTTGGGGGGTGGTCGAAGGCGGGTCGCTGGCGGGAAACGTCTGGTCCAGCGCCTCGTCCAACGCTTCTTCCCGTTCGGGAACGGTCTTGGCGTCATCCGGATCCACGTCGGGCGATGCCGGATGGTCCTTGCGCGTATCGTGCGCCGGGCGCTGCGCGGGTGCGGGATCGTCCCTGCCGGGACGCCGTGCGCCGTCGGGTGCCGTGTCTGGTTTTCGCATGCGTTTCTCCAAGTGTTGGACCGGAGAGCGGGCGAAGCCGGGCTGCGCCGCTTCGCCCGCTTTCCCTGAGTGTACTGCCTTTACTTGCTCACCTCGACCGCGGGCAGCGCCTTGAGCTGCTCCTTGGTGAAACCTTGGAGGATCAAGCGGTCGTCTGTTTGCGTGATCTTGTCGAACGGCACAGCCACGTCGTGCTGGCCCATCCCCAGGAAGCCGCCCGCACCGATCACGAAGGTCGTGGCCTTGCCGTCGGCATCCAGGACGACGTCTTCCACATCGCCGATCTTCTCGTCGTTCTCGTTGTAGACGGCTTTGCCCATGATGCTGTGCTTGAGGCTGTGGCCGTCGACGGTCTGGGTCGGCTTGGCATCCGGACGCGCGCCCATCGTGGACGCGCCCATGCCGCCCGCCCCGGCACCTGGGGCGCCGGTGGCGCCCGGTCCCGAGGGAGCGCCGGGCGTGCCCGGTGTCGGCGCCGGCGCGGTACCGGCCCCCGGCGCCGTGGAGGTGCCGGGAGCGGACGGCGCGGTGGGGGCCGGGCCTGGGCTCGTGGTGCCGGACGTGGAGGATTGGGACGACCCGGAGGCGGCAGGTGCCGTGGATTGCGCGAACACCGGGTATGCCATGATCGGAAGCACCGCGCAGGCGCTCAGGGCAAGAATTTTCTTCATGTGGTTCTCCTAAATGAAGGTGTGATGGTGGCGATATCGACTGCAACTTGAAACAAGCAAGCCGCGTGCCTGGCCGCACGTGCCGCTCGCGGTATGCTCGTGCGCCGGGCCATGGCGCCGGGCATATCGCTTGCGGAAGGCGCCCCCCGGCCAACGAGGAGGCAACATGCATCGCGCAAGCGACGGCGGCGGCCCCGCCGTGAGACTGCTCACGGTCAATACGCACAAAGGCTTCACGAGCTTCAACCGGCGCTTCATGCTCCAGGATTTGCGCACGGCGCTGCTGCACGCGGCGCCGGACATCGTCTTCCTGCAAGAGGTGGTGGGCGCCCACGCGGGCCATGCCGAGCGCTTCCCCGATTGGCCCGCACTGTCGCAGTATGAATATCTCGCCGATACCGTATGGTCGGATTACGCCTATGGCCGCAATGCCGTCTACCCGGAAGGCCATCATGGCAATGCGGTGCTGTCGCGCTATCCCATCGTCAGCTACGTCAATCATGACGTCAGCGTCGGCCGCCTGGAACCACGGGGCTTGCTGCATTGCGTATTGCAGCCGCCCGAACTGTCCATGCCGCTGCACGCGGTCTGCGTACACATGGGCTTGCGGGAGCGCCATCGGCGGCAGCAGCTGCAGCGCCTGTGCGAGCTGGTCGCCGACCGCGTGCCGACGACGGAGCCGCTGCTGATTGCGGGCGACTTCAATGACTGGCGCCTGCGCGCCAATCCGATACTCGCGCGTTGCGCGATGCAGGAAGTCTACACGCGGCATTTCGGCCGTCCCGCGCGCAGCTATCCGGCATTCTGGCCCGCCCTGCGGCTGGACCGCATCTATGTGCGCGGCGTGCGCGCTTCCCGCCCCGAGCCGCAGGCCTCGCGCATCTGGTCGAGGCTGTCCGATCATGTCCCGCTGTCGGCCGAGATCGCGCTCTGAGCGCGGGCACACGGCTTGCGGTGGCCTCGAACCGGAAAAAGGAGGTGCATGGTGGCGCATAGCGACGCAGTACAGATCGAAGTGGCCGGCGGCACACTGGAAGGCACATTCCTCACACCGCGCAGCAAGGTGCCGGGCGTGCTCTTCATTCACGGCTGGGGCGGCCGGCAGGCGTTCGATCTGGCGCGGGCGCGCGGCATCGCCGCACTCGGCTGTGTCTGCCTGACCTTCGACCTGCGCGGCCACGCCGCCACCGAAGCGCAGCAGCGCATGGTCTCGCGCGACGACAATCTGCGCGACGTCATGGCGGCGTACGACACGCTCGCCGCTCACCCCGCACTCGACAGCGGCGAGGTTGCCGTCGTGGGCAGCAGCTACGGGGCCTACCTGGCGGCGATACTGTCCAGCCTGCGCAAGGTGCGATGGCTGGGGCTGCACGTGCCGGCGCTGTATCTGGACGACGAATGGTTCATGCCCAAGAATCAACTCAATCGCGAGGTGTTGCGCGCCTATCGCAGCAACCATGTGGAGCCTGAAGGCAATCGCGCGCTGACGGCGTGCGCGGGATTCCAGGGCGACGTGCTGATCGTCGAGTCCGAGCATGACGACTTCATTCCGCATTCGACCATCATGAGCTACCGTTCGGCCTTTCGGCGGGCGCATTCGTTGACGCATCGGATCGTCGACGGCGCGGATCATGCCTTGACCGACAAGCAGGCGCAACGCGCCTACACCACGCTGCTGGTGAACTGGATCACCGAAATGGTCACAGGCGCACGCATCGGAACTGCGGAGCCCAGTTCAGTGGGGCACAGCGCATGACCGAGACCGAAAACGTGGCCGGCTACATGAAACGCCATGGCCTGACGCTGGCCACCGGCGAATCCTGCACCGCAGGCCTCATCGCGTCGCACCTGGCCGAGGTCCCCGGGGCCGGCGCCCTGCTGGAATGTGCCTTCGTGGTGTATTCGCCCGAGGCCAAACGCCATTGCCTCGGCGTGCCGGCCGAGGTGCTCGCGCGGTACAACCTGACCAGCACCGAAGTGGCCAGCGCCATGGCCAGAGGGGTGGCCGAGCGCGCGCAGGCCAGCGTGATCGTGGCCAATACCGGTGTGGCCGACGGGGGCGCCGACGGCGTGCCGGCGGGCACGCAGTGCTATGCCTGGCTGCTGCGTTCGCCGCAGGACGGCACAGATTCCATGCTGTTCGTGGAGACCCGCCAGTTCAGCGGCGGGCGCAACGCCGTGCGCTGCTTCGCGGCGGAATATGCCCTCATGCGCATCATCCACTATCACACTCAGTGGCAAGCAAGCCGCGCCTGAGGTCGGCGTGCCGGGCGGCGGGCGCTCTCGGCCGGCACGGTCGGGCATGAAAATTGCTTGGGTCCCGATGTCCCGGTTTCGCTGAAGGATGCGCCATGAGCCTGCTCGCCACACCCAACTGGTCGGAAATGTTCGCCCTTTCGGTCCCGCCGCTGGAGATCGTGATCCGCGGCAGCCTCATGTACTGGTTCATTCTGATCCTGTTGCGGGTGGCCGGCCGGCGCGACATTGGTTCGCTGGGGGTGGCGGATATGCTGGTGCTGGTGCTGATCGCCGACGCCGCGCAGAACGGCATGGCCGGCGACTATCTGTCGGTGACCGATGGGCTGATATTGGTCGCGACGATCGTCGGCTGGACCGTCATCGTCGACCGGCTGACCTATTTCCTGCCGCCGCTGGCGCAGGTATTGACCTCCGACCGGGTCTGCCTGGTGCGTGACGGCGTGATCGAGCGCCGCAACCTGCGCCGCGAATCCATCACCGAGGAGGAACTGATGGCGGAACTGCGTCTCAAGGGCCTGGAGGCGCTGGATCAGGCGCGCCGCGTCTATATCGAGGCCAATGGCAACATCAGCGTGCTGCGCGCCCCGGAACCGAGCCGTTCCAAGGAGAACGGCTGACATGCTGCTGGCCGATCTCTATGCCCGCTACGGCAGCATCTGGGGCGCCTGGTTCTCCGCGGCCATGCTGGCCGCAGTGTTGTACTTCGCCCTCATGGGTGTCCTCAATGCCCTGCGCCGCCGCGCAACCCGCGCGATGGCGCAGGGCGACCGGCCTTATGCCGAGGCACTGCTGGCGGTGCTGGCCCGCAGCAGCCGCCTGATCCTCGGCCTGCTGGCCCTGCTCGTTGGCATCCGTGCGGCTTCGGCGGTCTTTCCCTGGGGCGGTTGGGTGGACGCGCACGTATGGTTTGCGCTGCTGGCCATACAGCTGGCACTGTGGCTGGACGTCGCCTGCGTGTCCGCCCTGTCCATTGTCGGCGCCCGCGCCCACGCCGGCCATGTGACCATCACCCTGCTGTCCTATCTGTTGCGCACGGTGGTCTGGGTGGTGGCGCTGCTGGCCGTGCTGGACAATCTCGGCGTGAACATCACCGCGCTGGTCGCCAGCCTGGGCATCGGCGGCGTTGCGGTCGCGCTGGCCGTGCAGACGATCCTGAGCGACCTGTTCGCCTCCATTGCGATCGGCCTGGACAAACCCTTTGAAGTCGGCGATTTCATCGTGTTTGGCTCCGTTGCCGGCAGCATCGAGCACATCGGCCTGAAGACGACCCGCATCCGCAGCCTGGGCGGCGAGCAGATCGTGTGTTCCAACACCGAACTGCTCAAGCAGACCATCCAGAATTACAAACGGATGGCGCAGCGCCGCATCGTATTCACGCTGCGCGTGCCCTACGGCACACCGCTGGACACGCTCGCCGCCCTGCCCACGGACGTGCGCGCCCAGATCGAGGCGCAGCCGGACACGCGCTACGATCGCGCGCACATCGCGCGCTTCGGCGACTGGGCGCTGGAGCTGGAAGCGGTCTATTACGTCATGAGCGCCGACTACAACCGCTACATGGACATCCAGCAGGACATCAACCTGGGCATCTTGCGCGCCTTCGAGGCGCGCGGCGTCGCCTTGCTGCCCACGGAGCGGGCGGTGCGCCTGCAGTCCGACTCGCAATGACGGCCGGAGACGAGTCGATGCCTCATTTCACCGAAACCCGCCCCACCCCGCCGTGCATTGTGCGCCTGCCCTCGCTGGCCGCGGCCGATGGCTTGGCGGGCTGGCGGGCTGCCGGTGCCGATGCGGTGCTGATTCCCGCCGGCCGGCCGGAGGGTACACCGCCCCATGACCCGGATACACTGCAGCGGGGCGACGGCGCAATGCCCTGGGAAGACCAGATCGCCGATATCCTTGGCCGTCTGGGCACGACGGGCATGGCGTGCTATGTGGAAGTCGTCCTCGATCCGCGCCTGCCGCCGGGAGGGCATGAGGCGCGGCCGGTCATCGACACACCGTCCGACGTCTTCCTGCTGCGCTGGCAGGCGCGCCTGGATGCCTGGGCGAGGCACGGCGCCAGCGGTTTCTGCGTCGCGCGGCCGCAAAGCCTGGCGCCCGTGGTCTGGCGGGATCTGCTGGCGCGCGTGCGCGCCGCGCATCCCGGCTTGCGCTTCATCGCCTGGACCCCGGGCATGACTCCCGAGGAACTGGCGGCGCGCCGGGAGGCGGGATTCGATTGGACGGTCTCCTCGCTGGCCTGGTGGGATGCACGCGCGGATTGGCTTGCGGAAGAGGACGCGCGGCTGCGCGAGCTGGCTCCCGTCCTGGCCTACGGGGGGGCATGCACGGACGCGCGCAGGCTCTGGGCGGCCGCCCTCAGCGGCGACGGCATCGTGCTCGATGCGCATGCCGGCCCGCACGGCGCGCTGGCCTCTGTGCTGGCTTGGCGCCGCGCGGCCCAGCTGCACGGCCCGCTGCGTGCAGTGGCCGGCCGCGCCGGCCGAGCCACGGTGCTGCTGCGCCGCCAGGCGGTCGAGGACCAGGTGATGCTGGCCATCGCGCCCGATGCCGAGCAGCCCGCGCGGCTGGACTTGCCGGCACTGGCGGCCTTGCTGCCGCCGGGACCACCCGCGGTCATCGAGGCGCAGGCGCTTGGCGCGCTGCGCGACGACTGGCTGCCGGCGGGAGACTGCGCCTTGTTCGAGTGGGGCGCCGCGCGCTCGATGGGCCGGCCGGCCGCCGCCCTCGAACTCGCGGCCGCGGCGCCTGGAGACACACCGCGCATCGCCATCGAGGACGTCGCACCCGTGGTGGACGCCGGCGCCTGGCCGATCAAGCGCATTGCTCATGAGCCCCTGCGTGTCGAGGCGAACATCTTCATCGATGGTACGGATGTACTGGCCGCGGACCTATGCTGGCGCGCCTGCGACGAAGACGGTTGGCGCCGCATTCCCATGGCGCCGCTGGGCAATGATCGGTGGCGGGCGCAGTGCCGGCCCGAGCGGGTCGGTGCCCATGAATACCGGATCCAGGCCTGGGTGGATACCTGGGGCGGATACCGCCATGAGTGGCGCGTGCGTCTGGAGGCCGGACAGGATCTGGCCCTGTCCCTGCGCGAGGGCGCCCAATGGTTGAGCCGCATTCTCGAGGCCGCCGGCGGTGACGGGGCGGATGGCGCCCAGTGGGCGCCGGCGCGCGCGGCGCTGCAAACCATCGGTCAGGCGCTGGAGGCGCCGTCCGACCCGCAGTTGCTGCATCGCCTCCTGGACGACGAATCGCTCGCCGCGTCGCTGCGCCACCCCGGCGAGCGGCCCTTCGCCAGCACCTCGCCGCCGTTTCCCATGCGGGTGGATCGCGCGGCGGCGCGCTACGGCAGCTGGTACGAGTTGTTCCCCCGGTCCCAATCCAGCAAGCCCGGGCGACACGGCACACTGGACGATGTGATCAGCCGGCTGCCGGACATCCGCCGCATGGGATTCGATGTGCTGTACCTCACGCCGATCCATCCCGTCGGCCACAGCAACCGCAAGGGCCGCAACAATCGCCTCGAGGCGCTGCCCGGCGACGTCGGCAGCCCGTATGCCATCGGTTCAGTGGAGGGGGGGCATGATGCCCTCGAACCGCAACTGGGGTCGCTGGACGACTTTGACAGACTGGTCGTCGCGGCGCGCGCCGAAGGGCTGGAGATCGCGCTGGATTTCGCGATCCAGTGTTCGCCGGACCATCCCTGGCTGCGCCGCCACCCGGAGTGGTTCCGCTGGCGGCCCGATGGATCGCTGCGCCATGCCGAGAATCCACCCAAAAAGTACGAGGACATCGTCAATGTGGAATTCTACGACGGGCCGCCGCAACGGCAGCGCAAGGCTGCGCTGTGGCAGGCACTGCTCGACATCGTGTTGTTCTGGATCGGGCACGGCGTGCGCATCTTTCGCGTCGACAACCCGCATACCAAGCCGCTGCCTTTTTGGCATTGGCTGATCTCGGAAGTGCAGGCGCGCGAGCCGGGCGCCATATTCCTGTCCGAGGCATTCACGCGGCCGGCGATGATGTACCGCTTGAGCAAGATCGGATTCACGCAGTCCTATACCTACTTCACCTGGCGCAACGGGGCCGGAGAGCTGGACGATTATCTGCGCGAGCTTTCACAGCCGCCGGTCGGGGAGTTCTTCCGCCCTCATTTCTTCGTCAATACGCCCGACATCAACCCCTATTACCTGCAGCGCCATGGCAGGCCGGGCTTTCTCGCCCGGGCGGCGCTGGCGGCGACCAGTGCCGGCCTCTGGGGGCTCTACAGCGGCTTCGAGCTGTGCGAAGCCGATCCCCTGCCGGGCCGGGAGGAGTATGCCGATTCGGAAAAATACGAGCTGCGCCAGCGCGACTGGCATGCGCCAGGCCACATCCGCGCCGAGATCGCGCGCCTGAATGAGATCCGCCGCGCCAACCCCGCGCTGCAAGGCCATCGCGGGTACCTGGGCTTGGGGGCGGAGCCGGGTTCGGTGTTCGCCTATCTGCGCCGGGCACCGGGCGGCGGCAATGTGCTGCTGGTGATGGTGAACCTGGATGCCGAACATCCGGTGGACGCCAGCGTGGAGCTGGACGGCGCGCGGGGCGCGGAAAATCTGCTCACGGGGCAACGCGAAACCTGGGACGGCGGCCATGCGTGGGCCAGGCTGACGCCCGAGATGCCCTACGGGATCTGGCGCCTGCCCGCAAAATCGGTGGAGTCATGATGGACACTAGTCTGCACGCGCCGCTCTCGCCCGGCCTGCCCTATCCGCTGGGGGCGACCACCGACGGACTGGGCGTGAATTTTGCGGTGTTTTCGGGCAGCGCCACACGTATCGACCTGTGCCTGTTCGATGCCCGGGGCCGCAAGGAGCTGCGCCGGATTCCATTGCCTGAATGCACCGATGAGGTCTGGCATGGCTATCTGCCGCAGGCCGAACCGGGCCTGCTCTACGGCTATCGCGCCCATGGCCCGTACGCGCCCGCGCAGGGGCACCGCTTCAACCCCGCCAAGTTGTTGCTGGATCCATACGCCCGCCGGCTGCACGGGCCCTTGCGCTGGGGCGATGCCCTGTTCGGGTACCGGGTCGGCCATGGGCGCGGCGACCTCAGCCTCGATCGGCGCGACAGCGCGCCCTTGATGCCCAAGGCCATCGTGACCGCCTCGCGGCCCTTCGACGCAGGCAGCACCCGGTCTCCCGGCACGCCTTGGCGCGACACCGTCATCTATGAAATCCACGTGCGTGGGGCCTCCATGGCCCGTGAAGACTTGAGGCCGCCCCTGCGGGGCACCGCGGCGGCGCTCGGGGATCCGCGCTTCATCGAGCACCTGGTCCGGCTGGGCATCACCGCACTCGAACTGATGCCGGTGCAAGCCTTCCTGCAGGATCGGCACCTGCTGGAGCGCGGCCTGCGCAACTACTGGGGCTACAACACGCTGGCCTATTTTGCGCCGGAGCCCGCCTACGCGCCCCAAGGGCCGGACGAACTGCGCCAGGCGATCCGGCGCTTGCATGCCGCCGGCATCGAGGTCCTGCTGGACGTGGTCTACAACCACACCTGCGAAGGCAACGAATGGGGTCCGACCCTGTCGTGGCGCGGCCTGGACAACGCCAGCTACTACCGGTTGATCCCGGGGGACGAGCGCCACTACATCAACGATACCGGCTGCGGCAACACCGTCAATCTGTCCCATCCGCGTGTCCTGCAGATGGTGATGGATTCCCTGCGCGAGTGGGCCGGGTCCTACGGCATCGACGGCTTTCGTTTCGATCTGGGCGTGACGCTGGGACGCGAGGGCGATGGCTTTGATCCCGGCTCGGGGTTCTTCGACGCCATCCTGCAGGATCCCGTCCTCTCGCGCTTGAAGCTGATCTCCGAACCTTGGGATCTGGGGCCGGACGGCTACCAGCTCGGCCGCCATCCGCCCGGCTTCGCGGAGTGGAACGACGTGTTCCGCGACAGCACCCGGCGCTATTGGCGCGGCGATGCCGGACAGCGCCGCGCAATGGCCGACGCGCTGTCCGGCTCGCGGCCGCTTTTCGACCACCGTCACCGGCGGCCCTGGTCCAGCGTCAATTTCATCACCGCGCACGATGGCTTCACGCTGGCCGACCTCGTGGGCTACGCCGAGCGCCACAACGAGGCCAACGGCGAGGACGGCCTGGATGGGCACGCGGAGAACTTCAGCGCGAATTGGGGTGCCGAGGGCCCCAGCGAAGACCCGGCCATCCTGCAGACGCGCGGCCGTGTGGCCAGAGCCCTGCTGGCCACCCTGCTCTTTGCCGACGGCACGCCCATGCTGCTGGCCGGAGACGAGTTCGGCAACTCGCAATCCGGCAACAACAACGCCTATTGCCAGGACGGCCCCCTGTCATGGCTGGACTGGGGACTGGCCGATTCATCCGCGGGCGGCGCCTTGTCGTCCTATGCGGCGGGTGTGATCGCCCTGCGCCGCGCGCATCCCAGCCTGCGCGCCGGCCGCTATGAGGACCCGGCCGCCGAACTGGCGCCGGGCGTGGCGCGCGCCGCGTTTTTCGAGCCTGACGGCCGGCCGCTGGCGCCCGAGGATTGGGAGGACGGTGAACGCCGGCCGCTGGCGCTGCGCCGCGCCGCATGGCGGCCCGACGGTCGGCTGGACGTCACGCTGCTCCTGATGAATCCGGGCCACGAGCCGCTGCGCTTCGAGCCGCCGGCGCCGAGCCTGGCATGGAGGCTGGCGCTGGACTCGGCGTCGCAGCAAGCCCCGGCGCCGCCGACGGCGGGTCCGGTCCTCGTGCAGGCCCATAGCCTGGTGCTGCTGTCGGCGGCGCCGGAACCCGGAGCATCCCCATGAACCGGCCCTCTTCCATGTCCGAGACCGCGGCCGTGACGCCCGCCAGGCGCTGCGGCGCCTTCGTCCAGGAGGACGGAACCACCCTCTTTCGCATCTGGGCCCCGGAGGCCCCCGCCGGAATGAGTTTGCACGTGGAGGGTCGCGCGCCGCTGCCTGTCATGCCGGACGCCCTGGGGTATGCGGAGCACCGCCTTCCGGAATGCCCCCCGGGCACCCGTTATCACTATGGCCTGGCCGACGGTACGCGAATGCCGGACCCCGCCTCCCGGCTGCAGGACGGCGACATTCATGACGACAGCATCGTGGTCGGCGACGGCACCTACACGTGGCGCCATCTGGACTGGCAACCCCGGCCCTGGGAGGAGTCAGTGATCTACGAGGTGCATGTGGGCTTGGCGGGTGGGTTCACCGGCCTGCGCGCGCGCCTGCCGGAGCTTGCCTCGCTGGGCGTCAACCTGATCGAGCTGATGCCGATCGCCGATTTTCCGGGGCCGCGCAACTGGGGATACGACGGCGTCCTGCCCTATGCGCCGGATTGCGCGTATGGCCCGCCTGAGGCGCTCAAGCAACTGATCGACTGCGCCCATAGCCTGGGCATCGGCGTCATGCTGGACGTGGTCTACAACCACTTCGGTCCCGATGGCAATGCGCTGGGGCACTATGCCTCATCGTTCTTCCGCCGGGATGCGCCCACGCCATGGGGCGCCGCGATCGACTTCCGCCAGGCCGCCGTACAGCGTTTTTTCGAAGACAGCGCCATCCGGTGGCTGGAGGAGTTCCGCTTCGACGGCCTGCGCCTGGACGCCGTCCATGCCGTGGCCGACGAGTCCTGGCTGCGCGCCCTGCCGCAACGATTGCGCGCCCGTCTGCCCGGCCGGCGCGTGCATCTGGTGATCGAGGACGACGCCAACCGGGCGAGCCTGCTGGAGGCCGGCTACGACGCGCAATGGAATGACGATCTGCACCATGTCCTGCATCACCTGCTGACGGGCGAGCGCAGCGGCTACTATGGTGGCTATTGCCAGGCGCCGGCAGCGATACTCGCGCGCTGCCTGGCCGAGGGCTGGCATTACCAGGGCCAGGCCTCCGCCCACCACGGCGGGCGCCCGCGCGGCACGCCGAGCGCGCATCTGCCGCCCGCGGCCTTTATATGCTTTCTGCAAAACCACGACCAGGTGGGCAACCGTCCCCAAGGCGAACGGCTGACCGTGCTCGCCGCCAGCGAAGCCCGCTTACGCGCGGCGATCTCGCTGCAGTTGCTCCTGCCGATGGTGCCCATGATTTTCATGGGGGAGGAATACGGTTCGCGCGCGCCTTTTCTGTATTTCACCAGCCATGCGGACCCGGCACTGGCCGAGGCGGTGCGGCGCGGGCGCGCGCGCGAGCCTGCCGTCGTCCCGGCCGCCCGCGGCGAGGCGTGCGACCCGCCGGATCCCAATGCCGAGGCGACGTTCGCCGCAAGCCGGCCCTGGCCGGTCAATGGCGGTCATCGAGCCTGGACGGCCCACTACGTCCAACTCTTGGAGTTGCGCTCCCGCCACCTGGCGCCGCGCCTGCGGGGGACGCGTCCGGCGGGCACCCAGGCGCTGGGCCCCGCGGCGGTGTGCGCCGCATGGCGCATGGGCGACGGGGCGCGGCTCACCCTCTACCTGAACCTGGGTCCGGACTCCTGCATGCTGCCCGGGGCTTCCGCGGGCGCCGTGCCAGAGGCCGCCTGTTTGCTCTATGAGTCGGCCCCGGGGGTCGCGGCGCAGCTGCATCAAGGGGAATTGGCGCCGGATTGCGCTTTATGCTTCATCGAGGAGGCGCCATGAGGCCGGACGCCTCGGGGGACGCGGCCGTCTCAGACTTGGCCGCGCGCGCCGGCTTGCGGGAACACTGGGTCGACGCGCACAAGCGGCCGCGGCGGGTCGCCGTGGATACGCTGCGGGTGTTGCTCGGTGCCATGGGCTTGAGCTGCGCCACGCCGGATGACCTCCGCGCCAGCCAGGACATGCTGGCGCGCCAGGAGGCCGCCGTCGCCCCTGCCGGCTTGATCGTGGGCCTGGCGGGGGCTGCGCTGGCCCTGCCCGCCGCGGCGGCGGGCCCATGCCTGATGAGCCGGGAAGACAGCGATGGCCCGCCGGGCACCGTTCACCCCCGCCCGTGCGCCGGCGGCGCGGTACTGCGTGCTCCGCTGCATCCAGGCTATTACCGCTTGCGCCTGCCCGACGGCCGGACGCTGCGGGTGGCGGTCGCCCCGCACGGCGCCGCCGGCGCGCACCGCTTGCTCGAGATGCGCCGTTCGCGCATGTGGGGCCTGATGGCGCAGGTCTACAGCCTGCGGGTCGCCTCCGCCGACCCGCTGTCGGCCACCTGGGGGCACGGGGACTTCGCCGCGGTCCGCAAGCTCGCGCAGCGCCTGGCGCACAAGGGCGCCGATGTCCTGGCGCTCAGCCCGGTGCATGCCATGTTCAGCGCCGACCCCGCGGCCTGCAGTCCTTATTGCCCCTCGAACCGGCTATTCTGGAACGCCGCGTATGCCGCACCGGCCGACATGCTGGGCACGGAGGCCGTGCGCGCGGCGCTGGCGGCGCTGCCGCCGACGGACTGGGCGGCCCTGGACCACCCCGAGGTGATCGACTGGACGCGTGTCTCCTCGGCGCGCATGCGCCTGCTGCACAAACTGCACCAGATGTTTCGCGCCCGCCGCGGCGTTGAATGGGAGGACTATCGGCGTTTCGTGCATCGACAGGGCGAGGCGCTGACCGACCATGCGGTGTTCGAAGCGCTGCATGCCTCGCATGCCAGCCTGTCGGGCACGCCGCGTCCCTGGACAAGCTGGGATGAGCCCTGGCGCGACCCGCGGTCGACGCAAGTCCGCGACTATGTGGCCGGGCACGAACGGGATGTGGATTTCCATTGTTTCCTGCAATGGCTGGCGGCCGGCAGTCTGGGAACGGCGCAGCAGGCCGCCCGGCATGCCGGCATGCGTGTCGGATTGCTGGGGGACCTGGCGGTCGGCGCGAGTCCCTTCGGCAGCCAGATCTGGAGCCGGCCGGACCATTTCCTGCGTGGGGTATCCATCGGCGCGCCGCCTGATATCCACAATCCGCGCGGCCAGGTCTGGCGGCTCACCGCATTCTCGCCGCAGGCCTTGCACCAGTACGGTTACGAGCCATTCCTGGACGTGCTGCGCGCGAGCCTGGAGCATACCGGCGGCTTGCGGATCGATCATATCCTGGGGTTTCAGCGCATCTGGATCGTGCCCGAGGGCGCCGATGCGGCCGATGGCGCCTACCTCGACATGCCCGCCGACGACCTCCTGGCGCTGACTTCTCTGGAAGCCTGGCGGCGCGACAGCCTCGTCATCGGCGAGAACCTGGGCACCGTGCCGGACGGATTCAATGCCCGCTTGCGGGCCCACGGGATCGCCGGCATGAATGTATTGTGGTTCATGCGTGCGCCCCGGCCGGCGCGCGATGGCGTGCCGGCGTTCCTGCCGCCGCGCCGGTGGCCGCGCGACGCGGTGGCCATGACCACCACCCACGACTTGCCGACCCTGGCGGGCTGGTGGCAGGGTGTCGATATCGCTCAGCGCCTCGACGCCGGGCTGCTGGGGCCGGAGGACCAGCCCGCATCCCTGCGTGCCGCGCGTTCCAGGGACCGGGCGGCGCTGTGGCGGCGCCTGGGCGCGCCCGGAACGCCGCCGCGTGCCGCGCCGCTGCCGGCGCTGCTGGCCTACGTGGCCAGCGCCCCTTGCGGGCTGATGCTGGCATCGATGGAAGACCTCGCGGGCACGCTGGTCGCGCCCAACGTGCCGGGTACCGTGAATGAGTTCCCCAATTGGCGCCGGCGCCTGCCGGGCGAGATCCTGCAAGCACTGGATACGCCGTCCTGGCGCCAGCGGCTGGATGCCATCCGGCGGGGACGGAATCCGGCATGATTCCGCGCGCCACCGTCCGCCTGCAGCTGCACGCCGGCTTCACGTTCGACGATGCCCGGGCGGTGCTGGACCATTACGCCGAGCTGGGCGTGAGCCATCTTTACCTTTCGCCGATCACCCAGGCGCTGCCCGGCTCCCCCCACGGCTACGACGTCGCCGATCCGACCCGCGTCAACGAGGAACTGGGCGGCCTCCCGGGCCTGTGCGGCCTGGCCCGGGAGGCGGCGTCCCGAGGGCTGGGCCTGATCGCCGACATCGTCCCCAACCATATGGCCGCCGACCCGCGCAACCCGTGGTGGCGCGATGTGCTGCGGCACGGCCCGCACAGCGCCTGGGCGACGTTCTTCGACATTGATTGGGCGGCCGGCGGCGGCCGCTTGCTGTTGCCCGTCCTGCCGCAGCCTTACGGAGACTCGCTGGCCGCCGGAGACATCCGCCTGGCGCGCGAAGGCGATGAGACAGTGGTCCGTGCGGGAGGCCAGTCGCTGCCCTTGGCCACGGGCGCCGGCGTTGCGCCGCAGACGTATGATCCGGACGACGATGCGGGACGCGCGCGCCTGCATCAACTGCTGGAGCGCCAGCACTATCGCCTGGCATGGTGGCGCGCGGCGGCCGAGCGCCTCAACTGGCGGCGATTCTTTGAAATCAGCGGGCTGGTGGGCCTGAGGGTGGAGGACGACGCGGTATTCGACGCGAGCCATGCCCTGATCCTCGAGCTGTACCGCGAAGGCGTGCTGGACGGACTGCGGGTGGACCACATCGACGGGCTGGCTGAACCCGGCGCCTACCTGCGCCGCTTGCGGGCCGCGCTCATCGAGGCCGCGCCGGCGCGGCAGCCCTATCTGGTGGTGGAAAAGATCCTGGCGCCGCACGAGTCGCTGGACCCGCGCTGGCCGGTCGACGGGACGACGGGCTACGATTTCATGGATGAGGTCTCGGCGTTGCTGCACGCGCCCGCCGCGCGCCGGCCTTTGCAGGCCTTCTGGCAGGCTTGCGGCGGCCTGGCCGCCGGTCCCGAGCACCAGTTGCGAGGCGTGCGCGAACGCATCCTCGAGCGGCACCTCGCCGGCGAACGCCGTGCCGCCGTGGCGGCTTGGCAGGCCGTGCTCGAGGCCGATCCGCACACCCGGGACTGGGGGCCGGATGCACTGCAGCGTGTGCTCGTCGCCTGGCTGGCCGGCTTTCCGGTCTACCGCAGCTACGCGGAAGACGGCGGCCCTTCAGCCGCGGACCGCGCCGTATGGGACGAAGCGGCCCGTCATGCGCGTCCGCGGCTGGCCGCGCCCGATCCCATGTTGCTGGATCAGTGGATGGCGCGGTTGCGGGAAGCGGCCAACGCAGCGCCGGCATTGCGGCGGCTGCAGCAACTGACGCCGCCCCTGGCCGCCAAATCCCTGGAGGACACGCTGCATTACCGCCTCGGCATGCTGCTGTCGCGCAACGAGGTCGGCGCCTGGCCGCAGCGCTTCGCACTCGGCATTGGCGGCCTGCATGAGCGCAACGTGTGGCGCGCGCGCCGCCAGCCGCTGGGCATGCTCGCCACCGCGACTCATGACCACAAGCGCGGCGAGGACGTCCGTGCCCGCTTGGCGGTGCTGACCGAGATGCCGCGCTGCTGGACGGCGCTCGCCCGGGAATGGCTCGACACCCTGCCCGCCGGCCTGCCCGCCACCACGGATCGCTACATGCTGCTGCAGACACTGGTGGGGGCGTGGCCGTCGGCCTGGGGGGACGATGTTCGCGCCGTGGATCCGGACGCCGTGCGCGACTGGCTCGCGCGGGTGGCGGCCTGGCAGCGCAAGGCGCTGCGCGAGGCCAAGCTGCGATCCTCCTGGACGGATCCCGACCTGGCCTACGAACAGGCCGCGCTGGCATGCATCGAGGCGCTGGATCCCACGGCCGACGATCCGCGGCCCTTGGATGCGCTGGCATCCCTGGCTGCGCCGCTGGTCGCCCCGGGCCACATCAATGGCTTGACCCAGGCGCTATTGCGCAATACCGCGCCCGGTGTCCCCGACCTCTACCAAGGGACGGAAATCTGGGACGAAAGCCTCGTGGACCCCGATAACCGCCGGCCTGTGGATTACGTCCACTTGCGCCGCTTGCTGGCGCAGCCGCCACCCACGCGCCCGCTGCCGGCCGAGTGGCGCAGCGGGCGCGTCAAGCAGCATGTGATACAGGCCGCGCTCGGCCTGCGAACCGCAAGGCCCTGGCTGTTCGATGAAAGATCCGCCTATATCCCGCTGGGGGCCGTCGGCGCACGCGCCGCTCATGTGGTCGCCTACCTGCGCGGCCGGGACGGCCGCTGGGCCCTGGTCGCGGCGCCGCGCGCGTGCGCCTTGCGGATTGCCGGCTATGCCCGCGGCGAGGCCGCCTTGGCGAGCGGTTTCTGGAAGGACACGGCCTTGATCCTGCCTCCCGGCTGCGCCGGTCGCTGGGACGATGCCTTGGGAGACGGGACGTTCGCGGTGGGCGACGATGGACGCCTGCGCTTGTCCCGCCTGCTGGAATCCTGGCCGGTGGCCTTGTGCGCTAAATCCGGCCCGTGATCAACAGCACGATGGCGATGATCAGCAGAATGCCGAGTATGCCGCTGGGATAGTAGCCCCAGCCGCGGCTGTAGGGCCATGCGGGGATCGCGCCGAGGAGCAGAAGGATCAACAGGACCAGCAGGATGGTGGACATGGGGCTTCTCCTTGATGATGTTGGCACCAGGAAACCGCAAGCCGCGTGCCTGGGCGCGCGGCCCTGCGGTCCCGATGACGCGCCCCATCAGGGCTCGAAGTAACCGTCGCGCTCTCCAGGCACTCGATAACCGGCGGCGGCGTAGGCCTCGAGCCGGTTGTACAGCGTCTTGGGACTGACGCCCAGCATGGCGGCTGTTTGCTTCTTGACGCCGCCGCAACGCGTCAATGTGGCGAGGATCAGGCGCCGGTCGGCTTCGGCCAGTGTGGCGCCCACGCGCAGGGTGACGCTGCCCGCGTCATCCTCCTCGGTGGAGGCGATGGCGGCCGTCGTGATCGGCGCGTCGAGCGCGTCGCCCTCGGCCAGGATGTAGGCGCGCCGCACATAATTGCGCAGCTCGCGCACGTTGCCGGGCCAGTCGTGCAGGCGCAGGCGCTCGAGCGTCTCGGCGCTGAAGCCTTTGTGCGTTCCGGCTTCGGCGTTCAGCTGATCGAGAAAGCGCTGGGCCAGCAGGAGGACGTCATCGCCACGCGCATGAAGGGGCGGCAGCTCGAGGGGAAACACCGCCAGACGGTAATAGAGATCCTCGCGCAGCTTGCCGTCGCGCACGGCCTGTTCCGGCGACCGGTTGGTCGCGGCCACCACGCGCACGTCGCAGGCGGTTTCCTTTTGCGTGCCGATACGCATGAAATGCCCGGTCTCGAGGACGCGCAACAGCTTGACCTGCAGGTCGAGCGGCATTTCGGTGACCTCGTCGAGGAACAGGGTGCCGCCGTCGGCGCGTTCGAAATAGCCTTTGTGCTGGCGGTCGGCGCCGGTGAAGCTGCCGCGCTCATGGCCGAACATTTCGTTTTCGATGAGGTTGGGCGCGATGGCGCCGCAGTTGACGGCGACGAACGGCTTGGCGCTGCGCGGGCTGAGGCGGTGGATCGCCTGCGCCACCAGCTCCTTGCCGGTGCCGCTCTCGCCGACCACGAACACCGTCATGTTGCTGGGGGCCACGCGCGCGATCTGCCGGTGGACGGCGCGTATGGGCTCGGATTCACCGAAGGCGCAGCCCATGTCGGTGTTGCCGGACGCCGCGACAGGCTGCAGGGCCACATTGTGGGCGCCGGCGACCCGGGACAGGATGGATTGCAGCCTGTCCATGCAGATGGGTTTGGTCAGGTAATCGCTTGCACCCAGGCGCAGGGCTTCGACGGCGTTGTCCATGCTGCCGTGGCCGGTGATGACCACGATTTCGCTGCCCACGGCAGCGGCATTGCGGCAAACTTCCATCCCGGTCCCCCCCGGCAGATGCATGTCCGCCAACAGCAGATCCGGCGGCCGCATATCGATCTGGATCAGCGCATCCTTGATGCAACCTGCCTGGGCCACGGAATAGCCGCTGTCGCCGCCCACATCGGCGAGCAATTCCCGTACGACATCGTCATCGTCAAGAACGAGTAGGTGAGGCATGATATCTCCTTGTCGTGGCTTTCACGGTACCTCGAACGGGATGGCCCCCGAGGATAGATATATGGGCCTCCCGCCGTGTCTCCGAACCTCCGATGGGAAAGTTCACTATGCCTCATCCGCCGCTGAATGTCGGATGTTTTCCGAGATCATTTTCCATTGCTTGCATTTGCATGCAGCTTGGAAAGGCAATATTTCCATGCGTTCGCTTGCATTTCATGCGGAACGCCGCATCCCGCCCTCCTGGGCCTGCAGAGACAGCATGGCCCGCACCCTGGCGGTGAACGCATCGAGCGCGAAAGGCTTCACGATCAATTCCATGCGTCGGCCCAGGAAGGGCGGGTCCCGCGCCAAGTCTTCCGCATAGCCGGTCATGAACAGCACCGGCAGCCCTGGGCGCTCGCGCCTGGCCTGCGCCGCCAGTTCGCGTCCGTCCATGCCCGGCAAGCCAATGTCGGTGATCAGCAGGTCCACGTGCCCGGCTTCGGCCAGGCGTCGCGCGCCCTCGATGCCATCGCAGGCGCACAGGACCGTCACATCAGGCCCGGTGATCGCCTCGATCACCATCTCGCGCACGGAACCGTCATCCTCGGCGAGGAACACGACAGCGTGCGCCGCGGTCCCGCTTGCCTTGGGTGCCTGAGCGATTCCCTCGACTGCAATACGCCGGCTCCCCTTGTAGCGCGGCAGCCAGACCCGCATCGTGGTGCCCCTGCCCTGCGTGCTCTCGATGGCGACGGCGCCGCCCGCCTGCTGGGCGAAACCATAGCTGGTGGACAGTCCCAGGCCGGTGCCGACGCCGACCGGTTTGGTGGTGAAGAACGGTTCGAAGGTGTGCGCCAGCACCTCAGGCGTCATGCCGCAGCCCGTGTCGGTGATCGCGATCTCGACGAACTCGCCGGGGCTTGCTTGGGGAAAGCGACGCAGGCAGGCGGCGTCCAGTTCCACATTGCGGGTCTGCAGCGTGATGCTGCCCTCGTCGGCAATGGCATCACAGGCGTTGATGACGAGATTGAGCACCACGTTTTCGAACTGGTTCACATCACAGCAAACCGGCCAGATCCCCGGCTGCAAATCGAACTGCAGCTCGACGCGTTCCCCCGTGTAGCGGCGAAACAGCTCCACCATGGAACGTAGCGTGTCGCCGGCGTCGCAGGGCCGGGGGTCGATGGGCTGGCGCCGCGAAAAGGCCAGCAGCCGCTGGGTGAGCTGCGCCGCGCGCTCGCACGCATCGCTCGCCATCCCCAGGTAGCGGCGCACGGCGGGCAGGTCCCCGCCGGCCAGCCGGCGCTCCATCAGATAGAGCGCCCCCGATATCCCTTGCAGCATATTGTTGAAATCGTGGGAGATGCCGCCGGTCAGGCGGCCGACGGCCTCCAGCTTCTGCGCTTGGCGCAGGGCCGTCTCCGCTTCACTGAGGGCTTCGGCCTGGGCCTTGAGGTCGGTGTCGTCGCGGCCTGCCAGGTACAGGTGGCCTTGCGCAGAGGATAGGGTCCAGTTGATCCAGCCGTAGCCACCGCCGCGCTTGCGCACGCGGTTCTCCATGTGATGCATGCCGCCGCCCGTGCCGGCCACGGCCTGGGCAAGCGTTGCGCGCGTGGCCGGACGGTCCTCGGGATGGAGCAATGTCGAAAATCCCATGGACAGGAACTCTTCGGGCGTCCAACCCAGAATCGCGCGCACCGCCGGACTGGCGCTCAGGAACCGTCCGTGGCGGTCCATGACGGCCAGGATCTCGGGTGACAGGCGCCAGATGCGGTCGCGCTCGGCAATGGCCTGCTCGACGCGTTCCTGCAGCTGGAGGGGATGGGCCGCGCGCTCGGCGGCATCGCAGAGCCGTTCCGCCGCCTCCTCGATGCAGGCGCGGTCCGCCGGCAGCAGCCATCGCGGCCGGTGGGACCGGGCCACCAGGACGCTCTCGGGCCTGCCCCAGCGCCCCAGCGGCACGACGAGCCCGTCGCCGGCGGCCTGCGGCAGCGGCATGCTGCGGCCGCGGCCGACGGCTTTGGTCGCCACGGACTGGATCGTGTGCGACGGCGCCGCGGGCTGACCGTCCGGCGCCCAGCCGCTGATCATGCGCGGCGCGCCGCTCTCCCGATCGGCCTTGAGCAGATAGACTTCGCCCAGCGCGAGGTGGCGGCCCAGCGCTTCGCATGCCGCCCGCTCGATCAGATCCGGCAGCTCCAGCAAGCGCAGCTGATCGCCGAGCGCCAACTGGAAGCTTTTATGGTGCTGTTCCTCCGAAAGTTTTTTTTCGGCCAGCTTGCGGGCGGAGACATCCAGTTGCATTGCCATCAACCGGGCGGGGCCCTCGCGGCGCGCACGCACCTCGTACCAGGCCTGCGGCGGCCCCGGCACGCAGTACTCGGCTTGTACCGGCTCGCCGGTCTCCATGGCGCGGATGAACAGCTCGAGAATCTTGCGCGGCGCACCCCCGAAGACCTCGCGCAATGTGCGCCCCAAGCTGGCGCCCGGGCGCCGGCCGCATTGCTGTTCGAAGGCGGGATTCACCTCCAGAAGACGAAAGTCGCGGATGTGGCCGAGTTCATCGCGCATCGCTTCGGCCAGGAAGAAGCCTTCCTGCATGCCCTCGAACATGCTGCGCCATCGCTGTGCGCTCTGGCGCAGCGCCCCTTCAATGCGGTGGCGCTCGATCGCCAGCGCCGCCGTACGCGTCACCAGCGCGATCGCCTCGATATCGTGCGCGGACGGCATCCGGCGCTGTTCGTAATAATTCGAGAACACCCCCAGCAGCCGTCCATTGGGGCGCTTGATGGGCGAAGACCAGCAGGTGCGTATGCCCAGACGCAACGCCTGTTCGCGCCAGGCGCTCCAATTCGGGTGTGTGGCAATGTCGTCGACGTACACGGGTTCACCGCTATAGGCCGCCTGCCCCCATGAAGCCACGTGGGGCCCGATCGGCGTGCCGTCGACCGCGGCCAGATAGTCGGCCGGCAGGCTGGGGGCGGCGCCCGTGCGCAGCCGGTTTTCCTCGTCCACGAACAGGATGGATGCGCGCAAGGGTACGCTGGATTGGGCCTCGACCGCCCGCAGCACGTGCTCCAGCACCTCGGACAGCGGCTCGCCTGCGGCGATCCGCTGCAACATGATGCGCTCGTCCTCGAGACGGGCCAGCATGTTGGTCCATGGACTCCCGCGCGAATGGGCCTGTGTCAGCATCTCTCGCGTCTCCTCATCGGGTCCGGTCGCCGCATCGGGGTTTTTGGCGCTACGCCGAGCCTGCCCGCATCATGCCTCTTGCAGCAGGGCCGAACTGTTGCGATTTGCGCCTACATGTAAATGGCCGTGCGCGGCATGAGGCTTGCTGGGCAAGAGCAGACAACCCATCGCGGATGCCGCAGGCGTGTTGCCTGGCGTCCTCCGTTAACAGCGAGGAGCATGCAAATGACCGATCAACCTTCCCACATGGATCCGGACGACACGGCCGAACGGCAGCGTGCGCTGCAGCGCGAACAGGACCGGCGCGATGCGCACAAGACCGCGGGCTCCAAGGGCGGCGAACCCGCCCAGCCGGGCGCGCGCAAGCAGCCCGAGCCGCCGCAACCGCCTCAACATCAGGAAAAGCCGGGCGAGGAATCCCGCCTGGACCCTGCGCCGCGCTACGACGCGCCGGGCTATCGCGGCAGCGGCAAGCTGCAGGGCATGGTGGCCCTCATCACCGGCGGCGATTCGGGCATCGGCCGCGCCGTGGCCGTGCTGTATGCGCGGGAAGGCGCCGACGTGGCCGTGGCCTACCTCAACGAGCACGGCGACGCCGCCCAGACGCGCGAGGCCGTGGAAGCGGAAGGCGCCCGCTGCCTGACCTTGAGCGGCGACGTGCGCGACCCGGCCTTTTGCGAACAGGCCGTGGCGAGGACCGTGGAAGAACTGGGACACCTGGACATCCTGGTGAACAACGCCGCCTTCCAGGAACACGCCGAGTCGCTCGAGGACTTGTCGGATGAGCGCTTCGAGGAAACCCTACGCACCAATATCGGCGGCTATTTCTTCATGGCGCGCGCCGCCCTGCGCCACCTGCCCGAGGGCGGCAGCATCATCAACACGGGTTCGGTGACCGGCCTGCGCGGCAACCCCCGATTACTGGACTATTCAGCCACCAAGGGGGCCATCCATGCGTTTACGCGCTCTCTGGCGGCCAATCTGGTCAAGCGCGGCATCCGCGTCAACGCCGTGGCGCCGGGGCCGGTCTGGACGCCCCTGAACCCGGCCGACCAGCCTGCCGACAAAGTGCCGGATTTCGGCAAGCAGACCCAGTACGGACGTCCCGCCCAACCCGAGGAGCTCTCGCCGGCCTACGTCTTCCTGGCGGCGCCCTGCTGCTCCAGCTACATCACGGGCATCGTGCTGCCGGTCACCGGTCAGGCCGGCGACTGAGCGGCGCCGTTCCGAGCGCCGCACGGCGGCCAGCATGCGGCGCACGTCGGTCCCCACCACGTGGCGCCGTGCGCCGGCCGCAAGGCCATGGCGCAGCGCGTCACGCAAGGCAGCCCATCGGGGCGCCCAGCCCGGCAGGGCCGCCAGTGTGCCCCATGCGTCGACGAGCGCTGCGTTCCACGGCAAGCGCATCCAGGCCAATAACAAGGCATTGCGGGCCAGCAGCCGGCGGCGTTGCGGTGTGTCGCGGCGCGTGGAGGGCCAGTGCTGCGCCGCCAACGCCGGTGCGTAGAGGATTCGCCAGCCGCGCTCCATGAGGTCCAGCGCAAGCAGCGCCTCCTCGCCACCGATGAACAGCGGCGGCCAATACCCCCCCGCCTGCCGGAAGGCCGTTGCCCGGATCACGCAGGCACCGGCCATGAAGCCGATCAACGCCGGACCCACATCGGGCTCTCCGGCCAGCGGGCTGGCCGCCATGGGTGCGCAGGCCGGGTCCGGCGCGGCGGCAGTTCCCACCAGCACGCGGGCGCTGAGCACGGCCACGTCCAGATGGCGATCCAGCACATCCGCCGCGCGCGCCAGGGCACCGGGCAACCAGCAGACATCGTCGTCGCAGAAGGCGACATAGCGCGTGCCGGCGGCCTCGATGCCGAGATTGCGTCCGGCCGCGCCCAGATTGACCGGCGCACGCAGCACGCGGACCCGAGGAAAGCGGCGCCGCAGCGCGTCCCCCGTGCCATCGGTGCCGGCATTGTCGACCACCACCAATGGCACGCCGGGAGCGGCGGTCTGGAGGCGTCCCACAGTGCGCAACACCTCGCGGCGACGGTTATAGGTCAGGACGACCACGCTGATGGCGGAGCCCACGTGCCTAGTCATCGACGCCTCGCTGGTAATTCAATCGCCAGTAATGCTCGGGCAAGGCGTCGTCGCCGCACCCGGGCGTCAGGCCCAGGGGCTCCAGCTGGGTGGCGTAGGCGGCGACCGCGCGGCGCTTGACGGGCAGGTCGGCCGGCACGGTCAGCCATGGCGTTGCCCGGATTCCATGGTCGCACAATGCCGAGAGACGCTGCTGGACCAAGCCGGGACGCCGGCGATAGAGCGCATCCTCATAGGCGATCCAGGCCAGGCGGTCGCCCAGGCGCCGGCAGGCGCGCAGCGCCGCGTTGCTGACGCGGACGTGGTCCTGGTGGAACAATCCCAGCGGCAGCAGCAACATACGCGGGCGCAAGCGGATGATTTCGCGCACCAGCCGCGCGCCCAGGCCCGCGCACTGGCCGCCATACTGGCTGTCGAGCAGATCCATCTGCAGGCTCACGGCGCGCAGTTGGCCCAGCGCCCGCAGATTTTCCGCGCTGCGGGTCCGCATCGCCTCGCGGGCGTCGGAGAATCCGCAGCGCCGATCCCAATCGGGCACGGGCAAATCGGGCGGCGGCAGGCCGGCGCACACGGTCATGACGAGGCTGCCGGGCCGACCCGCCAGAAAAGCGCCGCAGCCCAGCACGGCATCATCGAAATGCGGCGAGAGCACCAGAATGCCCCCGGCCTCGGGCGGGATCCCCGCCAAACGTATTCTGTCCTTTATCATCGTTTCATGGCCACTGGTCGCGTTCATGCCGGTTTCTCGACCAGGTAGCTGCCGATCGCCAGCGCGTCCAGCGGGGATGTAAAGAACGCCTCGAGGGCGTCGCGCGGCGTGCACACCATGGGCTGGCCCCGTGTGTTGAAGGACGTATTGACCAGCACCGGCACTCCCGTGCGCGCCTCGAACGCCCGCAGCACGTCGTAATACCGGGGGTTCTGCTCACGCCGGACCGTCTGTACGCGGGCCGTGCCGTCGATGTGGCGCACGGCCGGAATACGGTCGGCGCATTGCGGCAGCACGTCGTAGACGAACAGCATGAAAGGCGCGCGTATGCCGGGTTGTCCGGCCGCGTCGAACCATTCATGGGCGCGCTCTTCGATCACCACCGGCGCCACGGGCCGGAAATCCTCGCGGTCCTTCAGTCCGTTGAGGCGTGCCTGCATGGCCGGATCGAGCGGAGACGCCAGGATGGAGCGCGCACCCAGCGCACGCGGTCCGAACTCCATCCGGTCCTGGAACCAGGCCACCACCGCCCCGTCGGCCAGCAAATCGGCGGTGGCCGATGCAATGTCCTCCACACGCCGATACTTCAAGTGGGCGCGCTCCAGCGCCTGGCGGATGTCATCATCCTCGTAGGCGGGCCCGAGGTAGGCATGCTCCATCGTCCAGCGCCGCTTCCCGCCGCCGTGCCGGTAGTCCACGTACAAGGCGGCGCCCAGCGCGGTGCCGGCATCGCCGGCGGCCGGCTGTACCCAGACGCGATCGAACGGTCCGTCGCGCGCGATACGGGCATTCATCACGCAATTGAGCGCCACGCCGCCGGCCATGCAGAGATTATCGGCGCCGGTCTGGCGCTGCAGCCACTGGGCCATGGCCAGCGCCGTGTCTTCCAGCACGTGCTGCAAGGAACTCGCGATATCCGTATGGCGCTCCTCGAGCGGCTCGCCGCGCCGCCGTGGCGGTCCCAGGCGTTCGGCGAGCCGTGCCGGCGCCAATGAAAAGCCGCCGCCCTCTTCGAGGCGCAAGATGTCGCGGAACACCTCGTACAGCGTGGGCTTGCCGTAGGACGCCAGCGCCATCACCTTGTATTCGTCGCTCGCAGGCAGGAATCCCAGGTGGCGCGTCACGTCCTCATAGAGCAGGCCCAGCGAGTGAGGCATGGCGATCTGCTTGAGGCGCGTATATTCCCCGCCCGTGAAATGCCCATAGCTGGTGGTGACGCCTTCGCCGCGGCCGTCCATCGTCAGGACTGCCGAGGACTCGAAAGGCGCTGCGAGATACGCGCTGGCCTCATGGCACAGATGATGATCGAGGAACGTCCAGCGATCCTGGATGTCGGCCAGGCCGGCGCCTTCGAACCGCGCCGCCAAGTGCAGCGGCGCGCCGGCCGCCAGTTGCCTTGGCGCGTTGGTGACATAGGACAGGAACAACGGGTCCCAGGGCGAATGCCCGCCTTCGGGCGCCGCTGCGCGCGAAGGTTCCAGAGGCAGCCGGATGTCGCCCTCCGGCGTCACGGCGCTGTGGTCCAGCAGGCCTGGATCGAAGGCATAGGCGATGCGGTCCACGTCGCGCAGCCGGATGCCGGCCTCGGCCAGGCAGTAGTCGATGGCATGGAACGGCAGTTGCCAGGCCGTGAACGGCACCGGCCGCTTGCCGTGCTTGATGCGCGTAAAGCGCTCTTCCTCGGCGGCCGCCACGACTTGGCCGTCGCGCACGAGCGCGGCGGAACAATCATGGAAGGCGGCATTGATTCCCAGGGTATGCATGGTCCTCTCCAGTCAGCCCGATCCTGCCTCGCGTGCCATGTGAGGCGGCCGCTAAGGCCATGAGGTTTCCCGCAAGGGCAGCACCATGACCTCCGGGATCACGCTTTCGCCGGGCTGCGTCAGCACGAAGCGGATGGCGCGTGCGACGTGGGCCGGATCCTGCAGGACCGCCGTATCCAGGTCCGGAAAGCGGTCCATCAGGAAAGGGGTGCGCATGCCTCCCGCAATGATGGCGCTCACCTTGATGCCCACAGGGCGCAATTCCGCGTGCAAGGCGTGAGTCAGGCCCATCAAGCCCCATTTGCTGGCATGGTAGGCGCAGGCGTTCGGCCAGGCGCGGCGCGCCGCGGTCGATGCCACATTGACGATGTGGCCACCGGGCGCCAGGTGCGCGCGCGCCAGTTTGGACAGCAGAAAGGGCCCCGTCAGGTTGGTGCGCAACACGCGTTCCCACGCGCCGGCGTCGATGTCCTCGATCGGCGCCGTCACATCGATGCCGGCGCAATTGACGACCGCGTCCAGCTTGCCGAAGCGGCCCAGAATCGCCTCCAGCGCGAGGCGCCCCTCCTCGACCACGCCCACGTCGCCGATGAACGCTTCCACATCGGCGCCATCGGCCCGCAGCCGGTCGACCAGCGCGTGCGTACGTCGGCCGTCGATGTCCAGCGCCGCGATGCGCGCCTGGTCCGCGCCCAACTGGGTGCAGAGGGCGGCACCCAGTCCGCTGCCCGCGCCGGTCACGAGCACGACGCGCCCGGCGAGCGATTCTGAATCCTGCATGCGGTTCTCCCGAAAGACATGGAACGCGGGCCGCCGGATAGGGCGGGCCCGATGCGGCAAGACGGGCCTGCGCGCAGCGGGGCTCGCCGCGCACAGGCCGGCCGCCGCCTACCAGTAAGGGGGTTGCTCGTAATACGCGTAGGTCTGACGCGCCCATGCCTCGTCCGCCATGGAGGGCCAGTCATCCTTGTCGAAGCCCTTGTCCTGCTTGAGACGTTCGGAACTGACTTCGAGCACGAAGCACTTGCGGTCAGTGTCCAGCGTCAGCGCGCTCCAGGGAATGGCATAGAGCTTGTCGCCGATGCCCAGCACCCCGCCACGCGAAAGCACCGCGTAGGCAATGCGGCCGTGCGGGACGTCGAGCATGATGTCCTGGATCGAGCCCAGCATCTCGTCCGCGCTGTTGTACACGTCGTTGCCCTCCAGCGAGCCGGCCGCCATCACTTCGGGGCCGGGGCCGTGGGGCTTGGCCTTCGGTCCGCCGACGATGGTGGCGCCGGGGCCGTCCTGTTTGCTTTGCACCATGATTCTTCTCCTCGATCTTCAGCCATGGGCGGCGCCGGCCGAACCGCCGGCAGACACCTTGACCCGGTTTTCCACGTCCTTGACGCCCGAGCAATCCTCGACGCAGTCCTCGACGGCATGCTTGGTGCGGCGGTCGGGCACGCTGCCCTGCAGAGTGACCTGGCCGTCCTTCACGTTGACTTCCACGTCCCTGACGTCCAAGCCGCTGTGGCTCAGGTGCTCGCACACGTTCTCGCGCACCCGCTCGTCCGAGCGTACGTAGCCTCTGGGATCGATGCGCGTGCCGCCGCCCTGGGCCATGCCGTGGCCGTAGCCGCCATAGCCGTGCTCGCCGTAGCCCAAGTCCGCGCCCATCTCGTCATCCCAGGCGGCCTCGTGCCACCGGCGGCGCGCGCCCGCGGTGCGCAAGTCCTGGCGTTGGTAGGACGGGTCCTCGCCGCGGAATCCCCCGTAGCTGCTCTGGCCCGGATCGTCGCTGCGGCTGCCCAGCCACTGCCGGTCGCCCAGGGGGCGCGTCCCGGGATAGCGCCCCCCCTGCTCGTACTGCGGGCCATGGGGATTGGGCCTGCCATACCCGTATTGCGGCGGCTGGCCGCCCTGGCCGCGGCCGTAGAACGGCTCGTCATGATCCCAGTCACCGCGATGCGATTGCATCGCGTAGCGGTCGCCTTCGTCCTGCCAGCCGGCACCGTATCCGCCATATCCGCGCTGCTCGTAGCCGCGCTCGCCGTACTCGTACTGATCCCGGCCTTGTGGCCCGCGGGGCCCGCCGCCGCGCCCCCCGCTGAAATTGCCTTCATGGCCGGCCTGCCCCTGGCCACCGCCGCGCCGCCCACGGCCCCGGTTTCGATCATCGTTCTGCATGTTCGATCTCCTGTTTACCCGGTGCCGCGAGAGGCGGCACCCGTACGCGCTGCTGTGCAAGTATCGTGCCGCGGCCCGCGATGCGGACGCGCCACGGCGGCGACCCCCGCCAGCAGTTCTCGCGGATCCACGGGCTTGCCCAGGTGCAACTGGAAACCGGCCAGCAAGGCGCGCAGACGGTACTCGGGCGCGCTGTGCCCGGACAGGGCCACGGCCGGCAGCCGCTCGGCCAAGGCGGTCCCGGCATTGGCCTCGTGGGCACGCACGCGGGCGATCACCTCGTCGCCGTCCATGTCGCCCAGGGAGATATCGCAGACCAGCACATCCGGCCATTGCGCGCTCGTCCGGCCCAATAGCGCCTCCAGGGCGGCGCGCCCGCTGGAGAACACCTCCGTGCGCGCGCCGCCCTCCTCGAGCACCTTGGAGAGCATGTCGCGCGCTTCATCGTGATCGTCAACCAGCATGACGGCGAGTCCCTGCAGATCCGCGGAATCCGACGGCGCGGCGGAGGTCAGCGCCAGCTCCGAGACCGGCCGCAGCGCGAACTCGACCGTGTAGGTCATGGCACCGTCCGCCTCGCGCATTTCGCTGAACCGTCCGCCCTGGCGCTGCGCCTCGGCAGCGAGCGTGGCCGGATCCAGCGCCGCGGCGCGTGCCAGAAAGGGGTCGGCGGGCGGCTCCCGGGAGGAAGCCTCCTCGGGGCTGGCCCGGCCATCGGTGATGGACAGCCGGGTGAGCGGACCGTCGCGCGCGAGCCTGAGGGCCATGCGGCCGCCTGGCGGCGTGCACGCCAGGGCGTGCACGTGCAGGTCCCAGATGAGGCGCTGCAAGGCGCCGGGATCCCCGGTGATGCGCGCCGCCTCCGCCCCGATGAACGTGTAGAGGTTGATGCCGCGTTCGCGCAGCATGTCGCGCGAGGCATCGAGCACCCCGGCCACGACGGTGACGAGGTTCACGGGCTGCCGCGCCGCCGCCCCGTCGGCCTCCTCCAGCGCGGTGAGCTGGCGCTGCAAACGCCACATTTGCGCATAGATGGCGCCTTGCGCCAGCAGCTCCTCATGAGTGCCCGATTCCACCAGGCGGCCATGGTCCAGCACCACGATGCGATCCGCATCGACGATGGTGGAGAGCCGGTGCGCAATGATCAGCGTGGTATGGTCCCGGGCAATGCGTTCGAGCTCCTGCTGGATGGCCCGTTCGGTGCGCATGTCCAAAGCCGAGGTCGCCTCGTCGAAAACCATGATCGAGGGCTGCTTGAGCAGCGCGCGCGCAATGGCGACGCGCTGGCGTTCTCCGCCGGACAGCTTCAGGCCGCGTTCGCCCACGGGGGTATCGTAGCCCGCCGGCAGGCTCTGGATGAATTCATGGACGCGGGCGGCGCCGGCCGCCGCCTCGATCTCTGCACGGGTCGCGTCCGGGCGGCCGTAGCCGATGTTGTAGGCAATGGTGTCGTTGAAGAGCACCGTGTCTTGCGGCACGATGCCCACCCGCCGGCGCAGGCTGCCGATCTGCACGTGGCGTAGATCCTGCCCGTCGATCAACACGCGTCCATGGTCGGGGTCGTAGAAACGCAGCAGCAGCCGCGCCAGAGTGGATTTTCCAGACCCGCTGCCGCCGACCACCGCCAGTGTGCTGCCGGCGGGAATCCGCAGGTCGACGTTCCAGAGGATCTGTCGCCCGGGCTCATAGCCGAAGGACACGTCCTCGAACACGATGTCCCCCGGGCCGGCCGCCATCGCCGGCAAGCCCGGCTCATGGCCGGCTTCCGGCGGCAATTGCAACAGGGTGCAAACCCGTTCGGCCGCGATGAACGCCTCGCGCGCCTGGCGCACGATCAGGCCCAGGGTATTGAGCGGCAGGCAGATCTGGATGATGTAGGCATTGATCAGCACCAGGTCGCCGACCGTCATCCGCGCAGCCACCACCTGCTGCCCGGCCAGCAGCATGACGATGCCGACCCCTGCCGCGATGATGCCGGCCTGCCCCACGTGCAGCCGCGACAGCGACTGCTGGTTGCGCACGCCGGCCTCCACCCACCGGCCCAGCACCTGTCCCAGCCGGGCGGATTCGCCGTCTTCGGCGACGTTGATCTTGACCGCCTCGTGGTTGAGCAGGCTGTCGACCACCCTGCCGCCCGCTTGGGAGTCCAGGTCGTTCAGGTGGCGCTGCAGCGGGGTGCGGCGGCGAATCAGGGTGGAGGTGTAGGCGCCATAGGCGGCGAAGGTCGCGGCCACGGTCAGCGCAAACCACGGGCTGTAGCCGGCCACGAGGATGATGACCACCGAGGTGATCTCGACCACCGTCGGCAGCAGCGCGAACAGCGCAGTCCCCACCAGGAAGGCCACGCCATTCGTCCCGCGCTCCAGGTCGCGCGCCATGCTGCCCGTCTGCCGCGTCCCATGGAAACGCGCGCCCAGCGATTGCACGTGGGCGAACATGCGCAAGGTGAAGTCGGCCACGGCCCGCTGCGCCACCGGGGAAAAGACCACGTCGCGCAGCTCCGTCAGGAGGCTGCCGGCAAAACGCAGCAAGGTATAGCCCAGCAGCAGGAAGACCGGCAGCGTCAGGCCGGCCGGTGCGCTCAGGGCATCGACGACCTGCTTGAGCGCCACGGGCACGGTCACCATGAACAGCTTGGCCGCCACCAGCAAGAGCAGCGCCAGTGCCGTGCGCCCGCGCCAACGCCAGAGGATCGCGCCGATGATGCGCAGCACCTCTCGCCGGGCGAACGCAGTGCCGCCGTCTTCGTTCATGAGCCCGGCCGCCGCGCCATTGCCAGGTTCTCGCGCATGGGTCCTCCGGTTCGCGTGCCGGCGTCTCGCGCCGTATACCGCCGGCGAGCGGCAAATCCCGTGCCCGCGGTCGCCGGTCGACCGCCCGGCGACCCGTAAAAAATACCCAAGCTGCGCAATTCCTGTACCCGGGCTTCCACCGGGCGTGGCGCCGTCTCCTCGGGACGGGCTGGTTTAAAAGTTGGCACGGATATTGCATGTCATCTGGAGGCCAGCCCGTCCAAACAACATGGAGGAAATCGTGACCTACGCCAGCCCCGAACTGCAGCTGCGCCAGGGTGTCGCGCTTGCGCCCCGCCTGCAGCAATCGGTGAAGTTCCTGCAGATGTCGACCGTGGAGTTTCAGCAGGCCGTCCGCCAGGCCCTGGCGAACAACCCGTTCCTCGAGGAACCGGAAGACGAGGGCCCCGCGCCCGAGCCCGAGGACAGCGCCTTGCCCGTGGTCCCGGCGCCGGGCGGCGAGGTGCTGGCGGCGGGCCCCGGGGAGGATGCGGCGCAGGCCCAGCCGGAAACGGCCGCGACCGAGCCCGAAGCGCATTATCCCGGCGATTACCCGGTGCCCCGCGCGGAGGGTGGTCTCGATCCCTTCGAGCGCGAGCCCGCCGGCCGTTCGCTGCACGACCGCCTCTACATGGCCCTGGTGGCGCTGCCCCTGTCGGATCGCGACCGCATGCTGGCCGTCTATCTCATCGAGTCGCTGGATGCCGACGGCTACCTGCGGCGGCCGCTGGAATCGCTGTCGGAAGCCGGCGCTTTCGACCCGCCACCCCAGGACAGCGAGTGGCGCGCCGCCTTGCATCGGGTGCAGCAACTGCATGCGCCGGGCATCGGCGCGCGCAACCTGCGCGAATGCCTGCTGCTCCAGTTGAGGGCACGGGCATCGCTCGCGGCGGGCGATGCCGCCTGCGCGCTCGCCACCCTCATCGTCGAGGACCACCTTCAACGGCTCGCGCGCAATGACTGGGCCGGACTGCGGCGCGAACTCGGCGTCGATGACGAGCGCCTGCGACGAGCCTGCGAACTGATCCGCACGCTGGACCCCAAGCCTGGGCTGCGCTATGACGACCAGCTCACGCCCTATGTCGTCCCCGACGTCGTGGTCGACAAGACAGGCGGGCGCTGGCGCGTGCGGCTCAACGAAGCGGCGATGCCGCGGGCGCGCCTGCATCAGCAGTACGCCGACTGGTTCCAGCAGGCCCGATGCGCCGACCGCACGCCCTTGCTGCGCGAGCTGCAGGAGGCCCGCTGGCTGGTGCGCAACGTCGAGCAGCGCTACGCCACCATCCAGCGCGTGGCCGAGGCCATTGTGCTGCGCCAGCGACGTTTCTTCGATTACGGCGACGTGGCCCTGCGCCCGCTGATGCTGCGCGAGGTGGCCGAGGATCTGGACATTCACGAATCGACGGTTTCGCGCGCCACCGCCAACAAATACATGATCACGCCACGCGGATTGTTTGAATTCCGCCACTTCTTTTCACGCGAGCTGGGCACCGAGGCCGGCGGCTCCTGTTCGGCCAACGCAGTGCGCGCCCTCATACGCGAACTGATCGACGCCGAGAACCCCGCCCAACCGCTGTCGGACGTGGATCTGCGACAGCAACTGACGCGTCACGGCATCGTCATGGCGCGGCGGACGGTCACCAAGTACCGCGGCCAACTGAAGATCCCGGCCGTGGAGTTGCGCAGGACGCACGGTTGAGGCCGGGCCGGACCGGACGGCGCTAGAATTCAAAAGCAAGCTTCGGAGTGCGCCCGGTGTCCCCGGGCGCTATCGTGCCAGTACCGTAACGACCGGATCTGGATCATGGACACCACACAGCCCACAACACGGCGGACGCGGCCGGGCCACCGGCGCGGTGCGTGCGCCACGCGCGAGGATCCTCGTTGGGCGCAGATCCTCGCACGCAGCGCCGAGGCGGACGGCCGGTTCTTTTACTCCGTCGATACGACGGGCGTGTTCTGCCGGCCGTCCTGCGGCGCCCGCACCCCGCGTCCCGAACACGTCCGCTTTCACGAAAGCGCGGCCGCCGCGCTGGCCGCCGGCTTCAGGCCATGCCGGCGCTGCCGTCCCGACCTGCCGCCCCTGGCCGAGCGCCATGCGGCACTCGTGGCCGAATCGTGCCGCCGGATCGAGGCCTCTGAAACCCCGCCCACGTTGCAGGCGCTGGCCCAGGCTTGCGGATTGAGTCCGCATCACTTGCACAGGATCTTCAAGACCGTCACGGGCCTGACCCCCAAGGCCTATGCCGCAAGCTGCCGCGCCCGCAGGCTGCGCACCGCCCTCGCGCAAGACGGCGGCGCCAACTCGGTGACCGAAGCGATCTACGGGGCCGGCTACCAATCCGGCAGCCGGTTCTATGAGGAATCGGACCGGGTGCTGGGCATGGCGCCACGCGCCTACCGGGCCGGCGGCGCGGGCATGACGATCCGCTTCGCCATCGGCGAGTGCAGCCTGGGAGCCATTCTGGTGGCGGCCACCGAGCGCGGCCTGTGCGCCATCCTGATGGGCGACGAGCCCGAACCCCTGCTGCGCGAGCTGCAGCATATGTTTCCCCAAGCGGAACTGCTGGGCGGGGACGCTGCCTTCGAGCGGCTGGTGGCCCGGGTGGTGGGGTTCATCGAGGCGCCCCGGCTGGGCCTGGATTTGCCGCTGGACATCCGCGGGACGGCCTTCCAGCAACGGGTGTGGGCCGCCTTGAGGGACATACCGCCTGGATCGACGCTCAGTTATGCGGAACTGGCCCGCAGGATCGGCATGCCCGCCGCCACGCGTGCCGTCGCCCGGGCCTGCGCCGGCAACCGCCTGGCCGTGGCAATCCCCTGCCACCGGGTGGTGCGCCAGGATGGGGGATTGGCGGGCTATCGGTGGGGCGTGGACCGCAAGCGCAGCCTGCTGGCGCGTGAACGCGAGGAGGATGCGACGTGAGTGGCCGGCGATTGTCGCGCACCTGGCGCCTGCCGTCCGGTTTTCGCGCCCAGGAGGTGCTGGCCTTCCATCGCCGGGACCGCGAAGGCCTGGCCGAGCGGGTCGAGGGCGATTGCATCCGCAAGGGCCTGGTCTGGCATGGCCGGCCGGCCTGCTTGTCGCTGCGTCTGAGGGGCGGGCAGGCGGCCGCCGAACTGGCTGTGGATGGCGACGCCTCGGCGCCCCGCAGTCAGGGCGAATCCGCGCAGTTCGACGCCATGGTGCGCCGCCTGCTGGGCCTGGACCAGGACATTGAAACCTTCGAAGCTCTGTACCTCGACCATCCGCTGATCGGTCCCCTGCTCGCTCCGCGTCGGGGATTGCGCGTACCCATGGCCGCCACCCCGTTCGAGGCGCTGACCTGGGCCATTACCGGCCAGCAGATCAGCGTGGCGGTGGCCATTTCCCTGCGCCGCAAGCTCGTACGGACCGCGAACATCCGCCATTCGTCGGGCCTGTGGTGCCATCCGGATCCCGTCTCGGCGGCCGCGCTGGGCGAGGACGCCCTGCGGGCGGCGAGCTTCTCGGCCGCCAAGGCCAGGACGCTGATGGCCTTGTCCGGAGCCATTGCCCAGGGCGCGCTGCCGCTCGAGGATTGGCTGCGCGAGATGCGGATCCAGGCCATCCGCGACGGCCTGCTGGCCATCAAGGGGATCGGTCCCTGGACGGTGGATTATGCCCTGCTGCGCGGCTTTGGCTGGCTGGACGGCTCCCTGCACGGCGACGTCGCCGTACGGCGCGGCATCCAGGCGCTGCTGGGCTTGACGGAACGGGTCGGCGAGGCCCAGGCGCGGGAATGGCTGCGGCCTTTCGCCCCTTGGCGAGCCTTGCTTGCGGCCCATCTGTGGGCCGCGCAGTCCGATGCGGGCTATTGAGACCGGCTAAATCTGTTCGAAGCGGTCGTAGCGGCGCTGTGTCTGGACCTGATCGTGCACGACCTCGTCCACGCGCGCCGCGGGCGGACCCTGCAGCAGCCAGGACAGCATGCGGTCCAGGGCCTCGTGTTCGCCTTGCAGCAGGGCCTCGACCCGGCCGTCATCCAGATTGCGCACCCATCCCCCCAGTTTCAACTGATGGGCCTGGCGCACGGTCGCCGCCCGAAAGCCCACGCCCTGGACCTTGCCGAGGACCAGGACGGAGAGCGTCTCGACGCCGGTGTGGGAATGCAGGGATTTCATGGGCGACATTCTATCCGCTTTGCCTCGGCCGGCGCATCCTTGCCGCCCGCATCGTCCCAAAACCCGCATGGGACAAGGGTTTTTGATGAATCCGGTCATAAGGACATTGCCCAACAATCGTTTTCCCCGAACGCCCGGCTGCCTAAAATGACGCGTAGCGATGCACCGTTCCGATCCCCCCATTTTTCCGGGCGCCGCGGCGCCGAGGCCATCATGAGCACCCACACACCCCCCTCTCGCAAGCACACCGTGGTCATCGTCGGCGCGGGAACCGGCGGGGCCGCTGTCGCCGCGCGCCTGCGCCGCGCACGGCCCGACATCGATATCGCCGTGGTCGACCCCGCGCCCAACCACGATTACCAGCCGGCCTGGACACTGGTGGGCGGCGGCGCCTATCGCGCACCGGACACCCGCCGGGCGCTGCGCGACTGCCTGCCCCGGGGGGTACACCATATCAGCCGGGCCGTGACGGCGCTGCGACCCGACGAGCGGCGGATCGAACTGGCCGACGGTGCGCTGCTGGCCTATGAATACCTGGTGGTGGCCGCGGGCATCCAGTTGAACTGGCATGCCATCGAGGGCCTGGCCGATGCCCTGGGCCGGGACGGCGTCACCAGCAACTATCGCTACGACCTGGCGCCCTATACCTGGGAGCTCGTGCGCACGTTTCGTGGCGGCACGGCCGTATTCACCCAGCCGGCCGGCGCGGTCAAATGCCCGGGGGCGCCGCAAAAGGCCCTCTACCTCGCCGCCGACCATTTCCGGCGCCGCGGCGTGCGGGTCGACAGCCTGCAGTTCCGCACGGCCGCCGCGACGGTCTTTGGCGTCCCCTTCTATGCCCAGGCGCTGGACAAAGTCATGGCCTCGTACGGGGCCCAGCCGCGTTTCGGCCAGACCCTGGTACAGGTCCGCGGCGCCGACAAGATCGCGGTCTTCGAATCCGTGGTCGACGGCCGGCCCGTGCGCGAGGAGGTCGCCTACGACCTGCTGCACGTGGTGCCGCCGCAAAGCGCACCCGATTTCATCCGCCATAGCCCCCTGGCCGATGCCAACGGATGGCTGGAAGTCGACAAGCATACGCTGCGCCATGCGCGCTATCCGGACGTGTTCGGCCTGGGCGACTGCACGTCCACGCCCAACAGCAAGACCGCCGCCGCCATCAAGGGCCAGGTCCCCGTCCTGGTCGGCAATCTGCTGCGGGCGCTGCGCGGCGCCAGCAACACCGAGAGCTACGACGGCTATGCCGCCTGCCCGCTGACGACCTCCGTGGGCAAGGTCCTGCTGGCCGAGTTCACCTACGGCGGCACCGTCACGCCCAGCTTCCCGGCCGATCCCCGCGTTCCCCGCCGCTTCTACTGGTGGCTGAAGCGCTCGTTCATGCCATGGTTCTACTGGAACGTCCTGCTCAAGGGCAGGTCTTTGCCGGCCACGCACCGCGGCCGTGATTTTCCCGTCGGCGTGCCCTCCTCCATCCAGCCGTAGCGGGCGCTCGTTGGCACCCGCCGGTGGTATCGTATGGCGATGATTTCCTCGTTGACTCAAGAAAGGACTTCGCACTATGGGTAGCATCGCATTGGTGACCGGCGCATCGGCCGGCTTCGGCGCAGCCATCTCCCGCAGGCTCGTGGGCCTGGGCTACACGGTGATCGGCGCGGCCCGGCGTACCGACCGGCTGCAGGCGCTGCGCGACGAACTCGGCGCCTCGTTCCATCCCCTGGCGCTGGACGTCGGCGACGCCGATTCCGTCGACCATGCCTTCGAGTGGATCCAGGCCGGCTTCCCCCACCTGGATCTGCTGGTGAACAATGCCGGCCTGGCGCTGGGCGTCGCTCCGGCCCACGAGACCCGCATGGAGGACTGGGAGCGCATGATCGCCACCAACGTCCTGGGCCTCGCCCGGGTCACGCGCAAGGCCTTGCCCGGCATGGTCGAGCGCGACAGCGGCCACATCATCAATATCGGTTCGGTGGCCGGCAATTACGCCTATCCCGGCGGCAACGTCTACGGGGCCACCAAGGCCTTCGTGCGGCAGCTCAGCCTGAACCTGCGCGCCGACCTCTGGGACACGCGGGTGCGCGTCACCAACATCGAGCCGGGCTTGTGCGGCGGCACGGAATTTTCGGTGGTCCGCCTCGAGGGCGACGCCGAACGCGCCGCGGCGGTCTACGAGGGCGTGGAATCCATCAGCGCCGAGGACATTGCCGACACCGTGGCCTGGATCGCCCAGCGTCCCGCGCATGTCAACATCAACACCATCGAGCTCATGCCCGTGGCCCAGAGCTTTGCCGGCATGAGGATACACCGGCAACAGTGACTGAGCGCCCGCGCGCGACCGGGCGGGCGGCCTCAATCCTTGAGCAGCATCATGGTGAGGGAGCTGGGCTCGATATTGCCCTGCACCTTGAATGGCCCATCGTAGGCCGATATCAGGAACAAGGTCGCCCCGAAGCCCAGTGAAAACAGGCCCATCGAGACGTACAGCGGACGTTTGTGCGCGATATGCAGCTCGACCATCACGCAGGCCGAGACGAACAGCAGCATGAGGACCGTGAACCACTTGGTGATGCTGACGTGCTGGTGCGAGACGATCAGGCGCTGGTTGCGCGCCCGCTCGATCTCGAAGACGTAGCGCCGCAGATCTTGCGCGGCGCGGCGCTGGCCGAAATCGGGGGTGGTGGTCTCGATGCGCACCGACGCCACGACCAGCTCCTCGAGCAGGTTCTCGGCCCTTTCGCTGGCCTGGCCGTGCGCCATCAACGGCCATTCCTCGTCGATCACCTCGCGGATGTAATTATTGATGTCGGCGAGGACCGGCTCGCGGATCTCGGGATCGAAGAAACGCGTCACGCGCAGGGTGTCCGACACCGCGATGGCTTCCTGCTCGACGGCATTGCGGCCTTTGGCGTCGGTCTGCCAGACATCGGCCGCCACGAAGGCGATCACCATGCCGGTGGGCAGCAGGATCCCCGAGAGCATGGTGGTCACGAGGTTCGCCCCATGGCGTTCGGGCCAGAGGCGGCGCAGCGTGCGCATCAGAAGCAAGGCGCAGGTGCACAGGGCACCGACCTCGGCGACCGACACCAGGAATACCGCCCAATCGGGCAGGTCGTACATGAAATCGAACAGGGGCATGGCCGGGGTCCTGTGGTGTCCCCGGACGCGGCGCCCGGGGGCGTGCGGTCAGAGAATGTCCTGGATCCTTTCCAGGGGGCGGCACAGGCGCACGCCCTTTTCGGTGACGACGAAGGGGCGATTCAGGAGCACGGGATGCTGCTGGATCGCATCGAGCAGTTGATCGTCCGACAGCGCCGGGTCGTCCAGGCCGAGGTCCCGGTAGGCGGGTTCCTTGGCGCGCATGGCCTCGCGCACCGTAAGGCCGGCCGCCTGGATCAGCGCCCGCAACTCGTCGCGGGCCGGCAGCGCCTTGAGGTATTCGATGATCTCGACGGGCCGTCCACTGGCCTCGATGGCCTGGAGCGCGTTGCGCGAAGTACTGCAGCGTGGGTTATGGTAGATTTTGGTCATCTGGAACGTCGGTGCCTGGCGTGAGTGAATGCGCCATTATCCCCGATCATTCCGACTTGTTGAACAAGGAGTATCCCACCCATGATCGACCTTCATTACTGGACGACGCCCAATGGGCACAAGATCACCCTGTTCCTCGAGGAGACCGGCCTGCCCTACCGGATCCTGCCCGTGGACATCGGGCGCGGCGACCAGTTCCAAGCCGATTTCCTGCGGATTTCGCCCAACAACCGGATTCCGGCGATCGTCGACCATGAGCCCGAGGGCGGCGGCGAGCCCATCGCGATGTTCGAATCGGGCGCGATCCTGTTGTACCTGGCCGAAAAGACCGGGCGCTTCCTGCCCAGCGACCTGCGCGGACGCCATGAGGTCCTGCAATGGCTGTTCTGGCAGGTGTCCGGGCTTGGACCCATGGCGGGCCAGAATCACCACTTCAATGTCTACGCGCCCGACAAACTGCCCTACGCGATCGACCGGTACGTCCGCGAAACCGCGCGCCTGTACGCCGTGCTGGACAAACGCCTGGCGGGCCGCCGCTTCATCGGCGAGGATTATTCCATCGCCGACATGGCCTGCTATCCCTGGATCGTGTCCCACGGACTCCAGAAGCAGAACCTCGACGACTTTCCGCATCTGAAGGCGTGGTACGAGCGCATCGGCCAGAGGCCGGCGACGCAGCGCGCCTATGCGCTGATCAAATCCGTCAACCCTGGCGATGGGGCGCCCAGCACCGAGGCGGCGTACCGCGTCCTGTTCGGCCAGGACGCCGGGAGCGTACGATGAGCGCCCTGCGGCGGATGGCCGCGCATGGGCGATCCGGCCTGGCCGCATGGGCCTGCGCGCTGCTGCTCGCGGCCTGCGCGGCGCCCAGTGACCGGATTTCGCTGATTCCGTCCGAGCTCGACCAGCAGACCAGCCAGGATGGCCTGTTCACCCAGAAGGTCGCGTGGAGCCATGTGCGCCCGGGCTGTGAAGGCGAGTGTCCGAAACTGGTCGTCGACTCGCTGGCCTTTCCAGGGCATCGCATGCTGACTGAACTCGTGGACCATGCGCTGGCGACGATGACCTGGCTGGACCAGGACGAGCCCGTCCCCTACTTCACCATCGCCGAGTACGAGCCCTATTTCTGGCGGACCGCGGGCCCGCGGGACGAGACCTGGCTGCAGGCGCGCACGCGCTATCGCAACCGGCACATCACCGTGGTCGAATTGGACGCCAGCCAGTATCGGACCGGCATGGCCCACGGGATCTCGGGTACGCAATTCCTGAATTGGGACAACGAGGCCCGCAAGGTGCTGGCCCTGGACGACGTGCTGGTGTCGGGCGGCCGCGCCGCCTTCGACGAGGCCCTGAGGCGCGCGCACGCCCGCTGGCTGCAGGACAACCCCGCGGCCCGCGAGGATCCCCTGAACTACGACCGGCTCTGGCCTTTTCGCGCCACCGACAATTTCGCCCTGACCGACCTGGGGGTGGTGGCCAAGTATCAGTCCTACCAGATCGCGCCCTATTCCTCGGGCCATCCGGAGCTGCTGGTCCCGTACACCGAGCTGCGGGACGTCCTGCGTTCGCGCTACCTGCCGCCCAGCTGACCGGCTTGCGGCGCCGCGCCGCCATACCGATATAGCGGGGCCGCATAATGCGCGCCCCTTATATCCATCAAGAAAACAATTCGTTCTGTCCGCGAGGGGATGTCTTTAATCTGGTGGCTCGTCAAAACCGGAATGAAGGACCCTCGACATGCGCGCTTCAAGCTTCCTGCTTTTTCTCGCCTCGGCCAGCCTGGGCCTGGCCGGCGCGGCGCACGCCGCCGACGTGACGCTGCTCAACGTCTCGTACGATCCGACCCGCGAGCTCTACCAGGCCTTCAACCAGGCCTTCTCGAAACATTGGCGGGCGGCCACCGGCGATCGCGTGACCATCCGCCAGTCGCACGGCGGCTCGGCCAAGCAGGCGCGCTCGGTGATCGACGGCCTGCAGGCGGACGTGGTGACGCTGGCGCTGGCGCCGGACATCGACGCGATCGCCGCGCGCGGCGCCTTGCGCGAGGACTGGCAGCAGCAGCTGCCCCTGAACAGCGCACCCTATACCTCGACCATCGTCTTCCTGGTGCGCAAGGGCAATCCCAAGGGCATCCATGACTGGGGCGACCTGATCAAGCCCGGCGTCGAGGTGATCACGCCCAATCCCAAGACCTCCGGCGGCGCGCGCTGGAACTACCTGGCCGCCTGGGGCTATGCGCTGCGGCAGCCGGGCGGCGACGCGAGCAAGGCGCGGGACTTCGTCGCCCGGCTCTACAAGCAGGTGCCCGTGCTGGATTCGGGCGCGCGGGGCTCGACCACCACCTTCGTCGAGCGCGGCATCGGCGACGTGCTGCTGGCTTGGGAGAACGAGGCCTTCCTAGCGATCCAGGAGCTCGGCCCGGGCAAGGTCGACATCGTGGTGCCCTCGGTGAGCATCCTGGCCGAACCTCCCGTTGCGATCGTCGACAAGGTGGTCGATGCGCGCGGCACGCGCGAGGTCGCGAAAGCGTACCTCGACTACCTGTATTCCGAGGAAGGTCAGGAGATCGCCGCACGGAACTTCTACCGGCCGACCTTGAAAGCCGTGGCCGAGCGCCATGCCGGGCAGTTTCCCTCGGTGAACCTGTTCACGATCGAGGAGGTCGCCTCGAACTGGACCGATGCGCAGAAAACGCATTTCGCCGATGGCGGCATTTTCGACCAGATCTACCAGCCTGGATCCCGGTAAGCGGGCGGCAAGACGGCGATGTCCATGACGTTCTCAATCCCCGCGCCCGGCGCGGCGCGCCGGGTCCTGCCGGGACGCAATCTCACCCTCGGTTTCACGCTGGCGTACCTGGGCCTCATCGTGTTGCTGCCCTTGTCGGCGGCCTTCCTGAAAACGGCGACCCTCAGTTGGGATGCCTTCTGGCAGACCGTCTCCTCGCCGCGGGTCGTGGCCTCGCTGCGCCTGAGCTTCGGTGGCGCTTTGCTGGCCGCGGCCGTCAACATGGTGTTCGGCGGCATCGTGGCCTGGGTGCTGGTGCGCTACCGCTTTCCGGGCAAGCGCCTGGTCGACGCCCTGGTGGACCTGCCCTTCGCGCTGCCCACGGCCGTGGCGGGGATCGCCTTGACCGCACTGTACGCGCCCAACGGCTGGATCGGACACTGGCTGGCGCCGCTGGGCCTGCAGGTGGCCTTCAAGCCGCTGGGCGTCGTCGTCGCGCTGATTTTCATCGGCCTGCCCTTCGTCGTGCGCACCGTGCAGCCGGTGCTGGAGGACATGGCCGCCGACTTCGAGGAGGCGGCCGGCAGTCTGGGCGCCTCCCGCCTGCAGACCTTCCTGCGGGTCATCTTTCCCACCATCCTCCCCGCCCTGCTGACGGGATACGCCCTGGCCTTCGCGCGGGCCGCCGGCGAGTACGGCTCGGTGATCTTCATCGCCGGCAACATGCCGATGGTGTCCGAGATCGCGCCGCTGCTGATCGTCACCAAGCTCGAGCAGTACGACTATGCCGGGGCGACGGCGATCGCCGTGGTGATGCTGGGCATCTCCTTCGTCCTGCTGCTGGCGATCAATCTCCTGCAGGCCTGGACGCGGCGCCGCTCGCGGGGCGAGGACACCTGACCATGCATACGACCACCATCCCTCTCGATCCCTCCCGTTCCGCAGCCGCTCGTGCCCCGGCCCGGCCCGCCGCCGACGGCCGGATCGTGCGCGGGGCGCTCATGCTGACCGCCTTCGCCTTCCTGTTCCTGTTCCTGTTCCTGTTCGTACCCCTGGCGGCGGTCTTCCACGAGGCCCTGGCCAAGGGCTGGGAGACGTGCGTGGCGGCGATCACGGATCCCGACGCCCTGGCCGCCATCCGCCTGACGCTGCTGGCAGCCGGCATCGCCGTGCCGCTGAACCTGGTCTTCGGAGTGTGCGCGGCCTGGGCCGTCGCCCGCTTCCAGTTTCGCGGCAAGAGCCTGCTGATCACGCTGATCGACCTGCCGTTCTCGGTGTCGCCGGTGATCGCCGGCCTGATCTACGTGCTGCTGTTCGGCGCGCAGGGCTGGTTCGGACCCTGGCTGCAGGCGCACGGCATCCAGATCCTGTTTGCCGTCCCCGGCATCGTCCTGGCGACGGTCTTCGTGACCGTGCCCTTCGTCGCACGCGAACTGATTCCCTTGATGCAAGCCCAGGGCAGCGACGAGGAAGAAGCCGCCATCGTCCTCGGCGCGTCGGGCTGGCAGGCCTTCTGGCACGTGACGCTGCCCAATATCCGCTGGGGGCTGTTCTATGGCGTGATTCTCTGCAACGCTCGCGCGATGGGCGAGTTCGGCGCCGTGTCGGTCGTCTCGGGACATATCCGCGGCTTGACCAACACCATGCCGCTGCACGTGGAGATCCTCTACAACGAGTACAACTTCGCCGCGGCGTTTTCCGTGGCATCGCTGCTGGCCCTGCTGGCCCTGCTGACCCTGGCGCTGAAAGCCTTGGCCGAATGGCGCTTGCGCGCGCGGGCCGCCCAACCTCTATCGGAGTCGACATCATGAGCATCGAGGTACGCGCCATCCACAAGCGCTTTGGCGCGTTCACCGCGCTGGAGGACGTGTCGCTGGCCTTTCCCGAAGGCCGACTGACCGCCCTGCTGGGTCCGTCGGGCTGCGGCAAGACGACCTTGCTGCGCATCATCGCAGGCCTGGAGTTTCCCGACAGCGGACAGGTCTTCCTCGAGGGGGCGGACGCCTCCCGCACCCATGTGCGCCAGCGCCAGGTGGGCTTCGTATTCCAGCACTACGCGCTGTTCAAGCACATGAGCGTATTCGAGAACGTCGCCTTCGGGCTGCGCGTCAAACCCAGGGCCCAGCGCCCGAGCGAGCGGCGGATCCGGGAAAAAGTCATGGGCCTGCTGGAACTGGTCCAGCTCGACTGGTTGGCCGACCGCCGCCCGGCCGCGCTGTCGGGCGGCCAGCGCCAGCGCATCGCCCTGGCGCGGGCGCTGGCCGTCGAGCCGCGCGTCCTGCTGCTGGACGAGCCCTTCGGCGCCCTGGACGCGAAAGTCCGCAAGGAATTGCGGCGCTGGCTGCGCCGCCTGCATGACGAACTGCCGGTCACCAGCATCTTCGTCACCCACGACCAGGAAGAGGCTCTCGAGGTGGCCGACGAGATCGTCATCATGAATCGCGGGCGCATCGAGCAGGCCGGCGCGCCGCAAGCCGTCTACGACCAGCCCGCCACGCCGTTCGTGTACGGGTTCCTGGGGCACGTGAACCTGTTCCACGGGCGGATCCTCCATGGCCGCCTCCAGACCGGCGGCGCCGTCCTGGATGCCCCCGGCCACGGAGACGTGGATGCGCCGGGCACCGCCTACGTGCGGCCGCACGACATCGAGATCGAGCCGTACGCCCGGGATGCCGCCGGCGGCGGCCTGGACGTCAGTCTGCAGCGCGCCCATGCGTTCGGCCCGCTGGCGCAGCTGGAGCTGCGCCGCGCGGACAACAGCGAGATCATCGAGGTCGTCATGCCCAGCGAACAGTACGCCCGCATCCGCGACAGCGGCCACCGGCGCTTCATCGCACGCCCGCGCCAGGCGCGCGTCTTCGTCAACCAGGCGGCCTAGGCCTGGCATTCTAGTGTCCTGTTTGCTTAATACTCATGCTTAAATTCGGCGTCTGCACTGCCCGGCCTGCGTTGCAAATCCTCGCGATAGCAAAGGCTATCGCTGCGGTTTGCGCCTTGTCCGGACAGCGCATCCATCCGAATTTAAATGCATGGATTAAGCAAACAGGACACTAGCGGGGCGTCACTGGCCCGCCGGCGTATCCTCGAAGCGCTCCAGATCGAAATAGCGGGAAAAAGAGCTCTGGTCCTCTGCCTTGGACGCAGCCCCTGCGGGTGGCTGCGGCGCGGGGACGGCGGCCTTGTCGCCGCCCCATTGACGGCGCAGCGCGACCTCGCGGCTCAGGGCCTGGAGCTTGTCCGCCAGCGCCGTGTGCTTGCCTCGCGCCGCCCAGTCCGCGGCGGTCTCATGCTTGGCATTGAACATGGTCGCGTCCGCGCCATGCTCGAGCAGCAGCCGGACCATGGGTTCCTTGCCCGACAGGGCGGCCATCATCAGCGGCGTGGTGCCGTCCGGTCCGGGCGCATTGACGATGGCGCCGCGCTGGATCAGGAGCTGCGCGGTCTCGATCCGGGCCTTGGAGGCGGCGTAGTGCAAGGGGGTCCAGCCCAGGCGATTGACCTGCGCGCCCGCATCGATCAGTTCGCGCGCGCGTTCGGTCTGGCCCAGGATGCACACGTACATCAAGGGCGTTTCGTCGTAGGCGTTGGGCTGGTCGATCTCGACCCCGCGGGCGATGCGCAGGAGGTCGAACACTTTCCACGATTGTTCGCGCGCCGCCTGCGTCAGGGCCGGATTGCCGATTTCGTTGAGCGCCGCCGGATCCGTGCCGCGCAGCAGCATGGTCTGCACCGCCGACACATCGTCGCGGCGGATGGCCGACCACCAATCCGGCGATGGCTGGGCGGCATGCGCCGTCCCCAGCGCGGCCAGCAGCCACAGCATGAGGCACCAGGCCGCCAGCGACGGCATGCGCAGCGTGGATGGAATGTGAAGCCTATGCTGTCCGATCATGGGGCCTCCGAGGGCAATCAGGCCGTGCGGCCGATCTTGTTGAACAGGGTAAAGAAGTTGTCGGTGCTCGCCCGGGCGATCGTCTCGACCGGTACGCCGCGCAACTGCGCGATCTTTTCGGCGACATGCACGACCTTGGATGGATCGTTCTGCTTGCCGCGGTAAGGCACGGGCGCCAGATAGGGGGAATCCGTCTCGATCAGCATGCAGTCCAGCGGCACCCTGCGGGCGACATCCTGCAGGGCGACGGCGTTCTTGAAGGTGACGATGCCCGAGAATGAAATATAGAACCCCAGCGCCATGGCCGCTTCGGCGACCTCCCAGGATTCGGTGAAGCAGTGCATGACCCCGCTGCGGGCGCCTTCCTCGCGCATGAGGCGCAAGGTGTCCTCGGCCGCCGACCGGGTATGGATGATCAGGGGCAAGCCGCTGTCCAGGCTGGCGCGGATGTGGGTGCGGAAACGGTCCCGCTGCCAATCAAGGGGTTCGGCCAGCCGATAGTAATCGAGGCCGGTCTCGCCGATGGCGACGACCTTCGGATGCGCCGCGCGCTCCAGCAAGTCCTGCAGGCTGGGCTCGGCCTGGTCGTCGTCCTCGGCATCATTGTCCGGATGCACGCCCACCGAGGCGTGGAGATTCGGCCGCCCTTCGACCATTGCCATCAGGCCGGGCCAGTCGCGCAGGTTGACGCTGACCACCAGGGCGTGGCCGACGTCGGCGGCGCGCATGTCCTCGAGGATGGCGGGCAGGCGCGCGGCCAGATCGGGAAAATTCAAATGGCAGTGCGAATCGACGTACATGGCAATGGTCCGTGTGTCAGGCGCCGGCCGTGGCGGGACTGCAGGCCTTGAGCAGCAGGGCCACCGCGTGATCGGCGAGAAAGCGTGGATTGAGCGCGTGGCCCGCCAGCCGGCGCTGCCGGGCGAGCCAGTGCGCCGCCTCGGCCAGGCGGCGCGCGTCCAGGCGGGCGGCCAGGGCTTCGATGCGGGCGGCCTGCGCCGGAAAGTAGCGCGAGGGCGCTGCGCCCGTGCGCAGGGACAGGTCGACCAGCAGGCGCTGGAAGCCGTCGACCCAGTCGGCGATGTCCTCGTCGGCCAGGGCGTCGGCAAGCTCGCCCGCGGTCCCGCGGCCGTCGCATAGGTCCAGGAAGGCTTCGAGCCATGCCGGACACGCGCGGCCGCCGCTGCGCGCCCGCTCGCGAGCGAGCAAGGGCGCGCCGCCGCAGGCCGCGAGCCAGGCATCCGCCTGCTCGATGCCTTGCGAGGCCAGCCAGGCCTGCGCTTGATCGGCGGCCGGCACCGGCAAAGGCAGCCGGCGGCAGCGTGACACCAGGGTGGGCAGCAAGCGGTCGGGGGCCTGGCCAGCCAGCAGGAATACCGTGTTTTCCGGCGGTTCCTCGAGAATCTTGAGCAGGGTGTTGGCCGAGATGACGTTGAGGGCCTCGGCCGGATAGAGCACGGCCACGCGCCAGCCGCCTCGATGGGTGGCCGTGTTGAACCAGGGCAGCAGGCCGCGGACCTGCTCGACGCGGATCTCGCGCGAGGCCTGCTTTTTCTTGCCCTCGACGGTGTCGGCCTCGGCGCTTTCGCCTTCGGCCAGCGCGGTCGCCTCGGGCCGTATCCGCCGCAGATCCGGATGATTGCCCGCCGCGACCCAGTTGCAGGCCTGGCACGCGCCGCAGGCCAGGCCATCGTTGGGCGACTCGCACAATAGGGCGGCCGCTCCCGCAAGGGCGAACTCGATCTGGCCGATGCCGCGCAACCCATGAATCAGCCAGGCGTGGGCGAAGCGCTCACGGCCGGCCAGCCAGGCGCGGGCCGGTTCGACCTGCCAGGGCAGGAATCCACCATCGCGCACGGGCGCGTTCATGGTGCCCCCCAGGCGCTGCGCGCCGTCCACCTCGCGGCTTGCATGCCGCTCGGATTCGACAGGCACAGGCCAGCCCGCAGGGGCTGCCCTGTGTCCGGCCTCATCCCCCCAAGGGGGGATTCGCGCTTGGGGCGGCCCGGCGCGCTCATAAATCCCCCGGTTCGCGGCCGTGCGCGGCCAGCAGGGCGCGCAGTTGCGCGGCCAGGGCGGCACGGACGTGTTCGATGCTCTGGGTGGCGTCGATGATCACGACGCGTGCCGGATCCGCCGCGGCCCGCGCGTGGTAGGCCGCCCGGGTGCGCTCGAAGAACGCGGCGCCTTCACGCTCGAACCGGTCCGGCGCCGCGCGCCCGCCCTCGAGACGTTGGCGCGCAACCGCCAGCGGAACATCGAACAGAAAGGTGCGATCGGGCGAGAAGCCGTCCTGGACCCAGGTCTCGAGCGCCTCGACGGGGCCGGCGCCCAGTTCGCGTCCGCCGCCCTGGTAGGCGAAGGTCGCGTCCGTGAAGCGGTCGCACAGCACCCACTGGCCGCGCGCCAAGGCGGGCAGGATGACGGCGCTCAGATGCTCGTTGCGCGCCGCGAACATCAGCAGTGTCTCGGTGCGCAGGTCCATGGGCTCGCGCAGCACCAGTTCGCGCAAGGCCTCGCCCAGCGCGGTGCCGCCCGGCTCGCGGGTACACACCAGGTCGATCCCGGCCTGGCGCAGCGCATCGGCCATCCAGTCGACGTGCGTGCTCTTGCCCGCCCCGTCCAGGCCTTCGAGCGTGATGAAGCAGGCATTGCGGCGATCGGTGCTCATTTGCGCTTGAGGATATATTTGCCCACCGCGCGGTTATGGGCGGACAGGTTCTTGGAGAATTCGCTGGTGCCGTCGCCGCGCGACACAAAATAAAAATAGTCGTGGGTCTCGGGATGCAAGGCGGCCATCAGGGCGGCCTTGCCGGGGCTGGCGATGGGCGTGGGCGGCAGGCCGGGCCGGGTATAGGTATTCCAGGGCGTATCGCGCTCGAGGTCTTTGCGGCGCAGATTGCCCTGGTAGGCGTCGCCCATGCCATAGATTACCGTCGGGTCGGTTTGCAGCGGCATGCCCCGGCGCAGGCGATTGATGAACACGCCGGCGATCCGATCGCGGTCCGCGTCGTGCCCGGTCTCCTTCTCGACGATGGATGCCAGGATCAAGGCCTCGTAGGGCGTGTTCAGCGGCAGGCCCGGATCGCGATCCTCCCAGGCGCGCTCGAGCGCCTGGCTGCCGGCCAGCGCGGCACGGCGCAGGATGTCGAAATCGCTGGTGCCCGGCGAAAAGACGTAGGTGTCCGGATAGAACAAGCCCTCGGGCGAGGTCTCGTCCAGGCCGAGCCGCAGCAGCAGGTCGGCGTCCGTGACGCCGTCCAGCGTCTGGCGCACGTTCGGGTCCGTGCGCAAGGCCGCGCGCATCTGCGCATAGGTCCAACCCTCGGGGAAGGTCAGCCTGACCTGCGTCATGTCGCCGTTGGCCATGCGTTCGAGCAGGCGCCAGGGCGTGTCCCCGCGGCGCGCCTCGTAGGCCCCCGCCTTGAGCTGCTTGTCCAGCCCGCTCAAGCGGGCCAGTGCGACGAAGGCGTCCGGGTGGATGCGGATCCCCGCGTCCTGCATGAGGTGCGCGATCTGGCGCGGCGTGCTGCCCGGGTCGACGACGTAGTCGGCCACCTCGCCCGCTATGGGCACCGCCCGCCGCCACCCCCAGTAGGCCGAGCCCAGCAGGCCGGCGGCGATCGCCGCGAGCAGCAGGACGAGCCCCCAGATGAGCAGGCGTTTGAAGATTTTCATGGCCGCCAGTTTAACCGAGGCGTCCCGTCCTTAGGCGGGCGGTCGCGGCATGACCCGGATGCCCGTCCGGGCACGCATGCGGGCGCGCGCCGGGGCGGCTATCATGTGGATCATGTCGCTTCACCCATGCATTCAATGAATCAACACTCGATGCCTGAATTTTCCTGCCCCGCCCGCACCCGCCTGGACGATCTGGCGGTTCTCACCATCGCGGGCCCCGATGCCGAGGCATTCCTGCACGGCCAGATCACCAATGCCGTCCAGGGCATGCTGGACGAGCAGGCGCGGCCGGCCGCCTATTGCTCGGCACAGGGCCGGATGCTGGCCAACCTGGTGGTCTGGCGCAGCGGGCCGGAGGATCTGCGCGTGATGCTGGCGCGCGATCTCGCCCCGGCCGTCGCGCGGCGCCTGGGCATGTTCGTGCTGCGCGCCAAGGTCCGCATCCAGGTCGAGGACGGCCTGTCCGTCCTCGGTTGTTCGGGCTCCGGGGATTGTCCGGCGGCCGCCGCGGTCCCATGGACGCGCGGCCGGGATGCCGAAGGCGACTGGATTGCCGCGCCCGCCCACGGCTCCCGGATCCGGGCCTGGCGGGTGGTCGACCAGGATCTCGACGGGGTGCCGGCGGACGATGCGGCCTGGCGCGCGGCGGACCTGGCGGCGGGCCGGCCCTGGATCCGCGCGGCCACCCAGGACCTGTTCCTGCCGACCGCCCTCGACATGGACTTGAACGGCGGCATCGACTTCGGCAAGGGCTGCTATCCCGGCCAGGAAGTCATCGCCCGCACGCACTACCGGGGCACGGTCAAGCGGCGCATGGCCTACGGCACCGCGGCCTGGCCGGACGCACTGCCCCTGCCCTTGCCGGGTGCGGACCTCTATGAGGCCGGCGGTGCGCGGCCCGCCGGGCGCGTCATCGACCTGGTGCGCGTGGGGGACACCGTTCATGCCGCCGTCGAGATCACGCTGTCGGATTGGCCGGCCATGCGCTACGCCCTGGCGGCCGCCGACGGCCCGGTGCTGAGCCTGTCGCCGCCGCGGGCCCTGGCGGCCACCGCCTGATCAGCGCTCGTAGAGCTTGAGCACGCTGGAAAAGTCCAGCCCGCCATGTCCGCGGGCGCTGTGCATCGCATACAGGTTGCGGGCCAGCTCGCCCAGGGGGGTGGCGCTGCGGCTGTGCATGGACGCCTCGGCCGCCAGGCCCAGATCCTTGAGCATCAGGTCCACCCCGAAACCGCCGGCATAGCCCTTGGACGAGGGCGCGTTTTCCATGACGCCGGGCCAGGGATTGTAGAGTTCGGTCGCCCAGTTGCGTCCGGAACTCTTGGCGATGATGTCGGACAGCACCTTGGGATCCAGGCCGTTGGCCACGCCCAGGGCCAGCGCCTCGGCGGTGCCCGCCATCAGGATGCCCAGCAGCATGTTGTTGCAGATCTTCGCCACCTGTCCGGCCCCCGCCTCGCCCGCATGAAAGATGTTCCTGCCCATGGCTTGCAGGTAGGGCCGCGCGGCCTCCAGGTCGGCGGCCGCGCCTCCCACGATGAAGGTCAGCGTGCCCGCCGCGGCGCCGCCCGTGCCCCCGGAGACCGGCGCATCCAGCATCCGGATGCCCGCGGCGGCGGCCGCCGCCGCGACCTTGCGCGCGGATTCCGGCGCGATGGTGCTGCATTCCAGCACCAGGGTGCCCGCCGCGATCTCGGCCAGCAGGCCTGGCTCGCCGAGGTAAAGGCCCTCGACATGGCGGCTGGCGGGCAGCATCGTGATGACCAGTTCCGCGCCATGCACGGCCTGCGCCGCCGATGCGGCCGCCTCGGCACCCGCCTGGGCCGCGGCCTGCACCGCCGCGGGCACCAGATCGAACGCCTTGACGCGGTGGCCGGCCTTGATCAGGTTCACGGCCATGGGTGCGCCCATGTGCCCCAGGCCGATGAATGCAATATGAGTGCTCATGCGTGGTCTCCTCGGGTGTCGTTCATGGTGAGTGGCGTGTGGCGGTGCCCCGGTTCATGCCCCCAGGTCGGCCAGCGGATGGGCCTGGCCCTCGGGCCAGGGGCGGCTGAAGAATCGCCGCACCCATTGCGCATCGGCCTGCGCGTGGGTGGCGGGCCGCCAACGCGGCGACTTGTCCTTGTCGATCAGCAGTGCGCGTATGCCTTCCCGCAGATCACCCTCGGCCGCGCAGTGCAGCGACGCCACGTATTCCTGGCGGAACACCTCGGCCAGCGATTGCAGTCGAGCGCGCTGCACCAGGGTGTAGCCCAGGCGCGCGGAACCCGGCGAGCCGGCGGCGAAAGTGGCGGCCGCCCGCGCGAGCCAGGGGTCATCATGACCATCCCAGCCCCGGATCCCCGCGCAGATCTCGTCGAAATCGGCACGATCGCAGGCCCTGCGGATGGCCTCGAAGTGGGTCTGCAACGGGCCCGGCGCGCCGGCCGCCCCGTCGGCGGACAGGCGATCGATCAGGCGGTCGACTTGAGCCCCGTGCGCCTGGGGATCGGGATCCCAGTCGGTGGCGGCCAGGGCGGCGTGCAGTTCAGGGAGATCCGAGGACCTGCAGGCACGGTCGGCCAGGCCCAGGCGCAGGCAATCGGCCGCACCGAGCTGCGCGCCCGTCAAGGCCAGGAAGGTGCCGATGCCGCGCGGCAGCCGGCCCAGCATCCAGGTGCCGCCCACGTCCGGAAACAGGCCGATGGAAACCTCGGGCATGGCGAAGCGCGTGGTCTCGGTCACGATGCGGTGGCTGGCGCCCATCATCAGGCCGACGCCGCCGCCCATCACGATGCCGCTGCCCCAGCAGACGAGCGGCTTGCGGTAGCAGTGGATCAGGTAATCGAGCCGATATTCCACCTCGAAGAACCGGCGGGCATAGACGTTGTCCCAGGCCGCAGCGCCGGTATTGTCGAGCATGGAACGATACAGGCCATGCAGGTCGCCGCCCGCGCAGAATGCCTTGCCGCCCGCGCCGTCGAGCAGGACGGCCGCAATGGCGGGATCATCCTGCCAGGCCCGCAGGCGCGCATCCAGCGGCTCGCACATGGCCAGCGACAAGCCGTTGAGCGTGCGCGGGCTGTTCAGGGTGGCCACGCCGATGCGCCGGCCGTCGCGGCCGGGCGTCTCATGGAACAGCACCAGCGGCTGGCCGGCGGGTTCGGGTGCGGTGGATGCGCTCATCGCAGATCGGCTCCGTGGTCGAGCACCTGGCGGGCGACGATCAGGCGCATGATTTCATTGGTGCCTTCCAGGATCTGGTGCACGCGGGTGTCGCGCACCAGCCGTTCCAGCGGATAGTCCTTGAGGTAGCCATAGCCGCCGTGGATCTGCTGCGCGTCCAGGCAGGACTGAAAGCACAGGTCGGTGGCCAGGCGTTTGGCCATCGCGCAATAGGCGGTGGCCCGCGGGTCGCCCTCGTCCAGCATGCAGGCCGCCAGGCGCACCATCTGGCGCGAGGCGACGATATTGGCCAGCAAGTCGGCCAGCTTGAACTGCAGCGCCTGGAATTCCGCCAGGGCACGGCCGAACTGGCGCCGTTCTCCCATGTAGCGGCGCGCGGCCTCATAGGCGCCTTGTGCGGCGCCCACCGAACAGGTAGCGATGTTGATGCGCCCGCCGTCCAGGCCTTTCATCGCGAGCTTGAAGCCCTCGCCCTCCTCGCCCAGGCGGTTCTGGGCGGGGATGCGGACATTGTCGAAGGCGATCTGCCGGGTCGACTGGCTGTTCCAGCCCATTTTGTCTTCCTTGCGGCCATAGCGGATGCCCGGCGCGTCGCCGGGCACGGCAAAGGCCGAGATCCCGCCCGCCCCGGGGCCGCCACTGCGGGCCATCACCACCAGGAGGTCGGTGTCGCCCGCCCCGGAAATGAAGGCCTTGGCGCCATGGATCACGTAGTCCCCGCCTTCACGTTGCGCGCGCGTCGCCAGCGAGGCGGCGTCCGAGCCCGAATCGGGTTCGGTCAGGCAGTACGAGGCAAGCTTTTCACCCGAGGCCAGCAGCGGTCCCCAGTGGTCGCGCACCGCGGGCGCGGCCCACTGGCCGATCATCCAGGTGGCCATGTTGTGGATGGTCAGGAACGCCGTGGTGGACGGATCGACGGCCGCCATTTCCTCGAACACCAGGGTGGCGTCCAGCCTGGGCAGGCCCAGGCCACCGATGGATTCCGGCGCATACAGGGCGCAGAACCCGAGCTCGCCCGCCTTGGCGAAGGCCTCGCGGGGGAAGATGCCGTGCGCATCCCAATGCGCGGCCTTGGGGGCCAGTTCGCCTTGCGCGAATTCGCGCGCGGCCCGCGCAAAGGCTTGTTGTTCCTCGCTGAGGCGAAAGTCCATGTCGCTTGTCTCCGGATCGCTGGATGGAAGGCGCGTGGCGTGCGGGCTTGTGGCTCGCACGACGCGGCGGGAACGCGGGTCGTCGGGACGCGCGTCGACCGTCGGGCTCAACTGTAGCACCGCCAGTGGCCTGATCCCAAGCCCCGTCGCATCCCTTGCGGCTCAAGTCGTCCGTGCGGCCTTGTGCAGCGCCCGGCGGCGGCGGGACTCCAGGGGATCGAATACCAGCGGCCGATAGATTTCGATCCGATCGCCGTCGCCCAGCGCGCGCTGCGGCGCGCAGCGTTCGCCATGGATGCCGAGCGGCGGCAGGGGCCGGGCGTATTCCGGATAGCGCCGTGCGAAGGCGCTTTGCGCCACGGCCTCGGCCACGGTGGCGCCCGCCTTCAGGTCCAGGTGCTCGCGCCAGAGGCCGTCGGGCGCCGCGAACACGAGTTCGATGCGCATGATGCTCAACCGTAGACCGTCCGCGCGCGCTGCGTGAACGAGTCGATGAAGCTGGACGCGATCCGGTTGAACACGGGGCCGATCACGGCCTCGAGCGCACGGCTGGAAAAGGCGTATTCCATGGTGTAGAGGACCTTGCAGCCCTCGTCGCCCAGGGCCTGGAAAGTCCAGTGGCCGGTCAGGTTGGAAAACGGACCGTCGACCAGGTGAAAAACGATGCGGTCCGGAAAATGGTGCTCGTTGCGGGTGGTGAAGCTCTGGCGTATCCCGGCAAAGCTGATGCGCAGTGTCGCCTGCATCCCGTCGTCGTTGCGCCATTGCACCTCGGCGCCCGCGCACCAGGGCATGAATTCGGGATATCGGGCGACATCCGCCACCAGTTCGAACATCTGTTCGGGACGATAGGGAACGAGGACGGAGCGCTGTACTGTATGCATCGATGGCTGTTGGGGGATGGGATAGAATGAAAGGATTTTACCGGCCCAGGCCCGTTGGACTTATGAGCATTGTAGATAATCGCAAGGCCACCCACGACTATTTCATCGAAGATCGCTTCGAGGCGGGGCTGGTGCTCGAGGGCTGGGAAGTCAAGGCGATCCGCGCAGGGCATGTGCAGCTCAAGGAAAGCTACGTCATCGTACGCAACGGCGAACTGTGGATCATCGGCATGCACGTCAGCCCCCTGCCCACGGCCTCGACCCACATTCACCCCAACGCCACCCGTACCCGCAAGCTGCTGCTGAAGGCCGATGAAATCAGCAAGCTGATCGGCAAGGTCGAACAGCGCGGATACACCCTGGTGCCCTTGAACCTGCACTATAAGAACGGCCGCATCAAGCTGGATTTCGGCCTGGGGCGCGGCAAGAAACTGCACGACAAGCGCGACTCCGCACGTGACAAGGACTGGGCCCGCGAAAAAGAACGGCTGATGAAGCACGATACGCGGCGCGGCCGTCCGGACTGAATCCGGGCGCGGCCGGCCCCGTCCGCCGCATCACGCCGCTCGCAGACGCTGCGCCAGGTGCCCGCCCAGCCGGTGCGCCAGCGCCATGATGGTCAGGGTCAGGTGCTTGTCGGGCAGCACGGGAACCACCCCGCCGTCGCACACATACAGATTGTCCAGACCATGGGCCTTCAGGTCGGCGTCGACCACGCCGGCGTGCGCGCCGCTCGACATGGCGGTCGTGCCGGCATAGTGGATGCCGGTGCCGCTGTTGTCGCGGGTGGTGTGATACAGCGTTGCCGAAGCGCGGCGCAGCACCTTGCGGCCCCAGTCCATCATGGCGTCCATCTGCTGGTGGGCGCGGCCGGGGATGGCAAAGTCGATGTCGACCTGGGGCACGCCCCAGGCATCCAAAGTGTCGCCCGGCCTGACGCGGTTGCCGGGCACGGGGTCGCCCGCACAGAACAGCCCGAGCGTCAGGTAGCTGTGGAACATGGCCCGCGAGAGCCGGTCCTTCAGGCCGGTGCTGAACAGGCGCATCGAGCCGAGGTAGTGCGGCGTCGTGGGGATGCCATGGATCGCATGGCCGATGAACGGGAACTCCGAACCGTCCGGCAGCCGGCCGCGCGACAGCAGGATCAGCAGGTCGCCGTAGCCGATGTCGTAGTCACGGTGCTTGCCCCAGAGCTTGTAGAGCGAGGTCGACAGCACGACTTTGGGATTGTCCTGCAGGCGGCGGCCCAACTGGTCCCCGTGGTTCGCCAACCCGCCGGGATGGCGGTCGTCGGCCGAGTTGAACAGGATGCGCGGCGTCTCGACGGCGCCGGCCGCCAGGACGACGTACCGTGCCCTCAGCCGATGGCGTTCGCCGCGGGCGACGTCCAGGTACTCGACCGCCGTCACGCGTGCGCCGTCGTCCTCGGCCAGCAGGCGCACGACTTTGGTGCCCGTGCGCAGGCGATAGTTGGGCCGTCCGGCGATGGTCGGCAGCAGGCGCACGGAGAACTTGTAGACGGCGCCCACCGGGCAGCCCGAGGTGCAAATGCCGGTCGAGACGCAGCTGTGCGGCGTGCCCGCGCGCGTGTTGATCGCCTTGCGGTTGGGGATCGCGTGGGAATGCGGCTCGCGCAGCGAGCGCACCGCGTCGACGATGATCCGGTCGGCCGGCCGCAGGGGCTTGGGCGGCACGTAGTGCCCGTCGGGGAGTTCCGGCAGGTTCTCGCGGGTGCCGCAGACGGTGATGAGTTCCTCGACGGCGCCGTAATGCGGCTCGAGCGTGGCGTAGTCGATGGGCCAGCCGCGCATGTCCTCGGGCGAAAAGCGCACGCTGACGCCGTTCCAGAGGTTTTGCAGCCCATTGAGCGCAAGAATCTGGAAATGCTGGAAAGCGCCCGGACGCCGCGCCGTGGACCCCGCCCGGCCATCCGCGAACAAGGGATGGATGAACAGGCTGTCGTGGGGATCGCTGGGCCAGACGGTGTCCGGGCCGATGCCCAGCGTATCGCCGCCGTCGGGTGGCGTGAGGCGGGTGAACTGGTCATCGGGCAGCGCGGGGCCTTGCTCGAGGGACACCACGTCGATGCCCGCCATCGCCAGCGTATGGGCAAGAATGCCGCCGCCGGCGCCGGTGCCGACGACGCAGACCTCGCAATCGTACTCAGCCATGGATCGCCCCCGCCGTCCGCGTGCCCTCGCCGACCGACGCCAGGAAGGCGGGCGAGGCGTAGCGCACGTGCTCGAGGAACATCGTCAGCACGCGGGCTTCCGCACCCAGGGCGCGCCGGTTCGGCGCACCCTGGCCGACGCGCAGCCAGACGGCGTGCAGGGCCACGCGGACCTGGTGATTGTCGTAGGCCAGCGCAGCCACCTGCGCCGCCATGGGCAGCAAATCCTGGCGGTAGGGACTCATGCCGATCAAGGCGCGCACCAGCGCCTCGGCCTGTTCGCGCGGCAGCCCGAGGCTGGCCTCGATGGCCCGCGCATCCGGCGCGGGCGCCGTCAGCCCGGGACGCAGCAGGCGCAGGGGTCGCCCGGCGGCCAGGTGGGCCTCGATGGCCTCCAGCGGCACGCCGTTGGTCTCGGGCACGTAGCGGCGCGTGAAAAACAGGCCCGCCACGCAAATCAGGGAATAGAAGGCAAAGACCCCGCCCAGCCCGAACGCGGCGACCAGGATCGGAAATGAGAAGACCACCACGAAATTCAGGCCCCAATTGGCGAGGGTCGCCATGCTCATGCCCAGGGCGCGGACGTGGCGCGGGTACACCTCGGACATCATGACGTAGGGCAAGGGACCCAGGCTGGCCGCGAAGGCCGCGATGTACAGCACCATGCCGAGGATCGCGATGACGTCGAGCCATTGCGCCTGGGTCCAGGCACCCAGCGAGATCATGGCCAGGCTCACCGCGGCGCCGGCAAAGCCGATGTACAGCAGCGGCTTGCGGCCGATGCGGTCGATCAAGGCCATGCCGACGAGCGTCATGAGGACGTTGACGACGCCGATGCCCATGGTGGCCAGGATCTGGATGTCGTGCGAATCGAACCCGGCCTCCTTGAAGACGGTGGGCGCATAGTAGATCACGGCATTGATGCCGCTGAACTGCTGCAGCGCGAACAGACCGACACCCACCACCAGGGCCGGACGCACGCTCTCGGCCAGCAGGTCGCGCCATTTTGCCGCGGGTCCGTCTTGCGCCTCGGCATCGGCGGCCAGGATCTGCCCGAGCTCGCGCTCGATGCCGGGATCCGCGGGCGATACGCCGCGCAGGCGCGCCAGCGCCTCGTGCGCCGCCTCGCCGCCGCGATGGGCCGCCAGCCAGCGCGGCGTATCGGTGAGGAACAGCATGCCCACGAACAAGGCCAGCCCTGGCACCGCCCCCAGGAGGAACATCGTGCGCCAGTCGTCGCCCAGGGCGTAGTTGACGATGTACGCGCCCAGGATGCCCAGCGTCACGGCCAGCTGGTAGATCGAGACCAGCATGCCGCGCTGGCGCGCGGGGGCGCTCTCGGCAATGTACAGGGGCGCGACGAGCGCGGCGATCCCGACGGCGAAACCGAGCACCAGGCGCGCGGCGCTGAGCATCCAGACGGCCGAGATCAGGCTGGATGCCACCGCCCCGAGAATGAACAGCACGGCCGCGGCCAGCAGCGAGGCGCGCCGGCCGAGGCGCTCGGCGGCATAGCCCGCCGCGACCGCGCCGAACAGCGCGCCCAGCGGCACGGCGGCCGTCATCAGCCCCTCGGCGCCGGGGGCGATGGCGAATGTGTCGCGCAGGAAGCCGAGCGCGCCGGCGATGACACCTTCGTCGAAGCCGAAGAGGATGCCGGCCAGCCCCGCGATGACCGCGACGAAGTAGATCATGACAGGACCCCGGCCGCGACCTTGCGCAGCGCGCGGACGATGTCGTCGACATCCTCGTCCGTGAGGCAGGACGCGATGGTCAGCAGCGCCCCGTTTGCATGCAGGGCATCGCAGCGCGGCAGCGCGCCGGCCCGGTAGTCGTAGTCCTGGGCGAAGGCGTTGGCCGGGTGGGTCCAGGGGTGGCCGTCGCGGCTGTTGGAGCGCCGGTTCACCAGGCTGGGGATGTTGGAATACCAGTGCAGGCCCCACTCGCGCATGGTGAGGCAGGCGAGGCTGCCGGCCGGCCCGGCGATGCCTTCGGCGCGCAGGGCGGCGACGAAACGCGCGGCCAGCGCCTCGTCGGGCAGCGCCATCAGGAGAAACGGCCCGGCGTCCCCCTGGGGATCGAGGACATTGCGGAACGTCAGGCCCGAGGTGCCTTCGAGCGCCTCGCGAATGCGCCATTTGGCCGAGCGCATGGCGCCGGTGATGCGCGGCAGCTTGCGCAATTGCGCCAGAAGCATGGCGCCGGTGAGTTCGTTCATGCGCGCGCCCATGCCCCACAACTGGATGCCCGGGTCGCTGGTGTCGAGCCGGCCCGCCGGCGTGCGCGGATAGCCCAGGTCGTGCAGGGCCACGACACGGCGAAACAATGTATCGTCATCGCAAACGACCATGCCGCCGTCGCCCGCCGTCATGTTCTTGTTCAACTGGAAGCTGAAGATGCCGATGTCGCCGAACCGGCCCACCGGCGTGCCCTGGAAGCCGGCGCCGGCGGTCTGGGCGCAATCCTCGATCAGGGCCAGCCCGCGGGCTCGGCACAAGGCCGCGATGCGGTCGATCCGCCCCGGTGCGCCGCTCATGTGCACGCACAGCACGGCGCGCGTATGCGGCCCGATCTTGCGTTCGAGGTCCTCGGGGTCCAGGCAGAAGGTATCGTCGATGTCGACCAGCCGGGGAATCGCGCCGGCGCGCACGATCGCCGACACGCAGCTGACCCACAGATAGCCGGGCACCATGACCTCGTCACCCGGGCCGATGTCCAGGGCGGACATGGCGATGCCGAGAGCGGCGGTGCCCGACGAAACGCCCAGCGCGTGCCGATGCCCGAAGGCCGCCTTCCATTCCGCCTCGAGCGTGTCCACCATCCCCTGGGGATCAGGGCCGTAGAAGCGGAACGGACTGCGGGCCAGCACCACGCGTTCGACGAGTTCGCGTTCCTCCTCGCCGATCCAATGGGTGCCCGGAAGTTCCCAGGGCAAGGGCCGGGAGCGAACCGGGGTGCCGCCGTCGATGGCCAGGCGGCCGGCGTCCAATTGAGTGCCTTTCTGTGCCACGTCTGCGCTGCTCATGGAAAGCTCCTGTGGGTGTGTCAGGTCCGGAGCGGCGCGCCTAGCATGTATAGCCTATGAAGACTCGTCGTAAGACACCGACTTCAGTGGATAATTCAGCAAGAATCTATAGCGAGGGTAAATGATTTAAGTATAATTTGGTCCAGTTGTAAAGAAATTTGAATGACTGTGGATCCTGCCGGTCCCTGCCCTTGCGCCGCTGTCGCGCAAGCCCGAATTTCCATTTGCGCCGGGCGCTTTTTCATGCCGAATCCCACACTGCGGATTGCCTTCCTGGTCTCCTGCGCGGGTGTCCTGTTTGGCTACGGCATCACCTCCATCGCCGGCGTGCTCGATACCTTGGGTCCCCTGTTCACCCTGGACCTGCACCAGACGCAATTCCTGGTGTTCATCCTGGTGGCCGCCTGCTTGCTCGGCGCGGCGGCCGCCGGCCCGCTGTCGCTGCGCTGGGGCCGGCGGCCGACCATGGCCGCGGCCACGCTGGCCTCGGCCTGCGCCTACGCCTTCCTGCTGACCGCGCCCTCGCTGGGGGGCTTGATCGCCGCGCGTGTGCTGGCCGGCCTGTCCATCGGCTTGTACTCCATGGTGGTGCCGATGTTCGCGGCCGAAACCGCCCGGACGGCCCGGCGCGGGGCCGTCGTGGCCTTGTTCCAGTTGGCCATCACCGGCGGCATCCTGCTGTCCTACGGCCTGGCCTTGTGGTTCGACGCCCCCGATCAGTGGCAGTTCGTGCTGGGCGCGGGCCTGGCTCCGACCGTGCTGGCCACCCTGGCGCTGGCCGCACTGCCCGAGAGCCCGCGCTGGCTCGCCATGCGCGGCCGCCACGGCGAGGCGGACGAGGCCATCCTGCGTCTCGGGCTGCTGGACGAATGGCGGGCGATCGCCGAACCGCCGGCCGGGGCTGCCGCGCGGCCAGGCCTGCGCCAGGGGCGGGTGCTGGGCGTGCTGCTGCTGTGCAGCGCGCTGTTCGTGCTGCAGAATCTCAGCGGCATCGACGGGATCCTGTACTACGCGCCGCAGATCTTCAAGGGCCTGGGTTTCTCGGCGGGCACCGCGGCGCTGGGCGCCACGTTCGGCCTGGGCGTGGCCAATTTCCTGGCGACCATCGCCAGCGTCGCCCTGGTCGACCGCCTCGGACGGCGCCGGCTGTGGATCGGCGGCTCGGCCGCCATGGCCGTGGGACTGGCCGCGGTGATACTCGCCGCCCGCGACAGCGCGCCCTGGCTCGGGCTGTTCGGCCTGTGCCTCTACATCCTGGCCTTCGCCGTCAGCCTGGGGCCCCTGCCCTACGTCCTCATGTCGGAGCTTTTTCCCGCGGCGCTGCGGGAAAAGGGCATCGCGGCCGCCTCGGCCGTCAGCTGGCTGTTCAACGCCCTGATCGCCCTCACCTTCCTGTCCATCGTCGAGGCCGTGGGCCTGGACGGCGCCATGACGCTGTTCCTGGCGGTCTGCCTGCTGTCCCTGGCGCTGGGAATCTGGTTGTTGCCCGAGACCCGCCAGGTGTCGCTGGAGGACATCGAATCGCGCGTGCTGGCGGGCCTGCCGCTGCGCGAACTGGGCGTCGGCAGGCCTACCGGCCCTGGACCGGCACGAAGCCCTCGATCTGCAGCAGCCGGACCTTGCGCTCCAGGCCGCCGCCATAGCCGTTGAGCGTGCCGTTGCGGGCCAGGATGCGATGGCAGGGAATGATGATGCTGACGGGGTTGCTGCCCACGGCCGTGCCCACCGCGCGGCCGTGGCCGGCGCCCATGCCGGCGGCAAGGGCCAGTTCGCCATAGGACAGGGTATCGCCCCAGGCGACGTCCAGCAGCGCCCGCCAGACTTTGTGCTGGAAGGCCGTGCCCCGCGGGGCCAGCGGCACGTCGAACACCCGGCGCGCGCCGCGCCAGTATTCGTCCAGTTCCCGCTGCGTCTGTTGCAGGACGCCCAGGGCGTGCGCGGGGGTGTCGGCCTGCAGCAGGCGCATGGGCGCCCCGGCCTCGGCACCGCCCTGCCGGCCGACCGCCGCCGGGGGCGCGCCGCCGTCCGCAAACAGATCGCCGCTTGCGGCCGCTGGTTTCCGCACGACCTTGAACGTGCGCAGCGCCCGGCCGCCCTGCATGCCCGCCGTGGGGTCGGACACCACCGGCCCGTCCCCCGCCGCCATGCCCGGCACGCGGGGCAAGTCCCGCTGGTCCGTGAAATACAGGCCCGTCAGGCCCGCCTCATCGGATTCCAGGAGGACGGGCCCCAGCGGCGACGGAACCAGGGCGCGGAACGGCACGCTTGCCTCAGGCGGCCGCCGGGGTGTCGGCCAGGCGCTGCCAGGTATCGACCACCGTGTCCGGATTCAGGGAGATCGAGAGGATGCCCTCGTCGCGCAGCCACAGTGCCAGGTCGGGATGATCGCTGGGCCCCTGCCCGCAGATGCCGACGTACTTGCCGGCTTTCAGGCAGGCCTGGATGGCGCGGCGCAACATGAACCGCACCGCTTCGTCGCGCTCGTCGAAATCCACCGCCAGCAGTTCGAGCCCGGAATCGCGGTCCAAGCCCAGGGTCAGCTGGGTCATGTCGTTCGAGCCGATCGAGAAGCCGTCGAAGTACTGCAGGAACTGGTCGGCCAGGATGGCGTTGGACGGCACCTCGCACATCATCACCAGGCGCAGGCCGTTCTCGCCGCGCTTCAGACCGTGCGAGGCCAGCAGGTCCGCCACGCGGCGGGCTTGGTCGACGGTGCGCACGAAAGGCACCATGATCTCGACGTTGGTCAGGCCCATGTCGTCGCGGACTTTCTTGAGGGCCTCGCATTCCATGCGGAAGCACTCGTCGAAATCCTCGGAGACGTAGCGCGAGGCCCCGCGAAAGCCCAGCATCGGGTTTTCTTCCTCGGGCTCGTAGCGCGAACCGCCGACCAGCTTGCGGTACTCGTTGGACTTGAAATCCGACAGGCGCACGATGACCGGCTTCGGATAGAAGGCCGCGCCGATGGTGGCCACGCCCTCGGCGAGCTTCTCGACGAAGAAGGCGCGCGGGCTGGCATAGCCGCGCGCGGCCGACTCGACGGCCTTTTTCAGGTCGGCGTCCACGTTCGGGTAGTCGAGAACCGCCTTGGGATGCACGTTGATGTTGTTGTTGATGATGAATTCCAGGCGCGCCAGGCCCACGCCGGCGTTCGGGATCTGCGAGAAATCGAAGGCGAGCTGCGGATTGCCGACGTTCATCATGATCTTGACGCCGATGTCGGGCATCTCGCCCCAGCGGACCTCCTCGATCTCGGTCTCGATCAGCCCGTCGTAGATGCGGCCCTCATCGCCCTCGGCGCACGACACGGTGACCTCGCGCCCATTGGCCAGCACGTCGGTGGCGGTGGCGCAGCCGACGACGGCGGGGATGCCGAGCTCGCGCGCGATGATGGCGGCGTGGCAGGTGCGTCCGCCGCGGTTGGTGACGATCGCGGCGGCCATCTTCATGACGGGTTCCCAATTGGGATCCGTCATGTCGGTGACGAGGATGTCGCCGGGACGGACCTGGTCCATTTCCGTGACGTCGGCGACCACCCGCACGGTGCCCGAGCCGATCTTCTGGCCGATCGCGCGGCCGGTGATCAGGACCTCGCCGGTGGCCTTGAGGCGGTAGCGTTCCTGGACGTCGTGGTGGCCCTGCTGGGATTTAACGGTTTCGGGGCGTGCCTGGAGGATGTAGAGTTTGCCGTCGATGCCGTCGCGGCCCCATTCGATGTCCATCGGACGCTGATAGTGGTCCTCGATGATGGCGGCGTAGCGGGCGAGCTCGATGATCTCGTCATCCGTCAGCGAATAGCGGTTGCGCTCGGAGGCGGGCACCTCGACGGTGCGCACCGCGTGCCCCGAGGCGCGCTGCTCGTCGAATTCCATCTTGATGAGCTTGGAGCCGATGCGGCGGCTGATGATGGGATAGTGGCCCGAGGCGAGCATGGGCTTGAAGACGTAGAATTCGTCGGGATTCACCGCGCCCTGGACGACGGTTTCACCCAGGCCGTAGGATGAGGTGATGAACACCACGTCCTTGAAGCCGGACTCGGTGTCCAGCGTGAACATGACGCCGGCGCTGCCCTTGTCGGAGCGCACCATGCGCTGGATGCCCGCCGACAGGGCCACCTCGGCGTGGGCATAGCCCTTGTGCACGCGGTACGAGATCGCGCGGTCGTTGTACAGCGAGGCGAACACGTGGCGGACCTTGTCGAGCACGTCCTCGATGCCGACCACGTTCAGGTAGGTTTCCTGCTGGCCGGCGAACGACGCGTCGGGCAGGTCCTCGGCGGTGGCCGAGGAGCGCACGGCGAAGGAGCCCTTGCCGTCGGCATCCAGCACCGCGAACGCGCTGCGGATGGCCTGCTCGAAGTCCGCCGGAAACGGCGTGTCGATGATCCATTGGCGGATCTGTGCGCCCGCCTCGGCGAGTTCGCGCACGTCGTCGGCATCGAGCACGTCCAGGCGCTGGTTGATGCGGGCGTCCAGCCCGGTCGATTTGAGGAAATCGCGGAAGGCGTCGGCCGTGGTCGCGAACCCGCCCGGCACCCGGACACCGGCGCCGGCGAGCTGGCTGATCATTTCACCAAGCGATGCGTTCTTGCCTCCTACCGAGTCCACGTCCGTCATGCGGAGCTGCTCGAAAGATACGACGTACGACATAGAGTCACCTTTAAAGATAGAGAAAGCGTGTTTGCCCGGCGCACACGATCCCAGGATTGCAGGCAGCATGGTTTTGTGCCCTGCAATATGTGCGCCCGGCAAACCAGCCTTGCTTGCTGGTCGGGTGACTGTTAATCTTTGCGGATTGTACCGTTTCTGGCGCCTGCCGGTTCAAATTCATGGCTGATTCCCCGATCGAACGCACCGTCTTCATCGTCTCCGACAGCACCGGGATCACGGCCGAAACCTTCAGCCATGCAGTGCTTTCGCAATTCGAACAGATTCAGTTCGAGGCGGTGCGCCTGCCCTTCATCGACTCGGTCGAAAAGGCCGATGCTGCGGCGCAGCGAATCGCCCACAAGGCCAGCCACGACGCCCTGCCGCCGCTGGTGTTCAGCACCCTCGTCGATTCCGAGATTGCCGACAGGATCCGCGAGGTGCCCTGCATATTCCTCGACCTGTTCGGCGCCTTCGTCCAGCACCTCGAGGAAGCCCTCGGCATGAAATCCAACCGTTCGGTGGGCCGCTCGCACACCAACGGCTTGTCCAAGCAATACAACAAGCGCATCGAGGCGATCAATTTCAGCCTGGCCCATGACGACGGCCAGTTCGTCAATGGGCTCGAGCAGGCCGACGTGATCCTGGTGGGCGTCTCGCGCTGCGGCAAGACCCCCACCAGCCTGTACCTGGCGATGCAATACGCGGTCAAGGCGGCCAACTTTCCGCTGATCCCCGAGGATTTCGACCGTGGCGCCCTGCCCCACACCCTGCACCCCTACCGCCGTAAACTGTTCGGCCTGTCGATCCACCCCGAACGCCTCGCCGAGGTGCGCCACGAGCGCCGGCCCAACAGCACCTACGCCTCCTTGCGCCAGTGCCGCCAGGAAGTCGCCGACGCCGAGCGCCTCATGCGCATGGAAAACATCCCCTGGCTGTCGACCACGACGCGCTCGATCGAGGAAATCTCGACCAAGATCCTCGACGAGGTCGGCCTGGATCGCCTGACGTACTAAGGACGCCGCGCGGGTGCCGCGGCCCGCGCGCCTATCCGGCCCGGCCGCGCCGGATCATCCACCGTAGCCGAACATGCGGGGCAGCCACAGCGACAGGTCGGGGAACGCGATCAGCAAGCCCAGGCAGACCACCAGCCAAAACAGGAACGGCAGCACGTCGCGCACGATGTCGCGCAGCGGCGCCTCGGCGATCCGCGTCATGATGAACAGCAGCAGGCCATAAGGCGGCGTGACGAGGCCCAGCATGATGTTGACCACGCAGACGACGCCAAAGTACACCAGATCGATGCCCAGGGCATTGGCCGTCGGGATGAGCACCGGCAGGATGACGAGGATGATGGTGGTGCCCTCGAGGATGCAGCCCAGCAGCAGCAGGATCACGTTGACGAGAATCAGGAAACCGATGGGCGAGAGGTCCCAGCCGGTCAGGAAGACCCGCAGCGTTTCCGGGATGTTCTCGACCGTCACCACGTAATTGAAGACCAGGGCGCCCGCGATCAGCATGCCGATGGAGGCGCTGGTGCGCGCGCTGGCCAGCACGGAGTGATAGAACTCGGCAAAGGTGACGCTGCGGTAGAGGCCCGCGGCGATGAGCAGCGCATAGCCGGCGGCGACCGCGGCGGCCTCGGTGGGCGTGGTGATGCCGGAATAGATGCCGCCCAGGAGCACCACCGGCATCATCAGCGCCGGAAACGCCTCGACGGTGATGCGCGGCAGCTCGCGCAGCGGCGTCGGCGGCTCGACCGGGAATTGCCGGCGCCTGGCCTGATAAGCCACCTGTACCATGAGGAACAGCGTCATCAGCAGACCCGGCACGACGCCCGCCAGAAACAGGTAGCCGATCGACGTGTCCGAGACAAAGGCGTAGATGATCATCGGGATCGACGGCGGGATGATGGGACCGATCACCGCGGTCACCGCGGTCAGGGCCGCCGCGTAGCTGGCGGGATAGCGGTCACCGTCGGTCATGAGCTTTTGCATGACCTTGCCCGAACCCGCGGCATCGGCGATCGCCGATCCCGACATGCCGGCGAAAATCAGGCTTTGCAGCACATTGACCTGGGCCAGGCCGCCCCGGAAACGGCCGACCAGGGCGTTGCAGAACCTGAGCAGGCGGTCGGTCATCGAACCGATGTTCATCAATTCCGCCGCCAGGATGAACAAGGGCACCGCCAGGATGATGTAGTTGGACATCATCCCGTTGAGGAACTGTTCGGCGGCCGTGCCCATGTCCAGGCCCGCCAGCCCGAGGTACAGGATCGAGCCCGCGATCATCGCATGCCCGACCGGCAGGCCCAGGAAGGCCAGCGCGGTGATGGCGACCAGCGCGATGGAAAAAGGACTGGCGACATTCATACGCCCGACCCCGCCTTGGTGGGATCGTAGCGGTCGCGGTCATGGCCGCGCAGCACGCGCCACGACAGCCAGACATAGCGGACGATGATGGCGACCACGAACACAATGTAGATCGAATAGAGCCAGTCCATGCGGATATTCAGGTACGAGCTCTTTTCGACCTTCATGAAGGTCACGTAGTCCACCACGGCGGGAAAGGATATGCCGTACAACAGGACGATCGATACGGCGGTGATCAGGAACATCGCGCCGCGGACCCGCGGCCCCGCGGCCGACAGAAGCAGGTCGAAGCGCATTTCTTCTTCTTCGCGCACGACGAAGGCCGCCCCCCAGAGCACGATCCAGATCCACAGGACGGAGCTGAGTTCGCTGGACCAGCCGCTGGGCCAGCTGAGGACATAGCGGAAGAATACCTGGACGAGAAAGGCGAAGAACATCGTCGCGAGCATGAGTGCAAGGACGTTCTCGGCGCGGCGGTAGAGCCAAGCGCCCATGGCGCGCAGACTGGGGGACATCTGGGGCTTTCCTTGAGCAGTGGTGGGCGGCCGGGCCGCCGGCCGGCGGATATGCCGACCGGCGGGAAGCCCGGTACCGCGCGGATGCGGATCAGAGCGCGTTGATCTTGTCGATCATGCCGGGGATCCAGTCCTTGGAAAGATCGGATGCCAGGTATTCCTTCTGGACGTGTGTCCGGAAAGCGTCCAGATCGGGCGTGTAGATCTTCAGGCCCTTGCTCGAGAAGAACTCAGCGAGTTCCTTTTCCCGCGCCAGGTGCTGCTGGGTCGAGAAGTCGATGGCCGAGTCGGCCGCCGCCTGGACTTTCGCCTGCGTGGCCGGATCCATTCCGTTCCAGACCTTCGTCGACATCGCGAGCAGGTCGAAAGCCACCAGGTGGGACGTCAGGGCGATCTGGCTCATGACCTCGTAGAACTTCATGTTCTCGACGTTGGGCAAGGGATTGTCCTGCCCGTCGATGGCTCCGGTCTGCAGGCCCGTATACACCTCGGCATAGGCCATCGGCGTCGGATCCGCGCCCAACGCCCTGCCCAGGAACTGCCAGGCGTCGCCGCCGGGCATGCGCAGCTTGATGCCCTTGAGGTCGGCCGGCGTCGAGATTTTCCGGTCCGGCTTCAGGCCCAGCTGGCGCACCCCGTAATAGGTGGGCCCCAGGACCTTGATCCCGAGCTTGTCCTCGGACATTTGCTTGAGCTCGGCCGCCTCCGGGCTGCGAAAGAATTTATTGACGTGCGCTGCGTCGCGAAACAGATAGCCGGCCGTCACGATGGACCAGGCGGGAAGCTGCTTGGACATGTCCTGCGGCGCGATGTTGCTCATTTCGAGGTTGCCGCGCTGCACGGCGACGAGCTCGGTGCCCTGCTTGAACAGCGTGCCGCCGTAATAGCCCTCAAAGACGAAATCGTCCTTGATCGCATCGGCGAACTTCTTCATCATTTGCGCGCGGATATCCTGGTCCGAGAATACGGCCGAGAAGCGCAATTTCGGTTTGTCTTGGGCGATCGCGGGCAAGGCGGCCGTGGCTGCGAACAGTCCGGTACCGATCAGAACTTGGCGGCGCTTGGTGCTTGGTGTCATGTCTTCCTCCTGTGGCGAAATGGATCTGGACGTCCACGGTGTCTGGCATCCGCCTTCAGGCTGCACGCCGGCGAATTAACCAAACGGTACATCACGTTCGCACAGTGTATCTCAAGCAAAAGCGCAAAAAACAAAAATTCTGGTTACCCCTAATAAGGCCCACCGGGCGGCTGCTTGCCGGCGACCAGTTGCTGGCGCCGTTGCTCGAACAGGCAGACCGCCGCCGCCGCGGCCACATTCAAGGATTCGACCGCATCGGTTTGCGCGATCCGGACCCGCAGCGCCGCCGCATCCACCAATACGGGATCGACGCCCTCGCCCTCGTTGCCGAACACCCAGGCGCAGGGCCCGCGCAAGTCGAGGGCGTACAGGTCCTGCGTCCCATCGAGGGCTGTCGCCGCCAGGGGAAGCTCCAGCCGCGCGAGGGCGGCACGCAGGTCCACGCGCTCGTGGATGCGCAGCGCGAAGTGGGCGCCCTGCCCCCCGCGCAAGACCTTGGGCGACCAGGCCGAGGCGCAACCCGTCGACAGGTAGGCGGCGTGCAAGCCCGCCGCCGCCGCCGTACGCAGCAGCGCGCCGAGGTTTCCCGGGTCCTGGACCCGGTCGAGCCACAGGCAGGATTCGGCGATCCGCGCAGGCGGCGGGGGGCACGGCGGCTGGACCAGCAGGAACAGCCCCGGCGGCCCGTGTGCGACCTGGGTCAGGGCCTCGCTCAAGGTGGACTGCAGCAAGACGCAGCGCCGGCCGCCCGCGCCCATCAGCCAGCGGCCTGCGGCGGTGTCCGCGGCCCGCTCGTCCAGGATGGCCAGGGGTGCCGGCCCATGGTGCGCGACCCAGGCGCGGCACAGGTGTTCGCCTTCGAGCAGGACGCGTGACTCGCCGCGCGGTCCGCGACCCTGAGCCAGCCGCAGCCACAGGCGGAAATCGGGATTGTCGCGAGACGCAATGTGACGCATGGCGGCCCCGCGCCTCATCGGTCCTGCAAGCTGCGGCGCACGGGCGCGAAGCTGCGCCGATGCTCCGGACAGGGCCCGTGCTCGGCCAGGCGATCAAGGTGCAGCGCGGTGCCGTAGCCCTTGTGGCGATCGAAGGCATACAGCGGGTAGCGCGTGTGCAGCGCCAGGCACCAGGCGTCGCGCGCAGTCTTGGCCAGGATCGAGGCCGCCGAGATCGCCGGTTCGCGGGCATCGCCGCCGATGAGGGCGTGCGCCTCGCACGGCAGGCCCGTGGGCAGGCGGTTGCCGTCGACCAGGATCAGACCCGGCGGCACGGCCAAGCCCCGGCAGGCCTCGCGCATGGCCGCCAGCGTCGCCTGCAGGATATTGACGCGGTCGATTTCGGCCGCCGCCGACCAGGTGATGCGCCAGGCGACGGCCTGGGCCTTGATTTGCAGGGCCAGGGCCTCGCGGCGGCCGGCGGTCAGCTTCTTGGAGTCATCCAGGCCCGCGATGGGCCGGCGCGCGTCCAGGATCACGGCGGCGGCGAATACCGGGCCCGCGAGCGGCCCACGCCCGGCCTCGTCCACACCGGCCACGAGCATGCCCTCGAGCGGCGGGCGATCGAACAGATCAGGCTGCACGGTCACCGCAAACCTCCAGGATCGCCTGGGCGGCCAAGCCGCGCGTATCCCGGCGCAGCGACTCGTGGATCTCCAGGAAGCGGCGCGCGACCGCCTCGCCGTGTGCCCGGTCGCTGAGCGCCCGCCAGGCATGGGCGGCCAGCGCCTCGGGCGTGGCGGCCTCCTGCAGCAGCTCGGGCGCGACGAAATCCCGCGCCAGCACATTGGGCAGGCCGACCCAGGGGACGCTGGGCGCATCCTGGCCGGACTTCCACGCCATGATGCGTCGCATCCAGGGCGAAATCACGTAGGAAATCACCAGGGGCCGCTTGAACAAGGCGGCCTCGAGGGTGGCCGTGCCGCTGGCCGCCAGCACCGCGTCCGCCGCCTCCATCACATGCCAGGCCACCGGCCAGGCGGCCGTCCGGGCATCGGCCGGATCGTCCGACGGCGGCACGGCGTCCAGCACTCGGCACGCGGGCAGCGGATGCGCGCGCAGCACCGCCTCGAACTGGGTGCGGCGCTGGGGATTCACCATGGGCACGAGAATCAACAGTCGGGGGTCTTCGCGCATCAGGCGGCGCGCCGCCTCGAGAAAGCGCGGGGCCAGCAGCCGGATCTCGGATTCACGGCTGCCGGGCAGCAGGCCCAGCACGCGGCGCCCGGGCTCGATGCCCAATCGGCGGCGCGCCGCCTCGCGGTCGGGTTGCAGCGGAATCAGCTCGGCCAGCGGATGGCCGACATAGGTCACCGGTATGTCATGCGCGCGATAGATGTCGACCTCGAAGGGAAACAGCACCAGCATGTGCGACACGGCGCGCTTGATCGCATGGATGCGCTCGAAGCGCCAGGCCCAGATCGAGGGGCCCACGAAATGCACGGTCGGGATGCCCGCGGCCCGCAGTTGCCCCTCGAGACGCAAATTGAAATCCGGCGCATCCACGCCGACGAACACGTCGGGGCGCTGCGCCAGCAGGCGGCTGCGGGTGTCGCGATAGGTCCGCAACAGGCGCGGCGCGCGGCGCAAGGCATCCACGTAGCCGAACACGGACAGCGCATCCATGGGATGCCAGGCCTCGAATCCGGCCCGCGCCATGGCGGGGCCGCCGATGCCCATCAGGCGGGCATCCGGGACCCGGTCCCGCACCCCCTGGATCATGCGCGCGGCCAGCAGATCGCCGGAGGGTTCGCCGGCCACCACGCCCACACGCACCCCCGAAGCGCTCATGGACGCACGATGCCCCGGCTGGATGCCAGGAGGAAATCCAATAGGGTCTGGACGGCGGGTGCTTCGCCGGGTTGTGTGGATTGCAGTTCGCCCAGGGCCTCGATGGCCTGCTCGACGTTGAGCTTGCGCCGGTAGAGGATCTTGTAGGCCTCTTTCAGCGCGAGGATGTCGGCGGGCGTGAAGCCGCGCCGGCCCAGGCCCTCGGAATTGATGCCGACCGGACGGAAAGGGTCGCCCGCGCCGATCATGTAGGGCGGCACGTCCTGGCGCACCGAGCTGGTGCCGCCGATCATCGCATGGGCGCCGATGCGCACGAACTGGTGCACGGCCGACAGCCCGCCCAGAATGGCCCAGTCGCCGATGTGGATGTGGCCGGCGAGCTGGACGCTGTTGGCGATCACCACGTGGCTGCCGACCTGGCAGTCATGGGCGATGTGGACGTAGGCCATGATCCAGTTGTCGTCGCCCAGGCGCGTGGTGCCGATGTCCTGCCGGGTCCCGAGGTTGACGGTCACGTACTCGCGGAACGTATTGCCCGCGCCGATCTCGAGGCGGGTGGGTTCGCCCTGGTACTTCTTGTCCTGCGGAATGCCGCCGATCGAGCAGAACCGGTAGAAATGATTGCCCGGCCCGATCGTGGTGCGCCCGTCGATCACGCAGTGCGGGCCGACGCGGGTGTCCGCGCCGATGCTCACGTGCTCGCCGATGATGCTGTAGGGGCCGATGCTGACGCCTTCGTCCAGCCGGGCTCCCGGCGCCACGATGGCCGTGGGGTGGATCTGCGCCCCCATTATTCCTCCAGGATGCGGACCGCGCACATGATCTTGGCCTCGGCCGCGATCTGGTCGTCGACCTTGGCCACCGCCGTGTACTTGCAGATCGAGCGGCTGAGCTTGTCGGCGCTGACCTCCATGCGCAGCTGGTCGCCGGGGACCACCGGCCGCCGGAAACGCGCGCCGTCCACCCCCACCAGGTAATAGGCGATCTTGGTGCTGGCGAGGTTGGGGGCGCCCGCGTCGGCGAAGGAAAACAGCGCCGCGGCCTGTGCGAGGGCCTCGATGATGAGCACCCCCGGCATCACCGGGTGATGGGTGAAATGACCCTGGAAAAAAGGCTCGTTGTAGGTGACGTTCTTGATCGCCACGATGCTTTTTCCGGGGTCCATCTCGAGCACGCGGTCGACCAGCAGCATCGGTTGCCGATGCGGCAAGCGCTCCATGATGTCTTTGATATCAAGTTCCATCTTTTTTCTTGTCCTGCTAACAATTCGCAATCAAAGCGTCCATATCGACGTCCCGCAGAGGAATCAGCCCTGCCCTTGGCGCTCGATGGCCCGCAGTCGCTTGCGCAATTGCGCGAGCTGCCCGATGACCGCCGCGTTGCGCTGCCAGTCGGCATGCCCGGCAGCGGGAAAGACCCCGGTGTATCGGCCCGGCTGGAGAATGTCGCCGGTGACGGCGGTGCCGCCCGAGATGTGCACGTCGTCGCCCAGTGTCAAGTGCCCCGCGAACATCGCGGCGCCGCCGATGATGCAGCGCTTGCCCATCGTGGTCGACCCGGCGACACCCACGCAGGCGGCCATGGCGGTGTGGTCGCCGATGAGGCAATTATGGCCGATCATGATCTGATTATCGAGCTTGACGCCGTTGCCCAGGACCGTGTCCTCGATGGCGCCGCGATCCACCGTGGTGTTGGCGCCGATCTCGACGTCGTCGCCCAGCAGCACGCCGCCCAGCTGCGCGATCTTGGACCAGGCGCCGGTGTCCTTGCTGGGATCAGGCGCGAATCCGAATCCGTCGGCCCCGAGGACGACCCCCGAATGCAGAATGGCGCGGTCGCCGATGCGCACCCCATGGTAAAGGGTCACGCGGGCGTGCAGAATAGCGTCGCGGCCGATGGTGCTGCCCGCGCCGATCACGCAGCCCGCACCGATGCGCGTGCCGGCGCCGACGCGCACGCCTGCATCGATGACGGTGAGCGGCCCGATATGGACCCCCGGCGCGATCTCCGCATCCACGGCGATCACGGCCGAGGGGTGCACGCCCGTCGGCAGGCCCGCCATGCGCCGCTGGTCGAACCATTGGGCCAGCAAGGCATACAGCAGGTAGGGCTGGCTGCACAGGACCGCGGTCCAGCCAGGCGCCGCACCGCCCTCATCCGCCCGGAAGGCTTCCCAGTCCTGCGGGCGCAGGATCACGGCGGCCGCCCGCGAGGCGGCCAGCCGGCCGGCCAGTTTGGGGTTGGAGAGAAAGCTGATTTCCTGGGCACCGGCGGCGGACAGGGATCCGATGCCGGCGATCCGGATGCCGCGCCCGTCGCCCGGGCCGGCCAGCGACCAGTCCAGGCCTACAGTATTGGCCGCACCGAGGAGTTCAGGCAAGTCCGGCGCCTGATCCGGCGCGAGCAATACCGGCATCGCAAATCAGCCGCCCAGCGCCTGGATGACCTGGTCGGTGATGTCCACGCGAGGGCTGACGGTGACGGCGTCCTGGATGATCAGGTCGTAATTCTGTTGCTCGGCGATCGTCTTGATGGCGGCATCGGCTTTTTCGACGATGGCGGAGAATTCCTCGTTGCGGCGGCGGTTGAAGTCCTCTTGGAACTCGCGGCGCTTGCGCTGCAGGTCGGAATCCAGGTCGGCGAGTTGGCGCTGGCGCTTGATGCGCTCGCTCTCGGAGAGGACCGGCGCGTCCTTGTCGAGCTTTTGAGCCTGGGCGCGCAGGTTGTTGGCGAGTTTCTGCAATTCCTCGTCGCGACGCTTGAACTCGGATTCGATCTTGGCCTGCGCGGCCTTGGCCGGCTTGGAATCGCGCAGAATGCGCTCGGTGCTGACAAAGCCGATCTTGGTGCCTTGCGCATACGACGGCGCGACGAACAAGGCCCCCATCCCCAGCACAGCGGCAATGGCCAGCGTCCGGTGGCCGCGTACGGCCTGCCCGATCAATCCTGAAAAACTCAAACCTGAAAGGAACATGAAGGGTCTACCTTGCAAAGAATGCGATGCGAAATAGTTATTGTGCCATCAAACGGCGCGAATCAGAAACCGGTGCCGATCTGGAATTGAAACACCTGTTTCCGATCGCCTTCCTTCGCGTTCAGCGGCCGGGCGATCGACAGTTGCAGGGGACCCAACGGCGATTCCCAGGACAGGCCCAGGCCCGCGGAGTACTTCCAGCCGCAGGGGTCCTCGACACTGCCGCCGATGCCGCGGGCGCACTCGGATCCGTCGGTGTTCGCGATCTGGCCGATGTCCGTGAACATGAACCAGCGCAGGGTCCTGTCGCGGGAGGCGCCCGGGAACGGCAGATAGAGCTGGACATTGGCGTACATGCGCCGCGAGCCGCCCAGGAAGGTGTCGGTGAGGGTGTCGCGCGGGCCCAGGGATGCGCCCTCGTAGCCCCGCACCGAGCCGATGCCGCCGGCATACATGTTTTTGATCACCGGGAAGGTCTTGCCGCCGTAGGCCCTGGCCCAGTCGACCTGGCCGTTCACCGCGAAGGTGTAGGACCGGCCCAGCGGCCAGTAGTATTGCTGCTGCCCCGAGAGCTTGTAGTACTGCAGGTCCATCGTCGAGAAATCGGCCGACAGGCGCGTGTAGCCGCCCTTGTGGGGTGCCAGCGCGCTGTCGCGGGTGTCCTTGGACCAGCCCACGGTGAAGATCCCGGCATTGGTGGTCTCGCCGTACTCGTCGACGAAGTTCTGGTAGGCCTGCGGCGCGGGATTGTCGCCGGTGCGGCGGATGTCCCGGAGCGAATTGCGCTCGAAGGTGAGGCCGGCGAAGATCCGGTCGACCTCGGAAATCGGCACGCCGAAATTCAAGCCCAGCCCCATGGATTCGATCTTGTACCAACCGAGGGAGTCGGTATCCGAGACGTCGTACGGCGTAATGCGGCGATAGTAGAGGGACGTGGTCTTGCTGATGCCGTCCTGCGTCCAGTACGGGTTCGTGTGGCTGATCACGGCCGCGCGATTGGATTTGCTGGTGTTGACCTGCAAGGACAGCGAATTGCCGCTGCCAAAGACATTATCCTGGCTGATGCCGGCCGACAGCATGAGCTTTTCGGTCGAGCCGTAGCCCACGCCGAGGTTGATCATGCCGGTGGGCTTTTCCTTGACGTCGACGTTGACGTCCACCTGGTCCGGGGAACCCGGCACCGGCGCGGTGTCGATGTTGACCTCGTTGAAATAGCCCAGCCGATCGATGCGGTCGCGCGAGGTCTTGATGCTGCCGGCATCGTACCAGGCGGCCTCCTGCTGGCGCATCTCGCGGCGCACCACTTCGTCGCGCGTGCGCGTGTTGCCGCCGATCTGGATCCGGCGCACATAGACCCGGCGGCCCGGGTCGACGTAGAAGGTCAGCTTGGCGACGTGGTTTTCGCGGTCGAGCTCCGGGTTCGGGTTGGCGTTGGCAAAGGCATATCCGAGACCGCCCAGATAGTCGGTGATCGACTTGGCCACGGCGTTGGTCTTTTCGGCGGAGAACACCTCGCCTTCCTTGATGGTCACCAAGGGTTGGAGCTTGTCGTCCAGGCCCAGCAGGTCGCCCGCCAGCTGGACGGGCCCGAGGGTATAGGGGTCGCCCTCGTGGACGGTCATGGTGATGTAGATCTCGCGCCGGTCGGGCGAGATGCTGACCTGGGGCGGCTCGATGGCGAATTCCAGGTAGCCGCGGTCCAGGTAGTACGACCGGATGCGCTCGACGTCGCCCTCGAGTTTCTCGCGCGAGTATTTGTCGGTGCCGGTGTACCAGGTCATCATGCCCGACGTGGTGAGCTCCATCTGGTCGGCCAGCGTACTCGATGAAAACGCCTTGTTGCCGATGAAGTCGATGCGGGCGATCTTTGCCACGTCGCCTTCGAAGATGTCGAAGGCGACGCCCACGCGGTTGCGCGGCAGCGGCGTGATGATCGGGCTGACCTCGACGCCGTACTTGCCCTTGGACAGATATTGCTGCTTGAGTTCGAAGACCGCGCGCTCGAGCATGGCCTGGTCGAAGATCCGGCCCTGGCCGAAGCCGACCTGCGAGAGTGATTTGGTCAGCGCCTTGGCATCGAATTCGCGCATCCCGTTGAAGCTGATGGACGCGATCGTGGGGCGTTCCTCGACGGTGACGACCAGCACGTCGCCCTGCGCGTCGATCTTGACGTCGTTGAAGAAGCCCGTGCCGTAGAGTTTCTGGATGGCCTCGCCCGCCTGGTCCTCGGTGAAGGTCTGGCCGATCTTGACGGGCAGGTACGTGAAAATCGTGCCTGGATCGACGCGTTCGATGCCCTTGACCTGGATGTCCCGCACCACGAAAGGCGTGAAGGCGGCGGCGACGGCCGGGGTCATCAGCGCGGCCAGGACGAGCGGCAAAATGCGTTTTGCGAGACGGGACTGCGGGCGAGACGACATCCTGGTGAATCCTTGGTCAGCCGTGAAAGGGACAACGCGCAAGCGATGCGGGATTGTAAGACACAACGGCGCTAACTGAAAAGGCGAACCAGATCGTTGAAAAAGGCCAGGGACATCAGCCCGAACAGCAGTGCGACGCCCACGCGCTGGCCGGCCTCGCGCATTCGGTCGGGCACTGCCCGCCCACGGATCGCCTCGATCAGGTAGAACAGCAGATGCCCGCCGTCTAGCATGGGGATGGGCAGGAGGTTCAGCACGCCGATGCTGATGCTGATCAGGGCCAGGAACCCGATATAGGGCTCCAGGCCCTGGCGCGCGGTCTGGCCCGCGTAGTCCGCGATCGTCACCGGCCCGCTGATGTTCCGGAGAGACACGTCGCCCAGGACCATGCGTCCCATCATGCGCAGGCTGAAGCCGGTCATGTCCACGGTGCGCACCACCCCTTGTCGCAGACTGTCCAGGAGCCCCAGGCGCGCCTCGACCATGGGGCGCTCGCCCTGCACCAGGACGCCGATACGGCCGACGGGGGCGCCCTCCCCGTCCGGCTGGATGCGCGGCGTGACCGACAGCGACAGCTCGGCGCCGTCGCGGCGCACGCGCACCGGCAGGGCCTGGCCGGGATGGGCGCTGATGATGTCGACCATGGCCGACACGCTGGGCTGCTCGACGCCGCCGATGGCCTCCACCAGATCTCCCGCTCGCAGTCCGGCCTCCTCGGCGGCGCCTCCGGGAATGAGCTCCCCCAGCATGGGCCGGGGTTCGACAAGCCCCAGGCCGGCCTCGGCGAGCGGATCCGGGCCGTCCGGCGCGGCGTCGCCGCCGCGTACGCGCAACTGCAGCGTACGCGGTGCACCGCCGCCGGCCGGGCGTACGTCCAGCGCGATGTCGCCGCCGCGCACCAAAGGATCCAGCAGACGCCAGCGCGCATCGGTCCATGAGCGCACCGGCACGCCGTCGACGCGCAGCAATTCGTCCCCCCCGGCAAGGCCGGCCCGGGCCGCGGGCGTGCCGGCGGCGGGCGCCGAGAGGATGGCCGCGGGCTCGAGCGTCCCCATCAGCCCCAGGCTGGCATACAGCAAGATGGCCAGCAGCAGATTCGCGAGGGGGCCGGCCAGGACGATGGCGCTGCGCTGGCCCAGGCTCTTGCGGTTGAATGCCTCGCGGCTGGCGGCCTCGTCCGCACCGGCGGGCGGCTCGTCGAGCATTTTGACGTAGCCGCCCAGGGGGATGGCCGACAGGGCCCATTGCGTGCCGTGGCGGTCGGTGCGCTGCCACAGGATCCGGCCGAAACCCACGGAAAAGCGCAGCACCCGGACCCCGCAGCGTCGTGCCACCCAGTAATGGCCGAACTCGTGGAAGGTCACGAGCAGGCCCAGGGCGAAGGCAAAGGCGAGCAGGGTCAGGACCATGGGGCGCCCCTCAATCCGCGGCGTGGCACAGATCCGCGGCCACGCGCCGCGTGCGGGCGTCCAGCGCGAGGATGTCGTCCAGCGTGCCCGGGTCGGAGCCGCCCCGGGCGGCCGAATCGTCCAGGCAGCGCTCGATGATGTGGGGAATCTGCGTATAGCGGATGCGGCCGTTGAGGAAGCCGTCCACCGCGATCTCGTTGGCCGCGTTCAGGGTGATGCAGGCGGCCTGGCCGCTGCCCAGGGCGTCGAGCGACAAGCGCAGGCAGGGGAAGCGCCGCAGGTCGGGCTCCTCGAAATCCAGGCGCCCGAGCCGCGAGAGCTCGAGCAGGCCGACGCCGCTGTCGATGCGCTCGGGGAAGCCCAGGCCGTAGGCAATGGGCGTGCGCATGTCGGGCTGGCCGAGCTGCGCCAGGATGGAGCCGTCCTCGTACTCGACCATGGAATGGACGACGCTTTGCGGATGGATCACCACCTGGATGCGGTCCAGGGGCATGGAAAACAGCCAGTGCGCCTCGATGACCTCCAGGCCTTTGTTGAGCATGGTGGCCGAGTCGACGGAGATCTTGCGGCCCATGCGCCAATTCGGATGGGCGCAGGCCTGCTCGGGCGTGACCTGCTCGAGCTGGTCCAGCGCCACGCAGCGAAACGGGCCGCCCGAGGCGGTCAGCAGCAGCCGCCGCACGCCGGCCGCCGGCTGGGCGGGCGCGTGCGCATGCCCCGTGCCGCGTGGGAGGCACTGGAAAATCGCGTTGTGCTCGCTGTCGATGGGCAGCAGTTCGGCGCCGGCCTCGCGCACGGCCCGCATGAACAGGCTCCCAGCGGCCACCAGGGCTTCCTTGTTGGCCAGCAGCACGCGCTTGCCGGCGCGGGCCGCCGCCAGCGCGCCGGGCAGGCCGGCGGCGCCCACGATGGCCGCCATGACGGCCGTGACCTCGGGGTCGGCCGCCGTATCGGCCAGCGCCTGCGGCCCCTGGCGCAGTTCGGGTGGCGGCCGGCCCGCCGGCCAGGCCGCCATGAAGCGTGCGCGCGCGGCGTCGTCCGGCACGACCACGACACGCGCGCCGGTCCGGCAGGCCTGTTCGGCCAGGGCTTCGATGCGGCTGTGGGCGCTGAGCGCATGAACCTGGAAGCGGTCCGGGTGGCGCGCAACGACGTCCAGCGTGCTGACGCCGATCGAGCCGGTCGAACCCAGGATGCAGAGGCGATGCGTGGCGTGCATGATCAGAATGCCAGGAGCAGCAAGGCGGCGGGCGCCACGGGCAGGACGGCGTCGATCCGGTCATACACCCCACCGTGCCCCGGCAGCAGGCGGCTGGAGTCCTTGACCCCGGCGCGCCGCTTGAGCAGGGACTCGAACAGGTCGCCGATGATCGACCAGGCCGCCAGCAGGATGCCCGCGGCGATCACCCAGGCCGTGGAACCGGTCTCGAGCAGGCGCGCGCCATAGCTCTGGGGCCACCACCAGGCGGTGGCGACCAGCCATGCGGTCGCCGCCGCGACGCCCCCCGCGGCGCCTTCCCAGGTCTTGCCGGGGCTGACGCGCGGCGCGAGCTTGCGGCGCCCGAGGGCGCGGCCGGTAAAGTACGCCGCGATGTCGGCGCACCAGATGAGTGCCAGCAGGCTCACCAGGCACTGGGCGCCGAATTCGAGATAGATCCGCGCCAGCGCATACCAGACCGCCAGCAGCGCGAGCACGGCGCAGCCCGCGAGGACCCGCGGACCGAAGAACGACAGCGGCTGGACGCGCAGCACCATGGCGGGCGCCGGCAGCGCCCAGAACAGCACGGCCAGGGGCACCAGGCCGCGCTGGAACCACGCCGTCCAGGCAGGCGCCTGCCCGGGGCCGGCCTGCAGCCACGACGCCGACAGCCCCAGCATCAGCAGGACGCCCAGCAGCGGCACCAGCCGTCTTGGCCATGCCGAGCTCAGGACCAGCCGGATCCATTCCCACAGTGCGCAGCCCGCGGCCGCGGCCAGCAGAAGCAGGACCGGCCAGGGGCTGGGCGCGGCGAGCGCGCCCGCCACGATGAGCAGCAGAACGATCGCGGTGAGGATACGCTGTCCGAGCATGCCGTTCCCTAGGGTCGGTCGACGCTAATGCGCCTTGAGCTGTTCGCTGGTGCGCCCGAACCGGCGCTCGCGGCCCCGGTACCATTCGAAGGCCTCGTCGAGTTCGGCGGCGCCGAAGTCCGGCCAATACGTCCGGGTGAAGTACAGCTCAGTATAGGCCAGTTGCCAGATCAGGAAATTCGAGATCCGTTGTTCGCCGCCGGTCCGGATGAACAGGTCGGGTTCGGGGGCGTAGGCCATCGCCAGGTAGGGATCCAGCGCCGATTCGTCGAGTTCGTCGGGCCGGCCGGCCAGTTCGGGATGCGCGGCCAGCAGCCGGCGCATGGCCTGCAGGACGTCCCAGCGCCCGCCGTAGTTTGCCGCGATGGTGAGGGTCAATGCCGACAAGTGCTCGGTGCGGCGTTCGGCCTCGTGGATGAGTCCGCGCAGGTGGCTGTCGAAGGCCCCCAGGTCGCCGACCACGCGCAGGCGCACGCCCTGCTCGATCAGTTTGTCGACCTCTTTCTCCAGAGCCTGCACGAACAGCCGCATGAGCAGCGAGACTTCTTGCTGGGGACGCCGCCAGTTCTCGGAGCTGAAGGCGAACAGCGTAAGGTAGCGCACCCCGCGATGGCCGCAAGCCTCGACCGTGCGCCGCACCGCCTGCACGCCGCGCACATGGCCCGCGGTGCGCGGCATCATGCGCTGCTTGGCCCAGCGGCCATTGCCGTCCATGATGATGGCCACGTGGACGGGCGCGTCCCCGGTCTGCGGAATGGCCTGGGTGGAACTGGTCGAGGATGTCTTCATGGCCGGTGGCCTGGATCGAGCCCGCCTCAGACGGTCATGATCTCGGCTTCTTTCTGGCTGACGAGCTTGTCGACCTCGGCGACATAACGATCGGTGAGCTTCTGCACCTCGTCCTGGCTGCGGCGCTCGTCGTCCTCGGAGATGTCCTTGTCCTTGACGAGCTTCTTGAGGGCGTCGTTGGCCTCGCGGCGCAGATTGCGTATGGCCACCTTGGCATCCTCGCCCTCGCCGCGCACGACCTTGGTGAGGTCGCGGCGACGCTCCTCGGTGAGCGCGGGCATCGGCACGCGAATGTTGTCGCCCATGGCGATCGGGTTGAGCCCCAGGTCCGATTCGCGGATCGCCTTTTCGACGGGCCCGGCCATGGTCTTTTCCCAGACCTGGACGCTGAGGGTACGCGCATCGACCAGGTTCACGTTCGCGACCTGGCTCACGGGCACCGGCGAGCCGTAGTACTCGACCATCACGTGATCGAGAATACCCGCGTGGGCGCGTCCGGTGCGGATCTTGGACAGACCCGCCTTGAGCGACTCGATGGACTTGGCCATGCGTGCGTCGGCGGAACTGCGGATTTCGGATGTGCTCATGATGACTCCTTACACCTGGACCAGGGTACCTTCGTCCTCGCCGCAGACGACGCGCCGCAGGGCTCCCGGTTTATTGATCGAAAAAACCCTGATGGGCAGTTTCTGGTCGCGGCACAGCGCGAACGCCGTGGCGTCCATGACCTCGAGGCGCCGGACGATCGCCTCGTCGAAGCTGATGCTCGAGTAGCGCGTGGCGTTGGGGTCCTTGTTGGGATCGGCGCTGTAGATGCCGTCGACCTTGGTGGCCTTCAGGACGACTTCGGCGCCGATCTCGGCGCCGCGCAACGCGGCCGCCGTGTCGGTGGTGAAGAACGGGTTGCCGGTGCCGGCCGCGAACACCACGACCTTGCCTTCTTCGAGATAGCGCAGCGCCTTGGGCCGGATGTAGCGCTCGACCACCTGGTCGATGTTCAAGGCCGACTGCACCCGCGTCTCGACACCGTGATTCTTGAGCGCATCCTGCAAGGCCAGGCCGTTCATCACGGTCGCCAGCATGCCCATGTAGTCCGCCGTCGCCCGGTCCATGCCCTGCGCACCGGGCGCCACGCCGCGAAAGATGTTGCCTCCGCCGATCACCACCGCGAGCTGCACGCCCAGCGAGACGATGCCGTGGATCTCCTCGGTCATGCGCAGGATGGTGGCGCGGTTGATGCCGTAGGCGTCGCTGCCCATCAGGGCTTCGCCAGATAGCTTGAGCAGCACGCGCCGATAGGCCGGATTCGACATGGACCTGATTCCCGGAAAAATGGATCGAAAGGATGTGCCCGTCAGTGCCGCGCCCCGCCGATTCGCCGCCGCGGCGCAGGCGCGCGGGGCTGGGTGACGAACGTGGAATGGCATCGCGCGGGCAGCGCGATGCCATCGTACCCGAAATTGATGCGGATCAGGAACCGCTGACGGCGGCGGCCACCTCGGCGGCGAAATCGGATGATTTCTTTTCGATGCCCTCGCCGACCACGAACAGGGCGTAGCGATTGATGCGCGCACCTTTTTCCTTGAGCATCTGCTCGACGGACTGCTTGTCGTTCTTGACGAAGGGCTGCGACAACAGCGTGACCTCCTTGAGGTATTTCTGGACTGCGCCCTCGACCATCTTGGTGACGATCTCGGCGGGCTTGCCGGACTCGGCTGCCTTTTGCTGAGCGACGGAACGCTCGGTGGCGATGTCCTCGGGAGACACGCCGCCGGCGTCCAGCGCACGGGGCTTGGTGGCGGCGATGTGCATCGCCAGATCCTTGCCGGTGTCCTCGGCGCCCGCGAAATCGACCATCACGCCGATCTTGCCGCCATGCACGTAGCTCGACAGCACGTCATTGGTCTCGAAGCGCTGGAAGCGGCGCACGGAGATGTTCTCGCCGATCTTGCCCACCAGCGCCGAGCGCGTGGTCTCGACCGTGCCCTCGCCCATCGGCAGCGCGTTCAGGGCCTCGAGGTCGGCCGGCGCACGTTCGGCCGCGAGTACCGCGACCTGGTTCACGAAGCCGATGAAGTCCTCGTTCTTGGCGACGAAATCGGTTTCGCAATTGACCTCGACCACGGCGCCGACCTTGGCGCCGACGGCGATGTGCAAGCCGATCAGGCCTTCGGCGGTCACGCGGCTGGCGGCCTTGCTGGCCTTGCTGCCGAGCTTGACGCGCAGCAGTTCCTCGGCGCGCGCCAAGTCGCCCTCGGCCTCGATCAAGGCCTTTTTGCATTCCATCATGGGAGCATCGGTCTTTTCGCGTAGTTCCTTGACCATCGATGCAGTGATTTGTGCCATTGTGATTCTCCCGATTGCTTATTCCTGATCCTGGTCCTGCTCGACTTCGACGAATTCCTCGCCCTCGGCGAGCTCCTCGACCAGGCCGTTGATGCTCTGTTCGCGGCCGGCCAGCACGGCGTCGGCCATGCCGCGGGCGTACAGCGCGATCGCCTTGGCGGAGTCGTCGTTGCCCGGGATCACATGGTCGATGCCCTCGGGCGAGTGGTTGGTGTCGACGACGCCGACCACCGGGATTCCCAGGGTGCGCGCCTCGGCCACGGCGATCTTGTGATAGCCCACGTCGATGACGAACAAGGCGTCGGGCAAGGTGTTCATGTCCTTGATGCCGCCGATCGACTTGTTGAGCTTGTCGAGCTCGCGCTCGAACATGAGGGCTTCCTTCTTGGTCATGTGCTCGGTCGCGCCTTCGGCCTGCTGGGCCTCCATGTCCTTGAGGCGCTTGATCGAGGTCTTGACCGTCTTGAAGTTGGTCATCATGCCGCCCAGCCAGCGGTTGTCGACGTAGGGCATGCCGCAGCGCTGGGCCTCGGCGGCCACGAGTTCGCGCGCCGCGCGCTTGGTGCCGACAAACAGGATGCTGCCGCCGCGGGCCGCAAGCTGACGGGCAAACTGGCTGGCCTCGATGTATTTTTCGACGGTCTTTTCCAGGTTGACGATGTGGATCTTGTTGCGCTGGCCAAAGATGTACTGGGCCATCCGCGGGTTCCAGTAACGGGTCTGGTGGCCAAAGTGCACACCGGCTTCCAGCATTTCACGCATGAGGGACATGAGGTTCTCCTGAGGGTTGGGTCCTGTACATGGCCAGTATCCGGGACTAACATGAAAAAGACGGTTCTCTTCGGTTCTCTTTCATGCGCCGGGCACCCTGGAAGGCCATGCACGCGATTCTTCGAATTGGGCAGATATCCGTCAAACCGATTGGGCAGATATTCGTCAACCATTCGGCAAACCGAATCCGGATGAATCTGGGCAAATTCGAAGTAAGCCTATAATTCTACTATTTATTCCATAAGCACAGCAAGTTTCCATGAGCCAACTCATCACCGACACCGCCGAACTCGACCAGATGCGCGCCGCCTGCCAGGCGGCGGCCAGCGTACTCGATTACCTCGCGCCGCACGTGCGCGCCGGCGTGACGACGGGCGAGCTGGACCGCCTGTGCCTGGACTACATCAGCCAGGAACTGCAGGTCGAGTCCGCCACGGTCGGCTACGCCCCGCCCGGCTACCCGCCCTTCCCGGGTTCGATCTGCACGTCGGTCAACCACGTCATCTGCCACGGCATCCCGGGCGACAAGGTCCTCAAGAACGGCGACATCATGAACATCGACGTCACCGTCATCAAGGACGGATGGTTCGGCGACACCAGCCGCATGTATTGCGTGGGCGAGCCCTCCATCCTGGCGCGGCGGCTGATCGACACCACCTACGAATGCATGTGGCTGGGCATCCAGCAGGTCCGCCCGGGCGCGACGCTGGGCGACATCGGCCATGCCATCCAGCGGCATGCCGAGGGCGCGGGATTCTCGGTCGTGCGCGAATACTGCGGCCACGGCGTGGGGCGCAAGTTCCACCAGGACCCCCAGGTCCTGCATTACGGCAAGCCCGGCACCGGCGTGCGCCTGGAACCGGGCATGATCTTTACCATCGAGCCCATGATCAACGCCGGCCGGCGCGAGATCCGCACGCTGGCCGACGGCTGGACCGTCGTCACCCGCGATCACAGCCTCTCGGCCCAGTGGGAGCACAGCATCCTCGTGACCGATACGGGCCACGAGGTTCTCACCGTGTCGCCGGGCATGCCGCAACCTCCCGCATTCGCCAAGGCGGCCCAGCCCGCATGAACCCGGGGCACGCGGGGCTGGGCGCCCTGCGCGCCCGCCACGCCGAGCTGCGCGCGCAAGCCGTGGCGGCCTACCGCAAGCATTTGCGCGCCGAAACCCTGCTGACCGCGCTGCGGCGCATCGCCGACGAGCTCCTGGGCGAGCTCGTCCTGCTGTTTCCGATCCCCGAAGGCGCGGCCCTGGCCGCCGTCGGCGGCTACGGGCGCGGCGAACTCTACCCGCATTCCGACATCGACGTCCTGATCCTGCTGGAACGCGCGCCCGATGCGTCCGAGCGCAGCCGGATCGAGGCGCTCATCGCCGCCATGTGGGACGTCGGCCTCGAGCCGGGCCACAGCGTGCGCACCATCGAGGAATGCCGCAACGAGGCGGCGGGCGACATCACCGTCCGCACCTCGCTGCTGGAGGCGCGCCGGCTCACCGGCAGCAAGACGCTGTTCGGCCGCCTGCAGGAGCGGATGCGCGAGGACCTGGACCCCCAGGCGTTCTTCCTGGCCAAGCGTGCCGAGATGCATCAGCGCCACGCGCGCCACCAGGACACGCCCTACGCCCTCGAGCCCAACTGCAAGGAGTCCCCGGGCGGCCTGCGCGATTTGCAGGTGCTGCTGTGGCTGGCGCGCGCCGCCGGCCTGGGATCGAGCTGGCCCCAAGTCGCGCGCACCGATCTGCTGACCGCCACCGAGTTCCGGGCATTGCGCCGCGCCGAGCTCGCCTTCAAGCGGCTGCGGATCGAATTGCACCTGCTGACGGGCCGGCGCGAGGATCGCCTGCTCTTCGACCTGCAGCCCCGGCTGGCAAAAGTCTATGGCTTCGCCCCCCAGGCCAACCGCCTGGCCAGCGAATTGCTGATGCAGCGCTATTACTGGGCCGCGCGCGTGGTCTGCCAAATGAACCGGCTGCTGATGCAAAGCCTGGAGGAAACGATCTTTCCCCAGCCGCCCAGCGCCGCCGAACCGATAGACGACCACTTCTGCGTCCGCCGCCAGCGGCTGTGCCTGGTGCGCGAGGACGGCTTCGAGCGCAACCCCGCCCTGCTGCTGCGCGTCTTCCTCGTGATGCAGGAGCACCCCGAATTGCACGGGATGTCCGCCAGCCTGCTGCGGGCCATCTGGCACGCGCGGCGCCTGATCGACAAGCAGTTCCGCGACAATCCCGTCAATCGCCACCAGTTCATCCAGATCCTCAAGCAGCCCCGCGGCATCGTCCACGCCCTGCGCGACATGACGATGCTCAACATCCTGCCGCGCTACCTGCCCGCGTTCAGGCGCATCGTCGGCCAGATGCAGCACGACCTGTTCCACGTCTACACGGTGGACCAGCACATCCTCATGGTCGTGCGCAACCTGCGCCGCTTCACCATGCCGGAACATGCGCAGGAGTACCCCCTGGCCAGTCAACTGATCGCCGACCTGGACCGGCATTGGCTGCTGTACATCGCCGCCCTGTTCCACGACATCGCCAAGGGCCGCGGCGGCGACCATTCCGCCCTGGGCGCGGTCGAGGTCCGCAAATTCGCCGTGGCCCACAGCCTGGGCGCCGAAGACACGAACCTGCTCGAGTTCCTGGTGCGCGAACACCTGACCATGTCGCAAGTGGCCCAGAAGCGAGACCTGAGCGATCCCCAGGTGATCCACGATTTCGCCATCCGCGTAGGCTCGCAGCGCACCCTGGCGGCCCTGTACCTGCTGACCGTCGCCGACATCCGCGGCACCAGCCCCAAGGTCTGGAACGCCTGGAAGGGCAAGCTGCTCGAGGACCTGTACCATCAGACCCTCGCGGCCCTGGGCGGCGAGCGCCCCGACACGCACACCATCCTCACCCAGCGCAAGGAGGCGGCGGCGGCGGAGATCCGCCGCATGGGGCTGCGCGACGACAGCCGCGAGGCCTTCTGGTCCCAGTTGGACGTGGCCTATTTCCTGCGCCACGACGCCCACGAAATCGCCTGGCATACGCGGCACCTGTACCATCGCCGCGACGAAGCCGATCCGGTGGTGAAGGCCCGCGTCGTGGGCCAGAACGAGGCCTTGCAGATCCTCGCCCATGCCCCGGATCGCGACGATCTGTTCGTGACGATCTGCGCGTATTTCGATGCCCACGGCCTCAGCGTGCAGGATGCGCGCATCCATACCACCCGCAAGGGCTGGGCGCTGGACAGTTTCATCGTGCTGCTGCCCGACCATGAAAAGGACTACCGTTCCCACGCCACGCTGGTCGAGCACGAATTGCGCGACGAACTGGCCGGAAACGGCACGCCACGCACCGCGCGCCAGGCCCCGCGGCCGGGATCGCGGCGCTCGCGCGCCTTCCCCATCATGCCCAGCATCACCTTGCAGGCGGACGACAACCACCGCAGTTGGCGCCTGCTGGTGACCACGGCCGACCGGGTGGGCCTGCTGCACGATCTGGCGCAGGTCTTCGTGCGGCATGGCATCGACCTCAAGATGGCCAAGATCATGACGCTGGGGGACAGGGTCGAGGACATCTTCATCCTCGAGGGTCCGGCCCTGGATCATCCGCGGGGACAGATGCGGTTCGAACAGGACGTCCTGAGCGTCCTGGGCGGCGGGGCCTTGGCCGATGCGCGCGATCCCGCCGCGCCGGGCACCGTGCCTGCGGTATAGTCACCCCTCATCCGCCCTCGCTTTCTCATTCATGATGAAGAACCCATCCTCGGAATCCATCCTGCGCGGCATCGCGCTGCTGTGCCTGGCGGGCGTCGGCGTCGCCCTGGTCTCGCAATACGTGTTCGACATGCAGCCCTGCGCCTGGTGCGTGCTGCAGCGCCTGATTCTGCTGGCCGTGGCGGCGGTCTGCGGGCTGGCCACGGCGGGCTGGCGCTCGGCGCGCATCCATGCCCTGGGCGCGGCGCTCGCGGCGATCCTGTCGGCCTGCGGGATCGCAGCCGCCTGGTATCAATACACGGTCGCCGCCCACCTGTTTTCCTGCGACCAGACCTTTGCCGACAAGTTCATCGCCAGCAGCGGGCTGGACGCCGCCCTGCCCTGGCTGTTCGGCATCTATGCGACCTGCATGGACGCGCGCGTGAGCGTGCTGGGCATCGAGTACGCGCTATGGGCGCTGGCCTTGTTCGCCGTGTGCCTGGCGCTGGCGGCGTGGGCCTTGCGCCGCGCGCGCCGCGGCTGAAGGATCACCCCGCGGGGATCAGCCGTCCTCGCCCTCGGCGGCCATGGCGCCGGAGCGCGCCGGCATGCCGCGGCTGAGGCTGAGGCGCTGGAGGTAGGCGGCATCGATGTCGCCGGTGACATATTCCCCGTTGAAGCACGAGGACTCGAACCGCTGCATGGCCGGGTTCAGGTCCCGCAGGGCCTGCTCCAGGTCGCTCAGAGCCTGGTAGACCAGGCCGTCGGCGCCGATCTCGCGCGCGACCTGCCCGGTGTCGCGTCCCGTCGCGATCAGTTCCGACTGGGTCGGCATGTCGATGCCGTAGACGTTGGGATAGCGCACCGCCGGGGCCGCCGAGGCAAAGAACACCTTGTGCGCCCCAGCCGCGCGCGCCATGTCGACGATTTCGCGGCTGGTGGTCCCGCGCACGATGGAATCGTCGACCAGGAGGACGTTCTTGCCACGGAACTCGAGGTCGATGGCGCTGAGCTTCTGGCGCACGGATTTCTTGCGCACAGCCTGGCCCGGCATGATGAAGGTGCGGCCCACGTAGCGGTTCTTGATGAAGCCCTCGCGATAGCAGAGGTTCAGCCGGGCGGCCAACTGCATCGCAGAGGGCCGTGACGAATCGGGGATCGGCATGACCACGTCGATGTCGCCCAGGCGCAGGGACTTGGCCACGTTGTCGGCCAGGTATTCGCCCATGTGCAGCCGGGCGTCGTAGATCGATACGCCGTCCATCACCGAGTCGGGCCTGGCGAAATACACGTACTCGAATACGCAGGGCGTGTGTTCGCGGCCGTCCTCGGCACAGGCGCGGCTGCTGACCCGGCCGTCCTCGGTGATCACGATGGCTTCGCCCGGCGCGACGTCGCGCACCAGGTTGAAGCCGCAGCCGGTGATCGCCACCGATTCGGAGGCCAGCATCCATTCTGTGCCCGCGTCGGTGTCGTGGCGCCCCAGGCACAGCGGGCGGATGCCGTGGGGATCGCGAAACGCCACCATGCCGAAGCTGGAGATGTGGGCGATCACCGCATAGGCGCCCTTGGCCCGGCGATGCACCGCCCGCACCGCCTCGAAGGCGGCATGCTCGTCCAGAGTCACGCCGTTGGAGGCTTGCTGCAACTCGTGCGCAAAGACATTGAGCAGCACCTCGGAGTCGGAATTGGTATTGATGTGCCGCCGGTCGTGCTTGAACAGCGCCTCGCGCAGTTCACGCCAGTTGGTCAGGTTGCCGTTGTGCACGAAGGTGATGCCGAACGGCGCGTTCACGTAGAAAGGCTGGGCCTCGTCGACGCTGGCGCTGGAGCCGGCCGTCGGATAGCGCACCTGGCCCAGGCCGCTGTTGCCGGGCAAAGAACGCATGTTGCGTGTGCGAAAGACGTCGCGCACCAGGCCGTGCGCCTTGTGCATGCTGAAGAACTGGTCATGGGCGGTGGCGATGCCCGCCGCGTCCTGGCCGCGATGCTGCAGCAGCAGCAGGCTGTCGTAGATCAGTTGATTGACGGGGCTTTGCCCCATCACGCCCACGATTCCGCACATGATCCGTATCCCGCCTCAGTAGGGTAGCCATTGCGCCAGCGACGGCGGCAGCAGCGATTTGATTTGCTGGAAGCCGCGCACCGCGGCCCCCGACGTCCGCGCGTCCTGCCACCAGGGCTCGCGCGGCAATTCGGTGTATCCCGCCAGGCCCACCAGCGCAAGGACGATGACCACGCCGCGGATGGTGCCGAAGGCCGCGCCCAGGCCATGGTCCGCCGGCGTCAGGCCGGTGCGGTCCAGCAGGGCCCCCAGGGCCATGTTCAGCAGGCCGATGAGCATGAGCACGATCAGGAACATCGCCCCGTAGGCGGTGATCGTGCGCAGCAAGCCGTTTTCGATGTATTGCACCAGCCAGTTCGACAGCCCCGGCCCCCACCAGATCGCCGACACGAAAGCGACGACGTAGGCGACCAGGGACAGGACCTCGCGCACGAAGCCGCGCATCAGGCCGATCAGCGCCGACAGCACCAGGACGGCGAGGACAATGTAGTCGAAGCTGGTCACTTGCCGGAGATCAAGCCGTTCTGGTAGCCCAGCGCCCGCAGCCGCGTCTGGGCGGCCTGGGCCGCCTCGCGGGTCGGGAACGGGCCCACGCGCAGCCGGTAGACGGTCTTGTCGCCGGACTGGCCCCGCTCTACATAGGCGTTGGTCACGCCGGATTCCACGAGGCTGTCGCGGCGCTGGCGCGCATCCTGCTCGGTCGTATAGGCCGCCACCTGCAGGATGAAACTGCCCTGCGCCTTGGGCTGTGGGGCCGCGGCATCGTTGTCGGGCATCTTGCCGGCCAGCAGGGCCAGCGCGACCGAACCATCGTCCGTGCGCTTGGGGGTGGGATCGGGCTTGGGCTGCGCCGCGGGCGCGGGGGTCTCGGGCTCGGCACGCGGGGGCTGCGCGGCGGGCGCCGGTTCAGCGGGCGGCGGCGCGGCGGGCGTATCGCCCGCGCCGGCGGCCTGCGGGCTGGTGTCGGCGGGCGGTGGCGCGGCCTGGTCCGCCGGCGCCTCGGGGGCGGCCTGGGGCGGCGCCGGCAGCGCGGCGGCATCGAGGGCCGGATCCGCGTCGCCGGCGCTGACCAGGCCCGAGGAGGTTGCCGGAACGACGATGGGCTCGCGCGGCTCGGGCGGCGGCGCGTCGAACAGCGGCGGGACGATGATGACCGCCGCCAGCACCAGCGCCAAGGCGCCGATCAGGCGGCGTCTGGCCTTGTTGCGCAATTCCTTGAGCTGGGCTTCGCTGGAGCTTGCGCCACGGCCCGAAGTCCGTCGCTCGGAGGCTGAATCCGGGGCTTTCCGAAAAAACATCGCGCTGAAACCCGTCTGGAGCGGGCGGCTCAGTGCCTGTTTGTTCGATCCACGCATGCGGATCAAGCATACAGGCCGGCGGCGCCGCCCGATGATTAAATGACGTCTCTGCCCTCGAGCCTGAGGGCCTCGAGCACCGGGCCGACGGTGGCGAACGACCCGAACACGAGAATTCTATCATTGTCGGTCGCCAGGTTTCGAGCCTCTGTAAAGGCTTGTACCGGATCATCAAAAGTGGATACGATGACGTCGCGCGCCGGCACCGCCGGACGCGGCGCCGCCCGCACGCCGGGTTTCTTCGAGCCCTCGCCCGCGGCGCGGCCGACTTCCGTGGCGCCCTGGATGAAGGGGTCCACGGGCGCCTCGCCTTGCGTCAGGCCGCGGATGATGGCGGCCAGCTCGTCGGCCGTGGTGCCGCGGGGGCCGTCCAGGCTGGCGCACATCCAGCGGTCGATGCGGCGGGAAATGCGCGCAAGCGTGTTCGCGATGTCCTTGTCGTGCAGCATGCCCACCACCGCATAGGTGTGCGGGTAATGGCCCATGCTGTCGAGGTTCTGGCCCAGCGCCGCCACCGCGTGCGGGTTGTGGGCCACGTCCAGTATCGTCGCCGGCAGGCCTGGCAGAATCTGCATGCGCGCCGGCAGGCTGACGTGCAGCAGGCCCTGGCGCACGTCCTGCTGGGTGACCACCAGACGCGGGTGCAGGGCCTCGAGCGCCGCAAGCGCCGCCGAGGCATTGATGAGCTGGTTGGCGCCGCGCAGTGCGGGATATCCCAGGGCGCTGCGGCGCTGGTCGCGGCCGCCGTATGCCCATTGCTGGCGATCGCCCGAATAATTGAAATCGTGGCCGAAGCGCCAGAGGTCGGCGCCGATCCGCCGCGCATGCTCGATCACCGTGGCGGGGGGCACGGGGTCGGCGCAGATGGCGGGCGCGCCGGGGCGGAACACGTGGGCTTTTTCCAGGCCGATGGCCTCGCGGGTGTTCCCCAGGTATGCCATGTGGTCCAGGTCCACGCTGGTCAGGATCGCGCAGTCCGCATCGATCATGTTGACGGCATCCAGGCGCCCGCCCAGGCCGACTTCCAGGATCACCACGTCGAGCTTCCGGTCCTGGAACAGCAGCAGCGCGGCCAGAGTCGCCATCTCGAAGTAGGTCAGCGTCGTGTCGCCGCGCGCGGCCTCGATGCGCTCGAACTGCTGGACGATCTGCTCGTCGCCGGCGAGCTCGCCGTTGATGCGGATGCGCTCGTTGAAGTGCAGCAGGTGCGGCGAGGTGTACGTGCCCACCCGATAGCCGGCCTGCAGCAGGATGCTGTCGAGCATGGCGCAGGTCGAGCCCTTGCCGTTGGTGCCCGCCACCGTGATCTTGATGCAGTCCAGCGACAGCGCCAGCCGCTGCGCGACCGCGCGGACCCGATCCAGGCCGAGGTCGATGGCCTTGGGATGCAGGGTTTCGAGATAGGCGAGCCAGGCGGCGAGCGGTGCGCCCTGGGCGGGACGGAGTGAGGACATGGCGGGAGGCGTCTTGCGCAAAAGGAAGGAACGGCAGGTGCCGATATTAGCACCCGCCGCCCGCATCCCGGCGGACAACCCTACGGCGTTTACTTCTTGCGCACCGGGGGAAGGTCCGTGCAATGGCCTTCGGCCGCCTCGGCGGCCATGCCGATCGATTCGCCCAGAGTGGGATGGGGATGGATGGTCTTGCCGATGTCCACCGCGTCGGCGCCCATCTCGATGGCCAGCGCCACCTCGCCGATCAGGTCGCCGGCGTGGGTGCCGACGATCCCGCCGCCGAGGATGCGCCCCGATTCCGCGTCGAACAGCAGCTTGGTGAAGCCCTCGTCGCGGCCGTTGGCGATCGCGCGGCCCGAGGCCTGCCAGGGGAACAAGCCTTTCTTGACGGCGATGCCGTCCTGCTTGGCGGATTCCTCGGTCAGGCCGACCCAGGCCACTTCGGGATCCGTATAGGCCACCGACGGGATCACGCGGGCATCGAAAAAGGATTTTTCGCCGGCGATGACCTCGGCGGCGACGTGCCCCTCGTGCACCGCCTTGTGCGCCAGCATGGGCTGTCCGACGATGTCGCCAATGGCGTAGATGTGCGGCACATTGGTGCGCATCTGCTTGTCCACGGCGATGAAGCCGCGGTCGGACACCGCCACGCCGGCCTTGTCCGCGCCGATGGCCTTGCCGTTGGGCGAGCGGCCCACGGCCTGCAGCACCAGGTCGTAGCGTTGGGGTTCGCCGGGTGCGGATTCGCCCTCGAACGTCACCCAGATGCCGTCTTCCTTGGCCTGCGCCCCCACGGTCTTGGTGTTGAGCATGACGTGGTCGAAGCGCCGGGCGTTCATCTTGTCCCAGACCTTGACGAGGTCACGGTCGGCGCCGGTCATCAGGGTCGGCAGCATTTCCACCACGTCCAGGCGCGCGCCCAGCGCCGAATAGACCGTGCCCATTTCCAGGCCGATGATGCCCCCACCGACGATCAGCATGCGCTGCGGCACGGATTTCAGGGCGAGCGCGCCCGTGGAATCCACGATGCGCGGATCGTCCGGCAGGAACGGCAGTTTCACCGACTGGCTGCCGGCGGCGATGATGGCCGAGGAGAACTTGATCGTGGCCTGGCCGCCGTCCGCCTTGGCCACCGCCAGATGATGGGGATCGGCGAAGGTGCCCACCCCCTGGATCACCGTGACCTTGCGGGCCTTGGCCATACCGGCCAGACCGCCGGTCAGTTTGCCGACCACGGAGTCCTTGTAGCCGCGCAGCTTGTCCAGGTCGATCGAGGGGTCGCCGAACGCAATGCCGTGGGCCGCGAGGGACCGGGCCTCTTCCAGCACGCTGACGGTATGCAGCAGGGCCTTGGACGGGATGCAGCCGACGTTCAGGCAGACCCCGCCCAGGGTGGCATAGCGTTCCACCAGGACGACCTTCAAGCCCAGGTCCGCGGCGCGGAACGCGGCGGAATAGCCCCCGGGGCCCGCACCCAGCACCAGGACGTCGTATTCCCCGTCGGCCGTGCCGCCGAATGTGGCGGGCGCGGGTGCGGGTGCGGACGCAGATGCGGGAGCCTGCGGGGCCGCCGGCGCAGCCGATGCGGCAGGCGCCGCAGCCTGAGCGGCCGGTGCTTGCGCCGCCTCGCCGGCCGCGGCCTCGACGCGCACGATGGTCTTGCCCTGCGCAACCTTGTCGCCCAGCTTGACGAGGATTTCGCGCACCACCCCGCCCTGCTCGGCCGGGATTTCCATCGAGGCCTTGTCGGACTCGACGGTGATGAGGCTTTGCTCGGCCTCGACGGTGTCGCCCACGGCCACCAGGATCTCGATCACCTCGACTTCGTCGAAGTCGCCGATGTCGGGCACATTCAGGTCTACGATGCTCATGGGCGCCTCACAGGATGATGCGGCGGAAGTCCGCCAGCAGGCCCGCCAGGTAGGCGTTGAAGCGGGCCGCAGCCGCCCCGTCGATCACCCGGTGGTCATAGGACAGCGACAGCGGCAGCATCAGGCGCGGCTGGAAAGTCGCGCCGTCCCAGACTGGCTGCATCGCCGAGCGGGAGACGCCGAGGATGGCGACTTCGGGCGCATTGATGATGGGCGTGAAATCGGTGCCGCCGATCCCGCCCAGCGACGAGATCGAGAAGCATCCGCCTTGCATCTGCGACGGCGAGAGCTTGCCGTCGCGCGCCAGGGCCGCGAGCTCGGCGGTCTCGGTGGCCAGTTCGAGCACGCCCTTGCGGTCGGCGTCGCGGATCACCGGGACCACCAGGCCGTTGGGCGTATCGGCGGCAAAGCCGATGTGGAAGTATTGCTTCAGGACCAGGTTGTCGCCATCCAGCGAGGCGTTGAACTCGGGGAACTTCCTCAGGGCGGCGACCACCGCCTTGATCAGGAAGGCCAGCATCGTGACCTTGACGCCGGATTTCTTGTTTTCCGCATTGAGCTGTTGGCGCAGGGCCTCGAGCTCGGTGATGTCCGCCACGTCGTTGTTGGTCACGTGGGGAATCATGACCCAGTTGCGGTGCAGGTTAGCGCCCGAGATCTTTTTGATGCGCGACAGCGGCTTGGTCTCGATCGCACCGAACTTGGCGAAATCGACCTTGGGCCAGCCCAGCACGCTGAAGCCCTCGCCCGCCGGCAGGGTCGAGCCCACCGGACCGGCACCGCCGGTGGCCAGGGCCTGCTTGACATGGGCCCGCACGTCATCGGCGGTGATGCGGTTCTTGGGTCCGCTGCCAGTGACCTGGGTGAGGTTCACGCCCAGTTCGCGGGCGAACTTGCGCACCGACGGCGAGGCATGCGGCAGGTTGTGCAAGGGCACGGCGGCCTCGGCATAGGCGGCCGTGGGCGAGGTGCGCTCGGGGGCGCTGGAGGCCATGGCGGCGGCGGACGCCGGGGCGGCCGCGGGCGCGGGCTCGGCGCGCGCCGAAGGCTGCGCGGCGGGCGTTTCGGCCGGCGCGGCGGGTTCCTGGGCCGGCGCGGCGGCCTGGGGCGCGTCGCCGGCGCCTTCCACGACCGCGATTTCCATGCCCTGGGAGACCTTGTCGCCGACCTTGACCTTGACGGACTTGACCACCCCGCCTTCGGAGGCCGGGATTTCCATCGAGGCCTTGTCGGACTCGACGGTGATGAGGCTTTGCTCGGCCTCGACGGTGTCGCCCACGGCCACCAGGATCTCGATGACCTCGACCTCGTCGAAGTCGCCGATGTCAGGCACCGTCAGGGTGTGCAGCGCGGCGGCGCCGGCGGCGGCCTTGGGCGCCTCCTGCCGGGGGGCGGCTGCCGGGGCCGGGGCGGGCTCGGCCGGTTTGGATTCGGCCTGCGCCTCGGGCTGGGCCGCGGCCGGCGCCTCACCCGCCGCCTCGACCTCGAGGATCACGGAACCCTCCTTGACCTTGTCGCCGACCTTGACCTTGACGGTCTTGACCACGCCGCCCTCGGAGGCGGGAATTTCCATCGAGGCCTTGTCGGACTCGACGGTGATGAGGCTTTGCTCGGCCTCGATCGTGTCGCCCGGGGCCACCAGGACCTCGATCACCTCGACCGCATCGAAATCGCCGATGTCGGGGACCTTGATTTCCACGATAGTGCTCATGTTGTGTCCTCCTCAGGCGTAGTGCGGATTGGCCTTGTCGGCGTCGATGCCATATTTGGCAATCGCCTCGGCGCACTTCTTGATGTCGATGACGCCGTCGTCGGCCAGGCTGCGCAGGGCGGCCAGCACCACGAAGTGGCGGTCGATCTCGAAGTGCTTGCGCAATTCCGAGCGGAAGTCCGAGCGGCCGTAGCCGTCGGTGCCCAGGACCTTGAGGCGGCGCCCCTCGGGCACGAATGGACGGATCATGTCGCCATAGGCCTTGATGTAGTCGGTCGAGACGATGATGGGCCCCTGGGTGTCCTTCAGCTGGCGGGTAACGTAGGCGTCCTGGGCCGGTTCGGCCGGGTGCAGCAGGTTGTGGCGCTCCACGTCCAGGCCGTTGCGGCGCAGCTCCGTGAAGCTGGTCACGCTCCAGACGTCCGAGGTCACGCCCCAGTCCTTTTCCAGCAGGTCCTGGGCGGCCAGGACTTCGCGCAGGATCGTGCCCGAACCCATGAGCTGGACGTGGGTCTTTTTCGAGGGCTTGGCGCTGGACTGGAGCTTGTACATGCCCTTGAGGATGCCCTCCTCGTCGCCGGCCTTCAGGCCCGGTTGGGCATAGTTCTCGTTCATGACCGTGATGTAGAAGAACACGTCCTCCTGGTCGTGCATCATGCGCTGCAGGCCGCTGCGGATGATGACGGCGACCTCGTGCGCAAAGGCCGGATCGTAGGCCACGCAATTCGGGATCAGCGACGCCTGGATGTGGCTGTGGCCGTCCTCATGCTGCAGGCCCTCGCCGTTCAGCGTGGTGCGCCCGGCCGTGCCGCCCAGCACGAAGCCGCGCGCCAGCATGTCGCCCGCCGCCCAGGCATGGTCGCCGAAGCGCTGGAAGCCGAACATCGAGTAATAGATGAAGAACGGGATCATGATGCAGTTGCTGACGGAATACGACGTCGCCGCCGCAATCCACGAGCTGAAGCCGCCCGCCTCGTTGATGCCTTCCTGCAGCAACTGGCCGTTCTCGGCCTCGCGGTAGTACATCACCTGGCCCTTGTCCACCGGGACGTACTTCTGGCCCTCGGGCGCGTAGATGCCGATCTGGCGGAACAGGCCTTCCATCCCGAAGGTCCGCGATTCATCGACCAGGATGGGCACCACGCGCGGCGCCAGTTCCTTGTCGCGCAGGATCTGGTTCAGCACCCGCACGAAGGCCTGGGTGGTGGAGATCTCGCGACCCTCGGCCGTGGGTTCCAGGACGGCCTTGAAGGCGTCCAGGGGCGGCACCGGCAGCGAATGGTCGGCCTTCACGCGGCGGTGCGGCAGATAGCCGCCCAGCGCCTTGCGGTGTTCGTGCAGGTACTTCATTTCGGGCGAATCCTCGGCCGGCTTGAAGTACGGGATCTCGTCGACCTTGTCGTCGGGAATGGGAATGTTGAAACGGTCGCGGAATTCGCGCACCGAATCGATGTCGAGCTTTTTCTGCTGGTGGGTGGGGTTCTTGGCCTGGCCGACGTGGCCCATGCCATAGCCCTTGATGGTCTTGGCCAGAATCACCGACGGCTGGCCCTTGTGGTTGGCGGCCGCGGCGAAGGCGGCGTAGACCTTGTGCGGGTCGTGGCCGCCGCGGTTCAGGCGCCACACGTCCTCGTCGCTCATGCGGCTGACCATCTCGAGCAGCTTGGGGTGTTTGCCGAAGAATTTCTCGCGCACGAACTTGCCGTCGTTGGCCTTGTAGGCCTGGTATTCGCCGTCGACGGTTTCCTCCATGACGCGGCGCAGGATGCCTTCCTTGTCACGGGCGAACAGGGGATCCCAGTAGCCGCCCCAGATCAGCTTGAGCACGTTCCAGCCGTTGCCGCGGAACGCACCCTCGAGTTCCTGGATGATCTTGCCGTTGCCGCGCACCGGGCCGTCCAGGCGCTGCAGGTTGCAGTTGACGACGAAGATCAGGTTGTCGAGCTTTTCTCGCGATGCCAGGCCGATGGCGGCCAGGGTTTCGGGCTCGTCGATCTCGCCGTCGCCCACGAAGACCCAGACCTTGCGCTGGGTCGTGTCGGCCAGCCCGCGGGCGTGCAGGTATTTCAGGAAGCGGGCCTGGTAGATGGCCATCATGGGTCCCAGGCCCATGGACACCGTCGAGAACTGCCAGAAATCCGGCATCAGTTTCGGGTGCGGGTAGGAGGACAGCCCCTTGCCCTTGCCGCCGACCTCCTGGCGGAAATAATTGAGGTTTTCCTCGGTCAGGCGGCCTTCCAGGTAGGCGCGCGCATACATGCCCGGGGACGAATGGCCCTGGAAGTAGACCAGGTCGCCGCCGTGGTCGGGCGACTCGGCATGCCAGAAGTGGTTCTGGCCGCATTCGATCATGGTCGCCAGCGAGGCGAAGGAGGCGATGTGGCCGCCCAGGCTGCCGCCGTCGGCAGGCTCGAATTTGTTGGCCTTGACCACCATGGCCATGGCGTTCCAGCGGATATAGGAGCGGATGCGTTCCTCGAGGACCATATTGCCCGGGTGCGGGGGCTCGAGCCCCGGGGGAATGGTATTCACGTAAGCCGTATTCAAGGAATACGGGATGTGAGCGCCCGAGCGGCGCGCCAGATCGATCAGACGTTCAATCAGGAAGTGCGCACGTTCCGCGCCCTCGCGGTCGAGCACCGCTTCCAGCGCGTCCAGCCATTCCTGGGTTTCCTGTTTGTCGGTGTCCGCGGGGGTGGCGGCCGCCTTGTCTTGGTCGAGAGAGGACATCGTGTGTCTCCGGTGTAGTGATTCAGGACGCGACCACGCATCGCGTCGACGACTGGTATTCGGTGCCTAGGAACGCGCGACAGCGCCCGCGGCTGGCGGGTTTGCCGGGCATCTCTGCGTCATTCTAGGAAACACCCCCGGATAGTACAAGTAAAATTTCATTCTATGATATGAATTTTTATTATGTGAAAAATTGGAAGCCCTTTTCCCGACTAAAATGACGCAATCGCGCTAAGCTCCCCGCCATGGCCATCCCGAATCGCAAGTCCTTGATTCCCACGACATTCTACGAGCACGCCCGTCACAGCCGGCGGGGCTTGTACTGGCTGACGCCCGTCGTCGTCCTGGTGCTGTATCTGTGCGTGATGGGCGCTTTCATCTGGCTGCAGCGCCTGCAAAGCGACAGCGTGATGTTCGTGACCATTGATCAGGAAACCCGCCAGCAGCGCCTGCTGATGGTGGTGGCGGCGCTGTCCCTGGTGATCGTGTTCAGCCTGCTGGCGCTCTGGCGCTATACGCGTTTCCGCACGCAGGCCGAATCCGCGCTGATCGCCGAGACCGGCTTTCGCCGGGCGATGGAAAATTCCATGTCCACCGGCATGCGGGTCTTCGACATGCAGGGGCGCATCGCCTATGTGAATCCGGCGTTCTGCCGCATGATCGGCTGGAACGAGGCCGACCTGATCGGCCGCACGGCGCCGTTTCCGTACTGGCTGCCCGGCCGTCACGATCATCACCGCGAGGTCCTCGCGCAGCTGCTGTCCGGACGCACCCCCAGCAGTGGGCTGGAAATCGAGGCCCAGCGCCGCGATGGCTCGCGCTTCACCGCCCGCATGTACGTCTCGCCGCTGCGCGACCCCAACGGCGAGCAGATCGGCTGGATGACCTCCATGACCGACATCACCGAGCCCAAACGCATCCGTGAGGCGCTGACTGCGGCGCACGAACGCTTCATGACGGTGCTCGAGGGCCTGGACGACGCGATTTCGGTGGTCGCCGACACGCCCGAGGGCCTGGAGCTGCTGTTCGCCAACCGCACCTACCGCCGACTGTTCGGCGCCCAGGCCAGCGGCCACGCCGAACTGCTGGGCGGGCGCCTGGGCCGTTTCACCGACGAGACCATGGAATTGTTCTCGCAGTCGGCCCAGCGCTGGTTCGAGGTTCACCATCGCATGCTGGCCTGGACCGATTCGCGCCGGGTGCGCCTGCAGGTGGCGCGCGACATCACCGAACGGCGCAAACACGAAGAAGCCTTGCGGGTACAGCAGGAAAAAGCCCAGCTGACCAGCCGGCTGACCACCATGGGCGAGATGGCCTCGTCGCTGGCCCACGAACTGAACCAGCCGCTGACCGCCATCAGTAACTACAATATGGCGGCCGCCGCGATGTTGAAATCGGGCAAGGGACGGCCCGAGGCCCTGCTCGAGGCCTTGGAAAAGGCCTCGGCGCAGGCCGAGCGCGCGGGCAAGATCATCAGCCGCATCCGGGAATTCGTCAAGCGCAGCGAGCCCCGGCGCCAGGCGGTGGCCCTGGCGCGCATCCTCGAGAATGCCGTCAGCTTCGCCGACATCGACGCCCGCAAACGCCGCATCGACATCGCCCAGAACCTGCCCGATCCTCTGCCCGAGGTGCTGGCCGATCCGATCCTGATCGAGCAGGTGCTGCTGAATCTGCTGAAGAACGGTGTGGAAGCCATGGAGCAAAGCGAGTATCGTACCCTGCACCTGACGGTCACCGACCAGGACCCCCAGGTCGAAATCGCGGTGATCGACCGCGGCCACGGCCTGCGCAGCCCCGAACGGCTGTTCGAGCCCTTCTACAGCACCAAGTCCGAAGGGTTGGGCATGGGTCTGAACATCTGTCGCACCATCATAGAATCGCACCACGGCCGCCTGTGGGCCAGCGCCAATCCAGAGGGCGGGACGATCTTCCGCTTCACTCTGCCCAAGGCGCCGCCAAGGCCGCAACCCGACGAAACCACAGAGGAGCAGTACGCATGACCCAAGCCCAAGCGCCCAGCACCATTTACATTGTCGATGACGACGAAGCCGTCCGGGATTCCCTGCGCTGGCTTCTCGAGGCCAATGGCTACCAGGTCCGCAGTTTTGCCGCCGCCGAGGAATTCCTCGAGGCCTACGATCCGGAGATGGTCGGAGTGCTGATCGCCGACGTGCGCATGCCGGGCATGAGCGGCCTCGAGCTCCAGGAAGCCCTGATCGCGCGCAAGGCGCCGCTGCCCATTGTGTTCATCACCGGGCACGGGGACGTGCCGATGGCGGTGTCGACGATGAAGAAAGGCGCCGTCGACTTCCTCGAAAAACCGTTCAACGAGGCCGACCTGCGCAACATCGTCGCCGGCATGCTCGCCCAGGCCGCCGAGCGGGTGCGCGAGGCGCAGGCGCACCGCAACCAGCAGGCCGTGCTCAACCGGCTGACCGCCCGCGAACAGCAAGTGCTCGAACGCATCGTCGCGGGGCGGCTGAACAAGCAGATCGCCGGCGACCTGAACATCAGCATCAAGACCGTCGAGGCGCACCGCGCCAACATCATGGAAAAGCTCGAAGTCACCACCGTGGCCGATCTGATGAAGATCGCACTGGCCAAGACCGAAGAGGAATAAGCCCATGAGCGCACGCATCATCGATGGCAAGGCCCTCTCGGCGCAGGTCCGCGAGCAGGTCCGCGAACGCGTCCAGGCCCTGGGGGCCAAGGGCGTCACGCCGGGACTCGCCGTGGTGCTGGTGGGCGACGACCCCGCCTCGCAAGTCTATGTCCGCAACAAGGCCGCCGCCTGCGAGGCGGCCGGCATGGTCTCGCGCGTCATCCGCATGGCCGCCGACACGCCCGAAGAAGAACTCCTCAACGTGGTCGAGGACCTGAACGCCGATCCCGCCATCCATGGCATCCTGGTGCAGCTGCCGCTGCCGGGCCACATCGACACCGGCCTGGTGATCGAAACCATCGCCGCCGGCAAGGACGTCGACGGCTTTCACGTCAGCAACGCCGGCCTGCTGATGACCGGACGGCCGCTGTTTCGTCCCTGCACGCCCTACGGCGTGATGCGAATGCTGGAATCGGAAGGCGTCGCGCTGCGCGGCGCCGAGGCGGTGATCGTGGGCGCCAGCAACATCGTCGGCAAACCCATGGCCATGCTGCTGCTGGCGGCCGGCGCCACGGTCACGCTGTGCAACTCCAAGACCCGCGACCTGGGCGCGCAGACGCGCCGCGCCGACGTCCTGGTGGTGGCCACCGGCCGGCCGGGCATCGTCACGGGCGACATGGTGAAACCGGGCGCCGTCGTCATCGACGTCGGCATCAACCGCCTCGAGGACGGTTCACTGGCCGGCGACGTGGACTTCGAATCCGCGCGGCAAGCGGCCTCGGCAATCACACCGGTGCCCGGCGGGGTCGGACCGATGACCATTGCCATGCTGCTGGTCAACACCCTGGAGGCGGCCGAGCGCAGCGCCGCGACTTGAAATTCCGGGGCCTCGCCCCCATCATTGCCCGCATGAATACCGTCACTCCCGCCGGAAACCCCCTGCTCGTCCCGGCCGATGCAATCATGGACTACGCGGCCGTACGCCCCGAGCACATCCAGCCGGCGCTGCGCGAGCTGGTCGCCGAGTCCCGCGCGGCGATCGATGCCGCTGCCGCGGACACCCGGCCCCCCACGTGGGAAAACCTCGTCGAGGCGATCGAGGATCCGTCCGAGCGCCTGCATCGTGCCTGGTCGGTCGCCGGCCATCTGAACAGCGTGGTCAATACGCCCGAATTGCGTGAGGCCTACAACGCCTGCCTGCCCCTCATGAGCGAATTTTCGACCTGGGTCGGCCTGCATGCCGGACTGTATCGACGCTATCGGGAACTGGCGGCGGGGCCGGCGTACGAGGCCCTCAGCCCGACGCGCCGCCGCATCGTGGATCTGGCGCTGCGGGATTTCCGCCTGAGCGGCGTGGAACTCGAGGGCGAGGCACGCGAGGCCTACGCCCGCAATGCCGAACACCAGGCCCAGGTGTCCCAGAAATTTTCCGAGAACGTCCTGGACGCGACCGATCACTGGTCGCTGCTGATCGCCGACGAGGCCCGCCTGGCGGGGATTCCGGCGGATGTGACGGCAGCCGCCCGCGAGGCCGCGCGCGCCGACGGCGCCGAGGGCTGGAAGCTCACGCTGCACATGCCGTGCTACCTGCCGGCCATGCAGCATGCGCACGACCGCGAGCTGCGCCACGACCTTTATCGCGCCTACGCCACGCGCGCCTCGGACCAGGGCGACACCCGCTACGACAACTCCGCGCAAATCGAATCCCTGCTCGCTCTGCGCGCCGAGGAAGCGCGCCTGCTCGGATACCGCGATTTCGCCGGCCTGCGCCTGGAAACGCGCATGGCCGATGACCCGGAGCAGGTGCTGGCCTTCCTGCGCGACCTGGCGGCCCGCGCGCGGCCCAGTGCCCAACGCGATCTGGAGGAACTGCGCGCCTTCGCCGCCGCCGAACTCGGCCTCCCGGACCTACAGCCCTGGGACATCGCCTACGCCTCCGAGCGCCTGCGCGAGCAGCGCTATGCCTATTCGGACGACGAGGTGCGCCGATACTTCACCGAATCCCGCGTCCTCGACGGCCTGTTCGGCGTCATCCACACCCTGTTCGGCGTGCGCCTGGTCGCCTGCGAAGCGCCCGTCTGGCATCCGGACGCCCGGATCTACAGCGTGCGCGACGCCGACGGCCGCGAACTGGGCCGCCTCGGCATGGACCTCTACGCGCGCACCGGCAAGCAAGGCGGCGCCTGGGTCGACAGCGAGCGCGACCGCCGCCGCCGCGGCGCGCGCCTGCACACGCCCCTGGCCTGGCTGACCTGCAATTTCGCGCCGCCGCAGGGCGGGCGCGAGGCGCTGCTCAGCCATGACGACGTCATCACCCTGTTCCACGAAAGCGGACATGCGATGCATACCCTGCTCTCGCGGGTGGACGAGCCCGGCGCCTCGGCCTTTGCCGCGGTCGAGTGGGATGCCATCGAGCTACCCTCGCAGTTCATGGAGAACTTCTGTTGGGAATGGGGGGTGCTGCGCAACCTGACCCGCCATGCGGACACCGGCAAACCCATGCCCCGGGAACTCTTCGACAAGCTGCTGGCCGCCCGCAATTTCCAAAGCGGCCTGCAGACCCTGCGGCAGGTGGAGTTCGCGTTGTTCGACATGCTCATCCACACGCGCGCCGAGGGCCTGCCGATCGGCGGCGTGCTGGATACACTGGATGCGGTGCGCCGTGAAGTGGCCCTGCTGATCCCGCCGGACTGGAACCGTTTTCCGCACGCATTCTCGCATTTGTTCGCCGGTGGCTACGGTGCGGGATATTACAGCTACAAATGGGCGGAGGTCCTGTCGGCGGACGCCTTCGCGGCCTTCGAGGAAGCCGCCCCCCGGGATGCGGAGGGGCAGCGCGATATTTTCGATCCCGCCACCTGCCGGCGCTATCTGGACGAGATCATCGCGGTGGGCGGCTCGCGCCCTGCCGCCCGATCCTTCGAGGCCTTTCGCGGGCGGCCGCCCAGCATCGAGGCACTGCTGCGCCACAGCGGCCTGGAGACGGCATGATGCCCGCCGCCCTCCGCCGCCTGTTGGCGCGCTGCGCCGCCGCCTTCTGCCTGGCGGTCCTCGGTTTGGGTCCCGCCGCCGCCGAGGTCCATCCGGTGCGCGGCTTCCTGCCCGACCTGAAGTTCACGCTGCAAGGCGCGGGCGGGGCCACCGTCACGCAGGCCGATTTCGCCGACAAGGTCGTGCTGATGTTCTTCGGCTATGCCAGTTGTCCCGACATCTGCCCCACCACCATGGCGCAACTGGCCCAGGTGACCGAGGCGCTGGGGCCGCAGGCCGACCAGGTCAGGATTCTGTTCGTCAGCGTCGATCCGCATCGGGACACGCCCGACATCCTGCAGGCCTATGTCGATCAGTTCGATCCCCACGCCATCGGCCTGACCGGCAACGAAAAGACGATTGCCGACCTGGCCAGGCGCTACCGGGTCGCCTATCAGATCGAACGCCCCGCTTCGACCGAACCGGGGGCGCCCTATGAGGTCGCCCACAGCCGTGGAATCTATTGCTTCGACCAGCAGGGCCGCGCGCGCTGGCTGGCTTCGGACAGCGAATCGCAAGAGGACTTGCTGGCCGCGCTGCGGCCGCTGCTGCGCTAGCGCTAGTATCGTCCGTCCCGCCGCAGGGGCCGGCGGATCAGGCGGCGTGCCACTCCGATACGAAATCGCGATAGTCGGGCCGTTCGACGGCCTCGACCGGATCGATGGGTGTGCCGATGGACAAATAACCCATGAACCGGTAATCCAGCGCGTCGAAGCCCAGCGCCTCGCCCACGCCGTCGATGTACGTGCCCACGCCGGTGCTCCAGAACGCGCCCAGGCCCAGGGCATGCGCGGCGTTCAGCATATTGCCCACCGCGGTGCCGGTCGCCAGCATCCGCTCGTGATCGGGGATGCGCCCGTCATGATCCAGCACGCAGGCGATCGCAATGACCAGCGGCACACGCGACAGCCATTTGCGGCCGTTGGCCGCCTTGGCCTCGGGCAGCGGCGTGCCCGCCGCCTCGCCGGCCCGCACGGCGACGTCCACCAGCGCGGGGACATCGGCGCCACGCACCAGGGCGAAGCGCCAGGGCCGCACGGCGCCATGGTCCGGCGCGCGCATGGCGGCGCGCAGGATCAGGTCGAGTTGCTCGTCCGTCGGGCCCGGCGCCTGCACGAACTTGACGGAACGGCGCGACAAGAGGGTGTTCAGGGTATCGGGAATCATGCAAGGTCCTCCGGAGATGCGATCGGGCGCCGCGCTCAGGCGCGGGCCGCGGCCACCATCAGCGCCTTCATCTGGCGGATGGCGGGTTCCCAGCCATCGAACACCGCCTGGGCGACGATCGCATGGCCGATATTGAGTTCCGAGATGCCGGGCATGGCCGCGACAGGCGTGACGTTGTCGTAATGCAGGCCGTGGCCCGCATTGATCCGCAGGCCCTGGCGCACACCCTCGGCGACCGCCGTGCGCAGGCGCTGGAGCTGCGCCTCGCGCGCGTCCTCGGCGGCGTCGGCATAGGCGCCGGTGTGCAATTCGACAATGCCCGCCCCCGCACGCGCGGCCGCATCGATTTGCGCAGCCTCGGGATCGATGAACAGCGACACGCGGACGCCGGCATCGTGCAGCCGATCGACCGCGGCGCGCACCTCGGCGAAATGCCGGAGCACGTCCAGCCCGCCCTCGGTCGTGAGTTCGTGGCGGTTCTCGGGCACCAGGCACACATCGTCGGGCCGCAGCCGGCAGGCGATGTCCAGCATTTCGGGCGTGATCGCGCATTCCAGGTTCATGCGCGTGCGCAGCACCGGGCGTATCGCCCACACGTCCGCATCCTGGATGTGGCGGCGATCCTCACGCAGATGCAGGGTAATGAGATCGGCGCCCGCGTCCTCGGCGCGCAGGGCCGCCTGCACCGGGTCCGGATAGCGGGTCATGCGCTGCTGGCGCAGCGTGGCCACGTGGTCGATATTGACGCCCAGTTCCATCATGAGGCCTGCATGGGTGCCTGCCCGTCTTGAGCCCCCGCCTGGACCGGGGTGTCCTGCTGCCAGCCGCCGCCCAGCGCCTTGTAGAGCTCGACGCGATTGAACAGCGCATCCGTGCCGAGCTGGACGAAGGCCTGCTGGATGCCGTACAGATTGACCTCGGCGGTCTGGACCTGCAGGAAGCTGTCCACGCCGGTCTCGTAGCGCAGCTTGGACAGGTCGAGCGTCTTGATCGCCGAGGCCTCGGTCTGGCGCAAGGCGTCCAGTTGGCGGGCGTACGTGGCCTCGCCCGCCAAGGCATCGGCCACCTCGCGGAACGCGGTCTGGATGGTTTTTTCGTAGGTCGAGACGGCAATGTTGCGTCGGGCCTCGGCCAGATCCAGGTTGCCCTTGATGCCGCCGGCAAACAGCGGCATCTGGATCTGCGGCGAGAACTGCCAATACCGGTGGCTGCCGCCGAACAGCGCATTGAGTTCGGGGCTGGCAAAGCCCAGCAGGCCGGTGATGGAAATATTGGGGAAGAACGCCGCGCGCGCGGCGCCGATCTGGGCATTGGCGGCCTTGAGCGCATGTTCGGCGCCGATGATGTCGGGCCGCCGGTCCAGCAGTTGCGACGGCAGGCCAGCGGGCACCGAGGCCAGTAGCTGGTCGCGCCCGAAGGTCGCCGGCGCCGGCAGGTTCGCCGGGATCGGCGTTCCCAGGATGAGCTGCAGCGCATTGGCGGCCTGAGCCGTCTGGCGCTCGATGGCGATCAGGTCGGCCTGGACCGTGTCCCGCTGCCCGCGCGCCTGCGACAGATCGAGTTCCGAGGCCACGCCCATGTCGAAGCGGGCCTGCACCAGGCGCAGCGAACCCTCGCGGGCCTCCAGCGTCTTTTCCATCAGGGCGCGCAGCTCGTTGGACGCGCGCAGGCGGAAGTAGGCCTCGGCCGCCTGGGCGATCAGATTGATCTGTACCGTGCGGCGCGCCTGATCGGTCGCCAGGTATTGCTCGTAGGCCGCCTCGCTGAGGTTGCGCACCCGTCCGAAGAAATCGAGTTCGAACGAGGTCATGCCGATGCCGGCGATGTAGGCCCGGCTGACCGACGGCGAATTCACGCCGCCATTTCGCATGTCGGGCGGGTTGCGCGTGCTCTGGCCGGTGCCCAGCAGGCCGATGGTCGGCAGGCGGTCGCTCGAGGTGATGCCGTACTGCGCCCTCGCCTCTTCGATGCGCTCGACGGCAATGCGCAGGTCGCGGTTGTTGTCCAGCGCCAGTTCGATGAGGGCGTGCAGGCGTTCGTCCTTGAAAAACGCCCGCCATTCGGGCAGCGCCGGGGCGCTGGCCGCGCCCGTATCGGGAAACCGGTCGGGCACGGGAGCGGCGGGCCGTTCATAGGTCGGCGCCAGCGAGCAGGCCCCCAGCGCCAGGGCCAGGCCCGCGCTCAGCAGCAGACGCGGATAGCGAAGGCGGCTCATGACGACTCCCCTTGCGTCCGGTCCTCGGCGCGGGTCGGAATGTGTGGGGCCTGGTGGCCCAGCAGCTTAGGCTTGGTCTTGAACACTTTCAGAATCACCACGAAGAAAGTCGGCACGAAAATCACGGCCAGCGGCGTGGCCGCCAGCATGCCGCCCAGCACGCCCAGGCCCACCGCATTCTGGCTCGCGGCACCGGCACCGTCGGCGCGCACCAGCGGCACGACCCCCAGGATGAAGGCGAAGGACGTCATCAGGATGGGCCGGAAGCGCAGGCGCGCGGCCTCGACCGCGGATTCCATCAAGCCTGCGCCGCTGGCGTACAAGTCCTTGGCGAATTCGACGATCAGGATCGCGTTCTTGGCTGATAGGCCGATCACGGTCACCATCCCCACCTGGAAATACACATCGTTGGCCTTGCCCATCAGGCTGCTGAGCATCACCGCCCCCAGCATGCCCAGGGGCACCGCCAGCATGACCGACAGCGGAATCGCCCAACTCTCGTAGAGCGCCGCCAGCACCATGAACACCACCAGCACCGACAGCCCCAGCAAGATGGCGGTCTGGTTGCCCGCCTGAATCTCCTGATAGGACAGGCCCGTCCATTCATAGCCCAGGCCCGGCGGCAACTGCGTGATCAGGCGCTCCATCTCGGCCATGGCCTCGCCCGTGGAATAGCCCGGCGCGGCGGATCCGCCGATCCGGATGGACTCATAGCCGTTGTAACGCACCACCTGCACCGGCCCGCGCGTCCATTCCATCGAGACGAAGGCGGACAGCGGCACCATGTCGCCTTGCTGGTTGCGGGCGTTGAGCTTGAGGATGTCGTCGGGATTCATGCGGTCCTTGGCATCGGCCTGCACCCAGATATTCTGCACCCACCCCGTATTGGTGAACTTGCCCACATAGGCCGAGCCCAGCGACGCCGACAGCAGCGAGGCCGCCTCGGAGAAATCCACGCCCAGGGCAGCCGCCTTGTCGCGATCGATGGAGACCTTGAGCTGCGGCCCCGCGCCCAGCCCGGTGACCCGCGCCTCGGTGACGATCGAGCTTTGCGAGGCCAGCTGCAGGAGCTGCTGGGTGGCCGCCTGCAAGGCATCATGCCCGATACCGCCGCGATCCTCGAGGCGCAAGTCGAAACCCGAGGCGTTGCCCAGGGAAGAAATCGCCGGCGGCACGATCGAGAACACCATGGCGTCCGGAATGCCGAAGAGCAGCTTGCCCATGGCCGCCGCCGAAATCGCCATGGCCGAGTCGCCCTCCCCCTGGCGTTCCGAGAAATCCTTGAGCGGCACGAAGGCGATGGCGGAATTCAGGCCGTTGCCGTTGAAGCTGAAGCCCTGCACGGTGACGATGTTGGCCACCTGCGGCAGCTGCTGGAAGTAGGCCTCGACTTTCTCGATGACCTCGATCGTGCGGTTGGCCGACGAACCCGCCGGCAGCTCGATATTGGCGATCACGTAGCCCTGGTCCTCCTCGGGCAGGAAGGAGGTCGGCAGGCGCATGTACATCCAGGCCATGACGCCCGCCAGCACCAGGAAGACCAGCATCATGCGCCCGCCGCGCTTGAGGCTGCGGCCCACCCATCCCGTATAGCCGTTGGTGGTGCGCTCGAACGAGCGGTTGAACCAGCCGAAGAAGCCGCGCTTGGCCTCGTGGCTGCCCTTGGGGATGGGCTTGAGTATCGTTGCGCACAGGGCCGGCGTGAACGTCAGCGCCAGCAAGGCCGAGAACAGGATGGACACGGCCATGGCGACCGAGAACTGGCGATAGATGATGCCTACGGAGCCCGACATGAAGGCCAGCGGCAGGAACACGGTGGTCAGCACCAGCGTGATGCCCACGATGGCGCCGCTGATCTGCGGCATGGCTTTCTTGGTGGCCTCGCGCGGCGGCAGCCCCTCCTCGACCATGATGCGCTCGACGTTCTCGACCACCACGATCGCGTCATCCACCAGGATCCCGATCGCCAGCACCATGGCGAACATGGTCAGCACGTTGATCGAGAATCCCAGGCCCAGCATCACGGCGAAGGCGCCCATGATGGCGACCGGCACCACCAGCGCCGGGATCAGCGTGTAGCGGACGTTCTGCAGGAACAGGAACATCACCACGAACACCAGGGCCATGGCCTCGATCAGCGTGTGGACGACTTGTTCGATCGAGACCTCGACGTAGGGCGAGGTGTCGTAGGGAATGGCGTAGGTGATGTTGTCGGGAAAGAACTCGGAGAGCTCGGCCATCTTGGCCTTGACCAGCTTCGCGGTCTCGAGCGCATTCGCGGTCGGCGTCAGGGAAATGGCGAAGGCGGCGGTCGCCTTGCCGTTCAAGCGGGCGCCGAACTGATAGTTGTCCGAGCCGAGCTCGACGCGGGCCACGTCCCGGATGCGGACGGCCGAGCCGTCGGCATTGGCGCGCAGGATGATGTTGCCGAATTCCTCGGGCGTCGACAGTTCGCCGTTGACGACCAGCGGCGCGGTCACCCGCTGCGCATCCGGATTGGGCGGCGAACCCAGCATGCCGCCGGAAATCACCATGTTCTGGCCCGAGATCGCCGCGCTGACTTCGGCCATGCTGATCTTGTAGCCCACGAGTTTTTGCGGGTCCACCCAGACCCGCATGGCGCGCGCCGAGGCGAACAACTGGAACTTGCCCACGCCCTTGACGCGGGAAATGGGGTTCTGCAGGTTGCGCGTGATGTAGTCCGCCAGTTCGACGTCCTTCATCGAGCCGTCCTTGGACGACACCGTGACCACCAGCAGGAAGTTCGACGTCGATTGGCTGACCTTCAGCCCCTGCTGGATCACGGCCGCCGGCAGTTTGGCGGTGACGTTCGAGATCCGGTTCTGGACGTCGACCTGCGCCAGGTCGGGATCCGTGCCCGGCTCGAAGGTCACGCTGATTTCGGCCATGCCGTTCGAGTCGCTGACCGATTCGTAGTACAGCAGCCCCTTGGCGCCGTTGAGCTCGTTTTCGATGACGCTGGCGACCGTGGTGGCGACCTCGCTGGCCGAGGCGCCTGGGTAGGTCGCCTGCACCGAAATAGTGGGCGGCGCCACGTCGGGGTACTGCGAGACAGGCATGTTGGGGATCGCCAGTATGCCGGCCAGCGCAATGCCGAGGGCAACCACCCAGGCGAAGATCGGTCGATCAATGAAAAACTGTGGCATGAGTACTCGCTATGAATCCAGGTTGATGTCGCGCATGCGTCAGCGTGGCCGTCAACCCGCCGATTCACCGTTCTGCTGAGACTGCTGGCCGGATTGCGGCCCCGCCTGGCCCGCTGCGCCCGGCGCCTGAGCGCCCGGCTGGCCTGCCTGGCCGCCTGGCGCGGCCCCCGGCGCGCCGCCCTTGGCGTCCGGATTCCAGGGCATGGGTTGCACCGGCGCGCCCGGACGGATCTTCTGGAAGCCCTCGACCACGACCTGGTCGCCCGCCTCGATGCCGCGATAAATGATGTAGCGGCCCTGGTACAAGGGCCCGATCGAGACCGGCGTGATCACCGCCTTGCCGTCCTTGACCACGATCAGCGCGCTCTGTCCGTCGCCGCCGCGCTGAACGGCCTGCGCCGGCACGGTCAGGGCCTGCTCGTCGACGCCTTGCTTCAGGCGCACGCGCACATACATGCCGGGCAACAGGATCTGGTCCGGATTGGGAAACTGCGCCCGCAGAGTGACCTGGCTGGTGCCGGGATCGACCGACACGCCGGAAAACAGCAGCTTGCCCTCATGCTGGTAGACGTCGCCGTCATCGAGCAGCACTTGCGCCGGCGCAGCCCCGTTGGCGTCGGGGGTGAGCTCGCCGTCGGCGATTCTGCGACGCATGTCGGACAGTTCGGTGGTCGACTGGGTGACGTCCACGTAGACCTGGTCCAGGCGCTGTACGGTCGCCATGTGCGTCGCCGAGGAGGCACTGACCAAAGCGCCCACGGTGACCAGGGACTTGCCCGTGGTGCCGTCGATGGGCGAGGTCACGCGGGTATAGCCCAGGTTGATCTCGGCGGCGTCCAGCGCGGCCTGCGCGGCCGCGACCGCGGCGCTCGCCTCGTCGGCCTGCGCCACCGCATTGTCGTATTCCTGCCGGCTGATCGCGTGTTCCTTGATCAGCTTGGCATACCGCTGGGCCAGCAGTTTTGCGGTCTTGACGGTCGCCTGGGTGCTTTTCAGCTGCGCGGCCGCCTGGTCGCGCGCCGCCTGGTAGGGCGCGGGGTCGATGGTGAACAGCAACTGGCCGGCCTTGACTGTGGAGCCCTGCTCGAATTCGATGTCCTGGACGATTCCGGTGACCCGTGCGCGGATCTCGGCATCCTCGATGGCCTGCACCCGCCCCGGCAACTCGGTAAAGACGGGGGTGGGGGCCGGCTGGACCTGGACGACGCTGACCGGAACCTTCATGCCTTGCATGCCGCCTTCCTGGGGTTTTTCGCCGCAGGCCGCCAGCGAGACGGCCAGTACGAACAGAACCGGCCATGACATCCGTCCCGAGGGCGATTGCAAGAAAGCCATAAAAAGCTCCTGAGTTTTAAGTATTCTGAGAAAAACGGGAAAACGAGCACCGATACGCCGGCGACGAACGGAGGTCGGCGGGATACGGAATCAACCACCCGGCAAAGCAATCAGTGAGTATAAGGTCAAATTCCTTCACCCAAAAGACGGACCGATGGCGCCTCATGCCCGGCGATCCGGCTGGAAATCGGCGAAACGCTCGACCAGCACCGCAACGCGCCGGCCCAGTTCGTCGGCCGAGGGCTGGTCGGCCAGAAAGCCCTCGAGCGCCACCAGAAAGACCTGGGAAGCGAAAGTGTCCTCGAGGATATCGTCGACGCATTGCAGGATTTCGCCCCTTTGCTGTGCCGCGACCTCGGGGCTGAGGCGCGAACAGGCGTCACGGAATTCCCGGGCCATCGGGGCATCGGCCATCTCGGCCCAGGGCCGCAGCAGGACCGCCTGGCACACGCCCAGCAGCCGTTCGGCGCGCGAACCCCGCCCCTCGGCCGCGGCGCGGGCCGCGGGCATGCCCGACATCAGCAAGTCCTCGAAGACGCAGACGAAAAGATGTTCCTTGTCCTTGAAGGAGCGATACAGCAGGCTGCGCGAAATGCCGGCCCGGCGCGCGATGTCCTCGAGCGAGGTCTTGGAAAAGCCGAAATTCAGGAAACACCAGCGCGCGGCCTCGAGAATCTGGGCGTGCCTCGCGGCGCTGGCATCCTTGCTGAGCGTGGCCGACATCGGGTGCGTTCATGGAAGGAAAAAATCATTTTGACAATTTGAGCATTTTTTGTCAATTAGTTTTTTTCAGCGCAGGCCGTCGGCGCGACGGCGCCCTATCCCAGCAGCAAGGTATCGTCCGCGATGGTCTCACCCCGCACGCGCTCGAACATGGCCAGCAGGTCGGGGACGCCCAGCCCGCGCCGGGCCTCGCCCTCGACATCGAGCACGACGCGCCCCTGGTGCAGCATGACGGTCCGGTCGCCCACGTCGAGGGCCTGGCGCATGCTGTGGGTCACCATCATGGTGGTCAGGCGGTGCTGGGATACGATACGCGCCGTGAGTTCGAGCACGAACTGCGCGGTGCGCGGATCCAGGGCCGCGGTGTGTTCGTCCAGCAGCAGGATGCGCGAGGGCCGCAGCGCCGCCATCAGCAGGCTGACGGCCTGGCGCTGGCCGCCGGACAATAGCCCGATGCGGTCGGTCAGGCGCCCCTCGAGACCCAGGCCCAGCATGGCCAGGCGCTCGCGGAACAGATCGCGCATCTCGGTGCGCAGCGCGCTGCGCAGGCTGCGGAACTGGCCGCGCCCAAGGGCCAGCGACATGTTTTCCTCGATGGTGAGGTTTTCGCAGGTGCCGGCCATGGGATCCTGGAAGACGCGGGCGACCTTGTGGGCGCGCGTCCAGACCGGCTGGCGCGTAACGTCCTCGCCGTCGAGCAGGATGAGGCCGTCGTCGACGGCCTGGTCGCCCGAAATCGCATTCAGGAACGTCGATTTCCCCGCCCCGTTCGAGCCGATCACGGTGACGAACTGCCCGGTGGGGATATCCAGCGACATGCCGCGCAGGGCGCGCGTCTCGATCGGCGTGCCGGCATTGAAGGTGATGTGCAGGTTCTGTGCGCTCAGCATGGCATCAGGCTCCCTTGCGGCGCAGGCGCTGCTTGAGCAAGGGGATCACCAGGGCGACCGTCACCAGCACGGCGGTGACCAGGTTCAAGTCCTGGGCCTTGAGGCCGATAAAATCGGCATTCAGCGCCAGCGCAATGAAAAAACGATAGACCACCGCACCGAGGATCACCGCCAGCGTGGCCACCACCAGCCGGCGCGACGGCAGGATGCTCTCGCCCACGATCACCGCGGCCAGCCCGATGACGATGGTGCCGATGCCCATCGAGATGTCGGCGCCGCCTTGCGATTGCGCAAACAGGGCGCCGGCCAGCCCGCACAGCGCGTTCGAGATCGCCATGCCCAGCAGGATCATGCTGCCGGTGGCGATGCCCTGCGAGCGCGCCATGCGCGGATTCGAACCGGTGGCCCGCATCGCCAGCCCGATCTGCGTGGCAAAGAACCAGTCCAGCAGCAGTTTGACCGCGATCACCAGTGCCAGCAGGATCAGGGGGCGCGCGATGTAGTCCTCGAGCCCTTCGGGCTGCAGCACCGTGAACACCGTCGGATCATTGATCAGGGGGATGTTGGGCGCATCCATCACGCGCAGGTTGATCGAATACAGCGCGATCATCATCAGGATGCTGGCCAGCAGGTCCATGATCTTGAGGCTCACGTTCAGCCAGCCGGTGATCATGCCGGCCAGCCCGGCGGCGAATGTCGCGCACAGCGTGGCGAGGAACGGATCCATGCCGTTGTGGATCAATATGGCGGCAGTCGCACCGCCCAGCGGAAAGCTGCCGTCGACGGTCAGGTCGGGGAAGTTCAGGATGCGGAACGAAATCAGCACACCCAGTGCCACCAGACCGAATATCAGTCCGATTTCAAGGGCGCCCCATACGGAATAGATGGACATGTGAGCCGGGAAGATCAAAGCAGGTGGGCCGCCCCATCGGCGGCCCACCCCGGGAAGGCCTGGCGCAGGCCCTTATTCGACGACCTTGGTCGCGGACTTGATGAGCGCGTCGGACAGCGTCGCGCCCTGGCGCTGGGCCGCGCCGGGATTGACGTAGAGCTCGAGCTTGTCGCTGGTCTGCGAGGCGATGGCGCCGGGCTTTTCACCCTTGAGGATGCGTACGACGAGTTTGCCAGTCTGCAACCCCAGGTCGTGGTAATTCACGCCCAGGGCGGCAATGGCGCCGCGCGTCACGCTGTCGGTGTCCGAGGCGATCAGCGGGATCTTGGCCGACTCGCCCACCTTGACCAGGGCCTCGTAGGCCGAGACCACGTTGTTGTCGGTATTGGTGTAGATGGCGTCCACCTTGCCCACGAGGCTGCGGGCGGCCGCGCCCACGTCCACGGTGCGTGCCGCCGAGGCCTCGACCAGGGTCATGCCGGCCTTGGGCAGCAGCTCGCGCAGGCGCTTGACCACCACCACGGAGTTGGCTTCGCCGGGGTTGTAGACCATGCCGATTTTCTTGGCGTTGGGCACGACCTTCTGGATGAGTTCGATCTGCTTTTCCAGGGACAATGCGTCGGACACGCCGGTGACGTTGGTCCCCGAGGCCTCCATCGTAGGCACGAGCTGGGCCGCCACCGGATCGGTGACCGCCGAGTACACCACCGGGACGGCCTTGGTGGCGGCCACCACCGCCTGGGCCGAGGGCGTGGCGATCGCGACGATCACGTCGGGCTTGTCGCCGATGAACTTGCGGGCGATCTGGGCGGCGATCGCGGTATTGCCCTGCGCGGTCTGGAATTGCCACTCGAGACCCTTGGCTTCGGTATAGCCCGCGGCCGCGAGCGCTTCGTGGACGCCGTCCTTGACCGAGTCGAGCGCCGGGTGCTCGACGATCGAGGTGACCGCCACCGATTGGGCGAAAACGGCCGGCGCAGCCAGCATGCCCGCGATCGCGGCCACGCCGGCGAGCTTGCGGATGGAAGGGTTCAACGTCATGGAAGAGCTCCTGTGGACAAGGGCGCACTGGCCGCGGCGGCGGGTCGCCGCGCGGACCGGCGTCAGTCTACCCCTGGACGGCCGCGACGGTCTTCAGGGGATATCCCTGCCGGCGTCGCCCGATCGCGCATTCCGGGGGGCGGGCTCATATTCTAACGTGCCCGGACGCATTTCCGCCCCCTTCCGCCAGCAGCGCACGCGCCCAGCGCGTGCACGGCAGGCCGCAAGTCCGTTCCAGATCGGAGGCCCGGTCCAGCAGCGCCTGGCGGCCGACCTCGAGCGGCGGACCCTTGAAGGCCAGGACGACCAGATTGCCCTCGTCGACCTCCGGCAGGCCGAGCACGCGGCCGCCGAAGGCCTCGGAAATATGCCGTATGTTGCGCGCGTAGCTCTCGTGGCGGCCAAAGAGGTTCACGGTCATGATGCCGCCGGTATCGGCCAGCGCCCGATGACAATCCTGGTAGAAGGACAGGCTGTCGCATACCGGCCCCCGGGCCTGCGAGTCGTACAGGTCGACCATCAGGGCAAGATAGCGGTCGGCCTGTTCGGGGCGGGCGACCCATTTCAGGGCGTCCTCGTGGTCGATCGCCGAGCGCGCCGCGCCGGGCAGGCGGAAGAACGCGCGGCACATCGCCGTCACCATGGGGTTGTACTCAACGGTGCGCACGCGCGCGGGCGTGTGCGCCAGGGTGAAGCGCAGCAAGGAGCCCGCGCCCAGGCCCAGGATGCCCACCTGGTCCCGCGCGCGCGGAGCGAGGAACAAAAGCCAGGCCATCATCTGCTGGGTATACGCCAGGACCAGTTCGGAGGGCCGGCCGATCCGCATCGCGCCCTGGATCCATTCGGAACCCAGATGCAGGTAGCGGATCCCGGCTTCCTCGGAAAGCGTGGGGATGTCGGCCGTCGCCGCGCCCCCCGCCGATCGCCGCGCCACGGTCAGAGACGCTCGAAGATGGCTGCGATGCCCTGCCCGCCGCCGATGCACATGGTCACCAGCGCATAGCGCCCGCCGGTGCGCCGCAGTTCGTGCACGGCCTTGACGGTGAGGATGGCGCCGGTGGCGCCGATCGGATGGCCCAGCGCAATGCCGCTGCCGTTGGGGTTGAGTTTTTCCGGATCGAAGCCGAGTTCGCGTGCCACGGCGCAGGCCTGCGCGGCAAAGGCCTCGTTGGCCTCGATCACGTCGATCTGGTCCAGCGACAGGTCCGCCCGCGTCAGCGCGAGGCGGGTGGCGGGCACCGGGCCGATGCCCATGTATTGCGGATCGACCCCTGCGTGGGCGTACGAGACCAGGCGCGCCAGCGGCTCCAGGCCGCGGGCGCGTGCCGCCTCGGCGGTGGCCATCAGCACCGCCGCCGCGCCGTCGTTGATGCCCGAGGCGTTGCCCGCGGTGACCGTGCCGTTGTCCTTGGCAAACACGGGCTTGAGCTTGCCGAAGCCCTCGACCGAGGCGTCCGTGCGCACATGCTCGTCCTGGTCGAACACGACCTCGCCCTGGCGGGTGCGGCGCACGACCGGCACGATCTGCGCCTCGAAGCGGCCCTCGGCGATGGCCCGGGCCGCGCGTTGGTGGGACACCAGCGCCAGCGCGTCCTGTTCCTCGCGGCTGACGCCATACCGGCGGGCGACGTTCTCGGCGGTCACCCCCATGTGGTGGCGCTCGAACGGATCCGAGAGCGCGCCGACCATCATGTCGACCAGGCGATCGTCGCCCATGCGCGCGCCCCAGCGGTGGGCGGGCGCGGAATACGGGGCGCGGCTCATGCTCTCGGCCCCCGCGCCGATGGCGATCTCGGCGTCGCCCAGCCGCAGGGCCTGCGCCGCCGACACGATCGCCTGCAGGCCCGAGCCGCACAAGCGATTGACGTTGAAGGCCGGCGTCGCCTCGCCGATCCCGCCATCCAGCGCGGCCACGCGCGACAAGTACATGTCGCGCGGCTCGGTGTTGATGACGTGGCCGAACACCACGTGTCCCACATCGGCGGCGGGCACCTGTCCGCGCTCGAGCACGGCGCGCACGACCGTGGCGCCCAGCTCGCAGGGGGACACGTCCTTGAGGCCGCCCCCGAAATCGCCGACGGCGGTGCGGCAGGTCTGGACGATGACGACGTCGTGCATGGTGAGACTCCTGAAAAGATGCGGATTCCCGCGCGGCACGAAGCATGCCGGCGGAGCGTTCATGGCCTATAGTAGCGCGCCCTCGATGCGCGGGGCGCCGCGAATCATGCCGGGGGCTCGAAATCCAGGGCCTTCATGGCGGCGGTCAGCGTGCGCGCGGCGCCCTCGTAACCCTGCCACGGCGTGTTGCCCTGGTCCAGGCGCTCGTGGATATTGCGGATGTGCCACTGGGCGGAGCCCTGCAGCCCATCGATTTCGGGCCAGGCGACCGGCACCGACACGCCCAGGCCGGGCCGGGCCCGCAAGGACCACGCCGCCACCGTCGTGGCCCCGAAACCATTGCGCAGATAATCGATGAATATCCTGCCCACGCGGTTGCGCGGGCCGCTCTTTGCGACAAAACGCCTGGGAAAGGTTCCGGCCAGGTGCCGCACGATCGCCCGCGAAAAGCCCTTGACCACATCCCACTCGTGATGGCGTTTCAGCGGCACGACGACGTGCAAGCCCTTGCCGCCGCTGGTCTTGGCAAAGGCGGCAAGGCCCAGTTCCTCGAGGAATGTCCGCAGCACCACGGCAGCCTCCTGCATCGCGGCCCACTCCACCCCTTTGCCCGGGTCCAGGTCGAAGACCATGCGGTCCGGCCTGTCGATGCGCGTCTTCCTCGCATTCCAGGTGTGGAATTCCATGACGTTCATTTGCGCCGCCGCCAGCAGGCCCCGTGCCGCCGACACCTCCATCAGCGGGTCGTGGTCGGGGTCCAGCTCGGGCGACAGCAGCCTCATGCCGGACAGTGCCGGCCCGTCCATGTGTTTCTGGAAGAAGACCTCGCCGCCCACGCCGTCCGGGGTGCGCACCAGCGAAACCGGGCGGCCCTTCAAGTGCGGCAGCATCAGTTCGCCGACCAGCGCGTAATAGCGGACCAGATCGATCTTGCGCGTACCGGTGGCGGCGTCGACGACGCGTTCCGGATGCGTGATCTTGAGGGTGCCCAGCGGGCTGTCGGCCGCCCGTGGATTGTCGCCGGATGCCTTCCGGCGTCCTTGAGCTGCGATCGGCATGCTGTTCTCCCTGATGATGGCTTGGGCCGGCTTGTCGCTGCGCAGCCCATGGAACACGGCGTGGCGTATGCGTCCGCTGCGTGTCCACTGGCCGAATGCAACCTCGGCCAACAGCTCCGGCCTGACCCAGTGCGCCTTGCCGTCCATGCCGGTCGGCTGCGCGAAGGGCCGGACATCCGCTGCCAGCGCATCCAGTTTCCCGCGAATATCCGCGAGGCTGCGGCCATTGAAGCCCGTGCCCACATTGCCGGCGTAAAGCAGGCGGCCCCGGGCGTCATGCACGCCCAGCAGCAGTGATCCGATGCCCACACGCGCACCGCGCGGATCCGTGTAGCCGCCGATGACGAATTCCTGCCGCAGGCCGCAGCGCAGCTTGATCCAGTCGCCCGAGCGCCCGCAGGTGTAGCGCGACGCCTTGCGTTTGCCGATGACGCCTTCAAGTCCCAGACGACAGGCCGAGACGAGGATGTCGGCGGGCGCCGTCTCGAACGCGGCGCTGTATCGCAAGGGACCCTCGTCCCCATCCGTCCCCTGCAACAGGTCGGCCAGCATGCCGCGTCGGATCGACAGCGGCACCGTGCGCAGGTCGCGCCCCCGGCTGTAGGGCAGGTCGAACAGGTAATATACGATGCGGCCGGTGCGTGCCGTATCGAAGGCGCCCTGCAGGGCCTGGAAGTCGGGCAGTCCGTGCGCATCCGGCATGGCGATCTCACCGTCATACCAGCCGGGGGGCAGGCCGCGGCGCCGGAACTCCGCGGCCAGATGCGGCAGGCGTGCCGTCCAGTCATTGCCGTTGCGCGTGAACAGGCGCGCCCCGCGGGCGTCGACGCGCGCCAACAGTCGATAGCCGTCGAACTTGATCTCATAGAGCCAGGCCTCGGCGTCGGCGGGAGGGCTGTCGGCCAGCGTGGCCAGCTGCGGTTTCAGCGTCGCCGGCAGCGCCGATCTCGTGCCCGCGACCGGACCGGCCCCGGCATCGCGACGCCGCGCGGCAGGCGGTCGAGGGCTGCGCAGATGCGCCACGCCGCCGGGCATCTCATCCACCACGCTGAAGTCCGCCGACGGCCTCGCGAACTCGTCCTTTTCCTTGATCAGGAGCCAGCTGTCCTGGCGGCCGGACCGGCCTTTCATGCGCACCAGGGCCCACCGTCCCTTGAGCTTGTGCCCATGCAGCTCGAAGACGAGCTTGCCCTTGCGGTAGCCCTCGCGGGCGTCGCCCAGCGGCCGCCAGAAGCCCTTGTCCCAGATGACGACCTTGCCCGCCCCGTATTGCCCGGCGGGGATCTCGCCTTCGAAGCCGCCATACGAGATGGGATGGTCCTCGACATGCACCGCCATGCGCTTGTCCGCCGGATCATAGCTGGGCCCTTTGGGCACCGCCCAGCTTTTCATGGCGTCATCCAGTTCGAGGCGAAAGTCATAATGCAGGCGTCGCGCCCAGTGCTTCTGCACCACGAAGGATGGAGCCGACGCGTCCGGCCGGCCCCCGTCGGCCGGCTCGGCCGTCATGCTGAAGTCGCGCTTGGCCTTGTAATGCGCGAGCGCGTCCGCCTTGGGCACGGGGTGGACCGACATGCCTAGGCGGCCTTGCTGCCGGGCCTGGCGGCCGCTTTCCTGGCGGTCTTGCTGCGCGCGGCGGTCTTGGCGGTCGACGTTTTCCGGGTAGACTTCTTGGGCGCCGGCTTCTTGGGCGCGGCTTTCCTGGCCTGCGGTTTCGCCGGTGAACGCTCCGGCTTGCCGCCCTTCTGGAGGCTGCGGCGCAACATCTCCGTCAGGTCCAGGATCTTGGCGCTGCCCGGACCGGCGTCCCGCGTTGCGGGCTCGCTGACGGCTTCGATCTGGCCCGCCTCCACTTTTTCCTGCACCAACCGCAGGATCTGCTCCTTGAAAGAATCCGTGAAAGCGTCGGGGTTCCACGGCCCGCTCATGTCCTCGACCAACTGCGTGCCCATGGCCATCTCCTTGTCGGTGAGGCCGGTGGACCGGCTGCCTTCGGCCGGCAGCTCGAGGTCCTCCCACGGGCGGATCTCATCGCCCCAGCGCAGCAGATTGAGGATGAGGGCGGGTCCGCAAGGCAGCAGCAAGGCCAGGTGCTGCCGCGTCTGGATCACGACTTTGGCGATGCCCACCTTGTTCGTCTTGCGCAGCACCTCGCGCAGCAAGGCATACACTTTTGCGCCCTTGTTGATGGGCGACATGTAGTAGGGTCGATCCAGATAGACGAACGGGATGTCCTTCAAGGGCACGAATGCCTCGATTTCGACGGTCTGCGTGGCCTCCGGATAGGCCGCGGCGATTTCTTCGCGCGACAGCACCACGTACCGGCCGTCCTCGTACTCGATGCCTTTGACGATGTCTTCCCTGGCGATTTCCTTGCCGGTCGCTTTATTGACGCGTTTGTAGCCCACCGGTTCCATGCTGCGCCGATCCAGCCAGTCGAAATCGATCGACTGCGTCTCGGTGGCGGAATGCAGGGCGACCGGTATGTGGACCAAGCCGAACGAAATGGCGCCTTTCCACAGGATGCGCTTGCTGGGGGCGGCCATGGTGTGTCCTCCTGTCTCGCGTTGACGGATTGAACCAGCGGGCAGCAAGAGGCGTTCCCACCGCCGGCTGCGGGGCGCCCGCGCCCGGACGCGAGGGACCGGGCGCTGATAACATGGTGGCCCCTGCGCCATCAAAAGAATCCTTCAAGCCATGAAACTCGCCACCTGGAACGTCAACTCCCTGAACGTGCGCCTGCAGCACGTGCTGGACTGGCTGGACGCCAATCCGGTCGATGCGCTGTGCCTGCAGGAGCTGAAGCTGCCCGACGAGAAGTTCCCGGCCGAGGCCTTTGCACAGCGCGGCTACCAGGCCTGCTGGGTGGGCCAGAAGACCTACAACGGCGTCGCCATCGTCAGCCGCGCCGCCGGCGTCGAAATCCAGCGCAATATGCCCGACCACGGCGATCCGCAAAGCCGCATCATCGCCGCCACCCTGCCCTGCGCGGACGGCCGGCCCTTGCGGGTCATCAGCGCCTATTGTCCCAACGGCCAGTCGGTGGGCAGCGACAAGTACGCCTACAAGCTCGACTGGTACGCGCGGCTGCGCGACTGGCTCGGCGACGAATTGCGCCGCTATCCGCGCCTGGCGATCCTGGGCGACTACAACGTGGCGCCCGCCGACGAGGACGTCCACGATCCCGCGGCCTGGGAGGGCGACGTCCTGGTGTCGGCGCCCGAGCGCGCGGCCTTCGAGGCCCTGCTCGGGCTGGGCCTGTCCGATACCTTCCGGCAATTCGAGCAGCCGCCGAAAGCTTTCACCTGGTGGGATTACCGGCGTTTCGCCTTCCGGCGCAACGCGGGCCTGCGCATCGACCATATCCTCGCCTCGCACTCCCTCGCGCCGCAATGCCGATCCTGCGTCGTCGACAAGGCGCCGCGGGGCTGGGACAAGCCCTCGGACCATGCGCCGGTGATCGCGGAGTTCGCCATCCCCTGACCGCGCGCGGCCCTTCCGGCGGGCCGCGACACGCGCCGCGCCTACACGAGGCGCCCCACGCCGTTATAATTTCCACGCATCGCCGCCGCAAAAGACAGACCCATGCCCCTGGACAGCCGCCTGGTCGACCGCATCGACCAGGGCTATGTACTCGACATCACCCTCGAAGACCTGGATTTCCGCGTCTACGTCGCCTTGCGCGATGCCGACGTCGAGCACGTCGCCGGCCTCGTGCCGCCGGAACGATTCCAGCGGGACGGCGACGTGCACGTGGCTGCGATCGATGACGATGACGACGCCTCCGAACAAATCCAGGACGTGCTGTTCAACCTGAACCCGGGCGATACGATCGTCTTTCTGTGCACCGGCCCCGACGCCTACCGCGACGCGCTGGCGGAACTGGGCGTGACGCACCCTCCCTTCCAATCACCGAACGCCTCCTCATGACGCAGCGCTCCGGCAACATTTTCATGATCGTCGCCCCCAGCGGCGCCGGCAAATCCAGCCTGGTCAACGCCCTACTCGCCCGGGACGAATCCCTGGCGCTGTCGATCTCCTGCACCACACGCACGCCACGGCCCGGCGAGCAAGACAAGCGCCATTATTTATTCGTCGGGCACGGGGAATTCCAGTCATTGCGCGATGAGGGCGGCATGCTCGAATGGGCCGAGGTCCACGGGAATTTCTATGGGACGCCGCGCGAGCCCGTCGAACGCGCGCTGACGGCCGGCACGGACGTCATCCTCGAGATCGACTGGCAGGGCGCGCGCCAGATCCGCGACCATTATCCGCAGGCGGTCGGCATATTCATCCTGCCGCCGTCGATCGAAGCCCTCGAGACGCGCCTCAAGACACGCGGGCAGGACGCCCCCCAAGTCATTGCACGCCGCCTGCTGGCGGCCGGAGGCGAAATGGCGCATGCGTCCGATTGCGAATATGTTATTATTAATCAAGAATTTAGCCTTGCGGTAGAGCAGCTTTGCCATATCGTCGCCGCCACCCGGCTGCGCTATGCCACGCAGGCCGCCCGCCATGCCGAGCTCTTCACCCAACTGGGCATCCGCAAGACGCCCTTGCCCTCAACCAACCCCTGACAAGACACTTATGGCCCGCATCACCGTAGAAGACTGCCTCGAACAAGTCCCCAACCGCTTCGACCTGACGCTGGTCGCCACCTACCGTGCGCGCGAGTTGGCCCAAGGCCACGAATCCCGCATCGAAACCCACAACAAGCCCACCGTCACCGCCTTGCGCGAGATCGCCGCGGGCCTGGTCGGGACCGAGATGCTGCGCAAGGTCCCGACCTGACCGGAGGCGGCCCATGGCGTTTCCGGGTCTACGCGGCGCTTCCTCCGGCCTGCTGGCGGTCCTAAAAAAAGGCCCCCGGCTCAGGCGCCGCAAGCCGCGCGCAGCGGCATCCGCCCCGGCACCCGAAACGCCCCCCAGTCCAGTCGCCTCGCTCGCCGAGCTCACCCGCATCATCGGCACCTACCTCAGCGCCCGCGACATCGAGCGCGTGCGTGAGGCCTACCGCTTTGCCGACAGCGCCCACCTGGGCCAGTTCCGCGCCAGCGGCGAACCCTACATCTCGCACCCGATCGCCGTCACCGAAATCTGCGCCGGCTGGAAGCTCGACGCCGATTCCCTGATGGCCGCCTTGCTGCACGACGTCATCGAGGACCAAGGGATCGCCAAACAGGAACTCGCCGAGAAATTCGGCACCGAGGTCGCGGAGATCGTCGACGGCCTGTCCAAGCTCGAACGCCTCGAATTCGCCACCAAGGCCGAGCAGCAGGCGGAATCCTTCCGCAAGATGCTGCTGGCCATGGCGCGCGACGTGCGCGTCATTCTCATCAAGCTCGCCGACCGCCTGCACAACATGCGCACGCTGGATGCGGTCTCGCCGGAAAAGCGCCGGCGCGTGGCACGCGAGACCATGGACATCTATACCCCCATCGCCCATCGCCTGGGGCTCAACGCGCTGTTTCGCGAACTGCAGGATCGATGCTTCAAGGCCATGCACCCGAACCGCTATGCGGTCCTGCACAAGGCGATGCTGGCCGCGCGCGGCAATCGCCGCGAGGTGATCTCGCGCATCGCCGAGGCCGTGCGCGTGGCCTTGCCGGCGGCGGGCCTGGACGCCGAGGTCACCGGTCGCGAAAAGACCCTCTACGGCATCTACAAGAAAATGGTCGAGCAGAAAAAGTCGTTCTCCGACGTGCTCGACATCTACGGCTTCCGGGTGGTGGTCCACACTCTGCCGGAATGCTACCTGGCACTGGGCACGCTGCACCAGCTCTACCGGCCCGTGCCCGGCAAGTTCAAGGACTACATCGCCATTCCCAAGATCAACGGCTACCAGTCCCTGCACACCACCTTGATCGGCCCCTACGGCACGCCCGTGGAATTCCAGTTCCGCACGCGCGACATGGATCACGTCGCCGAGGAAGGCGTCGCCTCGCACTGGCTCTACAAGGACGACGCCACCTCGCTCAACGACCTGCAAAAGCGCACCCACCAATGGCTGCAATCCCTGCTCGACATCCAGAGCCAGACCGGAGACTCGGGCGAGTTCCTCGAGCACGTCAAGGTGGACCTGTTTCCGGACGCGGTCTATGTCTTCACGCCGCAGGGCAAGATCCTGTCACTGCCGCGCGGCGCGACGCCGGTCGACTTCGCCTATGCCATCCACACCGACGTGGGCAACCATGCGGTCGCCTGCAAGATCAACGGCGAATTCTCGCCGCTGCGTTCGGAACTGCGCAGCGGCGACTCGGTCGAGATCATCACCTCGGCGGCCTCGCGGCCCAGCGCGCACTGGCTGAACTACGTGCGCACGGGACGCGCGCGATCCGAGATCCGGCACTACCTGCGCACCCAGCGCTATGAGGAATCCGTCGCCTTCGGCCGCCGCCTGCTCGCACAGGCCTTCGACCAATTGGGCCTGACCTACCCGCGCGACGATGACGCCGAATGGGAGCGCCTGGCCAAGAGCTCCGGCGCCGCCTCGCGCAACGAGATCCTGGCCGACATCGGCCTGGGCAAGCGCCTGGCCGCCGTCGTCGCCCGCCGCTTCGCCCCCGAAAACGCCTTGCTGGCCACCACCGCGGCCGCGGTCGACGAATTCAATTCGGTCACCAGCGCGCCCATCGTCATCCACGGCAACGAAGGGCAGGCGGTGCAACTCGCGCCTTGCTGCGGCCCGCTGCCGGGCGACGCCATCACGGGCGGCATCCGCCTGGGGCATGGCCTGGTGGTGCACATGGCCGACTGCCCGGTCGCCCTGCGCCAGAAGACGCGCGAGCCCGAGCGCTGGATACCCGTGGTGTGGGACGCCAATACCGCGCGGCACCTGACCACCCGCCTGGACATCACCGTTCTCAACGAACGCGGCGTGCTGGGCCGACTGGCGGCCGAGATCACCGAGGCCGACTCGAATATCGTCCAGCTCTCGATGCCCGACGAGGCGGCTTCCACCGCCCTGATCCACCTGACGATCCAGGTCGACAGCCGCAAACACCTGGCCCAGGTGATCCGCTCGATCCGCCACGTGCCGCAAGTCCAGAAGATCGTCCGGGCCAAGGGCTGAGGGCGGCGCGGATCGTCAGCGCCGTTCCTCGCCCTCGATCAGCTGGGTGCCGTCCTCGGTGATCTTGACGCCGAGCTGTCGGCGCAGGCTGGCCATGACGGCCCGTTCCTCGGTGCCGGCCCAGACCTGCGCCAATTGCGCACCCAGCCCATCCAGCGCGGGATTGTCGGCGGTGCCTGCCTGGACCTCGTCGACGCGAACAATGGCATAGCCTTGCGGCAAGGCCGTGCCGACATACTGCGGCAGGCCGGTGGCCGGCGCCTTGAGGGCCGCGTCCAGGACGGTCTTGTTCAAGCCCATCGGATTCAGGCGGCTGATGGCGAGGGGTTCGCCGAAGTCCTCGCTGGAGGGTTCCTGCGCAGCCTGCAAGGCCTGCAGCGCCGCCTCGCCGGCCGCGACCGTCGCCTGTTGCGTGCGTTCGGCCACCAGGCGCTCGCGGATCTTGTCATGCACCTGCTCCAGGGGCGGCACATGGGCGGGCTGGACGTCATCGACGCGCACGGTCAGCATGGTGTCGGGCGAAATCTCGATGACCCCCGAGTTCTGCCGATCGGCCAGGACCTGGCTGCTGAACAGCGCCTGGCGCACGCGGACGTCGCCCAGGGTGGCCGCGTCGCTGGATGCCGACGCCGCCTGCTCGCCCGCCGTATCCGCATCGAGCAGGCGGTCGCGGGCGATCCCGGTGGCGTGGCGCAGCTCGAGGCCCAGGGCCTTGGCGGCGGGCTCGAGGCTGGACGGGTTGTCGTATACCAGGCTGGTGAGGCGGGTCGCCATGTCGGCGAAGCGCTCGGCAGCCAGTTGATGCCGGACCTCGTCCTCGACCTTGGGGCGGGCCTCGGCAAAGGTTTCGCCCTTTTCGGCCTGCTTGTCGTTGGCGATGAACACGTGATAGCCGTCCTGACCCTTGATCGGGTCGGAGACCTCGCCCTTGGACAGCGCAAAAACGGCTTGTTCGAGGCTGAGCGGCCACACGCCGCGCTGGATCCAGCCCAGCTCGCCGCCAGTGCGGGCCGTGCCGGCATCCTGGGATTCCTTGCGCGCCAGCTCGGCGAACTGGGAAGGCTCGGCGCGGGCGCGCTCGGCCAGTCTCTGGGCCTTGGCCTGTGCCTGACGATCGACGTCCTCGGTGGCGCCGGTGGGCAGCTTGATCAGGATATGGCTGACGTTGATCCTGGCGGGCACCACGTACCTGGCCTTGTTCTGCTCGTAGTATTCCTTGAGTTGCGCCTCGTCGATCGCCGGCACGCTGGCCAGGGCCGCGGCCTCGTCGAGGACGATGTAGCTGGCCGAGACCTGTTCGGGCAGGCGCAGCTCATCCTGGTGAGCGTCATACCAGGCCTTGATGTCGGAATCCCCGACCTGGACGCCTTCGCCATGATCGGCGGGCTTGAAAACACGCAGGGCCACCGTGCGTTCCTCGGTCAGGGCGCGCTTGATCTCATCGAGCACCGGCTTGGGCAGGCCCGCGGTGAGGCCCACCGGCCCCAGCACCCGGTCCAGCGCCAGCTCGGCCCGCTGTCCGGCCTCGAAATCGCGCGGCGACAGGCCCGCCGAGGCCAGGGCCTCGTTGTAGCGATCGGCCGAGAACTGGCCGTCGACCTGCAACTGCGGCATGGCGGCGATGGCGCGCCGCAGGGCGCCGTCCGACACGCTGAAGTGATTGTTGGTCGCCACCAGGATTTGTACCCGGCGGTCGATGAGCTGGTCGAGCAGCGCGCGCCGCGCCGGCGGATTGTCCAGCAGGGCGGGATCGAAGCGCCCCTGGCTGCTGGCCTGCATCTGCTGCAGCTGGTTGCGCCGCGCCTCGTCGAATTCCTCTTGGGTCACCGACGCCTTGCCGACCTCGGCAATTGCATGATCGCCGGATACGTAGGTGGAATAACCGCTGACGCCGATCAGGGCGAACGAAGGCACCACCAGGATCAGGAGGACCAATTGCATCAGGCGTTGATGCGTACGGATGAAATCGAACATGTGTCACCTGCCGGAAGGCGCGGCCCCGCTGGCGCGCCGCAAATTTTTCGAAGTTTACCACTGGTCGCCCCGCGTCCCGCGGCGGCTGTCGTCGATCCGGGGATAGAATGGGCGTTTGCGTCCCCGTTGCGCCCGCCCCGCCCGCCCATGATCGCCGCATCCACACCCTGGCCCTACCCCACCCTGATCGCCCATCGCGGCGGCGGGCGCTACGCACCCGAGAACACGCTCGCGGCCCTGCGCACGGGCGCGGCCCACGGCTACCGGATGATGGAATACGACGTCAAGCTGAGCGCGGACGAGGTGCCCATCCTGCTGCACGACGACACGGTGGACCGCTGCTCCGACGGCCGGGGCGCGGCGGCGGATCTGGACTGGAAAGCCCTGGCGGCGCTGGATTTCGGCGCCTGGCACGGTCCGGCCTTCGCGGGCGAGCCCCTGGCCACGCTGTACGCCGCCGCGCGCTACACGCTGGCCAACGGCCTATGCAGCAACATCGAGATCAAGCCCAGCCCCGGCGCGGACGCACACACCGGCGCGCGGGTCGCGGCATTGGCCGCGCGTCTGTGGCGGGGCGCCCATCCGCCACCGCTGCTGTCCTCGTTTTCCGAAACCGCCCTGCAGGCCGCGCGCGAGGCGGCCCCGGAACTGCCGCGCGCCCTGCTGATCGACGGACCGGTCCCGCCCGATTGGCATGCCCGTGTACGGGACCTGGACTGCATCGGCCTGCACATCGACCACCGCCATGCCGCCCGCGAGGTGGTGGCCGACGTCCTGGGGCGGGGCCGCGCCCTGGCCGTCTGGACCGTGAACGATGCCGGCCGCGCCCGCGAACTGTCCGCCTGGGGCTGCCATGCCCTGTTCACCGACGAACTCGACACCCTCAAACCGGCCGCGCCCGCGCGTCCATAGGATTTCACGCGTGTTCAGCTACCGCCATGCCTTCCATGCCGCCAATCATGCGGACGTCCTCAAGCACGCCGTCCTGGCCCAGATTCTGGACTACTACGGCCGCAAGGACGCGCCCTACTGGGTCATCGACACGCACGCCGGGGCCGGCCTCTACGCCCTGGATGGGGAATGGGCCGGCCAAAGCGGCGAGGTCATCGACGGCCTGGACCGCCTGCTGGGCCATGCGGGCCCGCCGGCCCTCGTGGCGCGCTACCTCCAGGCCGTGCAGGCCTTCAACCCCGACGGCGTGGCCAATCTGTATCCGGGGTCCCCGTGCCTGGCCCTGCACCTGATGCGTGCCGGCGACCGGCTGCGGCTGTTCGAGCTGCACCCCACGGAAGTCGAAATCCTCAAGGATACGATCCGGCACCAGGGGCGCCAGGCCCTGCGCCAGACGCAGATCGCCTGCGAGGATGGTTTCACCGGCATTCGACGCCTGCTGCCCCCGCCGCCGCGGCGTGGCGTGATCCTCATCGATCCATCCTATGAGGACAAGCAGGACTATAAGAAAACGCTGCAGGCCGTGCGCGACGGGCTGCAGCGTTTTGCCCAAGGCTGCTATGCGGTGTGGTACCCCCTGGTACAGCGCACACAGGCCCATGAGCTGGCGCGCGCCCTCGAGCGCCTGCCTGTGGAATGGCTGCACGCCACCCTGACCGTACGCAAGCCGGCCGCCGACGGCCTGGGATTGCACGGCAGCGGCATGTTCGTGATCAACCCGCCCTGGACGCTCTACGAGGAATTACAGGCCGCCCTGCCCTGGCTGCGCGACAAGCTCGCCCAGGATGAGCATGCGCGCCACACACTGGCGCGCGGCGAGGCTCAGAAACGCTCGCCCTCGCGCAAATAGCGCCACTGGCCCGGCGGCAGGTCGCCCAGCACCACGCGGCCCATGCGCACGCGCTTGAGCCCGACCACCTTGAGGCCGACCAGTTCGCACATGCGGCGGATCTGGCGCTTGCGGCCCTCGCGCAGGATGAAATGCAACTGGTCCTGGTTCTGCCACGCCACCTGGGCGGGCCGCAGGGCCTGGCCGTCGAGGACCAGTCCATGGTTGAGCAGCGCCAGGCCGTTGGCGGCCAGGCGACCCTCGACGCGTACGAGGTATTCCTTGTCCAGATCGGCATCCTCGCCGATCAGGCGGCGTGCAATCCGACCGTCCTGGGTCAGCACCAGCAGGCCCTGGGAATCGATGTCCAGGCGCCCGGCGGGTGCGAGTCCGCGCAAGTGGGCGGGATCGAAGGCGGGGCCGCCGCGGCCCGCGTGGTATTGGGTGCGTGCCTGGACCAGCGAAACCGCCGTGCGGTAGCCCTTGTCGGACTGGTGCGAGACGTAGCCGACGGGCTTGTTGAGAATGATGGTGATCTTGCCGGTCTGGCGGCGCTCGGCCTGGCGTTCGAGCGCGATGCGGGCCGTGGGCAAGGCCTTGCTGCCCAGCTCGCGCACGATCTGGCCGTCGACGCGGACCCAGCCGCGCTCGATGTAGGCGTCGGCCTCGCGACGCGAGCACAGCCCGCGCTGGGCCATGAGCTTGGAAATCCGGATGGGTTCCATGGATGCGCTACAGGGCCTCGATGCCGCTTTCCCCCGTGCGGATGCGCACGGCCTGCTCGACCGGCGTGACGAAGATCTTGCCGTCGCCGATCTTGCCGGTGTGCGCGGCCTTGATGATGGCCTCGATCAGGGTCTCGACCTGGTCGGCGGCCACCACTACGTCGATGCGGATCTTGGGCAGGAAGTCGACGACGTATTCCGCGCCGCGATAGAGTTCGGTGTGGCCCTTCTGGCGCCCGAAGCCCTTGACCTCGGTGACCGTGAGGCCGTTGACGCCGAGCTCGGACAGGGCTTCGCGCACCTCGTCGAGCTTGAACGGTTTGACGATCGCGGTGATCTGCTTCATGTCGTGCTGTGCCATCGTGGTATTCGCGCCCCGCTGAAAAACTCAAATATAACGCACGGACAATCGGGGCCCTTCCGCCGGCCCGCGCCGGCTCCCTTATAATTCCGCCACTATGGAAAATACCACGCCCTCCTCCGCCCACAATCAGTTCGACAACAAGTCGCAGGCCTGGTCCGCGCGCTTTTCCGAGCCGGTCTCGGATCTGGTCAAGCGCTATACCGCCTCGGTCGGCTTCGACCAGCGCATGGCCGCCTTCGACATCCAGGGCTCGCTGGCCCACGCCGAGATGCTGTCGTCCATCGGCATCATCAGCGAGGGCGACCTCGCCGACATCCGGCGCGGCATGGCCGCCATCCTCGAGGAAATCGAGGCGGGGCGCTTCGCCTGGTCGCTGGACCTGGAGGACGTGCACCTGAACATCGAAAAACGCCTGGTCGAACTCATCGGCGATGCCGGCAAGCGGCTGCACACCGGACGCTCGCGCAACGATCAGGTGGCCACCGACATCCGGCTGTGGCTGCGGCACGAGATCGACGTATCGTCCGGGCTGCTGCGCGCGCTGCGCGCCCGGCTGGCCGAGCTGGCCCTGGCGCACGCGGACACCATCCTGCCCGGATTCACCCACCTGCAGGTCGCCCAGCCGGTGACCTTCGGCCATCATCTGCTCGCCTACGCCGAGATGTTCGGCCGCGACGCCGAGCGCCTGGCCGACTGCCGCCGCCGCGTCAACCGCCTGCCGCTGGGCGCCGCCGCCCTGGCCGGCACCAGCTATCCCATCGACCGCGAGCGCGTGGCCCGCGCGCTGGGGTTCGACGAGGTCTGCCGCAACTCGCTGGACGCCGTGTCCGACCGCGATTTCGCCATCGAATTCTGCGCAGCCGCGGCACTGATCATGATGCACGTCTCGCGCCTGTCCGAGGAACTGGTCCTGTGGATGAGCCCGCGCGTCGGATTCATCGACCTCGCCGACCGGTTCTGCACCGGCAGTTCGATCATGCCGCAGAAAAAGAACCCCGACGTCCCCGAGCTGGCGCGCGGCAAGACCGGCCGCGTCAACGGCCACCTGGTGGCGCTGCTGACCCTGATGAAGGGCCAGCCCCTGGCCTACAACAAGGACAACCAGGAGGACAAGGAAGGCCTGTTCGACACCGCCGACACCATCCGCGACACGCTGACGATTTTCGTCGACATGATCGGCGGCGTGCGCGTCAAAGCGGCAGCCATGCGCAGCGCCGCCTTGCAAGGCTACGCCACCGCCACCGACCTGGCCGACTACCTGGTCAAAAAGGGCGTGCCCTTCCGCGACGCGCACGAGACCGTGGCGCTGGCCGTGCGCAGCTGCGAGGAACGCGGTTGCGACCTGGCCGACCTGGGCCTGGAGGAATTGCGCGGCTTCCATGGCGCCATCGGCGCGGACGTATTCGAAGTGCTGACCCTGGAGGGTTCCGTGGCCGCGCGCAAGCACATCGGCGGCACCGCGCCCGAGCGCGTGCGCATCGAGGCGCAGCGCATCCTGGACGAGTCCCTCGAAGCAGCCCGCTGACGCCACGGGCGGCTCGACGGCGCCCGCGACCATCCAGGGCGCCGTGCCGTGACGGCGTCAATGCGAGGCTGTCCGCTTTGTCGACCGGCCTGTGGCCGCCAGGCCCAGCAAGGCGACAGCCGCAAAGGCGGCGCCCGTCAAAAAGGTCGCGTACGCACCCCAGGATTGCCACAGCCACCCCGCCAGGATGCTCGCCAGCAGCATGCACACGCCGCTGGCCAGGTTGAAAATCCCGAAGGCCGTGCCCTTGAGTCCGGCAGGCGTCGCATCGGCGACCATCGCAGCCAGGATGCCTTGGCTGAATCCCATGTGCAGCCCCCAGAGCCCGGCGCCCACCAACAGCAGCCACGGACCGCCGCCGTCGATGGCCAAGGCGATGTCGGCCAGGATCAGCAGCGCAAGACCGGCCGCCAGCACGGCAACGCGTGGCACACGGTCCGACAGCCAGCCGGCCGGATAGGCCGACAGGGTAAAGAGCAACGCCATGACGATCATCACCAGCGGGGCCCAGGCGGCGCTCAGCCCCATGTCGTGGGCCCGCAGGATCAGGAAGGCCTCGCTGAAGCGCGCCAGCGTGAAGACCGCCCCGACGGCCACGACCCGCCAGTAGACCCCATCGAAAGCCTGGACGGCGCGCCAGTCGATGGGCGAGCGGAATCGACGCGTCGGACGCTGCGCATCGGCGCGAGGCTCGCGCACACCCCAGCAAAGCAGCGCCATCGCCACGACAGCCGGCGCCACGGCGAACCACAGGACCAGCCGGATGTCCGCATACGCCAGCATCAGCAGGATCGCCAGACCCGGGCCCAGCACCGCGCCCACCGTGTCCATGGACTGGCGCAGCCCGAAAGCCGCACCTCGGATCCGCGGCGGCGTCACATCGGCCACGAGGGCATCGCGAGGCGCGCCGCGGATGCCCTTGCCGATCCGATCGATGAATCTGGCGGCAAATACCATATCCGCCGAGGCGGCCAGGGGAAACAGGGGCTTGCTGAGGGCCGCCAGGCCATAGCCGGCCAGCAGCAAACCCTTGCGGCGTCCGAGGAAGTCGCTGATCGCCCCCGAAAAGACTTTGACCATCAATGCCGCGGCCTCGGCCACCCCCTCGATCACGCCCACGGCCAGCACGCTCACGCCGAGCCCCGATACCAGGAAAATGGGCAGCAGACTGTGGATCAGTTCCGAGGACAGGTCCATGAACAGGCTGACCAGGCCCAGCATCCAGACGGTCCGTGGGATGGCTTGTCTTCCAACGGCCACGGGATTCATTGCAGCCTCCTCGGTCTCGTCAGGGCTCGAATACGGCGATGGATTCAACGTGTGCCGTGTGCGGGAACATGTTCACCGCGCCCGCCGCCCGCAGCGTCCAGCCGCCGACGTGGTGCAGGATGCCCGCATCGCGCGCCAGTGTGGCGGGATTGCAGGACACATACACCACGCGCTGGGGCCGCTCGTGCGGCGCCAGCGCGGACAGGGCATGTGCCAGGGCCAGCGCCCCCTCGCGCGGAGGATCGATCAGCATCCGGTCGAAACGGCCCAGGCCGCGCAGCCAGTCGGCATCGATCTCGAACAGGTCGAGCTCGGCAAACGATGCGCGGCCATCCAGATTCTGGCGCGCCGCGTCCTCGCGGGCGCGCCGCACCAGGGCGGCACTGCCCTCGTACCCCACGACCTCGCGGGCCACCGTGGCCAGGGGCAGACTGAAATTTCCCAGGCCGCAGAACATATCGGCGACCCGATCCGTGCCCTGCATCGCCAGCAGGCTCAGGGCGCGCGCGACCAGCGCCTGATTGATGGTGGGATTGACCTGAGTGAAATCGGTCGGCCGGTAATGCATGCGCAGCCCGTAGGCCGGCAAGGCATAGGCCAGCCGGTCGGCGTCCGCCGGATCGAGCGGATGGGCGCTGTCCGGCCCCTTGGGCTGCAGCCACCAGACCACCTCGTGCGCGTGCGCGAAGGCCCGCAATTGCTGCAGGTCCGCATCGACCAGGGGTTCGAGGTGGCGCAGGGACAGGACGGTGGCCTCGTCGCCGACCGCCACCTCGATCTGCGGGATGCGGTCGGGGCGCGACAGGCTTTCGACGAGCGCGCGCAGCGGCACGAGCAATGCGGAGACGTGCGGCGGCAGCACCAGGCACTGGCGGATGTCGGCCACATAGCTGCTGTTGCGCTCGCGAAAGCCCACCAGCACCCCGCCTTTCTTGGGCACGAGCCGCACGGACAGGCGGGCGCGATGGCGGTAGCCGAAGTCGGGACCCTGCATGGCGGGCAGGATCTGTGCCGGCCGGACCTTGCCGATGTGCGCCAGCGCATCCTCGAGCGCGCGCTGCTTGATCGCCATCTGAGCCGCCGGCGCCAAGTGCTGCATGGCGCAGCCCCCGCAAGTTCCAAAATACGGACAGGGCGGCAAGGTGCGCTGTGACGAGGCCCGTACGACGCGGTCGATGCGCGCCTTGTCGAAGGACGGCTTGCGGCGCACGATGCGCGCCAGGATGCGTTCGCCCGGCAGGGCGCCCTCCACGAAGGCGACCTTGCCCTCGTGATGGGCGACGCCTTGTCCTTCAAGATCCAGCGATTCGATGTCCAGCAGCAGCGTGTGCGGGTCAGGCATGGTCCCAGGCCGAAAGATATTCCCGCCAATGATCGGCCCCGCTCTCGCGCAGGGCGTCGCGCACCAACTCGAGTTCCGCCTGGTAGGCCGTGGCGTCCAGATCGCCCTTGATCAGGCGATAGCGACAGTACACCAGCCAGGTGTTGACGACGTCGGTCTCGCAGTAGGCACGGACCTCGTCGCGGCGCCCTTCGTGCCAGGCCTGCCAGACCTGGCCGCCGTCCATGCCGAGCTTGCCCGGAAAGCCGCAGAGCTTGGCCAACTGGTCCAGGGGTGCATTCGCGCGGCCATTGAACTTTGCCAGCACGTCCATCAGGTCGATGTGGCGATTGTGATAGCGGTTGAGGTAATTGTTGAACTTGAATTCGCGGTCGTCCTCGCCCGTATCCCAATAGCGCGGCGCCGCCACCCCGTGGATGAGGCTGCGGTAGTGCAGCACCGGCAGGTCGAAGCCCGAGCCGTTCCAGCTGACCAGGGTCGGCGTGTAGTGGCCGATGGTCTTGAAAAACCCGGCGATCAACACGTCCTCGGGATCCTCGGGGCGGCCCAGGGTCTTGACCCGGAAGCCCTGGTCGTCGCGGAACACGCAACCCACCACCGCGATCTTTTGCAGATGCAGCGGCAGGAAGTCATTGCCGTGGGATTCGCGCCGGGCCTCCAGGGCGGCCTCGATCAGGGCGGTGTCGCCCAGGTCCGACCATTGCGGATTCAGGCGCCGCAGGCCCTCGGCATCCGGAATGGTCTCGAGGTCGAAGACCAGCGTCGGGATCATCGGGCCGGCAGGTAGGACAGCGGATTGACCGGCGTACCGCGCCGGCGGATCTCGAAGTGCAGGCGCGGTGAACTGGTGTCGCTCTGGCCGACCGTGGCGATCTTGGCGCCTTTCTTGACGGTTTCGCCGGTCTTGACCAACAACGACTGGTTGTGCGCGTACGCCGTGATGAAGCCATTGCTGTGGCCCAGCAGAATCAGGTTGCCCAGGCCGCGCACGCCGTTGCCCGCGTACATGACCTTGCCGTCGGCGGCGGCCTGCACCGGCGCGCCGATCGGCCCCTCGATGTCGATGCCCTTGGTGGTGGTGTTGAACCCCTGGATGATCTTGCCGGTGGCCGGCCATCCCCACGCGATGATCCCGGCGTCGCTGGCGCGCGCCGCGGTGTCGGAGGATGCGGAATCGCTGGCCGACGGCGTCTGGACGGGCGTCACGGGGATCGGCGTGGCCGAGGATCCGCCCTGGGAACCGCCCGCCGGCATGGGCGTGCCGCCGTCCAGTCGCAGCACCTGGCCGATGGCCAGTTGCGAGGGATTGCTGATGTTATTGAGCTGGCTGAGGCGGGCGACCTCCATGCCGTGCGCCTGCGCGATCTTGTAGAGCGTGTCGCCGGGCTTGACCACATAGGTGCCGCTGGCCGACTGCCCGGCCGCCGGCGCGGTGGATTGATCGGCCACCGGCGCACGCTCGGAGCGCGAGGCGCAACCCGCCAGCAAAGCCGTTGCAAACAGTGCGGCCAGCACCAGCGGGCGAGCGCCGCGGCGCCGGGTGTCGATGAGTGGAGCGCCTGTCGCAAACGTCCCTACATGCATGAAAATCTCCTTAGGGCTGCGTGCCGGGACGCAGCGGTACGAATCGGACATCCTCGAGTTCCTGTCGCCGCCATGAGGCGGGGCCGGTGCGCTCGATCAGAATGAGCTTCTGCCGGGAGGCGCCTTCGGGTGCGATCAAGCGCGCGCCGATGGCCAGCTGTTCCAGCAAGGTCTCAGGGATTTTAACCCCGGCGGCAGCCACCACAATGCCATCGAAAGGCGCATGGTGCGCAAGCCCCCGCATCCCGTCGCCGAACGACAGCCGCACCCGGCCGCGTGCGCGCGCATGCGCGAGATTTCGCCGCGCCTGCTCGTACAGGCCGCGCACGCGTTCGACGGCAAAGACCTCGGGCACGAATTGGGCCAGCACCGCAGCCTGATAACCGCAGCCCGCGCCGACCTCGAGCACCCGGGAAGGATCGCGCCCCTGGCACATCACCGACAGCATATACGCAACCACCCAGGGCTGGGAAATCGTCTGGCCAAAACCGATCGGCAGCGCCGCATCCTCGTAGGCGCGGCTCGCCAGGCCCTGGTCCACGAATTCGTGCCGGGCAACCGCCTGCATGGCGGCCAGGACGCGCGCATCGCCGATGCCCTGTTCGCGCAGGCGCTGGACCATGAGGGCGCGCAGGCGGTCGGAGTTGAGGCCCAGGTTGGACGATGGCGACGCCACGGACGGCGCGGGGGCCGCCGGCACCGGCGGAACGAAGGGCCGCGGACCGTGGATCCGGGTATTGCTGTTGGCGGGGGAATAGCCCGGCCCCGGACCGGGGCCGGCGGACGGCCCCCGGGCCGCGCGTCCGGGCTTGTCGAAAGGATGCCGGGCCTTGCTCACAGGCGCGCCGTCCAGTCGTGGATCGCCGCCAGCTGCTCGTGGTGCGTCAGGTCCAGGCGCAGCGGGGTCATCGAGACCGCGTTGTTCTCGATCGCGCCGAAGTCGGTGCCGTCGAGCCCGTCGAGCGCGCGCCCGACCGGGCCGATCCAGTAGACCGGGTCGCCGTACGGCGTGGTGCTGCGGATGACGGGCTCTGCGGGATGCCGCCGGCCCAGGCGGGTCGTGCGGAATCCGGCCAGGGCCTCGTAGGGCACCGGCGGAATGTTCACATTCAGCAGCAGGGGATCTTGCCAGGGCTCGCGCTGGAACAGGGTGACGAGATCGCGCGCGACGCGCGTCGCGCAATCCAGGTGCCGCCATTCGCGCTGGACCAGGGAGAACGCCATCGAGGGAATGCCGAACAGGAAGCCTTCGCTGGCCGCCGCGACGGTGCCGGAATACAAGGTGTCCTCGCCCATGTTGGCGCCGTTGTTGATGCCGGACACCAGCAGGTCGGGACGGAAATCCAGCAGGCCCGTCAAAGCGATGTGCACGCAGTCCGACGGCGTGCCGTTGACGAAATAGAAGCCGTTGGCCGCCTGCCGCACCGACAGCGGCCGACGCAGCGTCAGGGAGTTGGAGGAGCCGCTGCAATTGGTCTCGGGCGAAACCACGGTGATCTCGCCGAAATCCCGCAGTGCCTCGGCCAGCGCCTCGACCCCGGGCGCATTGTAGCCATCGTCGTTGGAGACCAGAATCCGCATCGCGCCCTTCCATTTTTCGAATCAAACCAGACGTAGCGAATTGTACCCAAGGACGATGACGGATTGGATGGCCGCCGGTTAGAATGGCCGCCACACCACAACCCCGATCGTTCAGCGCCATGTCCAGCCTATCCGCCGCCACCGCAGTCGTCATCGTCCTGATCCTGGGATACCTGATCGGCTCGGTCTCGTTCGCGGTGCTGGTCAGCCGGACGATGGGCTTGCGCGATCCGCGCAGTTTCGGCTCGGGCAACCCCGGCGCCACCAACGTCCTGCGCAGCGGCAACAAGACCGCCGCCATCCTCACGCTGCTGGGCGACGCCGCCAAAGGCTGGGTCGCCGTCATGCTGGCCGCCTGGGCGGCGCGCGCGGGTCTGGCGCCCGAGGCCGCCGTGCCCTGGACCGGCCTGGCCGCCTTCATCGGCCACCTCTATCCCGTGTTCCTGCGCTTCAAGGGCGGCAAGGGCGTCGCCACGGCGCTGGGCGTGTTGCTGGCGCTGCAGCCCTGGCTGGCTGCGGCGACGGTGGCCACCTGGGTGATCGTCCTCACCATCACGCGCTACGTGTCGCTCGCCTCGATCGTGGCGGCGATTTTTGCGCTGTGCTACTACATCCTCGGCGGCGGCGTGGCCTGGCGCACCGACACCGCCACCGGGGTGGTGGTCGCGGCGTTGGCCGTGCTGCTGATCATGCGCCACGGTCCCAATATCTCGCGGCTGCTCGCGGGCAAGGAAAACCGGCTGGGGGCCAAGAAAAAATAATCGGGCGGCAGCGTCCGGCCCCCGCCCCTGCGCCTCAAGCAACGCAGACGTCTCGCAGATCCCAACGCGGGCGCACGGCGAAGGACGCCTCGCCCGTCTCCGATTCGACCAGTCCGGCGCGCACGCGCAGGGCGGCCGCCCAGGCGATCATGGCGCCGTTGTCGGTGCACAGGTGCAGCGGCGGAAAGAACACCTCGCCGTGCAGGGCCGGCATGGCCTGCCGCAGGCGTTCGCGCAGAGGGCGGTTGGCGCCGACGCCGCCGGCCACCACCAGGGTGCGCAGGCCGGTCTGGCGCAGGGCCGCCAGTGATTTGGCGGCCAGCACATCGACGATGGCGGCCTCGGTGGCGGCGGCCAGGTCCGCCACCGCGCCGGGATCGGGTGGCGCGCCGTCCGTGCCGCTCAGCGCCTTCATGCGCGTGAGGACGGCGGTCTTCAGGCCGCTGAAGCTGAAATCCAGGTCGCCGCTGTGCAGCATCGGCCGCGGCAGCGCATATGCGCCCGGGTCGCCGCGCTCGGCCAGGCGCGAGAGCTCCGGTCCGCCGGGGTATCCCAGGCCCATGAGCTTGGCGCTCTTGTCGAAGGCCTCGCCCGCCGCATCATCCAGGGTTTCGCCCAGCAGCTCGTAGCGCCCGACGCCGTCGACCCGCATCAGTTGCGTATGTCCGCCGGACACCAGCAGCGCGACGAAGGGAAACGCGGGGGCGGGCTCGGCCAGCAGCGGCGAGAGCAAATGGCCTTCCAGGTGATGAATGGGAATCGCCGGCACGCCGCGCCCCCAGGCGAAGGCGTTGGCGAAGCTTGCGCCCACCAGCAAGGCGCCGGCCAGGCCTGGCCCCGCCGTATAGGCGACGGCATCCACGTCCGCCATGTCCAATCCGGCGCGCGACAGGGCCTCACGGGTCAGCGGCACGACCCGGCGGATGTGATCGCGCGAGGCCAGCTCGGGCACCACGCCGCCGTATTCCCGGTGCATGGCGACCTGGCTGTGCAAGGCATGCGACAACAGGCCGCGCTCGGTGCAGACGACGGCGACGCCGGTCTCGTCGCAAGAGCTTTCGAATCCGATGATAATCATGCGCGCAGTGTACAACCGTTGGTGAAACGGTTTTAGAATGCATCTGCGGCAAGACAGTGAACAACAACCACCCGCCAAAGGAGCATCATGCTAGAGAAACTGTTCCGGTTGTCCGACCATGGGACGACGACGCGCACCGAGGTCGTGGCCGGCCTGACCACCTTCCTGACGATGTCCTACATCGTCTTCGTCAATCCCGACATCCTTTCCAGCACCGGCATGGACCGCGACGCGGTCTTCGTGGCGACTTGCCTGGCGGCCGCCATCGGCACGCTCATCATGGCCTTCGTGGCCAACTGGCCGATCGGCATGGCGCCGGGCATGGGCCTGAATGCGTTCTTTGCCTTTACCGTCGTCGCCCAGATGGGCTATAGCTGGCAACAGGCCCTGGGGGCGGTATTCATCTCGGGCGTGGTGTTCGTGATCCTGACCGTCACCGGCATCCGCTCCTGGCTGGTGGCCGGCATCCCGCCCTCGCTGCGCGCGGCGATCGCCGCCGGGATCGGCCTGTTCCTGGGCATCATCGCACTGGGCACGGCCGGCGTGGTGGTCGCCAACCCGGCCACCAAGGTCGGCCTGGGCGACTTGACCCACGTCCCCACGCTCTATGCCATCCTCGGATTCTTCCTCATTGCGGCCCTGGACGCCCTCAGGGTGCGCGGCGCCATCCTGATCGGCATCCTCGCGATCACCATCCTGTCCATCCTGACGGGCTACACGGAATTCAAGGGCGTGTTCTCCGCGCCGCCCAGCCTCGCCCCGACCTTCTTCCAGCTCGACATCGCGGGCGCCCTGCACACCGGTTTCTTTCACGTGATCCTGGTATTCGTGCTGGTCGAGGTGTTCGATGCGACCGGCACCATGATCGGCGTGGCCACGCGCGCCGGCTTGATCCAGCCCGGCAAGCCCAACCGCCTGGGCCGCGCCCTGCTGTCGGACAGCACGGCCATTGTCGCCGGCTCCGTGCTGGGGACCAGCAGCACCACCGCCTACATCGAAAGCGCCTCGGGCGTGCAGGCGGGCGGGCGCACCGGGCTGACCGCACTGGTGATCGCCGCGCTGTTCCTGCTGGCCCTGTTCCTGTCGCCGCTGGCCGCGGTCGTGCCGGGCTACGCCACCGCGCCCGCCCTGCTCTACGTCGCCTGCCTGATGCTGCGCGAACTCGTCGACGTGCAATGGGACGACATCACCGAGGCCGTCCCGGCCGCCATCGCCGCCATCGCCATGCCGCTGACCTATTCCATCGCCAACGGCCTGGCCTTCGGCTTCATCAGCTACGTGGCGATCAAGATCCTGACCGGGCGTTTCCGCCAGATCCACTCGGCAACCCTGCTGGTCGCGATCCTGTTCATCATCAAATACGCATTGTTTCCAGGTTGAATCAAGGGGGCCGCTTGCAAGATCGGCCCCCCATCCCCATATGCTCCTCATGGGGAGACTCCACGCGAGATCCCGCCGTTTCCCAACCGAGGAGCCTCAATGAGCACCATCGAACTGACCCAAGACACCTTTCAGGACGCCACCCAGGCCGAGAAACCCCTCATCATCGATTTCTGGGCGCCGTGGTGCGGCCCCTGCCGCAGCTTCGCCCCGGTCTTCGAATCCGCGGCCGAGCAGCATCCCGACGTCACCTTCGCCAAGATCAACACCGAGGACCAGCAGGAGCTGGCTGCCGCCTTGCGCATCCGCTCGATTCCCACGCTGATGGTGTTCCGCGAAAACGTGCTGCTGTTCCAGCAGGCGGGTGCGCTGTCGGCCGCCCAGCTCGAAGAACTCGTGACCCAGGTCAAGGCGGTCGACATGTCGCAGGTGCACGCCGAGATCGCGGCCCAGGAAGGCAAGCCGCACTAAGCAGCCCGCGCTCAGGCCTCGGGCGCCTCGTCCAGAGGGGCCCAGGTCCCGCGGCCGCGCGTCAGATCCCTGTACAGGGCCTCGAGGTTCGCGCAGCGTGCGGCCTCGATGGCCAGCGTCCAGCTGACGCCGTCGCCCCCGTAGGCTTCGTCCTCGAACCGCGCGCCGGCCTCCAACAGACGGACGCGCACGCGTTCCATGTCGCTGAAGCCGCAATCGCACCGTATCCGGCGCTCTTCCACCCACGGCGCCTTGTCCGCCAGGCGCAGGCACTGGGCGGCAACGCCGCCATAGGCCCGCGCCAGGCCGCCGGTGCCCAGCTTGATGCCGCCGAACCAGCGCGTCACCATCACCGCCACGCGGTCGCAGTCCTGTCCGTCGATCGCCTGCAGGATCGGCCGGCCGGCGGTCCCGCCCGGTTCACCGTCGTCGTGAAAACGATAGGCCTGGCCAATGCGCCACGCCCAGCAATTGTGGCTGGCCTGGAGCTGGCGCGTGGCCGCCAGAAAGGCGGCGACCTCGTCGGTGCTGCGCACGGGGGCCGCCACCGCCAGGAAGCGGCTCTTGCGGATCTCCTCCTCGTATTGCGCGACGCCGCCGAGGACGAACGCCATGCTGCCGGCCTCAGGCCTCGATGCCCCTGGAGGACAGGTATTCGTCGTAGGTCCCCGGGTAATCGATGAGCTGGCCTTCGGGCAGGATCTCGATCACGCGGGTGGCCACGCCCGACACGAACTGGCGGTCGTGCGAGACGAACACCAGGGTGCCCTGGTACTGCTCGAGGGCGTACTGCAGGGACTCGATGGACTCCATGTCGAGGTGGTTCGTCGGCTCGTCGAGCAGCATGACATTGTGGCGGCCCAGCATCAGGCGGCCGAAGCTCATGCGGTTCTTTTCCCCGCCCGACAGCACGCGCACCGCCTTGGAAATCTCGTCGCCCGAGAACAGCAGGCGGCCCAGCACCGAACGGATGGCCTGGTCCTCGTCACCGGGCTGGCGGTAGTCGCTCAGCCAGTCGAACAAGTCGCGGTCCGAATCGAACTGGTCCGAGACGTCCTGGGCCATGGTGCCCAGGTCGGCGTTTTCCGACCAGCGCACGCTGCCCTCATCGGGCGCCAGGTTGCCGGCCAGCAGGCGCAGCAGCGTGGTCTTGCCCACGCCGTTGGCGCCGATGATGGCGACCTTCTGGCCGGCCTCGATCATGGTCGACAGGCCGTCGATGATCGGCCGATCGTAGGCCTTGGACAAGTCCTCGATGTGCGCGGCCTGGCGATGCAGGACCTTGTTCACCTCGAAGCGGATGTAGGGATTCTGGCGCGAGGAAGGCTTCACCACCACGGTCTCGGCCTTGATCCGGTCGATCTGTTTCAGGCGCGAGGTCGCCTGGCGCGACTTGGACTTGTTGGCCGAGAAGCGCCGCACGAAATCCTGCAGTTCGGTGACCCGTTCCTTGGCGCGCGCATTGGCCGCCACCTGGCGCTCGCGCGCCTGGGTCGAGGCCAGCATGTAATCGTCGTAGTTGCCGGGATAGACACGCAGCTCGCCATAGTCCAGATCGGCCATGTGCGTGCAGACCTGGTTCAGGAAGTGGCGGTCGTGGCTGATGATGATCATCGTGCTGTCGTACTCGTTGAGCACGTTCTCGAGCCAGCGGATCGTGTTGATGTCCAGGTTGTTGGTGGGTTCGTCGAGCAGCAGCACGTCCGGGTTGGAAAACAGCGCCTGGGCCAGCAGCACACGCAGCTTCCAGCCGGGGGCGATCTCGCGCATCGGCAGTTCGTGCTGTTCGACCGGGATCTCGAGTCCCAGCAGCAGTTCGCCGGCGCGCGCCTCGGCGGTGTAGCCGTCGTACTCGGCAAAGCGCGCCTCGAGTTCGGCGGCGCGCATGTAGTCGTCCTCGGTGGCCTCGGGATCGGCATAGATCGCATCGCGCTCGCTCATGACCCGCCACATCTCGACGTGGCCCATCATGACGACGTCCAGCACACGGACGTCTTCGAAGGCGAACTGGTCCTGGCGCAGCTTGCCCAGGCGCAGGCCGGGCTCCAGCGAGACATTGCCTGAAGTGGGCTCGAGGTCACCGCCGATGATCTTCATCAGCGTGGATTTCCCCGAGCCATTGGCGCCGATGAGGCCATAGCGGTTGCCGTCGCCGAACTTGACGCTGACGTTCTCGAACAGGGGTTTGCTGCCGAACTGGATCGTAAGGTTTGCGGTGGATATCACGGTTGCGGATCTTGCTGGAGGAATCAGGATAACCTGCTAGTGTAGCAGGTGCGGCCCAGGCATCCCCCCCCTGCCCCTTGCCACCTCAGTGGCGTTCCTGCAGCAGCAAATGGGCCATGCCGTCCTCGGTGGCGATGCCCACCCGGGCGCCCACCGGCAAGGTCGCCTTGATGCGCACATGGCCGTACGGCAAGCCGGGCACGACCGGCACGCGCACCGTGTCCCGCAGCCAGCGGACGACCGAATCGAGATCGTAGCCGTTGTCGTGCGCGGCCAGGCGATACTCCGTGAAACGGCCCAGCAGGATGGCCTTTTGCTTGTGCAGCACGCCCGCATGCCAGAGCTGGGTCAGCATGCGCTCGATCCGGAAGGGATGCTCGGCCACATCCTCGAGAAACAGGATGCCGCCCTGGATGTCCGGCAGGTAGGGGGTGCCCACCAGCGATGCCACCATGGCGAGGTTCCCCCCCCACAGGATGCCGCGCGCGTCCACGGCATCGGCTTGAGGGGACTCGAAGCTGAGGACCTCCAGTTCCCCGTCCAGGGTTTCCTGGAACAAGGCCTGCGTCAGGTCGTCCACGGTCTTGCCGCCGAAATCGAACACCGCCGTCGGCCCCGCCAGGCTCTGCGCGCCGGTGCGCGCCAGCAGCGCCAGGTTGAACACCGTGAAGTCGCTCTGTCCGATGAAGGTCTTGCCGCTGTCGGCCACGGCCCGCCAATCGATCGAGGGCAGCAGGCGGCTCAAGCCATAGCCGCCGCGCGTCGCCATCACGATCGGGTGCTTCTGCTTGAGCGCCCGGACGATGCCGGCCAGGCGCTGTCTGTCGGTGCCGGCAAAGCGCTCGTGCACCGCCAGCGCCGTCCGGTCGATCGTCACGCGGTAGCCCATGTCGCGCAGGCGCTGGCGAGCCAGGTGCACGGCCTCGGGGTCGCGCACCGCGCCCGAAGGCGAGATCAGATAGATGCCGGCCGGCCGCGCATGCGATCCATGCGCGTGACAACCGGGATCATCGCAGGCATGGCCCGCATGGGGGTGGTCGTGGCCGCCGGAGGCGGCTGCCGGTGAACTGTCGCTCATGATGGAGGGATCCTGTGTCGAAGAAGAAAAACCACCCGGCGGAACGGCGGCGGGCGCGGATGCGGCGCTTTCATTCCGGCTCGCCCCGGCGGCGGGTATATCCGCGGATGGCGCCGCCCGGCGCCGGTCGCGGAAAAATGCGCGCAGCAGCTCGCCGCCCTCCTGGGCGCGCACGCCCGCGCGCACCGTCGTGTGATGGTTCAGACGGGTTTGGGCATGCAGGGCGACCACGCCGCCGCAGGCGCCGGTCTTGGGGTCGCTGGCACCATAGACGACCTCGGCCAGGCGGGCATGCAGCATGGCGCCCAGGCACATGGCGCAGGGTTCGAGGGTCACGTACAGCCGCGCGCCGCCCAGGCGGTAATTGTCGAGGACGCGCGCGGCGGCCCGCAGGGCGACGATCTCGGCATGTGCGGTGGGATCGCGATCGATGATCGTCCGGTTGTGGCCCGCACCGATGAGCCGGCCGGCGGCATCCAGCACCACGGCGCCCACGGGGACCTCGCCCAGCGCCGCCGCCTGGCGCGCCAGATCCAGCGCCAGCGCCATGGCGTCATCGTCGTCCAGCGGTTCGGACACGGTTGCGGCCGGCAGGTCGCCTTTGCCTTCAGCCACGGTACATCCGCGTCCGCAGCACGATCTTGGACGCCAGGCTCTCGACGGCGGCCTCCAGCAGCTGGTAGAGCTCGGCCTCCTCGCCAAAGCGCGCATGGTTCAGATTCGACACCCGGCCGTCCTCGATGAAGCCCCAGGCGCGGCTGCGCTTTTCCCGGTGGCGCGGATCCCAGACGCCGAACGCCACGCCGCCCGAGCGGCGGATCAGCGAAAAACAAGGAATATCGGTATAGCCGTCGCCGACGAAGATCATCTGCTCGAAGGGCACGCGCAGCTTGTCGGCATCCACCTTGCGGTTGACCTCGAAGGGCTTGTTGCGCGATTCGGGACCGAAGATGCCCTTCTGGATGTGGAACAGATAGCGCGTCTTGTCGGTGAAACTGACGATGCGGCGCGGAAAGTCGATGGCCCCCGAGGCATCGTAGGTGAATTCCGAGGCCCAGATGTCGGTGAACTGTCCGGCAATCGGCGTGCGGCGCAGCACGTCGCCGATGCCGCTGGAGATCAGGTAGAACTCGATCTGGACCTGCGGATGCGCCTTGTGCAGCCGTGCCCGCAGGCGCTCGAACAGGGTGTCCACGCCCTCGTGCAGGGACAGCCGCTCGCCCCAGCGCTCGAGCCGCTCGCGGGTGATGGCGCCATGGCGCCCGCTGCGCGAGAGCTCGATCATGCGGTGCAGATACGCCGGCACCGGGTCCCAGTCCTCGTGTTCGAGCAAGGGGCCGACCTCGTCCTTCCAGAACGCCGCGGGGTCGACGCCGATCTCCTCCAGGAAGCCCGAGGTGCTGTCGGATGCCAGCGTGTCGTCGAAATCGAAAACCAGGGCCACCACGTCCGCCATATGCCTAATCCTCCGCGCGCGAGCGTGCGCGCAATGCCGCCAGGACGCCCGGCAGTTCGTCGGGCAAGTCCTGTGCGATCAATCCAGGCCCAAAACCCGCGGCCGCCTGCCCATGCAGGTACACGGCGGCGCAGGCCGCCTCGAAGGGCCTCATGCCCTGCGCCAGCAGGCCGGCGATGCATCCGGCCAGCACGTCGCCCGTCCCGCCGGTCGCCAGTTCCGGCGGCGCATTGTCGTTGATCACCGCCTGCCCGTCCGGGCGGGCGATCACCGTATCGGCCCCCTTGAGGACTATCACGGCGCCACAGGCGCGCGCCGCGGCCCGCGCACGGGACAGCTTGTCCCCCTCGAGGCCGGGAAACAGCCGCGCGAACTCCCCTTCGTGGGGCGTCAGCACGCAGGCCTCGTGCAGGGCCTCGACCAGCAGATCCGGCGCGCCCGCGAAACTGCTGATCGCATCGGCATCCAGCACGCAAGGCCTGCGGGTGGACAGGACCGCCAGGGTCTGGGCCCGGGTGCGCATCGATACACCCAGGCCCGGGCCGATCAGCACGACGTTGCGGCGCTCATCGGCCAGGGCCTCCTCCAGCGCGCCGTTCTCTGGCAGGCAGGCCACCATCACACTGGTCAGCGCCCCCGCCTGGATCGGCCAGGCCGCGGGCGGTACGGCCAGTGTCACCAGGCCCGCACCCATGCGCGCAGCGGCCTGGCTGGCCAAACGCGTGGCGCCCAGCATGGTGTCGCCGCCGACCACCAGGAGGTGGCCGCGCCGGTACTTGTGGCTCTCGAGGCTCGCCCAGGGATAGTGCCCAATCCAGAGATCGGGGTGATTGGCCCTGCAATCCGGCTGGACGGCGTCCAGCACCGCATCCGGAATGCCGATGTCGGCGCACAGCAGTTCCCCGCACAGAGCGCGCCCGGGCATCAGCAAGTGCCCTGGCTTGCGGCGAAAGAAAGTCACCGTGACATCCGCCCGTACGGCGGCCCCCAGCGCACGCCCCGTGGCGCCGTCCAGCCCGCTGGGCACGTCCACCGCGCACACCGGCAGGCCGCTGCGATTGGCCGCCTCGACCATTGCGAGGGGCGCCCCGGCGAGCGGGCGCGACAATCCGGCCCCCAGCAAGGCATCGATCACCAGCCCGGCGCCGTCCAGCGCGGCCGGCCCCAGGGCCTCGATCGGCCCGCCCCAGGCTTGTGCACAGAGCGCGGCGTCGCCGCCCAGGTCCTCGAGGCGCCCCAACAACGCGATCCGCACCGGCCAGCCGGCCTCGCGCAGGCGGCATGCCGCGACAAAACCGTCGCCGCCATTGTTGCCCGGCCCGCAGAGGACGCAGACCGTCGTGGCGGACCAGCGGTCCATCACCGCATCGGCCACGGCCCGGCCGGCCGCCTCCATCAGGGCGACGCCCGCGATCCCGCCTTCGATCGCCAGGCGATCGGCAAGGGCCATCTGAGCCGGGGTGAGCAGCGCGTGGCGCTGGCCGCCGGCGCTCATGCGTCGGCCGCCCGTTTGCGCAGCTCGTACTTCTGGATCTTGCCAGTCGAGGTCTTGGGCAGTTCGCCAAAGACGATCATGCGGGGTGTCTTGTAGCCGGCCAAATGATGCCTGCAGTGCGCGATGATGTCGTCGGCGGTCGCGGCGGCGCCTTCCTTGAGTTCGACGAACGCGCAGGGGGTTTCGCCCCAGCGCGGATCGGGGCGCGCCACGACGGCCGCCGCCAGCACGGCCGGATGCCGGTACAACACGTCCTCGACCTCGATGGAAGAGATGTTCTCGCCGCCGGAAATGATGATGTCCTTGCTGCGATCCTTGATCTGGATGTAACCGTCCGGATGCATCACCGCCAGGTCGCCGCTGCGAAACCAGCCGTCACCCAGCGCCTCGCGGGTGGCTTCGGGATTCTTCAGATAGCCCTTCATGCAGATGTTGCCCCGGAACATGATTTCACCCATGGTCCGGCCGTCGGCCGGCACCGGCCGCAGGGTCTGGGGGTCCAGCACCGTGGCCGCGCGCTGCAGGTGATAGCGCACGCCTTGGCGGGCGTTGAGCCCGGCACGCCGGCCGATGTCGAGCGCATCCCAATCCGCATGCTTGGCGCAGACCGTGGCGGGACCATACACCTCGGTGAGGCCATAGACGTGGGTCAGGTCGATGCCCAGAGACTCCATGCCCTCGATCATCGAGGCCGGGGGCGCGGCGCCGGCCACCATGGCCCGGATGCCCGCCGGAATGCGTTCGCGCAGCGCCTGGGGCGCGTTGACCAGCATGCCGTGGACGATGGGCGCGCCGCAATAGTGAGTGACGCCATGCTCGCGCATCAGTTCGACCATGCCCTGCGCGTCGACGCGGCGCAGGCAGACATTGACCCCCGCGCGCGCCGCCACGGTCCAGGGAAAGCACCAGCCGTTGCAATGGAACATCGGCAGCGTCCACAGGTAGACCGCGTGCTTGGGCATGTCCCACTCGAGGATGTTGGACACGGCATTGATCGCCGCGCCGCGATGATGATAGACCACCCCTTTGGGGTTGCCGGTGGTGCCGCTGGTGTAGTTGAGCGAGATCGCATCCCACTCGTCCGCAGGCATGTGCCAGGCCCAGGACTCGTCGCCGCCGGCCAGCAGGTCCTCGTAGTGGGTCCCGCCGATGAGGTCGGCCTCTCCTTCGTACAGGGGATCGGCGACCTCGACCACTTCGACGGGCCGTGTGCCGCGGCGCTGCGCCAGCGCCTCGCGCATCGCTCCGGAAAACTCGGTGTCGACGATCACCATGCGGGCCTCGCCATGATCGAGCATGAATGCGATGGTGGCGGGATCCAGCCGGGTATTGAGTGTATTGAGCACGGCGCCGGACATGGGAACGCCGAAGTGGGCCTCGACCATGGCCGGGGTATTGGGCAACATCACCGCCACGGTGTCGCCCACGCCCAGCCCGCGGGCCGCCAAGGCGCTGGCCAGCCGCCGGCAGCGTGCATACAGCTGCGCCCAGGTGCTGCGGATCGCCCCATCGCCCAGGCCATGGACGACGGCCAGCCTCCCGGGGTAGACCTCGGCGGCGCGCTCCAGGAACAGCAAGGGGGTCAGGGGCGCAAAATTCGCGGAAGTCCTGGGTAAGTCCTGTTCGAAGATATTGCCCATCCGATTCTCCTTGCCCATCGTTGGTGTCAGCCGCCATTTTATCCGTGCCGCGTCCACGGCGGCGCAGCCCGGGCGGCCCGTCGCCCCGCGGCCCTCAGTCGGCCAGCAGGCCGCCGGCGCGCCGCACGCGGCGGGCAACGGCCGCATCCAGCATGGGCGCGCCCCCGGGGAGCACCACCGTCAAGGCACGCTGCGCCCGCGTGGCGCCGGTGTAGAGAAGCTCGCGCGTGAGGATCGGTCCGCCGCGTTCCGGCAGGACCAGGGCCACCTCGTCGAACTCGGAGCCCTGCGATTTGTGCACGGTCAAGGCGTAGACGGTCTCGATGTCGGCGACGCGCCCGGGCGCGATCCAGCGCACGCCGCCGGAGCCGTCGTCGCGCGCAAACGCGATCCGGATCCGCTGCATGTCTGGGCGGCCCGGCTCCGGAACGGGCAAGGCGACACCCATGTCGCCATTGGCCAGCCCCAGCTCGCGCTGGTTGCGCGTCACCAGCACAGGCCGTCCCGGGTACCAGTCGCCATGGCCGGCACCGATCCAGCCACGGGCGCGCAGGCCCGCCTCGATGCGCAGGTTCAGGCCTTGCGCGCCCCAGGGGCCCTCGCGCACGGCGCACAGCACCTGGAACCGGCCGCGCGCCTCGAGCACCGCACGCGCCCACCGATCAATCGCCTCGGCCGAGGTTTCCCCATCCGGCGGCCCGGCACGGACGCCATGAAAATACCGGCCGTGGCCGCCTGGCCCCACGCCCCCCACCGCCTCCCGCGACTCGCCGCAAAACAGCACATCGAGGCGCGGATCCTCGGCCATGCGCGGCGCGAGGAACGCGAGGTCCGCCGGCGGATCATCCTGCAAGGCATGCACGGCGGCCAACGCCCCGCGGTTGACGGCGGCGGCAAAACGCCCGATGCCGCTGTCCGCCTCGAAGCGCCGGCTGTGGCGCAGCATGACGACGGCCTGGTCCAGCGCCGTGCCGTCCGGATCGCGCCGCACGGCCGGGATGTCCTGGCCGGTGAGCGCCGCGATGCGCGCACAGCGCGACGGCGTGTAATGGCCCTGCTCGGCGCGCGCGCAGAGTTCGCCCAGGACCGCGCCGGCCTCGACCGAGGCCAGCTGATCCTTGTCGCCCAGCAGGACCAGCCGCGCGCCTGCCGGCAGCGCCGCCAGCACCGCATCCATCATCTCGATGTCCATCATCGAGGCTTCGTCGATCACCAGGATGTCGGCGGGCAGGGGATGGTCCGCGGTATGGCGGAAGCGGCGGGTGTCCGGACGGCTGCCCAGCAGGCGATGCAGGGTCTGCGCCTGCGCGGGGATCTCGGCCAGAACCGCCTGCACGAAAGCGGGCGCCTCGCCGCGCAGGCGCGCCAGCGCCGATCCGATGGAGTCGTTCAGCCGGGCGGCCGCCTTGCCGGTGGGCGCGGCCACGCGGATGCGCAGTCCCGCCCCGCCGCCCTCCCGCGCCAGCCCCTGCAGCACGGCCAGCAGGCGCACGACGGTGCTTGTCTTGCCGGTGCCCGGACCACCCGTCACGACGCAAAAAGCATGGTCCAACGCAGTCGCACAGGCGATCTTCTGCCAGTCCGCGTCGCCGGCCGGCGCCGGTGGGAACAAGGCATCGAGCCAGGCCCGCGCGCGCGCCGGATCGGCCGTCGCGCCGTCCACGGCCAATCGCCGGTCGATCTGTGCCCGCACACGGCGCTCGGCACGCCAATAGCGGGCCAGATACAGGCGATGGCCATGGCGCACGAGCGGCTCGCCGCCCTCCCCGTCGCCGGCGAATCCGGAGCGTTCCAGCGCCTGGATGCACGCCGGCAGCCCGCCGTGTGCCAGTGCGCGTGCCATGTCCGCCAGACTTTCGGGACGCGCATCACCCAGGGCCAGCGTATCGGCGGCGTTGTCGCACAGCGCCTGCATGTCCAGGCAGACGTGCCCGTGCCCGAGCTGTGCGCTGCACCAGGTCGCCAGCCAGACGGCCAGGTCCGGCGCCTCGGGCGCGCAATCGGCCAGGAACCGGCCGAACGACACGTCGAGCCCGCGCAGCGCGCCCGCGGCGTGCCAGGCCTGCACATGGGCCCAGAGCGCCGTGCGATCGCCGGTGGCGGCCCCCCAGTCATCGAACGGTCGCCGCGCCATTAGGGTCTGTCCACACTAGTGTCCCGTCCGCCGAAGAGCGCATCGAGCTGCTCGATCAGGCCGCGCGCCGGACGGTCGGCATACAGGCCCTGCCCCGGCGCCTCCCAGCCGCGCAGAAACATGTAGACCGCCCCGCCCATGTGCCGGTCGTAGTCGTAGTCCGGCAGCCGCGCCGCCAGTTGGCGATGCAGCGCGAGCACATACAGGACGTACTGCAGGTCGTAGCGGGCGGCCAGCATCGCGGCATGCATGACCTCCGGGCGATAGGCCGCGGCATCCGGCCCCAGCCAGTTCGATTTGTAGTCGACCACGTAATACCGTCCGTCGTGCTGCAGCGCCAGGTCGATGAAACCCTTGAACATGCCGTTCAGCCGCATGGACGCAACCGGCGGCCGGGGCGCGCCATCCAGGGTCGCGGCGCTGACCAGCGCGTCGAGGCGACGCACGTCCACGCCCTCGGCCGGCAGCCAGAACTCCATCTCGGGCAGACGGGCCCCCGGCCCATCCAGGCGCAGCGCCGGCGCCGGCCCGGCGCCGAGCCGGAATTCGGTGCGCACATAGCCCAGCAGCCAATCGCACAGGAGATCGATCCACGCCGACCAGCCGCGCACCGCGCAGCGGCGCGCCACCACGTCCCGGACCTCGGCGTGCTCCAGCATCGCAAAGCCGCGCCGTGCCGCCCACTCCAGCAAGCCGTGCAGGAAAGTCCCCGCCTCACTACCCCGGGGCAAGGCATGCAGGCCGGTCGCGGCGCCGCGGCCGTCGGCCGCCGGCCCGTCCGGCCCTTCGAGCGGATCGAACCGGCGGGCCTCCTGGTACACGTCCTCTTGCGCCGTCCGGGCCACCGCCTGCCGCCCCGGCTCGAGCTGCAGCGCCGAATAGCTGGAGATCCACCACGCATGCTCGCGCGCGGCGTGGCGCGGCACACGCGCCATGCCCAATGCGGCAGGGGCGCGATCCCGCCAGGCCGGGGGTTCGTCCACCGCCGCCTCGTCCCAAACAATCCCCTCACGGACGTCCACCAGCGCCCGCAACGCCGGCTGCACGCCCTCGGGGCCGCCCAGCACGTGGCCCACCGCGCTGTTGCGCTCGAGGTCACGCAAGGGGCCCACCGCCATCCACACCGCGTGGCGCGCCCGCGTCAAGGCGACGTACAGCTTGCGCACGTCCTCGGCCAGCCGCTCGGCGTCCAGCTGCGCGAGCTCCCCAGCGTCGGGCCGCAACACCCTGCGGCGGCCCCCTTCCCCGTGTACGTAATAAGGGCCCCGATCGCCTCGCACAATGCGCGCCCGGGCGGCGAACGGCAGAAAGACCAGCGGATACTCCAACCCCTTGGATTTATGCACGGTGACCACGCGCACCAGGTCTTCGTCGCTTTCCAGCCGCACGCGGCGGGCATCGTCGCCGCCCGCCGGCGCACCTTCGCATTGCTCGTCCAGGTAGCGCATCAAGGCCTGTTCGCCGTCCAGCCGCATGGCCGCCTGCTGCAGCAGCTCGGCCAGGTGCAGGATGTCGGTGAGGACCCGCTCGCCGTCCCGTCCGTCGTCGAGCAGCCGCGCCGGGACGCCGAAATCATGCAGCAGGCGCCGGACCATGGGCAGGACGCCGCGTTCGCGCCAGCAGGCGCGATAGCCCTGGAAGCGCGCCACCACGTCCTCCCAGGCCTGTTCACCGGCCGCCAGACGCTCGAGCGTCCACCAGGACAGGGCCAGCGAGGGCGTGGCCAGCGCCGTGCGGACCGCGCGGCCGTCCTCGGGATTGACGCAAGCAGCCAGCCAATGGCGCAGTTCGCCGGCCTGCAGCGTCTCGTACACCGATTCGCGCTCCGACAGATAGACGCTGCGCACGCCGCGCAAGGCCAGTGCCTGGCGCACCCGACCGGCCTCGGCGTGGGTATTGACCAGCACGGCGATGTCGGCCGGCCGCAGCGGCTGCAGGTCCGGTCCGCGCGCGAAGCCCGCCGCCGCGCGCGCGCCCAGGGCCAGAAGCCCCGCGACACGGTGCGCGCACCACTGCGCGGCGTGCGCCTCGTAGTCCCCCACGCCCAGCGGCTTGTCGGGCTGGGTGGCATCGACCCAATGGATGCTGAGCGCCGGCGCGGCTGCGCCCTGGATGCACCAGGCCTCGTCGCGGCCCTCGGCGTGGACCGGATGGAACGCGATGCCCTCCGGTTCGCCCGGCGTCGGGAAGGCGCCGCCGGGCGCCTGGGTGTCGGCCCGGGCAAAGCAGGCATTGACCGCCTCCACCATGGCCTGCGAAGACCTGTAATTCCGGTCCAAGGTATGCACCCGGCCCGCGCAGGCGCGCCGCGCGCGCAGATAGGCATGGATGTCGGCGCCCCGAAAGCCATAGATGGCCTGCTTGGGATCGCCGATCATCACCAGGCACAGGTCGTCGCAATCCTCCGCAATGCGGTAGATCCGGTCGAAAATCCGGTACTGGACCGGATCGGTGTCCTGGAACTCATCGATCAGGACCACGGGATACTGCGCGCGCAGCACCTGCGCCAGGCGCTCGCCGCCCGGGCCGTCCAGCGCGGCGTCCAGATGGGCGAGCAGGCCGTCGAAACCCATGCGGGCCTGCCGGTCCAGTTCGCCGCGCAGGCGCGCGGCGATCCAGGCCAGCGCATGGTCCGCGACCTCGGCACGGCCGTCCGGCAGCTCGGACAGCGCCGATCGCAGGCCGGCGAGGCGGTCGCACAGGGGATGGCTGGGCACCGGATCCGCAGCACGCCATTTTTCGGCGATGCCCGCCGGCACCAAGCGCTGCCAGCCCGTCTTCAAATCCAGAGCCTCGGCCTCGGGATCGCAGGCCCAGTCCCGCAGATCCGCAATCCAGCGCTGCCAATAGCGTGCCGCCACCGACCAGTCCCGGCCCAGGGAAGCCAGCCATTGGCCCAGTTCCTCGGCCCCGTCGATCCACGGCGCCTTCAGGGCCGCCAGGCACTGCGCGCGACGCCCGCCGACCGCGGCCAGCAAGGGCGCGAGCGAACCCGGCTCGGGCGCCTGCGGCCCTTCGTCATGGAGGGCGCCAGCCAGGTCCGCGTGCAGGGCCGCGGGACCGGACCACCAGCCGCGCACTTGCGCCGCCTGCTCCAGCCCGAGCGGCGCCACGAACAAGCGCCAGTAATCCCACACGGCCTCCTCCTCGACCGTGCGCAGGTCGGCTTCCACCCGGCGATCGAAGAGGCTGCCGCTGTCGAAGGCATGCTCCTGCAGCATGCGGGCGCACCAGCCGTGGATGGTGCCGATCGAGGCCTCGTCCATGGATTGCGCCGCCAGATCGAGGATACGGGCGCAGGTCGGCCATTGCGCCGAGGCGATGGAGGCGCGCAGCTGGCACAGGAACGCATCGCCCTCGACACCCACAGGGTCGTCCTGGATGCCGTCGTAGAAATAGGCCGCCGCCTGTGCCAGCCGCGCACGGATCCGGTCGCGCAGCTCTTGCGAGGCCGCCTCGGTAAACGTGAGGACCAGGATCTCGGCGGGCAGCCGGGCGGCGGGCGGCGGATCGCCGTGCCCCAGGACCAGGCGCAGGTACAGGGCGGCGATGGTCCAGGTCTTGCCCGTGCCGGCGCTGGCCTCGATCACCCGGCTGCCGCGCAGCGGGAACGCCAGCGGATCGAGGGCCGGCATGCCGGCGGCGGGCGTCATGGCGCCTCCTGTGCCGCTGCGTCGGGCAAGGCCTCGCGGACGGTGGCGATCGCGTCGCTCAAGCCGCCATACAGGCACCGCGCCCAGTGCTCGAAGCCGCCTTGCGCACTGAATGCCTCGAAATCCGGATAGGCCCTGCGCAGGTACGGATCGCGCTCCAGCGCCCGGGCGTGGCAGGCCTGCGCCTCGATCCACGCGCGGTGATCCGGCTGGCTGGATGCGCCGTGCCGCAGCCAGGCCACCGCGCATTCCGCAGTGACCGGCAGCGGTGCGCACATCCCCTGGGCCCATCCCCGCACCAAGTCGTCCAGCCACGCCCGCGCGCGCGCCGGGTCCAGGGGCTCGAAGGCCACGCTGCCCTGCGGGCTGAAGACCAGCGTCGTCAGCCCGCGGCCGTCCAGGTGGCCCGCCAAATGCGTCACCCACGCCTCGACCAGGGCCCCGGGCCGATAGGCGCGGTCCTTGACCAGGTGGCTGGCCTGCATCAGGATGCGCGCACGCTCGCCCGCAGCGTTGCTGCGAATGCCGCCCAGGGAATCTTGTATCTCTAAAGTATATCCTTCAGAGAGCTCTGTCCGATGCCGCAGCACCAAGGGCGGCCCGCCGTCCGACGGCCAGCGCCCACAGGCCGCCTGGTAAGCCGACAGCAGGGCATCGAATCCATCGCGCAGGTCCTGGGCCGCCAGCGCGCCCAGGCTGCCCCCAGCCAGCGCGCCGGACCGGCGCATGGCCCGCATGCGCGCCTCCAGGCTCGCGATCGGGTCCTCTCCGAGGCGCATGGCACGCATCGCCGCATCCAGCAGCGCATCGCGCAGGCCCCAGGCCGCCAGGCCGTCGATGGCATACGGCTCGCGATCCTCGCTGCGGCGCCCATTGCGCTCGAAAAAGACGCCCAGCCGATCCTGAAAAAAACGCTGGATCGGATGGCGCAGGAAACGCCGCAACCGATCGAGAGTCAAGGGGTCCTCGGGCACCGGAACGCCCAGCGCCCCGCCCGCGGCCGGCACGCCCGGCACCAGCGTGCCGGCCGCCGCCGCGCCGTCCCGTGCCTGCCGCCACTCCCGGGCGTAGGTGAACAAGGCATCCGGCCCCGGTTGCGGCTCCGGCGGAAAATAACGGCGGCTGAACGGTTGCAAAGGATGCCGGCAGGTCAGGGCCTCGGACACGGAATCCGGCCCATCCCCGCCCGCCCCCGCCACCAGCCGCCAGCCGGCATCCAGGTGATCGCGCAGCTGCGCCACCAGGACCGACGGCGGCAGCGGCGTATTGTCCTGGATGCTGCGGCCCACCCACGACATGTAGAGCTGGTCGCGCGCCGACAGCAGGGCTTCGAGAAACAGATAGCGGTCGTCCTCGCGGCGCGAGCGGTCGCCGGGCCGATAGCGCCCGGCCATCAGGTCGAAATCGGCGGGCACGCGGATGCGCGGATAGGCGCCGTCCTGCATGCCCAGCAGGCAGACGCGCCGAAACGGAATGGCGCGCATCGGCATCAGGGTGGCGAAGGTCACCGCCCCGGCGAAAAAGCGCTGCGACAGCGCCGCCTGGTCGAACTGCGCCAGGCAATATTCAGCCGGAATGTCTGCCGGCATCGGTTCGTCCAGCCCCGCGGCGTCGCAGGCCTCGAACCATTCCTGCGCCGATTCGCGAAAGCGCTTCAGGGTGTAATCGTCCTGCTCGTCTTCGGCGAGAAACAGGTCGGCCTCCAGCTCGAGAAACCGCTGCAGCCACTGCGCCGGCGTGCCGGGAGCAGAGAAAACTCGCCAATGCCGCTCGAGCGCGCCGACCAGCGCATCCAGCGGCCCCAGCAGGGCCGCATCCAGGCCGCCGGGCTCGCCGTACGGTTCGATGCCGTGCCAGGCGGGCGCATCCGGACCGACCGCATACCCCAGCAGCATGCGCCGCAGGCCGAACCGCCAGGTGTGCAGCGCGGCGCCGTCCCCTTCCGGGTCCTGGAACCCCCAATCGGCGCGCTGGGCGGCATTCAGTCCCCAGCGGATATTCGAATCGGCGATCCAGGCATGCAGGGTCGGCAAATCCTGTTCACGAATGCCGAAGCGCGCACGCAACGCCGGCACGTCCAGCCATTCAAGGACGTGGCTCATGCCCACCCGCAGCCCCGGCAGCCCGAGCAACTGCTCGAGCGCGAGCACCAGCGGATCGGCGCGGCGCTGGCCCCGGTCGGCCAACGCGTAGGGAATCGCGCGCGCGTCGTCCGCCTCGTACAGGCCGAAGACCGCCTGTACGTGCGGCGCATAGGCCTCGATGTCGGGCACCATCACGATGACGTCGCGCGGCCGCAGGGTCGGATCCCGGTCGAAGGCATCGAGCAGCCGGTCGTGCAGGATCTCGACCTCGCGCTGAGGGCTGTGGGCAACGTGAAAGCGCAGTGACTCGTCCGCGGCGGGATCGACCGCCGGCCAAAGCCCGCGCGTCTCGGACAGCGGACGCAGGTCGCACACGTCGTCCTGTAATTGCTGCAGCAGGGTCGCCCGCGCCAAGGCCTCGCCCTCCAGCCTGTCGAAGGCGTCGATGCGCCGATGCAGCGCCGCGAACGCGGGACGATAGCCTTCCCGGACGGACGGATCGTCGACGTCGTCGAGCATCCCGATGAAATCCCGGCCCTGCTTGCCCCAGGCCGCCAGCAGGGGGTGCGCATGCTGGTGGATGGCCGCCTCGTCCAGCACCTCGGGCATGCCCGGCCGGCGCGCCTGGCGCCGATAGCGGGCCCGCAACATGTCGCGGTCCGGCACGATGTCGGCCCAGAAATGGGCGCACGGATTGTGCACGCACATGAGGATCTGGGACCAGCGCGCCAACGCCGCCAGGGCTTCCAGCGCCTGGCCCGGCATGGCCGAAATGCCGAATACCAGGATGCGCCGCGGCACGCCTGCCGGCCGGGCGCCGGGCGCTTGCCGTGCGGCCTGCGCCATGAACGCCTCGTGGACGGCTGCGCGACCCAGGGGCCCCGCTCCGTCGCCGACGTCGGCCACCAGCGTGCGCCACAACGCCGGCTGCCATGCCTGCTCCGGCGGCAGCGGCCCGGTCCGGCCACGCCCGTCGATCAGCTCGTCGCGGCCCCGTGCCCAGGCATCGAGCCAATCCGCGCGATAGACCTGGTACTGGTCGAACAGGTCGGCCAGCCTTTCGGCCAGTTGAAAGCGCTTGCGCATGTCGGGATCGTCGGCCAGAAAGCGCGCCAGCGGCGCATACACCGGCTGCCGGGCGAGTTGCGGCAGCAGGCGCATCAGGCGCCAGACCAGCGCCGCCTTGTCCAGCGGCGAGCGCTCCGGCACCAGGGCCGCGCCGAGCACCGCGCGATATGCTTGCCACAGAAAGCGCGACGGCAGCAGAAAATCCAGGCCCGCAGCGATGCCGCAGCCGGTGTCGCGCTGGGCCAGGGCCAGCCGCAGCCACTGCGCAATACCGTTGCTGTGGACGAGCACGACCTCGTCCTCGAGAGGCGCCAGCGGCTCGTGCCGCAGCCAGGCCACCAGCACGTCGCGCAATTGCTCGGCCCGATTGCCGTGCACCAGCATCAGGCCCGGAGTCAGTTCCCCCACAAGCTTCCCGTCGATGATCCTCAGACCCTGCATCATACCGCCGCGCGCCGCCCGCGAAACCCCGAAAACCAGGGCCGAAACCCTCGCACCGGGCGCCGTCCGACCGCAAGGCGCGCCCTTGGGGTTATCCTATGAGGGCAGCGCCGGGCGCCATGCGCCCGCCCGACCAGACTTCCAACCCAGACCGAGATTGCCGTGAACACCCCCAGCCCCCACGCCCCGCAGACCGGATACGCGACCGCCGCCTCCCTGGATGAGCTGCGGGCCAACCTGGCCGACATCCGCGCGCGCATCGACGCCGCCTGTGCCCGGGCGGGCCGCGCCCCCGACACAGTACGCCTGCTGCCCGTGAGCAAGACCGTGGATGAGGCGCGCATCCGCCTGGCCTATGCCGCCGGCTGCCGGGAACTGGGGGAAAACAAGGTCCAGGAGGCCTACGGAAAATGGCAGGCCATGTCCGACCTGCAGGACCTGAAATGGGCCGTCATCGGACACCTGCAGACCAACAAGGCCAAGGTCGTGGCCCGTTTCGCCGCTGAATTCCAGGCGCTCGACAGCCTGCGGGTGGCCGAGGCCCTGGACCGCCGCCTGCAAGACGAAGGCCGCGCGCTGGACGTGTTCGTCCAGGTCAACACCTCGGGCGAGGCCAGCAAGTTCGGCCTGGCGCCCGACGCGGTCCTCGATTTTGCGCGCGCCCTGCCCGCGTTTTCCGCGCTGCGCGTACGCGGCCTGATGACGCTCGCCCTGTTCTCGTCGGATCAGCAGCACGTGCGGCCCTGCTTCCAGCTGTTGCGCACGCTGCGCGACCGGCTGCGGCAGGATGCCCCGTCGGGCGAGCGCTTCCAGGAACTGTCCATGGGCATGTCCGGCGACTTCGAATGGGCGATCGAGGAAGGCGCGACGACCGTGCGCGTGGGACAGGCGATTTTCGGCTCGCGGGCCCTGCCCGACAGCCACTACTGGCCCGAGGGCGCATCCCGCGCGGGCTGAGCCCCCGGCGGCCGGCGCAAGGAGGACACGACATGGCGACGGCGCGCACATGGCCATGCACCCGCGGGATGCGGGCGCTGGCGATGGGCGCGGTATTGCTGCTGGCCGCCTGCGCCGGGCCGGGGTCCCGTGTGGGCACGGCGCCCGGCCCGCGCATCGATCCGGCCCAGCGCACCGAGGTCGTCATGACCGCCCTCAGCCTGCTGCAGTCCGACTACCGCTACGGCAGTGCACGCCCCGCGCGGGGTTTCGATTGCAGCGGCCTGGTGAAATACGTATTCGGCGTGGCGGCCGACGCCGCGCTGCCCCACAACACGGCGCAAATCGCGCGGCTCAGCCGCCCGATCGCGCGCGACCAACTGCGGCCCGGGGATTTCGTGTTCTTCGATACCCTGGGCCGCTCGAACTCGCACATGGGGATCTACATGGGGGACGGCCGCTTCATCAACGCGCCCTCGACTGGCGGCAGAGTACGGATCGACTCGCTGGACAACCCCTACTACCGCCGCCATTTCGAATCGGCGCGAACCCTGTTCGTAGATTAGGAGCGCGAGGGCTTGCCGTCGCGATGCATCGCGCGGGGACCGCGCTCGCGCATCTGATCCAGCGTCTGGCGCTGTTCTGGCGTCAGCACCGCGAGGAACTGCGCGTGCTTTTGCGCCCGCAGCAGCGCCAGTTGCGCCTGGGCCTGGCCGAGTTCCTGCGCCAGGCGCTGGGCCTGCGCCTCGTCGAAGGCGTCCGAGCTGCTGAGCTCGCGCAGCTTGGTCGCCGCGGTGCGTTCGGCCTTGCGCTGGTCATAGAGCGCCTGCGCCTGGTCCTGGCGGATCTTGAAGATCTGGTCGCGCTGGGCCTCGGTGAGATTCAGGGCGCGCATCGCATGCCCCGGCACCATGCCGCCCTCGCCCTTGGCGGCATGACGCATGTGCTTGCCTTGCGGGCCGCAAGCGGTGCCGCCGGGCTGCGCGGACGCGGTCAGCGGCATCGCCAGGGTGGCAGCCAGCGCGATGGAGGAAATGGCGAGGAAGGATTTGGTCTTCATAGAGTGCTCCTAGTGTTGATCCGGATCGCAAACCTCGATCCGCGATGTGCACAGATTACGCACACACTGGGGCGGGAAAATGAATGAAAGATGGAGAAACCGTGAACTCCGTGCCGACCGTGTTCCGGGCGTCAATGCGGCTCGGCATCGTCGGCGGCCTGCAGGTCGAGGCGGTAGCCCACGCCGTAGACCGACCGGATCAGGTCCCCGGGACGGATGGCGCCGAGCTTGCGGCGCAGGTTCTTCACGTGGCTGTCGACCGTGCGGTCGGTGACGACCCGATGGTCGTCGTACAGGCGGTCCAGCACCTGGTCGCGCGAAAAAATGCGGCCCGGCGCGGAGGCCAGCAGGGCCAGCAGCCGGAATTCGACCGGCGTGAGCTCGAGCGCCGTGCCGTCCAGCTGCGCCCGATAGGCGTCCTCGTCGATGACCAGCCCCGCCGCCCGGGCCGCTTCCTGGCCGGCGGTTGCGTCGGGCCGGCTGCGGCGCAGCACGGCCTTGACCCTGGCGACGACCTCGCGCGGGCTGTAGGGCTTGCAGATGTAGTCGTCGGCGCCGAGCTCCAGGCCCAGCAGGCGGTCGATCTCCTCGACGCGGGCGGTCACCATGATGATGGGCACCGCGCTGAACGCCCGGATCTCGCGGCACACGTCCAGGCCGTCCTTGCCCGGCAGCATGAGGTCGAGCAGCACGAGGGCCGGCGACCAGTCCCGCACCTCGCGTGCCGCCTCCAGCCCGTCGCCCAGCCGCCGCGCCTCGAAGCCCGCGGCCTCCAGATAGACGCACAGCAGTTCGGCGAGCTTGGGTTCGTCCTCGATCACGAGTACACGAGCGGGATTCACGGTCGTCCTCCAGGGGGGAAATCGAATTCGAGACGCAGGCCGCCCAGCGGCGAGGCCATGGCGCGCGCCGTGCCGCCATGGGCTTGGGCGATGTGCCGGCAGATGGCCAGGCCCAGGCCCGCGCCGCCATGGGCGCGGCTGCGCGAACCCTCGACCCGGAACAGCCGGTCGAAGAGCCGCGGCAGCGCCTCGGCGGATACGCCCGGTGCACTGTCCTCGACGGTCAGGCGCACCCCCGCACGCGGAACCGCCTCGACCGTCACGCGGGCCCGGCCGGGCGCATCGGTATAGCGCAGGGTGTTTTCCAGCAGGTTCGACATCAGTTGCTCGAGGCGGCGCTCATCGCCCTGCACCCAGTGTTCGCGGCCGGCGTCGACGTGCAGGTCGATGCCGGCGCGCGCGTAGCGGTCGCGCAGGCCCTCGGCGACATGCCGTGCCAGCGCCGCGAGATCCAGCGGCTGCATCCGGTAGCTGAGCGCGCCCGCATCGGCCAGCGAAAGATCGTAGAGGTCGTCGATCAGCGCGCTGAGCCGCAGCACCTCGTGCTGCAGCGAGGCGAGCGTGGCCGCATCGGGCGTGCGCAAGCCGTCCTGCAGCGCCTCGATCTCGCCGCGCAGCACCGCCAGGGGCGTGCGCAGCTCATGAGAAACATCGGCCATCAGATCACGGCGCAGGCGCTCGTTGCGCTCCAAACTATTGGCCAGGCGGTTGAAATCCTCTGCCAGGCGCCCCAGTTCGTCGGTGGCGCCCACCTGGACCCGGGTGCCGTAATCGCCGCCGGCCAGACGGTGCGTGGCCCGGGCGATGCGGCGCACCGGCACCAGCAGCGCCCGCGCCAGCATCAGGCTGACCATGGCGGCCAGCAGCGCCGACAGGCCCACGATCACCCAGGTCGCGCGCAGCTGGCGCGATTGGAAGCGCCGGTCGACCTCGTCGTCGATGGCCATGGCCGGCTGCGGCGGGGTCACCAGCCAGCCGACCAGTTGCCCGTTGACCTCCAGGCGATGGCGCCGCATGCCCGCGCCGGCCAGGATGCGGGGGCCGGCCAGCCAGTCGCCCTGTGCATCGATCAGGCTGATCCTGGGCGGCGGCCCGCCATGTCGCTGACGGCCGAAGGCGTCCCGCTCGTGGTCGACGCCGCGGCTGGACAGGCGCAGGCTGCGCCACCAGCTGTCGCGGTCGTCCTGCAGGAAGCGCCAGCCGCCGGCGCGTTCGTAGTCCGCCTCGAGCATCTCGGCCAGATTGGCGAGCCGTCGGTCCTCGCGCTCGTGGATGTAATCGACGAAATCGCTCTGGAAACTGAACCGCACGGCCATGCCCATGGCCAGCGCCACGACGACGCAGCTGGCGAGTATGGCCAGGAACAGCTTGAAGGTAATGCTGGAACGCAATTATCCTGTCCTATCGAAAATCACATGGATCGCGCATGACGCCCATCATATCCGTTTCGGGGCTGGACAAGGTCTACGCCTCGGGCCTGCGCGCGCTCGACGGGGTCGACCTCCAGATCCGGCGCGGCGAAATATTCGCGTTGCTGGGCCCCAACGGTGCCGGCAAGACCACGCTCATCAGCATCATCTGCGGGCTGGTCAACCCCACCGCCGGCACCGTCCTCGCCGACGGCCACGACATTGCGCGGGACTACCGCGCGGCGCGCGCCGCCATCGGCCTGGTGCCGCAGGAACTCACGACAGACGCCTTCGAGACCGTCTGGAACACGGTGAGCTTCAGCCGCGGCCTGTTCGGCAAGCCGCGCAATCCCGCACACATCGAGAAAGTCCTGCGCGACCTGTCCCTGTGGGAAAAGAAAGACCAGAAGCTGCTGTCGCTGTCCGGCGGCATGAAGCGCCGCGTCCTGATCGCCAAGGCCTTGTCCCACGAGCCCTCCATCCTGTTCCTGGACGAACCCACCGCGGGCGTGGACGTGTCGCTGCGCAAGGACATGTGGGCGCTGGTGCGCGCGCTGCGCGCGACCGGCGTGACCATCATCCTCACCACGCACTACATCGAGGAAGCCGAGGAGATGGCCGATCGCGTGGGCATCATCAACAAGGGCCGGATCGTCCTCGTCGAGGACAAGGCGACGCTGATGCGCAAGCTTGGCCAGAAGCAGCTCATCGTGCGCCTGCGCGAGCCGCTGCGCGGCATCCCCGCGGCGCTGGCCGATTGGCCGCTGTCCCTGTCCGAGGACGGCGCAAGCCTGATCTACAGCTATGGCGTCCCGCCCCGGGACGGCGGCGTGGCCCGCTTGTTCGAGGCCCTGGGCGCCCAAGGCCTGGCCGTCGCCGATCTGGAGACCACCCAGCGCACGCTCGAGGACATTTTCGTCGATCTCATCAAGGAAGCCGCATGAACCTGCGCGCCGTCAGCGCCATCTACCTGTTCGAAATGGCCCGAACCTGGCGCACGCTGCTGCAAAGCATTGTCGCGCCCGTCATTTCCACCTCGCTGTACTTCGTGGTCTTCGGCACCGCCATCGGCACCCGCATCGAGCACATCGGCGAGGTCAGCTACGGCGCATTCATCGTCCCCGGACTGATCATGCTGTCGCTGCTGACCCACAGCATCTCGAACGCCTCCTTCGGCATTTATTTCCCCAAGTTCACCGGCACCATCTACGAGCTGCTGTCGGCGCCGGTGTCGTACTTCGAGGTGCTGATGGGCTATGCGGGCGCCGCCGCCACCAAGTCCATCCTGCTGGGCCTCATCATTCTCGCCACGGCGGGCCTGTTCGTGCCCCTGCGCGTCGACCATCCCGTGGCGATGGTCCTGTTCCTGGTGCTGACCTCGGTGACCTTCAGCCTGCTGGGCTTCATCATCGGCATCTGGGCCGACAACTTCGAAAAGCTGCAATTCGTGCCGCTGCTGATCGTCACCCCGCTGACGTTCCTGGGCGGCACCTTCTACTCCATCGACATGCTGCCGCCCCTCTGGCGCACGATCACCCTGTTCAATCCGGTCGTCTACCTGGTGAGCGGCTTTCGCTGGAGCTTCTACGGGCTGGCCGACGTCAATGTCTGGCTGAGCCTGGGCATGACGCTGGCATTCCTGGCGGCATGCCTGGCGATCATCGCCTGGATATTCCGGACGGGATACCGTCTGCGGGCCTGAAACGGGATACGGGCTACACTGCGGGGCGTGCCGCCAACCTGACATTTCGGAAATTTCCCATGACACGCTTCGACGACACCCCTTTCAACACGCTGGTCACGCGCTGCGAGCCGCAGTGGCTGGCTTACTGCCAGCATGATTTCGTACGCCAATTGGGCGCGGGCACCCTGCCCCACGAGGCGTTCCGCCATTACCTGCGACAGGATTACCTGTTTCTCGTGCACTTTGCGCGCGCCTGGGGCCTGGCGGTCTACAAGAGCCGCGACATGGCCGAATTGCGCCAGGGCCTCGACAGCCTGAAGGCCATCGTCGACATCGAGATGGACCTGCATATCGCCTATTGCGCCGAATGGGGGATCACCGAGGAGGAACTCGGGCTGCTGCCCGAGGCCCGCGAGACGATGGCCTATACGCGTTATGTCCTGGACGCGGGCAACCGCGGGGACCTGCTGGATCTGCACGTGGCGCTGGCCCCCTGCCTGATCGGCTATGCGGACATCGCCAACTGGCTGGCCGCGCAGCCGTTCATCGTGCGCGGCGAGGCCAACCCCTACGAAGCCTGGATCGCCATGTACACCAGTCCCGAATTCCAAGCCGCCGCCGAGGCCGAGCGCCAGTGGCTCAACCGCCGGCTGGCGGACCAGACGCCCGGGCGCCTCGCGGTACTCACGGAAACCTTCCGCGATGCCACGCGCCTGGAGGCCGATTTCTGGCAAATGGGCCTGACGGCCGCGGGCGGATGATCCCGATTCGGGCACGGCCGAGGCGAGAGCCTGGGCCTCGTGCTGCGGCGTCGCCGGTCAGCGCCCGGACCGGGCCCGCAGCCGGCTGCGCAGCCATTCGTACCCGCTGACCAGGAGGATACCCGCCATCACCAGGATCGCGCCCACGACGAATCCGGGATCCAGCGGATCGTCCATCAGCCAGACGCCGAACCCCACTCCGAACAGGGGGGTCATGAACGACAGCACCCCCAGGCGCGAGGCCAGGTAGGTCCGCAACAGCCAGAACCACACCAACAGGCTGCCGAATGCCATCAGCAGGGTCTGGTAGAGCATGCTGGCAACCACCAGCGGCGTGGGCCGGATCCCGGCCTGGCCCGTGGCGGCGGCCGCGCCGATCAGGATCACCGCGGCACCGATCAACTGGAAGATCAAGGTGTGGGTGGTCGGCGCCCGCGCCAGCCGGCTGCAGCGCAGCACCACCGTGGTCGCGCCCCAGGTGGCCCCGGCCAGCAAGCCCAGCAGGTCGCCGATCAGCATGTCGGTGGAGAATGCCGTATCGGCGGACCCCCGATCGTAGAAGGTCACGACGATGCCGAGGAACGCCGTCAGGATGCCGACCCATTGGATGAAGGACAGGCGTTCGGCCGGCAGCTTCCACTGCAGGCCGAGCGCTGCGAAGATCGGCGCGGTATACAGGAACACGGACATGTGCGAGGCGGTCGTATAACGCAGGCCCTCGCCCACCATCAGGTACTCGACCCCGAACAGCACCCCCACCAGGATGCCGGGCCGCCAGCTTCCGTCGGCCCAATCGATCCGCTCGCGACGCCAGCGTATCAGCACGGCCACCAGCACCACCGCCACGCAAGACCGCAGCCCGATCTGCATGATGGGCGCGATGTCGGCGGCCACCGCCTTGAGGGCGACCTGCTGCAGGCCCCAGATCAGGCACAGGACGACCATCAGCCCGCTGGCGCGGGCATCGATGGGCAACGGCGCGCCCGCCCGCGTGCTCATGCCGCCGGGCTGCCGGGGACGGTCGAAACCACGCGGCCGATCAGCGCATGGCGTCCACGGCCCGGGCCAGCGTATCGACGGTGCGCGCCACGTTGTGCAGCTTGTCCAGGCCGAACAGGCCGATCCGGAATGTCTTGAAATCCTGCGGTTCGTCGCATTGCAGCGGTACGCCCGCCGCGGCCTGGATGCCGGCCTGGGCGAACTTGGCAGTGGAGTGGATGCCGTCGTCCTGCGTGTAGCTGACCACCACGCCCGGCGCCTCGAAGCCCGGGGCGGCCACGCTGTTGAAGCCTTTTTCGCGCAGCATGGCGCGCACGGCATCGCCGAGTGCCTGCTGTTCACGGTGCACCTTGTCGTAGCCATAGGCCTCGGTCTCGTTCATCACGTCGCGCAGGATGCGCAGCGAGTCCGTGGGCAGGGTCGTATGGTAGGCATGGCCGCCGTTCTCGTAGGCCTCCATGATCTGCAGCCACTTGCGCAGGTCGCAGGCAAAGCTGGTGCTGGTGGTCGATTCGATCCGCTCGCGCGCCAGCGGGCTGAGCATCACCAGCCCGCAGCAGGCCGAGGACGTCCAGCCTTTTTGCGGCGCGCTGATCAGCACGTCGGCACCCACCTCGCGCATATCGACCCAGATGGTGCCGGAGGCGATGCAGTCCAGCACGAACATGCCGCCGACTGCGTGGACCGCCTCGCCGATCCGTCGCATGTAGTCGGTGGGCAGCATGATGCCGGAGGCGGTTTCGACGTGGGCGGCGAAGACCAGATCGGGCCGGCCCTCGCGGATCGCCGCCTCGACCTCCTCGATGGGTGGCGGCGCGAACGGGGCCTGGGCACCCGCCTCGGTCTGGCGTGCCTTCAGGACCGTGGTGCGCGACGGAATGTTCCCCGCCTCGAAAATCTGGTTCCAGCGAAAAGTGAACCAGCCGTTGCGGATCACCAGGCAATGCTTGCCGGTGGCGAACTGGCGGGCGACGGCCTCCATGCCGAAGGTGCCGCTGCCCGGGATCACGATCGCCGAGTGGGCGCCGTAGACGGACTTGAGCGTGCGTGAAATGTCCTTCATCACACCCTGAAAGGCGCGGGACATGTGGTTGACCGCGCGATCGGTGTAGACCACCGAATACTCGAGCAGTCCATCGGGATCGACATCGGGCAGCAAACCGGGCATGGCGTTCTCCTGAAAGACGGGTTCCGGCCGATTGTAGATCATCGGACCGGGGGCGCTTGCCCGCCATGGCCGCCGCGTTCCGGCAGCGGCGAAATGCCCGGGAGGCTGCCGTCCGCACTATCGGCCAGTTTTTCACCGAGGAACGTCAGGAATGCGCGCGGCGCGGGTGCCATTCCACGGCGCGACGGATAAACCGCATGCACGATGCCGGGCGGCAGCGACCACCCGGGCAGGACGTGTTCGAGGCGGCCGGCCGCCAGATCCTCGTGGCACATGTAATCCGGCAACACCCCAAAGCCCACGCCGCCGAGGATTGCAAAGCGCAGGGTGATCAGATCGTCTGCCGTGCATGCCGGCCGACAGGTGACCGCATGGCGCTCGCCGTCAGGCCCCGAGAAACGCAGGCGGATGCCGCCCTCGATGCCCGACATGCCCACCGCAGCCATTTTCGCCAAGTCCGCCGGCTCGCGGGGACGGCCGTCACGATCCAGCCGTTGCGGGCTGGCGACCAGCAGCGCGTGGCTGAGCCCGAGCCACTTGGCGATCTCGCTGCCGCTGTCGCCGAGTTCGCTGCGTACCCGCAAGGCGATGTCCACGCCCTCTTCGACCAGATCGACCACTCGATTGCTGACCTGCAAGTCGAGGCGGACCTCGGGATAGCGCCCCAGATACTCGGCCAACAGCGGACCGACCACGGTCTGGGCCAGCGTCACCGGGCACACCACCCGCAAAATGCCGCGAGGCTCGGCGCTGACCTGGGCAAGCTCGGCCCAGGCCTGCTCGGCCTGATCCCGCACCGCAAGGCAATGACGCAAATACTGTTCGCCGGCGGCGGTGAGCGAGAGCTTGCGCGTCGTGCGCTGCAACAGCCGCATGCCCAGTTCGGCCTCGAGCCGCGCGATCCGCCGCGACAGCCGGGACGTGGGCACGCCCAGGGCGCGCGCGGCCGCCGTAAAGCCGCCGCGCTCGGCCACCTCGGCGAAATAGCGCATGTCATTGAGGTCTTGCATGCTTGATTACCACCATAGATAGAACAATCTATGTATTTTATAGCTACTTATCAAATAAATAGTCCTAATAGATAATGTTTTCCATTCACTGACCCTATTTCAAGAAAGGTTTTCCCATGCAAGTCCTGCACATCGACTCCAGCATCACCGGCGCCAATTCCGTATCCCGCCAGCTCTCGCGCGAAGCCGTCGAGCACTGGCTCGCCAGCCATCCCGGGGCCCAGGTGCACTACCTGGATCTCGCGGCCGAGGCGCCCAGCCCGCTGTCGCGCGATGCGCTGGGTTTCCGCCAGCCGCCGACCGGCTCGCCCACCGAGGCCCAGGCGCGGGAAAATGCGGTATCCGAGGCCATGGTGCGCCAGCTGCTGGCCGCCGACGTCGTGGTGATCGGCGCGCCGCTCTACAACTTCACCATCCCGGCGCAGCTCAAGGCCTGGCTGGACCGCGTGGCGCAGGCCGGCCGTACGTTCAAGTACACGGAAAACGGGCCCGTGGGCCTGCTGGGCGACAAGACCGTGATCCTCGCGCTCAGCCGCGGCGGCATTTATTCCACCAGCGAGGCGGGCTCGGCCATGGAACACCAGGAAAGCTACCTGAAGACGATTTTCGGCTTCATGGGCGTCACGGACATCCGTGTCGTGCGTGCCGAAGGCATGGACATGGGCCCCGAAAACCGCGAGCGCGGCTTTGCGCAGGCCCGGCAGGACATCCAGGCACTCGCCGAGGTCCAGGCCGTCGCCTGACCCTCGGCAAGGCGCCCTTTACTTCGCGAACAGCTGGCCGATATCCTTGAACGCCTTGAATTCCAGGGCGTTGCCACAGGGATCGAGCAGGAACATGGTGGCCTGCTCGCCGACCTGGCCCTTGAAGCGCACATAAGGTTCGATGACAAAGGCCGTGCCGAAGGATTTCAGGCGCTCGGCCAGGGCCTCCCATTGATCCCATTCGAGGACGATGCCGAAATGCGGCACCGGCACCGCATGCCCGTCGACCGGGTTGGTGTGCGCATTTTCCTGCGAGGCCGTGCGGGGATGCTCGTGGATCACGAGCTGGTGGCCGTAGAAATCGAAGTCCACCCACTGATCGCTGGAGCGGCCTTCTTCGAGGCCGAACACCTCGCCGTAGAAACGGCGAGCGGCGGGCAGATCATAGACGGGAATGGCAAGGTGAAAAGGCGACAGGCTCATTTGGGTTTCCATGAATATTGATTCCTCAATCTTATCAGGCGACGAGGCAATGCGCGGCATACAATGACGCCAGGCGGCGCCCTGGCCGCCGTAGCGTACAAGCAAGGAATCAGCCATGAATGCGTTGACCGCGGCCCTCGAGCTCGAGGCTGGGGCGCTGTTGCCCGAACTGGAGGCCGTCTACAAGGACCTGCACCGCAATCCCGAACTGTCCATGCAGGAATTCCGCAGTGCCGGGATCGCGGCCGATCATCTCGAGGCCGAGGGCTTCGAGGTCACGCGCGGCGTCGGCGCAACCGGTGTGGTCGGCGTGCTGCGCAACGGCGAGGGCCCGACCGTGATGCTGCGCGCCGACATGGATGCCCTGCCCGTCACCGAGGCCACCGGCCTGCCCTATGCCAGCACGGTCAAGGTGCGGGACGAGGACGGCGCCGAGGTGGGCGTCTCGCACGTCTGCGGCCATGACATGCACATCGCCTGGCTGATGGGCGTGGCACGGGTCCTGTCCCGGCATCGCGGTGCCTGGCACGGCACCGTGCTGGCGGTCTTCCAGCCCGGCGAGGAGACCGGGCGCGGCGCCCAGAGCATGATCGACGACGGCATGCTGGAGCGCTTCCCCAAGCCCGACGTGATCCTGGGCCAGCACGTCGTGGTCGGCGAGGCGGGTACGGTGGGCTATCGCAGCGGCGTCATCCTGTCCGCGGGCGACAGCCTGAAGGTCAAGCTATTCGGCCGTGGCGCGCACGGCTCGCAGCCGCAGACCGCCATCGATCCGGTCATCATGGCCGCCGCGACCGCGATGCGCCTGCAGACCATCGTCTCGCGCGAGATCGCGCCCAGCGACACCGCCGTGCTGACCATCGGCTCGCTGCATGCGGGTGTACGGGAAAACATCATCCCGGAGGACGCCACCCTCAAGCTGAACATCCGCACCTACGACGAGGACGTCCGCAGCACCATGCTGGCCGCCGTCAGGCGCATCTGCTGCGCCGAATGCATGGCCTCGAACGCCCCGCGCGAGCCCGAATTCACCACCATCAGCTCGTTTCCGGTGACCCGCAACGACGTCGAATCCACCGAGCGGATCGCGCTGGCCTTCAAGGCGCAGTTCGGCGAACGCGCCTTCGAGACCCCGCCGGCCGGCGCCAGCGAGGACTTCAGCCTCTTTGGGCGGGCCTGGAAGACGCCTTATGTCTTTTGGTTCGTGGGCGGCACCGACCCCGGGATCCATGCCCGGGCCAAGGCCGCCGGACAGCTCAACACCTTGCCCAACAACCATTCGCCCAAGTTCGCGCCCGTGATCCACCCCACGCTGAACGCGGGCCTGCAGGCCATGCTGACGGCGGCATCGGTGTGGCTGTGCAGGCCGGGGCCGTCGCGATAGAAGGCCGGCGCACGTTCGAGGTCCAGGACGCCGGCGTGGGGGCCAATGAATGTGCGCGTAGAGCATCACCAGTTCGTAGACGCCCACGGCCACGCCCACGCCATGCACGATGTAGCGGCATGCCCGGTACGGTTCAGAGGCCCACGAGCCGGCTCGTGGGGCGAGGCGCCGCCTGCATTGCCAATGACAATGAAATAAAATCTAACAGGCGGTGGAAGGAACCGTCAATCGGGACTTGCACGGCGCCCGCGGCGGCAAGCGCCTCAGGCGCGCATGGCCTTCAGGGCCTCGGCCCAGCGCAGCAATTCGTCCAGCATGGTCTTGGCCGATGCATCGATCAGTTCGTTCGAGGCGAACGCGCCGTCGTCGCCGATGTGGCTGGCGACCATCGGCACCGCCACGCCTTCGGCCATCGGCATCATCTTGAGGGTGGTGACGTGCAGCCGTTCCATCTGGACCGCCCGCAGGCCGCCGGACACCCCGCCATAGCCCACAAAGCCGCAGGGCTTGTAGTTCCATTCCTTGTAGAGGAAATCCAGCGCATTGACCAGGGCCGGCGGCGGACTGTAGTTGTATTCCGGCGTCACGAACACATAGGCGTCGGCGGAGGCCACGCTGGCGCTCCAGCGCTTGGTGTGGTCGTGCTCGTACTGCTGCATCCGGGGATGCACCGGCTCGTCGTACAAGGGCAGCCCGACGTCGGCCAAGTCGACGAGCTGCGCATCGAAGCCGCCGTGCTGTTGGGCGAACGCATGAAACCAGCGGGCCACCGACGGCCCGACCCGTCCGGGACGCGTACTGCAAACAATGGTTTGAAGCTTCAAGGCCATGATTGTTCCTCTTTTGAAGATGAAGGCCCATCATCATAAACCGAGGGCGCATGCTAGCATGGGGCTTCGGCCCGATGCGGGCTTCCCGATCGGGACCTGCCCGCCCCCATGAAAATCAATACCCAGACCGCCCTCATCTCGGGCCTGCTCCGTGTCCTGTCCACCTTGCCATACGGACTGGTTGCCCGAGTCGGCGAGGCTTTGGGGTTCCTGCTGTACCTGATCCCGGGCAAGCGCAGGCATATCCTGGATACCAATTTGCGCCTGTGCTTCCCGGAGCAAACCGAGCAACAGCGCAAGCGCCTGGCGCGCACCAGCTTCCAGCACGTCATACGCGGCTACCTGGAACGCGGCGTGCAATGGTACGGCAGCGCCGAAGCCATTACGGGCCTGGTGGAGCTGGACAGCGCCATCGACCTGCAGGACCATTACGACCAGCCCACCATATTCCTGGGATTTCATTTCGTCGCGATCGAGGCTGCCTGCATGTATTACTCGATACTGCACCCGGTGGCGTCCATCTACACCCCGATGTCGGACGGCGCGGCCGATGCGATCTCGAGGGGGCAACGCGCCCGGTTCGGCACGATGATGATCCCGCGCCACGGCAGCGCGCGCGACATCCTGGAGGTGTTGAAATCCGGCAAGCCCATCATGCTGGCCGCGGACATGGATTTCGGGCTGCGCGATTCGGTATTCGTGCCGTTCTTCGGCGTGCAGGCCTGCACCCTGACCGCCGTGTCGCGCCTGGCACGACTGAGCGGCGCGCGCGTCGTGCCCTTCATCTCGGAGGTGCTGCCCGGCTATCGTGGCTACAAGCTGCGAATCTACCCTGCCCTGCCGACATTTCCCAGCGGCGACAGCCGGGCCGATGCGCTGGCGATGAACCAGTTCCTCGAGGCGCGCATCCGCGAGACACCTGATCAATACTACTGGGTGCACCGCCGTTTCAAGCGCCGCCCGCAGGGCGAGGCACCGGTTTACTGAAACGCATCCGGGCATCCCGGCAGGATGCCGGAGGCGTTTGTTCCATTGTGCCGGGCCGGGCTGAAAACCATCGCGGCCATGAGTCCAATCCGGTCCGTTGGGCCGTATTAACCAGGTGGTGAATACGCGGCTACACTTGCGATCACGATTGGAAGGAAAGGAATTTCATGACAGCGCATGTCATCGTCCGGCCCGCGCAGCGGGCACCCACGCCACACACTGGCACGCCGCAGAAGCCGCGCCGCTCACCATGCGGTCCGGCGGAGGTTCTATGAAGCACCGGTCCGCCGACCTGCTGTTGACCGCCAGCGCACCCATCGTCTGGGGCAGCACGTACATTGTGACCACGGAATTCCTGCCGGGATTCGAGCCCATGACCGTGGCCGTGTTGAGAGCCCTGCCCGCCGGGCTGCTGCTGCTGTTGATTGCGCGACAGTTGCCAAGCGGGATCTGGTGGCTGCGCAGTCTCGTGCTCGGCGCCCTGAATTTCTCGGTGTTCCTGAGCCTGCTGTTCGTCGCCACCTACCGCCTTCCCGGCGGCGTTGCCGCCACGGTCGGAGCGATCCAGCCGCTGCTCGTTGCACTGCTCGCGCCAGTGCTGCTTGGTACGCCGTTGCGCATCAAGTCCTTGGTCGCCGGACTGGCCGGCATCATGGGCGTCGGGCTGCTGGTGCTGGCGCCGGAGTCCAAGCTGGATGGCCTGGGCGTCGCGGCCGCATTGGGCGCCGCCGCGTCGATGGCCCTGGGCAATATCCTGGTGCGCCGATGGCGGCCCTCCGTTTCCATGGTCACCCTCACGGCTTGGCAGCTTTGCCTGGGCGGGCTGCTGCTGGTTCCCCTGGTGCTGCTATTCGATCCTGTCATTCCGGCTCTGAGCCCGACCAATCTACTGGGTCTCGCGTGGCTCGGGGTGATCGGCAGCGCGCTGACCTACACCCTATGGTTTCGGGGCATCGGCCGCATCAGCCCCGTGATCGTGTCCTCCTTGCTGTTCCTGAGCCCTCTCACCGCCGTACTGTTGGGATGGGTTTTTCTTGGCCAGAGCCTCGGCGCCATCCAATTGGCCGGCATCGGCGTGATCTGCGCAAGCGTCTGGGCGGGGACCCGGCCGTCAGGGACGCTCAACCAACGCCGCGCTGTAAACTCGGAAGCCTGAGGAAGCCGGCATGCGCGGTGACGTCGAAGGTGAGGAAAACGACAGTGAATCTGACTTATCAGTGGCTCCACGACACGGTACGCGCGCGTTTCGATTCCGACGCGGCCATGGAGGCCTTTCTGCCCCAGGCCCTGACACCCGCCGAACTGAGGCGCAAGAGCGACGATCGCTACCTGTCCGCCATGACGCAACGCGTGTTTCAGGCCGGCATCCAGCATTCCGTGGTCGACGCCAAGTGGCCCGCCTTCGAGGCGGCCTTTTCGGGCTTTGACCTCACGACCATGGCCGCGCTGAGCGATGCGGACATCGAGCATCACATGCAAAATACGGCCATCATCCGCCATCGCGCCAAGATGCAAACCATTGCGCAAAATGCCCGGTTCATCCTGGACGTTCGTCAGGAACAGGGTGGCAGTTTCAGTGCGTTCATCGCCGATTGGCCGGTCACCGACATCATCGGCCTGTGGCGGCTGCTGGCCACACGCGGCGCCCGGCTGGGCGGACGTTCGGCGGCCGGATTCCTGCGCCTGGTCGGCAAGGATACTTTTCTGCTGACCAGCGACGTGGTCGCGCGCCTGGTGGCCGCGGGCGTCGTGACGCGCGAACCGTCGGCGCAACGCGATCTGCAGGCGGTGCAAGAGGCGTTCAACGCCTTGCACGCGGCATCCGGCAGGCCGCTGTGCCAATTATCGGCCCTGTGCGCATTGAGCATCCATCCGGCTTTCTAAGACAGCGGGTTTATTTGTCCGATCCCAGTGAGGCCTGCGCCAGCCACTCACGAGGGGACATGCCCACCTTGGCTGAGAACGCGCGCGACAATGCGGAGGGATTCGCATAGCCGAGCGTCTCGGCGAGGACCTTGATGGGTCGCCCTTCGCGCAGCTTGTTCTGCGCGAGCGCAATGCGCCAGTCATTCAAGTAATCCGCCGGCGTCTGGCCCACCACCTCGCGAAAGGTATTGGCAAACGCCGTACGCGACATGCCGGCGCGCTCAGCCATGCGGCCCACCGGCCAATGCTCGCCCGGAGCGTCGTGCATGGCAACCAAAGCACGCGCCAGACGGGGATCCGAGAGCCCGGTGATGAAACCGGGGCGCACCCCTGCCTCCAGGGGGTGATCGAGCAGCCAGCGCAACAACTGGATCACAACGATCTCGAAGATCCGATCGACCAGCAAGCGCTGGCCGCAGCGCATCTGGCTGGTTTCGGCGAATAGCAATTCGAGTGCCAGTTCCAGGCCCGACACCCGTGCCAGCGGCAATGCGATCAAAGAGGGCAGCGCCCGTGCAAGCGGGTTGTAAGGGCCGCCGTCGAAGTTCAGCCGCGCGCAGGTGAAGTCCGCCCCCTCCATTGGCGGGTTGTGGAAGCGATGCGTGAAGGGGCGCGGATACAGCAACAGGGTCGGTTCGTCGAAGCGCATCGACCGGGGCGCCTCACGCGCATCCGGATGGCTGACCTCCAAGCGGCCGCGGCGCAACACGTGCAGATAGCCATGCCCATCGCAGGCGTCAAAGTGATTGAGTCCACACAATGCGCCGGAGTGGTGCAGTTGGGCCCGCACCCGGAACCGTTCGAGAATGCCCGAGAGGCGGTCTATCGGAGGAGAGGCGCACATATGAACTAATTGATATGTTTTATGAATTTATTAGACCATATCGTACGATAAATTGGGACATACTGTCCACGTCGCGTCGGGTGACCAGCTGCTACCCGACAAGACCACCCAACAGGTCCCTGCTTCGCAGACTGTTTTCCCTGACCAGCCTGACTTCCTCCAGGAGTTCGATATGTCCCGCGTCAACATTCAAACCTCACTCGTCCCCGCCGCAAGCCAATCCCTGCTGGCCCAGATCCAGCAAGCCTTCGGCGCCACACCCAATATGTTCAAGGCCGTGGCCAACTCCCCTGCCGCCCTGCAGAGCATGTGGTCCGCCTTCGGCGCATTGGGTCAAGGGACGCTGGGCGCCAAGCTCGGGGAGCAGATCGCTGTGGCGATCGCCAACCGCAATCGCTGCGAATACTGCTTGGCTGCCCACACCGTCCTCGGCCAGAATGCCGGGGCATCGGCCGCCGAAATGTCCGCCGCCCAGGCGGGCCATGCCGATGATGCCAGGACCACCGCGGCCTTGGCTTTTGCCCTCAAGGTCGTCGAGCAGCGTGCGCAGATCGCAGATGCCGACATCGCCAGTCTGCGGGAGGCGGGTTTCGGAGACGAGCAGATCGTCGAGATCATGGCGCATGTCGCCTTGAATCTCTTTACCAACTACGTCAACCTTGCCTTGGACGTACCGATCGATTTTCCCAAGGTCGCGCTGAAAGATGCCTGATGGTATCGCTCAGCGTATTTACGAAGCGCTGGACGCTTGGCGAAACATTGTCACTGCGCCAGACAGCCAGCGTTTCAACCTGGTGGTCCACCCCGGCCAGAGGCCTGATGGCCAGGCCCTGACGTTGAATGCTACGCACGCATGAAGAGTAGAGCGAGACCCCGATATTGGCTGAAACAAGGCCGAAGATGCCGTCACTGGTGGACGCTTCCTGAACCACATTCGGCGAAAAGCCGGCTTCCCGGCACGCAGAGAACACGATATGCCTGAATGCCGCCCAGCTGTCCTTGGAGCCCAGGACAAAAGGCTCATCCGCCAGATCCTTGAGGGAAACCGTTTCTTGCCGGGCGAGCGGGTGGCCGTCCGACAGCAAAGCCACCAAAGGATCGAGCATCACGGAGACGGAATTGACACCCTTGCTTTCAAAGGGCCCGATCAACAAGCCCACGTCAATGTGGCCGGCCAGGATCTCCTCCTTTTGAACGACAGTGGGTACGTAGCTCAATTCCACCCGCACCCCCGGATGCTCACGCCGGAAGGTTTCCAGTATGCGCGGAAGCGGGCCATTGATGGCAAAATCCGTATAGGCCACCGCGACATTGCCCGCGTTGCCCAAGGCCGCGCTGTGGGTTCGCATCACACCGCGCTCCAGCAGCCTCAGCACTTCCCGGCTTTCCGCCAGAAATACCCGACCGGCTTCTGTAAGCTCGACGCTGCGCGTCGTTCGCTGCAGAAGCTCTACACCGATATCGTCCTCCAGTGAGCGGATCAACCGGCTGAGGGCTGGCTGGGTCATGCACAGGCGCTCGGCCGCACGCCCGAAGTGCAACTCCTCAGCCAGCAGGACGAAGGCGCGGAGATGTCGCAACTCAAAGCGCATAGCCATATAGGGCCTCACCCTGTTTTGAGTAGCGATCATACCATTATGACATTCAGCTCAAACAGCCCATCATATCGTCCAGATCTTGAAACTTGACTCGCGGCCTGTTTTGCTCGTGGCCAGCCGCCAATTCTTGACTGTCAATATTGATCCAGTCGCTCCAAGAGGTGAAGTTGATATTTCTCTCTCTGAGGACATCGACGATATCCGCCTTGGCCGGTGCCGCAACACAATCATCGTCTGAGGTTTTCCAGCTTTTCAGCAATGCGGCGACCGTTTCCGCCGAGTCCTGGCGGTTGGTGCCCACCGTGCCGGATGGGCCGCGCTTGGCCCAGCCCGTCACAAACTCCTTGGGAAGAACCACCCCATCGCCATCGATGATCCGCCCGTTGATATTTGGGACAATTGATTGTTGTGCATCGAACGGCACGCCGGGAACCATCGAAACAACATTACCAATAGCCGAAAAGATGGCATCCACGGAAATCCGGCAGCGACCTTCATCAGAATCCGGCTTAGACGATCCATGACGCAGGACATTGTTTCTACATAAGTCCAGCCATTCGACGGACTCTTTTCCGCCGATGAATGCCACTGAGTGCCAGAATTTGATATGAATTTTCTTTTCATATCCGACTTTCGGCCGTTCCGCAATGGACTTCAGGATATTCATATTCAGGCGGCATTGCTGATTATTGTTTACATAATCGGTCTCATCGTCGGTGAGCCTCAAGTCCTCCGGATCAATGATGATATCCACATTTTTCAAGTGGCCGAGTCCACGCAGCTCGACCGGCGTGAACTTGGCCTGAGCGGGGCCTTTGCGCACCAAGAGGTAAACCTCCCGGACGGCGTTGCGCTCGAGTTCCCGCAAGATGCTATCGGGCACATCGGTCGACCTGACGACATCCATCTCGTTGATCAGCATCCTGACGACGTCCAAGGCAACGTTGCCGCCGCCCACGACCGCCGCTTTGGAGAACCTCAGCGAAAAATCTGAAATTCGCCTGAGAGGATGCCCGTTGTACCAATCCACGAAATCCATCGCGCTGAAGCTTCCCTCCAGGCCTTCTCCGGGAACACGCAAATATTGTCTGCCCGCCGCCCCTGTTGCATATATGATGGAATCGTAGTGCCGCAACAGGTCGTCTCTATTCAAATCGACGCCAAAATCAACATTTCCGATGAATCGGAGATTGCTGAATTCATCGATCAATCCGGAAAAAACCTTGGACACCGTCTTCATCCGCTGATTATCCGGGGCGATCCCGTACCGGACAAGGCCGAATGGCGTAGGCAGTTTATCGATGATATCTATCTGGCCGGAGAAATGTTTGAGCAACTCAAGCGCCGCGTAGAATCCCCCGGGTCCGGCGCCGATTATCGCCACTCTCTTGGATTGCATATCATCCCCATCCGCTCAGTGGTTTTTACAGGCACTATGCCTTTCCGGAAGCCCGGCCACCAGCTTCGTATCAGAGCCATAGCTGCCGATCGGCGCAGCCGCACCCGGGGAACCGAGTGGTTCAGTCTTTCCATCCAGGATCTCCGAGAAGAATCTAGTATTATCGGCTATATACTCCCTCAGATTGTCTGGCACGTCCTCGTCAAAGAAGATGGCATCCTCTGGGCACGCCGGAACACAGGCTCCGCAATCTATGCATTCATCTGGTTGGATATACAATGAGCGCACCCCCTCATATATGCAATCAACTGGGCATTCCTTCACGCATTCCTTGTGTATGCAGTCGATACACGCCTCAGTGATGATGTGGGGCATCTTGTGTCTCCTGATTTATTTATATTTCATGATCGATTCGGGGCTTACCGCCACACCCGAGGCCTATGGAAATCGGCCTCAGACAAAAACCAAGCGGTAAGCCCTCACAAGGCTGGCTACCTCAACAGCGTATCCAACGGCGCTATGGAATGGTACATTTCACCAGCCCATTTCGGTTCTCGCCCCTTGGGGTCGAGCTCGAACGACTGGGTTTCCGCCAGTAGCGCTTTTATTGTTTCCGCCGCCTCGACGCGACCGACATAGCGGCCCACACAATAGCCAGCCCCGAAACCCAGTGCGAAATGGGTGGTTTGCTCCCTTTCCGGGTTGAAGCTGTAGGGGCATTCCCATTTTTCTTCGCTTCGGTTCGTCAGTGGCGTAATGACATAGATTCCATCGCCGGCTTTCATCTGGGTTCCGTTGAGATCGACATCCTTCAGGACCGTCCGGCGGATAGTCCTGAAGGGGGTCAGATAGCGCAGCCCTTCCTCAACATAGTTTTGTACCTCCTGCGGATTTGCCCGCAACCTCGCCTGCAGGTCCTGGTCGCGTGCAATTATGTATAGCAGTCCTCTCAGCAAAGGCTTGGTTTCATTGTCCAGACTGCTCCAGCACAAAGTCATGACATCTCTTTCACCCCAGTCTGGGAAGACAGTCGGCCCTTCCGCCCAGAACCTGCTGATCAAATCATCCCGCGGATTGTCACGCCTGTCCCTTATGGTGGGCAGAATGAGCTGCGTGATCGCCTCGAGTGCCTTTTGACCGTCTTGCGCGATTTTACTGCTCAGCGGAATCCCTTCCCTGGCATGCAGCTCCTCCTTCCATTTGGCGCGAATCTGCATCTGTTGATTCAGATTCCGCATGAAATTTTCATCGGAAGTGTCGATACCGAGAAATTTGCTGCCGATGTACATCGGTACCGTATCCGCGTATTCCACAGCCAATTCGGCCGATCCTTTCGCCACGAGCTGCGCGGCCAATCCCCGCGCCAGCTCAAACGCCATCGGGCGGATCAATTCGGCAAAATCCTCCCCGGTGAGGCGCATATGCATGGCATGAAGGCGACGATGGTCTCGCCCGCTCAGATTCAATAAGTGCCGCCCCCAGAATTCGGTCGCCCCTTCGCGCTCTGGAATATCCCTCCAGAATGTTTCCGCCTCCTTGAGGATGCGGAATCCTTCTTCGTAGCCGGTAACGACCCAGGCATTCCTATCGGAATGCCAATATACCGGCGCCTCGCCGATCCACTGAGAGAATCCTTCTCTGATTTCTTTATCCAATTGGCTATCAATAGCGATAGCAGTGGCTGCTGTCATCTCCTGCTCCTTTTGTCAAAACAATCCGAAAAAGTCGTGTGATTCACTTCGCGTGCGTGAATACACCTCGCCCTTACTGCCTCTTCTTGCCTGGAGGTACTCATCGATGGAATTATTGGTACCCATGCTAGCATGGGTATAAGGGGATTTGATAATAATACGGTACATATATATACCGTTTATGGTATCAATTAAACGAAATAGAAATTGCCGTCGGCACCTTGTACGCCGTCGATGCACTCGATGTGCTGCCGCGCGTCGTCCCCGACCTTCGCATTGCTGTGGAAGGTCTTCTGGTCAGTCTTGAACCTGCCCGGCACGAACCGACAAAGGCCATGTGACCGTTCGCCGGGCGGTGGGACCTCCCCATTCCTTGCGCAAGATATCCGCCAGGGCCTCCACAGGATTGGATCCCAGCGCCTTCTCCGCGGCCTTCACGGCCGACCAGGTGTGGAGATAGCCGATGAGATCGTCCAGGCACCACTGCGCTTGGATGGCCAGTGGCGCAAGCGCGACCTCCTTGAAAGGGAACGGCAGGCTGCGGTAGCCGTCTTCCACGTGGCGGCGCTCCGCAGGCCAATAGGGGCCGACGGTGTCGTAGTAGAAGCGCTGCACGGCCAGATCCACAGCGCCCGCGACATGCAGCACGCCGTAGGTGATGAGTGCAACGGCGGCCTGCGGTCGGGCTACACGCCGCACCTCTGCATAGAACTTTTCCAAGTCCAGCCAGTGAGCCGCCTGGGCCACTGTGATCAGGTCCACGCTGGCGTCAGGCAAGCCGCTGTCTTCCGCGAGCGCCACACGATAGGTCACGCCGTCGCGCGGCTGGGCGTTCTCGACTTGAGCCGCGCTGGCATCCGTGGCGACGACCTCATCAAATCGTTCCGCGAGCAGCACCGACAACTGCCCTGTGCCGCACCCGCAGTCAAGCGCCCTTCCCCGGTCGGGGCTGATGTGGGCCAGCGCATCCACCAGTTCGATGGGATAGGTCGGCCGATAGGCCGCGTAGCCGGCGGAACCGCTGGAGAAATGATCCTTGAAGTCAGTGTTTGTCATCTGCAGATCATCACGCACATAGCCCCCGAGGGGCGTGCAGCCCTCCCTATGACTGCTTTACTCTTGATCTTCCCAGGGATTGATGACTTTCACGCCGGCCGCTTCATAGGGCGATGTGTCGCGCGATGCCACGATGAAGCCCCGTGATGCCGCAACGGCCGCAATGTAGCCGTCTGGCGTCGGGAAACCGTGTCCGCCGTTCCTGGCCGTCACGGCCAAGTCGGCATAGTGGTGGCGCGCTGCATCCGTGTCGAACGGCAGCACCCGATCCTTGAACAGCTCCAGCAGCTCGGTTAGAGCACGGTCTAGCGTGTTCTTGCGCTTGCCCGCCGGCAGCGCCCCAATGCCGAACAGCAGTTCGGCCAAGGCGATGCTGGACAGATGCAAGGTTTCCGCCGTCTGCTCGTTCAGCCAGGCTCTCACGGTCGCATCCGGTTCCGGCTTCATCGCCTCGGAGACGACATCGGTATCCAGGATGATCATTTAGTCGAAACTCGCGGGTTTGGCTGGCGTCTTATCGCGCACATTTTCGAAGACAGCAAACTCTTCGTCGGTCAGGCCAACCTTGCGGCCGATGGCGGCCAGGGCATCCCCTACACGCACACGCTTCTCTGGCTTGACCGCTGCCGCGAGAATCTCACGCACCTCGGCTTCCGTGCTGCGGCCGTGCTGGGCGGCCCGCACACGCAAAGCACGATGCACGTCATCCGGCACGTTCCTTACAGTCAGGACTGCCATAATTCAGATCCTCCAAACTACTGTCTATGACAGCAGTTATAGAATCATGCAGTCATTTATGCCAGCCACTACCGTCCCCCTGGTCAAGCATCAGATTTTCTTCACGAACTCCGACTTCAAGCTCATCGCTCCGAACCCATCGATCTTGCAGTCAATGTCATGATCCCCATCGACCAGGCGGATATTCTTGGCCTTGGTCCCCATCTTCACGACCCCGCTCGATCCCTTGAGTTTCAGGTCTTTGATGACTGTGACGCTATCTCCGTCTTGCAGCACGTTACCGGTGGCGTCGCGGTGAACACGTTCGTCCGACCCGGACACGGCTTCGGCTTGCGCCAACCATTCGTGACCACATTCCGGGCAAACATAGAGCCCGCCACCATCCTCATAGGTAAGGCTGGATTGGCATTGGGAACAGGGGGCAGACTGATCATGAATATTTCTCACTCCGACTCCGACTCGGTCATCAATAAAAATAAAAACCATTTTAAATCAAATAATTAAAACAGCCACTTCCGCCGATACCACGAAAAATGCCATGGCGAGCCAATCGACCTGCTCACCAGTGACCCAGGCGAGCAGCAGCATCGACTGACGCTTTCAGGCTTATTGACGATCAGGGCACATCTTAACGCGCTGCACCACGAAGAGACTACAGCTCGTCCAGGAAGTCGCCGACCACGGCTGCACAATGGCCGAAGTTGGGCGTGTACTCCAGCATTGCAATGGCATCGAACGTGGCGCGCAAGGTGGCATGCGGCGACCGAATCTGGGACAAGAACGCCTCCCGGTGACGCAGGAGGAATGGCGTCGCCATCAGCAACTGCTGAGGCTCGCGTTCGATCACGAGCGCAAAGTCAAAAAGATCGCGCGCCATGACCCGATCGCCACGGTGGTACATCTTCTTGGCAATGACTTCGGCGGCAGTCTCCACCTTCACATTTGACGAAGGTACCTGGTTGCTCGGTGTAGTCCTGCGTCAAATCTGCAGCGGTATCGCTCAGTCGTGGCGAGACAAAACCGAGGTACTGCGGGTCAGGCACGAAGATGTCGATGTCTTTACTCAGCCGGTGTCGGTACCGAAACATCAGCACCGTTCCACCGCCCAGCGTCCAGAACGGGTCTCAACATCCCGACGAATTTGTGGAGAATCTCTTCGATCTTGATGCGGCTGCGGTAGTAGCCGCCGCGCAACGCCAGCGAGCACAACTCAAGAATCCACCTATCGACGTCGACCATTATCTGGAGATCCTATTCCGGCAAGGACTGGTTCAGACAACCAAAGCCTTAGCGACCTATTGTTCCATTCTCTAACATCGCAGCCCAACGCTGCCCATCAGGCACCTGCCGTAGCCGAAGGATGGAAAACCTGTCAATTGGAGAGAATTGAGTTGGCTATTGATTGGACAAATGCCTATGAAGGCATCGAAGTAGCGGTGGCAGCAACGGCTCAGGAATTTATTGACGCTCTTCGGCCATCCAATTCCCATTGGTGGGAAGGTGCATCTTGCCCGTGGGTTTTTCGGGGCCACGCATACGAGGAGTGGCAGTTATTACCTTCGGCTTGGCGCCCATCGAATACCATCTTGAACAACATCCGTTCAGCGCAGTGCTGGTTCGCTACGCGTCGCTTCCTTCGAATCAGGTGGATTCGGCCCGATGTAAACGGATTTACCATCCTTCCACACCACGGCGTACTGGCCTAAGCGGCGCTTGCGATCCAGTGCCTTGGCCACGGAATTACGCAGGCTTTCCAGTGCCTTGCGCGTGTCTTCATCATATTGGGGAGTCATAGGCCCGCCTCACTGCGTAGGTGCCGATAGACGGCATCATCAAAAATTTCAACACGATTCCCTTGCTGAGTAAACACAAGAGCCGGGTCATCCAGGCTGTTCAGGTAGCAGCGCGTCAAGCTGACCCGCGGGGCATACAGTTCAAACAAGTTGCGCAAGCTGCGGGCAAAACGTCGCTCAATCGCCTGCGCCGGGATACTGTGGCCGCCGTGAGCGACACGCTCGGCCACCCGGTCATGAGACAGCTGCACATTGGGTAAGGCCAAGTATGACATCTCGACACGCCAGCCGCTTTGCATCAAGCGATCCACCAGCCGCAGGTAACCACGTCCAGACAAAGTTGTCTCAAAAGCGAAGTCCTGGCGCGCTCGTTCGCACCGGTCGATTTCCGCCAGATACAGCTTGGACGCAGCCAACTGCTCACGCTCGGGATTCAAGGGTGACAGCCCCGCAGCAATCAGGTCGGCATTGATGAACGTCTGGCATTGGGCGACCGCCGGGAGGTAGTCCAGTGCAAAGGTTGTTTTTCCTGCGCCATTGGGGCCTGCAATGATCCAGCAGGTGGGCGTCAGACTCATACCTGCAAATCACCCGCATTGGCCACTTGCACATCCAACCGCATTTGCTCACGAAACCAAGCATCGTGATCAGGTGCCTGCTTCTGGGTTCGGACGTAATCGCGCATGAAGGCCCGCAACAGCTGTGCACCGCTGACGTCTCCCGCCTTGGCGATTTCAGTGAATTCGTTCTTCAGTTGCTCGTCCACACGAAACGTGAAGGTGGATTGATTCATGGTTTGGCCCATGTGTTACATCGAAAGTGCAATCTAACACAAACCTCAGAGCTACAGCAAAAGGAGTACAAGGGCGATGTTCTATGTAAAGCCCCACCGCACCGGCGACGGCCTTGGATACCTCGTCCTCCCGATACCATGCCAGCGCCGTTTAGCTGATCATGGTATCGGTGTCTCTTTCAATGGCACCTCCTCTTCATGCCATAAAAAATGCCATTGATGATGCGATAAACATCGTTATTGATTCGATATTTTTACAATAAAATCAATAGATTATAAAACAATCTCACTCCCACTCAATCGTCGCCGGCGGCTTGCTCGACACGTCGTACGTCACCCGATTGATGCCGCGCACCTCGTTGATGATGCGCGACGATACCTTTTTCAGCAGCGCATACGGCAGTTCCGCCCAATCCGCGGTCATGAAGTCCGAGGTCTGCACGGCGCGCAGGGCCACGACGTAGTCGTAGGTGCGGCCGTCGCCCATGACGCCTACGGATTTCACCGGCAGGAAGACGGCGAAGGCCTGCGAGGTCAGGTCGTACCAGCTCTTGCCGCTGTTGGGCTCGATGGTGGCGCGCAGTTCCTGGATGAAGATGTCGTCGGCGCGGCGCAGCAGGTCGGCGTATTCCTGCTTGACCTCGCCCAGGATGCGCACGCCCAGGCCGGGCCCGGGGAAGGGATGGCGGTACACCATGACGGGCGGCAGGCCCAGGGCCACGCCGAGCTTGCGCACCTCGTCCTTGAACAGCTCGCGCAGGGGCTCCAACAGTTTCAGGTTGAGGGTCTCGGGCAGGCCGCCCACGTTGTGGTGGGATTTGATGGCGACGGCCTTGCCGGTCTTGCTGGCCGCCGACTCGATGACGTCGGGATAAATAGTGCCCTGCGCCAGCCAGCGGGCGTTTTGGAGCTTGCCGGCCTCGACCTGGAACAGCTCGACGAACTCGCGGCCGATGATCTTGCGCTTGGCCTCGGGGTCGGACACGCCGGCGAGCTTGCCCATGAATTGGACGCTGGCGTCGATGTGCATGACCTTGATGCCCAGGTGGCTGGCCATGGTGTCCATGACCTGTTGGGCCTCGTTCAGGCGCAGCAGGCCGTGGTCGACGAACACGCAGGTCAGCTGGTCGCCGATGGCCTGGTGGATCAGGGCCGCCGCGACCGACGAGTCGACGCCGCCGGACAGGCCCAGAATGACCTCGTCGTCGCCGACCTGCCGGCGAATGCGCTCGACGGCCTCGGTGACGTAGTCGGGCATGTTCCAATCCCGCGCGCAGCCACAGATGTCGGTGACGAAACGCTCGAGCATGGCCTGGCCCTGCACGGTGTGCGTGACCTCGGGATGGAACTGCACGGCGTAGAATCCGCGCGCCTCGTCGGCCATGCCGGCAATCGCGCAAGTCGGGGTCGAGGCCATGAGCTTGAAGCCGGGCGGCAAGGCGGTGACGCGATCGCCATGGCTCATCCAGACTTTCAGCATGCCGTGACCTTCGGCCGTGCGGAAATCCTCGATGCCGTCCAGCAATCGCGTATGGCCATGGGCGCGGACCTCGGCATAGCCGAATTCCCGGTGATCGGAAAATTCGACCTGCCCACCCAACTGCATGGCCATGGATTGCATGCCGTAGCAGATGCCCAGCACCGGCACGCCGGCGGCAAAGACCGCCGCCGGCACCTTCAGCGATTCCTCGGCATAGGCCGAGGCATGGCTGCCTGACAGGATGATGCCCTTGAGCCCCGCCTGATCCGCGATGAATCCGTCGTCCACGTCGCCCGGATGGATCTCGCAATAGACACCGGCCTCGCGCACGCGGCGGGCGATCAGTTGGGTGACTTGGGAACCGTAGTCGAGGATGAGGATGCGCTGGTGCATGATGGGCAAGGGGAAGGAGGATTCAAGGCGTTAATGTAACCCATGGCGCCCTCGTCCGCGCTGCCCTGCTCGCCCTGGCGCGACGCCTGGCGGGCCGTTACATTAGAGGCCAAGAGGAGATCGTCGCATGACTTTGAAATCCATCACGCTGCCCCTGCCGCTGGCGGGGCTATTGGCGCTGGCCGTCGCCATGGGGATCGGCCGCTTCGCTTTTACGCCGGTGCTGCCGATGATGCAGGCGGACCAGGGGATGTCCCTGGCCCAAGGGGGTTGGCTTGCCAGCGCCAACTATCTGGGCTATCTGGCGGGCGCCCTGGTGGCCGCCCGGCTGCCGTGGCCCGCCGACGCGCTGCTGCGCCGCGGCCTGTGGACTGTGGTGCTGACGACGGCGGCCATGGGCGTGACGGGCCACTGGCTGGCCTGGCTGCTGTGGCGCTTCCTGGCGGGGGCGGCCGGCGCCTGGGTCATGGTCGGCACGGCGGCGCTGTGCATCGCACGCCTCAATGCAGCCGGGCGCGCCGGGCAGGCCGGCGTGGTGTTCGCCGGGGTCGGCTGCGGCATCGCCTTTGCCGGCCTGGTGTGCATGGCGCTGGCCCTGGCCCAGGCCTCGTCCCCGCAGGCGTGGCTGCTGCTGGCGCTGGCGGCGCTGTGTGGCCTGGCGGGCGCCTCCGCGCTCTGGACCCGGCCGGCACCGGCGATGTCCCCGGCCGCCGACCGCCAGACGCCATCGGGCGCGGCGTCGTCCGTGGCCGCCGATGGGCCTGCGGGCCCTGGACGCACAGGCCGTCCCGGCCTGCACTGGGGCCTGATCTGGTGCTATGGGGTCTATGGCTTCGGCTACATCCTGCCGGCGACGTTCCTGCCCGCGCAGGCGCGCATGCTGGTGCCGGACCCGCTGCTGTTCAGCCTCGCCTGGCCGGTGTTCGGCGTGGCGTCGGCGGTCGCGACGCTGATCGCCGGCCGCCTGCTGCGCCGCTACACGCGCTGCGAAATCTGGGCCGGCGCGCAGGTCGTGATGGCCGTCGGCGTGCTGATGCCGGTCTGGATCCACAGCCTGGCGGCCATCCTGGTGGCCGCGATCTGCGTCGGCGGTACGTTCATGGCGATCACCATGGTCGGCCTGCAGGAGGCCCAGGCGCGGGTGGCCGCGCCATGGGTCAAGACTCAGATCGCGGCCATGACCGCCTCCTTTGCCGTCGGCCAGCTCGTGGGGCCTTTGTTTTTCAGCCTCACGCACCTGTGGTTCGATGCGGGCCTGGAACTGGCGCTGGTGCTGGGGGCGGCCGGCCTGGTGGCCGGCGTCATTCCCATCCTGCGCTTGCAAGGCGGACGGCGGGCCGCATGAGGCCGGGCCTGAAACGCCCGTCGGATGGACCTCAGTCGGCGCGGTAGTTGGGGGCTTCTTTAGTGATCTGCACGTCGTGCACGTGCGATTCGCGCACACCCGCGGCGGTGATCTCGACGAACTCGGCCTTGCCGTGCAGCTCGCCGATGGTGGCGCAGCCGCAATAGCCCATCGAGGCGCGGATGCCGCCGACCAGCTGATAGATGATGGCGATCACGCTGCCCTTGTAGGGGACGCGCGCCTCGATGCCTTCGGGCACGAGCTTGTCGACATTGTTGCCCGGGTCCTGGAAGTAGCGGTCGGCCGAGCCGTCGGCCATCGCGCCCAGGCTGCCCATGCCGCGATAGGATTTGTAGGACCGCCCCTGGAACAGGACGACCTCGCCGGGGGCTTCCTCGGTGCCGGCGAACATCGAGCCCATCATGCAGGTGGAGGCGCCCGCCGCCAGCGCCTTGGCCACGTCGCCGGAATAGCGGATGCCGCCGTCGGCGATCAGGGGCACGCCCGAGCCTTCCAGGGCCTTGGCCACGTCGGCGATGGCGGTGATCTGCGGCACGCCCACGCCGGCCACCACGCGGGTGGTGCAGATGGAGCCCGGGCCGATGCCGACCTTGACGCCGTCGGCGCCCGCCTCGACCAGGGCCAGGGCGGCCGCGGCGGTGGCGATATTGCCGCCGATGACCTGGATGTTGGGGTAGTGTTTCTTGACCCAGCGCACGCGCTCGATCACGCCGGCGGAATGGCCGTGCGCGGTGTCGACCACGATGACGTCGACGCCGGCGCCGGCGAGTTTTTCCACGCGCTCGTCGGTGCCCTCGGCCACCCCGACGGCCGCGCCCACGCGCAGCTGGCCCTGGGAATCCTTGCTGGCGAGAGGGTGCTCGGTGTTCTTGACGATGTCCTTGACGGTGGCCAGGCCGCGCAGCTGGAACTTGTCGTTGACGATCAGCACGCGCTCGAGGCGATGGCGGTGCATCAGGGCCTGGGCCTCCTCGAGGGTGGCGCCCTCGTGCAGGGTGACGAGGCGTTCCTGCGGCGTCATGACCTCGCGCAAGGACACGTCCAGGCGGTCTTCGAAGCGCAGGTCCCGGTTGGTGACGATGCCGACGAGCTTGCCGCCCTCGACCACCGGCAGGCCGGAAATGCCGTGCTGGCGCTGCAAGGCGATGGCGTCGCGCACCTTCATCGTGGGCGTGACGGTGACCGGGTCGATGACGATGCCGAATTCATGGCGCTTGACCCGCGCCACCTCGCGCGCCTGGGCGTCCGCGTCCAGGTTCTTGTGGATGATGCCGATCCCGCCTTCCTGGGCCATGGCGATGGCCAGGCCGGACTCGGTGACCGTGTCCATGGCGGCGGATACGAGGGGGATGTTGAGCTGGATGCTGCGGGTGAGATTGGTGGCCAGGCGCGTGTCGCGCGGCAGCACCTGGGAATAGGCCGGAACCAGCAACACATCGTCGAAGGTCAGGGCTTTCTTGATCAGACGCATGAATGAACTCCGCACAAAGATCGATTATACCGTCTCGGCAAAGGGTTTTCCCGCGCCTCCACCGCGCGGCTTGCACGCCGCCCGGATTCGATAGGCACAGCACAGCCCATGGGGACGATGCCGCACTATCCTATCGAAACGCGTGCGTTGCGGAACATGCGCATCCAGGGGCTGTAGCCGCCGTGCGGCGCATCGTCGCCGCCGGCATCGGCCGGGCCCCATCGTTCGGGGCGCCACGACATCATGACGTTGCGCGTGACGCGCTCGGGGTGCGGCATCATGATAGTGAAACGGCCGTCGGCGGTGGTGACGCCGGCCAGCCCCCCCGGGCTGCCGTTCGGGTTGGCCGGGTAGCGCTCGGTGCGCGCGCCGCGATTGTCCACGTAGGCCAAGGCCTCGGCCACGCGCGAGGCATCGCCCTGCAGTTCGAAATTCGCGTAGCCCTCGCCGTGGGCCACGGCGATGGGCACGCGCGCCCCCGCCATGCCGGCGAGAAAGATCGAGGGCGAGTCCAGGATTTCGACCAGCGAAAGGCGCGCCTCGTATTTTTCCGAAACGTTGCGGGTGAAGCGCGGCCAATGGCCGGCCCCCGGAATCGCGTCGGCGAGGGCCGCCATCATCTGGCAACCGTTGCATACCCCCAGGGCGAAGGTGTCGGGGCGCTCGAAGAAGGCCGCGAACTGCGCGGCCAGAGCCTCGTTGTAGCGGATGGTGCGCGCCCAGCCCTCGCCCGCGCCCAGGACGTCGCCATAGCTGAAGCCGCCCACCGCCACCAGCCCTTGCGCATCGCGCAGGTCGGCGCGCCCGGCCAGCAGGTCGGTCATGTGCACGTCCACGGCCTCGAATCCGGCGGTGTCGAAGGCCCAGGCCATCTCGACCTGGCTGTTGCAGCCTTGTTCCCGCAGGACCGCGACGCGCGGGCGCGCGCCGGTGGCGATGAACGGGGCGGCGATGTCCTCCTGGGGATCGAAGTCCACCCGCGGGGACAGGCCGGGATCATCGACATCGAGCCAAATGTCGTATTCGGCCTGGGCGCAGTCCGGGTGGTCGCGGCGCGCCATGATGCGCCGCGTGGTCTCGCTCCAGGCCTGGCCAAGCTCGGCGATCGGACGCTGGTAGATGCAGGATCCGTCGCGATAGACCTGCAGCTCGGCCTTGCCGTTGAGCATGCCGACGACGTGCGAGCAGGGCGACAGGCCCGCCTGCCGCAGGCTGCGCAGAACCTCGTCGCGCTGGTCGCGCCGCACCTGCAGCAGCAGGCCGGCTTCCTCATTGAACAGGGCTCGCAGATTGCGCTCGTGGCGCAGCACGGCGACTTGCTCGCCACGGATCTTGTAGTCGCCGGCGTCGGCCTCGTGGGGATCGATGGTGAGCATGTCGAGGTTCAGCGACACGCCCGTGCGCCCGGCGAAGGCCATCTCGGCCGCGGCGGCCAGGAGGCCCCCGTCCGAGCGGTCGTGGCAGGCCAGCACCAGGCCGCGTGCCGCCAGCTCGCGCACGGCCAGGAACGCCGCGCGCAGCACGCCGGCGTCGCGCATGTCGGGCGCCTCGTCGCCAATCCGGCCATGGACCTGGCCCAGGACCGAGCCGCCCAGGCGCTGGCGCCCTTCGCCCAGGTCGATCAGCAGCAGCACGGTGTCGCCCTGGTCGGTGCGCAGTTGCGGCGTCAGCGTGGCGCGCACGTCGCCCACGGGCGCGAACGCCGTCACCACCAGCGACACCGGCGACACCACGGCATGGTCGCCCGCCTCGTCCGTCCAGGCGGTGCGCATGGACAGGGAATCCTTGCCGACCGGAATCGACAGGCCCAGGGTCTGGCACCAGTCGCTGACGGCGGCGACCGTATCATAGAGGGCCGCATCCTGGCCCGGCGCGCCGCAGGCGGCCATCCAGTTGGCCGAGAGCTTGACGTCCTCGAGGCGCGCCACGTCGGCGGAAACCAGATTGGTCAAGGCTTCGGTGACCGCCATGCGGCCGGAGGCCGCCGGGTCCAGAACCGCGACCGGGCTGCGTTCACCCATGGACATGGCCTCGCCGCGCACCTGTTCATAGTCGGCCAGGGTGACGGCGCAATCGGCGACCGGCACCTGCCAAGGTCCCACCATCTGGTCGCGCGCGGACAGGCCGCCCACCGTGCGGTCGCCGATGGTGATGAGGAATGATTTGTTGGCCACGGTGGGGTGGCGCAAGACGCGTTCTATCGTTTCGCCCAGGTCCATGTCGGCCAGGTCCAGGGGTTCGCCGCGAAACGCCAGGCGCTCGGCCCGGCGCGCCATGCGCGGCGGCTTGCCGAGGATGGCGTCGACCGGCACGTCCACCGGCCGCATGCCCTCGGGCGCGGGACGCTCGGCATCCAGGCCTGGCAGGCCTTCGCCATGGGTGACGCGCAGGCTGCGATCCTCGGTGGCAATCCCCACCACCGCATACGGGCAGCGCTCGCGCTCGGCGATGCGGCCGAACCGTTCGAGGTCGGCCGGCAGGATGGCGAGAACGTAGCGTTCCTGGGACTCGTTGCTCCAGATTTCAGCCGCGGACAGGCCGGATTCCTCGACCGGCACGCGGTCGAGTTCGAACACGGCGCCGCGCCCCGCGTCATTGACCAGCTCGGGGAAGGCGTTGGACAGCCCGCCCGCGCCGACGTCATGGATCGCCAGGATGGGATTGGCCTCGCCCTGCTGCCAGCAGCGGTCGATGACCTCCTGGGCGCGGCGCTGCATCTCGGGATTGCCCCGCTGCACGGAATCGAAATCGAGCTCGGCCTGGTTGGTGCCCGCCCCCATGCTGGAGGCCGCGCCGCCGCCCATGCCGATGCGCATGCCGGGACCGCCCAGCTGCACCAGCAGCGCGCCCGGCGGCAGCGGATCCTTGTGCGTCAGGCGGGCGTCGATCTGGCCCAGTCCGCCGGCCAGCATGATGGGCTTGTGGTAGCCCCAGCGCACGCCGTCGACCGTCTGCTCGAAGCTGCGGAAATAGCCCAGCAAGTTGGGACGCCCGAACTCGTTATTGAAGGCCGCGCCGCCGATCGGCCCCTCGATCATGATGTCCAGCGGGCTGGCAATGCGGTCGGGCGCGCCGCCCGCGTCCTCCCAGGGCTCGGGCGCATCGTCGACGCGCAGGTTCGACACGGTGAAGCCGGTCAGGCCGGCCTTGGGCTTGGAGCCGCGGCCGGTCGCGCCCTCGTCGCGGATCTCGCCGCCCGCGCCCGTGGCCGCCCCCGGGAACGGGGCAATGGCCGTCGGATGGTTGTGGGTCTCGACCTTCATCAAGGTGTGGACCTGGGCGTCGTGGCGCGCATAGACGGGCGACTCGCCGCCCGCATGGAACAGTCGGGCGGGGCCGCCGGCCATCACGGCCGCATTGTCCGAATAGGCCACGACGGTGCCGACGGGCTGCGCCGCGTGGGTCTCGCGGATCATGTCGAACAGCGTGCGTTCCTGGGCCTGGCCGTCGACCGTCCAGCGCGCGTTGAAGATCTTGTGACGGCAGTGTTCGCTGTTGGCCTGCGCGAACATCATGAGCTCGACGTCACTGGGGTCGCGCCCCAGATCGGTGTAGGCGCGCAGCAAATAGTCGATCTCGTCGCCGGACAGCGCCAGGCCCAGGTCGGTATTGCAGGCCTCGAGCGCCTCGCGGCCGCGCGCCAGCACCGCAATGGCCTGGACCGGCTTGCCCGGCAAGGGCGCGAACAACGCCTGGCCGTCGAAATCGCCCTCGACCACCGCCTCGGTCATGCGATCGTACAGGCAGGCCGCCACGGCCTCGCGCTGCGCCGCGTCGAATTCGCGCCGGCCCAGCAGATTGCGCTGAGGCAATACCGCATAGTGGATGCCGCGCTCGATACGGCGCACGGCCGACAGGCCGCAGTTGTGTGCGATGTCGGTGGCCTTGCTGGCCCAGGGCGACACCGTGCCGGGCCGGGGCACCACCATGAATTCCAGCGCATGCCGCTCGGCGGCCGAGGCCTCGCGCGGCCAGCCGTCGTCCAGCAGCGCGTCGAGCCGATCACGGGCCGAGGCATCCAGTTCGCCGTCCACCCCGACGTAATAGCGGAAACGGGCCTCGACCGAGGCGACGGGCAGGCCCCGGGCTGAAAACGCCTGCAGCAGGCGCGCGCGCCGAAAGGCTGACAGGGCGGAGGAACCGGAAATGAGGAGGACGCGGGTCACGGGGCTGGGCGGCAAAAAATAGGTATGAAGCCTTCTATTTTACCCCGGGATACCCCTCGGAAGACGGACGCCTGGGGCACGAGCCCTCAATCCGGATAGCGGATTTCAAGCACATCCAGTTCGTCCAGCCCCGCCGGGGTCCGCAAGGCGACGGTGTCGCCCTCGCGAGCCTTGATGAGGGCGCGCGCGACCGGCGACACCCAGCTGATGCGCCCGGCCAGCGGCTCGGCCTCGTCCACGCCGACGATGGTGATCTCGAACTCCTCGCCCGCCTTGTCGCTGTACACCACGGTGGCGCCAAAGAACACCTGGTCCTTGTTGGGCTGCTGCGAGGGGTCGACCACCTCGGCGCGCTCCAGGCGCCGCGTGAGGAAGCGGATGCGCCGATCGATCTCGCGCAGGCGCTTCTTGCCGTACAGGTAGTCGCCGTTTTCCGAGCGGTCGCCGTTGGAGGCGGCCCAGGACACGGTCTGCACGACCTCGGGGCGCTCGACATTCATCAAATGCATCAGCTCGTCGTGCAGGGCGCGATGGCCCTGGACGGTCATGTAGTTCTTGACGCCCTCCGGCAAGGCCGGCGCATCGGGGATGTCGTCGTCGTCCGCATCCTCGGATTCCTTGACGAAGGCTTTGTTCATGGCATGCTCCTGAAGGGGGCCGGCGCCGGCCCCGCTCGTGTTCATATGACAAACGGCGCGACCAACGCCCGGGCTAGATCCAGTCGTGCCAGACCGGGGTCAAGCGCTCGGGCAGGTCAGGCAAGGCCCCCAGGTCGGGGCGTCCGCGGGCCGGGCCGTGGAAATCGGAGCCGCGCGAGGCCTCGAAACCATAGTGCAGCGCCACCCGCTCGTATTCCGTGTATTGCCGGGGCGTATGGGACCCGGACACCACCTCGATCCCGCGCCCGCCCAAGGCCTTGAACTGCTGGAACAGGGCATCGAACTGCAAGGGCGTATAGCGGTAGCGGCCGGGATGGGCGATCACCGCCTTGCCGCCGGCCGCCTGGATCCAGCCGACGGCCTCCTCCATCGAGGCCCATTGCACGGGCGCATAGGCGGGCCTGCCTTCGCCGAGGTAGCGGTCGAAGGCGTGCTGCATGTTCCGCACCTTGCCCTGCGCGTGCAGGTAGCGCGCGAAATGGGCGCGGCTGATCAGGTCCGGGTTCTGGGCCAGCGCCAGCGCGCCGTCATAGCAGTCGCCCAGCCCGCAGGCCTGCAGGCGATCGGCGATCTCGCGGGCGCGGGCAAAACGGCTGCGTCGCACCGCCGCCAGGCCCCGCCCCAGACCCGGGTGCGAGGCATCGATGTTCAGGCCGAGGATATGCACCGTGGCGGCGCAGAACGTCACCGACACCTCGACACCCGGCACGAAGCGCATGCCCAGGCGGGCGGCCGACTCGGCCGCCTGCGGCAGGCCGGAGAGCTCGTCGTGATCGCTCAGCGCCCACATGTCGACGCCGTTCGCGCAGGCGCGGGCGGCGACCTCATCGGGCGCCAGCAGGCCGTCGGACTGGCTGGAATGGCTGTGCAGGTCGATGTTGATGGTGGTCTCCCAGCCGCCGTCCCGCCGGGACGGGAAGACGGAAAATGCTCAGGCGAGCAGAAAGTCCCGGATCGCGTCGACCTGGTCGGCCGTGCGCAGGGTGGGCGCATGGCCCACGCCCTCGAACTCGACCAGGCGCGCGCGTGGATTGCGCTCCAGCATGGCGCGTGCCACCTCGCGCGGCAGCAGGTCGGACTGTGCGCCGCGCAGGATCAGCGCCTCGGCGGGCAGGTGCTCCCAGGCACCCCACAGCAGGGCCTCGGCGGCCTGGACAGCGGCCGGCGACTGCGGCGCAAAGGCCTGAGCGATCCGCAGGTCGTAGTGCTTGATCCAGTGGCCGTCCTGCTCGTTGAACACATGCCGGGTCAGCGCCTCCCAGCCGGCCTGGTCGTGTGGGCCGAACCCGGCGGAAACGGTGCGCACGTAGTCGACGGCCTGCGCAAAGCTGTCGAGGCGCAGGGCCTGGCCCACGTAATCGCCGATGCGGCCCAAGCCGTCGGCATTGAGGGCCGGGCCGATGTCGTTCATCACCATGCGGCCCAGCGGGACGTCGGGTGCATCGCCCAGCCCCCAGGCGCCGCGCTGGGGACGCATGCCGGCCGACAGCGCCAGCGTGCCGGCCAGCCCCAGTCCGATCAAGCCGCCCATCGAGGTGCCCACCCAATCCAGCCGGGCCGGGCGCAGGCGCGCGATCAGCATGAGCATGTCGGCGGCGTATTGCGGGACCGCGTAATGCGCCGGATCGATCAGCCAGTCGGACCGGCCGCGCCCCACCACGTCCGGGCACACCACCCGGTAGTGCGGCGCCAGCGCGCGGGCCAGGACATCGAAATCCCGGCCGGTGCGGGTCAGGCCATGCACGCACAGCAGTACGCGGTCGTTGGCCGGGTCGCCCCACTGCCAGTAGGCCATGCGGTGCGTGCCGGCCGGACTGACGCAGGTGACGTAGTCGAGGCGGGGCTCGGCGGAATCCTCAAGGGTGCTCATGGATAGTCTCGTCGTGGACATCCCTTGATTGTAGCGGCCCCGGGAGGCGCCGCGGCCCGGGGCGCCACGCCTCAGATGTGCAGAGCCCGCCCCAGCGCCCGCAACGCCGCCTCCTGGACCGCCTCGCCCAGCGTGGGATGGGCGTGTATGGTGCCGGCCACGTCCTCCAGGCACGCGGCCATCTCGAGGGACTGCGAGAACGCCGCCGAGAGCTCGGACACCGCCCGCCCGACCGCCTGCCAGCCGATGATCAGGTGGTTGTCGCGGCGGGCGACGACACGCACGAAACCGTCGCTGGATTCCAGCGTCATGGCGCGCCCGTTGGCGGCGAACGGAAAGCTGCCCTCGATGGCGTCCACCCCCGCCTCGGCGGCCTGCTGGGGCGACAGGCCGGCGGTGACGATCTCGGGATCCGTGAAACATACGGCCGGGATGGCCGCCGGAATGAAATGCCGGGTATGTCCGGCAATCCGTTCAGCCACCATTTCCCCTTGCGCCATGGCGCGGTGCGCCAGCATGGGCTCGCCGGTGAGGTCGCCGATGGCCCACACGTTGCGCATCGAACTGCGGCACTGCGAATCGACGCGCACCGCCAGGCCGTCCATGTCCAGCATCAGAGCGCTGAGCCCGAAACCCCGGCTGCGCGGGCGGCGTCCCACAGCGACCAATACGCGATCGGCGGCCAGGATGCGCTCGCGGCCGTCCTGGCCCTGGATGCGCACGCCCTTGCCGTCGTCGGCCAGGCCCAGCAGCTGCGTGGCCAGATGAGTGCGCATGCCGAGGGCCTTGAGCGAGGCCGCCACCGGTTTTGAGAGTTCGGCATCGTAGGCCGGCAAAATCCGATCCTGGGCTTCGATCACGTCGACCTCGACGCCCAGCTTGCGATAGACCGTCCCCAGTTCCAGGCCGATGTAGCCCGCGCCCACCACGGCGAGGCGCTCGGGCAGGTTCGCGGGCGCCAGGGCCTCGGTGGAGGACACCACCGGCCCGCCGAAGGGCATGAAAGGCAGCGCCGTGGGCTCGGACCCCGTGGCAAGCAGCAGGTGCTCGCAGCGGATGCGCTGGCTGCCGCCGTGCGCGCCGTGGGCGGCCTCGAGCTCGACGTCGACGGTCTTGCCGTCCACGATGCGCGCCCAGCCCCGCACGACCGTGACCTTGTGCTTTTTGAGCAGTGCGCCGACCCCCGTGGTCAGGCGCTTGACGATGCCGTCCTTCCAGGCCATGCCGCGCGTCAGGTCCAGCGTCGGCGGCGATGCCTGGATGCCCAGCGGCGAATCACCGTCCGCCAGCGCCTGTGCCGCCTGGAACCGTTCGGCCAGGTGGATCAGCGCCTTGGATGGTATGCAGCCGATGTTCAGGCAGGTGCCGCCCAGGGCCGCACCCTCGACCAGCACGGTGGGAATGCCCAGCTGGCCCGCCCGGATGGCGGCCACATAGCCGCCGGGGCCGCCGCCGATGATGAGCAATGTGGTATTGGTTTGGGTCTGCATGCTTACTCCACGAACAACAGGGCCGGGCATTCCAGATGGCGCCGGATGCACTGGATGAACTCGGCGGCATGCATGCCGTCGACCACGCGGTGATCGAAGGACGAGGACAGGTTCATGAGCTTGCGCGCCGTCACGTGCCCCTCGACGAACACCGGCCGCTCGACCACGCGGTTGACGCCCACGATGGCCACCTCGGGGTGGTTGATCACCGGCGTGGACACGATTCCGCCGAGGGCGCCCAGGCTGGTCACGGTGATGGTCGAGCCGGTGAGTTCGTCGCGCGCGGCCTTGCCGCTGCGCGCGGCCTCGGACAGGCGCAGCACCTCGGCCGCGAAGGACCAGAGATCCAGGGTTTCGGCATGGCGCAACACCGGGACCATCAGGCCGGCGGGCGTTTGCGTCGCCACGCCCAGGTGCACCGCCCCGTACTGCGTGACCCGCCCCGCCTCGTCGTCATAGCGCGCGTTCAGCTGGGGATACTCGCGCAGGGCCAGGACCATGGCCCGCCCGAGGAACGGCAGCAGCGTGAGCTTGCCGCGCGCGGCGGCGCGCTGCTGATTGAGGGTCTGGCGCAGCGCCTCGAGCTCGGTCACGTCGATTTCCTCGACGTAGGTGAAATGCGGGATGCGGCGCTTGGACTCCTGCATCTTCTGCGCGATCTTGCGCCGCAGGCCGACGACCGGAATCTGGGTTTCCTCGTCGTGCGCATCATAGAGCGATGCCGTGGTGCGGCCCGAGGTGTCGTTGCGGTCGCGCGCCAGCCACGCGTCCAGGTCGCCGTGCGTGATGCGGCCCGCCGGCCCGCTGCCGGGCACGTACTGCAGCGTGATGCCCAGGTCCCAGGCACGCCGCCGCACCGCCGGCGAGGCCAGGGGCTTTTGCCCCTCCGGGCGTGAAGGCGTGCGCATCGCGGCGCTGGGACGCCCCGCCGCCTCGGGCGGGGCCGCGGCCTGCCGAGCCGACGTCCGATCATCGGCCGCGGCAGGCGCCTCAGTAGCAGCGCCGTCGGTCGCCTCATCGGCCGCATCGCCGGTTCGATCCGGAGCCGCCGCGGCCCGCGCCTCGGGAAGGGCCGCGGCGCCGGCCCGCACGCCGGCCTTGGGCGCCGCAGCGGCGGCGTCCACATTTCCCTCGCCCTCGACTTCGAGGCGAATGAGCTCGGAGCCCACGGCCAGCACGTCGCCGACCTGCCCGCCCAGGGCGACCACCGTGCCGTGCACCGGGGATGGCACCTCGACTGTGGCCTTGTCGGTCATGACGTCGGCCAGCACCTGGTCCTCGACCACCGGGTCGCCCACCTTGACGTGCCATTCGGCCAGTTCGACCTCGGCAATCCCTTCGCCGATATCCGGCATCTTGATGACGAAAGTACCCATCATGCCTCCCGCACAGCACGCTTGAACGCCTCGGCGACTCGCTTGGGGCCCGGAAAATAAGCCCACTCATGCGAGTGCGGATACGGCGTGTCCCAGCCCGTGACGCGCTCGATCGGCGCCTCGAGGTGGTAGAAGCAATGTTCCTGCACCAAGGCGACCAGCTCCGCCCCGAAGCCGCTGGTGCGCGTGGCCTCGTGCAGCACGACACAGCGCCCGGTCTTGCGCACCGAGGCGAGGATGGTCTCGAGGTCCAGCGGCCAGATGCTGCGCAGATCGATGATGTCGGCCTCGATGCCGGCCTCGCGGGCCGCCACCTCGGCGACGTAGACCATGGTGCCGTAGGTGATGACGGTCAGTTCGCCGCCCTCGCGATACAGCGCCGCGCTGTCCAGGGGTACCGTGTAATAGCCCTCGGGCACATTGCCCTGGGGATGCTTGGACCAAGGCACGACCGGCTGGTCGTGATGGCCGTCGAAGGGCCCGTTGTACAGGCGCTTGGGCTCGAGGAAGATCACCGGATCGTCGTTCTCGATCGAGCTGATCAGCAGGCCCTTGGCATCGTAGGGATTGGACGGCATGACCGTGCGCAGGCCGGCGACGTGGGTGAACAGGGCCTCGGGGCTCTGGCTGTGGGTCTGGCCGCCGAAGATCCCGCCCCCGCAAGGCATACGGATGGTCAGGGGCGCGGTGTAGCCGCCGGCCGAACGGTAGCGCAGGCGCGCCGCCTCGGAAAAGATCTGGTCGGTGGCCGGGTAGAAATAATCGGCGAACTGGATCTCGACCACCGGTCGCAGGCCGTAGGCGCCCATGCCGATGGCCGCGCCGACGATGCCGCTTTCCGAGATCGGCGCATCGAACACGCGCGAACTGCCGTACTTGGCCTGCAGGCCCTCGGTGCAGCGGAACACGCCGCCGAAATAGCCGACGTCCTGGCCGAAGATCACGATGTCGTCGTCGCGCTCGAGCATGATGTCCATGGCCGAGCGCAGGGCCTGGATCATGGTCATCGGGCGCGTCTTGAGCTTGGTTTTTTCCGCCATGTCAGACTCCCAGTTGCTGGCGCTGGCGGCGCAGGTGCGCCGGCATGTCCTTGTAGACGTCCTCGAACATGGTGGCCACGCTGGAGGTCCGTCCGCTGGCCAGCGTGCCGTGGGACTCCGCCGCCTTCTGGGCGGCGACCACCTCGGCCTCGCAGGCCTTCTGGGTGGCCTGGTGCTCTTGTTCCGACCAGATGCCGCGCCGGATCATGTGCTGCTTGAGGCGGGTGATGGGATCGCCCAGCGGAAAGCGCGCCCAGTCGTCGGCGGGCCGGTATTTCGAGGGGTCGTCCGAGGTCGAATGCGGGCCGGCGCGGTAGCTGACCCATTCGATCAGGGTGGCGCCATGGTTGTTGCGGGCGCGGTCGGCCGCCCATTTCGAGGCCGCGTATACGGCCAGGAAATCATTGCCGTCCACCCGCAGCGAGGCCAGGCCCGTGCCGATGCCGCGCGCCGCCAGCGTGATGCCCTCGCCGCCGGCCACGCCCTGGAAGGTCGAGATCGCCCACTGGTTGTTGATGATGTTCAGGATCACCGGCGCGCGATACACGTGGGCGAAGGTCAGCGCCGTCTGGTAGTCGGATTCCGCCGTGGCGCCGTCGCCGATCCAGGCCGCGGCGATGCGGGTGTCGCCCTTGATCGCCGAGGCCATGGCCCAGCCCACGGCCTGCGGGAACTGCGTGGCCAGGTTGCCCGACAAGGTAAAGAATCCCATTTCCGGCACTGAGTACAGCACCGGCAGCTGGCGCCCCTTGAGGGGGTCCTTGTCGTTGGAAAAGATCTGGCACAGCATCTCGACCAGCGGATAGTCGCGCGCGATCAGCAGGCCCTGCTGGCGATAGGACGGAAAATGCATGTCGCCGTCGCGCATGGCCAGCACCTGGCCGATGCAGATCGCCTCCTCGCCCAGGCTTTGCATGTAGAACGAGGTCTTTTTCTGGCGTTGGGCGATCAGCACGCGGGCATCGAAGATCCGCGTCCTGATCATGGCCTGCAGCCCCTTGCGCAACAGCTCGTCGTCCGGCGGGTCCTCGGCCCAGGGCCCGACCGCCTCGTCGTGCTCGTCGAGCACGCGGATCAGACCCATGGCCAGGTCGCGGGTGTCGTAGGGCGGGACGTCGATGGGGGGTTTGGGCGCGGCGCCGGCCGGCTGCAGGCGCAAGTACGAGAAGTCGGTCGCGTGACCGGGACGGCCCGAGGGTTCGGGCACGTAGAATGCTAGCGGTTTTTGTCTCATGGTCGTAAAAATCTTTTGGATTTTTCACAGTTCCCCACCGGGGACCCAGCGTCGTCTTGTGGACGGCAAGCGCATCATCGCCGATCCCGCATCGTCGCGCAAGATGGCAAAGACCACTAGAAACCCCTGATCGGAGGGAACGGCGATCCAGCGGTTTTCCAGTGCAGCCGCCCGTCGTGCCAATACCGCCGCGACGACTCCAATGCACTGTACAACGATAGCGCCCCAGCCCGCGATTGGGCAAGGATCGCGCCGTCGCGGTCGGTGCGCCAGAGGCGCGTACCCGCGCGCGTCCACCGGGCCGCCACCTCAGGCGCGGGATGGCCGTGGCGATTCCAGGCGCCGGCCTGCACGATGACGTGGGCCGCAGCCAGGCGGTCGACCCAGGCCCGCGTGGACGAGGTGGCCGAGCCATGGTGCGCCGCCACCGCCACGTCCGCCGGCCCCAGGCCGCGCGCCAGCAACGCCGCCTCGGAACGGGCATCGACGTCGCCGGTCAGCAGCAGCGTATGGTGGGCGCCGCGCACCCGCAGCACGCAACTGGATGCATTGGCGTCGGCGCGCCGCGCGCCGGCGGCCTCGTCCAATGGCCACAGGAATTCGAAGGACACCCCGTCCACCCGCCAGCTTGCGCCGTGCCGGCACGGCACCTCGGCCAAGGGCCCGGGCGGCGGCGCGGCGCCGAGCTTGCGCGCTTCGCGCGCGAGCCACGGGCCCAAGGGAAACGAGCTGTAGGACTGTTCCACCGGCAGCCCCGACAGCAGGCTGCGCACGCCGCCCGCGTGGTCCAGGTCGGCGTGCGACACCACCAGCACGTCCAGCCGCCGCACCCCTTGCGCCCGCAGGAAGGGCACCACGGTGCGCAAGCCCTCGTCCGAGCGCGCGCTGCGCCGCGCGCCGGCATCGAACACCAGCGTGCTGCGCGCCGTATGCAGCACCAGCGCACTGCCCTGCCCGACATCCAGCGCCTGCAGCGTCCAGTCGCCCTCGGCGGGCCGCGCCGGCACCCAGAACAGCAGCGGCAGCATCGCCAGCCAGCCCAGGCGGCGATGGCGCCAGCCGGCCGGCCACAAGGCCAGGATCACCCCGGCGCAGGCCAGCAGGTTCAGCGCCACAGGCGCGGCCGCCACCGGCCAATGCGCCGCGGGCAGGCCGCCCAGCCACTCGGTGGGCCGCATCATGGCCGCCAGCGCCTCATGCCCCACAGCGGCGATGGACTGCGACAGCCAGGCGCCGCCGGGCACCAGGGCGCAGGCCGCCGCCAGCAGCGACAGCGGCGTGACCACCCAGCCGATCAGGGGGATCGCATACGCATTGGCCAGGGGCGACACCACCGAGACCTCGTGGAACAGCCACGCCAACGGCGGCATGAGGGCCAGGGTGACCGCCATCTGGGCGCGCACCGCCAGCGACAAGGCGTGGCGCAGCCGCTGCGTCATCGCCGGCTGCGGGAATCCGCCACCCGCCGTGCCTGAGACATCCCCGGAGCCCGCCGCGACCGCCGCATCGGCCGACGCCCGGGCCGACACCGCCAGCAGCACGGCGACCGCGCCGAAGGACAACCAGAATCCGCTGGCCAGCACCGCCCAGGGATCGAGGGTCAGCACCGCCACCGCCGCCGCGGCCAGAATGCGGGAGCCTCCCAGGCGCAGGCGCAGGACGTGGCTGCCTGCCACGACCGCCAGCATCATGAAGGTGCGCCGCGCCGGCACCCCCCAGCCGGCCAACAGGCAATACAGCCACGCCACGGCGAGCGCGGCCCAGGCCGCCGCGATCTGCGCCGGCAGATATTCGGCCAGCGCCTTGCCGCGCCAGCGCAGGCGCCGCCACGCGGCGTACGCCGCCAGCCCGCCAAAGGCGGCGATCATGGTGATGTGCGAGCCGCTGATCGACACGAGGTGGGTGATGCCGGTGCGATTGAAGGTGCGCCAGTCGCCGTCGTCCACGCCATCCTGGTCGCCGATCGCCAAGGCCAGCAGCACCGGCCCGTAGCGCATGCCGCCCAGTGTCGCTTGCAGCGCCTCGCGCACCGCATGGCGCGCGCGTTGGGCAAGGACCTCGAGGCTGGTCCATGGATCATCACGCAGTAATTGCGGCGTGCCGCGCACAGTGCCCGTGGCGCGGATCCCATGCGCAAAGGCATGGCGCTCGGTGTCGAAGGCATGCGGATTGAGGGCGCCATGCACCGGCCGCGTGACCAGCGCCATGCGCCAGACCTGGCCGGGGGCCAGCAGCGGAAAGGCGGGCGTCGGTTCGGCGGGCGGAGCATAGGGCCCGCGCCACCCGGGCGCGCCCCAGGTGACGAGGATCCGCCGCGGCACGCCCTCGGGACGCGCCGACAGCACCTCGGCCTCGAAGCGGCGGCGATCCGGATCCAGGCGCGGCAAACCGACGATGCGCAGGTCCACCCGCGTCACGCGATCGACGTTGATGTCGGCCAGGGCGTCGGCCAGCCGATGCTGCGCCAGGGCGACCGTCCAGGCAAAGCCGCCGCAGGCCGCAAGCCACACCAGGGCGCCGCCCGCCGCATGCGCGGCCAGGACCACGCCCGCCCTGCCGGGCAAGCCGCCGCGCCGGCGGTGCACCTGCGCCGCCGCCAGCCACACCCCCGCCGCCGGCACGGCCGCAAGGATCGCCCAGGCGGGGTTCGGCAGATCGGCCAGCCCATGCGCCGCCGTCACGCCGCCGACGAAACCCAATGCGGCCAGCCGGCCGATCATGTGCCCTCCCCCGCGCACCGGTCCGTCGATGCCACCGAGACGCCGGACACGGCGTCGATCCACGGCACCGTGGCGCGCATGCAAAGGGTTTCAGCGTAGCGCTCGCGGCGCCACCCGGGGCGCCCATCGGGACACCGGCGGCACTTCGGATTGCACGGGGTTCGGGCCGGCGCCCAAGGCCGGCCCATGGCGGGGGTCGCGAACGCGGCCCCCGCGAGACGGCTAGGCTTCGCTCATGCCGGCGGCGGGTTCAGGCGCCGCGCCCGCCCGCACTGTGTCCTCGATGCGCCGGCCCACGTCGGCATCGATATTTTTCCAGTACTCGAACGCGCGTTCCAGCACGGGGCTGCGCACGCCGCCCAGCAGACTGCCCGCGACGGTTTCCACCAGGCGGTCGCGCTGCGCGTCGTCGAACACCTCGCGCACCAGCGTGCCGGGCTGGCCGAAGTCGTCATCCTCGGCATGCAGGGTGTAGGCGCTGCGCACCATCTCGGTGTCGGTTTCCCAGCCGTCCTCGACCTTGCCGGTGTGGTCGGCCCAGGCGCGTCCCTGCGAATTCGGGGCATAGACGGGCTGGCTGCCGCTGTGCTCGTAGGCCATGTGTCCGTCGAACATATACGTGTTGACCGGGACCTTGGGCCGGTTGACCGGCAACTGGTGGAAGTTCGTGCCGATGCGGTTGCGCTGGGCATCGTTGTAGGCAAAGGCGCGGCCCAGCAGCATCTTGTCGGGCGACAGGCCGATGCCGGGCACCGTGTTGCCCGGCGAGAACGCGGCCTGCTCGATCTGGGCAAAGAAATTCTCGGGGTTGCGATCGAGCGTCATCGTGCCGACCTCGATCAGCGGATAGTCCTTGTGCGACCAGGTCTTGGTCAGGTCGAAGGGATTGAAGCGATACGCCTTGGCCTCGTCGTACGGCATGATCTGCACGGACAGCGTCCAGCTGGGATGCTCGCCCCGGGCAATGGCCTCGAACAGGTCCCTGCGGTGATAATCGGCGTCCAGGCCCGCCATGTCCTTGGCCTGCTGGTTGCTGAAGAATTCCATGCCCTGCCGGGTGTGGAAATGGTATTTGACGAAGAAGCGCTCGCCCTGGGCGTTGATCCACATGTAGGTGTGCGAGCCGTAGCCGTTCATGTGCCGCCAGGTGCGCGGCAGGCCGCGATCGCCCATCACGTACGTCACCTGGTGGGCGGATTCCGGATTGCTGGTCCAGAAGTCCCACTGCATGTGATTGTCGCGCAGGCCCGAATCGGGCAGGCGTTTCTGGCTGCGGATGAAGTGCGGGAACCTCATCGGGTCGCGCAGAAAAAAGATCGGCGTGTTGTTGCCCACCAGGTCGTAATTGCCCTCGGTGGTATAGAACTTCAATGAAAAGCCGCGCACGTCGCGCCAGGTGTCGGGGCTGCCGGCCTCGCCCGCCACGGTGGAAAAGCGCGCCAGCATCTCGGTCGTACAGCCCTTCTGGAACAACGCGGCCTTGGTGTAGGCCGAGACGTCGGCCGTGGTCTGGAATGTGCCGAATGCGCCGGCGCCCTTGGCATGCGGCTGGCGCTCGGGCACTTTTTCGCGGTTGAAGTGCGCCATCTGCTCGAGAAAGTGCACGTCGTGAAGCAATATGGGCCCGTTCGGGCCCACCGTCAGGGAATTCCGGTCGCTGGGTGCGGGCGCCCCGGAGCCGGTGGTCGAGCCAATGGCATCAGTGTCTTTCGGTCGATTCATATCTTGCTCCTTCCGTCAAAACGTCAACGAACAAGCCCGCCGGCGGCGGGTCGGACGAAGACCACTATACAGGCCGGCCGCCCCCGGCAGAAGCCCCCGCGGCGCGCCTCGCGCGGGATGCCTGGATTCAGCCGAGGCCGCGGGTGAGGGCCACGCCGCGGTCCAGCCTTTCCAGGATGGCGGCACGCATCGATTCGGGCGCAGTCTCGAGGATGGCCGGCCAGCGATCCTGCGCGGCGCGGACGGTGGCCTTGGCCACCTGCAGGAGGCGCGCGGCCCTGGGGACCCGCGCAAGTTCGAGCAAGCGGGCCAGGTCCGCCCAGTCAAAGGTCCTGAGGCGCGCATCGATGGCACGATTGACCGCATAGTCCGTCGGCCCCACGCGATCGAACAAGGCGGTCACGCAGACCGGATCGTACAAGGGCGCGAGGACGGGCTCGGCGGCGTCCGGATAACGCACGGCCCAGTTCTTGAGGTGCGCATCGGTGTTCCCCATGAGGACGAAGGCCACGAAGCGGCCGACGAATTCCTGCGCATCGCGCGCGGGGTCGGCCGAAAACCGGTCGATGATGCGCAGCATCGCCGGATAGTCCTCGAAAATCCCCTTGCCGTACTTGTGCCGCGGCTCGTAGCCGAGGATCTGGTTGAATTCCTCCATGTGGATGCGCCGCCCGTCCGGGCCGCGATCGAAGCGCCGCACGACGAGGACGTCCTCGAAAGGCAGATCCTCGGGCAGGTCGGCATCGCGCCGGCCGATGAGTTCCGCGTGCGCGCAATCCAGACCCAGGGCGCCAGCCAGCTGGTAGGCCGCGTATTCGTTGGCCACCAGGTCGGGATGGCGGATCGAGGGCAGTTTCAGGATGTAGGCGCCCGCCGCGCCTCGGCGGCGCACGACGTAGCGGCGCCCCTCCCGGACGGCGGAAAATTTGGTGACCACGCCGGGAATCGAGGCGGCATCCTCGACCGGGGACTCGACGAATCCTGGCTCGAGCACGTCCAATCCCATGACCGTGTGCCACACGCGTACCGCGTCGGGAATGCCTTCGTCCGGTGGCACGGGTTCGACCTCGAGCGCGCCCATGAGGTCATGGCCGGCGGCGGCCAGCAGCTCGAATTCGTCCTCGGGGGCACAGCCCCGCGCGCGGGCGAGGCGCTCGCGGTTGTGGCCCTCGGGCAGCAGGTTCTGGAAGAACGCCGGCCACTTGCCATCGGCCCGCGTCAGCCGCGCATCGCGGATCGCGGTCAGGATGGCGCGCGTGGCGGCCTCGTCGGTGCCCCGATAACTGAGCGACACGGTCGGACGCCCAGGGTCCTCGACATAATCGGGATCGAACGAGACCCGCAAGATGTCCCCATAGCGCGACAAATGGCCGATCGCCCGCCGGCGTCCGTCCGGACAATGGAAGTACAGCCGCAAATAGTGGATGGCGGTATCCATCAGGCGTCCCGCCCAAGCACCTCGTCGACCGCCGAACCGGGCGCCCCCACGCCGGGGGGCTGGCCCAGCAGGCGGCCGCCCGACTGGACGAATTGCTGCACGTCCCGGCGGATGGCCGAAGGCACAAGCATCAATTCCATGCCCATCGCGCGCGCCATGACTGCGAGCGTCGACAGCCGGGGATCCGTCGCGCCGGATTCCGCCTTCTGGACGGCCATGCGGCTGAGGCCCGCCCGGTCTGCGAGCTGTTCCTGGCTCAGGCCGAGATGGCGCCGTGCCGAAGCCAGTTGCCTGGGGAGAGTGATCATCATGAATATCTAACTGGACGAAAAGATAATTTATATTATCAAAATCCGGACAGAAATACCACCCTAAAGATAACTATAATTATCTTTAAGCAAACAAAGATAATTATAGTTATCTAAAAAGGGGACCCTCGTTCATGTCGATGGGGGCCGGCTTGGTGCCCCGCTCAGGCCGCCAGGCGCGGCAGCACGCGGCAAGCGTTCCGATGGCAGGCGGCGACGGCGTCTTCGACTGCGATGCCGCGCAGGGCGGCCAGCGTCCGCGCGACGCCCGCGACCTCGGCCGGCTCGTTGCGCCGCGCCGAGGGCGGATCATCAGGGTCGCGCCCCAGCCACGCGGGCGGGATGTCGGGCGCATCGGTCTCCAGGACGAGGGCGTCCATGGGCAGCTGCGCGGCCAGGCGGCGGATCTGCAGAGCGCGCTCGAAAGTCATGGCTCCGCCGAACCCCAGGGCGCAGCCTTGATCGATGAACTGGCCGGCCTGCTGGAAACTGCCGTTGAAGGCGTGCGCAATGCCGCCGATCGACGGGCGCCGCCGCAGTTGCTTGAGGATCTCGTCCTGCGACCGGCGTACGTGCAGCAGCACGGGCAAGCCATGGCGCCGCGCCAGATCGAGCTGCGCCTGATAAAAATGGTCCTGGCGCAGCCGGGCGTCCGGCTCGCGCAAGGCGGGCACGAAAAAGTCCAGGCCGATCTCGCCGATCGCCACGAAGCGCGGATCGTTCAGCGCCCGCTCGACCGCCGCCGCCAGGGCCTCCAGGTCGGCGTCCGAGGCGTCCGGCGTGGCGATGGGGTGGATGCCCAGGGCATAGGCGCCGCCTTCGATGCGGTGTGCCAGGTCGCGCACCGCCTGGAAATTTCCGCGCGAAACCGCGGGGATGACGATGCCGGTCACGCCGGCCGCCTGCGCACGGGCAAGCACGTGTTCCCGGTCGGCATCGAACTCCCGGGCGTCCAGATGGCAGTGCGTATCGATCAGCATGAGTCCTCCACGGTGTCGGCGGCCCCGCCCCGTCCGCCGGGGAGCCGTCCGGCTAGACGTCCGCCAGCCGACCCTGGTCCATAGACAGGCGGCGATGGGCCAAGGCGGCCAGCGCCGGATCATGGGTGACGATGATGAAAGCGGTGCCCAGGTCACGATTGATGTCGCGCAGCAGCACGAACATGGAATCGGCGGTGCTGCGGTCCAGATTGCCCGTGGGCTCGTCGGCCAGCACGCAGGCCGGACGGGTCACCAAGGCGCGGGCCAGCGCGACGCGTTGGCGCTCGCCGCCGGACAGCTGGCCCGGAAAATGACCGATGCGGGCCGCCAGGCCGACCTGCTCCAGCATGGCACGTGCCTGCTCGCGGGCCTGCGCCCGCGATTCGCGGCGCACGATGAGCGGCATGGCGACATTGTCCAGCGCGGTGAATTCCGGCAGCAGATGATGGAACTGGTAGACGAAGCCCAGATGCCGGTTGCGCATCCGGCTGCGCTCACGCTCGGACAGGCCGGCGGTGTCGCGGCCCTCGATCACGACCCGTCCGGCGTCCGGCAGGTCCAGCAGGCCCAGCACGTGCAGCAAGGTGCTCTTGCCCGAGCCCGATGCGCCGACGATGGCCACCATCTCGTGGCGATCGACGTGCAGGCTCACGCCGCGCAGCACCTCGACCCGTCCGGTGCCTTCGTCATAGGTCTTGGCCAGGTCGCGGGCCATGAGCACCGGCGTGTTCGGCGCATTCGCGCCGCCGGTCGCGGACGGGTTCAGGGACTCAGTCATGGCGCAATACCCGTGCAGGCTGCAGACGCGAGGCGCGCCAGCTGGGATACAAGGTGGCCAGCAGGGACAGCACCAGCGAGGTCGCGCCCACCGCGATGATGTCGCTGGCCTGCGGATTGGAGGGCAGCTCGCTGATGAAGTAGATCTGCTGCGGCAGGAACTGCACGCTGAACAAGCGTTCGATGAAGGGCACGATGACGTCGATGTTGTACGCTGTGAGGGTGCCCAGCAGCACCCCGGCGGCGGTCCCCGCCACCCCGATCAGCGCCCCCTGCACCAGGAAGATCCGCGCGATCTCGCGCGGCGTGGCCCCCAGCGTGCGCAGGATGGCGATGTCCGAGCGCTTGTCCTTGACGGCCATGACCAGCGAGGACAACAGGTTGAAGGCGGCCACCGCGACGATCAGCGCGAGAATGAGGAACATCATTCGCTTTTCGGTCTTGACGGCCGCGAACCAGGTGCGGTTGTTCTGGGTCCAGTCCTGCGCGCGCGTGCCCGGGGGCAGGCCGCCGAGCAGATCGCGGGCGACCTGCGGCGCGCGCTGCATGTCGGCGATGCGCAGACGCACGCCGGCCACGCCGCTGTCGCGGAAGACGCGCGCTGCGTCCTGGACATCGATGAAGGCGAGCGACGCGTCGTATTCGTAATAGCCGGTGGAAAAAATGCCCGATACCGTGAAGCGCCGCATGCGCGGCGAAAAGCCCGCGGGCGAGATCGAGCCCTGCGGCGCCAGCACCAGCACCGTGCCGCCCACGTCCAGGCCCAGCGACTGGGCCAGCTGATTGCCGATGATGATGTTGAAGGCGCCCGGTGCCAGGTCGCCAAGGGACCCGATGACCATCTGTCCGGCCAGGTCCGATACCTTCGGCTCCACGGCCGGATCGATCCCGCGGACCTGCACGCCCGAGAGCGCCTGGCCGCGCGCGAGCATCGCCTGCGCCGCCACGAAGGGGGCCGCGCCGCGCACCTCGGCATTGGCCTCGGCGCGCTGCGCCAATCTCTGCCAGTGCTCGAGGACCTCCTGGTGATCGGCGCCGGGGACATACAATTCGATATGCGGCAGGACGGACAGCATCCGGTCGCGCACCTGGGTCTGGAATCCGTTCATCACCGACAGCACGATGATCAACGCAGCCACGCCCAGGGCGATGCCGGCCATCGAGCTGGCCGCGACGAAGGACACGAAGCGATCGCCCCGGCGCCCGCCCCGCCCGCCTCTGGACAGCCCGGCATAGCGGGCGCCTATCCACCATTCATATGACATTTTCGTCGGCATACCCGATTGACTCTACAATTCCAGAATGCACATCGTACTCCCCGGTGCGCTGCCCGATCCCGGCGCGGCGACTGAACTGGCATCGCGCCTGGCGGACACCGCGCCCACCCTGGCGCGCTGGTTTGCGCGCGCCCGCGCCGACATCCTGGCGAGCCATGCCGCCGACACGCGCTGCACCCCGCTGGAACACTGGCTGCTCGAGGCCCGCGGATTCCGGGCGGGACCAGCCCAGCATCTTAGCGCAGGACTGGGCCCGCTGCGCGCACCGGACCTGGCCGACGACGGGCCGGTCTGGCTGGCCGAGCTCACCCACATGGCCCCCTCGCGCGACGGCGCGGCACTGCTGACGGCCAACACCCTGGACATCACCGACGCCCACTCACAGGCCCTGTTCGAGGCGGCGCAAGAGGCGTTCGAGGATGCCGGCCTGGCAATGGACTACCGTGCGCCCGCCCTGTGGCGGGTGCGTTGGCCCGAGCCTATCGCCCTGTCCTGTGCCAGCCCCGCACTGGTCGCGGCCAGCTCGGTCAACGATTGGTGGCCGCAGGAAACCGCCGCGCGGCCCTGGCGGCGCCTGGTCAATACGCTGCAGATGCTGTGGCACGAGCATCCGGTCAACCAGGACCGTGCGCGTGCCGGCCTGGCGCCCATCAACAGCTTGTGGCTATACGGCGGCGCGCGCGCCGGGCAGCTCGCACGACCCCTGCCGGACGATACGCGCATCCACGATGCCCTGTACGCCCCGGCCCTGGCCCAGGACTGGGGCGGCTGGCTGGCGGCCCTGGCGCACCTCGAGGCCGAGGTCTTCGCCCCGCTGGCGGAGCACCGGCCCACGCTGGTGCTGACCGGCCGGGAACGTATCGTCACCCTCGCCGCGCGCACCGGCTGGCTCGCGCGGCTGCGCAAGGACGACTGGAGATCCTGGTGGTCGAACCCCTGATCCAGGCGCGCCGCGCCGACCCGGCACTCATCGACGCCTTCGTCCGCCAGGGCGCCCACCCGCTGATGGCCCGCCTCTGGGCGGCCCGCGGCCTGGATGGCCCGGCGGCGCTGGCCACGGGCTGGGGCGCCATGATCCCGCCGGCGCGCCTCACGCATGCGCGTCGGGCCGCGGAACTCTTGGCCGAGGCGATCACGCGCCGGGACCGCATCCTGATCGTGGCGGATTACGATTGCGACGGCGCCACCGCCTGCGCGGTCGCGATGCGTGGCCTGAGCGCCATGGGGGCTCACGTCGATTTCCTGGTGCCGAATCGCTTCGAGACCGGCTACGGCTTGTCGCCCGCCGTCGTGGATCTCGCCTGCGCGCACCCGGGCGGCAAACCCGACCTGCTGGTGACCGTGGACAACGGCATCGCCAGCCTCGACGGCGTGGCCGCGGCGCGCGCCGCCGGCATGGAGGTGATCGTGACCGACCACCACCTGCCGGGCGAGGCCCTGCCCGAGGCGCTGGCCATCGTCAATCCCAACCAGTCGGGCTGCGATTTTCCGTCCAAGCACCTGGCCGGCGTAGGCGTGGTGTTCTATGTGCTGCTGGCGCTGCGCGCGGTGTTGCGCGAGCGCGGCATCCTGGCGGCGGACGCGGGCCCCCGGCTGGAACAGCTCGCCGACCTGCTGGCGCTGGGCACCGTGGCCGACGTGGTGCGCCTGGACGCCAATAACCGCCTGCTGGTGTCCCAGGGGCTCAAGCGCATCCGCGACGGCCGGATGCAGGCGGGGATCCGTGCCCTGTTCGCGGTCTCGGGACGCGAGGCGCGCAAAGCCACCGCCCAGGACCTGGGATTTTTCCTCGGCCCGCGCATCAACGCCGCCGGCCGGCTCGCCGACATGAGCCTGGGCATCCGCTGCCTGCTGGAGGACGACGAGGGCCGCGCCATGGATCTGGCCCGGGAACTCGAGGACATGAACAGCCGGCGCCGCGAACTGGAATCGGCGATGCGCGAACAGGCCATCGCCAGCATCGACGCCGAGGCCCAGGCGCGCGCGGCCAGCGTCTGCGTCTACCAGCAGGGCTGGCATCAGGGCGTCATCGGCCTGGTCGCCTCGCGCCTGAAGGAAACCTATGGACGCCCCGCCCTGGCCTTCGCGCCGGCCGGCGGGGACGAGCTGCGCGGCTCGGGCCGCTCGATTCCCGAAGTGCATCTGCGCGACGCGCTGGACCTAGTGTCCAAGCGCCTGCCCCAGGCCATCGTCAAATTCGGCGGGCACGCCATGGCCGCCGGCCTGACATTGCGCGCCGGCGCCTATCCGGATTTCATCGAGCACTTCGACCAAGCCGTGCGGCTGCTGAGCGGCCGCGAGGCGTTCGAGCCCCGGATCGACACCGACGGTTCGCTGGAGTCCGGTTATCTGAACGCCGAGATCGCCGGCATGCTGCAGACCCAGGTCTGGGGCGCGGGCTTTCCGGCACCGGTATTCCACGACACCTTCCGCGTCGTCCACCAACGCCTGCTCAAGGACAAGCACCTGAAGCTCTACCTCGAGCGCGGCGCACAGCGCATCGATGCGATCTGGTTCAACCGCAACGTGCCGCTGCCCGAACACATCGAGGCGGCCTATCGCCTGGACCGCAACGAATGGGGCGGCCGCGTCGATGCGCAACTGCTGATCGAACACGCCCGCGGCGCGTAGCGGTCGTCCTGAATCAGGCGCCGGCCCCCCGGCGCCGGCGTCATGCCGCCGGGCGCGACGACAGCACGATGCCGCCGATGATCAGGGCAAACGCCAGGCCATGGTACAGGCCCGGCGCCTCGCCCAGCAGGAACAGCGACAAGGTCCCGGCAAACAGCGGCGTGAGGTTGTTGAAAAATCCCGCGGTCGTCGGGCCCACGCGCTGCACGCCGGCACCCCAGCAGCGAAACGCGAGGACCGCCGGACCCACCGCCACATAGAGGATGGCCAGCACGACCGTCCAGCTCCATTCGATGTGCGCATCCGTGACAGACCATTCGATGCCCGCCAGCATGCCCGACCAGACCACGCCATAGGCGATCTGGGCGGTCAGGAAGCCCGCCCAATGGGCGCGCAGGGAATCGCCGGCATCGACGCGGGTGAGCTGCCAGCTATAAAAAGAAAAGCAGATCGTGGCCAGCACCATCAGCAGGTCACCTGCCACGAAGCGCAGCGCCAGCAGATGCTGCCAACTGCCTTGGGACAGGACCACGGCCACCCCGGCCAAAGACAGCGCCGAGCCCAGCATCTGCGCACGCCGGATCGCCACCCCATGAAACAGGCGGCCGATGATCAGCATCCAGACCGGCATGCTGGAGGCCACCAGCGTCACGTTCACCGGCGTGGAGGTGTGCAGCGCCAAGTACTGCAGGCTGTTGTACAGGCCCACGCCGAGCAGGCCCAGCAGCGCATAGCGCCGCCACTGCGTCCACAGGCCCGAACCGCGTCGCAGCACCTGATAGCCCAAAGGCAGCAACAGCACCAGGGCCAGGGCCCAGCGCAGGAAATTCAGGGTGAACGGTGGGATGATCGAGATGACGGCACGGCCCATGACGGCATTACCGGCCCACAACAACGGCGGAACGAGCAGCAAAAGGGTGGTCGACAGCGTGAGTTTCTGGTTCATGCCGGATTCCGGACGACTGGGATGCGGCCCGCCATGCGGGGCCGCGCGTGGACGCAGGGTCTGGCTGCATTCTAAACCGCCCGTCTTTCGCTTGACATAATATGTCTCTTTCTTTATACTTTAAGGCTTAGATGTCAGCGGTTTTGCTTTACTTTCAGCTCGGGCCACAAACCGGCCCGTCTTTCGGGCCGGCAGCCTCGGCCCGCAACAGTTCAACGCGCGCCCTGGTGCGCGTCGTCCAGACCCGATCGCTCCCTTGCGACAGCTTGCAGGCTCCACGATGGCTTGCAACGTGACGCGCGGCCGCTGATTGCCCGCCAACCTCACCGGAGAGCCCCATGGCCAAAGAAGAACTGCTCGAGATGCACGGATCCGTCACCGAAGTCCTGCCCGACTCGCGATTCCGCGTGACACTGGACAACGGACACCCGGTGATCGCCTACACGGGCGGCAAGATGCGCAAGCACCATATCCGGATACTGGCCGGTGACCAGGTGACGCTCGAGATGTCGCCCTACGACCTGAGCAAGGGCCGCATCACCTTCCGCCATCTGAACCGCAGCGGCGCCCCTTCGACCGGCCCGCGCCGCCGCCACTAAAAAACCGGCCCCCACCGTTCCCGCGCGCCCATAGGGCCCGGGGCGGCCTTGGTGCATCCCTGCCGCCGGATCGGCCCGACGGCACGCCCCTCAGTGGCAGTCGGGAACCACCTGATCCAGATACACCTCGAAGGCAATGTCCCTGGCCTGATCCGCCGTCAGCGCCGCCAGGCGCCCGGGAGAAGTCGCTGTCGCCAAGGCCCGCACGGCATCCGGGCGCGCCGGATCGACCGCCGTCACCCGCGCCAGGCCGACCCGGCGATAGGGCTCGAGCCGCGCCGAGAATTTCCGCCATTCGGGAAATTTCAGCAAGGCCTCCAGAAACGTCTGATCATGGACCATCGCGTCGCACAGGCCGGTGCGCACGCCCAGCAAAGCGTCGGTGGTCGACGGATAGACCTGTTCGATGGCCCCGTGCCGCGCCGCCAGCTCGCCGACGTAGCGGCCATCGGCCGCCAGGCACACCGTGCGGCCCGCAAGCGAACGCCAGTCGTGAATGTCGGTGTCGGTGCGCATGATCGCCATCGGGCTGGCCGAGTATTCCAGCGAGGCCGCCCGCACGCCCTCGCCCGGCCCGCCGGCCTCCCCGATCACGCCCAGCCAGCCGACGAGTTCGCCGCCGGCCACCATGGCCGTCAGGCGTGCCGGATCCTCGACCGCCACCAGTGCGCCCCCGGCCCCGACGGCCGCGCGCCCCGCCAGCACTTCGATGCGGGCCGGCGTGCGCACCTTGGCCCCCGGCGCCGACGGCGCCGGCACGGCGGCCATGCCGACCGCGGCTTGCGCCGCGGGCACCGGCGCGGCGAACACCGAACCGGCGCATAGGGCCAGCGTGCCTAGAAAACGGCGCGATGACGCACGCCCGCGATTCATGATTGCCCTCGAATCCGTTCAGACATATTGATAGCGCAATACCTTGCGCTTGATGTTTTCCAGGAAGACCTGGTCGATCAGGGTCGCCAGCACGGCGATGGTCAGGATATTGGCCATCACGCCCAGCATGTCCGCGGTTTCCCCCGAATAGGCCAGCGAGCGGCCCAGGCCTTGGCCGAAGCCGATCAGCATCTCGGCCGAGATCAGCGCGCGCCAGGCGTTGCCGAAGGCCAGCTGGGCGCCGGTGATCAGCTCGGGCATGACCGCCGGCAGATACACCCGGCGCACCATGTCCCAGTGGGATGCCCCCATGACGCGTGCCGCCGACACGTGGGTCTGCAACACGCTCTCGGTGGCATTCATCACCGACAGGGCGGCCGGGAAGAAGGCCGCCAGCGCGATCACCACGATGATCGGCAGATTGCCGAAGCCCATCAGGATCAGGAACAAAGGCACCCAGGCGATCGAGGGGATCGACTGCAGGATGATGATGGCCGACTTGAGGACCTCGCGAAAGAACAGCAGCAGCCCGCCCAGCAGGCCAAAGCCGATGCCAAAGAGCAAGGCGAAGCCGTAGCCCGCCCCCAGGCGCCCCAGGCTGCCCGACAGCGCTTCGCGAAACTCGAGCGACTGCACGTCCTGCCACAGCCGCACGGCCACCGCCGGCACACCCGGCATGAGGAAGTCCGGCAAGGTCCAGGCGGCGGCCTGCCAGAACAGCAGTATGGCGGCCATGGCGATCAGCATGGCGAGCTTGCGGGCGAAGGGCGATACGCGTTGCTTTCTGCTCATAAGCGATAAATGGAACGGCCGGGCGAACCCGGCCAGAAATCAGACTTGGTCGAAACGGACGATTATCGCATCGATCAGAGCTTGCGCGCCTGCTGCCATTCGAGGTCGACGATCGTGTCCACCTTGAACTGGGAGCCGTCTTTGGTCTTGAGCGACCCCTGGGCCTGCATGATGTCGGCGATCTCCTGCATGCGCGCCAAGTCGGCGTCGTCGAGCGCGGCATTGAAGGTCTGGGTCTGGATCGCCTTGCTGATGACTTCCTCGCGCGGGACCTCGGTGCCGTCGAGCGTCTTGAGCGTCGGTTCGGCGATGAAGTAGCCGGCGATCAGCTTGGCGGCCTCGTCGGGCTTGGATTCCAGCAGCTCGATGGCCTGGCGCTGGGCGTCCATGGATTTCCACACCTGGTCCTTCTTGGTGCGCAGAACCTCACCCGAGGTGATGGTCACCATGCAGGGGAAGGGCCAGACCTCGCCGATCTCATAGATCTGCGTGACCGGCGCGATCAACTGCGCGATGCTGGCTTGCGGCTCGAACAGGAAGGCCGCGTCCACGCGCTTGCCCACCAGCGATTGCACGGCCACCTGCGGGCTGACGCCCAGGATCGACAGATCGGCGGCCTGCAGGCCGGCGTCCTTGAGGACGACGCCCTTCAGGACGGTGTCGGCGGTGCTGCCTTCCTTTTGCGAGGCCAGGGTCTTGCCCTTGAGGTCCTCGACCTTGTCGATGCCGGCGTCGTTGCGCGCCACCAGCGCGTGAAAGCCGCGCTGCGCGCCGCCCACGACCTTCAGGTCGGCGCCGCGCGAAGACCACGAAGCCGCGTTGGTGAAACCCAGCACGCCGGTGTCCAGCTGGCCGCCGACGATGGCCTTGATCAGGTCCGTGCCGGACTTGAATTCCACCAGCTGCACGTCCAGGCCCTGCTGCTTGTAGAAACCGCCCTCATACGCGGCGATCGCCTGCGCGTCGTCCATGACGCGGATGTAGCCCACCTTGAAGGGCTCGGCGGCGACTGCCTGGGATGCCATGGCCAGCGCGGCCAGCGCCGGAACGAGAATACGGGTCAGTTTCATGCTGCAATGTCCTCGGGAGTGAATGTTTCGTCTTCGGCGCGCTCGGTCTCGATGCCCAGCAGGCCCAGGATTTCGCGGCGCAGGTCGGCGAAATCGGATAGATCGTGTGATTTCTCGCGCGCCGCCAGATTGAATTCCTTGAGCACGTGCGCCGGGCGCTGGCTGAACACCACGATGCGGTCGGCCAGGAACAGCGCCTCGTCCACGTCGTGCGTCACCAGCAACACGGTCGGCCGGGTTTCGCGGATCAGCGTGCGCAACGCATCCTGCAGCGTCATGCGTGTCAGGGCGTCCAGGGCACCGAAGGGTTCGTCCAGCAGCAGCACCTCGGGCGCCGAGATGAAGGCTCGCGCCAGCGCGCAGCGCTGCCGCATGCCGCCCGAGACCTGGTGCGGGAAATAGTCCTCGAAGCCTTTCAGCTTGACCTTGTCCAGCCACAGCGCCGCCTGGGCGCGGGCCTCGGCGCGGCCGACCTTTTGCAGCTCGAGCGCCATGGCGACGTTCTGCGACAGGGTGAGCCAGGGATACAGCGCGTTTTCCTGGAACATCAGCATGCGGCTGGGGTCGGGTCCCTCGATGGGGCGCCCGTCGGCCAGGACCTCGCCGGCCGTGGGCTTTTCCAGGCCGGCGGCGATGTGCAGCAGCGTGGATTTGCCGCAGCCCGACGGCCCGACCAGGGCGACGAGCTCGCCCGGCGCGATGTGGCTGGAGAACTGCTCGACCACGCGTAGCGTGCCGAACTGCTTTTCGACGTTGTTGAAGGATAGATTCATGGTGCGGCCTCGAATCCCCGATGCCATCGGCAGGAGGACAAGAGAATATTTCATCAGTGGGTTATGGAAATTTAACGGCGGACCTTATTACCGAACAACGAATTTATTATGATTTTCATATGAGTGTTAGTTATATGAGGATCGCAGGATCCCCGTCCTTCGTGAGCAGCAGGGCCCCACGGCCGGCGCCCTGCGCTACCATGAGAAAATCCACCGCCCCGAAACCCTCGCCATGTCCGCCAACGCCCGCCCTCCGATTCCTCCTGCCGACGCCATCGAGGCGCTGGCATTGCGCCATGCCGAGACGCAGCGCCGCTGCGAGGCCTTGTTGCCCTTGCTGGCCCCGGCAGGCGCGGCGCCGGCGCCCGCGCCTGCCGCCCGCGCTACGGCAGCCGCGGAACTCCTGGCGTACTTCGACGGGGCTGCCCAGCGTGCGCGCGAAGCCCAGGAACACGGCGTGTTCCCCGCCTTGATCGAATCCATGGCGGGCTCCGATGCGGTCTGCCTGCGGGGCATGACCGACGGCCTGCGCGACGAGCGCCGCCGTCTGGACGGTATCTGGCGCGCGCGCCTGCGGCCGGCGCTCGCGCAGCTCGCGGCCCACGCGCCGGCCACCATCGACGAGGCCGCGGCCCGTGCCTGGGTGGCGGATTTCCAGCGGTATCTCCAGGCGGCCGACGAGGAACTATTGCCCATGGCGGCCCGCCTGCTCACCGACGAGGCCCTGGCCGAACTGGGCGAGCGCTGGCCTCCGGAGAGCATCGCGCCGGGCGCCCTGCCCTGACATACGGGTGTCACCCGCGGCTGTCATGATTCCTGCGCCCGCCCGCGCCGTATGGCAAGGGCTCGACCGGGAACCCGACCCATGCTGCACGCCTCGACGCTGAAGACCCGATTCATCCTGTTTCTCGCGCTGCTCGGCGCCTGCGCCCTGCTGGCCCTGTTCTCGGTGCGCCATCTGCTCCAGGTCACGGCCGAACTGAGGTCGGCGGAGTCGGCGCGCTACGAGACCAGCCGGCTGGCGAACGAATACAAAACCCTGGCGGCCGCCATGACGCGCGACGCCATGGCCTTCGTCTCGAGCGAGCAGCCCGAATTCGAACAGCGCTATCAGCATCACCTCGCCGTCCTGACCGGCCGCGCGCCCGATGCGCAGGGCGTCCAGGCCGAGCGGCTTGCACGCTTCCGCGAGGCGGGACTGGCCCCGGCGGAGCTGGCATTGATCGAGGACGCGCATGCCGCCCTGCTGGCGCTCTCGGCGACCCAGCGCGAGGCCATCGGCACGGCCAAGGGGGAACTGGACGACGGCCAGGGCGGCATCCGGATCGCCCTGCCCAACACGCTGCTGGCCAAGGTCCTGATCCATAGCCAGCAGTACAACGACGCCGACACCGCCATCGCCCAAGCCATCGACGCGTTCGATGCCATGCAATCGGCCCGCCTGGAGCAGGCCGTGGGAACGGCCAGTGCGCGCGGCCGCACGGCGGGACAAGTGGCCCTGGCGGCATTGGCCGTCCTGCTATTGTCCAGCGCCCTGGCGCTACGCGGCCTGTACCGCTCGATCAAGCGGCCGCTGGACCAGGGCGTGGCCCTTGCCGGCCAGCTGGCCGACGGCAATCTGGCCTTGCGCATCCCGGCCGGCGGCGCGGACGAGATGGGCCGGCTCATGCGGGCGCTGGAAGGCATACGGCGCGGCCTCGGCGCCACGGTGCAAGGCGTCGCCGGACATGCCGAGCACATCGAGGCCAGCGCCGCCATTCTGTCGGCCGGCCAGGAATCCCTGCTGCGCGACGGCCATGCCCAGGCCGCCATGCTGCGCCAGACCTCGGCCGCCATGGCCGAACTGGACCGTACCGTGCAACTGAATCACGCGCGCACCGCCGAGGCCCTGGACCTGAGCGAACATGGCGATCAGCGCGCCTGCGAAGGACGGCAGGCGGTGGACCGGCTGACCGAGGCCATGGCCGGCATCCAGCAGGACGCCCGGACCGTCGCCCAGGCCACGCGCCTGATCGGCGACATTGCATTCCAGACCAAGCTCCTGGCCCTCAACGCCGCCGTCGAGGCCGCGCACGCCGGCTCGCAGGGCCGCGGATTCGCCGTGGTGGCCGGCGAAGTCCGGATTCTTGCGCAGCGCTGCGACGAGGCCGCCAAGGCGATCGCCGCGGCCATCGACAAGGCCTTGGCGCACAGCCGCTACGGCGGCGAGCTGGCGGCCTCGGCGCGCGGCGCCATGGGCCAGATCGTCGAGGTCATGGCGCGCAGCCGGCAGATCATGGATGAGGTCTCGCAGGCCTCGCGCACGCAGGCCGATGCCATCCGCGAGACCGCGCAGGCCACCCACCGGCTGGAGGACATGACCTCGCGCAATGCGCACGACATCGAGCGCACCGCGCAAGCGGTCTTCGAGCAGCATGGGCGCATCGAGGCGCTGCGCCGCGCGCTGGCGCAATTCCGCCTGGATGAAGAACACCCGGTCCTGGTTGCGGCTTGAGGGACACAGGGTCGCCGCCCAAGGCCCCGGCGCGGCCTGCGGCCCGCGAACGTGCGTGGCTAGCCCGCCGCCCGCAGATGGCGCGCCACGGCCCGCAATAGGCCCAGAAAGGTCACCGCCCACGCAAACAGGGCCACGGGCAGGAACAATTCCGGCAGGCCGTCCAGGAAGTCGAAGGCCATGGCCCGGCTCATTTCGAAGGTGCAGGCCGCATACATCCCCAGCGGGAACACCGCCCCCCAGTACAAGGGATCGTATTCGAAGGGAAAGCGCTGGAACCCATAGCGCCAGACCCCCAGCAACAGCAGCATCGGCACCCACCAGGTGCCGGTCGCCCAGTAAAAGACGGTGAATCCCTTGAGAAACGGCATCAGCGACACCAGGAACGGCGCGTCGGCCGCGTTGAGGATCAACAGCGAGCCCGCCAGGGTCGAGATCGCCATCGCCCCCATGTTGATCCAGTACGGCGGCGCCAGGTCGCCGGGCAGCAGGCGAAAGAAGGTATAGCGGTAAAAGATCAGCGACATCATCCAGATGTACAGCATGCCGCCCCACAGCCACATCGACAGCGCCAGGAAATTGAGTTCCAGCCGGTACGGTTGGCCGATGCGCGCGGCCACCAGCGCGCTGGACACCGCCACTGACTGGGTGGCGACCACCGCCAGCAGCCAGCCGCCGTTGATTCCCTTGTCCAGCGGCGGCTTCACGGCCTTGACCGTCAAGGCGAGGAACACCGTGTACATCAAGCCCAGCCACAGCACGATGCCCAGCAGCCAGAGGACGAAGCCCACGCTCAGGTCGTCGTGCAACAGCATGAACTGGCTCGCGAGCACGCAGGTGCCGGCCACCATGGTGAAATACCCCGGCCCCCGCAGATGGTCGACCATGTCGCCGAAGAACCGCCGGGGATGGCGCACGGCGCGCAGCGCATAAAGCACCCACAGCACGGCATACTGCCCGATGTTCAGGTAGAACAGCGCGGTGGCGATCCAGGGGCGGCCCATCATGTGCGCGGCCAGGGAAATGATGCCCGTGGCCATCACCAGTCCGAAATAGGCCGGCGACAGATCCGCCAGGGCCCGCGGCCGACCGCCCGCGGCGCCGGGCGCCAAGACCTCGCGCCGCGCCGCGGCCACCGGCACGGTCACGCCGCCCTCCCCCTTCCATGCTTGCATGCTGCTCCTCCTGTGCCCCAGTGCGCGGCCTCATCGCCGCACGCGCTAAAATAGCGGATTCACCTCGCAAGTTTAAGCCGGTGCGCCTTCTTTTGCGGCGCGCCCACACACAGGATTGACCATGGAAGCCGAACGCCAGAACCAGATCAGCGCCCACATCGAGGACTACGCCGAGCGGCAGAGCCTCTTGCGGAGGTTTCTTTGACTACGATGCCAAGGCCGAACGCCTGCACGTCGTCAACGCCGAACTGGAAAACCCCGACATCTGGAACGACCCCCAGCATGCCCAGGACCTGGGCCGCGAGAAAAAAAGCCTCGAGGCCGTCGTCCGGGCCCTGGCCGACATCGAGCGCGGGCTGAACGATGCGCGCGAGCTGTTCGAGCTGGCCAGCGCCGACGATGACGACGCCACCCTGGCGGCCATCGAGCAGGACTGCCAGGCGCTGGGCGAGCGCCTCGAGGAGCTCGAATTCCGCCGCATGTTCTCGAACCCCGCCGACCCGCTGAACTGCTTCGTCGACATCCAGGCGGGCGCGGGCGGCACCGAGGCCCAGGACTGGGCCTCCATGCTGCTGCGCCAGTACCTGCGCTACGGCGAACACAAGGACTTCAAGACCGAGATCCTCGAGACCTCCGAAGGCGACGTGGCCGGGGTCAAGTCGGCCACGATCAAGTTCAGCGGCGAATACGCCTACGGGCTGCTGCGCACCGAGACCGGCGTGCACCGCCTGGTGCGCAAAAGCCCCTTCGACTCGTCCAACGGGCGCCATACCTCCTTTGCCAGCGTCTTTGTCTATCCCGAGATCGACGATTCCTTCGAGGTCGAGGTCAATCCCGCGGACCTGCGCATCGACACCTACCGGGCCAGCGGCGCGGGCGGCCAGCACATCAACAAGACCGACTCCGCGGTGCGCATCACGCACGAACCCACGGGCATCGTCGTGCAGTGCCAGAACGACCGCTCGCAGCACCGCAACCGGGCCGAGGCCATGCAAATGCTGAAATCCCGGCTGTACGAACTCGAGATGCGCAACCGCATGGCCGAGCAGCAAAAGCTCGAGGACTCCAAGAGCGACGTGGGCTGGGGCCACCAGATCCGTTCCTATGTCCTCGACCAGAGCCGCATCAAGGACTTGCGCACCGGCGTCGAGATCTCCAACACCCAGAAGGTGCTGGACGGCGACCTCGACCCCTTCATCACCGCCAGCCTCAAGCAGGGCGTCTAGGGGCCACGCCCCCGCCCACGCCCGCCAATTCCCTTTCCAAAAGCACGACGCACCCGATAAGACATGAGCGCCCCGCACACCGACACCGCAGCCCTGGACGAAAACCGCCTGATCGCCGAGCGCCGCGCCAAGCTCGACAGGCTGCGCGAGGCGGGTCCCGCCTACCCCAACGACTTCCGCCCCGACAGCCACGCCGCCGCCCTGCACGCGGATTGCGACGCCCTGGACGAGGACGCCCTGCAGGCCCTGGGCCGCGAGGCGCGCCTGGCGGGCCGCATGATGCTCAAGCGCGTCATGGGCAAGGCCAGCTTCGCCACCCTGCAGGACGGCACCGGACGTATCCAGCTCTACCTGGACCGCGGCGTGCTGGGCGACGAGGCCTACGCCGCGTTCAAGTCCTGGGACATCGGCGACATCATCGGGGCCCAGGGCCGCGTATTCAAGACCCGCAAGGGTGAACTGTCGATCCACGTGACCGCCCTGCGCCTGTTGGCCAAGTCCCTGCGGCCCCTGCCCGACAAGTTCCATGGGGTGTCCGACCAGGAGCTGCGCTATCGCCAGCGCTACGTCGACCTGATCATGACGCCCGAGGCGCGCCGCACTTTCCTCGCCCGCAGCCGCGTCATCGCCGCCATTCGCGACATCATGCTGGATGCGGACTTCCTCGAGGTCGAGACGCCGATGCTGCACCCCATCCCCGGCGGCGCGGCGGCGCGGCCCTTCGTCACGCACCACAATGCGCTGGACATGGAAATGTACCTGCGCATCGCACCCGAGCTTTATCTGAAGCGCCTCATCGTCGGCGGTTTCGAGCGCGTCTTCGAAATCAACCGGAACTTCCGCAACGAAGGGGTGAGCCCGCGCCACAACCCCGAGTTCACCATGATGGAGTTCTATGCGGCCTACACGGATTACCTCTGGCTGATGGACTACACCGAGGCCCTGATCCGCGAGACGGCCGCCCGCAGCTGCGGCACGACGCTGCTGAACTACCAGGGCCGGGACCTGGACCTGGGGCGGCCGTTCGACCGCCTGACCATCGTAGAGGCCATCCTCAAATACGCCCCGGGCTACCAGCCCGCGCAACTCGAGGATGCCGCCTTCCTGCGCGGCGAGCTGCGGCGCCTGGACGCCGACGTCGACGGCCCCGCACTCGCCCAGGCCGGCCTCGGGGCCTTGCAGCTTGCGCTGTTCGAGGAAACCGCCGAGGCCGAGCTCTGGCATCCCACCTTCATCATTGATTACCCGGTCGAGGTCTCGCCGCTGGCGCGCGCCTCGGACACGCGCGAGGGGATCACCGAGCGTTTCGAGCTGTTCGCCTGCGGGCGCGAGATCGCCAACGGCTTTTCCGAGCTGAACGATCCCGAGGACCAGGCCGCGCGCTTCATGGCTCAGGTCGCCGCCAAGGATGCCGGCGACGAGGAAGCCATGTACTACGACGCCGACTACGTGCGGGCCCTGGAATACGGCATGCCGCCCACGGGCGGCTGCGGCATCGGCGTCGACCGCCTCGTCATGATGCTGACGGACAGTGCCAACATCCGCGACGTCATCCTGTTCCCGCACCTGCGTCCCGAGGACTGAGCCGGCCCGTGAAAACAACGCGGCGCCACCGGCTGATTCCGGCGACGCCGCTACGATTTGGCCTCAACAAGCCGGGCGTGGCCGCCAGGGTGGCGACGGGCGGCCGGGTGCCGATTGTTACACCGTGAAGGACTCTCCGCAGCCGCAGGCCGCCTTTTCGTTGGGGTTGTTGAAACGGAAGCCCTCGTTCAGTCCCTCGCGGGCATAGTCGAGTTCCATGCCCTCGAGAAAGGGCAGGCTCTGGGGATCGATGTAGACGCGGGCCCCGAATTGCTCGAACAGGCGGTCCTCGGCCGATGCCTCGTCCACGTATTCGAGCTGGTACGACATGCCCGAGCATCCGGAGGGCTTGACGCCCAGGCGCAGGCCCAGGCCCTTGCCGCGCCTTTCAAGGTGGCGCTGGATGTGCCGGGCGGCTTGTTCGGTCAGAATGATTCCCATGGTTTACCTCTGCTTTTGCGTATAGTCGGCCACGGCGGCGCGAATGGCGTCCTCGGCCAGCATGGCGCAGTGCGCCTTGACCGGCGGCAACTGGAGTTCCCGGACGAAATCCTGGCTGTGGATGGTCAGCGCCTGGTCGAGCGACCGGCCCTTGAGCCACACCGTGGCAAGCGATCCCGCCGCGATCGCCGAGCCGCAGCCAAATGCCCGGAAACAGGCATCCTCTATGGTAGCGCCTTGCAGGCGAATCTGCAGCTTGAGGACCTCGCCCAATGCGGGTGCCCCGACCATCGCCGTACCGACACGGTCGTCCTGCGGGTCGAAAGAGCCGACGTTGCGCGGATTCCGGTAGTGATCCAGGACCGGCGCGCTGTATCCACGCACAGCCATCAGGATGCCTCCGATCCCGCCCAGGTGACGGCCTCGAGGTCGCGGCCCTGCTCGCGCAGCTCCCAGAGCGGGGATATCCCGCGCAGGCGCACGATCTGGGTGCGCAACGCCTCGATGGCACGGTCGATCTCGGCCTCGGTAGAGTAGCGGCCCAGGGTCAGGCGCAGCGAACTGTGCGCGAGCGGATCGCTGCGGCCCAGGGCGCGCAGCACGTAGGAAGGTTCGAGGCTGGCCGAGGTGCAGGCCGAGCCGCTGGAGACGGCCAGTTCCGGCAGGGCCATCAGCAGGGCCTCGCCCTCGATGTGCGCCACGCTGACGTTCAGATTGTGCGCCACCCGGCGATCCATGTCGCCGTTCAGGTACAGGTCGGGGATGTCGCGCAGGCCGGCCCACAGGCGATCACGCAGCGCGCGTATGCGGGCGACCTCGGCCGGGAATTCGAGCGCGGCCAGCGCATAGGCCTCGCCCATGCCGACGATCTGGTGCGTGGGCAGCGTGCCGGAGCGCAGGCCGCGCTCGTGGCCGCCCCCGTGCATCTGCGCCGCCAGGCGGACGCGCGGCTTGCGGCGCACGTACAGGGCCCCCACGCCCTTGGGGCCATAGGTCTTGTGCGCGGAGAAAGACATCAGGTCGACGTCCATGGCACGCACGTCGATGGCCACCTTGCCGGTGGCCTGGGCCGCGTCGGAATGGAACAGCACGCCGTGCTCGTGGCAAATCGCCGCCAGCGCGGCGATGTCCTGCACCACGCCGATCTCGTTGTTGACCAGCATGACCGAGGCCAGGATCGTGTCCGGGCGCAGGGCCGCGCGCAGTGCCTCCGGGTCGAGCAGGCCGTGGGCATCCACCGGCAGGACCGTGACCTCGAAGCCCTGGCGCTGCAGGTCGTGACAAGGATCGAGCACGGCCTTGTGCTCGGTGGCGACGGTGACGATGTGGCGCCCCCGGTCGCGATGGAATTCGGCCACGCCCTTGATGGCGAGATTGTCGGATTCGGTCGCCCCGGACGTCCAGATGATTTCCCGGGGATCGGCGCCAATCAGCGCCGCCACCTGGGCGCGCGCGCGCTCGACGGCGTCCTCGGCGTCCCAGCCATAGGCGTGGCTGCTGGAGGCCGGGTTGCCGAAACGCGCGCCCAGCCACGGCAGCATGGCCTGCAGCACCCGTTCGTCAACGGGCGTGGTGGCGGAATAATCCAGGTAGACGGGAGGGCTTGCGACCATCGGGGCTCCGGTTCAGGCCGATACGACCTCGCCTCGAGGGAAGATATCGGCGGTGACAGGCTTGATCGGGATCGAGCGCGCCTGGTTGGCTTCGTGCAACTGGCGCATGCGCTGCTGATCGACCAGATCCTGCAGCGATACGGAATCCAGGTACTCGACCATTTTACGACTAAGCGTGGCCCATAGGTCATGGGTCATGCATTTGCCGGTGCTGCCGTTGCGCCCGATGTTGCAGTTTTCCTTGCCGCCGCAGCTGGTGGCGTCCAGCGGCTCGTCGACGGCGAAGATGATGTCCGCCACGGTCATGTGGCGCGCCGCCCGCGCCAGCGTATAACCGCCGCCCGGTCCGCGGATGCTGTCGACCAGTTCATGGCGGCGCAGCTTGCCGAACAATTGCTCGAGGTAGGACAAAGAAATGTTCTGGCGCTCGCTGATGGCGGCCAGCGTCACGGGCCCGCTATGCTGACGCAGGGCCAGATCGATCATCGCGGTGACCGCGAAACGTCCTTTGGTCGTTAAACGCATGGTGGTTCCTTGCCTGGGGGGGTGAGTGAATGGCCCAGCCGGCGGTACCCGACTGTTGAAGTCAAGTATATCAATTTACTTGACTAAAATACTCGGCTTTATGGCCTTGTTGCCCCCGGAACTTGATTTACATCATGCTCCCGGCGATAAACAGTAAAACGCCGCGCCTGAATGCCAAACGCCCCTTGCGGGGCGTGTCCGTGGCGATCGGATCCTCAGGCCGCCTGGTACTGAAGCACGCGCTTGCGGACGAGTTCGAGCACACCCTGACAGGCGTCCTCGATGTAGTCGAGCACCTTGTTGAAGCCCTCGGGCGCCCCGTAGTAGGGGTCGGGCACGGTGGCCTCCTCGTATTCGTTCGAGAAGCGCATCAGCAGCATCAATTTATGCTGGTAGACCTTGGGGCATTGCTGCTGCAAGGCGGACAAATTTTCCCAGTCCATGGCGAGGATCAGGTCGAATTCGCGGAAATCCTGGGCGGTGATCTGGCGACCCACGTGGGTGGACAGGTCGTAGCCGCGCTTGCGCGCAGCCGCCTGGGCGCGAGGGTCGGGGGCCTCGCCCACGTGAAAATTGTGCGTAGCCGCAGAATCGACGCGAACCACATCCGCCAAGCCCGCCTCGCCGATCATGTGCTGAAAGACACCTTGCGCGCTGGGAGAGCGGCAGATATTACCCGTACAGACGAAAAGTACTTTATTCATGATAGGTGAAAGTGTGCGGGAAAACCCGGAAATTGGCAAGCAATTTCGGGGGTTTTCCATAGTGGATCATCTTTTCCGCGGCCCGCGGAATCCCTTTTTTGCTGCGAGGCAGCATTCCGTGCGGCACCCGGGCAAATCCGCCAGCGGCATGCCGCATATGAGCTGTCGGTTTTTTCCAACGCTGCGCCGCCGGCATTCCCGCCCCGGCGTGCGGCTAAGTCAGCAAGGCGCGTTCCTTCAAGGCCTTCAAGGCGTCCCGCGCCGAGGCGGCCTGCTCGAATTCGAGGTTGCGGGCATGGTCGAGCATTTTTTCCTCCAGCCGGCGGATCTCGCGCGCCAGGGCCTTCTCGTCGTGCAGCGCGGCCTCGTCGTACGGCGCGGCGGCCGCCGGGCGGCCAGCCGCCGGGACCGAGACCCCGTCGATCAGGTCGCGCACCGCCTTGCTGACGCCCCGCGCGGTGATGCCGTGCGTCTCGTTGAAGGCGAGCTGGCGTTCGCGCCGGCGCTGGGTTTCCTCCATGGCGCGGCGCATCGAGTCCGTCACCTGGTCGGCATACAGGATCGCCCGGCCGTTGAGGTTGCGGGCCGCGCGGCCCATGGTCTGGATCAGGCTGCGCTCGGAACGCAGGAAGCCTTCCTTGTCGGCGTCGAGGATGGCGACCAGCGAAACCTCGGGGATGTCCAGCCCCTCGCGCAGCAGGTTGATGCCCACCAGCACGTCGAAGGCGCCCAGGCGCAGGTCGCGGATGATCTCGACGCGTTCGACAGTGTCGATGTCGGAATGCAGGTAGCGGACCTTGAGGCCGTTCTCGGCCAGGTACTCGGTCAGGTCTTCGGCCATGCGCTTGGTCAGGGTCGTGACCAGCACGCGCTCGTGGCGCGCCACGCGCAGCTTGGCCTCCCCCAGCAGGTCGTCGACCTGGGTGACCGCCGGACGCAGGTCCACCTCGGGGTCCACCAGCCCGGTGGGCCGCACCAGCTGCTCGACCACCTGGTCGGCGTGCTCGGCCTCGTAGGCGGCCGGCGTGGCCGACACGAATACACACTGTGGCATGCGCGCCTCGAATTCCTCCAGGCGCAGGGGCCGGTTGTCCAAAGCCGAGGGCAGGCGAAAGCCGAACTGCACCAGGGTTTCCTTGCGGGAGCGGTCGCCCCGGTACATGCCGCCCAACTGGCCGACGGTCACATGGCTTTCGTCGATGAACATCAGGGCGTTGGACGGCAGATAATCGATCAGCGTGGGCGGCGGCTCGCCCGGCGCCGCCCCCGAGAGGTGACGGGAGTAGTTTTCGATCCCCTTGCAGAACCCGAGCTCCTGCAGCATCTCGAGATCGAAGCGGGTGCGCTGCTCGAGGCGCTGGGCCTCGACGAGCTTGCCCTCGGCCGTGAGCACGGCCAGGCGCTCGCGCAGTTCCTCCTTGATGGTCTCGATGGCCCGCAACACGGTTTCGCGCGGCGTGACGTAGTGCGAACTGGGGAAAATCGTGAAGCGCACGAGCGGCTGCACGACCTTCCCGGTGAGCGGATCGAACAGGTCCAGCGATTCGATCTCGTCGTCGAACAGCGTGATGCGCAAGGCCTGCTCGGCATGCTCGGCCGGGAACACGTCGATCACCTCGCCGCGCGCGCGGAACACCCCGCGCGCGAACTCGGTGTCGTTGCGCTCGTATTGCATCGCCACCAGCCGGGCGAGGATCTCCTGGCGGGCGATGCGGTCGCCCTTGCGCAGGGTCAGGACCATCGCGTGGTAATCACCGGGGTTGCCGATCCCGTAGATGCAGGACACCGTGCCTACGATCACGGTGTCGGGGCGCTCGAGCAGGCTCTTGGTGGCCGACAGGCGCATCTGCTCGATGTGCTCGTTGATCGAGGAGTCCTTTTCGATGAACAGGTCGCGCGAGGGCACGTAGGCCTCGGGCTGGTAGTAATCGTAGTAGGACACGAAATATTCGACGGCGTTGCGCGGAAAGAACTCGCGCATCTCGGCGTACAGCTGGGCCGCCAGGGTCTTGTTCGGCGCCAGGACGATGGCCGGGCGCCCGGTGCGGGCGATGAGGTTGGCCATGGTGTAGGTCTTGCCCGAGCCCGTCACGCCCAGCAGGGTCTGGTACATCAGCCCGTCGCGCACGCCCTCCTCGAGGGCGTCGATCGCCGCGGGCTGGTCCCCGGCGGGCGGATACGGCTGGTAGAGCTGGAACGGGCTGTCCGGAAAGCGGACGAAGCCGGGTGCGGCCTGAGTCATGGGCAACTGGACACCTCTTCGGGAAACCCCTTATTATCACACCATTGTCCGTCGCGACAAAAATCGGCATTCAGCCTTCCTTTCCGTGCCTTTTCTTCTTTCCTAGCCTGCCCTCCCAAACCAACATGTCCTCCCTTTTCGCTTCCGTCGAACTCGCTCCGCGCGACCCCATCCTGGGCCTGAACGAACAATTCAAGGCCGACACCCGCGACTCCAAGGTCAATCTTGGGGTGGGCGTCTACTATGACGACCAAGGCCGCATCCCGCTGCTGAACGCGGTGCGCCAGGCCGAGACCCGCCTGTTCGAGCGCGCCGAGCCCCGCAACTACCTGCCGATCGACGGAATCCCGGGCTACAACACCGGTGCGCAGACCTTGCTGCTGGGCAAGGATTCGCCGCTGATGTCCGAACATCGCTCGCTGACCGTCCAGACGCTGGGCGGCACCGGCGCACTGAAGGTCGGCGCGGATTTCCTGCGCCAGATCCTGCCCGGCGCCCAGGTCGCGATCAGCAACCCCAGCTGGGCCAACCACCAGGCCTTGTTCGAGGCGGCGGGCTTTCCGGTCGTCAGCTACGATTATTACGACGCCGCGACGCACGGCCTGGACTTCGCGGGCATGCTGGCCTCGCTCGAGGCCCTGCCCGCGGGCACCATCGTGGTCCTGCACGCCTGCTGCCACAACCCCACCGGCGTGGACCCCACCACCGAGCAATGGGCGCAGATCGCCGACACCATCCAGTCCCGCCGCCTGGTGCCCTTCCTGGACATCGCCTATCAGGGCTTCGGCGCCGGCATCGAGGAGGACGCCGGCGTGGTGCGCCAGTTCGCCGACCTGGGGCTCACCATGTTCATCAGCTCATCGTTTTCCAAGTCCTTCTCGCTGTACGGCGAGCGCGTCGGCGCGCTGACCCTGGTGACGGGCAGCGACGACGAAAGCGCGCGCGTGCTCAGCCAACTGAAGCGCGTCATCCGCACCAATTACTCCAACCCGCCCACCCATGGCGGCGCCATCGTGTCGCTGGTGCTCAATACGCCGGAACTGTACGCCACCTGGGCGGGCGAACTGGCCGGCATGCGCGACCGGATCCGCGACATGCGCAGCCAACTGGTCGCGAAGATCCAGGCGGCCGGCGTCGAGCAGGATTTCAGCTTCGTCATGACGCAACGCGGCATGTTTTCGTATTCCGGGCTGACCAAGGCCCAGGTCGAGCGCCTGCGCGAGGACTTCGGCATCTATGCGGTCGGCAGCGGCCGCATCTGCGTGGCCGCCCTGAACAGCGGCAACATCGACTACGTGGCCCATGCCATCGCCCAGGTGATCAAGGGCTAAGGTTCAGAGGTTCCTTAACGCGTCCGCCTTGCCTTTTTGAGGGCTATCGGCCACAATTCAGACTGTGTTTATATACAGTTGATGCCCATGGCCCTCAAGCTCACCGCGCGGCAATCCCAGATCCTCGACCTGATCCGCCAGGCCATTGCCGCGAACGGCCGCCCCCCGACCCGCGCCGAAATCGCCGATGCCCTCGGTTTTCGTTCGGCCAATGCCGCCGAGGATCACCTGCGCGCCCTGGCACGCAAGGGCATGATCCGCTTGTCGGCCGGCACCTCGCGCGGCATCCAGCTCGTCGAGGGACACGAGGACGCGGCCCCCATCGCGGGGCCGACCGCTCACGGGGCGGCGTCCGCGTCACGCCTGGTCCAGGCGGCCGATCATCTGCTGCTGCCCATCGTCGGGCGCGTGGCGGCGGGTCATCCCATCCTGGCGGCCGAACACGTCGAACGCGAAATCCCCGTTGGCGCCGGCTTGTTCAGCCAGGCACCGGACTACTTGCTGCGCGTGCGCGGCGCCAGCATGCGCGACGCGGGCATCCTCGACGGCGATCTGCTGGCGGTCCGACGCAGCCCCGAGGCCCGCAACGGACAGGTCGTCGTCGCCCGCCTGGGCGACGACGTCACGGTCAAGCGCCTCGACCGCCAGGGCGGCCGCCTGCGCCTGCTGCCTGAAAATCCCGACTTCCAGCCCATCCTGGTCGGCCCCGAGGACGATTTCGCCCTCGAAGGCATCGCCGTGGGCCTGATCCGGACCGGCGCCCTGCACTGATCCGCCGCCCAGGCGGCAAAAAGGCCACGCACGGTTTCCCGTACAAGTGGCCTTTTCGCCTTTGGGCAGGCTTCAGTGCTTGGTCACGTCGCCGTTGCTCGACCCCGCGGGACGCGAGGCTGCCACGGCCTCGGCCGCCAGGCGCGCGACCTCCTCGTCGGACAAGGGGGTGGGCATGTGCTGCAAGGCCACCTCCAGGACCCGGTCGATCCAGCGCACTGGAATGATGTCCAGGTGGTTCTTGACGTTGTCGGGGATCTCGACCAGGTCCTTGACGTTTTCCTCGGGAATCATGACGGTCTTGATCCCGCCGCGGTGAGCCGCCAGCAGCTTTTCCTTCAGGCCGCCGATGGCCAGCACCTCGCCGCGCAGGGTGATCTCGCCGGTCATGGCCACGTCCGAACGCACCGGGATGCCCGTGAGCGCCGATACCATGGCCGTGGTGATGGCGATGCCCGCCGACGGCCCGTCCTTGGGCGTGGCGCCCTCGGGGAAGTGCACGTGCAGGTCGCGCTTTTCGAAGGCCTGGTTGGCAATGCCCCATTTCTGGGCCCGCGCGCGCACCACCGTGCGCGCCGCCTCGACGGATTCCTTCATCACGTCGCCCAGCGAACCCGTGCGCACCACCGCGCCCTTGCCGGGCATGTCGGCCACCTCGATGGTCAGCAGTTCCCCGCCCACCTCGGTCCAGGCCAGGCCCGTCGCCAGGCCGATGCGGTCTTCCTTCTCGGCAATGCCGAAGGTATAGCGGCGCACGCCCAGGTAGTCGTTGAGATTGGCGGCATCGACCGTGATGCGCTCGGTGATCACGCCCGCCTTGCGGCCGCGCGTCACCGGGTTGGCCGCGAGCAGCTGCTTGACGACTTTGCGGCACACCTTGGAGATCTCGCGCTCGAGGGCGCGCACGCCCGCCTCGCGCGTGTAGTAGCGCACGATGTCGCGCACGGCGTCCTCGGTGATGGTCAGTTCGCCTTCCTGCACGCCGTTGTTCTTCATGAGCTTGGGCAGCAGGTGGTCGAAGGCGATGTGGACCTTTTCATCCTCGGTGTAGCCCGACAGGCGAATGACCTCCATGCGGTCTAGCAGCGCCGGCGGAATGTTCAGGGTGTTGCTGGTCGCCACGAACATCACGTCCGACAAGTCGAAGTCGACCTCGATGTAGTGGTCCTGGAAGGTGTGGTTCTGTTCGGGATCCAGCACCTCGAGCAGCGCCGAGGACGGATCGCCGCGGAAATCCGCGCCCATCTTGTCGATCTCGTCGAGCAGGAACAGCGGGTTGCGCACACTGACCTTGGCCATGTTCTGGAGGATCTTGCCGGGCATCGAACCGATGTAGGTGCGGCGGTGGCCCCGGATTTCGGCCTCGTCGCGCACGCCGCCCAGGGCCATGCGCACGAACTTGCGGTTGGTCGCGCGCGCAATGGACTGGCCCAGCGAGGTCTTGCCCACGCCCGGGGGCCCGACCAGGCACAGGATCGGTGCCTTGAGCTTGTCGACGCGCTGCTGCACGGCGAGGTATTCCAGGATGCGTTCCTTGACCTTTTCCAGGCCATAGTGGTCCGCGTCGAGGACTTCCTCGGCGTTCTTGATGGAATTGTTGACGCGGCTCTTTTTGCGCCACGGCAGGCCCAGCAGCGTATCGATATAGTTGCGCACCACGGTCGCCTCGGCGGACATGGGCGACATGAGCTTGAGCTTCTTGAGTTCGGCGGCGGCCTTCTTCTGGGCCTCCTTGGGCAGATGCGCCTCGGCGATCTTGCGCTCCATCTCCTCGATGTCGGCGCCTTCCTCGCCTTCGCCCAGTTCCTTCTGGATGGCCTTGACCTGCTCGTTGAGGTAGTAGTCACGCTGGCTCTTTTCCATCTGCTTTTTCACGCGGCCGCGAATGCGCTTTTCGACCTGCAGGATGTCGATCTCGGCCTCGAGCTGCGCCAGCAGCGCCTCGAGGCGGCCGGCGGCGCCGGTGGTCTCGAGCATGACCTGCTTTTGCTCGATCTTGAGGGGCAGGTGCGCGGCGATGGTGTCGGCCAGGCGCCCGGCATCCTCGATGCCCGAGAGCGAGGTGAGGATTTCCTGGGGGATTTTCTTGTTGAGCTTGACGTATTGCTCGAACTGGGCGACCACCGCCCGGCGCAAGGCCTCGGCCTCGGCGTTCTGGGAATGATCCTCGTCGACGCCGGCCACGTGCGCGGCGAAGTGGGTCTCGACGTCCGTGACCTCGAGGATGCGGGCGCGCTGCAGGCCCTCGACGAGGACCTTGACCGTCCCGTCGGGGAGCTTGAGCATCTGCAGGATGCTGGCGGCGCAGCCGATCTCGTAGAGGTCCTCGGGCGAGGGCTCGTCCTTGACGGCGGATTTTTGGGCAACCAACATGATGCTGTTGCCCGCCTCCATGGCGATCTCGAGCGCCTTGATCGAGCGGGGCCGCCCCACGAACAGCGGGATGACCATGTGGGGGAACACCACCACGTCCCGCAGCGGCAGCAGCGGGAGCTCGACGGGCTCCTGAGCGATGATTTGGGTAGCAGACATGGTTGCTTCCTTAAACTGATGACTTCCGGATGCAAAAGGACGCTGGAAAGCCCCTTTTGCGTGCATTGCCTGCGTGTTATATGGCGACTGGCGGCGAGGTTTCAAGGCCTCGCCGCCAGTTCAGTATAAGAGGATTTTCCGGCCCCGTGGGGCCGGGGGCATCCCTAGGCCGCGGCGGTGCGCAGGGGCTTGTCGTCGGATCCGTGGGCGTCGCGCGGGCCGGTGACCAGGGTGGGCGGCTGGCGGCCCTCGACCGCGTCCTCGTCGAGGATGACGCGGTTGACGTCGCGACGCGACGGCAGGTCGTACATGGTGCCCAGCAGCGCCTGCTCGATGATGGAACGCAGGCCGCGTGCGCCGGTGCGGCGCTTGATGGCGCGACGCGCGATCGCGGTCAGCGCATCCGGGGTCACCTCGAGCTGGACGTCCTCCATCTCGAAGAGCTTCTGGAATTGCTTGACCACCGCGTTGCGCGGCTCGGTCAGGATGCGCACCAGGGTGTCTTCCTGCAATTCCTCGAGCGTGGCCACGACCGGCAGGCGGCCGACCAGCTCCGGAATCAGGCCGAATTTGATCAGATCCTCGGGTTCGGCCTCGGCGAAAAGCTCGCCCACGCCGCGTTCGGTCTTGGCCCGCACCGAGGCCGAGAAGCCGATCCCGGAGCGCTCGCTGCGATCGCGGATGATCTTTTCCAGGCCGTCGAAGGCGCCGCCCACGATGAACAGGATGTTGGTCGTATCGACCTGGACGAAATCCTGGTTGGGGTGCTTGCGCCCGCCTTGCGGCGGCACCGAGGCGACCGTGCCCTCGATGAGCTTGAGCAGCGCCTGCTGCACACCCTCGCCCGAGACGTCGCGGGTGATCGACGGATTGTCGGACTTGCGGGCGATCTTGTCGATCTCGTCGATGTAGATGATCGCGCGCTGGGCTTTTTCAAGTTCGTAGTTGCAGTTCTGGAGGAGCTTCTGGATGATGTTCTCGACGTCCTCGCCCACATAGCCCGCCTCGGTCAGCGTCGTGGCATCGGCCATCACGAAAGGAACATCCAGCATGCGCGCCAGCGTCTGCGCAAGCAGCGTCTTGCCCGAGCCGGTCGGCCCGATCAGCAGGATGTTGCTCTTGGTCAGCTCGACGTCGCCGCCCTTGGCGTCGGCGTAGCGGATGCGCTTGTAGTGGTTGTAGACCGCAACCGCCAGGTTGCGCTTGGGCGTTTCCTGGCCGATGACATAGCCATCGAGGAAGGCCTTGATCTCGTGCGGCGCCGGCAGCTCGTTGCGCACGGCCTCGCGCGCCGCCTCCTGGGTTTCCTCGCGGATGATCTCGTTGCACAGGTCGATGCATTCATCGCAGATGAACACCGAGGGTCCGGCGATGAGCTTGCGGACTTCGTGCTGGCTCTTGTTGCAGAAGGAACAATGCAGCGTCTTGTCGTCGCCTGAACCTTTTCTTTCCGTCATAAAACTATACTCAACTCGCCTCGTTGCTGCGTGAAACCAGGACCTTGTCGATCAGGCCGTATTCCTGCGCCTCGTCGGCCGACATGAAATTATCGCGCTCGGTGTCCACACCGATGCGCTCGATGTCCTGCCCCGTGCGGTCCGCCAGGATCCTGTTCAGACGCTCGCGCAGGCTGAGGATTTCCTTGGCCTGGATCTGGATGTCGGAGGCCTGCCCCTGGGCACCGCCGGATGGCTGGTGAATCATGATACGCGAATTGGGCAAGGCGTAGCGCTTGCCCTTGGCGCCGGCGGCCAGCAGGAAGGCGCCCATGCTGGCGGCCAGCCCGGTGCACAGGGTGGACACATCGGGCTTGATGAATTGCATGGTGTCGTAGATCGCCATGCCGGCATACACCGACCCGCCCGGCGAGTTGATGTACAGCGAGACGTCCTTGTCGGGGTTTTCCGATTCGAGGAACAGCAGCTGCGCCACGACCAGGTTGGCCGACTGGTCGTTGACCGGACCGACGAAAAAGATCACCCGCTCGCGCAGCAGGCGCGAGTAGATGTCGTAGGACCGTTCGCCGCGGCCGGACTGCTCGATGACGATGGGGACGTAACCCAGCCCCGTGGGGACCACCGAATCCCCGCCATGCATGGCTGCATAGAAATCGGCGAACCTGGACATCAGCGCGTCCCCATCAAGGTGTCGAAGTCGACCGTCTCGGCGGTGACCTTGGCGCTGGCCAGGACGTGTTCGACGACATTGTCCTCGAGCACCAGCGACTCGATCTCGGCACGGCGCTGCCGGTCGGACAGGTAGTAGGCGACGACCTGCGCGGGCTGCTCGTAGCTTTGGGCGAATTCCTCGATGCGGGCACGGACCTGTTCGGGCTTGGCCTGCAGCTCGGCGGACTTGATCAGTTCGGAGACCAGCAGCCCCAGGCGCACGCGGCGCTCGGCCTCGGCCTTGAAGGTGTCCTCGGGAATGGGGATGGAATCGGCGTTGGGCAGGCCGCGATTTTTCAGTTCCTCGCGGGCGGCGGCGGTGCGGTTGGCGATTTCGCTGTCGACCAGCGCCTTGGGCAGGTCGAATTGGCAGGCGGCCGCCAAGGCGTCCATGACGCTGGACTTGGTGAGGTTCCTGGCGCGGGCCTTGGCCTCGCGCTCGATGTTGCCGCGCACGTCGGCGAGCAGCGCCTCGACGTCGCCTTCGGCCTGGCCCAGCGCCTTGGCGAAATCGGCATCGATCTCGGGCAGTTCGGGCTCGGCCACCTCGGTGACCGTGATCCGGAATTCGGCGGTCTTGCCGGCGACCGCCTCGCTGCCGTAATCGGCCGGGAAGATCAGCGGGAAGGTTTTTTCCTCGCCCGCCTGCATGCCGGTGACGGCTTGCTCGAATTCGGGCAGCATGCGGCCCTCGCCCAAGACGAAGGGGAATTGGGTGGCGGTGCCGCCTTCGAAGGCGACGCCATCGATGGTGCCCGCGAAATCGAGGGTCACGCGATCACCGTCCTGGGCGGCGCGCCCCTCGGCGGGCTTGAAGATCGTGCGCTGCTTGCGCAGGATGTCGAGGGTTTTCTGCACCTCGGCATCGCCGACTTCGACCTCGCTGCGGGTGATCTCGAGGGCGGACAGCTCGGGCAGTTCGACGTCGGGATAGACCTCGAAAGTGGCGGAGAACGCCAGCACGTCGTCGCCCACGCCTTCGGTGCGGGGTTCGAGGCTGGGCGTGCCGGCCACGCGCAGCTTGGCCTCGCCGATGACCTTGTCCAGGGATTTGCCGATCTCGGTGTTGATCACCTCGTAGCGCACGCTGGGTCCGTGGCTGCGCTCGATGACCGACAGGGGCGCCTTGCCGGGACGAAAGCCCTGGATCTTGGCGGTGCGGGCGACGCGCTTGAGTTGCGCCTGGACCTCTTTCTCGATGTCGGCGACGGATACGGTCAGATCGACTCGGCGCTCGAGGCCGGACAATTTTTCAACCACAGGCTGCATTCGGGACCTATTGAAATAGTGAAATTGGACGGTAAACGACGTATTTTAGCGGAAACGGGAATCGCTCGCGGACCGCGGAGGCGCCGTGGGGAATCCCGCTATAATACTCGGCTTGCCGTGCGAACGTGGCGGAATTGGTAGACGCACCAGATTTAGGTTCTGGCGCCGCAAGGTATGAGAGTTCGAGTCTCTCCGTTCGCACCACGATACCAAATTAAACACGCGGTTTTTCGAGCGATCGTCTACAATCGCCCGCTCAAGGGGAGTAGCTCACCTTTCGCGGCATCGTCAATACGGCCCGCCTGCCTGCAGGCGCCCGGTGCCCCGGCAACCGATGGTTGGAGCAAGACCTTGCCCATGGGCAAGGTGCGTCTTCTCTATGACAGGCCTGGCCCTTGGTGGTCCAGGCCTTTTTGTTGCCAGGCCCGTATCCGCGTTCCGGGCACGGCGCCGCGCATCCGGGCCCGGCTTGTTTTTCAACGTCAACGAAACACATCCTAAGGGAAATCGATGCTCGAATTCTTTCAAACACTGAGCTGGGTCGCGGTCTTCCAGATCATCATGATCGACATCCTGCTGGGTGGCGACAACGCCGTGGTGATCGCGCTGGCCTGCCGCAACCTGTCGCCCAAGCAACGCATGCAAGGCATTCTATGGGGCACGGCGGGAGCCATCGGTCTGCGCGTCGCGCTGATCGCCTTTGCCCTGACGCTGCTCAGCGTGCCGTTCCTGAAGATCATCGGCGCCCTGCTGCTGCTGTGGATCGGCGTCAAGCTCCTGCTGCCCGAGGAAGGCGCGCACGACAAGATCACCGGCGGGGCTTCGATCATGACAGCCGTCAAGACCATCCTGATCGCGGATTTCGTCATGAGCCTGGACAACGTCATCGCCATCGCCGGCGCCGCCCAGGGGGCGCATGCCGACCACCAGATCGGCCTGGTGGTATTCGGCCTGCTGGTCAGCGTGCCCATCATCATCTGGGGCAGCACGCTGGTGCTCAAGCTGATCGACCGCTATCCGCTGGTCGTCACCTTCGGCGCGGCGCTGCTGGGCTGGATCGCGGGCGGCATGCTGGTCACCGACATCGTGGTCGTCGAGCGTCTGGGCGAGCCCTCCACCCTGCTGAAACTGTCTGTCGAGCTCGTGTGCGCGCTGCTGGTCGTCGGCCTGGGATCGCAGTTGGCCAAGCGCAAGAAAGCGCATCAGGCACAAGGCTGAGCGGCGGGGCCGGGCGCGGGGACCATCCGCTACAATAACCGCCTTTTCTCGAAACCGTCCGGGCATCGACCTCGATGCGCGGACGAGACACCGAGCGCCAGCACTGCGAGCCCGCCATGAACCGTACGTCACGACAGGACATCATCGAAGCCGCCTGGGAGGACCGCGCGTCCGTGGACCCGGGACAGGCGCCCGAGGCGCTGCGCGCGGCGGTGGCCGCCACGCTGGCGGAACTGGACGACGGCACGCTGCGCGTCGCCGAGAAGATCGACGGCGACTGGCAAGTGCACCAGTGGGTCAAGAAAGCAGTCCTGCTGTCGTTCCGGCTGGAGAACAACCGCGTCATGGGGCAGGCGCCGCAGCTGTACTACGACAAGGTGCCGCTGAAGTTCCAGGACTACGGCGACGACGACTTCCGGCGCGGCGGCTTTCGCGTGGCGCCCACGGCCACGGTGCGCAGGGGCGCCTACATCGCCCGCGACGTGGTGCTGATGCCCTCCTACGTGAACATCGGCGCCTACGTGGGGGAAGGCAGCATGATCGATACCTGGGCCACGGTGGGCTCCTGCGCCCAGATCGGACGCCACGTGCACCTGTCCGGCGGCGTGGGCATCGGCGGCGTGCTCGAGCCCTTGCAGGCCGGCCCCACCATCATCGAGGACAACTGCTTCATCGGCGCCCGCTCCGAAGTCGTCGAAGGCGTGGTCGTCGAGGAAAACTCGGTCCTGGCGATGGGCGTGTTCATCTCGCAAAGCACCCGCATCTATGACCGCACGACCGGTGAGATCCGCACCGGGCGGGTGCCGGCCGGCTCGGTGGTGGTGCCGGGCGCCCTGCCGGCGGCCGACGGCAGCCACAGCCTGGCCTGCGCGGTGATCGTCAAGCGCGTCGACGCCAAGACCCGCGCCAAGACCAGCATCAACGATTTATTGAGGGCCTGAATGTCCCACTCGCCCGTGCGCGCCCTGTGCGAGGCGCTGATCGCCCTGCCCTCGGTCACGCCCGATGACGCGGGCTGCCAGGCCCTGATCGCGCAGCGGCTTGCGCCGCTGGGCTTCGTCTGCGAATCCATGGACAGCGGCCCGGTGGCCAACCTATGGGCGCGGCGCGGCACCGAGACGCCCGTCCTGGTCTTCGCCGGACACACCGACGTGGTGCCCACCGGCCCGCTCGACGATTGGACGAGTCCGCCCTTCCACCCCACCGAACGCGACGGCCTGCTGGTGGGCCGCGGGGCGGCCGACATGAAATCCTCGATCGCGGCCTTTATCGTCGCCGCCGAGGAATTCATCGCCGCCCGCCCCCGCCACCGCGGGTCGATCGCGCTGCTGATCACCTCGGACGAGGAAGGGCCGGCCACCGAAGGCACCACGCACGTCTGCCGGCGATTGCGCGAGCGCGGCGAGGCCCTGGACTACTGCATCGTGGGGGAGCCCACCAGCGGCCAAATGCTGGGCGACACGATCAAGAACGGCCGGCGCGGCTCGATGTCCGGGCGCCTGACGGTGCACGGCATCCAGGGCCACGTGGCCTACCCCCACCTGGCCCGCAATCCGATCCACGCGGTGGCGCCCGCCTTGGTCGAGCTGGCCGGCACGCACTGGGACGAGGGCAACGCATATTTTCCGCCGACCACGTTCCAGGTCTCCAACATGCACGCGGGCACAGGCGCCGGCAACGTCATCCCCGGCGTCGCGGTCCTGGATTTCAATGTCCGCTTTTCCACCGCCAGCACGCCGCAGACGCTGCAGGCGCGCATCGCCGCGATCCTGGATCGCCACGGCCTGGACTATGGCCTGGACTGGACGATCAGCGGCCTGCCCTTCCTCACGCCGCAAGGCGCCCTGTGCGGCGCGCTGCAGCAAGCCATCGCCGACGAGACCGGCGTGCAGGCCGTGCTCTCGACCACCGGCGGCACCTCGGACGGGCGCTTCATCGCGCAGATCTGCCCGCAGGTTGTCGAATTCGGTCCGATCAACGCGTCCATCCACCAGGCCGACGAGCATATCCGCCTGGATACGCTCGATCCGCTCAAGAACATTTACCGGCGCACCCTCGAGCATCTGCTGCCGGATGCGTCCTGAGCCGCCGGCACCTTTCTTCCAGAGACCGCCCATGTCCGTCCCCTATTCCGCCGAATTGCTCACGCTGCGCGATCTGCTGCGCTGGTCCATCAGCCGCTTCAACGCCGCCGGCCTGCATTTCGGCCACGGCAGCGACAATGCCTGGGACGAGGCGGCCTACCTGCTGCTGCACGGCCTGCACCTGCCGCTGGACACGCTGGAGCCTTTTCTGGATGCACGCCTGCTCGAGCGCGAGCGCCAGCGCTGCATCGACCTGATCCAGCAGCGGATCGCCACGCGCAAGCCCGCCGCCTACATGACGGGCGAGGCTTGGCTGCAGGGCCGGCGCTTCCTGGTGGACGAGCGTGTGATCGTGCCGCGCTCGCCGATCGCCGAGCTGCTGACCGACGCGCTGTCGCCATGGATCGCCGAGCCCGAAGCGGTCAGCCGGGTGATGGACCTGTGCACCGGCTCGGGCTGCCTGGCGATCCTGGCCGCCCAGGCCTTCGAGTCCGCACAGGTCGACGCGGTGGACATCTCGCAGGGCGCGCTCGAGGTCGCGCGCAGCAACATCGCGCTGTACGGGCTGGAGAACCGCGTCCAGGCCCTGTATAGCGACGGCTTCGAGCAGGTCCCGGAGGGTACGGGCTACGACCTCATCCTCTGCAACCCGCCGTACGTGAATGCGCGTTCCATGGCGGCCCTGCCGCCCGAATACCAGCACGAACCGCGTCTGGCGCTGGCCGGCGGCGCCGACGGCATGGACCTGGTGCGGCGCATCGTGCGCGACGCGCCGCGCTTCCTCGCGCCGGAGGGCCTGCTGGTGCTCGAGATCGGTCACGAGCGCGCGCATTTCGAGGCCGCCTTCCCGAAGCTGGAACCCCTCTGGATCGAGACCGAGGCAACCAGCGACCAGATCATGCTGCTCCGGCGCGAGCAGCTCGAGCCGTGATCCGCGCCAGCGGCCTGACCCTCAGGCGCGGCGCCAAGGTCCTGCTCGAGGGTGCCGAGTTCGTCGTGCATCCCGGCGAACGCATCGGCGTCGTGGGCAAGAACGGCGCGGGCAAGTCCACGCTGTTCGCGCTGTTGCGCGGCGAACTCGATGCCGATGCCGGCGCCCTGGAGATCCCTCCGGGCTGGCGCATCGCCAATGTCGAGCAGATCCTGCGCGATACCGGCCGGCCGGCGCGTGAATTCGTGATCGACGGCGACACACGGCTGCGCGCGCTGCAGGCCCGCCGCGCGGCAACGTCCGATGAGGATGGCCAGGCGATCGCCGAACTGGAGGCCGCGTTGGTCGAGGCGAACGCCTGGAGCGCGCCCTCGCGCGCCGAGCAATTGCTGGCCGGATTGGGCTTCGCCCCCGATGAATGGGAACGTCCCGTCGAAAGCTTTTCGGGCGGCTGGCAAATGCGCATCGCCCTGGCGCGCGCGCTCATGGCGCCCTCGGACCTGCTGCTGCTGGACGAGCCGACCAACCACCTGGACCTGGACGCCATGCTGTGGCTGGAGCGCTGGCTGTCGAACTATCCGGGCACGGTGCTGCTGATCTCGCACGACACGGAGTTCCTCGATGCGATCGCCCGGGCGATCCTGCATTTCGACCAAGGCACGCTGGTGCGCTACAAGGGCGGCTACGAGGCCTTCCTCGAACAGCGCGCCGAGCGCCTGCGCCAGAACCAGCTGGCGCGCGAGCGCCAGGCGCGCACGGCGGCCCACCTGCAATCCTTCATCGACCGCTTCAAGGCCAAGGCGACCAAGGCCAAGCAGGCGCAAAGCCGGGTCAAGGCGCTGGCGCGCATGCAGACCCTGGCGCCCCTGGCCGCTGAATCGGGGATCGACATACGCCTGCCCGATCCGGTCCAGACGCCCGACACCCTGCTGACGCTCGAGGCGGCCGAACTCGGCTATGCGGGGGCGGCGGACGGGCCTCGCCGCGTGCTCGAGGGCGTCGACCTGATCGTGCGCGGCGGCAGCCGCATCGGCATCCTGGGCGTCAACGGGGCCGGCAAGAGCACGCTGGTCAAGACCCTGGCGCGCGAACTCGCGCCCCTGGCGGGGGCCTACCGGCCGGCCAAGGGCCTGGAGATCGGCTATTTCGCCCAGCAACAGCTCGATGTCCTGGATCCGGACCTGACGCCGTTGCAGCATTTCGTGCGCATTGCGCCCGAGGCGCGCGAGCAGGAACTGCGCAACATGCTGGGCGGCTTCGGCTTCGGCGGCGCCATGGCCGATGCGCCCGTGGCGCCGTTCTCTGGAGGTGAAAAGGCGCGCCTCGCGCTCGCGCTGATCGTCTGGCGCAAACCCAACCTGCTGCTGCTCGACGAGCCCAGCAACCACCTGGACGTGGATACGCGAGAGGCCCTGGCGCGCGCCCTGGCGGGCTTTCCCGGCAGTGTGCTGCTGGTGTCGCATGATCGCCATCTGCTGCGCACCACGGTGGACGATTTCTGGATCGTGGCCGACGGCCGCGTCCAGCCCTTCGATGGCGATTTGGAGGACTACCGGGACTGGCTGCAGCGGCGCGGCACGGCTGCACGGGCGCAAGCCCGCGAAGACGCGCGCGCCGACACGCCCGCCGAACCCGGCCGCAAGACGCAGCGCCGCCTCCAGGCCGAGGCGCGCCAGCGACTGGCGGCGCAGCGCAAGCCCCTCGAGGAACGCCTGCGTCGCATCGAGGCCGACATGGCGCGCGCCGAGGCCCGCCTGAAAGACATCGACGCGCAAATCGCCGATCCTGATTTCTACACGGACGCGCATAAGGAGACCCGCCCCGCCTTGCTCGCCGAGCATGGCGAGCTCAGCAAGGTGCATCAGGCGCTGGAGGACGACTGGCTGCAGGTGCAGGAGGCCATCGAGGCGATCGAGCGCGAACCCGACCCGGCCTGATCGTCGCCGCGCGGCCGCGGCGGAACTGTCCGGCACCGCCATATTCCAGGCTTGAATAATCTAATACCGTTATATTCGTTCGGTATGAAGAACGGCATCCTTAGAATGAAAAACTGTTTCAACCTTCATTCCGAGTATGCCGATCATGAGCCGCCTGACCATTCAATCCATCGACACTGCGCATGCCGACGCGCAGGACCGCCTGCGCGCCGCGCAACAGGCCAATGGCTTTCTGCCCAACCTGCTGGGGGTGCTCGCCAATGCCCCCACCGCCCTCGAGACCTATCAGGTGGTGGGCGCCATCAATGGCCGCAACAGCCTCACGCCGACCGAGCGCGAGGTGGTGCAGATCACGGCGGCGACCTATAACGGCTGCGGTTTCTGCGTCGCCGGGCACACCAAGATCGCCTACAAGAAGCTGCAGCTGCCCGAGCCTCTCGTAGAGGCCCTGCGCAACATCCAGGGCCTGGCCGATGCCAAGCTGGACGCCCTGGCGCGCTTCACCCTGAGCGTGCTCGAGAACAAGGGCCAGGTCCCGGACGAGGCCATCGAGGCCTTCAAGGCCGCCGGCTACGGCGAGGCCAACGCGCTGGACGTGGTGCTGGGCGTCAGCCTCGCCACATTGTGCAATTACGCCAACAACCTGGCCAGGACCCCGATCAACCCGGAACTCCAGGCCTACGCCTGATCCTGGAGGCACCGGTCATGACCACAGCACGCTTGTCCGCGGCACAAGGCGAATCCCTCGAGGCGCTGATCCGCGAGGCGCTCGCCCCGCAGGCGCAGGCCATCGACCAGGACGGCCTGTATCCCCGCGAGTTTCTCCAGGCCTACGGCCGCCTGGGCGGTTTCTCGGCCGCCATTCCCCGGGCCCATGGCGGCCAGGGCCAAGGCCTGGCCGCGCAGATCGAGTCGATCGCGCTGGTCGGCCGCGCCTGCGGCTCGACCGCTTTCCTGGCCTGGTGCCAATCGGCCTGCGCCTGGTACCTGCTGCACTCGCCCGCCGAAGGCCCGCGCGAGCGCTACCTGCGCCCGATCGCCGGCGGGGAACTGCTGGCCGGCACCGGCATGTCCAACGCGGTCAAGCACCTGGCCGGCATCGAGCGCATCAACCTGCGCGGCCGCCGCGACGGCGATGGCTACCGGGTCAGCGGCTCGCTGCCCTGGGTCTCGAACATCGGCGAGGGCCATCTGGTCATCGTCGCCGCCGCGGTCGAGGACGGCGGCTACATCATGTTCGCCGTGCCGCCCGGCACGGACGGCCTCATCCTGCACGATTGCCCGGACTTTGCGGGACTGGCGGGTTCGGGCACCTACAACGTGCGCCTGAGGGACGCCTTCATCCCGGCGCACGACGTCATCGCCCGCCCCGAGCAGTTCCAGGCCTACATCAGGCGCATCAAGCCCGGCTTCGTGCTGACGCAGATCGGCATCGGCCAGGGCATCGCCGAGGCCAGCCTGCAGACCATCCGCGACAGCAACAACACCCACGCCCACGTGAATGTGTTCCTGGACGACCAGGCCGATACGCTGGAGGCCGAACTGCGACGCCTGCAGGACGCCACCGGCGTGCTGGCCGACCAGGATGATGCGGCACGGCCGCTGGACATTCTGCGCGCCCGTGCGCGGGCCTCCGAATTGACCCTGCGGGCGACACAGTCCGCCGCGCTGCATGCCGGCGCCAAGGGTTACCTGATGCGCCATCCGGCGCAGCGCCGCCTGCGCGAGGCCCTGTTCGTCGCCATCGTCACCCCGGCCCTCAAGCACCTGCGCAAGGAAATCCATGCGCTGGAAGAACAGCAGGCTGCCTGAACGCATGGATACCCTCCTGTCGATCGACCCCGCCGGCACCGCGGCGCGTCCCGAGGCCGCGCTGCTGGCGGCGCGGGACATCGTGCTCAGCTATCCCCGGCCGCAGGCGGCGCCGCTGACCGTACTGCGGGATTTCTCGCTGGAGCTGCGGCGCGGCGAGATCGTCGCAATCCTGGGGCCCAGCGGCGTGGGTAAATCCTCGCTGCTGCGCGTGCTGGCCGGCCTGCAGAAGGCCGAGCGCGGCGAGGTGCGTGTCGATGGACAAGTCCTGCACGGCCCGCATCCGCGGCTGGGCTTCGTATTCCAGGACCCCAGCCTGCTGCCCTGGCTGACCCTCGAGGAGAACGTCGGCTTCGGGCTGGATTTCAAGCACCAGCCCGCGCTGGATGCGACGCAACGGGCGCGGCGCGTCGACCGTGCCATCGCCGAGGTCGACCTTGCCCCCGCACGCAAGCGATTCCCCGACGAACTCTCGGGCGGCATGGCCCAACGCGCATCGCTTGCGCGCACCCTGGCCCGCGAGCCCGAGATCCTGCTGCTGGACGAACCTTTCAGCGCGCTCGACGAAGTCACCCGCGAGGAAATGCAGACCCTGCTGCTGCGTATCGTCCAGCGCCACGGCACCGCCGCGATCCTCGTCACGCACGATATCGACGAGGCCCTCATCCTGGCCGACCGCATCCTGCTGATTGGCGAGCAACCCGGCCGCCTCATCGCCCAATGGACGATCAGCCAGCCACATCCCCGCGACGAAGTCGATCCGCGCCTCACCGCGATCCGCGTCGAGATCGTCCAGAAACTGCGCGCCACGCGCTCCATCCGAAAAACCTGACAGACACGCCCCATGAAACTGCTCGATCTCTGTTGCGGCCCCGACGAAGGCACCCTGGCGCGCCGCCGCCAATTCCTGAAACTGTCCTCGCTGTTCACCGTGGCCGGCGCCCTGCCGCTGCTGCAGGCCGGCCGCGAGGCGCGCGCCGCCGAGCCCGATGCGCCCGTGCGGATCGGCTACCTGCCGATCACGGACGCCACGCCGCTGCTGGTCGCCCACCACAACAAGCTGTTCGAGGCACAGGGCCTGCAGGTCGAAAAGCCCCGGCGCTTTCGCAGCTGGTCGCAGATCGTGGAGGCCTTCCTCGCCGGCCAGGTCAACGTGGTGCATTTGCTGATGCCGATGACGATCTGGTCGCGCTACGGGAGCCGTTCGCCCGCCAAGGTGGTCGCCTGGAACCACATGGAGGGGTCCTGCCTCACCGTGCTGCCCGACGTCGACAAGCTCGAGGATCTGGGCGGCACCACCGTCGCCATCCCGTTCTGGTATTCGGTCCACAACATCGTCCTGCAGCGCATCCTGCAGGAGGCCGGCCTCGAGTTCATCAGCGAGGGCGAGCCCGGCGCCAAGCAGGTGAAGCTCGTGGTGATGTCCCCAGGCGACATGCTGCCGGCCCTGGGGTCGCGGCGCATCTCGGGCTACATCGTGGCCGAGCCCTTCAACGCCATGGCCGAACTGCTGAAGGTCGGCAAGGTCTGGCGCTTCACCGGCGACGTCTGGCGCAACCACGCCTGCTGCGTGGTGACCATGCACGAACGCGATCTGCAGGAACGCCCGGACTGGTCGCAGAAAGTCGTCAGCGCCATCGTCCAGGCGCAGGTCTGGACGCGCGACCACCGCGCCGAAGCCGTGGACATCCTGTCGCGCGACAATGCGGCGGACTACACGCCCCATACCCGCGAAACCCTGGGTCGCGTGCTGCTCCCCTCGGCCGAACTGGACGCCGAATATGCCCGCACCGGCGCCATCCGCCATGCCGACTGGCAGGAAAAGCGCATCGACTTCCAGCCCTACCCCTTCCCGAGCTACACCGAGAAGCTGGTCGAGCTGCTGAAGACGACCTACGTGCTGGGCCGCAATGAATTCCTCCAGGAGCTGGACCCCGCCTTCGTGGCCCGCGATCTGGTCGACGACCGCTATGTCAAACAAGCGATCCAGGCCGCCGGCGGCATGGCCGCGTTCGGCCTGCCCGAATCCTTTACCCGCACAGAAACGTTCTCGGTGAGCTGATGAATACCCGCCTCGCTGCCCTTCCCGCCCGCCGGCGCCTCGCCCTGAGCGCCTGCGGCCTGCTGGCGCTGTTCGCCCTGTGGGCGGGCGGCATCGCCCTGATGGGCCAGGACCAGGGCATGGCGCGCCTGTTCGCGCCGGGCGTGGCGCTGAGCAGCCTCAGCGAGCTGATCGCCGGCAATGAGCTGACCGTGCACACCCTGGTCAGCCTGCGCCGGGTCGCGGTCGGCCTGTTCTGGGCCCTGCTGTTCGGCATCCCCATCGGCCTGGCGATCGGCTCGTCGCGCAAGCTGGAATCGGGCACCAGCGGGGCCTTCCAGTTCCTGAGGATGATCTCGCCGCTGTCCTGGATGCCGATCGCCGTGATGCTGTTCGGCATCGGCGACGCCCCCATTTATTTCCTGCTGAGCTTCGCCGCCGTGTGGCCCATCATCCTGAACACCAGCGCCGGCGTGCGCAGCCTGGACGGCCGCTGGCTGATGCTGGCCCACAGCCTGAGCGCCACCCGCCGCGAGATCCTCTGGCGCATCGTGCTGCCGGGCTCGATGGGCCACATCCTGACGGGCCTGCGCCTGGCGATCGGCATCGTCTGGATCATCCTCGTGCCCTGCGAGATGCTGGGCGTGAGTTCCGGCCTGGGATACTTCATCCTGGACACCCGCGACCGCCTGGCCTACTCGGAATTGATGGCGGTGATCGTGCTGATCGGCGCACTGGGCTTCGTGCTGGACACCGTCGCGCAGAAGCTGCACCGGCGCTGGGCGCGCGGGCGCGCCTGAGTCCGTGCGGCGGATCCCGTCCCCCGCGATACGCGGCGCAAGAGGCCGGTCGCCCTACTCCAGGATTTCGAGCTTGGCCACGGCCAGGGCCAGGGTCTTGGCGCCGGCGTCGCGGAATTCGATCCGGGCCTGCGCGTCCTGGCCCGAGCCGGTGAGGCTGACCACGGTGCCCTCGCCGAAACGGGCGTGGCGCACGCCCAGGCCGATGCGGAAGCACTGCTCGCCCACTGTGACGCCGCTGGCGGCGGTGCGCGGCGCGCGTGGCGCAAAGGCGCTGCCGCCCTCGGCATGCCAGCCGGCGCCGCGCCGGAACGCGCCGCTCCAGGCGGGCGGCTCGGGGGCCTGGCGCGCACGCGGCGTAAGCCACTTCAGGTGTTCCTCGGGGATCTCGTCGAGAAAGCGCGACCGCATGGCATAGCGCGTCTGGCCGTGCAGCATGCGGCTCTGGGCCAGCGTCAGTGTCAGCCGCTCGCGGGCGCGGGTGATCGCCACATACATCAGGCGGCGTTCCTCCTCGAGCCCGCCCGGGTCGAGCAGGCTGTTTTCGTGGGGAAACAGGCCTTCCTCGAGACCGGTGATGAACACCACGTCGAATTCCAGCCCCTTGGCCGCATGGACGGTCATCAATTGCACCGCGTCCTCGCCGGCCTGCGCCTGGTTGTCGCCGGCCTCTAGGGAGGCATGGCTGAGGAATGCCGCCAGCGGCGACATGACGGCGGGCGGCTGCTCCGCCGGGCCGAAGGCGAGGTCCGCATTCGCGTCCTGCGCCCCGAGCGGCGCGGACGCCCCTGAGGCCGCGCCGGCGTGATCCTCGGGAATGCGGCCTGCGGCCAGACCCTGGAAGCCTTCCTCGGCGACGAAGGCCGCCGCGGCGTTGACCAGTTCCTGCAGGTTGTCGAGCCGGTCCTGGCCCTCGCGGTCGGCGCGGTAGTGCGCCTCGAGCCCGCTGCGGTGAACGACGTGGCCGATGAGCTCGGGCAGGTCCAGGGACTGCGCCTCGTGTGCCATGCCCTGGATCAACGCGGCAAAGCGCGCGAGGTTCGCGCCGCCCTTGCCCGCCACGTAGGGCACCGCGCCGAACAGGCTGACGCCGTACTGCGCGGCCAGGTCGGCCTGTTGCTCGAGCGTACGCGCGCCGATGCCGCGCGTGGGCAGATTGACCACGCGCATCCACGAGGTGTCGTCCTGCGGATTGTCGATCAGGCGCAGGTAGGCCAGGACGTGCTTGACCTCCTGGCGCTCGAAGAAACGCTGGCCGCCATAGACGCGATACGGCAGGCGCGCGGAAAACAGGGCGTGCTCGATCGGCCGGGACTGCGCGTTGCTGCGGTAGAGCACGGCGATCTGGTGCGGCGCGCGACCCTCGCGGATCAGGGCACGGATCTCGTCGACCAGCCATTGGGCCTCGAGGGCGTCCGAGGCCTGCTCGACCACGCGCAAGGGTTCGCCCTCGGCCATCTCGGTCCAGAGGTTCTTGCCCAGGCGACGGGTGTTGTGTGCGATCAAGGCATTGGCGGCATCCAGGATGTGGCCATGGGACCGGTAGTTCTGCTCGAGGCGGATCACGTTGCCGCGCGCGTAGCGCTGTTCGAAGTCGGCCATATTGCCGACGTTGGCCCCGCGAAACGCATAGATGGACTGGTCGTCGTCGCCCACGGCGAACACCGGGGTGTGCGGCCCCGCCAGCAGCATCAGCCAGCGGTATTGCAACACGTTGGTGTCCTGGAACTCATCCACCAGGATGTGCTGGAAACGGCGCTGGTAATGTTCGCGGATCGGCGCCTCGCGCTGCAGCAGCTCATACGCGCGCAGCAGCAGTTCGCCGAAATCGACCACGCCTTCGCGCTCGCATTGGTCCTGGTAGCGCTGGTACAGCTCGGCCAGGCGGCGGCCCTGGGGGTCGCGCACGTCCAGGTCGGAGGGACGCAAGCCGTCCTCCTTGGCGCTGTTGATCATGCGCTGCACGTCGCGCGGCGGGAAGCGTTCGTCGTCGATGCCCGCCGTCTTGATCATGCGCTTGATGGCGGACAGCTGGTCGGCGCTGTCGAGTATCTGGAACGTCTGCGGCAGTCCGGCATCGCGGTGATGGGCGCGCAGCAGCCGGTTGCACAGGCCATGGAAGGTGCCCACCCACATGCCGCGCGTATCCAGCGGCAGCAGCGCCGACAGGCGCGCCAGCATCTCGCGCGCCGCCTTGTTGGTGAAGGTCACGGCCAGCAGTCCGTAGGGGCCGGCCTGGCCGGTCTGGATCAGCCAGGCCATGCGGGTGGTCAGCACCCGGGTCTTGCCGCTGCCGGCCCCGGCCAGGACCAGGGCGTGCACGGCCGGCTGCGTCACGGCCTCGCGCTGCCGTTCGTTCAAACCATCGATCATACGGCGTAGCGGCGCAGACGGTGCGAAAACTGTTCGAGGCCCTCGATGCCGCTTTGCTGGGCGCGCTGGCACCAGGCGCGCAGATCGGCCAGCAGTTGCTCGCTGCTGGCGCTGGAGGATTCCCACAAGGCGGTGAGTTCGCGGCGCATCTGCACCAGGGTCGAGAGCGAAGGCGCCAAGGCCAGGGCGCGATCCACCTCGGCGCGCTGCGCGGGCGCCAGGTCCGGGGCCTCGTGCAGCAGCCACTTGCGGCAGCGGCGCAGCAGCCGCCACTCGCCCTGGCGCCCGCGGGCGACGGCGAGTTCGCGAGCCACGGCTTTTTTCAGGACCCGGCTGTAGCGGGCCAGGACCTCGTAGCGGTGGGTGATGATGCCCTGCAGGTGCGCCATGTCGAGCGACTCGATCGGCACGGCCTCGGCGCGCTGCAGGCGCAGGCGCGGCGCCACCCGGCGCACCTGCGCCAGGCGCAGGGCCTGGAGAATGCGGATATAGCACCAGCCCAGGTCGAATTCATACCATTTGGTGGAGAACTTGGCCGAGGTGCCATAGGCATGGTGGTTGTTGTGCAGTTCCTCGCCGCCGATCAGCAGGCCCCAGGGCGACACGTTGGTGCTGTCGTCCGGGCAGGCATAGTTGCGATAGCCCCAGGCATGGCCCAGGCCGTTGACCACGCCGGCCGCCCAGAACGGAATCCAGGCCATCTGGATCGCCCACACCGTCAGCCCGATCACGCCGAACAGGGCCAGGTCCACGATCAGCATGATCAGGATGCCCAGCAGGTTGTGGCGCGAGTACAGGCGGCGCTCGAGCCAGTCATCGGGCGTGCCGTGGCCGAAACGCGCCAGAGTCTCGGGGTTGGTGGCCTCGGCGCGGTAAAGCTCGGCGCCGCGAAAGAACACCTTGGACAGGCCGAACACGGCCGGCGAATGCGGGTCGCCCTCGCGTTCGCACTTGGCGTGGTGCTTGCGGTGGATGGCCACCCATTCCTTGGTCACCATCCCGGTGGTCAGCCACAGCCAGAAGCGGAAGAAATGCATGACGGCCGGATGCAGATCCAGCCCGCGGTGCGCCTGGCTGCGGTGCAGGAAGATCGTCACGGCCGCAATGGTGATGTGCGTCAGCACCAGGGTGACCGCGATCAATTCCCAGGCGTTCAGGTGCAGCAGGCCACCCTGCAGAAAGTGGAGCAAGTCGTTCATGGCAATGGGCAAGGCCCTTGGTCAATCGAAATCATGAGGAAAAGTGTAGCCCACCCCCGCCGAACGCGTCAGGCGGGTTTACGCGGCCACGCCACGCACGCTCAGTCGGGCGATGCCTCGCCCGCCCCGTCGGGCCCGGTGGCCGGCGGCGCCGCAGGTTTGCTGCGCTGCATGACCGCGGCGAAAAAACCGTCGGTGCCGTGGCGGTCCGGCCGCAGGCGCAGAAACGGCCCGTCCATCTGGGGCACCGCGCAGCGGTCCGCGAGGATGGGGCCGGCCTCGAGCAGCGAGAATTCAGGGTGCTCGTCCAGGAAGGCCTGCACCTGGTCCTCGTTTTCCTCGGGCAGGATGCTGCAGCTGGCATACACCAGCCGTCCGCCCGGCGCGACGCAGGCCGCCGCCTCGCGCAGGATGCGCGCCTGGGTCTCCAGCAAGGATGCCAGGGCCTCGGGATGCTGGCGCCACTTGAGGTCGGGGTTGCGCCGCAGGGTGCCCAGCCCGCTGCACGGCGCATCCACCAGCACGCGCTGCGCCTTGCCGCGCAGGCGCCGCACCCGCGTGTCCTTGTGTTCCGCGATCACCACCGGCACGATGTTCGACAGGCCGCTGCGGGCGAATCGGGGCTTGGCGCGCGCCAGTCGCGCCGCCGAGACGTCGAAGGCATACAAGCGCCCGGTGGAGCGCATCAGCGCGCCCAGCAGCAGCGTCTTGCCGCCCGCGCCCGCGCAATAATCGATGATCATCTCGCCACGCCGGGGAGCGACCAGCGCCGCCAGCAGCTGGCTGCCTTCGTCCTGCACCTCGATCTCGCCGCGTTCGAAAGCCTGCCAGCGATTGACGGGCGGGCGGCCCTCGATGCGGATGCCCCAGGGCGAATACGGGGTGGGCCGCGGCGACCAGCGCGCCTCGGGACCGCCGGCCCAGGCCTCGAGCAGCGCCGCGCGTTCGAGCTTGAACGGATTGACCCGCAGATCCAGGGGCGCCGGGCGGTTGAGGGCTTCGAACAGGGCTTCGCCGTCCTCGAGGGCGGCCGCCCGTTCGGCCAGCCAGTCGGGCAGGCTCAGGCGCACGGCATCCGGCAGCGCGCGCACGTCGATGGCGCGCACGTGATCGAGCCAGGCGCGTTCATGCTCGTCCAGGCCCGCATCCAGGGTCGCGCGCGGCCAGACCGACGCCAGGCCCAGGATCGCCAGGCGCCGGGCCGCCGGCCCGTGGCCGCTCTCGGCGAACTGCCGATAGCGGCGCAGATGGCGCAGGACGTCGAAGACCGCCTCGGCGATCTCGCCGCGGTCCCGGCCGCCCGCCTTGGGATGGGCCCGGAACCAGCGCGACAGCACCGCATCGGCCGGATGCGACCACTGCAGGATCTCACCCAGGACCTGGCGCACCTGTTCGATGCGCGCCGCGGCCATTACGTACGGCCGCGGGGCCGCTGCGGGACTGCGCCGCGCACGGCGCGGCTGATCGGATCGGGTCATGGGTTCCATCAGGATATGAGGTCATGGGCCGTGAAGGCGCGCCGATCGACGCCGTCCACCCGCACCAGGCCGTCGTCGCCGATGGCGACCCGCCGGTCGGCCAGCCAGGCTGCGACCTCGGCATACATATGGTGTTCCAGCGCCAGCAAGCGCTGGGCCAGGGTGTCGGCGGTATCGCCCGGCAGCACGGGAATGGCGCCCTGGGCGATGATCGGCCCGTGATCCAGCACGGGCGTCACGAAGTGTACCGTACATCCGTGCCACTGTACCCCCTGCGCCAGGGCCTGGGCATGGGTGTGCAGGCCCGGAAAGGCCGGCAGCAGCGAGGGGTGGATATTGATGATGCGGCCCTCGAAGCAGCGCACCAGGTCGGCCCCCAGCACGCGCATGAATCCCGCCAGCAGCACGTAGTCGGGGGCGAGTTCATCGATGCGCTGCGCCAGGGCCTGATCGAAGGCCTCGCGGCTGTCGTAGGCGCGATGCGGCAGGACCTCGACGGGTATGCCGCGGGACCGGGCCCAGGCCAGGCCGGCGGCGTCGGCGCGATTGGACAGCACGGCGCAGACCTCGGCGCGCAGGCCGCGCGCGGCAATCGCCTGGACGATGGCCTGCATGTTCGAGCCGCGGCCCGAAATCAGGATGAGGAAACGCACCGGGGGTGAGGGCTGCTGCGCCAAGGTCTGGGCCTCCGACATACAATCGAGGCAAAATTGTAAACTCTTGCCTGTGAAATCCGCTCCCACACTTTATCGCGGCCTGCCGCGACGCGACTCGACTGCGCCCAGCGCGCTGACCATCGGGAATTTCGACGGCGTGCACCGGGGGCACCAAGCCATCCTCGCGCACGTCCGCGACCAGGCCGCGCAGCGCGGTCTCGTGCCCAGCGTCATGACCTTCACGCCGCACCCACGGGCGTTCTTTGCCCGGCGGGGCCATCGGCCCGAGCTCATCCCGACCCAGATCAGCGCCCTGCGCGACAAGGTCGACGCCCTCAGCCGGCACGGCATGCGCCAGATCGTCATTCTGCCCTTCCGGCAGCGCCTGGCCGACATGGGCGCCGAGGACTTCATCCGCCGCCTGCTGGTGGACGGGCTCAATACGCGCTGGGTGCTGGTGGGCGAGGATTTCCGCTACGGCCGCCAGCGCAGCGGCGATATCGAGCTGCTGCGCGGGATGGGCGAAATCCACGGCTTCGAAGTGCGCACCCTGGCCGACGTCGTCGACGCCCAGGGCCGGCGGATTTCCAGCACCGAGCTGCGCACCGCCCTGGCGGTGGGCAACCTCGAGCGCAGCGCGGCGCTGCTGGGCCGGGACTACAGTATCAGCGGGCATGTGATCCACGGTCGCCGGCTGGGCCGCAGCCTGGGGTTCCCGACCCTGAACCTGCGCGTGCCCGAGCCCTGTGCGGCGCGCTCCGGGATCTACGTCGTGCGCGTGTGCGGCCTGGGTCCCGACGCCCTGCCGGGGGTCGCCAGCCTGGGCGTGCGCCCCACCGTCTCGTCGGACGGACGCCTGTTGCTCGAGACACACGTGCTCGATCATCGCGTGGACGCCTACGGTAAACTGGTGCGCGTCGAATTCCTCGAGTTCCTGCGCGACGAGGAAACCTTTCCCGATCTACCCACTTTGACCGCCGCCATCGAAAAGGATGTGCAAGGCGCTCGCGACTATTTCGCCTCCCATGGACTATAGAGACACCCTCAATCTTCCCGAATCCCCCTTCCCCATGCGGGGCAACCTGGCGAAACGCGAACCCGGCTGGATCGCGGCCTGGGAGGAAAAAAAGGTCTATGCCGCCATCCGCGAGGCGGCCCGTGGACGGCCCAAGTTCATCCTGCACGACGGCCCACCCTACGCCAACGGCGACATCCACATCGGCCACGCGGTCAACAAGATCCTCAAGGACATCATCGTCAAGAGCCGCGACCTGGCGGGCTTCGATGCGCAATACGTGCCGGGCTGGGACTGCCACGGCATGCCCATCGAGATCCAGATCGAAAAGAAATACGGCAAGCACCTGCCGGTGGCCGAGGTCCAGGCCAAGGCGCGCGCCTACGCCGCCGAGCAGATCGAGCGCCAGCGCAAGGACTTCAAGCGCCTGGGCGTGCTGGCGGACTGGAACAATCCCTACCTCACCATGAATCACAGCAACGAGGCCGACGAGCTTCGCGCGCTGGCGGGGATCATGAAAAAGGGCTATGTGTTCCGCGGCCTGAAACCCGTCAACTGGTGCTTTGATTGCGGCTCGGCGCTGGCCGAGGCCGAGGTCGAATACGCCGACCGCGAAGATCCGTCCGTGGACGTCGCCTTCGCCTTCGATGACCGCGCCGCCGTGGCGCGGGCCTTCGGCCTCGAGGGCGAGGTCGACGCGGGCGCCATCGTCATCTGGACCACCACGCCCTGGACGCTGCCCGCCAACCAGGCCCTCAACCTGCATCCCGACCATGAGTATGCCTTGCTGCGGCTGGCGCAGCCCCGGGACACCGGTCCGCTGTTGATCGTGGCCGCCGAACTCGCCGAAAGCTGCCTGCAGCGCTGGGGCCTCGAGGGCAGGATCATCGCCACCGCCGCGGGCACGCAGCTGGCCGGCCTGGCCTTCCGCCATCCGCTGCATGACGCCGACCCGGGCTACCGCCGCCTGTCGCCCGTCTACCTGGGCGACTACGTGACGCTGGACTCGGGCACCGGGGTCGTGCACTCGTCGCCCGCCTACGGCGTCGAGGATTTCCAGTCCTGCAAGGCGCACGGCCTGGCCGACACCGACATTCTCAATCCGGTCATGGGCAACGGCCACTATGCCGAGAGCCTGCCGCTGTTCGGCGGCGAACTGATCTGGGCCGCCAATCCGCGCATCGTCGAGGCGCTGCGCGCCGCCGGCACGCTGCTGCATACCGAGGCCCACAGCCACAGCTACATGCACTGCTGGCGCCACAAGACGCCCGTCATCTACCGCGCGACCAGCCAATGGTTCGCCGGCATGGACCTGCGCCCCGACGGCGGCGCGAGCCTGCGCGAACTGGCCCTGGCGGGCATCGAGGCCACCGCGTTCTATCCGGCCTGGGGGCGCGCGCGCCTGCATGCCATGATCGCCAACCGGCCCGACTGGACGCTCTCGCGCCAGCGCCAGTGGGGCGTACCCATGGCCTTTTTCGTCCACAAGGAAACCGGCGAACTGCATCCGCGCACCGTCGAACTGCTGGAACAAATCGCCCAGCGCGTCGAGCGCGAAGGCATCGAGGCCTGGCAGACCCTGGACCCGCGCGAACTGCTGGGCGACGAGGCCGAGCACTACGAAAAGAACCGCGACACGCTGGACGTGTGGTTCGATTCGGGCACCACCCACGCCACCGTCCTGGGCGGGCGCGACCACCAGATGAAGGGCTCGCACGCGGATCAGCTCGCCTGGCCCGCCGACCTCTACCTCGAGGGTTCGGACCAGCACCGCGGCTGGTTCCATTCGTCCCTGCTGACCGGCTGCATGCTGTACGGCCGCCCGCCCTACAAGGGCCTGCTCACCCACGGTTTCGTGGTCGACGGCCGGGGCCGCAAAATGAGCAAGTCCGAAGGCAATGTGATCTTCCCGCAGGAGGTCTCGGACTCCCTGGGCGCCGAGATCCTGCGCCTGTGGACCGCCGCCACGGACTATTCGGGCGAACTGTCGATCAGCAAGCAGATCCTCGCCCGTGTCGTCGAGAGCTACCGCCGGGTGCGCAACACCCTGAAGTTCCTGCTGGGCAACCTGGCCGACTTCGACCCGGCGACGGACGCCCTGCCGACCGATGCGCTCTTGGAGATCGACCGATACGCCCTGCAGATGACCGCCGCCATGCAGGCCGAGGTGCGGGCCAGCTTCGAGCGCTATGAGTTCCACACCGCGGTCTCGCGCCTGCAGATCTTCTGCTCCGAGGACCTGGGCGCCTTCTACCTCGACATCCTCAAGGACCGGCTCTACACCGCAGGCCGCGACAGTGCCGCCCGGCGCTCGGCGCAAACCGCGCTGTACCACGTGACCCACGCGCTGCTCAAGCTGCTCGCGCCGATCCTGTCCTTCACCGCCGAGGAGGCCTGGAGCGACCTGCACGGCGGCGCCGAGACGCCCAGCATCTTCACCGGCCTGTTCCACGAGGTGCCCGCGCCGGCCGACGCGCAGGCCTTGTCGGCGCGCTGGACGCGGCTGCGCGAGATCCGCGCCGAGGCCATGCGCGAGATCGAGACCGTGCGCGCGCGCGGCGAGATCGGCTCGTCGCTGGCGGCCGAGCTCGACTTCCGTGCATCGGGCGACGACCTCGCGCTGCTCCAGAGCCTGGGCGATGACTTGCGCTTTGTGTTCCTGGTCTCGCGCGCCGAGGCCCATGCCGCACAAGGGCCGCTGGCGATCGAGGTCCACGCCACCGGGCACGCCAAGTGCGCCCGGTGCTGGCACCACCGTCCGGACGTGGGCCACGACCCCGCGCATCCTGAATTGTGCGGCCGCTGCACCGACAATCTGTTCGGCGACGGCGAGCCGCGCAGCCATGCCTGAGTCCGCCCGGGCGGCGCGCCTGGCCCCGATGGCCGGCTGGCTGGCGCTGGCCGCCGTGCTGATCGTCCTCGACCAGGCCAGCAAATCGGCGGTCGAGGCCTGGCTGGCCTACGGCCAGCGGGTGCCCGTCCTGCCGGTGTTCGATTTCACCCTGCTCTATAACAGGGGGGCGGCCTTCAGCTTCCTCGCCGACGCCGACGGCGGCCAGCGCTGGCTGTTCACCGGCATCGCGCTGATTGCCGCCATCGTCATCCTGCGGCTACTCTACACCCATGCGGCTCAGCGGCTGTTCTGCGCATCGCTGGCCTGCATCCTGGGCGGGGCGCTGGGCAATGCCCTGGACCGCCTGGCCCATGGCCACGTGGTGGACTTCCTGCTGTTTTACTGGAAGGACTGGTATTTCCCGGCCTTCAACATCGCGGACATCGCCATCACCTGCGGCGCCGGCCTGCTGATCCTCGACGAGATCCTGCAGTCCCGGCGGCGCAAGGCGGCGCCCTGAACCGGAGGCATTCATGCTCGAACTTGCCGGCACTCGCATCGTACTGGGCCTGACGGGCGGCATCGCCTGCTACAAATCCGCCGAACTGCTGCGCCGCATGCTGGACCAGGGCGCGCAGGTGGACGTGGTCATGACCGAGGCCGCGACGCACTTCATCACGCCGACCACCCTGCAGGCCCTGTCGGGCCGCCCGGTGTACCTCGACCCGCTGGATGCGCGGGTGCCGAACAGCATGGCGCACATCACCCTCACCCGCGGCGCGGATGCCGTGCTGATCGTGCCGACCAGCGCCGATTTCATGGCCAAGCTCGCGCACGGGCACGCCGACGACCTGCTCTCGACCCTGTGCGTGGCGCGCGGCGAGGTCCCCCTGCTGATCGCGCCCGCGATGAACCGCGAGATGTGGACCCATCCCGCCACCCAGCGCAATGTGCGGCAGCTGCACGCCGACGGCGTCGCCCTGCTGGGTCCCGGCGAGGGTGACCAGGCCTGCGGCGAAACCGGCGAGGGCCGCATGCTCGAGCCCGGCCAGATCCTCGATGCGCTGGTGGCCTATTTCCAGCCCAAGGTGCTGGCCGGCCGGCGCGTGCTGCTCACGGCCGGTCCCACCAGCGAACCCATCGATCCCGTGCGGGTCATCACCAACCGCTCCTCGGGGCGCATGGGTTATGCCCTGGCGCGCGCCGCCGCCGAGGCCGGCGCCACGGTGGAACTCATTTCCGGGCCGACCGCCCTGCCCACGCCCCAGGGCGTGGTCCGCATCGACGTGGGCACGGCGGCGCAGATGCACGCCGCCGCGATGGCCTACGCGCCCAGGGCGGACATTTTCATCGCCGTCGCGGCGGTGGCCGACTGGGCGGTGGCCCAACCCTCGGCCGCCAAGCTCAAGAAACAGGACGGCCAGCCGCCGTCGCTGTCCTTCGTCCAGAATCCCGACATCCTCGCCGAGGTGGCCGCCCTGGCCGGCGGGCCCTGGTGCGTGGGCTTTGCCGCCGAGACCGAGCGCCTCGACGAACACGCCCAGGCCAAGCGCCTGCGCAAGGGGGTGCCGCTGATGGTCGGCAATCTCGCCCAGGACACCATGGATGCCGAATCGGCCCGCCTGGTGCTGTACGACGAGGCCGGCGCCCACCCGCTGGAGCCGCAACACAAGCTGCATGCGGCGCGCGCGCTGATCCGCGAGATCGCGCGCCGCATGCCTGGCTGAACACATTCTTGCCAACCCGGCCCCGTCCCTCGGACGCGCGGCCAATCCGCCCGGAGCACCATGCAATCCATCGCCCTGAAGATCCTCGACCCCCGGATGCACGACTGCCTGCCGGCCTACGCCACATCGGGTTCGGCGGGGCTGGACCTGCGCGCCTGCCTCGACGCCCCGCGCACGCTGGCCCCCGGGGACACCGACCTCGTGCCCACCGGCCTGGCCATCCACATCGCCGATCCGGCATACGCGGGCATGATCCTGCCGCGCTCCGGCCTGGGCCACAAGCACGGCATCGTACTGGGCAACCTGGTCGGCCTGATCGACTCCGACTACCAGGGCCCCTTGATGGTCTCGGTCTGGAACCGCGGCACGCAGCCCTACACCCTGCAGCCCATGGAACGCCTGGCCCAGCTGGTGATCGTGCCGATCCAGCAGGTGCGCTTCGACGTCGTGGACGATTTCGCCGACAGCGCCCGCGGCGCCGGCGGCTTCGGCAGCACTGGCCGAGGCTGAACGCCGGAGCCCGCCGAGGTCGCACGGGCCGGCGCCGGCCAGACCGCCGTCAGGCCGCGTCTTCTTCGCCCAGGTAGGCCGCCCGCACCTTGGGATCGTCGATCAACTGCCGCGACGGCCCCGACAGCGTGATCTGGCCCGACTCCATCACATAGCCGCGCGCGCTGACCTCCAGCGCAAGACGGGCGTTCTGCTCGATCAGCAGGATGGTGACCCCCTCGGCGGCGATGGCGCGCACGACCTCGAAGACCTTTTCCACCATCAGCGGCGCAAGCCCCATGGAGGGCTCGTCGAGCAGCAGCAGGCGCGGCTTGGACACCATGGCGCGGCCCATCGCGAGCATCTGTTGCTCGCCGCCCGAGAGCGTGCCCGCCGATTGGCGGCGCCGCTCGGCCAGCCGCGGGAACAGCTCGAAGACGTGTTCGATCGTGGCGCGCACCTCGGCGTGGTCCTTGCGGGTATAGCCGCCGATGTTGAGGTTCTCCTCGATCGTGAGCTGGCCGAAGATGCCGCGCCCCTCGGGCACCATCACCAGCCCGTCGAGGACCATCTCGTGCACCGGCCGCCCGAGGATCGGCCGGCCGTCGTAGAGGATCTCGCCGCCGGCCGCCGGCACCAGGCCGCAGATGGCGCGCAGGGTGGTGCTCTTGCCGGCGCCGTTGGCGCCGATCAGGCTGACGAGCTCGCCCTGCCCGACCGTGAGGTCCAGGCCGCGGACGGCGCGAATGCCGCCATACGAGACGTCCAGCCGGCGGATCTCCAGCAGATTCGGGGTCGTCATGCGCGGTCTCCTTGCGGGGCGGCGGCACCCGCCCCCAGATAGGCCTCGATCACCTTGGGATCGTGCTGCACCTCGGCGGGCTTGCCCTCGGCCAGCACCTTGCCGTATTCCAGAACCAGGACCCGGTCGCACAGGCCCATGACGAGCTTCATGTCGTGCTCGATCAGCAGCACGGTCACGCCGTCGGCGCGGATCTTTTCGATCAGGCGGCGCAGCACCAGGGTCTCGGACGCATTCATGCCGGCGGCCGGTTCGTCCAGCGCAAGCAGCATGGGCTCGGTGGCCAGGGCGCGGGCGATCTCCAGGCGGCGCTGATCGCCATACGGCAGGGAACGCGCCATGTGGTTGGCGCGCTCGCCGATGCCCACGTAGTCCAGCAGCTCGCGGGCCCGCGCCTCGATCGCGGCTTCTTCGTCCCGGGTGCGCCGGTTGCGCGTGATCGCGCCGAACACCCCGGCATGCGTGCGCACGTGGCGTCCGATCATGACGTTCTCGAGCGCACTGAGCGCACCGAACAGGCGGATGTTCTGGAACGTCCGGGCCATGCCGGCCTGTGCGATCTGGTGCGGCTTGAGCCGGGTGAATTCGCGGCCCATGAAATTGCAGGTGCCGGACTCGGGGATGTAGAGGCCGGTCATCACATTGAATAGCGTGGTCTTGCCCGCGCCATTGGGGCCGATCAGGCCGTAGATGTCGCCCTTGCGGATGGCGAAGCTCACGTCCGACAAGGCCTGCAGTCCGCCGAAGCGCTTGTTCAGCTTGTTGGCGACCAGCAGCAGGTCGCTGCCGTGGCCCGGATTCTCGCGTTCGACGGGTCTCATGCCTCGCCCTCCGTGCCGCGGGCGAGCTCGCGGCGCCGCACCGCCGAGGGCCACAGGCCCGCCGGACGGAAGATCATCACCAGCACCAGCGCAAAGCCGAACATCAGCATGCGGATGCCGTCGGGATCCAGCACCACCTCGCCGAAGGTCGCCTGCTGCAAGGGCACGACCACGGCGCGCAGCACCTCGGGAAAGATCGACAGCAGCAAGGCGCCCAGGATCACGCCGGGAATATTGCCCATCCCGCCCAGCACCACCATGCACAGCACCAGGATGGATTCGGTCAGGCTGAAGCTCTCGGGGCTGACGAAACCCTGCATCGAGGCGAACATCGCGCCCGCCAGGCCGCCGAAGGTCGCCCCCATGGAGAACGCCAGCAGCTTGATGTTGCGGGTATTGATGCCCATGGCCTTGGCGGCGATCTCGTCCTCGCGCACGGCCTCCCAGGCGCGGCCGATGCGTGAATTCTGCAGCCGGGCGCAGACGATCACGATGAGGATCGTCAGCAAGAGCAGCAAGTAGTAGTATTTTTCCGGCCCCGTGATGCGAAAGCCCAGGATCTGTTCGCTGCGTCCGAACGAAAATCCGGCCACCGAGAATGTATCTACCCTGTTTATCCCTTGCGGACCGTTGGTGATGTTGATCGGTGCATCCAGGTTGTTCATGAAGATGCGCACGATTTCGCCGAAGCCCAGGGTGACGATGGCCAGGTAATCGCCGCGCAGCTTCAGTGTCGGCGCGCCCAGCATCGCCCCGAAGAACGCCGCCAGCACGAGTCCCGCCGGGATGATGACCCAGAACGGCAGGTGCAGGCCGAAATGCGGCGAGGCCAGCATCGCCCAGACGTAGGCCCCCACGGCATAGAAGGCGATATAACCCAGATCGAGCAGGCCGGCGAAGCCCACCACGATGTTCAGCCCCAGGGACAGCATCACGTACAACAGGGCGAAATTGATGGTGCGCACCCAGCTCTGGCCGTGCATGCCCAGCACGAAAGGCAGTACCGCCAGCACGACACCGGCCAGGGCGATGCCCAGCCAGACCTTGGGCGGCACGGATTTGGATGGTATCGTCATGCGCGGTCTCCGACCCGTTCACCCATCAGACCCGAGGGCCGGAACACCAGCACCAGGATCAGCACGATGAAGGAAAAGACGTCCTGGTAGTTGCTGCCGAACACGCCACCGGTCAGATCGCCGATGTAGCCGGCCCCCAGGGATTCGATGATGCCCAGCAGCAGTCCCCCCAGCATGGCGCCGCCCAGGTTGCCGATGCCGCCGAGCACGGCGGCGGTAAAGGCCTTCAGGCCCAGCATGAAGCCCATGGTGTACTGCGCCACGCCGTAATAGCTCACCACCATGATGCCGGCCACCGCGGCGAGCGCCGAGCCGATCAGGAAGGCGGCCGAGATGACCGTGTTGATGTTCACCCCCATCAAGCCGGCGACCTCCTGGTTCTGGGCCGTGGCCCGCATGGCGGTGCCCAGGCGGGTGCGATGCACCACGGCCAGCAGGCCGGCCATGATCAGCAAGGAACCGAACACAATGACCAATTGCAGGGTCGTCATGCGCGCCCCCAGGAACTCATGGACGGTGGGCTCGATGATGCGCGGAAAGCTGAGGTAGTTGCGGCCCCAGACCATCATCGCGACGTTCTGGATGATGATCGAGACGCCGATCGCGGTGATCAGGGCGGTCAGGCGCGGCGCCCGGCGCAGGGGCCGGTAGGCGTAGCGCTCGGCGAGCCAGCCCAGGCCCATGCAGAACGGGATCGCGACCGCCAGGGCGGCGGCCAGCAGGATCACGGGCGAAGCGCCCGCCCAGGCACCGCCGACTAGACTGATCACCAGTGTGGTCGCCAGCATGGCGCCGACCATCACGACGTCGCCATGCGCGAAGTTGATCAGGCCGATGATCCCGTACACCATGGTGTAGCCGAGCGCCACGAGGGCATAGACGCTGCCCACGGTGACCCCGTTGATCAATTGCTGCAGGAGGATATCCATACGTGTGTCCAGGACTGGGACGGGCCGGCGCCACCCTTGCGATCCGGCCGCCGCACGGGCGGGGCCGGGGGTCGGTCCGTCGATTCGTCAGGAAGTCCGGACGGCGCGCCCCTCGTGGAGGCGCGTGCGCCGCCCGGCGCATCGCACTTACTTGGCGGCCTGGCTGACCATGCTCTTGAACATGGTCCACTTGCCGTTCTTGACCAGGTAGATGGTCACGGCGACTTCCTTGAGATCGCCCTTGCCGTCATAGGCGATGTGCTTGCTGGTGGCGCCGCTGCGCGCGAGGCTGGCGAGCTTGGGCAGGTACTTGGCGGGATCCGAGGAGCCGGCCTCCTTCATGGCGGTGATCATGTTCCAGGCGCCGTCGTAGGCGTAGGGCGAATAGACGCCGGGCTCGACGTTGAAGCGCGCCTTGTAGTCCTTGAGGAACTGTTCGCCGGCCGCCATCGTGGACAGGGGCACGCCCGCCAGCGAGGCATAGGTGCCGTCGGCCGCATCGCCGGCGAGCTTCAGGAAGGTTTCGCTGCGGGTCATCTCGCCCGACACCAGCGGCGCCTCGATGCCCAGGCGCACCATCTGGCTGCGCATCGGGCCCGACTGCGCGTCTAGGCCGCCGAAGAAGATCGCGGCCGGCGCCTTGGATTTGATGTTGGTGAGGATCGCCGTGAAATCGGTCGCCTTGTCGGTCGTGTATTCGCGGGCGATGATCTCGCCGCCCGCGGCCTCGACGGCCTTGGCGACCTCATCGGCCAGGCCCTGGCCGTAGGCGGTGCGGTCGTCGATCAGGGCGACTTTCTTGGCGCCCAGGTCCTTGACGATGAACTCGCCGTCGGCCGCACCCTGCTGGGTGTCGCTGGTCATCATGCGGAAGGTGGTGTCATAGCCCTGCTCGGTGTACTCGGGCGAGGTCGCCATGGCGATCTGCGGCAGGCCCGCATCGTTGTAGACGCGCGATGCCGGGATGGTCGTGCCCGAGTTGAAATGCCCCAGGACGCCCTTGACCCCTTCGTCGACGATCTGCTGGGCGACCTGCACGGCGGTGCGGGGGTCGGCCTGGTCATCGCGCGAGACGAGCTCGAATTTGGCGGTCTTGCCGTCGAGCTGGATATTTTGCTTGTTGGCTTCCTCGAGGGCCAGCTCCAGGCCGTTTTTCATGTCCTCGCCGTAGTGCGCCTGGGGTCCGGTCAGCGGCGCGGCGAAACCGAGCTTGACGACCTGGGTGTCGGCATGCGCCGGGCCGAAGGCGAGGCCGGCCAGCAGCGCGGCGGACGTGGCCAGCAGCTTGAAGCGTTTGGTGGATTGCATATCGTGGTTCTCCTTGGTGTCGGGGATGCCTGCGGCTCGTGGCCCATCCGGACGTCCCCTGTTGACTCAAAAATACATACAGTCTTCATGGACTGTCACCCTCGTCGCAGCCGCCGGGTGGCGGCCGCACGACACTAGCCGACCATCATCAGGCTGGCGTTGCCGCCCGCGGCCGCCGTGTTGATGCAGATCGATGTCTCGCGCACCAGCATCTCGAGCGCATAGCCGCCGCCTGCGGCCAGTTCCTCGCTGCGCAGTCCCAGAACCGGCACGATCGGCCCCGGCCGATCCACGACCGCCGCGTTCAAGGCCAGCAAGTCGTCGCCGTCGCCCTCGAACAGCACGACCTGGAAATCCCCCGCGGCCAACGCGTCCTCGCCCGCCAGCACGACCGACGCGTCGCCCGCCTGGGCCTGGAAGGCCCGGCCCGCGGGCGTATCCATGAACAGCATCCGGTTGCCCGTGCGTCGGCAGGCATCGTGCTGCGCCTGCGCGCCCCGCGCCGTCAGCGCCCGGCACAATACAGTGCCGCGGGGCTTGAGGCGATAGACGTTGCTCTCGCCCGTGGGACCGGGCAGCACGCAGTCGGCGGCGTCGCGGCCCGGAATCCCGGCAACCGGCAGGCCCGCCGGCCCGCGCGACAGCAGCCGATGCAGGTACAGCGGGCCGCCGGCCTTGGGACCGGTGCCCGACAGGCCTTCGCCGCCGAAGGGCTGCACGCCTACGGTCGCGCCGACGATATTGCGATTGACGTAGATGTTGCCCGCGTTGACGCGTTGGACGATGTGCTGGATGGTCTCGTCCAGCCGGGTGTGCACCCCGAAGGTCAACCCATAGCCGCTGCCGTTGATGTCGTCGAGCAGCTCGTCCAGCGCCTCGCGCCGGTAGCGCAGCACATGCAGCACCGGCCCGAACACCTCGCGCTCGAGCTGCGACACGTGCGCGATCTCGATCAGCGTGGGCGGCACGAACGTGCCGTTGCGCGCCTGCTCGCCCAGCGACAGCCGATCGACCGCATGGCCGGCCTCGCGCATGGCGCGCACGTGCGCCTCGATGTGGTCCCGGGCCTCGGCGTCGATGACCGGCCCGACGTCGGTGGACAGCAGCTCGGGACGACCCACGCGCAGTTCCCGCATGGCGCCGCGCAGCATCTCGAGGGTGCGGTCGGCGCAGTCCTCCTGCACGCACAGCACGCGCAGGGCCGAGCAGCGCTGGCCGGCGGAATCGAAGGCCGAATTGAGCACGTCATAGACGACTTGCTCCGTCAGCGCCGAGGAGTCCACGATCAGGGCATTCTGGCCGCCGGTTTCGGCAATCAGCGGAATCACGTGGCCGCGCGCGTCCAGGCGCTGGGCCAGCGTCGCCGCGATGTGCCGGGCGACCTCGGTGGACCCGGTGAACATCACCCCGCGCACGGCGGGATCGGCGACCAGCCGGGCGCCCACGGTCTCGCCGCGCCCCGGCAGCAGCTGCACCGCATCGGCGGGAATGCCGGCGCGCCGCAGCGCCGAGACACCCAGCGCGGCGATCAGATTGGTCTGCTCGGCGGGCTTGGCCAGCACGACGTTGCCCGCGGCCAGCGCCGCACTGACCTGGCCGATGAAAATGGCCAGCGGGAAGTTCCAGGGACTGATGCACAGCACCGGGCCCAAGGGCCTATGGCTGTCGTTCGAGAACCCGCGCTCGATGCCGGCGCCGTAATAGCGCAGGAAGTCGACCGCCTCGCGCACCTCGGCGATCGCATTGGGGTAGGACTTGCCCGCCTCGCGCACGATCAGGCCGATGGCCGCCTGCATCTCGTCCTCGAGGATCTGTGCGGCCAGCCGCAGGCACTGGGCGCGCTCGGCCACCGGCGTCGACTGCCAGATGGGCGCCGCATACTCCGCGCGCCGCAGGGCCTGCTGGATATCGGCGTCGCCCGCCTCGACCACGCGGCCGACCACGTCGCGATGATCCGCGGGATTGAGGACCTCGCGGGCACGCGCGTCCTCCCAGACCCCGTCAGGCGCCGCCCGCCAGTCCTGCGCGGCGCTGCCCAGCAGCGCCGCCGACAAGGAGCCCAGGCGATGTTCGTTGCTGAGGTCCAGCCCGGCGGAATTCAGCCGGCCTTCTTGTTCGAGGTAGAGTTCGCGCGGCAGCGGAATGCGATCGTGCGGCGCGCCCAGCGGCTGGAGGCGCCGCGCCGCCGTCACCGGATCGGCCACCAGGACCTCGATGGGCAGATCCTCGTCGGCGATCTGGTTGACGAAGGACGTATTGGCGCCGTTCTCGAGCAGGCGGCGCACCAGGTACGCCAGCAGCGTCTCGTGCGTACCCACGGGCGCGTAGACCCGGCAGGGACGATTGAGCTTGCCCTCGGCCACCGGCCCGACGACTTCCTCATAGAGCGGTTCGCCCATGCCGTGCAGGCACTGGAATTCGTATTGCCCCGGATAGTAGTTCGCCCCGGCCATGTGATAGATCGCGGACAGCGTCTGCGCATTGTGCGTGGCGAACTGCGGATACACGGCCTCGGGCGCGCCCAGCAGCTTGCGGGCGCAGGCCAGGTACGAGACGTCGGTATGCACCTTGCGGGTATACACCGGATAGCCCTCGAGGCCGTCCACCTGCGCCCGCTTGATCTCGGTGTCCCAGTATGCGCCCTTGACCAGCCGCAGCATCAGACGGTGCTTGCTGCGCCGCGCCAGGTCGATCACGTAGTCGATGACGAAGGGCGCGCGCTTTTGATAGGCCTGGATCACGAAACCGATGCCATTCCATCCCGCCAGCCGTTCATCGAAGCACATCGCCTCGAGCAGGTCCAGGGACAGTTCCAGCCGGTCGGCCTCCTCGGCATCGATGTTCAGACCGATGTCGTAGCGCCGCGCAAGCACCGCCAGCGCGATCATGCGCGGCAACAATTCGGCCATGACCCGGTCGCGCTGGGCGCGCGAGTAGCGCGGATGCAGCGCCGAGAGCTTGATCGAGATGCCCGGCCCCTCGTAGATGCCGCGGCCCTGCGAGGCCTTGCCGATCGCATGGATGGCCTGCTCGTAGGATTCGTAGTAGCGGCTGGCGTCCTGGGCGGTCGTCGCCGCCTCGCCCAGCATGTCGTAGGAATAGCGAAAGCCGACGTCCTCGAATTTGCGGCTGTTGGCCAGGGCCGCCGAAATCGTCTGCCCCGTGACGAATTGTTCGCCCATCAGCCGCATCGCCATGTTGACGCCACGCCGGATGAGGGGCTCGCCACCCTTGCCGATCAGGCGGGTCAGCGCCCGGGACAGGGTCTGTTCGCTGTTGACGCTGACCAGCTTGCCGGTGACCAGCAGTCCCCAGGTGGCCGCATTGACGAACAGGGACGGGGATTCGCCGACGTGCGAGCGCCAATCGCCATGGCTGATCTTGTCGCGGATCAGCGCATCCCGCGTGGCCCGGTCCGGAATCCGCAACAGCGCCTCGGCCAGACACATCAGGGCCACGCCCTCCTGGCTGGACAGCGAGAACTCCTGGATCAGGGCCTCGACCCCCCCGGCCTTGCGCTTGCCGCGCAGCGCGGCGACCAGCCGATGCGCCAGGGCTTGCACCGCATCGCCATCATCCTGGGCGGCCAAATCCAGCAGCATGGGCACGCATTCGGGTTCCGGGCGCCGGTAGGCCGCCGTGATGGACGCACGCAGCACGGACTGGGGTTGCACCTCTTGGGCAAACTCGTAGAACGGTTGCTGGCGTTCGGGTTCCACCACGTCCTCGGCAGGCTCATCGCCCGCAAGGTGGCCGATCTCGGCCGGCAGCTGGCCGCGCTCGATCGCCTCGATGTAAGCCAGCAAGGCTTGTTTATGCAGCCAATGCGGCGTGCAGCCGAGGCCGTCGGCAATCTGCCGCAGGCGTTCGCGCAACGCCTCATCCACCTTAACGCCGAGAGTAACGGTAGCCATGATCAGAATCGTCCAGCCTGTCCAGCAACAACGGATGGCACCTTGGCCATCCGTTAGGTTTACCACCGGCATGCTATATCTTTAGATGGGGTTTCACTACTAGGGATAACCCAGGAAATGAAAAGTAAAACCCAGGTGGACCTGGCAGGGATTCAGGTGCAACTATCTCGCAAGATCGCTGGATCGTCCGGTGTGGGCGCGACCGGATCCATACGCGCGGCAATCACGTCCGCCAGCAGCGCAACCGCCGTGCGCTGGGCCTCCACCAGCGCCGCAACCCCCTGCCCCGCCGTAGGCACCCGCAGGACCACGCGGCACAGCTGCGCTCCGGATCCGGCATGGCGACCCTCGGCCCAGTTCGCCTCCAGGCCGGCATACTGGTTGAACACCAGGTCGAATCGTGTCACCTGGACGGCGACCTCGCGCAGTGGCAAATCCTTGGGCGCGGCCATCAGGCTGAGGTCGGGCACGTCCAGCGCGCGCGACACCCGGGCCGCCAGCGCCGCCCGGATCTGGTCGGCGAGAGGCGCCGCCCACAGGGACTCGTTCAGCAAGGCGACATCGGCGTCGGCGGCGTCGCGGCGCACCACCAGTTGCGGGCGATCGACCTCGGCGGGGATGCGCACGGCCTCCATGCGCACACCGTAATCCGCCGCGCGAACGGACGGCGACGGTTCAGCGGGCAAGGGGCCGGACAGACTGTAGTAGGCGCTGGGCGGGGCCGCGCACGCGCCCAGCAGCACGGCGATTCCCAGGCTGGCGAGTCTCATCATGTCTCCTTGAGTGTGCCGGCGCTAATGCAGATTGTCCGCCGGATGGCCCCGGACCAGGGCCTGGGGATGCGCCTGCAGATAATCCGCCAGAGTGCGCAGGGCACGCGCGGCGCGCTCCAGCTCACCCAGCGTCGATTGCAGCCCCCCCAGCAGCGGCGCCTCGGGCCCGAGCGTCTGGCCGATCCGATCGAAGGAGCGCTGGACGGATTTCAGGGCCGCGGTCGCCTGCGGAGTCAGGCGGGTGTCGAACTGCTCGAGCAGCGAATTCAGGGACTTGAGGCTCGTATCCAGGTTCTCGCCGATCTCCTTGAACGGTACGGCATCGAGCTTGGAGACGATGCTGCCGACCTGGCGCTGCAACTGATTGAGGTCGCCGGCCACCGTGGGGATGCCCATGGCGCCGCCGGCGCTGGCGGCGGTCTCGGTCACGGGTTTGGTTTTGGGGAAGAAATCCAGGGCCACGTATTGCTGTCCGGTCACCAGCGCGGCGGAACGCAACTGCGCCCGCATGCCATGGTCCACCAGGCTCTGGAAGAGCTCTTCGCCGCTCTTGCCATTGGCGGCGGCAAGCAGCGAGTCGTAGGCCTCCGCAAAGCGCAGCGGATACAGGTCGGCACGAACGCGGGCAAAGAAATGCCGTTCCTTGGGATCGAATTCCAGGTCGATATCCACGACGTTGCCCAGTTCCAAGCCGCGGAAATCGACGGGGGCGCCCACCCGCAGGCCGCGCACGGACTGGTCGAAACGCATGACGATCTGCAGCGGCGGGCCGTCCGGATCGGCCAGGGCGTCGTCGCGTGTGGCGAACAGGGTGAACTCGTGATCCCGGGCCGCCGGCGTCCGGTCGGCCGCGCCGTCATAGGAGCTGACCTCGTCGGCCTGCGCGAAGGCGACCCCGCCGCTCAACACTGAGCTGAGGCCTGCGATGCGCATGTTGATGCCTTCGGGCGACAGGGTGACGTCGATGCCGCTGATATTCCAGAATCGGGAATCCGCCGTCACGAAGCGATCATAAGGCGCGTCCACGAAAAACTGGATGAGCACCGAACGGCCATCGTCGGCCATCTCGTAGCCCACGACGCGGCCCACCAGGATGCGCCGATAGTAGACCCCCGTCCCGATGTCGAGGGACCCCAGGTCGCGGGCGCGCAGCACATAGCGCGTGCCCTGGCGTCCGCTGGTCACCTCGGGGGGATGTTCCAGCCCGGTGAATTGGTAGGTCCGCGGGCCCTTGACCTCGGTGGGCGCGTCCACGCTGATATAGACCCCGGACATCAGCGTGCCCAGCCCCGACACCCCGGTGAGGCTGAACTGCGGCCTCACCACCCAGAAGTGCGCATCTTTTTGGGTGATGTACTCGGACCCGTCCTGGTCGAGCTGGATGTCGACCTGCACCCCCTGGCGGTCGTCCGCGACCCGCAAGGCGCTGACCTGGCCGACGATCACGTCCTTGTAGCGCAGCTTGGTCTGGCCCGCCGCCAGCCCTTCGGCGGACTGGAACGTGACGGTGATGACCGGGCCGGTGCGCAGCCAATGGGTGACCAGCAGGGAGGCGCCCATGAGGACCGCCAGCAGGGGCACCAGCCAGATCCAGGACCAGCGGACGGCCTTTCCGGGGCGGATCGCGGGCTGTGCGGCCGCCATGGACTCGTCGCCGTCCCGCCCTGGTTCCGTCATCGTTCGCTGCTCCGTAGTCTGTCCCATCCCAAACGCGGATCATAGCTCATCGCGGCCCACATGGTCAGGACCACGACGGCACCGAAACTGAGCGCGCCCAGGCCGGGCAGGATGCGCATCAGGCCCGGGAAGTTGGCCATCGCCCCCATCAGGATCACCACGAACACGTCCAGCATCGACCATTGCCCGATGAATTCGACCAGTTCGTACATGCGGGTGCGCTGACGCTGCAGGCGGGCGCCGCGCGGGCGGCGAAACAGCATCAGCACCGCCAGGGCCAGCAGCTTGGTGATCGGCACCACCACGCTGGCCACGAATACGATCACCGCCAGATCCCAGGACCCCAGACGCCAGAGCTCGATCACGCCGCCGAGGATCGTATGGTCGCTGGTCCCCAGGACGGACTGGATGCGCATGACCGGCAGGACATTGGCCGGGATATAGACCACCGAGGCCGCGATGACGAGGGCCCAGACCCGTGCGGAGACATTGACGCGGCGCCGGTGCAAGCGTGCGCCGCAACGGTGGCAATGGCCGTCGACGGGAGCGCCCTGGACGCAGCCGCAGGAATGGCAGGCCAGGCCGTGCCCGTGCGCCCCCGAGGCCTCGACCAGGCCTGCGCGCTCGGCGAGACTCCAGAGTTCGTGGGCATCCAGGCGGCCCAGGCCGGTGAGGAAGAACGACAGTGCGACCAGGCCCACCATCCCGGGCTCGACCGTCAGCGAGGCCATGCCGGCGAATTTGACCACGGCGACAAAGATCGCCAACACCAGGACCGGGGCCATCGACCAGGGCGTGATGGCATGCAGCAGCCGCATGCCGATTATGAAGTCGCCCGGTATCCGGCCCGTGGAGATGCAGCGCACCGCCCACAGGGTCAGGATGATCTTGAACAGCGGAAACCAGAAGCCGAACAGGCCGGTCATGATCGACAGCAGCCAATCACCCTGGTCCCAGATGTAGAGCAGCGCCTGCCAGTACGCCACGCTGACTTCCCGCCCTTGCAGCGACAGGCTGGCGATGGGAAAGCCCTGGGCGATGACGAACACCGCCAAGGTCGCCAGCGACATGGCGGTCCAGCCGTTCAAGTCCAGTACGCCCCGCCGGTACAGGATGGCGCCGCAGCACACGCAGGACGCACGCGCCCGTGCCGTCAGTTCCACCCGTTCATGCAAGGTGTCGCATTGCGGGCAGGCGACCAGCCTCATGCCCGGCGGGCCCTGGAACCGGTCGACGCGCGACGCGTCCTCATCAATCCACGAGCTCGGGCTCGGGATGCGAAGGCTTGGGCACCGTGCCGCGATTGGCCGGGCCATCGGGGAAATTCAGAACCACCCCGCCCTGCTCGTCCACGCCCACCTCGACCAGCCCGCCATTGACCAGGCGCCCAAAGAGCAGCTCGTCGGCCAGGGCGCGCCGGATCGTATCCTGGATGAGCCGCTGCATGGGACGCGCGCCCATCGTCGGGTCGAAGCCCTCGCGGGCGAGGTGCTCGCGCAGCGCCGGGGTAAAGACCACCTCGACGTGCTTTTCGTGGAGCTGGTCCTCGAGCTGCATGAGGAATTTGTCGACCACCCGCAGGATGATTTCGCGCGGCAGCACGGAAAAGCCGATGATCGCATCGAGCCGGTTGCGGAACTCGGGGGTGAACAGGCGCTTGATGTCGGCCATCTCGTCCCCGCCCTTGGCCGGCGTCGCAAACCCGATGGCGTTGCGGTTCAGGGCCTCGGCCCCCGCGTTGGTCGTCATCACGATGATGACATTGCGGAAATCCGCCTTGCGTCCGTTGTTGTCGGTCAGCGTGCCGTGGTCCATGACCTGCAGCAGGATGTTGTAGACGTCGGGGTGCGCCTTTTCGATTTCGTCGAGCAGCAGCACGCAGTGCGGCTGCTTGGTGATCGCCTCGGTCAGCAGGCCGCCCTGGTCGAAACCGACGTAGCCCGGCGGCGCGCCGATCAGGCGCGACACCGTGTGCCTTTCCATGTATTCCGACATATCGAAGCGCAGCAGCTCGATGCCCAGCACAAAGGCGAGCTGGCGCGCGACCTCGGTCTTGCCCACCCCCGTCGGCCCCGAGAACAGGAACGAGCCGATGGGCTTGTCGGGGCGGCCGAGGCCCGAGCGCGCCATCTTGATGGCGGCGGCCAGCGCCGCGATCGCCTGGTCCTGGCCGAAGACCACGGACTTCAGGTCGCGCTCGAGGGTGGCGAGCTTGTTGCGGTCGTCGGTCGAGACGCTTTGCGGCGGGACGCGGGCGATCTTGGCGACCGTGGCCTGGATCTCGGCCTTGCCGATGAGCTTTTTCTGGCGCGACTTGGGCAGCAGGCGCTGGGCGGCGCCCGCCTCGTCGATCACGTCGATGGCCTTGTCCGGCAGGAAACGGTCACTGATGTGGCGCGCCGCCAGTTCGGCCGCCGCCGTGATGGCCGCCGAGGAATAGCGCACCTGGTGATGCGCCTCGAAGCGGCCCTTCAGGCCCCGCAGGATCCGGATCGTCTGCTCGACGGAGGGCTCGGACACGTCGATCTTCTGGAAGCGGCGCGCGAGCGCGTGGTCTTTCTCGAAGATCCCGCGGTACTCGGTGTAGGTCGTCGCACCGATGCACTTCAGGTGGCCCGAGGACAGGGCCGGCTTGAGCAGGTTGGACGCATCCAGCGTACCGCCCGAGGCCGAGCCGGCGCCGATCAGGGTGTGGATTTCGTCGATGAACAGGATGGCGTTGCGGTTCTCGCGCAGCGACTTCAGCACGAGTTTCAGGCGCTGTTCGAAGTCGCCGCGGTATTTCGTGCCCGCCAGCAGCGAGCCCATGTCCAAGGCGTAGACCTGGGCCTCGTGCAGCACCTCGGGCACGTCGCCTTGCGTGATGCGCCATGCCAGGCCCTCGGCAATGGCGGTCTTGCCCACGCCGGCCTCGCCCACCAGCAAGGGGTTGTTCTTGCGGCGGCGGCACAGCACCTGGATCACGCGCTCGACCTCGGCCTCGCGCCCGATCAGCGGATCGATCCGGCCCTTGAGCGCCTCGGCGTTCAGGTCGGTGGCGTAGGTCTCGAGGGGCGATTTCTGCTGGTCGGACTTGGGGTCGGCGGCGGGAGGTTCCGCCCGCGGGCTGGCGCCCTGGGGCGGCCCGGCCTCGGGGGTCTTGGCGATGCCGTGCGAGAGGTAATTGACCACGTCCAGGCGCGAGATGCCCTGCTGGACGAGGAAATACACTGCGTGGGAATCCTTTTCGCCGTACATCGCCACCAGGACGTTCGCCCCGGTCACGGCAGCCTTGTTCGAACTGCTGGAGGAGACATGCATGATGGCGCGCTGGATGACGCGCTGGAATCCCAGGGTCGGCTGGGTGTCGACCTCGCCCTCGCCTGGGAATACCGGCGTGTTCTCGGCGACGAACTTGCGCAAATCCTGGCGCAGGGTTTCGAGGTCTGCCGCGCAAGCGCGCAACACCTCCACTGCGGCCGCGTTGTCCAGCAGCGACAGCAACAAATGCTCGACCGTGATGAATTCATGCCGGGCGGCCCGGGCCTCGACAAAGGCCATGTGCAGGCTGACTTCAAGTTCTTCGGAGATCACGCTTCCTCCATGCCTAATCGGAGCGGATGAATAAATCCATGGCTCTATTCTATGACTAAAACGCTATGGCGCAATGCCGGCGGCGCGGATCGCCGCTCGCGGGATCCCATCCGCTCAGGGCGAGACGGGCTCCATCACGCATTGCAGGGGATGCTGATCGGCATGGGCCATCCGGCGCACGGTGTCCACGCGCGTCGAGGCGACGTCGCGCGTATAAATGCCGCAGACGCCCCGCCCCTCGTGGTGCACCTTGAGCATGATGCGCTCGGCCTCGGGGTCGGTTTTGTGAAAGACTTCGCGCAGCACCAGGATGACAAAATCCATGGGGGTGTAGTCGTCGTTGAGCAGGACCACCTGGTACATGGGCGGCGGCGCCACGCGCACCGGGGCGGTGTCCTGCAAGAGTTCGCGCTGATTCTGGATATCGGTCGGCATTTCGCGAAAATACGAATCAAGCTAGCGGATCACAGCTGTGGAGCCTTGATACTAGTGGTTTCCATAGTTGACTAGCGAACGATGAATTAAGCATTATCGACGGTGTTCTTCGGGGTGGCCCGCGCGTCGGCGCGATGCCCGGGGGAACGGGTTTGGTGGCATCCGCTGCACCAAGGTATCAACCCCACACTATAGTCGAGAGGCTGGTCGCATGTCCGATTCAATCGAAAGCACCGGAGAGTCACAAAAACTGACTGGAACGGTAAAGTGGTTCAATGATGCCAAAGGCTTTGGCTTTATTACCCCCGATAATGGGGGCGAAGACCTGTTTGCGCATTTCTCGTCCATCCAGATGAACGGCTTCAAGACCCTCAAAGAAGGCCAGAAAGTCCTGTTCGACATCGCCCAAGGACCCAAAGGCAAGCAGGCCCTGAACATCACCGCCGCCTGACCGGACATGCCCAATGCCTGGATAACATCAAAAACAGACTTATTTTACCGCTGTGCAGGGCTCGCCATGAGTCCTGTTTTTTTTATGCTGGCGGCCGTGGCGGCCACGCCCGCCGCCCTCGGGCAGACCGTGCTGCCGATGGCTGAACTGTCGGTGGGCGCGCACCGGGTGCAGGCCGAGATCGCCCGCACACCCCAGGCCCGCAGCCGCGGCCTGATGGAACGGCGCGGCCTTGCCCGCGACCACGGCATGCTGTTCGTGTTCGACGAGGACGAGCCGCAGTGCTTCTGGATGAAGAACACGCCGCTGCCCCTGTCGATCGCCTTCATCGACGCCCGCGGGCGGATCGTGTCCATCCAGGACATGCAGCCCTACGCCCTGGATACGCACTGCTCGCCGGGGCCGGTGCGCTACGCCCTCGAAATGTCGCAGGGATGGTTCAATCGCGCGGGTATCTCGGTGCGGGACACGGTGTCGCCGCTGCCGCCGCCCTGAGGCGGCGGCGCGCCAGGCGGCGATCAGCCCAGGTTCTGGGCGGCGAATTCCCAGTTGACCAGCGCCCAGAAATTCTCGAGGTATTTCGGGCGGGCGTTGCGGTAGTCGATATAGTAGGCGTGCTCCCAGACGTCACAGGTCAAGAGCGCCTTGTCGCCGGAGGTCAGCGGGGTGCCGGCGTTGCTGGTGTTGACGATGTCCAGCGTGCCGTCGGCCTTTTTCACCAGCCAGGTCCAGCCCGAACCGAAATTGCCCGCAGCCGATTGCGTGAAGGCCGTCTTGAAGTCCTCGACGCTGCCCCACTTGGCCTCGATCGCCTCGCGCAGCGCGCCGGCCGGTTCGCCGCCGCCGTTGGGAGACAGGCTGCTCCAGTAGAAGGTGTGGTTCCACACCTGGGCGGCGTTGTTGAACACGCCACCGGACGACTGGCGGATGATGTCCTCGAGGCTGGCGGATTCCAGTTCGGTGCCTTCGATCGCCTTGTTCAGATTGGTGACGTAGGCCTGATGGTGCTTGCCATAGTGGAACTCGAGAGTTTCCTTGGAAATGTGCGGTGCCAGCGCATCCATTGCGTAGGGCAGCGGCGGAAGGGTAAAAGCCATGGTATTTCCTTCAAACAGACAGTGAACAGACACAGAAGCCGGACCGCTCACGCCGCGCAAAGGAACCGCGCGGCGGCGGGAAGCCTTTCAGAACCGGTGCGCCGTACGGGCCGACCGAACACGGCACTAGGCATCGGTGCGCACGATATCGGCCTGGGCGCGGCCCGTACCGAACTCGACGTCGATGCGTTCTCCAATGTTTAAGTCTAACGCATTTTTGACGATGGCCCCGGAGGGTCCGCGCACGATTGCGTAGCCGCGGCCCAGCACGCCGCGCGGGTCCAGCGCCTCGAGCCTGCCATGCACCGCCGCCAGCCGCGCCGCCCGCGATTCCATCCGGTGCGCGAGGGCGGCGTGCAGACGCTGAGCCGCCGCCGTGAGGCGCTGTCCCTGCAGGCGCAGGCGCTGCGCCGGCGAGACGAGCTGCGCAGCCGCCTTGTCCAACCGCATCGCCCCGCGATCCAGCAGGCGGCGCTGGGCGACGGCCAGCGCGCCCAGGGCGCCGCGCAGGCGGTCCTCGCACGCGGCGCGACTGTCGCAGCACAGCTCGGCCGCGGCCGTGGGGGTCGGCGCCCGCAGGTCGGCCACGAAATCGGCGATGGTGAAATCGGTCTCGTGCCCGACGCCGCTGACGACCGGAATCGGGCTGGCCGCGATGGCGCGCGCCAGCGCCTCGTCGTTGAAGCTCCAGAGATCCTCGAGGCTGCCGCCGCCGCGCACCAGCAACAGGGTGTCAACCTCGGCGCGCGCGATCGCCAGCGCCAGTGCATCGCACAACTGCGCGGCGGCCTCGCGGCCCTGGACCGGTGCGGGGTAGACCACCACCCGCACGTGCGGCGCGCGGCGCGCCATCACCGACAGCACGTCGCGCAGGGCGGCGGCGGCCAGCGAGGTCACCACCCCCACCGCGCGCGGCATGGGAGCCAGCGGCCGCCGGCGGGCCGGATCGATCAGCCCCTCGGCGGCCAGCCGGTCGCGCAGGCGCAGGAATGCCTCGTGCAAGTCGCCCCGCCCCGCCCGGCGCAAGGCCTCGACCTGCACCTGATAGTCGCCCCTGGGCTCGTACAAGGACACTTGTACGCGGAACTCGAAGCGCTCGCCCGGCTGGGGCACAAAGCCCACGGCCTGCGCCCGGCCCCGGAACATCACCGCGCGCACCGCGGCGGACTCGTCCTTGATCGAAAAATACCAATGCCCGGAGGCCGCGCGGGTGAAGTTCGAGACCTCGCCGCACACCCAGACCCGTGGAAAGCCCGATTCCAGCAGCCGCGCCACCTGCCGATTGAGCTGGCTGACCGTCAGCACGCCGTCCGGGCTCGAAGATCCGCCCCGCAGGCCGTCCGCATCCGAAAAATTCATGAAAACCTATCCACAGCAATGCGCCTTTTGTCAACTACGCCTATTTTCAAGCTTTTTGAGGCGCAACATTAAATATGACTTTAATGTCATCATGCAAACCGTTGATTTTAAACAATAAGTCAAGATATGAAGCCATGTTCGAAAATCAACCAATCAACCGACGAGATGCATGAAACAAGCGGATGACGGACCTTGTGCACAGAATTATCCACAGATTCTGTGGATACCATCCGCAAAGCCAGCAGATACGCCACTTTCGACCCCAAAGCCGCCATTTCACACGCCTCGCCGAGCCACGTCGGCGCGAATTTCAGGCCGCGCGGGCTTTTCCGCCGTAAAACCGCGACCCAGCGGCGAGCAGGCCTTAAAATAGCCGTTTCGCATCGCACCCCGAGAGGCTCATCTTGCTGGACATCATCGAGGCGGCCGGCTGGCCGATCTGGCTGCTGGTCGCCACGTCGGTCGCCACCCTGGCGATCATCATAGAACGATTCGTCGCCCTGCGCGAAAGCCGGATCATGCCGCCCGGCCTGCCCGAACAGGTGCTGGAGCTCATGCGCCGCCAGCAGGACCAGGCCGACACCATCCTGCGGCTGGCGCGGCAGTGCCCCATGGGCCGGATCCTCGCCGAGGTCGCCGCGCACCGCAACGAGCCCGATGCCTGGCGGCTGGATGCCATCGAGGACGTCGGCAAGGACGTCGCCTGGCGCCTCAACCGCTACCTGCCGGCCCTGGCCACCATCGCCGTGGTGGCGCCCTTGCTGGGCTTGTTCGGCACCGTGGTCGGCATGATCGAGATCTTCGGCGCCTACAATCCCTCCGGCAGCGACCCGGCCCAGCTTGCGCACGGCATCTCCATCGCCCTGTACAACACCGGCTTCGGCATCCTGATCGCCATCCCGGCGCTGATCTTTCACCGCTATTTCCGCTCGCGCGTGGATTATTTCCTGCACACGATGGAACGCGAGGCGGGCGTGCTGAACCGGCTGGTCAGCCACAGGGCCGTGACATGAACTTCCGGCCGGCGCCCCCCCGCGACGATCCCGAGATGAACCTGATCCCGCTGATCGACGTGCTCCTGGTGATCCTGATCTTCCTGGCGGCCTCGACCTCCTTCACCCAGATGCGCCAGCTGCAGATCGCGCTGCCCGAGGCCAGCGCCCAGGCGCTGGAGGACGACCGGCCGATCTCGCTGGCGATCAGCCAGGAGGGCCTGTACGCCCTGAACGGCGAGTACGTCGGCGCCGACGGCGACGAGGTGCTGGCGCAGGCGCTGCGCAAGGCGGCGCAAGGGCGCGATATGCCCACCCTGCGCATCAACGCCGATGCGCAGGCGACCCATGCCGCGGTGGTGCGCGCGCTCGAGGCCGCGCGCCTGGCGGGCATCGCGCGCGTGCACTTCACCACCCAGGCCCGGCCTTGAAGCGTCTCGAGGCCCGCCTGCACGACCTCTGGAACCGCCGCACGCTGGCCAGCGACCTGCTGCTGCCGCTGTCCTGGCTGTACGCCGGCGCCGCCGCCTGGCGCGCCCGGCAGGCCCGGCGCTCGGCCCCGGCGCGCGCGCCCGTGCCGGTGGTGGTGGTCGGCAACATCCTCGTGGGCGGCACCGGCAAGACCCCGGTCGTCATCGCCCTGTGCCGGGCGCTAGCCGCCCGCGGCTGGCATCCCGGCGTGGTCAGCCGCGGCTACGGCACGCCTGGCGGCCCGGAACCCCGCCTCTCGCGCGACGGCGCCGGCGCTGAGCGCCTGGGGGACGAACCCGCGCTGATCGCGCGCGCGACCGGCGTGCCGGTGGCCGTGCATCCCCGGCGGCCGCACGCCATCGCCGCCCTGCTGCACGCCCACCCGGCGGTGGACCTCATCGTCTCGGACGACGGCCTGCAGCACCTGGCCATGGCGCGCGACGTCGAGATCATCGTCCAGGACCGGCGCGGCATAGGCAATGGGCGGCGGCTGCCCGCCGGCCCGCTGCGCGAACCGCCCGCGCGCCTGGCGCGCGCCGACTGGATCATCGACAACGACACGGATGCGCCCTCGCGCCCCGGCGCGATCGGCATGCGGCTGCAGCCCGTACGCGTCGAACACCTGGCCAGCGGCCGGGTGTTCGCCTGGGACGACTGGCTGCGCGAGCACGCCGGCACGTCCTGCAGCGCAGCCGCGGCCATCGGGCAGCCGCAGCGCTTCTTCGACATGCTGGCCGCCGCCGGGGTGCGCCTGGCCCGCACCCTGCCCCTGCCCGACCACCACGACTATCGCGACGACCCGCTGCGGCACCTGCCGCCGGGGCCGGTCCTCGTGACGGCCAAGGACGCCGTCAAGTGCGCCGTCCCCGGCGATCCCCGCCTCTGGGCGGTGCACGTCGTGGCGGTCTTCACGGATCCCGCCTGGATCGACGCCCTCGATGAGCGGCTGCGCGCCGTGCGCGAGGGCTTGCGGCACAAGGCCGCCGACTCGCATTAAACTAGTCCTTTCCCCACACCCTCCCCGGAGCCTCTGATGGAGAACCGCCTGCTACAAATCCTGGTTTGCCCGATCTGCAAAGGCGGCCTGCGGCATGACCGCGAGCGCCAGGAACTGATTTGCACGGCCGACAAGCTGGCATTTCCCATCCGCGACGGCGTACCCGTGATGCTCGAAGGCGAGGCGCGGGCGCTCGAGCCCGAGACGGCCCGATAGCCCGCCCGCCCATGGCCCCGCGACCGCATCCAGGGCACCCGGCGTGAGCTTCATCGCCGTCATTCCGGCGCGCGCGTCGTCCACGCGCCTGCCCGGCAAGCCCCTGCTCGACCTCGGCGGCAAGCCCATGGTGGTGCGCACCGCCCAGCGCGCCGCCCGCTCGGGCGCCGCGCGCATCCTCGTGGCCTCGGACCATGCGGACATCATCGAGGCGGTCCGCCGCGCAGGCTTCGACGCCATGATGACGCGTGCCGACCATCCGACAGGCACCGACCGGCTGTCCGAGGTGGTCCAGGCGTTGGCGCTCGATGACGATGCCATCGTGGTCAACGTCCAAGGGGACGAGCCCTTGATCGATCCCGCCGCGATCGATGCCGTGGCCGACCTGCTGGCCGCCCGGCCCGAGGCGGCCATCGCCACTTGCGCCAGCCCCATCCGCGATGCGCGCGTGCTGTTCGACCCGAACGCGGTCAAGGTGGTCTGCGGCGCCGACGGCGGGGCCCTGTATTTCTCGCGTGCCCCCATTCCCTGGGCCCGGGACGCGCTATCCGATGGCGCACAGCGACTGGCGCCGGGGCTGCCGGCCTGGCGCCACATCGGGCTGTACGCCTATCGCGCCGGGTTCCTGCGGGCTTTCCCCGGCCTGCCGACGGGCGCGCTCGAGCGCTTCGAATCCCTGGAACAACTGCGGGCCCTGGAACACGGCTACCGGATCGTCGTCCATCTGGGCGCCGAAGATCCGGCCGCCGGGGTGGACACCGCCGCCGACCTCGAGCGCGTGCGCGCGCTGTTCGCCGCCGGCCAACTATGAATGCCCCACGCCGCGGTCGGCCATCCGGCACTGCAGGATTTGCTGCATTGCGGCATAATCAAAAACATTTTTCAAAAGAAAAACTTTTCGGGAGGAAACCATGCGTTTGATTCTGCTCGGCCCCCCTGGGGCCGGTAAGGGAACCCAGGCCGCCTTCATCACAGAGGCCTTCGGCATCCCCCAGATCTCGACCGGCGACATGCTGCGCGCAGCCGTCAAGGCACAGACGCCGCTAGGCCTGGAGGCCAAAAAGATCATGGATAGCGGCGGGCTGGTGTCCGACGAGATCATCATCGGGCTGGTGCGCGACCGCCTGCGCCAACCCGACTGCGAGGCCGGCTATCTGTTCGACGGCTTCCCGCGCACCATCCCGCAGGCCGACGCCCTCAAGGACGCCGCGGTGCGCCTGGATTACGTCATCGAGATCGCGGTCCCCGAGGACAACATCATCGAACGCATGAGCGGGCGGCGCGTGCACGTCGCCAGCGGCCGCACCTACCACCTCGCGTTCAACCCGCCCCGGCGCGAAGGCCTGGACGACGAGACCGGCGAGCCCCTGATCCAGCGCGACGATGACCGCGAGGACACCGTCAGGCATCGCCTGTCGGTCTACCGCGAGCAGACCCGCCCCCTGGTCGACTACTACGCCGGCTGGGCCGGCACCGGCGATCCCGCCGCGCCGCGCTACGCGCAGGTCTCGGGCCTGGGGGCGGTCGACGAGGTCCGCCAGCGCATTCTCGACATCCTGCGCGGCTGAATCCGCGCCCCACGCCGACCGGAGGCCGCAATGGACATCCAGGACAAGGTATTCATCATCACCGGCGGCGCCTCGGGACTGGGCGCCGGGACCGCGCGCCGCCTGGCCGCCGACGGCGCCCGCGTGGTGCTCGCCGACGTCCAGGACGAGGCCGGCGAGGCGCTCGCGCGCGAGCTGGGCCAGGCCTACGTCCATTGCGACGTCACCGTCGAGGCCGACGCGCAAGCCGCCGTCGAGGCGGCGCGCGCGCGCGGCCGCCTGTTCGGCCTGATCAATTGCGCCGGGATCGCCCCGGCGGCGCGCATCATCGGCAAGGCCGGCCCGCATCCGCTAGACCTGTTTCGCAAGGTGATCGACATCAACCTGGTGGGCTCGTTCAACATGGCGCGCCTGGCGGCGCAGGCCATGGCCGACAACGCGCCCGAGCCCACCGGCGAGCGCGGCGTGATCGTCAACACCGCCTCGGTGGCCGCCTATGACGGCCAGATCGGCCAGGCGGCGTACGCGGCCTCCAAGGCCGGCATCGCCGGCATGACGCTGGCCATCGCCCGCGACCTGTCGCGCCTGGGCATCCGCTGCATGACCATCGCCCCGGGCATCTTCGGCACCCCCATGCTCTTTGGCATGCCCCAGGAGGTCCAGGATTCGCTGGCCGCCAGCGTCCCCTTCCCTTCCCGGCTGGGCCGCCCCGAGGATTACGCCAAGCTCGTGCGCGCCATCCTCGACAACGAGATGCTCAACGGCGAAACCATACGCCTGGACGGCGCCATCCGCATGGCGCCCAAGTAACGCCGGATGGGCCTGCTGCGATCGGCCGCCACCATCAGCGGCCTGACCTTTTTTTCCCGCATCACGGGGCTGCTGCGCGACGTCCTGATTGCCAGCGTCTACGGCGCGGGGCCGCTGACCGACGCCTTCTGGGTCGCCTTCCGCATTCCCAACCTGCTGCGGCGCCTGTTTGCCGAAGGCGCGTTCTCGCAGGCCTTCGTACCGATCCTGGGCGAGGTCCGCAAGCAGGGCGACCATGAGGACGTGCGCCGCGTCCTCGACCACGTGGCCCTGGTCCTGCTGGCCGTCCTGACCCTGGTCACGCTCATCGGCATCGTCGGCGCCCCCTGGGTGGTGACCGCCATGGCCAGCGGCATGCGCACCGCGGGGCGGGCGGCCGAATTCGATGCGGCCACCTGGATGACGCGGCTGATGTTTCCCTACATCATCTGCATGTCGCTGGTGGCCTTCGCCTCCGGCGTACTCAACACCTACAGCCGCTTTGCCGTGCCGGCCTTCACCCCGGTGCTGCTCAACCTGTCGATGATCGGCGCCAGCCTGCTGCTGGCACCGCACACCGCCCAGCCCATCCATGCCTTGGCCATCGGCGTGATGATCGGCGGCATCCTGCAGCTGGCCGTGCAGTGGGCCGCCCTGGGACGCCTGGGCTTGCTGCCGCGCTGGGGCGCGGGGCTGCGGACCGCCTGGCACGACACCATCGTGCGGCGCGTCATGCGCCAGATGCTGCCCGCCATCCTCGGCGTCTCGGTGGCGCAAGTCTCGCTGCTGATCAACACCAACATCGCCACCTGGCTGGCGCCCGGCAGCGTCACCTGGCTGTCCTTCGCCGATCGCCTGATGGAATTTCCCACCGCCCTGCTGGGCGTGGCGCTGGGCACGGTGCTGCTGCCCAGCCTGTCGGCGGCCCACGCCGGCGGCGATCAGCACCGCTACAACGCCTTGCTGGACTGGGGCTTGCGCCTGGTGTTCCTGCTGGGCCTGCCGGCCGCGCTGGGACTGGCGCTGCTGTCCGACGGACTGGTGGCGGTCCTGTTCAACTACGGCGCCTTCGGCGCCGCGGACGTGGCCCAGACCCGCCTGGCCGTGATGGCCTATGCGGTGGGGCTGCTGGGGCTGCTGGCCATCAAGATCCTCGCGCCCGGATTCTATGCGAAACAAGACATCCGCACGCCGGTGCGCGTGGCCATCGTGGTCCTGGTCGCCACCCAGGCCCTGAACCTCATCCTGGTGCCTTGGCTGGCGCACGCGGGCCTGGCCCTGTCGATCGGCCTGGGCGCCAGCCTCAACGCCTTGAGCCTTGCGCTGCTGCTGCGCCGGCGCGGCCTGTATGCCCCGCGACCGGGCTGGGGGCGCTTCGCCCTGCGCCTGCTGCCCGCGCTGGCCGCGCTGGCCGCGGTGCTGCTGGCGGCGGGCCGGCACCTGGACTGGATCGCGCTGGCCGCCACGCCGGGCCTGCGCGCGGCCTGGCTGGCCGGCGTGTTGTGCGCGGCCGTCGCAGCCTATTTCAGCACCTTATTTTTATTCGGGTTTCGGCCGGCGGACTTTACACGGAAACCCGCTTAATATACACTTATCGTCTTTGCCGGGTTAGGTATTTGACGATTTGAATTTGAAATCGAGAATGTACAAGGCCTTGCCCAGCCCACGATTTCCAACGACAGCTTTCAACGACAGATTTCCATGGCCAATTCCGCTCAAGCCCGCAAGCGCGCCCGCCAGGCCGTTGCCCGCAACAAACACAATTCCAGCATGCGTTCGATGCTGCGCACCGCCATCAAGCGCGTGCGCCAGGCCATCGAGGCCGGCGACCAGGCTGCCGCCAACGAGGTCTTCCAAAAGACCAGCAGCATCATCGACCGCGTGGCCGACAAGCACATCATCCACAAGAACAAGGCCGCCCGCCACAAAAGCCGTCTGTCGGCCGCCATCAAGGCCCTGGCCTGACCATCGCATCGGGCCGTCGGCTTGACCGGCAATACCCAAAAGGGCGCCCAGGCGCCCTTTTCGTTGTGTCCACCCGCGGGCACGCCCGCCGCGGCGTCAATCCTCGCGACGCCCCAGCAGCAGGAATTCCATCAAGGCCTTCTGGACGTGCAGGCGATTTTCCGCCTCGTCCCAGACCACGCTTTGCGGGCCGTCGATCACCTCGCCGGCGACCTCCTCGCCCCGATGCGCCGGCAGGCAGTGCATGAACACCGCCTCGGGGTCCGCGACGGCCATCATGGGCTCGTCCACGCACCAGTCGGCAAACGCCAGCCGCCTGGCCTCGTTCTCGGATTCATAGCCCATGCTGGTCCACACGTCGGTGGTCACCAGATGCGCGCCGCGGCAGGCCTCCAGCGGGTCGTCGAATTCACGCAGGACCGCGGCGGGCTGCGAGCCCACGCGGCGCGGGTCCAGCCGGTACCCCTCGGGCGCCGACACATGCAGCGTGAAGCCCAGCAGTTCGGCCGCCTGCAGCCAGGTGTAGGCCATGTTGTTGGCATCGCCGATCCAGGCCACGGTGCGGCCGCGGATCGGGCCGCGATGCTCGACGAAGGTCAGGATGTCGGCCAGGATCTGGCAGGGATGGAACTCGTTGGTGAGGCCGTTGATGACCGGCACGCGCGAATGGGCGGCAAAGCGCTCGATCCGGGTCTGCTCGTAGGTGCGGATCATCACCAGGTCGACCATGCGCGAAATCACGCGCGCCGTGTCCTCGATCGGTTCGGCGCGTCCCAGTTGCGAGCCCTCGGTGGTCAGGTGGATGACCGAGCCGCCCAACTGGTACATGCCCGCCTCGAAGGACACCCGCGTGCGCGTGCTGGCCTTTTCGAACACCATCGCCAGATTGCGGTCGTGCAGGGTGCGGTGCGGCAGATAGCGCTTGAACCGGTCCTTGATGATCCGGCCGCGTTCCAGCACATAGAGGATTTCGGACTCGGAGAAATCCCGCAGCTGCAAGAAATGACGCAAAGGCCCGGGGGTGGTGATGGCAGACATACGAAGCCCTGGTTAAAACACGCATCTTACCGTGGGCGCCCGGCACGCGCAAAATCCCAATCAGATACAATGCGCGGCGAAGCTCGCCTCGCACTTCCCCGAGAAAATGCCCCCAGGCCGCAGCTGCCGCCCGCCGCCTCCACAAGAGGCTTGCCGGCGCAGAGGAAGCCGAACGGCACACAAGGGCGGGCTTTGTTCCTGGAAACCACATGACTGATCCCGTTCCGCAACTCATCATCCATGGCACCACCCTGGAGGGCCAGCGGTTCAGGCCCAGCGATTGGGCCGAACGCCTGGCAGGCGTCATGTCGCAGTTCCGGCCCGAAGGTTCCGCCCCGAATCCCCTCAGCTATTCCCCCTACGTCACCCCGCGCGTGATCGACGGCGTGCGTTGCGTGGTGGTCGACCACCGCCTGCGGCGCATCGAACCCCTGGCCTGGAAATTCGTCTGCGATTTCGCGCAGAGCAACCATCTGCGGACCACCGACATGGGCGCGGCGGACGCCGACGAACCTACCGCGTCCCCTTATCCTGCTTGAGCTGCGGGATGGCGGTCTGCTCGGACGTCGACAGCAAACCCGCCCGGGCGTAGGTGAAAAGCTTCGCCCGCGTGTCGACGATGTCGAGGTTGCGCATCGTCAGCTGGCCGATGCGGTCGCGCGGCGAGAACGTGGATTCGCCCTTCTCCATGGTCAGGCGCTCGGGCTGGTAGGTCAGGTTGGGCGAGCGCGTATCCAGGATCGAATAATCGTTGCCGCGGCGCAGCTCGAGGGCCACCTCGCCGGTGACCGCGCGCGCCACCCAGCGCTGCGCGGTCTCGCGCAGCATGATGGCCTGGGGATCGAACCAGCGGCCCTGGTACAGCAGGCGCCCCAGGCGCAAACCGTTGATGCGGTATTGCTCGATGGTGTCCTCGTTGTGGATGCCGGTGACCAGGCGCTCGTAGGCGGCGTGCAGCAGCGCCATGCCCGGCGCCTCGTAGATGCCGCGGCTCTTGGCCTCGATGATGCGGTTCTCGATCTGGTCGCTCATGCCCAGGCCGTGGCGCCCGCCGATGCGGTTGGCCTCCAGCATGAGTTCGACCGGGTCGGTGTACTCGACGCCGTTGAGGGCCACGGGGCGGCCCTCGTCGAAGCGCACCGTGACCTCCTCGGCGGGCACCTCGACCTCGGGCCGCCAGAAGGCCACCCCCATGATGGGCGAGACGATGCGGATGCCGGAATCGAGGTGCTCCAGGTCCTTGGCCTCGTGGGTGGCGCCCAGCATGTTGGAGTCGGTCGAATAGGCCTTTTCCGCCGACATCTTGTAGTCGAAGCCGTTCTCGCGCATGTATTCGGACATCTCGGCGCGGCCGCCCAGTTCGTCGATGAAGCGCTGGTCCAGCCAGGGCTTGTAGATGCGCAGTTCGGGATTGGTCAGCAGGCCGTAGCGATAGAAGCGCTCGATATCGTTGCCCTTGTAGGTGCTGCCGTCGCCCCAGATGTTGACCGCGTCCTCTTTCATGGCGGCCACCAGCATGGTGCCGGTCACCGCGCGCCCGATGGGCGTGGTGTTGAAGTAGGTCACGCCGCCGGTGGAAATGTGGAAGGCATTGCACTGCAGCGCCGCGATGCCCTCGGCCACGAGCTGGGCGCGGCAGTCGATCAGGCGCGCGCCCTCGGCGCCGTAGCTCAAGGCCTTGCGCGGGATTTCGTCATAATCGGGCTCGTCGGGCTGCCCGAGGTTGGCCGTGTAGGCATGGGGCAGCGCGCCCTTGTTGCGCATCCACAGCAGCGCGGCGCTGGTGTCCAGGCCGCCCGAGAAGGCGATGCCGACCTTCTGCCCGATCGGCAGGTCTTCGAGTATGGTTGTGCTCATGTGAAATCCGGCAAGTCCGTTTGAATCGATCGGGCATTATATCGCCGGCCCCGTCAGGCAGCGCCCAGGGATCCTCGGAATCAGAGGGTCCCCAGGGTCTCGTCGAGCCAATCCATGGTCACGGCCGCCGACAAGGCCAGGTTGCTGGTCTGGCAATGCGCGTCCGCGCCCTCCAGCGCGGTGAACAGCCGCGGGGTGCACGGCCCGCCGACCAGGTCCTGGAAGACCTGCCATTGCCGCAGCGGTTCCGCGCCCTCCCCGTCGCCCACCAGCGCCAGCGAGGGGCAGCGGATGGCGGCCAGTTCCTCGGGACTCAGCCTGAAGTCCTTGATGCGGCGATAGGTCTGAACGAAGGAGGCCGGCCGGCCGAAACGCAGCATGAGGTTGCGCGACATGATGCGCTTTTGGGCGTTCATCACGGCATCCGGGATGTGCTCGAGGTCGGCCACCCCGAAGTCGTCCGACTCCGGCAGCGTCGCCGGATCCAAGCCGATGAAGGACGTCATGTAGGCGTGCAGGTCGATGATCGGCGAATTGGGAATCAGTGCCCGGATCCGAGGTTCGTGCGCCGCGATGCGCGAGGCGAAATAGCCGCCGAAGCTGATGCCCATCAGGGCCAGGCGGCGGGGATTCACGCCCGGCTGCGCGAGGGCGTAGTCCACCGCCTGCCGGCCGACCGCCTCGAATTCGGGAGCGAAATGGCTGGACGCGTTGAAGCGCCACGTGTCCATCTGGCCCGGACCGGTGAACAGCAGGAGGTCGTAGCCGCGTTCCAGCGCCGCCCGGCCGTTGGCGATATAGGATTCCTCGAGGGTGCCATCGAACCCGCTGACGATCATCAGCACGCGGTCGCCGGCGCTGCGCGCGCCGCGGATGTGGTATGCGGGCAGGCGCAGGCCCTCGTGCGAGAACCAGAGCTCGACGCACGAGGCCTCGTCCCATTGCATGGACCATAGAAAGGCCTGGCGGCTGGCCATGCCGTATTCCAGGTGACGGGGATCGTCCACCGGGCAATAGTATTCCGCCGCGCGATAGCTGTTGCAGGCCACCAGGTACTGGTCCCGGGCGCTGATCGCATGCCCGTTGCGCGCCCGCAGCGTGGCGTCCTCGGACTGGCGCCGGCCCGCCTCGGAAAATTCCAGCGACCACGAGGCCGGGTCCGCATCGCGGATCCTGGAGGCCGCCGCCAGGCATTCGCCGATCGAGGCGCCGCCGTATCGCACCGAACCCAACTGGCGCATGAGCTGGTGATCCATTTCGGGGTCCTGGAAGCCCTGCACCCTCGTGTGTCCGCGCTCCAGAGTCTCAACCATGTCTCCTCCCAAGGCCCGATGGGCCTGTCGGTCTCTGCTTGTCGATCTCTGTATGCTACTTTAATTCGTTACCACCCCGACACATTTCCCCACGAGGAACTTGCGAATGAGCACTCACCCGATCAGCCGCTTTCCGATCCCCGACATCGACACCCTGCCCGAGGACGTCCGCGCCCGCATCCTGGCCGTGCAGGAAAAGGCGGGCTTCATTCCCAATGTGTTCCTGGCCCTGGCGCATCGTCCCGCCGAATTCCGGGCGTTCTTCGCCTACCACGACGCCCTGATGGAAAAGGACGGCGGCCTCAGCCTGGCCGAGCGCGAGATGATCGTCGTCGCCACTTCGGGCGCGAACCAGTGCCAGTACTGCGTGATTGCCCACGGCGCCATCCTGCGCATCCGCGCCCGCAACCCGCTGATCGCCGACCAAGTGGCCATCAACCACCACAAGGCCGACATCAGCCCGCGCGAGGCGGCCATGCTGGATTTCGCCATGAAGGTGTCGCTGGATGCCCAGTCCATCGGCCAGGCCGACTACGACGCCCTGTACCCCCACGGCTTCAGCGACGAGGACATCTGGGACATCGGCGCCATCAGCGCCTTTTTCGGGCTCAGCAACCGCCTGGTGAATTTCGCCTCGATCCGGGCCAACGACGAGTTCTACCTGATGGGCCGGGTGCCGCGCGACCAGGCTTGAGGCCGTGTCCGGCAGGGGCGGTGGCCGGCGTCGGCCACAAGGCTGGACGGCGGTATTCCGGCGCCCCCGGGATGGCCCCACACAACATCGGAATCTGCTAGAATTGCTGTCTTTCGGGGACGTAGCTCAGCTGGGAGAGCGTCGCGTTCGCAATGCGAAGGTCGTGGGTTCGATCCCCATCGTCTCCACCAGAACACACGCCTGACTGATTTCAGTCAGGCGTTTTGTTTTGGATAGCCTCCGGACGGTGCGGCGCTGCGACGCCGAGCCCATCCTGTGTCAAGCCCGCTGCCTATGCGTAAACCTTGACGAAGTAAATCAGGGACAATGCGAACCCTATGAATATGATGCCAATGCGCAACCACTGATGAGGAATATGCCGCGCAACCACGGCGCCGGCATACCCACCCACAGTGGCCGCTACCAGCATGATGAGCGTTTGCGACCATGCCACCTTGTTGGCCAGCACAAAAGTCGCCACCGCAACACTGTAGATAATCGCACTCAGCAGGTTCTTGAATGCATTGAGCACCAGAATATCATCAAGGCCGCCAATTGATAATGCTGCCAGCAGCAATATGCCCATCCCCGCGCCGAAGAAACCGCCGTACACGGCAACCGACAGGTAAGCGAGAGAGGAAAGGACCAGCTGGCTCCGCGAATCCAGTCTGAAACGAGCCCCCGCCTTTGTTCTCAGGGATTTCAACTGGTGGCTTCCGGCGAATAGAAGCGTGGCAAAAAGCAATAGCCATGGAATGAGGCTGGTGAAGACAGCCTCTTGTATTTGCAGCAGCAACAATCCGCCGCCTATCCCCCCGATGAACGAAATCCCGGCCAGCCGGGCGAGACCCGCCTTGTGCGCCACAAGCTCCCGACGAAACTCCCAGGCGCTCGAGAGGCTTGCCGGCCAAAGCGCCACCGCATTGCTTGCATTGGCAACGACCGGTGGAACCCCGACGGCCAGCAAGGCCGGGAAAGAGAAAAAAGTCCCTCCACCGGCCACCGCATTGACCGCGCCCGCAATGAATGCGGCCGCGACAAGGAACAAAACTTCAAGAAGGGTCATATGCGCCTGTGCCGGTACAGCCCGGAGAACTCTGCCATGATACGCGGAACATCCCGAATCAGGCGCCGGCCTTGCGCGCGGCGCGTTCCTTTTCCACCCGCTCGGTGACGTCGCGGTGGATTTAAAATCGCATTTGCGCATCGAGCAGCAGGCGCGCGTGATCCTTGCGCACAACCTGCGGCGCGCCGCTGCGGGGGCGCGAGCCGGCGCGGGCTCGCCCTCGGTCAGGATGGCTTGACGGCGACCTTCAACACGCCGTCGCGCTGGTTGGCGAACAGATCGTAGGCCTCGACGATGTCCTCCAGCGCATAGTGGTGGGTGACCAATGCACCCAGGTCCAGACGTTCGGCGGCGATCACGTTCATCAACCGGCGCATGCGCTCTTTACCGCCGGGGCACAGGGCGGTATTGATGCGGTGGTCGCCCAGGCCCGCGGCGAAGGCATCGAGCGGGATCGTCAGATTCTGCGAATACACGCCCAGGCTGGAGAGCGTGCCGCCGGGCTTGAGGCTGCGCAGGGCCTGCTCGAAAGTGGCCTGCGTGCCCAGCGCCTCGATGGCGGAATCCGCGCCGCGTCCGCCCGTGAGTTTCATGATTTCCGCGACCACGTCGCAGCTGCGAAAGTCGAGCGTGACGTCGGCGCCCAGCCGTCGCGAGATACCCAGCCGGTGATCATTGCCGTCCACCGCGATGATGGTGGTCGCCCCCAGCAGGCGCGCGCCGGCTGTCGCGCACAGTCCGATCGGCCCTTGGGCAAAGACCACCACCGTGTCGCCCAGGCGGATGTTGGCGTTTTCCGCGCCCTTGAAGCCGGTGGACATGATGTCCGGACACATCAGCACCTGTTCGTCGGTCAGGCCATCGGGAATCGGCGCGAGTTTGGCCTGGGCGTCCGGCACCAGCACGTATTCGGCCTGAGTGCCGTCGATCAGATTGCCAAAGCGCCATCCGGCAGTCGCCTTGTAGCCATGGCAGCCGCAGCGCCCGGAAGGGATCAGATAGCTGCCGTCCTGCGAGGGCACGCCATCCTGCGCCGCGTACGAGCCGAAGTTCGGGCAGATCGCGCCGGCGATGACGCGCTGGCCCTCGGCATAGCCGGTGACCGCGCTGCCGAGTTTCTCGATGATCCCCACCGGCTCGTGGCCGACCGTCAGGCCCGGCGCGACCGGATACTCGCCCTTGAGGATGTGGACGTCGGTGCCGCAGATGGTGGTCGTGGTGATGCGAACGAGCGCGTCGTTGGGACCGACATCGGGGATGGGTTTATCGGTCAGCTCGATGCGGCCGGGCTGGACGAATACAGCGGCTTTCATCATGGCAGCCATTGGGTTCTCCTGGCATGGAATCGGCGGGGCTGCGGGCGAGTGACCCGCAGGCGATGGCTCCATGATATCGGCCGGCCACAGCCCGCATATTGCGCCAGATCAGAAAGCGGCGGCCTTGCGCGCGGCGCGCTCCTTTTCCACCCGCTCGGTGACGTCGCGCGCCATGGCGACCGAACCGACGACCGCGCCGTCCGGATCCTTGACCAGGGCGAAGGTCATCTCGACATAGAGCTTGCCGCCGCCCTTGGCCACCGCCCGCGTCAGCGTGGGCAGCCCTTGCAGCTTCAGGCTGCCGCTGTCGACGGCGGCGTGGTAGCCGGCCCAGTGGGCGGCGCGCAGGTGTTCGGGGATGATCAGGTCCAGGCTGCTGCCCAGGGCCTCGTCCGCGCCGAAGCCGAACAACCGACAGGCGGCCTGGTTCCAGCGCACGATGGTGCCCGCGCGGTCGGCGTAGATCAATGCATCGGACGTCTGCTCGATGATCCATTCGGCCAGGGCTGCGGCCTCGTCCATGGGGTGTTCTCCGGAAGGCGCGCGTTCGCCGCGCGGCGCGGCAGGCCCGCGGGATGCAAGGCGGCTGCCCCGTCTTTATACCGCCGGCGCACCCGCCGGGACAAACCGGCGGCTCAACGTCCGCCCAGGCCCTGCAGCAGTTTCCCGAGCTCGCCCTTCAGCGCGGAGGGCTGCGCCGGCAAGTCCAGGCGGCCCGGGGCGAGGGGCGCCACGGTCAGCGTCTCGACGCGGAACTCTGAACCATAGGACAGGACCCCCAGCCCGCGATCATCGAGGGCGCCCACCACCTGCTCCATCCCCTGCGCCGGCGCCTGCGAGGCGGTTTGCAGGCGCTGGGCGATCGCGGCCAGGACCTGCGTCAGTTCGCGCACCTCGGGCTGGTCGCCGAGGACGCCTGTTCCGCTGCGGTCCCGTCCCTCGAGATCGCGGTACGAGACCTCGTAGACCTCGCCGGCGCGGCCGGCGACGGTCTGATGCCTGCCGGTGGGCTCGAGCGCGGTCAAGCTGTCGATCATCTGCGGGGAGGGTTTCCAGGCCAGGCTGCCCAGCAAACCGGCCGCCGCCTGCGCATCCATCGCCATGGGCGTCCCGTTCATCCGCAACACCGTGTAGAGGCGCCCGTCGCGCAGCAGGAAGTAGCCCTGCGCCACGCCGGACACGTCGACCCGGGCATCCGGCCCGTCGAACGCCACCGTCAGGGTCCGATCCCCCGCCCGCACCGTCGCCTGTGCCGCGGCCAGCACCGCGGCCGGCGCCAAACATCCCCACGCCAGCAACAGCCACGCCAAGCTTCGCATGCCGATCTCCTGAAAATCCCGGAACCCTTCCACGATAACGGTTTTGCGGCCGCGCGGCAGCAAGCAATCGGCTCAGTTGTGTCCGGATCTTGCGGCGCCCAGCCGGTCAGGACCGTGCCGGCGTCACGGGCATGGGATAGACCCGTCCATCGAACAGCCGTCGCGCCGTGCGGAAAAAGTATCCCCGCTCGGCCACCCAGTGATCGTCCGCGCGCCGGACCTCCGCGCCCACGGTGAGGATGCCGGAGGGCATGCCGATCCGCAGCACATCGCCCTGGGTGGGACGGGCCGCCTCGTGGACCAGGGTGCCCTCGATGCGCGCGGCGACCGCGATGCATAGCGAGGCCGTCAATTGCAGCGCCTGGTGGGGCTGCCCGCTGGAAATCATGCGCACCGTCAGGTCGACATCGCCGGCCGGGATGCAATCGCCCGACAAGGTCCGGGCATCCTGCGCGGGCGACACCATGCCCACGAACGGGATCATCCGCCGGGCCCGGGCCTCATCGGGGGTCGCGGCAATGCCCATCGCCAGGGAGGCCTGGACACGGATGCGCTCCAGCACCTGCAGGACATCGGGCCGGGCTGACAGATCGGCCGGCATCTCGATGCCGCCAAGCCCCAGGACTTCAGGGTTGACGAACACGCAGGCATTCGCGGCATCCACCATCGACACCCGGACCCGTCCCGTCCCCGGAACATCCAGCCACTGGGCCGCCTCGCCGGTGGGCAGCAGGCGGCCTGTGCTGGCGCCGCCCGGATCGAGGAATTCCAGGCGGATGGGCGCGCCCGGGTCCGCAATGCCCGGTATCCGGAGATCCCCGGCCACCCGTGCCCTGCCATTGTCCACAGGAAAGAAGGCATGGATGATCTTGCCGGTGTTCGTGTTGTGGATGCGGACGCGGACCTCGCCGCCGTCGGCCGCGATCAATCCTTCGTCCACGGCGAACGGGCCGATCGCCGACGACATATTGCCGCAATTGCCGCCGTAATCGACGCGCGCCTCGTTCACCATGACCTGCCCGAAGGTATAGTCCACATCCGCGCCCGGGACGCTGGGCGGGCCCACGACACACACCTTGGAGACCGAGGAGACGCCCCCGCCCATGCCATTGAGCTGCCGGCCATAAGGGTCGGGGCTGCCCATCAGGGCCAGGAACAGGCCGTCCCAGTCCTCGCGCCGCGCGGGCAAATCCTCGCGATGAAAGATCAGGCCCTTGCTGGTGCCGCCGCGCATGAACACGGCGCGGATGCCGCCGGCACCCACGCGATTCGAAGACGATGCGTTCGTCATAGATAGTATTGCCTCGCCAGTTCCTCGTGGTCCTTTTCGAGTTCGGACACCGACCCCTCGGCGACCACCCGGCCGGCCCGCAGCATGTAGAAGCGGTCCACCACCTGCGCGGCCAGCAGCATGTTCTGCTCGACCAGCAGGATCGATACCTCGCCCTCATTGCGCAGATTGCGCATCATGGCGCCGATCTCTTGCACGAACAACGGCGACAGGCCCGCCGACGGCTCGTCGAACAGCATGACCTTGGGCTCGGCCATCAAGGCCCGCCCGATGGCAAGCATCTGCTGCTCTCCGCCCGACATGGTGGCCGCCCGCTGGCCGGCGCGCTCTTTCAGGCGCGGAAAGTAATGGAAGACCTTCTCGACATTGCGCTCGAAGGTCTTGGGCGCGCGCGCCAGGGATCCCAGACGCAGGTTGTCCAGCACGGTCAGATCGCCGAACAGGTCCCGTTCCTGGGACAGCTGCAGCACGCCTCGCCGCACGATCACGTGCGGCGGGCACTGATGGATGGGCTCGCCGCCCAGCGCCAGCGAGCCGGCGGCCGGACGCAGGAAGCCGGAAATCGTGTTCAGCAAGGTCGTCTTGCCCGCCCCGTTCGTGCCCAGCAGGCCGACGGCCTCGCCCTCGTACACATCGATGCTGACCTCGGACAGGGCCTGGGTCCTGCCGTGGCGCACGTCCAGGTCGGCAATATGAAGGATGGGATCAGCCATGGCCTAGATAAACCTCCAGCACGTCTTTGTTGTTGCGGACCTCGTCGGGCGGACATTGCACGATCTTCTTGCCGTAGTTGAGGACGAGCACCTGATCGGACACCGCCATGACGAGGTCCTGGACGTGCTCCACGAGCAGGACCGCGATGCCGTCGGCGGCCAGTTCGCGCAAGGATTGCCCCAGGTGGAGCCGGTCTCCGGGGGACAGGCCCACGGCGGGCTCATCCAGCATGATCAGTTCCGCGCCGGCCACCATGGCCCGGGCGATTTCGACCAGGCGCTGCTGGCCGAACGACAGGTCGCCGGCGAAACGCTCGGCCAGGTCGGCGATGCCCATCCGGCGCAGCATGTCGCGCGCCCTGCCGGTCGCATCGCGCTCGGCCTTGACCGAGGCCGGCGCCCCGACGACGCAGCCCCAGAAGGTGCTGGGCGTGGCAAGCTCGAGACCGGTCAGCACATTTTCCAGCACCGACATCTCGCGCAAGATGCCGTTGTTCTGAAAGGTGCGCCGAATGCCCAGCGCGGCGATCTGCGCGGGGCGCAAGCCGCTGATCTGCCGCCCCTTGAAGGCCACCGTGCCGCCGGTGGGCGCAATGAAGCCGCCGATCGCATTGAACGCGGTGGTCTTGCCCGCCCCGTTGGGCCCCATCAAGGTGAACACCTCGCCGGGCCGCACGGTGAACGACAAATCATCGACGGCGGTCAGGCCGGCAAAACGCACCGTGAGGTTCTGGACGTCAAGCATGTTCGCGCCCCTCCCGGTACAGGCGTTCCTGCATCCAGGGGAAGCGGGCGGACAGGAATCCGCCGATCCCCTTGGGCATCAGGAACAGCACCACGATCAACAGCAGGCTGAAGACGATTTCCTCCAGCCCCGGAAAATTGCGCAGGAGCTCGGGCAGCCCGGTCAGCAGCACGGCGCCCACCATCGACCCCACCAGGCTCCCCAGGCCGCCGATCATCACGATCACGAAATGCATGAGCATTTGCGAGATGCCGAAGGTATCGGGGGACACACGGCCATTGAGCAAGGCATACAAGGCCCCGGCGAGGCCGGTGATCAAGCCGCTCCACGCAAACGCAAGGATTTTCGTGCGATTGACGGCAATGCCCAGCGATCCCGCCGCGGCCTCGTTGTTGCGGATGGCGACGAACGCCCGGCCGTAGCGGGAATGCAGCAGCCCCGCGCTCGCGCCCACGCCGATCACGACGACAAGCAGGAACAGGTAGTACTTGCCGACACCCTCCAGCGCGAACCCGAGCACGCCGATATCCGGGATGTTGAAGCCGCCGGAGCCGAAGGTGACGCCATCATTATGGACGTACATCCAGCGCATCAGCTCGCCGAAGGCCAGCGTGATGATGGCCAGGTAGTAGCCGCGCACCCGCAGCGCCGGCAGGCCCACCAGCGCGCCCGCCAGGCCGCCGCAAACGGTGGCCACCAGGATCGCCGGCACGGTGCCCAGCCCCAGATGCACCATCGACAGGCCCGCGGCATACGCGCCGATGCCGAAGAACGCGGCGCTGGCAAACGCCAGCTGGCCCAGATAGCCCAGGACGATGTTCAGGCCGACCGCCGCCAGGCAATACACCAGCATGGTGGTCGCGACGAACAGTTGATAATCGTTGATCATCAGCGGCAATACCAGCAATGCCGCCAGAATGATCGCCAGGCCGGCGCGCGATGCCCGCCTGCCGGACGTGGCGGTAGTCGGAGTCAATGATTTATCCACGCCCTTGCCTCCATTCTCCAAGAATGCCCTGCGGACGCACGACCAGCACGACGATGATGGTCAGATAAGCGGTGATTTCCACCAGCGAACTGGCGACATAGCCTCCGATGAGGTTCTCCAGTACCCCGAGGGACAAGGCGCCGATCACCGCCCCGGGCAGCGAGCCGAAGCCGCCCAGCGTCATGGCGGCGAAAGCCTGGATCAGCATGTGCGCCCCCATGTCGGGATAGACCAGCGTGCTGGGCGCGATCAGGATGCCGGCCACGGCGCCCAGCATCGCCCCGGCGCCCCACATCAGGCTCTGGAATCGGGGCACGTTGATGCCCACCAGCGCGGCGCCGCGCGGCGTCTGCGAGGCCGCCTGGATGACCTTGCCCGCCTGCGTCCGTTGAAAGAAATAGAAAAAGCCGACGACGATCAACAGCGACGAGCCGGCCACCAGCAGATCCTGCGGCAGCAGGATGACAGAGCCGATCTCGATGGGGGCGCCGTCGACCAGGGGCTCGAGCGGCGCCACCTCGCGACCATAGAAAAAACGCGAAACGCCCTTGAACAGATAGGACAGCGCGATCGTCATCATGGCCAGGCTGATGTGCGGCGCGTTGCGCAAGGGCCGCATCAGCAGCCTCTCGATCAAGCTGCCGAACACGGCAAGCAGGACCAGCGCGAAGACAATGGACGCGGCATACGGCCAGCCCAGCACCTGCTGGGCAACCAGGATGGCGAAAGCGCCCAACATGAAGAACTCGCCATGGCAAAAATTGACGATCGTCGTCGAGCGATAGAGCACGGTCATGCCCAATGCCACCACCGCATACACGCTGCCGTTGACGAGCCCACTCACAATAAGCTGAGCCAGCATACAAAACCCTCATCAGTAGCCGGCTGGCCGCCCCTTCCGGAGGCGGCCAGCCGGATGAATCATCCCGCGATGCGCGAACTCGTCATTGCTTGGCGGGATAGGTGGCGACGATCTCGGCGCGATCCTTGGGCCAGTAGATCATCTTGCCGCTGGAGATCCCGGCGTGGACTTCCGGCGTGAAGGTCAATGGCCCGGACTGCAGGCCCGGATCGAAGTCCTTGAGCTGGTTCAGCTCGGCAATCACTTTTTCGCGGGTCAGGTCGGGCCCCGCGCGCTTGAGGGCCTCGACGATCGCCAATGCGCCGGTCATGCCCATGAAGCTGAGCGTCTCCACAGGCTCGTTCGGATAGTATTTGCGATACATGTCCACCCACTTGCCGAAGGCCGGCGCATCGAGCGTCCCGGACAGGGGATAGAACACGAACAGGTCCTTGGTGGCCTCGTGGTTGCCCACCCGATGCACCATGTCCTCGATCGACACACCCTGGGTGGTGACGGTCGGCGCCTTGATGCCGTACTTGTCGGCGCCGCGCAGGTACAGCGTCAGCTCGGGCGGGTACAGGATGGCCAGCACGACGTCGGGCTTGGCGCTGCGGATCTTCAGCAGCTGCGAGGTGGCGCTGGTGCTGCCGCGCTCCAGCCAGACGGATTCGACCGGCTCCATGCCCTTGCTCTTCATATATTCAAGCAAGGGGTTGATGTGCGATTTCCCCCACTCGTCGGAATGGCTGATGATCGCGATGCGCTGGGCATCCGGCTTGGACAGCGCGAAATCCAGCATCGTCCGCGTCACCGTCTGGGTGGTCGCGATCGGATGGAACAGGTTGGGCATGACGGGCGTCGAAATCGCGGCGCTGGCGGCGCCCAGGACCATATAGGGCAGTCCGGGGTTGCGCGCGAGTTCGGGCTTGATGGCCATCACCGTGCCGCTGCACCAGCCGCCATGGATCATGAAGACCTCATCCTGCGCGATCAGCTTCTTGGTCGCGGAAATGGTCTTGTTGGGATCGCAGGCATCGTCCTCGATGTAGAGCTCGATCTTGCGGCCATGAATGCCGCCGTGGTCATTGACGTCCTTGTAGACCGACGCCGCGCCGAACAGCGGCAGGGAGCCCACGGCCGTGGGACCCGTCAGGGGCCCGAACATGCCGATGCGGATCGTATCGGGGGTCACCCCCGTCTCGGCCGCGGCGGGCAGCGCCCCGGCCGACAAGCACGCGGCCAGGACAAGCGCCGCCTTCAACAATGGTTTCCTCATGTGTTCCTCCTAATGGAATTGAGTCGCCTTATTCATTCACCCCTCGCGGCGGCCAGCCGCCTGGGCGCCGGCGATGCGCCCGAATACCGCTCCCCTGAGGACCGACGTGGCGCCTGTGTAGGTCGCGTAGTACAGGCCGGTCATTTCCCCAGCCGCATACAGGCCTTCGATGGGTTCGCCATCGGCATTCAGGACCTGGCTCCTGGGGTTGATCTTGATGCCGCCGAACGTGAAGCAATTGCCGCAGATCACCGGATAGGCCAGGAACGGCCCCTGGTCGATCCGGCGTGCCCAGTGCGTCTTGGGCGGTTGATAGCCGGGCGCCGTGCCCAGGCCGTCGGCCTCCAGCGGATTGAAAGGCCCATCCACGCAAGCGGCGTTGTAATCGTCGACGGTCGCCTCCAATGCCAGCGGATCCAGCCCCAGGGCGGCGGCCAGTTCGCGCAGGCTCGCGGCCTGGATGGGCGGCTGGTCCGAGCGCACCGAACGGCGCCAGTTGGGCACATCCTCGATCCGGGAATCCAGGATGACCCAGGCAATGCCGTCGGGCTGCTTGAGGATCTGGCGGGTGATACTTTCGTAGGTCGCATCGACCGTGCTCGGCGCCTCGTTGATGAAGCGCTGCGCGCGCTTGTTGACGAGGATGCCGTAGCTGAAGACCAGGACGATGGGCTCGGTCGCGCCCGAGCGCGGGTCCAGGGGCTCGGCGTGGATCTCGCTGAAGTCGCCGGCGGGCGCGGCGCCGATATCCAGCGCCATGCGGATGCCCTCGCCCTTGTTGTAATAACCGCCGCGGGCCACCGGCCTCAGGTAGCGCGCATCCGGGCCCATATAGCGGGCCAGCATCTCGGGATTGCCCTGGAAGCCGCCGCTGGCCAGCACCACCGATTTTGCCGTGAACCGCAGGCGCCGGTTCCCCGGGCCGTTGGCCTCGAGCCCGACCACCGCACCCTGGTCGTCCTGCACGAGGCGGCGCGCCGTGGTCCGGTAGAAAAACCGGGCGCCGGCTTTCTCGGCCGCCGGCGCCAGCGCCTCGACGATCGCCAGACCGCCGCCCACCGGGCTGAGCCGCGTGGTGCAGGTGGTAATGAAATAGCTGGGCTGAGAGTCGAAGCGCACGCCGAATTGCTTCATCCATTGCAGGGTCGGACCGGCGCGCTCGGCCAGGGTGCCGATCAGCTCCGGATCCGTGAAATTCAGGACCTTGACGATCGATGACCAATTTTCAAAATCGTTGACCGCCTCGGACACCAGGACCGGATCCAGGTGATGGCCGGCGTTTTCCGCAAAATGGCTCTCCAGATCGTCGGCGACCTCCGCGTCGTTCTTCATCCGCATCTGTGCTTCGGTCCAGCGGGTCTGGCCGCCGCGCTCATCGACATCCGAGCGTTCGAGCAGGGCCACGCTGGCGCCCTGCTCCAGGGCCTCGAGCGCGGCGGACAGGCCGGCCACGCCGCAGCCTACGATGACGACGTCAAAATCCAGGTGTTCCGTCTCTTGGGACATGAGACCTCCTTCATTGCTCATCAGTTGCACCCGACTTCAGCGGCCTCAATAGCGGCGCACGAAAGGATTGGGCATGTCGAGGTCGGTGGAGACCCAGACGCTCTTGGCCTCCATGTATTCCTTGACCGCCTCCACGCCGCCCTCGCGGCCCAGTCCGCTGTCCTTGAATCCGCCAAAGGGGGTCGTATAGCTGGTCGAGCGGTAATTGTTGATCCACACGGTGCCGGCGCGCAGGCGCTCGGACAGCAGCATTGCGCGGTGCAGGCTCTTGGTCCACACGCCCGCCGCCAGGCCGAAGCGGATGTCGTTGGCGATGCGGATCGCGTCCTCCTCGTCCTTGAACTTCAGGATCGACAGCACCGGGCCGAACACCTCCTCCTGAGCGATGCGCATGGCATTATCGACATCCACGAAGATCGTCGGTTCCACGAACTGGCCCGCGCCGTAGCCCGGCCCCTGCAGCGCGCGGCCGCCGGCCACGCAGCGCGCGCCTTCCGCCTTGGCGATGTCGATGTACTTCAGGACTTTTTCGAACTGCGGGCGGGTGGCCACCGGCCCGATCTGCGTGGACGGATCCCCGGGGTCGCCGATCTTCGCCGCTTGCGTGATTTTCAGCAAGCGCTCGACGAATTCGTCATGGATGGATTCCTGCACCAGCAGACGCGAGCCCGCCATGCAGGTCTGCCCGCCCGCCGAGAAAATACCCGTGATCACCCCGTTGGCCGCGCGGCCCAGGTCGGCATCGTCGAAGATGATGTTGGGCGACTTCCCGCCCAGCTCCAGCGACACGCGCTTCAAATGCTCGGCAGCGGTCTTGTAGACCTTGCGGCCCGCCTCGTCGCCACCCGTGAACGCAATGCGCGCGACCTTGGGATGGCTGACCAGGTGGTCGCCGATCTCCTGGCCGAAGCCGCTGATGACATTGATCACACCCGGGGGGAAACCCGCCTCCTCCGCAAGCTTGGCAAGCTCGTACAGGGACACGGAGGTGAACTCGGAGGGCTTGCACACGATGGTATTGCCGGCGCACAGCGCGGTGCCCAGCTTCCAGGCCGTCAGCAGCAGGGACGAATTCCAGGGCGTGATGCTGGCCACGACGCCCATGGGTTCGTAGCGGACCATGTTGAACACGCCGGGCTTGTCGATGGGCACGATGGAGCCCTGGATCTTGTCGGCCAGGCCGCCGTAGTAATAGAAGTATTTGGCCATGTACTTCACCTGGCCCAGCACCTCGCTCATCAGCTTTCCATTATCCCGGCTCTCGGCCTCGGCCAGCCGCTGCGCATCGCGCTCGACCAAGGCGCCGAGCCGGTGGATCAGCATGCCGCGATCCGACGCCGACAAGCGGGACCAGGGTCCCGCAAACGCCGCCGCGGCCGCCTCGACGGCGCGATCCACATCCACGGTATCCGCCCGGGGCACTTCCGCCCAGGCTTCTCCGGAGAACGGATCCAGGCTCTCGAACCAGCTGGACGAGTTCGGCTCGACCCATTCATTGTTGATGAACAGCTGATAACGCAACATCGATAGACTCCTGTCAAATACTCGAAAAGCAGACCTTGGATTCGAGTATGATGGCAAGGAGTTGATGCGTAAAATGATTAATAATCAATAGTTGATGAGCATTACGCAAGTATCAGATGGAGACATCACGATGAGGCGCAAAATCCCGAACACCACTGCCCTGGCCGTCTTCGAGGCGGCCGCCCGGCACGGCAGCTTTGCCGGGGCGGCCAACGAACTCTGCCTGACCGAGAGCGCCATCAGCCGGCAGATCGCGGCCCTGGAGAACTACCTCGAGATCAAACTGTTCACTCGGGTCAAGCGGCAAGTCGTCCTCAACGACGCGGGGCGCGCCTATGTCAAGAACATCCGCAAGAGCCTCGCCGATCTGGAGGCGCACACCCTCTCGCTGATGACCGACAAGGGTGACGATGGTGTGCTGGAACTCGCCGTCATCCCGACCTTCGCGAACCGCTGGCTGCTGCCACGGCTGCGGGATTTCCAGAGCAAGCATCCGAACATCCGGATCAACATGGCCGAAAAGCCGCTGCCCTTCCTGTTCCAGGACACGCAATTCGATGCCGCGCTGCATTTCGAGCACCCGAGCTGGACGGGCGTGGTCAAGGTCGACCTGTTCGAAGAGCGCCTGGTGCCCGTGCTGAATCCGGCCTTCTTCGATGTGGGCCAGTTGCGATCCCCATCCGACCTGCTGCACATCCCTTTATTGCACAAGGCCTCGCGGCCGGAAGCCTGGCGACGCTGGTTCGAACTTTCGGGCCCCGCGCCCAGCGCCTCGGCTCTCGGCCCCCGTTTCGACATGTACGGCATGATCATCGAGGCGGCGCGCTCGGGCCTGGGGGCCGGATTGGTGCCGCGGTTCTACGTGGACAACGAGATTCACAGGCATGACCTGGTCGTGCCGTTTGAGCTCGAGCTATGGCATGAGAAGCGCTATTGCTTCGTCTACCCGGAACACAAGAAGGACTCGGCGATCGTCCAGGTGTTTCGCGACTGGCTGCTGGAGGCGAAGAAACCCTTCGACGTTCCCGTGGCCCGCCCCGGCCGCCAGGGCAGGAGGCGCAAGGCCGCATGATGCGCCGGCCGCGGCGGCCTCAGAATCCGGCCAGCACGATTTTCCCGACCGTATGCCCGCCTTCGATCAAGGCATGGGCCGCTCGCAAATTCGCCGCATTGATCACCCCGAGGTTCCGCGTGGCGGTCGCCCGCAGTTCGCCCGCATCCACCATGCGCGCGACCTCGTCCAGGATCTCGTGCTGGCGCGCCATGTCGGGCGTCTTTTGCATGGGGCGCGTAAACATGGCCTCCCAGTGGAAGGAGACGCTCTTGGTCTTGTAGAGGCGCAGGTCCAGCGGCTCGGGATCGTCGATGAGGCCGAAACGCCCCTGCGGCGTGATCACCCGGGCTAGCTCCGCCCAGGCGCGGGCACTGGTGTGGCAGGAAAAAACATAATCGATCGTCCCCACGCCAAGCGCCTGGATCTGCGTATCCAGCGCCTGATGATGGTCGATGACATGGTCCGCGCCCAGGTCGCGCACCCAGGCTGCACTTTCGGGTCGCGAGGCGGTCGCGACCACGATCAGGCCCGCGCCGCGGGCCAACTGGATCGCCATGGACGGCACGCCGCCCGCGCCGCCCAGAATCAATATCGAACGCCGCGGCAAGGCCTGGCGCGGTACCTCCAGACGATCGAACAGCATTTCATACGCCGTCAGCGAGGTCAGCGGCAGCGAGGCCGCGGTTGCATGGTCCAGCGACGTGGGCTTATGGCCGACGATGCGTTCGTCAACCAACTGGAATTCCGCATTCGACCCCGGACGATCCAGCACACCGGCATAGAACACGCTGTCGCCGGGACGAAACAAGGTCACGTTGCGCCCGACCTTCTCGACCACGCCGGAGGCATCGTAGCCGATGATCCTGGGCTGCTGCGGCGTGCCGCGCAATGCCTTGCGGCTCTTGATGTCGCGCGGGTTGACGGCCACCGCCTCGATCCTGACGAGCAGGTCGTGGTCGCCCGGCTCGGGCACCGCGCACTCGAAATCAAACAGTGAACGCTCGTCCTCAGTCGGCAGACTGTCCACATAACCGATCGCTTTCAAATCGCTCTCCTCGTTTCGTCGTGTGCTGCTGGCCCGACAAACATGCTAGCGCACATCGTTGATCCCGCGAGAATATCAACGGCCCTGCCGCCGGCTCGCGCCCGGCGCCCTCAGAGGGAGGGGACGATGCTCAATCCTCCGGCGGATCCGTGCACAGGGCGTGACGCAGGTTCGCCTGCGTGATGCTGGCGCCGGGCGGCACGCTGCTGGTGATCCAGACATTGCCGCCGATCACCGCGCCCTTGCCCAGCGTCACCCGCCCGAGAATGGTGGCGCCGGCATAGATCACCACGTCGTCCTCGACGACCGGGTGGCGCAGCCCGCCCTTTTCCAGGTGTCCTTCCTCGTCGGTGGCGAAACGCTTGGCGCCCAGGGTCACGGCCTGGTAGATGCGCACCCCCTTGCCGATCACCGCCGTCTCGCCGATCACCACCCCGGTGCCATGATCGATGAAGAAACTGTCGCCGATCTGGGCGCCGGGATGGATGTCGATCCCCGTCTGGCTGTGCGCAAGCTCGGCGATGATCCGGGCCAGCAGGGGCAGACCGAAGGTATACAAGGGGTGCGCCAGGCGGTGGTGGATCAGGGCCAGCACCCCCGGATAGCACAGCAGCACCTCGTCGACGCTGGTGGCCGCCGGATCGCCGCCGTAGGCCGCCAGCACGTCCAAGTCCAGCTGCCGGCGGATGGCCGGCAGCGCCTGGGCGAACCGGTCGATGGCCTCGAAGGCCTGCGCCTGCAGCGCCGCCTCGTCCCGCGGATCGTGGCGCGAGGCATAGCGCAGTTCCAGACGCGCCTGGTCCAGCAGGCGGTGCAAGGCTGTGTCCAGCGTGTGGCCGACGTAGAAATTCTCGCTGGTGTGGCGCAGGTCCACGGGCCCCAGGCGCATCGGGAACAGCACGCCCTTGAGGGCCTCGACGACCTCGGCCAGGGCGATGCGCGAGGGGAACTCCCGCGCGTCGGGCTCGCGGGACCGTTTCTGCGAATCGCGCCATTCGGTGCGGATACCGTCGAGGGCCTGCACCACCCCCGTGACATTGAAGCTAGCCATATCTTGATCCTGTTGCTCGCGGCTCACGGACTCTTCCGGAAGCCGCCGTCCCGCGCGGCAAAACACCCGCGCGACAGAGTGTAAAACGTTTGCGCCTCCGAGGACTCAGAGCTCAACGGCGCGGCCTTCGCGGGCGCTGAGCGCCAGCGCCTCGAGCGTGGCCGCGGTGTCCAGGCTGGCCCGTGCATGGCGCCCGATCAGCGCGGCATCCCCAGCGGCCACGGCCCGGGCGAACGCCTCCGCCGCAAAGCGGAACCCGCTGCCGGTCGGCGCATGAACATCCTCGAACGGTATCGTGCCGGCGCCACCCCGGCGCACCCGCAACTGGCTGGGCTGGTAGCCGTGGGGATCGCCGGCCCGGTCGCCGGTGTGGTTCAGAAACTCGGTGTCGATGGTTCCTTCGGTGCCGGCAATCGTCGCCCGGCGCTGATTGGCGACATCCATGGCGCAGGCGAACTGCGCGCGGCGGCCGTCCGCATAGAACAGCGTGCCGCTCATGCTGATGTCCACACCCGTGGGCGCCCAGCTGGCGTCGGCGCGCACGCTGGAGGGCGCACAACCCATCACCAGCCGGATCAGGCTCAGCGGATAGCTGCCCGCATCCAGCAACGCCCCGCCGCCCAGGTCCGGCTGCATGCGGATATTCGTGTCGCCGCCCAGCAGCGGAAAGCCAAAGAGCGCCTGCATCGAGCGCACCGAACCGATCGCCCCCTCGCGCAACAGCGCCAGCATGGCGGCGGTCTGGGGCTGGAACTGGTAGGGATAGGCCTCGAGCAGCATGACGCCGTGGCGCTGCGCGGCGTCGAACATCGCTTGCGCCTCGGCGCGATTCAACGCCAGCGGTTTCTCGCACAGAATGTGCTTGCCGCTCTCGGCGGCCCGGATCGCCCAGGCCGCATGCAGGCTGTTGGGCAAGGGGATGTAGACGGCATCGACGTCGCCATCGGCCAGCAAGGCCTCGTAGCTGCCCAAGGAACGGCCGATCCCGACCTCCGCCGCAAACTGCGCGGCGACCTCCGCCTTGCGGCTGGCCACGGCGGTGAGGTGTACCGCCGCACTGGGCGCCACATCGCGCGCGAACTGGCGCGCGATGTTGGCGCATCCCAGAATGCCGAGGCGCAAAGGCCGGGAGGAAGGGGAAGAATCCATGCTCATGGTCGAATCACCTGTCGAGTCGGAAAACAAAAGCGGCACCTCGCTGGGCAGCGCAAAACAGCACGGTAATGCAAGTCGGCTTGGCCCTGCAATCCCATGCAAGGATGCACGGCGGCCGCCGTCCGCCCACCGCCATGCGGCGGCCTCATCCATAATGAGTGCTTTCCCTTTGCATGGACGGATACCGATGGCCGACAAGCATACCCTTTTGCTGGTGGGCGGCGAACTTTGCGAGCGCACGGCGGCGCTGCTCGATCCCGCCCAATGGCGCTGCATCGGGCTGCGCCGGCGGGCGCGGCCCGATGCGGGCGGCCGGATCGCCTGGCGGGCGGCCGACCTGCGCGACCGCGACAGCCTGTCGTTCCTGGGCACGGGTGCGGGCGTCGGCACCACCCACATCCTGTACGCCCCCGCCCCCGATGGACGAAACCCGGCGGATTACGATCAGGTCTACCCGCAGGGCTTGTCCCGCCTGCTGGACAGCCTGGCGCCGGGCGGCCGCCGGCGGCTGCGGCGCTGCGTGCTGGTGGGCTCGTCCGCCGTCTGGGGCCCCGCCGACGGCTGGGTGGACGAGGACACCCCAGCCGATGGTGCCGATTTCCGCGCACGGGCGCTGCTGGATGCGGAGGCCAGGCTGCACACCGCCCTGCCGGCGGGCGCGGGCGTCGCCCTGCGGCTCAGCGGCCTGTACGGTCCCGGACGACGACGCCTGCTCGACGGCCTGCGCGCCGGCACGGTCGCGGCGCCCGACGGCCCCGGCCATTGGGCGAACCGGATTCACATCGACGATGCCGCCCAGGCCTGCGCGCACCTGCTGGCCCGGCCCGATCCCGCGCCCTTGTACATCGGCACGGACGATCATCCCCTGCCGACGGCGGACCTATACGAGGCCCTGGCGCGCCTCGTGGGCGGCCCCGTCCCCGCCAGGCGCGCGCAGGCGCCCGGCGGCAAGCGCCTGTCCAACGCAAGGCTGCGGGCCAGCGGCTGGACGCCGGCGTGGCCGAACGCGCTGGACGGCTACGCCGCCTGCCTCGATCGGAATGGCCGCGCAGCGATCGCCGACGACCCACACGTCCAGGCACGGCGCGATCTGGTACGCTGACCGCATGGCCTCAGCTCGCCACAGTTGCGCCCATCCCCCTCCAAAGGAACGCAAAATGCCCAAGACGCCTGCCCTTTTCATCGGCCACGGAAGCCCGATGAATACGCTCGAACAGAACGGCTATACCGAGGCCTGGCGGGCATTCGGACGGCACCTGCCCCGCCCCAGGGCCTTGCTGGTCGTATCCGCCCACTGGTATTTCGGTGCCACCGCGATCACGGCGATGCCGCAGCCCCGGACCATCCATGATTTCTACGGCTTTCCACAGGCCCTGTTCGACTTCGAGTACCCGGCCCCGGGCGACAGCGACCTGGCCCGCGAGATCACCGAACAGGTCAAGCCCCAATGGATCGGCCTGGACCGGGACCAGTGGGGCCTGGACCATGGCACCTGGTCGGTGCTGGCGCACATGTACCCCGATGCCGACATCCCCGTGCTGCAGTTGTCCATCAACGCCTTGCGGCCCCTCGACTATCACCTGCAGCTGGCCGCCCGCCTGGCGCCGCTGCGCGAACAAGGCGTGATGATCGTCGCCAGCGGCAACGTCGTGCACAATTTACGCGAACTGCAATGGAAGCAGCCGGACCTGGCGTACGACTGGGCCGAGCGATTCGACGATGCCGTGGCGGAACAGCTGTCACAGGCGCCCGCCGACATCCTGCGCGTGCTGGATCACCCCGACTATCGCCTCGCCGTGCCCACGCCGGATCACTTCATCCCCTTGCTCTACCTGGCGGGGCTGGCCGCGGCGGACGGCAAGGCCCTGGAACCCCTGGTCCGCGGCCATGCCATGGGCTCGATCTCGATGAGCTGTTTCGGGCTGGGGGCGGACATCGAACTGCGCAAGGACCCTGGATGCGCGGCCAAACTGCCGACGGGCGTGCCGCCGGACCAGACCAATATGTAGCGAGGCTGTGGCCTCGAACCATCACCCGATTCAGAACTGCCGCGCAGCGCCCAGGGACGCAAGCTCGACGACCTCGGCCCCGCAGGCCCTGACCAATTCGGGATCGTGGCTGGCAAACAGCACGACGCGGTCGCGCGACCAGGCCTTGAACTGTTCGGCCAGCGCCGCGCGCGCCGGCGCATCCAGGCCGTTGCCGGGACCATCCGCGACGACGACCGCAGGCGTCCCCAGGGCGGCGGCGGTCAGATAGACCTTGCGCCGCGTGCCCGTCGACATCTGCTCGAAGCGCTTGTCCAGGTGCGGCGTGAGTCCCAGGCGATCCGCCCAATCGAACACCGCCTCGTCCAGAGCCGCGTTCTTTTCCGCGGCAAGCTGCTGCAGCAGGCCGCGCCCGGTCTGCGCGGGAAACGCCAGACAATCGTCGGGCACATAGGCCAGGCGCGCCTTGGCCTGCACCGGCGCCTCGGCCATGGCGTGTCCATCGATCCAGACCCCGCCCTCATCGGGCGCGATCACGCCCGCGACCATGCCCAGCAGGGTCGACTTGCCGGTGCTGAGTTCCTCGCACAGGGCCACGCAGCCGGGCGCAAAGCTGCGGGTCAGCCCCTGGAATACGAGAAGGTCGTCGTAGCGCTTGCCCAGATTGTCGATGCGTAGCATGGCGCCCAGTGTACGCAGGAACGCCGCGGGCCGCCAAACGCCCCGCCCCGAGGGCACACGCGCCTCAGTCCGGCAAGGCGTAGGCCACCAGATAATCCCCCATTTTGGTGCCGAATGAGCCGTGGCCGCCCGCCATGATGACCACATATTGCTTGCCGTTCACCGCGTAGGTCATGGGCGTGGCCTGGCCGCCGGCCGGCAGGCGCGCCTCCCACAACAGGCTGCCGTCGTCGACGTCGAAGGCGCGCAGATAATTGTCCTGCGTGGCCGCCACGAACATCACATTGCCGGCGGTCGAGATCGGCCCGCCCAGGCCCGGCACGCCGATCTTCAGCGGCGGCAGCTGGAACAAGTGCGGCAGGCTGTCGCGGATGGTGCCGATGCGCTTTTTCCACACCACCTGGTGGCTTTGCAAATCGACGCCGGCCACATAGCCCCAGGCGGGCGCCTTGCACGGCAGGCCCAGCGGCGACAGGAAAGGGTTGATCGTCACGCCATACGGGGTGCCGTACATGGGCTGCACCCCGCTTTCCGAGCCGGTGCCCTCGCCTTTTGCCCGGTTTGGATCCTCGGGGATGAGCCGGGACACGAACGGCAGGCCGATCGGATTCATCAGCGCCACCTGGCGGTCCCGGTTGACCGACATGCCGCCCCATTCGAACACGCCCAGGTTACCCGGAAAGACCAGCGTGCCGTTCTCGGACGGCGGCGTATAGATGCCGTCATAGTTCAGGCGATGGAACATCACGCGGCACATCAGTTGGTCCAGCATGGTGGCGCCCCACATGTCCTTGTCGGTGAGCCTGCCCTGCGGGGCGAGGTCCAGCGCCGAGAACGGCTGGGTCGGCGCGTAGTGCTCGCCCTGCGTTTGCGGGCCGCGCGCCACGCGTTGCGGCACGGGCTTTTCCGTGATCGGCACGATGGGCTCGCCATTGCGGCGGTCCAGCACGAACACGTTGCCGGTCTTGGTCAGCACATAGATCGCCGGCACGGTCCGGCCGTCGGCCAGCCTCACGTCCATCAACGAGGGCTGCGCCGGCACGTCCATGTCCCACAGATCGTGATGCGTCGTCTGGAAGTGCCAGATCAGGCGGCCGGTGGAAGCGTCCAGCGCCAACACGGAATTGGCATAGCGCTCTTTCAATTCGCCGCGGTCGCCGCCCCAGATGTCGGGCGTGCCGACCCCCGTGGGCACATAGACCACATCGGTCTGCCCATCATAGGCCAGCGGCGCCCAGGCGTTGGGCGAATTGTGCACGAATTCCGTGTGTTCCCCCGGCATCGCATTGGGGTTTTCGGCGCCGGTGTCGAACACCCATTTCAACTCGCCGGTGCGCACGTCGTAGCCGCGGATCACGCCGGACGGCTCCTGATTGGAAAAGTTGTCCGTCACCGAGCCGCCGATCACGATCGTCGTCGCCGTCACCACCGGCGGCGAGGTCGGGTTGTAGCCCCCCGGATACGCGTGGGGCATGCTTTTCTGCAGATCGATTTCGCCCTGGTCGCCGAAATCCCCGCACACGCTGCCATCCTCGGCATTCACCGCGATCAGGCGCCCGTCGTTGGTGGGCAGCAAGACCTTGCGCGGGCAGACGGTCGAGACCGAGCCGTCGGCCTCGGCCTGGCTGGCCGGAAAACGCTGGACATTGGCCGCATCATGATAGGCCACCCCACGGCAGGTCAGATGCTGGAAAGACTTGTCGGCCTGCAGTTTCGGATCGAAGCGCCACAGGCGCCGGCCGGTGGCGGCGTCCAGCGCGTCCAGGAACTGATGCGGCGTGCACAGGAACAGTGTGTCGCCGACCTTGATCGGCGTCACCTCGTTGGTGGTTTCGCCCGAATCATTGTCGCTGCGGAAATCGCCCGTGCGATAGGTCCAGGCCACCTGCAGGTTCCCGACATTTTCGTCGTTGATCTGCGTCAACGGCGAATAGCGCACCCCGCCCTCGGTGCGCGCGTAGGACGGCCAGTCCTCATTGGCCACGCCGGGCACCGGCTGCGCCTCGGCAGGCTGCGCGCGGGCGAACGTCCCGTTGATTTCCTGCGGATCATTGAACACGCCATAGCCCAGCACCGCCAGCATGGCCACCATCGCCACGCCCATGGCCGCCTTGGCCGGCCGAGGGGACACGAGCCCGCGCGTGGCCGCCGGCAGCAGCAGCCACAACCCCAACAGGAACAGCAAGTCATAGCGCGGCGCCAGCGCCCAGAAATCGGTGCCGACCTCCCACAGCCCCCAGACCAGCGTAGCGGCCAGAATCAGCGCGTACAGCCACAAGGCCGCCGTTCGCCCCCGCATCAAGAGCCCCGCACACACCAGCAGCGCCACACCCACCACCGCGTAGTACCAGGAACCGCCCAGTACCGCCAGCCAGGCGCCGCCAAGCAGGGAGAAAAGCGCGATCAGGAGCAGAACGATCCAGCCCAGAGTCTGGGCCACGCCCCTGTTTCGATTGGTCGAATCCATGGGAGTCATCCTTGCGTGTGAGGCATGGCGACCACTCTATCACGGGGATGGGTACGGTGACCTGAACGGTGGGGGGTACCGAAACGCGAGTTCCTCGTCTACCCTACGCTCGTAGGTTTCACGCACGACGACGCGCATCGATCAAGCCCGTGCTTTATGGGCGGCAATCGCCGCGTCCAGTGAGGATCAGGAGATGATCTTGACCTTGCACGACGATGGACTCACCAGTCACCTTTCGAGCCCATCTAGGGCGGGGCAGCAGCTCTCAACTCACCAAAGCTTCCAGTTCTTTGGAGGTCGTGCGCGGCAGCCGCCGCCCCTCCTTTGCCACGTTGACCTGCAAGGCTATCCGCGCCACCTCCAGCACGTCCTGGGGCAGCGCATAGCCGCCCTTGGCTTGCAGCCAGACCAGCACATCCGCCAGGTGCCAGATCGACGCGCTTCCTTCATGCACCGGCGCCGGGAAACTATTCCTTCGCGCTACTCCTGGGCATCATCGTACGGGCAGTACATCCGCCCCCAGGCATGGCTGCCACCGCCTTCCACGCGCCAGTTCTGCCCTTCGGCGTGCCTGAGGGCTTCCTCGACCTCCTTCTTGGGATGAGGGGGGCGAACCATTAGTAGTCTCCAGTATTGGCGCAAACCACAAGGATGTCAATTGACAACCAAAGGCCCCTTCAACAGTCGAGCCTGATTTATTCATAGAGCACAACGGGCAACATGGGTGCAGTGGCCGGGTGATTTCCTTTTGCCGCAGCAGGCCCGAGGTCTTCGTATCAACCCCGCTGGACAAATGCGTTCACCCAAGCCGGCCATGCCGACGGAGGCTGCCTATAGTGTCCGGTGAACTCGGCAACAACCAGGAAAGCCCTTGCCGTTCTCAATTAACGTATATACAATAAATGCAAATCGTCTGCGACCCTGTCAAACGTGCAAAAACGCTCGAAGAGCGCGGATTGGACATGCACTTGGCAGGCCAGGTATTCGCAGGCAAGCACTTTACCGCGCCAGATGGCCGGACTGATTACGGCGAACCTCGCTACATCACCATCGGTGAAATGGCTGGCAGGATGGTCGTTCTGGTTTGGACGCCGCGCGGCGCGGCACGCCGCATCATCAGCATGAGGAAAGCAAATGCCCGCGAACAAGAAAGGTACGCACGCCACCTCGGTTGATCATGACGATGCGCCGGAGCTTACGGATGCTTGGTTTCAGGAAGCCGAACTTCGCGATGGCAACAAGGTCATCCGACGAGGGCGCCCGAAGTCGGTGGCCCCGAGCGTGTCCATCAGTCTGCGCGTCCCACCGGACGTTCTGGACCGGTGGAAGAGCACCGGACCAGGGTGGCAGACCCGTATGGTGACAGCGCTCAAAAGCCATGCACCGAGGAGCGCATCGTCCAAGGCCGACCCTCATTGATAAGAGAAGCGCGGGCCAACCTAATGATTCCCTGGCTCCGCAGTCCAATCCTCAAGCCGGATGCCACCCGGAATCCGGCTGAAAATACGATCGCGCGTCACCAGAACGGCAGCGCTGTCGCTGCCTTCAGACGCTCGATCCAACGCCTCGGCATGGGCCGCAATCATCATGCCCATCGGTGCCAGGGTGACACCCGCCGCCTCGCAGCGCGCCCGTAGATCAGCGTAGACCTCGCCCACATCCTGCGTCCACGGCATGACGGCCACACGCGTCAGGAATTCGCGTACTTTGGTTTCCAAGCCCCTGGGGTGTCCCCGCTTTGCCACGCCATACAGCAGCTCGGCCTGCGTGATGACGGATACCGCCACCTCATGCATGGGGACTTTCACCAAGCGTTGCCTGACTTCTGGAATGTCGCCCTTGATGACATGGCTGACGATGTTGGTATCCAACATATAAATGCCCATTGCTATTCCGCGAAAGGATCGCGGTCCTGGACACCCTGATTCCGGTCGGCTTCGCTCATGAAATCCTCGGGTACGTCGGTGGTGGCATCCAAAGCAAAGAGCCCATCCCATGACTCAGGCCGTCGCGACAGGATGACGTCCCCTGTGGTGAGGTCGCGGCGGATGTACACCTCTTTTTCATGGAAGCGAAATTCCCGCGGCAACCGAACGGCCTGACTGCGTCCAGTCACGAAGATCTTGGCGGTTTGAGTCATAGCAGCCTCCTCGAGTGATACATATCAAAGTATACATCACGCGAGGGCGTCGCCGTGAGCTATGGCCGCGTTCCTGAAAGGACGACCATGATGCCTGTCCGCCAGTCACGTCGGGGAAAGCAGTGAACGGATTTGTCCGTTGTGAAATGCCGGGCAAGCAGCCACCGTTTCGCAACGGCTTGATCGGTTGGCGTTCAGCGAGCACATCTTGACGGCCGCGCAGTGTGTGAGGCGCACCTGCGGCGCATCATCCAGGTAGACCTCAAAAGTGAGCTCTGACGGCCCTCAAGAGCCACGCACCGAAATGAACCTGTCAGAAAACATGCATACGCCGCTACTTCTTTGGTACCGCTGGCTACGTAGCACTATCAATGGTCCGGCCCCGATGGCCTGCCCAAGGGAGAGGCCGCCAGGATTCAATCGTCAAACACATCGTCCAGGGTTTCGGCATCGAGGATGTTTAACGACCATGTCTCGAGCTGTGCGGCGGTGGCCGAACGGATACGTTTGTCCGTGGCCTCGGGGACTTCGCCGAATTTGCGAGCCAATTGCCGCAACAGCAGTTCGGCCTGACCGCGCCTCAAACCAACCCGCTCGGGTGTGGTGATGTATGTCATTGCATGCTCCTGTTCCAGGGCCTCCAATGCCCGCATATAGTCCGGTTCCAGCGCCTCGGGCAGTGCGATCATCCAGTCGACCAGCCTGACCAAGGCGTCGATGTCGTCCCTG